>ERZ507546.1-NODE-1-length-759922-cov-13.8077_pt1 | contig 759922 bp, 716 predicted proteins | sample MGYA00248664_ERZ507546 | MGnify/ENA primary metagenome ERZ507546 (study PRJEB26165, sample SAMN02676161) | human gut metagenome | isolation source: stool | host: Homo sapiens | place: USA | study: EMG produced TPA metagenomics assembly of the C.diff FMT (human gut... | reverse complement strand
CAGCCGACGGTCTCTGGCGTCCTCATTCCCGCCGGCGAACCCGGGTTTACCAGCCGCGCTATCGTCGCGACTGTTTCGGCGAACTGGTTCAGATCGATGGCTCTCACCATGACTGGTTCGAAGGAAGAGCCCCAAAATGCTGTCTTCTGGTCTTCATGGATGACGCCACAGGTCGCCTGATGCACCTGCGATTCTGTGATTCAGAAAACGCGTTTGACTACATGATGGCTACCCGGCAATACATTGATAAACATGGTAAACCTGTCGCATTTTACAGCGACAAGCATGCGGTGTTCAGGGTCAGCGGACCCGAGAGCCGACGTACCGGCACAACCCAGTTCGGACGGGCTCTCCGGGAACTGGCGATCGAATTGATTTGTGCCAACAGCAGCCAGGCAAAAGGTCGCGTGGAACGGGTAAATAAAACGCTCCAGGATCGACTGATTAAAGAGATGCGCCTGCAGAACATCAGCTCGGTTGCTGAAGCCAATCAGTGGATTGAACATTTCATGTCTGATTTTAACCGTCGTTTCTCCCGGCCGGCAAAATACCCTAAAGATCTGCACCGTGCGGTCACACAGAGTCCACTGGAGCTGAATGATATCTTCGCCTGGCAGGAGCTACGGACCTTATCGAAAGCACTGACTTTTCAGTATGATAAAGTCATGTATATCATTGAACCCACCGAACAAAATACGCGCATAGCAGGTGAAAAAATTACCGTTTATGATTACCCTGACGGAAGCATTACTTTCCGGCATCAGCACCGGCCACTGGGTTATAAGATTTTCGATAAACTGACCTGCGTTGATCAGGGGGCGGTTGTTGATAACAAACGACTGGGTGCCGTTCTGAGGCTGGCACAGCAGAAACAGGACGAGCTGGAGGCTGAAGGAAAGCGAATGCGCAGTACAAAAATGCCCCGCAGGCGCGCTCAGGAGCGTGCACTGGAAGAGCTCAGGGCGATCAACCCGGTGCTGGCCAGTCCGCAGGATTTTATCCCCAGCCTGAAGCGATGAGCCCTTCCCTCACCTGTGGATCTGATATGGCCGACAGATGAGAGAAAAATGGACGACAACAAACCAGTGCTCCTGACACTTCACGAAGCGCTACGCCTGGATTTGATTGAAGCCTATATGGCGCGGGAAATCACGCTGGCAGAAGTGGCAGAGTCCATGGAGCTCACCCGTCGTCAGTGCTCCCGCCTGATTAAGCGCTATCGCGAGCTGGGGCCAGCCGGTCTGGTCAGCCGGCGCCGTGGAAAGCCCGGCAATCATCAGTTAAACACCACCATCAGAGATCAGGCACTGCAGCTTATTCGCTCACGCGGCCGGGGTATGAATCCGTCAGCCATCTGGCGAATTCTGACCACAGAATACGGTGTCCGGATTTCAAAAGAGACCGTACGTAAACTGATGATAGCCGAGAAAACCTGGCAACCACGTTCTTCCTCCAAAGCCTGACTCAACCTTAAAAAGGCATTGTCCAGACTCTCCACTGACGTCAGGTCAGCTTTGTTTTCAGCACGACATTTCAACATTGGCTAGACAAAGATAGAGGCAGCAAGATTACGCGGTTTTGATCAGAAGTCAGTTAACCATCCCGGGATTCTGCTCATGGCCCATTTAGCGCAGTTTTTTACTTTGGATGAAGTTAATCCATGTTGTCGACCGGCACCTGACAACGCAGATGGTCGCGCAGCGCCTGGATATCTTCGCTCGTCAGTGCCGACGTCTTCTTGGCCCGCCTGGTATGGCTAACCGCCGTCGAGGAAACCCCAGCAATAATCAGTTGCCTGATGGTTTTGCACAGTACGCGCTCAATATAATCCGAGATCGCTATACCGACTTTGGCCGATGCTGGCGTGTGAAAAGCTTGCAGAACTGCACGATGTCCACCTGTAGAAAGAAACTGTCCGGTCGCTTATGGTTAAAGCCGGTCTCTGGCTCCCCCGCAAACAACGTGCGCCGAAAATTCAGCAGCCACGTTATCGTCTAGCCTGTTGTGGTGAGTTGATCCATTAACAGGCGCTGTCCTGAAAGCCATACTTAATGAACAAGACATTTTTTTCGTGATATGTCCGTGAGAGTATGCATCGGCGAGTACGAGGCAGATGAGAAACGGCGATGGCCCGAATCGTATAAAGACGCAAACCTGAAATTCCGGATACCGCGCTTCAGGACATCGCTCAAGACGCCGATAGCGGGCAGTATCCGGACGGTACTATCGAACGCCGGGCCAACGGTACTACCCTGCCCTTTATGACCTGCGGCCGGCTATCTCACCTACGCACTTCTCCCTGAAATTTAGCATCTTCGCGGTTAATGTCGAAAATTTGCCACCTGACGTGGTTGGCATCGAGGGTGAAAACTGCCGTGGCAAGGGTGTTCTCCTCATCTGGATCGTCCGCAGCCAGCCGGTAAATTGGCAGTTCGGCGTCATGGGTATCTGAGAGAATGGCTTTTGCCGCCGCGGCGTCAAACGGAGGTTGCGTTTCGCACCACTGCACGAGGCGTAACTGCCGCGACGCTGAACTGTCGGTAACGATCTGCTCAACGCCAGCCAGTGCCGCATGCACCAGATGATTGGCATGCCCGGCCATCGTCGTCAGGGGTAGAACGGAGCAGCCTTGCCCGGTGGCCTCAACGCTGAACAGCCGCGCATCGCCCAGCTGCCCGAGCGTATGGTGAAACGCCCCGGATCTCGGCTGGCCGGTAAGTATAGTGATGGCCTCGTCGAGAGTGTTCGCATTCAGCGAGGCGCGAGCCAGGATCTGACGCGGTAATCCCTGCGGACGATGCACTGCACGGATGTTATTCACCGTGTTAACGATACCTTTTTCATTCACCGCAAAGGTGTGGCCGCAAATCGACCCCGGATAGGCAAAACTCGTAAAGCTCAGTCCGCGACTCGGAGTAATGGTAGCCAGCAAGCATTCATTCCGTAACTGAGGAAAACCGTCTTCATTGTGCGCGATAATCCGCTCGCCTGCGGCGTTTACCCCGGCCACCGTCGTACAGCCATCCGACGTTGAGCGCACCAGATCGCCACGGCAGTTCCAGGCAAAGACCTGATCAACAGTGGCCTCCAGCCCCTGCGCCAACCCCTCCAGCTCCTGCCAGATGTGCGGATAATGCCGCTGCACCTCGGCGCGCATTATCCGGGTCTCAGGGGATGCCTGCAGGGTCATCACCGTTTGCCACAATGACGTGAGGATCAATTTCTGATGCCATGCTTCACGGCCAAGCTCGCCAAGGCGCAGGCCAATCTCAAACGGGGAACCACTGATGTCGATTTTCTTCATGTGATGGATTCACTTATGTTCATGAAACGTGCTGTAAAAATTCTTTCAGGCGCGGATTGCTACTGGCATTCAGCAGGATATCAGGTGGGCCATCTTCAGCAATGGTTCCACCATCGATAAAAATCAATCGAGAGGCCACATCGCGCGCAAAGCCAATCTCGTGCGTCACTATAATCATGGTCATCCCTTCATCCGCCAGTGAACGCATCACTTTTAATACTTCATGGCGCAACTCCGGATCGAGCGCAGAGGTTGGCTCATCAAACAGCATCATTTTCGGTTTCACCGCCAGCGCGCGGGCGATAGCCACGCGCTGCTGCTGGCCGCCTGAAAGCTCCGACGGATAGTGCTCGGCCCGTTCGCCCAGGCCGACACGTTCCAGCAGCGCCAGCGCCTGTTCGCGGGCTGCCGCTTGACTCATTTTGCGTACACGGATAGGCCCAAACATCACATTTTCCAGCGCCGTCAGATGCGGAAACAGATGAAACTGCTGGAATACCATCCCCGCTTCGCGGCGGATTTCGCACTCGTTGACGTGAGGATCGGTCAGGTGCATTCCGGCAACCAGCAAGGTGCCGGAGGAGATCTCTTCCAGCTTGTTGATACAACGCAGCAGCGTCGATTTACCTGAACCTGAAGGACCGATAATCACGACCACTTCACCGGCATCAATTTTCAGATTGATATCGTGCAGCACCTGAGTGGTGCCGAAATGTTTAGCGACCGCGCTAAATTCAACCATGCTCATAAAATATGGATCCTTTTCTCCAGTTGCTTCAGCAGGAAGCTCAGGCAGAGGGTGACGGCAAGATAAATCAGGGCTACCGCTGTCCAGACCTCAAGGGCACGGAAGTTCCCGGCGATGATCTCCTGCCCCTGGCGCGTTAATTCCGCGACGCCGATAACAATGAACAGCGAGGTGTCTTTAATGCTGATAATCCACTGGTTACCCAACGCCGGGATCATGCGGCGCAGGGCCAGCGGCATAATCACGTGCCATAACGTTGCGCGCTGCGATAATCCCATCGCAAGACTGGCTTCTTTAAATCCTCTATTGATGGACAAAATTGCGCCGCGCGTAATTTCCGCAATATACGCGCCGGAGTTAATAATAATGGTGACCATCGCGGCCGTGATGGGGTCGATACGAACAGGCAGAATCATTGGCAAGGCAAAATAGATAAACATCACCTGTACCATAATTGGCGTACCGCGAATCAGCTCGACAAAAATTAATGATAACGTTTTCGCGATGCCGCCTCCCAGTGCACGACAGACTCCTGCCAGCAGACCGATGATAAAGCCGCCCGCCAAACCGACCATAGAGATCAATATTGTCAGCTGCAGCCCCTGTAATAATAGCGGCAGCGATTCCCATATATATTTCGTTTCGAAATTCATAATGCGGTCTATTACTCTTGGTTCTGGCCGGGGTTACCCGGCCCGGCGGGGATTATTGGGGCTGCTGAGGGAGAAAAGCAACGTGCAGTCCGCCGTTTGCGCCAGCGGCGAAACCGGGGAGTCGGTGATAGCGATAATCCGTGCCCCGGCCTGCCTGGCTGCATTGAGAACGTCGAGAGATTCGCGGGAATAGGGAGAAAAGCTGGTCAATAGCAGGCAGTCTTCCGCGTTGATCTCACGGGTGAAGACTTCGATATTACTGGCCAGCCCGTCAATCAGCGATACCTGGCGACTGAACAATCGATAGACATAAAACAACGACCAGGCGATAGGAAAGCTGGCGCGGAAGCCGCAAATATAGACCTGCTTCGCTTCATCCAGCAACGTAACCGCTTGCTGCATAGCGTGTTGATTCTCTGCCTGAGTGAATGCCAGATTGGCCTGATGCGCGAGGAACACCTCTTCGTACAGCGCGGGCTGCGTTCCTTTCGCGATCAATTTTTCAGCCTTAGATACATATGTATCATTTCCTAAGCCAAGATCGTCGATAAATGCACTTTTCAGCTCCCGCCAACCGTTATAGCCCAGACGCTGCGCCAGGCGTAGCAGCGTGGCAGGCTTAACGCCGGCTTCCGTGGCGAAGGCGCGCATTGATTGCACCACCAGTTGGTTGGCATTTTGCAGGGAAAATTCCGCCGCGCGCTGGAGTTCGGGCGACAGCAGGCTGAATTGGCTCACAATATTTTCACGAAGATTCATGGCGTATCGTTATCATCCGTAAGAGTGGCTGCGGCGAAACCGGGCCGCAGAAAGGGATATATATAACCATAATTCGCCGTAATTGCATTATGGCAGAGACGGAGGCTCATCCCTGCGCCACGGCGTATCGCCCCAGGCGATTGATCCGAAGCCTCTTTATTCAGCGCCTGAAACCGCGGGATTCGCAGGAACGAGCGTCTACCCAACTCTTTGATGGCATTGGCAAAAAACATTGTCGCCGCTATCGCAAAAGAGAAATTATTCGCTTTATTTATAAATTGGCTTGCTAAATAATTAGTCAGGTTTTATTACGCAGTAGAGGAATTAAGATGCGTTTCAGTACCATGCCCGACAGTGAAATTATTTCTGAACTGTGCCGAAGAATTAAAGAAACGCGTATACAGCTGGGCCTGTCACAGATTGAGCTGGCCGAACGCGCTCAGGTCGGCGCGGCAACCATTAAACGCGTTGAATTAGGCGAATCCGTTACCCTCAGTACGCTGATTGGTATTTTGCGCGGTCTCGATCGTCTGCACCAGCTGGAGTCGATTTTATTTGACTCGCACATGCGTACATTTAAGGCGCAGCTCAATGCCGGAACCCCTTCCGTATCCGTATTCGGAAAAAAACGCATCAGCCAAAAGAGAAATTGCCCGCCGCTGCCCAGACCAACGAGGCTGACGCCACGATTAACGAATGGTACACCTCATCGGCTTCTAACAGCGTGGTGTGGTCTTTTACGCCGTCCGACGGCGAGAAAAAAAGCTAACAGGTTTCAGATGATTTAAAGATCAGGGAAGAGAAAACCGCCTGCGGCTCAGGCAGGCGGCTTTTAGGGGACTCAGGATTCACACACCGCGACTTTAATCGCCAGACCGCCCCGGGCGGTTTCACGGTACTTGGCTTTCATGTCTTTACCCGTCTCAAACATCGTTTCGATAACTTTATCCAGTGAGACTTTCGGATCGCTGGTCCGGTACATCGCCATACTGGCCGAGTTTATCGCCTTCACTGCCGCAATCGCGTTACGCTCGATGCACGGCACCTGCACCTGGCCGGCCACCGGATCGCAGGTCAGACCGAGGTTATGCTCCATGCCGATCTCCGCGGCGATGCACACCTTCTCCGGACTGCCACCCAGCAGCTCGGCCAGTCCGGCAGACGCCATCGAGCAGGCCACGCCCACTTCGCCCTGGCAACCGACCTCAGCCCCGGAAATGGAGGCATTCATCTTGTACAGAATGCCTATCGCGCCCGCCGTCAGGAAATAGCGCATATAGATTTCCGGCGTCACCTCTTTGATAAAACGATCGTAATAGGCCAGTACCGCCGGGACAATGCCGCAGGCGCCGTTGGTCGGCGCGGTTACCACTCGCCCACCAGACGCGTTCTCTTCCCCCACCGCCATGGCGAACATATTGACCCAATCCATCGCGCTCAGTGGCGTAATCGACTGGCTCTGCGGCGCCAGCACGCGGTGCAGCGCAGAAGCCCGGCGCGGCACTTTCAGCGGCCCCGGTAAAATACCTTCCGTATTCATCCCCCGGTTAATGGCGTTTCTCATGGTCTCCCAGATTTTCGCCATATTTTGCTCAACGTTCTCCCGGCCGTGGCGGGCGATCTCGTTTTTCATCATCACGGCGGAAATCGACAGGCAGTTGTTCTGGCAGTGCGCCAGCAGGTTGCGGGCAGAATAGAACGGAAACGGAATATCAACCTCCGCCTCCAGGTTCTTACCAAAGTTTTCCTCCGTGACGATAAAACCGCCGCCGATGGAATAGTAAGTCTGGAAGTGGACGATTTTGCCATCGCAAAACGCCGTAATGCTCATCCCGTTTTCGTGCAGCGGCAGAAACTCACTGTGAAAGCGCATGCATTCCGCCACCGGGAACTGTATCTCGCGCTGGCCTTCTTCAATACAGAGACGATGCATGGTGTTGACATCGCGAATAATGCCCGGAATGGCGTCGATATCAACGGTATCCGGTAGATACCCTGACAGACCAAGAATAATGGCGATATCGGTATGGTGTCCTTTACCCGTCAATGAGAGCGAACCATACACATCCACCACCAGCCGAGTCACTTTATGCAGCAGGCCTTTTTCCTGCAGGGTATCAACAAACTGTTTTCCCGCTTTCATCGGCCCAACGGTATGTGAGCTGGACGGCCCGATGCTGATTTTGAAAATATCGAAAACGCTAATCATATGGCACCCACGCGGTTACATAGCAAAACGGATGCGCCGCCGGTGACAGGCGGCGCTGAAAACTTAGCTGAACAGAGAGAAGAAAATAGCGGAGATGGCAATCAGTCCCATTACCACCACAAACGCGTTGCTGATGTGGCCGCTGTACTTGCGCATGGCCGGTACTTTGTTGATGGCATACATTGGCATCAGGAACAGGATCATCGCGATGACCGGGCCGCCCAGCGTTTCAATCATCCCCAGGATGCTGGGGTTCAGGGTGGCAACAATCCAGGTGGTCACCAGCATGAACAGCGCGGTGATCTTATTCAGTTTGTTGATTTCGATCGATTTCCCTTTTCCGCGCAGTGACTTAATCACCATGCCGTTGAAGCCTTCACGCGCGCCGAGGTAGTGGCCGAGGAAGGATTTAGTAATTGCAATCATCGCGATGATCGGCGCCATCCAGGCAATCACCGGCGCGTTAAAGTGGTTCGCCAGATATGAGAGGATGGAGATGTTCTGCGCTTTCGCTTCCGCCAGGTTCTCCGGGGAGAGGCTCAGTACGCAGCTGAACACAAAGAACATCACCGTCAGCACCATCATGATGTGGGCGAAGCCCAGAATACGGGAGCATTTGCGCTCGGCGTCCTGGCCATATTCTTCACGTTTAGCCACCGCAAAAGAGGAGATAATCGGCGAATGGTTGAAGGAGAAGACCATGACCGGGATGGCCAGCCACAGAGTCATCCACAGACCATTTCCCGTTGCCGAAGCGCTGCTCAGCGACAGCGTATCCAGTACCGCGCCGTTCCATTGCGGGATCAAATACAGCGCCAATACCATCAACGCGAACACGAACGGAAACACCAGCACGCTCATGGCCTTAACAATCATTTTTTCGCCAAAACGGACAATCCCCATCATGCCGACAATTAAAATCAGCGACAAAATAGCGCGCGGCGGAGATACCAGACCAAGCTGGTGAGTAATAAAGCTATCGACGGTGTTGGTAATAGCAACGCTATAAACCAGCAGAATCGGATAAATAGCGAAGAAATAAAGCAGCGTGATAAGCTTACCTGCACCGGTGCCGAAATGTTCTTCCACCACTTCGGTAATATCTTCTCCCGGATTTTTGCCCGACAGGACAAAACGGGTTAAACCGCGGTGGGCAAAAAAGGTCATCGGGAAGGCAAGAATGGCCATGATGATTAACGGAATTAAACCGCCAACCCCGGCGTTAATTGGCAGGAAAAGCACCCCTGCACCAATTGCGGTACCGTACAGGCCCAGCATCCACACGGTATCACTTTTTCTCCAGCCGCTGCTCTCGCGAGCAACGAGGGTATTTTGAACGGTTTCCATAATATGGCCTCAGTAATATAGAGTAGGGTCAAATTAATTTGACTCTGATTCAGGTAATAAAAACGCTGTGTTTGTTTGGCTATTTTATAAAATGCAACTATGCTGATTCACTAACAGCGATCACATAACCTGATTTATAGTGGCATCTTTTAACGCATCAAAATTAGTACTGAAATATTATTGTTTTTTAAAGTATCACTTTTAATACGTTATTATTTATATGGGTGTACCTAACTTGCCGGATATTTATATAATTCACGTGCAGAGATAACAACCACTATTTGTCATACGATTAATAAAACGCAAAAATCAGGGGCAAGGAAATAAACGCCCTCCCCCTCAATTTTCGCTAAAAGCCCTTGTAGTGCTCTTTACTCAGGCCATATTTCTTCATTCTGAGATAGAGTTTTTTACGCGGAATAAGCAGATACTCCGCCACTTCATTAATGCGCCCCTGATGGAGATTCAGCGCTTCGGTGATGATCTGCCGCTCTACGTCCTCAACACGTCGATCGAGCGGCGTCGGCTCGCCGACGTGCATCAGCGGATTCACCGTATCCGCGAGCGGTAATACCCCCACCGCATACAGTTCGGCAGCGTTCGCCAGTTCGCGGACGTTGTTCGGCCACGCCCGACGTATCATTCCTTTTAACAGATGGCTATCCACCTCCGGGACGGGATGATTCAGCCGCTGACAGGTTTTTTGCAAATAGTGGTGGAATAGCGGCTCGATATCATCAGGCCGCCTTGACAGCGGCAGGCAGGCAATTTGCGTCATCGCGAAGCAGTAATAGAGTTCCGCCACGATCTGGCTACTGCCCGCCAGCGCCACTAGCGAAGCGCTGCCGATACCAATCAGGCGAAAAGGCCGCTTCTCATGGCTCTGCGCCTGTACCAGCTGATGTTGTTGCTCATGAGTCAGGTGCTCCGGGTGGCTTAATACCAGCGTCCCGCCCTGCGCCTGCGCGATCGCGTCATTCAGCTTATGGGCGTTGGCCGCAGTCAGTTCGCAGTAGATAAAAGGGCCTTCGGCGTTACGCCCCAGCTGGTGCAGGTAACGTGCGCCGGTCATACGCCCGGTTCCCGCTTCGCCGTAAAGCCAGACCGCAATATCCGTCTCTGCCAGCTGCTGTAAACGCTGGCGATACTGTTCCGTCCATTGGCTGCGCCCGATCAGCTCAACCCGTAATTTTTGCTGGCCGTACTGGCGACGCGCGATCACCGCTTGCCGCTGGCGCAACGCGGCGTCCACCAGCGAGAGCAGCTTTCCCGGATCGACCGGCTTTTGCAGAAAATCCCAGGCCCCCTTTTTCACCGCATCCACCGCCATCGGTACGTCGCCATGCCCGGTGATAAGCAGAATCGGCAGCTGCTCGTCATCCTGATGAAACAGCGTCATCAAATCGATGCCGGAGCAGCCGGGCATGCAGACATCGCTCAGCACAATGCCGGGCCAGTCCTTCTGCACCCACGCCCGCGCATCAAAGGGGTTATCGCAGGCGTGGACATGATAACCCGCTTGCTCAAGCAGCTGCGTATAGGCATCCAGCACGTCGCGATCATCATCAATCAGCAGAATCGAACACTCATTACTCAACATCATTTACATCCGTTAAATTAAATTGCAGCACCACGCAGGCATTGCGCGTTAACGTCGACGCCAGGCACAGCGTCCCTTCCATTTGCGTCATCAGCGAAACAGAAATCGACAGCCCTATCCCCAGCCCCACATCTTTGCTGGTGGTGAACGGCTTCAGCAGTGACGGTAGCAAGGCCGCAGGCCAGCCGGGACCGTTATCGGCAATCAACACGCACAGGGTGTCGCCGTGGATTTGCCAGCTCACCGTTATTTTCGCCGCGTTCGGACAGGCGTCGAGCGCATTCGACAGTACGTTGACCAGCACCTGATGAACCCGCACTTCATCGCCGCGGATCCAGACGGTTTCATCCGGTATCTCCAGCGTCCCCTGCTGCGGCTTATGGCGCATCGCCAGCAGTTCCCACGCCACCGTAAACGTCTGACGCAAATCAACCGGATGCAGCGGCGTTTCCAGTTCAGCGCGGCGGGTAAACTGACGCAGCGAGCGGATAATCGCGTCAATGCGGTTAATCAACCCTTCCGCTTTACTTAACGTCGCCCGCGCCTGCGCCGTCTGTCCCTGCTCAATCGCCCGTCCTGCCGTAAACAGATACATCGACAGCGCGTTCAGCGGCTGGTTGATCTCATGCGCCAGGGTGGTCATCGTCTGCCCCACCACCGCCAGTTTAGCGGTCTGGATCAGCTCGTCCTGGGTGGCGCGAAGATCGGCCTCAATCGTTTTTCGCTCGCCAATCTCCTGTTCAAGCTGGTGTTTTTGCGCGTTAAGCTGACCCAGCGTATGGCGAAGCAAACCGGCAATACGCCCCAGCTCATCCCGGCCATAAACCGGAATGGTGGCATCAGTCCGGCCTAAACCAATCTGCACCACCGCCTGGTTCAGCGCGGTAAAGCGTTTCACCAGCCGCGATCGGATGAAATAATGATTCAGCACCCACGCCAGCAGCAGCGCCAGCAGCGTCGCCACCAGAATCAACCCGCCGCTCACGCGGACAATCTGTCCCATACGCTGATTAAACATCTGCATTTGCTGATGACTGCTGCCAAGCTGGGCTTCAAGCAGCGTCCTGAAGCGCCCCAGCGTGGCTTCTCTGGCGCGACTGGCACCCACTAACGCTTTTTGCGCGGTAACGTAGTCGCGCATGGTATCCGGCATCTTATTTTTCACCATGCCGATTTCCAGCAGCTCATCTATCGTTTGTCGCAGGGTGATCGTGCTCGGCCAGTCGTCCAGCGCGCGAATATTTTCATCCGACGTTTTCTTCAGGTTTTCGAGATAGCGGATATGCGTCTCCACCAGCATGCCGTCATCATTTCCGGATTTCAGTTCATTAAGCCTGTCGCGCAGGTCGTCAACGATTTGATTCTCAATGCGGGCCAGCGTATAGACCTGCTGCTGTTCGTTCTGGACTTCTCTGGAACGCTTCAGGTACTGCGCCGCGTCGCCCTGGCGGGCTTCTATCTGATCGAGCAGCGTTCCCTGCTGCCAGGTAAAGTCCTGCACCAGTGAATTCAGCTCAGTGGTAAAATCATCGTGCAGCCAGTCGATACGCGCCGAGAGCTCCCCCACCTTTTCGCGTACCAGAAACATGTTGTAGAGCACGCGATCCAGCTCCGACAGCAGCGCGCGGCTGTCCTGTAAAATCACCGCCAGCTGCTGGCGTTCCGCGGGTGACAAGCCCTGACTCAGCCGCTCGATTTTATCCAGATGCTGAATAATCTGGTTGCGCAGCTGCAGGCGCACCGTGGTATTCGGCGCCAGCAGAAATTCATTCAGCTGATCGACCACCAGATTGAGATTGCCTTCAATCAGAAAAGCAGAGTGGATGCGGGGAAAATACTCGTCCAGCGAATAGCGTATCTGCGAGCTTTGCTCATGCCATGAATAGAGGCTGACGCTGCTGACAATCAGCGTCAGCAGCGCGCCCATCAGAAAGGCCCCGCGCAGGCTGCTGCTGATACTGATTTGCCGCAGACGTTGCAGTATGGAACGGGCCATCATTTCAGCTCTTCCAGTTTATTGATCGCCTGCCGCTGGTTGTTGAGAAACCAGAGCTGCCACTCCATCATTTGCTGCTCCGCAAAGCTCTTATTATCGAACTTAGCCAGCCAGGCTTCATCCCCACTGCTTGCCGGATCGACCGGTACGCCGGTTAGCAGCGCGCGTATCTCGGGCAGCGGACGCTTAAGGCGAGCCTCCGCGCTGTGCAGCGCTCGCCAGGCATCTTTCAGCTGGGCGAGACGAAAGCTGATCGCCGTATCAAACATCCGCTGAACCAGACGCTGACGCTTAAGGATCAGGCGATAGTTCAGCGGCGGCTGATTCATCAGCACCGCCTGCTGCGCCGCCCGTGGGTTGCCTGCCGTCAGCGGCGTCACCGGGTATTTCCCGGTATTCGCGTCGGCGAGGATCCGCTGGCCTTCCGGGCTCAGCAGATAGCGAATAAACCGCCGCGCCTCGCTGGCGTGCTGGCTATTTTTGAGCACCGCAACGTAGGTAGGCGACACCGCCGACTGCGGAAAATAGAAAAAGGCAAGGTGCGGATCGTTCAGCAACAGATTGGCATAGTTATCAATCACCGGACCGGCTACGCCCAGCCCGCTTTTGATCTTATCCGCCACGCCAAAGCTGCGGGATGAAATCGTCACCAGATTTCCCGCGCTTGCCAGCAGCGTTTGCCATCCCTTAAGCCAGCCTTTTTGTTGCAGCAGCGACTCCACCATCAGATGATTGGTGTCCGAGCGCGACGGGCTGCTCATCAGCAGCGCCCCCTGATATCGGGGATCGGTGAGATCGTCCCAGTCCGCTGGCGCAGGCAGATGCCGCGTCGCCAGCGCCGAGCGGTTAATCAGCAAGCCAAACCCCGACATCGCCACGGCAACGGAGGTGGTGCGGATGGATTCCGGCACCAGGCGTTGACTGGCCGCCGGCGCGCCGCTGAACGGCGCCAGCTTTTGATGCTCCTGAAGATGCTGCAGCAGCATCGGTGATGAGGTCAGGACCAGATCTACGTTCTCCGCATTTGCCGTATCAAGCAGCTGTTCCAGCGAGGCGCTGGTGCGGTTGAGGGTGCGAATCATCACCGACCCCGGCTCCGTTTGCCAGCGTGCGATAATCCACGCGGTGGCGCTGGGGGAAAATGTTGTCGCCATCACCAGTTCGTTACCCTGCGCCGCACAGGCGCTGAATCCGGCAGCCAGCAGCAGCAACGCGAGCGTTTTGCCGGGTGCCCGACTCCACCGCAGAAACATGTTTGTGATCCCGTTCATAAATATTGAAATACCGAAAAAAAAGCGTTGAGACAAAACTTACCCGTTTATGACGCCTGGCGGATTAATCACCGCTAGCCTCGAAATAGCCGCGCTGGCCTCCGGGAATATCAGCAAACATTACCAGATAATGAATGTGGAATTTGTTAATATCCGCACACGCCTGACATAAAATCAGCGGAAAATTAATTATTCGCTATTTCATTGATGATCAATGCGTTAAAAATAACCCCTGAATTCATCAGTTTGAGTCAATTTTGACCCATTTTGACGATTTGAGTTTTCTGACCACTTTATTCACTCTTCATGTCGAATACTCCTGATGTTCATATCAATATAAAATACAGGTGACGACATGTTATCAATATTAAAAAAGGGGCCGTCGGCAAATAAAGTGCCGGCTGAGAAAATTCAGGCAACTTATGGCCGCTACCGCATGCAGGCGCTGCTAAGCGTATTTCTGGGTTATCTGGCGTACTATATTGTGCGCAACAATTTCACCTTATCCACGCCTTATCTGAAAGAGCAGTTAGATCTGAGCGCCACCCAGATCGGTTTGCTCAGCAGCTGTATGCTCATTGCGTACGGGATCAGCAAAGGCGTTATGAGCAGCCTGGCGGATAAAGCCAGTCCGAAAGTCTTTATGGCCTGCGGCCTGGTGCTGTGCGCGATCGTCAACGTCGGGTTGGGGTTCAGCACCGCGTTCTGGATCTTCGCTGCGCTGGTCGTTCTGAACGGTCTGTTTCAGGGGATGGGCGTCGGCCCTTCTTTTATCACCATCGCTAACTGGTTCCCTCGTCGGGAGCGCGGTCGCGTGGGGGCTTTCTGGAACATTTCCCATAACGTCGGCGGCGGGATTGTCGCCCCGATCGTCGGCGCCGCATTTGCGATTCTCGGTACCGAGCACTGGCAGAGCGCCAGCTACATTGTCCCGGCCTGCGTGGCGGTGGTGTTCGCCATCAGCGTACTGGCGCTCGGTAAAGGTTCGCCGCGCGAGGAAGGACTGCCTGCGCTGGAAGAGATGATGCCGGAAGAAAAGGTCGTACTTAACGCTAAACACGCGGTAAAAGCGCCGGAGAATATGAGCGCATTCCAGATCTTCTGCACCTACGTTCTGCGCAACAAAAACGCCTGGTATGTCTCCCTTGTGGACGTATTTGTCTATATGGTGCGTTTCGGCATGATCAGCTGGCTGCCTATCTATCTGCTGACGGTGAAACATTTTTCCAAAGAGCAGATGAGCGTCGCGTTCCTGTTCTTTGAATGGGCGGCGATTCCGTCGACCCTGCTGGCGGGCTGGCTCTCCGACAAGCTGTTCAAAGGACGGCGCATGCCGCTTGCCATGATCTGTATGGCGCTGATTTTTGTCTGCCTGATCGGCTACTGGAAAAGCGAATCCCTGCTGATGGTGACGGTGTTCGCGGCGATCGTGGGCTGCCTGATTTACGTGCCGCAGTTTCTGGCCTCCGTGCAGACCATGGAAATTGTGCCCAGCTTTGCCGTCGGCTCCGCCGTGGGACTGCGCGGATTTATGAGCTACATCTTTGGCGCATCGTTAGGCACCAGCCTGTTTGGCGTGATGGTGGATAAAATGGGCTGGCACGGCGGGTTCTATCTGCTGATGGGCGGGATCGTCTGCTGCATTCTGTTCTGCTACCTCTCTCATCGCGGCGCGCTGGAGCTTGAGCAACAGCGTAAGAACACGCAACAGCAAGAAGCCGAACTGGCGCTGGCCGACGCACAATAAGGGCCTGAACCCGGCAAAGGAGAGTGCCAGCCTGCTGGCACTCCTGAAGTTAATTCCACCGGCATGCCGTTTTAGCCGCGTAAAATGCCAATGGCCTGCTGCTCCCCAAGGAATTCAGCGCTTACTTCGCCGGAATAATCAGCACCTGGCCCGGATAGATTTTATCGGGATGCGTCAGCATCGGTTTGTTGGCTTCAAAAATACGTTGATACTCATTAGCAGAGCCATACATCGCTTTAGAGATGGCGCTCAGGGTGTCGCCGGATTTCACCGTATAATAACGACTTTCCGCCCCGCTTTGCGCCACCTTCACGCTGTCATTAACCTGGCCAACGCCGGTGACGTTACCTACCGCCACCAGAATTTTTTCCTTATCTTCTTGCGAACCAACATCGCCGGTAACCGTCGCGGTGCCGTCGTCCGCAACATCAATATTGACATTTTCGGCACCGGGCAGATTAAGACCATCAATATGTTTTTTCAGCTTGTCGGCCTTATCTTCCTTGCTGCCGCCGGAGACGGCGTCCCATATTTTCTCGCCCGCTTCTTTCACAAAATTCAATAATCCCATCGTTCCATACCTCCATTACTGTTTCACGATCAAATAATCATCAGACCGGTTAAGCCCATTTCCAGGATGTCGGTTCTGCTACCCCAGAGCGGCAACCGCCTGAAGCAGCACAACCTGCCATCAAAGTATAATCAATAAGCGTCAACGTGCAGGATATTTGCCCTGTCATGGCAGGAAAGTCTGCACGCTGCCCAGGGATATGACATGAAATAAGCGTTAAGCCGCTGTGATGGCGAAAACGGCTCAGGTCGGGACAATCAGCTGCAGGCCTGGATAGCGCTGCAGCCAGCGTTTTTCCGCGACGCGCTGGCTGAAAATAGCCAGCTTATGCTGCGCAAATACCGGCGTGGGCCGCAGACGGAGTGCAAACAGATCGTCCAGCCCGTAGGGCGCAATAACCTCAATAAGCCCTGAACGTCCCATTCTGACCGCGATAGCCGTCGCCGTTTCAGGCCAGTACAGCAACGCATTCTCCGTGGAGTGATAAGGTTTATTACCGTTACGTTGATGCATTCTGGCCTGATTCTTCACCGACCAGTTAAAGGCGGATGATTGCTGGCTCAGACTCTCTTCCAGCGCCCTATCGTCGGCGGCGCTGCCGCTTTTCGCGTCGAACCAGACAACATCCACATCACCCGAAACTGGCCTTTGCCCGTAGCCGTGCAGATGATCCCAGACCGCATCCCTGACAAAGCCGGCGCCAATCCAGCCATCGCTGAGTTCCAGCGTCTGAACGGCGTACAGCGCGTTCATTCTTATCGGGTCGTTTAACAACACGCTTTGTAAGAGGTCCTGATATTTCATGGTTTCCCTGTAAACTGCGATCGGTCCGCTAAGTGTATCAGCGTTCAGGAGGTGCCGCTTCAGGCGCCCCCTGTTATTGGGGTCAGTTTGGATATCGAAAATTATTTTACGTTTTAACCACTTAGATGTGAGAAAACCGCTCTCTGAGCGGATTTTCGTATCCCGATGAGCGATGCTGATAGCTCCTCTCAAACGATCTTAAGAAGAGCCTTCTGAATCCTTGATCGTGATAGTGTAGGTTTTGTCGAAATCGCCTGATTTTGAAAGCATTCCGCCACCTAAGCCGCCATGTACTCGTACTTTAACTATACCTGCTTTTGTTGGTATCCCTCTAATCTGGATGCAATTATTGAATTCATCATCATCACAATACTGTAGGTGGAGACCTAAATTATCTGGATGAATATCTCCTGCAATGACCTGCTTACCATAAATATCATAAGAAAGAACTATTCCGCCAAATATATTTATTTGGTTATAGTAGGGAGTGCCAACAATTGCATCATTAAGAATCTCCCCTTCTGGATTAAATTCTGCCTGTAACGAACAGGCGGAAAGTAAAAGTAAAGATAAAACAAAAAATATCTTCCCCATGTTTATTTTAATGGTTTAAAAACCATCCCTCCAAAAAATCTCTTGATAAAAAATTGCAAATCTTTTTTAGGTTTTATCCAATTTCTTTGTTTTCCCCAAGAAAACAATTCCAAACTAATATATCCGTTGGGATCTTGTGTGACTGAACCATTCCAGACAACCCAGTGTGTAGGTAAAATTGTTTTATTTGTACTATTTACAAGAAGTCCATCGTTTATTAACGTAACGACTTTATAGCCTCGCTCAATATATTGATTTAAATCTCTGATTCCCTGGACACCCGCCTGAGTGATCCCTACATTACTAAAGACTATTTCATAACCGGCCTTTTCAAACCATTCCGTCAGTGTTTGCCACATTGTGATGCCAGCCACTGGCGAATCAAGAGCATCAAAGCTCAGCATGGTATTCTCTGAATCCCTGAGCCCAGCTAGTGTCATCCAGTCAGTACCGGCTATCTTTGGCCTGCCATCATCATAGTAAAATGCACCTGTAGGGTGACGACAGCCTTCACCAGGTGAGATGATTAAGTCACCTATTTTAGTTTTCCCGTACCGCCAAAGTTCACGGGCAGCTTGCGTATACACATCGGGGCGATCCTTTTGCAAACAGTAAAAAAATGCAGCAGGCCCACATACACTTGCTGCTATTTGATTAGGGAAATCAAATCCGTTAAATCTTTCATCTATTTGACGTTCTATTAAATTTTTATCAAAAGGGTCTCTGGGATTGCCAATGGGGTATTCCTTTGCAATAAATGGACGTTCCGGGATGGTGATTTTAATCTGCTTTGTTTCGCCCCCCTGACTCTCAGGTTTCATTGTCCCTTTTGACTCAAAATAACAGGGGTTCTCCCGCTTCACCGGAGACCAGGCTTTGCCTGACGTAAATTCTTCCAGCGTGTACATCTTAGTGAACGGAACAGGCGTTACACAGTGCGTATGCAACATGGTTTTTCGGTAAAGATTCATTTCCATAATATAAATTATTGAGAGTGACTCATTTATATTTCCGGTCATGTGACTCTGTGTTTCATAATTTCCCAGAAACGGCTGTTGCTTCACATCCACAAGGGGCGATTTATTCCTGCTGGAATCCATGCGATAAATGCACAGGTCATATAACAAAGCATCAGCAGGGACATTAGAGTTAATACGAGTACTGAGATAGTAAACAGCCATAATTAATCCATTAATATATGCAGGTTAATATTTTCAGCAGATTCAGCATAATGCCATCCGGTAACCCCGTGTTCATCGGTAACACCAGCTTCAGAACGTCCGTCCGGGAACATCAGAGTGTAGCGGCAACCAGCCATTAGCTGGCCATCGTCACCGGCGCACTGAAAGCGAATACAGTTCCGGGTACCGGAATCCTGTGCCTGTTGCGCCGGGACAGGGGACTGACTGGTATTGCGGGAGGTCAGAGAGCCGGTGTCTGTGCTGGTATACTGCGTGGCTGAACCGTACACGTAGTGATCCGGGCAACGGCACAGCACTCTGTCACCTGTGGCCGCATACGCTTTGCCTTCTTCTGCCCAGTCCTGCGCGGAGGCCTGAATTTCAAAATACCCGTTACATTTACTGCATGATGCCTTGTCGCCGGTCCGGGCTATTGCTTTACTTTCTTCAAACCAGGACGCAGTCGCTGAAATGATTTCTCCGTAACTCGTTTTATCGCCCAAACAGGCCAGTGCTCTTGCCATTATTAATCCCTCAATATATAAGTGGTTATACTCACCGGCATCATACAACAATCACAACTTAACCAAAATCTTCGGCTTCTGGTTGCCGGTACTGTGCCTGAATGCGGCATATCTGGGAGGGGCTGTACCCTGTCGCATCTGCCGTTTCACGGATGCTCAGTTTCTTGACATGCTGGTAGTACAGGACTTTCTGATACCGTTCCTTATCGGCCTGCTTTCCCCGGTATTTACCCAGTGTATGCGCCCGTTCAATTCCCTGCTTTTGTCGCTGGCGGCGGCCCAGCCAGTCCTTATGCGACATCGCGGCCATCAGGTCGATAAGTATGTCATTGATGTCGGTTATCACGGCGCGGGTTATTGGGTCAGCCTGCGAAGGCTCCTTATCTGACAGAACCTGCTATGAGGTGGGCACATCCAGGCTGACAATCCGCAGCACGTGTTGCTCGATCTGCTTTTTCAGCCTCATCCAGTACATTACCAGCCGTATGCCCCTGCTTCAGTCCAGACTTGAAGAGGTCAATGCCATGGCTGCCCTTGATGAGTTGCCCGATATGGAAATATCTGACAGGGTGGGTAAAAGTCTCCCCGCTGGATAACTGCGTCCCGGTGCAGGTTTCGCAGCTGCCAGAGCTGGTTTACAGCATGCTACCGCACCCTAAAATCACGGAAATTCTCGATGAGGTAAACAGCTGGACGACGTTTACCCGACATTTTTCGCATATAAAAAATGACATTACCCATCCCGATACCCGCCAGCTCCTCACCACCATCCTTGCGAATGGCGTCAATATTGATCTGACCAAAAGCCCAGGAAGCACCAAATCATCACTGGAAGATATCCAGCCATGGTACATCCGCGACGAAACCTATTCAGCCGCCCTTGCAGAGCTGGTAAACGCGCAGGGGAAAAGACCACTGGCGGCATTCCGGGGAGACGGGACAACGTCATCATCAGATGGACAGAATTTCAGAACAAGCAGCTCAGGCAGCTACGCAGGGCAGGTTAACCCGAAATATGGGCAGGAGCCTGGACGTCAGTTTTATACCCATATATCGGATCAATACAGCCCGTTTTACACCTGTATAATCAGTCGGGTCAGGGATTCAACCCATGTGCTAGATGGCTTGCTGTACCACGAAATGACCCCTTATTCACCTCGCGGCTACGCTTCGTACGCAGCGTGATGGAAATCAATTTCCCACTGCAGCACATCACCGTAAAGCGCCGACAGCGCCTGCTTTTCGCTTTCACTCAGCGCCATGGCGCAGCGGTCGAGTTCGTTCTTCAGCCAGAGCGCCTGCTGATAAAATTCGTCCTCCGCGTGCATTTCCACCCAGCGACGCACGTCAGCATCGCTCTGGCGATGTTCGCTCGCCCGTCGGCACCAGAAATAATACATCCACTCCGCACCGAACATCAGGGTAACGATCTGCTCATAGCTTCCCTGCCGGGCCGTCCGCAGCATGCCGTCGCGAAAGCGCTGCACCCCGGGCAGATCGTCAGGATAATCAGCGGGAGTTATCCGCCGTTCTGATAACACCTGTTCAAACCACGCGATCTGCGTGTCAACCAGGGCATTCAGGACGCCAATAAGCCAGCGCTGCTGATGAATACCCGGCGCCTTGCTAACCCCGAGAGCAAAAATCGCAATTGCCGTCGCGACAAAGTTGCCCTCAAACACCAGATAGCGGTTAAAGACGGCTGTCGGCAGACGATCCTGCTCGATATCAGTCACAAAACGGTGCTGCTGCATCGCCTGCCACGCCGGTTGATGTTCGCGCAGCAGGCGTTCGCTAAACGCTTCCATTATGCTTCCTCCAGCGCGGCCTGAGCGACCGACATAAAATGCTTCACCCGGGCCAGCTCAACATCGTTCCACCAGACGCCATCGACCTTCATCGTACTGGCCACAATAACCCCCTGGGTCCGCCCGAGGATCTGACTCACGTTGGCTGGCGTCACCCCGGAGCCCACCAGCAGCGGTAGCTCCGTCGCCGCGCGGATCTCGTCAATTTCCTCCATCGTTGCGCTATCGCCCGTGCGCTGGCCGGTCGCAATCACCGCGTCGGCCTCGAAGAAATCCACGTCGCGCGTGAGCTCCTGAATCGAACGATCGGCAACGATGGCGTGGCTACCGTGCTTGACGTGGCTATCGGCAAAGACGCGAATATGTTCAGCGCGCAGCATGCTGCGATAGCGCAGCGCCTTAGCGGCCGCCCCTTCAATAAATCCTTCGTTGGCGATATAGGCGTTGGCCCACTGGTTTACGCGGACGAAATCGGCCCCGCCCGCCAGGGCGATCGCCATCGCCGGGATCGCCGCGTTCGCCAGGACATTAATGCCCAGCGGCACACCAAAACGCTCGCGAACTTTCTCGGTAATCACCGCCATCAGCGCAGAGGTTTCATGACCGATATCCTCAGGTTTGGAAAAAGGAATATCACCATGGTTTTCAATAATCAGGCCGTGAACGCCGCCCGAAATATAATTTTCGGCATCGCGAAGCGCACGTTCAACAATACCGGAGACTGATTTCCCTCGATATTTCGGCGCGCCGGGAAAAGGATCGCAATGAATAACGCCAATAACAACTTTATTACGTGAAAAAATAGCTTGTATTGCATTCGTTTTTTCTGCTGAGATAGCAACCATCTTATCCATCCTGTTAAGGGAACACTATGCGTGTTTACGTTACTGGTAATATTACCGTAGATGAAACCTGGTCCATTCCGGATATACCGAAAAAAGGCGCCTCCATTCACGGCATTAAAGTTTCGCAGGATATCGGCGGTAAAGGCGCGAATCAGGCGATTATATTATCCCGCTGCGGAATCGACACGCGATTAATTGCCGCCACGGGAAATGACAGCAACGGTGAATGGATCCGTCAGCAGATAAAAAATGAACCACTGACGCTACTACCCGACGGCCATTTCAATCAACATAGCGACACCTCGATTATTTTAAATAGCGCTGATGGCGACAATGCCATCATTACCACGACGGCCGCAGCCGATACGTTCAGCCTTGATGATATTATTCCGCATATGGCGGAGGCCGCCGCGGGCGATACTCTGCTACAGCAGGGCAATTTCTCCCTGGATAAAACCCGGGCGCTGTTCCAGTACGCCAAAGCCCGCGGTATGACAACGGTATTCAACCCCTCGCCTGTCAATCCTGACTTTCGCCATCTGTGGCCGCTCATCGACATCGCGGTGGTCAATGAATCCGAGGCCGAGCAGCTTAAGCCTTACGGCGTGAAAACCTTAGTGGTAACCCAGGGCGCGGCAGGCGCCTGGCTGGTTCAGGCCGGTCAGCGCCAGTTTTGCCCCGCCGTCCCCACGGAGGCGCTGGACACCACCGGCGCGGGCGATACGTTCCTTGCGGTGATGCTGGCGTCCGCGATCCTGCGCGGCGTCGAGCCGGATGCGCTGGCGCTGGCGCACGCCAGCCGCGCTGCCGCCATTACCGTTAGCCGCCGGGGGACGCTCAGCGCGTTTCCCGACGGCCACGAACTCACCGCTCTGTTAACCGTGAACGGCGCGCGCTGACCTACTTGAACAGCGAACGATAGGTATCGACGTTCGCTTTGGTTACCACCGTGGCCGGAACCAGAATGGTTTTCGGCACGGTTTTACCTGAGGTGATAGTGTTCAGCGCGTTCAGGGCTTCGGCCCCCATTTTTTCCGGGTCCTGCTGCAGAACGGCGGTGACGTAGCCGCCGTCAATACCGGAAATCGCCTTCGCCGTCAGATCCCAGCCAAAGACTTTAATATCTTTCTGGCGCCCCTGGTTTTCCACGGCGGCGATAGCGCCCAGCAGAGCGGGTTCGCCAGTGGCATAGATCGCCGTCAGATCGGGGTTGCCGGTAATCAGGTTCTCCGCCGCGGTCATTGCTTTATCCTGTACGTTCTGGCCGTCGACCACGTTAGCGATGGTAATTTTCGGATTGCTTTTCAGCGTCTCTTCAAACCCTTTCTGCCGCTGGTTCTGAATGGCCGAGTTCAGCGCGCCGACAATACCCAGCCGCGCCTGGCCGCCCATCTCTTTCTGCACGTAGTCCACGAAGTATTGACCAATAATTCTGCCACCTTCGATATTATCAACGCCGACCTGAGCCGCCTGCGGCCCGGCCGGTAATACGGCATCAATCGCAATCACCGGAATGTTTGCAGCGGCGGCTTCTTTAACTGCGGGCATGATCCCGTTAACGTCGATAGCGGCAACAAGAATGCCTTTAACGCCTTGCTGAATATAGTTTTCTATCGCGTCGTTTTGCGCCACGGGATTATCATTAGAGTTAAAAATCACTAAATCCTTGCCGCTGGCTTTGGCCGCATCCTGTGCGCCTTTATTCATCAGATTAAAGAACAGCGCCTGTTGGTTGATTTGGACCAGCGCATAAGTCGGACCGGCGGCGCCGGCGGCAGAAATAAAACTCATTGATGCCAGCATCGTGGTGGCGACAGCAAGTAAACGCAGTTTTCCGGTGTGAAATAACATCATCAGTATCCTCGTCGGGAATAGTTGATAGCCAGCAGAGTTCCGCGCCGCATGCGAACGCAGAGGGTTTATTTTTTGGCGGGCAAATATCGTCTATATGGCCAGAACAATCATCGACCGTTCGGCGGATACCTGCTTAATTTCATTCCGGCAACCGGTCCGTGTCGGTGCGCGACTGGAATGAATTAAACGGGTTTGGGAATGACTTCCCGGATGATGCGGTAAACTGCCTATACAATTCTCCGCAGATTAAAATTTGTCAAGCATTTATTTCCGGTTATTGTTAACAGAGAAATTGCTGTATCCACCGCGCTTAACTATGTTACAGATAGCCGATTCTGGCAGAAATGGCGCAGGAAATGAGTATAAAACGCGTATTGTTATCCGATGTGGCAAAGCTGGCGGGGCTGTCGAAGGCGACCCTGTCGCGCTATATGAACAACAGCATAGTGCTACCGCAGGACACCATCGATCGCATTGAAACCGCCATTCGCGAACTGGACTATCGCGGCAATAGCCTGGCACGCCGTCTTAGCAAAGGCGGCAGCGAAACGCTCGGCCTGGTGCTCCCCGATATTACCAACCCCTTCTTTGCCGAACTGGCCGATGCCGCCGAAGAGGCCGCTTCTGCCAGCGGTTACAGCCTGGTGCTGTGTATCACCCGCAATAACCCGGAAAAAGAGTGCCAGTTTATCCGCTGGCTGGATACCTGCCAGGTCGACGGCCTGCTGTTCACCACCAACCGCCCTGATAACGGCCTGCTGCGCAAAGAAGTCCAGCGTCACGAACGCATTGTCCTGCTGGATGAAGATATTCCCGGCAGTAAGGTGCCGAAAGTGTTTGCCGATAACGTCCAGGGCGGGCGGATCGCCACCGAAAAACTGATCGCCGCCGGGCATCGACATATCGCTTTCGTCGGCGGCCCGGACAAACTGATGAGCGTACGCGAGCGCTATCAGGGCTTCTGCACCGCGATGGAGCGGGCCGGCCTGAGCTGGCCACCCGAATGGGTGATGTACGGTGACTACCAGCGCGAGTTTGGCCAGCAGGCGCTGCGGACTCTTTTCAGCCAGCCGGTTCGCCCGACCGCCGTCTTCGCCGCCAGCGACTATCTGGTGCTCGGCCTGCTCGACGGTCTGCGCGCCAGCGGGCTCCAGGCGCCGGAGGCGCTATCGTTAGTAGGCTTCGATGACGCCAACTATGCTGATTTTACCCAGCCGCGGATTTCCACTATCCGCCAGCCCGCCCGGGAACTGGGCCGCACCGCGGTAAACATCATGATGCGTCTCCTTAATGACGATCGGGATATCCCCGCGGAAACCCGCCTGCCGGTAGAGTGGATTGGCCGCGACTCGATCAAGATCTGTTAAGCACATCCCAAAATGGCGCAAAAGCGCCCACTTTTGGCGCAAAAAACGATCAATTAACATTTTATTCACTATAATCAGTAAACCGGTTTACCGGAGCGTAATGAATAAACTCTATTTATTACATAAGGTTAAATCACAGGGCTGCTGTGTTGTTCCTGCCCTGGCACGGATGCTGCAATGTTCTTACTGGCGAACAAATATCTTACGTAGCGTTTGTCCTGACTGTGCTGGCGAGTGCTCTATTCCGCAGGTAAACCGGTTTACTAGCATGTAAACCGTGTCGGATAGCATCTCTCCCGCAGGATGGCGAACATTTTCCCGGCAACAGCGATGGGAGTTATCAGATGCAGCAGCCACAAACTACCCCGCCAAGGGTGGAGATGATCAATATCACCAAGACCTACGGGTCGATACGTTCATTGCGCGGAGTCAACCTTGAGCTGGCTCCGGGCGAGGTGCTGGGCTTAGTGGGCGATAACGGCGCGGGGAAATCCACCCTGACCAAAGTGCTCTCGGGGGCGGTGATCCCCTCCAGCGGCACGATTCGTATCGACGGTGAACAGCAGCAGTTTACTAACCCGGCCGATTCGCGCCGCTGCCATATCGAGATGGTGTATCAGGATCTGTCGCTCTGCGACACGGTCGACGTCGCGGGCAATCTGTTTATGGGCCGCGAGCCGATGAAATCACTCCTCGGTATCCCCTTCCTCGATGAGGCAAGAATGCACGCCGATGCCAGGGAGATGCTAAAAGGGCTCGGGATCTCCATTCCCGATACCCGGCTGCTGGTGCGAAATCTCTCCGGCGGCCAGCGCCAGGCCATTGCCATCGCCCGCGCGGCGGCCTTTGACCCGAAGGTGCTGATTATGGATGAACCCACCGCCGCGCTGGCCGTCGCGGAAGTCGAAGCGGTGCTGGAGCTTATTCGCCGCGTTTCCGCTCGTGGGGTGAGCGTGATTCTGATTACCCACCGCCTGCAGGACCTGTTCCTGGTCTGTGACCGGATCATGGTGATGTATGAAGGTACCAACGTCGCCGACCGACGGGTGTCCGACACCAGCCTGAGCGATATCGTTAACCTGATTGTGGGCGAAAAATTCACCGCCCGCTCTGCGGCTGCACATTGAGGTAACAGGATGAGTATCATGAACTTAAGCAGCTCCCGCATGATCCAGCATTCGCTGCCGCGCCGCCTGCTGCATAACCACTCCGGCGTGGTCAGCATCGCGCTCTTTTTTGTCTTCTGCTGCGTGGTGTTTTCGCTGATCACCAGCAACTTTCTCACCGGTACCAACTGGCTCAACATCATCCGTCAGAGCGCCCCGCTGCTGATTGTCGCGACGGCGATGACCCTGGTCATTACCACCGGCGGTATCGATCTGTCGGTGGGCTCCACCCTCGCGCTGGTCGGCGCGCTTTCCGCTATCGCCCTGAATAACTGGGGGCTGCCGTGGCCGGTGGTACTGCTCGGCGGCCTGCTGCTCGGCGGATTGGTGGGCGCCATCAACGGCTTCTTTATCGCCTATGAAGGCATTCCGGCGTTTATCGTCACGCTCGCCACCCTGGCCGTGGTTCGCGGCATCGCGCTGCTGGTCACCCAGGGCTACTCGATTCCGGTTCCGGCTGACAGCCTGTTTACCTTTATAGGACGCGCGTGGGTAGTCGGTATCCCCATGCCCGCGCTGATCGGCATTATGATTCTGCTTATCGGGCATATTGTTCTCAATCATATGCGTTTTGGCCGCTACGTGACCGCTATCGGCGCTAACGCCGAAGGTGCGCGACGCAGCGGCATCAATACCAAAGCGGTCACCATGAAGGTCTATATCATCAGCGGGATGGCCGCCGCGCTGGCGGGGATGATCATTACCGCGCGCCTCGGCAGCGGCTCCTCCAACCAGGGCGAAGGCTTTGAACTGCAGGTTATTGCTGCCGTTGTGCTTGGCAGTACCAGCCTGTTTGGCGGCTTCGGTACCATTATCGGTACGCTGCTGGGCGCGCTGTCGATTGCGGTCATTCAGAACGGGCTGATCCTGTCGCATATTTCGCCGTTTTACACCCAGATAGCCACCGGCACCATTATCCTGCTGGCGATCTGGCTGAACACCCGCATTCTCAACCCCACGCGCTCCGCGGCAAAAGGATAGCTGATGAAAGGATCAATTTTTCGCCACCCCACCCCGCTGCCGCTTGGCGTCAGCAGCGGTTACGTGATGACGGTGCTTGGCCCGCTGCCGATTAGCGAAATGGGGGTTACCCTGATGCATGAGCATATTCTGCTGGATGCCTCCGGCAAATGGCTACCGCCCTGCTGCTGTAGCGATCGCCATCTTGCCGAAATGCCGGTGAAAATGGAAAACCTCGGCGAACTGTCGCTGAACCCGTTGATGAGTCGCGATAACTGCCAGCTGTTTGACGTCGACGTCGCGATTGAAGAGCTGACGAAATATCGCGCCCTTGGCGGAGAAACGGTGGTCGACCCGACCAATATCGGTATCGGCCGCGATCCCAACGCGCTGGCGCGCATCGCGCGCCTGACCGGCCTGAACATTATTATGGGCACCGGCCTCTATCTGGAACCGTCGCACCCCGAGTGGGTAAGAACCAGCAGCGTCGAACAGCTGACCGAACGGCTGATTTACGATCTGGGCGGCGCGGAGGAGAAACCGGAAGTGCTTGCCGGGCTCATCGGCGAAATCGGGATCTCGAGCCGCTTTACGCCGGATGAGGAGAAATCTCTGCGCGCTGCGGGCCGGGCCAGCGCCGCGACCGGCGTGCCGATCGAGGTCCATCTGCCCGGCTGGGAGCGGCTGGGCCATCGGGTGCTGGATATTCTCGAACAGGAAGGCGCAGATTTACGCCATACCGTCCTGTGCCATATGAATCCCAGCTTTGCCGATAAGCGCTACCAGCGGGAGCTGGCGCAGCGCGGGGCGTTTCTCGAATACGACATGATCGGCATGAGCTATTACTACGCCGACGAGTCGGCGCAGTCGCCCTCCGACGAAGAGAACGCCCGCGCGATTCGCGAACTGATTGACGACGGCTATATCCAGCAAATACTGCTGTCGCAGGACGTCTTCCTGAAAACCATGCTCACCCGCTACGGCGGCCACGGTTACGGCTACATACTCAAGCATTTTGTTCCCCGCCTGCGGCGCCACGGCATCAGCGGCGAACAGCTTGAAACCTTGATGATTGGAAATCCCCAACGGGTCTTTGGCGGATAAAAGGAAAGTCATAATGCAGAAAAAAATCTTACTGGTCGGTGAATCCTGGACCAGCACCTCAACGCACGTTAAAGGCTTCGATCAGTTCGCCACCGCCACCTGGCATACCGGCGCGACGGATTTTCTGGCCGCGCTCGCGGACAGCGCCTACGCCATTACCTACATGCCCGCCCACGCGGCGGCGACAGACTTTCCGCTGACGCTGGAAGCGCTAAAGCAGTGGGATGCGATTATTCTGTCGGATATTGGCGCCAATACGCTGCTGCTGCATCCGGACACCTGGCTGAAAAGCCGCCGAACCGCCAACCGTCTGACGCTACTGCATGACTACGTGGCCGGCGGCGGCTCGCTGATGATGATTGGCGGCTATTACAGCTTCCAGGGAATTAACGGCGGCGCGCGCTATCGCCATACCGCGGTGGAGAAAGTTCTGCCGGTCCGCTGCCTGGCGTGGGACGATCGCATTGAAACCCCGGAGGGTTGCTATGCCGAAGTGACGGAGTCCCACGCCCTGTTCAACGATATTCCGGGCGAATGGCCGTGGCTGCTGGGCTATAACGAAGTCGAAATGCATCCGGAGGGGAAACTGCTGGCGACAGTCGCCGGTACCGGTCATCCGCTGCTGGCCGTTCGCGAATATCAACAGGGTCGCTCGCTGGTGTGGACCAGCGATATGTCGGCACACTGGCTGCCGGAAGAGTTTGCTCAATGGCCCGGCTATCGCCAGCTGTGGATTAACTGCCTTGACTGGCTGACGGAACGTCGCTGATGGCCGCCACCCTTGAGCTCGCCAGGCAGCTGTTGGGCTTTAACACCATCAACCCGCCGGGCAGCGAAGCTGACTGCATGCGGTTCTTCGCCGACTGGCTTAACGATCGCGGTTTTGCGGTTTCGCTGTCGTCGTTCGGCGAGGGACGCTGCAATCTTATCGCCAGGCTGCCCGGGGCGAAGACCGGTAAACCGCTGGCCTTTACCGGTCATCTGGATACCGTGCCGCTGGGAAATGCCCGGTGGCAGTATGATCCTTTCGGCTCGCAGATAGAAGACGGGCGTCTTTATGGCCGCGGGTCCAGCGATATGAAAGCGGCGATAGCGGCGTTTGCCGTCGCCTGCGTTCATCAGCGGGAAACGATCCTCGCTGGACGCGGCGCGGTATTGCTGATTACCGGCGGAGAAGAGACCGGCTGCGACGGCGCACGGGCGCTGATCGCCTCCGCGACGTTGCCGGACGTGGGGGCGCTGATCGTCGGTGAGCCCACCGCCAACTATCCGGTTATCGGCCATAAAGGCGCGCTCTGGCTACGCTGCGAAACGCGGGGAAAAACCGCCCACGGCGCGATGCCGGAGCTGGGGATAAATGCTATCTATCTGGCGGCGGATGCGCTGGGTAAGATTCAGCATTTTTCCCCTGGCGCGGCGCACCCGCTGATGAAGCAGCCCACACTCAACGTTGGACGCATCGAAGGCGGACTCAATATTAACTCCGTGCCGGACCGCACGCGTTTTGATGTCGATATCCGCAGCGCGCCCAATTTACAGCACGCCACTATCCGGCAGCGCTTGACCACGCTGCTTGGCGAAAGCGTCACGGTATCCACGCTGGTCGACCTGCCCGCCGTACTGAGCCGGGAGGATCATGCGTGGATTAAGCAGGTTTATCAGCGCTGCCAGCCGCTGCACGCCAAGCCGATTGAACCGCGCGTGGTGCCCTACTTTACCGACGCCTCGCTGCTGCTGCCTGCGTTGGCCGAACCACCCTGTATTATTCTCGGTCCCGGCGAGCCGTCTATGGCCCATCAAACCGACGAGTACTGCCTGCTCAGCCGGCTGGAGGAGGCTGAGCAGCTATATGGAGACATTATCCGCGACTGGATGGGGTAGCCGCCCGCGGCGAAGACAAAGCATGAGTGACACTGTCACTTTAAAGCGCATGCCATGCGATCGGCGTTTGAATAATATCGCGGAATAACAGAGGATAACCGTCTCGCGTCAGAAACGCATCATCACCAGCAAGGAGGCATTACTATGTCCGTGAAAATCCGCCCGGCGCTCATTTGCACTCTCTCTTTACTTCTTTCCGCCTGCTCGGGTAGTGCTTCTGCGCCGGATAGCGCCGAAGACGCGAAAGTATCGGCAGAAGTGGATAAGATGTTTCGCGATTATCAAACGGGTTCAGATCAATCACCGCAGGCCAACGTCTCACGCTATCTTACGCAGGTCCAGAGGGCTATCTTCGCGAAAATAGACCAGCCGGCGCCCTGGCAGGGGCAAAAATGCTCGGTGCGCTTAACGCTACAGCGTGACGGGACGGTGTATAATCCAGCGGTTGAGAGCGGCGATCCGGCGTTATGCGCGGCGGTAATGTCCGCGCTGAAACAAGCCAAAATTCCGCCCGCGCCAGATGAAAAAACCTATCAGACATTCAGTCATGTGGTTCTGGACTTCAGGCCCTGAGAGCTCTTTTATGCATGTTATCGCAGGGGCTATTCGGCCCCTGCACGATTTTCAGAACTCCACGCGGCCGCCGAAATTATAGCGTCGCCCTTCCAGCATCGCCTTCTGCCGGTAAGCGGTAGTGTAAACCGGGTTCACATCAAACAGATTGTAATTTGCCGACCCAACCCGCGAGGTCAGCAATACCTGACTGGACAGTGTTTTCGGCGCGGCGGTGCGTCAGTGGCCGCCAGCAAGGATTGAGCGGGTGTAGGAATCACCGGTACGTAAAGAGCGTACCGGGATCCTGACGACCATGATGAGCAATAAACCACTCAAACCGTTAAAGGCAACGGTTCCATTGCTCTTTGCCCTGACCCGCGGTCCTGATGGGTCAGGATCGCGCCGTCACGCGTAGGTCACCCGCATCACAGCCGTTCCGCTGAATGCTCCCGCGCGGTCTGGCGTCCCGGACAACGTGACGGTCATGCTATGTCGATTTGCACCATCAGACCCCTTAAACGTTTTGCCAAGTGCGGCCCCGTCGACCGTAATCTTCGCTTCGAGATTGTTGGACAGAACAATTTTAATGGGTGTTGTCGACAGCGTGTAGTTGACATTATTTCCTACACAGGTCACACCTACATCCCGCGTCATTGAGGCTCCAGGCGCCTCCTCCGTTTTCATTGTGCCAAACGCAAATGTGATCGAGGGCTCCGACATATAGCAATATCCTGGCGGCGGCGGCTTCACCGGATCGGTCCCCCCACTACAGGACGAAGCCTGGATATTAACGACTGACGCGCCGGGTACCACCCTGATGCTTTTATCATTATTCAGAACGCCAAACCGGGTACATGAGTAGGAATCAAAATCACCGCTCACCGTAAAGCGACCTGTAGGCATTCGTGGGGCAGTCGTCATGAGCGCCTCACCCCAGGTATTAGCCGAAATGCCCTGTGAAGTCGGCAACAATTCGTACCGCCATACTCCATTACGTTTTACGGTCAAATAAAATTCCAGCCGTCCGCCGGGTATAGCGACATTTGCCGAATTCTCCCCCAGGGTCGTCCAGATATTACTTTCAACCGAACCAAGTTCAAACGAGGACGAACCGTCTGGATGGTATTCAATGCTCCCTGGGACATATCGCATTGGATACATATATCCCGTCTTATCGGCAATGGCTTCGTTAACGCACAGGAGTAAGCACACGGCCAACGTTGTTTGAATGCGAGTATTCATACGCGTCCTTAATGATCTGTTTTAGTTACTGATATTCCGCCCGCAGCGTTGCAGTGGCACTGAACGCTCCTTCCGTGAGCTCTACGCCGTCACGCTGAACAAGCACGGCTTCAATACTCGGCAATGTCGTACTGTTGACGTTAATTGCCTCATCCAGCTTAAAAGGCTGACCGTTTTGATACATTTTTACTCCCAGATTGGCCTGCTCAGGGGTCACCACGGTAGCGTTATCAGCGTCAAACCCGGCCGGATTACCGCGTACGCTAAGCCGTAGCTGCCAGGCCAGACTGCTCTCTTCACACTTAAGGGTCAGCGGGACGGTTTCGCGGTATCGCCCCTCGGCAACTTTTTTGATGCGGACATCATTGAAGTTGACATATACCGGGCCATCTTCGCTTATTGAGCAAGACGGCGGCGTGACCAGGGTGCCGATAAATTCAAGGTTTTCCGGGTCTGCCGCCTGAAGTGATGAGGTCCCTGTCATCATCAGGGCGGCCACAAGAAATGGTGCATATCCAATCAATCTCATTATGTTGATTCCCTGTGCCATTACTGATACTCCACGACCAGCGAGGCCATGACCCTGAACGCCCCGCCGCTCAGGGTTACCCCGCTTTGCTTAATAGGGGCGGCGTAAAGCTTGGGTGTATTGGGGTCGGTGAAATTTAGCCAGGAGCCGAGGTTAAGGCGGGTATCACCATTGTACAGGGCGATTCCCAGCCCGCTGATACCTCCCGCCAGCGCCGTGCCGTCAAAGCTTGCCGGGGTACCCGTTATGCGTACTTTCTGTTTCGACGATACCGCCATTGAACAATCTAAATCGAAGTCAATCAGCTTTCGGTACTGCGTCCCGTCAATGCGGGTGGTCATCACATCGTTGCCAAAGTTAACGGTGATAACATTGTTGTTATGCACCACGCACGGCGGGGCTTCTATCAGCGTGCCGCTAAAGTTGACCGTTGCGTCGGCCAGCACGCTACCGCTAATACATAACGTCAGAGGAAGCAGTAGCTTACGCAGATTTACAGGGCTCATATTATCTCTCTCCTCTTACGTCACTGGTATTCAATGACCATGGTGCCTGTGCCGGAAAACGGACCTGCGGTGAGCGTAGCGTTGTTTTGCGCCACGGGTACGGCCCAGAGCCTGGGTTTATTGGCTGTGCCATTGAAGTTGACGTAGTTGCCGGGAGTCATGGTCGTGGTGCCTGCGCTACCGCTGTAAAGTCGTATGCCCAAATCCCCTTTGCTGGTCAGCAGAAGCCCGGAGCCAAAACTCGCCAGCGAGCCTCGAATCGTCAGCTTGAGGGCGTTGCTGTTCAGGTCAGTACAGGTCAGACCGTACTGAATCTCTTTCTTATAATTCACCCCGTCTATGAGGCGAGTAATCAGGTCATCACCAAACTTCACGTCTACGGTATCGTTACCGTCAATAACGCACTGCGGTCCATCGATCAGAGTACCGTTGATGGTGATAGTGGTGGTGTCTCCTTCAGCGGCGCTCGCCTGCCAGCCAGCAAGAAGCAATGCGGCTCCGGCCATCATCAGGTGCATGCGGATTATCGTTAAGCGTTGGCGTGTCATATTAGCCTTCCTTTGGTTGTGCCACCTTCCCGGCGCGGCAAGTGATGCCAGTGCAGGTAAACGGCAGTAACCGTGCGCTGCCATAATCATTGATAAACATCAGCGTCGGCGTCGTGCCCATTCGGGACACGGCTAACGGCAACTGCGCTTTGCCTTTTGGCGAAACCATGACGGGCTCAAAATTATCCAATGCCTTACCGTGCAGGCTGCCGCGCGCTTCGACGAACGAAAAATGATAGGGCGTAGGATTCTCAACCTCATAGCGGTCCCCCTTGCGGGTAAGGGTCAGCGTTTCCGCCCCCGGCACCACGTCAAGAAGCGGATCGACCTTGATGGCACTGGGCCGCCAGAAAACTTTCATCCGCGTCTGCATTGCCAGCGTCAAAACGTTAGGCTTATCGGATTTTGGCGGGATCTCGCGTAAGTTAAGCCAGAAGACGCTTTCTCTATCGTTGGGCAGAGAGGGCGTCTCGGCGACCTGCTGGACGCGGATCATCGTTCGACCATCAGGCTCAATGCGTTGTACGGGCGGTAAAATCATCAGTGGGCCGTTTATTTTCTCTTCTTTCTCGTTTTCCATCCATCCCTGAGCGAGATAGGGGTCCTGGGTATTGTTATTTTTGACGCTCAATCCCACAGACTTCTCCCCTTCATTGAAAATGACCCGCGAACGTTCCACGGATAACGCAGCCTGTACCGAATGCAGGCTTCCGCTAAACAGGAAAATACCCAGCGCAGACATTAATTTACGTTTCATACTTTCACCTGTCGTATCGCTTACAGGACAATAACAATTCCATCTCCGATTTCAGAGAGTGAAATCCATTTCATCTTGTAGATAATTTACATTTCATGCATGGTTAGAAATATTGGTTTTTTGGGGGAGGAGCTGTTTTCAGAAAAACATTAATGAACATTCCTAAAATCGCATCCCACACCGTATATATCGAGTTTCACCACGGCCTGTTGCTACGCCAGAATTAGCTGGCCAGCTTCCAGCGAAGGGTATGACTTCTACCCTTCCCGGTTTTGATGCTAATCACTTTGCCATTTGTTTCCATCTGGCATAATAAATAACGCATGCTGTAGATACTGATATCCATCTCGTTTGCTATTTCTCGAGTTGTTAACCATACCTCATCATCCAGTTCGCTTTTTCTTAACCGTTTAGTGACCAAACGCTTTATACTTTGCAAAGCTCGCTCTTTATCATCCAGCTGTTGCTCCATATCACCAGATAGTGTTGTTTTCCATATTAGCTGGTCTTCATCCGCATCACGTTCGTGATTATTAACAACCTCAGTATATTTAGCAGAAACGGATTGCGTCCCTAACCACAAAACAAAATCACTGTACCTGGAGATGTTGACCTTACGCATAATCGAACGTCGATAGCTGCTAAGCGCTTTGATACTACAGCCCATTTTCTGCGAAATTTCATCGCGACCCAATCCCTGGCTCAAATACCCTAACATCAGCTGTTCGCGCCATGTTAACTGGTAGGGCCCGGAACATTTATTACAGTTCGGCTTACGTAAGTCCGGAGGACCACACATAAGATCGGCGAAAAACAGCATGAATAATTTCCGCCGGATAGTGGCAACCGAGTTTCTCATTGCGATAACTGAACTGACAACCGGACAATGGAAGTTTTTGTCATAGTGATCGCTGCGAGGATAAACGCTTAACCATTTTTTATTGAGAAGCCTGAATTTATAATCGTTATGGGTTCGAAACTGTTGACAGTCGACCCAGTCAAATGCTTTTTCTCCAGGGGATTGCACTTGCACGATGAGATCGGCTTCCACTGATTTGTTGACCAGGGATATAGTAACATCGCCGTTAAACTCATCCTCAAATAACTCCTCCAGGAGAAAGAGTATTCCCTGAGAAAAATATACATTCTCAGTTGATACATATACCGGCAAATATGTACGGCGGGTGTCATTTATCATATTTTGCCCTCTTTTTTTGAAGTTATCATCACTTAAAACCATACAATTAATTACATACTAACTCTCTCGCCCATCCTTGTTATATTTTAAAAGTAACGTAAATATTTTATTAAGTTATTTACAATAGGTGCTGCTCAACTACACGAATGCGCCAATGCTCAATATAATTACCCTGCTCCCGAGGGTCGCCATACTCATCAACCTTAACGGCTAACTCTGCTTCGCCATGAAGATGAATATCTTTAGCTACCACCTGAAGCCATTCGGGAAGGTCGGACAACTTTTCTTGTAATACCAGCCCCGTTATATCGGAGTCCGCAATCACGGTACCATCCGCAAGACGACGATTGACCGAAATGGTTAGCGCTCTTTCAGCGTTCTCATCCGCGAGCGGCTGTTCTCCACGATAAATGACTTTATACCAGGCCTGATTACCGGCAGCCTGAGCGCCTTCCTCTTTGATAAATTTCGCCAGCCATTCGCCATCACGCGCCTCCTTTTGCTTTGCGATCTTGTGCATCGCATCCTCTACTCGCTGATTGGCGCGTTTCAGATGGCGCTCAAAATCCTCCTGAGACAGCCGGCGTTCACCGCGGATCGTTTCCTTAATTCCGGCCAGAAAGAGTTCCTTATCAACGTGCACACCTTGCTCATCGCGCTGTTCGAGCACGCTTAAAATGTCAAAACCCATCGCCATGCCGGCGGCAAAATCTTCCAGTTCATCGTCTGACGAAGGCAGCGCGGGGTACTGCGCTTCTTTGAGGCTCGACTGCAATTTTGTGGTTAATACTTGCCACTGGGCATTTTTCTCTGCCAGCCGTTTGGTCCGCTCGGTAAGCGTCAACACCTCTTGCTGTTGCCTGGCATTTTTTTCAATTTCCCCTGCGAGTTGTTTGGACGCTGTCTCAAAAGTCATACTTCGATCCGCCAGGGTACGGCTTAACTGCTGTATCTCCCGGTGACGCAGAGCGAGTTCATCCTTCAGCCTCTGCACCTCGGTGCGCGATAACTGCAAGTTTTCGCGTACATCAATCTCTGCCGGACTGAGTGACGCATGCTGTATTAAAGACTTAATCCAGCGACCCAATATTTGGCTATCGGGTAATGGGGGGGGCGCCCCATCGCCAGTGGCTAAAACAGCGATATCTCCCACGTTCGTTGTCTCCTTTTTTGCTGTCGATAGCGAAGACTCAGCAACCGGTGACCTCGTTTGCTTGTCAGCGACAACGTTCGATGGCGCTGTTACTTTTCTGGTTGCTGCTGACGGCTTAGCTTTTGATTTGTCCTTATCCGGCCAAACATGCTGTAGCTGTGATTTTTGCCGCGATGCCGGCGATTTTTGTTGATCCGCTTGCGGCTGAGACGGGGATGTTATGGTTTTATTTTCGTCTTTGCGTGAAGACCATTCACGGGCGAATTTAAAACATCTGCCCGTGTTGATGAAATCGCAACGACACCCATAATCAGCGCCAAAACGTTCCCGGCTCTACGACTCATTAGATATTCTCACCAGTGGGTTTGACTGCGAGGCTATTGAGCATTTCAGCACGGATCTCCGAACATAACTTTACCGCCTGAAACTTATACAAAGCATCAATGGCATTACGCGTTTCAGGATTAACTGAACTTCTTACATTGGTGTAGCCGGAAGCGCCGCTCATCACTCGCTCAAAACGTGATTTAAGATCGACATGTTGAATATGATTAATTGATTCCAGCGCCCGGAGTTCTTTTTCACACTGAACCATATCCACATCCCCCTCGGAGGTCGTTGGAGGCTCCACGGACTCCATTGCTGGGGTAACCTGTGACGGAATTTTTTTTGCGACGCAACCCGTTAACAACGTACTGGCGATAATGGCTGCTATGCATCCGAATCTGAACATTATTTCATTTACTCCGACGTCTTGCTTATTAATCGTGTGATCCCCGGAAGAAAGCCGCTGGGGATACGTATATATTTAATTAATTATTTCATTACTAATAAACAGCAGGCGAATAGTAACCAGTACGCATGCAGTTAAAACTAAAATCGTTTATTCCACGTTTTTAATCATATTCGAGAAGGAAGGTGGTGACGCACTCAAAATCCCCCTCTCTTACCAGACCGTGTACCGGGGCGGAAATAAAAGCCTGAAAATTTAAAAAAGTGTCCCCTTCCTTCAATGCTGCCGGTCGCATGGGGACATTCGGTTTAACCGGTACACCATTCTCATCTTCCAGCGCAATGGCGATACCGCTCGCCGTTCCGGTAACCGCAAATAGTCCTGGCTGAGCGCTATCTTCGGTTCCCATAAAGGTCACGGTTACCGAGTCGCCAAGGGTAAGATCGCACTCCGTCAGCCAGATTGAAAAACGCTCCCGTTCGCTACGAGGATATTTAATAAAGGTTTTAGAAGGCACATTCCGAAAATCGACGATCTGATCCTCCGAGTCGACGTGTAATTCGCACGGATCGGCAATCAGATTTCCGGAGAAATAAACGTCAGTATCGGCATGAATAACCGACACCCCAGCCAGCGAAAGCATCAGAGGAAAACTTGCCATGCTGAGTGCGCGGATTCTGTTTTTTTTCATTATTCGTACTCCAGGCCAATATTCACCACGCTGCGCCATTCATTAGCCATCAGCGGCGCAGGAAGACGCCATAGTTGAGCCTGCAAGACCAAATCGTTGCGACCGGGATTAAGAATTTGCGGTCGGCTCTGCATCGCGGGTCGTAAGAGCTCTCCCTGGCGGTCGCTAAGGCGCAACGCGACGCCCTCCACCCCGCCATGCACCCGGAAAAAGCGTGTATCCATCGGTTCGGCCTCTCCATAAACAGTCATCTTTACCGCAGACTGTCCGTTCAACATCGTCGAGCCGCGCATCCATTGACCATCGCGCATAAACTGAAATTCACCCGGGCAACGATCTAATTTGATGTACACCGGTACTGATGGCGTTACGCTACCCGGCCGCTCAAGTCCCCAGGCAACGGTACTGCCCAAGTCGATCTGTTGTTCAGCCGATTCAGGCAGCAGCGCGCATGGTGATGCAACGAGCGTTCCGCTGGCGCGAATTCCACCGTTCAGGCCATCGGTATCCCAGTTCGCGGCGCTCGCCGCGGAAACGATGCCGGCCGTCAAAAACCACAACATGAGGGTAGTGCGACCATATCCTTGTTTCATCAGGCTTCTCCTGTGTACAGCGCCGGCGTCCATCAGGTGGCCGGGGTAGTGGCAGCCCGGCATAGGTTACCGCTGCAGCTAAACGGCAGGGTTGGCTTACCGCCGAAGTCGTTAATCGTGGTGACGTGCGGCGTGGTATAGTGCGAACTATTGACCATCGCAGTGGACTTAGGCGGCACCATTACCGTTTGAAATCCGCTAGCCACCGCCACTTTCGGCGCGGCGGTAATTCCAATTACCGTCATGTAATAAGGCGTCGGATTTTCTACCCGATAACCGCCGTTTACTTTATGCAGCACCAGCTGGTTATCCCAGCGGCTATACTTCTCCGGAAGAATGGCTTTCGGACGATAGAACAGCTTAATTTTGGTGTGTAACGCCAGCTGCATCACGTTGGGTCGTTCGCTTTTTGGCGGGACTTCACGCACGTTGAAATAGAAAATGCTCTCACGGTCCTGCGGTAACATCGCAGCATCCGGCATGGCGTTGATACGCATCATGCTCTTGCCTTTTGCTTCAAGCCGCTGCAGCGGTGGGACAACCACAAGAGGACCGCTGATTTTTTTCCCCTGCTCATCCTCAATCCAGCCCTGAGCCAGGTACGGCATTGAAGAACTATCGTTAGTAATGCTCAGGGAAATACTCTTTTCCGAGCCGGGAAAAATCGCCCGCGTTCTGTCCAGAGCTATCGCCGCCCCGGCTTCGTTGACCAGACCCACAGCCAGGCTTCCCAGCATTATCGTCATCGCTCTCTTTTTGCTTTTCATCACATCACCATTTACTTTCTCAGCCGCGAGTGACCGGTTTGCACGGCAGCAGCAGCTGCTGCGCAGGGATAACCCTTGGCAGTACGACTTCACACTGAGCAGTACCGCTCCAGTGCACGGTTAAGCGTTCATCCGGATTTACACCGGTCAACCAGGCCAGTCCGCCGTCGCTGACCATTCCCAGCTCACGATCTTTTAGGTTATGTACCGTGGCGCCGAACGGCGGATGGCGTCCATCTTCCTGACTGAGGATTGCTACGACCTTGGAGCCTTTCAGGACATCAAATCGGCGGAACCCGATGGCCCCTTCAGTCAGGGCGAGTTCAACAACCGGCGTTCCGCCAGACTCGACGTCGTCAGGCAGACGGTTAACGTCAATCTCCGCGCGGGTGCGATAATAATTTGGCACTCCCGGAATGACCGCGATGCCAAAAGCATTGGTATAGCCCTGTAAGCCCACCGGAACACCGCTTACTCCGTCAGTACTGACCATTAATCGAGTCCCACCCTGTACGCCGCCAGAGTGCAGCGCCACCCCTTCAGCGGTGGCGGTCATACCGCCGCTGGCGGAAATCCCGAAAGAGGTGTACTGGCTCTGCGCCCAGTTAAAGTTGGTGGTGACATCCGCCATACTACCCAGGTGCGAGTAGTAGCCGCTCATCTGGCTACGCGTCCCCTCCCCGCCGCCGACGCTATTACCGGCATTAAGGCTGTAATAATCTTTGTTATCCAGCCGTTGGCTCCAGCTGGCGTTTTGCGTATAGCGGTCGCGGCTCATGCTGCCGTTGTATCCCACGGTTCCCGATCCAAACGGCATCGTCAGTGAGATGTAGGCGCTGTCGTCCTTACGGCCGTTGAACTCACTGCGCGCGGCGTTCAGCGACAGTGACAGATGCCGCCAGTCGCCGAGGTCAAAATATTTGTTCAAGGAAATGCTGTAGCGATCGTTCGCCGGGCGGTTCCAGTAAGTCTGATGCGACCAGTTGACGTGCGTCGACAGGCGCAGATCGGCAAAATTTTTAGTCGCCTGGATGGTGTAGAGCTCTTTGCTATTTCCGACGTAGCCTTCCCGATAGCGCATATCCAGATACTCGCCCATGGTGAGATAGTTGCGCTCAGAAAAACGGTATCCGGCAAAGGTCACTTCACTGCTGATTTCATCAAACCGTTTGGAATAGCTCAGGCGCCAGGATCGTCCTTGCCGGTTTTTATCATCGGGGAAACGCGCACTGGCATGCGTAACGTCAGCAGATAGCGTCCCAAAGGCGTTCATATCGCGGCCCGCGCCCAGCGCCAGGCTGTTGTAGTCCTGGGAGAAAATTCCGCCGCCGTATAGCGACCACGCGTTGGTTAGCCCCCATGAGATTTCACCGGTAACAAAGTAGGGTCCCTGAGTGTGGTGGTTATAATCGCGCGGACGACCGCTGGTCATTTTGTAACGCAGCTGGCCGGGACGAGTCAGATAAGGAACCTGAGCCGTTTCAACCGCAAATGTCTGTACAGAACCATCCTGCTCTTCAACCCGCACATCCAGGCGTCCGGTCAGGGCGCTGTTCAGCTCCTGAATACGAAACGGACCGGCGGCAACCGTCGTTTCATAGATCACTCTTCCCTGTTGGCTTACCGTGACTTTGGCATTGGTGCGAGCGATACCGGCTACTTCAGGCGCGTAGCCGCGAAGTTTTGGCGGCAGCTGACTTTCATCGCTCGCCAGCGACAAACCGGTATAGCGCCATGAATCAAAGAGATCGGAAGAGATATAGTCCTCACCGACGGTGAGTTTCGCCATCATTCCCGGGAGCGCGCGATAGGCGTAGAAACGGCTCCAGTCAAAATTCCGCGAGTTTTTATCGGTGCGTCCGGTGGTGTTGTAATAACTTCCCTGATAATCCCCCCGCAGACGCCACGCGCCTAAGTTGACGCCCGTCGTACCGCTGATGCTGGCGCTTTGGCTCTGATTACCCTGACGCGGCCAGGTGACATTGGTATTGAGGTTATAGTCAACCAGCGCCCCGGGAATGCCCTCTTCCCAGCGGGAAACAGGCAACCATGAGGAATCCTGATATTCCAGCCAGGCTTGAGGCACCACGATTTGCAAGGAAGATTCTGACAGATCCCCGCGCAGCATAACCCCTTCGAGAGAGGAAAAATCGGCGCAACGCCCCTCGTCGAGCCAATTAATCATTTTAACCGCGTCTTCGCGCAGCCCAAGAAGCGCTACCTGCTCCGGGTTCAGACAGGTTTCTACCACCACTTCATCGTCGCGGGTTCTTTCAAAAAAAGAAACGTCTTGATCAGAAATGCTGTGCTCATTTAAGCGCATGCTGAGAGTATAGGTTCCGGGCATAATATAACCAGCCCGAGAAAAACGGGACAGGTCGATATTTTCGCGGTCCTCCGAGTCCAGAATATCAATATTAAATTCTACCGCCACTACCGGTGATGTAGAACCAAAAATGGCAATAGCAATGTAAATACCCAGACGTCGCAGGTAAAAAGCTGGTGGTCTGCTTTTTTTCATTTTTTTAAAATCCATTTATTGCCTGGCAGAATTCACCGGTGGGAAGTGTCAACTCCGGAAATAGTTTTGATGACAGGGTCATCAATTTTGTTTAATACTGATTCCCGTTACTGATAGGTCACCATGAAACGAATAATTCCGTACCAGTCGCCTTCTGATAACGATTTTCCACCGCGCACTAAAGATAATAAATAACGTAATTCATTATTTTCATTTTGGATCATGACGGCAGGCATAGGGACTCCATCCCGAGCCACATCGCCAGTCTGATTGTGGATACGCAGTCCAAGTCCCTGCGCCTCGCCTCTCACTTTAAAAATATCGGGGCGAGACAGCTCAGTTTCTCCGCTAAATGTCACGTTTACGCTTTGCCACATGTCGCCGCTACTCCGCTCCAGTGAACAATTCACCAGCCGCACTGCAAAGGGTTTAATGACCGTTTGGCCTTCTTGATTGAGATCGTTATAAGAGATGACACCAAAAGGAATTTCCTGCCAGGCATCGTCAGTATGAATAGAACAGGCCGATTCCTGAATTTGTCCATTCATTGTGACCAGGCCCCGCCCCTGTTCGGCTGCCGAAGACAGCGGAAATATTACCAATAAGCCACTCAACATCAGAAAATGCGATATTTTTACCATGACTGTGCTCCTGAATATCGGGCTGCAAAAGCAGCCCGAATAAAGCTACATGAGAACAGGACTAACCTTATTCATAAGCCAGGGTAAAGTTGGTTACCGCTTCAAAATCACCCGGAGTAACGTTGGTCACGGAGGCGATTTTTTCAAGGTAAGCGCTAAAGCTGAGCGTGTTGTCGCCAATGCCCAAGGCTCGACCGCTGGTAGGAACCAGTAAAGTCACCGGTTGACCAGAACCATCTTCAATACGAACGCCGGCGCCAGCAGCCTGACCGCTAATAGCCAGCATGGTCATATCTCCTGGGACGTTACCGCCAGCAAAAGTCACTTTAACGGTGTTAAACATCGGGTCGCCGTTTGAATCCTTATCGAAGGAGCAGTTTTCCAGCTCGATGTCGAACGGACGAGGAGTTGAAATACCGCCGTTATCTAAATGAGTATTGGAAATCTGACCCAGTTCAATACGCTGATCGCCGTAACCATTTTTGATTGAGCATGGTGCATCAATAATGGAACCCCAGAAAGTCACCTTGCCGCTTCCCTGATCGGCCTGAGCTGCGAAAGAGGCGACACCCATAGTGAGAACAACAGCAGATGCAATTTTGCTAATTTTCATAATACATTCCGTTATATTAAAAGTTACTGGATAACCATCCTGAAAATAACATCAGAAGATAATAACGCATATTTATACTGACAAAACATCGCTATATCCTCTTGAGTTATGTGTATTCATGACAGCGAAATCATACTAACTTGAAAAAGCTCATAATTGAACATATGCATCTTCCATATGGGGTATTACGAGCTAATAATTTCATTAAAAAATAATTTGCAGGATAAAATCTCGCAAAAGCAGCTTAATACGACAATGTATGTAAAAACATTGCCAATAATTTAAAAAAATATATTCACAACCTAAAAAAATTTCATCGACAGCGTAATGGAATTAAAAAAACCATGTATTTCATGCAATTGCAAAAGATCGATGTGCTTGTGGAATATTAGGACTCATCCGTAGGAAAATTCCTAATACATATTATAGGAAGCGAAGTTTAAAAGCTGAAAAATCCTATGAAAGGGCAGGATTTCTTTATAGAGAGGAGCGCGGAGAGGCTATATTTTACCAGTTGGTCAAAATTCCCTCTGCGGAAGAAATAACCTTATAGGGATGTTGGTCATGCGATCATGATCCACAGCAATATCTTATGCGGTATCTTGCAGGGTTAGAGGAAAGGAATAACCAGGTACCCGACTCGCTGCCGTAGTGAACCGTCAGGGTGATATCGCAGGCCAGAGAAAACCGCATACCCCTACAGCAAGAGGTGTTATTTTGCCTGTTCCTTGTTATTCTGCTGAATTGTTGTCCAGGTGATTATCATTCAGCGTGGTGATTCTTCAGACGCTGCCCTGGCGCTTGCCGACTCACACTCCAGACCAAAAACGCGGAGAGCGGCAACCCCATTCACACCTGCCCTGCAGGTGTTTTTTCCACAGGGAGATTAACCGTGAGATTTGCATCAGTGCCTTTCAACCAAAATCAGGTGGGATGGCCGCTTAATGAAGAAGATCTTTATCGACAGCCCTCGCTGAGCGGCGACATTAAAGCTGACTGGGTGATTATCGGCTCCGGCTATGCCGGCGTAAGCTTTGCCCGCAGGCTGGCCAGCCTCAATCCGCAGCTGAACATCGTGCTCATCGACGACGAATGCGCCGCGACCAGCTCCTCGGCGCGAAATTCCGGCTTTATCATCGGCCTGCCGCACAATATCGGCAGCTCTACCGCCGAGCTGAAAAAAGCGCAGGATTACCGCGCCCTGCTCCAGGAGGGGATCCGCCTGCTCGATGAAACGGTGACCGAGCACCAGATTGCCTGCGAATGGGAAAACGTCGGGAAATACCACTGCCAGATAGATCCGTCAAGCGAAGCCATTATGCAGGAGTATGTGGATAACCTGCAGCTGATGCAGGAACCTTACAGCCTGCTGGACGGCGAAGCGCTGTACCAGAAGCTGGGAACCCGCCTCTACAGCAAAGGAATTTACACCCCCGGCTGTATTCTGGTGAACCCGGCGAAACTGATTGCGGGCCTCGCGCGCCATCTGCCGGAAAACGTCACGGTTTACCATCAAACCCCGGCGCTGGCTATGCGCCAGGAAAACGGCGGCGTCAGGGTGACGACGCTGCAGGGCACGATCCGCGCCGACCAGGCGATGCTGGCGACCAACGCGCTCTCCCGCGAACTGTCGCCCACCGTGAGCCGCCAGGCGTCAATGGCGACCTACGCCAGCATTACCGCCCCGCTCACCCCTGAACAGCGCCAGCGTCTGCCGGCAATGGAAAGCTGGGGATTAACGCCGGTCAACGCGATCGCCGGCGCCACGCTACGCTATACCCACGATCATCGTTTTCTGGTCCGCCAGCATGTCGATCCGGCATTGCGGGGAGTGATTACCGCCGGACAGACCGCCAGCGCCGCGCGCCAGCATCTGGCGCTTTTCCACGCGGCCTATCCGCAGCTGCAGGATGTGCCGCTGGAGCGAACCTGGTCCGGGACCATCAGCGTCACCCGCAACGGCGCGCCGGTCTGGGGGCGTCTTGCGCCGCAGATCTGGACCGCCGGGGGCTGTAACGGCGCCGGCGTATCCAAACAGACTATCGCCGGGACGCTGCTTGCCGATCTGGCGATGGGCCAGGACAACCCGCTGATTGCCGCGATGCAGTCGCTCGGCCAGGCGAACGTTATGCCGCCTTCGCCATTCCTCGATATCGGGGTGGCGGGCGCATTATGGAAAGAGCGTTATGTGGGGCGCAAAGAGATGCCCGCGTAATCGCTGTCTGACAGGTTTCACTGCCCGGGCGTGAAACCTGTTGTTTGGGCTACTCGGGGATCGCTTCATCTTTACGCAGGGTCAGGACCTCGAATCCATCCGCGGTGACGGCGACGGTGTGCTCCCACTGCGCGGACAGTTTTTTATCGCGGGTGACCACCGTCCAGCCATCTTTTTTGGTTTTAATCCGGCTATCGCCCTGGTTCACCATCGGTTCAATGGTAAACACCATCCCCTCCTTGAGCACGGCGCCGGTTCCGGGTATGCCGTAATGCAGCACCTGGGGATCTTCGTGCATCTCTCTGCCGACGCCGTGGCCGCAGTACTCCCTGACTACGCTGTAGCCGTTGCCTTCGACATAAGTCTGGATCGCATGGCCGATATCGCCCAGCGTCGCGCCCGGCCTGACGACCTTGATCCCTTTCCACATCGCTTCGTAGGTTTTCTGCACCAGCCGACGGGCCAGCGGTGAAACCTCGCCAATCAGATACATTTTGCTGGAATCGGCAATCAGCCCCTCTTTTTCCAGCGTAATATCCACATTCACGATCATGCCGGATTTCAGATGCTCGCTCTCCTTTGGCATACCGTGACAAACCACTTCGTTGATCGACGTATTCAGCACATAGGGGAAATCATATTGCCCTTTGCTGGCCGGGCGCGAATGCAGATCGTTGACGATAAAATCCTCCACCCGGTTGTTGATGGCCATGGTCGAGATACCGGGCTGAATAAAGGTATCCAGCATGTCGAAAACCGAGGCCAGCAGCTCACCTGCGCGGCGCTGTCTGGCCAGCTCGTCCGCGGTCTTAATGGGAATTGATAGCATTGATAACCTCCAGCAAGCGGTCAGAGCCGGACTTGAGCATCATCAGCTTAATTTGCTGATGGTTAAGTTCGGGATAGAGCTCGCTCATCATACCCAGACGGATCCAGTACTCCGCCTGGGCGTTGACCGAACGCGACATCGCCTTGCTGGCGTCACGAATATCGTCGTGCAGCAGGTCGGAAATTTTTACAATGCCCATTTATACGTACCGTAACGATTTATATATGTTTCGTATATTACGCCACCGCGATCAAGCTGACAACGTTTGCCGTCAGAAAGCAGAAAACGGGGTTGCGGTTTTTATCACCTGCGCTACGGCTGGTTAACGTTCACAGCCACTATCTGGATGTTCCGAGGTTCAACAACGGTGCCTTTCGTCGTCACAAATGCATTGTGGACGAAATCTCCGCTCTCTTTATCTATCAGCGCAATATGAGGTTCATCATGCAGGATATTTTTATGTCCCCACGCCATCAGGGAAAATAGGATCGGCGCCAGACTGCGGCTTTTTGGCGTAAGGATATATTCATAACGTTCGCGTGCTCCTTCTTCCTGATAAGGCGTTTTGCTCAGTAACCCCAGTTCCGTCATTTTCTTTAACCGGTTTGCCAGCGTCTGTTTAGGCATTTTTGTATGCAAGTGGATCGTTTCAAAGCGGGTCACGCCGTATAAAGCCTCTCTTAAAATCAACAAAACCCATTGATCTCCCAGGATTCCCGCCGCCGCAGAAAGTCCGCAAAGCTCCGGTAACAGGTACGGAACTGAATTATTTTTTGACATGTTCACTTTCGCTCTCTAATCTGAGTATGAATTTTAGACCTAGATTACTAAGGAGAATACAATGCCCTTCGTCAATGTACAAACCATTAAAGGAATTATGAACCTGGAGCAAAAAAAAGAGCTCTTACGCCGCATGACCGATCTGATTGTCGAAATTGAAGGGAAAGGCGATCCCGAGTTCCGTCGTTCAGTCTGGGTTCGCATTGATGAACATGAGCCGGAACAGTGGAGTCTGGGCGGCATGCAGCCCACCGCTGAAGCGATCGCGGCAAAATTCTCATCGCCTAAGGCGTCATAACCTGATGGCGTTTTAACGCGTCATCCCTGCGGGAAATTGCGGACAACTTTTATGTCCGCTTTTACGCCGCCCGACGCATGCTCAAAAACGGCCATAAACCGACTCTCCGGGGCTTATTTTACGGAACATACCACGGTCGCATGATCCCACCATGGGTTCTCATTGACGTTCACCTCAAGCACATCAAAATGTTCATCGCCGATCTCTTCCAGGAGAGCCTGGAGCGGCCGCAGCGTACGCCAGGGTTGACCCTCTTTGAGCAAATGATGGCGAATGGGATCATAAGCAGCCATGTCTTCCGGGTGACGCGGAGTTCCGCACATGGAACCGATGACAAACCGACCTCCCGGCCTGAGCAATCTTCTGACTTCCGCAAAGCAAAGATGCCGGGCATCGTCAATCAGGCAATGCACACAGCTTCCATCAACAATGAGCTCAAACGTCGCATCCTGACACTGATGAATATGGCAGACATCCCCGACAAAAAATTGAGCCGCGAGCCCCGCTTGCTGAAAACGATTTTCTGCCCAGCGGATCGCGGTTGCGGACCAATCTACCCCCCACACCGAATAGCCTCGTTCCGCAAAATACTGCGCGGCCATCGCGCCATTCCCGCACCCCAGCTCAAGGACAGGCGCGCCGGGTTGTGGGAAATAGTGCTGTAAGTGAAGCCAGCTAAAAACGCGCTCCTGCTGTTCTTTGGCCCGGGAATAACCTTCGCCAGCCCAGGCGATAGCGCCATTTGCCAGCAACTGCCGATACTCTTTTTCATAGCGGTTCATAGTCAAGACGCCTTTGTCAGCAGCAACGCTCGTCACTTTACGCGCGTTAGAGGCAGGAGAAAAACCAACCGTCAGACACGCTCCGTCATCGCAGGCAGCAATTGTTCAATCACGTCGATAATACTTCTTACCCGCGGTGGGATAAAGCGAGCGTCAGGATAGACCGCATAGAGAACGCGATCGGGTAATCGCCAGGCGGGTAATACCGGCACCAGCTTCGCGGATTGTAGAGCGTTGGCCGCGAGGGGCAACTGCATGCCACCGATACCAATACCGGACTCCAGCGCCTGCAGCAGCGCTTCGCTGGTGTTAGCCCGAAACACGGTATTGACTTTCACATCGACCGTTTTATCACCCGAGACCAGCCGCAGCGGCGCGTCCTGCGCGATGCCGCTGAAACGTACGTGCGGATGGGCGGCCAGCTCGCTGACGGCATGCACCGTTTTAAAACCGGGGGCGGCAAAGAGTGCAGTTTCAATACGCGCAAGCACGCGCGCCGCACTCCCCGGCGGCGGTTCACTGCTCAACCGCAGCGCGACATCCACCCCTTCAGCAACCAGATCGGCAATGCGGTCATCAAGGGAAAGCGTCAGACGCAGCTCGGGGTGCATTTTCTGCAGCGCCAGCAGATGCGGCAAAAAGAGCTGCCCCAGACCGCTCGGCAGCTGCACGTGTACCCGGCCTTGCCACTGGCGATCGGTTGGCTGTAAGCGCCTTTCCGCTTCATGCATGGCTTCCAGCAAAAGCTGCATATCGCGCCGGTAACTTTCTCCCTGCTCGGTCAGCGCCATCGCACGCGTCGTTCGGTGCAGCAACACCACCCCAAGCTCCTCCTCAAGCGCCGCGATCTGCTGACTGACGGCGGATTGTTTCATCCCGCACTGGCGGGCTGCCGCTGAAAAGGATCCCGCTTCTACTACGCGCAGGAAGGTGGCAATGGCGTTGAGCTTATTATTCATTTAATGATTCTGCTTATAAGTACCATCAGTTTTACGGGATATGCGTGAAAAAAATAATATACCACACTGCCTCTGTCATCCATCCTGGAGAAGCAACGTGAATAAGATACCGCAACCCAAAATCGCCCTGGTCGCCGGCGCCAGCGGCATTGTTGGCAGAGAGCTGGTGAAAACGCTGTTACGCAATCGCTGGGAGGTTATCGGCCTCAGCCGCCAGGCATCGCCCCACCTGGAAAACATCCCCTTTATTCATGTCGATTTACTGGATGCGCAGCACAGCGCGCAAAAACTGCATTCGCTCAACGGCGTCACCCACATTTTTTACAGCGCATGGGCCAACGCCGGGAACTGGGCGGAAATGGTTGAACCGAACGTCACCATGCTGCGCAACCTGGTCAGCAACATCGAGCAAACCGCACCGCTACGGACGGTAAGCCTGATGCAGGGATACAAAGTGTACGGCGCGCATCTTGGTCCGTTCAAAACCCCGGCGCGTGAAAGCGATCCCGGCGTACCCGGGGCCGAATTTAACGCCGCTCAGCTCACCTGGCTCAGCCATTTCCAGCGCGGAAAAACGTGGCACTGGAACGCGATCAGGCCGGGCGTGGTCGGCAGCACGGTGCCCGGCAACGCCATGAATCTCGCACTCAGCATCGCGATCTATGCTTCGCTATGTAAAGCGCAGGATCTACCGCTGCGTTTCCCCGGTTCGGAAAAAACCTGGCACAGCATCGTCGATCATACGGACGCCGGGTTGCTGGCTGATGCCACGCTCTGGGCCGCGACCTCGCCAACGGCGCAAAACCAGGCGTTCAACGTCAATAACGGCGACATCTGGCGCTGGTGCGAGCTGTGGCCGCGCATCGCGAGCTGGTTTGAACTGGCATCCGCCCCGCCGGTCAGAGTGTCATTTCACCAGCTGTTTGTGGATTACCGCGCGCACTGGCGCGAACTGGCCGGGCAGAGTCTGGTGGAAGCGGACATCTTAAGGCTCAGCGACGGTAAATTTGCTGATTTCGTCTTTGGCTGGAACTACGACATGTTTGGCGATGGCAGCAAACTTCGCCGGGCGGGCTTCACTGAAATGCAGGCCACCGACGACATGTTTTTCCGCCTGTTCGCTCAGCTGAGAGCCGCGCGGATTATCCCCTGAATCAGCATGCTTTAACCGTCAGCCGGCGTCGCGCGAGCAACCCACGATTCAGTTTTTCGCCTCTTCCTCGCGCGCCCTGGTATCTGGGGTAATGATTATTCCAGGACGTAAAAAAGCCGGGTTCTCCCGGCATCATGATTTACCAACCATTTTCTGCGTATAAATACAAAACGTAGTGGATGATATTACTCCAAATTGCAGCATCCTTATGCTTCTGATGATTTCAGAGTACAGATTGAAGAGTCGCAACCGCCGTAAGCAGGATACCGATAACTACCGGATAAAAAACGCAGGAAATCAGGTATTCAGCTACCTTATGGCCTTTGCTTTGTGTATGAATAGTTCTTCCTATACTTATCAGAGAGGCAAAAAAACCGATAGTCGCCACAACGGCTATTAGAGTCAAAATGCAATACAGAGTTAACCCTCCAGCCTCTCTTTTTTCAAGGCAACCTAACATCGCCAACGCCTGCAACAGGCTTAATGCGATCGTCCCTGAGCAGCTTTCACATACCTTTCCATAGATACCAAACGCTTCCCAGGCACGTTCGTTAATGCGCTTCATAATGAATTCCTTTTATAAAATTAAAAAATGCGTTTAAGTGTTCACCCTACCCTTCACCCTTTAGAGCAAAAAACAATCAAAAGATGAACAGGTGATTACGTGCCGTTACTCCTGTCACCGGCAGGTTAAGTTTCATGGTTTACCCGCCGGGCTTTTCGCATGGGCGATCTGGCAGGGGATCGGCGTCACTCAATACGTCAGAAAACGCACCATTCTGAGCCTCGACCTGGCGCTGAGATGACGTCCAGAGCGCTGGCGGCCTATGTAGGGATTACCGAGCAAAACCTGTCTTTGCTCAAGTCAGGAAAGGTGAAAGGCATCCGCTTCGATACGCTGGCAAAAATCTGCCAGGCGCTGGAGTGCCAGCCAGGCGATATTCTCGCCTGGGAGGCGGATTAACGCCCTTTCTCGATCGTGCAGGCCCACTGCTGGCTCATGCTGCTCTGGCTGGTGGCGATTTGCAGCGACAGGCTGGCGTCAAGGGTATGCGTGACGCTGTATTCAAGCACCACATCATCCAGATCGCGGGCGACGCGCTCAATGCGAAACAGAGCCTGGCCGGGTTCAATATTGAGCAATCCCGCCGTGCGGCTATCGCAGCACACCGGCGTATAGCGCTCCGTGGCGTTGGCCGGCGAGTAGCCGAACGTTTCCCGCAGCTGCTTATACAGCGATCGGCTGCCGTCCACGTGGCTCAGATCGTTATAGATACGGCCATTAAGCCAGGTCAGCACATGGCCAACCGGCCGATCGCCCTGCACTAACAGCCGCTCCAGACGCATCAGCTGGCAGCCTAAATCCAGCCCCATTTGCTCCGCCACCTGGCGGTCGGCCATGGTTGAAATCAGCGACAGAACTTCCACGGCTATCTCCCCCGGCGGAGCAAAGGTCGTCAGTACGTCCGGGAGGTCGGTGTAGTATTTCTGCAGCGCATCGCGGTTAATAAACGTCCCTTTACCCTGTTCGCGGTACACCATGCCAATACTGGCCAGCGAATCTATCGCCTGTTTAATGGTACCGCGCGCGACCTTAAACTCCCCGGCGAGCAGCAGTTCGCCCGGGAGTTTATCGTCATAGGTAAAAGAGAGGATCCGCTGCAGGATAACGTCTTTTATCCTTAAATAGAGAGGGAGTCCATCCGACTCAAACATACTTGTGCTCCAACTCAGAGGTATTGTATCTGGCTCCTGTAAGCGCTAAGTATATCCTGATTTATCTCCTGATTACCGTCTATGTTTGCGCTGGCGAGAATGGGCGGCGTGCGCGCATTTTCCAGCATGATTTCGCAAATACGTAATACCAGGCTGTTGGCGATGGTCGCGCCCATAATGGTGGAGAGCGGCGCGGCTTTCTGCGCCATCCCCGGCAGGCTCACCGCCGCATCGCCATACTCGCAGTGGTTATCAATGGTGATATCGGCCACATCCACCAGCAGCTTGCCGCTGGAGTGGCGCGACGTCACGCGCGCCGCCGTCGCCAGGCTGGTAATCGCGATAACCTTTGCGCCGCAGGCTTTCGCCGCCAGCGCGACATCAATGGTAATCGCGTTGCGTCCCGACACCGAATGGATCAGCAGCGTATCTTCAACCCTTAGCGGCGACTGCTCCACCAGTACCCGACCGAGGTGCTCCACATTTTCCACCGCGCTGGTGAGGGTTAACGGCCTGACGTTAAGCATCAGCGCAGGCGTAAAAAGCGGATTGATGATGGCCAGGCCGCCCGCGCGATAGCTCATCTCCTCCGCCAGGATCCCGGCGTGGCTGGCGCCAAAGACGAAGATGTTGCGCTGCCCCATAATGCTGTGGGACATGATTTCCGCCGCCCGGGTGAGTTCATCGGGGCGCTGTTCAAGAAAAGCCAGCTTCTGGCGGATCTGACTGTAGTACTGTTTCAGGGCCTGACTCATAGACTTCCTCCCGATATCAGAACGCCAGCAGGCGGGTCAAAAGATGAATGACTGGCGCGAGGACAAACATATCGCTGTCGCCTGCCCATAGCGCGGTATCCGGGATCGTATTGTCGATAAAACCGGTGACGCAGAAATACTGCCCCCAGGCGACCACGGTCGAGGTGATAAACCCCGCCAGCAGAGCGCCTTTATAGCCTCCGGTAATATTGCCGAAGACCCCCGCCGTACCGGCATGAAAGAAGATCACAATCATGCTGGGAATAAAAACGTAGCCGGTATAGCGGCCGATCAGGGTCAACCACAGCAGCGAGCCGACGAAAGCGCCGACAAACCCCAGCACCACCGCGTTTGGCGCAAAGTTAAACAGTATCGGGCAGTCCAGCGCCGGTTTTGCGCCGGGTACCAGCCGCGAGCCGATGCCGTTAAACGCCGGCACCATTTCGCCAATAAACATCCGTACCCCGAGCAGCACGACGGCAATGCCGCCGGTAAACATCAGCGATTGTTTGAGGGCATAGATGTAGAAGCTCAGGTCGCCGGATTGCGCCAGGATCTCCGCCGCTTTCGGCGTACCTTTAATCTGCAGAATAAAGGTGCCAATAAAGAACAGCAGCGCCATGGTCAACGCCGTCACCACGTTGGAGTCGCGCAGAAAACCCAGCTTTTTAGGGACTTTGATATCTTCGGAGCTGATTTTGTTGCGGGCGAAAATCTGGCCAAAAATTGCCCCCAGCAGGGAAGTATGCCCCAGCGCCACGTTGTCGTTGCCGGTGATTTTCCGCACCCAGGGCTGAACCAGCGCGGGCTGTAGGGTCCAGTAGAGCCCCATAATCACCGTCAGCATCAGCGTCAGCTTCACCGCTGAAATAGCGGGCTCCGTGTTCACCATCACCCCGGCAAAGATCATCGTCGTCCAGAACATCATATGTCCTGTCAGGTAGATGTATTTAAAGCGCGTCAGCCGGGCCAGCAGCAAATTGATGGCGAATCCGCCGGCAATGGCGATGGTCACGCTGCTTCCGTAGCGTTCGCTGAAGCGCGCCTGGCCGATAATATTGGTCAGGTTCATTGAGCTGAGACCGAAAACTTCGGTCCAGATCGGCTGAAATATCAGCAGCGCGGAGACGATGATCCCGGCCCCAGCGCCGATGATTAGAAAGCCCAGAATGCCTTTCAGAGTGCCGGACACAATGTCCGCCAGCGATTTCTTTTGCAGCACCAGCCCCAGCAGCACAATCAGGCCAATTAAGATCGACGCTTCACCAAATATATTGATGGTGATCCAGCGCAGCACGCCAAGAAACTCGCTCATGACGGCTCTCCTGCGGGCAGAATTTTCGCCTGGGTCAGCGCCGCGGTGATTTCGGCGTTATCGATATAGTTGTTCACCACCACCACCGGACAGGACAGATGCTTAAGGTTGTCCACCAGCTCTGCGTTGGTTATCACCACATCGGCGTTGGCCGAAGCGGCGGAAGAGACATCCATATGTTCCACGGAGGCCTGAATCCCGTGCTGTTTTAACACCGCCTCAACGTTCATTTTTAAAATCAGGCTGGAGCCCATACCTAAACCACAGACTGTCAGAATTTTCATCGCTATTCACTCCGTGTTCATCACGCTACAAACGCTGCGAGCCGCTGGCTAACAGCCGATAAAGTTGTTCTGGATCGTTCGAATGCATCAGGGTATGCAGGTTATTTTCATCGCTGAGTACGGTCACGATATGCTGGATAAGGTGGATATGGGCATCGCTGCTGGTTGCCGAAAGCCCCAGCACCACCTGCACCGGGTCGTTTTCCGCATGACCAAACGCCAGCGGTTCACGCAGCCTGACCGCGCTGATCTGCGCTTTCAACGCCCCCTGCTCCGGGCGGGCATGCGGCAGCGCCAGCCCGGGGGCAATGACAAAATAGGGGCCCAGCTCGCGGTAGCTATTGACCATTGCCTGGACGTATTGCGGGCTACAGGCTCCCGCGCGGCACAGCGCGTTCCCCGCCTCGCGGATGGCCTCCTCAGGGGTAGCGGCCGGGCAGTCTACACGTATTGCCTGACGATCAATCATAAGAGGCTCCTTGCGCTAAATGCTGGCGGATGGAAACCAGCGTAGTCTCCAGCGACCGCTGGACGAACGCGCGCCCTTTCTCTTCGCTGGCGGCAGTCGGATCGCCAAGCACCGCATAGTCAGAAAACTCGGTCCAGGGTATCGGCTGATAGCGAAAATTGTTCGGGAAAGCCGGATAGTGCGCGCGGGCGTTGGTCATGGTGACGAACTCCGGCGCCAGCGCCAGCATCAGCGAGGTTTCGACCTCATCAGCATGCATATAGCCGGGGTAAGCCACCGCAGTGGTTTGCCGTCGTTTTACCTCCTCCTCCATCCCCGCCCAGCTATAGCTAAGCAAGGTAATACCCTGCTCTTTTAGCTGCCGGGAGGCCGCTTTCATCGCATCAAAATTGCCGTAATGCGCGTTAATCACCGCCGTGGTGGTGATACCGTAGCTGGCCATGTTTTCCGCCAGCGACACCAGCAGCGATGTCAGCCGTTCATGACCGATATCAATCGCGCCCGCGTGGCCGCGCAGGGACCAGACCTGGCTGTAGGAAACAACCGGCAGGCTCAGGGCGCACTCGCCCAGCTGCTCATCAAGCAGCGCGCAAAACCGCTCGGCCAGCAGGTTATCGGTATCCAGCGGCAGGTGGTCGCCGTGCGGCTCGACGGCGCCGAGCGGCAGTAAGGCGATCCGCGCCTTTTGTAACGCCCGCCGGGCCTCGCTTTCATTTAAACGATACAGCTTCATAACATCTCCTCAGGCAAAAGCGAGGTAACGCGCCGGGTTGTCGACAAAGAAATCATGCAGCAGCGCTTCGCCGTCAAACCCGGCTTCCCGGGCCTCATCAATGAATCTTGGTCGCCAGTCGCTAAGGATAAATTTCAGCCCCAGCCCCCCTTTGCCGTAATGCGCGCTCATGGATTTACGGGCAAAATCGCCGCCGATTAAGATCTGCTTTTGATAACCGCGCTGGCAGAGCGCCAGGATGGCCTGGGTACGGATGTGCTCGGGATGATATTTTATGCGGCTGATACCGTCGAAAGAGAGAAACGCCCCGGTGTTGGCGATTTGACGGTGCAGCCAGGGATCGGGGTTACGATCCATATGAGCAAAACATAAGCGGGAGAGATCCAGCCCCCATTTTTTGAAGAGCTGCACCTGCTCGAGTCCCATCGTCCCCATTTCCGTATGGCTGTGCATCGGCGCCCCGGTGCGCTGCTGGGCGCGAACGATAACCTCCATGGTTTTTTGTTCCAGAGGGGAAATAGCGTTATAGCCGGTACCGCACTTCACCACGCCGGCCCGATGTTCGGTGCCCTCAATCCCCTCAGTGACCTCACGACAGACGTGCTCAACCAGTTCATCAACGTCTGAATGTGCAATCCACTCGGCGAAAGTCTGCGCGGAGCCCGGCCGCTTGCTGCTCCACAGAAAACCTTTGTTAAAACCCGCAGTGGCGATAATGTGCAGCTGCTGGCGCTGCGCCATGGCGGCGACGGCTGCGGCCTGACGGCCATAATCCGGCGCGGTGGCGTCGTAGATGGCGTTACCACCCGCCCGGCGGAAGTCGCTTAATTCACGCTCTGAAGCCTGCGGATCGTCGAGTAACAAATCATCATCCTGACGCTCTGCCCAATAGGGCGGAATACAGTAAATATGGTCGTGGCTGTAGGTGACGCCCAGCTGATTAGCGGAAATATCCCCGTTTAACGTTCGAATGATTCCCATGATTCTTGCTCCCCGGAACGGATAAGAAGGTGCTTTCAACATAGGCGCGCCCCACTTGACCAGTCAAGTGATCAAGTTCGCATCAATCATATTAAATTCTTATCTGTGAGGTAGGTCGACATTAACATTTATGTGACGTTGTCACATAAATAGATTCGGGATAAAAAAACCGTTACTCATGGAAAAAAATACGTACCCCGGGTGAGTTAATTAAATTTATGTTACTTAAATTCAATGGGATACACACTCACAAAGCCAATGCATTCCTGACTAATAATCCATAGCTTTGATTAAAATGTTTAATTGAATGAATCGATAAAGAGAGTATTGTTAAAAACAATGATGAGCGGAGATAAATAAATGTTACGTGATTTTTTGAAGGTAGAAAAAGAGGATCGTCTGGTCGAACAACAGGACGCCTGCAGCGGTAAAGCGAATTCAACGGACGTCACCGAATGGATTATTGTGAATAAAAATGGTGATAAAAAAGGCCGGGTGGCATTATTCAATCAATTTACCACCCGCCGTTCCTATTGCGTGAATTACCGCATCACCCAGTTTGATAATAGCGGCAAAGTGGTTGTCGACCGGCTGGCGGAATCAATCTGATCCCGGGGAACGTTATCACGCCGGCGTCCCGCGCCTTTAGCCCGGCCCGTCGCTGGCGGCGGCCAGCAGCGGCACAATCACATCGCTTAATGGCGTGGGGATATGGTGAATACGGCCATATCGCTGAACAACCCCGTTGCGAATATCCCACTCAAGCGGCAGCCCGGCCTCGCGATCCGTCAGTATAGAAGTGCTTAAATCCGGAGGCGCACGGTGAAAACCGGTGAGAATTTCCTGCCGCACGCCGTCGTCCAGGCTGGCGCCTGCGGCGCGCGCCACCGTCAGCCCCTCCTGCAAATAGGCTAAAGCAAGCGCCGTAATATCGTCGCGGGCAAACATCCCTGCCCGCCTCCCCGCCAGCACCATCAGACCGGCGACCGCATTCTGCAGCAGTTTACGCCACGCAACGGAGAGAAAATCCGCGCTGATATCCACTTCACAGCGCGTGTCCCGTAGCGCGTGCCGCACCCGCTCGGCCCCCTCAACATCCGGCAGCGTCAGGCGCGGTTTTGCCCGCAGCCAGACTGACGCTTCAGGTTCACGCTGGGCGGGGAACCAGACGACCGATGGCAGCACGTCCGCTTCCGCCACGTACGGCGCGAATAGCGTTTTTTGTTCAACGCCGTTTTGGAGCACGCAGACTACCGTTCGATCGTGACACAGCGCTTGCAGCCACGGTGCAATAGCCGCAATTTGTGTCGCTTTTACCGCCACAAATACCAGGTCGTACGGCGCAGCGACCGAGGCCGGTTCCGTCAAGACTGGCCCCGGCACCACAATATTTCCGCCATCAAAACGCAGCGACAGCTGCGGGTGCGCGCGGCGGCCGCATACCAGAGGCGTACGGCCAACCTCGTGCAGCGCCGCGGCGATGGTGGTACCAATTGCGCCCGGACCGATCAGCGCAACGGCGGGTTCTTCAACTGTCATCTATGCCTCCAGGCCGCTTCCGGCCCCTGAGATTTCATTGGTACGTAACATAAACGCGACTTCGTTCGCATTACCATTTTATTCATATGGGTAATCTGAATGTGTGTGTCAGCGTACACACTTTTCACCATCAACAAGGAAGGTACATGTTTCCAGAATACAGAGAGCTGATTACTCGATTGAAAACCACGCATCCGCGCTTTCAGTCGCTATTCGAAAAACATAATGCACTCGATCACGACATTTCCCGCATAGAAGGAGTCGATGGCAAAGGATACAGTCTCGAGCTTGTACAGATGAAGAAAGAAAAACTTATGTTGAAGGACGAAATGCTCAAAATCCTCCAGCATGAAAGCCTGATGTAAACGATAAGGCCGTCGGATGGCGGCCTTCTTATAGGACCAGTTTACGAGCGAATAAACGCCAGCAGATCGGCGTTAATCACATCGGCGTGCGAGGTATGCATACCGTGCGGAAAGCCGGGATAAATTTTTAGCTGGCTGTTCGGCAGCAGCTTATCCTGCAGTATCGCGGCGTTTTGATAAGGCACAACCTGGTCGTCATCGCCCTGCATCACCAGCACCGGCAGCGTAATGGCTTTTAAATCTTCGGTCTGGTCAGTTTCAGAAAACGCCTTAATCCCCTCATAGTGCGCTTTTGCGCTACCGGTCATGCCCTGCCGCCACCAGTTCTGAATTGTGCCCTGGGACACCTCCGCGCCATCACGGTTAAAGCCGTAGAACGGCCCGGACGCCACGTCGAGATAAAACTGAGAGCGGTTGGCGGCCAGCGCTTTGCGAAAACCATCAAATACCTCGATTGGCGTACCGCCCGGATTGTTCTCCGTTTTTACCATAAGCGGTGGAACCGCGCTGATCAGCACCGCTTTAGCCACGCGCCCCTGCGGCTGGCCATACTGCGCAACGTAGCGCGCGACCTGCCCGCCGCCGGTGGAATGCCCGATATGCACGGCGTTACGCAGATCCAGATGCTCCGCCACCGCTGAGGCATCGGCGGCATAATGATCCATATCGTGACCGTCACTCACCTGATCTGAACGACCATGACCGCGTCGGTCAATCGCAATCACCCGGAACCCTTCTGCCAGGAAAAACAGCATCTGGTTATCCCAATCATCGGCGCTTAAGGGCCAGCCATGATGAAATACGATCGGCTGCGCCTCCTTCGGGCCCCAGTCTTTAAAGAAGATATTGACGCCGTCTTTGGTTGTCACAAATGCCATGTTACAAACTCCTCTCGTGAGAAAACAAGGCTGCGGGCCTGACGCCTGCAGTGGGTCGGGTATAAAGGTCGGATACTCAGCCTTAACGAGCGTGTCTCGTCAGGTTTGAAAGTGATGCGCAGAAAAAGTGTAGATGATTTTTGTGATGCCGGAGATGCGAAGAGAATTCTACAAATGGGCTGTAAACAGCCCACTTAAGCATGCAGAAAGGAAAATTTAACGCAGCACGAACTTAATAACGCCGGATGGTTACCGTTTCGGCTCCCGCCTGGTCGAGCGCGGCGAGTCCCTCCTCTATCCGCCCGAGGCTTATCAGCCCGGGGGAGTGGCGAAAATCCTCGCGAAAAATGGCCAGATTGCCCCACGGCGCGTAATAGGCGATGTCGCCGCGCCGTGGGGTCATTGATGCGCCAGAATCCGCGCGGTGCAGTTTCGTCGGCAGCCAGGCGATTTTTTCCGTGGAACCATAATCCTCGAGCTTCACCGTCATCGGCAGCTGCGCCAGGAACTCATTAGCCGCTGCGCTCTCATCCAGCGAGCCGACAACCGTGGCGCCATTGAACTCAAACTGAATCTTCACCGCGTTCTCCCGCCCGGCGGCAAATGCCGCCCCCGTCGTAGCAATAAAAATCAATAGCGTGGCGCTAAGAGAGTTGAACATCCCCTCACCCTGCCAGGCCACGAGCGCGCAGGACTTCACTCACCACCGCTACCGCTGAAAAGGCATTTGGCCAGCCGGCATAGAAAGCGGCATGCGCAACGATCTCCCCCGCCTCTTGCGCAGTGAGGCCGTTATCCATCGCCCGGTTAAGGTGGTAGCCAATTTGCGCGCTTTGCCCGGCGGCAATCAGCGCGCTGACCGTGACCAGGCTGCGGTCGCGCGGCTTCAGCCCCGGTCGCTGCCACAGGTCAAGAAACAGCGGTTGAGTCGTATACTTTACCAGTCCAGGGGAAATCGTGCCGAAGTTCTGTTCTACGGTTGTTGAACGCTGGTTTTCCACCGCCTGATTAAGAGGGAGGAGCTGCGGGGAGGCAGCAGCCAGCAGCTCGCGGCCAATGCCGCGCGCGACAAAAATATCTTTCGTCACCGCAACGGCGGCCATCGCGTTGGGCCAGCCGGAATAAAAAGCCAGATGAGTGATGATCTCTGAGATTTCAGCCGCCGTGACGTCGTTATCCAGAGCAACCTCAACGTTATGTTTTAGCTCCGCCGGCTGATTACGGGCGATAAGAATCGCCACGGTCACGATGCTGCGGTCGCGACGCGAGAGTTCTGTTCTCTGCCAGAGATCCCCTATCAGCACCTCGCTGCCGAAACGGGCAAGCGCCGGCGCGACGGATTGAATATCCTCAGCGGACAATACGGATGGACTACGTGGAGCCATTTTTTCACCTCTTTTTTCTTCTGCCAGGGCTGGCGCGCCCAGCATTAACGACATTGCAGCTACGGCAATAAGAGCTTTCATTCTGAACACCTTCCCGGCACGTTAATTCTTGAGCCTTTCCACCAGTTGACGCTGGTACTCAGGCAGTTGATCGCGGCTGGCGCGCTGAAAAACCAGCGGAGGCAGCCAGGTCATTCCCGCATGCAGCGCGCTGGCCTTCATCGGCGTAAAGACGTCGGCCAGGCTGACGCCCGTTCGCCCGGTCTCGCCGTATGTCGCGTCACCACCTGCGGCCGTCGTGACAATCAGCATCTCTTTGCCCTGCCATACTCCCGGCCCTACGCTGCCCCAGGTATCGTTCAGCCAGGCCTTCATCATCGGGGTGATGTTGAACCAGTGGGTCGGGAAGATAAACACGATGCGCGAGTGTTCCCGCATGAGCCGTCGCTCTTCATCGACATTGATATTTCGGGTATCAAAACCGTAAAGCGCCTCGAGATTGCGTACGGTCACGCCGGGTACGCTTTGCGCTGCGGCCTCAAGACCTTTGGTCATGACCGATTGCTCAGGATACGGATGAGAGACGATAACCAGCGTGTTAGCCTCTGCGGCGCGGCTGGTAGAGGTAAAGCTAAACAGAAACGCGGTGACGGCCAAAAGCCAGAACAGACCGGGAATACAGCGGTGCGAATAGTTCATCAAGCTCTCCTTCTCTTTTGCCACAGGGTAAGGCGCGGAATAAGAAGGAGCCAGCCCTCGCTATCGAATGGGGCTGTGAGTTATTTTCATCAATCGGGCTACAGACCGAGCGGCTTCATTTCCCGCACAAGGGAGATTAACAGGCGCAGCCCGGTGGGAACCTGATGACGGCTGGAGTAATAGATATAGAATCCCGGTCCGTATGAGGCCCAGTCGGTCAGCACCAGACGCAGGCACCCTGCGCTGACGTACTCTGCTATCAGCGGTTCCGGCAGGTACATCAGGCCAAACCCCTGCAGAATGGCCACCACGCCCGTCTCGGCCAGATCGACCGTTAACAGCGGCGGTACTTTGACGGTGAGCTGCTCTTCGCCACGTTCAAACTCCCATTTATAAATGCGGTTGTTTCCCAGACGATTACTGACGCAGCGGTGCTGTTGAAGATCGTGAGGATGCCGGGGCTCGCCAAAGCGGGCAAGATATTCCGGGGATGCAGCGACCACCCAGCGCACATCGGCGGACAGCCGCTGCGCCACCATATCTTCAGGCACGGTTCCGCCATAGCGGATCCCTGCGTCAAACCGCGCTTCCGTTACATCAACAATGCGGTTGCTGGCTACGATATCCAGCTCAATATCGGGGTAACGTTCAGCAAAAACAGGCAGGACCGGGGCCAGCAGCAGCGTGGCCGCCTCAACGGCGACGTTGAGACGAATATGACCCGCAGGCGAGTCGCGAAACTGGTTGAGCTGTTCAATCGCGCCATCTATGGCGGCCACCGGCTCGCTCACCGCGCTGGCCAGACTCTCGCCTGCCGCCGTCAGGGTTACGCTTTTGGTCGTACGGTTCAGCAGACGCACGCCCAGCCGCGCCTCAAATCCCTTGATCGCGTGGCTCAGCGTCGATGCGCTCACCCCAAGTTCAACGGCAGCTTTACTAAAACTCTGATGGCGGGCGATGGCGAAAAAATAGACAAGATCGGCCATGTCGGCACGGGTTACATTCATACGGTCTCGCTAACTGGATAGACTTTAAGCTGAAAAAACAACGTTACTTTGATGTGATGGCGTATCGTGACGTTGATCCGACCAAGAAAATCAAAGACCTGGATGCACGAGCAATCTTCCGGGCGGTATGTTTATACTACAGGCGTCAGCCTTGATAAACTGACCTTCCGACCGGAGATAAACCCATTTTATCCGCCAGAGGCGCATTTATGTTACCTGATTGCGATAAAGCCATCGTCCTGCTGCATGAAATCTACGGCATCAACGCGCATATTCAGCGAACCGCCGCGACCTGGCGCAGCCGCGGCTTCGATGCGTACACGCCAGCGCTTTTCCCTCACTCTGCGCCGTTCGCCTATGAGCAGCAGGAGCAGGCCTGGCGTCACTTTTCCGATAACGTCGGATTTGATACCGCCGCCATCGTGTCGCTGCTGGCCGAGCTAAGAGCGAAATACGGCACGCTAATCCTTATCGGCTACAGCGTAGGCGCCACCTTAGCCTGGCTGGCTGCCAGGAGCGGACTCTGCGACGGTGCGGTTTGCCACTACGGTTCACGGATCCGCCAGTACTGCGATGCGGCGCCTCAGTGCCCAACGCAGGTGATTCTCGCCCGCCATGAACCGGCGTTCGATCCCCGCGCCCTGCAAAACGAGCTGGAGAAATACCCCTCCGTGACCTGCCGGATGTTCAATGCGCAGCACGGCTTTTGCGATGCCGACAGTCCGGCGTGGGATGCGCGCCTTGCGCAGCAGGCGGACGAACACACGCTGCGGTTTTTAACGCTTATTCAGCAAAGACAGGAGGCCTGATGCATCAGATATTTCAATGGATTAACGAACCCGCGACATGGTCAGAAGAGGACGGCGAACTGCGCGTCGTCACCGATGCGCAAACCGACTTCTGGCGCGAAACCTGGTACGGGTTTGAGCGTTTTTCCGGGCATATCTACGCCACGGAAGCCGCGGGGGATTTCACCTTTCAGGTAAGGGTGCGAGCAGATTTCAGTACGCTATATGACCAGGCAGGGATCATGTTAATGCAGGATGCCAGGCGCTGGATTAAGGCCGGTATCGAGTACAACGACGGCGCGCCCGCTATCGGTAGCGTACTGACGCAGGGAACATCAGACTGGGCAACCGGTATTTTCCCGGGCGACCCCGGTGAGTTCTGGCTGCGTCTTACCCGCCGCGGAGAAGCGCTGCGCCTGCAGTATTCAACGGATGGCCAACTGTGGCCGCTGCTGCGGCTGTGCCCTTTCCCGGGCGGCGCGGCGAAGGTCGGCATCATGTGCTGCACGCCACAGCGCAGCGGCCTGCGGGTGACTTTCGACCAGATATCACTGCTGCCGCCGAATGATAAAGATTTGCACGATCTGAGCTGAGCAGCCGGCTCACGCGCGGGCAAAATCGCTGAAGAATCGCGACGGAGGTATGATTTCTGGCTCCTCGGGCTGCCCGTGCTCGCGCCTTGCTGCTAGATTGGCAGCAGCAACCTTCAGGCGAAAAATGAGGAGGAGTCATGTTTTCCTACATCATGCTCGGCACTAACGATCTGCCGCGCGCGATTCGTTTTTACGACCCGTTGATGGAGATGCTGGGGCAGCCCCGGAGCGGCCGCAGCGAGCAAGGCGCATCGTGGGGGACATTCAGCGGAAACCGCACCATCGGGCTGTGCGTTGGCAAACCGTTCAACCAGCAGCAGGCAACAGCGGGCAACGGCGCTATGGTGGCCCTGAACGCACGCTCGGTTGAGCATATTCAGCAGCTGCATCAGCTGGCGCTACGCCTGGGAGGAAGTGATGAAGGCGCCCCAGGACACCGTCCGCAGTACGGTGAAGGTTTCCACAGCGCCTACGTCAGAGATCCGGACGGCAATAAGCTGGCGTTTGTTTATTACGCAAACGCAGACTAAGCCCCACGCCGGAAAGTTAAGGCAGGGTTAGCGCATGGCGAAACCCTGCGCATCTCTCAATATCGCGACGGATGCTCTCAGCCAGATGATTCGATTTCGGCAAATGGCCATGCAAATCGCGGCCTTGTCTGCATCAGCCTTCCGTAAACATTCCCGACCTGAACGTCTCCCTCATGGCTTCGATCTCTTCCTGACGGGCCGCCTTTAAGGCAGACAGCATATTGCAGGTAAAATCCACAAAGCCTACGCCGTTGGCGGTCACCAGGTTACCGTCGCGAACCGAAGGCACGTTTCTGTACCGTGCGGCGCCGCTGTAGGCTGACCCCGCCCGGCTCTGCAGGTAGGCCAACCCGTTCGAGGTGTGGTCGACATCATTGAGAAAGCCATGCGCGCCAAGGAATGCCGAAGCGTCGCATATCGCGCCTACCACGATCTGCCGGGCCTGCGCTTGTTCTACCAGAGACACAACCCGGCGGGCCTCCTCTCCCCACCAGTTCATTCCGCCCACCAGCACCAGCGCGGCGTAATCATCGGGTATCGTCTCGAAGGTATAATCCGGCAGGCAGCGCACCCCGCCAATTGACCTCACCGGCCCCTCATCGGCAGCCACGGTTCTGACTTCGTATCGCGGTTCCCATACGCCAAACCCGCGGCGCAGCCCCGGTGCCAGCAGCGCGAACTCCCAGTCGGCGTACTCCTGGATGAGGACAAACAGCACTTCTTTACGCGTATCCATAGACATCGCACTTTCCTTTTATTAACAGAATTTGCCGTCGCAGCATCCGGGGTACCGATGGACACTATCGCCGTACTGCCGCCAAAAACTGTATAAATTCACAGTGTAAAAGGCAAGGCTATTTTGCCCCTTGCGGCAACCCGAATCGATTTTTGCGAGTCAGCTCCCCGGATAGAAAACTATCCGGGGCAATGGCTATCGTCTCCCGCGCGCTGAGCCCGCGTTTAATGAAATAGGCCTGCGCGCCAGGAGAACCTCCCTCGTGATGTACAGCGTATATCCCTCCGGCCGCAGCCTGGGCGCCCGCAGTTCTTTCAGCGTAATACCGACGATATCTCCCGATTGAAGACGTTGACGGATTGCGCTACCGCTAAGCCGCAGCGCTCGTCTCAGGACCGACAGCAGGCTGGTCTGAAAGGCGCGCGTGACCCTGACATCCACCCTCACCTGAGAAGCGCGAACAAGGTTGATGCGCCAGCGTTCCTGAACCACAAAGTCAGGCGTACCCGATAGCGCCGCGCGATTACGCCGCAGAACGACCGGATCGTGAGAGTAAGCTTCGACGGCAGATTTATCGTTAGCGATAAATCGCGCGTAGAGCTGCGGATTGATTTTGCTGACGGGCAAACGCGAGAACAGGCTGATGTTCCAGGTATACGCGCAGCGCACGCACTTATAGATACTCCAGACATCGAGCACTTTTTTTTGCGAGTTGACCCGGAAGGCGCCGGATGGGATGAAATCCTGATGCCCATGACAGGCGGGGCAGCGCTTGCTAATCAGCTGATAGCCGACTGGCCTGACGTTCCATGTAATTTTCATGGTGAACCTTTTTTAACCCATACAAAAGCGGATCCGTCGAAAACGGACCGTGATTTTTGCGATGTGAAAAATATTTAGAGAATACTTTTCAGTGGGTTAAAAAAAGATTTCCAACGCGACGACCCTGTCTGACCGTGAATGAATGCGTTCAAGAGTAGCAAAGCGGCAAGCGGGCTAAATATGCATTAAATCAATAAATACATAGAAATCATTCACAAACGACGTTGTTTACCTTCTGTTCACAAAACGAGAAGCGGCTCACTGATCAAACAAACCTAAACGTTTATGTTTAGCCTCATAAACGTTTAGGTCAAGGAAATAGCCGTCTGTATCGCGGGTAATTTCATAAATGCAGAGAGCGAAATATGCGTAAAGCAACGATGCGGGATGTGAGTGAAGCGACGGGATTTTCTATGTTTACCGTTTCACGCGCGCTAAACGGTGGCGATGGCGTTGCTGACGACAGCCGGGAGCTGATTTTAAAAGTGGCGCGAGAACTCGGCTACGTACCTAACCGCGCGGCCCAGGCGCTACGCCGCTCAAGCAGAGACTCGGTGGCGGTGATTACCGCCCATGCCTCGAACTCTTACTACCTCAACCTGATGTCCGGTATTCAGCAGATGCTGCAGCCGTCGCAGTGGACCGTTGTGCTTGGCGATATCGCGGTCAACGGTACCTACGACCGCGCGCAGGAAGATCGCATGATTAACCGCCTGATCGAGTCGCGAATGGCCGGGATCATTTCGACGGTGACGCTTCAGCCGGAAAGCCTGAGCCTGCTGGCGAAATGGGATATTCCGGTCGTCTTCGTTGACTCACCTCCCCGCGGCGAGCACAACTTTCCCAGCGTCACGACCGACAATTATCAGGCCAGCCTGCTGGTGGGGAACCATCTGGCGCAGCACGGCTATAAAAGCTGGCTGCTCCTCATCTACCCGGACCGCTGGACCACGCGTTTTGAACGCGAGCGCGGTATTCGCGAGGCCGCAGAGCGCTGCGGCGCAACGCTTGAAGTTGTCGAAACGGAGAACGACGCGCAGTCGGCTGCGGACACCCTGAGCCGATACCTGGACCGCCAGACATCGCTGCCGGACGCGCTTATTGCCGGTAACAACCCTATTCTGCTGGGTTCACTTAAACAGCTTCAGCAGCGCCAGATAGCCATCCCCGACGATATGGCGCTTATCGCCTACGATGAATTCGACTGGGCGCCGCTATTAAATCCGCCGCTAACGGTGCTCAATGAAAACAGCGAAGAGATTGGCAGGCAGTCGGCTGAAATGCTTATCCAGTTAATTAATCCGGAAGGAAAAGGAGAAATTAATACCCAGCGTAAAGTTCCCGCCGAACTGGTTATTCGCCAGTCCTGCGGCTGTAGAAAATAAATAACCATTAAAAAAGAGACAATTGAGATTGCTGACAACGTATCGCCCGGACGGCATTGCCCGGCGGCGCTTCCCCTGCACGGGCCGACAGAAATGGCGCTTGCGGTTTTCGTCGGCCGGGTAAGGCGCCACCCGACAAAAAAGCGGGCTACGGCGTGCTATACGCGCTCATCATTTTAGCGATGTAAATAACGGCTGAATTTCAGTCGCTACCGAAAAACAACATCAGGGGATTATTTCTGAGGCTTCCCCACACCTGGCCGTACCTTATACCACACGATAATGAAAGGAGCAGAATATGACCAAACTTCGCAAAGCATGGCTGGCTGTCGCGGTTAGCGCGGTAATCACCACCATGACAGGGTTTATTCCCGCAGCCAGCGCCGCGCCGCAGGATGGCAAAAAAATCTCCCGCATCGGCTTAATGGTGCAGGACATGTCCAACCCCTTCTTCTCGGCAATGGAAAGGAACGCTAAGCAGGCCGCGGCGCAAATCGGCGCAACCCTTAACGTACAGGATGCGCAGGTCGATCTGGCAAACCAGAACACGCAGATTGACGCGTTTATTCAGCAGAAAGTGGATCTCATCATTATTTCCGCCGTCGATGAATCCGGGATCGAGCCGGCCATTCAGCGGGCAAAAGCCGCCGGAATTATTGTTATCGCGGTCGATACGCCCGCGAAAGGCGCAGACGCGGCGGTCATGACCAACGCCATCCAGGCCGGGGAAACCTCCTGCGAATACCTGTTCAGCCAGATGGGCGGCAAAGGCAAAGTGCTGCTGGTGGATGGCACGCCGATTCAAACCATTATCGACCGCATCAAAGGCTGTAAAAACGTCGCGCAAAAATACCCGGATATCAAAATCGTCGGCCAGCAGGCATCGCGCAATGACCGCGCTTCCGGCCTGATGGTGACCACCGACATGCTCACGGCCAATCCGGACGTCGCCGGTATTTTCGGCATGAACGATCCTTCCGCGCTCGGTGCGGTACTGGCCGTTGAACAGGCGGGCAAAGCGGGCGCGATCAAAGTTACCGGCGTCGACGGTAGCCCGGAAGCGGTTGAAGAACTTAAGCGCAGCGGCTCGCCGTTTATCGGTACCGCAACGCAAAATCCGGGCGAAATGGTGCGCCAGGCCATCACGCTTGCTCAGGATATGGTCGACGGCAAACCGATCGCCTCTCATACCGTCCTGATCCCCAGCGTACTGGTCACCCGCGATAACGTCGACAGCTATCCGGGCTGGTAATCACTTCGTCACTTTAAGAGGCAAAAACGGGATGACGCGCAGGTTCATCCCGGAGGGCAAAGACAATGGACGATACAACATCACCTCCCTTGCTCAGGCTGGAAGGGATTTCAAAACGCTACGGTGCGACCCTGGCGCTGAACAACGTACGCTTTGATTTATTCGCCGGAGAGGTCCATGCCCTGATGGGGGAAAACGGCGCGGGCAAATCCACGCTGATGAAGATCCTCTCCGGTAACGAGCAGCGCGATAGCGGCGTTATTTTTATCGACGGGCAGGAGATTGATATTCGCACGCCCAGGGATGCCCGCAAATATGGCATCGCCATTATCCACCAGGAGCTGAATACGGTTCCCGATATGACGGTGGCGGAAAACCTGTTTCTCGGCCAGGAACCGACCGCTTTCGCCGGTATTCTCGATCGCAAACGGATGCACCGGGAGGCCAGAGAGAAGCTGGAGCGGATTAACGCGGACATCGACCCGCAGGCGCCGCTCGGCTCGTTGAGTATCGGGCGTCAGCAAATGGTCGAGATCGCCCGCGCCGTCAGTGAAAACGCCAAAGTGCTGGTGCTTGATGAGCCGACCGCCGCCCTGTCGCGGGCGGAGACTCTCCAGCTATACCGGCTGATCGAGCAGATGCGTCAGGATGGCGTCGGGATGGTCTATATCTCGCACCGCATGGAAGAGGTATGGCAGCTGGCAAACCGGGTCACGGTCTTCAGGGACGGCACGTGGATCGGCACGGAAATCCTCGGCAACGTCTCAACCACCGATGTCGTCCGCATGATGGTCGGCCGGCAAATCGTCGATCTCTATCAGCACGAGCCGCGTACGCCCGGCAAGGTACTGCTGGAAGTCAGGGATCTGGCAGGCAGTGCGACCGGCCCGGTCTCCTTTGAGGTAAACGCGGGCGAAGTGGTCAGCATGTCCGGTCTGGTGGGCTCCGGGCGAACCGAAGTCGCTCGCCTGCTCTTCGGCGCCGACCCGCGCACCCGGGGAAGCGTGCGCATTGACGGCCGGACGAGCAATCCGGCAGACCCCACCGCCGCTATCGCCGACGGTATCGGGATGGTGACCGAAGACCGTAAAACTCAGGGACTGTTTCTCGGGCATTCGGTTGAGCACAACATTGATATCAGCTCGCTGGATAACTTTGTCGCCGGCGGCGTGGTGAAACGCAAGACGATTCGCGCCGCCGTCCTTGAGCAGATGCGCAGGCTGCGGCTGCGGGAAAATGCGGTTGAACTGCCCGTCAGCGCCCTGTCCGGCGGAAACCAGCAGAAAGCGGCGCTGGCGCGCTGGCTGCTGCGCGATTCGAGGCTACTTATTCTCGATGAACCGACCCGCGGCGTGGATATCGGCGCCAAAAGGGAAATCTACGAACTGATCGACAAGCTCGCCCGCGCCGGGAAAGCCATTCTGGTGATCTCCTCCGATTTACCGGAGGCCATCGGCATTAGCGACCGCGTGCTGGTCATGCGCGGCGGGCGAATCGTTCATCAGTTACCCTCGTTTTCAGCCACGGAAGAAGAAGTGATGCTGCACGCAACAGGAACCTTTACCAGTCAATCCGGAGAATGCCATGGACAACAATAAACCTGTGACGGAACTGCCGGTCAAAGCGCCGTTTGATTTTGCGAAATGGTGGGATCGGGTGGGGATCTTAATCGTTCTGCTGGTGCTGCTGATCCTGATGTCCACCTTCGCGCCAAACTTTAACCGCGTCGATAATCTGCTGAATATCGCCCGCTCGATTTCCGTCAACGCTATTCTGGCGGCGGGCATGACCTTCGTCATTTTAACCAGCGGCATTGATTTATCCGTCGGGTCAATCGTCGCCGTTTCCGGCGTAGTCTCAGTGGTCGCGGCAATGGCCGGGCTCCCTGCGCCGCTGGCGATTCTGGCCGGCGTTGGCGTGGGCGCGCTGTGCGGTCTGCTTAACGGCGTGCTCACCGCCTATCTCGCTCTCGCGCCCTTTATCGTCACTCTCGGCACCATGACCTTCCTGCGCGGTATGGCCTACACCATTACCGAAGGGCAGCCTATTGTGTCGAGCAGCCTGAGCTTCCGCGAGCTGGGAAATGGCTATCTTGCCGGTATCCCCGTGCCGGTCATTATTATGCTGATTGTTTATCTGCTGGCGTGGTTCATTCTTGAGCGCACGCGGTTCGGCCGTCATATCTATGCCGTCGGCGGCAACGCCCAGGCCGCGCGCCTGGCCGGCGTACGGGTCAAACGCGTGCTGGCGGCGGTCTACATGATTGCCGGCGTCTGCGCGGGTCTGGCAGGCATTATCTTCGCCGCCAGGGTGATTTCCGCCCAGCCCACGGCGGGTACGGGATATGAGCTGGACGCCATTGCGGCGGTGGTGCTGGGAGGCACCAGCCTGGCCGGTGGACGCGGGCGGATTATCGGCACCCTGATTGGGTCAATTATTCTTGGCGTACTCAGCACCGGCCTGATTCTGCTGAGCGTGCCCTTTTTCACCCAGCTATTGATTAAAGGCATCGTCATCATTCTTGCCGTGGCGATTGACGGGCTGAAGCAGCATCCGGAGCTGTTTACCTTCTGGCGGAAAAAAGAGATCGCCCGTACCCGCTAGCTTTCCCTGACGCTTTGTTTATCCGCCGCGCTGGCGGCGGGTCTTCGCACGCTTAAATTTTAATGGAGTATACCCTCATGACATATCACATTACGCTGACGGACCCGATGAACGGTACCCGGGATCGCGAACCGATTACGTTTATTCTCCCGGAGAAGCTACAGGAGCCGCTGTGGTGGGCGATTACCGACGAGGATGCGCGGATCCTGTGCCAGCGTCTTGAGCAGGAGTCGTCGGCAAGCCGTACCGCTTTTATCGCGACGGTCAGCTTCAGCGGTACCCTCAAGATGCGGCTTGACCGCCCGCTCACGGCGGCTGAAGTCAGTGAAATCGCCGGTATCCACCGGCTGCCTGGCCGGGAAAAGGACTGTTTTGTCCGTCTCAACACCGGCTGCTTCGATCTGGAAATGTGTCGGGGAACCGCCCAGGGCGTCGGTGCATCCAAGTGGGGGCTGCGCCATTTTCGCGCGCTGCAGGATAACGTCGAGCTGCTTCCTTCCGGAAATAACGCCATTGGCGGGTTTTACGGCCCGTTTTTTACCCCGGAAAATGGGCTGATAAACCCGCCGGAGCATACCCTCGTTGATATTGAGATCCTCGAGGAAGGCCCGGTCTATCATCACTACCGCATGCGCGGCGCGATCCCCGACGGATTATTACCGGAGCTGCGCGGTAAACGTTTCTCCATCGACTGGAAATTTAGCTGGAACACGCCCTGGTTTCAGCGGCGCTACTGCGTAGATGATTTCTCAACGGTGATTAACGGCCGTTCGGTGACCAACAAGATCACCGTCGGCGACGAATTTGAGAGCGGTCCGGGAAAACTGCTGTTCGATCGCTTCGCGGCGTACGGCGGCACCCGCTATCGCGCGGGCGACCCCTATGCCGAAGAGCTGGTCGCCATGGTGGCCAATACCGTCACCACCTCGGAAAACCAGAGCCCGAAATTTACCGAATTCCGCGAACAGCTCGCCGATATGGCCTCCGCCCACTGGGATCTCTACTGGCGGATGTTCTGCCGCTGGGAGAACGTGCTCGATGAGGCGGAGATTCGCGAACGGCTGAGCCAGGTTCGCGCCCGGGCGCATCGCAGAGCCGATCTCACCGAGCGGGAATGGCTGCTGACCGATTCGCCCGTTGACGTTTCCGCCGTCGCGGATGAAACCATCTTTCCCGGGCCGGCCAGTAAAACCGTCGAGTATGATTCAGCGAGCGGACGGGCGATGATCTGGTGGACCTCCCGCCCCTCCGGCGCGTTTCAGATAGTCCAGCGCCGCCAGTCCGGATGGGTTAACTGGGGCAGCAACGGCGAAAACGAGTGTCCGGAGCTCCCCGTCGGCGTCGATATCAAGACCGCCTGCGGACGTTTTGCCGAAAACTGGATGCAGGTAGCCGATCGTCTGGAAACCCCGCCGGTGGTCGCGGTGAGCCAGGGAGAAAAGCCATGATCCTCTGCTGCGGAGAAGCCCTCATCGACATGCTGCCCTGTCGGAGCCGCGAGAATGCCCCCGCCTTTACTCCCTGTGTTGGCGGGGCGGCGTTCAATACCGCCGTCGCCCTGGGTCGCCAGGGGATGGCGGTCGCGCTGTTTTCCGGTTTATCGGACGATTTTATGGGTGACATGCTGCGCCACACGCTTGACGCCTCCGGCGTGGATTATTCGCCCTCAACCCGCGCGCCGCTGCCCACCACCCTCGCCTTCGTCAGGCTGGTAGGCGGTCAGGCCCGCTATACCTTTTACGATGAGAATAGCGCCGGTCGAATGCTGACTGAAAACGACCTGCCGACGCTCGGGGATGACGTCTCCGCCGTTCTCTTCGGCTGCATCAGCCTGATCGCCGAACCGTGCGGCAGCGTTTATGAAGCGCTGATGGTAAGGGAAGCGCCGCGTCGGGTGATGTTCCTCGACCCTAATATTCGTGAAATTTTCATCCCGGACCGGTAGGAACACCTGGCGCGCATGAGGCGCATGATTACGCTGGCGGATATCGTCAAGCTTTCCGATGAGGACCTCGCTTGGTTTGCCGAGCCCGGCGAAGAGCATGAGGTGATAGGCCGCTGGCTGGCGCTGGGGCCGAAGCTTATCGTGGTCACCCGCGGCGCTGACGGCGCTGATGCCTGGACCGCTGATTTTCATCTGCATGTGCCCGCTATTCGCGTAGCGGTGGCCGATACCGTCGGCGCGGGCGATACGGTGAATGCCGGTATTCTCGCCAGCCTCTCGCAGGCCGGGCTCCTGGAGAAGGATAAACTGGTGACACTGTCACGCGAGCAGGTTCGCCAGGCGGTGCAACTGGGGATACGCGCCGCCGCGGTGACGGTTTCCAGGCCGGGCGCTAACCCGCCCTGGGATCATGAACTCTGAAGACAGAGGACGCCCTGTCAGCAACGACAGCCATATGAGGGTTTGAAACAGCGTTTATTGACGGACCCTTATCCTGATTTATGTCGTATATGATTTGAGTCCCAATTATTGAATGAAAGCTAAACCAGCTTCATTTATTCATGGGTTATTGCCGACTAATCCATTAATATCAGCTAATTAGATCGTCATTCAGTTTCTGTCGATCGCGTTAACAGACATCAGGGACAGGACGTCAATAATGAAAAACAATCCATGGTTCGTGCGTTTGCGTAATACCTCTATTCCGCAGCATAAGCTGCGTCCGGCGAAATGGCTGGCGCTGATTGCCCTGCTGCTGGCGCAGTTGACGATAGAGTTTTTACTCTTAGCATAAGGACAATAAAATCGGCTGTAGGTGTTCAAATTCGCAAGCGCCGATAAGATTAAACTCAAGTTTAATTCGTGATAAGCATCTCAGTTTATCAACAACGGCTAGACAGAAAGAACGCAGGCATGCTAGTAATTAATTCAAGCAAGGGAACGGATTTAAATTAAACACCATTTAAACCCTACCCGTCAGGCTGAAAAATTAATTGATAATGGTTTGGATTGCTGAACGATTATCAAAAGGGTAAGTGAATCGAAGGCCCTCAGAGACGAAAGTCTCTGAGGGCCTTTTTTGTTTTTTTCTATCTCAGGAGTCAAAAATGTCTAAAGAACGTCGTCTCTCTCGCATTTTCGCAAAAGATGGTAAATCCGTCACGCTGGCGCTGGATGGCTACTATTTTTCAAGCAAAACAAATGGTATTGATAATACGATAAATCAGCTTCCGGCCCTTGTTGAAAGCGGCCTGGACTGCGCGCTGGTCACTTATGGCATGTTGAAAAATTTCCGCGAAGTTTTCAATTGCGTTCCCGTTGTATTACGCGTCGATAGCACAGTGAATATTTTTGATAATACCGTTCCCGATACGACTCCCGTCTTTTCCATTGAGGATGCGCTGAAAGTGGCTGCGGAAGGCGTGGTGTGCATGACCTTCCCCGGCGCGTTCAATGAAGAGAAAACGCACATCATGGCGATGCAGCTGGCGCAGGCCGCCGATCGCTGGAACGTGCCGCTGATCGTGGAATCCCTGCCGTACGGCTATCCCGTGACCAGCGACGACTCCAACAACCCGGCCGTTATCGCCGCCTCGGCCCGCATCGCCGTTGAGCTGGGGGCTGACGTGATCAAAACGCGCTTTACCGGTACCGAAGATGACCGGCTTATCGTCGAAGCGGCCGGCGTGCCGGTACTCGCGCTGGGCGGCCCGAAAACCGGCATCGACGGTTATTTTAAATTTGTGCAGCACTGTATGCAGGTGGGTGCAAAAGGCGTGGCGGTGGGCCGCAATATTACTCAGGACCCACAGCCGGCAAAAGTAGTAGCAGGTCTGAACGCCATCATCCATGAAAATGCCACAGCGGAAGATGCCTACAGCCTCTACATGGCTAAATAACATCGGATATTAATATGTTCTTAAATAACACCATCATTCCTTCCGTCAGAAAATATAAACATTTTGAACAGGCGCTGGCCTGCGCATCAGAATACGTACTGCTATCCGAAGCAAATATCGGCAACCTGCAATCGCTGATTGGCAAATGCCATCAGCGCGGCAAAAAAGTGCTTATTCACCTGGAGCTACTGGGCGGTTTTAAACCCGACCAGGCGGGGATCAGTCTGCTCAAAAATTACTACAAGGTTGATGGTGTTATTTCGTCCAATCTCTCGGCCCTACGCTATGCCAAAAAAGAGGGATTGTTAACTATCTTCCGGGTATTGCTCATCGACTCGCGTTCGCTGGATCACTCCATCGATATTGTTAAGCATAACCCGCCAGATGCTATTGAAATCTTACCTGCTGAATATGCCTGCCAGTGTCTGGAATTGATTAGCCGGAATTTAAAAGGCTTTGACGTGATATTCATCGCCGGAGGCTTTGTAAAGCGGAAATACCTTGTAGATAAAATTTTCCATGCCGGATTTAAAGGCATTACCACCAGCGAACCCGGTTTATGGTAACGCATAAGGAGTCCACGTCAATGAAACAACACTACGTCATGGGCATTGATAACGGCGGCACCGTCACAAAAGCGGCGATTTACGATCGCGCCGGCAACGTGGTGGCCAGCGCGTTGAAGTCAACGCAAATGCTGACCCCGAAGGAATTTCACACCGAGCGAGATATCAACGAACTCTGGGCGGCCAACGTTGAAGTCATCAAAACGGCCCTCGCGCAGTCGGGGATCGACGCCAGCCAGATCAAAGGCGTGGCGGTCACCGGCCACGGAAACGGGCTGTATATGGTGGATGAAACGGGCGCCCCGGTGCGCAACGGGATCATTTCCACCGATAGCCGGGCTAAGGCCTGGGTTGAAAAGTGGTACCGCGACCCGACGTTTGTCAGCGACATTTTGCCCAAAACTATGCAGTCTATCTGGGCCGGGCAGCCCGTCGCCCTCCTCGCCTGGCTGAAAGACAACGAGCCTGAAGCGCTGAACAACGCGCGCTACATATTCATGGTCAAAGATCTGATTCGTTTTTATCTGACCGGAGAAGCCTTTCTCGAACTTACCGATATCTCAGGGACTAACCTGATCAACGTCCGCGACCGCGACTATGACGCCTCGCTGCTGGCCTGGTGGGGGCTCGGCGATCTGCGCGACAAGCTTCCGCCCATTAAACGCTCCACCGATTGCTGCGGCTACATTACCGACGACGTCGCGCAGCTAACCGGTTTGTGTGCCGGAACGCCGGTCTCGGGCGGCGTGTTTGATATCTCGGCGTCATCCGTCGCTTCCGGCATCAATACGCTGGATAAGCTGGCGATTATTACCGGCACCTGGAGCATCAACGAATACGTGACCGACCATCCGGTTATCGACCGGGATCTCTTTATGACCTCGATTTATCCGATTGAGGGCAAATGGTTAATTACCGAGGCCAGCCCCACATCCGCCAGTAATCTGGAGTGGTTTATCAATAACTTTATGGAAGGCGATCGCACCGCCGCCGCGGCGCAGGGCTCGTCAGTCTACGATCTGTGCAATGATCTGGTCTCCACGACAACGCCCGCCGAGAGCCACCTGCTGTTCTTCCCGTTTGTCTTCGGCTCCAACACCATCCCGGACGCCTCCGCGGGGTTTATCGGCCTGAACAGCTTCCATAAAAAAGCGCATTTTCTGCGCGCTATCTACGAGGGGGTCGCCTTCAGCCACCTTTATCACACCGAACGTCTGCGTAGCATCAACCCTGATCTAAGCCGCACCATTCGGATTGCGGGCGGCGTCACTAACTCTGTGGTCTGGCTGCAGATATTCGCCGATATTTTCCAGTCCACTCTGGAGATTGTCGACGTGAAAGAGCACGGCACCCTGGGCACCGCGATGACCGCCGCGGTCATGGTTGGCTGGTTTGATGACGTCTTTGCCGCCTCAAATGAGATGGTTCACGTTTCGCGAACGGTCACGCCGAACCCGGACAATAACAAGGTCTATCAGGATAAGTATCAGCTCTACAAAAATCTGCTATCGGAAATGCAGTCTCCGTGGAAAAGCTGCAGTAACTACATCACGCATTAAGCGAGGAAAGTATGGATCTGAATTTACACCACCGCACGGCTATCGTCACCGGCGGCGCAACGGGACTGGGCAAAGAGTTTGTCCTTTCCCTCGCCAGAGAAGGAGTCAACATCTGCTTCACCTATATGCGTGATGAGGAGCGCCCGGAGCAGCTGATCGATACGGTAAAAAATAGCGCCAGCGTCGAGATTATTGCGGTGAAAACCGATCTTTCCGATGAGCAAAGCCGGGAGAATCTGTTCGCGACCTGCATTGAGCGGCTGGGGAACGCCGATATTCTGGTCAACAACGCCGGGATCTGGCTAAGCGGCTACGTCACTGAAATCACCCAGCAGGAGTGGGACAGCGTGATGAACGTCAACCTGAAGGCGGTTTTCCACCTGAGCCAGCTGTTTGTCAACCACTGCCTGGCGAAAGATCAGGCCGGCAGCATTCTGAATATCACTTCTCAGGCGGCCTTCCACGGTTCGACCACCGGTCATGCGCATTACGCGGCCAGTAAAGCGGGCCTGGTGGCATTTTCTATCTCGCTGGCGCGCGAGGTGGCGAAACAGAAAATCAATGTCAACAACATCGCCGTCGGCATTATGGATACCGCGATGATCCGTAAAAACATTGAGCAGAATCCTGACTATTACGTCAGCCGTATTCCGGTGGGCCGGGTAGCCCAGCCGCACGAAATTGCCGACATCGGCGTCTTCATGGTCTCTTCGAAAACCAGCTATATGACGGGAGCGACTCTGGATGTCACCGACGGTATGTTGATGCGTTAATTTATGGAGAATCATTATGAAATGTCTGGCAATTGCCGATCTGTTTATCAATGCAGCGATGATGGACGCGGGTCTGAACGCGCTGAAAGATAAAGGTATTACAGTGGAAGTGCGCGAATGGTCGCACGAGTCGATTGAAAAACTGCAGGAGGATAATTTACGGGTTGAACAGCAAGGCTCCGAAGCGGTGGCGCTGCCTGCCGCCCTGCTTCAGGGCGCTGAGGAGGTTGAGATCCTGATCGTCCAGTTCGCCCCGGTTAACGCGGCGGTATTCGACAAGCTGCCAAAGCTTAAATACGTTGGCGTGTTGCGCGGCGGCATTGAAAACGTTAATCAGGCGGAGGCCAAAGCGCGCGGAGTTGAGGTAATGAACACGCCGGGGCGTAATGCCCGCAGCGTGGCGGAGTTTACCGTCGGCATGATTCTGGCGGAAATGCGCAACATCGCCCGCTCGCACGATGCGCTGCGCGATAAGTTCTGGCGCAAAGAGAGTCCTAACCACCGGGCCATTCCTGAACTGGGCGGCAAAGTGGTGGGTCTGGTCGGGCTGGGGCATATCGCTCAGCTGGTGGCCGGCTTCCTGCGCGGTTTCGGCAGCGAGATTATCTTTTACGATAAGTACGTCCCCGGCCATGACAGCTATGAAAAGGTGGATTCTCTCGATGAGCTGGTTCGCCGTGCGGATGTGATTTCGCTGCATGCCCGCATGACCCCGGAAACGGAAAATCTGATTAACGCGCATCATTTTGAATTAATGAAAGAGAGCGCCATTATCGTCAATACCGCACGCTCCGGCTTAATTAATGAAGGCGATCTGATCGCCGCGCTGCGGGACGGTAAAATCATGGGCGCCGCCCTCGACACTTTTGATGATGAGCCGCTGCCGGACGATAGCGCGTTTTATTCGCTGAATAACGTCACGATGACGCCGCATATTGCCGGCAGTACTATTGATGCCTTCAGCAATTCGCCGAAGATTTTTTCTGAGATATTGCTGAAGCAACTCGATTAAATATTAAAAGAGCCGCTTAAGGTTTTTGCTACGGCCCATTGGGCACGGGTTCGCTCGCGCCCAATTCGGCCGCCTTTTAAGGAAATATTATGGATATTATCAACAGCATTATTAGTCTGGGGGCATCAGTGATGATGCCAGTAATATTCTTTATTATCGCCCTGTGCTTCGGCGTTAAAATTGGCACCGCATTTAAAGCCGGGATGCTGGTCGGTATCGGTTTTGAAGGGGTGGGTCTGGTGATCGGCCTGCTGTTGACCAACCTCGGCCCGGCGTCGCAGGCCATGGTTGAACGCATCGGTCTGCACCTGACGGTGGTCGATACCGGCTGGCCGACCGCCTCCACTATCGGCTGGGGCTCGCCGCTGATGCTGCCGGTGGTCGTGGGATTTATTGTTATCAACATCGCCATGCTGCTGCTTAAATTAACCAAAACGGTAAATATCGATATATTCAACTACTGGATTTTCCTGATTATGGGGTCGGTCGTGTATGCCGGTACCGGTAACTACTGGCTCTCCGTTGGCATTACCTTCGGCATATTTATCTTAACCCTGCTGGCGGCGGATTTAACCGCACCGTATTTGCAAAAAAACTATAATCTTAAAGGGATATCATTCCCCCATCTTACCTGTATAACCTATGTGCCGTTTGGTATTGCCTGTAACTATATTATTGATAAGATCCCGCTGATCAATAAAATTAATTTCGACCCGGAAAGTATTAATAAAAAATTCGGCGTCTTCGGTGAACCGCTGACCCTGGGCTTCGTGCTGGGGCTGCTGCTGGCCTTCCTTGCCGGATACGATGTTGCAGCTGCGGTGTCGCTGGCGATTAAAGTTTCCGCCGCCATGCTGCTGCTGCCGAAAATGATCGAAATTTTAGTGCAGGGTCTGCTTATCGTGCGCGATGCTGCGGAAGCGAAGCTAAAAGCGAAATTTCCCAACCGCGACTTCTATATCGGCATGGATACCGCGCTGCTTATTGGCGAACCCTCGGTGCTGGCGACCGGGCTGCTGCTGATCCCCATGGCGGTGGTGCTGGCGATTATTCTGCCGGGCAACCGCGTGCTGCCGTTTGTCGATCTGGCCTCCCTGATGTTCCTGCTGGCGATGGTGACGCCGTTCTGCAAACGTAATATGTTCCGCATGTTTATCACCGGCACGCTGGTGGTCACCTGTATTTTATACGTCGGGACGGATATTTCGCGGGAATACACCCAGGCGGCGGTCAACTCTAACATTCCGGTGCCGGAAGGGATGGCGGAAATCACCAATATCGTGGGCGGAGCCACCACCCCGGTGGGCTGGCTGGCGGTGAAATTCGGCGAGTTTTTCAGTACCGCGTCGTAAACGCCCTCTTTTCTCACTTAGCCCGGCGCGGGAAACGGCGCCGGGCTTTTTCGTCTTGCCCTGCGTTCAAGCACAAAAAAATGCCTGCCAGGAGGGTAAGCTGGCAGGCATGGTTCAATAAAAAGCGTTGTTTTAGAACTGGTAGGTTATGCCCACGGCAACGATGTTATCGGTGCTGATGCTGGCATCTTTGGTGAACCTGGTGTCATCCAGCAGGTTGATTTTATAGTCCACATAGGTAGACATGTTTTTATTGAAGTAGTAAGTCGCGCCGACATCAACGTATTCAACCAGATCCTGGTCGCCGTAGCGTCCCAGATCTTTGCCTTTTGATTTCAGGTAGGCGATGGACGGACGCAGGCCAAAATCGAACTGATACTGGGCCACAACTTCAAAGTTCTGCGCGGTATTGGCGATATAGCCTTTACCAAACTTCGTCATGTTGCGGGTTTCCGCATAGGTTGTCGCCAGGTAGACGTTATTAGCATCGTACTTCAGACCGGCCGCCCACACTTCCGCTTTTTCGCCACGGGCGTAGAAGTCAGGATTCACGCGACCTTCCCTGACCTGCGCATCGGTGCGATCGGATGCCGCATAGGCCGCGCCTACGCCAAATCCTTCGTACTCATAGGTCGAGGCCAGACCCCAGCCGTCGCCATGCTGTTTCGCCAGATCGCGACCGTTGCCCTCTTCTTTGCCCTGGTACTGTACGGCGACGTTCAGGCCGTCAACCAGGCCGAAGAAACCGCTGTTACGGTAGGTGGCAACGCCGGTGGTACGCGCGGTGGCGAAGACATCGGTCTGGGTCCAGGTATCGCCGCCAAACTCCGGTAGCATATCGGTCCAGGCGCCAATATCATAGGCGACGCCGTAGTTACGGCCGTAGTCCAGAGAGCCAAATTCGCCAAACTTGAGGCCGGCAAACGCGAGACGCGTTTTGTCGCCGGAGTTGTCGCCTTCAACGTTATTGGCGCTGAAGTTATATTCCCACTGGCCGTAGCCGATCAGCTGGTCGTTGATCTGGGTTTCACCCTTGAAGCCCAGACGGGCATAGGTCTGATCGCCATCCTCGGACTTATCGCTGGAGAAATAATGCAGGCCGGTCACTTTCCCGTAGAGGTCGAGTTTGTTTCCGTCCTTGTTATACACCTCAGCTGCCTGCACGGTTCCTGCAGCAAGAAGTGTAGAGACGGCCACTGTTAGTAATTTTAATTTCATATTATTTCGTCCCTAACTATTAATAAAATATCAAATCTCAGATACCTTCTGAGCAAGACTATTATGCGATAATTGGCAAAGAGACTTGAAATTAAAAGTTCCAGTTTTTTAGACCAAATACCATAACTGTGACGACAACAGCGGTTGTTAATTGATGTACATCAATCATTCACTGCTTACATTGGCAAATATTCTGAATCGCGCCTTACGCAACCCAGAGATGCAGAAGGTTTGACTAAAACAGATGAATTATCATAAGGAAATTCTAATGATTAGATAAATTAAAGATTGCAGTTTGTTAAAAACAATAAAAATCAATTAGTTACAATTCAAACAACCAACCATTAATGCTTATTCATAAAGGTATTGATTCCCCTGATCGGCTATTAATGAGTATATTCCGATCCTTCCCGGAAGATAAATTATAGTACCGAAATGACCACATTTCTTTATTGAAGATTCTTTACAAAAACCGTAAAAATTATAGCATAGTGGTTTAAGATGTGTTTAACACTTCCGTGAAAGGGATATCGTCATCCCTATTTCAGGGGATAAGTTTAACTATGAATAAATACTATGAATAAATAGAGCCAGGAGCTTGTCACCAGTTTGATAAGCCGCTGACGCGCCGGGAACGGCTTATCTGTATCGGGGGTAAAAAGAAGCTGGCGCGGGCTGCTCCCCGCGCAATGCCTGGATTACAGGGTAAAACCGCCATCACCCACTTGCGCACGGGCGTACCACTTTATTAGCTCGGCGGTTCCCGGCGCGTTTTCAGCTGGCGCCCACGGGGCCGCATCTTGCTCAGAAACCGGCTGGTAACCACCGTATTTAACCTCAAAAATTACGCCGCCTTTATCCATCGACAGCACGGCATGCCAGGTACCCGCCGCCATCTCCAGCACCTTACACTCTTCGCCTAACACCACGCGCTCGGTCACGTTGCCAGCATCATCAAAGGTCAACACCACAAAGCGTCCGCTAAGGGATGTCAGTAGTTCAAAAGTGTGCGGGTGGCGGTGAGGCCGAACATAGGTACCCGGCTCCATAGCGACGGCCAGGCGTTGCACCGGATCGCTTAAGTCAGGGTGGAAATTACGATGGGCACGTAGGCGAGGCGAAGCTGCAGCCTGTTCGCTTTGTTGCCGAAGGTCACTCAACGTCATTTGTTTCATATAAGCCTTTATTGTAGTTGGGCAGCTTACGACAATCAGGTTGTCGTAAGGCTTAATGCTATTTTCAACAGACGATTAGCTTCGCCGCTCGCGGAACACATCGCTGTGCGGATTATAGACGCTGATGCCGCGGTCCCAAAGCGCCAGAAATGACGAGAACAGATCGTGGTGGGGTTCCGTTGTCCCCCGCTCGCCTCTTGAGGTAAGGCATGGCATTGATGACATGAAAAAGAGTCACTTTGTGAGTGCGCTCCTTAACAGTCGTGGCAGGTGGAAAAATAAGATGAAAGCGCGAAGATAAAGGTATAGCCACGCATGCAGATGAAGCAATTAATCCGGCGTAAATTTATCGAGCAGCGAAAAAGCGTGTAAATAATTAGACAGCGCCAGTAGCGCATGAAATGAGTTAAAGCCGAACTTCTCAATTAATCTTCTTTTATAGCTGCTGTAGGCCTTGGGCGAAATGCCGAGCAGCTCTGGGTAATCTTTTGCCAGCACGGTAAATTTCATAATAAAAATATACTGAAATTCTCTCTCTGTTAACGTGATGTCCTCTCCGACAGGGATGCCGTCAGTCACTCTGGCGATAATACTGGCGATATGTGCGGTGCGCCTTTTGTTTATCAAACAAATAATATTACCTTCAACCCGAAAACAAACAAAATTCTTTTTCATTTCAAAGCTGTTTATCAAAAAATGAAACTGCGCGCAGCTGCTGGATGCGTACTTTGTTAAGCACAAATCGACCAGATTCGCCTTTCTGACCGCTTTTATGTCGTTTATTTTCAGACGCATGGCTTTTTTAAAAAAATGATTATGGCTGAAAATAGTTAACATTCCTTTCCCTCATGAAAGTGCAATCATCCTTTATAGAAATGCGTATAATAGGCGCCATGGGGATATACCCATGAGTGAAGTGGGTGAATTATAAGTTTGTTTAATATTTATTGTCCAGATGAGTGAATTTCAGAAAAATCCCTGCGAAATGTAAACCATGGGATTTTCACTGGCCCGGAGACAGCACTCATCCCCACGCTTACTTTAGGATTTTTCTTACCAGGCATCGGTTAAAGAGAAAGCAGTAGCATATAACTCTGCGATAAATATGACATTTAACGAATAACAATGAAAAATTCAATTTATCAACAGATAAAACCATCATCGCGGGGTATTGCGCGTAAACCGAAGCGCATGCGCTCGCTGACTTCCGGGCATTTGTTTGCCCTTCGTTTAAGTCTGCACCAGGCAACGACCCGGCGCGACTCAGTTTATGAACGGTTTCTGGCCAGCAGAATAATAATGAAGAGTCCGTCGATGCCGGCCGTAATGATCCCGATAGGCAGCTCCTGCGGAGCCAGCAGCGTCCTGCTGACGATATCACCGCCGCACAGTAGCACCGCGCCCCACAGGCCGCATAAAGGAAGCAGCAGCAGATGTTTTACGCCAGAAAAATAGCGGCACATATGCGGCACCATCAGGCCGATAAAGCCAATCACCCCGGTCAGGGCCACCAGCAGCGACGTTGCTAACGCGCAGCAGAAAAACACCTCCATGCGCAGGCGGGTAACGTTAATGCCCAGCGACTGCGCGGTCTGCTCACCGGCCAGTAAACCATCAAGGGAGCGCCAGCGCAGGAGTATGAATGCGCCGAGAAGCAGCAGACTGAACAGGGCGTAGGGCAAATTATCCCAGCGCGCCAGACCGAGCCCACCCAGCGACCAGAACAGCACCGAGCTGGCGGCCCGCTGGTCGCCAGAGAAAATCAGATAGCTGGTCAGCGCGCCGAATAAAAAGGAGATCGCCAACCCGCAGATCACCAGGTGCTCTGCGCCACGCTGCTTTTTAAAATGAAACAGCAGCATTACCGCCACCGCCGAGCAGATGCCCCCAACGAATGCCGACACCGGCAGCGTCAGCGCGCCAAGCCGCTCACCGAATCGGGTGATTACCAGTACCGCTCCCGCCGATGCGCCGGAGGAAAGCCCGAATAAAAAAGGATCGGCCAGATCGTTGCGCGTGGTGGTCTGCAGTAGACCGCCCACGATGGCCAGCACCGCGCCCGCCAGCACCGCCAGCAGCGTTCTTGGCACGCGCAAATCAATGACAATACGTCCGATCATCTCCGAAACCGGCACATCCAGTAACCGCAAGGCGCCGAGAACCTGGGTAAGCGACAGCGGCACGCTGCCTTTAGCCACGCTGAGCAACATTAAGCCGGCTAATAACGGCAGGGCCCCCCACGCGGCCCAGTAGTAGCGACAGTGAGTCCCGCTCATTGGGGGGCCGCAGGATACATCGCATGAGCCAGCTTTTCGGCCGCGTTGATATTCGCCGGGCCGGGCGTCAACTCAGCATATTGCAGCTTCAGATAACGCTGCCGCTTCACCGCCGGCGTCTGTTTCATTAACGGATGATTTTCGAGGAAACGGCGCAGCGAATCAGCGCCGCTGCCGGTCTGATAATCGAGAAGAATAATAAAATTGGGTTCCGCCGTCGCCACGCTCTCCCAGGAGGTGGTCCCCCAGCTCATCTCCAGGTCGTCCATCACGTTTTTTCCTCCCGCCGCTTCGATAATCGCGGTCGGCATGGCGTACCGTCCGCTGGTAAAGGGCTTATCTTCGCCGGAATCATAGACAAACACCTTTAATGGCTGCACGCCCTGCGGCGGCTTAGGCAGCGCATTCAGCGTTTTTTTCCAGCCGTCGACCAGCGTACGGGCCTCGGGCTGCTTGCCAAAAATCTTACCCAGCGTCAGCTCATCGTTATACAGCAGGTCCATACTCGCTTTTTGTTTCTGAGAGGCGGTAAAGACGCAGCTCTCGCTCAGCACAAAGGTTTTGATGCCGTATGTTTCGAGCGCGGAAGGCGTGACCTCCCCGCCAACCTTCATGCCGTAATTCCAGCCGGCGAAAAAGAAATCAGGATTTGCCGCCAGCAGCGTCTCCAGAGAGGGATATTTCGGCGCCAGCTCGGGAATTGATCCCATATGATGTTTAAATTCCGGGGTCATTTTGTACCATCCGGTAATGCCGGTTAAGCCAACGATACGGTCCTGCAACCCGAGAGCAAAAGCCATTTCAGACATATTAAGGTCGTGGATGACCGCTCTTTTCGGCGCCTGAGTGAAGGTCACCGGCGTTCCGCAACTGTCAATCGTGACGGGAAAATCCGCCGCGTTCGCCGCTGAAATAAAAAGAAACGCCATCGTCCCTGCAAACCATTTATTCATTCTGCGTTCTCCTCCGGAAATTTATCAGGCATAGCCTGGCACCTCAAAAATCCGCAGCGCCTTCCCGGTCATGGGATGCGGTACGGTAAAGCTGGTCAAGCCGAAGACCGGGTAAAGCCGTTGTGAAACAAGCACGCGCTCCGGCACATCCCAGGCCACGGCGCGCCCTTGCGATAAAAGCAAAACCCGATCGGCAAAGGCGTCAATCAGGGAAAGATCGTGCAATACCGCAACGACCGTGATTCCCTGGCTTTTCACTAATGACAGCAGCTCCACTCTGCCGTGGGGATCAAGATGGTTGGTGGGCTCATCCAGCAGCAGCAGTTTTGGTGCCTGGGCCAGTACCCGCGCCAGCGCCGCCCGCTGTCTCTCACCACCGGATAATGCGGAGAGCGGTCGCTTACGCAGCCTCTGCAATCCCGTATCGTTAATCGCGCGGGTTACAATGATGTCGTGTTCGCGACGCGACATATCCCGGGCGTGGGGAATCCGCCCGAGGGCGACATAATCCTCAAGCGCCAGACGCAGGTCGGGGGTATCATTCTGCGCAAGCACCGCGATCTGCCGGGCTCGCTGCTGCCGGGTTAATGCGGCAATGGAGCGGCCATATAACCGAACGTCGCCCTCCCGCGACGGCAGTTGGCAATCTATCGCGCGTAATAAAGAGGTTTTCCCGCTGCCGTTGGGTCCAATGATGGCCAGACACTCTCCTTTACCGGCGCTGAAATGAATGCCGGCGAGAATTTCCCCGCCGCCGGGCCGCGGTAATGATGCGATATTGACGCTAAGCACGGGATCATCGGCTTTTCCACTCTTTGTCAAACTCTCCTCCATTAGCCGCCGCTCCCTCTCTCTTCAGCGTGGATGAGCGAAACACGCGCTCTTTTGATTTTTGATCGGCTGGTAATGATGATAATCATTATCATTTAAAAAGAAAGGTAAATAGTCACATATTTTATAATGTCATAAATGTTATGATATAACATATCAAAAAAGAAGTGAGAAATGCAACCCGCGCTGCCGTCATGCCAAAGAGAAGCGACAAAACCGCGGGGAGTTGTTCTAATAGTAGGACAGTGCTCCCTTGCAGCAAACTCAGTGAATGTGAACAGGAAACGTCAGGATGAAAACGGTAGAGTTTTTGCTTTACACCCTTAAACCGGGGACCGGGAACGAGTTTCACCGGATAATGAAGGAACAAAGCGCCCCCTGCCATCGCGCCGCCGGAATGGATATCGTCTCCTTCGGCAATTCAGTTGATGACAACGACGCTTATTACCTGATCCGGGCCTATGAGGACCTGACGCATTTAAACGCATCCCAGGCGCACTTCTACAGCAGCCCCGCCTGGCGCGAAGGCCCGCGACAGGCCATTATCGACAGGATCAGCGTCAGCGTAAAAACGGTTATGCTGCTGAGCGACAGCGCGATTGATGGCCTGCGAAACGGCTGACCCTCCAGGGCCGCTGGCGTGGTCTGTGCCTGCCTCCGACGCCACCGTTAGTTCTGATTCAACGACTCAAGAAAGCCCTGGGGCGTCGTGTCGCCCAGCTTTTTTTGCGCCCGCCCCCGGTTCCACAGCGCGCACAGCCGCTGCAGCGTCGCGTCCGGCTCATCCAGCGCCGGAATAACGTCGGCTAATCGTTCGCTGAGCTGTACCGCCCCGCGCTCCGCCATCGCCACCGTCCGGCAAGAGAGATCCGCGCGCGCGGGCTGAAAGCCTTTATGAGCATAAGTCTCAAGGCATTGTATACGAACCGGACAGGCATTCAGCGCCTCGGTCAGCCAGCTATCGACCAGCGCGGGAGAGATCCCGCAATAGATGCGGCCAAAGCACCAGCCGCTGATCGGCTCCTGCGCCCAGAGCAGATGATGTTCGCCGCCGTCGTCCATCGACAGCGCCAGCTGGCGATAGTGCAGCGTCAGGGTATCCGCGCGCATTCCCGCCTTTAACGCTTTTTTCCCCTGCAGCGCGGCATTTTTCCGTCCTTCATGGGCCGGACGTAGATAGCGGTTTAGCGTGGCGCGGGAGATTGCGATGCCCAGCCCCGCATTCACCATAAACAGCAGTTCGTCCAGCGGGGCGCGCAGCGCATCCCGGAGGGCGTTAATGAGAATCTCCTGCTCTTGTCTCAGAACTTTGTGTATCAAATGCGGCGTGGTGTGGTTATCGGAAATCTGGCTGCGGTTGCGCCAGCGGCGAACCGTAGTAATGGAAATCCCCAGTTCCTGCGCCAGTTCCCGGTCGCTTTTCGTCGATTCCTGAAGATATTTACGCGTTCTGGGGGTGGTGGTGGCATTAGCGTGCAGCTTAATTTCCATACGATCCTCTACAGAAAATATAACTAATCATATGAGATATATATTATTGCAGAGAATACAATGTGAACCGCTTCACCTTTCAGCCCACCGCTTTCTCTCATAATCCGCCATAGATAACACACACAGCCCTGTCGATCTTGTACGGAGTTCACAATGAACAATGTTCTGGGATTTCTTGAAGCCAAACTGATGCCTCTGGCGGCGAAAACCGCCCAGCAGCGTCACCTCGGTGCTATTCGCGGCGCCTACGTTTCATTCATGCCTTTTATTATTGTCGGTTCAATTCTGCTGGTGATCTCGTCGTTCCCCAATCAGAGCTACCAGCAGTTTATGGCCAGCACCTTCGGCGCGAGCTGGAGCGCAATTATCGAAATCCCGTTCAACGCGGTATTTTCCACAATGTCGCTGTTTATCAGCTTCCTGGTGGCCTACCGTCTGGCGGAGCACTACGGCGATGACCGCATCTCCTGCGGCATCCTCTCACTGGTGGGGTTTCTGATCCTCACGCCGTTCATTAAGGTCGCTGAAAACGTCCGCATCACGGTGATCCCCGTAGAGTGGATCGGCACCAAAGGTTTATTCGTCGCCATGATCGGTTCGCTGCTGTGGACCGAACTCTTCTGCTGGCTAAAACGCAAAAAGCTGGTGATTAAGATGCCGGACGGCGTTCCGCCCGCCGTGCAGGAGTCTTTCGCCGCGCTGATCCCGGCGCTGCTGGTGATGATTCTGATCCTGGCGATTCGCATCGGGTTTGCGCACACGCACTACGCCACCATCCACCAGTTTATTTATGAAGTCGTCGCCTCGCCGGTACGCCATTATGGTACCTCCTACTTCGGCGCGCTGATGACCGTTTTCAGCATTACCATTCTCTGGTCGGTCGGCATTAACTCCGGTTCGATGATCAACGGCATCATTCGTCCGCTGTGGATGGAAAATCAGACCGACAACATCGCCGCTATCCAGGCCGGCGTCACCCCGCCGCACATTATCACCGAGCAGTTCTTCGATATGATCTGGATGGGCGGCGCAGGCGCAACGCTGTCGCTGGTGATAGCGATGCTGATTTTCGCCCGCAGCAAAAATATGCGCGAAGTTGCCCGCCTCGGCGCCGGCGCCTCCATTTTTAATATCAATGAGCCTATCCTCTTTGGCCTGCCGGTGATCATGAACCCGATCATGCTGATTCCGTTTAACCTCGTGCCGCTGGTGCTGGTCACGGTGCAGTACGCGGCGATGAAGATCGGCGCGGTGGCCGTCACCACCGGCGTCTTTATCCCCTGGACGCTGCCGCCGGTGATCAGCGGTTTTATCGTCACCGGGCATCTTAGCGGCAGCGTGATGCAGATCCTCAATTTGCTGATTGGCGCCATGCTGTACCTGCCCTTCATGCGCATCGTCGATAAGCAGTATCGCGCGGCGGAAGTCACCGCCCGTGCTGAAACGGACAACACGCTTGCAAAACAGGAGTAAACCAATGTGGGGAATGATTGCCACCTGGCGAATGGCGCTGGAAGGCGTAACCGAAGCCGCGGCGGCGCTGGCATCCGGCGCTGATACCGCCAGCGCCGTGGTCAATGCGGTGGCGGCGGTAGAAGATTTTCCGCTGTACAAATCGGTGGGCTACGGCGGCCTGCCGACGGAAAACGGCGAGGTCGAACTGGATGCCGCCTTTATGCATGGCGATACCCTGGCCTTCGGCGCGGTCGGTAATCTGGTTGATATTGCCAACCCGGTGAAAGTCGCCCACGCCCTGAGCCGTCAGCGCTACAACAGTCTGCTGGTCGGCCAGGGCGCCAGAGAGTGGGCCATAAGCCAGGGATTCGCCGCTAAAGCGATGCTGACCGAACGCGCGATGCAGCATTACCGGAAGCGCTGTCGCGAAACGCTGGATAAAGGCCTCAGTCCTTACGACGGTCATGATACCGTGGGCATTATTGGCCTTGATAAACAGGGTTCCATGAGCGTTGCCACCTCCACCAGCGGCCTGTTTATGAAAAAGCGCGGACGGCTGGGCGATTCGCCGATTATTGGCTCCGGTTTCTACTGCGATAGCGAGACCGGCGCCGCCACGGCGACCGGCGTCGGTGAAGATCTGATGAAAGGCTGCACCAGCTACGAAATCGTCCGGCGAATGGCCCAGGGAATGACGCCGCAGCAGGCGGCGGACTCGGTGGTCTGCGAGCTGGAAGACAAACTGATGTCGCGCTTTGGCCGCGCGGGCGACCTTTCGGTAGTGTGCATGAACCGGCGCGGCGAATTCGGCGCCGCCACCAATATCAAAACCTTCTCCTTTGTCGTCGCCAGCGCGACGCAGCCGCTGACCGTGTTCTGCGCCGAGCGCGTTCGGGAGAAAACCCATTACCGGCCGGTGGACGACGAATGGATGCAGGCCTATGCCGCACGCATTCGCGCCCCCATCGAGGAGTAAGCCATGCTGGATTATCGTCTGATTAATCAACTGGATAGCGCCTGCACCGGCGCGCATCTGGTGACCTGTCCCGGCAGTACGCTGCTGGCCCAGGCCCCGCTCAATGCCGTTCCCCTGCTCGCGGAAATGGTGGAACAGGCCGTCCGCGGCGAGGTGGCGGATACCCGCTTCGGCTGCTCCCCCTTCGCCCGCATCACCCTCATTCCGCGACCGCTGTGGCAGGATACGCTGAACGATGGCCTGGCCGAGGCGCTGCGGCCGCTATGCAAAAAGCCAGTGAGCGAAACGCTTATCCTCGACGCTTCGCTGGAAGAGAGCAGCGGCGCGTTAACCAAAGCGCTGCGCGAACTGTTTAACCTCGACTGGCAGCTTGATGATTTGGGCCTGCATCAGGTGAAAGCCGCCAGGCCACGCCTGCGCCAGCTCGCCCTCTACGCCTTACCCGAACAGCGGTCGGCGCTGGACACCCTCGCCCATCGTCAACGGGCCACAGCGCACGGCATGCTCGCCGCGCGGCGGCTGGCGGATCTGCCTGCGGAGCAGTGTACCCCGCAGTACGTGGTGGAAGAAGCCCGGCGTCTGTGCGCGGATATCTCCACGCTGCGCTGCGAAGTTCTGGATGAAAAAGCGATCGTCGAACAAGGGCTCGGCCTGCTGCATGCGGTGGGTAAAGGCGCTGAACGCCCGCCGCGCCTGCTGGCGATTCATTATGATGGCGTCAGCGAGGGCCCGGTTCGCTGCTACGTCGGTAAAGGCGTCACCTTTGATACCGGCGGACTGTGGCTCAAGGAAGGCGCCGGGATGTACACCATGAAGTACGATATGTGCGGCGCGGCCAACGTCCTTGGCCTGATGCTGAGCATCGCCGAGCTGGCGCTACCGGTGCGGGTAATGGGCGTACTGGCGCTGGCGGAAAACGCTATTGGCCCCGCCGCCATGCAGCCGGGCAGCGTCGCCCGGGCCTGTAATGGCCTGACGGTAGAGATCAATAATACCGACGCTGAAGGCCGTCTGGTGCTTTCCGATGCCATTGCCTGGGCGAGCCAGCGGCATCCGCAGGCGCACTATATTATTGATATTGCGACCCTTACCGGCGCGGTAGTTAAGGCGCTGGGTTACGATTTGAGCGGCTTGATGACGCAAAGCGACGCGCTGCGGGCGGGGTTAACCCGGGCAGGAATAAAAAGCGGGGATGAGGTCTGGTCGCTGCCGCTGGATAGCAGGCTGAAGAAGCAGACCGAAAGCGCAATCGCCGACCTGTGCAATACGCCCGGCAATAATGCGGCCATCAGCGCCTCCGCAGCCTGGCTTTTGCACCATTTTTGCCCGCCGGAGATCCCCTGGGCCCATCTCGACGTCAGCGGCACGGCGCTGTGGCGCGAAGGCGGTAAAAGCGTCGCTTCCGGCCGGCCGATTCCGCTACTGATTCAGCATCTGCTCGACGATATTGAAGAGAGTTAACACCCTCCCCGGAGGCGATGCTGCGCATCTGGCCGGGCTACGGGTTACCAGCAATCTACGGTCCTGTAGCCCGGCTAAGCGCAGCGCAAGCCGGGAAAAAACCGCAGCAATACCACGTCACGGCATATTCCCCGGGCTATCGGCAATCTGCGGTGCTGTAGCCCTGAAAGGTCCTACTCCTCGCTCACGACTGGCTTAACTCTTACCGCAAACAGCACTATCACCATGGCGCTGACCAGCAGCACGCCGCTGCCGACAAAAACGCCGCTCGCGCCGTTAAGATCGAATACCGCACCGCCGCCAGCCGCACCGGCGCTAATCGCCAGCTGAATAGACGCCACCAGCAGACCGCCCGCGCTTTCAGCTTCATCCGGCACCGTGGTGGCAAGCCAGGTCGACCAGCCCACAGGCACCAGACCAAAAGCAAAGCCCCACATCGCCACCAGCAGACCGTCCAGCAGCGCGACGTGGCCGAACGTTACCATCATCATCGCCAGCACGCTCATTGCCAGCGGCACCAGCGCCAGCGTCAGGCGCAGGCTTCGGGCTAACAGATGTCCGGCAATCGAGGTGCCGATAAAGTTCGCTACCCCAAAACCGAGCAGGATCAGAGAAACCCCTTCGACGCTGGCCTGCGCCACGGTTTCGAGGAACGGACGCAGATAGGTAAAGAAGGCGAAGTGGCCGCTGAAAATCAGGATTGTCGCGAGCATATCGCCAACCATGCCCGGACGGCGCAGCACCTTAAACAGGGTAGCGAAGCTGCCGACGCTCTCCGGACGCATGGAAGGCAGAACCCACAGCTGCCAGAGCAGCGCAACCACGCTCGGCAGCGCACAGATAAGAAATACGTTGCGCCAGCCGATCAGCGCGCCGAAATAGCTGCCCAGCGGCGCGGCAACCACCGTCGCGATGGAAACGGCGGAAAAGATAATCGCCAGCGCTTTCGGCACCATCGCCGCCGGAACCAGACGCATGGTGGTCGCGGTCGACATCGACCAGAAGCCGCCGATGGCTATCCCCAGCAGCAGGCGTCCAAGCAGCAAAAACTCCAGCGAACCGGCGAAGGCCACCATCATGCTGGAGATAATTTGCAAAACGGAGAAGAACATCAGCACCCAGCGGCGGTCAATATTTCGCGTCGCGGTGGTGATCAGTAGCCCGGTAACTAACGCCACCAGCGCCGTCGCGGTCACCGCCTGCCCCGCCATGCCTTCGCTAACGCCCAGGCTTGCCGCCATCGGCGTCAACAAACTGGCAGGAAGAAACTCGGCGACAATCAGGCCAAACACCCCCAGCGCCAGCGCATAGACGGCGCGCCACGCGGGCCTGGCGTTGGCCTGGCTCTCTTCAGCTACAATGCAGGAACTCATAAACATCTCTCCAGAACAATTAACATTTCATTAAGGTTAAGCGCTTCTGTTCGGACGATCTATGATACATACTCCTTGATTATTGATAATTCGTCCGGGAATGATGTTATGACTCAGCACGCCCTCGATCTCACCAGCGAACTCCTTCGCGGCATGCGCCTTTCCGGCGTCAACTACCGCCGCATCGAAACCTCCCGCCCTTTTGGCGTCGAATTCGGCTTCGTACCCGGCAAAGCGCAGTTCCACTTTATCAGCCGGGGGCCGGTACTGCTGCGCATGGTCAGCGGTCAGCGCCTGATGCTGCAGAGCGGCGATGCGCTGTTTATTCCTAACGGTGATGGTCACGTGCTGCTCTCCGATGACCAGGCAACGGTGGTTAACGTGTCCAGACTGCCCAGCGAACCGGTTTGCGACTCGGTAAGCTGCGTCAAAAACGCCTGCGACGACGCGAAAAGCGACAGCGCTATTATCTTCAGCGCCTGTATGGACTTTGAGCTGGGCGGTATGCAACCGCTGGTCAAAGCAATGCCCGAAGTGATGCTGGTCAGCAGCCTGCTGACCAGCCGTCCGGAGATCCCGCCGATGCTGGCGGCCATGGAACGCGAAAGCCTCACTCGACAGGCGGGCTACGCCGGCATTCTGGCGCGGCTGGCCGATGTGGTCGCCGCGCTGATTGTCCGCGGCTGGGTGGAGTGCGGCTGCGGCAACGCCACCGGCTGGGTACAGGTGCTGCGCGATCCTAAGCTGGCCAAAGCCATTTACGTTATGCATCAGCAGCCGGGCATTAACTGGAAAGTCGAGGATCTGGCCCGCGAGGCGGGAATTTCGCGTTCGGTATTTGCTGAACGCTTCCTCTCCGCCACCGGCACCACGCCCGCCCGCTATCTTACCGAGCTGCGTATGCGCCTCGCGGTGCAGTACATTTCCCATGAGGGTCAGGCGCTGGAAAAAGTGGCCTTCAGGCTGGGGTATAGTTCTCATGCCGCCTTCAGCCGCGCCTTTAAACGCATTATCGGAAAGGCGCCGGGCGCGCTGCGCGATCTGTCGCGGGAAGAAGGATTTTAGCGCTGTCCCAGTTCACGGGTGCGTCTGACCGCCGCCAGTACGCTGCGCTGAAGCCCAGCGGCAAAATCGCTGTTGTTCAGCTCATACAAACCGTGGATCCCGACGCCCGCCGGGGAATTGTTGATATCCAGAAGCTGGCGCGGATGCTTCTGGCTTTGGCGCAGCATCTCGACCGCGCCGAGCAGGTTTTCCAGCACCACCTCAGTTGCCTGGGGTCGCGGCAGCCCCGCCAGTACGCCGGCATCGGTAAGGGACTCTATAAAGTAGTAAATATAGTTAGGGCCCGCGACGCCAAAGCCGGTAAAGATATCGATCTCAGTCCTTCGGTAATATTTTGCAGTGCGGTGAGGTTGTGAAAAAGATTCCACGATTGAAAAACCATAGCGGTTTTTGACCGTAGTTTTTCAATCTCCTTTTTCCCGCTTTTGCGCAATCCAGCGCCACATCATCTATTCTTATTTGCCCGCTATCGGCAGGCTCTAAGAAATTAAGCGTACGTAATAGCGTGGTTTTCCCCGAGCCGCTTGGGCCACTAATGCAAATAATCTCGCCGGAATGAATGCTGAGAGATACCTCTTTTAGCACTCTTTCACCGGAGAAGCTTTTACTGATCTTATTGAGCGTTATCATAATGAGATATTCGTGAATAATGATTATTTGCCGCACATCGGCATTTATTACTGTACAAAAACTATATTGCCGCCGTTAAGATGATAGCAAACAAGAAAATCATCTATCAAAAGCCAAAAAATAATTTTTTATATATTTGTTATAACAATGAGGCTTGATTGTAACCAAACCTTATTTGCAAAACAGGATTGCGGTAACCGATAGTTTCATTCAAATTTATTGAAAAATGAGAGCAAATTGTTTCGATTTTAATCATCGCGTCGTCGGCCTATTATTTATCACATCGGGGCAACAACGCTCCAACACTGACAAAACACTTAAGGAATACGACCATGAAATCCATCAAAACTTTCGTTGCAGTTGCCGCACTTTCTATGATCTCTTTTGGTACTTTTGCGCAGAGCATCAGCGCCAGCGCTTCCACACTGGACCGCGCAGAAGCCAAAATTGCCGCTCAGGCCGCAGAGCAAGGCGCCTCTTACAAAATCACCAGCGCTCAGTTCAATAACCGCGTGCATATGACCGCAGAACTGACGAAATAAACTCACCCGTCATACTTCAAGTTGCATGTGCGTTGTCCTGCAACCCGAATTATTTAGGGTATATAACAATATTGCCGGGCCGCCGGAAGACACAGGCGACAGCGACAACACGATGAAATAAGGAACAAAATATGAAAAATATCGGCGTAGTCACCGCACTGCTGTTAGCCGCTACACTTTCGTCCGGGGCGATGGCCGCAGAGAATAGCTTTGCGCGTCCGGAGGCAGGTTCAAATATCGACACGTCCGTGCATCAGAATCATATTGATGTCAGCCATGCCTTTGATAAAGAGAGCCTGACTGCGGGCAATCTTCAGTAACACACAGCACAGGGCGCGCGCGGAATTATCCGCTGCGCGCCTTACTTTTTCTGCCAGTGTGCCCACGGATTATCCGCCGGCGCTTCCGCTTTTGCCGTATCGATATCGGACAGCGAATCGATATACAGCGCTTCCACTTCTTTACGCGCCCACGGCGTGCGGCGTAAAAATTTCAGGCTCGACTTAATACTCGGCTCGCTTTTAAAGCAGTTGATGTTGATGCGTTTCGCCAGTTCGGCCCAGCCATATTGCGCGACCAGCGCGTTTAACAGCGCTTCCAGCGTGATGCCGTGCAGAGGATCGTTTGGGTGCTGCATTGCGTCTCTTTACCTGAATTAAAAATTTTGCTCACCATACTGGCTCCCGACGCCAATCGCAACCGCCCCGCCTTCCCCTTATCCAAAATTCGCAAAAGCACAGAACCCTCCACGGTCATAAATTAGAAAAGAACGTTATTGGTTGATTTTTTTCGCTTAAGGCAAGCTGGCTTCAACCACCCGACTGAGGAATCGATCATGCGCTGTTGTTGTCCCCGAACCCTGAATCTGAATCGACGAAAACACCTGAATACCGACTTCGGAGAACACAATGAACGCGACAACCTTACCGATACTGGATCTGGCCCGCTACGCGGACCCCGCTGAAAAAGCGGCGTTTCTCGCCGACCTGCGCCACGCCGCCCGCGATATTGGTTTCTTTTATCTGATTAACCACGGCGTCGATGAATCGCTGCAGCAGGCCGTGCAGCAGCAATCCCGCGCCTTTTTTGCCCTGCCCGACGATCAAAAGCAGAGGGTGGCAATGATTCACTCTCCGCATTTTCGCGGCTACAACCGCGCCGCTTCTGAATTAACCCGCGGTCAACCCGACTGGCGCGAGCAGTTCGATATCGGCGCCGAGCGCCCGGCCCTGCAGCTTAGCGAACGCGCGCCGCGCTGGCAGCGCCTGCAGGGGCCGAATCTCTGGCCAGAGGCGTTGCCCTCGCTCAAACCCACATTACTGACCTGGCAACGGGAAATGACTCAGGTTGGGATCACCCTGCTGCGCGCCTTCGCCGAAGCGCTGCGCCTGCCGCTGGATGCCTTCGATGGCCTGTATGGCGATAAGCCCAATGAACATATCAAGTTGATCCGCTATCCCGGCCAGCAGGAGACCCAGAGCGCCCAGGGCGTTGGCGCGCATAAGGACTCCGGCTTCCTCAGCTTCCTGCTGCAGGATGAGCAGAAAGGATTGCAGGTCGAAGTCTCCCCTGACCGCTGGATTGATGCGACCCCACTGGCGGGCAGCTTTGTGGTGAATATCGGCGAGCTGCTGGAGCTGGCAACCAACGGCTATCTGCGGGCAACGGTGCACCGTGTCGTTTCGCCGCCCGCCGACCAGCAGCGGCTGTCGATCGCCTTTTTCCTCGGCGCCCAGCTGGATGCCGTGGTCCCCGTCTACACGCTGCCTGACGAGCTGGCCCGCGAAGCCCTCGGACCGGATAGCGACCCGCAAAACCCGCTGCTGCGCGAGGTGGGCTGGAATTACCTGAAAGGGCGTCTGCGTTCGCATCCTGATGTCGCCGAGCGCTACTACCAGGATGTTTTTCGCGAACGCGCCGAGCAATTGATCGTGTAGACCCTAAATAATTCGGGTTGCAGGCAGGCGGCAAGTCAGTGAATCCCGATGAGCTTACTCTGGTAAGTGATTCGGGTGAGCGCGCGCAGCCAACGCACATGCAATTTGAAGTATGACGGGTATAAACATAACAACAACACAAGGAATAAGATGATGAAATATGCCGCATTTAAACTGGCAGGGGTTGCACTGTCTCTCTCTCTGGCATGGAGTTCCGCCCAGGCCGCCGCGCTGCGCGTCGCCGCGGACCCGGTGCCGCACGCCGAGATCCTTAACTACATTAAGAAGATCGATCCCAGCCTCGACCTGAAAATCGTCGAACTCACCAGCGGCGTTAACGCCAACGAACTGCTGGCCAACGGCGATGTCGATGCCAACTACTTCCAGCACGTCCCCTATCTGAAAGATCAGGAGAAAGCGCTGGGCAAAACCTTCGCCGTCGCGGCGACCGTCCATATTGAGCCGCTGGGGATCTATTCGCGCAAGCATAAAGATTTTAAATCGCTACCCGAGAACGCCACCGTGGCGGTACCGAATAACACCACCAACCTGAGCCGCGCGCTGTTCCTGCTGCAAAATCAGGGTTTGATTAAGCTGGCGGCAAAATTTACCGACCCGGCGACCACCCTGGCGACGCCGAAAGATATCGTGGAAAACCCGAAGCACCTGAAAATCCTTGAGATTGAATCACCGCAGATCCCGCGGTCGCTGGATGACGTTGACCTGGCGGTGATAAACGGCAACTACGCGCTGGAAGCCGGGCTGGTGCCGGCCAACGACGCGCTGGGTCTGGAGAGCGCGACCAATAACCCGTACGCCAACATTCTGGTGACAACGCCGGCGCTGGCGAACGACCCGCGCATCAAGGCGCTGGCCAAAGACCTCACCTCGCCGCAGGTCGCCGAATTCATTCGTAAGCAGTATAACGGCTCGGTGATCCCGGTTGCTCCGCAGTCATGATTGAAATTGTCGGGCTGAGTAAAACCTATGCCGGAACAGGCCGACCGGCGCTAAACGATGTCTCTCTGCAGGTGCCGAGAGGAGCCGTTTACGGCATCCTCGGCCGCAGCGGTGCAGGCAAAAGTACGCTGATACGCTGCCTGAATCTGCTGGAGCGGCCCACGTCGGGCCGCATTATTGTGAACGGGAACGATATTACCCGGATGGATAAAACCGCGCTGCGCGAGTACCGACTGCGTACCGGCATGATCTTCCAGCACTTTAATTTACTTCACGCCCGCAGCGTCGCCGACAATGTCGCGGTGCCGCTGGAGATAGCCAAAGTGCCGAAAGCCGCCCGCCAGGCGCGGGTGGCGGAGCTGCTGGAACTGGTCGGGCTGGCGGATAAAGCCGCCGCCTTTCCGTCACAGCTTTCCGGCGGGCAAAAACAGCGCGTGGGGATCGCCCGCGCGCTGGCCGCGCGGCCGGATGTGCTGCTGTGCGATGAGGCCACCAGCGCCCTCGACCCCGAGACCACGGCCTCGGTGCTCAGCCTGCTGGCGGATATCAACCAAAAGCTGAACCTCACCATCGTGCTGATCACCCATGAGCTGGAAGTGGTGAAAACCCTCTGCGACCACGCGGCGCTGCTTGAGCACGGGGAGATTATTGAAAGCGGCAGAATTGCCGATTTGCTGGTGGCGCCATGGTCGCGGCTACGGCAGTCGCTGCTGCACGATCCTCAGGCCGAGCGGGATTTCCTCGCTCGCCACGGTTTTCACGGGAGGCCATTATGCGGAGTAGCATGAGTTGGGAAGATCTCTGGCCGCTGCTGCTTCAGGGCACGGTAGATACCGTTTATATGGTCGGCCTGGCGGCGCTGTTTACCGTGCTGCTCGGGCTGCCGACCGGCGTGCTGCTGTTTGTTTCACGCCGCAACGGCCTGGCGCCGATGCCGAAGCTCAACGCCGTGCTGGGCGCGATTATCAACTTTGGTCGTTCGCTGCCGTTTATCGTGCTGCTGATCGCGCTGATCCCATTCACCCGGCTGATTATTGGCACCACCCTCGGCAGTACCGCCGCGGTGGTTCCGGTCACCATTGGCGCCTTTCCGTTCTTTGCGCGGCTGACGGAGAACGCGCTGGATGAAGTGGATTACGGGCGTATCGAGGCGATTTTATCGATGGGCGGCAATATCTGGCACGTGATCTTTAAATCGCTGCTGCCGGAAGCGCTGCCGACGCTGCTGGCAGGCATCACGCTGACCATCGTTATGCTGATCGGCTTCTCTTCGATGGCGGGCGTGATTGGCGGCGGCGGACTGGGCGATCTGGCCATTCGCTACGGCTATCAGCGCTTCAATAACGAGGTGATGTTCGGTACCGTGCTCATTCTGGTCGCGCTGGTGCAGGGCGTGCAGATGGCCGGCGACCGTCTGGTCCGCGGCCTCGCCCACCGTCGTTAACAATAAGCGAGTGGCCGCGCGCAATCCGCGATTAAAAACCACTTTCGCGCACCAGGGTGCGTATCAGCTCCGCTGCCGGCAGCTCGCGAATCAGGCTCACTCCCTGCCCGGCCCAGTGCGCACCGTACTGACGATCTCCCTGCGCTTTCGCCGCCGATGCCAGCGCCTTCCCGGCGTCGTAAGCCACGGGATAAGCCGGAATCAGCGGCGGATCGTTTATTTCACGCCAGCCGTTAACCAGACATCTCGCCGGGCGTCCGGAAATGGCTGAGGTTAAAACCGTTTGCCCGTCAGACGCGCTTTTAAGGGCCTCACGGTATCCGCCATCCGTGGACGATTCAGGGCACAGCAGAAACGCCGTCCCTAGCTGCGCCCCGTCTGCGCCCAGGTTCATTACGCTGTTAATTCCCGCGCCGTCCATCACGCCGCCAGCGGCGATAAGCGGAATATCGGTATGCCGTCTTATCGTCTGAACCAGAGTAAAGGTGCTCATCTGCCCGTCGGGCGCCAGCGGATCAAAGATGCCGCGATGGCCGCCGGCCTCGTAGCCCTGCGCCACCACCATATCGATTCCCTGCTCTACGGCCAGCAGCGCCTCTGCCACGCTGGTCGCGCTCGCCAGGGTGACGATCCCCTTTTCCCGCAGTTGGCGAAGGGTTTCACGATCCGGCACGCCAAAATGAAAGCTCACCGCCGCCGGAGTCAGGTCGAGCAGCAGCTCGGCCATCCGCGGCTGCTGCTGAAAACTCAGATAAATTTCCGCCAGCCTCTCCGGCGGCAAGCTGCCAAAGCGCGCAAATTCCGGGCGCAGCCGCGCCAGCCACCGGGCTTCACGCTGCGGATCCCTTACCGCCGGGGCGTGGCAAAACAGATTGACGTTAAACGGGCGGGTGGTTAAGCGCCGGGTCCGGTTAATCAGCGTTTCAGCCTGCTCTACGGTTGCCGAGCCCAGCCCCAGCGAGCCGAGCGCGCCGGCCCCGCTGACCGCTGCCGCCAGTTCCGGCGTCGACACGCCGGCCATCGGCGCCTGAATAATGGGGTAATCAATATCAAGCTGCTGCGTAAGCCTGTTGCTCATGGTTTGCCCTGTTGAAATTTGTGCGTTCGGGCCATTAAAATCTCTTTTAGAGATGATAAGATCAACATTATTTTCAAATTAAGAATAAAAACATGAACCACACCACATTAGAGATTTTTAAAACGGTGGCGCAAGAGCGCAGCGTCACCCGCGCGGCAAAGCGGCTGGGGCGAGCCCAGTCCAATATCACCACCCGCATTCACCAGCTGGAAGAGGAGCTGGACGTGGAGCTGTTTGCCCGCGGCAATAAAAGGATGCTGCTGTCCCCCGCCGGTGAACATTTTTTAGGCTACGCGCTAAAAATCCTCAGCCTGGCCGAAGAGGCCAGACAGGCGCTGCATCCGGCGACGCCGGGCGGCAGTTTACGCATGGGGGCGATGGACGCCACCGCCGCCAGCCGCCTGCCGCCGCTGCTTCCCCGGTTTCGCGCGCTGTGCCCGGAGGTGACGCTCACCCTCAAAACCCAGCCCACCCGTCAACTGACCCAACAGGTGCTGGACGCCGCGCTGGATTGCGCGCTGGTGAGCCTGCCGCAGGGAACGCCTCCGCCCGATGACCTGGAGTACGTATCCATCTTTAAAGAACAGCTGCTGCTGGTGCTTCCCGCCAGCCCACAGCGCTTTCGCTTTGCCGCCTTTGCAGAGGGCTGTACCTACCGGGCGATGGGGGAAGCGTTTCTGGCGCAATCAGAGGAGGTGGAGAGCGAGATCCAGGACGTCGGCTCCTATCACGCGATGCTCGCCTGCGTCGCCACCGGCGGCTATGCCGGTATCGTGCCGCAGAGCGTGCTCGATACCCTGACGCTGCCCGAAGCCAGCCAGCTGCGGCCGGTTGGCCAGGCGATCACCCAGCTTATCTGGCGCAAAGGCTACGCGTCTCCCGCCCTCGAGAAAATGCGCCAGCTTCTGGAATCAGCTTCCGACCTTTGACGCTCGCCCCGCCCCTGCCGCCACCAGCGCGGCGGCAGCCAGCAGCGCAATGGTGGCCGCGCTCAGCGAAGGATTAAACGACCCGCTGCGGTCATACAGCGTTCCGGCAACCAGCGGGCCGACGATTTGCCCGATGCCGTAGGTCGCGGTCATGGCGGCAATCATATTGAACGAGACCAGATGATTAAGCCGCCGCCCCTCGGACAGCGCGATAGTCACGGTGCCCAAAAAGGTGCACCCCACCAGCAGCGCGCTCAATATGCAAAACGGTAACGCATGGCTCCACGCCGGGAGAATGACGCCGATTGCCTGAATCAGCAAATTAAGGGTAAACGCGCGGCGGTAGCCGAGCTTGATGACCAGCCGGTGCCAGATAAAGCAGGAGGGAACGGCGGCGAGGCCGAAAATGGCCCAGATCTGCACCGGATCGATAGCGTTCAGCGAACCGCTGAGAAACAGCGGAAGATAGGTGGCGGTAATAATGTAGCCGAAGCCGGCCAGGCCGTAAATCAGCAACAGTTTCCACGCCTCCCGCACCCGCCCCTCGCCCTCCTCGCGGTGTGCGGTCGCGGCGGGTTGATAAGCGATAAGGTAGTCGGCGGGGCTCAGCAGCAGACGCAGCGCGAGAACAAAAAGCACGCCGGAACTTATCGCGCATATCAGCCATATCTGCTGGCTGGAGAGCGCCAGCGCTTTCCCCAGGGAGATAAATTCCGCCGACAAGAATATCCCCATTCCGACGCCAGAAAAAAGCACCGGCGCGCCGTTAGGGTGCTTCATATGCTGCAGTAGCCAGAGAGAGGCGGCGATCAGCGTCACCGCGCTGAGTAATCCGGCAATTCCGCGCACCACAATAATCGCCAGGGGGGAAACCAGGAACGCCAGTAAGGCCAGGCACACCAGCGTCAACAGTGCGGAAGGCAGGCTTAGCCACCTGGCGTCCGCGGGCCTGGCTTTCGCCAGCAGCAGCGCGCCGGCCAGATAGCCGGCATAGTTCGCCGAAGCGGCAAGATTACCTTCATGCAGCGTCAGCAGCTGCTCATTGAGCATCAGCGGCAGGATCCCGGTATAGGCAAACCGGCCATAGCCCATACCAACGATCAGCACGACCGAACCGGCCAGCGCCAGCAGAAAGGCCTTCCATTCCGGCCTGGTTGCAAAAACGTTCACCCACTCCCCTCCATTATTATTCTCAAATAAAGAATTATCACTGACAATAATTCTTTATTTATTATGATTTCACTTACCACGATGCGCAAGCAGCGCCATGCGGCAGCGCCCGGCCTGCGGAGAGAAACTTTACGGCAACGGCCGGGGGATGCTTCGGCGAGTAACGAAATGTGGAGTGAGGCGCTGGACATCCTTGTCCAGAGGGATTTAACGGTGGCTAAAAGCCAGTTTGGCGGCAAATAACATAAAGAGGCCGCCGGTTGCGCGGTCCATCCACCGAATAAATAGCGGCGTCTTTAATAGCCGAGCGGCAGAGCGGCTGGTCAGGATTAGCGTTAACGACCAGAGCGTCCCGATCGCCACATGGATGGCGACCAGCAGGAACGTCCAGACGATGGGCGAGTGGCCGGTCGGAATAAACTGCGGCAGGAAAGAGACGTAAAAGATCCCCATTTTCGGATTGAGCACATTGCCCATCATCCCTTTTAAAAACCAGTTACTTGCAGGCGCCGCCGCCCTGTCCTGATGAACAAAATGACCGCGCGGCTTGAGAACTAACTGAATGCCCAGCCAGCATAAATAGGCGGCTCCGCACCATTTGAGCAGGTCATACGCCAGCTCCGATGCCGCCAGCAGCGCCCCAAGACCGAAGGCGACCGCCGCCCCCCAGATAAAACATCCCGTATCAATGCCCAGCGCCGCCTGAAAGGCTTTTTTTCCGCCTTCAACGGTAGCGGTTCGCAGAATTAAAGCGGTATCCAGGCCTGGGGTAAGGGTGAGCAACAGCGCAGCAAAAGAGTAAGCAAGAAGGGAATCAGCAACGGACATTTTCTCTCTCCGAAAGCGAAGATTCTAGATAAAACCCGCCGCAGAGACAATCGAATAAATTCGCTTTGCCGGGCGCGTTAAAAGCTCTTTGTGACAAATGGCCGCCGCAAAAGCGGATACAGTCAATCGACCAAACCTTTATCGATACAGGCTGTTATGACGCTTAACGCTATCCGCATCGCCAGGCCGGTCACCGACCTTTCACTCAGTTGCCACATGTACTGCACAGGCCTTGGGCTGGAGCAAATCGCGCAGTTTGCCGATCATGACGGCTTTAGCGGCGTGATGGTCGGACGCCGCGATCTCGGCTGGCATCTTGAATTCACCCTCTGCCATCATCATCCGGTGAAGCCCTCTCCGGGCGAGGAAGATTTGCTGGTGCTTTATTACCCGGAAGCCGCTGAATGGCGGGAACAGTGTGCGAAAATGCTGACCGCCGGTTTTGTGCCGGTCAGCGCGTTCAATCCGTACTGGAATGTGAACGGAAAAACCTTTGTCGACGGCGACGGTTATCGCGTGGTGCTGCAAAACAGAAGCTGGCCGTAGATGCTACTCCATAAGCCGGACGTCAGGATGGCGCGGGCTTGCCGCTTCGTGAAAAATATCGCCCAGCCAGCCGGGAATTTCCGCCTCCGGGAGATCGTCCGGGATGATGATCCCACGCAGCGGCGAACATTTCCGCTCGTTCAGATCGACGCGGAAAAGTAGCCAGCGTTCGCCCTGGCGCTGGACGCCAATATGGCGCCCGAATACGTCATAAATCAGCATTCCATCACCCTGCCGATCGCAGGGGATGATGGGCGGCTCATGCATGCCATTATGCTTTGCCCTCGCGCAGCCACGGGGTCACGGTAATCCCTGTCAGCAGCCCTTCCGGGCTCAGCAGCCGCGTGACGGTTTGCCCCCACGGCTCAATGCGGTTGTCCACCAGCAGACGATAGCCTCTGGCCTTCAGTGCGTCGGTGGCGGTGTTGATATCGCGCACTTCAAACTCGACCCACGCCTGCGGCACCGGCAGATAGTCAGGCCAGAGATCGGCGTCAAAGCAGGAGCGCGCCGCCTGCGCCAGCGGCCACAGGGCAAAATGTTTTACCCCGCCAATGGCGTCATGTTCGGTCAGCAGATACTCTTCGTTACCGGGCATCGGTTTTAGCGGCAGGCCCAGCGCAGCCACATAAAACTCCCTGCTGGCCGGCGTCGATTGCGTTATCGGCCCAAAGCCGGCGACAAAAAGCACATCCATACCGTCTAAATCGTATTCCATACTCTCTCCTGTCATTATCCGTGATGCGTTAACAGATTTTATACTCTGCCGCGCACGACTTGCCCAGAATCCTCTTTTCTCATGACTATTTTTAGTGCGTTTGCCTGAATCATTGAGAAAACGCATGCTCTGCTCGTTGCGCCCAACGGCGCTGCGCTGTTGGTGGGGCGTATTTTCCTCGGCGTCGGGGAAAGTTTTACCGCCACCGGCGCGACCCTTTGGGGGATCAAAACCGTCGGTGCGATTCACACTTCGCGGGTGATCTCGTGGAACGGCGTGGCGACCTACGTCGCCATGGCGGTCGGCGCCCCGCTGGGCGTCATGCTTAACGGCTATTTTGGCATCAGCGGATTTGCCGCCGTGGTGATCCTGGCGGCGGCGGTGGTCGCGCTGGCATTTATCTTGATTTTGCGCATTTACCTGCAACAACCCGCTGCTTTACCGCGAACCTGAGGAAGCATCGTCGAACGATAACCGGCGCAAATATGGGTAAAAAATTAATCAATAATTGACGGCAATTCAGCTTCCGTGCCACCATCGCCTCAGCGTCCGGCAAGCGGCGCGATGGTGGTACGGGTGAATATCAGAGACCGCATGTTTAAGGTCCATGCCCGTCCGCAACCTGATTCTGGCGGGAATAAAGACATGCACCAAAGTTTTAATCAGCGCGTTCATTTCTATTACTGCATTCTGGTGGCGCTGAAAATACACGCAAAATCGAAGAAATCAGGCGGTATCCGCGGGAAAAATAATTTCCTGCTCAAGTGGCTGCGTAAAGCGCAGGACAACAATATATTCCACCCGGATATTACCAGCGAGATCGAATGGTTGCGCGGCAAAATCATTCAGGCCGGCTACGATACCGACCTTGAACCCATGCTCGATTTTGTCTACGCCACCGCCAAACGTGCGGAAGATCTTAAGAACGCCGACTGATTCACGCCCGAGCCGCCTGGCCCGGGCGTTGTACTTTAGCGTTTGTTACGGTGCGTCAGGAGATAGACTGCCGGGATTACCAGCATCGAGAGCAGCGGCGCGGTGATCATCCCGCCGATCATCGGCGCGGCGATACGCTGCATCACCTCCGATCCGGTGCCCCCTCCCCACATAATCGGCAGCAGTCCGGCCATGATTGTCGCCACGGTCATCACTTTCGGGCGCACGCGCAGCACGGCCCCTTCATGAATCGCCTCGTTGAGCGCGCGATCGTTCAGCTCGGGGCGGCGTTTCGCGATCGCCTGGTTCAAATAGAGCACCATAATCACCCCGAACTCCGCCGCCACGCCGGCAAGCGCAATAAAGCCCACGGCGGCGGCTACCGACAGGTTGTAGCCCAGCAGCCAGAGCAGCCAGACGCCGCCGATCAGCGAAAACGGCAAAGTCCCCATAATCAGCAGAGCGTCTTTAACGCGACTGAAAGTGACGTAAAGCAGGATAAAGATAATCATCAGGGTAAACGGCAGCACGATTTTCAGCTTCGCGGTGGCGCGCTCAAGGTACTCATACTGCCCGGACCAGGTCAGCGAGATGCCTTCCGGCAGCCTGACCCGTTTGCCGACCTCGCTCTGCATTTCATCAACTGCGGATTTTAAGTCGCGCCCGCGAATATCCACGTAGATCCAGTCCGACAGGCGGGCGTTTTCGCTTTTCAGCATCGGCGGGCCGTCGGTAATGGTGATGTCCGCCAGTTCCGAGAGCGCTACCTGCGCCCCGCCGCTGGTCACTACCGGCAGATCGCGCAGCTTTTGCAGCGAGTCGCGCATTTCGCGCGGGTAGCGGACGCTGATCGGGTAACGTTCTCGCCCCTCGATGGTTTCGCCGATGTTATCGCCGCCGACGACGCTGGCGACGATTGACTGCAGCTCCTTCACCGACACGCCGTAGCGGGCGGCTTTCACCCGGTCGATAGCGATATCGATATAGCGGCCGCCGTCGAGGCGTTCCGCCAGCGCCGACGTCACCCCCGGTACGCTACGCACGATGCGCTCAATCTCTTCGGCGGTCTTTTCGATCTCCGCCAGATTGTTACCGTTCACTTTGATGCCGACCGGGCTTTTGATGCCGGTCGCCAGCATGTCCAGGCGATTACGGATCGGCGGTACCCAGACGTTGGCTATCCCCGGTACCTTCACCGTATTGTCGAGCTCCTCGATCAGCTTATCCATGGTCATGCCGGGCCGCCATTCGCTTTTCGGCTTGAACTGAATCGTGGTCTCCAGCATGGTCAGCGGCGCCGGGTCGGTAGCGCTGTCCGCCCGCCCGGCCTTGCCGAATACGCTTTGCACTTCAGGAATGGTCTTGATCAGACGGTCGGTCTGCTGCAGCAAGCGTCCGGCTTCGCGGCTGGAGATCCCCGGCAGCGTGGAGGGCATATACAACAGGTCGCCCTCGTCAATTTGCGGCAGAAATTCGCTGCCGAGCTGCGCCAGCGGCCACAGCGTGGCAACCAGCAACAGGCCCGCCGCCGCCAGCGTCGCCTTCGGCCACTGCAAAACTTTATCCAGCAGCGGCTCATAGGCGCGAATCAGCCAGCGGTTGAGCGGATTGGCGGTTTCATCAGGAATTTTGCCGCGAATAAAGTAGCCCATCAGCACCGGCACCAGGGTGATCCCGAGTCCGGCGGCCACCGCCATCGAATACGTTTTGGTGAAGGCCAGCGGCGAGAACATCTTGCCCTCCTGCGCCTCGAGGGTGAACACCGGAATAAACGACAGGGTGATAATCAGCAGGCTGCAAAACAGCGCAGGCCCCACTTCCGACGCCGCGTGCTGGGCAATCTGCCAGTAGTCGGCGGAGGACGGCTGGCGTTCAGGGTGCTCGTGCCGCCACTGCTCCAACACCTTATGCATATTTTCTATCATCACGATTGCCGCATCGACCATGGCCCCGATGGCGATCGCAATCCCGCCTAGCGACATCATATTGGCGCTGACGCCCTGATAGTGCATCACAATAAACGCGCCAAGGATCCCCAGCGGCAGCGTGATCATCGCCACCAGCGCGCTGCGGAAGTGGAACAGAAACAGCGAGCAGACCACCGCCACGACGATAAACTCCTCAATGAGCTTATGGGTCAGGGTCTCGACGGAGTTTTTAATCAGCTGCGAACGATCGTAGACCGGAACAATCTCCACGCCTGCGGGCAGGCTTTTTTGCACTTCCGCCAGTTTGGCCTTTACCGCGTTAATGGTGCTGAGCGCGTTTTTACCCGAGCGCATAATGATTATCCCGCCCGCCACCTCGCCCTGGCCGTTGAGCTCGGCGACGCCGCGCCGGATCGCCGGTCCCCGGCGCACGCTGGCGACGTCGGAGAGCAGCACCGGCACGCCGCTGCGCGCAGCGATAACCACCTGGTTAAAGTCGTCGATGGACTTCAGGTAGCCGGTGGTGCGCACCATATATTCGGCTTCGCCCAGCTCCAGCACCGAACCGCCCCCTTCCTGGTTGGCGCTCTGGATCGCGCTAATCACCTGCTCGTGGGTGACGTTCAGCGCCCGCAGCCGGTCAGGATTAAGGATCACCTGATACTCTTTGACCATTCCGCCGACGCTGGCCACCTCCGAAACATCCGGCACGGTTTTCAGCTCATATTTGAGGATCCAGTCCTGAATCGCCCGCAGGTCGCCGAGGCTATGCTGGCCGCTTTTGTCGGTAAGCACATATTCAAACACCCAGCCGACCCCGGTGGCATCCGGCCCCAGCGACGCTTTCGCTTCCGGCGGCAGGCTGCTCTGGACCTGGCTCAGGTACTCCAGCACGCGGGAGCGCGCCCAGTACGGGTCCGTTCCATCATCAAACAGCACATAGACATACGCATCGCCGAACATCGAAAAGCCGCGCACGGTTTTCGCTCCCGGCACCGACAGCATGGTGGTGGTCAGCGGGTAGGTCACCTGATCTTCGACAATCTGCGGCGCTTTCCCCGGATAGCTCACGCGAATGATCACCTGGGTATCGGAGAGATCCGGCAGCGCGTCCAGCGGCGCCTGCTGTACCGACCAGACGCCCCAGGCGGCCATAATCAGCGTCGCCAGCAATACCAGCAGACGGTTGCGCAATGACCAGCGGATAACGGCGGCAATCATGGCTGCTCCTTAGCGCCGTTCAGCGGCATCATTGAGGTGACTCGCGCCCCTTCATCGGTCAGGACGAAGTGAAACATCACCGACTCGCCGGGCCGCATCTGTTCCCGCAGCTGCGGCGTAATAGCAAAATCCATGATCATCGCCGGCCATTTCAGCGCCGGTACCGGCTGGTGCGCAATGGTTACCGCCTCATCGCTCACGGCCTTAATAACACCCTGCGCTGAGTAGCTTTTTGCCTCCTCCTCTTGCCCGGCCATTTGCGGCAGCGCGCTGCGCAGGCTGGCTTCAGAGTCAATCAGGAACTGCCCGGAGGTCACCACCTTTTGGCCCGCTTCGAGGCCGGATTTAATCTCAACCAGACCATTCTGCGTTCGCCCTGCGGTCACCTCGACCGGACGGAAATGCCCCTCGCCGTCGGCGATCAGCACCCGATTGCTGGTACCGGTGGCAATTAATGCCTCTTCCGGAATAGCCAGAACGGCGCTCTCCTGCTGCGCCTCAGCCAGCTCAACGTTCAAATACATGCCCGGTTTAAGCCGATGCTGCGGATTATTCAGCACTACGCGGGCTTTCAACGTACGGGTGGTGGTTTCGAGGTCGGGAAGCAGTTCGCTGACGGTTCCCTGAAACGCTATACCGGGCCAGCTGCCGGTGGTGGCTGTCACCTTACTGCCTTCGCGCAGCAGGCTGGCCTGGCTTTGCGGGTAATCAATCACGATCCAGACCGGATCGAGGCTGGCCAGCTCGAACAGCGGTTGGGCTGTCGTGACCTGCGCGCCGGTGCGCACATCCAGCTTGCTGACGTAGCCATCGTGCGGCGCGCGCACCGTCATGCGGGTTTGCGGTTGACCACTGCGCTCAACGCTACGGATAACCGCTTCCGGCATAAACTGCAGCCGCAGGCGGTCGCGGGCCGCGGCGGTCAGCCCGCTATCGCCCAGCCGCCTCACCGCCAGATACTCCTGCTGCGCCGCCGCCCACTGCGGGATCCACAGCTCCGCCAGCGGCTCGTTCTTTTTCACAAACTGCTGGGAGGCGTTGACGTAAAGTTTCTCAATCAGACCGCTGGCCAGCGCCGGTACCGTTTCAACGCCCCGCTCATCAATGGCTACGGTAGCAAAAGCATTGAGCTTCAGCGCCAGCGTCTGGCGGGAGACGTTCGCCGTACGGACGCCAAGATTTTGCTGCTGGCGGGCGCTAATTTGCACGCCCCCGGCGTCTTCTCCCGCGTCTTCATCGGCGTAGCGCGGCACCAGATCCATATCCATAAACGGCGATTTACCCGGTTTATCAAAGCGCGTAGCGGGGGCCATTGGATCGTACCAGTACAGCACTTTGCGGCCCGTTTCCGCCTGGCCACCGCCAGCGGAGGGCATCGGCGCGCTTCGCGAACCCAGCCAGTAGCCGCCCGCGGCGGCAAGGGCGACGGCCAGCGCCACAAGGGTAAGAGCAGATTTAAGCTTCATTATTTAACATCCTGTGGAATAAGGTAGCGAATAGCGGCCCACGCATCGGCAAGCGCTTTCTCCGCATTGTTGCTGGCAATTTCTCCGCTCAGGAGATCGCGACGGGCGGCGAGCAGCTCAGGCAGCGCGGAGCTGCCGCCCCGATACTGGGCATTGACGAGACTCACCTTCTTGCGCAGCAGCGGCAGCACCTCGCTTTGCTGGCGATCGTAAATGGCTTTCGCGGCGTTATATTGCGAAATCAGCTGATACTGCTGCGCCTGATGTTCGCGCATCAATAACGTCAGCCGATCGTTGGCTTCATAGGTACGGGAGACGTCCGCTGCGTGGTCTTTGTCCTGACGTTTGCCCTGAAAAATAGGCATATCGACGGTAAACATGACCCCCACCATGTCGTCATAATCATCACCGCGTCGGGCGTAATAAACCTCAACGCCCACGTCGGGGATCGCCGCGACTTCCGACTGACCTGATTTCGCTTTCGCCAGATCGGCTTCTCTGGCGGCCTGGATCACTTCCGGGTGAAGTTTAATCCCGGCCATTAAGTCGGCTTCGTCAGCAGGCAGACGTTCAATGCGCGGCAGCGGGCCGGAGATATCGCGGACCTCCTTCCCGGTGAGCTGCAGCAGGCGCGCCTGGGCGATCTGTACATCGCGGCGTGCGTTATCCTGCTCATTTTTCATCGCATTCAGCGCCAGCTGAACGTCCAGCACGCTGCTGGGACTGGCGCTGGCGCTGCTGACCCCGGCCTTTTGAACGTCAATTTGCCGGGACGTTTCGCTAATCAACGTCTGCACCGAGCGCAGCGGCTTCTGCGCCAGCGCCAGCGCCAGCCACGCCTGGGCGGTTTCCCGCTGCAGCCGGGCACGAATCACATCGGCATTAGCGGCGGTCTGGCGCGCCTCGGCGGTAATGGAGTCGGCTTTCCGTTCACGCTTGGTACTGCTGACGTAGTCCTGCATCACGCCAACTCTTTGCATGGTCATCCCCTCGCGGGTGAGACGGCCGGCGTTATTGCCGCCCAGCGGGACGTTTTCAATACCAAATTTCAGCTTCGGATCGGGGAGCTGCATCGCGGAATCCGCCATATTCTTCAAAGCGTTAACCTGATGATCGTTGGCGGAGAGCTCGGCGGAGTAGTTTTCTGCCGCCGACAGGGCCTCAGAAAGCGTCGTTGCCCAGCCGTTGGTGGACATCAGCGACAGTAAAAGCGGCAGCCCGCAGGCCGCCTTATTGAAGATGTGCATAATGACTCCGGAATTATCGCGCGGTAATTGAAACGATCGCGTAGCCGGAGTCGGTCTGGCGGAAGGTGAAATCGACCTGCGCTCCCACCGCCAGCTTTTTATCGTGGTTATCAGCGAGCGCAAAGCTCATGGTCATCGCCGGCCAGCTCAGCTCGGTAACCGGAGAGTGGGCAATCACGACGGCATCGTCGCGCCAGGCTTTAATGACCCCGCTGGCCGAATACACGACGGCATCGTCGCGCCAGGCTTTAATGACCCCGCTGGCCGAATAAAGCGTGGCGGAATCATCCGCCTTCTTCATCTCCGGCATATCCGCCATGGAGGACATGGTGTGATGGTGCATCGCGGCGTCTTCCGCGCTGGCGGTAAATGCGCTGAAGGAAAAGGTCAGTACACTGGTAATAAGCAGAAAAATAGAGGTCGAACGCATAATAAAGTCTCCGAAAAAAACATAAAGTCGCCCGCAGACCGGGCAGATCTGATGGATGTTTTTAACGGTGCGTTATTCCCTGAAACGGCAGAAGCGTATCTCAACCGGCGGACCGGTGACCGGCGGCGTGCGCCAGTCCATACGTTCAGCGCAGGTCTCCTGCTGCGGGGAAACCACGAGTAGCGCGGTTTCGGAGGGGAGCGCGTTCAGCTGTAGAGAGGTTAAAGAGTTAGGCTGCGCGGTATCGGGGTCGCGGTGCTTCTCACAGATAACTTTCTGGCCGACGTTTTCCATGCCGGGCATGTTCATCATGCCATCGACAATATGGTGAATCTGCACCTGCGGCGCCGCGGGCTGCTGCTGGCCGCCATGGTGCGCCGCGACGGCGAGCTGAAGGTTGAGCAGTAACCAACAGGCAATAACCAGCCCTGCGCGGATACGAAGCCGGCGCCGGGTTGCTTGTTTAAATAATGCCTGTAGTGACTGAATCATAGTGATATTCGCAATTAGACGACCGCTGGATTAAATCACACTCACTGCAAGAATTAAACGATATTTCAAAGAGAAAACTCCAGGTTAAATAGAATAAAGTTTCTCTATAAATATTTACACCAAAAAGGGATATCAGTATTTGACCTTCCCCTTGGGGGAAGGTGTATAGCCGGCGGATAATGTATTTAATTAATAAAAAAAATGTTATTTATATGTAATTAGCAAAAGTGAACGCGATTATTATTCCAGCACCAACGTATCGCCGGTTGCCGGTGCGCTATCCGCGGCAAGCCACCAGCGCCCCCATGAACCGGTGCAGTGGCAGGCCATGACTCTTTTCACCTTCTGCTGGCGCAAGAATTGTCTAAGCTGACGAATTGCCCACGGCGGCGCGCTGCGCAGATGAAGACCGCCGATAATCGCGTATACCTGCTGGATGCCGGTGATCTTCTGGCAGTGGCGAACGGTATTGATCAATCCGCGATGTCCGCAGCCGCAGATAATGACTAACCCTCGCGTCGAGCGGTAGATCAGGACGCCTTCATCGACAATATAGTCCTCACCCAGGGATTGACCCGTCAGGAGGCCATAGGCACGCGGGTGAGCAACCGTAATCTCACCGGACCACAGCAGTCGTTCGCCGATCGCCACCGGCTCGCGGCTGTACTCCATGCGGTGGCGGGAGTAGTCGATGTCTCGCGACAGCTTTTTGACTTTCCAGTTGCGTCCTGCGAGAGATAACGCCGAGTAGCGGGTGAGTCCAATCTGCGGATGACAAATAATACGGCTGTTGTCCGGCAGCCACGGCACCCCGCCGCAATGATCGTAATGTCCGTGGGAGAGTACCGTGGCGGTCAGGTCAGATAAAGAGACGCCCAAACGCTGCGCATTATGAAGAAACGTGCTGTCTGGCCCGGTATCAAACAGCACCCGGCTGGTTTCATCCTCCACAAGCAGGCTTAATCCGGGTTTCGCCTGCAGCAGGCTGTCCTGCCCCTTACCGAGCCGGTTTTCGAGTAACACCTTAATGATTAACGCCATTTAATGACCATCCCCCTGGTTTGCGAGGCCTACTGTAGCCAACCGCTGGCGGGCATGCCGTGATGAACCCTGCATAAGGAAAAGTGACAGCGTCACAAAAAGTAACATATTGATTCTGTTTAGTTGCCAGATAAGCATTGCCGTCTATGCTGATGAACGAGTTTCTCTTAACCGGAGCGCGCTATGGCAGACTGGAATCCTTCACTTTATTTGCAATTCGGCGCTGAACGCACGCGGCCCGCCGCCGAGCTTCTCGCCCGCATCGCCCACCATCCCGCCACGCTGGCCGTTGATCTGGGCTGCGGACCTGGCAACAGTACCGCTCTGCTGCGCGATGCCTGGCCAGATGCAACGATTATCGGCGTTGATAATTCTCCGGCCATGCTGGAAGAGGCCTCCCGGCGGTTACCGGACTGCCGGTTCGTCGAGGCGGATATCACTGCGTTTCGCCCCGAGCGGCCGGCGGACGTCATTTATGCCAATGCTTCGCTGCAGTGGCTCACGGATCATCAGCGCCTTTTCCCATATCTGGTCAGCAATCTTGCGAAAAACGGCGTACTGGCGGTGCAAATGCCGGTGAACTGGCAAGAGCCCTCGCATGTGCTGATGCGTCAGGTGGCTGAAGAGCTGGGGCATCCGGCCAGTGGGCGGCAGCCGCTGCCGGATGTGTCGGAGTATTACGATATGCTGATCACCAGCGGCTGCGAGGTGGATATCTGGCGCACCACCTACTATCACCCGCTGGCATCGCATCAGGCCATTATTGAATGGCTACAGTCAACGGGCCTGCGACCGTTTTTACAACCACTTGATGAACAGCAGCGCCAGGCGTTTCTCGAACGCTATCTGGAGCGGCTGGAACAGCACTATCCGTTACAGTGTAACGGAAAGGTGCTACTGCCATTTCCGCGCCTGTTTATCGTCGCGCGCCGATAGCGCCATCGGAGTGTAAAAAGCGAGAGAGAACGCTACGGCGCAGGAAGCAGGCGCCGTAGACCAGGTTTACCAGGACAGATGATGGACCAGAGAGAGATCCCATGCGGTGGCCAGCAGCGAAAGAAACATGATGAGGTTCACAACCGTCTCTATGCGTTTTTCCATTTTGTTACTCCTGAGTCGTTTCCCCTGTTTTACAGGGGAAATCTTAATAACTTCTTAATCTCAGATTTTCAGAGCGTCACGCGGTAACGAACATAGTCATCGGCGGGCGTAAATTCATCATACAGACGCCGGGCCGGATTATCAGTGCGAGTGTGCCAGTACAGCCGCGACCACCCTTTCTCTTTCCCTTCAGCTTGCAGCGCCTGCATCAACGCCCTGGCGATGCCTTTTCCGCGCATCGGCGGGGCAACGAACAGATCTTCCAGATAGCAAACAGGCGTCTTTACCCAGGTGCCTTCGTGAAGGACACAAATCGCAAATCCAGCGACGTTGCCATCCGCCAGGGCAACCCGGCCCAGCATAGAAGAAGCGGAATCAAGCATCCGCTGCCAGGTATATTCCGTGACGTCGGACGGCTGCGGGCTACCGTAGAAACGGGTATAGCCTTCCCATAGCTGTAGCCACTGCGCTTTGTCCTGCTGGCACACTTCACGAATTTCAATGACCATGGGTCTCATCCCTCGTTTGGATAAGCCATTATTTTCCAGTCAGATAATTTGTTCAACCGCCGGAGGCACAATTCATCTTTTTCTCTTAATTGCCCCTGTTTCCGCTCCCGGACGAAATGGGCACAATCTTTCAGACCTGCGTTTATAAAAAACACACAAGTATGTTGTAACTAATGTGAATGCCAAACTAACCCGGCAACTGCCGGGTTGAGAGTGATGCTCCATCGCTTCAGGAATGTGACCGGATGAGTGCCGGGCGGCGGCTGATGCCTTACCCGGCCGACACAATCGACGCTATTCTGGTCGTCCGTCAGCGGGCTTCAGAGTATCAGCATAATGGCTTAACGGCGGCGCGCATGCCGTCGCGCAGAATAGCATCCAGATCCTGCGTGACCCGATCAACCAGACCCGGCACTTTCTTCAGGTCCTGCTCCCAGTGGGATTCAACGGACAGTACGGCTTTTACCAACTCGCCGGTGGTGATTTGCGCATCCCGATGCTGGGCCCATAGCGCCTTATAGCTCTCCATCCATTCGGCATCATCCTGAACCGGATAGTTCTCACCGTTACGCTCGCCGCGATAAAAGGCGATCAGCGCCGCCAGCGCAAAGGTCAGGCGCGTCGGGAGAGTCCCCTCTTTCTTCTGGCCCGCCAGCAGCTGCGGCAGAATGCGGGTACGATATTTAGTCATGCCGTTCAGCGCGATAGACAGCAGCTGATGCTTGATGTACGGGTTACGGAAACGACCGGTTACCGCGCTGGCGAAGGAGGCCAGCTCATCGCGCGGCAGATCGAGAACCGGAATAATCTCCTGATAAATCGCCTTCTCGACGAATGAGCAGATTTCCGCATCGTTCATCGCTTCGCCCACGGTATCCAGGCCTGCCTGGAAGGCGACCGGCACCAGCGCGGTGTGCGCGCCGTTAAGAATGGCCACTTTACGCTCTTTGTACGGTTTAATATCGTCAACAATCAGCACATTAAGGGGCAGCTTATCGAGGCGCAGCTCGGCGGCCAGGGATTTCGGCCCCTGAATGACAAACAGGTAGAAATGTTCGGCGGTATCGAGGAAACCGTCTTTATACCCCAGCTGCTCTTCAATCTGCGCGGCTTCATCGCGCGGATAGCCGGTCACAATACGGTCTACCAGGGTGGAGCAAAAAGCGTTGGCTTCATCCAGCCATGCCACAAACGCTTCCGGCAGCGCCCACTCCTGCGCATAGCGCAGCACCAGTTCCCGCAGCGCTTCACCGTTATAATCAATCAGCTCGCAGGGAACGATGACCCAGCCTTTATCCGCCGCGCCGGAGAAATGGCTGTAGCGTTCAAACAGCAGGCGGGTCAGTTTTGCCGGATAGCTCACCGCAGGCGCATCCTCGAAGCGGTCGCCCGCGTGGTAGCTAATACCCGCTTCGGTGGTATTGGAAAACACAAACCGCATATCCGGGTTGTGCGCCAGCCGCAGCAGTTCATCGTAATCCGCATAGGCGCTGATTTCGCGGTTTACCGAGCGAATCAGACGCGCATCGCTGACCGCTTCCCCTTTCTCGTTCAGGCCGCGAATAATCGTGGTGTAGAGGCCATCCTGGGTGCTGAGCGACGGCGGAAATGAGCTCTCAATCGGACGCACGATCACCACCCCGGCATTCAGGTCGGTATGCTCGTTCAGCAGATCGATCTGCCAGTCGATAAACGCGCGCAGGAAGTTACCTTCGCCAAACTGAATGATACGTTCAGGGTACTGCGCGCCCGGGAAATCGCGACGGTTTAGTGTTTTCACAAGGGTTCCCTCATAGAGTAGTCATACAACCTGAGTAATTGGTCCAATAAGTTATCAGGTTTTTACGCAAGTGAAACCCTGTTTTGATCAAAGCTGTATGCAATATAAAATTTATGACAGAAATTTATAGAACAGCGATGTTGCCGTCAGCTCGCCGTCGGGCATCAGCGCATAGCGTGGAATTTCCCCGGCTTTTTCCCAACCACACTGTACATAAAAGTTTTCTGCTCCGCTGCCGGTCGCCGTATCCAGCACCAGAACGCTCTTACCCTGCGCGCGCGCGATGGCTTCCAGTCGGGACATCAGCGCATTCGCCAGCCCCTGACGCCGCGCATTTTGGTGAACCAGAAGTTTGGCGACATCGGCGCGGTGCGGCTGGTTTTCCGGCTGGTCGGTAATCAGCTGTACCGTACCAACAAGCCGCTGCTGCGCATCCGCTGCGGCGAGAACAATGCGCTCACCGGCGGCGACGCTCTGCGCCATTCGCAGCCAGAACGCCGTCGCGGTTTCCGGGGAAAAAGGCAGCATAAAGCTCACCGAGGCTCCGCCGTTGACGCAGCTGACGAGGATGTCGGTTAATTCAGGAAGGTGTTCAAGAATATCGTCACGCGACAGCGTGCGCAGAGAAAAGGATGTGGTCATAGGTAACTCCTTGAAATTGACCACATCACTATGTTTTTAACTTATATTTAACACAAGCGGAATTACCATCGTATTTTCTTATGTACGATTCAGACCATCTCTTGCGTAAAAATACGATTGCGTCCGGCTTTTTTTGCCCGAATCATAGAATCATCGGCGACCATGAGCAGCTGGTTGAACAGATCCGTTATTCTGGCTGAACCCGGCGCCCGGCTCTCCAGCCCCATGCTGATGGTCAGCTGGATCCTGTTTTGCCCCCAGGTAAAGGTTTGCGACTCGATGCCCTGGCGAATTTTTTCCGCCAGCAGCACTCCGTCTCGCGCGGATGAGGTCAACGCCGCGACGGCAAACTCTTCCCCACCAATACGCGCCACCATGCCCTCTTCACCCACCAGCTGCCGCACCTGCTGCGCAAACTGGGCCAGCATACAATCGCCGCACTCATGGCCCCAGCGATCGTTAACCTGCTTGAAGCCGTCGATGTCGAGCACCATTACGGTGAGCAGCTCGTTTTCCGCGATCGGCTGACGTTTCAACGCTTCGCTTAGCCCGGAGCGAGAATAGACCCGGGTCTGGAAGTCGAAATCAGCGCGCAGCGCCAGCTGTTTGACCAGGTTATTAATCGCCTCAACGCTGGAAGCGACGATGATGGGGCTGATCAGCATCGCAGCAATCCCCAGGCGCGTTGAAAACAGCTGCCACGGCTGCATCCGGGTATCGGGGGAGAGATGGATAAGCGAGTTCGCCACCAGCAGAATTTCGCTAATCCCGGTAATAAAGGTCAACAGGCAGGTTAACGGCAGCGGATAGCGAATCGCGCACCAAATCAGCGCCGGTAACGGGAAGGTTATGCTCCCGGCCCCGCCCACCGCCACGCCGAGCACAATCGACAGCACCAGCGCAATCGCCGGCAACAGCTGACGCAGGCGAAAACGCCCGAACGCCGAAGGGAGCGTGAGGGTTAAAATGAACGGCAGGATCAGCACGGCAGTCGAAAACTGTTCGCTAAACCAGTCCGCCAGTTGGGGAATAAACGTGGCGCGTTCCACATCTACCGAACCCAGCGCCCCGACGGCCGCGCAGAGCAGCGCCGCCAGCAGACAGTAGCAAAACAGGCTTAGCGCATTTATCGGTCCCGGCATCGAATCAGCCCGGCGCTTATCCCACAAAATGAGCTGCGCCAGGGTGACGATAAAAACAATATTGGAGAAGTTGATCAGAAAGGAGGCGAACCCCATTCCCCAACGAGAAGTTAAACCGTCATATACCAGCATGGCGGCAAAACAAACGGCGTAAAAATAGCTGCGATTTAGCCAGATATAACGCGCAAAAATCCCCGCCATTACCGCGTTCAGCGGCCAGAAGAACGACAATTCTTGTACCAGACGCAGCATCGCGCCAAAGAAATGCAGTAGTAGCGTTAAAGTGAACAACACCAGCGCATCACGCACGGGCTGTTCCTCACGAAACAGCGTGAATGACCGAATCGACAGTGGAGACATTCATGATTATCCGTCTAATTGTTTCAGGCAATTATTATGTTAATAATTAGTTAGCGGTTCATCATATCATGAGAATAATTATCAGGCATATACCGCCGCCCGATGAATTACGGTCTGCTGCGGTCCGGCGAATTCATCTGGATCACCAGCCAGTGGTGAATCACCTGCACCACGTAGCGCTGCTCTTCGTCGCTGAGGCCGCGCCCCCGCGGGATCGCGTGCCACTTTTCCAGACAGCCGCGACAGCAGGTCGCGGTGGCATGCTGGGCGATAAATACCGGATGTCCGCGCATCGGGGTCTGCTTACCGTCATTAGGAATTTGCGCAGGGGCCAGCCGACTGGCGATAAAGTCCGCCGCGTGCTGGTCGATAACCTCCGCACCCTTATCATAACAATACTGCCGTTCTTTCACGCCGAGGCGAAAACGGGAGCGAAAAGTGGAGCGCTGCAGGCGGGCAAACAGGTTTTCTATGGGCACCATCAGAATACCGACCTCCCCAGTTTTTGAGTGAGTTTTTCCAGTAAAGCGATCCCGGCCAGCGAGTTCCCGGCGTCATCGAGCTCCGGGCTCCAGACCGCAATCGCCATCTCCTGCGGAACGATGGCCACAATCCCGCCACCGACGCCGGATTTCGCCGGTAAACCAACGCGCCACGCAAATTCACCGGCGTTCTGATACATGCCGCTGGTCATCATCAGCGCGTTGACCTGCCGCGACTGAATGGGGGCGATAACCGCCGACTCAAGGTGCGGAGCGATACCTCGGTCGGCAAGAAACAGAAAGGTGCGCGCCAGCTCTACGCAGCTCATCTCCAGCGAACAGTAGTGGAAATAGTTTTGCAGCACCGTGGCGACATCGTTATGGAAATTACCGAAGGATTTCATCAGCCAGGCTATCGCGGCATTGCGCGCCGAATGGTCGAACTCCGAGCGGGCAACCACCGGGTCATAAGCGATATCGCCCACACCGCTCAGACGACGCACGATTTCCAGCATCCGCTGGCGAGGCGCGCTGAGACGACTTTGCAGCATATCGCAGACCACCAGCGCCCCGGCATTAATAAACGGGTTGCGCGGTTTGCCTTGTTCAATTTCCAGCTGCAACAGCGAGTTGAAAGGCTGGCCGGAGGGATCTTTACCTACCCGCTGCCAGATCTCCTCTTCCTGATAGTGGTTCATCGCGACCACCAGGCTCAGGACTTTCGAGATAGATTGGATAGAGAAGCGCTCGTGCGCGTCGCCGGCGCTGTAGTGCTGACCGTCGACCGTACAGATAGCCACGCCGAGCTTATCGCCGCTGACGCTGGCCAGCGCCGGAATATAGTCCGCCACTTTACCGCGACCAATCAGCGGCCTGACTTCAGCCAAAATGGCATCGAGCATTGCGTTATTCATTACCGTCGCCACGCGCGGCTCCTTGCCAACAACAAAATTCGGGCGGTAATTATAGGCGCACGGGACGCGAAGAAACAGCCTCTTTCTCGCCCTCGCGTCGCCAGGGGGATGGTTCGCTCGTCAGCGGCGCGCCTGCCCGGGTTACCAAACCCGCAAATCGCACGAATCGGTAGCCCGGGAAAGGCGTTAGCCTCAACCCGGGGATTTTTCCGCAGGCTAGCGGCGATCTCTCCAGACGGTCTGCACGTTGCAGAATTCATGCAGTCCAAAATGGGAGAGCTCACGGCCAAATCCGCTTTTCTTCACGCCGCCGAACGCCACGCGGGCATCGCTGGCACAGTAGCCGTTGATAAACACCCCGCCGCACTCCAGCTCATCGGCAAAACGCTGGGCCTGCGCTTCACTGGTGGTGTAAACCGTTGCTGAAAGGCCAAATTCGCTGTCGTTAGCCAGCGCCAGCGCGTGATCGGCATCGCGGGCTTCGGTAATCGTCGCCACCGGGCCAAACAGCTCCTCGCGGAAACCGGTCATCTCCGCGGTAACGTTTCCGAGCACCGTCGGCGCGTAGTAGTTGCCGGCGCCTTCGATTTTTTCCGCCCCCAGCAGCAGGGTCGCCCCCTCTTTTAGGGTCGCGCGCACCTGCTCGTGCAGCTCATCGCGCAGATCGAACCGCGCCATCGGCCCAATATAGTTCTGCTCATCGCGCGGGTCGCCCATTTTCAGCGCGGCAGCGGCGGCGACAAATTTCTGCGTAAAGGCCTCGGCGATGCCCGCTTCGACGATAAAACGCTTCGCCGCGGCGCAGACCTGCCCGGTATTCTGGTAGCGACCTATCACCGCCGCTTTCACCGCCTCGTCAAGGTCGGCATCGTTAAGCACGATAAAGGGATCGGAGCCGCCCAGCTCCAGCACGCATTTTTTCAACGCCGCGCCGGCCTGTGCGCCAATGGACTTCCCGGCGCGCACGCTGCCGGTGACGGTCACCGCGGCGATGCGCGGATCGTTAATCATTTGCGAAACGCCATCGTTGGTGGCGTTCACCCAGCCAAAGACGCCGTCCGGCACGCCCGCAGCGGCAAAAATTTCGCCGATCATCGCCGCGCTGCCCAGCACGTTTGGCGCATGCTTAAGCAGATAGCTGTTGCCCGCCAGCAGAATGGGCACCGCGCCGCGCAGCACCTGCCACACCGGGAAGTTCCACGGCATGACAGCGAGGATAGCCCCCATCGGGCGGTACTCAATCACCGCTTTATTGTCTTCAACCAGCGTCACCTCGGTATTGAGCATCGCCGGGCCGTGTTCAGCATACCAGTCACAAAGATTGGCGGATTTAGCCACTTCGCCGCGCGCCTGGGCAATCGGTTTACCCATTTCGCGGCTAATCATTTGCGCCAGCGCTTCGCCACGGGCGCGCATCGCGCTACCGACGTTACGCAGCGTCGCCGCGCGCTCCGCCACGCTGACGTTGCGCCACTGACGATACCCCTGTTCCGCAAGGGCAATGGCCGCATCGACCTGCTGTTCGCTGGCCCAGGGCAGAGACGACAGCGTTTCACCGGTGGTCGGACTCACGGAAAGCGCATGAGTAGCAGATAAATTCATCGTTTTTCTCTCTGTGTTGATTGCGAAGTAACCTTATTCTGGCTTACCCTTCCTTTCATTAAAAATGAATAATATTAAGCAACCCATTCACAAAAGAAGAACACTATGGATCTGACCCAGCTTGAGATGTTCAACGCCGTCGCCAGCACCGGCAGCATTACCCAGGCCGCGCAGAAGGTGCATCGCGTGCCGTCAAACCTGACCACACGCATCCGCCAGCTGGAGGCGGATCTCGGCGTCGAACTGTTTATTCGCGAAAATCAGCGGCTGCGGTTATCCCCCGCCGGGCACAGCTTTTTACGCTATAGCCAGCAAGTCCTCGCCCTTGTTGATGAAGCGAGGATGGTGGTCTCCGGAGATGAACCTCAGGGGCTGTTTTCGCTCGGCTCGCTGGAGAGTACCGCCGCCGTGCGCATTTCCCCTACCCTGGCGCACTTTAATCAGCGCTATCCCAAGATTCACCTCGCCCTCTCCACCGGTCCTTCCGGCACCATGATCGACGGCGTACTTGAGGGAAATCTGAGCGCGGCGTTCGTTGACGGTCCGCTGGTGCACCCGGGGCTGGAGGGGTTACCGGTGTTCCCGGAAGAGATGATGATCGTCGCGCCCTTTGGCCACCCGCCCATCGCCCGCGCCAGCGAAGTGAACGGCGCCAGCGTCTACGCGTTTCGCGCCAACTGCTCCTATCGCCGTCATTTTGAGAGCTGGTTCCACGCCGATCGCGCCACCCCGGGGCGGATCCATGAGATGGAGTCCTACCACGGGATGCTGGCCTGCGTCATTGCCGGCGCCGGACTGGCGCTGATGCCGCGCAGCATGCTGGAGAGTATGCCGGGCCATCAGCAGGTATCCGCCTGGCCGCTGGCCGAAGAGTGGCGCTGGCTGACGACCTGGCTGGTCTGGCGGCGCGGGGCGAAAACTCGCCAGCTCGAGGCGTTTATAGCGCTGCTGAACGAAGATCGACAAGCAGCAGCTTCTCCATAAAAATGCTTAACGGATCCGGCTGATACGGCGCAAAGGCGCTGCGGGTCTGGTAGCCATTGCGCGTGTATAACGCGACGGCGGCGTGCTGATGGATACCCGTTTCCAGGCGTACGGTATGGCATTCGCGATTTATCGCCTCTTTCTCCAGCGCCGCCAGCAGTTTTTCCCCCAGCTGCTGGCCGCGATGGGTCGGGTGAATAAACACCCTTTTCATCTCGCCAACCCCCTCTTCACCGAGCACGATGGCCCCACAGCCGACGGCCCGGTGCTGCCCATCGCGGATAATGAGCGCGATGACCGACGCCGCCGGTAGCGCGCTCAGGTCGATAAGATGATTGCTTTCCGCCGGGTAGAGCGTCTGCTGGTATGCGTCCAGCTCGGCAATTAAGGCGGTCAGATCCGGGTGATTTAGCGGGGTCGCGGCGATAGTGTACATAAAGAAGCTCCTTTTTTGAGCGTACTGTAGCGCGGGGCGTCCGCGGAGCCGCCATAGCATTAACTTATAGCTTCTGACCCGACTTGCGCTCCCCCCTTGAGAGGCAGTAATTTTGCGACATAACGTCTTTTATCAGGAAAATACGATGAATACCAAAGCGCGCAAGGTGATGATTATCGGGGCCGGAAACGTCGGCGCCTCAGCGGCCTACGCCCTGTTAAACCAGAATATTTGCGAGGAGCTGATCCTTGTCGATCTCAATACCTCACGCGCCGAGGCGCACGCTCAGGACCTGAGCGACGCGGCCGCCTACATGCCGGGCATGATGACCATTTCCACCCGGGAAGCCAGCGACTGCGCCGATGTCGATATCGCGGTTATCACCGTTTCCGGCGGCGCGCTCAAGCCGGGTCAAACCCGGCTGGACGAACTGACCAACACAGCAAAAATCGTCAAAAGCATCATCCCGCAGATGATGCGCGGCGGCTTCAACGGCATCTTTTTGGTTGCCACCAACCCCTGCGACATCATCACCTGGCAGGTGTGGCAGCTTTCGGGACTGCCGCGCGGCCAGGTGCTGGGTACCGGCGTCTGGCTGGACACGACGCGCTTACGCCGGGTACTGGCCCAGGCGCTGGATATCGGCGCGCAAAGCATCGACGCCTTTATTCTTGGCGAGCATGGCGATACCCAGTTTCCGGTGTGGTCACACTCGGCGGTTTACGGCTACGCCATCGCCGATGTTTACCAAAAACATACCGGCCAGGCTCTCGACCGGGAGCTGATTGCCGAAAAGGTGCGCAAGCTGGGGTTTGAGATTTACGCCGGCAAAGGCTGCACGGAGTACGGCGTCGCCGGAACCATCGCCGAAATCTGCCGCAATATTTTCACCGGCAGCCATCGCGCGCTGGCGGTGTCGTGCATTCTTGACGGGGAATATGGCGTAACCGGCGCGGCGGCTGGCGTTCCTGCGGTGCTGACGCAAAGCGGCGTGCAGCAGATTATTGAGCTGCAGCTGGCCGATGATGAAGCGGAGAAATTCCGCCACTCTATCGAAGTGATTAAAGCCAGTATCGCCCGTCTACCGTGATGGCCTATTTTTCCTGCAGGTTACGCAGGAATAGCGCGCAGGATAAGTTTGCCGGGTAACCCACTCGGATTCGGGATCGGCGGGTCTGCTGCCGATCCCATCTTATGATGACGGGTGAGTTAGCGTAGCGTGATGACGCCATTTAAATAGGTCACCGCCTGGCCACTCATCAATACGCGTTTTCCTTTCAGCTCGCAGCGCATATCGCCGCCGCGCGCGGAAACCTGGCGCGCCAGCAGCTGAGTTTTACCCCGCTTTGCGCTCCAGTAGGGGATCAGCATAGTATGCGCCGAACCGGTTACCGGATCTTCCCACACCGCTTCACCGGGTGAGAAAAAGCGGCTAACGAAGTCATATTCGCCGCTGCCCGCGGCGGTCACGGTCACTTTATGTTCGCCGGGCGTCATCGCAGCAATATTCGGCCGCAGGGCTTCGACCTGGTCACGGGAGGCCAGTTCGATGAGCCATGCGCGCCCCTTGCGGGCATGCAGGTAGCGCTCAATCCCCAGCGCGGAGAGCATCTCCGCGGGCGGCTCGCGCTCTTCCGTTTCTCCCGCCGGGAAATCCAGGGTTAGCCAGTCGCCCTCGCGGCTCACGGTCAGCCGACCGGAAGCGGTCACGAAGTGAATGACCGCGTCAGGATAATCCAGGTGATGAAATATCACGTGCGCGCTGGCAAGCGTGGCGTGGCCACAGAGGTTGACCTCATTGCGGGTGGTAAACCAGCGCAGCGCAAAACCATCGCTCTCAGGTACCACAAACGCGGTTTCCGACTGGTTGTGCTGCTGCGCCATTTTGAGAAGCAGCTCATCCGGCAGCCACTTTTTAAGCAGGCATACCGCAGCCGGGTTGCCGGCGAAAGGCTGGTCGCTGAACGCCGCCACCAGATAAAAAGGAATTTCCTTCACCGTCCCTCCTTAGCGAAGCGTAATCGTGCCGATTAAGTAGGTGGTCGCCTGACCGCCGATCAGAACCCGGTCGCCCCGCCACTGGCAGCGCAGGTCGCCGCCGCGGGCCGACACCTGCCGCGCCTGCATGTCCGTTTTGCCGAGCTTCTCGCCCCAGTAGGGAATCAGCATACTGTGCGTCGAGCCGGTGACCGGGTCTTCCGCCACCGACTCGCCCGGACAGAAGAAACGGCTGACAAAGTCATACTCTTCGTCCGGGGCGCTGATACAGATCATTTTGCCGAGGCGCTCAAGCAGCTGCATATCCGGACGCACCGCCTCCACCTGCTGGCGGTCGGCTAAAACCACCAGGTAATCACGCGCCACGCGGACTTCCACCGCGTCGCTCAGCCCCAGCCCGGCCAGCAGCTCCGCAGGCGGCTGCTCAACGGCGGTCGTCGCCCAGGCCGGGAAATCCAGCGTCAGCCAGTCGCCGCTGCGCGTGACGCGAAGCTCGCCGACAAAGCGGGTACTAAAAACGATTGTCGATGAGGGGTGGTCAAAATATTCAAAAATGACGTGCGAGGCCGCCAGGGTCGCGTGGCCGCAGAGGTTGATTTCGTACAGCGTCGTAAACCAACGCAGCTCATACCCCTCATCCGTACGCACAAAAAACGCGGTCTCCGACTGATTGTGCTGCTGCGCCATTTTCAACAGCGTTTCGTCCGGCAGCCATTCGGTCAGCGGGCAAACGGCCGCCGCGTTGCCGCCAAAGCTCCGATCGCTGAAGGCATCCACCAGATAAAAGCTAATTTCCTGCATTGTTCAGTCCCTCTGTTTTTTTTACTTATCGATAACATGACATAAACGTGAGAAATCCACACGTTTAATAGAAAAATTAATCCGTTAGTGGCGAAAATCTGGCTGAAGCGAAAATGAGATGTAGATCACAAAATGGTTGTATTTTCAGCAGCAATCGTTTTAAGATCGTTCCACTTCTTTCCTCTTTGTAACCAGCCCTGAACTTATGATGACAAATACGGTTTCACGCAAGGTCGCGTGGCTGCGCGTAGTCACGCTTGCGATTGCGGCATTTATCTTTAATACCACCGAATTTGCGCCCGTGGGCCTGCTGTCGGATATCGCCGACAGCTTTGGCATGGAAACGGCGCAGGTTGGGATTATGCTGACGATCTACGCCTGGGTTGTCGCCCTGATGTCGCTGCCCTTTATGCTGCTGACCAGCAAGATGGAGCGCCGCCGCCTGCTGGTTGGCCTGTTTATCCTGTTTATCGCCAGCCACGTGCTGTCGTTCCTGGCCTGGAACTTCAACGTGCTGGTGATCAGCCGTATCGGTATCGCCTTTGCCCACGCGGTGTTCTGGTCGATCACCTCGGCGCTGGCTATACGAATGGCGCCTGCGGGTAAACGCGCGCAGGCGCTGAGCCTGATTGCCACCGGTACAGCGCTGGCGATGGTCTTCGGTATCCCGATTGGCCGTATCGTCGGGCAATACTTTGGCTGGCGCACCACGTTCCTGGTCATCGGCCTCGGCGCGCTGGTTACCATGGTTTGCCTGATCAAGCTGCTGCCTAAGCTGCCGAGCGAGCACTCAGGGTCGCTGAAAAGCCTGCCGGTGCTGTTCCGTCGCCCTGCGCTGCTGAGCATCTATTTGCTGACGGTGATTGTGGTGACCGCGCACTATACCGCCTACAGCTACATTGAACCGTTCGTTCAGACGGTCGCCGGCCTGAGCGGCAACTTCGCTACCGTGCTGCTGTTGACCCTGGGCGGCGCGGGCATCGTCGGCAGCATCCTCTTTGGTAAGCTCGGCAACCTGCATGCGTCCGGGTTAATTAACGCGGCGATTGGCCTGCTGCTGGCGTGCCTGCTGCTGCTGCTGCCCGCCTCGCACAACGCCAACCACCTGATGCTGCTGAGCGTCTTCTGGGGCATGGCGATCATGATTATCGGTCTCGGTATGCAGGTCAAAGTGCTGGCGCTGGCGCCGGACGCGACCGACGTGGCAATGTCGTTATTTTCGGGGATCTTTAATATCGGCATCGGCGCGGGCGCGCTGGTGGGCAGCCAGGTCAGTACCCATCTGTCAATGGCGTCCATTGGCTATGTTGGGGCGATCCCTGCGGTCGTCGCGTTAGTGTGGGCGGTGATGATTTTCCGCCGCTGGCCGGTATCGCTGGAAGATCAGCAGCCGCATCACTCCTGATCGTGCTGCAAAAAAAACCTGCCGGTCGTGAGATCGGCAGGTTTTTTTACGTCTGATATCAGGACGGCGATGACCGTCAGGCGTGATAAGTGGAAATAATCTCCAGCACGCCGTTAATAATAAACTGCACGCCCATACAGACCAGCAGGAAGCCCATCAGGCGGGAAATCGCCTCAATGCCGCCCTTCCCGACCAGACGCATGATTGCCCCGGAGCTGCGGAGACAGCCCCACAGGATAATCCCGACCAGGGCAAAAATAATCGGCGGCGCGACCAGCACAACCCAGTCCGGGAAGCTCGCCCCGTGCTTTACCGTAGACGCTGAGCTGATAATCATCGCGATTGTCCCCGGCCCTGCGGTGCTTGGCATCGCCAGCGGAACGAACGCGATATTCGCCGTCGGTTCATCCTCGAGCTCTTCCGATTTCAGCTTAGCTTCCATCGAATCATGGGCTTTTTGCTGGGGAAAGAGCATGCGGAAGCCGATAAAGGCGACGATCAGGCCGCCGGCAATACGCAGACCGGGAATCGATATTCCGAAGGTGTTCATCACCACCTGGCCGGCATACCAGGCGACCATCAGGATGGCGAACACATAAACCGAGGCCATCAGCGACTGACGGTTACGCTCGGCGTTGTTCATATTCCCGGCCAGGCCAAGGAACAGCGCCACGGTAGTCAGCGGGTTCGCCAGCGGTAGAATCACTACCAGTCCCAGGCCTATCGCTTTAAAAAGATCCATCATAGTGAATTAAGGTCCTGTCAATATTGGATTATCAAAAAAAATGACGCGTGCTGAGTATATCGTCTGTTGCCAGATTGTACCCGTTCTCCTCAGGACGCATTCACCCTTCCTTCAAATCATAAGATAACAACGTGGAATAGAGTGACCTGTCTCACAACAATTCGTTTTAGCAAATCGTGGCATCGGCTAATTCATCAGGTTGACTTATATTTGCCTAGGCAATAATATCTCCCGCAACTAAGTCATTGCCTGGGCAACCATTGTGAAAAGTACAAGCGACCTGTTTAACGAAATGATCCCTCTTGGCCGCTTGATCCAGATGGTTAACCAGAAAAAAGATCGCCTGCTCAACGACTATCTCTCGCCGATGGATATTACTTCCACCCAGTTCCGGGTGCTCTGTTCCATTCGTTGCGAAGTGTGTATTACCCCCGTTGAGCTGAAAACCGTGCTTTCGGTCGACCCAGGCGCAATGACGCGCATGCTCGACCGCCTGGTCTGTAAAGGCTGGATTGAACGGTTACCCAACCCGACTGACAAGCGTGGCGTGCTGGTACAGTTAACGCCAGACGGCGCAGCCCTTTGTGAGCAATGTCATCAGGTTGTGGGTCAGAAATTGCACCAGGAACTAACAAAAAATCTGTCGACGGATGAAGTGGCCACTCTTGAGTGTTTACTCAAAAAAGTTCTGTCGTAATAAGAAGAGGTAAGATGATGTCCAGACGCAATAACGACGCCATCACTATCCATAGTATTTTGTCGTGGATCGAGGATAACCTGGAATCGCCCCTGTCGCTGGAGAAGGTTTCAGAGCGCTCAGGTTACTCCAAGTGGCACCTGCAAAGAATGTTCAAGAAAGAGACCGGTCACTCGCTGGGACAGTATATCCGCAGCCGTAAGCTGACCGAGATCGCGCAGAAGCTGAAGCAGAGCAACGAGCCTATCTTATACCTGGCCGAACGCTATGGCTTTGAATCGCAGCAAACGCTGACGCGAACTTTTAAGAACTATTTCGATGTTCCGCCGCATCAGTATCGTATTACCAACGTGCCCGGCGAGTCGCGCTACCTGCTCCCATTAAATAACTGTTGTTAACCGCCTGCAAAAAGACGTATTGAGGAAATCATGAAACTATTCGCTTCCGCCGCCATCGTGCTATTGGCGCTGGTCTCGAGCCAAAGTTATGCGGAGCAAACCAGCACCCCAGTTCGCCACAACAACCGGGATGCGATGATTATTCCTTCCGAACATAATGATTCGCCTTTTGATTTCAATCACATGGCTTCTGGCAGTGATAAATCAGATGAACTGGGCGTGCCTTATTACAACCAGCAAAGCCTGTAAAATCCCTTTAGCCCCGTGACCGGGGCTTTTTTTTATCCCCGCGCCATGCCCGGACGCACGATCCGCAGGCCAAATACGTTGATATACAGCCCGGCCATAATCAGTACCGCACCCAGCAGCTGCAGGCTATTCAGCGTCTCGCCGAGCAATAGGGCCGCGCTGGCCATCCCGACTACCGGAACCAGCAGCGACAGCGGCGCCACGCGCCAGGTTTCATAGCGGCCGAGCAGCGCCCCCCAAATACCATAGCCGACGATAGTGGCAATAAACGCCAGATAGAGCAGCGACAGGATCGTCAGCAGGTCGATATGCAGCAGGCTTTCCGCCATGACCTGCGGTCCGTCGAGGATCCACGACGCCAGCATAAACGGCAGCACCGGGATCAGCGCGCTCCATACCACCAAAGACATAATCGGCGGCCGGCTCGCATGCGACATAATTTTTTTGTTGAAGATATTGCCGCAGGCCCAGCTCAGCGCCGCGGCCAGCGTCAGCATAAAGCCTACCAGTGGGACATGCTGGCCGCCGAGGCTGGCTTCAGCCAGCACCAGTACGCCGAAAATCGCCAGCGCGATCCCCGCCAGCTGTTTCCCCTGCAAACGTTCGCCGAAGATAAACGCTCCGAGAATGATGGTGAAAAAGGCCTGCGCCTGCAGCACCAGCGATGCCAGTCCGGCAGGCATGCCGAGGCTAATCGCGCAGAACAAAAACGCAAACTGACCGAAGCTAATCGTCAGGCCGTAGCCCAGCAGCAGGCTCAGCGGAATTTTTGGCCGCGCGACGAAGAGCAGCGCCGGGAAAGCCACCAGCAAAAAGCGCAGTCCGGCGAGCATCAGCGGCGGCATATTATGCAGTCCCACCTTGATCACCACGAAATTCAGCCCCCATACCACCACCACCAGCAATGCCAGCAGCCCGTCTTTACGCGTCATACCCGCCTCGGTTGTTATTGGAATTTTTGTGAACAAAATCAAACTACAGAATAATTCGTCCGCCGCCTAGATCATTATTTTCGGTAGGGCGCTGGCGTGCTTTTTATCACCGCCAGGAACTATACAAGCCCCGGTTAGCGTGCTATTTGTGATCGTGACAACAAAAATAACATCACATCAGGCAAGGAAAAAATGATACCGACTCTCAGGCGCTCAACCGCAGCGCTGCTGGCTTCGTCGTTGCTGTTAACCATTGGCCGCGGCGCAACGTTACCTTTTATGACGATCTACCTCACCCGCCAGTACCAGCTCGAGGTAGATAAAATCGGCTATGCGCTGTCGAGCGCGCTGATCGTCGGGGTGCTGTTCAGCATGGGTTTTGGCATTCTCGCCGATAAGTTCGACAAAAAGCGCTATATGACGCTTGCCGTGCTGGCGTTTATTGGCGGCTTTATCGCTATTCCTCTGGTCAATAGCGTCTCGCTGGTGGTGTTTTTCTTCGCACTGATTAACTGCGCCTACTCCGTCTTCTCAACCGTGCTGAAAGCGTGGTTCGCCGACGTACTCTCGCCGGCAAAGAAGGCGCAGATTTTTTCACTTAACTACACCTTTCTCAATATTGGCTGGACCGTTGGGCCGCCTATCGGCACTCTGCTGGTCATGCACAGTATTAACCTGCCGTTCTGGCTGGCGGCCGGCTGCGCCGCCCTTCCGCTGGTATTTATTCAGCTGTTTGTGCAGCGCACCAGCGCCGCGATTGCCCAGGATAACGCGGTCCAGTGGTCGCCGTCGGTGCTGCTGCGCGATCGCGCTCTGCTGTGGTTTACCCTTTCCGGCCTGCTGGCCTCCTTTGTCGGCGGCTCTTTCGCTTCCTGCATTTCCCAGTATGTGCTGGTGGTAGCGGACAGCGATTTTGCCGAAAAAGTGGTTGCGGTGGTACTGCCGGTTAACGCGGTCGTGGTGGTGGCGCTGCAGTATGCGGTTGGTCGTCGACTTACCGCCCGCAATATTCGCCCGCTGATGACCTTTGGGACGGTCTGTTTTGTGCTCGGGCTGGGCGGTTTTGTTATTTCCGATAACAGCCTGCTGCTGTGGGGCGTCTCCGCCGCCATTTTTACGCTCGGAGAGGTTATCTACGCGCCGGGGGAATATATGCTGATCGATAACATTGCGCCGCCGGGCATGAAGGCCAGCTACTTTTCCGCCCAGTCGCTGGGCTGGCTGGGGGCGGCGTTTAACCCGATGCTGACCGGAACGATTCTGACCCATCTGCCGCACTGGTCGCTGTTTGTGATATTGATGCTGGCGATTATCGCCGCATGGCTGATGATTTTCCGCGGCATGAACGTTCGTCCGTGGAACGGTAGCGCGGTCGCCCGCGCCTGATACCAGGCGCCGTGCGGCTGTCAGGTTGCTGTCGCGTCCCTGTCGGGTTTCGATCGTGGTGCCCGACAGCCCGCTCGATGATACTCCATCTCAGGTTTTCACCCGGAGATAGAAACAATGAACAGTAGTCATCAGGTTAAACAATTACGTTTGCAGCGCGCCTGGTCGCAGGAGCAGCTTGCCGAACTGGCCGGCGTCAGCGTGCGCACCATTCAGCGCATCGAGAACGGCGACCGTCCCGGCCTCGAGACGCTCAGCGCGCTTGCGGCGGTATTTGAAGTTAACGTCGCCGAGATTAGCGGCGAATCGCCGGCGGGCCACGAAGCGTCGCTGGATTTACGTATTGAGGAAGCCAAAGCGCGTGTCGAACGCGAGAGCCGTTTTTACCGTTCATTGACGGTGGCCGTCGTCGTTTGCGTTCTGCTGGCGCTGCTGAACTGGCTGAGCGGCGCAGAGAGCTACTGGTCCGCATGGGTGGCGATCGTCTGGGGAGCGCTGCTGGTGGTTAAAGGGTTGCGCCTGTTTGTTTTTGGCGAATGGATTAATCGCTGGCGTCAGGCGCGCCTGCAGCGGCTGCTGCGCAAATAGCCCTCTGCGCGCTTTTCCCGGGGGCGGCGCAAGCGCCTTGCCCGGGCTACGGGCCAGCAGACTGCTGTATACCTGTAGCCCGGCTAAGCGCAGCGCGAGCCGGGGGGAGGCCGCCATCCGGGGCGAGTTAAATGGTGACCATCCCGCGGACGCCTTCGGCTTCCATATCGCGGCCGTAACCTTGTTGAATAATTGCGCCGCGCGACATCACCAGATAGCGATCCGCCAGACCGGCGGCGAAATCATAGAACTGCTCTACCAGCAGAATCGCCATATCCCCGCGGTTCGCCAGCTGGCGAATCACCTCGCCAATCTCCTTAATCACCGACGGCTGAATGCCCTCCGTCGGTTCATCAAGAATCAACAGCTGCGGACGGCTGGCCAGCGCGCGGCCAATGGCCAGCTGCTGCTGTTGCCCGCCGGAAAGATCGCCCCCGCGCCGCTGCTTCATGGTTTTCAGCACCGGAAACAGCTGAAAAATCTCTTCCGGCACCGCGCGCGCGTCGCGGGCGGGAAAGCGGGACAGCCCCATCAGCAGATTCTCCTCGACCGTCAGGCGCGGAAAAATCTCCCGCCCCTGGGGCACGTAGGCGATCCCCGACTGCACCCGCTGGTGCGGTTTACGGTGGGTGATATTCCTCTCCTGCCACAGCACCTCGCCGCTGCGCGCCGGGATCAGCCCCATCAGGCACTTCAGCAAGGTGGTTTTCCCCACCCCGTTGCGCCCGAGCAGGCAGGTGATCTCGCCCTGGCGAGCGGCAAAATCCACTCCACGCAGGATATGGCTGCCGCCATAATATTGATGTAGTTGATTAACCTGTAACATCCGCGCTCCTTAGCGTCCGAGATAAACTTCAATCACCTGTTCGTTGGCCTGCACTTCGCGCAGCGACCCTTCCGCCAGCACCTGTCCCTGATGCAGCACCGTCACCCTGTCGGCGATGGTCTCGACAAAGCCCATATCATGCTCGACCACCATCAGCGAATGCTGCCCGGCAAGGGTTCGGAACAGCTCGGCGGTATATTCTGTCTCCGCATCGGTCATCCCGGCGGCGGGTTCATCCAGCAGCAGCAGATGCGGCTCCTGCACCAGCAGCATGCCGATTTCCAGAAACTGCTTTTGCCCGTGAGACAGCAGCCCCGCCGGAAGATAGCGTTCGCCCTCCAGCCGCAGCAGGCGCAGGGTTTCGCTGATTCGGTCGGCCTGCTCGCTGTTCAGGCGCGCCCGCAGGCTGGCCCACACCGATTTATCACCTTTCATTGCCAGTTCGAGATTCTCTGCCACCGTTAGCGCCTCAAAGACCGTCGGTTTCTGAAACTTGCGTCCGATGCCCTGGCGGGCGATGGCGATGGGATCGAGGGTTGTTAAGTCCACCGACTGATCGTAAAGCGCCCTGCCGCTCTGCGGCCGGGTTTTGCCGGTGATGACGTCCATCAGGGTGGTTTTACCGGCGCCGTTCGGCCCAATTACGCAGCGTAACTCGCCCACGCCAATCTGCAGCGACAGGTTGGTCAACGCCTGAAAACCGTCAAAGTTGACGTTAATCTCTTCCAGCTGCAGTACCGGATCGGTCTGCTCGCGAAAGCGGTCCGTCGGCAGCTGGCGGGTAAACAGCTCTTCATCCAATGGCATCAGCGATCTCCTTTACGCAGCAGGCCGATAACGCCGCGCGGTAAAAACAGCGTCACGATAATAAAAATCAGCCCCAGAAAGAGCTGCCAGTACTCCGGCATCGCCACGGTAAAGTAGCTTTTCGCGCCGTTGACAAGCCCCGCGCCGAGCACCGGGCCGATTAAGGTTCCGCGACCGCCGAGCGCCACCCAGATGGCCGCTTCGATAGAGTTGGTCGGCGACATTTCGCTGGGGTTGATGATCCCGACCTGCGGCACGTACAGCGCCCCCGCCAGGCCGCACAGTACGGCTGAAAGAGTCCATACCAGCAGCTTAAAGCCGCGCGGGTCGTAGCCGCAGAACATCAGGCGGTTTTCAGCATCGCGCACCGCCGTCAGCACGCGGCCAAACTTGCTTTGCGCCAGCAAATAGCCAATCCACAGGGTGAGCAACAGCAGCAGTACCGTGGCCATAAACAGCGCCGCCCGCGTGCTGATGGCGGTGACGGAGAAACCGAGCAGCGTGGTAAAGCCGGTAAAACCGTTGTTACCGCCAAAGCCGGTTTCGTTGCGGAAAAACAGCAGCATCCCGGCGTAGGTGAGCGCCTGGGTCATAATCGAAAAATAGACGCCTTTGATTTTCGAGCGGAAGGCAAACCAGCCGAAAACCAGCGCCAGCAGGCCGGGCACCAGCACCACCAGCAGCATAGCCCAGGCGAAATGCTGGGTGCCCCACCAGAACCACGGCAGCTCGCTCCACGACAAAAACGACATAAAGGCCGGCAATCCGTCGCCCGCCGCCTGGCGCATCAGATACATGCCCATGGCGTAGCCGCCGAGAGCAAAAAAGATCCCGTGGCCGAGCGAGAGCATCCCGGCATACCCCCAGACCAAATCCAGCGCCACGGCGACAATGGCGTAGCAGAGGATCTTGCCGGTGAGCGTCAGCAGCCAGGTGGAGACCGCCAGCGGATGCGAGGCGGGCAGCAGCGCCAGAAACGGCATACTCAGCAGGCCCAGCAGTAGCACAACGCCGAGCCAGCGTAGCGGGCGCGGCGCTTTACGCGCCAGCGTTAAGGTAATAGGTTGGCTCATTAGTCAATAACCCTCCCTTTGAGGGCGAACAGTCCCTGGGGACGTTTCTGGATAAACAGAATAATCAGTACCAGGATCAGGATTTTGCCCAGCACGGCCCCCATCTGCGGTTCAAGGATTTTGTTAAAGATGCCAAGACCAAACGCCGCCGCCACGCTGCCCGCCAGCTGACCAACGCCGCCGAGCACTACCACGAGGAAGGAGTCGATAATGTAGCCCTGGCCCAGCTCGGGCCCGACGTTACCGAGCTGCGACAGCGCGACGCCGCCCAGCCCCGCGATCCCCGAACCGAGGCCAAACGCCAGCATATCGACGCGTCCGGTGGGCACGCCGCAGCAGGCCGCCATCGCGCGGTTTTGTGTCACCGCCCGCACGTTCATCCCTAGCCGGGTCTTGTTCAGCGTCAGCCAGGTAAAAAGCAGCACCAGCAGCACAAAAGCCAGCACCGCCAGACGGTTCCACGGCAGAATGAGATTCGGCAGAACCTGCACGCCGCCGGAGAGCCACGCCGGGTTAGCCACTTCAACGTTCTGCGCGCCAAACAGCATCCGTACCAGCTGGATCAGCATCAGGCTGATCCCCCAAGTGGCGAGCAGCGTCTCAAGCGGGCGCCCGTACAGATGACGGATCACGGTGCGTTCCAGCGCCATACCGATACCGCCGGTGATCAGGAACGCCACCGGCAGCGCAATCAGCGGATAGAAGGCCAGCCACTGCGGCGCCAGCTGCGCCAGCGCCTGCTGAACCAGCCAGCAGCTGTAGGCGCCAATCATTAGCATCTCGCCGTGGGCCATATTGATCACCCCGAGCAGACCGTAGGTGATGGCCAGACCGAGCGCGGCGAGCAGCAGGACCGAACCGAGGGAGAGGCCCATAAAAGCCTGGCCGAGAAGATCGCCCAGCAGCAGGCGGTGCTGGATTTTACTCAGGCTCTCCTGGGCCGCCGCACGAATCGCCGGGTCCGGCTCATGCCGGGCATCGGTATACGGCGTCAGCAGCGCCTGGGTTTCCGGGTCACCGGAGTGGCCGAGCAGAGCGATGGCCGCCAGCCGCTGGGCGGGCTGAGGACTGACAAGCTGTAAACGGGCCAGCGCAATTTCCAGCTGCGACTTCACCGCGCCGTCGGTTTCCGCCGTCAGACGCTGCTGTAGCAGCCCCGCCATCTCTGGCGTCGCTTCGCGCTGCAGGGTTTTCGCCGCCGCGGCCCTTTCCGTGACGTTGTCACTGACCAGGAGATGTGTCGCCAGCGCGCCTGCCGCCAGGTTACGCAGGCGGTTGGTCAGGCGTACCGGTTTTGTTGGGCCGACGGGCGCCGGAACCGCGCCCAGCGCCAGCAGGCTGTCGCCCTGTTTGCTGAACGCATGACCGCCGCTATCGGATTGTAATGTTTCACTTTTCAGCGCCCGCAGCAGCGGTAAACGCGAGGCTTCGGGCGCGGCGGCCCACCGTTCAAGCAGCTGAGCCTGCTGGCTACGATTGGCCGCCACAAAATCGTCGGCGTCCGCTGCCTGCGCCCGCCACGGTAGCAACACCATGAGCAGCGCGAAGTAACACATGAGGCGCAATGCGTTCATGGTCGTTCTCCTTTTCGGGGAATTCCGGGCTTTGGGCCCGGAGGACTGAGTCAATCACCCCGGCGCAGCGCCGGGGTCTGGCGCTTAGTTGCTGGCGGTTTTCACCGGGTGATCAGGCTTTTTGTCATTACCGGCAATCCACGGGCTCCACGGCTGGGCGCGTACCGGTTCTTCGGTCTGCCAGACCACGTTAAACTGGCCGTTGCTTTCGATTTCGCCGATCATCACCGGTTTATGCAGATGGTGGTTGGTGGCATCCATGGTCAGGGTAAAGCCTGACGGCGCCTTAAAGGTTTGCCCGGCCATCGCTTCGCGCACTTTGTCCACGTCGGTGGTGCCCGCTTTGGTCACCGCCTGCGCCCACATGTGCAGGCCAACCCAGGTCGCTTCCATCGGATCATTGGTTACGACGGTATCGGCGTTCGGCAGCTTATGGGCTTTGGCGTAAGCGCGATAGTCGGCAACAAACTGTTTGTTGGTTGGGTTATCGACGGACTCGAAGTAGTTCCACGCCGCGAGGTTGCCCACCAGCGGTTTAGTATCAATCCCGCGTAGCTCCTCCTCGCCCACAGAGAAGGCCACAACCGGCACGTCCGTCGCTTTCAGGCCCTGATTAGCCAGCTCTTTATAGAACGGGACGTTGGAATCGCCGTTGATGGTAGAAACCACCGCCGTTTTACCGCCGGCGGAGAACTTCTTGATATTGGCGACGATCGTCTGGTAGTCGCTATAGCCGAACGGGGTATACACCTCTTCGATGTCTTTATCCTGGATGCCTTTGGCGTGCAGGAAAGCGCGGAGAATTTTGTTGGTGGTGCGCGGATAGACGTAGTCGGTACCCAGCAGGAAGAAGCGTTTCGCCCCGCCGCCGTCTTCGCTCAGCAGGTATTCCACCGCCGGAATCGCCTGCTGGTTTGGCGCCGCGCCGGTGTAGAAGACGTTCGGCGACATCTCTTCGCCTTCGTACTGTACCGGATAGAAGAGCAGACCGTTCAGCTCTTCGAATACCGGCAGAACCGATTTACGCGATACGGAGGTCCAGCAGCCGAACACGGCCGCCACCTTATCCTGGGTCAGCAACTGCCGCGCTTTTTCGGCGAACAGCGGCCAGTTTGACGCAGGGTCCACCACGACAGGTTCCAGTTTTTTACCCAGCACGCCGCCTTTGGCATTGATGTCATCGATAGCCATCAGGGCAACATCTTTCAGCGGGGTTTCAGAAATCGCCATCGTCCCGGAAAGCGAGTGCATAATGCCGACTTTAATGGTGTCGGCGGCATAAACCTCCAGGGAGAAGCCCATGCTGATAACAGAGGCGGAGAGAGCAAAAGCTTTTAATAATGTACGACGCTGCATGTGTGTCACTCCTGAATAGCGCAAAAACAAAAAATGAATTAACGACTAACCGGAAGTGATAAGGCAAAAACGATGCCAGGTTGCGAAATTGCCTGAAAGCGCGGCGGAATACGGGAGAAATAAAGGGGGATGCGCCGCGTTGCCTTAAAATAGTGCAACGCTGCGCTATGAAGATATTACCAGACCTGTGCGGCGATGCCGGTGACCAGGCGGACTTTATCCCACTGCTGGGCTTCGGTCAGAGAGTTACCCTCTTCGGTGGAAGCAAAACCGCACTGCGGGCTGAGGCAAATTTGCGCCAGCGGGACGTACTGCGCCGCTTCCCGCAGACGAGCCTTCACGCCTTCCGGGTTTTCCAGCTCGCCGTTTTTAGTGGTGATCAGCCCCAGTACCACCTGCTTATGGCCGGGACGAATATAGCGCAGCGGCGCGAAGTCGCCGGAGCGGTCGTTATCATATTCGAGGAAAAACGCGTCGATGTTAACGCCGCCGAACAGCACCTCGGCTACCGGCTCGTAGCCGCCCTCGGCGATCCAGGTCGAGCGGAAGTTACCGCGACACACGTGCAGGCCAACGGTCAGATCCTCCGGCTTCCCTTCCAGGGCCTTATTCAGAACGTGGGCATAGATGCGCGCCAGTTCATCCGGATCTTCGCCGCGATCGCGAACCTGCTGTCGCTGTTCATCGGAGCAGAGGTAGGCCCAGACGGTGTCATCAAGTTGTAAATAGCGGCAGCCCGCATCGTAGAAGGCGCGAATGGCGTCGCGCCAGGTGGTTGCCAGATCATCGAAATAGTCGGCGAGGTCCGGATATACGGTCGCGTCGATATCTTTGCGTCCGCCGCGGAAGTGCAAAACGCTCGGGCTGGGAATGGTCATTTTCGGCTGCGCGCTGCCGCTGACGCTCTTCAGATAGCGAAAATCTTCCAGCATCGGGTGATCGCCGAAGGCCAGTTTACCGGTGACGCGAACCCCGTGCGCTTTGGTCTGTACCCCGTTGAACTGGATACCTTTTTCTGAATCGTAGCGCTCAACGCCCTGTAAACCGTCAAAAAAATCAAAGTGCCACCACGCACGGCGAAACTCGCCGTCGGTCACCACGTGCAGCCCGCACTCGCACTGCTGCTGCACCAGATCGCGAATCGCCTCATTTTCTATCTGCCGCAGCTGCTGTGCGTCAATAGCGCCTGCGGCCAGCTGCTGGCGGGCCTGTTTGATGGCGTCCGGACGTAAAAAACTGCCGACGATATCTGCGCGGAACGGGGCCTGCTGACGTTGCATGGTGTCTCCTTAGCGGTGGGCAAGGTAGTTGCCCACCGTGATAGTTCATTATTTGAATTTTTAGACTTCTGGATGTCTATATGTCCAGATACTGGCATGCGGAGGATTCATCGGCAAACGACAATATTTCATGGCACATGAAATAAATTCATTTTGCGAAGGGCAAGCCTTCATCTTCCCAGCCGGTCAAACCGCCGAGCATCATTTTTACCGGGCGCCCCAGCAGAGCCAGCTTCATGGCGGCGACGTCCGCCCCGTTGCAGTGCGGCCCGGCGCAGTAGACCACAAACAGCGTGTCATCAGGCCACTGCGCCATTCTGGTTTCATCAATTTGTCGGTGCGGTAAATGCAGGGCGCCCGGGAGATGACGACGAGCAAAGGTTTCCTCACTGCCGACGACGTGCAGCAGAACAAAATCCACTTCTCCTTCGCGCATCGCGCTGTAGACATCGGCGCAGTCGGTCTCGAGGCTTAGCTTATGACGAAACCAGGCGGCGGCGTCAGTAGAACTGGCGGGGGCAATAGCGGTTACAACACTCATGGCATCTTCTCCTTGTCTGTGATACCACTACTTTAATTAACCGCCTGCGCGACATCTGCCGAGAACCATGACTGAAAACGCTGAAATCCTGACAATCCCATCCGTGACGTTGTCACACCACCGGGTTGTTGCCCTCGCCTACGATGGCCTGTGTACCTTTGAATTTGGCGTCGCCGTAGAGATCTTCGGCCTGCCACGCCCGGAGATGGGCGATCGATGGTATCGCTTTGCCGTGGCCGCCGTCGACGACGGTGAGCTGCGGGCAACTGGCGGAATTCGGCTCATGACCGATGGCGGTATGGCGCTATTAGGCGAAGCGGACACCATCGTGGTGCCCGGCTGGCGCGGTATTGACTCCCACGTGCCGCCAGCGCTGTGCGAGGCGCTGGTCGCCGCCCATGCGCGAGGCTGCCGGATAATTTCTATCTGCTCCGGGGTTTTCGTTCTGGCCGCGGCCGGGCTGCTGAACGGCCGCCAGGCGACCACCCACTGGCGCTATACCGACCAGCTGCGGGCGCGGTTTCCGCGTATTGAGGTGATCGATGACGTGCTGTACGTCGGCGCCGAAGGCGTCATGACCTCCGCAGGCAGCGCCGCGGGTATCGATTTATGTTTGCACCTGGTGCGCGAGGACTTCGGCGTCGAAGCGGCGAATCTTGTCGCCCGACGGTTAGTGGTTTCCCCCCATCGCGACGGCGGGCAGGCGCAGCAGATTGTTCGCCCGGTGGCCAAAGCGCGGGAGAGCCAGCGGCTGGGGCAATTATTTGATTTCCTGCACCAGAATCTCGCCGCTGGCCACACCGTGGCCTCGCTGGCGGAAAGAGCCGGCATGGGGCAGCGCACGTTTTTACGCCGTTTCGAAGACGCCACCGGCAAAACCCCCGCCCGCTGGCTGCTTGATGAGCGCCTTCAGCGCGCCACGCAGCACTTAACCCACAGCCGGCTGAGCGTTGAGCAGATTGCCGAGCTTTGCGGTTTCTCAAACGCCAGCACCCTGCGCCATCACTTCCGCCAGCAGTTTGCCCTTAGCCCGTTGCAGTACAGGAAAAGCGCGCTGGCGAGTAAAAAGGGGGAGTGATTCACATGGATAATAGTCACGCCGGGCAATTTGTTAAGCGTTTGTTTAGATTCGTCGGGTTAAGATGTATCCAACAACCGTAAACCCGTTCAATGAGGACAACATAGCGCATAGCAAAACTAATGGAGGTTAATCATGCTGGGAAATATGCATGTATTTATGGCAGTTCTGGGAACCATTCTGTTCTTTGGATTTCTTGCCGCATACCTGAGCCACAAATGGGATGACTGATGAACGACGATAATCCCCACCCGTAAACGCCCCCTGCTGCCAATGCACCAGGGGGCGTTCTGCTTTTGGCTTGCCCATCGATGAACCACCTTATGCACGATAATTTATCGTATCAGTCACCAGGAGAAACTCCGTCCGAACATCCCTCAACAGCCCACTCAATGCTGATCGTTGAAAGGCTATGTTATGCTTTGTCATCACGGGCAAGGAGGCAGAATATGCACATCAATACCAAAATGAGGCTTGCGGCGCTTTTATACCTTATGGCGGCGTACGCGGTTGCTCTGCCGGGGCTTGCGCTGTTTACAGACCTGATGATAAACGGTGGCATTATTGATATGTGGAAAGGCGCATATTCATTTATGGACCTGCTTGCCCGACGTAAAATACTTTATCTGCATTTTGCCGGGCTGGGCGCTATTCTGGGTTTTGTCTACTGGCTGTTTTTCTTCCGAAAATACCGCCATCACGATCCCCTCGATAAATATTTTAAGTAGCGCCCGGCACGACGTACTGATTATGCCCGGTCAGCGAATGATGAAATCTGAGCCAGAAGCATCTCGCATACCTTACATACCATTCGCTGGACATCTGTCAGCTGCGTCGAGGCTTCCAGCCCTTTACCAGGGTTCTATTTAGCCTGCAGCTCCCTGCGGATAATTTCCGCCCCGGCGCTTAGCGCATTGAGCTTGCCGCTCGCCACCGGACGCGATAGCGGCGCCATGCCGCAGTTGGTTGAAGGATAAAGCTTATCGGCATCCACAAACTGCAGCGCTTTACGTAAGGTCGCGGCGACTTCCTCCGGCGTTTCGATCGCATTGGTCGCCACGTCGATGGCTCCAACCATCACTTTTTTACCGCGAATCAGCTCGAGCAGATCCATAGGCACCCGCGAGTTATGGCACTCCAGTGAGATAATATCAATGTTGGATGTTTGTAGCTTAGGGAACGCTTCTTCATATTGGCGCCACTCCGTTCCCAACGTCTTTTTCCAGTCGGTATTGGCCTTGATGCCGTATCCATAGCAGATATGGACCGCGGTTTCGCATTTAAGCCCTTCAATCGCTCTTTCTAATGCCGCGATGCCCCAATCATTGACCTCATCAAAAAACACATTAAAGGCTGGCTCATCAAACTGAATAATGTCGACGCCGGCGGCCTCCAGTTCCCTGGCTTCCTGATTAAGTATCTTCGCAAACTCCCAGGCCAGTTTTTCGCGGCTCTTGTAGTGATTGTCATAGAGCGTATCAATCATGGTCATGGGACCCGGCAGAGCCCACTTAATCGGCTGGCTGGTGAGCTGACGTAAAAAACGCGCATCTTCGACAAAAACGGGTTTTTGACGCTCGACGGCGCCCACGACGGTCGGAACGCTCGCATCGTAGCGATTACGGATTTTAACGACTTCGCGTTTTTCAAAATCGACGCCGCTGAGGTGCTCAATAAACGTAGTAACAAAATGCTGACGGGTTTGCTCGCCATCACTGACGATGTCGATGCCGGCGCGCAGTTGGTCGAATAAGGACAGGCTCAGCGCGTCTTTTTTCCCGGCAATTAACTCTTCATTCTGCAGTTTCCATGGGGACCACAGTTTCTCAGGCTCTGCAAGCCAGGACGGTTTCGGTAAGCTGCCGGCCGTTGAAGTGGGTAATAATTTTGTCATTATCGATAGCCTTATATATGCGATGTCTTAAAGAGCGTAATGAGCAGACCATTGCTGCAGAATATTTTTATACGGTTTAATAAAGTGCTCTTCGGTAAACTTCCCCTGCTCTACCGCCAGCTGGCTGCGCTCTTCACGATCGTAAACAATTTTGGTTAATGAATGGTCCTGATGATGCAGATCGGGCTGATAGCAGAGTCCTGCGGCAGAGTTGGCGTTGTAGATCTCCGGGCGGTATATCTTCTGGAACGTCTCCATCGTGCTGATGGTGCTAATCAGCTCAAGGCTCGTGTAATCGCTCAGCAAATCCCCTGAGAAATAAAAGGCCAAAGGCGCAACGCTGTTTTTCGGCATAAAGTAGCGAACCTTCAGGCCCATTTTGCCAAAATATTGCTCAGTCAACGATGACCCATCTGGCCGGTATTCGAGCCCCAGGACAGGATGTTGATTTCCGGTCTGGTGATAGGTGTCTTTGCTGGAGACGCTAAGGCAAATGACCGGTGATTTTTTGAAATTGGCCTTGTACTGCGCTGAATTGACGAAATGTTTAAATATGTTGCCGTGCAAATCGCCGAATCCTTCAGGAAGGCTAAAACCTGCGCGTCCTTTATTATGGTCTAACAGCCATACGCTAAAGTCGTAGTCGCGAACGTACGAAGAGAAATTATTGCCAACGATACCCTCAATACGTTCATCGGTCTTTTTATCAATAATGCTGGTTTGCAATATTTCAATCACCGGAAAGGTATCGCCGGTGGCGTTGAACTTCATTTCGGCTGAAATAATTTCCAGCTCAACCGCGTAGCGATCGCCTTTGGGATTATCCCAATGCGCCAGGTTGTTGAAACGGTTGTTTATCATGGCTAACGTATTGCGCAGATTCTCCCGGCGATTTTCCCCTCTGGCTAAATTAGCAAAGTTGGTTGTAATACGCGTATTTTCTGAGGGGTTATAGTTTTCATCAAAGAGAGTGCGTTTAATAGTAAAGGTAAATTGTTGATTCATCGCAGATGTGCATCCTAAGTTCTGAGATAAAAACTGCAGTCCTTTCTGATGGTTGCAGGCTGGCGCAGGCTTCCATAAGCAGTCTTCATCTTCATATTATCTATATCGAATACAGCATGTTATGCCAGAGCCATTAGATGAGTGAAAGCGAGTTAATTTCATTACAACATGAGCCATATTCATGGTCTGACGTTAGCCCATGCTGTATCTCGTTGGACAGATCCAGCCGCTCTTGCCAACGAGCTTGTCCTGCCGGTTAAACATCCGCACATTTTCCTGTCGCCTGTATGAGTTGATGCTGAAGCAAGAAACATCAGAGGTCGGCCAGGCTAAACACGACCTCAAGCCTGGCGTCTTTCTTTTCAACAACCGCACTCTTCATGCTCCTTTGCGCTCTGTCGGGCGCGATCGTTGGAGGAATATGGAAGTGGGACCGGCGCGTTTTCATGCTTTAGTTTGGTGATGTCCAAAACCTGACTAACGCTACCGATATTTTTTCTGGCATATTTATGTTCTATGGTTAATTCGGATTATCAACAGCGAATATAGCCATCAACAACCCGCTCTAACTTATTGATTTGAGGGATACAATGAATAATGTCATTCTCAGCATAATTGCTAAAATTTCCGCCATGGATGCCGAAAGTAAGCAGCTTGCTGCCCAGGTCGAGGCGCAGTCTTTGCTCATTAGCGCGCTGATGCTCGCTATCGGCAAGGAAGGCGGCGTCGCGGAATTAGTTAGCAGCGTAACGAAAGCGATAAATTCAGTACTGGAATCATCTGAAGACGTTCTGAAGACGGACGCAGAACTGCTTCTGACCAAGTTTCAGGAACAAATAGCGCTCACGCAGTTGATAAGCACCCACGAAGATGAAATCAGTCATGACAGGCTCGATGATTAACAAAGGTCAGTCTGTTATAGATTGGGAATATGCAGGACTTGCGGTTAGTCATGAGCTTACCGGCCATCAGCAACTATTGGCCGGTTCAGCTTCAGAAAATAGGGATACTCCAGGCGGAATACGCTTTGTCTACTCGCCTGCGCTGCTGCTGGAGGCAAACCGCTCGGTACATTAAGGCAAATCAGGCTTCACTTTTTCCCGGGGCCAGCGTATGTCACCAACGCCGTTAACTTTCGGCATGGCAAATAAAAAGCCCTGGAAACGTTTGATACCCGCAGATTCGAGCCAGCACCACTCCTCTATCCGCTCTATGCCTTCAGCAACCACCGCAATCTCAAGTTCACGGCAGCAGTTGATGATCGATCTGACCACCGCTTGTTTAGGGCCGCTCTGATGGATGTCGGTAATAATCTCGCGGTCGATTTTAACTTTATCAGGCTGAATTTTTGTCAACAACGAGAGTCCAGCATAACCGGCGCCAAAGTCATCAATTGCCAGCCCCATACCAGAGACGCGCAGTTTTTTTATCGCGCAGCTGAACTGGCTAAAACCGGAGATCATTTCATCTTCGGTCACCGCCACGATCACCTGTTCGGGTTCAAGACCCTGTTTTTTTATTTCCTGCAACAGGTATTCAATGGCATCAGGAATAACAACCAGAGACATCGGAAGGATATTAATGGATATTTTATGGTCGCCAATATTGATTTCCTTCGCCAGGGCAAAGGCAACTGATTTCGCTTTGAGATCAACTTCATAACGTTGCTCTGGCGGAATCGAGGCAAAGAAATTAGCGGGACTACCGCCGTCTTTATCACGAATAAGCGCTTCAAGCGAAGTGATATTCCCGGCCAACGGTTCGATAATGGGCTGGAAAGCAAACTGACAGCATTGACCGGCAAAAAACGATTCTCGCGGCGCATGAAATGCATGTTTACGCGAATGAAGCGACCATTTGTCAGGCCGTAAAAAGGGTGACGGCGCGGCAGCGCTTTTTTGACTGATAAAAGTATGGATAAATTTATAGACGCGCTCTTCGGTGGAAAGATAGCCTTTCAGCTGGCTAAGCTGGCGAACCTTTGTCAGGACGTCAGCGGCTTGCAGTTTATTCAGGTCAAAAAACATCATCCCTACGTTTTCAAAGCGCCGGCGCGGCGCGTAATCACGCATCAGCTCGACAACCTGATAGTGGCGATCGTCTTGCTTTATCGTGCTGAATAGCTGCTCAAGCACGCACTCATCCCCCTCAAGTATCTGAAGGTAAACATTATCTTTTAAAAGAAGTATGCCCGTAATCCCGCGTGCTGCGTTCTCAGTATTCGCTTTTTCAACCAGCAGTATGAGATCGGTTTCTTGTGTTAAATGCATCTGACTTCTGTAAATCAGAGTTGTCAGCATAATCCCATCCAGATGTTTGCCAGGAGAATGGAACTGTGTAACACAGTTTACCCTTTTAACCCAGGCTATCTGTCATAATTAACTGGACCGGCTGTAGCCGACTAAGTTTATCCGATTATTTACGGCAGCAACCGGCAAGGGCCAGCGAAATAATCCTCAGCGGCGCGGGTAATGGCAGTGATTCATTCAGCAGCCATTTAAACCGTTTGGTAAATGCGTTTTTTAAGCGGTATTTACTAGCCAACAAATCCCTGCTCGCGCATACGCGCTATCGCCTCTTCGCTGGCGCAGACCATGCCCGTGGTCAGCGTTTCAAAACCAAAGCGGCGATAAAAGCCGACTTTATCCACCACCGAGTAGATGAAGGTTTTGCCGAACGGCCGCAGCCGATCGCTGACCGATTGCATCAGCTGCTGCCCGTACCCCTTTCCCTGACAGCGCGGGTGCACCGCGACATCCGCCAGATAGCTGCACCAGGTCAGGTCGCTAATCGCCCGGGCAACGGCAATAAGCTGCCCGTTTTCATAGCCAAACCAGCAAAAGGTACTATGGCGAAACGCGCGCTCCACCAGCGCTACGTCCCGCTGATTGAGACCTGCGGCGGCGATAATCTCCGCCACCGTCAGCCAGTCAACCGAGTCCACGTGCTCTTTATCTTTTAATATCATCATGACGTTGCCTTTCACTCGCCTGCTTTGGCTTTCAGCATAGCCGAATGGCGCTAAAAAAAGCGCGCCCTGCCGCCCCCGGTCAACAGCATTTTATGCTGGATAAAAAAGTATAAGCCGGGGAAATTTTCTGACACCGCGGCGTGAAAACAGCGCATTTATGCTTAACAGCGGCGAGTAATCGCCCTGCTAGCAGAATTAAATAAAATAATGCCATGTTCCAACGACCGAAAACGGGCAAAAAAAAACCGCCATGTGACTGGCGGTGAATGAATGCTTGCATGGATAGATTGTGTTTTGCATTTTTACGTTCAGGGCATAACCCCCTGAGTACGCTTGTCCGATAACCTATCACGCGCAACATCAATGAAAGCTAAACGGACCGTTGTTTACAGCTTTTCCACCAGCGCTTTGATCTGCGCGACAAGACCCTCTTTCTCCTCCTGGCTGGCGCCCGCGCAGGGCCAGGTGGAGTGGCGGATAATCAGGCGCGTCGGCAGCAGCTCGCGGATCTTCATCTGCGGAGCGGCCATGAGCTTGATAAGCAGCTCGACCGCCCGTTTCCCGAGAACATTAAAATCCTGGGCGACGGTGGTCAGCGGCGGCTGGAAATAGAGACTGTCCGCCGTATCGTCATAGCCGGTGACCGAGATAGCCTGGCTGCCGGTGCGGTTAAGCTGCGCCAGCGCACTCAGCACCCCAAGCGCCATCTGATCGTTAGCCACCACGATGGCGCTGAGGCGCGGATGGTGATGCAGCAGCTCAAACGTTTTGTGCCAGCCGCTGGCGGCGCTCCAGTCGCCAAACACCGTCACCGCATTACTGACCCCCAGCCGGTGCAGCGCCTCGCGCCAGCTGCTCAGTCGCATACGCGCGGAAATCGAACTTTCCGGCCCGGCAAGCAGGCCGAACTCGCGGTGCCCGGCGTCCCAGAGATGACGTACGCAGGCGCCGCAGCCGTCGCGGTGATCGAAACGCACGCTGCAAACGTCGGCCTCCGGCGAAACGTCAAGAAACAGGCATGCAATGTCGGGATTCTCCGCCACCAGCCGCTCCGCAAGACTGCTTTCGAGCGGCAGGCTGATAATCGCGCCGCGGATATGCTGGGCGCGAAACTCATTGAGCCTGGCCTGAAGCGACGGATAATCGATCTGCACCGGCATCGCAATTGAAACTTCAAGCTGATGCAAACCCGCATAGCTTTTCACCGCCGCGGCGATTTGCGAAGGCGCGTGCAGCGTTAGCGAGGCGGTAATCAGGCCAATCGACGGCGCGGATTTCCCCGCCAGCAGCTGCGCAGAACGGTTCGGCACATAGCGCAGCGCCTGCATCGCGCGGATCACTTTATCGCGGGTTCTTTCAGACACCACGTCCGGATTATTCAGCACTCGGGAGACCGTCTGCTGGGATACCCCGGCCTCGCGGGCCACATCTTCTAGCGTTGCCGATCGACGCTGCATAGCGCGCTCCTTCCCTATTTTGAACCCTCAATGTCGTCCGCTAACATTTTATGTTTAAAGGACGACAAAAATCAGCCCTTTTTCCAGCTTTTCGTGATCGCCAGTAGGTTTCATTTTCGCCAATATTGCGGCCTTGACGAAAATAACTGATAACAAATTTATATTGTCTAGCGAATGACATTTTTCTCACTTATCCTTCAGGTATGCGTATGCAACAACACGACTCAATCTCCGCTGCAGGAGCGACGTTTCATCAGGTTCTCGCCCGCGAAGACTGGCAAAACCAAACCATTACCCATCTCAACCGTTTACCGGCCCACCCGACGTTCGCCAGCTGGCGCGATACCGACGCGGCGCGGAAAAACCAGCCCTCGGCGTTCCGCCGCCGGCTTGACGGCCAGTGGCAGTTTTCCCTTGCCCGCAGCCCGTTTGATGTGGATGCCCGCTGGCTGAAAGACGATCTGCCGGACAGCCGCAGTACGCCGGTGCCGTCAAACTGGCAAATGGAAGGCTACGACGCCCCGATCTATACCAACGTCCGCTACCCGATCGACACTACGCCGCCGCGCGTGCCTGAGGAGAATCCAACCGGCTGCTACTCGCTGACGTTCAGCGTCGATGAGAGCTGGCGAGCCGACGGCGAGACGCAGATTATCTTCGACGGCGTTAATTCGGCTTTCCATCTGTGGTGCAACGGCGAATGGGTCGGTTATTCGCAGGACAGTCGCCTGCCCGCGGCCTTCGATCTCTCGCCCTACCTTCAGCCGGGCGATAACCGCATCTGCGTGATGGTGATGCGCTGGAGCGCGGGGACCTGGCTTGAAGACCAGGATATGTGGCGCATGAGCGGCATTTTCCGTTCGGTCTGGCTGCTGAACAAACCGACCCTGCACCTCAGCGACGTTCAGCTCACGCCGCAGCTCGATGCGCTTTACCGCGACGCCGAGCTGCTGGTGAACTTAAGCGTTGCCGCGCCGGTCGCGCTGCTGGAGGCGCTGACGGTGAAGGTTGAGCTGTGGGATGAGGATCGTCTGGTCGCCAGCCACCAGCAGTCGCCGGGTTCGCCGATTATCGATGAGCGCGGAAACTATGCCGAACGCGCGGCGATTCGTCTGCCGGTAGAAAAACCGGCGCTGTGGAGCGCGGAAACGCCAAACTGCTATCGGGCGGTGGTGTCCCTGTGCCGCGGCGATGAAACGATCGAGGCTGAAGCCTGGGATATCGGCTTTCGCCGGGTTGAAATCAAAAATGGCCTGCTGCTGTTAAACGGCAAACCGCTGCTGATCCGCGGCGTCAACCGTCACGAGCACCATCACCTGCGCGGCCAGGTGGTGACCGAAGAGGATATGGTGCAGGACATCCTGCTGATGAAGCAGAACAACTTTAACGCCGTGCGCTGCTCGCATTATCCAAACACTCCGCGCTGGTACGAGCTGTGCAATCGCTATGGCCTGTACGTCGTTGACGAAGCCAATATTGAAACCCACGGCATGGTGCCGATGAATCGTCTTTCCGACGATCCGGCCTGGCTGCCGGCCTTCAGCGCCCGCGTCAGCCGAATGCTGCAAAGCAACCGCAACCACCCGTCGATTATTATCTGGTCGCTGGGAAATGAATCCGGCGGCGGCGGCAACCATGAAGCGATGTATCACTGGCTGAAGCGCAACGACCCTTCCCGCCCGGTGCAGTACGAAGGCGGCGGCGCCGACAGCACCACCACCGATATTATCTGCCCGATGTACGCTCGCGTTGAGCGCGACCAGCTGATTCCAACGGTGCCAAAATGGGGGATCAAAAAGTGGATCAGTCTGCCGGGCGAGCAGCGACCGCTGATCCTCTGCGAATACGCCCACGCGATGGGCAACAGCCTCGGCAACTTTGCCGATTACTGGCAGGCCTTCCGCGACTATCCGCGCCTGCAGGGCGGATTTATCTGGGACTGGGCGGATCAGGCCATCAGCAAAACCTTCGACGATGGCAGCGTCGGCTGGGCCTACGGCGGTGATTTTGGCGATACGCCGAACGATCGCCAGTTCTGTATGAACGGCCTGGTCTTCCCCGACCGTCGCCCGCACCCTTCATTAATTGAGGCGAAACACGCGCAGCAGTACTTCCAGTTTACCCTGCTTGCGCAATCCCCGCTGCGGATCGGCGTCAGCAGCGAATATCTGTTCCGCGCCACCGATAACGAAGCGCTGCGCTGGCAGGTCCAGGCCGGCGGAGAAACCTTTGCCGAGGGTCAAGTGAAGCTTGAGCTGAGCCCTGAAGGCCAGAGCGAGCTGACGCTGTGCGATGCGCTGGCGCTGCCCGTGGGCGCCGAAGCGGTGTGGCTGACGCTGGAGGTTGTCCAGCCAAAGGCCACCGCCTGGTCCGACGCCGGGCATCGCGTCGCCTGGCAGCAGTTCCCGCTCGCCGCCCCGCTGGCGCTGCGCCGGCCTTCCCCCGTCGGCACGGCGCCAGTGCTGGAGAGCAGCGACGCGGCCTGGACCGTACGCAGCGGCTCGCAGCAATGGACTATCGACCGGGAGAGCGGCCTGCTGACCCACTGGCAGGTAGAGGGTGTGGAACAGCTGCTGACGCCGCTGCGCGACCAGTTTGTGCGCGCGCCGCTGGATAACGATATCGGCGTCAGCGAAGTGGAGCGCATCGACCCCAACGCCTGGGTTGAACGCTGGAAGAGCGCCGGGCTCTACGGCCTCAGCGCCCGCTGCGTACAGTGCGACGCCCAGCGCCTGGCCCATGAAGTGGTTATCGATAGCCGCTGGCACTATCTGCGCGGCGACGAAGTGGTGATTGTCAGCCACTGGCGGATGACGTTTGATGGCGAAGGCAAGCTGCATCTGGCGGTCGATGGCGAACGCGCCGGCACCCTGCCGCCGCTGCCGCGCATCGGGCTGAATTTCCAGGTTCCGGACCAGCATCAACCGGTTTCCTGGCTCGGCTACGGCCCGCATGAAAACTATCCGGACCGCCGCACCAGCGCCTGTTTCTCCCGCTGGCAGCTGCCGCTGGAAGAGATGACCACACCGTACATTTTCCCGACGGAAAACGGCCTGCGCTGTGATAACAAAGCGCTGGACTGGGGGCGCTGGCACGTCGCGGGCGATTTCCACTTCTCCGTACAGCCCTACAGCACCGCGCAGTTAATGGAGACCGATCACTGGCACAGGATGAAGCCGGAAAACGGCGTCTGGATCGCGCTCGATGCTCAACACATGGGCATCGGCGGCGATGACTCCTGGACACCCAGCGTACTACAGGAATGGCTGCTGCTTGAGACACAATGGCAATATCAGTTAACGATTCATTTCCAATAATAATCGGGGGCGCCAGCCCCCAACCTTACAGGCATAATAATATGGAATATTCACAATGAAACTCTCTGAACTCGCGCCACGAGAACGGCATAATTTTATATATTTCATGCTGTTCTTTTTCTTCTACTATTTCATTATGTCAGCCTATTTCCCCTTTTTCCCGGTGTGGCTGGCGGAAGTTAACCATTTAACCAAAACCGAAACGGGGATCGTCTTCTCCTCCATTTCGCTATTCGCGATAATTTTCCAGCCGGTGTTTGGCCTGATTTCCGATAAGCTCGGCTTGCGCAAACATCTGCTGTGGACGATTACAATTTTATTAATTCTGTTTGCCCCTTTCTTTATTTTTGTTTTCTCGCCGCTGCTGCAGATGAATATCATCGCGGGCGCGCTGGTGGGCGGGATCTATCTGGGGATCGTCTTCTCCAGCGGCTCCGGGGCGGTAGAAGCCTATATTGAACGCGTCAGCCGCGCCAACCGTTTTGAATATGGTAAAGTGCGCGTCTCCGGCTGCATCGGCTGGGCGCTGTGCGCTTCGATCACCGGCATTCTGTTTAGTATCGACCCCAATATTACCTTCTGGATCGCCTCCGGCTTCGCGCTGATCCTCGGCGTGCTGCTGTGGGTTTCAAAACCGGAGAGCAGCAATAGCGCCGAGGTTATCGACGCCCTGGGCGCCAACCGTCAGGCCTTCTCAATGCGTACCGCCGCAGAGCTTTTGCGGATGCCGCGCTTCTGGGGCTTTATTATTTATGTCGTTGGCGTCGCCAGCGTCTATGACGTTTTCGACCAGCAGTTTGCCAACTTTTTTAAAGGCTTCTTCGCCAGCCCACAGCGCGGCACCGAAGTCTTTGGCTTCGTGACCACCGGTGGGGAATTACTCAATGCGCTGATCATGTTCTGCGCGCCGGCGATTATTAACCGAATTGGCGCCAAGAATGCCCTGTTAATTGCCGGGTTGATTATGTCAGTCCGCATTTTAGGCTCGTCTTTCGCGACCTCGGCGGTGGAAGTGATTATATTGAAAATGCTGCATATGTTTGAGATCCCGTTCCTGCTGGTCGGCACCTTTAAATATATCTCCTCGGCATTTAACCCCAAACTCTCGGCGACGCTGTTCCTGATCGGCTTTAATTTATCGAAACAGCTTTCAGGCGTGGTGCTCTCAGCGTGGGTGGGACGGATGTATGATACCGTCGGCTTCCATCAGGCTTATCTGATCCTGGGCTGTATTACCCTGAGCTTTACCGTTATTTCGCTGTTTACCCTGAAAGGCAGCAAAACGCTGCTGCCGGCCACGGCATAAAACCAGGCCGCCGGAAAGCCTCCGGCGGCGATTCGTTTCCGGGCCGGATTAGGCCCGTGCCGCTAGTCGGCGATCCGCGTTTCCCCGTCGAGATTTTCCAGGCCGTAAAGACGCGCTTGCGCCATGGACGAAATTAGCTCCGCCAGCTCGGCGGAGTGGCTGGTTAACCAGATTTGGCTATAGCGCGAAGCTTCAACAATGAGCCGGGCCAGCGCGGGAAACATCTGGCGATGCAGGCTGTTTTCCGGCTCGTTAATGGCCAGAAACGCAGGAGGACGCGGGCTCAACAACGCCACCGCCAGGCACAGGAAGCGCAGGGTGCCGTCGGACATCTCCGCCGCCAGTAAAGGCCGCCAGACGCCGTTGCGGCGCATCTTTACCGAGAAACGCGAGTTTTCGTTTTCACAGTAGAAGGTACACTCCGGAAAGGCTTCGCCGAGGATTTCGTGCAGCAGTTCTTCCGCGCCGATTTCCACGATCGTCTGAAAGGCGGCGGCGAGGTTGTGTCCATCGCTGTCGAGCACCGGCGAGCGATAGCCGACTGTCGGGTGTCGCAGCGGTGAGAGTCTGCCAATATTAAATTCGTGATAAAAGCGCCAGTGGCGCATGGTTTCCCTGACCCGCGAAACCTCCGGAAAACGGTGCGGCTCGCCCAGTTGGCCAAAAATCGATTCATTCTCGTAAATGGCGTCGGTAAAGGTACTCTTTTCGCCATTCACATCCACCAGGAACGCCGCCTGGTTTTTACGCTCCAGCACGCGCGATGAAGGACGTCGGGAAAATCCCGCCAGCCAGATCGACTCTTCTTTAACGATCGGATCCAGCTGAAACTGGGTAGGGTAAGGCAGCTTTTCCGGAAAACCCACCAGCAGCTGGTAGTCAAACTCGTCGGTCACACAGCCAATCTGCAGCCGCCGCGGAAAGCGGTCGGTCGGCGCGCCTGGCCCGGACCACATAATGTTTTCCAGCCCGCCCTCATCGCTGATATAGCCAGAAAACTTCCCGTCGGCGCAGGCGGTTAACAGGTGGATGGCTTTATAGATATTGGACTTACCGCAGCCGTTGGGGCCAAAGACGATATTCAGCGCCCCGAGTTCCAGCTCAATATCCCTGACCGATCTGAAATTTTTTATCCGGATATGGTTAATCATAGATTCCCGAAACTGATAAAAGCGTTAGGCGCTACTGTATCGGAGGCGAAAGGAAAACAAAACAGGCGCGGACCGGACGACAGCTTGCCGCCCGGCTCCGGCTTAGCTGAAGAGTTTTTTCATGCCGCGGGTCAGCGCGACTCTTTTGAGTTTGTCCGTATCCTCATGGCTCTCGTTGAAAACGCCGAAAAAATAGCGTTCATCGTCGATAGTTTGCGATACGATTCTGTAGCTCAGCGGCTGGCCGGATTTCGCGCCGTACTGCGCGGGCGTCACGGAAATCTCCGTCGCGTTATCGGCGACGCTAACCATCAGGCCGTCGCCCTTCCCTCCAACCAGCATCACCTTAATTAACGGATGCACCATGTCCCTCCCGGGTTGAGGTCAATGATTAATTTGCGATGGCCGCAGGCTGACAGTTGGCCGTTGCACCGCCGTGGCCGGACTTATCTTTAGCGGAGACCGACCGAGCGCCCTCTTTTCCAACAACGGGCGGCAACGGCACACCTTCTTTGTCCACCGCAGGCGACGCCTTCTGGCAGGTCGCCGTTTTCGTGGCCTCTGCGCCCCAGACAGGGGTTTGCAGACTCAGGATCGCCAAGGGAGCAAGCAGCAACGTGTTCTTCAGTACTTTCTTATAGTTCATACCGGCCTTGAGTAAAAAAATTTCTTTCTTATGCTGAGCTAAGCGCTGATTATTAGGAGTAAAAGCTGACAAATGATGAAGGAAAAAAGAGGAATTGTGAACATCAATAGTTCTTATTTATGAATTGCTGCCTTTCCTGCCCCCGCGCCCGACGGATCTTATCTCCAGGAATTACCTTAATCAATTGAAATGACGGCAATCCCACCCATTCTGGCGACGTTTCTTTTCGCCAGAGTGTAGCGCTTTTGTGGCAGAAACAGCGACCTGGTTTATATCCCGGACGTTGTGGAAAATTCCTGGAGTGAGGCTCACCGACGGCTGAGCATTTGTACTTCGCTTGTTAGCCACTAGACTTAAATAAGTCAAACCAAAGGAGACTCCCATGTCATCACAAGAGTATGAAAACGACGCGCAGAATCTGGCGGACAAAGTGAGCAACAAAGTCAATGAATTCGCCGGGGAAGCCCAGCAGCAATTTGGTGATGCGGTTGATTCGCCTAAACATCAGCTAAAAGGCGCGGCCCGTAAGTACGCCGCTCAGGCGTCGGATGCCGTTTCAGAGGTCTCGGAACGCGTCAGGGAAAATCCCCTAACCGGGCTACTGGCGGCCGGCGCCATCGGGCTGGTGATTGGTTTGCTGGCGGGAAGGAAATAACCCTATAAGGCCCTTTGGGCCTTAATTTTTGTCTCTCAAGCACGCCGATGCGCAAGCCAACTCAAATCGCCACAACGTCAGCAACCTCAAACTGAAAAACATACGGGTCGGAAAGCAGCTGAAACCGCTCATCATCCGCGTAGGTCACCGCCACATGATAGTCTTCACCGGCAAAGGCGATGACCGCATCCAGATTGTGCCAGTACGTTGCCAGGAAGAAGTGTTCCCACTCCCCCTGCGTTTCCCGTCTGACAAACGCCCCCGCGTTGCCGCTGATGCCCTGGGAATGCTGTACGCCTGTCGACTGCAGATGAACCGCAAACGCATCGCCAAACTCAACGGGAACACAACCATGCCAGGTTCTGACAATCATCTCCACACCCCATAAAAAATCAACAAAGATGCATTTATAGCAAATAAATTCCGATAGGAGTGACTTTTTATGCAATTACTTTATGCGAATCATACCGCCTGGTACATCCCGGACATTTGCAGGTATAATCTCACTCATTATTCAGCGGATTCAGACACGAAGATGACAAAACTCACCTTACAGGAACAAATGCTTAAAGCCGGGTTAGTAACCAGCAAAAAAATGGCCAAAGTTCAGAGAACGGCGAAAAAGTCCCGCGTTCAGGCTCGTGAAGCCAGAGAAGCAGTGGAAGAGAATAAGAAAGCGCAGCTTGAGCGAGATAAGCAGCTTAGCGAGCAGCAAAAGCAGGCGGCGCTCTCGAAAGAGTATAAAGCGCAGGTTAAGCAGCTCATTGAAATGAATAAAATCGATATTTCAAAAGGCAATATTGATTTTAACTTCACGGATAACAACTTCATTAAAAAAATCGCCGTGGATAAACTCACCCAGGCACAGCTGATTAGCGGCCGTCTCGCCATTGCCCGTCTGGGCGGCGATAACGACGGCGAAAGCAAATACGCGATTATCCCGGCGAGCGTCGCCGATAAAATCGCCCAGCGCGACGCCAGCAGCATTGTCTTAAACAGCGCGCTAAGTGCGGAAGAGCAGGACGAAGACGATCCGTATGCTGATTTTAAAGTTCCCGATGATTTGATGTGGTAAGCAATACGGGCCTGCGCAGACCGGAGATTCAGGCCTGGTCTGCGCAGGCGTTGCGCTTTACACTCCGCGCAGCAAAAATTGAGTAGATAAACGATTAACCAGGCGGTAACGGCGATGAACGGAACGATCACAACGTGGTTTAAAGATAAAGGTTTTGGATTTATCAAAGATGAAAACGGCGATAATCGCTATTTTCATGTGATTAAGGTTGCCAACCCGGAACTCATTAAAAAAGATGCAGCAGTCACTTTCGAACCCACCACCAATAACAAGGGTTTGTCAGCCTATGCGGTAAAAGTCCTGCCGGAAAGCAAATATATCTATATTGCAGGGGAGCGGATTAAGCTTACATCGATCAAATCTTTCCTGGTATACAGCGAGGAAGAGCCCGCCGATGCCCGCATCGACAAAGAGAATGCGGTCCTTTCCGTAGGCCTGTTGATGGGAAACATCAGGCCAAAATCCACCGCTAAGCCTGGCGAAATGCGCTCGGTGAAAAAGCTGGCCATTACCACCTTCCAGGGAACCACCCTCATCTTCTCAGAAGATGAGATAGATATTGAAGCCACGGTAAAACTGCTTAAGGTGTGAAAGCGTACGGCTCAACAAACCGGGCTCTGCGCCCGGTTTGGGAGTGATGACAAATCTGTTTAAACATCTTCACCGGGTGGCGGTTGACGCCTTACCCGGCCTGCCAATATCAGAGTCACAATCTGCCGCGCAGTTTCTTCGGACTCGTGCAAGCGAAGCGCCGTCAGGTAATTCCCGCCGTTCTGTTCTTTATCCGCAATGGGACGCCGGGCTCTGCGTCCTTTTATTAACCAGATAATTTTTCTCCTCCCTCAGCCAATATCCGCCTGCCTCTCGGTTTATTCCAGTCGCGCGCGCGTTATGCCCGTAAAAACATGACGCAAAATACGCTAATCCGCATTAGCTGTTAAAAAAGGTTATTATTACCCTAAATAATTCAAGTTACAGGACAAGGCACTCGTGCCTTGAACAGCGCTTACGCTGGCCTCGAAGGGGCGAGGCCGCAGGCAGACATTATATTGAGCCTTGTTGATACCCTATTTTCATTTGCCTTGCGCACGGTGATGAGCAAGGTAAGTCCTAAAATGTTCCCGGCGGTAAACGGTTTGTTGGTTTTGCCCGCAGCGCGAGGCTAAAATTTTGCCGCTATGGTACTGCCTCCATAGCACATTGCTCACCTGCAGCTCTTGCATACGGTTTGCAGGTGAGCAGCCTTATCCGCAGCAAAATTTACTTATTCACATTTTATCCGCTGATTTCTTGATATATCGGCGATCCGTTGCATAATGAAGTCTACGCACATCGCGCCCTTCTTTAGGGGATACGCCAGTAGCAGCGCTTTTGGACATAACCGCTTCTGCAGCTAGCCCCCATCCGGCTTGATCATCGACATCTCTCAGTAACAGAGTTTTTGGATGTTATTCAATAGCTTTTTCCTGTGAAGTCAGAAATGCGTTTTCTCAAAAAAATCTTGAAGTGAGGATTTAAGCCTATGAAATATGTATAGTTACCTTGATATAGAAAAAATCAAAGCCAATCTTGAGTGGATTGTTAATCAATCTTTAGCAAACTCTGAGATGCCCTCCGTTTCCGATCGCAAAACAATCTACAGCCTTCTGGAGCTCATACAGACCTATGACGGACTGCTGGAGTTAATTGTCCAATACGGAATTACCGTAGTCGATAAGGAAATCATCGAAGGCTTGTCGCTCACAGAAGAGTTTATCGCTAAGGTCAAATCGAATGCGAATGCATTTTAACCATGCCCTGGCACCTCTGCAGTATCACGTCCCCATCTTGATGAATGTAAGGCTTCAGTTTGGGAAGGAAAAACGGACAAAAAACGGGCCTGGCGCTCGTCCCTCTTCACGTGACAAACGCCGGACTAACCCAGTCCGCGGTTTTCCCGCATCAGTTCATTCTCAACAGCGCGCTCGCGCCAGTGGCGACAAAGCGCAGTTAAATCAAAATCCGTGCCGCGAGACAAAATGGCCTCGCGGAAACGCTGGCCCTATCCGCGGGTTAAACCGCCCAGCTCAACGCGTCCCGGATAGCTACGCGGTTGAAGTATCAAATCAACGGCATGCATGCCGTTAAATGAGGAATAGCGTCTCGCCCTATGATTCAATGGACGTCGCTAAAGATTAGCTTTCGATGCTATAATCATATGATTTTCTGAATGATTGCCATTAATTAATAAGATCCATGAATACAAATTACCACTGGCATAACAAACCCTGGCAGTTAGTGCGATTGAAAATCGCTGAAAAATAAACAAATCACTTTCACAAGCCGCTGATTTGGCTGCAGATTCTCATTAAAAAGTTATAAAAAATTTTTCTTTAACGCTATTGTCATTATATTAAACAAGAAATACCCCAATCTCATTGGGCGTTACTTAAATAAAACATCATACGTCGTTCGAAATCCCTTCCACTTTCTTTTTAAAAGAAGAACATCATACTAAAATCGCCATCATCACCAAAAATATTTATTTAGAAAAGTCCATAAAGGAACTTACCCAAGAAATTGCGAATAATGAAAAACCCCAGTTAGACAACAATCAGGAACTTATCAGATCCTTTTTCATCGTTATAAGAAAAACATCTCTCCATTTTAATTATAATTTCATACACTTGCTTTTAAAACTCAACTTTTTCTGTCTTTAAAATCCGAAAATCCAGAAATCAGTGAAACCAGCAATAAAAAACCGCGAATACCAGAAGCAATATATTAGCCATACTCAATCCGTTCAATGAAAGATTAATATTATTTTTCGCCAAAAAAACCTCATGCCGGAGTTCATGTTTTTAAGCAAAAGTGGCCAGCGCGTCGATGCACGGGATTACCTAAAAGCGACAAACGATCCGGAGAGCACTAAATTTGGCAGAGACATTTTGCAGGGATTTTGAGGAAGAAAAAAAAACAAAAAACCGGGCGCTGGGCCCGGTCTTCTTCTACTTGTCAAAACGCTCGATTAGCTCAGCCCGCGGTTTTCCAGCATCGGCTCAATCTGCGGATCGTGTCCGCGCCACTGGCGATAAAGTTCAGCTAAATCAGTGCTATTGCCGCGAGACAAAATCGCTTCGCGGAAGCGCTGGCCGTTTTCACGGGTTAAACCGCCCTGCTCAACAAACCACTGGTAGCCGTCATCCGCCAGCATCTGCGTCCACAGATAGGCGTAATAACCCGCGGCGTAGCCGCCGCCGAAAATATGCGAAAAGTAGCTGCTACGATAGCGTGGCGGCACGGCGGCCAGATCCATATTCTCCGCACGCAGGGACGCGGCTTCAAACGCATCGACATCGTCCGGGAATTGATCCTCCCTCACACTATGCCAGTGCATATCCAGCAGCGCCGCAGCGAGCAGTTCGCTCATGTCGTAGCCTTTATTAAACTTCGCCGCGCGAAACATGCTGTCGCGCAGCGCGGGCGGCATGATTTCCCCGGTTTGATGATGCCGCGCATAGTGGGCAAATACCTGCGACTCGCTGGCCCAGTGTTCATAAATCTGTGAAGGAAACTCAACAAAATCGCGCGGCGTATTGGTTCCCGACAGGCTGGCATACTTCTGGTTGGCAAACAGGCCGTGCAGGGTATGCCCAAATTCGTGAAATAAGGTGATGACCTCATCCCAGGAAAGCAGCGCGCTATGTCCGGCTTTGGGTTTCTGGTAGTTACAAACGTTATAAATCACCGGATGCTGCGCACGCAGGGTGGATTGTTCAATAAATACGCCCATCCACGCCCCGCCGCTTTTGCTGTCCCGCGAGAAGTAGTCGCCGTAGAACAGCGCAATCCCCTCTCCGTTAGCGTCGATAATTTCCCATACCTGCACGTCCGGATGATAAACCGGAATATCGAATCGCTCGACAAAGCGAATCCCGAACAGCTGTGTTGCCGTCCAGAACACGCCGTCGCGCAGGACGCGGTCGAGGGCAAAATAGGGCTTGAGCTGCGCTTCATCGATGGCAAATTTCGCCCTGCGCACCTGCTCGGCGTAATAGAGCCAGTCCCACGCGGCCGCGCGGAAATCACCGCCTTCATTATCAATAACTTGCTGAATATCCGCCAGTTCCTGCTCTGCCCGCGCCTTCGCTGCCGGGGCGATTCGCCGCATAAAGGCAAACGCTTCTGCCGGATCGCCCGCCATCTGATCGGCCATTGACCAGCTGGCGAAGTCATCAGCGCCCAGCAGCTGCGCTTTGCGCGCGCGGAGCTCCGCTAGCCGCAGCACCAGCTCGCGAGTGTCATTCGCATCGCCCTTCTGATTTCGCGTCCAGCCTGCTGTAAACAAATTCTCTCGCGTCTGCCTGTCCTTCAGCGAAAGCAGCGCGGGCTGCTGGGTCGTATTGAGTAAAGGCAGCAGCCAGCGACCACCTAACCCCTTCTCCTGCGCGGCTTCTGCCGCTGCGCTTATCTCATCGTCGCTAAGCCCTGCGAGCTGATGAGCGTAATCCACCACCAGACCACCAGATTTTACCGCCGCCAGCAGGCGCTGCTGAAACTGGCTTTGCAGCGCTGCCGTTTCGGTATTCAACGCGCGAAGCGCCGCTTTGTGATCGTCCGCAAGCGTGGCTCCTGCAAGGGTAAAGCGTTGCCAGGTCACCTCCAGCAGACGTCGGGATTCGGCGTCAAGGGAGAGCGACTCTCGCCGCTCCCACACCTGCTTCACGCGCTGAAAAAGGGCATCGTTGAGCCAGATATCATTCGCCAGTTCCGCCATCTCAGAGGAAAACTGCTCATCAAGCGCCTGAATGGCCGGATTGGTCTCCGCGCCCGCCATCGCGAAAAAAACGTTGGTTACCCGAGCCAGCAGCTGGCCGCTCTGTTCCAGGGCTTCCAGCGTGTTGGCAAAATCAGCCGGCTGCAGGTTATTCACGATAGCGGCAATCTCTGCGCGCTGGCGACGAACGCCCTCGTCGAAGGCCGGACGGTAATGACTCACGTCAATCAAATCGAAACGCGGCGCCTGATAAGGCAGCAGACTGACGCTAAAAAAAGGATTGTTCTCCGACATCTTCATCTCCTGGACACGATTATTCTGTAAGATTAGGCAACTCATTGATTGACCGCAATGATTACTCTGTTCACCGCCGCGTTCGGCAGGGAGGTCTGGTGATTTCCATTACCCGTCGCCGGGATCGCGTGCTATGGTATGAAGACACAAAAATCGTTGAGGAACAGTAAGATGATTATCCTGGTTACCGGAGCAACAGCGGGTTTTGGTGAAAGCATAACTCGCCGTTTTATCGCTAACGGTCACAAAGTGATTGCCACAGGGCGTCGCGAAGAACGCCTGAAAACGCTTAAAGATGAGCTGGGCGAGAACCTTTATACCGCCCAGCTGGACGTGCGCAACCGTGCAGCCATTGAAGAGCTGATTGCCGGACTACCGGCAGACTGGCAGGCGATTGATGTTCTCGTCAATAATGCCGGGCTGGCGCTGGGTCTGGAGCCCGCGCATAAAGCCAACATTGAAGACTGGGAAGACATGATTGACACCAATAACAAAGGGCTGGTGTATATGACCCGTGCCGTTCTGCCAGGAATGGTTGAGCGTAATCGCGGCCACGTTATCAATATCGGTTCGGTCGCCGGCGCCTGGCCTTATGCTGGCGGTAACGTCTACGGCGCGACCAAAGCGTTTGTGCGTCAGTTCAGCCTCAATCTTCGTACCGACCTTCACGGTACCGCCCTTCGCGTGACCGATATTGAGCCCGGCCTGGTCGGCGGCACCGAGTTCTCTAACGTGCGCTTTAAAGGTGATGACGCTAAAGCCGAGAAAGCCTACGAAAATACTCAGGCCCTGACTCCGGAAGACGTCACCGAAGCGGTCTGGTGGGTCGCAACCCTGCCAAAACACGTCAACATTAATACCCTGGAAATCATGCCGGTGAGCCAAAGTTTTGCCGGACTGAACGTGCACCGCCAGGGCTAAGCTCTGTGACCCGGCCCGCGGGCCGGGTCTGGGCTGGAAGACAAAAAACGCGTAAAATAGCGCAAATACCTCATATAAAAGTAATCATCCATGGCCGCAGAAGCACAACTGAATCCGACACAGCCCGTTAATCAGCAAATTTATCGTATCCTGCGTCGGGATATCGTCCATTGTCTGATCCCGCCAGGCACCCCTCTTTCGGAAAAAGAAGTCTCCGTGCGCTTTGACGTTTCCCGGCAACCGGTACGGGAAGCTTTTATCAAACTGGCTGAAAATGGCTTAATTCAGATCCGTCCGCAGCGCGGCAGCTATGTGAATAAAATCTCGCTCTCGCAGGTGCGTAACGGCTGTTTTGTCCGCCAGGCCATCGAATGCGCCGTGGTGCGACGCGCCGCCGGAATGGTGAATGATGAACAGCTCTACCAGCTTGAGCAAAATCTCAATCAGCAGCGTACGGCGGTGGAGCGGCAGCAGTTAACGGATTTTTTCCAGCTGGATGATGAATTTCACCAAAAGCTCTCGCAAATCGCCGACTGCCAGCTAGCCTGGGATACCGTTGAGAATATTAAAGCCACCATTGACCGGGTGCGCTATATGAGCCTCGATCATGTGACCCCGCCCGATATGATGCTGCGTCAGCACTATGATATTTTCCAGCCGCTGGTCGCCCGCAATCCGGATGCGGTTGAAAAAGCCATGCGCCTGCATCTGCAAGAAATTAGCGAGTCCGTGCTGCTTGTTCGTCAGGAAAATAGCGACTGGTTCAGTGAGGAATAAAACGAGTTGCGGCAGAACAGGTTTTCTGCCGCGAGAGATTGATGATGAGTCTTATCTGACAACCAGAACTGGTATTTTAGCGTGACGTAAAATCGACTCAGCGTTTGAACCAAGAAGATGAGTGGATATACCCGGCTTGCGGGAACCAATAACGATAACGTCAAAATCCTCATTGCCGCTCACCGCCAGAATTTCATCGCGCACGTTGCCAAAGACCACTCTGGAATGAATCCGCCCGGCGGGAATGGAGAACAGACGGGATATCGTCTTCATCTTTTTCTCAGACTCCTCACGCATATAGGCTTCAAACTTTCGTATATCGGCCGCAAAACCGCGTAAAATTGAGCTGCTGCTGTTCGGCAGAACGTTGAGCAGCGTAATCTCCCCTTCATCCGCTGATGCTAAAAACTCAGCATGGCGAACCGCTTTGTCACTTAAATCCATTTCAAAAACGTCTACGGGTAGCAAAATTTTTTTGTACATAGTCCGTTCTCCTTTTTTCTGAGGAAACTTAGTAAGTTAACTCATCATGCCATATTTACTTCACCAGGAGAATGAATAATCATCCAGATAAATATTTAATTCATTAAAATAAACACCAGTTATTTATACTTAGCTGTTGTTAGATAAAGTTATGTATATACAACGATCTGGATCAAAGATTACCCCTGACGGGAAATATATCTCTGGTGGGAAAAGCGTTCAGGGATTAAGCGTGAGGGCAATGCCGCCGGGACCGGCGGCACGCGGGCGAAAGAAATTAGTTTGCCTGAGCCCAGGCCGCTACGGTCGCTTTTGCGCCGTGCTGCTGAAGGGATAAATAAGCGCGCACCACCGCGTTGACGAAACGGCTCTCCTGGGGCAGACTGGCACCGAAAATAGCCTCAATACCCAGCAGCGCGCGCACGCGTTCTTCGCCGTCTGCGCTATTCTGTACGGTTTGCGCAATCACCGGCAGTAAAGGATCTGAGATTTCAATCGCCTGCCCCTGGTCATCCACACCGCTGACATAGCGCATCCAGGCCGCGACGCCCATTGCCAACAGCGTAAAGTCGCCGCCATGCGCCAGATGCCAGCGAATCGAATCCAGCATCCTCTGCGGCAGTTTCTGACTGCCGTCCATCGCTATCTGCCAGGTGCGGTGCTTCAGCGCCGGGTTGCTATAGCGCTCGATCAGCAGACCGGCATAGCGTGCCAGATCCACACCCTGCACGTTCAGCGTCGGCGCCTGCTCCTCCAGCATCAGCGCACGCGCGGCGCGACGGTAGTTTTCGTCCTGCATACAGTCATTAATATGCTGGTATCCCGCCAGATAGCCCAGCCAGGCAAGAAACGAGTGGCTGCCATTCAGCATGCGCAGCTTCATCTCTTCAAAGGGCAGCACGTCCGACACCAGCTCAGCGCCGGCTTTTTCCCACTGCGGACGACCGGCGACAAAGTTGTCTTCAATGACCCACTGGCGAAACGGTTCGCAGGCGACGCCGGCCGGGTCGCGAACGCCGGTGAGCTGTTCAATTTTCTCCAGCGTTTCGGCAGTCACCGCCGGTACGATGCGGTCTACCATGGTCGAAGGGAAAGTGACACTGCGCGCAATCCACTCGGCTAATTCGGCATCAACGGCGTGGGCATAGGCGCAGACGACATTACGCATGACGTGACCGTTTTCCGGCATATTGTCGCAGGACATCACGCTGAAGGCCGGCAGACCTGCCGCCTTGCGGCGTGCCAGCGCTTCTACCACCACTCCCGGCGCGGATTTCGGTTGATGAGGGTTTTGCAAATCGGCAACAATCAACGGGTGGTCTAACTGCAGTTCACCGCTGGCCGGCGAGTGGCAGTAGCCTTTTTCGGTAATGGTCAATGATACAATAGCGACCTGAGGCTCGCACATTTTTGCCAGCACGCTTTCCAGACCATCGACCTGGGCATGCATCGCCTCTTTAACCACGCCAACAATGCGGGCGGTCCAGGCATCCGCCGACATTTCGGCGACGGTGTAAAGTAAATCCTGCTGTTGCAGATCGGCGATTTGCTGCTCGCCACCGATCAGGTTCACTTCGGTATAGCCCCAGTCGCTGCCGTGTTCTGTCGCCAGAATATCGGCATATACCGCCTGGTGAGCGCGATGAAATGCGCCAAAGCCCAAATGAACGATACGTGGAATAAGACGGTTGCGATCGTAAGCTGGCAGCGTGGCGTTCGCGGTTAATAGCATATGTTCCATGGTGGCTCTCATATTTATGATTTCTGGATCCCCACGGTAAGTGGGAACCGCCTGGTGAAATAAACCATCTCATGCAATTGGTATAATATCTTTGACTTCCATCAACTACCATACAAGAAGACGGCGAGTTATACTTTCGATATTTCTGGGAATAAAAGAGTGAAAATGCCGGGCTAATGGCCCGGCAGAGTGTTATTTACGGCGATCGTCATTCGGTGCGGAGTTTGTGTTTTTTAAATATATTGCCCGTTACCCACCGCTTTATTCTGCGGCGCGCAGTCTGCGGCGTCATTCAGCAAGCTCAGATCGCGGTCACGAACTTCAGGCATCAGAATGGCGGAAATTAAGCCAATGATGGAGTAGCACACCAGCATCACAACAATGGGCATCCACGAACCGGTCATATTGCAGAAAATACCGGCCAGCACCGGGCCAAAGCCTACGGCGACTAATCCCCCCGCCTCTTTTGAAATTGCCATACGGGTAAAGCGGTTACGTGAACCGAACATTTCCGCCATGGTGATATTTTCCAGCGCAAACAGACCCAATACCGCGATATTATGAATGACGATCAGTGACGCCATGATGGTGCTCACGCTATAGCTCTTATCCACAATAATCGACAGCATGGGGTACGCCAGAATAATGGCTGAAATATTAATGATAATATAGGGTAAGCGACGCCCCACTTTATCTGACAGCCACCCAAGGAATGGGATGGTAATAAAACCGATAACAGAGCTAATCATTAACGCATCGGTAGGGATAGCTTTATCAAACAGTAATGTTTGAACCAGATAGCCCGCGAGGAAAGTTTGCAACAATCCCGAATTTCCCGCCTGTCCGAAGCGCAGACCCGTCGCCAGCCAGAAGGACTTACTTTTCAGCATGGCGCTAAAGGTACCTTCCTGGGTTGCTATCTCTTTCTGCAGGACGCGGTCTTCGCTCACTTTCTCAAAAACCGGGCTCTCTTTCAGATTGAGACGCAGCCAGATGGCAAAAATCATTACCACTACGCTTGCCAGGAACGGCACTCGCCATCCCCACGCGACGAGCTGTTCACGGTCCAGCACGAAGAACATCACCGCCCAGATAGCCGTGGCGCTTAACGTACCGCAGTTGGTGCCCATAGCCACCAGCGAAGAGATAATTCCACGCTTACCTTTCGGCGCATATTCCGCCAGCATGGTACCAGCACCTGATATTTCAGCGCCGGCGCCCAACCCCTGAATAATACGTAAAGTCACAAGTAACACAGGCGCTAAAATACCGACCTGGGCATAGGTTGGCAGCACGCCAATAAGCGTGGTACAGATCCCCATCATGGTGATGGTAATAAACAGAACCTTCTTACGCCCAATACTGTCGCCCATTTTACCAAAAATAAAGGCGCCGACGATCCGCGCAATATAGCCCGCGCCGTAGGTTCCCATTGCCAGAATCAGCGCCATTGCGGCGGATTGCTCCGGGAAAAAAATCTCATGGAAAACCAGCGCTGCGCCAAGGGAATAGAGTTGGAAATCCATAAACTCCAGTGCCGTGCCTAACCAACCAGATACGGCTGCACGAATGAGATCGGAAGTTGTTCTCTCATTTTTTACGGTAGTCATAATGATTATCTCTAATTGTAGAATACAGAGTCCGCACCTGTTGTTATTGGCTGAAGGTTAATAAAACCTTACAGCAACGTTTCCTGTCATTTTCAAAAAGCTCCAGTGCATCGATAACATGTTGATAAGCAAATTGATGAGTAATCAGCTCCTCCGGGTTGATTAAGCCTTGTTCCAGCCACTTTATGACCACCGGGAATTTATTGGCGTTAAGACGCGACGAGAAAATAGAGAGCTCTTTGCCGGTAATACCTTGCTGTGCAACCTGCGAAGGCTCCGTCGAGAATCCCATCAAAACAATTCTCGCCGCCGGAGAAGCCAGGGTGACCGCCTCTTGTAGAATCGAGGGATGACAGGCCGCATCGATAATCAGCGTCGGTAGTACCCCCTCCGCCTTCAGCGTATCCGCCAGAGGCACGACGTTGTTGTTAATCACCCAATCCGCGCCATTACGCTGGGCCATCTCCAGGCGTTCCTCAATGCGATCGACCACGATGACCTGCTTAACGCGATACACCCTCTTCAGCACCTGAATGGTCGTCAGGCCCATTGGCCCGGCGCCGTAGACCAGCGCGATATCCTGGTCGGTTGGCGAAACGTGCCCGGTAACGTTGGCCGCGATAGTGAAAGGCTCAATCATCACCGCATGTCTGTCCGTCACGTTGTCCGGAACCTGCCAGGCATTTTTCGCCGGCACCACCGCGTACTCGCTAAAACCGCCATCCCGATGCACACCGAGCACCACCAAAGAGGTGCAGACATTTGGTTTGCCCACCGAGCAAGGATAGCAATGGCCGCAGCTGATGACCGGATCAACGCTGACCCGCTGGCCGATGGCTTTGTCGGTAACCCCTTCTCCGATGGCGTCGATAACGCCAAAAAATTCATGGCCAATAACGCGCGGGTATTTGGCAAACGGATTGTGGCCGCGATAAATATGGCTATCGGAACCGCATATCCCCGCCAGCTTAATTTTTACCCGCACTTCGCCCGCGGCAGGCTGCGGGATAGGACGCTCTTCAATCACCAGTTCGTTGGGCTGGCGAATCACGATACTTTTCATTTTGACTTCCTTCTTTACCAGTTCCACAACGTGCCGTCTTCCAGACGCGCTACAGGCAAGTAGGCCGGTTCATAGGGGTATTTCGCGGCCAGTTTTTCATCGAACTCAATTCCCAGCCCCGGTTTTTCACCCGGATGCATATAGCCGTTATCAAACGTCCAGCTGTGCGGGAAGACTTCCAGCATCTGTTCGGAATAGCCCATATATTCCTGGACGCCAAAATTCGGCACCCACAGGTCGAAGTGCAGCGCGGCCGCCATGCAGACCGGAGAAAGGTCGGACGGCCCGTGTGAACCAGTGCGTACCTGATAAAGCGAGGCAAAATCGGCGATCCGACGCATCCCCGTAATCCCGCCCGCGTGGGTAATGGTGGTGCGGATATAGTCAATCAGTTGCTCTTCGATCAGCTGTTTACAATCCCAGATGCTGTTGAACACCTCTCCGACGGCAATCGGCGTGACGGTATGCTGGCGAATTAAACGGAAACACGCCTGATTCTCCGCCGGGGTCGGATCCTCCATCCAGAACAGGCGGTAATCTTCAATACTCTTGCCAAAACGCGCCGCTTCAATCGGCGTCAGGCGATGATGCATGTCGTGCAGCAGATGTTCGTTAAAGCCAAATTTTTCGCGTACTGCGGCAAACAGCTGTGGCGTAAAATCGAGATACTTCTCGGTAGACCACAGCTGCTCTTCCGGCCACTGGCCTTTGGTTGCCGGTTCGTAGGCCTGCCCTTTACCTTTCGCCATCCCGTAGGTGGTTTTCATCCCCGGCACGCCGCACTGCACGCGAATCGCTTTAAACCCCATCTCTTTGTGGCGGGCGTAGTCATCCAGCACTTCATCGATGGAGTGACCCGTAGTGTGGCAGTAGACCATCACGCCTTCGCGCGAAGCCCCACCCAGCAGTTGGTATAGCGGCATGCCTGCGGCTTTCGCCTTGATATCCCAGAGCGCCATATCGATAGCGGAAATCGCCGACATCGTGACCGGACCACGACGCCAGTAGGCGCCCTTGTAGAAAAACTGCCAGATATCTTCGATGCGATGCGCGTCGCGGCCAATCAGCTGCGGACAGAGATGATCCCGCAGATAGGACGCAACGGACAGCTCGCGACCGTTTAGCGTCGCGTCACCTAACCCGACGATCCCGTCATCAGTGGTGACTTTAAGGGTGACGAAGTTGCGTCCCGGACAGGTGACGAAAACTTCAGCGGCAACGATCTTCATTTCTCATTCCTTACTTCTGTGCGGTTAGTGGGTAAAAGTAAATCACCAGACTTACTACCATACAAGTATAATGATCGAAAAAGACGCGGCAGATCACAGTATCTCATCGGGGATAAAAGCGGCGTGAACAGAGAAAGCGAGCGAGAAGGCAGAGAGATGGGCCGGGACAGCGCCACCTGACCTGGCTCACTGAGTAAAAGAAGGCTAGGCGCGTCCCCAGCCTGCCACAATAATCAGCATGCCGCACAGCGCAACCAGCGCGCCGGCCCAATCATAGTGGCTGAGTTTGACGCCATCGATAAAGCGTAGCCACAACAGCGCAGTACACACATACACCCCGCCATAAGCGGCATAAACCCGTCCGCTAGCCTCGGGGTGCAGCGTCAGAAGCCAGACAAAAAGCGCCAGCGCCAGTGCCGTCGGCATCAGCAGCCAGGGCGTCGCCCCGCGTTTTAACCAGAGCCAGGGTAAATAGCAGCCAATGATTTCGCACAGGGCGGTAGCAAAGAAAAGCAGCGTGGTTTTTAACATCCAAAGCGTCGTAAGTTGAACAAGCGTTAACGCATTCTACGCAATAATGGCCGTCGTTTACTCTGTTTTGTCGGGTATGCCGTCGAAAGGAGATGTAGTAAACTCAATCCAAGGGAATCGCTTAAAGGAAATCGTGATGAACACAACACTGAACAAACGCTGGTGCCTGACTGCCCTGCTGGCGCTGAGCGCGGTGGTCTTTACCGCATCGTCATTCGCCAAAACGGACAAGCTGGTCATCGAATCCGGCGATAGCGCCCAGAGCCGCCAGCAGGCCGCTATGGAAAAAGAGCAGTGGAATGACACCCGCACTTTACGCCAGAAGGTCAACAAGCGCGCCGAAAAAGAGTGGGATAAAGCCGACGTGGCTTTTGACGCCCAGGACAACTGCCAGAAGAGCGCGAACGTCAACGCTTACTGGGAGCCCAACACCCTGCGCTGCCTTGACCGCCGCACCGGTCGCACCATTACCCCGTAATAAATGGCGCCCGCACGGGCGCCACAATCACCAAAACGTCGCTATAACACACAGGTACTCCCATGACTGACGCTTATCACGTCAAACTCCGCCCGCTTGAGCGTGAAGATCTTCGCTTTGTCCACCAGCTCGACAACAACGCCAGCGTTATGCGCTACTGGTTTGAAGAGCCCTATGAAGCCTTTGTTGAGCTTTCCGACCTGTACGACAAACACATTCACGATCAGAGCGAACGCCGCTTTGTCATTGAATGCGACGGCGAAAAGGCCGGACTGGTTGAGCTGGTTGAAATCAACCATGTGCACCGCCGCGCCGAGTTTCAGATCATTATCTCTCCCGATTATCAGGGAAAAGGTCTGGCCACCCGCGCCGCTAAGCTCGCGATGGACTACGGCTTTATGGTGCTCAACCTGTATAAGCTCTACCTCATCGTCGATAAAGAAAATGAAAAAGCGATCCACATCTACCGCAAGCTCGGATTTATGGTGGAAGGCGAGCTGATTCATGAATTCTTTATTAACGGCGAATACCGCAATACCATCCGCATGTGCCTGTTCCAGCACCAGTATCTGGCCGAGCATAAACCGCAGGGCCAGACGCTGCTGAAACCGACGGCTCAGTAATAGTCAATAGTGCTTTTAATGGTGTAGTGGCGGGTTAGCGCAGGCTGCACGCTGTCGTCGACAACCTTAAGCTCGCAGCTTACCGGGTTGTCGTGACTGTCGTAATCGCAGGTCTGGCTTACGTTGCCCAGCGCGCGGTCATTGAAGGTGCTCACTGCGGTGTAGTCCATTTTTTTGCGCGGATCGGATGACGGCGTTGAGGCCACCGTAAATTGTTCACCTTTGGCTATGGTGGTTTTGCCCAGCGGATAGCCTTCTCTATCGTAGCGGTACGTCGCTGTACTCTCCTTGCCGCGAGCGGTGACGACAAACCCGTTATCATCGGTTTCCCAGGAGACCCCCGCCGAGGGCATTTCCGCTAGCTGACATTTGCCTTGTAAACGCAGGCGCTTTTCGTGGCTTTGCGCATCCAGGTAGTAGTTAGCGTCCAGCACCAACGCCGCACCGGTTTTATTCTCCCGATCCTCAAATGCCAGCAGGTCAAAGCACCCTTCACTGGATAAACGCCCTTTAACCCACTTCACCACCTGATCGTGTTCGTCATACAGCGTCTGGCTAAACGCTTTCACCGGCCCGCGAAGCGGATCGAACTCAAATTCGTTAGAAAAGCTGGCCATTTCCGGGGTGAAGGCCTGCGGCGCGCCCTTTTCATCGCAGGCGCTAAGCGCCCCGACAGCCAGTAACAGCAACAACCATTTTTTCACGCGCGATTCCTTTTGTGCATAGTACAATCATATTAGCAAATACAATTGTTTACACCACTTCTGCTATGCTTAAGTCTGGATAACGTTAATAAGGAGTTTATGATGAAACTATCACCCTGGCTATGTGCGGCTCTGCTGCTGGGTTCGACAGCTGCTTTCGCGGCGCCGGATTCCTGCGAGCGGGTAAAAAGCGATATTCAGCAAAAAATCATCAACAACGGCGTCCCGGAATCGGGCTTCAGCCTGACGATAGTCCCGAACGACCAGCCCGATCAGCCCGGCGCACAGGTTGTCGGCCACTGCCCCAACGACACCTTTAAAATCATCTATACCCGCGACAGCGGTGCGCAGTAACCTCGCCGAATGTCTGGAGAAGTCTTATCCCTCCGTTGACCAGGGATAAGATCTCTCTACTCCATTTTAAGTATCATTCCTCACTCTCCACGCCGACCTTACGAAGGCGTTGGCATTACGCCATTATAACAAAATCATGGAGTGAGCAATGTCTAACCAGGAACATACCGACGGCCTTACCCGTCGAACGTTAATCAAATCAACCGCCCTTGGCTCGCTGGCTCTCGCCGCCGGCGGTTTATCGCTGCCTTTCAGCCTGAGTCACGCCGCTGCCGCGGTGCAAGACGCCGCTCACGGCGAGGAGCGTATCGTCTGGGGCGCCTGTTCGGTCAACTGCGGCAGCCGCTGCGCCCTGCGTTCACACGTGCGTGACGATGAAGTCGTCTGGGTCGAAACCGACAATACCGGCGCGGATATTTATGGCGATCACCAGGTGCGCGCCTGCCTGCGCGGCCGATCCATCCGCCGCCGCATTAATCATCCTGACCGCCTTAACTATCCCATGAAGCGCGTCGGCAAACGCGGCGAAGGCAAGTTTGTCCGCATTAGCTGGGAGGAGGCGCTGGATACGATCGCCGACAATCTCAAACGCATCGTCAAAGAGTATGGCAACGAAGCGGTTTATATTAACTACTCCTCCGGGATTGTCGGCGGCAATATGACGCGATCGTCGCCCACCGCCTCACCGGTTATGCGTCTGATGAACTGCTACGGCGGTTCGTTAAACCAGTACGGGACCTACAGTACCGCGCAAATTGCCTGCGCCATGCCCTATACCTACGGCAGCAATGACGGCAACAGCACCTCCGATATCGAAAACAGCAAGCTGGTGGTGATGTTCGGCAATAACCCGGCGGAAACCCGCATGAGCGGCGGCGGTATCACTTATTATTTAGAACAGGCGCGCGAGCGCTCCAGTGCGCGGATGATCGTTATCGACCCGCGCTACACGGACACCGCCGCCGGGCGGGAGGATGAGTGGATCCCGATTCGCCCCGGCACCGACGCCGCGCTGGTGGCGGGCATCGCCTGGGTGCTGATTAATGAAGATCTGGTCGATCAGGCGTTCCTCGATACGTACTGCGTCGGCTACGATGAAAAAACGCTGCCGGCAGATGCCCCGAAGAACGGGCATTACAAAGCGTATATTCTTGGACAGGGCGATGACGGCGTGGCGAAAACGCCGCAATGGGCCTCGCGGATCACCGGCATTCCCGTCGACCGCATCATCAAGCTGGCCCGGGAAATCGGCAGCACCAGGCCGGCTTACATTTGCCAGGGATGGGGTCCGCAGCGCCAGGCTAACGGCGAGCTGACCTCCCGGGCGATTGCCATGCTGCCTATTTTGACCGGCAACGTCGGCATTAACGGCGGCAACAGCGGCGCCCGCGAATCCACCTATACCATCACCATTGAACGCCTGCCGGTACTGACCAACCCGGTCAAAACCGCCATCTCCTGCTTTAGCTGGACCGACGCCATCGACCGCGGCCCGGAGATGACCGCCACCCGCGACGGCGTTCGTGGGAAAGAGAAGCTGGACGTACCGATTAAATTCATCTGGAACTACGCCGGCAATACCATCATTAACCAGCACTCCGATATCAATAAGACCCACGAGATCCTGCAGGACGAAAGCAAGTGCGAGACGATCGTGGTTATCGAAAACTTTATGACCTCCTCGGCCAAATACGCCGATATCCTGCTGCCGGACCTGATGACCGTCGAGCAGGAAGACATTATTCCCAACGACTACGCCGGCAATATGGGCTATCTCATCTTTATTCAGCCGGTTACCTCCGCTAAATTCGAGCGCAAACCTATCTACTGGATCCTCAGCGAAGTGGCAAAACGGCTTGGCGAGGATGTCCACCAGAAGTTTACCGAAGGCCGTACCAGGAGCAGTGGCTGCAGCATTTGTACGCAAAAATGCTGGCGAAAGACCCGGCGCTCCCGAGCTACGATGAACTGAAAAAGATGGGAATTTACAAGCGTAAAGACCCAAACGTTCACTTTGTGGCCTACCGCGACTTCCGCAAAGATCCGGTCGCCAATCCGCTAAAAACCCCGTCGGGTAAAATCGAGATCTACTCCAGCCGTCTGGCAGATATCGCCGCCAACTGGCAGCTGGAAAAAGACGAAACCATCAGTCCATTACCGGTATATGCTTCTACTTTCGAAGGCTGGGACGATCCTCTGCGCGAGAAATTCCCGCTGCAAATGTTCGGCTTCCACTATAAAGCGCGTACCCACTCCAGCTACGGCAACGTGGATGTCCTGCAGGCGGCCTGTCGTCAGGAGGTGTGGCTAAATCCGCTGGACGCCGAAAAGCGCGGGATTAAGAACGGCGATATAGTGCGCGTATTCAACGCCCGCGGCGAGCTGCGCATTCCGGCTAAGGTGACCCCGCGTATCATGCCCGGCGTGTCGGCGATGGGCCAGGGCGCCTGGCATGACGCCAACATGAATGGCGATCGTATCGATCGCGGATCCTGTATTAATACGCTGACGACGCACCGCCCTTCGCCGCTGGCTAAAGGCAATCCGCAGCACACCAATCTGGTCGAAATCGAGAAGGTTTAAGGAGTAAACCATGAGCGCTCAGTATGGATTTTTTATCGATTCCGCCCGCTGCACCGGCTGTAAAACCTGCGAGCTGGCCTGCAAGGATTATAAAAACCTCACGCCTGATGTGAGCTTTCGCCGCATCTACGAATACGCGGGCGGCGACTGGCAGGAGGACTACGGCGTGTGGCAGCAAAACGTCTTCGCCTATTACCTGTCCATCGCCTGCAACCACTGCGAAGATCCGGCCTGCACGAAAGTGTGCCCCAGCGGCGCCATGCACAAGCGCGATGACGGCTTTGTGGTGGTGAACGAAGCGGTGTGCATCGGCTGTCGCTACTGCCACATGGCCTGCCCGTACGGCGCGCCGCAGTACAACGCGGCAAAGGGCCATATGACCAAATGCGACGGCTGCTATGACCGGGTCGCCGAGGGTAAAAAGCCGATTTGCGTCGAGTCCTGCCCGCTGCGGGCGCTCGACTTTGGCCCCATCGAAGAACTGCGCGAAAAGCACGGTCAGCTTGCCGCCGTCGCCCCGCTGCCGTCCGCGCACTTCACCAGGCCGAGTATCGCGATCAAACCGAACGCCAACGCGCGTCCGTGCGGCGATACCACCGGCTATCTGGCCAATCCGAAGGAGGTGTAAAATGGGAAACGGATGGCATGAATGGCCGCTGGTGCTGTTTACGGTGCTGGGGCAAAGCGTTGCAGGGGCAATAATCGTCAGCGGGCTCGGCTGGCTTTCGCTGAATAATAACTCCGAAGCCCGGCAGCGCCTGGTGCGCTGCATGTTTTTTATCTGGCTGGTCATGGGGATTGCCTTTCTGGCATCGATTATCCACCTCGGCTCGCCGCTGCGGGCATTTAACTCTCTTACCCGGGTCGGCGCATCGGCGTTAAGTAATGAAATCGCCAGCGGCGCGCTGTTTTTCGCCGTCGGAGGAGTCTGGTGGCTGCTGACGTTTCTCGGCAAAATGCCGGCAATCCTGGCCAAGGCCTGGCTTCTGCTCACCATGCTGCTCGGCTGCCTGTTCGTCCTGGAGATGACCCTGGTCTATCTAATTAATACCGTGCCGACCTGGTATAATGCCTACACCACCGCCGCCTTCTTCCTGACGATGGTGCTGTGCGGGCCGCTTTTCGCCGCCCTGCTGCTGCGGGTAGCCAACGTGCCTTTTAACGGCACGGTCTTCGCGTCGATGAGCGTCCTCGCGCTGCTGGCAAGCCTGGCGGTGGTCATTTTGCAGAACAGCGAACTGGCGGAGATCCGCAGTTCCGTGCAGCAGGCCAGCGCCCTGCTGCCAAACTACGGCTGGCTACAAATCCTGCGTTTAGCATTTTTGACGCTGGGCCTTGGCTGCTGGATCTGCCCGCTGGCAAGAAAGAAAAACCCGCGCATCGCCAGCCTGCTGCTCGGACTGATACTGGTATTACTCGGCGAGTTTATCGGTCGCGGCCTGTTTTATGGCCTACATATGACCGTCGGTACGGCGATTGCCGGTTAATGAATGGGTGCCGCGGCACCCTCTGCAGTAAGGAATAGATATGATGCAATCGCAAGACCGCGATGCCGTCGCACTCAGCGCCCGTACGCTGGGGGCGTTGTTCTCTTATGCTCCGGGCAGCGAGCAGGCTGCTCCGCTGGTTGCCGCCCTGCGCGACGGCAGTTGGCAAAGTCAGTGGCCCTGGCCGGTCGCGAACGGCCTGGCGGCGCAGTTCGCCATCGAAGACGATGAACCGCTGGCGGACGCCTGGCAGCGGCTCTTCATCGGCCCGTGGGCGCTGCCTGCACCGCCGTGGGGCTCCGTCTGGCTGGATAAAGAAAGCGTGCTGTTTGGCGACTCTACGCTGGCGCTGCGCGAGTGGATGCGGGCTAACGGCATCGGTTTGTCTGAGCAACGCGCTGAACCGGAAGACCACTTCGGTACGCTGCTGCTGCTGGCGGCCTGGCTTTGTGAATCCGGTGAGGATGAGGCATTTAACCAGCTTCTGGCATGGCATATTCTCCCGTGGTCGGGCCGCTTTCTGAGCGTGTTTATTGCCGGGGCGGGAAACCCTTTTTATCAGGCTCTTGGTCAGCTGGCGCAAGAAACGCTGACGCGATGGCAGGCTTGGCTGCCCTGCGCGGTCGCGAATAAGCCGCTCTACCGCTAATGCCCTGACGTTATGCCCGCCCGCCGGGCATAACGCATTTCGTGACAACGTCACCTTTAGTCTCTTTCGCACTTATCGCTTTTGCGTCTATGCTTATTCCCGGTAAAAATAAGCCTTATTCCCCTTTAACCGAATTCGCTGATGCATCGTCTTCACGCTTATCCTGATGTCCAGATTATGTTTCGCCGCATGATTATCGCCATGCTGGTCGGCGTCCTCGCCGCGCTCGCGGTTGCCCTGTTTCGCCATGCGATGACCGGTCTGGAAAGCCTGTTTCTGAGCAATGACAGCGGAAGCCTGGTGAACGCCGCCGAGTCGTTGCCAGCATGGCGTCGGTTGCTGACGCCCGCGCTTGGCGGCCTTGCGGCTGGCGCCCTGCTCTGGCTCTGGCAGCGCCGCACCCTTGCGCGGCCCCGTGCGCCAACCGACTATATGGAAGCGCTCGAGACCGGCGACGGCGTGTTTGATACGCCAGCCAGCCTGGTAAAATCGCTCGCCTCTCTGCTGGTGGTGACGACCGGCAGCGCCATCGGTCGCGAGGGGGCGATGATCCTGCTGGCGGCGCTGGCCGCGTCGCTGTTCGCCCGCCGCTTTACGCCAAAAGAAGAGTGGAAGCTATGGGTAGCCTGCGGCGCCGCCGCCGGGATGGCCAGCGCTTACCACGCTCCGCTGGCCGGGAGCCTGTTTATCGCCGAGATCTTATTCGGCACCCTGATGCTGGCGTCGCTTGGCCCGGTGGTGATTGCCGCGGTGGTGGCCCTGCTGCTGACCAATCTGCTGAACGGCAATTCGGCTCCGCTGTATCACGTTGAGTTCCACGAAACCCTGAGCGCGACGCACTATGCGCTGATGCTGGCGACGGCGCTGCTGGCCGGGCTTTGCGGGCCGCTGTTCATCTGGCTGATGAGCTATAGCCACCGGTGCTTTGTCCGGCTGCGCCTGTCACCTCCGTGGCAGCTGGCGCTGGGCGGCTTTATCGTCGGTCTGCTGTCGCTGCTCGCGCCGGCCGTCTGGGGAAATGGCTATAGCGTTGTGCAAAGCTATCTTCTTTCGCCGCCGCTCTTCAGCGCCATGATTGTGGTGTTTGTCTGCAAGCTGCTCGCCGTGCTGGCCAGCAGCGGTTCCGGCGCGCCGGGCGGCGTTTTTACACCAACGCTGTTTGTTGGGCTGGGGATCGGCATGCTGTTCGCCAGCCTGACAGGGCTGTGGCTACCTGATTACCAGGCTATCGCGATAGTGGTTGGCTTAACCGGCATGGCGGCGTTTCTGGCAGCCACCACCCACGCGCCGATTATGTCCACGCTGATGATTTGTGAAATGACCGGACAATACGTTTTACTGCCCGGTTTACTGATTGCCAGCGTACTGGCGTCGGTGCTGTCGCGGACGTTACGCCGGGATTCTATCTACCGCCATCACCTCGCCGAGTATCGATAAGTCGATATACTGGCTCAGTTCACGCTGCTCCGCGCGCGGTAAGTAAGGCAGTTCACCGATCAGCGGCGCCGGCAGCTTTTTGCTCAGCACCTCGATGATTTCAGCATAATGCGCCAGGCCTGGGTTAATCCGGTTGGCCACCCAGCCGATCAGCGGCAGGCCGTCGTTGGCAATCGCCTGCGCGGTCAGCAGAGCATGATTGATACAGCCTTCCTGAATACCGACGACCATTAACACCGGCAGCTGTTCCTGCACCACCCATTCCGAAAGCGGACGCAGATCGTTCATCAGGCTGCGCCAGCCGCCGGTACCTTCAACCACCACATGTTCAACCTGGCCGCTGAGGCGCTGGAGACCATCCGACAGCAGTCCGTAGTTGATCGGGCAACTGTGCGCCACGCTGCTTTCATCTTCGCTTAACGCGATGGGATTGACAGCTTCATACGGTAACACCAGCGATGACACGCTCTGTAAGACCAGCGCATCTTTGTTCCGCAGTCCGTCCGGCGTCTCTTTACTGCCCTTCGCCACAGGCTTGTACCCGGCGACGCTTTTGCCGCTGGCAGCCAGTGCCTGCAACAGCGCACGGGAAACCACCGTCTTGCCGACAGCGGTGTCAGTACCTGTTATGAAGAAACGCTTAAACATCACTAACCCCACAGTTATGTTGATGAAATATACGGGAGAGAAATAATCAACTGTGGAAAAAGTCTACGCGATGCTGCCGGAGGCCAGCTTGAGATAGCGCAATTTTTGGTGCGAATATGAAAAAATGTTAACCCTGTAACAGTCGTATCAGCAGCGATCCGTTATAGAGGGCATCCTTTACCAGGGCCGCGCCAGCCATCGTTCCCCGGTTAGAAAACTGGGTGCTTTCCACGGCAATATGTCGGCTATAGGCTGGTAACGATTGTTGTCGAATACAATCAGATATTGCCGGAAACAGAATATCCGCGGCGAGATTGAAGGGAGAGCCGATAAGGATTTTCTGCGGGTTAAAGAGGTTAACCATAATCGCCAGAATCCGTCCAACGTGGTTCCCGACGCCGCTGATAATGTCCCGCGCCAGTAAATCCCCCTGCAGCGCGGCCTGACATAGCGATTCAACGCTCAGCGGCTGCTGATGCAACATTGAGCTCATCGACTTCGCCATACGGATCTGCGCCAGTTCCAGCACGCTCTCCACGCTGGCAATGGTTTCCAGACAGCCATGGTTACCGCAATAGCAGCGTTTACCATACGGGTCAACCTGGGTGTGGCCGATTTCGACCAGACTGCTGCTGCCCGCGTGCAGTAGACGACCGTCGGTGATCACGCCCGCGCCAACGTTATGGTCGATCACCACCTGAATCACATCTCGCGCTCCCCGGGAGGCGCCAAACAGCGATTCAGCCATGGTCCAGGCGCTGATATCGTGCTGAATGTAAACCGATACGCCGGTATGATTGGCTAAGATTTCGCCCAGCGGCATGTCCTTAACGTCTTCATAAAACGGCATCCGGTGGATGATACCGTGCTCGGTATCGATGATCCCCGGCATGGTGACGGCGATGGCGGTTAAACGCTCCAGCTTCTTTTGGTGACGAATAAAGAACTGGTCAACCTGATCGAGCAGCCGGCTCGCGAAGGGCTGAACGTGCTGTAACGCCAGTTCCAGCTGCTCTTCCACCACCAGCGCGCTGCTTAAATCCCGTAGCGCGAGGTGGATCTCGCCGCGGCTGATGCGGATAGAGAGGTAGTGCCAGGCTTCGGTTTCCACCATCAAGCCAACGGCAGGCCTTCCCCGGCTACCTGGCTCCTGGATCTCCGTCTCCTGGACCAGATGCGCTTCCAGCATTTCGCGGACGATTTTGGTGATGCTGGCAGGGGCCAGCTGCGCGAAGCGCGAGAGGTCGATGCGCGATACCGGGCCAAGCTGATCAATCAGGCGATAAACCGCGCCCGCGTTGGTCTGCTTAATTTGATCGATATGGCCTGGCTGACTGTCCGCTACCACCGTTGACTCCCTTTATTTTCGCGCTTCGAAATAAACTGATGGCTATGGTGAAGCACTTCAACGGTACTCGTCAAATTTTTGCTTAGCCTTGTGATTTACCGCACATTTTTAGCCGTTATTTGTCCTAAATGTCTCATGTGGCGCTGGCAAGCAGCGATTCACGAAAACGCCGGGCCGCTTCCCCCTGTTCGTGATGCTTCGACCACACCAGCCACATTTCCGACACCGCGTCCTGCTCTTCGATCGGCAGCCAGCACATTTCCAACAGCTGGACCCGCCTGAAGGACGCCGGTAAAATCGACACGCCAAGACCGGCGGCCACCAGGCCGATAATCGTCATTGCCTCCCCCACCTCCTGGGTGATAGCGGGCGTCAGGTCGTAGCGGCGCATCAAGCCCAGAATGTCGTCATACAGCCCGGTACCCACATGGGGATCGAAAAACACGAACGGCTCCCGCGCCAGTTCCCGCAGGCTTACGCACGGCTGGCTGGCCAGCGGATGATCGCGGGGCACCATCGCCAGCAGCGGTTCGCGCAGCACTTTTTCCCAGACCAGGGTATCCGGCAGATGGGTATTACGCATCAGTCCCAGATCCAGCGCGCCTTCGTTCAGCGGCACAATCTGCTCGCGCGTGTTGGTTTCCCGCGTCTGAATATGCACATCGGGATAGCGGCGGCGAAAGGTCGACAGCGTGTCGGAAACCGCCTTGATAAAGGGGGCCGATGAGGTAAATCCAATGCGCAGCTCGCCGGTTTCGCCGTGGTGAAGCCGAGCCGCGCGCGCGGCAGCATCATCGACCTGCGAGAGGATTTGCCGGCTATCGGCGAGAAACTGCCTCCCGGCTTCGGTCAGGCTGACGCTGCGATTAGTACGAGCAAACAGACGCGCACCAATTTGCTGTTCAAGGATTTGAATCTGCTGGCTAAGCGGCGGCTGAGAGATATTTAACCGCGCCGCCGCGTGGCCAAAATGGAGCTCTTCCGCCACGGCAATAAAATAGCGCAGATGGCGCAGTTCAATATTCATATTTAAAACGTCTTATTTGAGATTATTAATATATTAGACAGAATATTTACATTTTCATACCCTGAATAAGTGGCCATTGCGGTCACTTAACTCTCTGTATATCAGCAAGGATTTTTCCGTGAGTCGTACAACTACCGTTGACACCGCCCCGGCAAACGACGTCAGCGACATCATCACTCCTCAGCCAAACCAGTTTATCAAACGCGGTACTCCGCAATTTATTCGCGTCACTCTCGCCCTCTTTTCTGCCGGGCTGGCGACGTTCGCGCTGCTTTATTGCGTCCAGCCGATCCTCCCGGTGCTCTCCAGTGAATTCGGCGTCTCACCGGCCAGCAGCAGTATCTCGCTGTCGATTTCCACGGCGATGCTGGCGGTCGGCCTGCTGTTTACCGGTCCGCTGTCCGACGCTATTGGCCGCAAACAGGTGATGGTTACCGCGCTGGTGCTGGCCTCCTGCTGCTCACTGCTGTCGACGATGATGTCCAGCTGGCATGGGATCCTGATGATGCGCGCCCTGATCGGCCTGTCGCTGAGCGGCGTGGCGGCGGTCGGCATGACCTATCTGAGCGAAGAGATTCACCCCAGCGTGGTGGCGTTCTCAATGGGTCTTTATATCAGCGGAAACTCCATTGGCGGCATGAGCGGCCGTCTGCTGACGGGGGTATTTACCGATTTCTTCGGCTGGCGGATAGCGCTGGCGGTCATTAGCGGCTTCGCGCTGGCAGCCGCGCTGATGTTCTGGCGCATCCTGCCGGAATCGCGCCACTTCCGTCCAACCTCGCTACGGCCAAAATCGCTGCTGATCAACTTCCGCCTGCACTGGCGCGATCGCGGGCTGCCGCTGCTGTTTCTTGAGGGTTTCTTGTTAATGGGGTCATTCGTGACGCTGTTTAACTATATCGGCTACCGCCTGATGCTTTCTCCGTGGTCCCTCAGCCAGGCGGTCGTTGGCCTGCTATCGGTGGCCTATTTGACCGGTACCTGGAGTTCGCCGAAAGCCGGGGCCATGACCGTTCGCTACGGCCGCGGCCCGGTGCTGCTGTTCTCGACGGCGGTGATGCTCGGTGGCCTGCTGCTGACCCTGTTCTCGTCGCTGTGGCTGATTTTTATCGGCATGCTGCTGTTTTCCGCGGGTTTCTTCGCGGCCCACTCGGTGGCCAGCAGCTGGATTGGCCCGCGCGCGCGTCGTGCCCGCGGCCAGGCGTCATCGCTCTATTTATTCAGCTACTATCTGGGTTCCAGCATGGCGGGGACGTTAGGCGGCGTATTCTGGCATAACTACGGCTGGAACGGCGTAGGTGGGTTTATCGCGCTGATGCTGCTGGCGGCGCTGCTCACCGGCGCGTGTTTACACAAGCGACTGAAATAACGCAGATTAACGTGGCCTGAAACGGGCCACGTACTTCACCACATCCCCAGTACCGACGACATTCCCAACAGTTCTCTAACGGCATCGACGGAAAGCAGTGCTATAAACAGCCAGGTAAACGGATTCATAATCCACCTCGCATCGGCGGCCTGTGCCTGCATTAAGTTTAGCCGTAGTTCAGAGAAAGTGTCTGCTACTTTACGCACATCTGGATTATTTCGAGCCAAACATAAAATACGCAATCGATTAATCACTACATTATGCTGATGCTTGCGTCGAGCGGGCGAGCCGACGCTGTGGGCAATTTCCCATTAACGTCGGGGTGATTTATGTCGAAAGCGCCCGCATCCCTCGACCCCACCCGCGGATCGCGATAGTGTAGGCCCATGAAAAGCTTTTGTTCACTTGCCACCGTCAGAGTGTAAACATGACCGAAAATAAAAATTATCATCAGCTTACCCGCACCTTCCAGCGACTCTCCCGCTTCTCGCATCTTTCCGCCATCGCCGGCTGGGATATGTTCGCCATGATGCCCCCCGGCGGCAGCGCGGCCCGCGGCGAAGCGCTGGCCGAGCTTGGCGTTTTGCAGCATCAGATCCTGACCGATAAAAAAGTGGGTGAATGGCTGCAGAATGCGCTTCAGGAAGAGCTAAATGATGTGGAACAGGCCAACCTGCGCGAAATGACCCGCCAGTATGAACAGGCGGCGCTGCTGCCGGAAAGCCTGGTGGAAGCGAAGTCGCTGGCGGGTAGCCGCTGCGAGCACGCCTGGCGCAGCCAGCGTCCGGCGAACGACTGGCAGGGTTTTGCCGAGAACCTGCATGACGTCGTCAAACTGAGTCGCGAAGAGGCACAGATTCGGGCTGGGGCAAAAGGCGGCTCCCGCTACGACGCGCTGCTGGATATTTTTGAACCCGATATGACCAGCGCCCGTCTGGACGTATTGTTCGCGGATCTGAAATCCTGGCTTCCTTCGCTGCTGGAGAAGGTGGTTGAGAAGCAGGCGCAAACGCCGCTCATCGAACCTCAAGGGCCGTTTCCGATTGCAGACCAGCGCGAGCTGGGGCTGGAGGCGATGCGCGTGCTGGGATTTGATTTTGACGGCGGACGCCTGGATATCAGCGCCCACCCGTTCTGTGGCGGCGTGCCCCAGGACGTCCGTATCACCACGCGCTACAACGAAAACGACCTGCTCAGCGCGCTGTTTGGCGTCATTCACGAAACCGGCCACGCGCGCTATGAACAAAACCTGCCGCGCAACTGGCTCGATCAGCCCATTGCCCTCGCCCGTTCCACGGCGATCCATGAATCGCAAAGCCTGTTTTTCGAGATGCAGCTTGGCCGTAGCGACGCCTTCCTGCAGCGTCTGCTGCCAACGGTACGCCAGTACTTTGGTGAACAGCCGGCATTTAGCCGCGAAAACTTTATCGCATGGAATCAGCGCGTCAAACCGGGCTTTATCCGCGTCGACGCTGACGAAGTGAGCTACCCGGCACACGTTATTCTGCGCTACGAAATTGAACGCGCGCTGATTGATGGCGATATTGAGGTCGAGGATATTCCGGCGCTGTGGGATGAAAAAATGCAGCACTGGCTGGGACTTTCCACCCTCGGCAACTATCGCGACGGCTGTATGCAGGATATCCACTGGACCGACGGCGGTTTTGGCTATTTCCCTTCCTACACGCTTGGCGCGATGTACGCCGCTCAGCTGATGGCTTCCGCCAGACGGGCGCTACCGCAGCTGGAAAGCGATATCGCCAACGGTAACTTCAGCGCCCTGTTTGACTGGCTGCGGCAAAATATCTGGCAGCACGGTAGCCGTTTTACCACCTCGCAGCTGATTCAGCATGCAACCGGAGAAGACCTTAACAGCGACTATTTCCGCCAGCACCTTACCTCGCGTTATCTGTAAATCACCGGCGTCGGGCCGCGCCCGACGCCGTGTTCCATCGTTGTAGCAGCGCGTTGTACATATGGTTACACGCCGATACCAAACACTCACGGAAACCTCGATAAGACAGGCATATAGTTCTTTCAACGGCCCCGCAGTGGGGTTGAAACAAGAAACCTTTTCGAGGATATCAGAATGAAAAAAGTATTAGCTCTGGTCGTTGCCGCTGCAATGGGTCTGTCTTCTGTTGCTTTCGCTGCCGATGCTGCCACCACCACGACTCCGGCGCCGGCTGCTGCAACTCACAGCACCACCGCTAAAGCGACCCACCACAAGAAACATCATACCGCCGCTGCGAAACCAGCTGCTGAGCAGAAAGCGCAGGCTGCGAAAAAGCACAAAAAAGCAGCCGCTAAACCCGCTGCCACCCAGAAAGCTCAGGCCGCTAAAAAGCACAAAAAAGCAGAAGCTAAACCGGCTGCCACCCAGAAAGCTCAGGCCGCTAAGAAACACAAAAAAGCCGCAGCTAAACCGGTAGCTCAGAAAGCACAGGCAGCGAAAAAACACCACAAAACCACCAAACATCATACCGCTAAACCAGCTGCACAACCGGCTGCTTAATCTCCCGGGTTAAGCGATGTGATATGATATCGGCGCTGGCTTCAGCGCCGTTTTTTTCTGGAGAGCACCATGCTGCGGCGCTATCGTTTTGAGCTCATCCTGATCCTTCTGATTATCTGCGCGCTGGTCGCCAGCCGTTTTTTTCTTTACTAATACTAATGAGTTAGCTGCCACACGTTGTAACCCAGTCCATAGAACGCCAACAATAACAGAAAAAGCGCCGAGACCATCGTCACTCGTCTGGCGTAACACGCCGTTAACCATCGGCGAACCGCCAGGATGTAAAGCGAGAGCACGCTCAGGTCGATAATCACCCACACCGCCGTCAATAGCCCCAGGCTGAAGCCGAAGCTATCGGTAATATGGATAAACTGCGGAAAAAACGCGGCAAAAAAGAGAATATCTTTGGGATTGCTTAACGCAGTCGCAAACCCTGCCATCACCCCGCTACGCTTTTTTGACGCCTCCTGCGTAACCGCCTCTTCACGCAACATTGCCACCGCAAGCCAAATAATATACAGCGACCCGATCGTCGCCAGCAACATTAGCGCTCGCGGATCGAGCGTCAGCATGCCGTTCAGCATCGCGGCAGCCACGGTCAGCAGCACCAGAGACGCCAGATTCCCGCCAATCATCGTGCGCGCCGCGCTGGCATAGCCTTCGCGCGCCGCCGTACCGGTCACTAACAGCACCACCGGTCCTGGCGTGGCGATCAGCGCCAGGACCGTCAAAGCGTAGGCCGTCAGCAAAGAAATATTCATCAAGTAAACTCACCCTTTCACAATGAAAGCCCTATATTCCTCTCTCATTTCACAGTTGAAAAACGACTAATAGTGAGTTTGAATGTGAGTTTTACTCAATATAGAACATAACCGACGATGTCCATGCCGCCGCTCTACGCCCTGCGCGCTTTTGAAACCGCCGCTCGCCTTGGTTCATTCAGCAGGGCCGCCGCTTCCCTGAACGTGACGCCAGGCGCCGTCAGTCGTCACGTCAGCGGCCTGGAGTCATGGTTTGAATGCCGGCTTTTTCTTCGCCATGGGCCAAAAGTCACGCTGACCGATGCCGGATATCAGCTGGCGAAAGCGTTAGATCAGAGTTTTTCATCAATAGAACGGGCCTGCCAGGCTCTGCGCCGTCAGGCTGGCAAACTCCGTCTGAAGGCGCCGTCAACGCTCTCGATGCGCTGGCTACTGGACGTGCTGCAGCTGTTTCGCCAGCAGCATCAGCGCCCGGAAATAGAAATGAGCAGCCTGTGGATGGACCGCGACAGCGTCGATTTCACTCAGGAGCCTTTCGACTGCGCGATCCTGTTAGGGAACGGAAATTTTGGCGACGAGAACAACGGCTGCCTGCTCTTTGCCGAATGGCTAATTCCGCTTTGCGCACCGGGGATGATGGAGCAGGCCAGACAAGATTTGTCGGCCTGTACGCTGATTCATCCATCAACCGATCGCCGGGACTGGCGGCGCTGGCTGCAGCATGATGACCGGCTTGCGCCGAATATCGATCGGGGTATCGTCTTTGACACCCTTGAACAAGGAACCATGGCCGCGATGAGCGGCCATGGCGTCAGCATTGGCGATCTGCTGCTTAATCTGCCCGCGATCCGCGCGGGGCTGCTGGCCTTGCCCTTCTCCACAGCGATAGCCACCGGCGAGAGCTACTACTTTGTATGGCCGAAAAACACGCTCTGCCCGCAGCCGATCGCCCTATTGCATCGCTTTTTAAACCAGCATATTCCCGGCCCGCTCCCCGATGACATTATCCGCCTCGGAGAGGCCCCCGGGTTACAGAACGTGGACCGCCGTCACCAGCAGATAGCCCGTCGCGCCCCAGATCATTGCTGATACCAGCGAAACGTAAACTAATGCGCGAATACCTTGTTTAGACATAAATCCTCCCGTACATCGGGTGTTTGACATTGCAGATATCATCGCCGGGATAACATCTCTGTTTGCTCAACAAGGTGGTAGCAATACCAACGTTTACGGTGAGAAAATGTTTCGCTTTGAAAGTAAGTGATAAACAGGTAAAGAAGTACGATTTTCCTGTGAACATATCTCTTTTTTTGCGTGATATTGGCCGTTTTCGCCATTAACTGCCTTGAGAAAAAGCTGAACCGCAAATCCTTTATTCGCCACCCGCCGGTTGTACGTTCGGATACACGATTTCTGTTGCTTCCGCTGCCCTTTTCTGCGGAAATAACGCCGCAGGAAAATGGCGTTAACATATTGAATTCACGCCATTCATCCGTAAGCGACTGGCGTTTTTTGCTGATTTCGCCTGCCGCCTGGCTTAATTAAAATTATTCTTAACTTTCATAAACTTAAATCTGCTGCTACTTTCAATATACATAATTATCTCCCCAGAGAGTGATATGCGTAGAGACGTCCTGTTATTACTGTGTTCAATTTCCCTGTTTCCAGCGCTGGTCCAGGCCGACGATGATGGCATGAGTGCAAAAGATATTAAGACGCTGTTTTTTGGTCACGACGACCGAAAACCGGTCAGCAACCCCACGGACGATCCCTGGGATGCGATCGGGCAACTGGAAACCGCCAGCGGTAATCTCTGTACCGCCACGCTTATCGCCCCTAATCTGGCGCTCACCGCCGGGCACTGCCTGCTCACGCCGCCCAAAGGCAAACCGGATAAACCCGTCGCGCTGCGTTTTATCTCGCGTAAAGGCGGCTGGGTGTACGAAATTCACGGTATTGAAGGCCGCGTAGATCCTTCGCTGGGGAAACGGCTTAAGGCGGACGGCGAAGGCTGGATAGTTCCCAGCGCCGCGGCGCCCTGGGATTTTGGCCTTATCGTACTGCGCTACGCCCCTTCCGGCATTACGCCGGTGCCGATTTTTAGCGGCAGCAAAGCCGATCTGACCGCCGCGCTAAAAACCGCAGAACGAAAAGTGACTCAGTCTGGCTATCCGGAAGATCATCTGGATAATCTCTATACCCACCAGGATTGCGTAGTCACCGGCTGGGCGCAGACATCGGTGCTCTCTCATCAGTGCGATACGCTGCCGGGGGATAGCGGCTCGCCGCTGCTGCTGAAAACCGACAACGGCTGGCAGGTGATTGCGGTGCAGAGTTCGGCACCTGGACCAAAAGATCGCTGGCGGGCGGACAACCGCGCCATCTCCGTCACCGGCTTTCGCGACAAGCTTGAAGCGCTGGCTGCACAGTAAGCGGTCAGCCTTGCTGCTGGCGCAGCTGCAATAACGACGCGACGGGCATCGGCTCGCTGAAGAAGAAACCCTGCAATCTGTCGCATCCCGCCCGCCGCAGCAGCGCCAGCTGTTGCTGATTCTCAACGCCCTCCGCCACCACCGTGATGCCTAACGCCCCGGCAATACGGACGGTCCCGCGCACCAGCTCCGCCGCCTGGGTATCCACATCCACCAGCCCGGCCAGGGATTTGTCGATTTTAAGGCTGTCGAAGCTGAAGCTGCGTAAATAGCCGATGCTGGAATAACCGGTGCCAAAATCATCGAGCGCCACTGCGATGCCGAGCGCCTTTAAGTTCTCAATGGCCGACTTCGCCCGCTCGGGATTCTCCAGAACGTAGCTCTCCGTGACTTCAAGCTGTAACCGCCGGGCCGGGAAATGACAGCGGCCCAGCACCTGCACCACCCGCGATTCAAACTCCGGATCGCGGAACTGCGCAGGGGAGATATTCACCGACAGCAACAGATCGTCCAGTGGCTGCAGTTCGCTACAGGCGCGTTCAAGCACAAACTGGCCAAGCGCGTAGATCAAACCGCTACTTTCGGCGATACCGATAAACACGTCCGGCGGCAGCGCCCCCTGAGGACGCCGCGGCCAGCGCAGCAGCGCTTCCACGCCTTCCATAACCAGCGTATCGGCGTTGACGATCGGCTGATACCAGACATCAAACTCTTCGTTCTCCAGCCCTTGACGAATGCCATTTTCGATATTCAGCTGATACTGCCGCGCGTCGCTGAGCGCTTCGTCATACCAGGTCGTGCGCCCTTTGCCGGTTTTTTTCGAATGGTACATGGCAATATCGGCGCGGCGAAAAAGCTCGGTGCTGGAGCAGCTCGCCGGGACGCCGCTGGCGATACCGATACTGGCGCTGATATAAATTTTTCGCTCGTTGAGGATAACGGGCGCTTTTAACAGTTCCAGTACCGCCCAGGCAAAGGCCAGCGCCTGATTTACCGCCTGTTCGCCGTTTACCGTCATCGCGAACTCATCGCCGCCCATACGCGCCAGCATCCCTTCAGGCGGAACGCGCTCCCGAAGTTCTTTAGCAACATGAATAATCAGCGCGTCGCCAACATCATGACCGTAGTTATCATTAACATCCTTAAAGCCGTCGAGATCGATAAACACCACGCTTTGCATTTGGTGTTGGGAGGTTTCGCACACCTGGTTAAGGCGTTCAATCAGCGCCCGTCGGTTTGGCAGGCGGCTCAGCCAGTCAGTCATGGCACTGTCCCGCGCCAGCTTTTCGCCGCGCGCCAGCTTGTAAAGCCCGAGGTAGCTGAAGAGAATAAACAGCAGGATCAGCCCAGCCGCCACGGCGGCGATCAGCCGCATACTGTCGGAGGCCGCCCGCGCGGCTTCCGCACCGGGAAACCCCGGCTGCCAGCTCAGGTAACCCACGATCTCCCCGGCCTGGGTGCGCAGCGGAATACTGTATTCACCGCCGCCTGGCGTGATGTGCAGGTTGCGAATCTGAAACGTGTCGCCCAGGCGCTCAAGCATTTGCGAGTTGATATGGCGGGTGATCACCAGATAGCGACGCGTATCATCATGCACCTGTAGCCGCCCTGCCGTCGGGCGAATCAGGCCAATACCAATAAACGCAATACCTGCGCGGGTTCGCGTGATGCCGGCATAAGCGCTTTTACCGCTGCGCAGCGCGGCGGCATGCTGCGAGATAAGCGAACGAAAACCGTTGCCGAGGAATTGGGTATTCTGCTCGGTAAATCTCTCACTGCGAAACGATCCCCACAGCACCCGATAGTGCTGGTCGAGTACGAAAGTGCCGTCATAGAGATTATTGATTTTAAAACCCGATCCCCATGAGTTGTAGAGCCATTGCGGATCGAGCCTGTCGGCATAGGTCTGATGTACCGCATCATCCCAGATAGCGTTATCCATCACCAGCGACAGCACGCGGTTCACCGAGGTCTGCACCGCCCCATCCACCGATAGCACGGAACGATGTTTATCAATTTCGTTTGCTTTCAGGCCGATCAGGTGTTGGGTGAGATAAAGGAGCGAAACAATGGACACGATTAAGCCGATCCCGGCGAGGACAATCATGATGGACAGCGTTCTGGCGGAGGGAATATTGCGCCAGCCTGGCAAATGAATCATGTTCTGCCCTCATATCGGCCGGCAGCAAAATACGCCGAACTGGCTCTTTTTTAAGAGTAATACAGAGAGCAGAATTTGCCGCCCGCATTCACAGGCGGCATCATATCAGGCGAGTTTAATTAATACCATGCCGACCACCAGCAGAAGCAGGCCGGCCCAGCCTTTATGATTCAACCGCTGGCCAAACAGCACCCAGCCGGCGGCAATGGTCGCCGCGATACCGAAACCGCCCCACAGCGCATAGGCCACCGACAGGTCAATTCCTTTGACCGCCTGCGAAAGCGCGCTAAAGGCGCCCAGGACCGCCGCCAGCGACATAATGCCGTAGAATTTACGTCGAAAGCCGTCGGAAAATTTCAGAAAAACGTTGGCCAAAATTTCCAGCGCAATCGCCAGCGCCAGCCAGGCGGCGTGGACCCACTCAAACTGTTGCATGCGCTTTCTCCTTGCCCGGCTTCACCGCTTTCTGCGTCCCCGATTTAATCAAGACAATCCCGGCGACCAGGGTCACCAGACCGGCAATTTTTATCGTCGACAGCGTCTCATCAAACAGCAGGACGCTGAAGATAGTGATCAGTAAAATGCCGATCCCCTCCCAGAGGGCATAGGCCACGCCGAGGGCGATTTTTTTCACCGCGAAAGCCAGAAAAATATAAGAAAGCGCGATCATGACCAGCATTAAAATAAAACCAGTATGGCCGCCGCTTACGCTTGCCCATTTCATCGACAACGTGCCGGTAATTTCAGCAACGATAGCTAAAGCTAATAAAATCCAATAAAACATGATCCCTTCTCCTGCTTGAGAATATAATCCATGGCGGCTTACAGCGAAGTAAACCGGAAAAATTCTGACGTTAAATTAGCCGTGCGCAGCGCGCCAGCTCAGGCAGAGAGAAGAAGACTAAAGCGCCGAGCGCCAGTGCTGCTCGCCGAGAAAGCGGGAGTGAGAAAGGGATACTGCAGGGTGAAAAGAAATATACATCCTGAACTGATTGTCCATAAAATTACAATTATCCGCGGTATTGCTTCTCGTCATTTGCGGATCAAAATTGTCCTCTGTAGTTATACACACGCAGATTTGTACCATAACGCCACATTTAACTCAAAGTCTTTGCAGTTCTTTACCTCTGGTATTTGATTTGGATTAGTTTTTTCCGATCGCAATCACCATTATGATATCGTTCCGGCCATTATTGATTAATTGGTCGTTTTTTTTCATTTTAGCGGACACGACGCGCTGAGACGCCGACTTTGCCAACGTCTACAATGACTCACATTAGACCCCATTTTTTCTCTCGCAGGGAGCGGTATGGCCAAACCCATCATCACGCTTAACGGCTTAAAAATAGTCATCATGCTCGGCATGCTGGTTATCATCCTGACAGGCATTCGCTTCGCGGCGGATATTATCGTTCCTTTTGTTCTGGCGATCTTTCTGGCGGTGGTGATAAACCCGCTGGTTCAGCTCATGGTGCGCTGCCGGGTGCCGCGGGTGTTGGCTATTTCGCTCCTGGTCGGCGTGATTGTCCTGCTGGCCGTTGTGCTGCTGGCCTCGCTCGGCACGTCGCTTAACGAGCTTGCACGCACCCTGCCGCAGTACCGTAATTATCTCTATGAACCGATGCAGACCGTTGCGCCCTGGCTACAGCGCTTCGGCTTTACCGTGTCGGTGGTGGAGCTGAATAAGTATATTGACCCCAACGCGGTGATGACGCTGGTGACCGGCCTGCTCACCCAGCTTTCCAACGCGATGTCCTCTATCTTCCTGCTGCTGCTGACAGTGGTCTTTATGCTGCTGGAAGTGCCGCAGCTTCCCGCGAAGCTGCAGCAGCTGATGTCGCGGCCGGTGGAGGGAATGGGCGCGATTCAGCGCGCGCTGGATAGCGTCTCCCACTACCTGGTGTTAAAAACCGCCATCAGCCTGGTGACCGGCCTGGTGGTCTGGGGAATGCTGGTGCTGCTGGACGTCCGCTTTGCTTTTATGTGGGGACTGCTGGCCTTTGCGCTCAACTACATTCCCAACATTGGTTCGGTGCTCGCGGCGATCCCGCCGATCCTCCAGGTGCTGGTGTTCGGCGGTCTGTACGAAGCGCTGGTGGTCCTGGCGGGCTATCTGGTGATTAACCTGGTTTTCGGCAATATTCTTGAACCGCGCATTATGGGCCGCGGGCTGGGGCTGTCGACGCTGGTGGTCTTCCTGTCATTGATCTTCTGGGGCTGGCTGCTGGGCCCGGTGGGTATGTTACTCTCGGTACCGTTGACGATTATCGTCAAAATCGCTCTCGAACAGACGGTGGCCGGGCAGAGTATTGCCTTTCTGCTGAGTGATTTAAGTAAAAACTAACGCCATTGCGCACGCTTCCCCGGAGGCGATGCTGGCGCTTCTGTCCGGGCTACCGGCCCGCAGACGACCCTTAACCTGTAGCCCGGGCAGGCGCTTTGCGCCGCCCCCGGGAGCAGCAGAGCGTGGAGCCGCTGAACTTCCCCGGAGGCGATGCTGACGCCTCTGTCCGGGCTACCGGCCCGCAGACGCCCTTAACCTGTAGCCCGGCTAAACGCAGTGCGAGCCGGGAAGCCGCGCCAATGCCTCAACCCGGTACATCCCCTGCTCGTAGACCAGTCATTCGCAATCATTATTGATCGCCATCACATCTCTGCCCCGTCAATCATTACTCTTACGCTAACGATTTATCATCGGCCTTAATTGATGCCCGTTACGTCGCGACGCACACTTACTTCCACACCAGGACAATCAAAACGATTCGTCGAATCAGGAGGTTAATAATGAGTGCCGAACAAACGACGGGACGCGTCTGGAACCGTCGCCGTACGGAAAAACAGCGGCGACTGACCGAGGCGAAGGTCTCAGGCAAAGTGATCCCCACCGACCAGCTGGTCGCCGTTCTTGAGCAGCTGCTGGCCCCCGGCGACCGGGTGGTGCTGGAAGGCAACAACCAGAAACAGGCTGATTTCCTCTCGCGGATGCTGGCGGAAGTTAACCCGCAAAAAATTCACGACCTGCATATGATTATGCCGAGCGTCGGGCGCAGCGAACACCTGGACCTCTTCGAAAAAGGTATCGCCCGCAAGCTTGATTTCTCCTTCTCCGGCACCCAAAGCCTGCGTATTTCGCAGCTGCTGGAAGATGGCCTGCTGGAAATCGGCGCTATCCACACCTACATCGAGCTTTACTCTCGCCTGTACGTCGACCTGTCGCCAAACGTCGCGCTGATCGCCGGTTACAAAGCCGACCGCAAGGGCAACCTGTACACCGGGCCGAGCACCGAAGATACACCGGCGCTGGTAGAAGCCGCCGCGTTCCATGACGGCATCGTTATTGCGCAGGTTAACGAACTGGTCGATGACGAGTGCGATCTGCCACGCGTGGATATCCCCGGTTCGTGGATTGACTACGTGGTCGTCGCGGATAAACCGTTCTTTATCGAGCCGCTGTTTACCCGCGATCCGCGCCTGATTAAGCAGGAGCATATCCTGATGGCGATGATGGCGATTAAAGGCATCTACGCCGAGCATCAGGTGCAATCCCTGAACCACGGGATCGGCTTTAACACCGCCGCCATCGAACTGCTGCTGCCGACCTACGGCGAACAACTCGGCCTGAAGGGCAAAATCTGTAAACACTGGACGCTGAACCCGCACCCCACCCTTATTCCGGCAATTGAAAGCGGTTGGGTCGAGAGCGTGCACTGCTTCGGCGGCGAGCTGGGAATGGAAGAGTACATTCGCGCGCGTCCGGATATCTTCTTCACCGGCGCCGACGGCTCCATGCGCTCCAACCGCGCGTTCTGCCAGCTGGCGGGACAGTATGCGGTGGATATGTTTATCGGCTCGACCTTACAGGTTGACGGCTACGCCAACTCCTCGACGGTGACCCGCGGCCGCCTCTCCGGCTTCGGCGGCGCGCCGAATATGGGCCACGACCCGCACGGTCGCCGCCACGCAACGCCGGCATGGCTCAACATGATCACCGAACCGGATCCGATGCAGCGTGGTAAAAAGCTGGTCGTGCAGATGGTGGAAACCTTCCAGGCGGGCGTGAAGCCGACCTTCGTGGAAAAACTCGACGCCGTTGAGGTCGCCAAAACCTCCGGAATGCCGCTGGCGCCGGTGATGATTTACGGCGATGACGTCACCCACGTGCTGACCGAAGAAGGCATCGCCTATCTCTATCGGGCGGAAAGCCTGGAAGAGCGCCGGGCAATGGTGGCGGCCGTCGCCGGGATCACCGATATCGGGCTCGGCGTTGACGCCAAACGCGTGGCCGCACTACGCCAAAGCGGCAAAGTCGTCTATCCGGAAGATATCGATATCCGCCGCAGCGACGCCACTCGCTCTCTGCTCGCCGCCGGCAGCGTGGCCGATCTGGTGGAGTGGTCCGACGGTCTGTACAACCCACCGGCAAAATTCCGGAGCTGGTAATGAAAAAACTCTCTCCCCACGTTGCTGAAACCCGGGCCCGCTGGCTGGCCCAGACCGCCAGCGCCTGCCTGGTTGACGAAGCGCGACTTAGCCCCAAACCGGGCCTGGTGGATAGCCGCGGCAACGGCGCGCATCAGGACCTGAACCTGGCCCTGATGGAGCGTTCGGCCCACAGCCTGCAGCCGACGTTTCACGCGCTGGCTCAGCAGAGCTGGCGGCGTCCGGCCGACGTTGCCCTGCGCGAAACCGTTGGCCGGCTTGGCCGCGAAGGCGAAGCGCGGATGATGCAGGCGACCGCCGGGGTCAATACCCATCGCGGCGCTATCTGGGCGTTGGGCCTGCTGGTCAGCGCGACGGCGATGCTCGGGGGGGAGGGTCAGGCACAGAGAATTACGGAAACCGCCGCCGCCCTGGCCCGTCTGCCGGACGCCTGCGCGCCAAAGACCTTCAGTAAAGGTCTGCGCGCCAGCCGCCGCTGGCAGGTTCCGGGCGCGCGAGAAGAAGCGCAGCGCGCTTTTCCGCACATCACCACCCTGGCGCTGCCGCAGCTGTTGCGCAGCCGGGCCGCGGGGGCCAGCGAGGATCAGGCCCGGCTTGACGCGCTGATGGCGATTATGACCTCGCTTAGCGATACCTGCGTGCTCTCCCGCGCCGGAATGGCGGGCCTTGAGGCGATGCGGCAAGGCGCAGGCGAAGTGCTGGCGGCAGGAGGATGTGCGACAGCCAGGGGGCGCGCCGCGCTGGCGCGTCTCGACGTGCAGATGCTGGCGCAGAACGCCTCGCCGGGTGGCGCGGCGGATCTTCTTGCCGCCACCCTGTTTCTCGACCGGGTTTCCGCTTAACGCATTCAGAGGATGTTATGGAAAAGATTAAATTGTCATTCCCTGCCAGCCGCGCCCTCAGCGGCAAAGCGCTGGCAGGCGTTGTCGGCTCCGGCGATATGGAAGTGCTCTATACCGCCGGACAGAGCGATACGCTCAACGTCGAAATCACCACCTCCGTGGACAACAGCCAGGCGCGCTGGAACGCGCTTTTCGAACGACTGAGCCTGATTAACGGCCTGCCCGGCGGGCAGCTGATCATCCACGATTTCGGCGCCACGCCCGGCGTCGCGAGGATCCGTATTGAACAGGTTTTTGAGGAGGTGGCTCATGCGTAACGATCGCAGCTTTATTGAACTCCGCGCCCGTGAACGCGCCCGCACCCTGCTGGATGACGGCAGCTATCGCGAACTGCTGGATCCCTTTGACGGCATTATGTCCCCGTGGCTCGGCGCGCAGGGCATCGTCCCGCAGTCCGACGACGGTATGGTCGTCGCAAAAGGCACCATTAACGGCCAGCCGGCGGTAGTCATTGCCATCGAAGGTACCTTCCAGGGCGGCAGCATGGGCGAAGTCTCCGGCGCGAAAATGGCCGCCGCCCTTGAGCTGGCGGCGGAAGATAACCGCAACGGCATTCCTACCCAGGCGGTGCTGTGCCTGGAAACCGGCGGCGTGCGCCTGCAGGAAGCCAATCTGGGCCTTGCCGCCATCGCCGATATTCATGCCGCGATTGTCGACCTGCGCCGCTACACCCCGGTAATCGGCATTGTCGCCGGTACCGTCGGCTGCTTCGGCGGGATGTCCATCGCCGCGGCGCTGTGCAGCTACCTGATTGTCACCCGTGAAGCGCGTCTGGGCCTCAACGGACCGCAGGTTATTGAACAGGAAGCGGGGATTGAAGAGTACGACTCCCGCGACCGTCCGTTTATCTGGAGCATGACCGGCGGCGAAATTCGCTACGCCAGCGGGCTGGTGGATGCCCTGGTGGGCGATGGCATCAACGCGGTGAAAAGCGCGATGAACGAAGCCATTGCCAAAGGCGTGCCCGCCCAGCATCGCAGCGACAAATATGAAGATTTCCTGACCCGTTTGACCCATTTCGATACCCGCCAGCAGGCGGATACCGCTCAGATCAAACAGCTATTCGCCCGGGAGGAGAAATAATGAGCCAGTTCACAAATCGCGCCGCGCTGTGGCTAAACCAGCTGGCGCCGAACGCCCCGCTAATGACCGGTCTGTGCCCCTCGGTGCAAGTTGCCGATGCCGATTTTAACGGTGAAACCGCCCGTTTTATCGCCGTGGTGCCGGATGCTAATAACCATTACCCCCGCGCCGCTCAGGGTGAAGTCGGCCTGCTCGAAGGCTGGACGCTGGCCAAAGTGGTCAACGAAACCATCGACGCCGATGCCAATAACGCGGTGAAGCGCCCGATTATTGCGGTTATCGATGTCCCCAGCCAGGCCTATGGCCGCCGCGAAGAAGCATTCGGTATTCATCAGGCGCTGGCCGGCGCCGCGGGCGCCTACGCCAAGGCGCGGCTTGCCGGACATCCGGTGATTGGTCTGATCGTCGGCAAAGCGATGTCCGGGGCGTTTCTGGCCCACGGCTACCAGGCCAATCGTCTGATCGCCTTTAACGACGCCGGCGTGCTGGTGCACGCGATGGGCAAGGCGTCCGCCGCGCGTATCACGCTACGTACCGTTGAGGCGCTGGAGAAACTGGCGGCAACCATTCCGCCGATGGCCTATGACGTCAGCAATTACGCAACGCTCGGCCTGCTCTCCGCCCTGCTGGATATCAGCAATCCTGACGCGCCGGACGCCCGCGATCTGACGCTGGTTACCGACACCCTGCGCGACGCCATCGCTGACGCCCGCCGGGATGTCTCGCTGAAGTGCCGCCTTGGCGCGGAAAACCGCCGTAGTTCCCAACAGGTGCGCGATCGCATGCGCGCCAGCTGGTAGTCAGTCCCTAAGTAGAAGAAAACCTGCCGGAAGCGGCCGCCCGGGGCGCCATCGCGCGCCCCGGAAAGGAACCGCTTTTAGAAATTATAACAATCGCGCCAGTACTCTATTTTCATTTACAGGTGATTTATGACTTATGTGATTATTCATGCCCTCGCGCCGATTTTTGTCATCATGCTGCTGGGCTTCTGGGCCGGCAAGGCCAAAATGGTCGATAACAAAAACGTCTCTTTACTCAACATCTTCGTGATGGACTTCGCCCTACCCGCCACGCTGTTCAGCGCCACGGTGCAAACGCCGTGGAGCGGTATTGTCGCGCAATCGCCGCTGGTGCTGGTGCTGACCGGGGCGATGTGGATTACCTATGCGGCCATCTACTTCCTCGCGACCCGCGTCTTCAAGCGCTCGCCGCAGGATGCCGCCGTGCTGACCCTGACCGTCGCGCTACCTAACTACGCCGCGCTTGGCCTGCCGATTCTGGGCAGCGTGCTCGGCGAAGGCGCCTCCACCTCCCTCTCCGTCGCCGTTTCCATCGCCTGCGGATCGGTACTGATGACGCCGTTCTGCCTGCTGATTCTGGAACGTGAAAAAGCGCTCGCCGCCGGAGAGAACAGCGGCTCGACGCTGGCAATGCTGCCGGTTTTGATGTGGCGTTCGGTGAAAAAACCGATTGTCTGGGGTCCGCTGCTGGGGGTCGTGCTTTCGGCCATCGGTATCAAAATGCCGGATCTGCTGCTGGCCTCTATCAAACCGCTGGGCCTGGCGGCGACCGCCGCCGCGCTGTTCCTGACCGGGGTGATTCTGTCGGCGCGTAAGCTGCAGCTCAATGCGCTGATTGCCACTTCCACTATTGTCAAACTGCTGGTGCAGCCGTTTATCGCCTGGGGTCTGGTGATGCTGCTGGGGCTGCACGGCTCTATCGCCATTACCGCCATTCTGATGATTGCGCTGGCGGCCGGTTTCTTTGGCGTGGTCTTCGGCAACCGCTTTGGCGTGCAGTCGCCGGATGCGGAAGCGGTGCTGCTGTTAAGCTCGGTTCTGTGTATCCTGTCGCTGCCGCTGTTTATCACCTTAACGTCAGGAATCTAACGATGTCATCAACACCGCGTCCTCATGATTTAGTCTGGTTGAATAATGCCGCCGCGCTGGAGGCGATTGAGGAGTCCTGGGTCGCACAGCACTGGCGTATTAGCCTGCCGGTGGTGGTACGACGCGACGTTGATGCTAACGCCCGCATTCCGGTGGGCGTACGGGGTATGAAGCGCGATCAGCGGGCCGCAGGCTGGGTACAGAGGGAAAATATCGTCCGTACCGTCAGCCCGGAAACCCTCGCCGATCGCCAACAGCTCCTGCGCTCGCCGTTTGTCTCCCAGCCGCCGGTGCAGGCGGCGATATCACTGACCTTACACCCCTGGCCGTGGCGCTGGGGCATTACCGGCAGCACCGGCTACGCGCTGGCCACCGAGATTCCGGTACTTCACGCCGCCAGCGATCTCGATCTGCTGATCCGCGCGCCGCAGCCGATCGCCCGCGAAGCGCTGCTCGCCTGGCAGTCCCGCGTCGCGCAGCTGCCCTGCCGGGCGGATACCCAGGTCGAAACGCCCGCAGGGGCTTTCGCGCTAAATGAGTGGCTGCGCGATGGCCGCGTCCTGCTGAAAACGTCCCGCGGCGCGCGCCTGACCGCGGCGCCGTGGAACAGGGAGGAAGCATGAAAATTCTCTTTACCTTTCCCGGTCAGGGAAACCAGCGGCCTGACATGCTCGCCGCGCTTCCCGACCGCCAGAATATCCTCGCTGAAGCGCGAACCGTGCTCGGCGATGAAGTAGACCATTTAGATACCGCCGCCGCGTTAAAACATACCCGTGCGGTTCAGCTGTGCCTGCTGATCGCAGGCACAGCCTGGGCGCGGGAGCTACAGCGTCAGGGAGTAAATCCGGACATGGTCAGCGGCCTGTCGATAGGGGCTTTCCCGGCGGCGGTGATGGCCGGCGCGCTGGATTTCACCGACGCCCTGCGGCTGGTGGCGCTGCGCGGCGATTTAATGGAGCAGGCTTATCCTCACGGCTACGGGCTGACGGCGATTATGGGCCTGACGCTCGACCGCGTGGAAAAGCTGATTGCCGACAGCGACCTCTATATTGCCAACCTGAACGCGGAAACGCAGATTGTCATTGCCGGACGCGACGACGAGATGGCCCGCGTGGCCCGGCTGGCGCTGGCGGCTGGCGCCGGAAAAGCACAGCGGCTGGCGGTCAGCGTCCCTTCACACTGCGCGCTGCTGGATGAACCGGCGGCTAAGCTGGCAAAGGCCTTCTCTGACGTTACTCTGCAGCGCCCGCGCTGCGCCTATCTGAGCGGCTCCACGGCGCGCGTTTTATGGGACCCGTTAAGCATTGCCGACGATTTGGCGCGGAATATGGCGCGAACCGTGCGCTGGCAGGAAGCGATGATCGCCGCTGACGAACGGGACGCGCGGCTGGCGATCGAGATGCCGCCCGGCGGCGTGCTGACCTGTCTCACCCGCCAGGCGGGCTGGCAGGGGGAGTGTATTGCGCTGGAGCGCAGCGGTATCGACGTTGCCCGTCACCTGGCGAACCGGCTTAACGGCTGAGGCTGCGGGCGTACATCCGCCCTTCTGCCGCCAGCGCCAGCAGGTCTGCGTCGCGCTCGCGATGGTGTGAGTAGACAATGGAGATCAGCTGGCGCATCTGATACGGCTCCGCCAGCTTCAGCAGCTGTACGTCGTTTTCATACACCTTTTTCATTCGTCCCGGCAGCAGCGCAAAGCCTACGCCCGCCTGCACCAGGCTAATCATCGAAAAGATGTCGTTAACCCGGGTGACAATTTCAGGCTCGAATCCGGCCACCTGAAAAGCGTCCTGAAATCCGGCATAGGTGGCAAACCCTTCCGCCAGCGAAACAAACTTTCGCCTGGCGTAATCGCGCAGCTCGGCGGGAGCCGTGGTATCCAACTGTTCCGTCGCCGGGGCGGCGAGAAAGATATCATCCTCAAACAGCGGGACCACATCAAAAGCCGAATTATTGAATTCACCTTCGTTAGTGGCGATCAGGATCGCATCGAGCGCGTCATCTTCCAGCATATCCAGCAGCATCTGATTGGAGCCCATGGTGAGATCCAGCTCCAGTTCCGGCCGACGCAGCTTCATGCCCATAATAATGCGCGGCACGGTTTCAAGGGTCAGGGAGTAAAGCGTGCCGATGCGCAGCCGGCCCTGCCCGACACCGGCTACTTTACGCGTCGCTTCCAGCCCGCGGGTCATCAGGCTCATGACGTCCTGACAGTACTCCAGCAGCGTCCACGCAGCCGGGAGCGGCAGCAGGTTGCGCCCTTTATGAATAAACAGCGGGCAGCCGACGCCCTCTTCCAGCGTATGCAGCGCCCGGTGGACGCTGACGCCGCTCAGCTGCATGGCCTCAGCGGTTCTGGCGATGTTCCCTTTCGCCATAAACATCATAAATACCGACAGCTTGCGGAAGGTGATGTCCTGATTAATGTCGTCTTTCATTGCCCTGGGCTCCGCTTTCGGTCTTCATTAGCATTTTCTTTCGTGATTTCAAGACAGTATAACCACAATTAACGAATGAAGGATTAGCCGGAAGGGGGATATCAGCGCGGGGGGAAGAGTAGAGCAATGTCTCGTTTTCGCCGGGGCAGCGAAGAGAGGCCAGTAGGCCCGGTGAGGCGTCAGCCGCCACCGGGCAATGTCAACGACGTGGGCTTACAGCGCCATATCGTGCTGCGACGACGTTTCCGCCTTCGGCTCTGCCGGTTTGGCGGTCATCACCGGCGCGGTGGCGTTCATCTCAATCACCGGCGGTTTGGTCAGCTGCAGCGCCGCCGCGGTATCATCCCAAACCTGCTGGGTCAGCGCGACGTTGCCGTTCAGCTTCTGGCCGTAGCTCGGGACGATATCGTGAATACGGCGCTGCCATTCCGCTGAATGAAACTGCTCAGGGAACATCTGCTTAAGAACGTTCAGGGTAATCGGCGCGGCGGTAGAAGCCCCCGGCGAAGCGCCCAGCAGCGCGGAGAGGGTTTTCTGCTGGTCGACCACCACTTCGGTACCCAGCTTCAGTATGCCGCCCTTCTCTGCATCTTTTTTGATGATCTGCACGCGCTGACCGGCCTGAATCAGCTTCCAGTCCTCTTTACGCGCGCCAGGATAATACTCTTTCAGCGCCGCAAAACGGTCGTCGTCGCTCAGCATCACCTGGCTGATGAGGTATTTCACCAGATCGAAGTTGTCCAGACCCACGTGGGTCATCGGCAGGACGTTATCGGTGGTGGTGGTGCTCAGCAGGTCGAAGAACGAACCGTTTTTCAGGAATTTCGTTGAGAAGGTGGCGAATGGCCCAAACAGCACTACGCGCTTGCCGTCGAGGAAACGGGCATCAAGATGCGGGACCGACATCGGCGGTGCGCCTACAGAGGCCTGACCGTAAACTTTTTGCTGGTGCGCATTGGTCACCGCCGGGTTTTCGGTCATCAGGAAAGAGCCGCCAACCGGGAAACCCGCATAGTTATCCGCTTCCGGAATACCGGTTTTTTGCAGTAATTTCAGCGCGCCGCCGCCGGCGCCGATAAATACGTATTTCGCATCGATCGCCTGCTCTTCACCACTATTAACGTTTTTAATCGTCACGTGCCAGGAATTATCGGCATTGCGTTTAAAATCGGTGACTTCTGAAGAGGTCTGCAGCGTGAAGTTATTATTTTTCTTCAGGCTACCGATCAGCTGGCGGGTTATTTCCCCATAGTTAACGTCGGTACCCACCGGTGTCCAGGTTGCCGCAACGCGCTGCTGCGGATCGCGCCCTTCCATCACCAGCGGCGCCCACTGTTTTATTTGCGCGTGATCGGTAGAGAATTTCATCCCCTGGAATAAGGTCGTTTGCTGCAGCGCGGCGTAGCGTTTTTGCAGATAATCAACGTTATCTCCCCAGACGAAACTCATGTGCGGCGTGGAGTTAATAAAAGAGTGCGGATCGTGCAAAATGCCGCGTTTGACCTGCGCCGTCCAGAACTGGCGGGAGATCATAAACTGTTCGTTAATATCCAGCGCTTTGCTGACGTCGATGGTGCCGTCCGGGCGTTCCGGGGTATAGTTCAGCTCCATATTCGCGGAGTGCCCGGTACCGGCGTTGTTCCAGCCGTTAGAGGACTCCAGCGCGACGCCATCCAGCTTCTCAACCATCACCTGTTTCCAGTCCGGCTGTAATTCCTGCAGCCAGGTCCCCAGCGACGCGCTCATAATACCGCCGCCAATCAGCAGGAAATCGGTTTTTTTCGAGGTATCGTCATTTGCGAAGGTCGCCGAGCTGACGAACATCGCTAATGCGGTCATAGATATAATCGTATTTTTAATTGCAGGCATAATAGAAATATCACATAGCACAAGTCTAATAAGAGCGTGCATATTAACGCACTTTTACTTTATTTTAAAATATCATTTACACATCCGCACACATAGCTAATTATTGTTAACCTGGTTTTTTAACTTAAAAAAGTAAAAAACCTCGCTGGCAGCAATAAATACGCTTTGCGATCGCTATTTTCAGAAGGGGAATTAAACCCGGGTAAGCGGATGAAGAGTATGAAATAACGATGCTGCGTATGGCCAGATTATTTTGCGTTATCCGGCGCGTATTGTGGAAATACGCGCCGTCGGGTTAAGTTCAGGCAACCGTCTGCGCCGCGCGTAGCGCAATCCGCAGATGATCGTTATGCTCTGCCAGCAGCTCGCGCGCCTGCCAGGCATCCAGCCCGCTGATGAGCATGAGTATTGCCGTCCGGCAGTGCTGATTGCAGCTGGCCAGCGCGGCTTTGGCCTCGCTGCGCGAGCACCCCGTCGCCGCCATCACGATGGCTATCTGCCGCTCGGCCTCGTGCGGCGTATTGGCCTGCAGATCGACGCGCAGGTTTTCATAGACACGTCCTTCGCGAATCGCCAGCCCGGTGGTCAGCATCGTCAGGATCTGCCGCTGCGCGATGCGCGCTTTCGGATTCCCGAACCCCGCCACCGCTTCCGGCCCGGTTTGCGGGGCGATAATGATATCCGCCAGCTGCGCGGCTTCGCTGGTGGCCTGTTGCGTCAGAACCGCAATCGGCGCCCCCAGCGACCAGGCGTGGCGCATCGCGCCCCAGACCCACGGCGTTTTGCCGCTGACCGTCAGCGCCAGCAGCATATCCTGGTTGCTGAATCGAAGAGCCTCAAGTTCGAAAGCCCCAAGATCGTAATGACTCGCGGCGGTTTCCATCTCCTGCCGCGCGGCGGTCGCTCCTCCGGCGATAAGGGCGACCAGCGAATGTTTTCCCTCCGGGGTAAATTCATTCACCGCCTGCGCGGCGGCTTGACCCGATGCCCCGGCCCCCACAATCACCAGCCGCCCTCCCCGGCTGAGCGTCGCCGTCGCGTTATCCATCAGGCGCGCGATCGCCGGCAAACAGGCTTCAACGGCATCGGCAATCCGCTTATCATCCTTATGCAGCAGCGTCAGCATATCGAGGGTGGCAAGACTATCAATATGGGTGGTTTCAGGGTGGCGTCGTTCCATCATTGAAGCGGTTGGCTTACTGCTCATAAAAACCTCCATTTAAACGCGAAAGAACCTTCCGGGACGAAAGCGCTGGCCTGAGGCAAACCCTTTCATTGACCATGGCTATTAATGGCAGTGTAAGGCTTAAGCGACGCGCTTTACCGCCACCGGAGTCACAGTTTTCATCCCCCTGAACCCATTCAGCTGCCGATTGGTCGTTATCCAACCAGCGGCGCGTTCGGCGCGACGAGGTTGCGAGGCGAGGCCAATGCGCTATTAGCGCAACGTCAGCCCGCCATCCACGACATACTGGCTACCGCTCACGAAAGACGCCGCGTCGGAAAGCAGAAACAGCGCCACATCAGCCGCTTCAGCCGCCGTCCCCTGACGGTGAAGCGCCAGGCGGCTGACAACCGAGGCTTCAAACTCCCGGCGCACCTCATCGCGCATAAAATGACGAAAATCGGTATCGATCGGACCGGGAACCAGGGCGTTAACGCGAATATTTTTTTCGCCTAACGCCGATGCCCAGCAGCGGGTTAACGAAATCAGCGCGCCTTTTGTCGCCGAATAGAGACTCGCCGCCGCGGCCCCCTCATAAGCGGAGGTGGATGCCGTCACCACTACCGAGGCTCCCGCATTAAGCTTTCCGGCGAGCGCCGCCATCTGGAGAACCGGTCCGCGCACGTTGGTCGCCATCATGCGATCAAAGGCCGCGGCATCCCCCTGCGACAGCTCTCCAACCGCTGCGTATCCGGCGTTGAGCCAGAGGCCATCAAGCCCGCCGGATGAATCGATCGCCTCGGCCAGCGCCGCGCCGGTCAGCGGATCGCTGGCATCATTGGCAATGACCCGCGCCCGATCCGAGAGCTGCCGGCGTAGCAGCGCCAGCCGCCTGGGATCGCGCCCGGTGGCTATCACCCAACCGCCTTCGCTATCGATACGCTGTGCTCCGGCAAGCCCGATTCCGCTTGTCGCACCGGTGATAAGAACTCTTTTTGCGCTAAATCTCGCCATCGTCGTTTCCCCTGTCCGTTAAATGATATTCATCAGGATGGTAACCAGCGGGAGACTGTTTGATAATATGCCTATTATCAACAAGACTGTTTGGGGAAATCGCCATAATGCGCGGAAGTGATTTTGCGGAATTAAGAGCCTTCGCGATGGTCGTTGAGCAAGGCAGTTTTACCCGGGCGGCGGCGCATCTCGGCGTCACGACCTCCACCTTAAGCGCAACCATCCGTCGTCTCGAGGAGCGCATCGGCTTACGTTTATTACACCGGACCACGCGCAGCGTCGCGCCGAGCGAGGCCGGCAAGCGCATGATGCAGCGGCTGGCTCCCGCGCTGGCGGCGCTGGAAGACGCGGTTACCGATGCCCGGACGGCCAGCGCGCCCGCGGGCCGCCTGCGCCTCAATGTGTCGCGCATCGCCGCGATTCATTATCTGGCCCCGCTGCTGGGCGGATTTATGCAACGCTATCCCAACATTGAGCTGGATATTGTTACCGACGATGCTTTAGTCGATATCGTTTCTGCCGGTTTTGACGCCGGAATTCGTCTCGGTGAAAAGCTCCATCAGGATATGGTTGCCGTCAGGCTGAGCGGCGACCTTGAAATGAAAGTCGTCGCCTCGCCGCACTACCTGGCGCAAGCGCCGCAGCCGCGAAAGCCGCAGGATTTGCTGCAGCACCCCTGTCTGACTTACCGCAGGCCCAGCGACGGCAGCGTTTATCGTTGGGAGTTTCAGCGCGACGGCGAACGCTACGAGATTGCGGTCAAAGGGCCGATCGTCGTCGATGAACCGGCCATGCTGACGCCGTTAGCCCTCAAGGGCACAGGCCTCGCCTATCAGTTTGCCCATCAGGTCGATCCCTGGCTGGAGACAGGCCAGCTAGTCCAGCAATTGAAAGAGTGGACCCCGGCTTTTCCCGGGTTTTACGTTTACTACCCCAGCCGTAAGCAGATGGCATCGCCGCTGCGGGCGTTTATAGACTATCTGCTGGCCGTCGGCGGCAAATCGCGTCCGCCAGAATTGCCGTCTGGCTGATTTTGCTTTTATTACGCGGCTTTATGAAAACCGCGCATTCAGCGATAATACGCCTCTATCCGTTTTCTCCTGGGGTCGGTATGAATGAATTCGCGCAGCAGCCCGCGCGTAAACGCGCAATGAGCATGAAGCTGAGCACCGCCGTGACCTTAATGATCGGCAGCGTCATCGGTTCAGTACTGATTCTGGTCTATGCCCTGTGGTTTATGCAGATTAGCGGCGCCACCCGCGACGGCGTGAAAGATACGGCGCTGGCGGTGGCGCGGACGCTGGCCGACACCCCTGAAGTCAAGCGCGGCCTGACGCTGCCGCCGGACAGCGGCATTATTCAGCCGCTGGCGCTGGCCGTCACCCGGCGCAATGGCCTGCTGTTTGCCGTCGTCACCAATATGGACGGCATTCGCTACTCGCATCCCAATAGCCAGATTATCGGCAAACCTTTTATCGGCGATGACATCCGGCCCACGCTGGCGGGCAAAGAGAACGTTGCCGTCAACCACGGCGTGCTGGCTCCGGCGCTGCGCGTCTTCACCCCGGTGTTTGACGATAGCCGCCGACAAATCGGCGTGGTGGCGATTGGCATTTCGCTGAGCAAAGTTGATACGCAGATCGCCGCCAGCCGCTGGGATGTGATTCTGACCGTGCTGTTCAGCGCGCTAGTGTGCGCCGTCGGTACATGGAGCCTGGTTCGCGGCCTGAAGCGCGTCCTGCTGGGTCTTGAGCCGCAGGAGATCTCAACGCAGTTCCAGCAGCGCCAGGCGATGCTGCATTCATTAAAAGAGGGGGTCGTGGCGGTGGACACAGACGGCAAGGTGACGCTGATTAACCCTGCCGCGCGCGACATTCTGTTTAACGGCCCCGGGAACGATATCGCGCAAACGCCGCTGCTGGCGGATTTGCAGGAAGTGCTGCAAACCGGCGAGCCGATTTACGATCGGGAGCTGGGCTGTAACGGTCTGCTGCTGATCAGCAACACGGTCCCCGTCCGCGACGAGGATGACGTGGTCGGCGCCATCAGCACCTTCCGTGACAAAACCGAAGTCAGCCAGCTGCTGCAGCGTCTTGACGGGATGGTGAACTATGTGGACGCCCTGCGCACCACATCGCATGAATTTATGAATAAGCTACACGTGATCCTCGGCCTGTTGAATATGAAAAGCTACGATAAGCTGGAAGAGTACGTGCTGCAGACCGCCCACACCTATCAGGCGGATATCGGCGAAATCCAGCACCGGATTAAATCACCGGTAGTGGCAGGCTTTTTGATCGGCAAAATTCAACGCGCTAAGGAGCGGGGTTTTACCCTCACTCTCGCCGAAGAGAGCCTGGTGCCGGACTGCCCGAATGAAAAACAGGTCACCGTACTGGTTACGGTGCTGGGTAATTTAATCGAAAACGCGCTGGATGCCATGAGCGGCCAGGCCGAAGGCGAAGTCGGCCTGCTGCTGCATTATCAGAACGGCTGGTTAAGCGGCGAAGTCAGCGATGATGGTCCCGGTATTCCGGAAGCGTTTATCGATGATATTTTTAATAAAGGCTTCTCCACCAAAGGCGAAAACCGCGGCGTCGGGCTGTTTCTTGCCAGCCAGCAGCTTCGCGAACTGGGCGGATCGCTGGCCGTGGAATCCGAACCCGGCGTATTTACTCAATTTTTTGTTCATCTCCCGTGGGACAGTAAAAGGAAAAGTGCGTGATAAATGTATTAATTGTTGACGATGATGCCATGGTTGCCGAACTGAACCGCCTGTACGTGGGACGGGTCAGCGGCTTCCGCTGCAGCGGCACGGCGTCTACGTTGAGTAAAGCCAGGGAGATGATTAACGATAAGGATCTGGAGATAGATCTGGTGCTGCTGGATGTCTATATGCAGCAGGATAGCGGTCTGGATCTGCTGCCCGCCATTCGCGCGTCCGGACGGGCCATCGACGTGATTATGATTACTTCCGCCGCGGATGCCGCGACGGTTCAGGCCTCGATGCGCTACGGCGTGGTGGACTATCTGATCAAACCCTTCCAGTTTCCACGGTTTGAAGAGGCGCTCACCGCCTGGCGCGAAAAGCGTAAGCTGATGACCGGTCAACCCTATTATGAACAAGCGGATGTCGACCGGCTGCTGCACGGTGGCGTACCGGAAGCCGCTGACGCCCGCAAGTTGCCGAAAGGCCTGACGCCCCAGACGCTGCGCACCCTCTGTCAGTGGATTGATGCCCATCCGGACGTGGAGTTCTCCACCGACGAACTGGCGGCAGCGGTAAATATATCCCGGGTTTCGTGTCGCAAATACCTGATTTGGCTGGCGCAAATTAATATTTTGTACACCAGTATCCACTACGGCGCCACGGGACGTCCGGTGTACCGCTACCACCTGATAGCGGAGCAGTACGGCCTGCTTAAGCAGTACAGTCAGTAAGCCGGTAGCCGTCATCCAGCAGCTGAAAGCGGAAACGGCGCTGTGAAGAGAGGATAACGTCGCGATTTTTAGTGACGAAAATCGCTTCGATATCCTCGCGCTGGCGCAGCGCCGCGCAGCCTTTCTCTACGCCAAGACCGTAGATCAGGGTGGTCCAGATATCGCCGTCCAGCGAGTCGGCGGAAATAATCGTTACGCTCTCCAACTCGTTATCCAGCGGGTAGCCGCTGCGCGGGTCGAGAATATGGTGCCAGCGTTTGCCGTCCTGCTCGAAGTAGCGTTCGTAAATGCCCGAGGTCACCACCGATTGTCCCGCCACCGCAATGCTGCCAATCAGCGCATCTGCCGCTGAATACGGTTTTTTCAACCCGATAGACCATTCGCCCAGCGTGTGGACGTTGCCGCCGAGATTAATCAGCGCGGCATTCACGCCCTGCTGCCGCAAATAGTCGCGCACCCGGTCGGCGATATAGCCTTTCGCGATGGCCCCAAGATCGATCTCCATTCCCGTCCGCGCAAGGTAGACGCTGCCGGCGGCGTCATCGAGGATCACATCCTGCGGACGCGTTAACGTCAGGCGAGCGGCAATATCCTGCGCGGCGGGCACGCTCTGGCCCTGAAAACCAACGCGCCACAGCTTCACCAGCGGACCGATCGCCAGGTTAAACGCGGTGTCCCGCACCATGCTGGCGGCTTTGGCGCATTTAATCAGCGCATACACCGGGCGGCTCACCGTCACCGGATGCCGCCCGGCGGCATGGTTGATATCCATCACCTGGGAGTGCGCGCGGTTAACGGTGAAAAGATCTTCATAGCCTTTAATCAGCTGAAAGACGCGGGAAGCAAGCGGTTCATCGTGAACGTAGAGCTTGAGGAGAATGGGCGAACCCATCAGTACGGCGGAGTAGCTGTAGACGCGGTTGTCGGACATATCGCCCTCCTCAGAGAGATAAGAAGCCGGGCCCTCTATTTGCCAGCCCGGCGGGTGTCGCTGACGCTTAACCTCTGGCGCGTTTCGCCGCCTGATGGCCCGCGAGGGTCCCGAAGATAATGATATCGGCCACCGCGTTACCGCCGATACGGTTACCGCCGTGAATGCCGCCCACCACTTCGCCCGCGGCAAAAGCGCCCGCAATCACCTGGTGACTGGCATTCAGCACCGCGGTATTGGTGTTAATGGTCACGCCGCCCATCGTGTGGTGAACCCCCGGGGCGATACGAATCGCATGGTAAGGGCCTTCATTGATTGGCGCACGCAGCGCGGTGGTACGGCCAAAGTCATCGTCATGCTGTTTTTCAACAAAGCCGTTGTAGCGTTCCAGCGTATTGAGAAAAGCATGGTAATCCATCCCCAGTTTCTCCGCCAGCTGACGCGGCGAGCTGGCGCTGGTGACGAAACCTTTAGCGATGTACTCATCGGCGGCTTTGTTTTTCGCCCGGACGTGCTCGTCAAAGACGATATAGGCGAAGTGCTCAGGCAGCGCAATAATCGCGGCGGAAACCTTATCGCGGGTCTCCATTTCGTTGAAGAAGCGGTTGCCCTGCGGGTTCACCAGTATCGCCCCGCCGCCGCGAATCGACTCGGAAATCAGGTACGAGGTTTGCTGCTCGACGGTTGGGTGAATCTGAATTTCACCCATATCCACGGTGCCCGCGCCGATGCGTTCAAGCAGCGCGATACCTCCGCCGGTCGCCCCTTTATGGTTGGTGGTCACAAAGCCCGCCAGATCCGGGCGGTATTTCACCACCATCGCGCTGTTGGCGCTGAAGCCGCCGGTAGCCACCACGATGCTCTTCGTCTGTACCACAACGGATTCGTTTTCATCGGTGAGCAGGCGTACGCCGCTCACCTCATCGTCGGTCATCAGGATCTCTTCCACCGACGTATCCAGCAGGACATCAATACCGCGTTTGGTGATGTTACGCACCAGGCCGCTGATCAGGTAGCCGCCGACCGCCGACCCGTCGCGCGGACGGTGGGTGCGGTCGATGCTCATCCCGCCGGTAGTGGTGATATCGTTAAGCATAATGCCGCGACGCGCCAGCCACTCAATGGCTTCCGGCGCATTCTCCACGAAGCGGCGCAGCAGCTGCGGGTCGTTTTTGCTCTTACCGCCTTTCAGCGTTTCCTGGTAAAACAGCTCTTTGCTGTCTTCAATACCTTTCACGCGCTGGAAGCGGGTCTCTGCGGCGTTCATCCCTGCAGAAGCTTTAATCGTGTTACCGCCGATGGTCGGCATTTTTTCAACGATCAGAACGCTCGCGCCCTCATCGTGCGCCTGAATCGCGGCCGCCAGACCGGCTCCGCCGCTGCCCACCACCACCACATCGTAGCTTTTCGGCGCCGCATCGCCCGCGCCCTCTTCGGCGGCCAGCGCTTTACTGGACTTCAGCATCGCTTTGGAAACCGCCTTTTTCACCGCTTCGCTCTGGCTGGTTGCGCCGGAAATCGCATCCACGTGCGGGGTGTTGGCGCTGAGGATCCGCTCGCGGATCTCTTCAAAGCTGGTAGTGAACTCGACGGTCTGTACCGGGCTTGCCGCCAGTGCGATATCGGCAATGCGGTCGTTTTCCAGGCTGACGTTGATCACCAGCTCGTTAGCGTCGTCCTGAACGGTTTCGACGAACATCCCCGGTTTGAATTTGGCGTCGCCCATGCTCATATCGCGGATCATCGCCTCCACCAGCGAGAAGCGCCACAGCGGTTCCGGGATGTTCAGCGCTTCGCGCTGAGTGCTGTCAATAAACAGCTCCAGCTCTTCGCCGGCGGCAATGCGCGCCGTCCAGTCAGGATACGCGATACAGGCGCGGCCCACCGCCATCAAGTCGTAGCCGTGATCCAGACCCTGCTCGGCATCGGCCGCGTTCACTACCCCGCCCACGCCCATCACCGGCACCTGAGCCAGGGTTTCAGAGCGCATGGCGCAATATTTTTCAATCAGCGGCGTGGGATCGGTGGTATCGACAATCGAGGGTCGCAACGTGGCGCCAACCGAGAAGTGGAGATAGTCGACGCCGCGGGCGGCCAGCTTTTCCAGCAGATACATGGTGTCAGCAAAACGGATACCGGGGACTTCCATCTCTTCCGGGGAGAAGCGGTAGCCGATAATAAAGGCATCGTCGGCGTACTGGCGGGCCATTTTGTGGGTGATGTCCAGTACCGCCAGCGGGAATTTCGCGCGATTATCGCGGCTGCCGCCCCACTCATCGTCGCGCTGGTTAGAGGTTGGCGAATAAAACTGCTGGATCAGATAGGTGTTCGCGCCGTGAATCTCGACGCCGTCGAAACCGGCCTGAATGGCGCGGCGTACGCCTTCGCCAAACTTCGCGATCATGCCCTCGACTTCAGCGCCGCTCAGCGCGCGGGGGGTTGCTGCGCCATCGCGCGGCGCGGCAATCGCGCTCGGGGCCACCGGCTGGCGTCCGCCGATAAGCTGCGGATCGACCATCCGGCCGCCGTGGTAGATCTGCAGAATCGCTTTTGACCCTTCCGCCTTGATGGCGGCGGCAATTTTCGCCAGGCCAGCCACTTTTTCATCATTATCGATACCGATGGCGCCGGGGAACGCCAGACCGTAGTCATCAATAAAGCAGCATTCAACGATAATGGTGCCGATACTGCCTGCGCGAGCGCGGTAGTACTCAACCAGTTCGCTGGTCACGGTACCGTCAAAATAACCGGTGCAGGTGGTCATCGGCGCCATTAACAGGCGGTTTTTAAGCTCAGTACCGTTCGGTAAAGTAAAAGGACGCAAAATTCGTGGATGACTGGTCATAATGACGCTCCAGATTTTAAATATTGAAAATTGAGAATTGGGTGACGGAATTGTTTTTGTTTGTATTTGGTAATCCCTTAAGTCATGCCAATAATATAGCGCTTTTTTTAGTTACCAAAATAATTACGTTAGTTAAAAAACTATTTAATACCAACAATAACATCGATACCTCCTTTGTATTATTAATTAAATATAATTCGTTCACATAGTGGATATAACCAATAACAAACCCGAAACCATTTTTAACATATGCCACCAGGAAGATATCAAAATAAAATGATAAAATTCAATAATATAAATAAATTATCAGTTCATGGAGCCATTCGTGATTTAACATTAAGCCAAATTTCAGACAAATAAACACCTCACTAAACAGGGTTATCCGTAATAATAAAAAAGTGGCTAACAACCCGCTTTTTTTGATCTAAATCAATTGCAACGGCGCATGAAAGCGCAATATATAGATAACCCAATATTTTAATTTAACGCCCAGCGAAGCGCGTTAAATAACGGTCAGCGCAATAACCAAAACCGACAATTAATAATTAAAGAAAGTTTTGCAACTAAAGAAATTGAACGGTTAAGCGATGACCAAACCCTATTTTTAACTACTTGCAGATACTCATTATGACAGAGAAAAAGACAACCATACCGCCTGCCGGTGCAGCAACAAATGCTGCTTATAAACGTCTGCTGATGATGGCGATGCCCATTATCGTTGCCGTCTTACTCTTATTCGTCCCGGTGCCCGACGGCCTTCCCCCTTACGCCTGGCACTACTTTGCCATTTTCGTCGGCGTGATCGTCGGTCTGATCTTCGAACCGCTACCCGGCGCGGTGATTGGTATTACCGGCGTGGTGGTGATTGCGCTGTGCAGCCAGTGGCTGCTGTTCAGCCCTGAACAGCTGGCCGCGCCAGGGTTCAAGCTTGCCGGCGCCTCCTTTAAATGGGCGGTGAGCGGTTTCGGTAACTCCACCGTCTGGCTTATCTTCGGCGCCTTTATGTTTGCCGCCGGCTACGATAAGACCCAGTTTGGCCGCCGTCTGGCGCTTATTCTGGTGAAGTACCTCGGCCGCCGCAGCCTGACGCTGGGCTACGCCATCACCTTCGCCGACCTGCTGCTGGCGCCGTTTACCCCCTCCAACACCGCGCGCAGCGGGGGGACTATCTACCCGATTATCGCTAACCTGCCGCCGCTGTACGGCTCTAAGCCCAACGATCCAAGCGCGCGCCGTATCGGCTCCTACCTGATGTGGGTGGCCATTACCGCCGCCTGTATCACCAGCTCAATGTTTCTCTCCGCACTGGCGCCGAACCTGCTGGCGCTGGCGCTGGTGAAAAGCATCGTCGGCATTAATATCTCCTGGGGCACCTGGTTTATCGCCTTCCTGCCGCTGGGTATCCTGCTGATTCTGGCAATGCCGCTGCTGGCCTACTGGTTCTACCCGCCGGAAGTGAAAGTCAACGATGAAGTACCGCTGTGGGCCGCCCGCGAGCTGGAAAAACTGGGCCGCCTGTCGCGCAATGAAATTCTGCTGCTGGTCTTCGTCTGCTTTGCACTGATGATGTGGATCTTCGCCGCCGAATGGATTGAACCGGCGCTGGCCGCCCTGCTGGTTATCGTGCTGATGCTGTGGACCGGCGTACTTTCGTGGAACGATATCACCAGCAACAAAGCGGCATGGAATACCTTTGCCTGGTTCGCGACCCTGGTGGCGCTGGCCGACGGCCTCTCCTCCACCGGTTTTATCGCCTGGCTGGGTAAAGAAGGCGGCGCGCTGATGAGCGGCATCTCCCCGGGCGTCGCGACCGTTGTCCTGCTGCTGGCGTTCTATCTGCTGCACTATCTGTTCGCCAGCACCACCGCGCACACCACCGCGCTGCTGCCGGCCATGCTGACTATCGCCTCCACCATTCCGGGGATGAATATGCAGGTGTTCGTGCTGCTGATGGTGACCTCGCTCGGCGTGATGGGGATTATCACCCCCTACGGTACCGGTCCCAGCCCAATCTACTACGGCAGCGGCTATCTGCCGACCAAAGACTACTGGCGTCTCGGCACGATTTTCGGCGCCATCTTCCTGGCCGCCCTGCTGCTGATTGGCTACCCGTGGATGTCCATGATGTTCTGATTCATAACCGTCGGGCCGAACCCCGGCGGTTTTACTCTTAGGGAGCAAAGCAATGTCGACTAAACCATTTGTTTATCAGGAAGCCTTTCCGCTAGCAAAAGATAAGACTGAATACTATCTGCTGAGCAAAGAGCACGTGTCCGTGGCCGAATTTGAAGGCCAGGAGATCCTCAAAGTAGACCCTCAGGCCCTCACTCTTCTGGCACAGCAGGCCTTCCACGATGCGGCGTTTATGCTGCGCGTTTCCCACCAAAAACAGGTCGCGCAGATCCTCCTCGACCCTGAAGCCAGCGATAACGATAAGTACGTGGCGCTGCAGTTCCTGCGCAACTCTGAAATCGCGGCTAAAGGCGTGCTGCCCACCTGCCAGGATACCGGCACGGCGATTATTATGGGTAAGAAAGGCCAGCGCGTTTGGACCGGCGGCGGTGATGAAGCGGCCCTCGCCCGCGGCGTCTATAACACCTATACCGAGGATAACCTGCGCTATTCGCAGAATGCCGCGCTGGATATGTATAAAGAGGTCAATACCGGGACTAACCTGCCTGCGCAAATCGACCTCTACAGCGTCGACGGCGACGAATATAAATTCCTCTGTATGGCCAAAGGGGGCGGCTCGGCCAACAAAACCTATCTGTATCAGGAAACCAAAGCGTTAATCACTCCGGCGAAGCTGAAAAACTATCTCGTTGAGAAGATGCGCACGCTAGGCACCGCCGCCTGCCCGCCGTACCATATCGCTTTTGTGATTGGCGGTACCTCGGCAGAGGCGACGCTAAAAACGGTGAAGCTGGCCTCTACCCACTATTACGACGAACTGCCGACCGAAGGCAACGAACACGGCCAGGCCTTCCGCGATATTCAGCTGGAGCAGGAACTGCTGGTGGAGGCGCAACACCTCGGTCTCGGCGCACAGTTCGGCGGCAAATACTTCGCCCACGATATCCGCGTCATCCGCCTGCCGCGCCACGGCGCCTCCTGCCCGGTGGGCATGGGCGTCTCCTGCTCGGCGGATCGCAATATCAAAGCCAAGATCAACCGCCACGGCATCTGGATTGAGAAACTGGAGAGCAACCCGGGCCAGTATATTCCCGAGCCTCTGCGCCAGCAGGGCGAAGGCAAGGTCGTCAGCATCGATCTTAATCAGCCGATGAGCGCGATTCTGGCCCAGCTTTCCGCCCATCCGGTCTCGACGCGTCTGACCCTCAACGGCACCATTATTGTGGCCCGCGATATCGCCCACGCGAAGCTGAAGGAGCTTATCGATAACGGTGAGGAACTGCCGCAGTACGTCAAAGATCATCCGATCTACTACGCGGGCCCGGCGAAAACCCCGGAAGGCTATGCGTCCGGCTCCCTTGGCCCGACCACCGCAGGCCGCATGGACTCTTACGTCGACCTGCTGCAATCCCACGGCGCAAGCATGGTGATGCTGGCCAAAGGCAACCGCAGCCAGCAGGTGACCGACGCCTGTCATAAACACGGCGGTTTCTACCTCGGCAGCATCGGCGGCCCGGCAGCGGTGCTGGCGCAGCAGAGCATCAAGAGCCTGGAGTGCGTGGCCTATCCTGAACTGGGGATGGAAGCCATCTGGAAAATCGAAGTGGAAAACTTCCCGGCGTTTATTCTGGTGGATGACAAAGGCAATGACTTCTTCCAGCAGATCCAGAATAAGCAGTGCGCAGGCTGTTCGCAGCAAAGAGGATGAGATTACCCGCCCCTGGCGGCGGGTAACCGTCGAAGGCCGTCGCATGACGGCCTGAAATGAGCGACAAACCTGCCGGGTGGCGGCTAAACGGCATCCATCTCGTCAAATACCTGCTGTGCGAGGTGCATCGTGGCGTTGGCGGCGGGCAGGCCGCAGTAGAGCGCGGAGTGCATAATCAGCTCTTTCAGCTCATCGCGGGTGACGCCGTTATTAAACGCCGCGCGCAGATGCATTTTCAACTCAGCTTCCCGGTTCAGGGCAATCAGCATGGCGATGGTGATCATACTGCGGGTATGATGATCGAGCCCCGGTCGGGTCCAGGTTTCTCCCCAGGCGTAGCGGGTAATAAAATCCTGGAACGCTTCGTTGAGCGGCGTCAGCTTTTGCAGCGTCTTATCGACGTGAGCATCGCCGAGCACCTTCCGCCGGACCTCCATTCCCCGCTGATATCTCTGTTTATCGTCCATGCTTTTCCCCCTGAACAAAACCCAGCAGCGCCGAGCTGAACGCCCCCGGCGCTTCGATATTCGATAAATGCGAAGCCGCCAGCACGACGACTTCAGAGACCGGGATCTGCTGATGCAGGAAGTTGGCGTCCGCCACCGTTGTGACAGGGTCACTTTCTCCGGCGACGATCAGCACCGGAATCGCAATCTGCGCGACCTCTCCACGCAGATCGGCGGCAGCCAGCGCTTCGCAGCAGGCCGCATAGCCTTCAGCATCGATATGGGTCAGCTGGTGACACAACGCTTCCACCACTTCCGGCGTCTTCTGGCGAAATGCGTGGGTAAACCAGCGGTCCGCGGCGCCTGCGGCGACCACTTCCATCCCTTCCTGACGCACCGTGCGGGCGCGCGACAGCCAGCCGGCCTGGTCACCTATACGCGCAGCGGTGTTGGCAACGACCAGCCCCTGAAAACGTTCGGGGGCAAAGCGCCCCAGCCACAGGCCGGTCAGGCCGCCCATTGAAATCCCGCAGAACCAGGCTTTAGCGATATTAAGATGATCGAGCAGCGCAATCACATCTTCGCCGAGCTGCGCCAGCGTCACTTTACCGGTTTTACGGGTGGCGCCATGGCCGTGGGTATCGTAGCGCAGCACGCGAAAATGCTGCGTTAACGCCTCAAGCTGCGGCTGCCACATCGCCCGGGTAGTGCCCAGCGAGTTAGAGAGAACGATGACAGGCGCGTCTTGCGGCCCATCTATCTGATAATCAACATTCATGACGTTGCTCCTTATAGCGCGCCACAACCTGGCGCACGAAGAGTGCTGAGCTGCCGGTCGCCGTTGTCGGGTCCAGCAATTGGGTTAAGCGGCTGGCGGAGAGATGCTTGCTGACCAGCGGATCGGTTTCCAGCACGCTTAACAGCGAACGAGACGCATCCAGCGCCTGGCGACACAGCGCCTCAACCCGGTGATGAGCCTCGGCTTTGCCGACAAACTCCGCCAGCGCCAGAGTGACGGCCTCGGCCATAATCAGGCCATGGGTGATATCGAGGTCGGCGCGCATCTTATGCGGGAAGACCTGCATGTCGCGGACCAGCGCTTCGCTCTGCGCCAGCGCGCCGCCGACGAGAGTTATCAGCTCTGGCAGCGTTTCCCACTCCGCCTGCCAGCTGCCCAGCGCCCGCTCGTGCTGCTGGATCTGCCCGGCATAGAGCGTTGCCACCAGTCCGGGCGTACGCTGGGCGGCGGTCAAAATAGCGGCGCAGGAGATGGGATTGCGTTTGTGCGGCATGGTGGACGATCCGCCGCGCCCTTCGGCGACCGGTTCACCCACCTCTGCAACCTCGGTTTGCATCAGCAGAGAAAAATCATTGGCGAATTTACCCAGCGTGCCGCAGACGCCCGCGTACCATGCCCCCACCTCCAGCAACCGGTCGCGCTGGCTGTGCCACGGCGCATCCGGAAGCTGCAGGTCGAGGGTTTTCGCCAGCGCGCCGGCGATCCGCGGCGCCTGCGTTTTAAGGGAATCGAGGGTGCCCGCCGCGCCGCCAAACTGCAGCGCCAGCACCCTTGAGCGCATCTCTCCCAGACGCACCTGCCAGCGCAGCAGCGCATCCAGCGTCCCGGCCAGTTTCAGACCGAAGGTGACCGGCAGCGCATGCTGCATCCAGGTACGCCCGGGCATCACCGTATCCTGATAGCGCGCCGCCTGATGGGCTAACGCGTCGAGCAGTTGCTGCAGCAGGGAGTCCGTCTCCTCCAGCGCGCCGCGCAGTTGCAGGATAAAGCCGGTGTCGATAGCATCCTGGCTGGTCGCCCCCCAGTGTACGTAGCGCGCCGCCGCGTCATCCCGTTGTTTCACCCGCGCGGTCAGCTGTTTGACCAGCGGGATCGCCAGATTCCCGGCGCTGGCGGCGGCCTGCCCCAGCGCGGCAAAGTCGATATTTTCGTGCCGGCAACTCTCGATAATGGGATTAAGCGCCGCCTGCGGCACGAGGCCGCATTCGACCTGAGCGCGAGCCAGCGCGGCTTCAAAATCCAGCATCCCCTGTACCCGCTGCGCATCGCTGAACCAGGCGGTCAGCGGACTGGTGCGCATCATCGGGGTCAACAAACTCATTATGGCTCCTTAAACGCGTTCTATAATCAGCGCGATCCCCTGACCGACGCCGATACACATGGTGCACAGCGCATAGCGCCCGCCGGTACGGCGCAGCTGGTACGCCGCGGTCATTGCCAGACGGCCGCCGGAGGCGCCAAGCGGATGTCCGAGGGCTATCGCGCCGCCGTTAGGGTTGACGTGCGCCGCATCGTCGGGCAGACCCAGATCGCGCGTGACCGCCAGCGCCTGAGCGGCAAAGGCCTCATTCAGTTCAATGACGTCCATCTGCCCAAGCGTTAGCCCGGTTTGCGCCAGCACCTTACGTACCGCCGGCGCCGGGCCAAATCCCATAATACGCGGCGCCACCCCTGCCGTCGCGACGCCCACCACGCGGGCGAGCGGCTGTAAATCATTGGCGGCCAGCGCCTGCTCGCTGGCAAGCAGCAGCGCGCAGGCGCCGTCGTTGACTCCGGAAGCGTTACCTGCCGTCACCGTACCGTCGGCGCGCACCACGCCGCGCAGCCTGGCCAGCGCCTCCGCCGTGGTGCTGCGCGGGTGCTCATCGCGGCTAAAGAGTAGCGGTTCGCCCTTACGCTGCGGCACCGAGACGGCGATCAGCTCGTCGGCAAAGCGTCCGGCCTCCTGCGCCGCCGCCGTACGCAGCTGGCTGCGAAGCGCAAACGCATCCTGGTCCTCCCGCGAAATGGCGAAATCGTCCGCCACGTTTTCCGCCGTTTCCGGCATCGAATCCACGCCGTACAGCGCTTTCATCTGTGGGTTAATGAAGCGCCAGCCGATGGTGGTATCTTCCATCCGCATCGTGCGGCTAAAGGCGCTTTCGGCCTTGCCCATCACAAACGGCGCGCGCGACATGCTCTCCACGCCGCCGGCGATCATCAGCTGAGTTTCGCCGCTTTTAATCGCGCGCGCTGCGATACCGATCGCATCAAGGCTGGAACCGCACAAGCGGTTTACGGTACTGCCCGGTACGCTTTCCGGCAGACCAGCCAGCAGCAGCGCCATGCGCGCGACGTTGCGGTTATCTTCCCCCGCCTGGTTAGCGCAGCCGTAAATCACATCGTCAATACGCGCCGGATCGAGTCCCGGGTTGCGCTCCAGCAGCGCCTTCAGCGGCAGCGCCGCCAGATCGTCGGCGCGCAGGGTGGCCAGGGTACCGCCAAAGCGGCCGAACGGCGTGCGCACCGCATCACAGATAAATGCCTGATTCATCATAGGTTCCTTACGCGCTTTCCGCCAGTTGTGCAAAAGTCAGCGCCACCGGAGTGATGCGCTGCAGTTCCTCAAAAGAGAGGCCGTTGAAGATTTCCCGCACCACCGGGCCGCTTTCGCTGATATCGATAACCGCCAGGTCGGTGTAAATCCGGCTGACGCAGCCGACGCCGGTCAGCGGATAGGTACAGTGATCTACCAGCTTGCATTCACCATCACGAGTCAGGTGATCCATCATCACGAAGACCTGACGAGCGCCAATGGCCAGATCCATCGCCCCGCCGACGGCAGGAATGGCGTCGGGCGCGCCGGTGCTCCAGTTCGCCAGATCGCCGCTGGCGGAAACCTGGTAGGCGCCAAGCACGCAGATATCGAGGTGCCCGCCGCGCATCATGGCGAAGGAGTCGCCGTGGTGAAAGTAGCAGCCGCCGTTGAGCAGAGTCACATACTCTTTTCCGGCGTTAATCAGATCCGGGTCCTCTTCGCCAGTCTGCGGCTTTGGCCCCATTCCCAGCAGGCCGTTTTCGCTGTGCAGGAAGATTTCTTTATCGGCAGGAAGGTAGTTGGCGATACGGGTGGGTAAGCCGATCCCCAGGTTGACGTAAGCGCCTTCGGGAATATCGCGGGCTACGCGCTGGGCCATTTCATCGCGAGTCAGTTTTTGCATTACGGGTTCCTCAGGCGCTTTTAGCGGCAGTCAGGTTTTCCAGGGAGTAGACGCGCTGAACAAAAATCCCCGGCGTGATGATGCTTTCCGGGTCGAGCTCGCCCAAGGGCACCAGCTGCGAAACTTCCACGATGGTGGTTTTGGCGGCGGTCGCCATAATCGGACCGAAGTTGCGCGCCGCTTTGCGATACACCAGGTTTCCCCAGCGGTCGCCCTGGTGGGCTTTGATCAACGCGAAGTCGGCCCTGATAGGGTATTCAAGCACGTAATGACGCCCGTCGATTTCGCGGGTCTCTTTCCCCTCCGCCAGCGGCGTACCGTAGCCAGTGGGGGTAAACACCGCGCCGAGGCCCGCGCCTGCCGCCTGGATCCGCGCCGCGAGATTCCCCTGCGGTACCAGCTCCAGCTCAACTTTACCGCGGCGATAAAGGTCATCGAAAATCTGCGAATCAACCTGACGTGGGAACGAACAGATCATTTTTCGCACCCGACCGGCCTTCAGCAGCGCCGCCAGGCCGACTTCGCCGTTGCCCGCATTGTTATTGATAATGGTTAAATCACGGGCCCCCTGTTCTATCAGAGCATCTATCAGGTACGTCGGCTGCCCGGCGGGGCCAAAACCGCCAATCATTATGGTCGCCCCGTCGTGGATCCCGGCGATGGCATCACGTAGCGTCGACACGCTTTTATCAATCATCAGGTCGCTCCTGTATGTGCGGTAATCGCACTTTTATTCGTTGTTCGCACAAAATGTGACCCGCTTAACGATGCTGGTCAAGGGCGATAATCGAAATATGGTGCGATAATCGAACATCGTGTATGTTTAGCGAAAGAATGTGATCGACGGCAAATACGGAGAAGAAAATGGAGAAGCATCCAGATGATTTACTGACGGGCGATAGCGATCCGTTTAAGGGCGATCCGAACTTTATGGCTTCGCTGGCGCGCGGGCTGGAGGTGATCCAGGCGTTTACTCCGCAGCGCCCGCTGCTCTCAATTTCGCAGATCAGCCAAAAGACCGGCATTCCGCGCGCGGCGGTGCGCCGCTGCCTGTATACGCTGAGCAAACTGGGCTTTGTTTACGCCGAAGATGGTAAAAATTTCCAGCTGCGACCGAAAATTCTGGCACTGGGCCACGCCTGGCTTGCTTCCACGCCGCTGGCGCGTTCGGCGCAGCCGGTGCTGAAGCATTTAAGCGAAATGCTCAATGAGTCCTGCTCCATCGCCACTCTCGACGGCGACGACATTCTTTATATCGCTCGCGCGTCCAGTTCGCGCATTATGACCATCGATCTCGACATCGGCAGCCGCCTGCCCGCCTGGGCGACCTCCATGGGACGCGTGCTGCTGAGCTATCAGCCGGAGGAGAAGCTGAACGATATGCTGGGCCGGGTCACGATGATTCGCTATACCCCACAAACCGTTGATTCGGTTGCGAAGCTGCGTACCGAACTCAAGCGCGTGCACCAGCAGGGCTACGCGCTTAACGATCAGGAGCTCGAGATGGGGCTGCGCTCGCTGGCGGTGCCGCTGTTTAACCCTCAGGGGCAGATTCAGGCTGCGCTGAACGTCGGCGTACACGCCGGGCAGGTCTCCACGCACGAGATGCTGGAGCGGGTGTTACCCGAGCTACAGAAAGCAGCCCGGGAACTGACGCTGCTGATGCGCTAGCGGCTATGCTTGGCGTGGCGCTCCCAGTTTTCCTGCTTTGCCTCCGCCGATTTCCGCAGGGCCACGTAGCAGGCGCCGCTGCCGCCGTGGTGCGGTAACGCCGCGCAGAACGCCTGGACTTCCGGGAGTTCCACCAGCCAGCGCGCCAGGTAGCTGCGAATAATATTGGCGTGCGCGTTATCGTCGCGCCCTTTGCCATGCACGATCAGCACATTACGCAGCCCCTCTTTTTGCGCCTGGACCACAAAAGCAAACAGATTCTGTCGGCACTTCTCCACCGGCTGGCGCAGCAGATTGAGGCTTGCCTGCTGGCCGTATTTGCCGCGCCGGAGCTTCTCCAGTACGCCGCTTTGCAGACCTTCCCGCTTAAACTCAAGGGCGGTTGCCAGCGGCACAATATCGAGATAGCCGGTGGTCAGAAAGTTATCCAGCTGCAGGGGATCAATCCGCTGCGCGGCGCGAGTATTGCGCGCGGGGTGCCAGTGAACGTCGTGATTATGTTTCAGAGGCTGAACGTCCTCCATGGCGCCAAGGAATAGGGATTTGTCGTCAAGGTTCATGCGCGCTCCTCCAGCTACTACCGGGTGGTTACTATAGCCGTCTCGCGGCGCCTCCTCAACGCGTTTAACCACCTCTGCGCGATTATGGAAACAGTTGTCGGCTCTGACGACGAAACAGCGTAATTAATGACGCGGTTAAGGGCGTTTGCCGCGTATCGCGGCGCTGAATCAGAAAATAGGTGGCTTTAGGTAACGCTTCGCGGATGGGGATCATCACCAGCTTATCCGCCATCATCGGGTCGTTGCCAAGTTCGACCGGCAGAATGCTGAGAAAATCGCTTTTCACCACCAGGCTAATGCACGAAGAGAAGGTCTCACAAACGATATCAACCTTTGGCGCCAGTCCGGCCTGGTTAAACATCTCCTGCAGCTGTTTGAAGTAGCTGCCGCGCGGCGTCGGCATCGTCCAGTGGCGATCGAGCAGCTCGGTCAGTGAAGTGACGTGTGCCGCCGGGTGACCAGCGCGGGCGAATACCGCGAAGGGTTTCTCAAATAGCTTCTCAAAGCTGAATTCATGATCGTAGGGGCCGGGATAGTAAGTATTGATGGTGAAATCCAGCTCACCCTGGCGCAGTTCATTAATCATCGCCAGCAGCTGTCCTTCCATAATCCGCACCTTCACCAGCGGATGCTGCTGATGAAAGCGGCAAATAACCGAAGGCATCAGCGAACGCGCTACGCTGGCGCCAAGGCCGATATTAATCTGCCCGGCCTGCTCGCCCTGACGTTGCAGCAATTCATCCTGCGCTACCCGCAGCTCTTCCAGGATCAGGCTCGCATGTTGATAAAAGCTTTCGCCATTTTCGGTCAGCGCCACCCCCTGGCTACGGCGCACAAATAGCTGCGCGGAGAGCCCCTCTTCCAGCTCTTTAATCGCTTTGGTCAACGCCGGCTGCGAAATCGCCAACGCCCGGCTGGCGCCGCGAATACTTCCTTCGCGCGCGACCTCAACGAAGGCGCGAATGTGGTGAAATTTAATCTGAAATGACATGTTGTGAGTGATAACCAGTGTTTATCAGACAGAAGAAAATGACATCTACTGTAATCGATCGTGCTGTGGCAGGTTAAGGATGAGAGTGCATGAAAGTGATGAGTGATAAGTAAAGGCTATCACTTCGTGAACACCATCACAGTTTTTGCTTATAACGGGAAAGGTTATGCCGCAACTTTATGATTTCATCAATCAGCTGGCGCCAAAAATGACCGAATGGCGTCGCGATTTTCACCTGCATGCGGAATCCGGCTGGCTGGAGTTCCGCACCGCCAGCAAAGTGGCGGAAGTATTAGACGGTCTGGGTTATCAGCTGGCGCTGGGGCGCGACGTTATCGATGCCGATAGCCGTATGGGCCTGCCTGATGAAGAGACCCTGGCGCAGGCGTTCCAGCGCGCCCGCGCGCAGGGTGCGCCTGAACGCTGGCTACCGGCGTTTGAAGGCGGCTTCGCCGGAGTGGTGGCGACCCTCGATACCGGGCGGCCGGGGCCCACGCTGGCGTTTCGCGTCGACATGGATGCGCTCGATCTCAACGAGCTACATGACGATAGTCACCGTCCGCATCGCGATCGTTTCGTCTCCTGCAACGACGGTATGATGCATGCCTGCGGCCACGACGGCCATACCGCGATCGGACTGGGTCTGGCGCACGTGCTGAAGGAGTATGCCGCGCAGCTCAACGGGACGATCAAGCTGATTTTCCAGCCGGCGGAAGAAGGTACCCGCGGCGCGCGCGCTATGGTGACGGCGGGCGTGCTTGATGACGTGGACTATTTCACCGCCATTCATATCGGTACCGGCGTCCCTTCCGGCACCGTCGTCTGCGGCGGCGATAACTTTATGGCCACCACCAAATTCGATGTGCTGTTCAGCGGTGTCGCCGCCCACGCGGGCGGTAAACCGGAAGATGGCCGTAACGCGCTACTGGCGGCGGCCCAGGCCGCCCTTGCCCTGCACGCCATCGCGCCCCACAGCGCCGGGGCGTCAAGGGTTAACGTCGGCGTCATGCAGGCCGGTACCGGGCGTAACGTGGTTCCTTCTTCCGCGCGATTAAAAGTCGAAACCCGTGGCGAAACCGATGTCATTAACCAGTACGTCTTTGAGCGGGCCAAACAGGCGATCGCCGGCGCGGCGACCATGTATGAAGCCCGTTACCAGCTGCAGCTGATGGGCGCGGCCACCTCCAGCGCCCCGTCACCGGCGTGGGTGGACTATCTGCGCCAGCAGACGGCCCAGGTCCCCGGCGTTAAACAGGCTGTCGATCGTATCGCTGCCCCGGCGGGTTCCGAGGATGCCACTCTGATGATGGCCCGGGTCCAGGAGCGCGGCGGTCTCGCCTCATACATGATATTCGGCACGGAGCTGAGCGCCGGTCACCACAATGAAAAATTCGATTTCGACGAGAACGTGATGACCCTGGCCGTTGAAACGTTAGCACGCGTCGCCCTGAACTTTCCCTGGCAGCGAGGTGTGTAATGGAACACGTTTATCAATTTGTCGATGACGTTATTGAGGGACGGCGCAACGATTTTTGCGCCATTGCCGATGATATCTGGGACCATCCGGAAACCCGCTTTGAGGAATTCTGGTCGGCGGCGCGTTTGGCCGATGCGCTGGAAGCGGAAGGCTTTCAATTGACCCGCAATGCCGGCGGGATCCCCAACGCCTTTATCGCCAGCTTCGGCGCGGGCCAACCGGTGATTGCCCTCCTTGGCGAATTTGACGCCCTGGCGGGGCTCAGCCAGCAGGCCCACTGCGCGGAACCCGCGTCTTCGACACCGGGAGAAAACGGCCATGGGTGCGGGCATAATCTGCTTGGTACGGCGGCGTTCGCCGCCGCGCTCGCCGCCAGGAACTGGCTGCAGCAACAGGGTGGCGCCGGCACGCTTCGCTTCTATGGCTGTCCCGGCGAGGAAGGCGGCTCGGGGAAAACCTTCATGGTCCGCGAGGGGTTATTCGATGACATCGATGCCGCCCTGACCTGGCATCCGGAAGCCTGGGCCGGGATGTTCAGCACCCGTACCCTTGCCAACATTCAGGCGGCGTGGCGGTTTACCGGCACCGCGGCGCACGCGGCAAACTCGCCGCATTTGGGCCGCAGCGCGCTGGATGCCGTGACGCTGATGACCACCGGCAGCAACTTCCTTAACGAACATATTATCGAAAAGGCGCGGGTGCACTACGCCATCACCGATACCGGCGGCGTCTCCCCCAACGTTGTCCAGGCGCAGGCGGAGGTGCTGTATCTCATTCGCGCGCCGGAAATGGCCGACGCGCAGCAAATCTTCGCCCGGATCGAGAAAATCGCCCAGGGCGCGGCGTTGATGACCGAGACCCGCGTCAGCTGTCGCTTCGAAAAAGCCTGTTCCAGCTATCTGCCCAACCGCACGCTGGAAGCGGCGATGTATCAGGCGGTTTGCCATTACGGCACGCCGCCCTGGAGCGCGGAAGAGCGCGCATTCGCCGCCGAAATTCGCGCAACCTTGAGCGCGAACGATATCAATAACAGCCTGAAAAACATTGCCGACACCGGCGGCGAGGACGGGAAAGCGTTCGCCCGCCGCCACCGCGAAACGCGCCTGATCGATGAAGTGGCGCCGTGGGCGGCAACGGACAACATCCTTGCGGGCTCTACCGACGTCGGCGACGTAAGCCGGAAGGCCCCCGTGGCCCAGTGCTTCAGCCCCTGTTTTGCCGTCGGGACCCCGCTTCACTCCTGGCAACTGGTGAGCCAGGGCAGAACCTCCATCGCCCACAAAGGGATGCTGCTGGCGGGGAAAGTGCTGGGCGCGACGGCCATTCGTCTGTTCAGCGACAGGGCGTTACTGACCGCCAGCCAGCAGGAACTGGCCCAGGTCTTAGCCGAAAGGCCTTACCGGTGCCCCATTCCAAAGGAGGTCAAGCCTTCGATTTTAAAATAATAAAAGCCCCGTGGATGGAGTACGGCAACGCGGTAATCGCCAAAAAAACAACGGCTGACACGCCCTGGGGTAAAGAGACAACCAACACAACAACGACAACTGAGGAACGCCCATGAGTATGTCATCCATACCGTCGCCTTCCCCCACCGGTAAGCTTTATGGCTGGGTTGAAAAAATAGGTAACAAGGTCCCGCATCCGTTTTTACTGTTTATCTATCTGATTGTGGCGTTAATGGTCGCCACCGCCATCCTGTCGGCGCTGAACGTCGGGGTACAGAACCCCACCGACGGCTCGCGAGTGGTGGTGAAAAATTTGCTTAGCGTTGAAGGATTGCACTGGTTTTTGCCGAACGTCATTAAGAACTTCAGCGGTTTCGCGCCGCTGGGGGCCATTCTGGCTCTGGTGCTGGGGGCCGGTTTTGCGGAACGAGTGGGCCTGCTGCCTTCGCTGATGGTGAAAATGTCATCCCACGTTAGCGCCCGTTACGCCAGCTATATGGTGCTGTTTATCGCCTTCTTTAGCCACATCTCTTCCGATGCCGCGCTGGTGATTATGCCGCCGCTGGGCGCCCTGATGTTCCTCGCCGTCGGCCGCCACCCGGTTGCCGGGCTGCTCGCGGCTATCGCTGGCGTCGGCTGCGGCTTCACGGCCAATCTTCTCATCGTCACCACCGATGTCCTGCTCTCTGGCATCAGCACCGAAGCGGCAAAAACCCTTGACGCCTCACTTCACGTCAGCGTGATTGATAACTGGTATTTTATGGCAACCTCAGTGATCGTTCTCACGCTGGTTGGCGGATTGATTACCGATAAACTGGTGGAACCGCGATTAGGGCGATGGCAAGGCAACAGCGATGAAACGCTGCAGACGTTGACGCCGGAACAGCGCTTCGGCCTGCGCGTGGCCGGCGTGGCCGCGCTGTTATTCGTGGCGGCGATCGCGCTGATGGTCGTGCCGGAAAACGGTATCCTGCGCGATCCCATCAAGCATACCGTGATGCCTTCGCCGTTTATAAAAGGGATCGTCCCGCTCATTATCTTTTTCTTCTTCGTCGTTTCACTGGCCTACGGCATCGCCACCGGCAAAATTCGCCGCCAGGCCGATCTGCCTCAGCTAATGATTGAGCCGATGAAAGAGATGGCAGGTTTTATCGTGATGGTCTTCCCGCTGGCCCAGTTCGTCGCCATGTTCAACTGGAGCAATATGGGCAAATTTATGGCCGTCGGCTTAACGGATCTGCTGGAGAGCGCGGGAATGAATGGCGTACCGGCGTTTGTCGGCCTGGCGCTGCTCTCCGCCTTTTTGTGTATGTTTATCGCCAGCGGTTCGGCAATCTGGTCGATTCTGGCGCCGATCTTCGTGCCGATGTTTATGCTGCTGGGCTTTCACCCGGCATTCGCGCAGATTCTGTTTCGCATCGCCGACTCATCGGTGCTGCCGCTGGCGCCGGTATCGCCGTTTGTGCCGCTATTTCTCGGCTTCTTACAGCGCTACCGGCCCGACGCTAAGCTGGGAACCTACTACTCGCTGGTCTTGCCTTATCCATTAATATTCCTTGCCGTCTGGCTACTGCTGCTGGTTGGCTGGTACCTACTGGGTCTGCCCATCGGACCGGGTATTTATCCGCGATTACCTTAACGTCGCGACAGGCCAGGGAAGGCCACAAAAACGTTAACGCCAGGTCGTGCGATTACTGATGACTTTATACAGTCCTTCAATCGCCAAAGCGATCAGATGAATTACTAAGCCGCTGATAATCACAATGACAACGCCAGTCATCATATATTGCATATCACCACCTTTGTTGGTAAAAACCCGCGCAGAAACGCCGGAAAATCATGGACTCAAGGAAAGCCAGTCTGTTTATCTGCCGCGCCGGATGGTTGCCGGTGAATTCACCGCCGGATAAAGGTAGCAAAATCGACTTGCCAACGCGTCTGCAAGTTAATGTAAAAATAAACATCGCTTTCCTCGCCTCATAATTAATAGTCCATGCTGACCCTGTTTGTTGACCTTTTCGGAGTATGGTTTGCCCACATCGCGCCGTGCTATGGTGATGCCCTGCCAAAATAACCTCGCTGAAGGAGGACCGATGCTCACGCTGTTGCAAGATAAAATTGACACCCCGCTGGGGCCGCTGTGGGTGATTTGCGATGAGCAATTTAACCTGCGGGCCGTTGAGTGGGATCAGCACCGCGACCGCATGGAACAACTGCTGGATGTTCATTATCGCCGTGAAGGCTACCAACGCGTTGATTCGCGTAATCCAGGTAACCTGAGCCGTAAGCTTAGCGATTACTTCGCGGGCGATCTCGCCATTATCGACACCTTACCTACCGCCACCGGCGGGACGCCGTTTCAGCGGGAAGTCTGGCAAACGCTGCGCACCATCCCCTGCGGCCAGGTTATGCACTACGGTCAGCTCGCGGAGGCGCTGGGACGTCCGGGCGCGGCGCGCGCCGTGGGTGCCGCCAACGGTTCAAATCCTGTCAGTATTGTGGTGCCCTGCCACCGGGTGATCGGGCGTAACGGCACCATGACGGGTTACGCCGGCGGCGTGCAGCGAAAAGAGTGGCTATTGCGTCACGAAGGCTATCTGCTCCTTTGACCGTAAGTGCCTTTTCTGGAATTTTCAGGTAATTTTACAATCCAACATCGCCAGATAACTTATTTATAATCAATGAGATAAAATGGGTAACTGATTTACCCTTTTAATATTACGTGTTTCAGGGGTTCGAGACTTACCTGCTCACCAAAAAGATGTTAAAATTGACCAATATCAATTAAAGCCTGAGCAGACTTATGATCCCGGAAAAGCGAATTATACGACGCATTCAGTCTGGCGGTTGTGCAATCCATTGCCAGGATTGCAGCATTAGCCAGCTTTGCATCCCTTTTACTCTGAACGAGCATGAGCTTGACCAGCTTGATAACATCATCGAGCGGAAAAAGCCTATCCAGAAAGGACAGACCTTGTTCAAAGCCGGTGATGAGCTGAAATCGCTGTATGCAATTCGTTCTGGCACCATTAAAAGCTACACCATCACCGAACAGGGCGATGAGCAGATCACCGGTTTTCATCTGGCCGGCGATTTGGTCGGCTTCGACGCCATCGGCACCGCCCACCACCCGAGCTTTGCCCAGGCGCTGGAAACCTCAATGGTCTGCGAGATTCCGTTTGAAACGCTGGACGACCTCTCAGGTAAGATGCCGAACCTGCGTCAGCAGATGATGCGTCTGATGAGCGGCGAGATCAAAGGCGATCAGGATATGATCCTGCTGCTTTCCAAAAAGAACGCAGAGGAGCGCCTGGCGGCCTTTATCTACAACCTGTCCCGCCGTTTCGCGCAGCGCGGCTTCTCGCCGCGTGAGTTCCGCCTCACCATGACCCGCGGCGATATCGGCAACTATCTGGGCCTGACGGTAGAAACCATCAGCCGCCTGCTGGGACGTTTCCAGAAAAGCGGTATGCTGGCGGTTAAAGGCAAATATATCACCATCGAAAACAGCGACCTGCTGGCGCAGCTTGCTGGCCAGGCCCGCAACGTCGCCTGATAGTCCTCCCGTATCCGGCCGGATCGCGAATTTTTTTCTAATTTGTTGATCTGGCCAGGCTCATCCCCTGTTTCATTTCATCCATATAGGTTATCTTTTTAATACAGACTGTAGTTACAGTTGTAAGGAGACCCTGTATGGCGAAGTATCAGAACATGCTGGTAGTAATCGACCCCAATCAGGACGACCAGCCTGCATTGCGGCGCGCGGTGTATCTGCACCAACGGATTGGTGGCCGCATCAAAGCCTTTTTGCCGATCTATGATTTTTCTTATGAAATGACCACCCTGCTCTCCCCCGACGAACGTACGGCCATGCGCCAGGGCGTCATCGGGCAGCGTACCGCCTGGATCCGCGAGCAGGCAAAATTCTATATAGAGTCCGGCGTGCCCATTGATATTAAAGTGGTGTGGCACAATCGTCCCTTCGAAGCCATTATTCAGGAAATCATCAGCGACAAGCATGATTTAGTGCTGAAGATGGCGCACCAGCACGACAAGCTGGAAGCGGTGATTTTTACCCCAACGGACTGGCACCTGCTGCGTAAATGCCCATGCCCGGTCTGGATGGTCAAAGATCAGCCGTGGCCGGAAGGCGGTAAAGCGCTGGTGGCGGTCAATCTCGCCAGTGAAGAGAACTACCACAACGCGCTCAATGAAAAACTGGTCAGAGAAACCATTGAGCTGGCGGAACAGGTTAACCATACAGAGGTTCACCTGGTGGGCGCCTATCCCGTCACGCCCATCAATATCGCGATTGAGCTCCCTGATTTTGACCCCAGCGTCTATAACGACGCCATTCGCGGTCAGCATCTGCTGGCCATGAAAGCGCTGCGGCAAAAATTCGGCATCGATGAAGGCCGCACCCACGTTGAAAAAGGGTTACCTGAGGAGGTCATTCCCGACCTGTCAGAGCATCTTCAGGCGGGGATCGTGGTACTAGGTACGATTGGTCGAACCGGCCTCTCGGCAGCCTTCCTCGGCAATACCGCTGAACAGGTTATTGACCACTTGCGCTGCGACCTGCTGGCGCTGAAGCCGGACCAGTACCAGACGCCGGTTGAACTGGACGACGAAGAAGACGATTAGTCCGTTGACTTCATTCGAGGTAATAAGACGTCATCCCCCGCCCGCGCGGGGGATTTTTTTTGCATCCCATTAACAAAAATAAAGGGCCATTTGGCCCCGATTTCAACAGCTTTGCGGGTAACGAAAACGTTAGTGGATACCTAAGCGCCAGGCGTGATCGATCTCTTCTTTAAGCTCCATGGACGAAAGCGCCATTAAATCGGCGAACTCAAGTTCCAGCAATTTCAGCTTTTTCAGATACTGCGCGGGGGTTAAAGCAGCGGGGTCACGGCGCAGAAATTCGATGGCCAGTTGCGCGGGGGTTAACTCGGTATCCATAATATCCTCAGTTTGGGTGAAAAACGGCCTATTGTAACACCTTTCCCTGATTATTTTATGAGCAAAAAACCCCTTCGTTACCTATATGAAAAAGCCGTCTCAGAAGAGACGGCTTAAGAAGCACTGGTTTTAAACGACCAGGCCTTACAACGCTTTCAGAATCGCATCGACGCTGGCTTTGGCATCGCCAAACAGCATGTGGGTGTTCTCTTTAAAGAACAGCGGGTTTTGTACGCCAGCGTAGCCGGTGTTCATTGAACGTTTAAATACAATGACGTTCTGCGCTTTCCACACTTCCAGCACCGGCATACCGGCAATCGGGCTGCCCGGATCGTCCTGCGCGGCCGGGTTCACCGTGTCGTTAGCGCCGATGACCAGTACGGTGTCGGTATCGGAGAAATCATCGTTGATCTCATCCATTTCCAGCACGATGTCATACGGGACTTTAGCTTCCGCCAGCAGGACGTTCATATGGCCCGGCAGACGCCCGGCAACCGGATGAATACCGAAACGCACTTTGATTCCGCGCGCGCGCAGTCTCTCAGTGATTTCCGCGACCGGATACTGGGCCTGCGCAACCGCCATGCCGTAGCCCGGGGTGATGATAACCGACTGGGAACCTTTCAGCATCTCAGCGGTTTCTTCGGCGCTGATTTCACGGTGCTCGCCCACTTCTTCATCACCTGTGGACGCCGTGCCGTCAGAACCAAAACCGCCGGCAATCACGCTGAAGAACGAACGGTTCATCGCCTTACACATGATGTAGGACAGAATTGCACCGGAAGAACCTACCAGCGCACCGGTTACGATCAGCAGGTCGTTGCTGAGCATAAAGCCCGCCGCCGCCGCCGCCCAGCCGGAGTAGGAGTTCAGCATTGATACCACGACCGGCATATCCGCGCCGCCGATGGAGGCCACCAGGTGCCAGCCAAACGCCAGGGCAATCACGGTCATCACCAGCAGGCACAGTACCTGCATGCCGATGCTGTCGGTACGCACGAAAACGATCAGCAGCAGGAAAGAAATGACCAGCGCCGCCAGGTTTAGCTTATGACGGTTCGGCAGCATCAGCGGCTTAGAAGACATCTTGCCGCACAGCTTGCCAAACGCCACAACGGAACCCGTAAAGGTCACCGCGCCGATGAAGATACCGAGGAACACTTCGGTCAAATGAATATTGACCAGAATCTGTTCCATGCCGGTTTCATGCTGCAGATAGCTGTTAAAGCCAACCAGTACCGCCGCCAGGCCCACGAAGCTGTGCAGAATCGCCACCAGCTCCGGCATCTCGGTCATTTCAACTTTCTTCGCCAGGCGAATACCGATCGCGCCGCCGATAACCATCGCCAGCAGGATCCACGCGACGTTGCTGCTATCCGGCCCCAGAATGGTCGCCACCAGCGCAATCGCCATCCCGGCAATGCCGTAGTAGTTCCCCTGCTGGGAGGTTTCGTGTTTGGAAAGCCCCGCCAGGCTAAAAATAAACAGAATCGCGGCAACAATGTATGCAGCTGTAACTAATCCACCAGACATTTGTTACCCCTTATCCTTTGCGGAACATTTTCAGCATGCGCTGAGTGACGGTGAAACCACCAAAAATATTAATGCTGGCGATCAGCACCGCGATAAAGCTCAGGAAGCTGACCCAGCCGCCGTGGCCTATCTGTAACAATGCCCCTACCACGATAATGCCGGAAATCGCGTTAGTGACCGACATCAGCGGCGTATGCAGCGCATGGGAGACGTTCCATACGACGTAGTAACCGACCACGCAGGAGAGCGCGAAAACGGTAAAGTGGCCGAGGAACTCTTTCGGCGCCACGCTTGCCAGCCAGCCAAACAGAATAACCGCCAGCGCCATCAGCGCATACTTGCGCAGCGGCGAGCTCGGTTTCGCCTCTGCTTTTGGCGCTTCAACCTTTTTCGCTGCCGCCTGCGGCTGAGCAGATACCTGAATGGGTGGAGCGGGCCAGGTGATTTCACCCTCGCGAACCACGGTAACGCCGCGGATAACGACATCATCAAAATCGATAACGACATTGCCGTCTTTCTCTTTGCACAGCAGCTTAAGCAGGTTAACCAGGTTGGTGCCATACAGCTGTGAGGACTGCGTCGGCAGACGACCTGGAAGATCGGTATAACCGATAATCTTCACGCCGTTGGCGGTGGTAACCACCTGGCCCGGCACGGTGTATTCACAGTTGCCGCCGTTTTGTGACGCCAGGTCAACTACCACGCTGCCGGACTTCATGGAGTCAACCATCTCGCGAGTAATCAGCTTCGGCGCCGGTTTACCCGGAATCAGCGCGGTGGTAACGATGATGTCGACGTCTTTGGCCTGAGCGGCAAAGAGCGCCATCTCGGCTTTGATAAAGGCTTCAGACATGACTTTGGCATAGCCGTCGCCGCTGCCCGCTTCCTCTTTAAAATCCAGCTCAAGGAACTCGGCGCCCATACTCTGCACCTGTTCTTTCACTTCCGGACGGGTATCAAACGCGCGGACGATTGCGCCGAGGCTGTTAGCCGCGCCGATAGCCGCCAGACCGGCAACCCCGGCTCCGATAACCATCACCTTCGCGGGAGGAACCTTACCTGCCGCGGTGATCTGCCCGGTGAAGAAGCGGCCAAACTCGTGGGCGGCTTCAACGATCGCGCGATAGCCGGCGATGTTAGCCATCGAACTTAACGCATCCAGCGACTGAGCGCGCGAAATACGCGGCACTGAATCCATCGCCATCACGTTGATATTACGCGCCGCCAGTTTTTCCATCAGCTGCGGGTTTTGCGCCGGCCAGATGAAGCTGATGAGCGTCGTGCCGGGATTAAGCAGCAGGATCTCTTCGTCATCGGGCGCGTTCACTTTCAGAATGACGTCGGACTGCCAGACGTCATCACCGCTAACGATCTCCGCTCCAGCCTGAACGAAGGCCTCGTCGTCGAAACTGGCCAGCTTACCTGCACCGCTTTCTACCGCGACGCTGAACCCGAGTTTCAGCAGCTGCTCCACCGTTTTCGGCGTGGCTGCGGCCCGGGTTTCCAGGGCTAGTCTCTCTTTTGGTACACCAATACGCATAGTTTTCCCTTCCATCGGTTTTTGATGATGGTTTACTTTTCTTACAAACGACCGTCGCGAAGGCGGATGAACGTGCCTTCCAACATATGTCTGAAAAAATAAAACAGTAACAAACTTTTTATAACCTACTGAAAATACCGATTGTGATCTACAGCAATAAAACAGAAATTTTGATTTTATTGGTAAAACGCACGGCTAACCGTGCCAGGCAGCAATATTTACCTTATTTTTATGCCAGCGCCTGATAATCCGCTTGGCAGAGGGGTTAATTCACCATTTATCGCCGTCTTGATCATCACATTAACATTACGTTAACTTATGAAAGTGATATCGATTATCGATTTTGCTGGTCAAGCGGCTGTTTTTTCAACATATCGAAAAATGTTATATTTCTGCAGTATACGTTTAGGGCGACAACTGAAAATTGACGCAGACAGTCACTCACGATAAATGCAATAATCAAATGTTTTCAGTCAACAACAATACCAGTACATGGTTTGCGCAAGGCAAAGGATTATTTTTATGAAGCTTAAGAACTCACTCCTGGCGTCTGCTCTTCTGGCTACAACCGCGTTGTCTGCCCATGCAGCGACCGAGCTGACTCCGGAGCAGGCGGCAGCGCTGAAGCCCTACGATCGCGTAGTGGTTACCGGCCGTTTTAACGCCATTGGCGACGCGGTGCAGGCCGTTTCCCGTAAAGCAGACAAAGATGGCGCAGCATCCTTTTATGTTGTCGACACGTCTGATTTTGGCAGCGGCGGCAACCTGCGCGTAACGGCCGATTTTTATAAAGAAAATGCCCCGCAGGCCGACGCGCCGAAAAATCGTGTGATTAACGGCGTAATGGAATTACCGAAGGACCAGGCCGTCGAGCTGGAGCCGTTTGATACCGTCACCGTACAGGGCTTCTACCGCAGCCAGCCGGAAGTTAACGACGCCATCACCAAAGCCGCTAAGGCCAAGGGCGCCGCCTCCTTCTTTATCGTACGCCAGGTTGATGCCAACCAGGGCGGCAACCAGCGAATCACCGCCTATATCTACAAAGCCGATGCCAAAAAACGCGTTCTGCAAAGCCCGGACGCTATTCCGGCAGATTCAGAAGCCGGTCGCGCTGCGCTGGCCGAAGGCGGAGAAGCCGCGAAGAAAGTGGAGATCCCGGGCGTAGCGACCACCGCAGCGGTCGGTTCCGGCACCGGCGTAGGCCGCTTCTTTGAAACGCAATCGTCTAAAGGCGGGCGTTACACCGTCACGCTGCCGGATGGTACCAAAGTCGAAGAAGTGAACAAAATCACCGCCGCGCAGATGGTTCCTTACGACAACATCAAGTTCACCGGTAACTACGGTAACATGACGGAAATCTCCTACCAGACTGCTAAGCGCGCGGCGAAGAAAGGCGCGAAGTACTATCACATTACTCGTCAGTGGCAGGAGCGCGGCGGCAACATCACCATCAGCGCCGACCTGTATAAATAACGGCAGCTGAGCTGAACAAAAAGGCGGCGATCTGCCGCCTTTTTTCTTTTTTTCATTTCTCGCCATTGCATGCATACAAAACACTCCGTAAAATCCCGCGCCTTAGCGCAATCCTCCATTTTTATGCGATTTCGCCAAATAAATATTCTTAGCTTGATGGTTATCACCTCGGGAATGCAATGGAAAAGAAACTGGGCCTTAGCGCCCTGACCGCGCTGGTACTTAGCTCGATGCTGGGGGCGGGTGTATTCAGTCTGCCGCAGAACATGGCAGCCGTTGCCAGCCCTTCCGCACTGCTTATTGGCTGGGGCATTACCGGCGTAGGGATCCTGTTCCTCGCCTTTGCCATGCTGCTGCTCACGCGGATTCGCCCCGACCTTGACGGCGGTATTTTCACCTACGCCCGGGAGGGTTTCGGCGAGTTGATTGGCTTCTGCTCCGCCTGGGGCTACTGGCTGTGCGCGGTTGTCGCCAACGTCTCCTACCTGGTTATCGTCTTCTCGGCGCTCAGTTTCTTTACCGATACGCCCGAACTGCGCCTGTTCGGCGATGGCAATACCTGGCAATCCATCGTCGGCGCCTCTGTCCTGCTGTGGATTGTCCATTTCCTGGTTCTGCGCGGTGTACAAACGGCCGCGGGTATCAACCTGGCCGCGACGCTGGCTAAACTGCTGCCCCTCGGCGCGTTTATCGCGCTGGCCGCCATCGCGTTTCGTATGGAGACATTCCGCCTGGATTTCAGCGGCCTGGCGCTGGGCGTACCGGTATGGGAGCAGGTGAAAAACACCATGCTGATCACCCTGTGGGTTTTTATCGGCGTCGAAGGCGCGGTCGTGGTTTCCGCACGCGCGCGGAATAAACAGGATGTTGGCCGCGCGACGCTGCTGGCAGTACTCTCCGCGCTGGCGGTCTACCTGCTGGTGACGCTTCTCTCGTTAGGCGTCGTGCCGCGTAGCGAGCTGGCGGAAATACGCAACCCCTCAATGGCCGGGCTGATGGTCAACATGATGGGCTCATGGGGGGAGATTGTTATTGCCGCCGGGCTGATTATTTCCGTCTGCGGCGCGTATCTGAGCTGGACCATTATGGCGGCGGAGGTGCCCTATCTGGCAGCAACGCATAAAGCCTTCCCGCGCCTGTTTGCACGGACCAATAAAAACAATGCCCCGTCGGCTTCGCTGTGGCTCACCAACGTCAGCGTACAGGCTTCGCTGGTATTGATTTGGCTTACCGGCTCAGATTACAACACGCTGCTGACCATCGCCTCTGAGATGATCCTGGTGCCCTACTTTCTCGTCGGCGCATTTTTGCTGAAGATTGCCGAGCGCCCGCTACACAAGGCCGTCGGTGTGGGCGCCTGCATTTATGGCTTATGGTTATTATATGCCTCCGGCCCTGTGCATTTATTGTTGTCAGTGATACTTTACGCTCCGGGTCTTCTGGTTTTCCTGTATGCCCGTCGTACACACCAGCACGATCGCCCGCTCAAACGCCGTGACCTGGCATTAATTGGCTTTTTGCTGGTTGCCGCCGTACCGGCAACGTGGATGTTGGTAGGGTAAGCGGTTACCCTGCCGCTGAACTCAAAGGAGATACCCATGGCTGATATCCAGCCTCGTCCAATCCTGATTACCGGCGGGGGCCGTCGTATCGGCCTCGCCCTGGCCCGCCATTTTCTGGCCCGGCAGCAGCCCGTTATTATCAGCTACCGCACCTGGTATCCCGCCATCGACGCGCTGCGTGAAGCGGGCGCCGTTTGTCTGCATGCGGATTTCAGCACTGACGATAGCATTCTGGCGTTCGCCGAAGAGGTGAAGGCGCACGCCGGCAGCGGTCTGCGCGCCATCATCCATAACGCCAGCGGCTGGATGGCGGAAAAACCCGGAGTCCCGTTAAGCACGGTGCTCGCCAGCATGATGCAAATTCACGTCAACGCCCCCTACTTGCTCAACCATGCTCTGGAGAGCCTGCTGCGCGGCCACGGCCATGCGGCCAGCGACATTATCCATATCACCGACTACGTTGTGGAGCGCGGCAGCGACAAACACATTGCCTACGCCGCCAGCAAAGCGGCGCTGGATAATATGAGCCGCTCGTTCGCCCGCAAGCTGGCGCCGGAAATTAAGGTCAATGCTATCGCCCCCTCGCTGATTTTATTTAACGAAGGCGATGACGCGGAATATCGCAAGCAGGCGCTTGATAAATCGCTGATGAAAATCGCGCCAGGCGAAAAAGAGATCAGCGACCTGATCGAATACCTGTTCAGCAGCCGCTACGTGACCGGTCGCTCATTTGCCGTCGACGGCGGCCGCCACCTGCGCTAATGAAAACGGCTCCAGCCGATAATTAACAGCCACGCGCAGAGGCACCAGCACCCCACTGCGCCTGCCAGAGCGAACGGCAGGCGCATAATGCCGATGAAATACCATAGCGAGAGCAAATAGATAAAGTACGGAATGATCGACCACATCCCAAAGACGATGGTGGTTCGCAGCGCTTCGACCCCCCGCTCGCTGGCAACGATATAGTTCGCGATCAGGGCGAAAGTCGGAAAGAGTGGAATTAACCCGGCGATATAGTAGTTCTTCGTTTTAGACAGCACGCCAATCAGGACAACGACCAGTGCGCCGAGCAGCGCTTTTATCAACAACCCCATTCCTTTTGCCTTAACATTTAAACAACAAGACCCCGCAGCATAACGGAAGCTCCGACAATTATAAACGCGCAAGAGCGGCCGATACCGTGTAGAGGCAAAAGACTTTTTTAGCGCTCTCGTCACTGCCGCCCCCTCTATGCCTAATATCCGCAACTGGCGATAACCGTTCGCAAGCATGATATCCCAGGCAAGCGGAGCGCGTCATTCGAGAGTCGTTTTCGCTGTCTTGAAAACCCCTCGGCTCAATACATTCATTAAATCGAAAAGAGAATTTTTTCTCTGGTTGTTGAGTTATACGTATAACATATTATTTTTCGTATTTTTAGATACAAATCAAATTAGCCTATTCTCGGCGCATCTCTTTCTTACATATTCACACAGATTTTAAAGCCTGGAGCGCCTGACTGGCGGGCATTTACAAAATGCCCAGCTCAACAACTGCACCGCTGCAGTGCAGCTATTTTTTTGCACTAAATGATTCAAATCAATACTGGCAAAATAGAGTAAAAGCGGTTAATTGATATGATTGACTTTTATCATAAGAGGTTATTTTTAAATTATTTTTTTTGCGCAAATCCTGAATAAGCGCACATAGCCATTTTATAGTAAAATGGCTAAATAAAAGCAATTATTTTGATTTACATCAATATAAAACCAATTTCATAAGGAAGCATACTTTGCCATTAATAAAAGGCGAAGTAGTAGATATGATCGTAATTGTTTGATTTCACAATCTTTCGATCTATCCTTGATATCTGAATCAGAATTTTATTCTGTTCACAATCCTCAATACAGCTATTTAGTTCAGCTCACGCCAGTTTTTCGAATCTTTTACTTGTTGCTATTATCATTACTAGTATTAGACACTCATCTGATTGTTATTATTTTATATTAATCAGCATAAGAATCAGTTAAAGGAATAACCATGTTTGGACCTGCTTCATGCAAAGTAAAAATGGCCATAAACTTAATCAAAATATATTCATCAACGCGAAAATGCTCGTAAATTACCGGAGAGCGTCAAGCATGCAGTGGAATATTAAAAATAGCCTTGTATGTCCTGTAACAGGAACAGGTTTTTCAGTTGCGGCAAGTGCCAAAAATCTGAAATTAATTATTTGGTATAGCGGAGATTATTTTTTGAGCATTGGTTCTGTTATTAACATTACGCAAAATGAAGTTTTCATCAATGGTATACCCGGCGATTTGCAGGTCATTCATGCTTTCCCCTATACGGAAAATTTGTGGTCAACATTTTCAAAGAATATTAAATGCCCCGGTAATCAGAACCCGATGCTGCTCATCTGCAATCGAAGAAGTCTCTGCAAATTCACCTTGTGCCCCTACGGCGCCAGGCAAAAGAGGCTGCAATAAGGCTTCTCCATCATTCGCGCTAGCGTACCGGTACTTATTTTCCCGGCGGGCATAGGCTATCCTGACAGTCCGTGCCCACATTGTGCCGCACCCTATGTTCTTAATGCGCAAAGCTTCTGCTCGCATCTGAATCATTGTCTGGCTCCGCAAAGAATAGTCCTGAACCGCAGCTCCGGGAATCATAGCGAATTTCATGGCTAATATATAGCTCATATTAATGTCCGGATGGTTTACAATGGCGGTAGCGAATGAATAGGCACCTGACTTCAGATGCGGAATGCGCCACCTCAGCCGCGATTCAGGTAAAGAGATTCAAGCGATTAAAAGATGAGTGCAAGCATACACAATATGAATAAAATTGTTTTCGTTGAGGATGATGCCGAGGTCGGCGCACTGATTGCGGCCTACCTTGGCAAACACGATATGGACGTGGTGGTAGAACCGCGCGGCGATCGGGCGGAAGAGGTTATCGCGCGCGAAAAGCCGGACCTGGTGCTGCTGGATATCATGCTGCCGGGTAAAGACGGTATGACGCTGTGCCGCGATTTACGCGGCCAGTGGCAGGGGCCAATCGTATTGCTCACTTCACTGGACAGCGATATGAACCATATTCTCTCACTCGAAATGGGCGCCAGCGATTATATCCTGAAAACCACGCCGCCCGCGGTGCTGTTAGCTCGCCTTCGCCTGCATTTGCGCCAGCATATTGCCGTGCCGGACGGCAGCGCCCCCTCCTCGCTCACCCCGCATAAAGCGATCGCCTTCGGCTCCCTGAGTATCGACCCGGTGAATCGACAGGTGATGCTCGGCGGCGAAAGCGTCGCCTTATCCACCGCGGATTTCGATCTTCTGTGGGAGTTAGCGACACATGCTGGACAAATTATGGATCGGGACGCGTTATTAAAAAATCTGCGCGGCGTCAGCTACGATGGTATGGACCGTAGCGTCGATGTCGCCATCTCGCGGCTGCGTAAAAAGCTTCTCGATAATGCGACTGAACCATATCGTATCAAAACGGTACGCAATAAAGGTTACCTGTTCGCCCCGCACGCCTGGGACAATTAATTCAGGCATGTGGTGATGGAATAGCTGTTTGTGCGGAGTTAGCCGCAAGAGCCAATTCAACCTCCTGTTAATTATTTTTAAAACAGGGGTTACGCTTGACGCCAGGCCGGAACGGGTTCGCTAACGCGATGTTACTCCGCACATTCTTTTGCGAATCACATCGCCTCTTCCCGACCCGAACATCAGCGGTGAAATTGCTTTTCCAACGCAAAACCCGCGCTTCACCGCGCGGCGCGCCTCATGACTTGCCGGGCGGGTGATACTCTTTTGCAGACAATCAACGGAAAACATTCTACTGTGAAGCGATAGCGCTGGCGCCTGGCCAGTATCGACACCCGTCGTGAGTATAGAGATACACACCTTTAGTGGGTTGGGATAACCGGAATATCTACTGCACGGGAGCATCCATATGTTGAACGATCTCAGCAGCGATGAAAGCAAAAGACGCGCGGCGATTGACCTGTTAAAAAACGCGGACGAAGGGCGAGACGAAGCGTTAAAAAAATACACTCATCTCCTCTGCCAGTTGTTAAAAATGCCGATGAGTTTTGTGTCAATACTTGACGATGAAAAGCAGTACATCAAATCCGCTCAGAATATCGCCCCCACGGACACCAGCCTGGCCGGAGCATTTTGCGAACAGACCCTGAAACAGGGTGAGACTTTCCTTTGTCCTGATACACATCTGCACCCGATCTTTCATCGCAATCGGGCGGTCACAGAAGCGCCATTCATTCGCTTTTATGCAGGATGCCCGCTGAGAACCCGCGATGGAGTGACCGTGGGTATCTTGAGTATCTTAGATACGCAACCCAGGGCACTTTCGGATGAGCAGATCGCTATTTTTAAGGCGCTGGCCGAGCTGATATCGGATTTCTTAGCCTCCTGGCACTCAGTGGGGTATATCGACGTCGTCACGCTTTTACCCAATCGGCAGCGCCTGCTCAAGGATATTGAGGTGTCGGCGGAGGGTACTTTCAGGCTGGTCATTATTGACTGCATTGATATGCCATTTGCCTACGAGATGGCCCGCTCATTGGGGATGCTGGCCGTAGAGAATTTGCTTCGTGACATGACCGTCGCGCTGCAGGCGCGCCTGCCCATGGCGAGCAAACTTTACGCCGTGGCGGTGGGACGCTTTGCCTTTTACACCCCGGAACCCATGGCGCTGTCACTGGAGAGTATCGCACTACGGCTTCAGGGAACCCAGGCCAGGATCGGCCCGGACGTTCCCCTGGATTTGAATATTCACATGGGTGACTCCGGTATTTGCGATAGCGCCCTGACGCCAAATGAAATTCTGCGGCGCGCGGTGAGCGCACTGCATGAAGCGATAAGCCAGGGGCACCGCTTTACGACCTATAATGACGCACTGGACATCCGCAAGAAGCGAGATTTCAGCCTGCTGACCGAACTCAGGCAAACGCTGCAGGGAAACCAGGGGTTATATCTGGTCTTTCAGCCAAAAATTTCGCTGACGACGGGAGCCGTGACGGGCGCTGAAGCCTTGATAAGATGGAAGCATCCTATCAATGGCGAAGTGCTGCCGGGTGAATTTATTCCGCTGGTCGAAAAGACTAGCCTGATGCGCGAACTCTCGGCCTGGGTTATCGATCATACTATCGCGCAGCTGAGTGACTGGCAGGATCAGGGGCTTTCTCTTCCCGTCTCAATTAATCTCGCCGCCAGCGATTTTTCTCGACCCGATTTCGCTGAGGAGCTTGAGCAGAAACTGCGGGAGGCGTGTCTTGACCCAGCCCTGCTGGGGGTGGAGTGTCTGGAGACTGAGAAGATGCTTGAAAGTCCGGCCGCGCTGAACGGACTGGATATGCTCAAAAAACGCGGGTTTAAAATTTCTCTGGATGACTTTGGTTCGGGATACAGCAACATTAATTACCTGCGGCAAATCCCGCTGGACATCATCAAACTCGACCGGTCTATTGTGAGGCATATAGTCCATGAGAAAGCCAGCCGCATTATTGTGCACAACGTTATCAGGCTCCTCAAGCAGCTCGATTACGTCGTTCTTGCCGAAGGCGTCGAGGATCTCGAAACGGTTGAGATTTTACGCAGCCTGGGCTGCGATGAGGTTCAGGGATATTTTTTTGCCCGGCCGATGGTCTCCGTTGATTTTGCCGCATGGTATCGCGCCAGAAAGGCAGACCTGGGAAAGAAATCCTGAGACGAGCAACTCTTTTCAATGTTCTTTCAGGATATGAACCAATCCAGCGATAAAGACGCGCAACGGGCGCTGCACTGAGGAACACGATATGACTACCTTTTACCAATTGACTGCCACCAGCCTGCACGGCCAGCCTATCTCAATGGCTGACTATGCTGGCAAGCTCGTTCTGGTGGTCAATACCGCCAGCCACTGTGGCTTCACGCCACAATATGCAGGGCTGGAAGCGCTCTACGCAAAATACGCAGCCCAGGGGCTGATAGTGCTTGGTTTCCCCTGCAACCAGTTTGGTAAGCAGGAGCCCGGCGGCGTCGATGACATCGAGCAGACCTGTCGGATCAATTACGGTGTGAGCTTCCCGATGTTCGAGAAAGTGGAGGTCAACGGCGCCAGCGCGCACCCGCTGTTTCGTTACCTGAAAGATGAGTTACCCGGCGTACTGGGCGGGCGGATCAAATGGAACTTCACGAAGTTCTTGATCGGTCGCGACGGCACCCCTCTCACGCGTTTCGCGCCGTTCACCACCCCGGAGAAAATGGAGTCCGCCATCCTTGCCGCACTAAAGATTTAAATCTGTTGCCTCCCTGACCGCTGCCTGTACGCGAGTGAATGTTCGCTCCGCGCCGGAAGTGCACCTGAAAAAATGACGATGGGTTATGAATAAGTCCCGCGCACGCGATACAAATCACTCATTTTTTCAGCCCACTACACGGCAGATATTTCTCTTTTCTGCGAGTTAAGCCATCTCTTAAAACAATACCTGCCCGGCAAGATGACCTATTCCCATCGACGAAAGCATCGCCAGGGTGCTCCAGAAAGTAATTCTGCCGATCGCCCTGACAGGGGAGGCTCTGCTGACAATGGAAGATATATAGCCAAGAGCGGCCAGTGAAAAAAGGGAGGAGAGAATAACAAAGAGAAAAACCAGCGTTGCTGGAGAAAGCCATGCAACGACTAAAGGCAACGTTGCGCCAGCGGAAAAACTCAGCGCCGAGAAAACGGCAGCCTGCAGGGGGCGCGCAGAATTGGTATCCGTCAGTCCCAGCTCCTCGCGGGCATGCGTGTCCAGAGCATCTTTCACCATGAGTTGTTCGGCAACCTTTTGGGCAAGCTCTGGCTCGAGTCCGCGTTGCACATAAAGTAAAGTCAGCTCGCGTACTTCTCCCTGATAATCTGTTTCCAGTTCCCTCTTTTCCTGAGCGAGAGCCGCGTTTTCCGTGTCGGCCTGAGATGAGACGGAAACATATTCCCCCGCTGCCATCGACATCGCCCCCGCGACCAGCCCGGCAATGCCCGCAAGTAAAACCCCGGAAGAGCCCGTATTAGCCGACGCAACGCCAAGAACAAGACTCGCTGTCGAAACAATACCATCGTTAGCCCCGAGTACAGCAGCCCTCAACCATCCGACGCGTTCAATGCTGTGTCGTTCAAGATGCATGCTTTTATTCTCCTTTAAGTACGACTGTTCAGCCTGGCGGGATGAGGATGGAATAAGACGGATTAAAACAGAGAACGCTTCGCACATCGGCGCCGACCGCGGTACATTACATTCTTCTCTGATTTGGCTTCAACCCACACCATCATACTTATGCGTGCCGGATGTTGTCAGCCGCAGCGAACCCTGCTTTCATAGCAAATCAAATGGGCATAAAACGCAACAAGGTTTTTTCACGTAGATTCCGCCTTGAAAATGCCCCCGCAGTGCCCCTGCAGGTAAAAGCAGGGATTTAACTTTCTGATTTTTAGTGAGATTTAATGAAAAAGCTGTTTGTGCAGTTTTACCTCCTGCTGTTCGTCTGCTTCCTGGTCATGACCATGATGGTGGGCCTGGTGTACAAATTCACCGCCGAACGCGCAGGACGTCAGTCGCTGGACGATCTGATGAAAAGTTCGCTGTATCTGATGCGCAGCGAGCTGCGGGAGATCCCGCCGCGCGACTGGAGCAAAACGCTCAAAGAGCTGGATCTCAATCTCTCTTTCGATCTGCATATCGAGCCCATCAGCAAATTCAAGCTCTCGGAAAACTCGATGCAGCATCTGCGCGCCGGGGATATCGTCGCCCTCGACGATCAGTACACCTTTATCCAGCGGATCCCGCGCAGCCACTACGTGCTTTCCGTCGGTCCGGTGCCGTATCTCTATTTTTTGCATGAGATGCGCCTGCTCGATCTGGCCCTGATGGCTTTTATAGCCATCTCGCTGGCCTTTCCGGTCTTTATCTGGATGCGTCCTCACTGGCAGGAGATGCTGCGTATTGAGACCGCCGCCCAGCGCTTCGGCGACGGACATCTTACTGAACGTATTCATTTCGACAGCATGTCCAGCTTCGCGCGGCTGGGGGTGGCGTTTAATCAGATGGCCGATAACATCAACGCGCTTATCGCCAGCAAAAAACAGCTGATCGATGGCATCGCCCATGAGCTGCGGACCCCGCTGGTGCGTCTGCGCTATCGCCTGGAAATGAGCGAGAACCTCACCGAAGCCGAATCGCAGGCGTTGAACCGCGATATCGGCCAGCTGGAGGCGCTGATTGAAGAACTTCTGACCTACGCCCGGCTTGATCGCCCGCAGAACGAACTGAAGCTAACGACCCCCAATTTCCCGGCGTGGATCCGCGATCACGTGGAAGATATTCAGACGGTTAATCCCCAGCGCGAGATTGCGCTAACCGACGTCGTGGCCGGGAATTACGGCGCGCTGGATATGCGCTTAATGGAACGGGTGCTGGATAATCTGGTGAATAATGCCCTGCGCTACAGTAACCAGCGTATTCAGATCAGCCTGACGCTGCAGGCTTCGCGCGCGACGCTGCGGGTCGAAGATGATGGCCCCGGAATTGCGCCTGATGAACGTGAGCGAGTGTTCGAGCCTTTCGTACGCCTCGACCCGAGCCGCGATCGCGCGACCGGCGGCTGTGGCCTCGGTTTAGCTATCGTCCACAGCATCGCCCAGGCAATGTCCGGGGAAGTGCATTGCGAAGCGAGTTCGCTGGGCGGGGCCTGTTTTTGCTTTAGCTGGCCGGTCTATCATCAGTTGCCGGATTTTACCTCCGCCTGATACGCCTTTGCGCAAAAGCTGAGGCCTGCTATAGTTACAAAATCGCTAAGTATGTTGTAACTAAGGTGGGGAAATATGGCCAGCTATGACCTTGTTGAACGTCTGAACGACACCTTTCGCCAGCTCGAGCATGAACTACAGGCGCTAAAACACGCCCTGAGCCAGTGCCGCCTGCTGGCCGCCCGCGTCTTTGAGCTGCCGCCGGTGAGTAAAGACACAGAACACCAGCCGCTGGAGAGCATCAACGTGGTTCAGCACACCGGCAAAACCGCGCTGGAGATGGCGCTCAGGCACTATAGTCATCTGTTTATCCAGCAGCAGTCGGAAACCCGCAGCAGCAAAGCCGCCGTGCGTTTACCCGGCGCGATTTGTCTGCAAACTGACGCCCGCGAACAGGCTGAACTCTTAGACAAAATCACCCATATCAACGACCTCAAAGCGCGCTTCGAGAAGATTATCACCGTGGATTCCGGCCTGCCTGCCGCCGCGCGGTTTGAGTGGGTCCATCGCCACCTGCCGGGACTGATTACGCTGAGCGCCTATCGCACGCTAACTCCCCTCCTCGATCCGAGCACCATCCGCTTCGGCTGGGCCAATAAGCACGTGATTAAAAATCTCACCCGCGATCGGGTACTCATGCAGCTGGAAAAAAGCCTTCAGTCGCCCCGGGCGGTTCCGCCGTGGACCCGCGAGCAGTGGCAAAGCAAGCTGGAGCGAGAGTATCAGGATATTGCCGCCCTGCCGCAGCGGGCAAAGCTGAAAATAAAACGGCCGGTGAAGGTGCAGCCCATCGCCAGGGTCTGGTACAGCGGGGAACAAAAACAGGTGCAATACGCCTGTCCGGGACCGATGATTGCGCTGATATCCGGCACGAAAGGCGTCAGCGTGCCGGACCTCGGTGAACTCCTGAACTATGACGCCGATAACGTGCAGTATCGCTACAAACCGCAGGCGCAGTCGCTCAGGCTACTGATTCCGCGGCTGCACCTGTGGCTGGCTAGCGAGTAGACATACTGCCCACCATCTCTTCCGGGCGTACCCAGCGGTCAAACTCGGCTTCCGTCAGGTAGCCGAGCGCCAGCGCCGACGCTTTCAGGGTTAACCCCTCTTTATGGGCCTTTTTGGCAATTTCCGCCGCTTTGTCATAGCCGATATGGGTATTCAGCGCGGTCACCAGCATCAGCGACTCATTCAGCAACTGGCTGATGCGTTCACGGTTCGGCTCAATGCCTTCCGCGCAGTGCTCGTTAAAGCTCGCCATCCCGTCAGCCAGCAGCCGCACCGATTGCAGGAAGTTGTGGATCACCATCGGGCGATAGACGTTGAGCTCAAAGTTGCCCGATGCACCGCCGATATTCACCGCGACATCGTTGCCCATCACCTGACAGCACAGCATGGTCAGGGCTTCGCACTGGGTCGGGTTCACCTTGCCCGGCATAATCGACGAACCCGGTTCATTTTCCGGGATCGCAATTTCGCCAATCCCGCAGCGCGGGCCGGAGGCCAGCCAGCGCACATCGTTGGCAATTTTCATCAGCGACGCGGCCAGCCCTTTCAGCGCCCCGTGCGCGTGCACCAGCGCATCAACGGTCGCCAGCGCTTCAAACTTGTTCGGCGCGGTGACAAACGGCTGGCCGCTTAAGGCCGCCAGCTCGGCGGCGACGCGTACCGCATATTCCGGATGGGTATTGAGCCCGGTTCCCACCGCCGTCCCGCCCAGCGCCAGCTCGGCCAGATGCGGCAGGCTATGGTCGAGATGTTTTAAATTGTGTTCCAGCATGGCTACCCAGCCAGAGATCTCCTGACCGAGGGTCAGCGGCGTCGCATCCTGCAGATGGGTGCGGCCGATTTTGACAATATCGCTGAAGGCAACGGCTTTATTGTTCAGGGTCTGCTTCAGCACGTTGAGCTGCGGGATCAGCTTCTCCCGCAGGGCAATCATCGCCGCCACGTGCATCGCCGTCGGGAACACGTCGTTAGAGCTCTGGCTCTTGTTGACATCATCGTTGGGGTGAATCTTACGCTCCATCCCGCGCGGCCCGCCCAGCAGTTCACTCGCGCGATTGGCCAGTACCTCATTCATATTCATGTTGCTTTGCGTGCCGGAACCGGTTTGCCAGATAGCCAGCGGAAACTCGTCCGGATGTTTGTCTGCCAGCACTTCGTCTGCGGCCTGAATAATCGCTTGCGCTTTCTCCGCGGCCAGAAGGCCGAGATCGTTATTCACCTTCGCCGCTGCGCGCTTGGTCAGCGCCAGCGCATAAATAAGCTCGGCCGGCATTTTTTCCGTTGAAATACGAAAATGCTCCAGCGAGCGCTGGGTTTGCGCGCCCCATAGCTTGTCGGCAGGCACATCGATGGCGCCCATTGAGTCTTTTTCACTGCGATGCGTTGTCATGACTTTCTCCTTGGATTCAACGTGCGTAATAGCGACAAAGCTCACCTGCTCAAGGGTAAAGTATGGGTCAGATTTATAAGTTGTTTTGGTGGTTCGTGCCGCTAAGCGGCATAAAAAAACCGCCCCGAAGGGCGGCTGAAATCATTTCACGCAGCGGGTGCACTGCGAGCTCTGGATTTGCTGGAAGAAGTCGTTGCCTTTGTCATCCACGAGGATAAACGCCGGGAAATCTTCGACTTCAATTTTCCAGATGGCTTCCATACCCAGTTCCGGGTACGCCACGCACTCAAGGCTGCGGATACTCTGCTGCGCCAGTACCGCCGCCGGGCCGCCGATGCTGCCGAGGTAGAAACCGCCGTGTTTGTGGCAGGCGTCGGTCACCTGCTGGCTGCGGTTGCCTTTGGCTAACATGATTTTACTCGCCCCGTTCGCCTGCAGCAGGTCGACGTAGGAGTCCATGCGGCCAGCGGTCGTCGGGCCAAGGGAGCCGGACGCGTAGCCGTCGGGCGTTTTCGCCGGGCCCGCGTAGTAGATCGGGTGGTCTTTGACGTACTGCGGCAACGCCTCACCGCTGTCGATGAGCTCTTTCAGCTTCGCGTGGGCAATATCGCGGGCCACGATAATCGTCCCGCTCAGCGACAGGCGGGTCGACACCGGGTACTGCGACAGCAGCGCCAGAATATCGCTCATCGGCTGGTTGAGGTTGACCTTGACCGCCTCGCCCTCGCCGGCCTGACGAAGATGCTCGGGAATATATTTGCCCGGGTTGCTCTCCAGTTTCTCAATCCAGATCCCCTGACGGTTGATCTTAGCTTTGATATTGCGATCCGCCGAGCAGGAGACCCCCATGCCCACCGGGCAAGAGGCGCCGTGGCGCGGCAGGCGGATGACGCGGATATCGTGGGCGAAGTATTTGCCGCCGAACTGCGCGCCGAGACCGAGGTTTTGCGCCTCCACCAGCAGTTCCTGTTCCAGCTGAATATCGCGGAAGGCCTGACCGTGTTCGTTGCCTTCGGTCGGCAGGCCGTCGTAGTACTTGGTTGAGGCCAGCTTAACGGTTTTCAGGGTGGACTCCGCCGAGGTGCCGCCAATGACGAAAGCAATATGGTACGGCGGGCAGGCGGCGGTTCCCAGAGTGCGCATCTTTTCGACGAGATAGTTTTTCAGCTTCGCCGGGGTAATTAACGCTTTGGTTTCCTGGTACAGGTAGGTTTTATTCGCCGAGCCGCCGCCTTTGGCGATGCAGAGGAATTTGTACTCCTCGCCGTCGGTGGCGTAAAGATCGATCTGCGCAGGCAGGTTAGTGCCGGTGTTGACCTCTTTATACATATCCAGCGGCGCGTTCTGCGAATAGCGCAGGTTATCCTGGATATAGGTGTTATAAACGCCCTGCGCCAGCGCGGCTTCATCGCCGCCGCCGGTCCACACGCGCTGGCCTTTTTTGCCGGTAATAATCGCGGTACCGGTATCCTGGCAGGTCGGCAGCACGCCTTTGGCGGCGATATCCGAGTTGCGCAGAAACTGCAGCGCCACGTACTTATCGTTTTCGCTGGCTTCCGGGTCGTTGAGAATATCGGCCACCTGCTGCTGGTGCGCCGGGCGAAGCATAAAGGAGGCGTCGTGGAAAGCGTGTTGTGCCAGTAAAGTTAGCGCCTGAGGTTCAACTTTCAGAACTTCCTGGCCGGCGAATTCGGCGACGGAGACGTAATCACTGCTGAGGAGGTAGTACTCGGTATCGTCCTTTTTCAGTGGAAAAGGATCCTGATATACAAACGGTTTATTCGACATTGTGCTCTCACTTACTGCTTAGCTGATTATATTTCAGGCAGACACTCCATTTGCCCGTGGAAAAGCGAGTCGATCGATTTTACACAATTTTTTAACAAAAACTGAGACAAGGACGACTTTTTCTTCGCGCCGGTTGCTTATCGGTCGATTGCTGGTTTAATAGTGCCATGACTATTAAGTGGAAACAGGGATTGAGAATGCAAAAGCTCATTAACTCAGTGCAAAACTACGCCTGGGGAAGCCATACCGCCTTAACCGAACTTTATGGGATTGCTAACCCGGACAACCTGCCGATGGCGGAGCTTTGGATGGGCGCCCATCCCAAGAGCAGCTCGCAGATTGTGGATAATAGCGGGACACCGCGCTCTCTGCGCGACGCGATCGAAAGCGATAAAGCAACCCTGCTTGGCGCGAAAGTCGCCGAGCGTTTTGGCGAACTGCCGTTCCTGTTCAAAGTCCTGTGCGCCGCGCAGCCGCTCTCTATCCAGGTGCACCCCAACAAGCAGGCCTCGGAAATCGGTTTTGCCAAAGAGAACGCTGCCGGGATCCCGCTTGATGCCGCCGAACGTAACTATAAAGATCCGAACCACAAGCCGGAGCTGGTTTTCGCCTTAACGCCGTTCCTCGCCATGAACGCCTTCCGCGAGTTTGCCGAGATCGTCATCCTGCTGCAGCCGGTTGCCGATGCGCATCCGGCGATTGCCCAGTTCCTTGCGCAGCCTGACGCCGGGCATCTGAGCCAGCTGTTCGCCAGCCTGCTGAATATGAAAGGGGATGAAAAAGCGCACGCCTTACGGGTGCTGCAGGCGGCGCTGGACAGCGAGCAGGGTGAGCCCTGGCAGACTATCCGCCTGATCGCCGAGTTCTACCCGGACGATAGCGGCCTCTTCTCTCCGCTGCTGCTCAACGTAGTCAAACTGAATCCCGGTGAGGCGATGTTCCTGTTTGCGGAAACCCCGCACGCCTACCTGCAGGGCGTGGCGCTGGAAGTGATGGCCAACTCTGACAACGTGCTTCGCGCGGGCCTGACGCCGAAATATATCGATATTCCGGAACTGGTGGCGAACGTCAAATTTGAGCCAAAACCCGCGGGCCAACTGCTGACCCAGCCGGTGATTCACGGCGCGGAGCTGGACTTCCCCATCCCGGTTGACGATTTTGCCTTCTCGCTGCACGACCTGTCAGCGCAGGCGTCTACCATCGCCCAACAGAGCGCGGCGATCCTGTTCTGCGTCGAGGGCGAAGCGGTCATCGCCAAAGACGAGCAGAGCCTGACGCTGAAGCCGGGTGAATCCGCGTTTATCGGCTGTAATGAATCACCGGTGCAGGTCAGCGGCCACGGCCGCGTGGCGCGCGTGTTTAATAAGCTCCAGTAAGTTACTGAACTTTTTAGCCACAGTTGCTAGACTTTCACCCATCATGACAACACAACCAGGCGGCCCGATCCGCCTGGTTTCATTTATGGACAAATGCTATGAAAAAATCGCTGGTCGCAGCAGGAGTTATCATTGCGCTGGGCGTCGTCTGGACGGGCGGCGCGTGGTATACGGGGAAGCAGTTGGAAAGCCGCATTGCCGATATGGTGCAGCAGGCTAATGCTCAGCTGCAAAGCAGCGCGCCGCAGGCTGGCGTGGAGCTGACGTATCAGGGCTATCAGCGCGGACTGTTCCGCAGCCATTTACAGCTGGTGCTGAAGCCCGCTGCCGGCAAAGCGCCCCGCTGGCTTGCCGCCGGACAGTCGCTGGTGTTTGATGAAGTCGTCGATCACGGCCCTTTCCCGCTGGCTTCGCTCAAATCCTTTAACCTCGCCCCGGCGATGGCGTCCGTCAAAACCACCCTGACCAATAACGATGCCAGCAAGGCGCTGTTCGACATCGCTAAAGGCGAAACGCCGTTCACCATTGATACCCGTATCGCTTATAGCGGCGACAACACATCCGCTATTGTGCTCAATCCGCTTGATTACGCAAAAGGCGATGAGAAGGTGGCCTTCAGCGGCGGACAGTTCCAGCTGGACGCTGACCGCGAAGGGAAAACCCTCAGCCTGAGCGGCGAAGCCGGTAGCGGGCAGATTAACGCGGTTAACGAGTACAACCAGAAAGTTCAGCTCACCTTTAATAACCTGAAAACCGACGGCTCTACCGAAATGGCCAGCTTCAACGAGCGTATCGGTAAACAGGCTATCTCGCTGGACAAGCTGGCGATTGGCGTTGAAGGCAAAGAGCTGGCGCTGTTCGAAGGGATGAAAATTGACGGCAATTCGTCGCTGACTGCCGACGGTAAAGGTATTAACAGCCAGCTGGACTACACGGTCAACAGCCTCAAGCTGCAAAATCAGGATATCGGCAGCGGCCGGCTGACGCTGAAGCTGGACAACATTAATGGCGAAGCCTTCCATCAGTTCAGCCAAAAATACAACGCTGAAGCGCAGGCGCTGATGGCTGATCCGCAGCTGGCGCAGAATCCTGAGCTCTATCAGCAGGCGTTAACGCAAACCTTCTTTAGCGCGCTGCCGATGATGCTGAAAGGGAGCCCGTCCCTGACCATTTCGCCGCTGAGCTGGCGCAATGCGAAGGGGGAAACCACCCTGAATCTTTCGATTCTGCTGAAAGACCCGTCGCTGACCACCACCCCGCCGCAGACGCTGGCGGATGAAGTGGATCGCAGCGTTAAATCGCTCGACGGTAAGCTGGTGATCCCGGTGGATATGGCAACGGCGTTTATGACCCAGATTGCCGGGCTGGAAGGCTATCAGCCCGCCGACGCCGCTAAGCTTGCGGATCAGCAGGTGAAAGGCCTGGCGGCGATGGGGCAGATGTTCCGCATCACCACCATGGAAGATAACGCCATTACCTCAAGTCTGCAGTACGCTGACGGCCAGGTTACGCTGAACGGACAGAAAATGCCGCTGGATGAGTTTGCCGGAATGTTCGGTTTAGCGCTTCCCGCCGTCTCTGAACCCGCAGCGCCGCAGGAAACTCAGCCGCAAGATGACGCGCCGCAAGACGTGGTGCCACCCGCCGCGCCGCAGCAATAAACGGCAAATAGCCCCTGGGCAGGGGCTATTTTCGGGTAATCAGCCGGGGAGAAATAATCTGGTTTCTCGCCGCGCCCTGTCCCTCTTCCATACGCCGTAAAATACACTCCGCGAGGCTTTGTCCCAGCTCCCGGGCGGGCGTCGTCACCCAGGTCAGCGGCAGATCGTCCAGCGCCTCCTCGGGTAACTCCGCAAAGGCCGCCAGCGCGACCCGCTGTTCAAAATAGCTTTCGACGCCAGCTTCGCCGCTCTGCCGCCCGGCGCGCATCAGCCCAAACCACGCCCCGGTGGCAATCACGCTGTTGTAGCACAGCACCGCACTGATCGTTGGGTTTTGCCGCAGCAGCGCCGCCATCGCCTCTGCCGCCTGCTTCTGGCTCGACTCGCACTCCAGCACCCACTCGCTATGAAACGGCAGGCCATACTTCAGCAGGGTGGCGCAGTAGCCGCCTACCCGTTCAGCGCGCGTCAGGGACGAGCTCTGCCCTCCCAGCCAGGCAATGCGCTGATGGCCGCGGCGGATCAGGTGCTCGGTGACAATCTGCGCCGCCTGCATATTATCCGGGCGGATCAGGTCGACATCGTCGAGATAGCTGGCGCGGGAAGCAAACACCAGCGGCATTCCAGCTTGCGCCGCGCGATCGCGCAGCTCCGCCCCCTGGTCGATCGCCCCGGCAATCACCACGCCGTCGACCCCTTGCGCCACCAGGGTATCAAAACGCTGGAGCATTTTTTCACCGCTGTGCCCCCCCTGGGTGAGAAACACCATTCTGCCCTGCGACTCAAGCGCGTCGGTCAATCCGGCGGTCATCTCCGCGTAGAAAGGCTTCGATAAGTCGCTGACGATCAGGCCAATAACGCCGCTCTGGCCGCCGCGCAGCGACGCCGCCTGGCGGTTGCGCACGAAGCCCAGCTGTTCAATGGCATGATTGACGCGCTCGCCGGTGGCCGACGAAATACGCCCCTTGCCGCTCAGCACCAGCGATACCGTACTGACCGATACGCCCGCCGCCTGGGCGACATCATTAATGGTGATTTTTTTCGCGATAGCCATAACTGCAGGCCGACTCCCTTTGGCTGTCGATAAAACGTTTTATCAAGATACTCTCTTTATAAACGTTATTATCGCCGGAATATGTGATTTTTATCGCACTAAAATTTGATAAAACGTTTTATCTTTCCGTGGCGTTACATCCTACCGATAACTTAAAGAACCAGGATTCGTGTTATGACGGCGAAAACAGCAACCAAAATTACCCTGTGGGAGTTTTTCCAGCAGTTAGGGAAAACCTTCATGTTACCCGTGGCGTTGCTCTCCTTTTGCGGGATCATGCTGGGGATCGGCAGCTCTCTGAGCAGCCATGATGTCCTGACGCTCCTGCCGTGGCTGGACGTGCCGCTGCTGCAGGCCGTATTTATCTGGATGGGCAAAGTCGGCTCCTTCGCCTTCAGCTTTCTGCCGGTGATGTTCTGTATCGCCATTCCGCTAGGACTGGCCCGGGAAAACAAAGGCGTCGCCGCGTTTGCCGGTTTTGTCGGCTATGCCGTGATGAATCTGGCGGTTAACTTCTGGCTGACGGCTAAAGGCATTCTGCCGACCACCGATGCCGCCGTCCTCAAAGCGAACAACATCCAGAATATTATCGGCATTCAATCGATCGACACCGGGATCCTCGGCGCGGTGATCGCCGGGATCATCGTCTGGATGCTGCATGAGCGTTTTCACAATATCCGCCTGCCCGACGCGCTGGCCTTTTTTGGCGGCACCCGCTTTGTACCGATTATCACGACCGTGGTTCTCGGCCTGGTCGGTCTGGTCATTCCGCTGATCTGGCCCGTCTTCGCCATGGGGATCAATGCCCTCGGCCACGTCATCAATAGCGCGGGAGATTTCGGACCGATGATTTTCGGTACCGGAGAGCGCCTGCTGCTGCCTTTCGGCCTGCACCATATTCTGGTGGCGCTGATCCGCTTTACCGAGGCGGGGGGAACCATGGACGTTTGCGGCCATAGCGTCAGCGGCGCGCTGACGATTTTCCAGGCCCAGCTCAGTTGCCCAACCACCCACGGCTTCTCCGAAAGCGCGACCCGTTTCCTCTCGCAAGGCAAAATGCCGGCCTTCCTCGGCGGCCTGCCGGGAGCGGCGCTGGCAATGTACCACTGCGCTCGCCCGGAAAACCGCCATAAAATTAAGGGGCTGCTGATTTCCGGCGTTATCGCCTGCGTGGTAGGCGGCACGACCGAGCCGCTGGAATTTTTATTCCTGTTCGTCGCCCCGGTGCTGTACGTTATCCACGCGCTCCTCACCGGACTGGGCTTTACCATGATGGCCATTCTGGGCGTGACTATCGGCAACACCGACGGCAACGTTATCGACTTTGTGGTGTTCGGCATTCTGCACGGTCTGTCAACCAAGTGGTATCTGGTACCGGTGGTCGCGGCCATCTGGTTTGCGGTTTACTACGGTATCTTCCGTTTCGCTATCACCCGTTTTAACCTGAAAACCCCGGGACGCGATATTGAAACCAATAGCGCTTTCGAAAAGGCCGTCACCGGCGTGACCGGAAAATCAGGCTACAACGTTCCGGCGATTCTGGCCGCGCTCGGCGGCGCGGAAAATATCGTTTCGCTCGATAACTGCATTACCCGCCTGCGTCTGTCGGTTAACGACATGAGCAAAGTCGACAGCGCCGCGCTGAAAGCGAATCGCGCCATCGGCGTGGTGCAGCTTAACCAGCACAACCTGCAGGTGGTGATTGGCCCGCAGGTGCAGTCGGTGAAAGATGAAATGGCTGTCCTGATGAATACCGTCGAGGCATAGGCTCCGCCCCCCTCCGTACAGGAGGGGGACATGATGAAGGAAGTGCAGATGTTTGATTTTTCAACGCCGGTCGACCGTCACGGCACCTGGTGCACACAGTGGGATTACGTCGCCGACCGTTTTGGCGCAGCCGACCTGCTGCCCTTTACGATCTCCGACATGGATTTCGCCACCGCCCCCTGCATCATCGATGCCGTCAGCAAACGCCTGGCGCACGGCGTTTTTGGCTACAGCCGCTGGAAAAACGATGAATTCCTCGGCGCGGTGAGCCACTGGTTCGCCAGCCGTTTTCATAGCCCAATCGACCGCGAAGCAATTGTTTACGGGCCGTCGGTTATCTATATGGTGGCGGAGATGATTCGTCAGTGGTCGGCAGCGGGTGACGGTATTGTGGTACACACTCCGGCCTACGATGCCTTTTATAAAACCATTGAAGGCAACCAGCGGCGCGTCGCGGCGGTTCCGCTCTCCCTCGACAACCATCAGTGGCGCTGCGATATGGCGCAGCTGGAACGGGTACTGGCTCAGCCGCGTAATACCGTGCTGCTGCTGTGCAGTCCGCATAACCCCACCGGCAAGGTATGGACCCGCGAAGAGCTGGAAACCATGGCACGGCTGTGCGAGAAGCACGGCGTAAAGGTAATTAGCGACGAGATCCACATGGACATGGTGTGGGACGAACACCAGCACACCCCGTGGTGCGAGGTGGCGCGCAGCCCCTGGGCACTGTTCACCTCCGGATCGAAAAGCTTCAACATTCCGGCGTTTACCGGCGCATACGGGCTGATTGACGATCCCGCGGCGCGCGAAAGCTATTTGCACGCGCTTAAGGCCCGCGATGGCCTCTCTTCCCCTTCCGTACCGGCGCTGGTGGCGCATATCGCCGCCTATCGCGAGGGCGCCGCCTGGCTGGATGCCCTGCGCGGCTATCTGCAGGAGAATATGCGCTACATCGCGCGCGAACTGAATCAGGCGTTTCCCGAGCTAAACTGGCAGCCGCCGCAGGCGACTTACCTGGCGTGGATTGACCTGCGCCCGCTGGCGGTGGACGATCGCGCCCTGCAAAAAGCACTTATTGAGGAACAGAAGGTCGCCATTATGCCAGGGGACACCTACGGCGATGAGGGTAAGGGTTTTGTCCGCCTGAATGCAGGCTGCCCGCGCGAGAAGCTGGAAAAAGGCGTGCAGGGATTAATTGCTGCCCTGGGCTCGCTGCGCTAACTGTTTTCGCTGGTCGCCAACGCGGTAGCGGCCTGTCCGCTACCGCTGACTCTCCGCTCACTCATCCGTCCTCCCGGCACAATAAAACGATATTTTGACGAGACTCAAAAAACGCTATTTCACAAAGGTGTATTTAAATGCCGTTTTTAATTCCCGTCAAAATATTCACCAGGAGGAAAAAATATGAACACCTACGATCGTAACCGTAACGCTATCGCTACCGGCAGCATGGTTATGGTGGCCGACAGCGGCGCGACGGGCGTCATCAAAGCCATCCACGCCGAGGGTAAAACGGCGGAGCAGCTCCGCCGGGCGGACTGTGTGGAAATAGACGGACATCAGGGGTTATATTGCCCGCTAAACCTTATTCGCCTGGGCTTTAATTAATCACAATATCCGTCATCAATATCTGACCGCGGATCCGCAGGCGTAAAAGGCCACCCAAGCGTGGCCTTTGATATTTTCTTTATCGTTCAATTTGATCCCATCGAGCGTTTTACATTAATAAGCAGCGTATTATCGCCCCTCTTCTACCCGCTACGGGTAATATACCTTCTGAGTTCAGAGGCATCTTCATGACATGGCAACAGTTCAAACAGGCGTGGCTGATTAAATTCTGGTCGCCCGTCCCCGCCGTTATCGCCGCGGGTATTCTCTCAACCTACTACTTCGGCATTACCGGCACCTTCTGGGCCGTCACCGGCGAATTCACCCGCTGGGGTGGGCAATTGCTGCAGCTCGTCGGCGTGCACAGCGAAGAGTGGGGCTACTATAAACTCATTCATCTCGAGGGCACCCCGCTCACCCGTATCGACGGCATGATGATCATCGGCATGTTCGGCGGCTGTTTCGCCGCCGCGCTGTGGGCGAATAACGTCAAGCTGCGCTTCCCCCGCAGCCGGATCCGCATTCTGCAGGCCGTCGTCGGGGGAATCATCGCCGGTTTCGGCGCCCGTCTGGCGATGGGCTGCAATCTGGCCGCATTTTTTACCGGTATCCCACAGTTTTCTCTGCACGCCTGGTTCTTTGCCATCGCTACCGCTATCGGAACCTGGTTCGGCGCGCGCTTTACCTTACTGCCCATCTTCCGTATTCCGGTAAAAATGCAGAAAGTGTCCCAGGCCTCGCCGCTGACGCAAAAACCTGACCAGGCGCGGCGCCGGTTCCGTCTCGGCATGGTGGTCTTTTTCGCCATGATCGCCTGGGGCCTGCTCACCGCGGCCGATCGGCCGAAGCTCGGCCTGGCGCTGCTGTTTGGCGTCGGATTTGGCCTGCTCATCGAACGGGCGCAGATCTGCTTCACCTCCGCCTTTCGCGATATGTGGATCACCGGGCGTACCAATATGGCGAAGGCGATTATTTTCGGCATGGCCGCCAGCGCTATTGGGATCTTCAGCTATGTGCAGCTGGGTATGGAGCCGAAAATCATGTGGGCGGGGCCCAACGCGGTTATCGGCGGCCTGCTGTTTGGCTTTGGCATCGTCCTGGCGGGCGGCTGCGAAACCGGCTGGATGTACCGCGCGGTGGAAGGTCAGGTGCACTACTGGTGGGTCGGGCTGGGCAACGTTATCGGTTCAACGATCCTCGCCTACTACTGGGACGGGCTCTCTCCGGCGCTGGCCACAAGCTGGGATAAAATCAACCTGCTGGCGACCTTCGGACCATTCGGCGGCCTGCTGGTAACCTATCTCCTGCTGCTGCTCGCTCTGGTTCTGGTGATTGGCTGGGAAAAACGGTTTTTCCGCCGCCACTCTCTCGCCCCCTCGACCATTAAGGAAAGCGCATGAAAACTCTGGTCCCCGATTATCGCCTCGATATGGTTGGCGAACCCTGCCCCTATCCGGCCATCGCCACGCTCGAAGCCATGCCTTCGCTGAAGAAAGGCGAGATTCTGGAAGTGGTCAGCGACTGTCCGCAGTCGATTAACAACATCCCGCTGGATGCCAAAAACCACGGCTACACCGTGCTCGACATTCAGCAGGATGGGCCAACCATCCGCTATTTGATTCAAAAATAGCCAGAAAAAGGCCGGTAGTGGGCTACCGGCCGTCTTCCGCATCACATGCGCTAGCCCGCGCATCAGGGGCTGTAAACGTCAACGATTACCAGCCCTTAACCGCATCGCCTTTGTAAAGCTGTTCTGCTGCCGCGGCCACCTCATCGCTCTGGTAGGCCTTCACCAGGTTTTTCACCTTTTCGCTGTCTTTATTTTCGATACGACTGGCGAAGATATTCACGTAAGGGGAATCTTTGCTTTCCACGAACAGGCCGTTGCGCGACGGCGACAGCCCGACCTGGCTTGAGAAGGTGGTATTGATAATCGCCATGGTTATCTGCTGGTCGTCCAGCGCTCGGGTGAGCTGCGGCGCTTCAATTTCGACGATTTTCAGCTTTTTCGGGTTGTTAATAATATCCAGCGAGGTGGGCAGCAGACCCACGCCGTCTTTCAGCGTAATCAGCCCCTGCTTTTGTAGCAGCAGCAGAGAGCGGCCGAGGTTAGTTGGATCGTTGGGGACCGCCACCTGCGCGCCATCGGGCAGCTGAGCGACCGACGTGATTTTCTTCGAATAGGCCGCTATCGGATAAACGAACGTGGTGCCAACCTGAACCAGCTTATAGCCGCGCTCCTGGATCTGTTTGTCCAGATAGGGCTTATGCTGGAAAGCGTTAGCATCAAGATCGCCGTTGTTTAGCGCCTCGTTGGGCAGGACGAAATCATTAAACGTCACCACCTCAACATCGAGATTGTACTTCTCTTTCGCTACTTTTTGCGCCACCGCCCAGACTTCCTGGTCAACGCCTGCGCTTATGCCCACTTTGATGTGGTTGGGGTCCTGCTCGCCAGGTTTGCAGGCGGCCAGCAGCAGCGAGCCTGCGACAACCAGCGGTACCGCGACTTTTTTTAACGTGAAGATCATATTCCCAGAGTCCTTTTTAAAATTGCCTGCCATTCATTGCAGGAAAACCAGCGCCTGAGACTATAGAAAATCTCGGGCGCGAAATTAAATACTGATTGTCTATGATTAATAGCGTTTTGCTATGAGCGATTTCGTCATTGCTCCCTTTAAGAGGGCAATCTTCCCTTCCCTCGCCGTTTTTCCCTGTATTGTTCGGTAATTTTCTCCGCTTTTAACCATTTATCGTTCTGATGTACAATGACGCGCACTTTAACTAAAAAAGAGTGCGACCATGATTGATTTAACTTTGCCATTAACCGACATCCATCGCCACCTTGATGGTAATATCCGGGCCCAAACCATTCTCGATCTTGGCCGCCAGTACAACCTCGCCCTTCCGGCAGACACTCTCGACACATTACGTCCTCATGTACAGGTCACCAGCAATGAGCCTGACCTGGTCAGCTTCCTCGCTAAGCTTGACTGGGGCGTAAAGGTGCTGGCCTCGCTGGAAGCCTGCCGCCGCGTCGCTTATGAAAACCTCGAAGATGCCGCACGCAACGGCCTGCACTACGTTGAACTGCGTTTCTCTCCGCGCTATATGGCGATGACCCACCAGCTGCCGGTCGCGGGCGTGGTCGAAGCGGTGATCGCCGGCGTTAAAGAAGGCAGTCGCGACTTTAACGTTGAGGCCCGCCTGATCGGCATTCTGAGCCGCACCTTTGGCGAAGCGGCCTGCGAAGAGGAGCTTGCGGCCCTGCTCGCCCATCGCGATGGCATCACCGCCCTCGACCTCGCCGGAGATGAGCTCGGCTTCCCGGGAAATCTGTTTATGGATCACTTCAGCCGCGCGCGCGATGCAGGCTGGCGCATCACCGTACATGCGGGCGAAGCCGCTGGCCCGGAAAGCAGCTGGCAGGCGATTCGCGAACTGGGCGCCGAGCGTATCGGCCACGGCGTGAAGGCGGTGCAGGATCCGGCGCTGATGGATTATCTCGCCGCGCAGCGAATCGGGATTGAGTCCTGCCTGACCTCTAATATTCAGACCAGCACCGTGACATCCCTGGCCGAGCATCCGCTGAAAACATTCCTTGAACACGGCGTGCTGGCCTGCATCAATACCGACGACCCCGCCGTTCAGGGCGTCGATATTATCCATGAATACACCGTCGCCGCCCCGGCAGCCGGTTTAAGCCGCGAGCAAATTCGCCAGGCGCAGAGAAACGGTCTGGAGCTCGCCTTTTTAAGCGCCCAGGAGAAAGCGGCGCTGCTCCAGCGCGTGCATCAGGCTTGATATTTCTCCCCCGTGCCAGCGGGGGAAGCTCAATCAACGCCTGGCCAGCGCGTTTCGTCAGGTCGGCCTAATTCAGGCACAGCGTCGCCCGATGCCTGGCCGACTCCAGCCCAAGCTCAATCAGCTCCATAATCTGAATCGCCTGGCTTGCCGGAACCGGGTTAACGCCGATGCCGTTAAGCGCATCGCGAATGGCGGCGTAATAGGCCGGATAGTTGCCCGGTAGCGTCAGCCACGACTCCTCGGTGATTTCCTCGCCTTCGGCACGCGTCAGCAGCCCGTCGCGCATATCGTACCCCCAATCCTCCTGAGGCAGGCGCTCGCCGCCTTTCAGCCGTTCTTCCTGCGGATCAAGGCCGTATTTCACATAGCTTCCCCGCGAACCGTGGATGATAAAGCGCGCCGTTTCCGCCGCGGCCACCAGGGTTCCGTGCAGCACCACGCGACGCTGCGGCCAGGCTAACACCGCATGAAAATAGTCTGTGGACTGGGAGCCAGGCCGTAGCTGAGCCAGGTCGACCTGCATACTCACCGGCAGACCAAAGAGATTTACCACCTGATCCAGCAGATGCGGGGCAAGATCGTACCAGATGCCGCTGCCCGGCCCACCTTGCTCGCGCCAGCGTTGCCGTACCTGCGGTCGATAGCGGTCGAAATGCGACTCAAAATAGCCGACTTCCCCTAACAGGCCTTCGTTAATCAGCGACTTCACCGTCAGAAAATCGCTGTCCCAGCGGCGGTTATGGAACACGGACAGCAGTCGGCCCTCGCTTTTGGCAATGGCCTCAAGCTCGCGCGCCTGTGACAGTGTCACGGTAAACGGTTTATCCACCACTACATGCTTGCCCGCTTCCAGCGCGGCTTTCGCCAGCGGGAAATGGGTATCGTTGGGCGTGGGGATCACCACCAGATCGATATCGGGGTCGCTAAAGAGCGCCTGCGGCGCGGTCACCACCTTCACCGCAGGCCAGTCGGCCAGCACTTTCGTTTCATCGCTGCTCGAGACCGCCGCCAGCGTCATCCCCGGCGTACCGCTGACCAGCGGCGCATGAAAGGTTTTGCTCGCATAGCCGTACCCGATTAAACCTACCCGGATAGGGTCACTCATTTTTCTGCCCCCTTAACGAAATGTCGCAGCCGCACTAACACCGCGATTCTGAACGCATCTTCGACGCGTTTGCCCCTGCACGGTTGCTCAGCTTTACGCCATTTGCGCAGCTAAGATCATGTAACACTTGCGTTACTTCAGTCGTTGAGTACCATTTCAGTCTGGTTTCACCATTTGCCGTAGAGTTATGGAAAACGTTTTTAACCGTATTGTAGAACTTATTGGCTGGATTGTTTTGGGCGTTTCGGCCCTGCTTTTAGTTATCGCTCATCATATTGATAACTACCAGTCCCCGCCTGCCGTTGATGCTGTTCAGACGAAGCCGCTGTCGAAATAAACAGTGACCCGCTTCGCAACTATGCAACCGGTTTCTGAAACCGGTTGCATAGTTGCATACGCCTTTATTACACTCTCTTTATCAATCGATAAGGAGTTTCTTCATGTCCAAATTCCCGCAACACTTTTTATGGGGCGCCGCGACCGCGGCCTGGCAGGTTGAAGGCGGTCACGATGCCGACGGCAAAGGCCCTTCTATCTGGGATATTTATTCCCACCTTCCGGGAACCACCTATCAGGGGACGACCGGTGACGTCGCCGTTGACCACTACCATCGTTTTCGCGAAGACGTAGCGCTGATGGCGGAAATGGGTTTGCAAAGCTATCGCTTTTCTATTTCCTGGCCCCGCCTGCTGCCTGGCGGCCGCGGTGAAGTGAACGAGGCTGGCGTCCAATTCTACAGCGACCTGATTGACGAACTGCTGGCGCATAACATTGAACCGATGATTACCCTGTACCACTGGGATCTCCCCCAGGCGCTGCAGGATGAAGGCGGCTGGGAGGCGCGCAGTACCGCGGAAGCCTTCGCTAAGTACGCTCGCCTGTGCTATCAACGTTTTGGCTCCCGGGTCAAACTGTGGGCAACCTTTAACGAGACTATCGTCTTTATCGGCCACGGTTACATTAACGGCCTCCATCCTCCTGCGGTGCGCGATCCGGCGCGCGCCATTCAGGCCTGCCACCACGTCTTTATCGCCCATGCGCTGGCCGTGAAAGCGTTTCGTGAAATGGGTGTGGCGGGGGAGATAGGGTTTGTCAACGTGCTGCAGCCGCACACCGCATTAACCGACAGTGAGGAAGATAAGCGGGCGACAGAGATGGCGGACGCCATCCATACCCACTGGCTCTACGATCCGGTATTAAAAGGCGGCTATCCCGCAGAGCTACTGCAGCAGACCCGGGCACTGTGGGGGGTTCCGGTCTTTGAACCGGGAGACGACGCCCTGCTGCGTGACAACCGCTGTGACTTTATCGGCCTGAACTACTATCGCCGTGAAACCGTGTCGGCGCAGCCTCCTGAAGTACCGACCGGCGGCGAGCCGGGCGTGGATGGGCTCTTCTACTTCGTGCGCAACCCGCAAAGCACCTATACCGAATGGGGCTGGGAAATTTGGCCTCAGGGCTTAACCGACGGGATCATGATGATTAAAGCGCGCTACGGTGATATTCCGATCTACATCACCGAAAACGGCCTGGGGGCGATAGACCCGATTATCAATGGCGAAATCGTCGACGACCCGCGGATTGACTATCTCAGTAGCCATATTACCGCGCTGGAAAAAGCGCTGGAACAGGGCGCCGACGTTCGCGGCTACTACCCCTGGTCCTTTATTGATCTTTTGAGCTGGCTGAACGGTTATAAAAAACAATACGGATTCGTTTATGTTGATCACCAGCAAAATCTGGCGCGTAAACGGAAAAAGAGTTTTTTCTGGTACCAAAACGTTATTGCCAGCCGAGGCGAACAGCGTTAATCTTCTCTCCCAGGCGCCTTCCGGCGCCTGATTCAGTTCTGGAATACGCTTAAATTTCTTTTTACCAGGCCGGAAACATCATCTGTTCTTGTCACCGGTATTTACAACCGAAATAATTGCATACAGTTTATCTTAGAAAGGAACTGCCGGTTGAGAACAGGTTTACTCAGTATGGGTATATTCAACTTAATTTATTCCGATTATAAAATGGATACGCAAATGACCGTTCAGGACTACTTATTAAAATTTCGTAAAATCAGTTCGCTGGAAAGTCTGGAAAAACTTTTTGATCACCTTAACTATTCCCTGACCGATAACGAAGAGATCGTCAACATGTATCGTGCGGCCGACCATCGCCGGGCGGAGCTGGTTTCTGGCGGCAAATTGTTCAACATCGGCGAAGTGCCCAAGTCCGTCTGGCGCTACGTGCAATAAAGACTGTCATCATTCACGCCAGTTGCTTATACTTCCGCCCTGCTTTTATTTATAACTGGCGTTGAATTTTGGAGTAATAATGTCTTCTGACTCTGTGGAACGTATTGGCGGATGGCTTCTGGCACCGCTGGCATGGCTCCTGGTAGCCCTGCTTAGCGCCTCATTGTCGCTGCTTTTTTTTGCTGATGCTCTGATGTCTTCCCAGACTTACACATTGCTGAGCGCGATGAGTATCGAACATCTCGCCCTGTGGATCGCCTCCTTAGCCTTTGCGATCGCCATGTGGTACTACACGCTGTGGTTGACCATCGCCTTCTTTAAACGGCGGAAAGGGGTTCCGAAGCACTACATTATCTGGCTGCTGATCACGCTTCTGCTGGCGGTAAAAGCCTTTGCCTTTTCCCCGATTTCCGACGCGCTCGCGCTGCGCCAGCTGCTTTTCCCTCTCCTCGCCGCAGCGCTGCTTGCGCCCTATTTCAGGCGTTCTCAACGGGTTAAGCGGACCTTTGTGAATCCGTAATAACCACACAGTTAACCTGTTGTCGCCGGTATCGATTTATTCGATAATAGACGGCTTTTTCTATTTCAGGTCGAATGATGGCTGATTATTTACTGCTCTTTGTTGGCACTGTCCTGGTTAACAACTTCGTGCTGGTGAAGTTTCTTGGACTGTGCCCGTTTATGGGGGTTTCCAAAAAGCTGGAAGCCGCTATGGGGATGGGGCTCGCCACCACGTTTGTGATGACGCTGGCCTCTATTTGCGCCTGGTTAATTGATACCTGGATCCTTATCCCGCTGGATCTGGTCTATTTACGTACGCTGGCCTTTATCCTGGTCATCGCCGTGGTGGTGCAGTTTACCGAAATGGTCGTGCGTAAAACCAGCCCGGCGCTGTATCGCCTGCTGGGCATCTTCCTGCCGCTGATCACCACCAACTGCGCGGTGCTCGGCGTGGCGCTGCTCAACATTAACCTCGGGCATAATTTCCTGCAATCGGCGCTGTACGGTTTTGCCGCCGCGGTCGGTTTTTCGCTGGTTATGGTGCTTTTCGCCTCCATTCGCGAGCGACTGGTGGTAGCGGATGTTCCCGCGCCGTTTCGCGGTAACGCGATTGCGCTGGTCACCGCAGGTTTAATGTCCCTTGCTTTTATGGGCTTTAGTGGTTTGGTGAAGTTGTAATGAACGCTGTCTGGATAGCCGTGGTCGCCATTAGCCTGCTGGGGCTAATTTTCGGCTTAATTCTGGGGTATGCCTCCCGCCGCTTTGCGGTGGAAGATGACCCGGTGGTGGAAAAAATTGATGCCCTGCTTCCGCAGAGCCAGTGCGGCCAGTGCGGCTACCCTGGCTGTCGTCCCTACGCTGAAGCGGTGGGGACCCAGGGCGAGAAAATCAACTGCTGCGCCCCCGGCGGCGAAGCGGTAATGCTGAAAATCGCCGAGCTATTGAACGTCGATCCGCAGCCGACAGACGGCGATGCGCAGGAAGCCGAACCAGCGCGAATGCTGGCGGTGATTGACGAGGCGAACTGCATCGGCTGCACAAAATGCATTCAGGCCTGTCCCGTCGATGCCATCGTCGGCGCCACGCGCGCCATGCATACGGTGATGAGCGATCTCTGTACCGGCTGTAATCTTTGCGTCGCGCCTTGTCCGACGCAATGTATTGAACTGCGCCCGGTGGCGCCGACGACAGAAACCTGGAAATGGGATCTTCAGACCATCCCGGTACGCATTATTCCCGTGGAACAACATGTTTAAGTTATTTTCCGCTTTTCGCAAAGATAAAGTCTGGGACTTCAACGGCGGCATCCATCCGCCAGAGATGAAAACCCAGTCCAACGGTACCCCGCTACGTCAGGTGTCGCTGCCACAGCGTTTTGTCATTCCGCTAAAACAGCATATCGGCGCGGAAGGTGAACTCTGCGTTCAACCGGGCGATCGCGTCCTGCGCGGCCAGCCGTTAACGCGCGGCTGGGGCAGAATGCTGCCGGTGCACGCCCCGACGTCCGGTACGGTGGCGGCCATTGCCCCCCACTCTACCGCCCACCCTTCCGCGCTGGCGGAAATGAGCGTCATTATTGATGCCGATGGCGAAGACCGCTGGATTGAACGCGATGGCTGGAACGATTACCAGAATAAATCCCGCGAAGCGCTGATTGAGCGTATTCACCAGTTTGGCGTGGCCGGACTGGGCGGCGCGGGTTTCCCGACCGGCGCCAAGCTGCGCGGCGGCGGCGACAAAATCGACACACTCATTATCAACGCCGCCGAGTGCGAACCCTATATTACCGCCGACGACCGTCTGATGCAGGATTGCGCGGCGCAGATCGTCGAGGGTATTCGCATCCTTGCCCATATTCTGCAGCCAGCTCAGGTCCTGATCGGCATCGAGGATAATAAACCGCAGGCGATTTCGATGCTGCGCGCGGTATTAGCCGACACCCACGGTATTTCCCTGCGCGTGATCCCCACGAAATATCCCTCCGGCGGCGCGAAACAGCTGACGCAGATCCTCACCGGCAAGCAGGTGCCTCACGGCGGACGCTCCTCTGACATCGGCGTGCTGATGCAGAACGTCGGCACCGCCTATGCGGTGAAACGCGCGGTAATCGACGGCGAGCCGCTGACTGAGCGCGTCGTCACCTTGACCGGGGAAGCGATCTCGCGTCCGGGCAACGTCTGGGCACGACTCGGCACTCCGGTCAGCCATCTGCTCAACGATGCCGGTTTCTGTCCGAGCGGCGATCCTATGGTAATTATGGGCGGGCCGCTGATGGGCTTCACCCTGCCGTGGCTCGACGTGCCGGTCGTGAAAATCACCAACTGCCTGCTGGCGCCGTCGGCGAGCGAAATGGGCGAGCCGGAAGAGGAAAAAGGCTGCATCCGCTGCAGCGCCTGCGCGGACGCCTGCCCGGCCGATCTTCTGCCGCAGCAGCTTTATTGGTTCAGCAAAGGCCAGCAGCACGACAAAGCCACCAGCCATAACCTGGCGGATTGCATTGAGTGCGGCGCCTGCGCCTGGGTCTGCCCAAGCAATATCCCGCTGGTGCAGTACTTCCGCCAGGAAAAAGCGGAGATTTACGCGCTTGCTCAGGAAGAGAAACGCGCGGCGGAGGCGAAATTACGCTTTGAGGCCCGTCAGGCGCGTCTTGAGCGCGATAAAGCCGCGCGTCTGGAGCGGCATAAGCAGGCCGCGGTCCAGCCCGCGGCGAAAGATCAGGACGCGATTAACGCCGCCCTTGCCCGGGTACGGGAAAAGCAGCGTGACGCGGCGCAGCCGATTATCGTGCTCTCCGGCGCCAAACCGGATAACAGCGAAGCCATTGCCGCCCGCGAAGCCCGCAAGGCCGAGGCCCGGGCACGCAAAGCGCAGCAACAGGCACAAAGCAACGTCCCCGGGCCGTCATCCGACGCCGCCGTTGACCCGCGCAAGGCCGCCGTCGAGGCCGCCATCGCCCGGGCCAAAGCCCGCAAAGTCGAACAGCAGGCGGTTCCTGCGGAAGACGCCGTAGCAGAGCAGCTTGCCGCCAGTGACCCGCGCAAAGCCGCCGTTGAGGCCGCCATCGCCCGGGCCAAAGCGCGTAAAGCCCAACAGCAGGCCGCTCCGGAAGAAGACACCCCAGCGGAGCAGCCTGCCGCCAGTGACCCGCGCAAAGCCGCCGTTGAGGCCGCCATCGCCCGGGCCAAAGCGCGTAAAGCCCAACAGCAGGCCGCGCCGGCAGAAGACGCCCCAGCGGAGCAGCCCGCCGCCGTTGACCCGCGCAAGGCCGCCGTCGAGGCCGCCATCGCCCGCGCCAAAGCGCGTAAAGCAGAACAACAGCAACAAGCAGTTCCCCCGTCGGCAGCCAATGATGACGCCCGCAAAGCGGCAGTCGCTGAAGCAATCGCCCGCGTTCAGGCCCGGAAAGCATCCCGGCAGGCAGTTAACGAGGATTAAATGGTTTTCAGAATCGCAAGTTCCCCTTATACCCACAATCAGCGCCAGACTTCGCGGATTATGCTGCTGGTCCTGCTCGCCGCCGTGCCCGGCATCGCGGTTCAGACCTGGTTTTTCGGCTGGGGTAGCGTGCTGCAAATTATCCTTGCCGCCATCACGGCGTGGGGAGCCGAAGCGGCCATCCTTAAACTGCGCAAACAAAATATTCCCGCGATCCTCGCCGATAACTCCGCGCTGCTGACCGGCCTGCTGCTGGCCATCAGTATTCCGCCTTTTGCTCCCTGGTGGATGGTGGTGCTGGGGACCGCGTTCGCGGTGATCATCGCTAAACAGCTCTACGGTGGTCTGGGTCATAATCCTTTTAACCCGGCGATGATCGGCTATGTCGTACTGCTCATATCCTTCCCGGTCCAGATGACTTCGTGGCTCCCGCCGCATGAGATAGCCGCCAATGTTCCCGGATTTAGCGACGCGCTGCGGATGATTTTCGCTGGCCATACGGCGAGCGGTGGAGACATGAACAGCCTGCGAATGGGCATTGACGGTATCAGCCAGGCTACGCCGCTGGATACCTTCAAAACCTCGCTTCATGCCGGTCACGCGGTTGAAGAGATTCTCCAGTATCCTGTCTACGGCGGCGCGCTCGCCGGCCTCGGCTGGCAGTGGGTTAACGTGGCGTATCTGGCGGGTGGTCTGTTCCTGTTATGGCAAAAAGCCATTCGCTGGCATATCCCGGTCAGTTTTCTGCTGAGCCTTGCCGTTTGCGCTACCCTCGGATGGCTGTTCTCCCCGGAAAGCCTCGCCTCGCCGCAAATTCATCTGCTGTCCGGCGCCACCATGCTGGGCGCGTTCTTTATTCTGACGGATCCGGTAACCGCCTCCACCACCAATCGCGGACGCCTGATCTTCGGCGCGCTGGCGGGATTACTGGTATGGCTAATTCGCAGCTTTGGCGGCTATCCGGATGGCGTGGCCTTTGCCGTTCTGCTGGCCAATATTACCGTTCCCTTGATCGATTACTATACGCGCCCGCGCGCGTACGGCCACCGCTGAGGACCCGAACATGTTACAAAGCATGCGTAAACACGGCATCACGCTGGCCCTCTTTGCGGCCGGGTCTACCGGGCTGACGGCCGCGATTAACGAGCTGACCAAAAGCACCATTGAAGACCAGGCTGCCCAGCAGCAAAAAGCCTTATTTGACCAGGTTATGTCGGCTAATCTTTATAACAACGACTTGCTGAAAAGCTGTTATCAAGTTACCGCCCCGGCGCTGGGAAAAGGCCAGCACAAGGTTTGGATCGCTCAGGATGGCGAAAAACCGGTGGCTGCGGTGATGGAAGCCACCGCACCGGACGGCTATTCCGGGGCCATTCAGCTGCTGGTGGCCGCCGATTTTAAAGGTACCGTGCTGGGTACCCGCGTCACCGAACATCATGAGACGCCGGGGCTGGGCGATAAAATTGAACTCAGAATTTCCGACTGGATCACTCTCTTTGCCGGTAAAGTGATTCATGGGCAAAACGACAGCCACTGGGCCGTGAAAAAAGACGGCGGCGACTTCGACCAGTTTACCGGGGCCACCATTACCCCGCGCGCGGTGGTCAATGCCGTCAAGCGCGCCGGCCTGTACGCACAAACGCTGCCCGCGCAGATTTCCGCATTCACTCCCTGTGGAGACTAAATCATGAGCGAAGTAAAAGACGTTATTGTTCAGGGGTTGTGGAAAAACAACTCCGCGCTGGTTCAGCTGCTGGGGATGTGTCCCCTACTCGCCGTGACCTCAACCGCCACCAACGCCCTTGGCCTTGGGCTGGCGACAACGCTGGTGCTCACCCTGACGAACCTGACCATTTCCAGCCTGCGCCGCTGGACGCCGGCGGAAATCCGTATTCCGATTTACGTCATGATCATCGCTTCGGTGGTGAGCGTCGTGCAGATGCTGATCAACGCCTACGCGTTCGGCCTCTATCAGTCTCTTGGGATCTTTATCCCGCTGATTGTCACCAACTGTATCGTGGTTGGGCGCGCCGAGGCCTTTGCCGCGAAAAAAGGCCCGGCGCTGTCGGCGCTGGATGGTTTTTCCATCGGTATGGGGGCGACCTGCGCGATGTTTGTGCTCGGCTCAATGCGGGAAATTCTCGGCAACGGTACCCTGTTTGACGGTGCCGATAGCCTGCTCGGCAGCTGGGCTAAAGTTCTGCGCATTGAAGTATTTCATACCGATACGCCGTTTCTGCTGGCGATGCTGCCGCCGGGGGCATTTATTGGCCTCGGTATGATGTTGGCGGTAAAATACCTTATCGATGAACGTAGCAAACAGCGCAAAGCTAAAGCGGTACAAGCCGATGTCGTTGCGCCGTCTGATGTGACGGGAAAAGCCTGGAATGAATAAGAGTAAACGCCTGGAGATCCTCACCAGGCTCAGGGATAACAACCCGCACCCCACCACGGAGCTGAATTTTCACTCGCCGTTTGAATTATTGATCGCCGTCCTGCTTTCGGCGCAGGCCACCGACGTCAGCGTCAACAAAGCGACGGCAAAACTCTACCCGGTCGCCAACACGCCGGCGGCCATGCTGGCCCTGGGCGTTGAGGGCGTGAAGTCGTATATCAAGACCATTGGCCTGTTTAACAGCAAAGCAGAAAACGTCATCAAGACCTGTCGTATCCTGCTTGAGCAGCACAATGGCGAAGTGCCGGAAGATCGGGCGGCCCTTGAGGCGCTTCCCGGCGTCGGCCGTAAAACCGCGAACGTGGTACTCAACACCGCCTTTGGCTGGCCGACAATCGCCGTCGATACGCATATCTTCCGCGTTTGCAATAGGACACAATTTGCGCCCGGTAAGAACGTTGAACAGGTCGAAGAAAAGCTGTTAAAGGTGGTTCCAGCGGAATTTAAAGTCGACTGCCATCACTGGTTAATCCTCCACGGTCGTTATACCTGTATTGCCCGCAAACCGCGCTGCGGCTCCTGCCTGATAGAAGACCTTTGCGAGTACAAAGAGAAGGTCGATCTCTGAACACGCATCGCGTCATTATCCATCAGGGTGATGACGCTGCTTTTCCCCCGCCTTTATCGACCATTCACGCCATCATTTTCGCGCTGTTGCGGGTGATTATGCGGTTATATAATCATCGGCCAGCTTATTCATTTTTTTTAGAGGCAAAATTTCTATACATTTGTGATCGAGATCACCTGGTCAATTTATTGTTGATTTAATGTTAACGTCTTGGCGTGGAAACCTGCTGATTCAAATACACTTAAGTTAAATACCAACACAATAACCCATCAATTTTTAGGATTATGGGCTATATCACTGGATGCAAGCGCATACAGCAGAACATATCGCCATTATGCGAAAAACTTCGGATTCCAACAGATAAAAACTCTACCTTTGGCTAAACCTTGAAATTTAACTCTGAATAACATTTGAGTAGACGGTGTATTATGCCGCATGGAATATGTGTAACAGATTATTGCAAAGCTATTGCCTGAAGGGGCAGGATAGTGAACATTACCTGCCGTTTTCCCTCCAGAATAACTATAAAGGCGGCGGTCTGAGAAGATTGCGCCCCGAACACCCCCCGTTAATATGGGATGTAAAAAAAGAGGTATTTGTGTCGACTGCAAACAATAAACCAACAGAAAGCGTAAGTTTAAACGCTTTCAAACAACCACGTTCGTTCTATCTCATCTTCTCTATTGAGCTATGGGAACGTTTTGGTTTCTACGGCCTGCAAGGGATCATGGCCGTTTACCTGGTTAAACAGCTGGGTATGTCAGAAGCGGACTCTATTACTCTGTTCTCCTCCTTTAGCGCGCTGGTCTACGGTCTGGTGGCGATTGGCGGCTGGCTTGGCGACAAGGTGCTTGGCACTAAGCGCGTCATCATGCTCGGCGCAATCGTTCTGGCTATCGGCTACGGCCTGGTGGCATGGTCAGGGCACGATGCGAGCATCGTATATATAGGTATGGCGACGATTGCCGTCGGTAACGGTCTGTTTAAGGCTAACCCCTCTTCCCTGCTCTCAACCTGCTATGAAAAGAACGACCCGCGTCTGGACGGTGCATTTACCATGTACTACATGTCCATCAACATCGGTTCCTTCTTCTCTATGCTGGCCACGCCGTGGCTGGCGGCGAAGTTCGGCTGGAGCGTCGCTTTCGCCCTGAGCTTTGTCGGCCTGGTGATCACCATCGTCAACTTCACTTTCTGCCAGCGCTGGGTTAAACAGTACGGCTCGAAGCCTGACTTCGCCCCGCTGCAGGTAGGCAAGCTGCTGGCGACAATCGTTGGCGTGGTGGTTCTCATCGCGATTGCAACCTGGCTGCTGCACAACCAGGGTATTGCACGTATGGCGCTGGGCGTGGTTGCGCTGGGCATCATCGTTATTTTCGCTAAAGAAGCCTTCGCGATGCAGGGCGCGGCCCGTCGCAAAATGATCGTCGCGTTCATCCTGATGCTGCAGGCGATTATCTTCTTCGTTCTGTACAGCCAGATGCCAACCTCCCTTAACTTCTTTGCGATTCGCAACGTTGAACACTCTCTGCTGGGCATCGCTTTCGAGCCTGAGCAGTACCAGGCGCTGAACCCATTCTGGATCATTATCGGTAGCCCGATTCTGGCCGCTATCTACAACAAAATGGGCGATACCCTGCCGATGCCGATGAAGTTCGCTATTGGTATGGTCCTCTGTTCCGGCGCCTTCCTCGTACTGCCGCTGGGCGCTAAGTTTGCCACCGACGCGGGGATCGTGAACGTCAGCTGGCTGGTTATCAGCTACGGCCTGCAGAGTATCGGTGAACTGATGATCTCCGGTCTGGGTCTGGCGATGGTGGCACAGCTGGTTCCGCAGCGCCTGATGGGCTTCATCATGGGTAGCTGGTTCCTGACTACCGCTGGCGCCAACCTGATCGGCGGCTACGTCGCCAACATGATGGCGGTGCCGGATAACGTAACTGACCCGCTGATGTCGCTGGAAGTTTACGGTCGCGTGTTCCTGCATATCGGTGTCGCCACCGGCATTATCGCCATCCTGATGCTGCTGACGGCGCCGAAGCTGAACCGCATGACCCAGGACGATGATAAAACAGCAAAAGCCAGCGATACCGCTACGGCCTAAGCTCACCGGGAAAACCCAAAACTTTAAACCGCTAACGCGCTGTTAGCGGTTTTTTTTTACCCCTGGGCGGACTAACATACAGGAAACCGCAGCCACGAGGAGTTACCGATGAAACTGTTCTACAAATCCGGCGCTTGTTCTCTTGCTTCGCATATCGCGCTACGCGAAAGCGGGCTGGACTTCACCCTGCAGGGCGTTGACGTGATGAAAAAACGTCTCGAAAACGGAGATGATTATCTGCAGATCAACCCGAAGGGTCAGGTACCGGCGCTGCTGCTGGACGATGATGTGCTGCTGACGGAAGGCGTGGCCATTATGCAATATATCGCCGATCGCGTGCCGGACCGCCAGCTGCTGGCGCCGGTGGGAAGCATTGCCCGCTATCAGACGCTGGAGTGGCTAAACTACGTGGCGACGGAGCTGCATAAAGGTTTTACCCCGCTGTTTCGCCCGGATACGCCGGAGGATTACAAACCTGTCGCTCGCGCGCTGCTGGACAAAAAAATGCAGTACGTGAACGAATGCCTGGAAGATAAAGAGTGGATTAACGGGCACCGTTTCACTATCGCCGATGGCTACCTGTTCACCGTGCTGCGCTGGGCGTACGCCGTGAAGCTGGATATGGAAGGCTATAGCAATATTGCGGCATGGATGAAGCGAGTTGCTGCGCGGCCTGCGGTAGCCGCCGCCCTTGAGGCTGAAGGGCTGAAGTGAAGCCGATGCTTGCCCGACGCAGGTCGGGCAAGTTGTTCTCACGCCTCTTAAAGCTGCGTGGCGCTGAAGTAGTGCTCCGGCTGCGCGATGCGATCCTGAGCCGCCACAACCTGTAGCTCATACTCCTGCATATTTTTTGTCGCCAGCATGATTTCATATACCGCGGCGGTCACGTGCTCCAGCGCATCGCGCAGTCCCGCGCCCTGCAGCAGCTTAACCAGCAGCAGCCCGCTGGTGACATCGCCGACGCCCACCGGCTGGCGCATGCCAAAATCAACCAGCGGACGGCTGATATGCCAGGCTTCCTGCGCGGTGACCAGCAGCATTTCGAAACGATCCATACTCAGCCCGGCGCGCGAGAGATGCTTCACCAGCACCACTTCCGGCCCCTGTGCAATCAGCTCGCGCGCGGCCAGCACCGCTTCGTTGACGTTCGCCACCGGATGCCCGCAGAGGATCTCCAGCTCAACCAGGTTTGGCGCAATAATATCGCTCGCCGGCAGCGCATAGCGTACATGAAACTCCGCGACGCCGGGCGCCACGATACAGCCCTTTTCAGGGTGCCCCATGACCGGATCGCAGAAATATTTCGCGGCCGGATTGGCGCTTTTCACCTGACGCACGATGCCAAGAATATGTTCGCCCTGTTCCGCCGATCCCAGGTATCCGCTTAATACCGCGTCACAGCGCTGCAGCTGGTTAATATCGGCAATCCCCTGAACAATTTCCGTCAGATGCGCTGGCGGCATCACGCAGCCGGTCCACTTTCCGTATTGGGTATGGTTGGAGAATTGTACGGTATTAAGCGGCCAGACGTTGGCGCCAAGGCGGCGCATCGGAAATTCAGCGGCGCTGTTGCCCGCATGGCCAAACACAACGTGGGACTGGATGGCGAGGATATTCTTCATCTTGATTACCTGAGAGCAAAAAATAAGGGGCGCGGTTTCCCACGCCCCTGCCTTTACGCAATTACTTCCAGCAGACCAGACAGTAATTTTTCTTACCGCGACGCAGTAAGGTGTAGCGACCAAAGAGACGGTCGGCATCGACAAATACGTATTCCGGGTCGGACTGTTTTTCGCCGTTGATGGTCACCGCATTGGATGCGATGGTTTTACGCGCCTGACCGCGGGACGGCTGCAGCTCAGAATCCACCAGCGCCTGCATCAGATCGGCGCCTTTATCCATTTCGATCATCGGCACGCCATCCTGCGCCAGCTGTTCGAAATCGGCCTCGCTCAAATCGCTCAGGTTACCGTTGAACAGGCTCTCGGTAATGCGTTTTGCCGCCACCAGACCTTCTTCACCGTGCACCAGACGGGTCACCTGTTCGGCCAGCACATACTGGGCGCACGGTGCTTTACCGCTGTTTTTGTCTTCTTCTTCCAGGGCATTGATTTCAGCCATATCCATAAAAGTGAAGAACTTCAGGAAGCGATAAACGTCGGCATCAGCGGTGTTGATCCAGAACTGGTAGAACTTGTACGGACTGGTTTTCTTCGGATCCAGCCACACTGCGCCGCCTTCGGTTTTACCGAATTTCGTGCCGTCCGCCTTGGTGATCAGCGGAACGGTGAGGCCAAAGACCTGGTTCTGGTGCAGACGACGGGTCAGGTCGATACCGGAGGTAATGTTGCCCCACTGGTCAGAACCGCCGATTTGCAGCGCCACGCCGTGCAGCTTGTTCAGGCAGGCAAAGTCATAACCCTGCAGCAGATTGTAGGAGAACTCGGTAAAAGAGATGCCCTGGTCGTCGCGGTTCAGACGCTGCTTCACCGCTTCTTTGTTGATCATCTGGTTTACCGAGAAGTGCTTGCCGATATCACGCAGGAAAGTCAGCACGTTCATGCTGCCAAACCAGTCGTAGTTGTTGGCGGCAATGGCAGAATTTTCACCGCAATCAAAGTCGAGGAAAGGCGCGACCTGTTTGCGAATTTTATCTACCCACTCCTGCACGGTATCTTCAGTGTTCAGTTTACGCTCCGCGGCTTTAAAGCTCGGGTCGCCAATCAGACCGGTCGCGCCGCCCACCAGGGCAACCGGTTTATGGCCGGCCATCTGGAAGCGTTTCAGGCATAACAATGGAACAAGATGCCCCAAATGCAAGCTGTCAGCGGTGGGATCGAAGCCGCAATAGAGCGCGATCGGGCCTTGCGCCAGTCGCTCTGCTAACGCTTCTTCGTCCGTCACCTGGGCTATCAGCCCCCGCTCCTGCAATTGTTTAATCAAGTTACTGCTAGCCATCAAATTCTCCATCTATAAAACGACTGCACCTCTGCCGGTACACGACTTTTCGCCAGACGCGAAAAAAACATCTATACCCTAAATAATTCGAGTTGCAGGAAGGCGGCAAGTGAACGAATCCCGATGAGCTTACTGTAGTAAGTGATTCGGGTGAGTGAACGCAGCCAACGCACATGCAACTTGAAGTATGACGGGTATACGCAAAATTGTTCAAGCTGCATCGCCGCGGCAAGCATGTGAAAGCCCAGGGAACTTACTCAGGTAAGCGACAGAGCCAGGCAGGCGCAGCTAACAAAGATGCAGCTTGAAAAATGAAGCGTATAGAATAAAGCGCCGGGCCACGATGCACCAGCGCTTAACACAACATTTTTGCGTCCTTTATGGCGCCAGTCGGTCGATTTGCCAGCCGCCGTTTTGCCGCTGGTAGAGAAAACGATCGTGCAGACGATGCTCGCCGCCCTGCCAGAACTCCATCTGTTCGATACTGACGCGGAATCCGCCCCAGAAGCTCGGCAGCGGCACTTCGCCCTGCTGGAATTTTTGCTTAAGCTCAAGGAACTTACTCTCAAGGATGCCGCGCGCCGAGATACGGCTGGACTGCTGCGACACCCATGCACCAATCTGACTATCGCGCGGACGGCTATGGAAATATTTCACCACTTCCAGCGTTGAAAGACGTTCCGCTTTACCGATAACCATAACCTGACGCTCCAGCATATGCCATGGGAAAAGCAGGCTGATGCGGGGATTCTTTTCAATCTGATGGGCTTTGCGGCTGCCAAGGTTGGTATAGAACACCAGGCCTTTCTCATCGTAGTGCTTGAGCAACACGATGCGCTGGTAAGGCTGCGAGTTTTCATCGACGGTCGCGACAACCATCGCCGTTGGGTCAGCGAGCTTTGCGTCACAGGCCTGACGCAGCCAGCGCTCAAAGAGTGCCAGCGGTTCGGCGGGAAGATCGTGGCGGCGCAGGCCACCACGGGTATACTCACGGCGCAGGTGCGCGATTTGCTGCAATTCGTCGTTATCAGACATGGCAATTGAGAAAATAATCAAAGGGTAGCGTTATTGTGCGCCCCCATGGCTGAAATCTCAACGTTTGGCGGTTTGCAGCTGACAGTTTTCCAGCACGATACGGTCCCGTTTATAGACGGTGGCGCTATCGCCCTTCGACCAGAAGACGTAAACGCCATCGGTATAGCGCGCGCCAGAGGCGGAGAGTCCCTGCTGTAAATTGAGCTGCTGATTATCGTAAATAAAGCTGACCTGCTGGCGAGTATGATTGAGATGGACGGTCAACGGTTTCTGGTCACACTGATACTCGAGGGTGTCCGTATTCATCCGCTCGACAAACTGGTTGTAGTAGCTACAGCCCGCCAGCATAAAAGGTACAGCAAGAATAAGAATTTTTTTCATCAATTTGCCTTCGACTTTCCCGGTCCGGGAAGGCATAACGCCCTCCCTCAACGCTGTTCAGTTTACGAAGAAACCGCCGCGGGTGATTTCAGTTAACTCTGATTTTGCGGCGGATTGGCCGGAAAAATCGCGCCAAGCACGGAAGCTTGCGACGCGCCGGTCACGGAAGGGAGATTGCCGGGTAGTCCGGCAAGCGTCCGCCACGCCAGCCATGCGAAAGCCAGCGCCTCCATATCATCACCGCTGATCCCCGCCTCATCGGTCGTCGATACCTCGGTTCCCGGCAGCAGCGCCGCCAGACGGGCCATCAGCAGCGGATTGCGCGCCCCGCCGCCGCATACCAGCAGACGTTCACATCCCCCGCTGAGCAGCACCTGTTCACTGATGCTGACGGCGGTCAGCTCCGCAAGGGTCGCCTGAACGTCCTGGGCGCGAAGCCCCGGATAACGCGCCAGACGCTGCGACAGCCAGCCGTAGTTAAAGTATTCACGACCGGTGCTCTTTGGCGCCGGCAGCGCAAACCACGGATCGCTTAGCATATCCTGCAGTAACGGCAGCACAATTTTACCCTCGCTGGCCCACTGCGCGTCTTTATCGTAGGGTTTGCCACACTGACGCCAGACCCACGCATCCATCAGCATGTTGCCCGGGCCGGTGTCGTAGCCGCGCACCGGCAGACCTGGCGCCAGCAAAGAGAGGTTGGCGATCCCGCCAATATTGAGAACCATTCGACGCTCAACCGGGTGCGCCAGCAGCGCGTGATGGAACGCCGGGACCAGCGGCGCGCCCTGCCCGCCGAGCGCCATATCGCGACGGCGAAAGTCCCCGACCACCGTCACGCCGGTATGCGCGGCAATCTGGTTATTGTCGCCAATCTGCAGAGTATGCGGCGCATCGCCTGCTGGCTCATGCCAGACCGTTTGGCCATGGCAGCCGATAGCGATGATGTCCGCCGCCTTGAGCTTTTCCTGAGCCATCAATGCCAGAACCGCATCGGCAAATAGCCGTCCCAGGCGCGTATCGAGACGCCCCAGCTGTGAAAGAGTCAGCTGCTGCCCCTGGCAGATGGCCAGGATATCTTCTTTAATCGCGATGGGGATGGGATAGGTCAGGCTGGCCTGCTGGGCAACCAGATTTTCATTAATTGCTGCGAGAACAACATCAACACCATCAAGGCTGGTGCCGGACATAACGCCGATAAAGCGGCCTGATTTCATACGCTTTCCTTCATTCCATGACTCTCGTATATCCCCACACTCCATCATAAACGAGGGGGCAAAGCTACGCTGCTATAATACTTTTTAACAATACAAGCAGCGCTGCCGGTTCTTAGGGTAAAGAACTTGTGTTTAGTTTAGGTTGAGACGACTCTGATTATTATTTTTTGTATAGTCGTTGCATCTGCTATGCCAGCAGACGCTTAAATGCCATATAATTGGCTACAAGGAAGTTCAACAGAACGCTTCTTGGTGAACAGGAGATTCATAAATGATTTTACGTGTTTTGGCTGTCTCGATGATTGGTTTTACGCTTGCAGGCTGCGTCAGCAGCAGCGGCCTGTCCGGCGATGTTTACTCCGCATCTGAAGCCAAACAGGTCCAGAGCGTGACCTACGGCACCATTGTGCATACCCGCGCGGTGCAGATTCAGGGCGGAGATGACAGCAACGCCATCGGCGCCATCGGCGGCGCGGTGCTCGGCGGCTTCCTCGGTAACACCATTGGCGGCGGCACGGGTCGCTCCCTGGCAACGGCGGCAGGCGCTGTCGCCGGCGGCGTAGCCGGTCAGGGCGTACAGGGTGCGATGAACAAAACCCAGGGCGTTGAGCTGGAAATCCGTAAAGATGACGGTAACACCATCATGGTAGTGCAAAAGCAAGGCAGCACGCCTTTCTCCGTCGGCCAGCGCGTAGCCATTGCCGGCAGCGGCAGCCAGGTGACGGTCTCCCCGCGCTAAATCTTCTCTCTGCGGCCCGGACGGGCCGCTTATTGATATAAAATACGTATTATTTCCTCCGCGTAAATAAATAATTCATATATATTTATATTTTTCTTTTATACATACACTAATTTGCGCCCGCGCAATATTCTGCCCGTCGCCATCACGTATTCTCCACTCAGTATTATTTAAAAGCATTCACGACTACCTTGTCGTTTTACCTTCGCATTTCTCAGGGATGTTGACTATGCGCGTTAATATAAAAAGCTTACCCTACCGGATATTTATTTACGCTGTCGCGTGCGGTTTATCCATTGCCGTGGTTAATTTTATCACCACCTCATTAATTCATCGTATCTCTACAACATCATCCATGCTTTTCCCCGTGCTGACTATTTCGCTGATGGGCTTTCATATTATGATTGCCTGCTTTATGGGCATGAAATATCTGTGTGATAAAAAACAGCTGTACCTGGCCCCGATAGCCTTCGCGTTTACCTGCTCGGCCCTGCTGATGCTGGGAACGATAGGCAGCTATCCCGACTGGCTGGTCTGCGCTCAGGGGCGCGAGATCAATCAAAATGACGCGCTGATTTTTTATTTTTTCCGCAACATAATGATGGCTATTTTATTTATAGCGGCAATTTTTTTATATCGTGTCCGCCATCTCACCGCCCACTCAAGAAAAATTCACGGCGCGGTACTCATGATTTGTTTTATTTTTATCAGCGCAACGCTCATATTATCGTGGGTCCATTCCAGCAACTCGTCGTTGCTAAGCATTGAATTCATTGATAACCTGACCTATACCTTTACGCCACTATGGCATAATCGCATTGGCTGGCTATTAATTATCATATGGTCATTAACGCTGATTTTACTTATCGGCCTGACTCGGTTGCGTAATATATTCTGGTACAGCGGCGCCTTTTTTTGTACCGCCTATATCTTTACGCTGCTGGTGCTGCTCTCCACGGTTAGCGGTAACGCTCACTCCTGGAATCAGGCGCGGCTTTTTGAAACGCTTAGCACCCTGTTTCTGATTTTAATTCTGCTTGGTGACGTTTTTATACTCTATCGTGAATCAAACGAAAGATACGTCCGCTCTTACCAGAACTCGATTCGCGATCCCCTGACCCGGCTGTATAACCGCAGCTATTTCTATGACACCCTGACTCAGCGATTGTCGAAGGCTTCCGCTTCACAGCCGCTGTCGGTCATCGTCTGCGATCTCGATCGCTTCAAGCGCATCAATGACACCTACGGTCACGTGCAGGGAGATAAGGTGATTCAGTTTGCTGCCAGCGTGTTGCAGAACAACGTGCGCCAGGACGACGCTGCCGCGCGTATCGGCGGGGAAGAGTTTGCCGTGCTGCTGGTGAATATCGGCGCCAACGAAGCGCTGGCAATCGCCGAACGTATCCGCCTGTCGGTCAGCGAGAAGCAGGAGGGATTACCGGAGAGAATGACCATCAGTATGGGCGTGTTCACCACGCAGGATGCGCACGTTTCGGCAGAAGAGTGCGTTAAGCGCGCGGATACCGCGATGTACGAAGCGAAAAACGGCGGGCGTAACCGCGTAGTGGTCTGGCATGAATGAATAAAAAAGAGGCCTTGAGAGTCCTCAAGGCCTCGCTAAGGTCAATCTTTTGCCTGGAGATCGAGAATGTTGTGTTCAAGTTTACGAATCAAATTAAGCAGCGTTTCCACTTCTTCCTTAGATACGCCGGCCAGAATCTCATCACGCGTTTTGCCGATAACCTCTTCCATTTCGTTGATCAAAGGCTCGGCTTTTTCGGTAAGCTTGATACGTTTTGCCCGCCGATCGTTAGCACAGGTCTGGCGAGAAATAAGCCCTTTCTCCTCCAGCTGGTCGAGCGTGCGAACCAGCGACGGCTGCTCAATACCAATGGCTTTCGCCAGCTGAATCTGCGACTGTTCAGGCGGCAGCTGGTGAATGTTATGCAGCGTGACCCAGTGCGTCTGCGTTAACTCCAGAGGTTTCAGGCGATGGTCGATTAGCGCGCGCCAGACGCGCACCAAACGTGCCAGATCAGAACCAAGTGGCGATTCCAATTTCATCTCCTTATAATTAGCTTGCTAAGTTATTATACTGATTTTAGAATAGTGTGCAGCATTTAAATTACCAAAACAAATGAATTACCCGATTCACTAAAATCAGAACAATGATTTACAATGTGAATAATCGCATAACCTGAACATTCTTCCTGCAACGGCAAAGGATTTTTGCTTGTGAAACTGAGTCTTAACACTGCCGGATTGTCGCTCCAGGACCTGGTGTTCGGCGCTTCTGTCTATTTCCCTCCCGTCTTTAAAGCCGTTTTGCTGGGCTTTTTTATCTGGTTGATTATCCACCGCCAGCTGCGGGACTGGATGTATGCAGGCGAGATTTGGCATCCCCTGCTAATGGACCTCTCCTTCTTTGCGCTCTCCGTCTGTCTGGCGCTGGTTTTACTGACTATCTGGTAATGTTCATTACATGAAGAAACTAAAATACTTATCCACGCTGCTGGTCGCCGCGCTGGCTATTATTGCCGCCTGGCTGGTCTGGAATTACTACACGCAATCCCCGTGGACCCGCGACGGCAAGGTCCGCGCCGAGCAGGTTGGCGTCACGCCGCAGGTTTCCGGCAGCATCCTGCAGCTTAACGTGCGCGACAACCAGCTGGTTAAAGCGGGAGACGTGCTGTTCAGAATCGATGACACGCCTTATAAAATCGCCCTGCTCAACGCCCAGGCCCAGCTCGACAAGGCTCGAGCTGAAGTTGCCCGCGCGCAGGCTGAACAGAAAAAAGCCGCCAGCGATGCCGCTCGCCGACGCCATCTCTCCGAGAATTTCATCTCCGCAGAAGATTTAGAAAACGCCAATACTGCGCTTAATACCGCTAATACTAACCTGGCAGCGGCTAAGGCCGTCGTGGGAGCCGCCCAGGCCACCCTCGATCATGCCCAATGGCAGCTCGCGCAGACCGAAATTAAGGCCCCGGTTGACGGCTGGGTAACGAACCTTTCGACCCGCGTTGGCGACTACGCAGCCGTAGGCCATCCGCTTTTTGCCCTCGTCGACAGCCACTCCTTTTACGTGATCGGTTATTTTGAAGAAACGAAACTGCGTAATATCCGTCCCGGCGATAGCGCGCAGATCGTACTCTATAGCAGCAAACAAAAGTTACAGGGTCACGTAGGCAGTATCGGACGCGCCATCGTCGACCAGAGCGTGGAGAGCGGCGGCGATCTGGTGGCGAACATTAAGCCGAATATTCCGTGGGTCCGTCTTGCCCAGCGCGTACCGGTGCGTATTGAGTTTGATCATTTGCCGCCGGATACCATCCTGGTCTCCGGTACCACCTGCACCGTAGCCATCGGCGCGCAATAATGAAGCTGCAGGCTCTGACGTGGCGCTCGCTCCCGTGGTTTAAGGCCAACCGTCCGCAGTGGCGCTATGCCCTGCGTAACGGAATTGCCATGTGCCTGGCGCTGAGCGTCGCCTACTGGCTGAATCTTGACGAACCCTACTGGGCGATGACCTCCGCCGCGGTGGTCAGCTTTCCCACCGTCGGCGGGGTGATCAGCAAAAGCTTCGGGCGTATTGCCGGCAGCCTGCTCGGCGCCTGCGCGGCGCTGCTGCTGGCCGGGCATACGCTCAACGATCCGTGGCTATTTCTGTTCAGCATTTCGGCGTGGATAGCCCTCTGCACGTGGGCCTGCGCGATGTTTACCAATAACGTCGCCTACGCTTTCCAGCTTGCGGGCTACACCTGCGCGATTATCGCTTTCCCGGTTATCAATATCACCGACGCGAATGAGCTGTGGACCATCGCCCAGTCGCGCGTCTGCGAGGTTATCGTCGGTATTTTGTGCGGCGGGCTGATGATGATGATCTTACCGAGCACCTCCGATGGCGCTACGCTGCTGACGGCGCTGAAAAACATGCATGCGCGCCTGCTGGAACACGCCAGCCTGCTGTGGGTGCCGGAAACGACCGATGCCATTCGCACCGCGCACGAGAGCGTGATTGGGCAAATCCTGACCATGAATCTGCTGCGCATTCAGGCCTTCTGGAGCCACTATCGCTTTCGTCGGCAAAATCCGCTGCTGAACTACCTGCTGCATCAACAGCTGCGAATGACCAGCGTGATTTCGAGCCTGCGGCGAATGCTGCTCAACTGGCCCACCGCGCCCGCCCGCACCCGCGAGATACTGGAGTCGTTGCTCAACGAGTTATCTCATGCCAACGCCGACGCCCTGAGCGTTGCCCGCATCATCGCTCCGCTGGCGCCGCCCGCGGACGCTGACTACCGGCATATCGCCTTCTGGAAGCGTCTGCGCTACTTCTGTCGTCTCTATCTGGTGAGCAGCCGCTGGCTCAGGCGCATCGAAAACGCCAGCGCGATAACCGAATTTAACGTACCTTCCGCGCCAGCGCTGGCCCGCCATACCGATCAGGCCGAAGCCTTATGGAACGGCGTACGCACCTTTTGCGCGCTGGTGATGGTCGGCGCCTGGGGAATTAGCACCCAATGGCAGGCCTGCGCCGCAGCCCTGACCCTGGCGGCGATCTGCTGCGTGCTCTATTCGGTCTCTCCTTCGCCGTTTAAGTCACTAACGCTGCTGATGCGTACCCTGATCCTGCTTTCACTCTTTAGCTTTGTGGTGAAGTTTGGCCTGATGGTGCAGATAACCGATTTATGGCAGTTCCTGCTGTTTCTGTTTCCCCTGCTGACCACCATGCAGCAGCTGAAACTCCAGATGCCTAAGCTCGCCGGACTGTGGGGGCAGCTGATTGTATTTATGGGGTCGTTTATTTCGGTGACCAACCCGCCGGTCTACGACTACGCATCGTTTCTTAACGATAATCTGGGCAAAATCATCGGCGTCGGCCTTGCCTGGCTGGCGTTCGCCATCATCAGCCCGGGTTCAGACGCGCGTAAAAGCCGCCGTCATATCCGTGCGTTACGGCGTCACTTTGTCGACCAGCTAAGCCGCCGCCCGCAGCATAGCGAGCATGAATTTGAATCGCTGGTTTATCACCACATCAGCCAGCTCAGCAATAGCCAGGATGCGCTGGCGCGCCGCTGGCTGCTGCGCTGGGGCGTGGTTTTGCTCAACTGTTCCCACGTGGTGTGGCAGCTTCGCGAGTGGGAAACCCGTTCCGACCCGCTATCGCAGGTGCGCGATTTATGTATCAGCCTGCTGCGGGATGTGATGAGCGAGCGCGGGGTACAGCAGCGGCCACTCGCCTCGACGCTGCAGGAGCTGCAGCGCATCTGCGACGCGCTTAATCACCACCACCAGCCGGCGGCCAAAGAGCTGGCGGCGGTTATCTGGCGACTATGGTGCGCACTGTCGCAGCTGGAACAGGCGCCTATTGCCGGCACCTTAACGGAAAGAACTACTTAATCACGCCGCAGGCGAACCGCTCACCGCCGCCGCCAAGGGGCTGCGGGCTATCGGACATATTGTCGCCTCCCACGTGAATCATCAGCGCCTTCCCTTTAACCTCATCCAGCGTTTTTAAGCGCGGCGCGACCACCGGCTGGGTTGCTTTACCATCGTTATTGACCACAAGGAACGGCAGATCGCCGAGGTGACCAGCGCCGTCGGGACCTTCATGCTTACCGGTTTTTTGCGGATCGTAGTGCCCGCCTGCTGCGCCAGCGGCGACGGCTTTACCCTCTTTAATCGCGGGCTGGCAGCTGCCATTGGCGTGGATATGGAAGCCGTGCTCGCCGGGAGGCAGCGCCTTCAGGTCTGGCGTAAACTCCAGGCCTTTCGCGGTTTCGCTGATTTTAACGCTACCGATAGCCTGACCGACGCTCTGGCTGGTGACAAGATTGATATCGACGCTTTCACTGGCCGCCTGCGCGCCTGCGCACGCGGCCAGGGTAAGTATGGCGAGAATACATCGTTGCATAACACCTCCTTAATGGCTCTGTCGCTACTAAGTGTAGGCCATTGCGGAGATGATGGGGTTTACGGAACGTCGTAGCCTAACGCCGCTTTGCGGATACGGAACCACTGCTGGCGGGACATCTTCAGCTTTTCGGCCACCACCGCGGAACGCACGCGCTCTATTTTCCCTGAGCCAATAATCGGCAACGGCTGCGACGGCAGGCGCAGGATCCAGGCATACACCACCTGCTCAATGCTCTCCGCATTCAGCTCCTGAGCAACGCGCGCCAGCTCATCGCGCAGCGGCTGGAAGCTGTCGTCGTTAAACAAACGACCGCCGCCGAGGCAGGACCATGCCATCGGGCGAATGCGCAGCTGCTGAAGCTGATCCAGCGTACCGTCAAGCAGCAGCGGCTGATGGACCGGAGAAATTTCCACCTGGTTGGTCGCCAGGGTAAACGGCAGGCGCGACTGCAGCAGGGTAAACTGGGCGGGGGTAAAGTTCGATACGCCGAAGTGACGAACCTTGCCGCTATGGTGAAGGGCCAGGAGGGCTTCCGCCACTTCATCCGCATCCATCAGCGGGTCCGGACGATGAATCAGCAGCAGGTCAATATGGTCGGTGGCAAGGTTACGCAGCGACTGCTCCGCGCTGAGAACAATATGGTCGCGGTCGGTAATATAGTGACCGATGGTGTTTTCCGCCCGCGCTTTCGTGGCAATCCCGCACTTGGTGACAATTTCCATCCTGCTGCGCAGATGCGGTGCCAGCTTTAGCGCTTCGCCAAACGCCGCCTCGCAGCGATAGTCACCGTAAATATCGGCATGATCGATGGTGGTAATGCCCAGATCCAGGTGTTGCTCAACAAAGCCCACCAGCGCCTGAGCGGACATATTCCAGTCCATCAGACGCCAGTAGCCCATCACAAAACGAGAGAATTCCGGCCCCTGCGGAGCCATAGCAATACGCTGAACCATAACAGCTTCCTCAATAAAAAAGTGCCCTGAGTATACGCAATTTTAGGCTTAAAACAGTGAGGGTTGCTGCGGTTCCACCGCACTATCCTGCTTAGCTGCGCGTAATTTGCGCAGCAACCGCTGTCGGCACAGACGCAAAACATCCTGCTTTTGCGCATCGCTCATTTTCTGCCAGTTAAAACGCTCGTCGCGGCTACGCATACACCCCCGACAGTAGCCGCGTTCATCAGACTGACAAATCCCCCGGCACGGACTCTGTACCGGGAAGAATTCCAGTTGTTCAGCCACTTCGCCTCTCCTGCCGCTCATCTCTTTCTTTATTGAAGACGTTTCATCCGCCGTACGCAAATTTTGTTCATCAGCCTCTGCGCCAGGCGGCATTTTTAATTATGACTTGCATTAGACCAATCGGTCTATTACAGTGAGCACCATGAACAAGCACAGTGAATGTAACACCCGCGAACATATCCTGGCCACCGGCGAGCAGCTCTGCATGCATCGGGGGTTTACCGGTATGGGGCTGAGCGAACTGCTGAAAACAGCGGAAGTGCCGAAAGGCTCTTTCTATCACTACTTTCGCTCTAAAGAAGCCTTTGGCGTTGCGCTGCTCGACCACCACTACGCCGGATATCTTCAGCGCCTGGTCGAGCACTTTGACCACGGCGAGGGGAACTATCGCGACCGCCTTTTGGCCTACTATCAGCATACGCTGACGCAGTTTTGCCAGCAGGGCATCATCAGCGGCTGTCTGACGGTGAAGCTGTCGGCAGAGGTCTGCGATCTGTCAGAAGATATGCGCACCGCGATGGATAAAGGCGCCAGCCAGATCATCGTTCTCCTCGGCGACGCGCTGGAGAAAGGCCGTCAGGAGGGCAGCCTTGCGTTTGACGGAGACGCCTTAACCCTCTCGCAGGTGCTTTACTCCCTGTGGCTGGGGGCGAATCTGCAGGCTAAAATTACGCGTAGCGCAACGCCGCTGGAAAGCGCCCTTGCCCACGCCAAACGTATTATTGCTGCGCCTGCCGTTTAACAGGCGTTTTTATTTACCCCGTTTCAAGACGACCGGTCTACTCAGGAGTCATTATGTCAGAATCAAAGTTGTTTACCCCGTTGAAAGTGGGTGCGGTAACCGTACCGAATCGCGTGTTTATGGCTCCGCTGACGCGTCTGCGCAGCATTGAACCGGGCGATATTCCTACCCCGCTGATGGGCGAATACTACCGCCAGCGCGCCAGCTCAGGCCTGATTATTTCCGAAGCTACCCAGATCTCCGCTCAGGCTAAAGGCTACGCGGGCGCACCGGGCCTGCACAGCCCGGAACAGATTGCCGCATGGAAAAAAATCACCGCCGGCGTACACGCGGAAAACGGGCGTATTGCCGTTCAGCTGTGGCACACCGGGCGCATTTCGCACAGCAGCATCCAGCCGGGTGGCGCCGCGCCGGTTGCGCCATCGGCCATTAGCGCGGGCACCCGTACCTCGCTGCGTGATGAAAACGGCCACGCTATTCGCGTAGACACCTCGATGCCGCGCGCGCTCGAAACCGCCGAGATCCCGGGGATCGTTGATGATTTCCGCCAGGCGGTAGGCAACGCCCGCGATGCCGGCTTTGACCTTGTCGAACTGCACTCCGCGCACGGCTACCTGCTGCACCAGTTCCTATCCCCTTCTTCCAACCATCGTACTGACCAGTACGGCGGCAGCGTGGAGAATCGCGCTCGCCTGGTGCTGGAAGTGGTTGATGCGGCGAGTAAAGAGTGGAGCGCCGACCGTATCGGGATTCGCGTCTCGCCTATCGGTAGCTTCCAGAACGTCGATAATGGCCCGAATGAAGAAGCCGACGCGCTCTATCTCATCGAAGCGCTGGCCAAACGCGGTATTGCTTACCTGCATATGTCCGAGCCGGATTGGGCTGGCGGCCAACCGTACAGCGATGAATTCCGTCAGAAAGTCCGCGACCGCTTCCCCGGTGCTATTATCGGCGCTGGCGCCTACACGGTGGAAAAGGCAAACGATCTGATCGGTAAAGGCCTGATCGATGCCGTGGCCTTCGGTCGCGACTATATTGCCAACCCGGATCTGGTCGCGCGCCTGCAGAAGAAGGCCGCACTGAATCCGCAGCGTCCGGAAAGCTTCTACGGCGGCGGCGCGGAAGGTTATACCGATTACCCTACTCTGTAATCCCTCCATTGATAGCGGCGGGTTATCGCCGCTATACTCAACGCTCTGATGTATCAAAATAAACTGCATAGGGGACATTATGCGCTTACTTCACACCATGCTGCGCGTTGGCGACCTGCAACGTTCTATTGAGTTTTACACCAACGTGCTGGGCATGAAACTGCTGCGCACCAGCGAAAACGCTGAGTATAAATATTCGCTGGCATTCGTGGGTTACGGCGAAGAGAGCGATACCGCCGTGATTGAGCTGACCTACAACTGGGGCGTTGATAAGTACGATCTCGGCAGCGCTTATGGCCATATCGCGCTCAGCGTTGAAAACGCGGCAGAAGCCTGCGAGCGTATCCGCCAGAACGGCGGCAACGTAACGCGTGAAGCCGGCCCGGTCAAAGGCGGCACCACCGTCATCGCTTTCGTCGAAGATCCGGATGGCTATAAAATTGAACTGATTGAAGAGAAAGACGCCGGAAAAGGCCTCGGCAACTAATCGGCTGCGGGCACCCGCGGTGCCTGCTGTTTTATCCCCTTCCTGCTGCAAGCCGCGGCAAAATTTGCCATAATGCGCGCTACTTTTTTCCAGCTAAGAGAATCTGATGTCCGAGAACGTTCAACTTAATGGTCTGTGCGACCGTTTTCGCGGTTTTTATCCTGTGGTAATCGATGTTGAAACCGCCGGATTTAATGCCAAAACCGACGCCCTGCTGGAGATCGCCGCTATTACGTTGAAAATGGATGAGGAAGGCTGGCTGATGCCGGACGAAACGCTGCATTTTCATGTTGAGCCTTTTGAAGGCGCCAACCTGCAGCCCGAAGCGCTGGCTTTTAACGGTATTAATCCTAACGATCCCGAGCGCGGCGCGGTGAGCGAATACGATGCGCTGCACGCGATTTTTAAAATGGTCCGCAAGGGAATGAAAGAGAGCGACTGCAGCCGCGCGATTATGGTCGCGCATAACGCCACGTTCGATCACAGCTTTACCATGGCGGCGGCAGAGCGGGCTGGCCTGAAACGTAACCCTTTTCATCCGTTCGTGACCTTCGATACCGCGGCTCTGAGCGGCCTGGCGCTGGGTCAAACGGTGCTGTCGAAAGCCTGTATTGCTGCGGGAATGGCATTTGATGGTACCCAGGCACACTCGGCGCTTTACGATACCCAGCAAACCGCCCAGCTGTTCTGCGAAATCGTCAACCGCTGGAAGCGCCTTGGCGGCTGGCCATTACCCATGACTGAAGAGTAAGCGATAAAAAAAGCGACTTCACCGGAAGTCGCTTTTTTATTGGCAGCCGAATTACTCTGCTTTCGGTTCGTCAGTCTTGTACTTCGCGGCCGTTTCTTTGATCAGCTGCTGCAGTTCGCCGCGCTGATACATTTCAATCACGATGTCACAGCCGCCGACCAGTTCACCGTCAACCCACAGCTGCGGGAAGGTCGGCCAGTTAGCGTATTTCGGCAGCTCTGCGCGGATGTCCGGATTTTGCAGGATATCGACGTAGGCAAAACGTTCGCCACAGGCGGAGAGCGCCTGAACGGCCTGAGCGGAGAAACCGCAGCTTGGCAGCTTCGGCGACCCTTTCATGTACAGCAGGATCGGGTTTTCAGCGATTTGACGTTGGATTTTTTCTAAAGTCGTGCTCATTGTCGTGCTTCCTTAAACTTCTTTACGGCAGTAATTTGTCATTGTAGCGCCCTGGGCGCAGGACCGATAATAACATTTTTTTCACTTGCCACATTTTATCTTCTGTCGGCATAAGTTGCCTTAAAAATATCATTTTATTGCTATACGCGGCAACGCCTTGCGCGTTTTTCACGCGCAGGTACCTCTGACGGAAGCATTTTTTTGCAAATGTTAACCAAACGAGACGTTAGATACAAAAGAGTAGTAACTCTCCACGATTTTATGCTTTAGAATCGATGCGGTTTGTCATTCATCGTCAGGCATCTGTATATGTCTGTAATTTAATCAGGGGAGTGCTCAGTGGCGCGTCTTAACAAAATCGCGATTTCGCTCTGTGCATTACTTTTCACATCTATTTCACTGACGCCGCTGGCGCATGCTTCCGGGCATACGCACGCTTCGGCCACGCCAAAAGCGCATCCGGCCAAGGGCACGACCGCAGAGCGTAAGAAAAAAGCAGCCAGTTCTAAAAGTAAAACCACCGCCAAAACCCCCAGCAAGAAAACGTCGACCGCCAGCCGCAGCAAATCAACCGCGTCACGCCAGACTGCCAGCGCCACAAAAAAATGCGTTCTGCGCAAAGGCTATAAAAAACTGTGCGCCAGCTCGACAAGGTCGATAGCGGAAAGCAAAATGGCAACCGCAAGCGTGCAGAAAAAGTGCGTAGTGCGTAAAGGTTATAAAACCCGCTGCAAACCGGTTGCCGACGAGCCGCAGCTGACCATCGCCGACGCGCATAAAGCTCGGGTACAAAAGGCGCAAAGCACCGCCATGTCCAAGCTGATGGATCAGATTGGCAAACCCTATCGCTGGGGCGGCACCTCTCCGCGTACCGGGTTTGATTGTAGCGGTCTGGTCTATTACGCCTATAAAGACCTGGTTAAAATTCACATTCCGCGCACCGCCAATGAGATGTATCACCTGCGCGACGCCCGTCCGGTGGATCGCGGCGAGCTGCAAAGCGGGGATCTCGTCTTCTTCCGCACCCGCGGGCGCGGCACTGCCGATCACGTCGGGGTTTACGTTGGCAACGGCAAATTTATCCAGTCTCCGCGTACCGGCCGCGATATTCAGATCACCTCATTAAGCGACGATTACTGGGTACGCCACTACGTTGGCGCGCGTCGCGTCATGACGCCGAAAACCATTCGCTAATTGTGCCTTGTCGCTGCGGCGGCAGGGTAACTCTCTCTTTTGCCACATCTTTTAATTTGCTACTATTATTACCCTGCGTAATACATGGTTATTACGCAGGCAAACTATAAAAAGGAGAGTAGCAATGTCGTTTGAATTCAGAGAACGGCGTACCACCATCCTCTAATGGCTTCCTGCATAACCATTTGTATCACATACAGTAAATCACAGTGTAATGCTGATTGCCGAATCATAGAGGATCAAACCTATGGCGATCAACAGAAAAACCCAGTACCTGTACCAGTTACGTGAGGGAACCTGGATGTTTCAGATCTTCATCCCCTCGTATCTGCGCCACCTCTTTAGCGGGAAAACCCTCTGGCGTCGGAGTACAGGAACTCGAGATTTAGCAAAAGCAGGAATATTTCGTGATCACCTGCTCCTTGAGTTCAATCAACTCAAAGAAAAATATCGAGAGGACACCAGTGATGTAAAACTGCGCAATGCGCTGGCTGAACTGAATGCAGAAGTTAGGCAGAATGCAGAAAAACCTCGTTTGGTCACAGCCTACAACATCCCTACCCTCCGTTTCGTCTGTAATGAGTACGTAAACACCTATACAGGTAAACGAGCATCAGCCACGATAGGAAGAGTCCAGTGGGCCACTGATCGATTTCTGGAGAGTATAAAACGTGATGATATTAGATTAGATCAGATTGGTCGGCGGATGGTTTCCCTGTTCATTGATGAACAGACACGGAGCGAACAGTTGGCTCTCTCAACGCTGCAAAACTGGATAATATCCCTCTCGAGCCTCTATAAATATGCCCGGAGGAGTTTTGATGCTCTGAGTCCCGATAACCCATTTCATGGGCATGGTATAGATGGGCGTGGTACCTCGATTGAATCCTATCAGCCGTTTACCATTGAGCAGATCAAAATTTTGTTGGATAACGCCAGGTCTGACATCAGGGATATGATCCTTATCTCTCTCTTTAGCGCTATGCGTTTAAACGAAATCGCCAGTCTGAAACATTCCGATATCATAACCGTTGATGGTATACGATGTTTGCATATCCCAGCGGCGAAATCCAAAGCGGGCATTCGTGATATACCAATCCACTCCCGTTTAGATCCTATTATTGATTCATATCTCAATCAAAATCATGGTGAGTTTTTGTTTAAATCCTCCAATACCCTCACCAGGAAAGATTCCCGCCCTGGGTCATTATTCTCCAGCAAATTTTCAGTATTGAAACGGAAATACTTACCCGATGCAGGTGATAGACAATGTTTTCATAGTCTCCGAGGAATGGCTATAACACAACTCGATAGAGCGGGAGTACCAGAAAGGCGTATAGCTCAAATCGCAGGCCACCAGAAAGGCAAATCTGAGAGTATGAAAACATACTCAAAAGGGGCCGATATGCAGGAGTTAGCGACCTATATCGAAATGATTAAATACGAGGGGCTTTAAGCCCCTTTTATTCCCCTAAAATACTTTGGTTAATTTGGAAGTTCTGATCATCAAATGCCCACTCTATCCGCTTATCAGCTACCGCCTCCACCATCATCCCAAACTCTGGACTAGGATTCACAGTAAGATTAAAATCCGCTTTTAAATCTGGGATAACAGGTTGATACTGCATGGCTGGCGTTGCTGGAATCATCTGGTTATACCACCCTCCGTTTTGAACCTGATTAGCGTACGATGAATCTGAACCAGGACTAACTATATTTTTAATCCGACTTGCCATATCGAGGACGCCCGGTGGCAATAACGACTCCCCAACAAACGTAGCCCCTTGTTGAAAAATATTCTGTTCCTCTGGTTTATCAGTTCCGAGGAGTTTATTTTTCCAGTCGGTAATAATGGACAGAACATCAAGAAGATCTTTAAAACCTTTAACAGTCTGAGCGGTTCCCGTTCCTAAATCCTTCACCAGAGGCACCAATGAACCCATTTCAGAAGATAGGTTCTGAGTATTGATTCCAAGGTCTTCCAGTCCTTTGCTAAAAGATGCCGCAAACTGGTCTCCAAGGGCCTCTTTTGCTTGACTAAATACAATCGACATCTGCGAGAGGTTATCAATAGATTTCTGTTGAGCCGTTGTTAGCGCTAAATGAGAATCAATCATAGTGTTCATAGTATCGATGACGTTTTGCCCGCTGGCATCTACCGATTTAGCCAGATAGGAGAAGTCGTTTATTACTTCTGCTAAAGCAGTGAATTCAGAATCTGTAAGTTTTGCACTCTTCTGAAGAGATTTTAAAAGTACGGCTAGTTCAACTGGACCTTTAACATTCTGAAGGGTTTTTAGTGCGCCCTCTTGAGAATAACCCCCACGGTTAACCATTATTTGCAGCCAGTCCGACATTTCACCACCGCCTGAATATGTTGACTGCCCTGTTTTTTTATCTGCTTTCCATTCTCCAAGACTTAACTGGCCGATCTTATCCTGGGTATCTTTGGAGATATCACTATATTTCTCATAACTCATTGAGAAACCAGTTCTTTTTAAGGTTTCCATTCTGGCGGCGTCAGCTTCCAATGGGTTCCCACCCATAGAGGAAATCATTTTCCTGCCCTGGTTCCGTTCAATCGCTCCCTGTAGCGTTCCAGAGATGATTTGATAGGCCTGTTGAGCGGCGTATGCGCCAGCTACTGGCCCAAGAATTTCCCCAGGGATAAATGCGCTTGCCTGACGGCTGAGCCAACCAGAGGAGCCAGATTTTTTCCCCTGACCTGACTGCTTGGCCTGCCGACGCTGATTCCTCGCCAGGGCCTTTTGCTGGCTCATATGGATAGCCATTTGGCTGTTTAAATCCCGGAGGCTGATTGCACCTGCCTGATACTGTTTAACCATATTTTGAGCGTGGCGGGCAGCGGTAAACCTCTGAGCACCGTTTAACCCCTCAATTCTTCCAATGTCAAATAATGCCTTGCGCTCTTTCAATCGGGCATTTTCTGCTACTGAGGCTTGTTTCTGCTGTTGCTGCATCTGGATTTTAGCCGCTTTGCTCTGGGCTGCCGCTAATTTTTTCTGTTCATTCTGTTTAGCTTTAGCATCTACAGCCGCCTGTTTTGCAGCTTGTTTCTGTTGTTGTTGAACCTGCCTCTGCTGCTGCATTTGTGCAGTGTACACCTGTTTCTGAGCCTGCTGTTTGGCCTTAGCTATAGTTCCCTCAGTTTTGCTGAAATCCTTTTGCAACTTCCTCATATCATTTCTAACTTTTTTTAGACTATTTAAATCTGTTCGGTAAACTATTTTGTTGACCAAAGTCGCGGCAGTTACTTTACTCATTTTTTTACTCCATAATAAAAAAGCCCCTGACCAATCAGGGCAGAGGCTTTGTATGATTTATTTTTTATTTAGTGCTGTTACCAGACTTCGATATTCACCATCGGGGTATTGACGGCATACCCTTGCACTCAGAGTGTATTTGTTTAAACCCACCAAGGAGGAGAGTTTGGTAATATTAAAAATGCGAAACATTTCGCCGTCTGTGACTTCCAGAGAAAAAGTATTTCCCTGAGAATCTGTTAGTTCTATTTTTGCCATTTGTTTAATCTCCAGAGAAATATTAATAGGATGTGGGCTGGTATTTGATGCTGCCCAACCCAATATTCAAAAAACAGCACGACTAATGCTGTTGTGAAGATCATTAGCTGGAGATAGAACCAAATACAATAGAATCAGGAATATTAACCTGTGGAAGGAACGCACTTTCGGTATGGATAGCAGGCCAACCCATACGATCAACATCTGTCATATATTGATGCACGAGACCAGGCTCACGACCCAAGCGAGAATGGCGCACGCCAATCCCCGTATGAAGTTTAAATCCGCCGTCAACCATAGGCACAACAGCAAAACCGTTTTCACCGATATAATCTGTGATTTCTGAATATCCGGTCACGTCGATCACGTTTACAGTGTCCAGTTTCCAGGAACTAAACGCCGGATTCTGAGAAACGATTTTAGTAGCAAAGTTATCACTATCGTTAAGACTAAGAGTGTAAACCATATAATCTTTGATAGATTGATGATACTTCAAAGCTTTAGCAGCATTGCCAGCAGCAAGAATAACCGTTCCCTTGCGCTTTTTGGCGAGACCTGAACCTAGCTTGACGTTGATAATACGGTTCACCTCGTCCAGCTGCTCAAAGACATTCGCTGTATTGGCAACATTCATCACGTAAGAAGTTTTGGTATTGCCTGCCAGGAAATCAATATTCCCCTGTCCTGCATACTGAGATGCGACTTTGAGACCAAAGAGGGCATCAATCAGATATTGTTCAACTGTATTAGAAATCTGTGAATACTGACGTTGCGAGTATTCAGCCAGAACCATAGCAATATTTTCTTCATGGTCAGTACCTGGAGCACGGAGCAATTCTATATCCCGACTTGAAACGGTATTCATTGAATTGCTATAAATCAGGTCGTACAAAACGCTGGTATAATCAGAGCGTTGGGCGGAGTTCCAGTCACTCTGAGCATAGGGCATTTTCTCAGGTGCTGTTTCATTTGACTCAATCAGGATTTTATCCAGCAGGATTGAGTTTTTAGTGTGATTTTCTTCTTCGAACAGTCCCAGATTGGTAATAATCAGGTTAGGTTCATTTGAGTATTCAAACGGTGATGCATACTCGAATGCATTGTTGCGGGTATCAAAAGGCATGTTTTATCCTCTTTATTATTTTAGTTATAGGATTGATCAGGTAGTGCGCAGCGCGACAGTGGCGTAGTCAGCAAACGAATGGTGCAGCGCCTGGAGTTGTTCAACAACGCTATTTAAATCAACGCCGTTGGTAATCAGACCGGATTTTTTCAGGATGGTATGATATGGATTGGCAACAACGATAGAGGTATCACCCGCTTTAGCAAACTCGACGACAACATAATCAGCATCAGCAGCAGTGGTGATAAGTGTCCCGGTAGTATCCACGACAGAACCCACTGGCAAATCAGCAGGAATAGCAGCATTCAGTTTAACCAGCTCGTCTTGTTTAACGCCGTCGCTCACGTATGCGACAACGGTATCACGAACATATCCACGGCGACCTGAAAAAGTTTCACCATATTTTTCAAAAAAAGACATATTTTAGAGTCTCCATTTTATTATTTATTAGTCTGCGGCTTAACTCCGCAGATGAACGAATGTTCACCGACGTTTAGTCGGCTACGTTATTATTTATTAGATGCAATCCGATCTAGGTATTTGAATACAGGATTGATTGCAGCTTTTGAAATATCTTCTTCCTGCTCTACAACAGGAACATTTGCAGCTTTAGCGAGTTTGATTAGCTCGTTAGCTGTTTCGACGTCATCAACCAACAGTGTGACTGGGATTTTCCCGCTGGCGGTAAATGTGCCTTTATGAATAGTTACCATTTTTTAAATCCTTTTACTTTGCAAAGTATAAAAGAAAGGCCACTATTTAGGCGGCCTTGATACAGAAGAGAAAATTGATTAACTTGAATTAAACTTTTTGGAGGATTTAATTCTCAATATACACTCACGAAAAATATATATTGAGAATTGCCCCATTATCTATTGTGGTGGGTGAATGAGGCCCGAAGCAATAATGGGGATTCCCAAGGAAGGCGTAATGCCAATAACGCCGATGTCTCTGTAAAAAATGTCCTAGGTATAGCATCCGTTGATTATTGTCTACATATTTATAATAACATTAAAACATTATTTTGTCAATAAATAGAGTCTCTAAATAGAGATATTTTTATTATTTAAATTTTATTTCTATTGTAGGGATAATTGATCTCATGGAGCATTAAAATATACCCCTAAAACGCGCTGTATCGCATTCTGAGAGGTTTTCATATTTAAGTGGTAAAAGTAATTATGCTGGCGAAACTTGTTCAAAGACGTTGTGAATAGTTCTGCTGATGACAATCAGCTCCATAAGATTAATATACAAGGCAGCGTCAGCTTCTAATAACCATTCTAAAAAGTACTCAGGATGTTCTGGCAGTTTATTCATCGCCCCCAGTAATATCTGATAATTGGAGTAATAGGCTGCTGGGTCAGCGTAGGCATCAATCATCAGACTATGCGCCATTGGGTAATGCTGTTCAACAAACTCTTCTACAATATTTTTGTGTTGCTCAAAATCGATCATTTTACCTTCCTTTTATTTTTATAATAATTAATCAGAGATGCCGTTGTTAATAACATCCATAAAATCGACATCGTATCCCTGGTACTGTTCATTTTCCAATCGGTTAAACTCTAGCCACCCCTCGTATTCAACTACACTTTCAAATAAATATTCAAACTTGAGTGGCTCACGATTGAATTTAAAACCAGCATACTTTTGGCGGGGTTTCCAAGTTACACCAGTCATTGAATTAATTGTTTCTTGTTCTTCTGGTGTTAGTGGTGAAGATTCTTCGTAGAGTTTAATAATCTTTAGTGGTTTTAGTTTTTTAGAAACTCTAACTTTTTTCGTTTGATTGTTAAATCCTAATTCAATCGCTTCTTCAAAAACTGTATTTCTTGCTAATGCCAATAGTCCCCCATGATTATGCTGCTTTTTTAAATTTTAGTTTTAAATTGCTAATGTAACGTGGTTCTAATCCCGTCAGTTGCGCAATCTGTTTTGGTTTTAGTCCCTGTTCAAGATATTTTTTGACGATTTCCAGCGTGCCATCGCCTTTAGATTTAATCCTGATCATCGCTGGTTTGATCAAAGCGTCATGAAAATAGTGTTGTTTGAGATACTCAGCACAACCGACATCAGGGACGATATACACCTGTTTATTGCTGTTCCCTCTGACACGGACAGAACAACGGGAAACGAATTGATAGACCTTCTCGTAGTTTAATGCTGCCTGCCGCTTTTCCTCCAACTCCTGCCAGTCCCAGCCATTCAAATCACAGTATTTACGCCAATGACCAATAGTTGTCCTGTCCAGGTTTGCACACCCCAGGAATGCGGCTTTATGCAGGTGCTGGTAATGGTTCAAACCATAGGAAGCCATTGAAACACGCTCACCACCCTCTAACACGTCGTCAGCACGTGTGGAATAATAGAAACCGTTGCTGTACTGCTCATCGTTGTTGCTGGTATAAATAAAACCGTCCCTCAGCGCTCTGCGTGTCCCGTTCAGGATATCGCTGTAGTAGTCACTCAGTAGTTTTTTTGTACATTTCTGGTTAAACACCGGGATCAGTTCAATTCTTTTTGTGTCAGTATGAACGCGGCGCATCAGGTCCGGCTGCAACTCATCATCAGCCAGCGAGATTTCTGCATTCAAAATAGTTTTAGCGGCGTAGGCAAACTCACTAATCCCAACGTTAGCGCCCAATACGGTGAATGATTTAGCCCAGAGGGCGCTATACAGGATTGGGTTAACAGTAAATGAGAAAAAATATTTATCCTGCTCCAGGAGCATCCCCTGACCTGTTAGCATAGAGAACAGAGCTTGTTTCAAAAGTTTGCTGTTGGCGTGTTCACTTTCGTAATATGCAAGAAACTTTTCTCTGTCCTCATCACGAATAAAATATAAACCGTTCTGTTCCTCTATCCACTCTAAAAATGGAAAGTTTGATTTTTTATATTCCTCATCCTTGTAGTCTATCTCTGCCCCGTACCAGGCAGAGGGGATCTCATCAATATAGATGTCAAATAGACGTAATTTATTCTGGGTTTTCTCATCACGATAGGCGTATAAACAGAAATGTAGCAAACATTCGTGAGTCACAATAACAATGTTTCGCCCAAAATCATCATCCAGCGCGTTTATTAGTGATCGTGTTGCGCTCTCGCCCTTATCTACCTGATTATGATATGCAGGGATGCCGAGTTTCTGGAGATCTGATTGTGTTTGAGAAGCTAAATCGTGAGTTGGGACAGCTATTAGGATTCGTTTATCAGGATTGTTCCTTATATATTGTTTGAGTTTGTGGCTTTTTCCACTGCCGCAGATGGCGTTAACGATTTTTATTTTTAAGGATTGTTCCGTTTTCTTCATTTGCTTCCTCTTCGCTAAGGGCTTTTTCGATTAGTTTGTTTACCAATACTGGAATGTTCGTATCTTGTTTTTCTGCCAGTTGGTATAGTTTGTGAAATATTTCAGATTTAAAATTGATATTCATTTTTTCTCCTTCTTATATTGTTCCAGTGCATTTTTAAAAAGTTCTAATCGGTCTGGATAGTTGTTGCGGATCGCTGCATAGTAAAGGTTTTCAATATTACTCAGTCGTGCAGTTCCATCGTGCAGAGCGGCGACAATCTGCTCTACGGTTTGCCATTTAGGCTTGCGCATAAGTATTCCTCCTCATTGAGGTTATTTTTGTTTATTTAGTAGGCTCAGCCGGGGATACTGATTGGCTTGAGAGATAAAACAAGAAATGCCTGCCTGCGGGTGACTGAATGTCATTTGCTCCGCAAACAAGAAATGTGTTTCTCTGAGATTATCTTACACTAATATGCATATATATGTCAATACTTATATTTAAAATAATCCAATTTAATCATATAACAGTTAACTGTGTTTGTAAAGGGGTTGACCTGTTATAAATCTGAAGTTGGGTTTAAGGTTGTGGGCTGGGGCCTGGGCGGCTTAAGCCCCGTGTAGGATGAGCATAGCTCACCCGCAAGCGGGCGGCTTTAGTTGATGTTTACGTTCTCCCCTCCGGAGACCACAGCACCTTTAAAAATGTCATATTTAATCTAAAGATACTTAAGAAAAAAAGTGACATTTTAAATTAGGAGGGGATAAAGAACGTGACTGATTGTTGGTTGATCAGGAATAGTTAATAGATTGAATGGTCGTATCGTTCAATCATTAGCTATGACGCTATGTGCATATCATCAGGCTATGTTAATGGTTTTATCCGTTGCTATAGCCTGAATGTTCCCGCGACAGTGGGTCGCGTATGATGATCATAGTTAATAGTTTATAAATAACATAAAGTTAATATACTTAAACTTATTAACTATTATGATTAATAACTATATTAAATATATTAACTATACGCTAACCTGTTCGCTATCGCTCCAGCATCGCGTATTATCTTTAATGCATTATATGATTATTAACTATGGTAAACTATGCATTACCTATTATGCTATGGTGATCTATCCATTATACATTTTATAGCATGGTGAATTATGCTTCTCTAAAGAGAATCATAAAGTCAACTAAAGCCGGAAAATCTGAATCTACACAGTTCATAGGGAATCATTCCCTATGGTGTACCTAACAGGGTAATAAAAATCTATTACCCCTATCCCCTCAAACATTTTTTATCCATCGGTATACCGTTGACCTTGATACTTTGTAACGTTCAACCAGTTCGGGAATATCCTCACCTCTCAAATAATCCTGAATAATTTTATCCTTTACACTATAGGAATATTGTAAAGGCCTCCCCGGTTTATGGCCCGCTACTACCTGCAACAGGCTGAGGCTATCAGCACAATTGACGGTAATGTATAAATCTCTGTCTCTTTGTGCCTTGTGATAAACCAATATACAGCACGGCATGGGGCTACGTACCGACTCCACCCGATCAGGATGAATAAAACGTATACCACGATGTATTATTTTCAGTTCATGCAAATATGGCGAAGCCCAGATATAGCGAAGGAAGAACCCAGTTTGTGGTCTAAATGGAATCAAAAATACTGCTGTCTCTGGCTCGTGTGCCTTTGCTAAAAACTCAGCCACTTTAGAATAAGGCGGGTTACAGAAAATAGATTTCTCCTGAGTCCAGTCCATTAATAATGCGTCATCCTGTATATCCCAATATAATTTACAATGGCTGTTCTCTCTGGTGGCTGCTGCGTCTCGTGTAAAGGCATATTCCCTGTCAAGCGCATCAAATATTATTTTAGGCGTCCTCCAGTCATCGCTACCGTTTGAAACGACGGCGCCATGGCGCATATAACGTGATAAATCTACTCCCTGTTGAATCATTGTTCCTGTTCCATAAATGTGCTCAATAATGAGATTTTTAGCATACTATACAATCAACTTTCAAAGTCAACGGTTTATAGTTAAAAGTAAAAATGAATCTTCTTTGTTATGTGATTTATCTACTATTAATAAGGGGTAAATAGAGGCTAATTAGCTTCATATTATGGTTGACAGCTTAAGCTGATAAAACATCCCATAAATAACACAAAATAAAATAACAATATAAATCAATGAGTTATAATTGCATTAGAGATTTAACACTACAAATAGACGTCTAAACATCCAGACTTCTAAATAAAAATTCATTAAAGTTGTTTAACAAACTCTTCTCTTCACTACTTCGTGGTAAGGGAATTTTAGAAAAAGTCATAATTGTGACTTTTGAAACCTGTATGAATGATCAGTATATTATTGAGAATGATAATTATTTACATATAAATTTTGGACAATAAAAAACCCCGCCGTAGCGAGGTCAATTGAGACAAGGGACTAAAGTTAAATTATTTCAGACGGTAAAAAGTAGCTTTGCTGATACCTAATTCTTTTTGAATTTCCTTTGGTGATAAACCAGAACTAACAAGCGCCTGTACCTGCTCTGGCGTCACCTTGTTTGGTCTGCCACAGTGAACCCCCTCTGACTGAGCACGTTTGATACCTGCTGTTCTACGCTCTGCTATGAGGTCTTTCTCCAGGCTGGCAAGCCCTGCCATCATGGTTAGCATCGCTTTACCAACTGGCGTTGACAGGTCGAACCCTTCGCGCAAGCTGATAACTTTTACGCCTTTAGCCTGTAAAGTCTCAACCGTGGATAATACGTCGATAGTGTTACGTCCCAGGCGGTCTATACCAACTACAACCAGCGTATCACCTTCTCGTACATAGTTGAGTAGTTCACCAAACCCAGAACGCTCTACGGCTCTCACAGAACCGCTTACAGCCTCATCTACATACCATTTACTAATGTGATAACCAGCTTCTTTAATCTGCTGTCTCTGGTTCTCTACTGTCTGGTCAGAGGTGGATACGCGCACATATCCGATGATTGATGTCATAATCGTTTCCTTGTCTCAAAAGGTGGTCTCATTATATTATGAGTATCAAAATCAAAAATCAACCTTTTAAGACTATCAGAAGGTGCATTCTACCGTGGTGATCAAACTGTCTCAAAAGGAAGTCCTTTCGAGACTTTCAAGAATCGGTCTGATATTTTAGATTTGCTGCAATTTTGAGCGATGGTGATATTTTTCTGCTCAGTAGAGAGAACGTAGAGCTGTGATAAAATGAACCGGTACAGGCGGGAGGGGTTGATACGAGGGGGCATGATGCCCCCTTTCTTTCAAATCCTATTAAGTGGCGGAGTCTCGCCAAATCTCGCAAGGTAGCTTTGAAAGAATGATTGTTCGAGCGTCGCGGGATGATCGCTGATCCACATAAACATTTTCAGGTGTTCATACGGATAACGCTGCTGATATCGTTCATCACTCCAATAGCGCTGCCCGGTCTGGTGTTTACTCTGCCGATACTGAGAACTAAATGAACGAGCCAGATCACCTGTACGGTGGCAGAACAGTTTAGCCATACCAATGTACAAAATCCCGTCCCGGTCATCATCTAACACTCGCGGTATGGTGAGCGCTTGCCCGGCATCATTAAAACTGCGCAGGACGTACACACCGCCAGAATTCAGGTATGCAGGGTTTACAGTGGAGTAAAACTCATTATTTGGCAGTAGAAGATCGGAAAGATGCTGTTTGAAACTATACCCTCTGAGATCCATTGACTTTATTTCACTGTGATTAGTTGGCTGTGCAAGTTCCGTAGTATTGAGAAGCTAAAATGCGATCAGGATAAACCATACTCCTGCTATGCACCGACTCGCCATTAGCAATCACGGTTGTAACAGTAACATTACCGACTGGTGTAGTTTCTATGAAAGAGTTTCCATAATACTCTGTGCACTGATTTTGGACAATACAAGCCATTTAGCGCCGTGATGGGACACTATAGCAAGCGCCGTTAGGCGCATCATCATGGTATGTCAGTTAACCGCCCTCTTATCGAGTACCGTTCGTTTATGGCACGGTGAACACCACGAGAGAGCCAGCCCCTTTCCCGGACTGGTTAGGATTCCCATCATTTGCTCGTTTATCCGAAGCGTGTCATCACGACAGGCTGTTACGGGACACCGCGCTAAGTGTGGAACGGTTAAAAGTGTGATCAATGTGCAATTCCGTTGCTGCCTGGTTAAGGCTTCGCCATTCACGTTTGTTAAATTTAACCTTTCGCGGTGTGAGGCTTTTAACTGCCGCCAGCGAATGCTAACATCCTGATCACAATAACCGATGTAACACTCGCGACAGCGTTACACAGTAAATACTGTTTTTAGATGCTCACGCATCTGTAAAATGTGAAATAAAACAAGAAGTTATAAGGAGAGTAACAATGTCGTTCGAATTACCTGCATTACCATATGCAAAAGACGCCCTGGCGCCGCACATTTCCGCAGAAACCCTGGAATACCACTACGGTAAACACCACCAGGCCTACGTCACCAACCTGAATAACCTGATCAAAGGCACTCCGTTTGAAGGCAAAACCCTGGAAGAGATCGTGCGTTCTTCCGATGGCGGCGTTTTTAACAACGCCGCTCAGGTCTGGAACCACACCTTCTACTGGAACTGCCTCGCGCCGAACGCCGGCGGCGAACCGCAAGGCGAACTGGCGGCGGCTATTGCTAAGTCCTTCGGCAGCTTCGCTGATTTCAAAGCCAAATTCACCGACGCAGCGGTAAAAAACTTCGGCGCAGGCTGGACCTGGCTGGTGAAAAACGCCGACGGTAGCCTGGCCATTGTCTCCACCAGCAACGCCGGTACGCCGCTGACCAGCGACGCGACTCCCCTGCTGACCGTGGATGTCTGGGAACACGCTTATTACATCGACTACCGTAACGCCCGTCCGAACTATCTGGAGCACTTCTGGGCGCTGGTAAACTGGAAGTTTGTTGCTGCTAATCTGGCTGCATAAAAGCAAACCGCAGAAGCCTTTCAGCTTCTGCGGTTATTGTATGACTTCACGCAATATTAACGGTTGGCGAACGCCTCTTCCGGCTGCGCCCGGCCGCTGAACAGCACCAGCAGTAGCGCCACGCCCGCGATAATCGCCCCCATCACCGGGACAAAGGCATAGCCCAGGCCGCCAGAGATGACCGCGCCGCCCGCCGCCGCGCCCAGCGCATTTCCGAGGTTAAAAGCCCCAATATTGACCGATGATGACAGCCCCGGCGCTTCGTGGGCGACGCGCATCACGCGCATCTGCAAAGGCGGCACCACCGCAAAGGTCGCTGCACCCCAGACCACCATACTGATTGCCGCGCCCACCTGCGATTGCGCCAGCAGCGGGATCGCCAGCATGATAACCATCAGCAGCAGCAGAAAGCCCTTCAGCGTACCGCTAACGGAACGGTCGGCAAACTTACCGCCAAGGTAGTTACCCAGCGAGAAACCGACGCCAATCAGCACCAGCATGGCGGTCACAAACAGCGGGGAGGCGTGGGTGATGGTATGCAAAACGGGAGAAATATAGGTATAAAGCGTGAACATCGCCCCTGCCCCCAGTACCGTCGTCAGCAGCGCCGACAGCACCTGCGGACGCATCAGCACGGAAAGCTCCTGCTTGACGTCAGGGCGCTCGCCGGCGCTGCCCTTCGGTAGAGAAAACCACAGACCGATAATCGCGATCACGCCCAGCCCCGCCGTTGCAAGGAACGACATCCGCCAGCCGATGGTTTCGCCCAGCCAGGTCGCCGCGGGAACGCCGCCGATATTCGCGATGGTCAGCCCCATAAACATCGTCGCCACCGCGCTGGCCTGTTTGTGTTTTGGCACAACGCTCGCCGCCACCACCGAACCCAGGCCGAAGAAGGCGCCGTGGTTAAGGCTGGTAATAATGCGCGACAGCAGCAGCGTGGTGTAATCCGGAGCAATGGAAGAGAGTACGTTACCGAGGGTAAAAATCGCCATCAGAAAGATCAGCGCATTTCTGCGCGCGCGGTGGGAGAGCAGCAGAGTCATCAGCGGCGCGCCGACCATCACGCCGATGGCATAGGCGCTAATCAGCATTCCCGCCGCCGGAATCGAAACGTCCACGCCTTTAGCGATAACCGGTAATAGCCCCATCGGGGAGAACTCGGTTGTGCCGATACCAAAGGCACCGATCGCCAGTGCGAGCAGGGGAAAATTGATTTTCATGCAGGGACTCCATCAGGCCGCCTTCCGCGACGGCATCTCTTCAGAAGTCAAAAGCATGACATCAATCACAGAAAAACAAAAGTGAACGAAATGGCAAAAGATTTTTGCGAAAATGATAATAATGGCGGAGAGAAAGGGAGAGCGGCCCCTCCCTTATCGCATAATTAGTGCAGTACGGCGGTCAAACCTGCGGCAACAATCAAACCAAGAACAATAATCGTCGTCGTCAGCGAAAACTTTAAATTTGTATCCATCAATTTTTCCCCCTGATTATCCCCACATGAAAAGTGAGCTTGCTCATTTTTACACAGAATAGCGTAAAAATCTTCCGAGATTTAGAGTGATGCACATTTTTGCTCTTCCCCTTTGCCCCAAGATCGGACAAAATCCCACGCTAATTTGAAAGCGTATCGGCCATTGACCCCTTCCTGTCGTTCTGTGTCGTTTTCCCGACGTGATGCCATGCTCAATTTTGGCGCCAGGGTGTGTACAGGCAAACGTTTACGTACCGATAAACAGACGATCAGGTCAAGGTCTGGAGTGAGAAGTAATGGCAACTATTAAAGATGTAGCGAAGCGCGCAAACGTTTCCACTACAACAGTGTCACATGTGATTAACAAAACCCGATTCGTTGCGGAAGAGACGCGCAATGCGGTGTGGGCGGCAATAAAAGAACTGCATTACTCCCCCAGCGCCGTTGCCCGCAGCCTGAAGGTCAATCACACCAAATCTATTGGTCTGCTGGCAACCAGCAGCGAAGCGGCCTATTTCGCTGAGATTATCGAAGCCGTCGAGAAGAGCTGCTTCCAGAAGGGCTACACCCTGATCCTCGGCAACGCGTGGAACGACCCGGAGAAACAGCGCGCCTATCTGTCAATGATGGCGCAGAAACGCGTAGACGGCCTGCTGGTGATGTGCTCCGAATATCCGGAGTCGGTGTTAAGCATGCTGGAGGAGTATCGCCATATTCCGATGGTAGTGATGGACTGGGGCGAGGCAAAAGCCGACTTCACCGACTCGGTTGTCGATAACGCCTTTGAAGGCGGCTATATCGCCGGGCGCTACCTTATTGAGCGCGGGCATCGCGATATCGGCGTGATCCCCGGCCCGCTGGAGCGTAACACCGGCGCAGGCCGGCTGGCAGGTTTTATGAAAGCGATGGAAGAGGCGCAGATTAGCGTTCCGGAAAACTGGATTGTGCAGGGTGATTTTGAGCCGGAATCCGGCTACCGCGCCATGCAGCAGATTCTCGGCCAGCACCCTCGTCCAACGGCCATCTTCTGCGGCGGAGATATTATGGCAATGGGCGCCATCTGCGCGGCAGATGAAATGGGTCTGCGCGTGCCGCAGGATATTTCGCTGATCGGTTATGATAACGTGCGCAACGCCCGCTACTTTAGCCCGGCGCTGACCACCATTCATCAGCCTAAAGACTCTCTTGGCGAGGCGGCGTTTAACATGCTGCTGGACCGTATCGTTAATAAGCGTGAAATCTCGCAGTCGATTGAAGTCCACCCTCGCCTGGTCGAACGCCGTTCCGTGGCCGACGGCCCGTTTGTCGATTATCGCCGTTAACCTTTCCCGCGGCGTCGGTCATTCCGGCGCCCGCAGCCACTCCCGGTTTAGCGTTTCGCTATCGCCAAGGTAATCCAGCAGCCATAGCAGCGCCGGCGAAGCATCGCTTTGCTGCCACGTCAGGCAGCATGCTGCGTCCGGGAAGGGGTTCTCCAGCTCCAGCGCCGTCCATGCGCCGCTATCAAGCCACGGGCGCGCTAAATGCCCGGGTACCATACCGACGCACAGTCCGGCGGAGAGACAGGTTTCTGAGGCATCCCAGTCCGGCACCACCACCCTCTTCTGATTATCCAGCAGCCAGGTGGTCCGCTTCGGCAGCGAGCGCGAGGTATCCTCCCTGACCAGGGACGGCCAGTTGCGCAGAACGTCATCGCTCAGAGGCCCGGCCATTTTGGCCAGCGGATGGTGGCTCGCGACGACGCAGTCCCAGCTCAGCATTCCCATATCGCGAAAGGCGTAGCGGCCTCCTACCGGAATTGAGCGCGTCGCGCCAATGGCCAGCTCCACGCGACCGTCGGCGAGCGCATCCCAGACGCCGTTGAACACCTCCTGAAAAACAATCAGTTCGACGTCATCAAAATGACGATAGAAATCAACGATCATCTGCCGCATGCGCGTGGGTTTAACGATATTATCCACCGCAATAGAGAGCTGCCCGCGCCAGCCGTTGGCTATCTGCTGGCACTGCTGGCGGGTGATCTGCATTTTTTTGATAACAGATCGCCCCTCCTGTAAAAACCAGACGCCGGCCGGCGTTAATTCCACATCACGATGACGGCGTTCGAACAGCGGTACCGCCAGCCACTCCTCCAGCTGACGCACGGTATAGCTGACGGCCGAGGGTACGCGGTGCAGTTCCTGCGCTGCGGCGCTAAAGCTGCCGTTGCGGGCGACAGCATCGACAACTTCAAGCGAGTATTCGGACCACATTTTCTGCCTGCAAAATTTTTGAATTCACCTGACAAATATTAGCGTTTCACAAGCCTTAATGCACTCCCTACACTCTGCGCCATCGTACCTGCAACAATAAAAAGAGAAGATGATGCAACAACCTGGGAAAGGATTTTTAGTCTGGCTGGCTGGACTCAGCGTACTGGGCTTTCTGGCGACCGATATGTATCTTCCGGCTTTCGCCGCCATGCAACAAGATTTGAACACTTCTGCGGCCTCCGTCAGCGCCAGCCTGAGCTTGTTCCTGGCAGGCTTTGCGCTGGGCCAGCTTTTCTGGGGGCCCCTTTCCGATCGCTATGGCCGCAAGCCGGTGCTGTTGAGCGGGCTGGCCATTTTTGCTATCGGCTGTCTGGGGATGCTGTGGGTTCGCGATGCCAACCTGATGCTCGCGCTGCGATTTATTCAGGCCCTGGGGGTTTGCGCCGCCGCGGTGACCTGGCAGGCGATGGTCACCGATTATTATCCAGCGCAAAGAACCAACCGGATTTTCGCCGCCATTATGCCGCTGGTCGGTTTATCGCCGGCGCTGGCGCCGCTGCTCGGCAGCTGGCTGCTGGTCCATTTTGAATGGCAGGCTATTTTTGCCGTGCTGTTCGCAATTACCCTGCTGCTGATGCTGCCCGCCCTGCGTCTGAAGCCAGCGAACAAACCGGTTGCCAGCGCCCAGCAGAAGCTCACGTTTCTCACCCTGCTGCGCTCGCGCGAGTATAGCGGTAACGTGCTCATCTACGCCGCCTGTTCCGCCAGCTTTTTTGCCTGGCTGACGGGTTCGCCGTTTATTCTTCATGAAATGGGCTATGGCCCGACAGTTATCGGCCTGAGCTACGTTCCGCAAACTATTGCGTTTCTGGTGGGCGGTTATGGCTGCCGCGCGGCGCTGCAAAAATGGCAGGGCCAGCAAATTCTGCCCTGGCTGCTGGCGATTTTCGCCCTCAGCGTCGCCGCCACCTGGCTGGTAGGCCTGCGGGAAAACGCCACGCTCGTTGGTTTGATGATTCCGTTCTGCGCCATGGCGGTGGTGAATGGCGGTATTTACCCTATCGTCGTCGCGCAGGCCCTGAAGCCATTCCCACAGGCGACCGGCCGCGCCGCTGCGCTGCAAAACACCCTACAGCTTGGCCTCTGTTTCCTTACCAGCCTGCTTGTCTCGACGCTGATTGCCACCCCGCTGCAAACGACCACCAGCGTGATGCTGGTCTCCATCGTGCTGGCCGGGATGGGCTACCGCATGCAGTACAAAGCTGAGCATCTGGCAACAAAATCGTCACATGCTTAAGGTAATGTGCTGATAGTGCTAAGATCCAGTAATTAGCTTGCTAAGATATTTTTGTTGAAAGCCTGTTTTTAGCGGCCTATACTGGATCCGGCATCACATAAATAGAAATTAATTGATTTTAACGGGAGCAGGATGCATCCCGTTTCACCATGGAAGGCCTTTCGGCAAGGGTTATCTCCCTTCCTCTGTTCTACGTCGGATAGCAGCCTCACGGATTATCCGTGAGATTTCTCACAAAGCCAAAAAAGCGTCTACGCTGTTTTAAGGTTCTGATCACTTGGGCGTGATGGAGAAGCTATGAGTTCATCGTGTATAGAAGAAGTAAGTGTACCAAATGATGACTGGTACCGAATTGCAGCTGAATTATTAGGCCGTGCGGGCATTGAAATTAATGGTCCTGCTCCCTCCGACCTGCTAATTAAAAACCCTCTCTTTTTTAAGCGCGTTTTACAGGAAGGGTCGCTGGGGTTAGGCGAGAGCTATATGGACGGCTGGTGGGATTGTGAGCGGCTGGATATATTTTTCCATAAAGTTTTACGCGCCGGTCTGGAAAATCAGCTTCCCCATCATTTCAAAGATACCTTGCGTATCGCCAGCGCACGCTTATTCAATCTGCAAAGTAAAAAGCGGTCCTGGATTGTCGGTAAAGAGCATTACGATTTAGGTAACGATCTGTTCAGCCGCATGCTCGACCCCTATATGCAGTACTCTTGCGCTTACTGGAAAGACGCGCAGAGTCTCGATGACGCGCAGCAGGCAAAATTAGATCTGATCTGCCGTAAACTTGAGCTTGAGCCCGGGATGCGGGTACTCGATATCGGCTGCGGCTGGGGCGGGCTGGCTTACTACATGGCCAAACATTACCAGGTCAGCGTGGTTGGCGTGACCATCTCGGCAGAGCAGCAGAAAATGGCTCAGCAGCGCTGCGCGGATCTCGACGTCACCATCCTGCTCCAGGACTATCGCGACCTGCACGAAAGCTTCGATCGTATTGTTTCCGTCGGCATGTTCGAACATGTCGGGCCTAAAAATTACGCCACCTATTTTGATGTGGTCGATCGTAATCTGAAACCCGATGGCCGTTTCCTGCTGCATACCATCGGTTCGAAAAAAACCGATCATAGCGTTGACCCGTGGATTAACAAATATATCTTCCCTAACGGCTGCCTGCCGTCGGTGCGCCATATTGCCGAAGCCAGCGAATCGCATTTCGTTATGGAAGACTGGCATAATTTTGGTGCCGACTACGACACAACGCTGATGGCCTGGTATGAGCGCTTCCTCACCAGCTGGCCGGAAATCGCCGACAACTACTCGGAGCGCTTCAAACGTATGTTTAGCTATTATCTGAATGCCTGCGCTGGCGCTTTCCGCGCGCGCGATATTCAGCTCTGGCAGGTGGTTTTTTCTCGCGGTGCCGAACACGGCCTGCGCGTGGCCCGCTAAAAATATCCCCCGCGTCGGCGGGGGTATTTTTTACTCGGCCGCCGTTTTCAGTGCCGCCTCTTTCGCCGCCAGCACGCGCTCGACGGTATCGATGACCGCCTGAGTCTGCGGATCGATTTCAATATTCACCCGATCGCCCAGCTTTTTCACCCCAAGCGTGGTGCGCTGTAGCGTTTCCGGGATTAAATGAACGCAAAAGCGGGTTGGCGTCACTTCACCGACGGTAAGGCTAATCCCATCTACGCCGATATAGCCTTTATAGAGGATATATTTCATCAACGTCGGGTCCTGAACCTTAAACCAGATCTGGCGGTTATTTTCCGAGGTGAGAATTTTCACCACTTCCGCGGTGGTCATAATATGGCCGGACATCAGGTGACCGCCAATTTCATCGCTGAATTTCGCCGCCCGCTCAACGTTAACGCTGTCGCCCTCGCCAACCTCGCCCAGATTGGTTATACGCAGGGTCTCTTTCATCAGGTCAAAACTCACTCGCGCGCCGTCTATATGGGTGACGGTCAAGCAGCAGCCGTTGTGCGCCACGGAAGCCCCGGTTTCGAGCCCCGCCAGCATATGCTCAGGCAGCTCCACGACGTGGGTGCGAAAGTTAGGTTTTTCATCGATCGCCACCACTTTGGCGGTCCCCTGCACAATACCGGTAAACATATTTTGCTCCTGTATAAATTCGTGACGGTATCAGTACCGTTTTAAGCTATGACGAACAATAACAGGTGGCAAAACAGGTTGCCAGCGCACAACGTGCAGTGGAATTTTTTCACTGGCTAAATGGCTAATCCTCGCTACAATAGTCTGGCAAATCCCTCTGCTTTTCTTCTTGCTGCCACATATGGCGGCTTTTTTAGTCCTCCAATAACAACAATATAAAGGTGTTTACGTGCAGAAGTATTTTATTGAAGCGCGTCAGTTATTAGCACTGGCTATACCCGTTATACTCGCCCAGGTGGCGCAAACCGCCATGGGCTTCGTCGATACCGTGATGGCGGGTGGCTATAGCGCCACCGACATGGCGGCCGTCGCCATCGGCACCTCTATCTGGCTACCGGCGATCCTCTTTGGCCACGGCCTGCTGCTGGCCCTGACGCCCGTTATTGCCCAACTGAATGGTTCCGGCCGCCGCGAGCGTATCGCTCACCAGGTACGCCAGGGGTTCTGGCTGGCTGGCTTCGTCTCCCTCATGGTGATGGTCGTGCTGTGGAACGCCGGTTACATTATCAGCTCAATGCATAACATCGACCCGGCGATGGCAGATAAGGCGGTCGGCTACCTGCGGGCGCTGCTGTGGGGCGCGCCCGGCTATCTGTTCTTTCAGGTCGCTCGCAACCAGTGTGAAGGCCTGGCGAAAACCAAGCCGGGTATGGTAATGGGATTTATCGGTCTGCTGGTCAACATTCCGGTGAACTATATTTTTATCTATGGCCACTTTGGGATGCCGGAGCTCGGCGGTATCGGCTGCGGCGTGGCGACGGCATCGGTTTACTGGGTCATGTTTTTCAGCATGCTCTTCTGGGTGCGCCGCGCGCGTTCGATGCGCGATATTCATCACACAGAGCGCTTCAGCAAACCGGATTTCGCCGTCATCCAGCGTCTGGTACAGCTGGGCCTGCCGATTGCGCTGGCGCTGTTTTTCGAAGTGACTCTCTTCGCCGTCGTGGCGCTGCTGGTTTCGCCGTTGGGGATCGTTGACGTCGCCGGGCATCAGATAGCCCTCAACTTCAGCTCGCTGATGTTCGTCTTGCCGCTCTCGCTGGCGGCAGCGGTGACCATTCGCGTCGGTTTCCGTCTCGGGCAGGGTTCCACGCTGGAGGCGCAGACCTCAGCCAGAACCGGCGTCGGCGTCGGGGTGTGCATGGCCGTTTTCACGGCGGTTTTCACCATTCTGATGCGCAAGCAAATCGCGCTGCTGTATAACGATAATCCCGAGGTGGTTACCCTCGCGTCCCAGCTGATGCTGCTGGCGGCGATCTACCAGATTTCCGACTCCATTCAGGTGATCGGCAGCGGGATTCTGCGCGGCTACAAAGACACGCGTTCCATCTTCTTTATCACCTTTACCGCCTACTGGGTATTGGGACTGCCGAGCGGCTACCTGCTGGCGCTAACCGATATCGTGGTACCGCGCATGGGCCCCGCCGGGTTCTGGTGCGGCTTTATTATTGGCCTCACCTCCGCCGCCGTAATGATGATGCTGCGCATGCGTTTCCTGCAGCGTCAGCCTTCCAGCGTCATTTTACAACGCGCGGCGCGCTAGCCCGTCCCGGAAGCAATGTCGCTATCCAACGGCGCTGATTCAGCGCCGTTTTCTCATGCTGGTGAAGAAATATTCTTTTGCATCAGTAAAATATAACCAATATGGATAAAACTTCTGCGATCGTGAGAAATCTGGAAGAAAAGTGACGTTTGCCTCTTGCCACAACCCCTCCCTCCCGCTAATATGCGTCCCCGTTGCCACTGCAACATTGCGTTCATAGCTCAGTTGGTTAGAGCACCACCTTGACATGGTGGGGGTCGTTGGTTCGAGTCCAATTAAACGCACCACCTTGCATTTTTATGCGTCTGTAGCTCAGTTGGTTAGAGCACCACCTTGACATGGTGGGGGTCGATGGTTCGAGTCCATTCAGACGCACCAATCCGCTACCTCTCTGTAATTTCTGTATTTTTAATCTGAAACTTACTGCTTTCGTTTGCCAGAACTTTTGTGTGCGGAACAAGATTTTATCCTTGCATATTCCATACCAGTCCAGACTCGTGCAGGGGCATCCAGCGCATTTAAGTACATTTTTAAGTATATCGAAAATGGCCTTTCAGCTCCCGTATGACGGGATAAAACACCCTTTCACCGGGCCATTTTTTTATTTTTTCAGCGGAAAAGTATTTCAGAATTTAAAAATTCAGACATAGATATTACAGAGTATTGCAGACTGAGTGAGGTGAATATTATGCCACTATCTGATACTGCTATTCGCAATGCTGATATACGCTCTAAAAACTACTCACTGACCGACATGGACGGGCTTTCCCTGTTTGTCAGCAAAACAGGTACCAAAAGCTGGCACTTTCGCTATTACCAGAATGGAAAACAGAACCGTCTGAGTTTTGGCTCTTACCCTGAAATTTCATTAAGCGAGGCTCGCGTTTTACGACACCCACTCGTACTTCAACCTCTGGGGCCTGCAAAACACCTCCGACGATCTGATTGTGAATATCCTTATGGGCGTGATGTTCCTGGTGTTACCCGCATTCTGGCTGGGGGCGCTGACGTGGGCGGGCGTCAGGATCGGCGCGGCAGTAACCGGCTCTATCAATGGTGGAACAGCAGAAATTAACGTAGATTCATGTCATAAGCCATCCGTCTTACTCCCTCGGGACTCCTGCCGAGTATGGAAGCGATCTTACTGACAGGCATGATGCCGTGATGGTCTTTTAAAAACTGACGTTCCTGATTGCTCCAGTTACTGACCGTCACGCCCAGATGGCAGGCTTGTGAGTTAATCGCCAGCCTTGTTCTGCCGGGCAACAGTACCTGCATATAATCCAGCCCCTTATGATAATGCAGACGGATCAGCGACCGTTCGTCTTCAATCCAGGGCCGGGAACCCGGTTTACCCACCCCGGATGTAAGCGCTATTCGTTGCATAGCGCCAGCGCTTCGCCCCAGTTTTATGGCGATCTCCTCTGTCGGAAGCCGCCCATAGTGTTGTTCAACATACTGAATATCTTTAATCGTCCATGGGGACAGATGATTTCGCCGGTTTTGCGCTTTACCTGCCATCAGTTCGACTCCCTGTTACCTTCCTGCTCCCTGACAAACGGGATTTTTTGCTTAACGACGGAATGTGCCGGGATCACTGGCACCCGGGTCTGTTTCTGAATGAACATCCCCACCCTGGTTCGACACCTTTCCCAGTATGTGGCTCAACGAATCCAGATGACGTGAGACTTGTTCTGCATTACTCGCGTTAGCGTTCTCCTGGGGGGGAACAAGCTGTCGCAGTTGCTCTTCAACCGGCACTGCGCTGGCAAACGAACTCGTTATCTGCCAGACCATCGTCTTCAGCTCGCTTCCCGTCAGGTATTTTCCCTTCTGGTGATCCAGCGCATCAAGCTGGGCCGACAGCGCCCGGAGTTGCGTCATTCCCTCATGCCAGCCCTGGAGCTGGCTGGCTGGCAGCGTCCGGGCTCCCTGATATTGCTCCCAGCGCTTTACCAGCTCACGGGTTGCCGGATCGTCCGGCCACAGCGCTTTCGCCTGCGACACCAGTCCCTGACCATAGCGAAGCCGCCATCCTGGCGACTGGTTCATGATCCCGTTGACCTGGTTCGTGATTCGCTCAAGCCACATGGCAGAATCTGTCCGGCCGTTACCCGTTTCCCTGAACGCAGCGATTTGCGGGGCCGTCATGGGTTCGGGCAGCGAGGCAACGGAGGCAGCCAGGGTTTTTGTGGCGTCATCCGGTTGATGCAGAACCAGCCATCCGGAGGCAATTGCTGCGCTCAGCACCAGTGAGGCTGCCATGCCAGCCACAAAAACGGGCCACCGTTTTGGCTTAACCGACAAAGCCTCTGTCACCTGAACCTCCACGTCGGGATTTTTGTGGATGACATAGACCAGCCGGCTGGCAGGTGGAGCCACTTCGTCACCACGCACCAGCCTCTTCTCAGGAAACGCGATACCCTGGCCGGCCTCCTCCTGCAGAGGACTGTTTTCCAGTCTGTTCAGGGCACTGCGTATTTGTTGCACCAGGGGTGCCGGATGACAGGCGTGCCTGAGTTCCTGACGCTTCAGAATGTCGTCCAGCGCCTGCAGGTGCCTTTCAGCCAGCTCAAGTGCGGTGACATCAGCAGGCTGCAGTGACCAGGTGCGGAAAAGTTTCTGTACGCGCTGAAAAAGTCCGCTCAGAATTTCAGCCCGGGCATGCACCGGCTGCGGCCAGAGCTGAGCCCACTGGTAGCCCAGCAGCGCGGTCAGTATGTCCAGCCCCTCGTTAAGCCCGCTGACCCGCGCCAGATGGCTGCGGGCAAGGGTATACCAGGCACCGGTCTGCAGCTCCACACCGTTAATCTGGAACAGGGAGAGCGACAGTGTTTCCACCTTCTTCCAGTCGACGTCCGGGCGTGCCGGGTGCGTCAGGTTGCTCATTTCATCGCGCAGCGCCGTAAACTGAGGCAGTGAACGCGGATCGCCGCCGGTTCTCACCGGGCAGGGTTGTTCGTCATGCATGTTTAGGTTATCCGTGGGCATAATCAGGGGTTACTCAGGAAGCAAAGGGACAATCATCGTAAAGAATGCCTCTTCATCAAACCGGGCAGGATTTTCGCCCTGCGCGCCGGCTGGACACCAGGTCCAGTCATTCTGCCCGCCACTGCGCATAAACAGACGGTACAGGGGCCGGATATCGCCACCTGCATACAGGCAGACCTCCATGCAGCCCGTCACGCCCTGCCCGTACAGAAAAATGGGGGTAAACCGGATACTCCGCTGCGCGTAGCGCAAAGTCATACCCGGCATCGAAAACGCGCTCCCGCCAGTCAGGAACTCAATCAGGGAAGTGGTTGTGGCTTCGGTGCTAATTCCTGTTCCGGCAAGCCACGTTTCCATGGACGCCTGAAGCTGGCTTATCCGCTCACGAAACGCCGCGATATCCGCTTCTGCCTTTGTGTCAAAGGCTTCGCTGCGGGGATGCTGATCCTGCAGTTTTTTAAAAAATCGTGATTTTGCCGACATGCTTTTACTGTCCGTCAGGAGATTAGAGGCGGGTCTGCGCATCAAGATACTGCTGCTGCCGGAGGTGGCGTATCAGCACACGGCCTTCGGGCATGAACGCCGTGCCGTAGCGCACCAGGCCGATGCCCCGAAGTTCGGCATCAATGGCATAACGCAATTCACCCGGAGTATTTTGCTCAAGCAGAACCACATCAATTTTTTTAAGCCTCGGCTCGTACTTCAGCAGTACAGCCGATAACGTTCCCATCAGTTCATGGGCAGTCCCCGGCATCCCCTGCAGGATTTTGGTCATATCCGGCAGACCGTAGTCCGGCAGGTGCGCCAGCGTACCGGCGCGGCAGTTGAGGATACGCTGCATATTGTCCAGCACAGAAATGATGGTCTGGTTCTGCTCACTGACCTGATGCAGGTCAAGGCCGCCGGTGAAGTTGCCATAAAGTGTTTCATACAATGAAGGTCGGGGTGACTCACTCATCTTTCAGTACCTGCAGGGTCAGCCGGTTGTTGCCCGCTTCGATGACGCGTGCCTTATCCGGATCAAGGTCATCGCGGCTCAGCACCACCCGCCAGGTGTTGTTCTCCTGGTCCGGCGACATAAACATGCCAGCCACCGCCACATACTGCGCAGTTTCCTCCATCGGCATATCCACCATCACCGCCCCACCCGGCTGCAGACGAATATCTTTCTCCGCTACCAGGTCTGCTTTAATAGCCTGGCTGTCAGCCTTAAACAGTGACGGGTAGTCCGTCGTGTCGAAGGTTTTCCGGTCCCTGAGCTGGTAAATACGTACCACCGTCGACAGTGCCACGCCGCGGGCATTGCTGTTGACGGCCTCGCGGGCGCGAATATCCAGATGCAGGGTCTTTATCTGCTTATAAAAAATTGATTTGGTCACGGCAACAGTGCCGTCTGTCACTTTTTGCGTCAGCCCACAGCCAGCGAGTATCAGTGTGATACCCGCGGCCAGCGCAATCTGAGGAAAATTACCAGCGGTAATCGCCATCTTCATCGGTCTCCCTGTGGTGAATATTTTCCTGTACCCGCTCATAGCGGCCAAGATTGATGGTTATGATTTTGGGGTGTACGACGGTATTCGTCGCATTCAGCGGCCGCATCACGGCGGTGCGGCCCAGCTGCACTGCGCCAGCGTTGGGTTTAGTACTGATCGCCGCATCCGGAAGCAGGCGACGGTCGACACATAACTGCAGGCGGACATCGAGCCGTGGGCCAAGATACACATGCAGCAGCGCCATTAAATCCGTGTGAAGCTCCCCGCCCGGTAGCCAGCCCGGCACTTCAGCCGGATCAGTGGTGGTCAGACGCATCAGCACCTGGCTGTTCACATCGGTGGCATAGTTACCCATCACAGGACGGTTTGTCAGGGTGACGGGCTGGCTGACGCTCATGGTCAGGGGCTTCTTCAGCGGCACGCGGCGTTTGTCGTGGTGCCAGATTTTTACCTGCGTGCCGGGTGCCAGCAGACGCACCAGTGAGGCCATGCCTTCTGCAGTCCGCCCCGGCAGCATCATGACCGGCAGCAGCGCCAGAAAGCGTGAGGCTGGCGCGGCGATACTGTCCGTACAGCCGTCAATCCCGAGCCCGGCCAGCCCCAGCAGGTACTGCGAGGTTTTGTCCTTACCGCCTTCCTCAAAGGTCGCCGGATACGAATATTTCCGCCAGATGCGGTAGTACTGGGCAATCAGCCGGTGATTGAAGATATCGAGGAAATCCGCCGTGGCTTCGTATCCTTCCCGCCGCTGGGTGATATCATCGATGTAGTGCGTCGGCAGCGGAGACTCCACGCCGTAGAGCCCCATAAAGGTGATACGTACCGTCGGCGGCAGATGGGGATTTTCAGGCGGTTCAATCCCTTTGATTTCGGAGGCCGGGAAGCCCATCCCCGGGTGTGGCCGAAAACGTACCGGCTCATGACGTACATGCCAGGTGCTGCCCGTAACCGGTTTGTCCGGCTGGCTCTGCTCCAGCAACTGACAGAAGCGGTAAAAGTTGATACAGGGCAGCCGGTCACCCAGCCGCTCCATCAGCCTGGCAGGCGCGGACTGTGATTCTCTTTCCACCGGATGCATTTTCCTTCTGGCTGAACAATGAGGGTGAGCTGGTTAAACTGGTTCATGTCGGCATACAGCGCAAAGAAACGGTTGAGCATTTCTCCGAACAGGTGAATATCGCCCTCACCGGTGAAGCCGTTGCTGTCGAGGGTTACTTCAATATCCAGCCCCCGCAGCAGGTAGCCCTGCTCAAAACGTTGCAGGCGGTGGTGTTCCACCTGCTGAATTGCCTCCAGACGGCGGGTGTTCAGTTCATCTTCCTGCCAGTTATAGAGCGCAAGCGTCCCGCGCAGCACTTCAGCGGTACTCAGCATATTCAGGAACCCGGAGCCAAGGTGGCTCAGCACCCGCCAGTGGAATCGGTCTTCCGCAGGCGGGTAAACCGGCAGCGTCGGTTTGCAGAGGTTGCGTACCGAAAGCGGTGTACTGACCACCTGCTCACAGCGATCCAGCAGCGTGCTCTGCAATGCCCGGCGTGGTAACTGGCCGTTGGTGCCGGTGATTTGCAGCAACACGGCTTCGCGGTCAAGGAGACGGTCATCTTCCCACTGGTGACCGCCGAGGATAAGCCAGGTGTCATACAGCCCGGTCACACTGCGCTTCACGCGGGTATGGTAGTAACGCGGTGGCGCCTGGCGGCGCATCATCCCGCCTTTATGACGGAAGGAGCTGAACGGCACATACTCCGCGTCGTTCGTCCGGTTTGAGCCGGTGACCGAATCCACCGAATAAATCTCAGTGTGTCCGTCCTGCAGCCGTTTGGGTCGCAGCAGGTACTCACTTTCGAGGCCCGTAATGGTGAGCGGGTCCGCCTCCAGGGTGAACAGGTTAATCACCGGCACGCAGTGCAGTCGAACCGCATCATCGGTGACCGGCAGATCAGACGGCCACGGCGTGCTGAACACCACTTCGATGTCGAAGTACTCTGCCCCGGCAGGCGGCGTGATGCCGTCCAGACCATTAAAGTGGACAAACATAAACTTGTCGCGGAAGGTGAAGTACTCCAGCAGCAGCTGATAGCCGCTGAAAGCAGTATCCCCCTTCGGCCACAGCCCGTCATCCTCCGCAAATCCTCCCGGCGAGAAGTAACCGTCAAGCCGGATACGATCGGTCTGCCCGGGCAGGCGCATATACAGGGCAGCCTGGCGTTTCGTCAGCATCAGGTGCAGCTGACTGCTGACGGGCGCATCTGCGCCGAGATAGAGGCTCAGGCGGCTGAGGTCGGCATGCGACCAGTCCGCCTGACTACTGCAGGCCATGCGGAGCCGCAACAGAGAACGTCCGTCAGGCTCGGTGGTCATGGTGACCGCTGAGACACTCAGGGGATTGAGCACTACATCCTGCGAGGTGCGATAGCGGCAGACCGTGTTCTTCGGTCCCACCGGGCGGGAATACACCTCCAGCCCCGCAGGCACCACTTCCGCCATTTTCATGGCATGCAGCGCCGGGGTAAGTGCCACCACGGACAGCGACGGGATGGTGCGCAGATAGTGGGGCCAGAGCATGCTGACCAGTCCCTCGGTGAATTCCGGCAGGTCGTCGTCAATCTTTTCGCGCAGTCGCCCCATCGAGAAAGCAAAGCCTTCAAACAGGCGTTCGACATACGGATCGGGTGTTCCGGCTTTATCCAGGTCGAGCATCGCTGCGCGATCGGGGTGGGTCTGCGCGAACTCTTTCGCGGCTTCACGCAGGTAGCGCATTTCCGCATCAAAATAGCGCAGGGTTAAATCTTCCATAAGACACCTGTTTGATTAATGTCCGAATGGTGAAGGACCATTAATGAGTTGAAGCAGACTTAATGATATCGGGAAAAAAACAATATCAGCAGTGAGTGCTAACGGGGTAACGACAATATTGGTCGCCAGATTGACGGGGTGAAAATCGGTTCCAGACTCCAGCGAATAAAACTGTACGTTGCAGGCACTGCATGAAGACCTGGACGGCTGCCGTAACGCGTGCATCAGCGGACGTTTCCGCCATCACGGTATTGTCTTCAAAACTATTCAGGTCACCAATTTCAGCAACCGGTGTTAAATTAATTTTGTTGAACAGTGAGGCGTAGACGCCATTCTGTGGCAGCGTCTTTTCAATTGTCGCGCCACCTGTATAATTCTGGGGTTCATTATTGACTGACATAAGCATTTTACTCGTGATTATTCCGTTAACGGGTTCCGGTAATTATCCCTGAACCGGGGCAAGCGCATTCAGCTCACTGCGCAGTTCATCAGTAAGTCCCGGGTCCTTTAAAATAGTTTCCAGCTCTTTCCTGAAAGTGACGTTATCCAGAAGATTGGATTTCAAATCACGCAGCAAATTACGCATGGCGAGCATCGCACGGAGCTGCGGTATTTGACGTGCCACCGCCTCTGGCTCAAAATCCTTCATATTCTGAAAAGCCAGCTTCACGTTTTCTTCAGAGCCATCGTTGGCGAGGGTATTTTTAACGGTGATACTAACTTCGGGATGGAGATCAGCGAGAACGCTGTTGAAGTTATTTTTATTGATGTTGATTTTTTCGCGCTCTGAAAGGGTCCCTTCCGCTCTGCCATTGCTGTAATCGCCGACAGCCAGCAGCTTCAGCGGCAGCTCAACTTTCTTCTGAGCGCCCCCCGTGACCAGATCCAGTTTTATATTTACGCGCGCGCGGGGTATCTCGTTCTGAAATGATTCAGACATGGTTATTTATCTCCTGAATAAATTAATCCCTTGTTGGGTTGAGTATCACCAAAAAATGCAGGGGCTTTTATTTTAACCAGTAATTTTCGGTAAGGTAAAGCGGATGAAAAAGAAAAATGAATTTCAGTGAAACGTACTAACATTTAATCCAGACTTAACTACTGCCCCCTGACTGGCTTTGAGTGCTAAAGAACCTGGCCGTCCGCTTAATGTAAAATGAAAAACCCTGCCAATTAATAATTTTCACGGAAATGTTACAGGAAAATGCTTAATACTGAAAAGTCCTAAAACTGTCCAATACTGGACATATCATTAAAATTCGGGATAACCAGAGATACCATTTATTCTTTTCGGCACATCGGATATAAGACAATCATCCACAGGATGCATGGAAGATGTAGTATCTACAAAACCCCGTTCACTTCGTTTGACGAGGTCACTCTGTATAACGACAGTGAAATTATCTCCTGGCTGGAATGTGGCAAGCCTCTGCAGTTTTTGCCCAGCCATATCGGGTTTGTGCCTGGGCAAAGTGCGTACGCGTATCGAGATAAGTGGAATATCCCCCGGAGTATGCCCCTGGCCGGTACGGACTGCAGCCAGCCGCTGCATCATATCCCCGATGAAATCAGCGGGCGACTGGACGACATCCCGGCGCAGTTCGTGGTAAAGCGTTACGTCCGCCCGCAGTACGGCTGTGACGGCTGCCAGCGCGTGGTCTCAGGCCGTCTGCCCGCGCAGATTATCCCTAAGAGTATCCCTGAAGCCGGTCTGGTGGCGCAGGTGCTGGTCAGCAAGTACTGCGACCGCCAGTCGCTGTATCACCAGCAGCGACAGCGGGATGCAGAACCGGCCAGTGTCGTCATCGCGAGTTCGCCGGAACGATACGTCCATCCCACCTACTGCGATCCTGTTGCCAGCGGCTGTGTGGATGGGCGTAATGGCGTCGCTGGCGGTGGGGAGTTTTAAGCGGTATGTGTGATGGTTATCAAGATTTGTCAGAAAGAACAAATCCACCCTCGCCAAAGTGTCTGGATGGATTGATGGCTCCGTTTCATAGTATCGCGCTATCTGCGGGTTCATCATTGCATTTGCGAACATCAGCACACAATTCCCTTACATAAATGGGTTAAATCTAAAGGCTCTACGATGAGTAGATCGTTGAGTACACCAACAGAGGAAAACACCATGAATATATTTTAAATTCATGAGGTTGTGCGTTATATCCATTTTCAATTAACGCACCATAATGCGTCCGTAGCTCAGTTGGTTAGAGCACCACCTTGACATGGTGGGGGTCGGTGGTTCGAGTCCACTCGGACGCACCATTTCACAGTCTCGTGCTCTGGTGCCTTTATCTCCCGCATTGAAATATCCGAAAATTAGCCTTGCTCATTTTCTTTATATTTTCTGATTTTTCTCAATTCTACAGCGAATAATATCCAGTAGTCGGCGAATTATTTTCAGCGATTATGTAAATTGACGTAAAGCCCTGCGCCGCGTCTACGCTATATTTATTAACGCAGCGGCCCCGCCGATATTCTCTCGCTAATAAAAATCTTTCGTTAGATCATAACCCGTTATGCTGACATTCATTAAAAACAAGCGAAACGGTAACAGCAGCGCAATTCAAAGTATTTCAAAAAATATCACCACAAACTGGTTTGACTGTTCAAAAATACCGACTAGATTTAATTTCTGAACGACAACGGATACGTAATTAAATCGTATCTACCTGACATAAACTCACAGAGGTATGAAAATATGGCAGAACATCGTGGTGGTTCCGGTAATTTCGCTGAAGACCGTGATAAAGCATCTGAAGCAGGACGTAAAGGCGGTCAGCACAGCGGTGGTAACTTTAAAAACGATCCGCAGCGCGCATCTGAGGCCGGTAAAAAAGGCGGCCAAAATAGCCACGGCGGCGGGCGTAAATCTGATAATTCCTGATATTAATCGCCTCATTCTCTTGTAACTAAAAGAGTAACCTGCGAGTCTGCGGACTCGCAGTTATTCTCCGTTTATAAAGGTAATTAATATGAACATGAAGAGCATAGAAGACGTTTTTATTCATCTTTTATCGGATACGTATAGCGCAGAAAAACAATTAACCCGCGGCCTGGCGAAACTCGCCAGAGCGGCGTCCAGCGAACAGCTTAGCGCCGCGTTCAAGGCCCACCTGGAGGAGACCCAGGGGCAAATTGAACGTATCGATCAAATTGTCGAGCAAGAGCCTGATATCAAAATTAAACGGATGAAATGCGTGGCGATGGAGGGGCTGATTGAAGAAGCTAACGAAGTTATTGAGAGCACGGAGAAAAATGAAGTGCGAGATGCGGCATTAATTGCCGCTGCGCAAAAGGTTGAACATTATGAAATTGCCAGCTACGGCACTCTCGCCACTTTAGCAGAACAGCTTGGCTATAAAAAAGCGGTTAAACTTTTAGCGGAAACGTTAGAAGAAGAAAAATCAACCGACCTTAAATTAACTGACCTGGCGGTCGGCAATATTAATAAAGGCGCCCAAAATAAATAGCCAGATAGTAAATCAATTTTAAGGAGTTGATTATGAATTATCTTGAACATTATCACGACTGGCTACGCGATGCGCATGCAATGGAAAAGCAGGCAGAATCTATGCTGGAGTCCATGGCGAGCCGCATCGATAATTATCCTGACCTGCGCAGCAGAATTCAACAGCACGTAACTGAAACCAAACGCCAAATTACGGTACTGGAGGAGATTCTGGATCGTAATAATATATCACGCTCGGTGCTGAAGGATTCCATGAGCAAAATGGCCGCGTTGGGCCAATCCATTGGCGGGATGTTCCCTTCCGATGAAATCGTTAAAGGGTCAATTAGCGGTTATGTATTTGAGCAGTTTGAAATTGCCTGTTATACCTCCCTGCTTGCCGCAGCGAATAAAGCCGGCGACACCGCCTCAATCCCCGCCATCGAATCGATTCTGGCAGAAGAGCGGGCCATGGCCGACTGGCTGCTGAAACATATTCCGCAAACAACGGAAGAGTTCCTTCTGCGCTCTGAAGCCGAAGGCGTTGAAGCGAAAAAATAAGCAATAAGGATAAGAGCCTATGTTCCGACACGTTAAGCAGCTTCAGTATACCGTAAGGGTCGCCGAGCCGAATCCGGGACTGGCGAACCTTCTTCTGGAACAATTCGGCGGTCCCCAGGGCGAACTGGCCGCCGCATGCCGGTATTTTACTCAGGGCCTGAGTGATGACGATCCGGGCCGTAAAGATATGCTGATGGACATAGCCACCGAAGAGCTGAGCCACCTTGAAATTATCGGCTCGCTGGTTGGCATGCTCAATAAAGGGGCCAAAGGCGCCCTGGCGGAAGGCGCGGAAAACGAAGCCGACCTGTACCGCTCGCTTACCGCTAACGGTAACGACAGCCATATCACCTCTTTGCTATATGGCGCAGGCACGCCGCTGACCAACTCCGCCGGGGTGCCCTGGACCGCCGCCTATATTGATACGATTGGTGAGCCAACCGCGGATTTACGCTCCAACGTGGCGGCCGAGGCGCGAGCCAAAATCATTTATGAGCGCCTGATCAACGTCACTGATGACCCCGGAGTCAAGGATGCGCTGGCCTTTCTGATGACCCGGGAAGCCGCTCATCAGCTCTCTTTCGAAAAAGCGCTCCAGTCCATCAGAAACAACTATCCGCCGGGGAAATTACCACCCGTCACTGAATACGCCAGCACCTACTACAATATGTCAGAGGGCGACGACATTCGCGGTAGCTGGAATAGCGATCGGCACTTTGAGTATGTGGCCAATCCACAGCCTGCAGTGGATGGCGGAGAGGGTGGCGCCAGCGTTAAGCTAACGGCCAAACAAAAGGCCCTGGCGAAAACCATGGCGAAACGGACCCAATCCGATCCGGATGGCGATCCTCTTACCGGTGCAGAGCTTGGCGCAGGCAAGAAAAGCCCTGGTCCTCGATAACCTGCTGTGAATCACTTCCCCCTGCTCGATTCGGGGGGTGTTCTGTGATGGGGTCCGGAATATGTTTGAACTCGACGCGTTTAATCTGGCTCGGCTGCAGTTCGCATTTACCGTCTCTTTTCATATCCTTTTTCCGGCGATTACCATCGGACTGGCCAGCTATCTGGTGGTGCTGGAGGGGATGTGGCTGCGGACAAAAGATGACGTCTGGCGCTCATTGTATAATTTCTGGCTGAAAATTTTTGCCGTTAATTTCGGGATGGGCGTGGTTTCAGGCCTGGTCATGGCTTATCAATTTGGCACCAACTGGAGCGGTTTCTCACAGTTTGCCGGTAGTATTACCGGTCCCCTGCTGCTTTACGAAGTGCTCACCGCCTTTTTTCTCGAAGCCGGTTTCTTAGGCGTTATGCTCTTTGGCTGGAACAAAGTTCCTCCCGGCCTGCACTTCTTCACCACCTGCATGGTGGCGCTGGGCACGCTGATGTCAACCTTCTGGATCCTCGCGTCAAATAGCTGGATGCAGACGCCGCAGGGTTTTACCATTGAAAACGGTCACGTCATTCCCCAGGACTGGCTGGCGATTATCTTTAACCCTTCTTTCCCCTATCGTCTGTCCCATATGGCGATTGCCGCTTTTCTCAGCAGCGCGATGTTCGTCGGCGCCTCCGCCGCCTGGCATCTTCTGCGCGGCAATGATACGCCGGCCATACGTAAAATGTTTTCCATGGCGATGTGGATGGCCCTGCTGGTCGCGCCGGTCCAGGCTATCGTTGGCGATATGCACGGGCTCAACACGCTTGAACATCAGCCGGCAAAAATCGCTGCCATAGAAGGCCACTGGGAGAACAAACCCGGAGAAGCCACCCCGCTGCTGCTGTTTGGCGTGCCCGATATGGATGAAGAACGCACCAAATACGGGCTGGAAATCCCTGCGCTTGGCAGCCTGATCCTCACCCATAGCCTGAACAAGCAGGTCCCGGCGCTGAAAGATTTTCCGCCGCAGAATCGGCCAAACTCCCTTATCGTTTTCTGGTCTTTCCGCATCATGGTCGGCATGGGCATGTTGATGATTGCCCTCGGAGTATGGAGCCTGTGGCTCCGCTACCGGCAGCGTCTTTTTCACTCCCGCGCCTTTCAATGGTTTGCGCTGGCGATGGGGCCGGCGGGACTGCTGGCGCTGCTGGCCGGCTGGATCACGACCGAAGCGGGACGCCAGCCCTGGGTCATCTATGGTTTATTACGCACCCGGGATGCGGTCTCTCTCCACAGCACAGCGCAAATGATCGTTAGCCTGCTGGTCTTTATCGTAGTGTACTGTTCGGTATTTGGCGTAGGTTATTACTACATTGTCCGGCTGATTCAGAAAGGGCCTCAGCCCGTCAGCGAATTGACATCGACAACCTCCGGTACGCCGGCTCGCCCCCTTTCCGCCGCAGAGGCCGTGCCTGAAGAGGAGACTCGCTAATGGGCATCGATATCCCCGTTATCTGGTTTGTCATCATAGTGTTTGCCACGCTGATGTATATCGTTATGGACGGCTTCGATCTCGGCATCGGAATCGTCTTCAGCTTTGTGCCCAACGCCAACGAGCGCGACGTGATGATGAACAGCGTCGCCCCGGTGTGGGACGGCAATGAGACATGGCTTGTGCTGGGCGGCGCGGGGCTATTCGGCGCCTTTCCGCTGGCCTACGCCGTCATCACCGATGCGCTAACGATTCCGCTCACCGCTATGTTAATTGGTCTGATCTTTCGCGGCGTCGCCTTCGAATTTCGTTTTAAGGCCACCCCCTCTCATCAAAAATTCTGGGATTACTCATTTGTGGGCGGCTCGTTGTTGGCCACCTTTAGCCAGGGGATCGTCGTGGGTGCGGTCATTAGCGGCTTTGACGTTGCCGACCGCAGGTTCATCGGCTCAGCGCTGGGCTGGCTGACGCCCTTTAGCTTGTTCTGCGGCTTAGGGCTGGTGGTAGCTTATACACTTCTCGGCACCACCTGGCTGATTATGAAAAGCGAAGGCGCGCTGCAGCAGCGCATGCGTGAGCTGACCCGTCACACGCTTCTGGCGCTGATGGCGGTTATCGCCGTGGTCAGCGTCTGGACGCCGCTGGGCTGGCCGTCCGTTGCTGAACGCTGGTTTACCCTGCCTAATTTCTACTGGTTTGTGCCCGTCCCCATTCTGGTACTGGTCTTTAGCCTGTGGATCTGGCGCCTGAGCGTTCACCCCGCGAGCCACGCCCGCCCTTTCCTCCTGACGCTTGGGCTTATTTTTCTCGGCTTCAGCGGCCTGGGCATCAGTCTGTGGCCCAATATCATCCCTCCGCATATCACGCTGTGGGAAGCCTCCGCGCCGCCGGCCAGCCAGCTATTTATGCTGGTAGGAACCCTGCTTATCATTCCGGTGATTTTGGTTTACACCGCATGGAGCTACTACGTATTCCGCGGCAAAGTTTCCGGAAATGAAGGCTATCACTGAGGTGGGCTATGGCTGACTGGCATACGCGGGCCATTATCTATCAGATTGATTCAGCGCTGTTTTACGATCTTAACGGCGATGGCTGCGGCGATATCGCCGGGATCGCGGCGAAGCTGCGCTATATTCGCCGGCTGGGCGCAACGGTGATCTGGATAACGCCCTTCTACCTTACGCCGTTTCTGGATGAGGGTTATGATGTCAGCGACCATCTGCAGGTCGATCCGCGATTTGGTCAACTGGCGGATATCATTGCTTTTATCGAGCAGGCCCGCGAATCAGGCATGCAGGTTGTTATTGAATTGCTGATCCAGCACACCTCCGACGCCCATCCCTGGTTTCAACAAGCGCGGCGCAGCCGTCGCTCGCCGTTCCGCGACTATTATCTGTGGGCAGATAGCGATGATGACGCTACGCCGCCCATGTTTCCCGGCGTCGAAGAGAGCATCTGGTCGTGGGATGACGAAGCCGGGCAATATTTTCGCCATATGTTTTACCGCCATGAACCCGATCTCAATCTGGCCTCTCCCGCGGTGATCAAAGAGGTCGAAAATATCGTTATCTTTTGGCTAAAGCTAGGAGTTTCCGGCTTTCGTCTGGATGCCGCCTCGCATTTGACGAAACAGGCCGGACGCGGCGAGGAGAAACGCGGGCTATGGCTCCTGGAACATCTGCGTCGGCTGGTTGAACGACATAATCCGCAGGCTATACTGCTCGGCGAAGTCGACGTTGAGGTGGCGCAGTATCGCGACTATTTTGGCGATAATAACCGACTTAACATGGTACTTAACTTCTGGCTGAACAAATATTTTTACGTCAGCCTCGCCAGCCAGAGCGCCCGCCCGCTGATCGACGCCATCAAGAAAATGGTGGTGCCTCCTGACGCCTGCTGCTTCGCAAACTGGCTACGCAACCACGATGAACTGGATCTTGAAGGGATCGGTAACAAGAACAAGCAGACCGTGCTGGATGCCTTCGCGCCGGATAAGGAGATGAACGTTTATCAGCGCGGTATTCGCCGCCGGCTGGCGCCCATGCTGAACGGCGACCGGCGGCGGCTGGCGTTCTGTCATGCCGTGCTTTTTTCGCTGCCCGGCGTACCGATCATGCGCTACGGGGATGAGATCGGCATGGGTGACGACCTGGCGCTGGAAGAGCGCTACGCGGTGCGTACGCCGATGCAGTGGGCCGGTTCAGCGGGCGGCGGCTTCTCCGCAGCCGATCCGCAGACGTTTGTGGCTCCCATGATCGACCGGGGACCGTTTCGCTATCAGAAAGTCAACGTCGCTGATTCCCTGCTGCACCGCCATTCTCTCCTGCACCGTATTATTGATATCGCCAATACGCGGTCAGAATTCCCGGAAATCGCCGTTGCGCCTTTCCGCATCATTAGCACCGATCGGCAGGCGATTCTCGGGATCTGCTACGATGACCACGAGCGCAGCGTCATCGCCTTTCTTAATTTCAGTGATAAACCGCTGCGTTTTACCGCGAAAGGGATCGCCGCGGCGGTGTGGACGCCCTGCCTGGCCGACAAAACCTACGCGGACGCGCTCACTCCCGGTAAGCAGGCTAAGCTGGAGATTAGCGCATATGGCTATCGATGGTTCTGGACCAACAGTAGCGCGCTGCGTTAGCGTTTTTTACGCGAGATAAACCATTTTGCTAAAAGTACCGCTGCCGCGCCGCCCAGCAGCGCTTTTCCCGGCACGCCGGAAGTGATGGCGGTGGCGCGATATTTCGCCTCAGAGGAAAAACGCCCGTGCGTTTTATGCAATCCGCTGACCGGCTGTTCGAGATAGTCCTGACGATCATCGGCATTCAAGCGCCGGGTCATTTGCCCTTCCCACGCTTTTTTGACCATCAGCCGGTCAAGGAAGCCCGGAAAAAGAAATTGCCCAATAATGGACTGAATCGTGCTGCTCCCTACCCAGAGTTCGCGTACGGGCCGGCGCGCGACGTTGAAGATAGCCTGGGCGGCCACTTCCGGCTGAAATACCGGCGGCACCGGGCGCATCGCCCAGGCAAACTTATTGCGCGCCCACTCGAACTGCGGCGTATTCAGCCCCGGCATCTGTACCATCGCAATACTCACGCCGCTATTTTCATGCATCAGCTCCGTACGCACCGCATCGGTAAAGCCCCGAATCGCGGCCTTTGCCCCGCAGTAGGCGGACTGTAGCGGAATGGAGCGATAGGCGAGCGCGGAGCCAACCTGGATAATCACTCCGCGATCCCGGGGCGTCATCAGCGCCAGCGCGGCGCGAGTCCCGTTGACGTAGCCGAGATAGGTGACCTCGGTTACCCGTCTAAATTCGTCGTGGGTCATCACTCTGAAAGGCGCCAGCACCGCACACATCGCGTTATTGACCCAGACCTCGATAGCCCCGAGCCGATTTTCGATTTCGCCGGCGGCGGTCAAGAGCGCATCAGCATTTGCCACATCGGCCTGCACGGTATGCACCCGAACGCCGCAACGAAGGAGCTCCTGCTTCGTCGCCTCAAGGCTTCGGCCATCGCGGGCAATAATGCCGACGTCATAGCCTGCCCGCGCAAAGCGCAGGGCCGTTGCTTTACCGACTCCCGCAGTACCGCCAGTGATCGCCATGACTGCCATATAAACCTCCGCAATAAAAGCGTTATGCGCTCTGCCAGCCGGGCAGTTTCTCAATGAGCATCGCCAGCGAATAGCGTACGGCTTTCTCCACGACATCCTGGCACTCGCCGGAAAACAGCGTTTTATGCGCGTCGATACTGCCGCGAAAATTCCACGCGAACCAGACGGTCCCCGCAGGCGTCCCGTCATCGCCGCCGTCCGGCCCCGCATATCCGCTAATGGCGATACTGATATCCGCCCCGGAACGCGCCAGCGCGCCGGTGGACATCTCTTCAACGGTCTGCCGACTGACGGCGCTATATTTCTCCAGCGTTGAGGCGTTGACGTCGAGAAGCTGCTGTTTCGCCCGATCGCTAAAAGTGATTAAGCCAATATCGTAGAATGCGGCCGTATCCGCTTCCGCGCACAGCGCTGCCGCCAGGCTACCGCCGGTGCAGGATTCCGCGGTGGTTAAGCGTAAACGACGGTCAATCAGCGCGCTGGCGACCTGTTTAGTCAGCTCGCCGGTGGTTTTCTCCTGGTTATAAGGGTTATTTGACATAAAAAGACCTTTTTAACTCTCAGCAGGAATAATAGAAATGTGGCCATTCCGTTCCAGTATGGCATATTTGATTTTACTTAATTCCGTAATACCCTGATTCTGCCGCGCGGCGACCAGAATATCATCACAGGAGACGTCCACTTTTTTCAGCTTGTCAATTAACGGCACGCCATTTTCGACTAAAATCACCGGGCAACCATCAAGCGCTGACTCTGCGCCAGCAGAATATTTCTTCATTAATCCGAAAAGCATATCCACGACCACCAGCGTCATAATCGTCAGCATTGCGCCGGTCACCGAAAAATCGTTCCCCAGCAGCGCCTGCTGGGTAGCCTCGCTGATAATAAGTAATAAAATCAGATCAAAGCTGGTCATTTGTAATAGCGCCCGGCGGCCGGCGATTTTAAACACAACCAGCAAGATTAAATATATCGCTAACGCACGCAAGACCATCTCCATCGCATCCTCCTAAGGATAAATAAATTGCCAGAAGCGGATTTCGGGTTCGCCGTTTAGCTGCAAAGAGTGGTTCAACTTACCGGGGCGGATGGGCGTAACGTAGAGCCATATAGAAAAATTATTCATGCTTTTCAAATCATTATAGACCAGAAAGAGCCGGTCGTTTTGACTGTACATCCTGTCTGGCCGGGGCCAGATACTGCCAGGTTCAAAAGAAGAGGTAAAATCACCGCCAAGGCTAAAAATATATTTATCCGCGACCCGCGGATGGGCGGTAATCTTTAGCCTGAATTCAGTTTGTAAACGACCGAAGCGGTCATAGGCCACCGTTAAATTACGCTGCGCAGTTGTTTTTTCGGCAGTGCTGAAATATCCTCCAGAAAAGAGTCCCAAAAGGGCTGTCAGTATGATCGCCAATAATATTCCGAGGCCTATCTGGCGGGCAGCGCATTCAAAATTAAGAAAAAATTCGTTCTCTTTTATCCCGGGCAGCCTCTCTTTTTCACTTGCCATTTTTCACCTCACCGTTGCGCTTATTATCGGGGCGCCAGTTTAAGAAATAGCAACCCTGTTTAATATGTCAAGTTCGTCGCGCCAAAGCCGGATTAATAGCAAAACGGGACATCTCGCTTGTTATTCGTTGAGCATCTCCCCCGCCTCCATCCGGAGGAAGATGTTTCGATTTAGCGCGGCGGGGGCACGGTTGTTGCCTCGAGCTTAGGTCGTTGACCGAGACGCCATCCGTACTGCTCAGCAGGCGTGTCGTTAACTTTATTGTGAGTCAGGTCATGTTTTATAAAAATGAGGTTGACCCGGCTCCTGCGCGAAAATATTTTATGCCCATGTGATATCGATTTCATAAGAACCATGGCAACCATAAAAGACGTCGCTGTAAAAGCCGGCCTGTCGGTCACGACGGTATCCCGCTTCCTGAACAATCATCCTTATATCTCTGAAGATAAAAAGGAAAAAATCCTCGCGGCCATGAAAGAGCTGGATTACGAGCCGAGCACCGTCGCGCAGCAGATGCGCGGGGTGAAAACCCACCGGATTGGCGTGCTTATCTCAAGGATAACCAACCCTTTTTTTGCCAGCCTGGTCGACGCCCTTGAAGTTACGGCACGAAAAAACGGCTATTCGGTGCTGATCGTCCAGAACCACAATAGCGCGGGCGAAGAAGAAAACTGTCTCGATCTGCTGAAGAAAAAAATCATCGACGGCCTGATCTTATGCGCCGTAGAGAGTGACAAAGACGTCATTGAGCAATATCAGAAATATGGCCCTATCCTGCTGTGCAACACCAGCATAGATAATACCACTTTGCCCGTCGTCAGAATGAACGATGAACTGGCAACCTATAACGCCGTCAGCTGGCTGCTTAACAAAGGGTATAAAAAAATCGCCTACTCCACCGGTGGCGCATTCCAGCAAAAGGGCCACGGCAGCAGAAGGAACCGCGGCTTTATTGCCGCTATGCAAGACGGACAGCAGGCGGTTAACGAGAGGTTTATTTTTCGTCATGTCCACACCTGGCGCGACGGGCAGCGCCTGGCTGAGCAAATTCTGCAGATGACGAAAAGCGAACGTCCCGATGCGATTTTCGCCGGCAGCGATGAGGTCGCCTGCGGCCTGATTTCCGCGCTGTCGGCCCACGGCGTCAGCGTTCCCGGCGAACTGGCGGTCATGGGCTTTGATAACCTTCCCGTGGCGGAGATGGTGCATATTCCGCTCACTACCGTTAGCCAGCCCATTGAGCAGCTGGGCCGCATCTCTGTAGAACGCCTGCTGTCCCTGATCAACCACACGCAGTATCGCTATGACGAGGAAGACCTGAAATCGGAACTGGTTATCAGAGCCTCGGCGTAATTTTTTTTCACTCAATATGGTATCGATTTCATACTCAGGAGAAATGATGAATCAATCACAACAAAGCGCATGGTGGAAAGAATCGGTTATTTATCAGGTGTACCCAAAAAGCTTCTATGACAGCAATAACGATGGCGTTGGCGATATCCCGGGCATTATCGCTAAACTGCCGTATCTGAAAACGCTGGGCATCACCCTGATTTGGGTCTCGCCGTTCTACCGCTCGCCGGGAGCAGATAACGGCTACGATATCGCGGACTACTATGCGGTGAATCCCGATTTAGGCCAGATGCAGGACGTTGATAACCTGATTAAACAGGCTGGCGAGCTGGGCATTGAGGTAATGGTCGACCTGGTGGTTAACCATACCAGCGATGAACACCCCTGGTTTCAGGCCGCGCTGGCCGACCCTCAATCGAAATATCGTGATTATTACATCTTTAAACCCGCCGCGGCGGGCGGCGCGCCCAATAACTGGCGATCGATTTTTGGCGGCAGCGCGTGGGAAAAAGTCGCTGGCGAGGAGTGCTACTATCTGCACGTTTTTCATAAAAAGCAGCCGGATCTCAACTGGGAAAACCCGCAGCTGCGCGAGGAAATCTACGCCATGATTAACTGGTGGCTGGATAAAGGCATCGCCGGTTTTCGCATCGATGCAATTACCTTTATTAAAAAAGATCAGGACTACGCCTCTCTGCCCGTAGACGGTATTGATGGTCTGGCATCGATTAAAGCGAAATCGCGCAACCGTCCGGGCATCGAGCGCTTTCTCCATGAGCTAAAAGAGCGCACTTTCCGTCGTCACCGCTGCGTAACCGTGGGCGAAGCGCCGGGCGTGCCTCTGGAAGAGTACGACAGCTATATTGGGCCAGACGGCTACTTTAATATGATTTTCGATTTTCACGCCGCCGATATTGATGTCGAAAACGGTTCTGAATGGTTTAAGCAGCGCGACTGGAACGTTCGCGAATTCAGGGAGGCGCTATTTGCCAGCCAACGGGCCTTTTGCCAGGCCGGCTGGGGAACGACGTTTATTGAAAACCACGACCAGCCCCGCGCGCTGTCCAAGCTTATCCGCGATGCGGATTACCAAAACGGGATCGGCGCCAGGGCGCTGGCCGCGATGTACTTTTTTATGCCGGGGACGCCGTTTATTTATCAGGGCCAGGAGCTGGGGATGAAAAATTTCCGCCGGCAATCGATCGTGGAATTTGACGATATTTCCAGTATTGATAACTACCACCGCGCCCTGGCGGAAGGTTTTTCTGAACAGCAGGCGTTAGGCTTTATCAACCAGCGCTCGCGGGACAATTCGCGAACGCCCTTTCCGTGGTCAGATAGCGCCAACGGCGGATTTAACCGGGGCGCTCGGCCCTGGCTGGCGTTTTCCGCAGCCGACTTCAGCGTCAACGCGCAAAGCCAGATAAACGATGCAGATTCAGTATTCGCGTTTTACCAAAAGATGATCGCCTTGCGAAACAAGCACTATCCGCAAACGCTGATCTATGGTTCATTCGCCGCCATAGAAGACGTTGACGATCGCATCATTGCCTACGAACGGACAACGGAGACAGAGCGTTTCATCTCGATAACTAATTTGAGCGCACAGCCTCTGCCCTTTACGCTCCCGGCGGGTGAGATTGTCCTCAATAATTATGCCGATGCTGAGACTCCCCTGAAACCCTATCAAACCATTCTCATTAAGGAACGAGTCAAATATGAACAACTATAAAAATATCGCCGTTGAGATCGTGAATATCATCGGCAAGGAAAATATTGCCTCAGCTACCCACTGCGCCACCCGTTTACGTTTGCAGGTAAAAGATCGACAGAAAATTGATGACGATAAAATTCGCAATATTAGCGAAGTCAAAGGCGTATTTTTTAATGCTGGCCAGTATCAGATAATCCTCGGAACCGGGATCGTCAATAAGGTTTACCAGGCGTTTGTTAACGAATTCCAGGTTGCCGAAATCAGCAAGGATGAAATGACGAAGCAGAGTACGGGCCGGCTACAGCGGGGAATTCGCAATTTATCGGACGTTTTCGTGCCGATTGTCCCGGTCCTCGGGGCCACCGGTCTGTTTCTCGGCCTGAAGGGGGTCATTTTTAACGATACCGTCCAGGCCTGGTTTGGCGGCAGCGTTCATCAGGTTCCGGTGGCGCTACAAACGCTGACCACGGTGCTTTGCGACACCGCTTTCGCCTTTCTGGCGGCGTTTATTTGCTGGTCGGCGTTTAAGAAATTTGGCGGTACGCCAATTATCGGCTTCTTAATCGGCCTGATGCTGGTCTCCCCCGCGCTGCCGAACGCCTATGACGTGGCGTACGGCAACAGCAGCCCGATTTATGTATTGGGTTTTATTCCTCTGGTCGGCTATCAGGGGTCTATTCTGACCGCCCTGATCACCGGCATTATCGGCGCTAAGCTGGAAATTTTTTTCCGCCGGGTGATGCCCAACTCGATGGATCTGATTTTTACGCCGTTTATCGTCATCCTGATTGCGGTGGCCATCGCTTTACTGGTTTTAGGTCCGCTGGTGCATGCGTTTGAACATTATGCCGTGATGGCTATTCAGCAATTTCTGACGTTGCCTGCGGGTATTGGCGGTCTGTTAATCGGCTTCATCTATCCCATTGCCGTGATGACCGGGATGCATCATATGTTTATTATGATTGAAACCTCGCTGATTGCCGGTACCGGGTTTAATCCATTAATTACGGTGTGCGCGATGTACGGTTTTGCCAACGCCGCCGTATGTCTGGCTATTTCACTGAAGGCGAAAAATACCGCGTTTAAAACCGCCGGGATTTCCGCGACCATTACTCAACTATTAGGCGTTTCGGAACCGGCTTTATTCGGTATCGTGATGCAATCCGGGCTACGGGCGATAATGGTGATGCTCACCAGCTCGGCGCTGGGCGGCATGGTGCTGTCGCTATTGTCGATAAAAGCGAACTCATACGGTCTGGCGGTTCTGCTGTCACCGCTGATGTATCTCTACGATCGCTATCAGTTTGTTAGCTATATTACCGTCGGACTCGCGGTCTTTATTTTTGCCTTTATTATCACGTTCATTTTTGTAAAAACCGATAAAGCGACCAAAGAGGCCTGAAAAAAATAAAGCCCAACTATTAATTTAACACCCCAATAAACACCCCATTTTAATGGCACAGTAACCTGTGCTCTGCGCCCGCGCGTCCAGAGCACAGCTACGCCTGTACAGGTATTAATGATGAAAGCCTATATGCTTACGCTCTGCGCGCTGGCTTTGCCAGCATCCGCCGCTGCGGCGGATACGACCCTGAATGAAATTAACGCCCGACTCGAAAGGCTTGAGGCCGAATTAAAACAGTCGCGCATCCAATTACAGGATGCGACGCGAAAAATAGACGCTGCGGAAAAAAGAGCGGCCAGCGCCGAAAAAAACGCGGCGCGCGCGCAAGAAAGATTACAGTTTGTCGAACAGCAAACCGAGCAAGACCTGGCGCAAATAAAAAGCAAACCGTCGCAGCCTCTTATCGCACAAGAGAAGGATCGGGAGATCAAATTCGGCGGCTACGCGCGCAGCGGAATATTGACCAGCAAAGGCACCACCAGTACCGTAGGCCCCTCTCTGACGCCTGCGGGCAGTACCGGCGGCAGCGTCGGGCGCCTGGGCAATGAATCAGATACCTACGTAACCGCCGATATCAACTACCGCAGAAAATATGATAATAACAGCCAGCTGCGTTATTACATGAAAATCGCCGAGTGGGATAAAACGTATAATACCGACAGTTCATTCAACGGTCAGATGAACGTACGGCAGGCGTTTGTTGAAATGAGCGATATGCCTTCGTTTAGCGGCGCCTTTAAACAGGCCACGCTGTGGGCCGGCAAGCGCGAAGACCGGGATAACTTTGATATTCACTGGCTTGATTCCGATATGATGAATTTAATCGGTACCGGCGCCGGTATTTATGACGTGAACTTGTGGGGCGCTATCAAAACCAATCTCGCCGTCTACGGGCGTAATTTCAACGATATCGATACGATGGACAACGTTGAATATAACAACATGACCGGCGCGGATAACACCTATATTCAAAACTACACCTTCTCGCTGAATAACCGGCTGGACAGCTGGCAGTGGATGCTCAACGGGTTATACTCGCAGGACAACGATAAACGCATTAACGATGGCCTGGCGTCGGATAAAGCGGCCTCGCAGGGGTTCAACACCATGCTGGCGTACCATGGCGACAGCTTCTACGGCCTGCGTCCCGGCAGTACCAAAACGGCCCTGCTTTATGGCCGCGCGCTGGGGGCGGAGGTTCGCGGCCCGGGCTCCGACGGCTATCTGATAAACCCGGCATGGACCGTCAAGTTTGCCTCTTACGGGATAACGTCCCTCACCGACAGGCTGAGCTTCGCGCCGCTGATCGTCGCCCAAAGCAGCAATAGCCGCTATATCGATTCAGACCATTACGACTGGGTGACCCTGAACGCGAGAATAATTCAGCAGATTAATCAGAACTTCGCCCTGCAGTACGAAACCAGCTATCAGTATATGGATATCGATCCGAAAGGCTTTAATGGCAACAGAGCTGCCAGCGGCAGCTATTACAAGCTGACGTTTGCTCCTACTTTCAAGATGCAGAACGTGACGGACTTCTTTGAGCGCCCGGAAATCCGCTTTTTTGCCACCTGGATGCGCTGGGACAAATCGCTGGATGACTACTCCTCGACGGACACCTTCGGCAGCGCCGGATACCATAGCGCAGGGACGCTATTCTTCGGCGCCCAGCTCGAAACCTGGTTCTGAAAGCCTGCCTCTTTGACTAACCCCGAGGAAGAGGCGCCCCAGCGATTGGCCCTCTTCCTCATTTTGAACCACAATTATTGAGCCAGATTTCCGTTACCCGGAAATGATCTATCGTGGAGCTTTTCAACTGGCGGAAGGCCACCGACAACAAATGTGATAACAACAACGGCGGGTCAGTCATTATGAAGAAAATTGCCATTATCGGCGCAGGTCCAACCGGAATTTATACCCTGTTCTCATTACTCAAACAGGGCGAGCCGCTGGACGTGTCAATTTACGAGCAGGCCGAGGAAGCGGGCGTGGGCATGCCCTACAGCGATGAAGAGAATTCGCGCATGATGCTGGCCAATATCGCCAGCATTGAAATCCCCCCCATTCAGAGCACCTATCTCGACTGGCTGAAAACCCAAAGCCGGACGCGCCTTGCGCGCTACGGCGTGGATTACGACGCTTTGCACGATCGTCAATTTTTACCGCGTATCCTGCTGGGTGAATACTTTCGCGACCAGTTTCTTGCGCTGGTCGGAGAGGCCAGGGAGCAGGGTTTTCGCATCCGGGTCAATGAGTCGTGCCGGGTCAGCGACCTGCTGGCGACCGAAGAAGGGGTCAGACTGTGGGTTGAGGATGAGCCGGTCGCCGAAGCCTTTGACCTCGCGGTGATCGCCACCGGACACGTCTGGCCCGATGAAGAAGAGTCGACCCGCACCTGGTTTCCCAGCCCGTGGTCTGGCCTCATGGAAGCCAGCATCCCCCCCTGCCGGGTGGGCATTATGGGCACCTCGCTAAGCGGAATTGACGCCGCGATGGCCGTCGCCGTCCAGCACGGTCGGTTTATCGGGTCCGACGATGACGCACTGGCCTTCAGGCTGGACGAGGCAAACGAGGCGCTAAGCATCGTACTGATGTCGCGCTCCGGCATTTTGCCGGAAGCGGATTTTTACTGCCCCATTCCCTGGGAGCCGCTGAGCATCGTCAGCGATAGCGCGATGGAACAAGCCATCGCCGCGGGCAGCGACGGTCTGCTCGATCGCGTCTTTGAGCTGGTGGCGCAGGAAATCACGCTTGCCGACCCCCTATGGAGCGAAAATATCGCCCTTCACAGCCTTAACGCCGACAGCTTCAGCGAGGCGTGGTTTGCTAAACGCCAGCAGCATAATCCGTTCCACTGGGCGCTGGATAACCTTGAAGAAGTTGAGCGCAACAAACGCGCGCGATATACGGTTCCCTGGCGCTACGCGATCCTGCGGCTGCATGAAGCCGTTCAGGCGATGGTGCCTCACCTTAATGACCATGACCGGGAGCGTTTCAAAAATGGCCTTGCGCGGGTCTTTATCGACTGCTATGCCGCCATTCCTTCGGAGTCTATCCGCCGGCTGCTGGCGTTGCGCGAAGCGGGCGTCATCAGTATTCTCGCCTTAGGGCATGACTATGAGATGGCGGTAGAGCAGCAAAAAACGGTGATTACCAGCGAACAAAATCGCTATACGTTTGATGTGTTTATTGATGCCAGAGGGCAAAAGCCGCTGAAAAATAAAGATCTTCCCTTCCCGCATTTAAGGGAGCAGCTGCTGGCGACCGGAGAAGAGATTCCTGAGGTCGGAGACGACTATACGTTGCGGGAACCGCCCGAAGTACGCGGGCGCATCGCGTTCGCCGCCATTCCCTGGCTGATGCACGACCAGCCTTTCGTTCAGGGTATCACCGCCTGCGCGGAGATCGGCGCGGCGATAGCGAAAGCGATATCCCAGCCGGCAAGCCGCTCGCGCAGGCGTTTATCCCCGCTCGATCTTTAGGAAAGAAAAATAGCCGCCCGTTGACGGGCGGCTATTTTTAACGCTTCTCAGGCTGGGGATGCCAGGGATCTTTTTTATGATCTTCGCTGTCGTCTCTTTTACGCGGCACTTCCCCCTGCTCGCGCGGGTCCTCTTTCGACGGATGACGGCCCCGCTTATCCGGGTCGACTGGGTGCTGTACGGACATCAATTCCTCCTGCTTGAGCGGTTATTTCTGGATCCGGTCGACCCGTACTACCGGCGGCGTCATTTTTTTATCGAGGCTGCCGTTGATGCTGATCATCTGATCGGGCTTCACTTCGCGGCCATCAAAAACCGCGGCGGGGATAATCACTGCAATGGTGTCGGTTTTATCGCGAAAGCTGTAGCGGTCGTTACCGTGCTGCTCGATAAGATTGCCGCGTAATGAGATGGTTGCCCCATCGTGCATTTCCAGGGCCTGGCGCACGGTCATAATTCGCCCGTCCTCTGTCCCGCGGTAGCCATCGTCAATTTTATGCGGCGGCGGCGGAGCGGCATCTTTTTTAAATCCCCCGTCATCCGCGGCATAAACGCCCTGAGCCATCAGCGTACAGAAAATAACGGGCAGTAATTTTTTCATCAACCATACCTCCGGCATATTTTGTCTTGTCTTAATAAGTCTGGTTGCTGATGTTCATTTTCACAAGTTCCGTACCTGATGAATCGCCCGGGAAATATTTTTTACGACTTCACCGCCCGCGTAAATATGCGCGCCGGGCAGCATTAAAAAGGCGATAAATATACCGTCAGGCTTGCGATAGAATAATCCTAAAATGCCAAACGCTGCTGGTGCCTCTCATTTTGAAAAGTTTCCCGGCAATCAGTAAATTACCGATGGGAGAAGAATCAAAGTGCCAAAATTATAAAAGCGAAGCCGTTCAATTATTCTTCAATATTCCACGACAGGCTGACCAGGCAACTACGCTTACTCTTTTAACACGAGGAGGTCAGTATGAGCGACAACGCTAACAATACCGCGAAGTATCCCCGTCCCCCCTTTGTTGACCAGCCGCAATCGCCGCCGGGTCTTGCCGAAGAGATGAAACCGCAGCCGGATCACGGTGAGCTGAGCTATGTCGGTTCCGGTCGGCTCGCCGGTAAACGCGCCCTGATTACCGGCGGCGATTCCGGGATTGGGCGCGCGGTCGCGATCGCCTTCGCCCGCGAAGGCGCCGATGTGGCGATAAACTATCTGCCGGAAGAGGAGTCCGATGCGGAAACCGTGATTGCCCTGATTCAGGCCGAAGGACGTAAAGCCGTCGCGATTCCGGGAGATGTGCGCGACGAATCCTTCTGCGAAACCCTAGTGGAACAGGCCGCCAGCGCACTCGGCGGGCTGGATATTCTGGTCAATAACGCCGGACGCCAGCAATATTGCGAATCACTGGAAGAACTCACCACCGCCGACTTTGACGCCACCTTCAAAACCAACGTTTATGCGGCCTTCTGGATCACCAAAGCCGCCCTGCGTCATCTTAAAGAACACAGCGCGATTATTAATACTTCATCCGTCCAGGCCTTTAAGCCGAGCCCCATCCTGCTGGACTACGCGCAAACCAAAGCCTGCCTGGTGGCATTCACGAAATCGCTCGCCAAACAGCTGGGGCCGAAGGGTATCCGGGTAAACGCGGTCGCCCCCGGTCCCTACTGGACGGTGCTGCAGTCAAGCGGCGGCCAGCCGGATGAGAAGGTGCGTCAGTTCGGCGCCGATACGCCGCTGGGGCGTCCCGGGCAGCCGGTGGAGATTGCGCCGCTGTACGTTACCCTTGCCTCTGATGCCTGCTCCTTCACCTCCGGCCAGGTGTGGTGCTCCGACGGCGGCGATGGCGTGCTGTAAATCCCGCGCGGCGGCGCGCCCCTCAGCGGTGCGCCGTCGTCTTAAGACAGGCGAGGTATTTCTGCGCTGAGTCCAGAACGATCTGCCGGGCATTTTTGGGGACGTTCTGCCCCTTGAAGGCGCCGTACAGTGCCCCGAAAGGCGTATCGCCCAGACGTTCAACGATCTTCTCCACGCTGGCGGCCGCCAACGGCAGCAAATTGGGATAGCTCCACATAAACGAAACGGCGCGCGCCCCCGGCGTCACCTGGATAATATCGCCCACCAGCATAATACCGTCATCTTTCGCCCAGTGCAGAACGGTTCCTCCGGCGAAATGGCCGCCCAGGCGCAGCAGCCGCACCGCCGGGAGGATCTCCAGCGCATCGCCTTCCCATAGCGTGATGGCCGGGCTATCGCGCATAATCCATTCGCGATCGCTGGCGTGGAGATAAATTCGCGCATTAAAGGCGTCGGCCCAGTCCTGCATCGTGGTGTAGTAATGAGGATGGGAGATGGCGATCGCGTTTATCCCGCCCAGGGCGGTAATCAGCGTTTTGCTGGCGGCATCAAGATTGGCGATGCAGTCCCAGAGAATATTCCCCTGGGGCGTGAGCAGCAGAAACGCGCGTTGATCGATGGCAAATTTCGGTACCGTCCTGACACTCAACAGCCGATCGTTATGCTGCTGCCACGTATTTGTATGCGTCTCGGTCAGAGCGTCTGGCTTGATCCAGACCTGCCCGCTGGCCGGGACGTACTGGCGTTCATCCTCACAGATACGACAATGGTTCAGGGTGTTGCCGCGATCGTCGTAGGACGTCCCGCAGGTTGCGCACAGCTTAATCATCACTTCTCCTTAAGAAATCATTCAGGGAGCCGTAATGAGTATGGCAGAAAGGAAATTTATAGCAGGAGGTAGGCATCTCAGGGCTTCCGTGCCCTGAAAGAGAAGTTTATTCGAAATAAACGTCCGGGTTTTCCGAGAGCGACACAAAGGTTTTGCTGTTTTTATCCAGCGCGCGAATGTCACCGCTTTCAATATCGTAGAACCAGCCGTGCAGACGCAATGTGCTATCCCGCAGACCCACGGCAACCGACGGGTGGGTTTTGATATTGTTCAGCTGGGCGATAACGTTTTCCTGCACCATACCGTTGACTTTATCGGTCTCGTTGGCCCAGGTTTTCTTCTCCACGACGGCTTTCGCCGCGTCGGAGTAGCGCAGCCAGTGGGAGACGGCAGGCATGGGGTCCAGGCACTGGCAGGTGGCGATGGCTTTCATCGCGCCGCAGTTGGAGTGGCCGCAAATGACGATATCGGTCACGCCCAGGGCGACGACGGCGTACTCGATGGTTGCGGAAACCCCGCCCGGCTCAGGACCGAAAGAGGGCACGATATTCCCGGCGTTACGGATCACAAACAGCTGCCCCGGCTCCTGCTGGGTTACCAGCTCCGGCACCAGGCGGCTATCTGAACAAGAGATAAACAGCGCTTTAGGATTCTGGCTGGAGGCCAGGCTGCGGAAGAGCTCTTTACGTTGCGGGAAGATCTCTTTCTGGAAGTTGAGGAAGCCCTCAATGATATGTTGCATAGCAGTGTCTCTTTTCTCTGTTTTAATGACGATATGACAAAGATCACATTTAGCCAGTTTATCACCGACGCGCGAAATGGGAATCGTTATTCGTACGGGCAACTAAACATCACCCCGTAAAGTTGGGTGACAGAGGGGTAAAGATTGTTTATTTTTTGAGAGCGAAATCAATCATGAGCCGGAGCCAGATACGACTTTAGCGCTCAACGTCAACCAGGAGCGTTTATGTTTTTATCCAGCCTGATGGCCCTTGCCGCCGTCCTCATTATGGGCGTGATTAGCCCCGGCCCGAGCTTCATTTACGTTGCCCGCAACGCCGTTGCGCGCTCAAGAACGCACGGTCTGGTCACCGCGCTGGGCACCGGCGCGGGAGCGGCCATCTTTTCGATTATGGCCATGCTGGGGTTACAAAAAGTGCTGACGGCGGTGCCGGAAATGTTTATTGGCCTGAAGGTCGCAGGCGGCCTCTATCTGCTCTGGTTGGGGTATAAAATTTACCGCGGCGCGGCGCAGCCGATGGATTTTGCGGCAGGTGGCATGGCGGCGGAACATTCGCTGCTGAAAACCTTCCGCGATGGTCTCTATACCCAGCTCAGCAACCCAAAAACGGCGCTGGTATTCGCCTCTATTTTTACCGCCCTGCTGCCGGAGCGCATCCCGCTGGCCTTTTACTATATCGTGCCGCTGATGAGCTTTCTGATCGACGTCAGCTGGTATTCGCTGGTGGCCCTGGTGCTCTCTTCCGCCCGACCGCGCGGCGTCTATCTGCGCATGAAGCGTAAGATCGATATCGTCACCGCCACGGTGCTGGGCGCCCTCGGCCTGCGCCTGATTGCCACTTCGCTGTCAAAGTAGGCCAACAAACCGTTTAAACGGTATAAATACGAATATCGTGTTCGCTAAACGCGTCGCGATATTCCCGACTGATGTTCTCCTCGACCACCAGCACGTCAATGGCGCTGCTTTCGACCACTACAAAGCGCGCCACCGCCGGGATTTTGTCCGAGATCAGGCCGACGATGATTTCGCTGCACTGTTTTATCACCGCTTTTTTAAATTCACAGTCGGCGTAGTCAAAGCCCGTCAGGCCTGACTCAGGCGCCATGGCGCAGCCGCCGATAAATCCCTGATCGAAGAGCATGCCCTGAATCTGCGCCACGGCGGAGGCGCCCACACAGCCGCCGCTGGCCCGCTGGATCTGACCGCCAAGCATGACCACATCGTACAGCGGTTTCTTGAGCAGAACGGCAGCGATCTCGGGAGAATTGGTGACCACGGTTAACGCCAGCTCCGCCGGCAGCGCTTCTGCCATCGCCAGGTTGGTGGTGCCGGTATCGATAAAAATGCAGCCGCCGGGCTTCACCAGCTTTGCGCACTTCTGCGCGATTCTGCTTTTTGTCGCCGTATTTTTCTCTTTGCGCTCGCTATAGTCCCCCGCCTCCGGCAGGGTCATCACCGCGCCGCCGTAGACCTTTTTACAGTACCCTTCGCGGCTAAGCTCATGTAAATCACGGCGAATAGTATGCTCGGAGACGTTAAGGCGGCTGGCGAGTTCGGCGCAAACCACCCTGCCGTTCTCCTGCAGGATCTGGCAAATAAGCGCTTGTCGTTGTTTAGGAAAAGCAGCATAATCGAGCACAAATAACTCCTGATAAAATCTTCATCGAGCAACAAAGTGCATGATCGTGCATTCAGACCCTGACTGTCAATACACCCTATAAAGAGGTTTGCTATGAAAATTGCCCACATCGCCCTATGGACCCGCCAGCTTGAGCAACAGGCCCGCTTTTGGGTGGCCTTCTTCGACGGCGAGATTAATGAGAAGTACTGCAGCCAAACCAACCCGGGCTTTGAGTCCTTTTTTGTCAAGATTGGCGACGGCATTGCCATTGAGCTGATGACCAAGCCGGGGCTGGTCGCGCAGACGGCGGATAACAACCACACCGGCTGGGTACACCTGGCGATTACCGTTGGCGGCGCTGAAAAGGTGGATATGCTGGCAAACCGCGCCGCCGCGCAGGGGATTCTGGTCTCGCCGCCGCGAACCACCGGCGATGGCTATTATGAAGCGGTGATTAAAGACCCCGATGGCAACCTGATTGAAATCGTCGCATAGTATCAGGCACTGACTCAACAGGAGACGCCCGTGGCCAACTATCGCGTAATCGACAAACAAAACTGGCCGCGAAAAGATCATTTTGATTTTTATCGCGGTTTTGCTAACCCCAGCTTTAATCTCTGCGTTCCTGTCGAGGCGCAGCGGCTATATGAGTGCGCGAAAGATCGCGGCGTCTCGTTTTTCCAGCTGGCGCTCTACGCCCTGGTTCGCGCGGCGAACGGGGTGCCGCAGCTGAAACAGCGGCTGCTGGGCGACGATATTATCGAATATGACCAGCTGGCGGTAATGACGCCGGTGATGACCGCCCAGGAAGGCTTTCGCCAGGTCTGGTGCGACAACGCCGCCGATTTTGCCGCCTTCAGCCATGCCGCCACGCCGAACATTGAAGCGGCGAAACATACCGCGCCGGCACCGCTTATCGTCAACGGCGAGAATTTCTTCTGCGCCAGCTGCCTGCCGTGGCTGCATTTCAGCGCCATCACCCACGCGGAGTATTACGTCGGCGCAGCGGTGCCCGCCCTCACCTGGGGCAAGCTAAAAAACGGCATTATCCCGGTGGCGGGCAAATTCAATCATGCCTTTGTTGACGGCCTGCACGCCAGCCGCTTCTTTGCCCTGGTCGAAGAGGGTTTCGCCGAGCCGGAGACCCTCTGGCAGACGCCATAAACATCTGGCTTACGTCCTGGGGCTGCCGGCGATCGCCGCACGCTACATACTGCTTACCGCGGCATTGCGGCCGGATGGCAGCGCCCCCCGTAAATAGCAGAGAATGCTGGCGCTTAGCGCAAAAATGACAGATTAATGTTAAATTATTGCTAATGCTAAATCGCTATAAGCCATAGCTTTTCGGTGTTAGACAGGCTGCGATGCGCCTCTTATCTTTCGTCATGATTTGTAAATACTCAACGCAATCAATTGATGAGGGAGCACTTTTGTCCAGACTACTGCACGGGTTAAAAACCAAACAAACGCGGTTCGCGCTTGCTCTGAAGATAGCGTTGCTCGGCGGCGCGGTGGCATTTTCTTCTGTCGCCATCGCCGACGACATTTTAAAAGAGGGGATCACCCCGGCCAGCGATGCCAGCCAGATCCCCGCGGCGGCGAAGCTGCGCAAAGATACCGTCGTGGCCGGTATCTCCGAGCCGCAGGGTATATTTAACCCCTACTTCTTCGTCAACGGCTGGGATGAGAACGTCACCAACGTCATTTTTTCGCGCCTGATCGACTGGGACAGCCACGGCAACCTGGTGCCGGGCCTCGCCGAAAGCTGGACGGTGAGTGCGGATAACAAGGTCTACACTATCAAGCTGCGTCCCAACCTGACATTTAGCGACGGTTCGCCGCTGACCGCCGAGGATGTCGCCTTTACCCTCACCGTGCTGCTGGACCCGAAATACGACGGCGATACCGATATTACACTCGCCAATATCGCCGGCGGCGCGGACTACAAGGCCGGGAAAGCCGATAGCGTCAGCGGCCTGAAAGTGATTGACCCCTTAACGCTCCAGGTAACCACCACCCAACCGGGCGCGACGACGCTGGCAAAAATTGGCGGCCCGGTCCTCTCCAGAGCCTATTACGGCAAAGACTACCAGCGCGGGAATCTCGATTATCTGCGCACCCTGCACGGCAAACCGCTGGGCAACGGTCCCTACGTTTACGACAAATACATCCCCGGCCAGGAGATTCGTTTCCACGCCAACAGCCATTTTTATCGCGGAACCCCGCCGACTCCGCGCTTTATCTATCGCGTAACCAACCCGTCGACCAACTTCCAGCTCTTCCAGACGGGCGAAACCGACTACGACGCCTTTACCTCACGTCCTGACGATATCGAACAGCTGAAAATGCTCGGCTTTGCCAACATCAACCTTTACGGCTCCAGCGACTACAGCCAGGTGGAATTTAACGTCCGCCGCCCGGCGCTGAAGGACGTGAAGGTACGCCAGGCGCTGATTTACGGCCTCGACCGCCAGAAGCTGATTGATGTGGTCTACCAGGGCTACGGCAAGGTGGCGATTGAGCCTATCGCGCCGATCTCCTGGGCCTGGAACGCCGACGGGGTAAACCCGTATCACTATGACCCGGCGCAGGCGAAAAAGCTGCTTGACGAAGCCGGCTGGAAACCGGGGCCGGACGGTATCCGCGTCAAAGAGGGCAAACGCCTGGAGTTAACGCTGCTGGTGAGCAAGAAAGTGCTTAACGATGCGCTGATCCCCATCGCCAAAGAGAACTGGCAGCAGATTGGCGTCCTGTTAAAACCGCAGGTCGTCGATTTCAACGCCCTGATGGCGCAGCGTAAGTCGGGTAATTACGATCTGGCGTCGTTCAGCACCAGCACCCTTAACGACCCGCATGATGGCGTGTGGGATTTTTACAGCGCGGAAGCGAAAGAGTCCGGCTATAACAACCCGCAGGTCGATAAGCTGATTACCGAAGGTAACTCGGTGCTCGACGTCGAGAAACGTAAGCCTATCTACCACCAGCTGTATCAGGTACTGGCGCAGGATCCGCCGGCGATCCTTCTCGGCTACCGTGAAATTCTCTCGGCGAGCAGCGCCCGGGTCACCGGCTTCAAACCGGATATCTACAACGGCCTGACCGGCAGCCTGCCGGATGTCAAAATCGTTAAGTAAATCCCCGGCCGCCGGGGTGACCGGCGGCTGACGTGAGAATGTCATGAGAAATTTCATCCTGAGACGGCTGCTGCAAACGCTGCCGATGCTGCTGCTGGCCTCCTTGATTATCTTTATGCTGTTTGCCAAAACGCCGGGCGATTTTATCGACGGCAATATCACCCTCACCGCCGCCCGCGCCGCCGAACTGAAAGCCATTTACGGCCTGGATCAGCCGCTGCTCACCCGCTATATCCACTGGCTCGGCCAGCTGCTGCGCGGCGATCTCGGATTTTCGCTGCAGTACCAGATCCCGGTCAGCCAGCTGCTAAACCAGTACATCTGGAACTCCTTCCTTCTGGCCAGCGTGGCGCTGGTGTTTTACTGGGGAATTGGCCTGACGGTGGGCGTGGTCTCAGCGCTGAAGCCCAATTCTGCGTTCGATCATCTGGTGAGCGTCGCGGTGTTCGCCGCCATGTCATTCCCGACCTTTTTTCTCTGTCTGCTGCTCATCAAGTGGTTCGCCGTCGACCTGCACTGGCTGCCGGTGGGCGGCATGACCAATACCGGCAGCGACGACAGCGGCTGGGAGTATGTGCTGCAGGTCGCCGCCCATCTGGTGCTGCCGGTACTGGCGCTGGTGATGCTCCAGGCGGGCAGCCTGACCCGCTATTTTCGCGCCAGCATGCTCGACGTGGTGAAAATGGATTTTATCCGCACCGCCCGCGCCAAAGGGCTGCGCGAACGCACGGTTATCCTGAAGCACGCCCTGCGTAATGCCCTGCTGCCGATCATCACCCTGCTCGGCTTCGAGCTGCCGGGGCTGTTCTCCGGGGCGATCATCACCGAAAAAGTGTTTAACTGGCCGGGAGCCGGGCATATTCACATCGATTCGCTGGCCGCCCGCGACTACCCGGTGTTAATGGGCTTCACCCTGTTTCTGGCGGTACTGACCATTCTTGGCAACCTGATTGCCGATGTACTTTACGCGTGGGTCGACCCGCGCATTCGCGTGAGGTCCTGATGCTCAGCTCTCTGTTTTCTGCTGACCGACGCCTGCGCAAGGCGGAAATCCCGGCGCTGGCGCAGGTGACCCCATCCCCCTGGCGTCAGGCCTGGCAGGCGCTGCGCCGAAATCGCCTGGCGATGCTGTGCCTGCTGCTGCTGGTCGTAATAGCCCTCTGGTGCATACTGGGGCCGCTGTGGTCACCGTGGAAAGACGATGCCACCGACGCGCTGATGATTAACAGGCCGCCCGGCGCGGAACACTGGCTGGGTACCGACTTCCTCGGTCGCGATATTTACACCCGCCTGCTGCTGGCCGGGCGCATTTCGCTGATTATCGGCCTGCTGACCATGCTGCTGTCGGTCATCCTTGGCTATCTGCTCGGCGCGCTGTCGGGCTACGCCGGCGGCCTGACCGATAAACTTATTATGCGTTTTGCCGATCTGGTGATGACTATCCCCGGCCTGCCGCTGCTGATTGTCGCTGGCGCGATGCTCTCGGAGCTCGATTTCTCGCCGGACTCACGCATCTATATGGTGGTGATTATGCTGAGCCTGCTGGAGTGGCCGAAGCTGGCGCGGCTGGTACGCGGTCAGTGCCTCTCCCTGCGCGAGCGCGACTTTATGCTGGCGACCCAGGTGCTGGGGCTGTCGGCGCGACGCCGCCTGTTTGGTCATCTGCTGCCGAATACGGTACCGGTTCTGGTGGTGATGGCGACCATGGCGGTGGCGAACGCCATCCTCAGCGAGTCGGCGCTCAGCTACCTCGGGCTTGGCGTGGTACCGCCGACGCCGTCGTGGGGCAATATGATGGACGCCGCCAACAGCCTGATCGACTTTCAGCGCCGGCCCTGGCTGTGGATGCCGCCGGGGATCGCCATTTTTATCACCGTCATCGCCATCAACGTGCTGGGCGACGGCCTGCGCGACGCCATGGCCCCTAAAATGAAACAGAGGCTGAAATGAGTCGCCCGTTAATTACCTTTAATCAGCTTTCGGTCTCTTTTGCCGCCGACAAAAACCGGATACGCGCGGTGCAGGAGGTGTCGTTCTCTATCCACGCCGGGCAGACCGTGGGCGTGGTCGGCGAATCCGGCTGCGGCAAAAGCGTCACCGCCATGTCGTTAATGGGCCTGCTGCCGCCGCAGGCGGCGCGCATTGACGGCGGGGAAATTCTTTTTGAGGGCCAGGACCTGCTGCGGCTGAAAAACGCCCGTATGGCCGACCTGCGCGGCAATCAGCTGGCGATGATTTTTCAGGAGCCGATGACCGCCCTGAATCCGGTACTCACCGTCGGCGAGCAGCTCTGCGAACCGCTGATTCGCCACCGCGGCGAGCCGCCGAAGGCCGCATGGCGGCACGCTACCCAGCGCCTGACGGATGTCGGGCTGGCGCGCGCGGATAGCCTGATGGCCAGCTATCCGCATCAGCTTTCCGGCGGCATGCTGCAGCGGGTGATGATTGCCATGGCGCTGAGCTGCCAGCCGAAGCTGCTGATTGCCGATGAGCCGACAACCGCCCTGGACGTCACCGTGCAGGCGCAGATCCTGCGCCTGCTGCGCGACCAGGCGCGGGCCAACCGGATGGCGATGATGCTGATTACCCACGATCTCGGGGTTATCGCGCAGATGGCCGAGCACGTTGTGGTGATGTACGCCGGGCGTATCGTCGAGCAGGGCGCGACCGCCGCGATTCTGCGTCACCCGCAGCATCCCTATACCCAGGGGCTGATTGCCTCGCGGCCGGTGCCGGGGGCGCGGCGCCGACGCCTCTATTCAATCCCCGGCCAGGTGCCGGACCTCGCCGCCCTCCCCGCCGGATGCGCCTTTGCCGAGCGCTGCGCAAAAGCCACCGCGCGCTGCCGACAGAGCATTCCGCCGCTGTCAGGGCAAGACCGGCAGGCCGCCTGCTTTTACAGTGAACTTTCGGAGTCCGTGACATGAGTCATGAATACGTGATTGAAGTGAATGGGCTGAAAAAACACTTCCCGCTGCGCGATGGGCTGTTCGGTCAGCAGACTGGCGTACTGCGGGCGGTGGATGGCGTGAGCTTTAAGATTCGCCGGGGAACGATTTTTGGCCTGGTGGGCGAATCCGGCAGCGGGAAAACCACCGTTGGCCGTACGCTGCTGGGGCTGTATGAGAAGACCGCCGGCAGCGTCAAGTTTCGCGGTCAGGAACTTGCCGAACTGCCGCCGCGAGCAATGCGCGCGCTGCGGCCTAAAATCCAGCTGGTGTTTCAGGACCCCTACAGTTCGTTAAACCCGCGCATTCGCATCGGCGACGCCATTGGCGAGGCGATGCTGGAGCACAAGCTCTGTCGCCGGACGGAGCTGTATGACAAAACCCTTGAGGTGATGCGCATATGCGGGCTGGCCCCGCAGCATTACAACCGCTTCCCGCACGAGTTTTCCGGTGGCCAGCGTCAGCGCATCGGCATTGCCCGGGCGCTGATCTTAAACCCGGATTTTATTATTGCCGATGAGCCAATTTCGGCCCTCGATGTGTCGATTCAGGCGCAGATTATTAATCTGTTTTCCGATCTGCGCGACGATCATGGGGTGACGTTTTTGTTTATTTCCCACGATCTCGGGGTGGTAGAACATCTCTGCGATGACGTGGCGGTGATGTATCTCGGGCAACTGGTGGAGACCGCCAGCCGCGATGCGCTCTTCAGCCGGCCTTTGCATCCTTACACCCGGGCGCTGCTGGCAGCGGTACCGACCCTCGATCCGGAGAGCGAGCCGGTCGCGGTGGTACAAGGTGAAATTCCCGACCCGTCCCGGCCACCTTCCGGCTGTCGCTTTTCCTCCCGCTGCCCACAGGCCAGCGACCGCTGCCGTCGCGATATTCCACTATTAAGGGAGGTCGCCGACGGCCACCACGTCGCCTGTCACGCGGTTTAGCGCCGGATAAGCTTCGGACCATAAAAAAACGCCCACAGGGGGCGGTTACTGGCGCAAGAGCGAAACGGCTGCCGGTGGCATCGCGACCGAAAAACGCCCGGTATTCGCTTTTTGACGCCAGGGTCGGCGTGTCGTCGTCGCTCGCTTTCACCACGCCGTGATGAATACCGCCGTGCGGAGTGAACGGTAACCCCAGGCGCGACGGGCTAATCAGTCCGATCCGTCTTGCTATCCTCCCCCCGCTGTTTAATCATACCCGGCGCGTTCATTTGACCGCTTACATCGGGCGAAGCCATTCGCCTTGACATTTGAAGGGGAAAATTTCATGGCTGTTCAGGAGATTAAACATGAATAAACGAAAATATCTCACCGAAACGGAGATAAAAAAAATCATCAACGAGGCGTACAAGGGAGCGAACCCGGAGAGGGATCGTTGTTTAATCTGGATGTGCTTCATTCACGGCTGCCGCGTCAGCGAAATTCGCCACTGGCGGCTATCTGACCTTGACCTGCATAACCACTCAATTTACGTCAAACGGCTTAAAAATGGGTTTTCCACAACGCATCCTCTCTTTTCCAGCGAGATGAAGTTTATCCGTGAATGGCTGTCGGTGCGTAAAAACTATCGCAACAGCGACAGCGACTGGCTATTTCTTTCGCAAAAAGGAACGCCGCTATCGCGTCAGCGGATCCACGTATTGATTAGCCACTATAGCCAAAGTGCGGGTTTAAGGATTGCGGCCCATCCGCATATGCTGCGCCACGCCTGCGGTTTTTCGCTGGCCGATAAGGGCATGGATACCCGGCTAATTCAGGATTATCTCGGTCACAGAAATATTCAGCATACGGTGCTTTATACTGCGAGCAATGCTGCAAGATTTAAAAATATATGGTGACGCGATAACCAATATATTTCTTACTTGACATAATGTATCAGATTGTCACTAACATAATAAATCGCCAATAGCCTGTCAACCCGTAAGGTTTTTCATGTCTCGAAAAATTAAAAACATTAATTATCAATAAATTAGAAACTAATACGCATTTTCCAGCGAACCCTTACCACAGACGTTGCCCTCCGAAACACCAGATTATTTACCATCTACTCCTCAATTGTTAGTTTTTAATATCGCAAAAATCGCCATCCTTGGCATCTACATCTAAAAAATCAACAAACAAAATAGATAAAACTAAACATGACACTTTGATACAAAATGTCTTCTGCAGAAATAAACCTCAGCCTCACTGAATCTATTTCAGCACGACATCTGGCTATCAGATTAATAAAGCTCATGAGAAATTTATTTCTGTGAAGCTATTACCTTTCTATATTTCCTATAAGGACTACCTTATGAACAAGAGTCTTATTGCTGTTGGTCTGTTAGCCGGTGTCATGTCCGCATCCGTATTCGCAGATGATGGCCGTATTAATTTTTACGGCTCCATCACCGATAGCGCCTGTACCGTGATCAATAATATGACCAACCCGCTGTCGGTTATGATGGGGAATGTCTCCAGCAAGGCCTTCACCGGCGCAGGCTCCACCGCCTCGGCGACCAAATTTATTATTGCCCTGAAAGATTGCCCGAAATCCGCTAAGTCGGCCACGGTAAAATTCGACGGCACGGCGGATAGCAGCGTCGGCACTATTCTGGCGCTCACCCAAGAGCCTGGTGTGGCACAGGGCGTCGGGATCCAGTTAATGGATAATAAAAACGTCGTCGTCCCATTATATACCGCCTCGTCCGCGTATCCGCTGCAGCCAGGTGAAAATAGTCTCGCTTTCGTCGCCCGTTATTATGCGACATCAAGCACCGTAAACGCAGGGTTCGCTAACGCTACCAGCACATTTACCCTCAATTACAACTAACGGATATTTCGTCGGCGTATTTCTGTTGCGCTGGCGTTATTTCCGCGGACCGGCAGCAGCCGGTCCATCCCTTTTCGTATTTGTGGAGTATACGGCTATCATGCATAAAGGATATAGAGTATTTCCCCTTCTCCTCCTGGTGCTGGCGAGCGAATTAGCGGCGGCAGAAAGCGGCGGCGTCACTATTGGCGGCACGCGACTGATTTTTGATGGCGGCAAAAAAGAGGCCTCTTTAAGCGTTAGCAATTCGGATACCGGCCCTTATCTGATCCAGTCGTGGGTGGAGCCGCACAATAACGATCCGGCCAGGCCGCCGTTTATTATTACCCCGCCGCTGTTCCGCCTCGACGGCCAGCAGCAAAACCTGCTGCGGATCGTCAATACCGGCGATCAACTCCCCACCGATCGCGAGTCGCTTTATTGGCTAAACGTCAAAGCTATTCCGACAAATACCGCCCCGGAAGACGCGAATACGTTGCAAATCGCCGTAAGAACGCGCCTCAAGCTTATTTATCGTCCCAAAACGCTGAAGGGTATCCCGGAAGAGGTGACCCATAAGCTGAAATGGCGCCTGACGGGCAGCAGGCTAACGGTATCGAATCCGACGCCGTTTTACATGAATTTTAACGAGGTCACGGTGGGCAATCATCCCATTAACGAAGCCACCTTTGTCGCCCCCATGAGCTCAGCCACGTTTGCCACACCCGGCAAGGTGACCGGCCTGGTGTCATGGAAAATCATTAGCGACTTTGGCGGCGTGGGAAAAAGCCACACGCAGGTTCGCTGACCCGCCGCTGCCGACGGTTTGCGCTGCGGCGATTTGCCGTCAGCTAAGGAGCATTTCAGGATGAACAAAAGAACCTCAAGCGACTCGCCCTTAAATTTAGCCTACCTTATCGCCACCCAGATTGCCCTGATTGTAGGGGCAAGTCCCTCAGCTAACGCCCGGGAACGGTTCAACCCCGCCCATCTGGAAACCGGCGCAGGCGGTCTGGCCACCAGCGATCTCTCCGCCTTCGAGGAGCATGGCGGGCAGCAGCCCGGACGCTACAGGGTGGATATTTATGTCAATGACAGCAAGGTGGATACCCGGGACGTTGAGTTCCGCATACAGCAAAACCCGCAGGGACAGAGCACATTACAGCCCTGTCTCTCCCTGAACGATTTAGCCTCATGGGGCGTCATGATCCAGCGTTATCCGACGTTAGGCCAGCCCGATGCCAGCTGCGCAAGGCTGTCGGCGATTCCTCAGGCCAGCGCCGACTTTCGTTTCTCGCACCAGCAGCTGCTGTTAAGTTTCCCCCAATCCTCCCTTACCAACGCCGCGCGCGGCTGGGTCGATCCGGCGCGGTGGGATGACGGCATTCCGGCGGCGTTGGTCAATTACAGCGTCAGCGGCGCCAACAACCGGGACAAAAAAGGCGGCGGCGGCGGCGGAAACGCGCAGTACATTAATTTACGCCCCGGTCTTAATATCGGTCCCTGGCGATTGCGTAATTACACCACCTGGAACCGCAACAGCCAGAACGGTGAAAGCGGTACCTCAACAAAATGGGATACCGTTTATACCTACGCCCAGCGCGATATACGCACGCTGAAGAGCCGACTGACGCTGGGCGATAGCACCACGCCTTCCGATATTTTCGACAGTATTCCGTTTCGCGGCGGCCAGCTGGCGTCTGACGACGATATGCTGCCGGAGAGCCTGCGCGGCTATGCGCCCGTAGTGCGGGGGATCGCCCGTACCCATGCCCAGGTCACGATCAGGCAAAACGGATACATCATTTATCAGACCTACGTTTCGCCCGGCAGCTTCGAAATCACCGATATGTACCCCACCGGCGGTTCCGGGGATCTGTTCGTCACCATCAAAGAGTCTGACAGCAGCGAACAATTCCTCGTGGTGCCCTACGCCTCGGTCCCGGTACTGCAGCGCGAAGGCCGGTTAAAATACGCTATGACCACCGGCGTTTACCGCGCCTATGACAACGGCATCGATAGAGCCCCGCTGGCCGCCGGCACGGCGATTTATGGCCTTCCCGCCGGCTACACCGTATACGGTGGCGGCCAGTTCAGTAACAGATACCAGGCGTTAGCGTTGGGCATAGGTAAAAACCTGGGTCCCATTGGCGCCCTATCCACCGATATCACCCAGGCCTGGTCGCAGCAAAAAGATAGACCGCGAGAAGAAGGCCAATCCTGGCGTATTCGCTATAGCAAAAACCTGGTGCAGACCGGGACTAATTTCACCTTCGCGGGCTATCGCTATGCCACCAGCGGCTACTGGGATATGCAGGACGTTCTTAATACCTGGCGCGATGGGCGGCGCTACGTGATGCCGGAACGCAGACGCAACCGCGCCGAGTTAACCGTCAGCCAGAACCTGTTTCAGATTCCTGGTAACCTCGCGCTTAGCGCCATCGTGGAAGACTATTGGGGTACGCGCAAACGCATGGAGTCATATAGCGCGAGCTACAACGGTTCGTATAAAGGGATCAGTTTCGGTCTGAGCTACAGCTATAACATTCACTCCGCAGAACACTACGGCCAGCGCTCCGGGCGCACCTACGACCGCGATGGGCTGTTTGCGCTCACCATGAGTATTCCTCTGGAGAAATTATTCGGCGGCCATCCCACCTACGCCAGCTACATGATGAATACCAGTAAACAGGGGAATACCACCCAAAATCTGAGCCTGGGCGGTACCTTGTTGACCGATAACAATCTGAGCTGGAGCGTCATGCAGGGCTATGGTTCTCAGGGCCAGGGAAGCAATAGCGGGATTAATGCCGACTGGCGCGCCTCTTACGCCGAGACCCTCATCGGCTACGCCCGCGATCGCTACAGCGAACGCGTTAATTATGGTTTGCAGGGCGGGATCGTGGCGCATCGCAACGGCCTCACCTTTAGCCAGCCCCTCGGCGAAACGATGGCGCTGATCGCCGCGCCCGGCGCGCAAAACGTAGCGGTGCTTGGGCAGTCAGGCGTCAAAACCGATCGCTTCGGCTACACCGTCGTCCCCTACCTTAGCCCCTATCGCAAAAACGATCTCACGCTGAATACCGAGACCCTGGCCGATGATGCCGAACTGGCGCTGGCAACGCAGACAGTAATACCCACGCGCGGCGCGCTGGTGAAGGCCAGCTATGAAACCAGCCTCGGTAAACGGGTCCTGATGACCCTGAGAAAACGCCACGGCGCGTCGGTACCGTTCGGCGCAATGGTTATCGATCCCGCCTCCCCGACGCCAAAAAGCTTCATCGTAGGCGATGGCGGACAGGTTTATCTGACGGGGCTAAAAGACGCGGGTCAGCTGGAGGTTAGCTGGAGTCACGACCCTGATGGCCGGTGCAGAGTGAATTACAGCCTGACGCAAAGCGCCAGCGGGATTATCAACCTTTATGCACAGTGTTTATAGCAGGAGCATGACGATATGAAACGAGTCAACGTCCCCCTTATGCTGGTAACCCTGATCGCCAGCGCAGCCCACGCGGAGAACAACTATTGTCCCAGCTCCCCGCCCACGCCGTTTACCCAGCAGCTTGCGCAGATCGCGGTATCGCGCGCGCTGCCGGTTGGCAGCGATATTCCCGGTACGCAGCGGGTCTTCACCTTTAGTGGAAACTGCAGAGACCGCAGCGGTTGGGCGGATGTCACCCCGGGGCACCCCATTATTGCCTGCTATTACGGCAGCGGCGAAGAAGTCGCGGGTTTTCCGGGGGTCTATGAAACCGGCGTCGAAGGCATCGGTATTGCGCTGCAAAATAGCGCCGGCCAAAGGGTGAGTGGTATCGGTAGCGATTGCGATACGCGCGCGCAGGCGCTGGGGTATATCTCCAGCGACGCCAGAATGACCTTTGGATATACGGTCACACTGACGCTGGTAAAAACGGGGGATACGGCAACGAGCGGTACTCTCGATGTCGCGCAAACCAAATTTGGCATGGGGGTCTATGATACCGGTCTGGGCATCGGCAGTCAGGGGCAGCAAAACTATATCGGCTATGCGGGAGATATTGTTTATAAAGCGGTAAGCTGCATCGTCCCCTCGACGTTAACTGTCAACATGGGTTCTGTTACGGTGGGTCAATTCTCTGGTCCGGGCAGCACCAGCGACGAAAAAAATCTGTCAATTCCAGTGCGGTGCGACGATAAGGTCGCCGTGAATACGTCAATAAGCAGTCAAGGTTATCTCTCCCCGGCGCTCGGCGTAGTGGCCTTAAGCAATGAAACCGGCGTAGCCCAGGGGGTCGGCGTTCAGGTGCTTTATAACGGCTCGCCCGTTCAGTTCGATCGTTTCTTCCCTGTTGGCACCATCCCTGAGGCTGGCGCATCGATAACCCTGCCGCTCACCTTTCGCTATTACCAGAACACGCCGGAGATCCATCCCGGCCACGCCAACGCGGTGGCCACCTTAACGATGATGTACAACTGAGTTTATCCCGCTCTCGTTTCTCACTGCTCACTAAAGGAGTCGATAATGAGAATTATCGCCAGCCCGGCCGTCATAACGTTATTTACGGCGATTTCGTCGTCATTACCCACTTATGCTGCGGATGTCACTCTTTATATCAACGGCGATATTGTTGCATCTTCCTGCACCGTCGAAAACAACGGTATGTATAATATCGATCTCGGACATAATATTCCCAGCCGCCGGCTTAACGCGGCCAACTCTTATTCCACTTGGACAGAATTTTACGTCACGCTGAGCCACTGTCCCGTGGGGACATCAAGAGTTACCGCTCACTTTACAGGCCCTCTCGACGGTACTAACCCTAATTTATATGCCAACGTGAGCAGCCCCGATAGTTCACGCAATGTCGCGATAGAACTTCAGCGTATAACCGGTTCAGTGAATGCCGGCAGCGGAAAATCTATTGCCGTCGATGTTGATAATAACCGTCAGGCCATATTCGATATGCGTGCGCGCATATTTAGCGTCGCCGGGGGCGCCACCGCGGGTCATATCAGCGCGATGGTCGTTATGAATTTTACCTACAACTAAAGAGTATCTGGCTCTTATCGAGCCAGATACTCCGGCTTCAGAGGGTAATCGAGCTAAAGCGCGCCGGATTGCTCGCCGTATACAAGACGGTATGCTGGATATTGCGATGGCCGAGATAATCCTGAATCAAACGTGTATCAACGCCCTCTTCCGCAAGCGCATAACCGCAGGCGTGGCGCAGCATATGCGGGTGTACCGGAACGGCAATGCCGGCCTGCACGCCATAATTTCGCATCATAACGTGAATGTGCTGTCGGGAAAGCGGAGTGCCTTTTCGCGACAGGAACAGCCAGGGAAGATCGGCGTTTAAACAGCTCGTGCGCTTAACCAGCCACTGGCTTAACGCCAGCTGTTCGCGGGGCTGAAGAGGATGAATGGTTGAAAAGCCATTTTTTAAACGCCGAATGGCGATCCGCTGGCTGGATAAATCAATATCGCTCACTTTTAAAAAACGTAATTCACTTACGCGCAGTCCGTGAATAAAACACATGAGGAGCATGCAATAATCGCGCAGCGAGCCATCCTGCTGCTGCGAAGCAGCAATTAATGCTTGCACCTCTTTTTTACTTAAATATTTTCGTTTTTTCATAGCCAACCTGACGGTTTCTTCAATGGAGCCCCTGAGATGCGGCTCCTGTATTGACTCTGCTCATGGCTACTGGCAATCCACTGTCGAGCAATTCTTGATAACTGCAGGTCCTGAATACTGTTAATAGTGATAAATGCTAACGTCCAATAATATCAAATATCAGGAATAGCCCAAATGCCAGATCAATAAATTTAAAAAATAATAAATTTAACTGTTATGTAAACAAGGAGATTTATAAGCTTATGCTATTAATATTTATCTTAAGTCTGATAAGGCGGCAAGTTTTTTTAAGTCTATGTGTAGACTTATTGGGGGTTTATTCGCCCCCTCAGCGTCATCGATAATGTTTTGGCTACAGTTTGCTGTTTTTTGGAAGTTCTTTTTTTATAAGGAAATCATAAGCATGGAAACAATCCCTCGGGTGCAACATGACTCAGACCTGCTCCGGACCATCACCAAACCCATAGACGACATTGATAAACTCATTCGCTACCTGGCACCTAAATGTAACCAAATGTTAATGAACGGCAGACGAAACATCGGCATAGTAAAAGAAAACCAGCATCAATGCTTGGTTTTGTTCCGTGGCACAATGTCTTTATGTCGCAACAACGACGGACTCATCATCAACTCCGAAACAAGTCCATTCATATTTGGCATGAATAGTCAGCTACGTTATTCTCGGCATATTTACCTGCGCACCCAGGAAACATCTTCCATTGGCCTGATATCAATTAACGAGGCGCATAAGATCATCGCCGAACAGCAATTATGGGAAAATGTCACACGACTTCTGGAATATTCGTCGGCAAAAGTCTACGCCCACTGCTTTAAGGTTTCTAAACTTTCCTGTTATGAGATCATTGTTCATCAGCTTATAGAATTAAACAATGAACCGGAAGCGATCAAAAATAAAATCACCGCCGCCAATTATATTCTGTCGCGGACCTTTTTGTCGCGCAGTGGGGTCATGAGAACCCTGGCCAAATTAAAACAGCTGGGCGCTATTCAACTCCATCGAGGGATTCTGGTGACGATGAATCAACTGCCTCCCAGCCTAAAGCTTAGTGAATAACATCTTTAGCCGAGCGGCCACCGCGATAAAGGCGCCGGCCGCATTCAGCTTGCGTTGACTCCGCCATTGCCGGTGGGCAGCCCCCTGCCCACCGGCAAATGCGAAACGAGGATAATCAGCCGTGACAATTCACGCTAATGTCGCGTAGCGCGGCGGCCATATCCAGCTGGGCCAGCTCTTTCAAGCCTTCTCGCTTGATAAACTGGCTCCGGTGCTTGCTTTTAACATCTTCCAGGCTTTTCTTTATCTCGTTCGGCGGTAATTTATACCAGCCGCGACGATGCTTCTCACCGCCAATTTCCAGCCAAAGCTCAGAATAGCTGGTTTTTACTCTGTCGCTTTTAACATGGTAATGGCTGTCGATCGCATAGATCTCCTTGATATTGAAATGCGACAAAAAACCGTACAGCAGCGTGATAATTAAGTTCTTAGGTCGGATGCCGTAAAGCTCCTTGGTCAGCGCTTTCACTTCTTCATTATCAATGTCTTTCCCACCCTGGATGCCGCCAATCCAGGCCCGGCCGTCTTCGGTGCAGGAAAAACAGATACTATAGACGCGTTTATCACCCAGGAACATTAATAGCATCAATTCCCCCTCCTCCTGAAAAGGCGATGCCAGCAGCTTCACATCAATGCAGGTACCGTTTTTCAGCGCAATAGTGATTAGCGAACGACCAAATGCTTTCATATCGTACAGCTGCGGCAACGCCTCGGGAAGAAAGGTTTTCTCTATAAAATTCAAAGCGCCATGAGCAATATTGAGCTTCGCTCTTTTTGACATCTTTTTATTTAAATAGGCCTTAAAGGGTTTATCTTCAAAGTTAACCAGCCCCTCGGTAGCTCCTGTTAGTTTTGCGCAAGCGTAATTTTCACATAACGTCTGATATTCCTTATATTTTCCTCCGATTAAAGATATTTCTCTGCATTTCCGCAATACCTTTTTATAGTTGAGTTTAACGTGACAAATAAATTTATTAGTTTTCCGCCATTCTTTGATAGCGGCTACTGCTGTTGTCGAGACCATTGACCATAATCCATAGATACATCCATAAGCCGGTCAATATTAGCATATTTTATACAAGTCAATGTCTAACCCAGCGCTCGTTGTCGATTCGTTTAATAAAAAATTTGATCGCGACGAAAATAATCGCCGGCAGGTTATGTTACATGCTTTCAACTATTATTATTAGTAGGATCCCGACCCGCGCTCGCTCCCGACAGCGCGCAATAAGACACCCGCACTTATCGCTATGTGCTACACGGGTTCACACCGGGTGCATCCCTCCGGCGTTTTGCCTATACTTGCTCACGGTCAAAACTGAACTTAAGTGGGTAACGCATGGAAATTGATCTCGATAACCTGGTCTTTAGCGGGCTGGAAGAAGCGCAAGAGTGCAACGCTGAGCGCCTTGAAGAGGCCGATAAAAAAGCGCAGGCCGTTGTTGCCGACGATGACTGCGGCGACGCCTGTAAGATCTAACGACGAAACCGGCTGCTCTGCCGGTTTTTTTACCTGCCTCTCCCCAGGGACGGATATAAAAACGCCTTCAACGCGCCCATTTTACCGTTCGGGCGCCTCCCTGCGACCTTAAATCTGTAGGTTAAAGCATAAAACCGACAATTAAATAAACAACGAGTGCCAGGCTCCCAGTCACCAGCGCATACGGCATTTGGGTACGAATATGCTCAATATGGTCGCAGTTGGTCGCCATCGAGGCGACGATGGCATCGCTGGAGATAGGGGAAGTCATGTCGCCAAAAATTGAGCCAGAAATCGCCGCGCCAATCATAAAGTGCGGGTCGATGCCTAATGAGACGCCCAGCTGAACGCCGATCGGAATCATAATGGCGAAGGTCCCCCATGAGGTGCCCGTGGCCAGCGACATCACCGCGGCAATCAGAAAGATAAAGCCGATCGCGAAACCGGATGGAATAACGCCGGAGGTAATGGAGGCAATATACTGCCCGGTATTCAGCTCCGCTGAAATATGCCCCATCAGGAAAGCCAGGATCATCATTGAGCTAATTTTCACCATGCTGGCGTAGCCGATATACAGCTCTTTGAAAAAGTTCTCAACGTTCAGAATACCCCGCGCGCGGAACCAGATAAAAGAGACGACGGTACCAAACATAACGCCGGAGTAGACCGACATCGAACCGCTGCCTTTTGAGAATTGTCCGTCGCCGGTAATATACAGAACAACCGGAACCATTAAGACAGTGGAAAGAATGGGAATAAAGAAGTTCAGCAATGAATTGCAGGCCGGATGGTCAATTACCGAGTCCGCCTCCTCTTCGCCATGCTCTTGTTCTATTTCGGTCTGGATCGTTTCAAACTTCACCTCCGCCTTTTTCATCGGCCCCCAGCTGCAGCCGGAGAGAATATAAAACAGCACCGAGGCTAATGAAAACCAGGCCATCGTGTTCCAGATCATTGAGCTTGCCAGGACTTCAAATGGCTCGCCGGTCAGATAACCCTGCGCAATCTGTACGCCGATAACGCCCATCATCGCCGCCCCCCAGCCGTTGATCATCACCGACGAGCAGACGGAGACGCAGGATGTCTGGATAATATAGGACATCTTTTCCGGCGAGACTTTATAGCGTCGGGCAAGGTTTTTCGTCGAGGCCCCGGCGATCAGCTGGTTTATCGAGCTCTCGATAAAAATCAACGATGTCACCAGCATCGCCAGCAGCTGGACCGATTTTTTATTGGTGACGAAATCATTTTTTTCCGACAGAAACTGCACCAGTTTACGCACGCCGCCGGTCACCACAATCAGCCGCATAATACCGCCGATCATCACCATAAAAACAATCGTTCGCGCATTACCGGCGGAAGCGAAGGTTTCGATAATCCCGTTCAGGGTGGCGCCAACGCCCTGGATAATACTGTGGTTAATTACCGCGTAGCCAACAAAAATGCCGGTGAGCAGGGAAAGGATCACCTGGCGAGTCAGAATAGCCAGAATAATGGTGACCAGCGGGGTAATAATCGTCCAGATGCCATAGTCATGCATGATGATTATCCTGTGCGATGCCCATTGCGGCGAAGGCGCTGTCAAGGTCTTGCAGCAAATCATCGATATGTTCAATACCGACGGAGAAACGTAGCGTCGTGTCGTAAACCCCGATGGCTTCCCGCTCTTCTTTTGACATCGACCCGTGGGACATAGAAGCAGAATGGTTGATCATGCTCTCCACCCCACCAAGCGATTCCGCCAGCACAAAATAGTGCAGACCGCCGATAAAGCGTTTCAGGCTCTGGATATCCCCCTTCAGCGTTGCGGTTACCACCGCCCCGCCTGAACGCATCTGCTGCCTGCACAGCGCATGCTGCGGGTGCGACGGCAGGCCGGGATAATAGACGCTGGCAATCGCCGGATGGTTTTCCAGATATTCAGCCACCCGCAGCGCATTGCCGCACTGACGCGCCATGCGCAGATCCAGCGTTTTCATACCGCGCAGGGCAAGATAGGCATCGAATGGCGAGGCAATCGAACCGATGGTGGTTTTAATAAAGTCGAGCTTCGACGCCAGCGTTTCATTATTGGTGATTACCGCGCCGCCAATTAAATCTGAATGTCCGCCAATATATTTACTGGTAGAGAGCATGACCATATCCGCGCCCATTTCAAGCGGCTTGTGGTTCCAGGCGCTGGCAAAGGTATTATCGACGCAGGTAGTAATGGCGCGGGCTTTAGCAATACGGCACACTTTCGCGATATCGACCAGTTCCAGTAAGGGATTGGTCGGCGTTTCAATCCAGATTAAAGCGGTATTTTCCTGAATTGCGGCCATCAGGCTTTGCTCATCATTCAAATCGATATAGGAAATCGTGGCGCCGGTGGTACTCGTTTTTAATTTTTCGAACAGCCGCCAGGTTCCGCCATAGACGCCTTTCATGGCAATAATATGGGCATCTTTGGGCAAGAGTTCCATCACGATATTGGTGGCCGCCATTCCCGATGCGGTGGCGGTAGCGTAAATGCCGCCCTCCAGCTCGGCAAGCGCCGATTCATAAGCCTGACGCGTTGGATTAGAGACCCGGGAATAACAAAAATCGCCGCCTTCATAAAGGTTAGGTTGAATAAATGAGCTGGCCGTGACGATCGGCGTAAAAATAGCGTTGGTTACCGGATCGGATTGATTTCCAGCGTGTACCGCCAGGGTTGCAATATCTTTAGTTTTGGTTTTCATAGAGTACACTCAAATTATTATTAGACATAAAGGGTCGTGCTTTTTTATTGACGCCTTCGGCGAAGCTGGCGAATAAAACAACAGCCAAAACTCCGTTTAATAGCCAAAAAGGAATAGCTATTTCATCATTAACAGCGTGATTTGTGTCGTTCAATCACTATTAAAATGTATATCAGACGAGGAAGAAAATTTTGCCTATTTTCACTCTATTCCGGGAAAAATGGAGAAAAATGTTCTCTACACGCCAAAATCGATGATCGCTAATTAATTGATATAAATCTATTTTATTCTAAAGAGTGATGTTAATCACAAAAAATGGGGGAAAAATCCTCTCCTGCACGCTTCCGCTGGATCTTTTTTTCGTCCTGCCGCTCACAGCCTGAGCCACCGCTGCGAAGAATGAGTTAGAGCTATTTTCTGTAGAATGCTGTATGGTCATACGCTCTTAAATCAGGAAATATCATATGTCAGAACGCAAAGACGCTAAAACTCGCCGTAACTATCTCGTTAAATGCTCCTGCCCTAACTGCTCCCAGGATTCAGAACACAGCTTCAGCCGAGTCCAAAAAGGTGCGCAACTCATTTGCCCCTACTGCCACAAACTCTTTCAGTCCTCATCACGATCCGCTGCATAATTATTCCCTTGCCAGATGCCGATTGCCACGCGTGATTGCGCAATAATCAGCCAGCGCGAACTCATTTGGCAAAAAAACCCGCCTGCGCGGGTTTTATTTTGATTTGCATAGACTTCCCGTGCGCTTGCTGTATAGTCGTGCCGGTTTTCATATTTAAAAGGTATTTCGTTGTTCCAAAAAATGACAGGTATTGTCAAAGCATTTGATAATAAAACAGGCAAAGGCCTGATAATCCCCTCCGATGGTCGTAAAGACGTTCAGGTTCATATTTCCGCATTATCGCCCGGCGAATCCACCACAATCAGCCCCGGAATCCGCGTCGAATTTCGTCGCGTTAACGGACTGCGAGGGCCAACCGCCGCCAATGTCTATCTTTCATAAACACCGGTTCCAGGCGCTACCAAGCGGATTAAAACATGGCCAGAAAGCGCTTCACCGTGCGCGAGCGCTCATAGCGTCGCCAGGCGATAGCAATATCGGTTTTCAGCGGCGTACCCATCAGCGGGTGATAGCTCACGTTGGGTAGCGTGATGCAGGTCATGGACTGCGGCACCAGCGCAAAACCGAATCCGGCCTCCACCATACTTAACGACGACGATATTTGCGATGATTGATAGGCTCGCTGCACGTTAATACCGGCGCGCAGATAGCTGTTATACACCAGCTCATACAGCCCCGGAGCCACTTCCCGCGGGAAAAGAATCGGCGCCACGTCCGTTAACTGCTCCAGCGTCAGCTCGCTGTGGGACGACAGCGGATGCGAACGCGCCAGCGCAATCACCATCGGCTCCTGGTCGATAATTCGCAGGTTGAACGCTTTACTGCTTTCACAGGGCAGGCGCACAAAAGCGATATCCAGCTCCGCTTCGCCAAGCGCCCCCATCAGCGTCGCCATATTGCCCTCGACCTGATGCAACGTGACTCCCGGGTGACTGTGCTGAAACTGCTGGAGCAGGCTAAAGATCTGCGGATGAAAGGCATCAGAACTGGTAATGCCCAGCGAGAGTCGGCCGTTCAACCCGCGGGCGATCCCCTTGGTCTTTTCCAGCGCCGCGTCGCTTAATGCCAGGATCTGGCAGGCATCCTCATAGAACGACTCTCCCGCTTCCGTCAGCTCGACGCCGCGGGTTAAACGGCGGAAAAGCGGCGTGCCAATTTCCCGTTCAAGTCGCTGTATTTGCTGGCTTAATGGCGGCTGGGAGATGCCGAGTTCTTTTGCCGCTTTAGTGAAGTGTCGCGCCTCGGCGACGGCGACGAAGTAGCGCAGATAACGAAGTTCCATATCGAAAACGTCTCAAACAATCATAGATTCTATATTGGAACTGTGAGCTGAATCGGGTCAACATTTATTTAACCTTTCTGATATTCGTTGAACGAGGAAGCGGGTAATGAACCATTCTGCTGAATGCTCTTGCGAAGAGAGCCTGTGTGAAACTCTACGAGGATTTTCCGCGCAACATCCCGATAGCGTCATCTACCAGACTTCTCTGATGAGCGCGCTGTTGAGCGGCGTTTACGAGGGCAATACCACCATCGCCGATTTACTCACCCACGGCGATTTCGGCCTGGGCACCTTTAATGAACTGGACGGCGAGCTGATCGCGTTTAGCAGCGAGGTTTACCAGCTGCGCGCCGACGGCAGCGCCCGCAAAGCCCGCATGGAGCAGCGTACGCCGTTCGCGGTGATGACCTGGTTTCAGCCGCAGTACCGCAAAACGTTTGATAAACCGGTCAGCCGCGAACAGCTGCACGACATTATCGACCGGCAAATCCCCTCCGATAATCTGTTCTGCGCCCTGCGTATCAACGGCCATTTTCGCCACGCCCATACCCGCACCGTACCGCGCCAGACGCCGCCCTACCGGGCGATGACCGACGTGCTCGACGATCAGCCCGTTTTCCGCTTCAACCAGCGCGAAGGGGTACTAGTGGGGTTTCGCACGCCGCAGCATATGCAGGGCATTAACGTTGCCGGCTACCACGAACACTTCATCACTGATGACCGCCAGGGCGGCGGCCATCTGCTCGATTATCAGCTCGACCACGGCGTGCTGACCTTTGGTGAGATCCACAAATTGATGATTGACCTTCCTGCCGATAGCGCCTTCCTGCAGGCGGATCTGCATCCTGACAATCTTGATGCCGCCATTCGCTCAGTCGAAAACTAAGGAGATTCTCGTGGATAATCAACATCAACCGCGCCAGTGGGCGCACGGCGCCGACCTTATCGTCAGGCAGCTTGAGGCACAGGGCGTACAACAGGTGTTCGGCATTCCAGGGGCCAAAATCGATAAAGTCTTCGATTCGCTGCTGGACTCCTCCATTCGCATTATTCCGGTACGCCACGAAGCCAACGCCGCGTTCATGGCCGCCGCGGTTGGCCGCATCACCGGGAAAGCGGGCGTCGCGCTGGTCACCTCCGGCCCCGGCTGCTCCAACCTGATTACCGGCATGGCCACCGCAAACAGCGAAGGCGACCCGGTGGTGGCGCTGGGCGGTGCGGTAAAACGCGCCGACAAGGCCAAACAGGTGCACCAGAGTATGGATACGGTGGCGATGTTTAGTCCGGTAACCAAATACTCGGTGGAAGTCACCGCCCCGGAAGCGCTGGCGGAAGTGGTTTCCAACGCGTTTCGCGCAGCCGAGCAGGGACGCCCCGGCAGCGCCTTCGTCAGCCTGCCGCAGGACGTGGTCGACGGGCCGGTCCACGCCAGGGTTCTGCCCGCCAGCGATGCGCCGCAGACTGGCGCGGCGCCGGACGAAGCCATTGAGCGAGTCGCGAAGATGATTGCCGGCGCTAAAAATCCGATATTCCTGCTCGGCCTGATGGCCAGCCAGGCGGAAAACAGCGCGGCGCTGCGTGAATTGCTGAAAAAAAGCCATATCCCGGTTACCAGCACCTATCAGGCCGCCGGCGCGGTGAATCAGGACCACTTTACCCGCTTCGCCGGGCGGGTTGGGCTGTTCAATAACCAGGCGGGGGATCGACTCCTGCATCTCGCCGACCTGGTCATCTGCATCGGCTATAGCCCGGTGGAGTACGAACCGGCCATGTGGAATAACGGCAACGCCACGCTGGTGCATATCGACGTGCTGCCGGCTTACGAAGAGCGCAACTATACCCCGGACATCGAGCTGATCGGCAATATTGCCGCCACTCTGAACAAACTCTCTCAGCGTATCGACCACCAGCTGGTGCTGTCGCCGCAGGCCGCCGAGATCCTGGTTGACCGCCAGCATCAGCGGGAGCTGCTCGACCGCCGCGGCGCGCAGCTGAACCAGTTTGCCCTTCATCCGCTGCGCATCGTTCGCGCCATGCAGGACATCGTCAACAGCGACGTAACGCTGACCGTCGATATGGGGAGCTTTCATATCTGGATCGCCCGCTATCTCTACAGCTTCCGCGCCCGTCAGGTCATGATTTCCAACGGCCAGCAGACCATGGGGGTGGCGCTGCCGTGGGCGATTGGCGCCTGGCTGGTGAACCCGCGGCGCAAAGTGGTTTCGGTTTCCGGTGACGGCGGCTTCCTGCAATCCAGTATGGAGCTGGAGACCGCCGTACGGCTAAAAGCTAACGTCCTGCATATCATCTGGGTCGATAACGGCTACAACATGGTGGCGATTCAGGAAGAGAAAAAATACCAGCGGCTCTCCGGCGTTGAGTTCGGTCCGGTGGACTTTAAAGCCTACGCCGAAGCCTTCGGCGCCAAAGGGTTTGCGGTAGAGAGCGCCGCCGCCCTTGAGCCGACGCTGCGGGCGGCGATGGACGTCGACGGCCCCGCCGTAGTCGCCATCCCCGTTGATTACAGCGACAACCCGCTGCTGATGGGCCAGCTTCATCTCAGTCAAATACTTTGAGTCACTACAGAAGGAATCCAGCAATGAAAAAAGTCGCACTCGTGACCGGCGCGGGCCAGGGCATCGGGAAAGCTATCGCCCTTCGCCTGGTTAAAGATGGTTTTGCCGTGGCTATCGCCGATTACAATGATGCCACTGCACAGGCGGTCGCCGATGAAATTAACCGCGGCGGCGGTCAGGCGCTGGCGGTGAAGGTGGATGTCTCTAAACGCGACCAGGTTTTTGCCGCCGTAGAACAGGCGCGGAAGGGCCTGGGCGGTTTTGACGTGATTGTGAACAACGCCGGGGTAGCGCCCTCCACGCCTATCGAAGAGATTCGCGAGGACGTGATCGATAAAGTCTACAATATCAACGTCAAAGGCGTTATCTGGGGCATCCAGGCCGCGGTAGAGGCGTTTAAAAAAGAGGGCCACGGCGGCAAAATCATCAACGCCTGCTCCCAGGCGGGCCATATAGGTAACCCGGAACTGGCGGTCTATAGCTCCAGTAAATTTGCCGTGCGCGGCCTGACGCAAACCGCCGCCCGCGATCTGGCGCATCTGGGAATTACCGTTAACGGCTACTGCCCGGGGATCGTCAAAACCCCAATGTGGGCGGAAATCGACCGTCAGGTTTCCGAAGCGGCGGGTAAACCGCTGGGCTACGGAACCCAGGAGTTCGCCAAACGCATTACCCTTGGGCGGCTATCCGAGCCGGAAGACGTCGCGGCCTGCGTCTCTTATCTCGCCGGTCCGGACTCCAATTATATGACCGGCCAATCGCTGCTGATCGATGGCGGCATGGTATTTAGCTAATAATAAATAAGCTCTGACATGGTTTGCCCCGGCTTCAGCGCCGGGGCTTTTTTATCTCAACCTTTAGGGAAGATCCACAGGTCGCTGACGGGCAATGCCAGATGGCAACGCTCGGCATCGCGCAGCGCGCTGCCGTAGGCGCGAATGGCGAAATCATCGCCCTCGGTGCGAAACAGGTACTCCCAGCGGTCGCCGAGATACATACTGGTCAGCAGCGGCAATGCCAGCATATTCTCCTCAGGCTCTGAGGCGATGCGCAGGCGTTCAACGCGGATCACCGCCGTCGCCTCTTCCCCCACCTTGACCCCTTCCCCGACCATCCCCCACAGAGCCCAGCTGGCGCCCTCAATTCGCGCCCGACCATTATCCAGAGCGGTGACGGTGCCATGCAGCCGGTTATTGCTGCCCATAAACTCGGCGGCAAACAGCGTTCTCGGGCTACCGTACATCTCCTGCGGCGTTCCCTGCTGCTCGATCACCCCGTTATTGAGCAGCAGAATGCGATCGGAAATCGCCATCGCCTCGTTCTGATCGTGGGTGACCATCAGCGCCGACAGCCCCAGCTTGACGATCAGCTCGCGCAAAAAGACCCGCGCCTCTTCCCGCAGCTTGGCGTCAAGATTCGACAGCGGCTCATCCAGCAGGATCACCGGCGGGTTGTAAACCAGCGCCCGTCCGATGGCCACGCGCTGCTGCTGCCCTCCGGAGAGCTGATGCGGATGGCGACTGCCAAGATGCCCCAGCCCCAGCTGTTCAAGTACGGTCTGGACCCGCTGCTTGATCTCCGCGGCGGCAACCTTACGCAGCTTTAGCGGATACGCCACGTTTTCAAACACCGTTTTATGCGGCCACAGCGCGTAGGACTGAAATACCAGCCCCAGGTTGCGCTCCTCCGCCGGGATTTCGCTACGCGGGTTGCCGTCATAGACGCGGGTTTTACCAATGGTGATAATGCCGCTGGTCGGCTTCTCCAGCCCGGCGACCGCCCGCAGCAGCGTGGTTTTTCCGCTGCCCGATGGCCCGAGCAGCGACACCACCTCTCCCCGCTTCAGTTCCATTGACACGCCCTTGAGCACCGGATTATCACCGTAGGTCAGATGCAGGTTTTCTACCGATAATTCAATCATGTAATTTCACTCCAAAGCGCAGGGCGATACCCAGACCCACGACCACCAGCAGAATATTAATAAAGGAGAGCGCGGCAACGATATCGATAGCCCCCGCCGCCCACAGCGACACCAGCATCGAACCGATGGTTTCGGTGCCCGGAGAGAGCAGATAAACCCCGGTGGAATATTCGCGCTCGAAGATAAGAAACATCAGCAGCCAGGAGCCGATTAAGCCGTAACGCGACAGCGGAACCGTGACGTGGCGGGTGATCTGCCCGCGCGATGCGCCGGTACTACGTGCGGCCTCCTCCAGCTCCGGCGCTACCTGCAGCAGCGTCGAGGAGATGAGCCGCAGCCCGTAAGCCATCCATACGACGGTATAGGCCAACCAGACGCTAAAAATGGTGTTACGCAGCGCGCGCAGCTGAACGATCAGATGTTCACGCAGCCAGTCTGCTACCGGAAGCGCCGAGAGCCAGCCGTTTTTCAGCGACTGATCGAGCCACATCGGCAGAAACAGAAATACCCACAGAAACGCCAGCCCGGCCAGCAGCCCCGGCACCGCGCGCGGCACCAGCACGCTATAGTCCAGAAAGCGCGTGACGTTATCCGGTTTGCGGTGCATCGCGATGCCCACGAACAGATAGCAGACCACCGCCAGCGCGCCGCCGAACACGCCAATCGCCATTGAGTTAACGATGGCGCGCAGCAGGTTCGGCTGCTGCCAGATGCTACGGAACGTCGCCAGCGAGAGCTCATCCCATAGCGAAACGCCTACGCCCCAGTTTGAAATAAAGGCCCGCAGCGCCACGCCAATCAGCGGCACCCCAATAGTGACCGTCAGCCATGCCACCACCACAATCCCGGCGACCCAGCGCCATTTCCCCAGCGGCAGCGCGCGGGCCTGGGACGCTTTTCCCTTCATGGTGACAAAGCGGTTGGCGGTGCGCATCAGGCGGCGCTGGAGCATCACCAGCGGAATGGTAATGCAGATCAGCACCACCGCCACCGCCGCCATCAGGTGATACGAAGGTGTACCGAGCTTGTTGGTGAGCTTATAGAGATAGGTCGCCAGCACCATGTTGCCTTCCGGATCGCCCAGCACCAGCATCAGGCCAAATACCTCCAGGCCGAGGAAAAACAGCAGTACGCAGGCGTAGAGTATCGACGGTCGCACCATCGGCAGGCTCACCGAGGTCATCACCTGCAGCGGCGATGCGCCCACCGTCCGCGCGGCCTCCTCGACATCCGATCCGACGCTGCGCAGCGCGGAAGAGATATAGAGATAGGCATGCGGAACGTGCGTCAGCCCGGCAATCACCACGATGCTGAACATCGAGTAAATATTCCACGGCACGAAGCCAATCAGCTGCTCGGCCCACTGCGAAAAGAAGCCCACCGGCCCGGCCGCCACCACGTAACCAAAGCCCAGTACCATCGGCGAAACAAAAATCGGTACCAGAATCAGCGGCTCGATAAACCGCCGCCCGGGTAAATCGGTACGCACCATTAAAAAGGCGAGGATCCCGCCGAGGGGGATGGCAATCGCCACCAGACCAAACGCCAGAATAAAGCCGGACTTGAGCGCCAGATAAAAATCCGGGTCGCTAAAGATGAAAGCGAAGGCTTCGAGGCTGAACGATTTCGTGCGGGCAAAAAAAGGCGCCGAGAGAAAGCTCTGCACCACGATAAATAACAGCGGGACATAAATCGCCAGCGCCGTCATCACGACGACGATACCGCGCGGCAAACCCTGCCATTTTCGACGTAAGACATTCATAAGCGATCCCTTTAAACCTGGCGGGCGTTAAGCGGGCTGCGCATCCTGAAATGATGCGCAGCGCCGGAGGGTTATTTCGCCGCGGCGGTGCGCCACTGTTTGATAAATTCCAGTCGTTGTTTCGGCTCAAGATACGCCAGCAGCGTTTCATCGACCGGAATAGGCTTCAGCGCGCTGCCAAGCATTTTGGTCATACCGTCGATATCATTTTTCCCTTCGATATCATTGCGCAGGGAGGGAATATCGGCCTGGTTCGCCAGGATGCTTTGCCCCTTTTCCGACAGCACGTAATCAAACCACAGCTTCGCGGCATTAAGGTGCTCGGCTTCTGCGGTAATAAAAGAGACCCGCGAGAGCACCAGTACATAATCTTTCGGATAGGAGATGCCGAGCGAAGGATCGTTTTTGGCCCGCGCTTCCGCGTAGGAACCGAGAATATTGTAGCCAATCAGGTTTTCCCCGGAGGAGACGCGCTCCATCATCGTACCGGTGGACGATTGCACGGTCAGGCCGCCTTTCGCTATGCCCGCCAGATCGTCAAAGTAGCTGGCATCGGCTTTGCTGTCCTGTACCGCCAGCATAAAACCCAGACCCGATTTCTCAATATCATAAGTCGTGACCTTACCTTTGAATTTATCGGCCTGGCCGGCGATCAGCTTCGCCAGCGCGGTATGCGAGTCCGGTACTTCGCCCTGAGGGATCAGCCGCTTATTGTAGATAAAGACCACCGGCTCGTAGGTCGTGCCGTAGGCTTTCTGTTGCCAGACCGCCCATTTTGGCAGCTTATCCCGCTCCGGCGAGGCGTACTCTTCGGCGTAATCGGTGGCGAGCTTCAGCGCCGTATCCATGGAAGAGCTCCAGACCACGTCGCCGCTGCCGCCGCCCGCCGCTTGTTCGCTGATATAGCGGTTGTATAATTCGGTGCTGTTCATATCGTTATATTCAACTTTAATACCGGGATATTGCGCTTCAAAGCCTTTAATTAACGGGCCTGCGGCCTTGGTATCGGTCGTTGAATAGATAACCACTTTGCCTTCTTTAATCCCGGCATCCACCACCTTTTGATAATCCGCCGGGTAGCCCTGAGGAACTGCGGCAAGAACCGGTCCGGAGATAGCTGCCGTCAGTGAAATCACTAACCCACTAATTTTCATATACATAAAATCAACCTTTAAATATCAATTATTAAACTTAAATTTAACATATAGCGGGACGCCAGAGCCTTGCAACGCCGGGGTTTGTTTTTTTACGGCTTTTGTGACGCTGGCGTAATTTAAAGGAAGATTCGTCGGATAAAGCGAAAGCGATTTACGGTCTGCGGTAGAAATATTAAGAAAAGATTAAGTTTTTTACATATATGGCTCGCCGGATATTGGCTTTGATTAACTACAATAATAAAAGTGACGCTCCGTTTTATCGGCCAAGGGCGGTATAACGCGTCTCACTCAGCCGCTAACATAGGGGCTTGACCGCCCTGGCGTGGTTTATATATCACCAGGTTCAAGGATTTGTCCCCTTCCTCCCCGCAGTAATAACCACCAGCGAAAAGCCTTTAATACAAAATTCAAAACCTTGATCTTCTCCGTGGCTCAGCGCAGCATGGAAATGCAAACACACTAAAACAAGAATTCGCAACCCAATCACAGGAGAGAATCAGTGCAAACAGGACATCGCTTCCAGGCCACGGATCTGCATCAATTTGTTAAAACCCTTTTCACCCATATGGGAAGCTCCCTCACCGAAGCATCGCTTATCGCCGACCACCTGATTGCCGCTAACCTGGCCGGGCACGATTCCCACGGCGTCGGCATGATCCCAAGCTACGTACGCTCCCACGCGCAGGGTTATCTCCAGCTCAATCGCCACGCCAGCGTGATGAAGGACGCGGGCGCGGTGGTCACGCTGGACGGCAACGGCGGCTTCGGCCAGGTGGTGGCCCATGAAGCCATGCAGATCGGCATTGAGAAAGCCAGAGAGCACGGTATGGCCGCCGTGGCGCTGCGCAATGCGCACCATATTGGCCGCATCGGCTACTGGGCGGAACAGTGCGCGGCCGCCGGAATGATCTCTATCCATTTCGTTAACGTCGTTGGCAACGTGATGGTCGCCCCGTACCGTGGGAAAGACAGCCGCTTCGGTACTAACCCGCTGTGCGTGGTATTCCCGCGCGCCGGGCATCCGCCGCTGCTGCTGGATTACGCCACCAGCGCCATCGCCTTCGGTAAAACCCGCGTCGCCTGGCATAAAGGCGTCCAGGTACCAGCGGGGTCGCTGATCGACGCTCACGGTGTCCCCACTACCGACCCGGCGGTGATGCAGACGTCGCCGCTGGGGGCGCTGCTGACCTTTGCCGAACACAAAGGCTACGCGCTGGCGACGCTGTGCGAAATTATCGGCGGCGCGGTATCCGGCGGTAAAACCTCGCATCAGGAGACGCTGCAGGGCAGCGTGGACGCGATTTTCAACTGCATGACCACCATTATTCTCAGCCCGGAAGCGTTCGATGCGCCGGATATGCAGCGCGAGACCGAAGCGTTTATCGACTGGTGTAAACGGTCGCCGCACGACCCGGACGCGCCGATTCTGGCCCCGGGCGAGTGGGAAGAGGCTAACCGCCAGCAGCGTCTGGCACAGGGGATACCGCTGGACGCCGGAAGCTGGCAGGCGATTTGCGTCGCCGCCGAAGAAGTCGGTTTACCCGCCGACACCCTCGCGCAGCTGCGCCAGAAGCTGGCCTGATTTTTCCCCGATGACGCCCGAACGGGCGTCATGTCATCGTCATTAGTGTCGACATCAGCGCCGCCCCGCCCTGTACGATCAACTATTCTATACAAATTCAATAAGTTAAGTTTTGGCACAGCGTATGCATAACGCTCCCGTCATTTGCCGGTGCGCTGGCTCATGACGCCCTGACAAAGGCGGGCCGGGCCCGGCCTGTCCATTGTTGTTTATTCTCTGTTAACAGGTCTGTTACTGATGAAAAAAATCACGAGCGTTTGCCCTTATTGCGGGGCCGGTTGCAAACTTAAGCTGGTCGTCGAAAACAATAAAATTCTCCGTGCCGAAGCCGCCGATGGCGTCACCAACCAAAATCAGCTGTGCCTGAAAGGCTATTACGGCTGGGATTTTCTCAACGACACCCAGCTACTGACGCCGCGTCTGCAGCAGCCGATGATTCGCTATCAGAAAGGCGGTAAGTTCACCCCGGTAAGCTGGGAGGAAGCTATCCGCTATACGGCGAAAAAACTGCGTGAAATAAAGGAGAAGCACGGCCCGCGCGCCATTATGACGACCGGTTCATCGCGCGGTACCGGGAATGAAACCAACTATGTGATGCAGAAGTTCGCCCGCGGCGTGCTCCACACCAATAACGTCGACTGCTGCGCCCGCGTCTGCCACGGCCCGTCGGTAGCCGGGCTTCAGCTGGCGCTCGGTAACGGTGCGATGAGCAACTCGATTAGCGATATCGAAAACTCGAAATGCCTGCTGGTCTTTGGCTATAACTGCGCCGACTCCCACCCTATCGTCGCCCGCCGGGTGATTAAAGCTCGCGAAAACGGGGCGAAAATCATCGTCTGCGACCCGCGCCGTATCGAAACCGCCCGCATCGCCGATCGCCATCTGCAGCTCAATAACGGCAGCAATATGGCGCTGGTCAACGCCTTCGCCCACGTGCTGCTGGAAGAGGATCTGTATAACCACGACTACGTCGACCGCTTTACCGAGGGGCTGGACGCCTATCGCGAAACGGTGAAAGACTATTCCCCTGAAGCCGTCGAAGGGATCGTCGGCGTGCCGGCCGCTGAAATTCGCCAGGCGATGCGCATGTTTGCCGCCGCGCCTTCCGCCACCATTATGTGGGGCATGGGCGTCACCCAGTTCGGCCAGGCGGTGGACGTCGTCAGAGGGCTGGCGAGCCTGGCGCTGTTAACCGGTAACCTCGGACGCGCCAACGTCGGCGTGGGGCCGGTACGCGGACAAAACAACGTCCAGGGCGCCTGCGATATGGGCGTCCTGCCGAATATGTTCCCCGGCTACCAGGACGTCACCGATGCCAGCGTTCGCGATAAGTTTGCCAAAGCATGGGGCGTTAACCCGGCTGTCATGGACGACCAGGTCGGCACCCGGATCACCGAAGTGCCGCACAAAGCGCTGGCTGGCGAAATTAAAGCCTACTACATCATGGGTGAAGATCCCCTGCAAACCGAAGCCGATTTAGGCCTGGTGCGTAAGGGGATTGAGGCGCTCGATTTTGTGGTGGTGCAGGATATCTTTATGACCAAAACCGCCGAAATCGCCGATGTGCTGCTGCCCGCCACCTCCTGGGGCGAACACGGCGGCGTCTTTACCTGCGCCGACCGCGGCTTCCAGCGCTTCGAGCAGGCGATTATCGCCACCGGAAATGTTAAGCGCGACTGGGAAATCATCAGCCTGCTGGCCAGCGAAATGGGCTACCCGATGCATTACGATAACAACCAGCAGATCTGGGACGAAATGCGCGAGCTTTGTCCGCTGTTCTATGGCGTCACCTACGAGAAAATGGGCGATATGAACCACGTCCAGTGGCCGTGCCCGACGCTGGATCACCCCGGTACGCCGTGGCTGTATAAAGATAACCTCTTCGATACGCCAACCGGCAAAGGCCAGCTGTTCGCCGCCCCGTGGCGCGCGCCTGCCGAGACGCCGGATGAAGCGTATCCGCTGGTGCTTTGTACCGTGCGCGAAGTCGGCCACTACTCGTGTCGTTCGATGACCGGCAACTGCGCGGCCCTGCAATCGCTTGCCGATGAGCCGGGCCGGGTGCAAATCAATCGCGCCGACGCGCAGCGCCTCGGTATCGCCGACCAGCAGCTGGTGTGGGTCAGCTCGCGGCGCGGTAAGGTGATTACCCGCGCCGACATCAGCGATCGCATTAACGAAGGCGCGGTGTATATGACCTATCAATGGTGGGTCGGCGCCTGTAATGAGCTGACGCAGGATAATCTCGACCCGATCTCGAAAACGCCGGAAACCAAATACTGCGCGGTGAAGGTGGAGGCTATCGCGGATCAGCGCTGGGCCGAGCAGTATGCCTGGACAAGCTATAGCGAGATGAAAGCGCGCCTGAAAGCGGCGGTGAACGTGTAAAACAACGCAGGGAGATGCGCGCGTCTCCCTGCGTAGCCAGCTTCTTCGCCGGGTCGCGCTGCGCTTACCCGGGCTACCGGTCCGCAGTCCGCTGAAGTCGTGTAGCCCGGACAGATGCGCAGCATCGCCTCCGGGATCGATCTCTTACGCCAACAGTTTCTCCACCAGCGCCGTCCACAGCGCCACGCCGTGCGGGATCAGCGCATCGTTAAAATCATATCCGGCGTTATGCAGCGGCTTTGACGCCGTCTCGCCATCGGTGCCAATCCAGAAATAGGCGCCCGGGCAGGCCTCCAGCATGCAGGCAAAATCTTCCGAGGCCATGGAGGGATTGCCGTTCCAGCTCACCGCCGATTCCCCCAGCAGCGCGATCGCCACCTCGCGAACCTTTTGCGCTTCAGCCGGGTGGTTGGTGGTGACGGGATAACCGGGATACCAGGCGATTTTGCCTTCCACGTCTGATACCTGGGGCTGGGCGGCGACATAGCTTTCAATCAGCCCCCTGACCCGCTCACGCACCTGGTTATTCAGACAGCGGAAGGTTCCGCGCAGCACCACTTTATCCGGCAGCACGTTGATCGCCTCCCCGCCTGAAATCTGGGTAATGCTTACCACCGTGGATTCCTGCGGCGACAGGCGGCGCGACGGAATGGTTTGCAGCGCCATAATCAGCTGCGCCGCGGCGACAATCGGGTCCGCCCCGCGCTCCGGCATCGCCGCATGACAGCTCTTGCCGGTCAGGGTGATTTCAAACGCATCGAGAGAGGCCATCATCGCCCCGCTGCCGATCGCCACCTGGCCCAGCGGCATACCCGGCCAGTTGTGCAGCGCGTAAATGGCATCCATCGGGAAGCGCGCAAACAGCCCCTCTTCCACCATCTTACGCGCGCCGCCCAGGTTCTCCTCAGCGGGCTGGAAAACAAAGTGAACGGTACCGCGAAAGCGGCGGGTTTGCGCCAGATGCGCCGCTGCCGCCAGCAGCATCGCGCTATGGCCGTCGTGGCCGCAGGCGTGCATCACGCCTGGATTGCGCGATTTATAGTCGACTTCGCTCTGCTCGGCGATCGGCAGCGCATCCATATCGGCCCGCAGGCCAATTACCGGACCCGGGCCGTTCTCCAGCGTCGCGACCACGCCGGTACCCGCCAGCCCGCGATGCACCTGAAGGCCAAATGAAGCGAGCAGTTCAGCGACCCGGCGGGAGGTTTCCTGTTCCTGATACCCCAGCTCAGGGCAAGCATGAAAATCACGTCGCCAGCGAATGGCCTCGGCGATCAGTGAAGAGGATACTGCCATGTCATACTCCTTTCCTGCACAGCATCAGCGCTGAACGAGTGTGTTATTCAATAAAATGGGGCTACAGGTAGTCCGCCAGCCTATTGGTTATATCCTTTCGCCTGCTCGCTGACAACTGCCGCCAAACCCTGCACCAACGCGCCTTTGCGCGGCATCCCGCCTGCACTGCATTTTTTTGTAGTCATATCAACGGTGACATAAGGCGTGCGATTAATTATTATGCAGCTATACTGGCGTTTTGCCGAATAATTCACTCTACAGACCTCCTTAACCGGAAATAAAATGTTCAACCCAGAGCAGAATCGTCTTGCCCCCACGCTGGCGATGATCATGGCGGCTTCATTAGTGGGATTTATCACCGGATACACGGTACCCTTAATCAGTCTGGAGCTGGCGCAGCAGCAGATTGATACCGTTTACGTCGGCCTGCTGGCCGCGCTACCGCCAGCGGGGATGATGATCTCCTCCTTCCTCTCGCCTGCGCTGTGCCGGCGCTTTGAGATGGGGCTTCTGCTCTCCGTCAGCCTGGTGGCGCTGGCGGCGGCAACCATCGCCTCCTGCCTGTCGTTTGATATGGTTCATCTCCTGCTGCCGCGGCTGGTTACCGGCCTGGCGTCGGGGGTGATTATCGTCATTGGCGAAAGCTGGATCACCGGCGGCGCGGCGGGGAAAAACCGGGCAACCCTGACCGGCATTTATGCCTCCGCCTTTACCGGCTGTCAGCTGGCAGGACCGCTGCTGATCTCCGCCGGAGAAGCGTATCAATCATGGACTTTGCTGCTCGTCGGGCTGGTGACCCTCGCCTGCCTGCTGATGCTCCGCCATTTGCCCTCCGGCAGCCGCGAACGGCTGGCGGAACGCGCCAGCTGGCGCAGCCTCGGCGCCTTTTTGCCGGTACTGGCTTCCGGCGTATTCTGCTTCGCCTTTTTCGATGCCAGCATACTGGCGCTGCTGCCGCTTTACGGTATGGATAAAGGGCTGAGTGAAGTGACGGCGGTACTGCTGGTCACGGTGGTATTAATCGGCGATGCGCTATTCCAGGCGCCGCTGGGCTGGATTGCCGACCGCTTCGGTATCCGCCGCGTACATCTGACCTGCGCGGTGGTCTTCTGCCTCGCCCTGCTGGCCTTACCATTCCTGCTGGCGTCGCATATCCACCTGATTGTCGGCTGCCTGCTTCTCGGCGCCGCGGCGGGGGCGCTCTATACCCTGTCGCTGGTCCGCGCCGGGAAGACCTTCTCCGGGCAGAAGCTGATTATGATCAACGCCCTGCTGGGATTCTTTTGGTCCGCGGGGAGCGTGGCCGGGCCGGTGGTCAGCGGATTGCTGATCAGCGTCGCGGGGTATGATGGTCTGCTGATGACGCTGTTTGTCAGCGGCGCGCTGTTCCTGCTGATTCAGTGCCTGGGTAAAAGCGAAAAAGCGCTGCTGGCGGACGAACGCGAGCGCGAAGAAGAGATGGATGATATTAGCGAGGCGGCGCGGTTACGCTTAAGGGCAGTCACGGTTCGGCAGAACGAAAGCGCCCTCATCGTCCGCGCAAGGTCTTCTCCCCGGCAGCGCAGTCGCGCGCCGGGGTCGTTATTAATTACAGCACTTTACTTAAAAACGCGGCGGTGCGCGGGTTAGTCGGCGCGCTAAAGATCTGCGCCGGTTTCCCCTCTTCCTGAATGATGCCCTGGTCGATAAAGATAACCCGGTCGGCCACTTCGCGGGCAAAGCCCATCTCGTGGGTTACGATTACCATGGTCATCCCTTCGCTGGCGAGGTTTTTCATCACCTCCAGCACGTCGCCCACCAGCTCAGGATCGAGCGCCGAAGTGGGCTCATCAAACAGCATAATCGATGGCTTCATCGCCAGCGCGCGCGCGATGGCCACCCGCTGCTGCTGGCCGCCGGAAAGGCTGGAGGGCCAGGCGTCGCGCTTGTCGCTCAGCCCGACCTTCGCCAGTAGCTCTTCCGCCAGACGCACCGCCTCCGCGCGCGCCGTGCCACGCAGGCTCATCGGGGCCATAATCAGGTTTTCCAGCACCGTTTTGTGCGGGAACAGATTGAAGCGCTGAAAGACCATGCCGACGCTTTCCCGCATCTTATTCAGATCGGTGGCGCGATCGTGGGCAGCAAAGCCGTTCACCTCAACCTCGCCTTCGCTGACGGTTTCCAGCGCGTTCATGCAGCGCAGAAAGGTGCTTTTCCCGGAACCGGACGGGCCGATAATACACACGACTTCCTGCGGCTTAATATCGCAGCTGATGCCGCGCAGAACGTGGCTGTCGCCGAAGCGCTTGTGTAAATTACGAATGTGAATCACTTTTGCCAAACCTCTTTTCCAGACGGTTAACCAGCTGCGCCAGCAGGAAAGTAATAACCCAGTAAACCAGGGAGATGGTCAGGTAGGGTTCCCAGTAGGTGGCGTAGGCGCCGGAAACGGTGCGCGCGGCGTAGGCCAGATCCGCCAGACCGATGGCCGACGCCAGCGAGGAGTCCTTAACGATGGCGATAGCGTTATTGCCCAGCGGCGGCAGAATGCGGCGAAACGCCTGCGGCAGAATCACCTGACGCATGGTTTTCCACCACGGCATACCCAGCGCGCGGGAAGCTTCCATCTGCCCCTTATCGATCGACTGGATCCCGGCGCGGAAGATCTCCGACACGTAGGCCCCGGCATTCAGCGTAATCGCCACGATACAGGAGAGAAACGCGCCGTAGTTTGAGCGCAGCTCGCGAGCGAAATCAGCGCTCATCATGCCGCTGGTCACCAGCAAACCGTCGCGGGGGTTGATAAACAGCGGCACCAGCGCGAAGTGCACCACCATAATTTGCACGAACAGCGGCGTGCCGCGAAACGCGCTGACGTAAAAGCGAACCGGAAACTGCACCAGGTAACGCAGAACGTATTTCCATACCCCATGCTCGGCTTTCGCCATGCGCCCCAGCCCGAGGGTCAGCCCCCACAGGGTGCCGAGGATCACGCAGATAATGGTACATTTAATGGTCATCAGGGCACCGTCCATAAACAGCGGACCGTACTCCTCAATGATCTCCCAACGGAATCCCGTCATAGCCCTTCCCTAAAAAATACGGCTATCGCCAGTGTCGATAGCCGTGATGAAAATAAAAATGCGAATTATTGCGCTGGCAGCGTCGGGACGTTCTCGTCGAACCAGGTTTTATAGATTTTGGCGTAGGTGCCGTCAGCGATGATTTTCTGTAAACCGGCGTTGATCTTCGCCTGCAGCTCGCTGTTGCCTTTCGCCACCGCGATGCCGAAATACTGGCGCTCAAATTTGGCATCCGGCACCAGCTTGAACTGCTTCTCCGGGTGCTGCTTGATGTAGTATTTCACTACGCCGACGTCGCCGACCGCCGCGCTCACGCCGTCTTCAAACAGCTCCTGCAGCATCAGCGGAGTATTATCAAAACGCTTGATCGCGGTACTATTCTTGCCCAGCACGTCGGAAACCACAATATCGCCGGTGCTGGAGTTCACCACGCCGACTTTCTCGTTTTTCAGCGCCTCAAGGGAGGAGACCTTTGAATCCGCCGGCACGACGATGGACTGTTCGGCCGGGAAATAAGGGGCGGAGAAATCCACCATCTGCTTACGCTTATCGGTGATGGTGATCCCGGAGATAATAATGTCGCGATCGCCGGTGTTGAGGGTGGCGAAGATCCCTTCCCACGGCGTATTGACCAGTTTGATATCAAAGCCTTCCGCTTTGGCGATCGCTTTGATGATATCGATATCAAAACCTTCCAGCTGTTTCTGGCTGTTCTCGAACTCAAACGGGCGATAGGTTCCGCCAGATCCCACCACGTAAGTTTGCTGAGCCGCGTGGGCGGTGCCGATCATCGCCGCCACCAGGCAGCATGCTTTCATCCACTTCTTAACCATGACAACTCCGTTTTATGCATTAATTTTGCATAAAAATACACACTGTCAGCATGGCATGCAACCGGAAACCTTCCCGACGGTAAATTATCTGCCGTTTAGCTTCGTTTACCGCCGGATTTCCCGATGGCCCGATGCAATTCATTGATCCGCTTCATCGATTTCACCGTTTTTTGCGGCGCGGTGGAGGCGACCGACAGCACGATCATCTCCAGGCAAACCAGCACCGTCCCGTGCAGCGGCACCCGCCCATTATCGCCGCCGCGCGGCACCTCAATCACCACCTGCGCCTCCTGGCTAAAGCGGGAGTCCAGCGCCTGGGTGAGTAAAATCGTCGGGATCCCCAGACGGCGGGCCTCGCGCAGGGTCGTCATCCCCTCCCGGTGCGGCGACTTCTGCCCCATCATAATCAGCACGTCGCCGCGCTGCAGGCCGATCAGCTGCTCGGCGAGGCTAAACCCTGTGCGGTTCATCACGTACGAAGGCAGGCCGATGCGGCTCAGCAGCCTGGCGGTATACTCCGCCAGAATGCCCGAGGCGCCGATCCCAAAAATCCCCACCTGGCGCGCGTCGGTCAGCAGCGCCACCGCCTGGGCCACCGCGGCGCGGTTGTCGGGGCGCGCAAGCACTTCGCAGGCCCGCTGATGCCCTTCCAGCACGAAATCGATGCTCGAATTAACGTCGCTGGATAAGGCGCTCACCGTGGAGATCATTTTTTCCGACGAGGTCGCCGACGGGCCGAACCAGCGCTCCATGGTCTGCTTCAGCTCCCGCAGTCCGGCAAAGCCGAGCGCCTGGATGGCGCGCACCACCGTGGCGTCCGAGGTGTTGGTCGCGCTCGCGATTTCCATGGCCGTGCGCTCCAGCACCGCTTCCCGGTTTTCGTTGATATAGCTCACCACCGCCAGCAGACGCGGAGACAGCTGATGCGCGCGGGCGCGAAAACGTTCGCCGAACAGGTCAACCCGCCCCTTCTCTCTTTTGACCACCGTTTTCATTTCAGCCCCTCGGGCAAAGGACGACCGGCAATGTGCGACTGTACCTGGGCGACCATCAGCGACAGCGCGGCGTAGGAGTTAGAGATAACCTCCTCGCGCGGCAGCAGAATGTAGCGCCCGGTGCGGCAGGCGCGCATAAAGTCGCACCAGCCGGGCATCACGCCCTCCATCGCCCGCAGCTCATCCTGCGGCCTGCCGCCGGTATCGGAACGCCAGGTGGCAAACACAAAATCGGCATCCAACTCCGGTAGCTGCTCGGCGCTGACGTCAATACGCTGGCCATCGGGGATGTTGTCAATCAGCGGCGGGAAGCGGAATCCGGCATCGCGCAGCACGCGTCCCAGCGCATGATAGGCGTGATGCACTGTCACCTTGCCGTTGTTGGCCTGAATCACCGAGACTACGATGTTTTGCGTATCCACCATTGCCTTTAGCTGGGCTATCTGCGCCTGATAGCGGCGTTCGAGGATTAAGAGCCGCGGCTGGGTGCCGGTGAGCTGCGCCAGCTTGCGGTAGATGCGCGGCGCGCTGCCCTGCAGGTGGTCGATGCTGACCGTTGGCGCAATCTTTTCCAGCTGCTCCACCGAAACGTGGCGGCTGGGCTCGGTAATAATCAGGTCCGGTTTCGCGGCGGCCACCGCTTCGAGATCGATATCCGCCGTGCCGATAAACCGAATCGCGCTGTTATCGAAATCAACGCCGGTCAGCTGTGCGCTGGCGCGTAAAAAGTGGCTGCCGTCCGGACGCGTCCTCCCGTGGCTGGCCACCGGCGGGACGCCAAGCTCGATCAGCGGGATGGTGATATCCAGATCGTGCATCGACACAATGCGCTGCGGGTGCAGCGGAACGGTCACCGTACGACCCAAATCATCGGTGAAGGTTTGCGTATCGGCGGCCGAGGCGACGCCCGCCAACAGCACCAGCAGAGAAACGAACCAACGCATAGCGATCCTTATTGATTTACAGGGCGTCACGACGACGCCAGAGCAGAACGATAAAAAACGGGCAACCGACCAGAGCGATGACGATCCCAGCGGGGATCTGCAGCGGCGCGAACGCCAGTCGGCCAATGGTATCGGTGGCTAACACCAGCAGCGCGCCAATTAACGCGCTGCCGCAGAGCAGCGCCACCTGGCCGCCGCGCAGCAGAAACCGCGCCATATGCGGCGCCATCAGGCCAACGAAGCCGAGGCTTCCGACGCAGGAAACGCTGGCGGAGGTCAGCAGCACCGGCGCGAAAAAGCGCAGCAGGGTTAGCTGCTGCAGGCGTACGCCGAGACCGATAGCCGTGCGGTCGCCGAGCAGCGCCGCATCGGCGGCCCTGGCGGTCAAAAAAAGGATCAGCGCCCCGGGCAGCGCCCAGCAGAAGGCGACGGCCAACAGCGGCCAGGTCGCCGCGTGCAGGCTGCCCGCCAGCCAGATCATCGCCGTTTGAACATCGCGCACGTCGGCGGTGGTCATAAAAATGCCCACCGCCGCCGCCAGCGTCCACGACACGCCGATACCGATGAGAATAAAGCGCGGGCGCGAACAGTCGCGGGCCAGCGCCAGAACCAGCAGCGCCACCAGCACGCCGCCGAGCATTCCCGCCAGCGGCCGCCAGACCAGGCCCACCGCCGGGAAGAACAGCACCAGCGCCAGAACGACAATACTGGCCCCCTCCTTCACCCCGATAAGCCCGGGATCCGCCAGGCCGTTGCGGGTAATGCTCTGCATCGCCGCGCCGGCCAGACCGAGCATCGCCCCGCACAGCAGCGCCATAAACAGCCGCGGCAGGCGGATATCAAAGAGGATAAATCGCTGCTGTTCGTCCACGATGTCCGCCCCCCGCAGCGCACGGAACAGGGTACCGGAGGGCATCGGGAAGCTGCCGCGGGTCAGGCCAAACAGCGCCAGCAGCAGGATGACGAGCAGCGCGACAGCGGCGATTTTTACCGCCGCAGGGCGCAGCAGAATGTGCCAGCGGCCGCAGGTCAGCGGCCGAAAGCCGGCGCGACGGACGGCGCTTTTCATTTAAAAAACCTCGCGGCGATAAAAATAAATACCGGCGCCCCCACCAGCGCGGTCATCGCGCCGGTTGCCAGCTCCTGGGGCGCAACCAGGGTACGAGCGGCGATATCCGCCAGCAGCAGCACCAGAGCGCCAACCGGAGCGGCCAGCGGCAGCGCCAGGCGAATATCTTCGCTAATCAGCCGGCGCACCGCGTGGGGGACCACCAGCCCGACAAAGCCGATCGGCCCGGCCACCGCCACCGCCGAGCCGCACAATAGCGCAATGGCGGTCAGCCCCAGCAGGCGGGTCTGAACAATCTTTACCCCCAGCCCCAGCGCGACCTTATCGCCCAGCGCCAGCACGTTAAGACGCGGCGCGATGACCAGCGCGATCGTCACTCCCGCCAGCGCCGGGAGCAGCGCAGCGCGCAGCGTTTGCCAGTTCAGCCCGGCAAGATCGCCCGCCAGCCAGGTGCGCATCGCCAGCAGCGTTTGTTCATCGAGGATCAGAATCGCCGCGGTGACCGCCGAGGCAAAGGCCGACAGCGCCACCCCGCACAGGGTAATGCGCAGCGGCGTGACGCCGCCCCGCCCGGACGACGACAGCAGCATCACGCCGCCAAACAGCAGCGCCGCGCCGCAGGCGGCGGTGAGCGGTCTGGCTAACGCCACGCCGCCGAGGCTGACTCCCAGCGCCGATGTCGCCACTACCGCCAGCGAAGCGCCGGCGTTAAGGCCGAGAATATGCGGCTCGCCCAGCGGATTGCGGATCACGGTTTGCAGCAGCAGCCCCGCCACGCCGAGCGCCCCGCCGGTGAGCAGCGCCGCCGCGAGACGTACCAGGCGTAAATCGACAATAATTCGGTGGTCAAAATTGCGCGGATCGTAATGGAGCAGCGCCTGCAGCACCGTTGGCGGCGCAATCCAGCGCGCGCCGAGCCCGAGATGCACCAGCGAGCCGCCCAGCAGCAGCAGGCTCAGCAGTACCAGCGCCAGCCGGGGGCGGGATTGTCGGCGCGGCAGCAGCAGCGCGGAGGCGCTCATAACGCTTTCTCCTCACGGGCGCGGAACGGCATAAAAAAGGGCTTACCGGTCTGCGGGTTGAGCGACATCTGCACGTCCACGTCAAAGACGGTTTTGATCAGCTCCGGCGTACAGATTTCCTGTTCATTAATCACCCCGGCGATCTGCCCTTTTTTAAGAAACACCAGCAGGTCAGCGTAGTTCACCGCGAAGTTCAGATCGTGCAGGACGGTGACCACCGTGCGGCCGTGATCGCGGGTTAAGGTTTGCAGCAGTTCAAGGATGTCGACCTGATAGCGTAGATCGAGCCAGGTGGTGGGCTCATCCAGCAGAATCGTCGCCGTTTGCTGGGCGAGAGCCATCGCGATCCAGCAGCGCTGACGCTGGCCGCCGGAGAGGCTATCAACCGCCAGGTGGGCAAACTCTGCGGTACCGGTGAGCCGCAGCGCCTCTTCTACCGCCCGTTCATCGGCCTCGGACCATTGTCGCATCAGCCCCTGCCAGGGGTAGCGCCCGCGCGAAACCAGTTCAAAGACCGTCAGCCCTTCCGGGGTCAGCGGCGATTGCGGCAGAATCCCCAGCCGCCGGGACACCTCCCGGGTCGGCATCTGGTGAATCACCTCGCCGTCCAGGCGTACGCAGCCCCCCAGCGGCTTGAGCATCCGGGCGATAGTCGACAGCAGCGTCGATTTCCCCGAGCCGTTGGCGCCGGCCAGTACCGTCATTTTCCCGTGGGGGATGGTCAGATGAATATTGTCGACAATTAGCGTCTGGCCATATCCGGCCGACAGGGAATCAAGGACGATCCCCTGCTCTGCAGGCAACACCCGCTGTGGCATAACTCGCTCCCGCGCCGCAACGGCGTGGCGCCTGGCCCGCTCGTTCCGCACTCAAACAAAAATAAATCTCATTCTCTTTTGATCATGCGGTGGATGAATGTAGTAGTCAATACCCTATGATGGCGCCGGCCGCGCGGGTTTACTACCAAAACCAGCACAACATAAAACGCCTTTAACTATCAATTAAAACAATAAGATATGAAATTTTCACCCAGCCCCTCTCTCGCTAATTGATTGATTATTTGTTTCGTCAGTTTTTTATCTTACATAACGTTTACTACTACATGCCTTCATGATTGAATGATTCTCAATTACATATCTGGCGCGCGTTGCGGCGTAAAAAACAGCCAGGTTTATTTTTCAGGGCAATGATTTTATTGGCTTTACCTCTCCGCAAAGGCGAGGTTCGTTCACGAGACACAAAAATGATTCCACTCAATGTCCCTTATTCGGCATTAAAAGGGCGTGCGCTTTTTTCACTGATTTTTTTCACCTCACCGGGATTATTGGCAGCGGTTAATAGCGCCGATAAAACAAAGAAAACCGCTGACGAGACCATAACGGTCGTGGCCGACGGCACTCGGCAACGCGCCACCCAGGGATATCAGCCGGTCAATACCTCGACCGCCACGCTGACGACTATGCCGATGCTGGATATTCCGCAGGTGGTCAATACCGTCAGCGAGCAGGTGCTCGAGGATCAGCATGCGACGAACCTCGACGAAGCGCTGTATAACGTCGCCAACGTGGTACAAACCAATACCCTCGGCGGGACCCAGGACGCCTTCACCCGCCGCGGCTTCGGCGCTAACCGCGATGGTTCAGTCATGACCAACGGCCTGCGCACCGTGCTGCCGCGCAGCTTCACCGCCGCCACCGAGCGCGTCGAAGTGCTCAAAGGCCCGGCCTCAACGCTGTACGGTATTCTCGACCCCGGCGGATTAATCAACGTGGTGACCAAACGCCCGGAGCGCAGCTTCGGCGGCTCCGTCTCCGCCACCTCCACCAGCTTTGGCGGCGGTACCGGCCAGTTTGACGTCACCGGCCCCATCGATGGGACGCCGCTGGCGTATCGGGTAATTGGCGAATATCAGCATGAAGATTACTGGCGTAATTTCGGCAAACAGAAGAGCAGCTTTATTAACCCCTCCCTGACCTGGTTCGGCGAGCGGGCGACGGTGAACGTCTCATATTCGCACCGTGACTACAGTGCCCCATTCGATCGCGGCACCATCTTCGATCTGAACACCGGCCATGCGGTGAACGTCGATCGCAAAACGCGTTTTGATGAACCGTTTAATATTACCGACGGTTATTCCGATCTCGCGCAGCTGAATGCCGAATACCGTCTCAGCGACGCCTGGACCGCCCGCTTCGACTACAGCTACAGCCAGGATCATTACAACGACGATCAGGCCCGGGTAATGGCCTACGACTCGGCGACCGGCAACCTGACCCGCCGCGTCGATGCCACCCACGGCTCCACCCAGAAAATGCACACTACGCGGGCGGATTTACAGGGTAACGTGGTCATTGGCGGTTTCTACAACGAGATCCTCACCGGCCTGGCCTATGAGAATTACGATCTGCTGCGCACCGATATGATCCGTTGTAAGAACGTCAAGGGTTTCAATATCTATAATCCGGTCTACGGCACTGTTGGCAAATGCTCCAGCGTTTCGGCATCCGACAGCGACCAGCGTATTCAGCAGGAGAGCTACGCGGGCTACCTCCAGGACGCGCTCTATCTTACCGATGAATGGATTGCCGTCGCCGGGGTGCGCTATCAGTATTACACCCAGTACGCCGGCAAGGGCCGCCCGTTTAACGTCAATACCGACAGCAGCGACCAGAAATGGACGCCGAAAGCGGGCCTGGTGTATAAGCTGACGCCGTCCGTCTCCCTGTTCGGTAACGTGGCGCAGTCGTTTATGCCGCAGTCCTCCATCGCCAGCTATATTGGCAATCTGCCGCCGGAAGAGTCGACGGCGTACGAGCTGGGCGCGAAGTTCGATCTGTTCAACGGCGTCACCGCCAATATCGCGCTGTTTGATATTGATAAGCGCAACGTCCTCTACACGGAATCCGTGGGCGATGAGACGGTGGCAAAAACCGCCGGTAAAGTGCGCTCCCGCGGCGTCGAAGTGGACGTGGCCGGGTCGCTGACCGATAACCTCAGCGTTATCGCCAGCTATGGCTATACCGATGCGAAGGTCACCGACGATCCGGATTACAAAGGCAAACCGCTGCCGAACGTGCCGAAACACAACGGTTCGCTGTTCCTGAGCTACGACATTCACAATGTCTACGACAGCAATACGCTGACGGTGGGGGGCGGCGGTCGCGCGGTGAGCAAACGTTCCGGCACCAACGGCGCGGATTATTATCTGCAGGGCTATGCGGTGGCGGATGTGTTTGCGGCCTATAAGATGAAGCTGCAATATCCGGTGACGCTACAGGTTAACGTGAAAAATCTGTTTGATAAGACCTACTACACCTCCTCCATCGGCACCAACAACCTCGGTAACCAGATCGGCGACCCGCGGGAAGTGCAGTTTACGGTGAAGATGGATTTTTAAGCCTTATCCCAGTCCCGGATCGCGGCGCCTTACCCGGGCTAGCACACTGTAGCCCGGGCAAGGCGCGGTCCTACCGCGCCAACCCCGGGAATCCCCGCCAAACGGTCAGAATCAGCACGCTCCGGATAACGCCTTCTCTTACCAGTCCTCACCCTGGCCAAGAATGCGCAAAATATCCTGCCGATGCTGTAGCAGTAGCGGATTGTCGCGATGGCGGGGATACGCCAGCGGAAGCGCAAACTCGGCGATAATCCGCCCCGGTCGCGGCGACATGATTAACACCCGATCGCATAACAGCAGCGCCTCTTCAATATCGTGGGTGACCAGCAGGCTGGTATAGCCCTGCTGCTGCCACAGAGCGATCAGCTCCCGCTGCATGCTGATGCGGGTAAGGGAATCGAGCTTGCCCAGCGGCTCGTCGAGCAGCAGCAGACGCGGCTCATTCAGCAGCGCCCGGGCCAGCGCCGCACGCTGCGCCATCCCGCCGGAAAGCTGGCGCGGCCACGCTTCGCTAAACGCCTGCAGCCCCATTCGCGAAATCAGCGCATCGGCCTTTGGCTCAAGCCCCTTTTTCCCCTGCGCCTGCGGTCCCAGCAGCACGTTTTGCCGTACCGTCAGCCACGGATAAAGAGTCGGATCCTGAAACACCAGTATCCGTTCGGGCCCCGGTCCGCCCATCGCCGCCTCATCAATCTGAATTTGCCCGGCCTGCTGCGGCTCCAGTCCCGCCAGCAGCCGCAGCAGAGTGGATTTACCGCAGCCCGAAGGACCGAGCAGCGCGACGCTCTCTCCGGGCCGCAGCTGCAGGCTGATATTCTCCAGCACCGGCACCGTCTGTTTGCCAAGGCTAAAAGCGTGATGCAGATGGCTTATCGACACCGCCGCGCCGGTCGATGCCGCCTGAGAAGTGACGTTCGCGGTTACCATTGCATCCCTCCCCGCTGCCAGCTTAGCAGCCGGTCGCGGACCATAAACAGCCCGCTAATCAGGCCGGAGCAGAGCAGCGCCATCACCAGCAGCGCCGCGTACATATTGGGATAGGCCGCCCAGCCCTGCGCCCACTGGAGATAAAAACCGATACCGGATTTCACGCCGACCATTTCGGCGACGATCAGCACCGAAAACGATGCGCCCAGCCCCATAAACAGGCCGACAAAGACGTTCGGCAGCGCGGCGGGGATCGCCACGCGCAGGATCAGAAAGCGCTGGCTGGCGCCCAGGGTTCGCGCCACGTCATACCACGCCTTATCGATACCGATAACCCCGGACCAGGTCAGCACGGTCACCGGGAACCAGGTGCTGAGCGCGATCAGAAACACGCTGGCGCCGAAGCTGGAGGGGAAGATAAACAGGCACAGCGGCAGCAGCGCGGTGGACGGCACCGGCCCCAGCAGACGCAACACCGGATGCACCCAGTAGCCGATCCGCTGGGACCAGCCGATCGCCAGCCCGCTGATAAAACCGCAGCTGGTGCCCAGCAGCACCCCAAGCCCGAGCAGCCCCAGCGAATGCAGAAGGCTATCGAGCAGGCGCGGCCAGTCATCGTGCAGCACCTCAATCAGCGCCTGCGGCGGTGCGAAGAACGGCACCGGCAGAAACGCCGTCTTGGCCGTCAGTCCCTCCCACAGCGTAAAAAGCAGCGGCAGCAGCGCCAGCCACTTTCCGGCATGCTGCAGGCGAGTCCCCCGCTGCCGCCAGTAGCGGTAGCTCAGCGCCAGCAGCGACAGCCCGCCGCCAAGGGTGAGCTGCGCCAGCGCCCACCCTTCGCTAAACGGCCAGCGCCGCCCGGCATCGGGCCAGGCCAGGGTAAACAGGCCGCCCAGCAGCCATAGCGCGGCGGCAAGCCAGCCTTCTCTCCACAGCGGCCTGCCGCTTGCCGGGCGCGTCAGCACCCGTTCAGGCGAAAACGTTGACATAAATGCTCTCCGCAAACTGATGGGGATCGGTTCCCGGTTTAATGACCTGCACCCGCTGAAGATCCACGGCGTACTGGGTCAGCTCTTTGACAAACGCCTCGCCCACCGCATGATGGCCGTGCCCCTGGCCGTGGAGAATGCCGCTGACCTCAGCCTCATTGGTATTCAGCGCATGGGCGAGGAAGGATTGCGCCACGCTCTCCGGGTGCGCGGCGGCATAGCTGTGCGCCTCAAGAATCGCCTGGGTGAGCGCGGCGGCGGCCGGTTTATGATCGCGCGCCAGGCTACCGCTGACCCCCAGTACGCAGCAGCTCAGCCTGGCATAGTCGCCGGTCATATTGCTGGCGATAAGCTGATATTTACCGGTATCCAGCAGACGATAGCTAAAGGGTTCGCTGCCGCTGATGGCGGCAATTTCGCGTTTATCCAGCGCCACGCTGAGTAAATCTGCCGGATAGACTTTCCACTGCACATCGCTTATCGGATCGATGCCGTGGCGCTTAAGCAAGATGGCGAAGAAGTTTTTATCCGGCCCGGCCATATCGGTGACGCCGATGGTTTGCCCCTTCAGGCTCTCCAGGCCGCCGAACGGCGAGTTTTTCGCCGTCAGCAGGTTCAGGCAGCCGCCGTGGGTTCCGGCGGTGAGCTTCACGTCGAAGCCCTGCTCCAGCGCCTTCAGCCAGCGCAGCGCCATCCCGACGCCGGCGTCGGCCTTGCCGGTGGCAATCGCCTCCAGCAGCACGTCCGTCGAGTTGCCGAAGTTAACGAACTCCACGTCGAGATTGTATTTACTGAAGATCTTCTGCTGCTCCGCGACGGCAACCGGCGCCAGGCACACCGCGCTTTTGTTAATCGCCAGCTTGATTTTGTACGGCTGCGCCAGGCGCAGGGCCGGGTGTTCCTCACCGCTCGCCATGGCCGCCATATCATGAGCCCAAAGGGGCAGAGAGGCCCCGGCCAGCGCAAGGCTGCCGGTCAAGCGTAAGAAACGACGGCGAGATGTCATCATGGCGACACCTCCGCATGGGCCTGCGCGGCAGGCACGCTAAAGCCGTTATCAAACGTCGGCGTCACGTCCAGCTTTGCGCGGATCAGCCCGTTGGCGAGGTAAAAGTCCGCCGTCGACTGCTGCTGAGCGACCGTCTTCGCGTCCAGACGCAGCCACTGCGACTGGCGATTGGCAAACTGCGCGCGGGCGATATCCGCCGGGAAACGAATAATTTCCCCCAGCGTTTTACCGTAGCTATCGAGATTGGCGTAGGCCCAGCGCTCGGCGCCGGCCAGGCGATTGAGGTAATCCTGCAGCGCCGCGCGCTTCTGCGGATCCTTAAGGGCATCATCGGTTGCCGCCAGGAAAGTGTTACCCGGCAGCAGCCCTTTGCCGCTGACCAGAATCTGCCCCTCGGCGGTCTTCACCAGCTGCGTGGTGTATGGCTCCCAGGTCGCCCAGGCGTCCACCGAACCGTTGAGCAGCGCCACTTTGGCGTCCACCGGACCGAGAAACACCCACTGCACCTCTTTCGGCGAAATTCCCGCCTGCTCCAGCGCTTTCAGCGCCACAAAGTGGCCAATCGACCCTTTACCGGTAGCGATGCGTTTGCCTTTTAAATCCGCGGCGCTTTTCAACGCGCTGCCGGGCGAGACCAGCACCGCGGTGCCGGCCGGGTTGCTTTTATCGACGGCGATGGCTTTAACCGGCGCGCCGTTAGCCAGCGCGAACAGCAGCGGCGCATCGCCGATAATCCCCGCATCCACCGCCCCGGCGTTAAGCGCTTCCGCCAGCGGCGCGGCGGCCGGAAACTCGGCCCATTCAATTTCGTAAGGGAGATCCTGCAGGGCGTTGGCGGCCTCCAGCTGCGAACGCATGCCGCCTTTTTGATCGGCAATTCGCAGGGTGATTCGCTCCTGAGCCGCCGCATAGCCGCTCAGGGCCAGCAGCATAACCACCCCGGCTAAACTGGTAACATTAAGACTGCGCATATGAATTATCCTTATTTTTGAAAAGCGTGTTTGCCGGCCGCCAGCCACGCGCTGTCGCTCTGCGGGGTATGTACCCGCCCGCACAGCACGTTGCGATAGTGGCGTTCCAGAGGATTTTGCCGACTCAGGCCATGGTTGCCGGTCATCTCCAGCGCCAGGTTCACCGCCTGAATGGCGTTGTCGGTAATCGTGACTTTCGCGAGATTCGCCTCAATGGCGGAAAAGCCCAGCTGCGCGGCCTTTTCCAGCAGAGTGCGATTGACCAGTAGCCAGCCGTCAATCTGGCCGACTTTTTCCTGCACCCGCGGCAGGCTGGAAAGCGGTTGCCCAAGGCTGCCCGGAATACGCGTACCCAGCCACGTTACCAGCCAGTCGCGGGCGGCCCGCGCGATGCTGTCGTAAATCGCCGCCAGCAGCGCCGTATGGCGGTTGGCAAACAGACGAAACTGGTCCGCATCCGGCGCGGGAGGCGCATCGGCAGGCCACACGTCCACCGCGTGCTCTGCGGCCACCCGGACGTTGTTCAGCACCACTTCGTGGCTGCCGGTTGCCCGCATTCCAGCGTGATCCCAGCTGTTCACCACGGTAACGCCCTCACTGTCGCGGGGCACCAGCCAGGTGCCGACCAGCGGCGGAGCGTCGTCGCTGCGGCCCCAGATGGCCAGCCAGCTCAGCCCCTCAATACCGGTGGTATAGATTTTATGGCCGTTAATCTGCCACCCTTCCGCGCGGCGGGTCGCCACGGTTTGCGGCAGGCCCCCTCGCGCCGGGGAGCCCAGTTCCGGCTCTACGCGCAGGCTGTTGATCAAGCCTCCCCGCTCGACGGCATCGTGAAAAACCCGCTGGCGCAGCGGCTCGGACCAGTTCTCGTTTTCCGCCAGCCGCAGATGGTGCAGGTACTGCATGCAGACGATCAGCGCCGTCGCCGGTTCGCCCCAGGCGATGGCGGCGATGGCCTGCTGAAGCCTGGGAAGTTCGGCACCTGCCCCGCCGTACTGCTGCGGCACGGCGAGGCTTAAAAAACCGCGCTGGCGCAGACGGTCAATATTGTCGCGGGGAAAGTCGCCGCTGGCGTCGAGACTGGCCGCCTGCTCCGCCATCAGCTGGCGAACCTCCCTCAACCGCCGCGCCCAGTCATCGCTTGTCTGACCGATCACGAGGCGCGCTCCGCCACGGCGCGCAGGGCGGCTTTTTCGCGGGCGATCGGCAGCAGCGCTTTACCGTACTCCTGAGCATCGTTGAGCGGGTCAAATCCGCGGATCAGGAAGTTGCGCACGCCGAGGTCGTAGTAATCGAGCAGCGCGTCGGCGACCTGTTCCGGGGTGCCCACCAGCGCGGTGGAGTTGTGGCCGCCGCCTACCAGCTGCGCGATCCCGGTCCACAGGCGTTTATCCACCACCTTACCCTGCGCCGCCGTCGCCCGCAGACGCTGCGCCCCGACGCTGTCGGGCTTGGCTTTGAAACCGCCTCCGCTCTGCGCCGCCCGCTCGGTGGCGACGTGCAGAATATGCTCGGCTTTCTCCCAGGCCTCGGCTTCGGTCGCGGCGATAATCGGCCGGAACGAGACGCTGAAGTCGATTTCGCGCTGATGTTTCGCCGCCTCGGCCCGCACGCGCTGGATGGTTTCCGCGGTTTGCGCCAGCGACTCTCCCCACAGGGCGAAGACGTTGGCGTGCTTGCCGGCCACGGCGATGGCCGCTTCCGACGAACCGCCGAAATAGAGAGGGATATGCGGTTTTTGCAGCGGGCGAATGGCCGACCACGCCTGCTCCGCCTGATAAAAGTCATTGGCGATATCCACCGGCTGTTCGGCGGTCCATACCTTGCGGACGGTCTCAAGGAAGGCATCGGTACGCGCATAGCGCTGGTCGTGATCGAGGTAATCACCGTCGCGGCGCTGCTCGGCGTCATTGCCGCCGCTGATGATATGTACCGCCAGGCGGCCGCCCAGCAGGTGTTCAAGGGTGGCGAACTTACGCGCAGCGAGGGTCGGCGAGACAAAACCGGGACGATGGGCCAGCAGGAAACTGATATGTTGCGTCGACAGCCCCGCCAGCGCGGTCACCAGGAATCCGTCGGGTTGATCGGACCAGTGGCCCACCAGCAGGCGGTCAAACCCGGCGGCCTCGTGGGTTTGCGCGAAACGCACGATGTAATCGCGGTCAAAAATCGGGCCGACCGGGGCGATGGTTTCCGACGACAGGCGGTGGCCGATCATGCCGAGAAATTGAATGCTCATGCAGAACTCCTTGTAGAAGGATAATGAGTGGGCCGCCGCGGCGGCGCGTTTTCATTACCCTATACACGGGCTCTTAATGAGCAAAATGCATTTTTATCATATCTTAATATGCGAGATAAGCATTTATAAGAATTATATATACGTTTCAGCCAGATACGTTTAGCTGCTGAACGACTTTGCCGGCGAAAAAAGTCAGCGGCTGGCTCAGATTAGCCAGACTCTGCGCGTGAACCAGCCACAGATGCACCTCGGGCTGGAAATCCGCCAGCGTCAATACCGTCACCTCATCACGCCACGGGCTGGCGGCCAGCGCGGCGCGCGGCACCAGGCCAAGCCCCAGCCCCTGCGACACGAGGCTGATTTGCAGCTGGGCGCCCGCGGTCTCGACATTCAGCGCCAGACGCAGCCCCTGGGACTGCAGCTCGCGGATCAGCCCGGCCCGCAGGCCGCAGCCGTCGGGATTGAGCACCCAGCCTTTTTCCGCGCAGTCGCGCAGCGCCCCGGCGTGAAGACGCCAGCTTTTAGCCGCAATCACCACAATATCCAGCGGGCACAGCAGGCGCCCGCCGTAGCCCTCAGCAAAGCGTTGCTGTTCCGGCCCCATCGCCAGCACGCCGTCCAGCTCGACGCTTTCAAGGCGCTTTTGCAGCAGCCCGCTCCAGCCGCAGGTCACCTGCGGTCGCAGGGCGGGAAACTGCTGGCGCAGCGCGCTCAGCGCCGGCTGTAGCGCTATTTCCGCCACGCTCTGTGGTACCCCAAGACGCAGGATGCCGTGCGGCTCGGCCTCGGGGTCGAGCAGGCCGTACAGCTTTTTGGTCTCCCGCTTGATGCTCAGGCACTGCTCGTAAACCCGATGCCCGGCGGCGGTCAGGGTGAGCGGCCGGGTCTGGCGCTCCAGCAGCGTTACGTTGAGGGTTTGCTCAAGACGCTGCAGACGACGGGTAATCGCCGATTGGGTAATACCGAGATATTCCGCGGCCTGGTTAAGCGAGGAGAACTGCACGGTGGCCAGCAGTGCGTCAATGTCGTCGATGCGCATAGCGTCCTTAAAGCCTGGCCCATCAGAGCTATTTTGCTTGCCATTTTGAACCTGGGCAGTGCTCAGAAACTCATAGAGTTTTGAACGCCTTCAGGGCGGCCCGAAGGGGGAGCGTAGCGAATAATCCTCACGTACTACGTGTACGCTCCGGTTCTTCCGCGCTGGCCGTGTTCAAACTGTCTACGCCAATGACGCTTGATGGGTAGGCTATCAATGTTATTTTTGCATATTAATATATGCGGAAATTGCATTTTAATTATATTAACGCCTTTGCTAGCGTAAAGACCAGTCCCGACAACAGGAAGCGACCATGACCGCACCGCGAGTGGAAAAATTACGCCAGTTTATTCAAGACCTTGATGCCCTGCATCGCGAATTTGCCGATGAACAGCCCCTGCTCGACGCCGTGGCTCAGCGCCTGGCCACGCTGGTAAAAAAAGATGACTGGCTGCCGGAAGAGTACACCCTGCCGCATCCCCACCACTATCAGCAGTATCTGCTGCATGCCGATTCCGGACAGCGTTTTTCCATTGTCAGCTTCGTCTGGGGGCCGGGGCAATCGACGCCGATTCACGATCATCGGGTGTGGGGCGCCATCGGCATGCTGCGCGGCGCGGAGGAGAATCAGCGCTACCGCCTGGACGAGCGCGGCCAGCCGGTGGTCAGCGGCCTTGCTGAACGCCTTTCCCCCGGCGAAGTGGAAAAAGTCTCTTCCCGCGACGGCGATATTCACCGGGTGAGCAACGCCCTCGCGGATAGCGTCTCGATCAGTATTCACGTTTACGGCGGCAATATCGGCGGCGTCAGGCGAGCGGTTTATACCCCGGAAGGCCTCGTCAAACCTTTTGTCTCCGGCTACTCCAACCGCCACTTACCCAATATCTGGGATCTCTCAAAGGATAATTAATATGCCCATCTGTTCTTATCGCCCGGCCGCCCAGCTGCGCCAGGCGCTGCTTGACGGCGCGGAGCTGGCGCTGATCGACGTTCGCGAAGAGGCCGACTTTGCCCGCAGCCATCCGCTGTTTGCCGCTAATCTGCCGCTCAGCAAGCTGGAGCTGGATATTTTTCGGCGCGTGCCGCGCCTGACGACGCCGATTACCGTCTATGACGGCGGCGAAGGTCTGGCGGAGCGGGCCGTCGAGCGCCTGCAGAGCTGGGGTTATCAGGATGTCGCACTGCTGGAAGGCGGCCTCTCGGGGTGGCAACGCAGCGGCGGGGAGTTGTTTCAGGACGTGAATTCGCCGAGTAAAGCGTTCGGCGAGCTGGTAGAGAGCGAGCGGCATACCCCCTCGCTGAGCGCCGGGGAAGTGAAGGCGCTGCTCGAGGGTCAACAGGAGGTGGTGGTCGTCGACGCGCGCCGTTTCGATGAGTATCACACCATGACTATTCCCGGCAGCATCAGCGTGCCCGGCGGGGAGCTGGCGCTGCGCATCGAGGGCCTGATTCCGTCACCGCAGACGACGGTGATCGTCAACTGCGCGGGGCGCACGCGCAGTATTATCGGTACGCAGTCGCTGCGCAACGCCGGTTTGCCCAATCCGGTCTACGCGATGCGCAACGGCACCATCGGCTGGACCTTAGCCGGACTTGACCTTGAGCGCGGCCAGCAGCGGCGTTATGACGCCGATTTTCGCGCCTCATCCGAACGCGCGGCGGCGGTGAGGCAGCTGGCGGAGCGCGCCGGCGTCGCCTTTATAGACACCGCAACCCTTCAGTGCTGGCTGCGGCAGCCCGCCCGCACCACTTACCTGTTCGACGTTCGCAGCCCGGAGGAGTACGCCGCAGGCCATCTGCCGCTGAGCGTTAGCGCGCCCGGCGGGCAGCTGGTGCAGGAGACCGACCATTTCGCCAGCGTGCGCGGAGCGCGCATTGTGCTGATTGCCGATGACGAGATACGCGCGCCGATAACGGCGTCCTGGCTGGCGCAGATGGGGTGGGAAGTGGCGGTATTACGCGATGCGCGCGCGGAAGACTTTAGCGAGCGCGGTACCCCCGCGGCCAAAGTACCGCCGGGGTCGCAGGCGGAGGAGATTTCGCCACAGCAGTTAGCGGAACAGCTGCGGGTACCCGGCACCGTGCTGCTGGACTTTACCACCAGCGCCAACTATGTCGCCCGGCATATCCCGGGCGCTTACTGGCTGGTGCGTTCGCAGCTGCGCCAGGCGCTGGAGGTGATACCGCAAGGAGAACGTTACGTTGTCACCTGTGGCAGCAGCCTGCTGGCCCGCTACGCGGTGCCGGAGGTAGCGGCTTTAACCGGTAAACCGGTGCAGCTGCTGAGCGGCGGCACCCTGGCGTGGATTGATGCCGGACTGGCGCTGGAGCATGGCGAGACGCATCTGGCGACGCCGCGCAGCGATCGCTATCAGCGCCCGTATGAAGGTACCGATAACTCACCCGCGGCAATGCAGGCCTACCTCGACTGGGAGTTCGGCCTGGTTGAACAGCTGAAGCGCGATGGCACGCACGGGTTTAAAGTATTGTGATGTCCCCCGCTCGCGCTGCGCTTAGCGGGGCTACGGGCTCACCGCCGTCTGCCATACCGTAGCCCGGACAGATGCGCAGCATCACCTCCGGGAAATTATGCCCCACTGCGCTCTGCTCCCGGGGGCGGCGCAAAGCGCCTGCCCGGGCTACAGGTCCACCGCCGTCTGCGAACCCGTCGCCCGGGGAAGGGCCGCAATCAGATCTCCGGGGTATTTTTAAAGCCCATCAGCATCAGCATCGGCTCCTGCTGCGCCCCCGCCGGGTCGAAATGATAGCGATTGCCCTGACGGTCGCCGCCGATATACCACGAGATCTCGGTTTTGCCTTCCGCCAGCGCCTTGCGCACCGCTTTATCAACATCCACCATCCGGTATTCGCGTTTGGAATTGAGGTACAGCGACGCCTCCGAGCTGTAGTTGCAGGGCGGGCGATGATTCCAGGTCACGCTGTTCGCGCTCCAGTCGTTGCTCGCCGGATAGAAAAAGATCTGATCCGCGCCATTGGTTTCCACTTTTCCGCCGTAGATCCGCAGCTGATATTTAAACAGCGAAGCGTCCTGACCCTGCGGCAGCGGCGGAATAGGAAATTTCACCAGCGTCATGGTTTCCGGGTTGTGCGTACGCCCGCCGTTTTGCCAGTTATCGCTCACCACCAGGTTTTCCGGTGCGGCGTGGGCAACCGTCGGTACGGTGCTGTCCACCAGCGCATTCTCCTTCACCGTCGTGAAGCGATACGGCACCGCGCTGCCGCAGTCGATCCCCCTGTTCATGCAGCGCTCGGTCATATAGTGCGCCCCTTCCACCGTCCAGCCGTTCATAAAATCCGCGTGCGCCGTATAGATACTGCCCCAGCGATCTTCGCGCTTCTCACCGTCCATGATCGGATCCAGGGAGAGCTGAATCTTCGCGGTATCCAGGGATGTAATCTGCGGCAGAACGTAGGCCACATTCATATTCACCGTCGGGATTTTCACCGGATAGCCGCTCGGACAGGCGCCGTTGACGTCGTATGCCGCGTTAGTGTGTCCGTGAGCCGGTTTGAGGTTGACCCCATCCCAGCAGTTGGGGAACTGAATACCGATATTAAACTGTACCGCATCGCCACCTTTACGCAGCCCGCAGACTTCGCCGGCCTTGTTGCTGTAGCCTTTGCCGTTAGCGCACAAAAAGGTGATGCGCGAGCTGGGCGCCGAACCGTGGTGATCGCCCGCCAGCAGTTCGAGACCCGCCGGGAACGGGTGCAGCGGATACTGTTCCACTTTGCTGGTCTGATAGTAGGTTTTTTGATACGCCGGCGTTACCACCTGACCATCCGGCAGCTTCATCGACGGCACCCAGTAGGCGGAACCGTCGGCCTTGTTATCGCAGGTGGTTTCCGGCTGATCGCGCAGGGTCTGATAGGTGGAAACCGCATCGGTATGGGTATTACCAAAAAAATCGTGCCACATGGCCTGATTCGGTTTGCCGAACATCATAATGGCGTCATCGCCCAGGGTATGGTGATAAGCGCAGACCACGTGAGCCTGCGGGCCAGCATGAGCGGAAAAAGCGCTGGCGGCCAGCAGCGGTGCAAAACATACGGCGAACGGGTTCAATTTCATTGTGCAATCCTCCTTGTTTGAAGGAGTGCAGAGATAGCAAACGACCGCCGATGTTACACATCATCAAACATCATTTCGTCTCATCAGGTTCGCGCATGATCCATGAATACTGAAATGACTTCGGCGCCGGGAAATGCGTGCGTCGACGAAACGACCCCAGCCGCTGCGGCGTGCAGTAGGTGCAGCTCCCCAGCCACTCCATGTTTTCCTCCGGCACGCCCGCGCTGCGCAGCAGGAGGTGAGCAAAAGCCCGCAGATCGAACCACGCATTGTCGCCCGCGGTCGCTTTCGCCTGCTCCCCCTCCGACGCCGCCTGATGGGACAGGAAGAGCTGCTCCCGATGGCGTTTTGCCAGTTCGCCGGCGGGCATCGCCAGCAGCGCCTGGTAGAAGTCGCCGGTGACTTCATAACAGCAGGGGTGAATATGCGGCCCGCTCACCACCACCAGATCTTGCGGGTCGACGTGATAACGCTGAAACAGCGCGAGGCTATTGTCGATAATCCCGCTGGCAGCGCCGCGCCAGCCTGCGTGCACGCTGCAGACATAGCGCCCATCGCGCGACGCCATCAGCAGCGGCAGACAGTCGGCGGTCACCACGCCCATCTTTTGCCCGCTGACGGCGGTAAACATCGCATCGGCGTGGGGGCGCTCCGCCTGCGGCGTCCGATACTCATGTACGATATTGCTGTGAACCAGTTTAACCGGCGCCATTTCGCTATAGGGAAAGGCGGCGGTTTCATGAACGTCGAGAAAGGCGTAGCGGATACCGGGGATATCGCTCAGTAAGCGGGATGTAAAAGACATGATGCTCGGAAGAATCACTGGATGATGATTTAACCTATGCCAAAGTAGAGAGATGCGCAAGGCGGATTCCCGGCCTACCAGTCCGGTAGCCCGGGCAAGGCGCGGCTTTACCGCGCCGCCCCCGGGAATCAGCGAAAATGCTCAGGCCAGCGCCGTGCGTTTTTGTCGGCTCATCAGCCAGAACACCGCCGCGCCCGCCAGCAGAATGCCGGGAGCGGACGCGGCCATCACCCCGACGGTGCCGGTGCCCAGCGCCAGCATTTTGCCCGCCAGCAGCGGGCCGCTCATCGCGCCGAGACGGCCAATCGCCACCGCCGTCCCTACGCCGGTGGCGCGGATTTCGGTGCGATAGAACAGCGGAGCCAGCGCGTAAAGCACGCTCTGGCCGCCGGTGGCAAACAGTCCGGCGATAAAGCCGGAGAAGAGCATTGCGGTCAGCGAGGACGCGGTCCCCAGCGCCAGCAGCGACGCCAGCATGCCGGTATAGATCAGCAGCGACATCCACAGCGGGCTGAGCTTATCCATCAGCGCCCCCAGCAGCAGCGTGCCGCAGGCGGCGCCAAACTGCAGGACAAACATCACTCCCGCCGCCTCGCTGGGGCTGAACCCCTGGCCGACTAACAGCATCGGCAGCCAGTTGATCAGCATATAGACCACCAGCAGCGTGAAAAAATAGCACAGCCACAGCAGCAACGTGGCGGTAGCGTTGCCCGGCGCGAGGAGCGTGCGCAGCGGCACACCCCGCGCGCTGCGCTGAAATACCGGCGATTCCGGCAGCCAGCGCAGCAACAGCGGCACCAGCAGCAGCGGAACGATACCGCCCACCCAGAACACCGTTTGCCAGGCGGCGGCGAGGCCGAAAAAGCCCAGCGCCGCCGCCAGCGCCGCGCCAATGGGCACGCCGCAATACATCAGGCTGACCGCCCTGCCGCGAAAACGGGGGCCGGCGGCCTCGGAGGTTAAGGCAATCAGATTCGGCAGCGCCGCGCCCAGGCCGACGCCGGTCAGCAGCCGGGCCAGCAGCAGCGTGGGATAATTCCACGCCAGCGCGGTAGCGATTGAGAACAGGCCAAAGAGCAGCACCGAGCCCAGCAGAATTCGCTTGCGGCCAAAGCGATCCGCCAGCATGCCACCCACCAGCGCGCCGGGCAGCAGGCCGAGGATCCCGGCGCTGAAAATCCAGCCCATCTGCATTTTATCCAGCGCGAACGCCTGCGCCATGCCGACGGCGGCGATGCCTGCCGCCTGCAGATCCAGCCCTTCCATCAGGGCCACCATAAAACAGAGCCCGACGGTTAACATCAGGCGCGAATTGCTTGCAGTCGTTGTTTGGGTCATAGGGTACCTTTGCGATATCCGGACAAGCGGAGCAGGTGAATGGCGGCTGATACGTTGCCAGCCGCGCGTTGCTTTTATTTGCTGCGGTTAAGCAGATCCAGCGCGACGTCGACGATCATATCCTCCTGACCGCCCACCATCCGCCGCTTGCCGAGCTCGACGAGGATATCCACCGCGCTCAGGCCATAGCGCCCGGCGGCCGCTTCGCTGTGGCGCAGAAAGCTGGAGTAAACCCCGGCATAGCCCAGCGCCAGCGTTTCGCGGTCAACCCGCACCGGGCGATCCTGCAGCGGACGCACCAGCTCATCGGCGGCGTTCATCAGAGCATACAGATCGGTACCGTGATTCCAGCCGAGCTTATCGGCGGCGGCGATAAACACCTCCAGCGGCGCGTTGCCCGCCCCGGCCCCCATCCCCGCCAGGCTGGCATCGATACGGTCGCAGCCCTCTTCTACCGCGGCGATGGAGTTGGCCACGCCGAGACTGAGGTTATGATGCGCGTGCATCCCGGTGGCGGTTTCCGGCTTCAGCACCGCCTTGAGGGCGCGGAAGCGATCGCGAATATCGTTCATGTTCATCGCCCCGCCGGAATCCACCACGTAAATACAGGTGGCGCCGTAGGATTCCATCTTCAGCGCCTGCTGCGCCAGCTGTTCCGGGGAGGTCATATGGCTCATCATCAGGAAGCCGACGGTGTCCATGCCCAGCTCGCGGGCGAAAGCGATATGCTGCGCGGAAACATCCGCCTCGGTGCAGTGGGTCGCCACGCGCACCACCCGCGCCCCGGCCTGATACGCGTTTTTCAGGTCGTGCAGCGTGCCAATGCCGGGTAGGAGTAAAGTGGCGATCTTCGCCTGGCTGACCGACTCCGCCGCCGCTTCAATCCACTGCAGGTCGCTGTACGCGCCGAAGCCGTAGTTAAAGCTGGAACCCTGCAGGCCATCGCCGTGGGCCACCTCTATCGAATCGACGCCCGCGCAATCCAGCGCCCGGGCAATCTGGCGCACATTGTCGAGCGAGTATTGATGACGAATCGCGTGCATCCCGTCGCGCAGGGTCACGTCTGAGATATAGAGTTTTTTGCCGTTCATGCTGCTTCTCCCGCCGCGTCGTTCATCGCCTGGGCCATTTTTTCCGCCGTCGCCAGCGCCGCCGACGTCATAATATCGAGGTTACCCGCGTAGGCTGGCAGATAGTGCGCCGCCCCTTCGACCTCGAGATAAACCGCCGTTTTCAGGCCCGAGAAGCGGCCGACGCCCGGCAGGTTTACCGGTTTATCTTCCGGGATGACCTCAAACTGCACCTGCTGCTTCAGGCGATATCCCGGCACGTAGGCCTGCACCGCCGCCGCCATCTCGGCGATCGACGCGGCAATCGCCTGCTGCGATGCCGCTTCGCTCAGGACATAAACGGTATCGCGCATCATCAGCGGCGGCTCCGCCGGATTCAGCACGATAATCGCTTTGCCTTTCGCCGCGCCGCCCACTTTCTCAATGGCCTGCGAGGTGGTTTCGGTAAATTCATCAATGTTAGCGCGCGTCCCCGGCCCGGCGGATTTGCTGGCAATCGAGGCGATGATTTCCGCGTAGTGGACCTTCGCCACCCGGGAGACCGCCGCCACCATCGGGATAGTGGCCTGGCCGCCGCAGGTCACCATATTGACGTTGCCCTCGGCAAGGTTGGCCTCGAGGTTAACCACCGGCACGCAGTACGGGCCGATGGCCGCCGGGGTCAGGTCAATAACGCGGATCCCCGGTTTAGCTTCCCGCAACGCGGCATCGTTTTTTACGTGCGCCCCGGCGCTGGTGGCGTCAAAAACAAAATCGATATCGGCGAATTCGGCCATCCGCATCAGGCCGCCAACGCCCTCGTGCGTGGTGGCGACGCCCATGCGCCGGGCGCGGGCAAGGCCGTCTGATTCCGGGTCAATGCCGACCATTACCGCCATCTCCAGATGCTGCCCGTGGCGCAGTATTTTGATCATTAAATCGGTGCCGATATTGCCAGAGCCGATAATGGCGACTTTACGTTTACTCATCACTCTCTTCCTCTTTGGCGACAAAGGTCGCCGCCACTGAACCTAAACCGTCGATATGGGCGGCAAAACGATCGCCGGCGGTAATCGCCACCATCGGGCCTAACGCCCCGGTCAGCACGATATCCCCTGCCCGCAGCGGCTCGCCGAGGCTGGCCATTTTGCGCGCCAGCCACACCGCCGCGTTCAGCGGATGGCCAAGACATTCGCTGCCGCGCCCGCTGGAGACCTCTTCCTCGTTACGGGTCATGCGCATCGCGCAGTTTTTCAGATCCAGCCCATCCGGGCGCCGCGCCGGGCTACCCAGCACGTAAACGCCGCAGGAGGCGTTATCGGCGACCGTATCGACAAAGCCAATCGACCAGTCGCGAATACGGCTGCCGACCACCTCCAGCGCGGGAAGCACCCAGTCGATAGCGGCGTACAGTTCATCAAAGGTGGTATCGGCATGCGGCAGATCGCGTTTCAGCACCAGGGCGATTTCGGCCTCCACTTTCGGCTGCAGCACCCGGGAGAACGGCACGTCGGCGTTATCGCCGTAGCACATGTCGGCAAACAAGGTGCCGAAGTCCGGCTGGTCAACGCCCAGCTGCTGCTGCACTTTAGGATGGGTCAGCCCCACTTTACGTCCCGCCACCCGGCGGCCGTTCGCCACGTGGTGCTGCACGTTCATCCGCTGGATGGCGTAGGCCGCTTCCGCGTTGTCAACGCCGAGGGCATCGCGCAGCGGTTCAATCGCCTGGCCGCGGCTTTCCGCCTCACGCAGACGCTGCGCCAGTTGTTCAAGAGATAAGGTTGTCATCAGCACTCCTCAGGTACGCGCCAGAAAATCGAGCACCAGCTGGTTAAAGCTCTCCGCGTGCTCCCACTGCGCCCAGTGGCCGCAGTCGCGATAGATATGCAGTTCGGAACCGTTAATACCCGCCAGCAGGCGCAGCCCGGCGTCCATCGGTACAAAGCGATCGTTACGCCCCCAGACGATCAGGGTCTGCGCGCGGATTTCGCCGAGACGCGGGCTAAAATCCGGGAACTGCTTCGGGTTGGCTTCCAGGCTTTTGACGAAATTATCCAGATGCTCCCGGCGCGACAGCATATTATTGAGGCGCGCTTCAAACAGCGCGTCGGTCAGATCGCGGGTATCGAAGACAAAGATGTTCATCATCTTTTTCAGGTTTTCGATGGTCGGCTCACGGTACAGGCCGTTCAGCAGCTTGATGCCTTCCGTCGGCATCGGCGTAAACAGGCTCATGCCGCCAGTTCCGCCGCCCATCAGCACCAGTTTGCCGACGCGCTCCGGCCAGCTGAGGGTAAAGGCCACCGCGCTGTGTCCGCCCATCGAATTGCCCAGCAGATGCACTTTGCTGATATCCAGCTGGTCAATCACGCTTTTCAGCACCCTGGCGTTCAGGTCGGAACGGGAGCCGCGGTTGACGATAGAATCGCTTTTTCCCCAGCCGGGACAGTCCAGCAGAATGACCCGGTAGCCCGCCTCGACCAGCGGGTCGATATTGCGGCTAAAGTTGGCCCAGCCGGTAGCCCCGGGACCGGAGCCGTGCAGCAGGACCACGGTTTCGTCGCCCTGGCCGCAGTCATTAAAATGGATGCGTAATGTTTCTCCGCCCTCTTCCACGTTGAGGAAACGGCTGGTGGCGGCTTCGGTTTGCGGTTGGTAGCTCATCATATTCTCCCGTTAATTCAGTTCTGCGCGGCGGCGCTCAGCGAGCCAAATCCGGCAATCCACTCGGGGATTGGTCGGTAATAGCGGCCTTCGCAGCGCCAGCGGCCAAATGCGGATAGCGCGGCAAAGGCGGCCACCCAGGTTTTAATTTCGTGCGTCGATTTCCCGGCCATTGCCGACAGCTCTTCGTTACTGACGGCATCCAGCTCCGCCAGCCGCCCCTGCTCCAGCAGGCTCATAAAGCGGGTATCCCAGACGGGGTTGAGCGGATAGAGCGAGTTCTGGTCCTCAATAAACTGCTTCGCCGCGCTGATAACCCGCTGCTGGCGCAGTTCACGCTCGTCCGGCGGCAGCTGCCTGCCGCTGCCCAGCAGCCGGTCGCGCATATGGGCATCGGCCTTCGCCAGCTCCGGTACCGGCGGCTGATGCGACAGGCCGCCGGAGCCAAGGATTAATACCCGTTTATTGAGGGTGGTCAGGAAGCGGCCAATGGCTTCGCCCAGCATGCGCGTGCGCTGAAAGCCCGGCAGCGGCGACGCCACGCCGTTGATAAACACCGGCAGAACCGGCAGGGTATCCAGCCCGCCGAGCAGGAACTCCAGCGGTTGCGCAAAGCCGTGATCCACCTGCATGCAGTAGGAGACCGCCAGATCGATGCCCTCCTTCATCACCGCGTGGGCGCAGGCCTCCGCCAGCGCCGTCGGCACCGGCAGGACGCCGCTGGCGCTGCTGAAGTCGCCGATAGCGGTCGCCCCGATGCCTAAACAGAACGGCGGCATCACATCGTAGAAAAAGCCGTTGTAGTGATCGGGAGCAAACAGCACCACCAGCTCCGGGTCGAAGGCGGCAATGCGCGCCCGCGCGTCGGCGATGGTGCCGTTCACTTCGTCCAGCACCGCCTGTTCCGGGTCAACGTAGCCCACCAGCGGGGTATGAGAGAGGCAATGAAGATATGCGTTCATATCAGGCCACCTGTTCAATCGTTGTTGCCGCCTGCGTGGAAGCCAGCTGCATCTTGCTCGCCAGCGCGTCGAGCTTTTTGCTCAGGGTTTGCGGGATGGCCACGGTGGCGACGAAGCGGTCCGGACGCACCACGGCAATGGCGGTATCGTGCTGCGCGAACCAGCTTTTCAGGCGGTTTTGCGTATCGCCGACGCGGATAACGCCGGGCACGTTGTCCTGATCGCAATGAATCTGCACCTCCGGCACCACCTGGATAAAGCGCACACCGACCGCACGCCAGCGGGCTATTTGTTCATCGTTGAGCCCCCACTGCGGATTACAGCCCCAGGCGATAATGGCGAATCTGGCGCCAATCACCTCATCGAGCAGCGTCACCTGCCCGTTTTCCAGCGTCACTTTCGGCTGGATAAACATTTTGCCGACCGGGGACGTCTTGCTTTCGCCTTCCGTCAGCAGCGCGCCGTCGCGATACTGCGGCATCGGCTTGAAACGCATTTCAAGGAAGTAGCGTTTAACCGGCGGCAGATAGTTGAGCAGCCACGAAACGCCGTCGCGCACCGCGCCGTGCCAGCGTTTCGGCGGCGCCAGGACGTTGCCGGCGGTGACCGACAGGTCGATCATCGCTTTGGCGTGATCGCGCCGCTCCTGCTGGTAGCTGTCCAGCAGCGCCTCTCCGGCTTTGCCGTTCACCACCAGCGCCAGCTTCCAGGCCAGGTTAAAGGCGTCGCGCATACCGCTGTTGTAGCCCTGTCCTTGCCACACCGGCATGATGTGCGCCGCGTCGCCCGCCAGCAGTACGCGATCGACGCGAAAGCGTTCGGCGATGCGCGCGTTGTGGGTGTAGACGCGCTGGCGAATCAGCTCGACGTTATCCGGGTCCGGCAGCACCTTGCTCAATAGCTGGCGCATCTTGTGCGGCTCGCTGAGCTGGGCTTCGGTTTCACCGGGCATGACCATAAATTCGAAACGCCGTACGCCGTGCGGCAGCGCGGCGGAGACGTACGGGCGCACCGGGTCGCAGCACAGGTAGACGTGCGGCGTCGCCAGCGGATCGTTGGCGATATCAATAACAATCCATTGATTCGGCGCGGTTTTGCCTTCGAATGGAATATTCAGCGCGCGACGAATGAAGCTGGCTCCGCCGTCGCAGGCCACCAGCCAGTCGGCGCGCACGGTTTCCCGCTCGCCGTTGCTGCCTTTAACGTTCAGGGTGACACCGTCACTATTCTGGCTAAAGGCCTCTACTTCGCGGGAAAACAGGCAGCGGACGTGGGGGAAACGGCTGAGGCCGTCGTACAGCACCGCGTCCACCTGCGGCTGAATAAACGCATTGCGGCGCGACCAGCCAAACTCGTCGGTCATCGGCTGAATATCGGCAAAGCAGCGCCCTTTCGGGGTGAGAAAGCGCATCGCGTGCCACGGCGTAGTATGCGGCAGCACGTTGTCGACCAGCCCCACCGCCTGCATCGCCCGCAGCGCCTCATCGTCGATACCGATGGCGCGGGGATAATCGATCAGCGACTCGAGCTTCTCAATCAGCACGACGCTGACGCCCATCTGACCGAGGTAGTTGGCGATGGTCAGGCCAACCGGACCGGCGCCGGCAATAGCGACCTGCGCGCTGTGCTGTACCGCGGGTTGAATATCAGGATTGGATGTTGTCATTTTCAAAACCTCACGCTTCGGACAAATTGCCGTCACCGCACAACCTTCAGCAGGGCAATTTGTTAACTAAATGTGAATTTATTTTTATTGTGAGGTCAGTATAGGGTCGGTGATTTGCGCTACAATCAAAACATTACCGGATGTGCACCAGGTGCACATGATTGTTTAAAATGATTTTTATTGAGGACGCATGAACGAAAACGCTTCGGCAGATTACAAAACGGTGCGCGGATTGAGCCGCGGATTATTGTTATTAAATTTGTTAAACAAATTCGACGGAGGCGCGACGGTCGGCACCCTGGCCGAGTTTAGCGGCCTGCATCGCACGACCGTCAGGCGGCTGCTGGAAACGCTACAGGACGAAGGTTACGTGCGCCGCAGCCGCTCCGATGACAGCTTTCGCCTGACGATTAAAGTGCGTCAGTTAAGTGAAGGATTTCGTGACGAACATTGGATTTCTGCCCTCGCCACGCCGCTGCTTGGCGAACTGCTGCGCGAGGTTTTATGGCCGACCGACATCACCACCCTGGACGTCGATGCGATGGTGGTGCGCGAAACCACCCACCGCTTCAGCCGCCTCTCCTTCCACCGGGCGATGGTCGGCCGCCGCCTGCCGCTGCTGCTGACCGCTTCGGGATTAACCTGGCTGGCCTTCGCGCCGGAACACGAACGAAGCCCGATTGTTGAGATGCTGGCCGCCCGGCCGGAAGCAGAGTATCAGCTGGCGCGCGAGCCGGAAAAACTGGCCGCCATCCTCGAACGCACCCGGCAAAACGGCTACGGCGAAAACTTTCGCGGCTGGCAGCAGGAGGAGAAAATCGCTTCCATTGCCGTCCCCATTCGCCGCCAGCAGCGGGTTATCGGCTGCCTGAACCTGGTCTATATGGCCAAAGCCATGACCATCGACCAGGCGGCGCAAAAGTACCTCGCCTCGCTGCAGAAGGTCGCTACCCGCATAGAAGAACGGATGTCCGATGAAGAGGTGTTTTACCAATAACTTTGTCCATACGGGGTAAATCGCCCGTCAGCCATTGCACCCGTCTTCGTTATATATTTTAATATACAGCGATTCTTCCTTTGCCGCTGAGCCCATCATGTCCAGACATCCGCGCGTTTTCTTTGCTATGGCGCTGTTAAGCACCAGCCTGTTTGCCGGTGAGGCCTTTGCCGACCGCACCCTCACCGACCAGTTGGGTCGGGAAGTCACCCTCCCCGACCACGTCACCCGCGCCGTGGTGCTCCAGCATCAGACCTTAAACCTGCTGGTGCAGCTTAACGCCGCTGATGACGTCGTCGGCGTCATGAGCAGCTGGAAAAAGCAGCTTGGCCCGCAGTTTGCGCGCTTTATGCCGGCTATTGAGACACTACCGATGCCGGGCGATCTGACGCAGGTCAATATCGAGAGCCTGCTGGCGCTGCATCCCCAGGTGGTGTTCGTTGCCAACTACGCGCCGCAGGCGATGATCCAGCAGATCCAGGGCGCCGGGATCCCGGTGGTGGCGGTCTCTCTGCGCCAGGATGCCGCGGGTGAGAAAAACAAAATGAACCCGACGATGGCCGATGAAGATCAGGCCTATAACGAGGGGCTGAAACAGGGGATCCGCCTGATTGGCGAAGTGGTCGGGCGTCAGGCTCAGGCCGAAGCGCTGATTCAATACACCTTCAGCGCGCGCAGGCTGGCTAACGCGCCGGTTGCCGATATCCCGCAAAACGAGCGGGTGCGGGTATATATGGCCAATCCGGACCTCAACACTTACGGCTCGGGCAAATATACCGGCCTGATGATGAAGCACGCCGGGGCGCTGAACGTTGCCGCCGCCAGCGTAAAGGGCGCGCGCCAGGTCTCGCTGGAGCAGGTGCTGCAGTGGGATCCGCAGGTGATTTTCGTGCAGGACCGCTACCCGGAGGTGGTCAAACAGATACAAAACGACCCGCAGTGGCAGAGCATTGACGCGGTCAAAAATCACCGCGTGTGGCTGATGCCGGAATACGCCAAGGCCTGGGGCTACCCGATGCCGGAGGCGCTGGCGATCGGCGAGCTGTGGATGGCGAAAAAACTCTACCCCTCACGCTATAACAGCGTCGATGTCGAAGCGAAGGCGCGGGAGTACTATCAGCGTTTCTACCGCGTGAAGTGGACGCCGGATGCGTAGTCATCGTCATCCGGCCCTGCTGCAATGTACCCTCGCGCTGGTGACGATCGTGATTGCAATCGCTTCACTCTGCCTCGGGCAGTATCCGTTAAGCCTGGCGGAAGTTTTTCGCCAGCTGGCGCATCTTTCCCCCCTCGACGGCGCCGCCGGCCAGGTGGTGTGGTCGGTGCGGCTGCCGAGGATCGTGATGGCGCTGCTGGCCGGCGGCGCGCTGGGGCTGTGCGGGGCCACCTTACAGGGCGTGTTCCAGAACCCGCTGGTGGACCCGCATATCATCGGCGTCACCTCCGGTTCCGCCTTCGGCGGGACGCTGGCGATTCTGCTGGGGCTGAACGCCGCGCTGATGATGGCCTCGACCTTTCTCTTCGGCCTTGCCGCGCTGATGCTGGTCTATCTGATAGCCGCGCTGCAGGGGCGCGAAAGCACCCTGGTGCTGATCCTCTCAGGCATTATCCTCAGCGGCTTTTTTGCCGCCCTGGTAAGCATGATGCAGTACCTGGCCGATAGCGAAGAGACGCTGCCGAATATTGTTTTCTGGCTACTCGGCAGCTTCGCCACCGCCAGCTGGCACAAAGTCCTGCTGATGGCGCTACCGGTAGCCTGCGCCGCGATGGTGCTGTTTAAGCTCCGCTGGCGGATTAACCTGCTGGCGCTGGAGGAGAAAGATGCCCGCGGTCTGGGGGTTGCGGTGACCGGGCTGCGTCGCGGGGTGCTGGTGTGCTGCGCGGTGCTGGTCGCCGCTCAGGTGGCGGTCAGCGGCAGCATCGCGTGGGTCGGGCTGGTGATCCCGCATCTGGCGCGGCTGATGGCCGGCGCCGACCACCGGCGTCTTCTGCCTACCGCCTTCTGGCTCGGCGGCGGTTTTATGATCGTCGTCGATGACCTCGCCCGCACGCTGATCCAGGCCGAAATCCCCATTGGAATCATCACCGCGCTTCTTGGCGCACCGCTGTTCACCTGGCTGCTGGTGCAGTCGCGACGCACAGGCGCGCGCTGATGACCCTTTCCCTACAGTTAAGCCACCTGCTCTACGGCCATAGCCGACCGCTGTTCGCCCCTCTGAACCTGCAGTGCCGTTCCGGCGATATCTGGGCGGTGCTCGGCGCTAACGGCCGCGGCAAAAGCACTCTGCTCGATACCCTGACCGGGGTACTGACGCCGATCGGCGGTGGGTTTACCTGCGCGGGCGGTCTCGCCATCGTGCCGCAGCATTTTCGCCCGGCTTTTGGCTGGCAGGTGCGCGACGTGGTGCTGATGGGGCGGGCGCGCCACGTTAATCTGTTCGCTCAGCCGACAGCGGAAGACGAACATGAGGTTCAGAAGGCGCTGGCGCAGCTGGGGATCGCGGCGCTGGCCGACAAGGCGTTTTGCGCGCTGTCCGGCGGCCAGCAGCAGCTGGTGCTTATCGCCAGGGCGCTGGTGGGCGCCAGCCAGAATATCCTGCTGGATGAACCCTGCTCGGCGCTGGATCTGGCCAACCAGCAGCTGGTGCTGCAGCTCATCAGCGACCTGGCCCATCGCCAGAAGCGGACGGTGCTGTTTACCACGCACGATCCGACCCACGCCCTGCAGGTGGCGAACCAGACCTTGCTGCTGCTGCCCGACGGTGAATGGCTGGCGGGAGAATCAGCCGCCGTGCTGACGGAAGCGAATCTTCAGCGCGCGTATGGTTTAGCGGTACGCAAAGTCCATCCCCCCGGGTCGGCGCTGCCGCTGCTGGCCCCGCAGTTTACGATTCGTCGTTGATAGGCAAAAAACCGGCGTTTTTCAGTAAGCGCTGCCCCTCCGCGCCGAGGATAAAGCGGCACAGCCGCTGCGCCCCGGCGCTCTGTTCAATCTGCGCCAGCAGGTAGTCGCAGCGAACATTCCACGATGGCGGAATAAGCAGGGTATGCAGGTCGTCGTAAGCCGCCATCTGCGCGGCGTAGTGCGCATAGCCGATAAACAGGTCGGTTAAGTTTTCACGGATCAGCCACGCCCCGGCGATTTCTCCCGCCGGCACCGGCAGCGAGTCTCGGCCGCCTACCAGCGGCCGCGCGCGCGCCATCATGGCGGCGCCGACGCCGGGACAGCGCTCTTCAATGTGGGAGAAAAGCTGCCAGGTGTAGTCGCCTGAAGGGTCGCAGCCCGGCGTTGAGGTTGCCAGGCGTAGGTCCGGGTCGCGGAGCAGCGCCAGCCACTCCCGCGTCTCGGTTGTTGCGCCGCGGCGGGCGGTCAGCATCAGCTGATTCCGGGCGAACAGATAGCACGCCCCGGCCAGCCCGGCCTGACGCAGCGCCTGCGGATGTTGGCTATTGGCCGAGGCGAACACCGAGCACGGCTCTCCGCCCTCAATGCGCTCGCGCAGCAGCCCTGCCGGACCAAAATGGACCTCGACCGGGATGCCGGTCTGTTGCTGAAAGCGCGCCAGCAGCGGAATGAAAGCGCTTTTCAGGCTTCCCGCCGCCAGCAGCGTTAGGGAGGGAGTCATAAGAATCATCGCTATATAGCAAAAAATATAACGCTATGATAACGCAGGTTCAGGTCATTTCAGTAGCGAATTTCCGCCAGTTCGCGCAGCTGTTCCGGCGTTGCCACCGGCAGGTTAAAGAAGCGCAGATAGGCCGGGATCATTTCAAACAGCATGTCGGTGCCGCGCTGAATGGGGCAGCCCGCCGCCTGCGCCGCCTGCAGTAGCGGAGTGAACTCCTGGGCCATAACCACTTCGCCGACAAAGGTGCCCGGCGTCAGGCGCTGCGGATCCAGCGGTAGCGGATCGCCCTCTTTCATCCCCAGCGGCGTGGCGTTGACCACCAGATCGTGCCCCTGCGGATCGCGCTGCATCAGCGTAATGTCCAGCCGAGGATAGTGCTCAAGCAGACGTTCGGCCAGCGCTTCCGCCGTCTGCGAACAGATATCGTACAGCGTCAGGGCGCTGACGCCCGCCGCCGCCAGCGATGCGGCAATGGCCGAGCCGACGCCGCCGCTGCCCACCACCAGCGCCCGCGCCCCTCGCGTCTGGAAACCTTTACGCGTGATACCGAGGACAAAGCCTTCGCCGTCAAACATATCGCCGCTCAGCGTGCCGTCGGCTTCGGGACGAATCGCGTTACAGGCGCCCGCTATCGCCGCCGTTGGGCTAAGATGCTGCACCAGCCCGCAGGTGGCGATTTTGTGCGGCATGGTGACCAGCGCGCCAATAATATTGGTCATCTTAAACAGCATCGGCACAAAGGCGGCGTAATCCTCAGGCTTGACGCCCATCGGCACCACTTTGGCGTCAACCTGCTGATGAGCCAACCACGGGTTGTAAATCATCGGCGCTTTAAACTTCGCGGTCGGATAGCCAAGATGCGCTATCAGCCGCGTATTTCCACTAATCACCATTTCCTGCTCCTTTAACAACGACTGCATCACGTTACTGCGAAAGTTCGATACGCTTGACATCGCCCAGGATAAAGACATAAGCCGCCACGCCCAGCAGGGCTGCGCCGCCGATATAAATCAGCGCGTAAAAGAAGTTGCCGGAGGCGGCAACAATGAAACCGATAATCAGCGGCGTCAGGATCCCGGCGAGGTTAGCGCAGAAGTTAAACAGGCCGCCGGTCAGACCGCCAAGGCCTTTCGGCGCGATGTCGGAGATCAACGTCCAGCCCAGCCCGACCATCCCCTGACCAAAAAAGGCGAACGACATCACCAGAATCACCGCCAGATCGCTGGTCAGCCAGTTGGCGGAGATAATGGTGCTCGCCATCAGCAGACCGGCAATGATCGGCAGCTTACGCCCGAGGTTCGCCGAGCCGGTGGCCTTCAGCAGCTTATCGGAGACCCAGCCGCCGAACATCACGCCGCCCGCCGCCGCCAGAAACGGCATGATGGCGAAGAAGCCGACCTTAATCCACGGCATATGGCGTTCGGTGGCCAGATAGGTTGGAAACCAGGTCAGGAAGAAGACCAGCACCGTATTACCGGCAAACTGCCCGATACTGGCGCCGAGAATCTGCCGTTTCGCCAGCAGCTGGCGGATCAGCGGCCAGCTAAAGGCGGTGTGCTGCTCTGCGCCGGTGGACATTCCGCCGCCGTTGACGATGTGCTCGCGCTCCAGCTGATTGAGGTGTTTATCCTCATGCGGCTCGCGATAGCAGCGCCACCACACCAGCGCGAACATCACGCCGGCGGCGCCGACGCTAATAAACAGCGCGCGCCAGCCAAAGCTGCCCATTATCCAGAACAGCAGCGGCGCAAAACAGGCCAGCCCGAGATATTCGCCGACGGTATAGACCGCCGTCGCCTTCGCGCGCTCCTGCTGCGGGAACCAGGCACTCACCACCCGGCTGTTCACCGGGAAACAGGGGGCTTCGCTGACGCCGAGGCCAAAACGGCACAGCAGCAGGGTTTTCAGGCCGACCGCCAGGCCGTGAAACATGGTGAATAGCGACCACAGGGTCAGCGCCAGAAAATAGGTGACTTTATTACCGAAGCGGTCAAGGAAGATGCCGCCGGGGATCTGCGCCAGCGCGTAGGTCCAGGCAAAGGCGGAGAATACGATGCCCATCATCGCGGCATCAATACCCAGCTCTGCGGTCAGCTGCGGCGCGGCAATCCCCAGCACCGTGCGGTCGAGATAGTTGATCATGGTGCCGACCGCCAGCAGCGCAAGGATACCGATACGCCGCCGGGAAGGCCGCGCGCCGGACGCGGCGGCGGCCGTCGTGTGATTATGGCTATAAGAGTTCATAGTCGTTTCCTGTCATAGGGTACAGCCGGATGTTGTTATTGTGTTTGCGACGTTGGGTTGTGAACCATTTGCTACATTACTCGGTGTACTGCATTGCTGACAAGCGTACAGCTGCATTTACAGCACCATAAAGTGCGTAACCGTTGCGCCGCTCGGTCAATTCAAAGAAAAAGCGTCCGGCAGAAAACGGGCGGGTATAAAGGTGCAGGAATTCACCGCCGCTTCCATCACGATCGTAAAGAATTTGATGATTCTTCAGCAGGTTGACCTGAACATCCTCGCCAAAACGGGCCAACAGATCTTCATAGTAGTTCGCCGGGATCGGCAGCGCGTTGACCGCAACCGGAGCCAGGCTGGCGAGCGTGGAGGGTAAATCGTGGCAGGCAAACGCCGCGTGCTGTAAACCTGCGCCCTGATAACAGGCTACCGAACGGGCAATTTGCGTGGCGCGGCTTTGCGAAATATTGAGCGCGAGACGAATGTCGCCCTGCGGACTGCGCACCACCAGGCTACGCACCAGCCCGTAAGGATCGGGCAGGGTCTGCTCATGTTCGAGCGTAAAGCCGAATACCGTGCGGAAAAAGATAATCCAGTTATCGCGGCTGTCCGCCTCCATGCCGAGGGCCAGATGATCGATACCCCGATAATCGTCGCGCGGCGTGACGTTCGCGCGCAGATGAAAATCGCGGGTGTAGATATCGTCCCCCATCTCAATCAGATAAATAAGGCTGCCGTCCGGGGCGCAAACCGCCGGGATGGGGCTTTCGTTCGGCCCGGCATCGCCCTGCCAGGTGGCGTAGCCTAAGGCGCGGGCCCGTTCCACGATCGCCGCGCTCCGGCTGACGCGCAGCGCCATGGCGCAGAGGGAAATCCCGTGACGCTGGTGAAAATGATCGGCCCAGCTATGCGGCTGGGCGTTGACCACCACCCTCGCCCCGCCGTTGCGCCAGAGGGCGACGCGTTTTGAGCGATGCGTCCCCTCTTCGGCAAAGCCGAGCTGCGTCAGCCTGTGTCCGAGTTCGCCCGCCTGCGCCGGCGTGGCGGCAAACTCGATAAACTCCAGCCCGGCGTAGAGGGGCAGTTCCGCGGGGGAAAAGAGCGGCGCCCGGCTTTCCGGCAGCCGCTGACGGACCTGCTCTTCCAGCCACAGCAGCGAGCGATAGCCATCTTTCGCCGTCGCGCCGTTGGGCGATGCGCGGAAGCTGTCGTTAAAGATCTCCAGCGACCAGGGGCCGCAGTAGCCGCGACGGGTAAGATCGCAGGCAAACTCCACCAGCGGCAGCTGCCCCTGGCCGGGAAAACAGCGGAAGTGACGGCTCCATTCGAGGATATCCATTTTCATCAGCGGCGCGTCGGCCATCTGTACAAAGGTGATTTTTTCCAGCGGCACGTCCGCCAGCTGCGCCAGCGTATCGCCGCGCGCCAGCACGTGGAAACTGTCGAGCACGATGCCCAGCGCCGGGCTATCGACGCTTTTGACCCGCGCCCACGCCTGATGCCAGCGGTTGACGTGGGTGCCCCAGGCCAGCGCCTCGTAGCCAATCGTGATGCGTTCCTGCTCCGCCAGCGCAGCAAGGGCGCGTAAGTCGGCGACCTGCAGCTCGACGTCGGCGGAACAGTCCGGCTGAACGTTGCTGCACAGCAGCAGGGTGTCGCAGCCCAGCTCGTGCATAAGCGCAAATTTGCGCCTGGCGCGTTCCATGTTGGCGGCGAACTGGGCGCGGCTGGCGCCTTCAAAATCACGAAATGGTTGAAAAAGCGTGATTTTTAGCCCTAAATCTGCCGCCAGGTGGCGGATATCGGCCGGCGTACCGGTATAATAGAGCAGATCGTTTTCGAAGATTTCGACGCCCTGATAGCCCGCCGCTGCGATGGCATGGAGCTTTTCGGGTAAGGTACCGGAGATCGAGACGGTGGCGATGGAACGCAACATAGAGTCCTCGGGTCATTAGCTGACTTAGTGACCTGAATATGTATCATTTGGTTCAAATACGCCATGATTGGTTGCAAAATTGTGATCAATATGTGTATTTTTTGCATCTCAAGAAAAGGAGCCGTTATGTCCGTCGTTGCTCATGATGAAGCGCAGTCTCTGAAAGAGCGGATCTTCGCCGCCGCCATTACCGTTTTCGCCGAGCATGGACTGTCGGGCGCGCGGATGGAGCAAATCGCCACCGAAGCGCAGACCACCAAACGCATGGTGGTCTACTACTTCAAGACTAAAGAGCTGCTTTATCAGGCCGTGCTGCAGCACGTCTACGCGAAGATCCGCGAAACCGAGCAGCAGCTCGGGCTGGAAAACGTACCGCCGGTAGAGGCGCTGGTACAGCTGGTGAAGTGGAGCGTGCGCTATCACGCCACGCACGCTGACTATATGCGGGTGATCTGTATGGAAAACATGCAGCGCGGGAAATGGCTGAAAAGTTCAGGTCAGCTGAAACCGCTGAACCGCACCGCCCTGTCGATCCTGGAAGATATTCTTCAGCGCGGGCAGCAGCAAGGGGTGTTTCAGGCCGGGCTGGAAGCGCGCGATGTGCATCGATTAATCAGCAGCTTTAGCTTCTACCAGGTATCAAACTTTTATACGTTCAGCAGCCTCTACCTGGACGATCCGATGCCGGCTATTGATGATGAAGCGATGGTCGCCCACCACTGCGATATTGCCGTCAAGGCGGTTATTCGCTTTGTCATTTCCTGAAGCGCGCGGGAAGCGCCCGGCGGCGGCTAGTTTCCGGAAAGCGCATGGACCACCTTCTCCATCGCTTCCTGCGTCAGCGCGGAACGTTTGATTTTCGGGTTCGCCAGGGCGGTGCGCACCACGCCGGCGATAACGATATGCTTTGGCTCCTGGCCCAGGTCGCGCATCTCCAGCACGACTTTGCCCACTACGCGGCACATTTCCTGATACAGCGCCTCATCTTTGGCTGTGTTTCCCATTCTATTTCACTCTCAATTTTTCATTATCAATCAAATCATTATTGATATATTTCCTGAGTAAATCAAACCAGCTCCGCGTTTGCGCCTCAGAGACCGCTTTTCCCTGGCAAACTTGTGAATAAACCCGCGTTTCCGCCCTCTTTATCTTGTCAGGTGATGAAAAAATGTGTTGCGCATAAGCGTAGGATTAGTTTGCATTTTGTTAAGTATATAACTATAGAAATGAAACATGGTTTTCATTTTCTTTTTTGGATTTGGCAACGTATAATGCCCAACAAATTCTTATTGAATGGTTTCAGCGCATTGGATTGCATGACTAAACGCATAACACGTTGCCTCTTTTCATGGGCTGAACCGCCAGCACACATTCTTCTGCACGCTCTTTTGTTGTCACCTATCCTTAGAGCGTGGCATAGCAACTTTCGTAATACAGGTTTAACTCTGCGGCAGTGCGCCCACGGAGTCAGATTCCCCATCCCTATCCTTCACAACTTAAAGATTAAACTGTCATGAAAAAGACCAAAATTGTTTGCACCATCGGTCCGAAAACCGAATCCGAAGAGATGTTGACCAAAATGCTGGACGCGGGCATGAACGTTATGCGTCTGAACTTCTCTCACGGTGACTACGCGGAACACGGTCAGCGCATCCAGAACCTGCGCAATGTGATGAGTAAAACCGGTAAGAAAGCGGCAATCCTTCTGGATACCAAAGGTCCGGAAATCCGTACCATTAAGCTGGAAGGCGGCAACGACGTTTCTCTGAAAGCGGGCCAGACCTTTACCTTCACCACCGACAAATCCGTCGTCGGTAATAACGAAATCGTTGCGGTGACCTATGAAGGTTTCACCAGCGATCTGAGCGTCGGCAACACCGTACTGGTTGACGATGGTCTGATCGGTATGGAAGTCACCGCTATCGAAGGTAACAAAGTTGTTTGTAAAGTGCTGAACAACGGCGACCTTGGCGAGAACAAAGGCGTTAACCTGCCGGGCGTGTCTATCGCTCTGCCGGCGCTGGCCGAAAAAGACAAGCAGGACCTGATCTTCGGTTGCGAACAGGGCGTTGACTTTGTTGCGGCCTCCTTTATCCGTAAGCGTTCTGACGTCGTTGAAATCCGCGAGCACCTGAAAGCCCACGGCGGCGAGAAGATCCAGATCATCTCCAAAATTGAAAACCAGGAAGGCCTGAACAACTTCGACGAGATCCTCGAAGCCTCTGACGGCATCATGGTTGCGCGTGGCGACCTGGGCGTTGAAATCCCGGTTGAGGAAGTGATCTTCGCGCAGAAGATGATGATCGAAAAATGTATCCGCGCGCGTAAAGTCGTTATCACCGCGACTCAGATGCTGGATTCTATGATCAAAAACCCGCGTCCGACCCGTGCAGAAGCAGGCGACGTGGCTAACGCCATCCTCGACGGCACCGACGCCGTTATGCTGTCCGGCGAATCCGCAAAAGGTAAATACCCGCTGGAAGCGGTCACCATCATGGCAACCATCTGCGAGCGTACCGACCGCGTGATGACCAGCCGTCTTGAATACAACAACGACAACCGTAAGCTGCGCATCACCGAAGCGGTTTGCCGCGGTGCGGTTGAAACGGCTGAAAAACTGGAAGCGCCGCTGATTGTTGTGGCAACCCAGGGCGGTAAATCCGCGCGCGCCGTACGTAAATACTTCCCGGATGCCACCATCCTGGCGCTGACCACCAATGAAACGACCGCGCGTCAGCTGGTGCTGAGCAAAGGCGTTGTGGCGCAGCTGGTTGAAGATATCTCTTCTACCGATGCCTTCTATATCCAGGGTAAAGAGCTGGCGCTGCAGAGCGGCCTGGCGCGCAAAGGCGACGTGGTTGTTATGGTCTCCGGCGCGTTAGTCCCGAGCGGAACCACCAATACCGCTTCCGTGCACGTGCTGTAATAATTTACAGGTTAATTAGTATTTCCTTTAAAAGCGCCTCTCGGGGCGCTTTTTTTTATTCTGGTACTAGCCGCTATTAATAAAAATGCAAATCGGAATTTACTATTTAATGCGAGATTATCTAAGATGAATCCGATGGAAGCGCGCTGTTTTCACTCGCCTTTTTAACGTTACGTGATGATTTCGATGCTTCTTTGAGCGAACGATCAAAAATAAGTGCATTCAGGTAAAAAAATATTCTCATCACAAAAAAGTTTGTGTAATACTTGTAACGCTACATGGAGATTAACTCAATCTAGAGGGTATTAATAATGAATCGTACTAAACTGGTACTGGGCGCGGTAATCCTGGGTTCTACTCTGCTGGCTGGTTGCTCCAGCAATGCTAAAATCGATCAGCTGTCTTCTGACGTTCAGACTCTGAACGCTAAAGTTGACCAGCTGAGCAACGACGTGAACGCAATGCGTTCCGACGTTCAGGCTGCTAAAGATGACGCAGCTCGCGCTAACCAGCGTCTGGACAACGCAGCTACTAAATACCGCAAGTAATAGTATCTGTGTAATAAAAATGGCGCACATTGTGCGCCATTTTTTTTGCCTTACCTTTTCCCGCCTACTGCACCCTTTTCGCTTCATCTACCGGCGTATTATTCTGTACCGACAGGCTCGACGCGGTGCTTCCGCTCGCGGATACCACCACCGGATATCCTGCCCGCCGGGTCAGCGCGCGTTTAAGCTGCGCCTCATCAACCGCTTTATCCCCCGAGAATTGATGAAACTCCGCCGGAAGCGTATAGGCCATGGTCTGCGCATTGCTGGCCTCATCCGGCGTCAACGGGCGATGAACTTCAACATAACGCTTACCGTCCGGCTCCACGGCGAACTTGACCGGCTGGTTGATAATCCGTACCGGCGTCCCGCTTTTCACCTGATTGAATAAAGACTGGATATCCGCCGCGTTCATGCGCATACAGCCTGAGCTGACGCGCAGACCCACGCTGTCCGGCGCGCTGGTGCCATGAATCAGATATTCACCATTACCGTACGCCAGACGGAGCGCATATCGGCCTAGCGGGTTATTCGGCCCTGCGGGCACGACCGGCGGCAGTTTAATCCCCTTCTCCAGCGAACGGGCGCGGATGCCCGCCGTCGGCGTCCAGGTGGGGTTCGGGATTTTCTGCCCTATGCGGGTTGTCATCTCCGGCGTCTCCAGCCCCTGCTGACCAATCCCCAGGGGATAGACCTGCACCTGATTGACGCCCGGCGGGAAGTAGTACAGGCGCAACTCGGCCAGGTTGACGACGATGCCCTCGCGCGGCACGTCCGGCAGCAGCATCTGCGAAGGTATCAGCACCTGAGTACCCGGTTTAGGCTGTACCGGCGCCATAGTATCGTTCGCTTCAAGGATCAGCATCGCCGCCGTATCAAAACGACGGGCAATCGCCTGCAGGTTGCGGTCACCCTCCTGTACCGTCCAGAACTGGTTCTCACCAATCAGACGACTGTTGGCAGGAGGAAGGGGGTAATCAACGGCCCAGGCAGCGTGGGACGCGCTAAGGGCGCTCAGAAGGGCAAGGGTGATAAGAGAAGCGCGTTTCATACTGAGATTCCTTCTTTCGCTGATAAAACGCCAGGCCTGTTATGCACGACGGGAGGCTCGCCTCCCGTCGTGCATAACAGAATGAAATCTACTGTTTTATTCTAGCTAAGATTTGCTGCTTTCGCGCGAATTGCGCGGATCATGGCTTCCAGTCCTTGCGACCGCGAGGGGGTAAGGTGCTGCGTCAGGGCCATTTTTTCAAACCACGGACGCACGTCAAACGCGGTGATATCTTTGGCCGTCATCTGGTCATAGAGGATAAACACCACCGCGATAAGGCCTTTGACGATGGCCGCATCGCTGTCACCACGAAGCGCAATCGCGCCGCTCTGCTCCTGCGTCATCACGATCCACACCTGGCTCTGGCAGCCCTGAATGATGTTCTGCGCAGTGTGTTCCTCCGGGCCCAGCGGCGCCAGGCGCTGACCCAGTTCAATAATATAGAGATACTTCTCTTCCCAGTTCGCACAACGGCTAAAGTTGCGCAGCAGTTTGTCTCTGTCCGGTAACGCCGCCATAGTTGCTTCCTTTAGCTTAATAATTTGTGGATCCGCTGTAGCCCCGCCACCAGTCGGTCCACCTCCTCCGTCGTATTGTACATCGCCAGCGATGCCCGACACATGGCCGGCACGCCGTAGAACGCCATCAGCGGCATGGCGCAGTGGTGCCCGGTCCGCACCGCAATACCGTAGTTATCGAGGAAGCTGCCGACATCATAAGCATGATGTTTGCCGAGATTAAAGGCGATCGCTCCCAGGCGATCTGGCGGGCCGTAAAGGGTTAAATCCGCCACGCTCTCCAGCGCCTGCAGCGCGTAGCGCATCAGGGTCTGTTCATATTCCGCGATGTGCGTCAGCCCCAGCGCGCTGACGTAATCCAGCGCCGCGCCCAGCCCGATGATGCCGCCGGTATTCGGCGTTCCCGCCTCGAAGCGCCACGGCGCTTTTGCCCAGGTCGTGCCTTCCGTCAGGCTGACCGTGGCGATCATCGACCCGCCCCCTTCCCACGGCGCCATCTCCTGCAAAATGTCCTGCTTGACGTAGAGCACGCCGATGCCGGTGGGACCGTACAGCTTGTGGGCGGAGAAGGCGTAAAAGTCGCACTCCAGCGCCTGCACATCCACCGGATGGTGCATCACCGCCTGCGCGCCGTCCACCAGCACTTTGGCGCCGTACTGATGGGCCAACGCCGTCAGAGCGGCGATGGGATTTTCGGTTCCCAGCACGTTCGATACCTGGGTAATGGCCAGCAGGCGGGTGCGCTCGTCAAACAGGCCGGGGATCGCATCCAGCTGCAGCGTACCGTCCTGGTTCAGCGGGATCACTCGCAGCTGCGCCCCCACTCTGGCGCACAGCATCTGCCACGGCACGATATTGGCGTGATGCTCCATCGCGCTGACGATGATGTTGTCGCCCGCGCCGACGTTGGCGTTTCCCCAGCTGTTCGCCACGAGGTTAATGCCTTCCGTAGTGCCGCGAACAAACACCAGCTCCTCCGCCGAGCGGGCGTTGAGGAACGTCGCCGCCCGCTGGCGCACCTGCTCCATGCTCGCCGTGGCTTCCGCGCTGAGGGTATGAATACCGCGATGCACCGCCGCATAGCCGTGGCGGTAAAATTCCGCCTCGGCGTTAATCACCGCTTCCGGCTTCTGCGCGCTGGCGGCGCTGTCGAGATAGGCCAGCGGCTGGCCATTAACCTCGCGATTGAGAAGCGGGAAATCCGCGCGCACGCGTTCCACAGAAAATGTCATGCCTTACCTCCCGGCAAACGCTGGCCAATACGCGCCAGTATCTGCTGCCTGAGCGCCTCATCGTCGATCGCTTCCGTGAGCTCAGCGGCAAAGGCGTAAAGAATCATCTGCTGCGCCGCCTGCTGCGTAATGCCGCGTGAGCGCAGATAAAATAGCTGTTCGTCATCAATACGCCCGATGGTCGCACCGTGGCTGCACTTCACGTCGTCAGCGTAAATCTCCAGCTGCGGTTTGGTATCCACTTCCGATAAGCGGCCCAGCAGCAGGTTGTTGTTGGTCATCTGGCCATCAGTTTTGATCGCATGCGGCGCGACGTTAATCAGGCCGTTAAACACCGCCCGCCCTTTGTCGTTGACGATGGTTTTATGCAGCTGGCGGCTGTTACAGTACCCGACCTGATGATCGAGCCAGGTGCGACTGTCGCAGACTTCGCCGTTGACCGGCATCGCCAGCGAGTTAATCTGCAGGGTGCTGTTTTCCCCCTTCAACTGCGTGCTGGTGTGGTGGCGCAGCACCGAGCTACCGAGCAGAAAACTGCTGCTGAAAGCGGAGGCGTCGCGCCCGAGCGCCAGGTCGTTATGGGCAAAGTGGTAGCTTTGCGCGTTCTCAAACGCCAGCTTGATATGCTGCAGGTGGGCGTTATCCGCCACGGTCATCGTCAGCCTTGCGCCGGTAAAGTGGCGCTCATCGTTAAGGCTCAGATAGTGTTCGATGATGGTCGCCTGCGCGCCGCTCTCCAGCGCCAGATGGTGGCGATAGTGGGCGGTGTTCATTTCATCGCTTGCCAGCCCACGCGTCAGGTGCATAACCAGCAGCGGTTTATCCGGGTGCTGGTTGCGCCTGACCCGAATATGGGTAACGGTGGTCGCCAGGCTTTCGGTCAAATGCAGAAAGACTTCGGGCTGAACGGCGTCAGGCAGCTGCTGACGCTCGTTATCCACCTGCACTTCATAGCCGCTGGCGGCCAGATCGTCACTCAGGCTCGCGCTAAACTGACCATCAACAAACACCAGTCGCCATGCCTCTACCGTTAGCGCCAGTTCGTCGCGCCGGGCCGCCGTCAGCGTCTGCGGCTGAGCGGCGACAAAGGTCTGATTCAGTAGCGTGTCCAGCGGGGTATATTTCCAGTTTTCGTGTTTACGCGTTGGCAACCCCAGGCGCAGCAGCTGTTGCAGGTGCTGATGCGCCTGCGGGCTGCGCTGCCCGCTTTGGGACTCAAACAGATGGTGCCACTGCTGCAGCGCGTTACTGCTGTTCGGTAAGCCAGCCATAGCCCTGCTCCTCCAGTTGTTTGACCAGAGTAAAATCGCCGGATTTGACGATTCGCCCCTGGTACAGCACGTGGACGTAATCCGGCTTGATATAATCGAGAATGCGCTGATAGTGGGTGACGATAATAAATGAACGCTTGCCGTCGCGCAGGGAGTTGACGCCGTCAGAGACAATCTTCAGCGCGTCGATATCCAGCCCGGAATCGGACTCATCCAGGATGCACAGCTCCGGTTCCAGCACCGCCATCTGCAGGATATCGTTGCGCTTTTTCTCGCCGCCGGAGAAGCCGACGTTAACCGAGCGGGTCAGCAGATCCTCCGGCATCTTCAGCAGCTTAATTTTGTCTTTCATCAGGTCCTGGAAGTCAAAACGGTCAAGCTGCTCCTGGCCACGATAGCTGCGCACGGCGTTGAGAGCGGTTTGCAGGAAAAACTGATTGCTGACGCCGGGAATTTCCACCGGATACTGGAAGGCCATGAAGATGCCTTCACCGGCGCGATCTTCAGGGGAGAGTTCCAGTAAATCTTTGCCTTTAAACGCCACGCTGCCGCCGGTCACTTCATAGTCTTCACGTCCGGCCAGCGTAGCGGAGAGCGTACTTTTCCCGGATCCGTTCGGGCCCATAATGGCGTGCACTTCACCGGGGCGAACCTCCAGATCCAGCCCGCGCAGGATCGCTTTGTCTTCAACGGCGACCTGCAAATTTTTTATACTTAACATCTTATTTCCTTTGTTATCAGCCGACGCTGTGTTCAAGGCTAATTGCCAGTAATTTTTGCGCTTCTACGGCAAACTCCAGCGGCAGCTCTGAGAAGACGTCTTTACAGAAACCGTTGACGATCATCGAAATCGCATCGTCTTCGCTGATTCCGCGCTGCAGGCAGTAGAAGAGCTGATCTTCGCCGATACGGGAGGTGGTCGCTTCGTGCTCCAGCTGCGCGCTGTTGTTGCGGCATTCCACGTACGGGAAGGTATGCGCCCCGCTGTCCGGGCCAATCAGCATGGAGTCACACTGGGTGAAGTTGCGCGCGTTGGTTGCCGCCGGCATGATTTTGACCAGACCGCGATAGCTGTTCTGGCTATGGCCGGCGGAAATGCCCTTCGAGATAATCGTCGAACGGGTATTTTTGCCGATATGGATCATCTTGGTGCCGGTGTCCGCCTGCTGATGGCCGCTGGTCAGCGCCACCGAGAAGAACTCGCCGATGGAGTTATCCCCGCGCAGAATGCAGCTCGGATACTTCCAGGTGATCGCCGAGCCCGTTTCCGACTGGGTCCACGACATTTTGCTGTTCTCGCCTTCGCACAGGGCGCGCTTGGTGACGAAGTTGAGGATCCCGCCGGTATTGTTGTCGCCGGGGAACCAGTTTTGCACCGTGGAGTACTTCACCTCGGCGTCTTTATGAATAATCACCTCGACCACCGCCGCGTGCAGCTGGTAGCTATCGCGTACCGGCGCCGAACAGCCTTCGATATAGCTCACGTAGCTGCCTTCGTCAGCGACCAGAATGGTGCGTTCGAACTGGCCGGTTTTTTCCGCGTTGATGCGGAAATAGGTCGACAGCTCCATCGGGCAGCGTACGCCTTTGGGCACATAGATAAAGGTGCCGTCGGACGCCACCGCCGCGTTGAGGGCGGCAAAGAAGTTGTCGTTGCCCGGCACCACGGTGCCGAGGTATTTCTTCACCAGTTCCGGGTGATCGTGGATCGCTTCGCCGAAGGAACAGAAAATAATCCCCTGTTCCGCCAGCTTTTCGCGATAGGTGGTCGCCACCGAAACCGAGTCAAAAATGGCGTCGACGGCCACTTCCCGTCCTTCCCGCACCGGCACGCCGAGAAGGTTAAACGCCTCTTCGACTTCGCTGGTCAGAAACGCGCTGGACCCCGTTTGCTGCAGCGCGCCGGGCTCAGAGGCGCAGGTGTCATCGCAGTTGCCGCAGGAGGGCGCTGAATAATAGCTGTAATCCTGATAGTTCAGCTTGTCGTAGTGCGCCTTCAGCCAGTGCGGCTCTTCCATCGCCTGCCAGGCCTTAAACGCGTTCAGTCGAAACTCCAGCATCCATTCTGGCTCATTGCGGCGCGCAGAAATTGCCCTGACCACCTCTTCATTTATGCCTTTCGCCAGCTCATCGGTCCGTAGCTGAGTGAAAAAGCCCTCTTTATAGTTGAGTGGACCGCCGCTCCAGGTTTTGACATCGTCAGTTGCTTCAGTATTACGAGACATAGTTACTCCGCCTGAACGCCAAAACTTTCGCCGCAGCCGCATTCGTGCTGGGCTTTAGGGTTATGAAATTTGAAGATTTGATTTAAGCCTTCGCGAACGTAATCGAGCTCGGTGCCATCGATAAACGGCATCGCCTGCAGCGGCGCCCACAGCTTCGCGCCATCGCGCTCAAATAACAGATCGTCTTTCGCCGGTTCAGCAATTAGCTCGAGAACGTAGCCAAAGCCGACGCAGCCGCTGGTTTTAACGCCAAGCCGCAGCCCCTGCATATCCGGCTGTTTGCGGACCAGATCGCGAATATGGGCGGCGGCGGCTGGGGTCATGACCAGCCCACGCCAGCTAAAATCTTCGGGATTGAAAGTTCCTGCATGTGAATTCATCGCTCTACCTCATAGGTTGACGCCATCGGGCCATATCGCTATGTTAGTGATAATGATTATCACTTCAACCCATCCAGAGAAGGGGTATTTCCCCATTCAGTGCTTTTTATAAGCATAGACCCTGACAGAAGAGATATCGGAGATGGAATAAATTGTTCAATGCATTGATTAATAATGCATTTCAGTGACAGAAAGGTAGAAATTGCAGGAAAGTTAAAATATGCATCGGAAATACCTATTTTTGAGATAGCGAATTTGCGTTGCGTAGAACCCACCGTGAAGGGCAAAAGAGTCACAATCACATACTGCGGGTAAAAAGGAGAAACGGCGGACGTTATCTTCCCCGGCTATGAGCCAAAAAGACCACAATAACCACGAACTTTAAAAGGGCAGCGCCATGGCGGCGATCAAGGCGCTACCGCGTATCGCTAAACGGATGCCCGTTTAATTGTACTGCAGCGTCATGACCACAACGGCACTCACGCTTCCGGGCGTCGCACCGCCTGACACCGATTTTACCGAGGCCTGCATAGCCAGGGTTGCGGTTCTGTCAGCCGCGATATTGTGAGTGATGCTGGAACCCGTTCCCTTTAGCACACCGCTGCCTGCTTCACTCATCGCTACCGCCACGTTGGTTGCCGTACCGCTATTCAGATAATAGTCAGGACCGGCAAGCGGATCGGGAGTACCGGTGAAGGAGGCCGTTACGCTGCGCGTTCCCGCCGGACAGTTGGTAAACAGCAGGTTAAAGGGAACCGGGTCGGAGGATGACCCGGGTGTCGTCATGTTGGTTGCCTGAATATCGCCCAGATTGACATCGAGGTTGCTGTTTCCCCCATTGAATATACAGGGCGAGGCGACAATATTTCCCGTCACCCCCATCGTCACGCTGTCGGCAGAAAAAACGTTCCAGCACAGCAACGTCAGAATAAGCAATTTTTTATGGCGTATTTTCATTTTTTCACCCGTTACTGGTACGTCAAATTAAGCGTGGCGGTCGCATTTGCCGAGCCTGACTCAACGGAAGTTAAGGTCTGATAATAACGGGCCGTCAACGGCAGCGTTTCTTGCCCGCCCGATGACCGTTTTAATAACAGCGGGCTATTGATGGCCAGTGGCGCGCCATTATATAAAAGCTGCACGCCGACGCCTTTTGCCGTCCCGGCGCTGCCCTGCCCCGTTAATGCCATTACGCTGGGGTTGGCGCTATCGGGATTTTGTACGCCGCTCAGCGAAACGGTGATATTGGTGCCGGCGTTGCAGCTTAACCCCAGATCTTGCGTATTCTGCGCGCCAGCGGGCGTGGTGCCTACCGTCGAGCCGAACGTTGAAGCGGGAATATCGCCAATGATGAAGTTCAACTGAGGCGTAGTGATACTGCAGGCCAGGGCGTTGATTGTCCCATCGGTCAGCGTTGCGGTCAGGCCATCACGATAGACGCCGTCGCTGCCCTGGAGCGTCACCACCCCGATCGTTCCCGGCGTTAATGCGCCTGATGATACCGGCCCGGTGACCACCAGCTGTATGTTGCCGCCGTACCAGTCGACATAAGAGGTCTGTGCGTTATAGGAAAATATATTACTCGGACTTTCAAAATAAGCGTTTGATGAAAAACGAATACCAATACCGCTAATATTAGTGTTGTAAACGTGATTACCGTAGCTGCTCAGCGTCGCATTATTATATCGCATGCTGAAACCCAGCATGAGTGGGTTAGTACAGCCGGAAAGGTAAGAGCCCGTAAATGTCCCGCCCCCCGAAAAAATAACGGTCCCGACCGGTGCGTCACGCGGTACGGTAATCGTTCCCACGGATACAGTGGAGTTCCGCGGGGTAATGGTGGTGCAGGTTCCGGCACGCGCACTATTCCATCCGGCCAATAAGCCGAGCAAAATAACAGAATAAATCAATCTCATGTTTAACGTTCCTGATGACAACTGGCGCTAACTTCTGTTATTCCAGCGTAGGTTGATTGTTTCGGCAGGCTGAAATCAGCACGGCACTGTTGGCTGGACTGGCGGCCCCACGTGACGACGATCGCCCCCTGCTCGCGCATTCCGCTTAAAAAAACCTGGCCGCGATCGCCAACGATAAAGCTGCTCTTATTATCATCCGCAAGCGTCACCACCGCCCCAAACGGCACGAAGCGGTTATTGTCGGTTAAGGTCATCAGGACCCTGCGCCCCACTTTGGAAAGATAATCGGCGCGCACCACCGCGCCTCGCGTCGGGGTAACCGTGTCGGTGTTTATCTCCAGCTCTACGTCCTCAGGCATATTTTGCGGATCGAGCGTCAGGTCATTTTTTCGATAGACGGAAATATTGCTGACTACCGTATATCCCCGGTAGTCCGTGCGCGCGCCGGGTTGGTTGCGAATATTCACGCCGTGTGCGCCGGGGGCTTTTATCAGGGCATTGGTTTCACCGAGCGGTTGGGAAAGCGTGATACCATCGGCGTGGGCGATAACGCCCCCCTGCAGACCATAATTAAGCCGCTCGCTGTTTTTGTCGTAGCTATACCCCGCCGTCACTTCGCCGTACGTCCCTTTATAGTCACCGTTCATATTGCCGGTGTAACCCACGCCATCCGTACCGTAACCCTGCTGGACGTTCCAGTTCAGCGAGTTGTTCTCCAACGCGACCCCGTTCATGCCGATATTATGCGTCGTTCCACCATTCTTGCTGGCGTTCATGCCATAGCTGGCCCACGTTTGCGGGAGGAATTTATCCAACGGTATGCTGACGTTAAACGCCAGCAGCTGGTCGTGGCCGCTGTTATTCGCGCTGTCGTTTGACGTCGCGCTGCCATTTTTGCTGTATGTCCAGGTCAGGCCGTAGCTGATATTGCGCCAGTAGTTGTTGTATCCGACGCTCCAGGAAGCCATCGACCTGGCGGAGTTCCAGTAATCTTCCCTCGCCGCGCTGAGGGTTAGCGATCCCAGTTCGCGGCTCAGCGTCTGGCTCATCGTCAGTTCCGCGCGGTTACGCCTGCGGTCCTGCAGCGCGCTGCTGTCTCCATATGAATCCAGAACTTCCTGCATCCCGTAATAGCCGCTGGTGGAATAGCGGTATCCCGCAATGGAAAAGTTGGTCCCGGTATCAATGAAGTTTTTGCTGTATCGCGCTCGCCAGGATTGGCCGCGCGATTTTTCCGTTTTATCCGGCGTTGACCAGGCCTGCGTGACATCCGTGGAGATAGCGCCTAACGCCCCCATATTTTTACCCACGCCGAATGCCAGAGACTGATATTTGCTTGACTCCTGAAGGCCGCCATAGAGGGTAACACCCCGCTGCAGACCATAAATGGCGGTAGCCTGCCCGAAAGGAGTTTTATCCACGCTGCTGTTATATGAACGATACTGCCCGCCGGTGATGGCGTATTTGAATCGGCCTTCCCGCTGCAGTACCGGCAGCGAGGCGTAGGGCAACGTGAAGTGCTGTTCGCTGCCATCGGCTTCTTTAATCGTCACGTCGAGATCGCCTGCCCCACCGGTAGGATACATATCCGTAATTTCAAAGGCGCCCGGCGCAACGTAGCTTTGGTAGATCTGGTAGCCGTTCTGGCGCACCACGACCTGCGCATTGGTTCGGGCGATGCCGCGTACCACGGGCGCATAGCCCTTAAGAGAATCCGGCAGCATATCGTCGTCGGATGCCAGCTGGCCGCCGCGAAACGGCATACTGTCGAACACGTCGGCAGGCGCGGAGCTGTCGCCAACGGTAAGCTGGGCTTTCAGAGGAATAACGGCCCGCTGCGCGTAGGTATAAACGGTATCCCATTTATCCTGACCGGAGGACTCCCGTGACCAGGTGGTATAGTTGCGAAAACGCCACGGTCCGATATTGATCCCCGGACGCAGGTTCGCATACTGGCTGTCGCTCCCGGCGCCCTGGCCCGTTTTCGCCCGAGTGTTCGCCCCGCTCAGGCTGTAATTGAGCAATGCCGCTGTAATCCCATCATCCCACATTTCTGGCGGTACATAGTCCCTCGCAGGCAGGTCGATCGCCGCCTGGGGAATACTGATGACCAGCCGCTGGGCGCCAAACTGAAAATCAGCGCTGGCCTGTGGAATAGCCTGGAGATTGGCGCAATCACTATTTTCTACCGACAGCTGGGGAAAAAGTTCGGTTTTCACTCCCCACTGTTTTAATTGTTCCACGCTCAGACAGGGCTGTAATACCTCATTGCCACCCCCGGTCTTTGCCATCGCAAAAGGAATATCCCGGGTGTCCATTAACTGATCATCAAGAATAATATCCACATGGTATGTTCCCGGCGCCTGAGAGCCCGATTCAAAAGCCGATAAATCCGCTTTGCCCACGCCGGGATTATCCAGCTCTACCAGGGCCGTATTAAACGAATCACTGGCATACAGTTCCGTAGAGAAACCGGTCAACACTATGGCGATAAGCGTAGCCAGGCGAGCAGGTCGCAACTTATTATTTTTTATTATCATCGCTATTAACCTATTTAACGCTGGTTTTGCCATTTACTCAGAGATTACAAACTGGCTTGATGTGACGGACCGGGGCTACCGTAGTCATTAATGATTTTAAAAGTCAGGGCATTGCCGGAGGCCCCGTCCGGCAAGCGGAATCGGGCGGTCGACCCCGGCATGACGTAGGTCACCTGGGCAAGCATTTTTCCGCCTACGGTAATTTCATTGAAATTAATGACGTAAGCCGTTGGGTTATTAACCTGAAGTTCATTGCCGCTTCTTTGCCAGGTGAGTTTATTCGCCTGTTCCTCCGGCGTTGAGGCACGAAGCGTAGCGGGACGATAAATCAGCTTGATACGCGTTTTTACAGCAATTTGCAGGGAGTTCATCTGCTTTGATGCCGAGGGAATCGCTTTAATATTCACCCAAAATAAACTTTCTTGCGTTTGAGGCAGTGAACCTGTCGCGACAATTCGTTCAATATTCTTTTGTCCGCTGTCGAGGCGATACATCGGTGGTGTAATAATAAAAGGCGCTTTACCAGAACCCCCTTCCTGCTCATCTATCCATGACTGAATTAAATAAGGCGTCGCATCAGGATTATTAACGCTGATTGACGCTTCTTTTTTTGCACCATCGAAAATGATCCGCGTGCCGCCAATAATTACCCCGGCAGTGGCGGTTGCCTGCACCAGCGTAAACATTGTTATCGCCAGGCCAATTGTTCTGATAAAACGCATTTAATACCTCTTAAAACAAAGGGGCCGGGCCGGCCCCCCTACTGATTACTGCAAAAGACTTAGTTGTAAACTACGGAGAAATTCGCCACCGAGTTAGCTGGGCCGGCAACCACCGTCGAAGTGGTCGACACATACTGAGCATAGAAATTCAGCGTATTATCAGCGGTGCTGCTGAGCGGGTAGGAGTAACCGTTGCTGCCGTGCAGAGGCAGATCGGCTTTATCCGCCGTCATTAGATTAATCGCGACACCGGTTGCTGCGCCAGCGACCGACGAGTCAATGGCCAGCAGGCTGGCGTTGCTTAAATCAGGCGTACCATCAAAGCGGACCTTGGCATTGGTAACCGTCACCGGACAGTTCTTCAAAATAATATCGAATTTCGTCGCAGCGGTTCTCGAACCGGCCGCTGGAAATTCAGTTTTATAATAATCGCCCAAAACAACCACCTGGTCCTTTGACGCGACATCGATATCGCAGGCGGCATCTAAAATATTGCCATTAAAATTAACGGTACCCGCTGCTGCGAAAGCCTGAGTCATTGATAATGCAGAACCTGCTGCAAGCATCGCAATAACAATTTTCTTTTTCATAACGATACATCCTGTTTTACTTTATTTACATTCAGGCAAAATATTTAATAAACGCATTTTGCCATTGCTTTAATATATTGCCGGGAATCAGTGGCATATATCACACCACCATTTCATTTTATTAAAACCGGATTACCCCTGCCGACGAGACAAAATTTATACAACATTTTTTCAGCGCACAATCTATTTCGCGGTCTAAATGTAGACTCGAAATTAACAAAAATAAAACATTCAAATTGAGATATTACTTAATCACACAAACCCCGGTCTACTTTTGGACTCGTGGTATAAAATAAATAAAATCAATAAATTACACACATAACCCACCCGGGTCTATTATTAGACCCGGCGCGAATGTTCCCTGACATGCTGTTTTTTAAGATAATTCCCAACATCGATCAAAAAAACGATCGCATAAGTTAGTGAGGTATCTTATGAATACGAGAATTATTCCTGAACTCGGCAACGAGCCAGCAGAAGTACTTGAGATAAAACCCTTTAAGCACATTGAGAAATTAATTGATAATGTCCTGCCGTACGCCGAGAGGCGAATAGTCTCAAAAGGAGACATTGTTCATTATTACGATAATGACGTTCGTCAGTGTTTTTTACTTATCCAGGGCAGCGTCGCGCTGCATCGTCGCGGAGACGGTATTGTTTTAAACTCAGAGTCGTCGCCCTTTCTTCTCGGCGTATGTAGTCAGTTTTCTTCTGAACGCCTTTACGTCAGGGTACTGGAAACGTCGGAAATTGCGGCCGTTTCGCTGGAAACGTTTAATCGCGTGGTAGCGCAACAGAATTTATGGGAGCATTTTTCAAAGCTGCTGATCTATACCGCATCGCGGGTTTATGAGCACTGCTCCCAGATATCACAAATGTCCGCCTATGATATTATCCGTTTTCAACTTGTTGAATTAATGCAAGAGCCCGAAGCTATCCGGCAAAATATCACCGCGGCGGCCTATATCAAAAGTCGAACCTATCTTTCCCGCAGCGGCGTTATGCGCATCCTCGCAGAGCTACGAACGGGTAAATACATTACCATGGAGCGCGGAGTGCTGATTGACATCCACCACCTGCCGCGAAAGTATTGATTGTTCATGTATCTTCGGAGTGGCAAGAGATACGCGTGAGGTTATAATAATTCCGATCTCCTTAAGGATGTTCTGACTATGTCATCGGCTAATCAACCCTTCCGCGGCTCCCCTTACGCACAGGAATTTATTTCTCATTTGCAGCCCTACTGCACGACGTACCGAACGGGCCGCGGCGAGCAGTTTGATCTTCAGGTTAACGGTCAAGGGATGTGTTATCTCCTTCTTGAGGGGACGATAGCGATATACCGAAGAAGTGACAACATGATGCTTTCCACGGCGCTCAGTCCCGCTCTTTTCGGCCTCGCTAACCTGACGGATATTTACTTTGATGACTATTTTAAAACCGTCACGCCGTGTCAGATTGGCGTACTCACGGCCCGTCGCGTCGAGGAAATCATTAAAGAGAAGGCGCTATGGGGACTGCTCTCTAAACAACTGATGTTTGTCTATAACCGCCTCTATCATAACGTCATGCCCCAGGGCACGCCAACGGCATACGAGATGATTCGCCAGCAGCTGATCAAACTCATGGAGGAAGAAGTGGATTATCGCCACAGCGTGACGGCGGAAAAATATATCAGAGAGAAAACCCGGCTTTCCCGCAGCGGCGTAATGCGTATTCTGGCCGCTCTGAAAACCGGCGGTTTTATCGAAATGGAAGAGGGAAAACTCATAAAAATCAACAAACTTCCTGCTAAGTACTGATTATGCGGATTGGGCTTTCGGCTCTTTCGCGATCCGGCCTGCGCGCCTGAATGCATTCATGCAACAAATTCTATTCGTTTTCATTATAAGTATTGTCATTTCACAGAAATAAAGATTTATTCACTGCTGACTGGCTCATGTAGAATGCGCTGCTAAATTTCCTTCATCTTTTATGCAATGTCGCCATGGCGACCGTTCGGGAACCTGTGTAGTACTGGATTATGGATATAGAAACAGATGTTATGTCGATGTGTATGGTCGTGTTGTTAATTATTAGCGTGTTGCTCGATTAACCTCTTCCCCCGTAAAATCAGTACGCCTCGCCGTCGCCGGAAAGGCCAGCCTATTCGCTACGAACCCGATCCGAATCGAAATCGTACCGTTCCCCCGCGCGGCCTGACCTGCCAGCGTATTCCGGGATAAGCGTTCAGAGAGGCGATATTGCCCTGTCGGGCATAGTGCGAATATAAAAAGGCTGCCAACGATGGTGGCAGCCTCTTCACTTTATGGCATTGCTGATGCGAAGAGCGAGTTAGCTCTTGATCTTCCTGTAGATAAACAGGACAACCAGCGCACCGATCACCGCCACGACAAAGCTGCCGAAATTAAAACCGTCTACACGGCCAAAGCCGAAGAAAGTACTAATCCAACCCCCGACAACTGCACCGATGACACCCAGAATTACGGTAACGATAAATCCGCCGCCGTCTTTCCCCGGCATAATCCACTTGGCTAAAATACCGGCAATAAGCCCAAAAATGATCCATGAAATGATACCCATAGCTAACTCCGTCCTCTTGTTACCTTGTAAATCTCTGGTATAGAAAGATTAGCATAAATATTAATGATGTTTCATAAATTAATATTTAATATACATATACTTGTCAGCACGAAGATAATGGTCTACGCCCTGAACGCGTACCGCACAAATAATCAGCAAGCGGAAGTATCGCGTCGCGGATAATTAAAACCTCGGCAGAGGCAGCGATAAGCCAGGATTTTTCTTATTAAAAGTGAAACTGGAAGCGGAATACAAAAGCAGCAAGGGGGACATTTCCCCCCCTTGCTAACTTAGATGACTGCGGTTGTCAGCCGCGACGAACAGCAAAGGCGCCCCTGTTCATCAGTGATGTCGATTTGCCACACCTGATGACGGGAGCCGACGTGCAGCGCCCGGCACACGCCGCGAACCCTCCCGCTGCGCACCGAACGGATATGGTTGGCATTGACCTCCAGCCCCACCACCTTCTGCTCACCTTCGCTGCACAGATAGCCGGCCACCGAGCCTAAGGTTTCCGCTAACACCACCGACGCGCCGCCATGTAGCAGCCCAAACGGCTGATGGGTGCGGCTATCTACCGGCATGGTGGCCTCGATGGCGTCGTCGGTAAGGGCCTCGAAGCGAATATCCAGCAGGCCGACCATATTCCCGTCGCCCATGGTGTTCAGCTGTTCCAGGGTGCTCTGACGTTTCCAAATCATCCCATAATCTCCAGTAGCGCCTGCAGCGGATGGCGTACGCCGCTGCCTTCAATACGCTTCACCTGGCTACGACAGGAGTAGCCGGTAACCAGACAACGATTACGCGGCAGGCGCTGCATCGCCTGCTGCCAGGAGAGCGCGTAGATAGCCAGCGAGTTGGCGTGGTTCTTCACTTCATGACCGTAGGTACCGGCCATGCCGCAGCAGCCCACGTTAACGTTTTCCAGCTTCGCGCCAAAACGCGCGAAGATATCCGCCCACTGTTTGGTGGAAGCGGGAAGCGCCGTGACCTCGGTACAATGGCCAAACAGATACCAGGACTCGCCGCCCTGCTCCTGCGCAGCGGTTGCCGACAGCGCCTGCGGCAGCCACTCATGCACCAGCATCACGCGGAAGTCGCCGCGCTTGTCGCCGAGCACCTGGTTGTATTCATCGCGATAGCAGAGCACCAGCGCCGGATCCACCCCCACCATCGGCATGCCGAGTTGGGCCACCCGGTTCAGGAAATCGGCGGTTTTCTGCGCGGTACGCGCGAATCGCGTCAGGAAGCCCTTAATATGCTGGGCTTTACCGTTTGGCGAAAATGGCAGCAGTACCGGCTGGTAGCCTAGCTTTTCGACCAGATGAACAAAATCGGCAACCACCTGCGCATCGTAATAGCTGGTGAACGGATCCTGAACCACCAGTACCCTTTTCGCTTTCTGCTCTGCGCTCAGCGCTTCCAGCTGCTCCAGCGTGGTATTCGCCGAACGATGGCCGACCATCTGCTGCTTCAGCGACGGGACGGAGAGCAGCGGGAGATCGACCATACCGATATGCTTTTCCGACAGCTTGCGCATCCACGGCTGATTAATAAAGAAGTTGAACGTCTTCGGCGCATGCGCCATCAGCGGCGCGTAGGATTCAACCGCCGCCACCAGATGATCGCGTACCGGCCGCAGGTAGCGGCTGTGGTAAAGCTGGAGGAAACGCGACCGGAACTCCGGAACGTCGATCTTAATCGGGCACTGGGTCGAGCAGGCTTTACAGGCCAGGCAGCCGGACATCGCCTCCTTAACCTCATGCGAGAAATCGTACTCTCCATTACGCGCGTGCCAGCTATTGCGGGTGCGCTCCACCAGGGTACGCAGGCTGGCGCGTTTTTCCGGCAGATCTTTTTCCAGCTGATTGGGGTCGATGCCGCGATCCGCCAGCAGGCGCAGCCATTCTCGCACCAGCGTTGCCCGCCCCTTCGGCGAGTGAATACGGTGGTTGCTGACCTTCATCGACGGACACATTGGGCTTTTGGCATCAAAGTTGAAGCACAGACCGTTGCCATTACACTCCATCGCGCCGCGCCACGAGCTGCGCACGGCAATGGGGATCTGCCGATCGAAGGTCCCGCGCTTAACCGCATCCACCTTCATCATTGGCGCATCCACGCCTTCCGGCGGGCATATTTTACCGGGGTTCAGGCGGTTATCCGGGTCAAACGCGGCTTTAATCTTGCGCAGCTCGCCAAACAGTTCTGCCCCAAAGAACGCCGGGCTATATTCGGCGCGGAAGCCTTTCCCGTGTTCCCCCCACAGAAGGCCGCCATACTTAGCGGTTAAGGCTACGACGTCATCGGAGATGCGTTTCATCAGCATCTCTTGCTGCGGATCGCACATATCCAGCGCCGGACGCACGTGCAGCACGCCGGCATCCACATGGCCAAACATGCCGTAGCTCAGGCCATGACCGTCAAGCAGCGCGCGAAATTCCACAATATAGTCAGCCAGATGCTCCGGCGGCACGCAAGTATCTTCGGCGAAGGGTATCGGTTTAGCGGCTCCTTTGGCATTCCCCAGCAGGCCGACGGCTTTTTTCCGCATCGCGTAGATGCGCTCAACGCCGTCCAGATCGTGGCAAACCTGCCAGCCGATAACGCCCGCTTCGCCGCGCGCCATCAGCTCATCCAGGCGCTGGCACAGGGTTGTCACCTGGCCGTCGATCAGTTCGGCGTCATCACCGGCGAACTCAACGATATTCAGCCCCAGCATCTCTTTATCCGCAACGTCGGTAATGAGCTCGCTGACCGAATGCCAGACAATATCTTCCCGCGCCAGATTAAGCACTTTTGAGTCGACGGTTTCGACCGACAGCGCCTTCGCGTCTACCATAAACGGCGCATTACGCAGCGCGGAGTTAAAGGAATCGTACTTAACGTTAACCAGGCGGCGTACTTTCGGTAAGCGGGTAATATCCAGCCGCGCTTCGGTAATAAACGCCAGCGTTCCTTCTGAACCGGTCAGGATGCGGGTCAGATCGAATTCGCTCATCTCGTCATTAAAGACGTGGCGTAAATCGTAGCCCGTCAGGAAGCGGTTAAGTTTGGGGAATTTATCGATAACCAGCTGCCGCTGCGCTTTGCAGCGCTGATAGACCGTGCGGTAAATACGCCCGATCGCCGACTGTTCTGCGCCCAGCGTTTCAGCCAGCGCCGCCGGAATCGGCTGCGTATCCAGAATGTCGCCGCCGATCAGCACCGAGCGCACGCCGAGCACGTGATCGGAGGTTTTCCCGTAGACCAGCGAGCCCTGCCCGGAAGCATCGGTGTTGATCATCCCGCCAAGCGTGGCGCGGTTGCTGGTCGACAGTTCCGGCGCAAAAAAGTAGCCGTACGGTTTAAGGAACTGATTGAGCTGATCTTTAATGACCCCGGCTTCCACCCGCACCCACCCTTCTTCGGGGTTGATTTCAATAATGCGGTTCATATAGCGGGACATATCGACGATGATCCCGGCGTTGAGCGCCTGGCCGTTGGTGCCGGTACCGCCCCCGCGCGGGGTAAAGATCAGTGATTTAAAACGTTCTTCCGCCGCCAGTCTTGCCAGCAGAGCGACGTCTGCCGTGGAGCGGGGGAATAAAATCGCATCCGGCAACAGTTGATATACACTGTTATCAGTCGCCATCGTTAGCCTGTCGGCGTAGCTGGTGGCGGTATCGCCGGTAAAACCTTGTTGCTCCAGTACCTGCAAAAAATTCAGCACCAGTTGAACGACACCTGGCGCTTGAGAAATCTGTGGGATCATGACGCTCGACCCTGCCTGACTATGTTGTGTTGTAAGTGATTAAACGTTTGCGTAGTGCACACAACTTTTTATCACATTTTTTTCATATGCGCCCGCCAGAATTAAGGGCAAAATCAGGCACGCGAAGATATTGATATTATTATCAGTACATGGAATTACGCTGCGTCAGCCTTGTGACGCGACTGCAAAGGTAAAACTTTATCATGATTAACCCCAATCAGCCCCGGGACATACCGCAAGTTCTGCTGTCGGTGCTGTTTTTGTCCCTGATTATTATTTCCTGCCTGTGGGTCGTTCAGCCATTTATCCTGTCATTTGCCTGGGCCGGTACCGTGGTTATCGCCACCTGGCCGGTGCTTTTGCGCCTGCAGCGCCTGCTGTTCGGCAAGCGCGCGCTGGCGGTGCTGGTGATGACGCTGCTGCTCTTTTTACTGTTCGTTATCCCTATTGCGCTGCTGGTCAACAGCCTGGTGGATAACAGCACGCCATTAATAAAAGTGATTACCAGCGGTAACTTTACGCCGCCGGATCTGGCGTGGCTAAATAGCGTTCCGCTGATTGGCGATAAGCTGTATACCGGCTGGCACAATTTACTGGAGATGGGGGGAACGGCGATTATGGTCAAAATTCGCCCCTATCTCGGCACCACCACAACATGGTTTGTTGGCCAGGCGGCGCACATCGGCAAGCTGCTGGTCTACTGCGGACTCATGCTGCTGTTTAGCGCCCTGCTGTACTGGCGAGGCGAACAGGTTGCCTATGGGTTCCGCCACTTTGCTACCCGTCTGGCGGCCAAACGCGGCGATGCGGCGGTGATCCTCGCCGGCCAGGCGATTCGCGCCGTGGCGCTGGGGGTGGTCGTCACCGCCCTGGCCCAGGCGGTGCTTGGCGGTATTGGTCTTGCGGTCAGCGGCGTGCCTTATGCCGCGCTGCTCACCGTGGTGATGATCTTTACCTGCCTTGTGCAACTGGGGCCTTTACTGGTTCTGGTACCGTCAATTATCTGGCTGTACTGGAGCGGTGATACCACATGGGGCACCGTACTGCTGGTCTGGAGCTGCGTTGTCGGCACCATGGATAACTTTATCCGACCGCTGCTGATTCGCATGGGCGCCGATCTGCCGATGATTCTGATCCTTTCCGGCGTTATCGGCGGCCTGGTGGCGTTTGGCATGATTGGGCTGTTTATCGGTCCGGTGCTGCTGGCGGTCTCCTGGCGGCTGTACGATGCGTGGGTTAACGAAGCGCCGCCGCCGCCGAAGGACCCCGACCTGGTGCTTGAGGAGCTGAGCGAGCTGAATACGCGAGCCTCGCAGGATAAGTAAGCGAAAAGGCGGGGAAACCCGCCTTTTCCCCTCTACCCCTATCGCTGTCGGGCGCGGCAGCCTAAAAGCTTAAGAAATCCTAATCTATCTTTCACACCATTCCACCACCCGCTGCATGCTAACCGCATTTGCTTCGCAGATCCTTTACCTTAATTTAACTATTGAGAGGAATCCGATCGACGCAAAAAGCCTCAGTGCCTAGTATTAGCTCACGGTTATAAATCAACGCATTGATTTATAAGCATGGAAATCCCCTGAGTGAAACAACGAATTGCTGTGTGTAGTCTTTGCCCATCTCCCACGATGGGCTTTTTTTTGTCCGTAAGCCTGTCGGCTAAAAACAAAAAAAATCCCCGCCACTGCTGGCGGGGATGGTCTTTTGAGCGAGAATCCGACGCGAACTTACTTATTCAATTCCGCCAGTCCGAGCCAGGTTTGCACGACCGTATCCGGGTTCAGGGACAGGCTATCGATCCCCTCTTCCATCAGCCAGGCGGCAAAATCTTCGTGGTCGGACGGACCCTGCCCGCAGATACCGACATATTTGCCCTGTTTCTTCGCCGCGCGGATGGCCATCGACAGCAGCGCTTTCACCGCGTCGTTACGCTCATCGAACAGTTCTGAGACCACGCCGGAGTCACGGTCCAGGCCCAGCGCCAGCTGCGTCATATCGTTAGAACCGATAGAGAAGCCGTCGAAGTATTCGAGGAACTGTTCAGCCAGCAGCGCATTCGATGGAATTTCACACATCATAATCAGCTTCAGGCCGTTTTCGCCGCGCTTGAGGCCCTGGCGTTCCAGCTCTTCAACCACCGCTTTCGCCTGCGCAACGGTGCGGACAAACGGCACCATGATTTCGACGTTGGTCAGCCCCATGTCGTTACGCACCCGTTTAACCGCTTCACACTCCAGCGCGAAGCAGTCGCGGAAGCTTTCGGACACATAGCGGCCGGCCCCGCGGAAGCCCAGCATCGGGTTCTCTTCTTCCGGCTCGTAACGTTCGCCGCCGACCAGGTTGGCGTATTCGTTAGACTTAAAGTCGGAAAGACGCACAATCACCCGTTTCGGGAAAAATGCCGCGCCAAGGGTGGAGATCCCTTCGGTCAGGCGACCGACGTAGAACTCTTTCGGCGAGTCGTAGCCTTTCATCAGCTCGCGGATTTCATTCTGCAGCCCCGGCTCCTGATCGTCGAACTCCAGCAGCGCGCGCGGGTGGACGCCAATCATACGGTTGATAATGAACTCCAGACGCGCCAGGCCCACGCCTTCGTTCGGCAGGCAGGCAAAGTCGAAGGCGCGGTCCGGGTTACCGACGTTCATCATGATCTTCAGCGGCAGATCCGGCATATCGCCAACGGTGGAGCTCTTAACGCTGAAGTCGAGGATTTCGGCATACACGTAGCCGGTATCGCCCTCGGCACAAGAGACGGTCACGTTCTGGTTTTCCTGGATGCGATCGGTGGCGTTGCCGCAGCCCACTACCGCCGGGATCCCCAGCTCACGCGCGATAATCGCCGCATGACAGGTACGCCCGCCGCGGTTGGTGACGATCGCCGCCGCCTTTTTCATGATCGGCTCCCAGTCCGGGTCGGTCATGTCGGTCACCAGCACGTCGCCGGGCTCGATGCGGTTCATTTCGCTGATATCGTGAATGACCTTCACCGGACCCGCGCCGATGCGATGGCCGATCGCGCGCCCTTCCGAAATAATCTGTCCTTGCGCATGGAGGGTATAGCGCTCCATCACCTGGCCGCGGGAACGGACGGTCTCCGGACGGGCCTGCACGATAAATAGCTTACCGGTGTGACCATCCTTCGCCCACTCGATATCCATCGGGCGGTTGTAGTGTTTTTCGATTTGTAGCGCCTGCTGCGCCAGCTCCTGCACTTCCGCATCGGTCAACGAGAAAACGTCGCGCTGCGCCTGCGGCACGTCTTCGATACGCACCTGCTTGCCGTGCTCCTGGGTGGGGGCGTACACCATGCGGATCTTTTTCGACCCCATGGTGCGGCGTACGATTGCCGGCCGGCCCGCTTCCAGCGTTGGTTTATGGACGTAGAACTCATCGGGGTTCACCGCCCCCTGCACCACCATCTCGCCGAGCCCCCAGGCGGAGGTGATAAATACCACCTGATCAAAACCGGATTCGGTATCGATGGAGAACATCACGCCGGACGAGGCCAGATCGGAGCGCACCATCCTCTGCACCCCGGCGGAGAGCGCCACCCCGCGGTGATCGTACCCTTGATGCACGCGGTAGGAGATGGCGCGATCGTTAAACAGCGAAGCAAACACGTGCTTCACCGCGACGAGCACGGCGTCAAAGCCCTGCACGTTAAGGAATGTCTCCTGCTGACCGGCGAAAGAGGCGTCCGGCATATCTTCCGCTGTCGCGGAGGAGCGCACGGCAAAGGAGGCCTCAGCGTCATCGGCGGACAGCTGGGTATAGGCATCGCGAATCGCATTTTCCAGTTCGCTCTGGAACGGCGTATCAATGATCCACTGACGGATCTGTGCGCCCGCTTTCGCTAATGCGGAAACGTCGTCAATGTCGGTTTCATCCAGCAGTTCATAAATGCGCTGGTTAACACCGCTTTGGTCCAAAAACTGATTAAAGGCTTCAGCGGTGGTGGCAAACCCGTTCGGTACGGACACGCCCATACCCGACAGATTTGTAATCATTTCACCAAGGGAGGCATTTTTGCCCCCAACCCTGTCTACATCATTCATGCCGAGTTGGTTATACCAAAGCACCAGCGGTGACGAGCCATTGTTGGACATCGAGACAATCCTTTTGTGATTTAATACCAGTGATAAATAATTCACGATCGACTACGAGATTTATCCTGACATATTTATCCAGCTGAAAGAAACGGTGAATCGTTCAAGCAAATTATTTTTTCGTTTTTAGGATTCTTTGCCAGATATAGCTAAGCTAATGATTCTTCAGAAATCTGATGAAATTTGATACAAAAGATACGCAGTTGCGAAAAATGAACTCACCTTTTCATTAAAAATAAAAATAGCGTTTCATTTTTTAAATATGAGACAAAGCCTGGAGCGTTATGCTTAAATTTAATATCAGCTTTCAGACAATTAAACTCATTATACCGGATGGTCAAAATGGAAAGTGCTGTAGATCGCCACGTATTTTATATTTCCGACGGTACCGCTATTACGGCGGAAGTTCTGGGTCATGCGGTCATGTCGCAATTCCCGGTCGCCACCAGCAGCGTAACCCTGCCGTTTGTCGAAAATATTAGCCGCGCGCGCGCCGTGAAGGAGCAAATCGACGCGATTTTCCAGCAGACCGGCATTCGACCGCTGGTGTTCTATTCCATCGTGCTGCCGGAAATCCGCGACATCATCCTACAAAGCGAAGGCTTTTGTCAGGATATCGTCCAGGCGCTGGTGGCCCCCCTGCAGCAGGAGCTGCGCCTCGATCCAACGCCAATCGCTCACCGCACCCACGGCCTGACGCCCGGTAACCTGAACAAATACGACGCGCGTATCGCCGCTATCGACTACACCCTTGCCCACGATGACGGAATTTCTCTGCGTAATCTCGATCAGGCCCAGGTGATCCTCCTCGGCGTTTCGCGCTGCGGGAAAACCCCCACCAGCCTGTATCTGGCGATGCAGTACGGTATTCGCGCCGCCAACTACCCGTTTATCGCCGATGACATGGACAATCTGATTCTTCCGGCTTCACTTAAGCCGCTACAGCACAAACTCTTCGGCTTAACAATCAATCCGGAGCGCCTGGCGGCCATCCGCGAAGAGCGGCGGGAAAACAGCCGCTATGCTTCCATGCGCCAGTGCCGGATGGAAGTGACCGAAGTCGAGGCACTTTACCGCAAAAACAAGATACCTTGCCTGAACAGTACCAACTATTCCGTGGAAGAGATCGCCACCAAAATCATGGATATTATGGGGTTAAGCCGCAGAATGTACTAACACACTAGTACATTATTAAAAATTTGTTTATGCTATCACCTGAGCCCTATACAGGATCATGCCCTGCTCTTGCAATAAGCGGGGATTGGTTTATCGTGATGCGCATCACTTCCCGGCATTTTCGCCGCGGAAGAAACAGATTTTGAGACCCCAATGAATAAAACAGACGAATTGCGTACCGCGCGCATTGAAAGCCTGGTAACGCCTGCGGAACTGGCTCAGCGGCATCCAGTGTCTGCCGACGTTGCCGCACACGTTTCCGCCTCACGCCGCCGAATCGAGAAAATCCTCAATGGTGAAGATCGCCGCCTGCTGGTGGTGATCGGTCCCTGTTCCATTCACGATATTGATGCGGCGATGGAGTATGCGCGCCGCCTGCAGGGTATGCGCGAACGTTACCAGCCGCAGCTGGAAATCGTGATGCGTACCTATTTTGAGAAGCCGCGCACGGTGGTTGGCTGGAAGGGGCTGATCTCCGACCCCGACCTGAACGGCAGCTATCGGGTGAATCACGGCCTTGAGCTGGCGCGTAGCCTGCTGCTGCAGGTCAATGAACTGGGCGTACCGACCGCCACCGAGTTTCTCGATATGGTGACCGGGCAGTTTATTGCCGACCTGATAAGCTGGGGCGCTATCGGCGCGCGTACGACCGAGAGCCAGATCCACCGCGAAATGGCCTCGGCGCTCTCGTGCCCGGTAGGCTTTAAGAACGGTACCGATGGCAATACCCGTATCGCCGTTGATGCGATCCGCGCTTCCCGCGCCAGCCATATGTTCCTGTCGCCGGATAAGCAGGGACAGATGACCATCTACCAGACCAGCGGCAATCCGTACGGCCATATCATTATGCGCGGCGGTAAAAAGCCGAATTACCACGCCGCCGATATCGCCGCCGCCGGGGAAGCGCTGGCGGAGTTCGACCTGCCGGAACAGCTGGTAGTGGATTTTAGCCACGGCAATTGCCAGAAACAGCACCGCCGTCAGCTGGACGTTTGCGCCGATATCTGCCAGCAGATCCGCGCCGGCTCAACCGCCATCGCCGGGATCATGGCCGAGAGTTTCCTTCAGGAAGGCACGCAGAAGGTCGTCGCGGGCCAGCCGCTGACCTGGGGACAATCGATTACCGATCCCTGCCTGAGCTGGGACGATAGCGAACGGCTGCTGGATGAATTAGCCGCCGCCATCGCCACCCGCCTGTAGTTCCCTTCCCCGCCGAAACAGCGGCGGGGGTATCTCTCGACCTTCCTACCGCACACCCGCTAAATCTGGTATTTCGATAAATAATGCTTGCCGGGAAAAACAACATTATTGATAATGATTATCATTGTTACCTTGATTTTTATTTTTAGTGCTATGACGCGTATGGATAACACTGCCACAGCAGAAAAAACAACAGACAATGCCCCGTATCCGGTTCCGACGGACAAAGAGATAAGCAGCCGGACATTATTGGGCAGCGAGGGACGGGTGGTGATTGAACATCGCGGTCAGCGCTACCTGCTGCGTCAGACCCATTCGGGCAAGCTGATCCTGACCAAATAATTATCCCCGCCGATAAAGGCAGGGATAACGATCGCTAGCTGGAACAGCTTACTTCAAGACGCCTTCCCCAGTCCGGTGGACGCTGAATATATTCATCCGTGCGATCGGCAAAGGGGTGAGAGAGTGCGCTATGCAGGCGCTCCAGCTCGCTCATATCCCCCTGCTCCGCCTGTTCAATGGCACGCTGAGCCAGCCAGTTACGCAGCACGATCGCCGGGTTCACGCTGCGCATCCGCGCCTGCCTTTGCGCATCCTCAACCTGTTCATCGCGCAGGCGCGCGCGGTAAGCGGTAAACCAGCTATCGAACGTCTCGCGGTCGATAAACTCATCACGTAGCGGCGAGGCGGCGCTCTCCTGCTCGCTGGCGCTGAGCATCCGGAAAGTCCGCGTATAGTCGCTGCCCTCGCGTTCCATCAGCGCAAACAGGCCGTCCAGCAGCTCGTTATCCCCTTTTTGCTGGGTAAACAATCCGAGCTTGTCGCGCATGCGGCGGCCATACGCCGTCAGCAGCGCTTGCTGGTAACTATCCAGCGCGCCGTTCAGCGCCTCAGCGCTGATAAACGGCGAGAGCGTCTGCGCCAGCCGTTGCAGGTTCCATAGCCCTACCGCCGGCTGATTATCAAAGCGGTAGCGCCCCTGATAATCGGAGTGGTTACAGATAAAGCCAGGCTGGAAATCATCAAGGAAACCGTACGGACCGTAGTCCATCGTCAGGCCGAGAATCGACATATTGTCGGTATTCATCACCCCGTGGGCAAAGCCCACCGTTTGCCAGCAGGCAATCATCTCCGCGGTTCGGGTGACAACGTCACTGAACCACAGAAGGTACTTATCCGCTTCATTTTGCAGATGCGGCCAGTGGTGACGAATCACGTAATCCGCCAGCTGCTGCACTTTCAGAGGCTCACGACGGTAGTAAAAATGCTCAAAATGGCCGAAACGAACGTGGCTTTCCGCCAGCCGCATCAGCATTGCCCCGCGCTCGACGGTTTCGCGGTATACCGGCGTATCGCTGGCCACTATCGCCAGCGCGCGGGTGGTGGGAATGCCCAACGCATGCATCGCTTCCGAGGCCAGCGCCTCGCGGATCGTCGAGCGCAGCACCGCCCGCCCGTCGCCCATTCGCGAATAGGGAGTGAGCCCGGCGCCTTTAAGGTGCCAGTCAAAGCGACGACCATCAGCGAGCTGCTGTTCGCCGAGCAGAATACCGCGCCCGTCGCCGAGTTGCCCGGCCCAGGCGCCGAACTGGTGGCCGCTGTAAACCTGCGCCAGCGGCGACATTCCCGGCAGCAGCGTTTCGCCGCCCCATACGCCAGCGCCCTTCTGCGGGCTGAATAACGACGCGTCAACGCCCAGCGTTCGCGCCAGCGGAGCGTTGTGCCAGACAAGCCGCGCATTCTCCAGCGGCGTAGGGGTTAAAGCGGTATAAAAATCCGGCAGTTCATCACGCCAGTGGCTAGTAAAAGACAGGGTCATGGTTCCTCCTGCCTTCAGTGTAGTGCTTTCAACAAATTATTAACACGGAGGAATGGATGGGTTATTGCGATAAAAGACTAGACGGGCGTTGTGGCGCTGCCCGGTAAGGCGTTACCGCCGCCGGGCAAGAAAACGCCACGCTACGCTTTGACGTATCGAGGCTAGATCCTTCGCGCCTGCCAGAATTTTTTATGCCAGTAGACATTATCCAGCGATGAGCGCGTCACGCCCTGGCTAGTGGAGGCGTGGATAAACTGGTTATCCGTGTCGTAAATACCGACGTGCAGACCGCTCTCTCCGGAACCGGTCTTGAAGAAGACCAGATCGCCGGGCAGCAGTTCGCTCTTATCGATTTTTGTGCCAATCTCCGCCTGTTCACGCGTTTCGCGCGGCAGCTGCAAGGCGAACTTATCGCGGAAGGTCATCAGCACAAACCCGGAACAATCAACGCCGCGCGGCGACATACCGCCGTAGCGATACGGCGCTCCCCGCCAGTTCCTTAGCTGCTCATTCAGGTTAGCAACAACGGTAATCGAATCAGCAAGCCGTGGATTGGGCGGCGGCGCCCGATGGCTGCTACAACCCGCCAGAAATAACGCAATACACAAAACGAGCCAAAAACGCATCTCAGACGAATCCTCTGTTCCCTATCCTGATAGCAGGATAATTTACCTTGTTTATCAATTCGCTGGCAAGCTGACTGCGTGCTACTGTGACGCAACGAGCATAAGATGACCCGCCACTTCGACCCGCTGGAAGTCGATGGCATACGCGGCGGTTAAATTTTCTTCGCTTAATACCTCGGCGGTGCTGCCGCAGGCGATCGTCTCCCCCCGGCAGATAAGCCAGGAGCGATGGGCGTGTCGGAGGGTATGATTCAGGTCGTGGCTGCTCATCACGACGGCAATCCCCGAGGCGCAGAGTTCGCTTAACAGTCGGTCCAGCGCGGCCTGCTGCCCCACGTCCAGGCTGTTCATCGGTTCATCCAGCAATAGCAACTGTCCGGACGTGTTAGCCTGACGATGAATCTGCAGTATTACCGCCGCCAGGCGCACGCGTTGCCACTCCCCGCCGGAGATGTGATTCACCTGGCGCCCAAGCTTGTCGCCTAAGCCCAGCTTCTCCGCGATGGTCGTCAGTAGCCCATTTTGCGCGTCGTCCTGGAGATGCAGCGACAGATAATGCCAGACCGGCATGGCGAAAGGCGGCATCTGGTGCTGGCTTAAATAGGCCCGATGACGCGCCAGCTCCTGCGCCAGCCAGTCATTCAGCGGGCGTCCATTTAGTTTTACCTGGCCCGGGCCGGTAGAGAGCCCCGCCATACGCGCCAGCAACGTGCTTTTCCCCGCCCCGTTTGGCCCCACCAGATGAACGATCTCTCCCGGCCTAATATCGGCTGAAAACGGCGCCAGCCGCCCCGCCTCTTCTACATCCTGTAGCTGCATCAAAAACGGCATTATTTGGCTAAAGCTCCTTTAATAGCGGCCACCAGTTGCGGATCATCCGGCGTCATATCCGGTGAGAAACGGCCGATGACCTGACCATCGCGGCCGATGAGGAATTTTTCAAAATTCCACAGAATATCATCCACGTACAGCGGCGCTCTTCCTTTGCTGGCCATGCGCTCATAAAAACCGCTGCCTTCCGGGGCGATAGCCTGCGGGGCGGCATCAACCAGCTTCTGGTACAGAGGCGCGCGATGTTCACCGTTGACGTCAATTTTGCTGAACATCGGGAAAGTCACGCCGTAAGTCGTGCTACAGAACGTTTTAATCTCTTCTTCGCTACCCGGCTCCTGACCCAGAAACTGGTTGCACGGAAAGCCCAGTACGCTAAAACCTTCGCTTTCTAAATCTTTTTGCAGCGCCTCCAGCTGCTCATACTGCGGCGTCAGGCCGCATTTTGACGCGACGTTGACAATCAACAGGACGTTGCCTGCCCACGGGGTGAGCGTTGTTTTCTCACCATCGATGGTGGTGACTTCAGTATTGAGAATATTGTGTTGCATAGCCTTCCCTCAGTGAATATACCGGTTACTGCTTCAGGTGATCCCTATCTACTGTAGCGGATTCAGACTGGGTCATTCTACTTTGAATCCCCCGGGAGTGTCTCTTGATGTAACAGGCAGCACAACATGAATTCATCTCAACACCGGGAGCGCCCAATTCAGTGTACAGTGGTGGATGGATGTAATAGCATTTCGTTACTTGTTAATTTAAGAGAGTTTTATTGATGAAGAAGATGTTTAGCGCGGTGTTAATCGCGGCCTCCGTTGCGCTGCTTTCGGCATGCTCGCCGGATGAAGATAATAAGATTAAAGTCGCCATTAATACCGGGCCGGATGAGGCTATCTGGAAAGTCGTAGAACAGGTGGCCAAAGAGAAATACAACCTCGACGTTGAGGTAATCTCATTTAATGATTACGTTCTGCCGAACGAAGCCCTGAACAATAAAGACGTCGATGCTAACGCCTTCCAGACGCTGCCTTACCTTGAGGCACAATCAAAAGAGCGCGGCTATAAGTTTGCCATTGTCGGTAAAACCTTCGTCTTCCCGATCGCCGCCTACTCGAAGAAAATCAAAAATATCAGCGAACTGCCTGACGGCGCGACGATTTCCATCTCTAACGAAACCACAACCCTGGGCCGCAGCCTGCTGCTGCTGCAGGCGCAAGGTTTAATCAAGCTGAAAGAGGGTACAGGCTACCTGCCGACGACGCTGGACATTATCGACAATCCTAAGCAGCTGAAAATCGTGGAAGTCGACACGCCGCAGCTGACCCGTACGCTTGATGACCCGAACGTCGCCTTGTCGATCATCAACACCAACTTCTCCGCTCAGGCCGGTCTCTCGGCTGCCCGCGATGGGCTATTTATGGAAGGCCCGGACTCGCCGTACGTCAACGCCATTGTTGCGCGCGAAGATAATAAAGACAGCAAAAAAGTCCAGGAGCTGAAAGAGGCCTTCCAGACTCAGCAGGTTGCCGACAAGGCAGCGGAAGTCTACAAAGGCGATGCGATTAAGGGCTGGTAATACTATCAACCGCTTACGGCCGCCCCTCACTGCGGGCGGCCTGATTTCAGCAATAACCAGATAAACACCGGCGCGCCCAGAGTGGCGGTGACCACGCCAATCGGCAATTCCGCCGCCGAAAGCGCCAGACGCGCGATAATATCCGCGCCCAGCAGCGCGCTGGCCCCCGCTAACAAACAGGCCGGAAGCAGCGCGCGGTGATCGCTTAAACCACATAAGCGCAGAATATGCGGGATAACCAGACCAATAAAGCCGATCGCGCCGGCCAGCGCCACGCTGACGCCCACCAGCCAGCCGGTGGCCACCACCAGCACTTTACGCCATAGCCACAGCGGTAGCCCCAGTTGGCGTGCGGAAACCTCCCCCAGCGCTAACAGATTAAGAGGCTGCGATTGCAGGCACACCCAGGCCAGCACCGGCAGCAGGGCCAGCATCAGCCACAGCTGCTGCCAGTCCACGCCGCCAAAGCCGCCCATCATCCAGTACATCAGCTGGCGGAGATCGAAAGAGGTTGAGAAGTAGACCGCCCAGGTCATCAGCGCGCTGCATATGATACCGAGCGCCACGCCCGCCAGCAGCAGACGGCTGGTCGAGAGATGCCGCCTGGCAAAACGCAGCAAAATAAAGGTAATGACCAGCGCGCCAGCGATGGCGCACAGCCCCAGCGCCCAGCCCGGAAGCAGCCCTTTTCCCAGCAACACGGCGGCTATCAGGCCAACCCCAGCGCCGTTTGATACCCCCAGCAGCCCGGGCTCCGCCAGCGGGTTTTCAAACAGTGCCTGCATAATCGCGCCGGACAGGGCCAGCGCCGCGCCCACCAGCAGGACGGCCAGGGTGCGCGGCAAACGAATCTGCCAGATAAACAGCTCGCCTTTGGCGCTAAACCATTCACCGGGGCCAATCCACTGGTCGCCCGCGCACAGGCTGATGGTCGACGTAACCAGCAGCAGCAACGTTAATACCGCAAGCCAGCGCCGGTTGTGGCGCCGTTGAGTTTGAGCAAAGGTCAGCATAGATTTCTGAGTTGAGAAAAAGGATGTGATTGATTTTACGGTATTCGGCCAGGAAAAGAAAAAAGGCCGCATAGCGGCCTTTTTGATTAGTCAGTCCAGATCATTTCTCTCTGGGTGAAGCGTTTTCGACACGGCTTTTTAACTTCTGTCCGGGTCTGAAGGTCACCACACGCCGGGCTGTAATAGGAATATCCTCTCCCGTTTTCGGGTTACGGCCCGGGCGTTGGTTCTTATCTCGCAAATCGAAGTTGCCGAACCCGGAGAGTTTTACCTGCTCTCCGTTTTCCAGAGCGCGACGGACTTCTTCGAAAAACAACTCTACCAGCTCTTTGGCATCCCGCTTGCTAAGCCCAAGCTTATCAAACAGATATTCTGACATTTCAGCTTTTGTAAGCGCCATAGGTTCAATCCCTCAATGATGCCTGGAATCGCTCTTTCAATGCCTCTACACATTTGGCGACGGTAGCGGCAATCTCCTCTTCTTCGAGTGTACGGCTGGTATCCTGGAGGATAAGGCTGATAGCGAGGCTTTTGAAACCTTCCGCTACGCCCTTGCCGCGGTACACGTCAAATAAGTTTACGCCAACTACCTGATTTACGCCAACTTTCTTACACTCGGCTAAAACATCGGCTGCGGGAACGTTTTCTGCCACAACGACGGCGATGTCGCGACGGTTCGCCGGGAAGCGAGAAACTTCACGCGCCTGAGGCACCACGCGGTCTGCAAGCTTGTTCCACTCCAGCTCGAACACCAACGTGCGGCCGTTCAGATCCAGTTTACGTTCCAGCTCGGGATGAACAACCCCAATAAAACCAATACGTTCACCTTTCAGATAAATCGCCGCCGACTGGCCCGGATGAAGCGCATTATTGGCTTCGATGCGGAATTCGATGTCGGACAGTTTACCCGTGAGGTCGAGAACAGACTCCAGATCGCCTTTTAAATCATAGAAATCGACGGTTTCTTTTGCCAGGTTCCAGTGTTCTTCATAGCGGTTACCGCAGATGACGCCAGCCAGCATCACGTCCTGGCGAATACCCAGCGGGGCCTGCGTATCGGGAACAAAGCGTAAGCCGCTCTCAAAGATGCGGACGCGACTCTGCTGGCGATTCTGGTTGTAGACCACCGTCCCGAGCAGACCGGTCCACAATGACAAACGCATCGCTGACATTTCGCTGGAGATCGGGCTCGGCAGAATCAGCGCTTCTTCACCGGCGTGGATCCACTGCTGTACTTTCGGATCAACAAAGCTGTAGGTAATCACTTCCTGATAGCCTTTGTCGTTGAGCAGCGTTTTCACGCGCTTAAGCGACAGATCCGCTTCGCGGTGGCTGCCCATGATCAGGCCCGCTTGCACCGGTTCGTCAGGAATATTGTTATAGCCATAAACGCGGGCAACCTCTTCGACCAGGTCTTCTTCGATCTCCATGTCGAAACGCCAGCTCGGCGCCACGGCATGCCACTCATCCTGGCCTTCGGTAACTTCACAGCCCAGACGACGCAGAATGTCGCTAACCTGCGCATCTTCAATGTGATGGCCAATCAGACGATCCAGTTTGCTGCGGCGAAGGCGGATGGTCGCAGGCTTCGGCAGAGTCGCTTCATTGGTCACGTCAATAATCGGGCCCGCTTCACCGCCGCAAATATCCATCAGCAGGCGGGTTGCGCGCTCCATTGCCTGATACTGCAGCACGGAGTCCACGCCGCGCTCGTAGCGGTGGGAAGCATCGGTATGCAGACCATGACGGCGGGCGCGGCCGGTAATAGACAGCGGGCTGAAGAACGCGCATTCCAGCAGAACGTTTTGCGTTTCATCGTTTACGCCGGAGTGCTCGCCGCCGAAAATTCCGCCCATAGCCAGGGCTTTCTGGTGGTCAGCAATAACCAGAGTATCGGTATCCAGCTTCGCCTCGGAGCCGTCGAGCAGGACCAGGGTTTCGCCTTCATGCGCCATGCGCACGATAATTCCGCCTTCAATGCGGTCTTTATCGAAGGCGTGCATCGGCTGGCCGAGCTCGAGCAGAACGTAGTTGGTCACGTCAACCACGGCATCGATGGAGCGAATACCGCAGCGGCGCAGCTTCTCTTTCATCCATAACGGCGTCGGCGCTTTGACATTAATGCCTTTTACCACACGGCCCAGGTAGCGCGGGCATGCTTCCGGCGCATCGACCTGAATTGGCAGAACGTCGTCGATGGACGCGGCCACCGGGGTCATTTCCGGGACATTCAATGGCGCCTTGTTGAGCACGGCGACATCGCGGGCAATGCCGATAATACCCAGGCAGTCGGCACGGTTTGGCGTGACGCTGATTTCGATAGTGTTATCGTCAAGCTTCAGGTATTCACGAATATCGGTACCCAGCGGCGCGTCGGCAGGCAGTTCGATAATACCGCTGTGATTGTCGGAGATCCCCAGCTCGGAGAAGGAGCACAGCATGCCTTCCGACGGCTCGCCGCGCAGCTTTGCCGCTTTAATTTTAAAATCGCCCGGCAGTACGGCACCGATGGTTGCAACGGCAACCTTCAGGCCCTGACGGCAGTTTGGCGCGCCGCAGACGATGTCCAGCAGGCGTTCGCCGCCGACGTTAATTTTTGTGACGCGCAGTTTGTCAGCATTAGGGTGCTGAGCGCACTCAACCACTTCCCCAACGACAACGCCGTTGAAGCTGCCCGCAACCGGTTCAACGCCGTCAACCTCAAGGCCGGCCATCGTTATCTGGTCCGACAGCGCTTCGCTATCGATAGCTGGGTTAACCCACTCGCGTAACCACAGTTCACTGAATTTCATTGTTCTGTCCTGCCCTTATTTAAACTGTTTGAGGAAACGCAGATCGTTTTCGAAGAACGCGCGTAAGTCGGTCACGCCGTAGCGCAGCATGGTCAGACGCTCCATACCCATGCCGAAGGCAAAGCCGGAATAGATTTCCGGATCGATACCCACGTTGCGCAGTACGTTTGGATGCACCATCCCGCAGCCGAGCACTTCCAGCCATTTCCCGTTTTTCCCCATAACGTCGACTTCGGCCGACGGCTCGGTGAACGGGAAATAGGACGGACGAAAACGAATCTGCAGATCTTCTTCAAAGAAGTTACGCAGGAAATCGTGCAGCGTTCCCTTCAGGTTGGTAAAGCTGATGTTGGTATCAACGATCAGGCCTTCCATCTGATGGAACATTGGGGTGTGGGTCTGATCGTAGTCGTTACGATAGACGCGGCCTGGCGCAATAATGCGGATCGGCGGCTGCTGGTTAGCCATAGTGCGGATCTGCACGCCTGAGGTTTGCGTACGCAGCAGGCGCGTGGCATCAAACCAGAAAGTGTCGTGGTCAGCGCGTGCCGGATGGTGGCCAGGAATATTCAGCGCATCGAAGTTGTGGTAGTCATCTTCGATTTCCGGGCCAGTCGCGACGGTAAAGCCGAGCTCACCGAAGAAACTTTCAATACGATCGATGGTACGGGTCACCGGATGCAGGCCGCCGTTCTCAATACGACGCCCCGGCAGAGAGACATCGATGGTTTCCGAGGCCAGGCGCGCGTTAAGAGCGGCGCTTTCAAGATCTGACTTACGCGCGTTAAGCGCCTGCTGGACCTGCTCTTTCGCTTCGTTGATAACCGCGCCGGCTGCCGGGCGCTCTTCAGCAGGCAGCTCACGCAGGGTCGTCATCTGAAGGGTCAGGAGCCCTTTTTTACCCAGGTATTCCACGCGGACGTTGTCCAGCGCAGCAACATCTGATGCCTCGTTAATGGCTGCCTTCGCACTGGCAACCAGCTCTGCGAGATGTGACATGGTTTTCCTCATTATGTCGGTGCAGACACCGGTTATGGTTATTATTTTGCTTTCACTATTTCGAGCCGCAGACGGCGGGTCATTCGCCATTTGACCGAATGACCCGGTCAATCCGCACGTCTGGAGCTTGAAATAGAACAAGCCAGTTCAGATACAAAAAAAGCCTCCACAGTGGGAGGCTTTTTGGCGCTGTTTTCCGTTTCTTCTTTCACGCGCTAGCCTCCTGAGTTCAGGTGCTAAAGTAAAAAAAGAAGCGGAAAATAGCAGCATTCATGCTTGCATTACCTTGTCTGGTAAAAAACGTAAGATCGATATTGAAAAGCTTACGCGGATAAAAGTCAATGTATTGATAGTCTTGAAACGAAAAGAGGGAGACAAGCTCCCTCTTTCAACTGGCTTATGCCAGAGCTGCTTTCGCTTTTTCGACCAGCGCGGTGAACGCTAATTTGTCGAATACGGCGATGTCAGCCAGGATCTTACGGTCGATTTCAACAGAGGCTTTTTTCAGGCCGTTGATGAATTTGCTGTAAGAAATACCGTTCTGACGTGCTGCTGCGTTGATACGCGCAATCCACAGTTGACGGAACTGACGCTTTTTCTGACGACGGTCACGATAAGCGTACTGACCAGCTTTGATAACAGCCTGGAAGGCAACGCGGTATACGCGAGAACGCGCACCGTAGTAGCCTTTAGCTTGTTTCAAAATTTTCTTGTGACGTGCACGGGCAACTACACCACGTTTTACGCGAGCCATATGTGCTCTCCTGTATCTATTCTAATTAAAAAGTTAAAAGGGTTAACGACTTATGCGTACGGCAGGCACGCGATGACCAGGCCCAGATCGCCTTTAGAAACCATGGCTTTCGGACGCAGGTGACGTTTACGCTTGGTAGCTTTTTTGGTCAGAATGTGACGCAGGTTAGCGTGCTTGTGCTTAAAACCACCTTTACCGGTTTTTTTGAAGCGCTTAGCAGCACCGCGTACGGTCTTAATTTTTGGCATTTTAATAACTTCCACTTCGCATTGTTAATAAACGAAACATAGGCGAACAACGGCTGCGGAACCCGCAGGCTCCACAGACATTGCTACTTGAAGGCCTTACTGTTTCTTCTTAGGAGCGAGCACCATGATCATCTGGCGGCCTTCGATCTTCGTTGGGAAGGATTCGACTACTGCCAGTTCACTCAGATCGTCACGGACGCGGGTAAGCACTTCCATACCGATCTGTTGGTGGGCCATCTCACGGCCGCGAAAACGCAGCGTGATCTTGGCCTTATCGCCATCTTCCAGAAAGCGAATCAGGCTGCGGAGTTTTACCTGATAATCGCCATCGTCGGTGCCAGGACGGAACTTAATTTCCTTAACCTGGATAACTTTTTGCTTTTTCTTCTGTTCCTTAGAAGACTTGCTCTTTTCATAAAGGAACTTGCCGTAGTCCATGATACGACAAACTGGCGGTTCGGCGTTAGGGCTGATTTCAACTAAATCTACTCCAGCTTCTTCAGCTTTTTCGATCGCTTCTCTCAGACTCACAATACCCAAAGCTTCGCCTTCCAGACCAGTTAAGCGAACTTCCAGGGCGCGAATCTCGCCATTAATACGATTCGGACGTGCCGTTTGAACTCGTTTTCCGCCTTTAATACCTTATTCCTCCAGTTGTTTTAGACTGCGGCTGCGAATCTCTTGTTGCAGCTTCTCGATAACTTCATTTACGTCCAGGCTGCCCAAGTCTTTGCCACGACGGGTACGCACGGCAACTTTGCCGGCTTCTACCTCTTTGTCGCCACAGACCAACATGTAAGGGACACGACGTAAAGTGTGCTCGCGGATTTTAAAGCCTATCTTCTCATTTCTCAAGTCTGCTTTTACGCGAATGCCCGCATTTTGTAGTTTACGCGTCAATTCGTTAACGTATTCAGCCTGAGAATCAGTAATATTCATGACCACAACCTGCACCGGCGCCAGCCAGCTCGGGAAGAAGCCCGCAAACTCTTCGGTCAGGATGCCAATAAAGCGCTCCAGCGAACCAAGAATCGCGCGGTGAATCATTACCGGTACCTGTCGTTCGTTATTTTCACCCACATAAGAGGCGCTTAAACGCTGCGGCAGGGAGAAGTCCAGCTGTACAGTACCGCACTGCCATGCACGATCGAGGCAGTCATACAGGGTAAATTCAATTTTCGGACCGTAGAACGCGCCTTCACCCAGCTGATACTCAAACGGGATGTTGTTCTCTTCCAGCGCCACGGCCAGATCCGCTTCAGCACGATCCCATGTCTCATCGCTGCCGATGCGTTTTTCCGGGCGAGTCGACAGCTTGACGACGATTTTCTCGAAGCCAAAGGTGCTGTACATATCGTAGACCATGCGAATACAGGCGTTCACTTCATCGCGAACCTGATCTTCAGTACAGAAGATATGGGCGTCGTCCTGAGTAAAGCCACGTACGCGCATCAGGCCATGCAGCGCGCCTGACGGCTCATTACGATGGCAGCTACCGAATTCAGCCATACGCAGCGGCAGATCGCGGTAGGATTTCAGCCCCTGGTTGAAGATCTGCACGTGGCCCGGGCAGTTCATCGGCTTGATGCAGTATTCACGGTTCTCGGAAGAGGTGGTGAACATCGCATCTTTATAGTTGTCCCAGTGGCCGGTTTTTTCCCACAGCACGCGGTCCATCATAAACGGGCCTTTAACTTCCTGATACTGGTACTCTTTCAGCTTAGAACGCACAAAAGTTTCCAGTTCGCGGAAGATAGTCCAGCCGTCGTTATGCCAGAACACCATGCCCGGCGCCTCTTCCTGCATATGATACAGGTCGAGCTGCTTACCGATTTTACGGTGATCGCGCTTAGCGGCTTCTTCCAGACGCTGCAGATAGGCATTTAAGGCTTTTTTATCTGCCCATGCGGTTCCGTAGATGCGCTGCAGCATTTTATTGTTGCTATCGCCGCGCCAGTAAGCGCCAGCGGTCTTCATCAGTTTGAAATGATGACAGAAACGCATATTCGGCACATGCGGCCCACGGCACATGTCGACATACTCTTCATGATGATACAAACCGGGTTTGTCATCATGCGCAATGTTTTCATCAAGAATGGAGACTTTATAGCTCTCGCCGCGCTTCACGAAGGTTTCACGCGCTTCGTGCCAGCTGACTTTCTTCTTAATGACATCGTAGTTTTTCTCGGCGAGCTCGTGCATACGTTTTTCGAGCGCGTCGATATCTTCCTGGGTCAGGGTATGGTCCAGATCGACATCATAGTAGAAACCGTTGTCGACAACCGGGCCGATCGCCATCTTGGTATTTGGCCACAGCTGTTTAATCGCGTGCCCCAAAAGGTGCGCACAGGAGTGACGAATAATCTCAAGTCCATCTTCATCTTTCGCGGTGATGATAGAGAGCGTCGCGTCGTTTTCAATTAAGTCGCAGGCGTCAACCAGCTCGCCGTTGACGCGGCCGGCAATGGTGGCTTTCGCCAGACCGGGGCCAATATCCAGAGCGACGTCCATCGGGCTCACAGCGTGATCAAAATGGCGTTGGCTGCCATCAGGAAGCGTAATTACAGGCATTTCATGTCCTTATTTGCAGTGGTGCCCCGCACGAAAGAGCACATACAAAACAATATAATCATAATTATCAACACGTTCAGGCCCAGTTCCCGCTTCACTCTGCGAAAATATGTGCACGCTCGTTCACCGACGCGTACCCACCTGCAGCCGCCTGTTGATAACACCGACGGTTAGTTTACACATCATTAGTGCGTGATAAAAGTCACATGAGACTTAAATGGTTATTGCTGATGGAAAAAAAAGGTCGCGGCGCAACAAACCCAGCGTAATTGCTGCGGAACCGTGCGGCAAAAGAGCGCGGCAGGACGATATGACGCATAAAGAATATTTATGCTTTCACATCAATTATGCATGTTTAACACAAAGTGCGGAAAGCAAAACCGGTACGGCATTACCCGGTTTGCTGCTTCACGAAATAATTAAAAGATGATGTTCAAGAACAATGAAATATCAGGACCATTCGCCGGCGACAAGTTTATGAACATCAAAAGCATCATTCATTGACTGCCCGGTAGACTGTGAGCCCGGCGCTATGTTGGAGCCTGCTTCGACATCGGTAGCTTTGGCGATGCCAACTTGGGTATGCTCGTTATTACCCGGCTGCGGTGCGGGAGCGGCGGCAAATGCGCCAAAAGACAGCGTGCACAGCATCACGGCCGCGAGTGCGATTTTGCTATTTCTCATGATAGTCATTCTCTTATTTGTTTCGGATAATTAGAACGGCGTCGTTATCGCCGCCTGTGTGCAACAGTATAGATCCAGATCACATTTTTGTCCGACCCAATATTTATCTTTTCGTGTCAAATTAACTGCATATTTGTCAGCAAAATAGCAATTGTGGGGAAATTATGAAGACGATTTCTTTTTATAAAAAACAAAACGAGAGACCAAAAATAATAATGCCACTTATTGCCAAATTTAAAACAATCAGGCCAGAATATCTGGCCTGAAATATTACATTTTATAACCGAGCGATAGCGTGGTACGGCGATCGGTGTGTTCCGGCGCCGATGACGGCGGCTCAGAGTTCCACGTCAGGTTATAGGCGACCTTGAGGGCAAAGTGAGCATTAATGGCAACGTTCAGCGCGCTTTCGGAGTTCAGCGTCGTATCTTCCGCGCCGAATACAGAAACACCTTGCGTAAATTTGGCGTTATCGGTCATCTGCCAGGCGTAAGTGCCGGAAGCATAGCCCAACGGCTGAGTATCAGTATCGCCGTCGGTATACTCGTCGTAGCGTACGCCAGGACCAAATTCAAAACGCAGGCTGTGTACCGGTCCGTTCATAATCTGTCGCCCATAACCTGCGGTAAACACATCACGCTGCTGATAACCATTGTAACGATCCGTCAGCCAGCTGGCCTGGCCAAATATATAGTTCTGGTCAGTCAGGTTGTAACGGCTACGTCCCCCCACCGCGTACCTTTCCGAAGAGCGCTGATCGTTTGACGACGTATTGCTGGCATTTCCCCACAGCGACCAGGCGGTGGTATTGCCATACCAGGTCAACGTGGAATCGGCGGTCATTGAGGAACTTTTCGTATTGCCGGACTGCGCCAGATAACCGGCGTTAACAGTACCTTCGAAAGGTTTTTTAGCAGAAGATGGGTCATCCATGACAGTAAAAACGGAATCATCGGCCATTGCGCTCGCAGACGCAAAAAGCCCTCCCGCGAGCAACGCCGCTGCGGGTACTGTCTTCAAAAGCTTCATTTAATTTTAAGTCCGTACAACCTATAAGGAGACCTGGATGGTCCCGGGAGCTTTCGCGAGGATCGCGGATAGCCGGTCCTAAGAAAGGGAGTAAATTATAAAAAAGCACGATTAACTTAGCAATCAATTACTCTTTCGTTTTTTGTATAAGACGCTTCTCAAAACAATTTTTATTTCATAAAGATAAAAAGAGGTTGCGTTGTATAAGTGGCGCGTCGCTTCCCCTTCCCTCCTTTAAGTGCCATGCTTAAAACCAGAGCAGCTAAATTCGTATTATGGAGGAAACTGGATGACCAAAATCTATACGCTCACGTTAGCCCCCTCGCTCGATAGCGCAACCCAGACCCCGCAAATTTACCCGGAAGGCAAACTGCGCTGTAGCGCTCCCGTGTTTGAACCCGGCGGCGGCGGAATTAACGTTGCGCGAGCCATCACTTTTCTTGGCGGCAGCGCCACAGCCATCTTTCCCGTCGGCGGGGCGACAGGCGAACACCTGACGGCGCTGCTGACGGATGAACATATTCCCGTCGATACGGTAGAGACCCATGACTGGACGCGGCAGAATCTTCACGTGCATGTGAACGCCAGCGGCGAGCAATATCGTTTCGTGATGCCGGGCGCAGCGTTAACTAAGGAGGAGCTCCAGCTCCTTGAGGAAAAAGTCCTCGCCATCGCCCCGGGTTCCCTGCTGGTGATTAGCGGAAGTCTCCCGCCCGGCATCAGCGTCGATAATCTGACGCAGCTGGTCAAAAACGCTCAGCAGCATGGATTGCGCTGTATTGTTGATAGTTCCGGTGACGCGCTCGCCGCAGCGCTTGATGTCGGCAATATCGAGCTGGTTAAGCCAAACCAGAAAGAGCTTAGCGCGCTGGTACAGCGCGATCTGAGCCAGCCGGATGATGTGCGTCTTGCGGCGCAGGAGCTCATTCGGTCGGGCAAAGTCCAGCGCGTCGTCGTCTCCCTCGGCGCCCAGGGTGCGCTCGGCGTTGATGCCCAGGGTAGCGTTCAGGTAGTACCGCCGCCGATGAAAAGCCAGAGCACCGTCGGCGCCGGTGACAGTATGGTCGGCGCAATGACCTTAAGGCTGGCGGAAAACGCCTCGCTTGAAGATATGGTTCGCTTTGGCGTTGCGGCGGGTAGTGCGGCAACCATCAATCAGGGCACCCGCCTTTGCTCGCTGGATAATACGCAAAAAATCTACCACTATCTGCGCGGTTGATAACGCCTTCGCTCCCTCTGGGAAGACAGAGGGAGTCGCCAAATCAGCATGATGGTCTATGCTAAAAATGCCATGGATAACAACGGGGTGAAAAATGAGTAGCGAAATTATTGCCTGGGTCGTCACGGTTCGTTTTCACGAAGAGACGTTAACGGAAATTAACGAACTCAGTAATCACCTCACCCGCGCCGGATTTACCCTCGTCTTAAACGATGATGAAGGGAACGTCCACGAGCTCGGCACCAACACCTTCGGCCTGCTTTCCATGCAGAATGCCGGGGAAGTCAACGCTTTAAGCGCAGGTTTAGCCGAAACCGCGCTGGGAAGACCCGTCGACGTCACCGTGGTCACATTCAGCGAGTGGTTAAAAGCTCAATAAGTGCGATTGACGCAACGGAAAACGTCCAGTTGTGCGTCAGTTCGAATTTTACGCCGGGGTTATGCGCTAACCTTATGAAATGTTGGAAAACATGGGGAGAGACGGCATGTGGCAAGCTATCAGCAATTTGTTACGCGATTTGCATACCGAAGCAGCTGAAATCGAACTGCGAAACGAACTACCCGGTGGAGAGATACACGCTGCCTGGCATTTACGCTATGGCGGGCGAGATTACTTCGTAAAATGCGACGAACGCGAGCTGTTACCCATCTTCACGGCCGAGGCTGACCAGCTTGAACTCCTGTCGCGCAGTAAAACGGTGAACGTACCGCAGGTTTTTGCCGTGGGCAGCGATCGAGATTACAGCTTTCTGGTGATGGAATACCTCCCTCCTCGCCCGCTGGATGCGCACAACGCTTTCCTGTTAGGCCAGCAAATCGCCCATTTACATCAATGGAGCGATCAACCGCAGTTTGGTCTGGATTTTGACAACGATCTCTCCACCACTCCCCAGCCGAACGCCTGGCAGCGTCGCTGGTCCACGTTCTTTGCCGAACAACGCATCGGCTGGCAGCTGGAACTCGCCGCCGAGAAAGGCCTGCATTTTGGTGATATCGATCATCTTGTTGATATTGTTCAGCAACGGCTGAGCAGTCATCAGCCGCAGCCATCGCTGCTTCACGGTGACTTATGGTCCGGTAACTGCGCGCTCGGGCCAAACGGGCCCTATATTTTCGACCCCGCCTGCTACTGGGGCGATCGCGAATGCGATTTGGCGATGCTCCCGCTGCATCCGGAACAGCCGCCGCAAATCTATGACGGCTATCAGTCCGTATCGCCGCTGCCGTCCGGCTTTCTCGAGCGGCAGCCCATCTACCAGCTCTATACGCTGCTGAATCGGGCGATTCTGTTTGGCGGACAGCACTTGGTGACGGCGCAGAAAGCGCTTGATGAGGTGTTCATGGATAAGGCCCCTTAAGGGGCCTTGTTTTTGAGGATTAGCTAATTTGTACGCCTTTCAGACGGAACTGAATGGTCATGGTAATGCCGGTTCCCGGTTTACCCGGTTCATAGCGCCACTTACGTAAAGCGTTTTTCACTTCACGCTCAAACATATTGGCAGGCTGGGCGGAGAGGATCTGCACGTTGTCCACGCGCCCGTCCGGCGTGACGTCAAACTTAACCCGTACGCTTCCTTCAATACGCAGCGCCTGGGCACGAGCCGGATAGCTCGGCTCTCCGCGGCTTAGCGCCCGCGGCCCGGAAGGCGCCGTCACGGTGGGTTTAGCGGTCGCGGCTGAGGTGCTCGGCGCGGTGCGCGCCGGCGCCGTATTTGTATTTTCAAACGGCGAGGCCGGGCGCGTTTCCACCGGTTTTACATCACGCTTCGGTTGTTCGACCTTTTTTTCCGGCTTCGGTTTAGGCTTTGGCTTCGGTTTTGGCTTCGGTTTATGGATAACAACCGGCGCCTCTTTTGGCGGTTCAGGCATCACTTCCGGTTCCGGTTCTGGCTCCGGTTCAACAACGGGCTCAACGACCGGCTGAGCCGCCTGAGGCGGTTCCAGATCTGCCGGGGCCACCATAGTGATTTCAATGGGCTGTGAGGGTGCCGGCCGTTCAATAACCTGATGTACCGAAGTATAGAGCAACCCCGCGATAACACTGCCGTGGATAACCACAGACAGTAGCGTAGGCCACGGAAAGCGGCGAGGTAAATCAAAGGTCATTGCGCTCATAGTCGTTTCTGTTGAAAAATGATGCCCCGATTTTAAATGCAAATAGCAATCATATTCAACTAGGGTTGTTGGCTTGTATCAAAATTTGCCCTGTTTTCTGACAAAAAGCCCCCGGGACGTGGCATTCTGGGGATCGTGATCATCTTTGCATTGCAGTCAACGACGGTTTCACTTAACGTGATTCGCCAATTTATTGATAAGGAGCCATGCCGTGCTTTACGTTATCTACGCTGAAGATATCGCCGACTCTCTGGAAAAACGGACATCGGTACGTCCCGCCCATCTGGCGCGTTTGCAATTATTACATGATGAAGGTCGTTTACTGACCGCCGGCCCAATGCCTGCCGTAGACAGTAATGAACCCGGCGCGGCGGGCTTCACCGGCTCAACGGTCATTGCGGAATTTGAATCGCTGGAAGCGGCGCAATCATGGGCCAATGACGATCCCTATATCGCCGCAGGGGTTTATCAGAAAGTCTCGGTGAAACCGTATAAAAAGGTTTTTTAGCCTATAAAATGCTTAAGCAATAAGAACGCGTTAAAATTTTAATCTATGGCGATCGTTCATTAGAGGACGTTTCTAATGTACGCGAGTACGGAATGGTCGCCATCCTTATGTCTCTCCACATCCCCGGTTCTGCATTCCGATCTCTTTAGGTCTCGCCCTGATGATAGCCATTTGCCGGCAGTGTATCAGCACCGCCGACTTTCTATGGTTAATTACCTGTTGGACTTCAGCGTTCCCTTAAGACCATGCGGTTCTGAGCGAAGATACTGCGGCGGAACGCTCACCTGAGCGCCCAGGGCTGCCGCGGCATGCCATGGCCAGTGCGGATTGTAGAGCACGGCGCGGGCAATGGCGATGAGGTCGGCGTCGCCATTTTGTAGCGCCTCTTCCGCCTGCTGCGCTTCCGTCACCAGCCCCACACCGATCACCGGGATATTCACCTTCTCGCGGATTTCACGCGCGAACGGCAGCTGATAGCCGGGGCCCACCTGAATTGCCTGATGAGGCGACAGACCGCCGCTGGAAACATGAATATAGTCGCAGCCAAGCGCCTCAAGCTGCTGGCTGAAGATAATCGATTGAGCGTTATCCCAGCCGCCATCCACCCAGTCTGTTGCTGAAAGTCGGACGCCCACCGCGATGTCCTGACTGACGGCCTCACGGATGGACCGGAATATCTCGAGCGGAAAACGCAAACGGTTCTCCAGCGAGCCGCCGTGTTCATCGGTACGCTGGTTACTGAGCGGTGAAAGGAACTGGTGCAACAGGTAACCATGCGCGGCATGCAGTTCAATCAATTCAATACCCATCCGCTCAGCGCGTCTGGCGCTGTCTACGAATGACTGCTTGATGCGTTTCATGTGGTCCTGAGTAAGTTCAACCGGAGGTCGTTCACCTTCACCATAGGCCAGCGCTGATGGCGCAACCGTGTCCCATCCGCCAGAATCATGCGCCAGCTGGTGTCCCCCCAGCCAGGGAGCTGCGGAAGAGGCTTTTCGTCCGGCATGGCCCAGCTGGATACCGATGGGGATTGAAGCGTACTGGCGGATATCGGTCAGCACGGTGCGTAATGCGGCTTCCGTTTCGTCATTCCATAAGCCCAGATCAGCCGGGGTAATGCGTCCGGCGGGCTCTACAGCGCTGGCTTCGATAATCAGTAAGCCCGCGCCGGAAAAGGCCAGTTGTCCGAGATGGATACGATGCCATGCCGTCGCCTTGCCATTGTCGGCGGAGTACTGGCACATTGGCGCAATGACAATACGGTTCTCAAGTTCCAGCTTACCGATTCGCACCGGACTAAAAAGTTGACTCATAGATACCTCTCAATAATATAAGTCTTACGGACATTATAAGTAGCATGTGTTGATGCATGGCACTTCCCGTTTTTTGCGTTTATACGCGTTGGGCCAGTCTGTTGAGGTATGGCGCGATGCGACTTCCTGCCCGCCGCTGCTGATGCAAACAATAACGCAGGAGCCCGCGAGAAACCGGGTTTCGCCGGCAGAAGAAAGAGAGATGACAGTATAAGAATGTATGCTAAGAACAAAACGCTGATAAAACAGAGGCACCGCGAGCGGTGCCTTTTGTTTCGACTCTCAACATTCAGAGAAGGTGAACAGCAGAGAGTGACGTTGCCGTTTAACCAGCTCCTTTCTGATGGAGAGGATGCGCATATTACGACGCGACTGGCCTTCCAGCCAGCGTGCTTTACGGCGACTCACCTGCCGAAGCATGCGCCAGCGCCCTACTTCCGTTCTACTACGCTTCATTGCAACTACTCTACAAGTAAAAACAGCCTGCATTATAGACCGATGAATCTGGCTAACCAACGCTTTCGCTGCGTTTTTATTTGCCAGATGGATGATGATGCGTAAACTCATGTCATCAAGTCATTCAAAAGGATTTTTCATCTATGACAACCTTTTACACGGTGGTGAACTGGCTGGTTATACTCGGTTACTGGCTACTTATCGCCGGTGTAACATTACGGATATTAATGAAAAGACGCGCGGTCCCGTCAGCGATGGCATGGCTGCTTGTCATTTATATTCTTCCCCTGGTGGGCATTATCGCCTATCTCTCGTTTGGCGAACTGCATCTGGGTAAACGCCGCGCCGAACGCGCGCGGGCCATGTGGCCCTCAACGGCCAAGTGGTTAAAGGACCTCAAAGCCTGCAAGCATATCTTTGCCGAGGAGAATAGTCCGGTCGCGGAATCCTTGTTCAAGCTCTGCGAACGTCGGCAGGGCATTGGCGGCGTCAAAGGCAATCAGCTCCAGCTGCTCACCGAATCCGATGACGTCATGCAGGCGCTCATCCGCGATATCCAGCTCGCTCGTCACAATATTGAGATGGTGTTCTATATCTGGCAGCCCGGCGGCATGGCCGATCAGGTCGCCGAATCATTGATGGCGGCGGCAAGGCGCGGCGTACACTGCCGGCTGATGCTCGACTCCGCCGGGAGCGTGGCGTTTTTCCGTAGCCCCTGGGCCGCCATGATGCGTAATGCCGGCATTGAAGTCGTCGAAGCCCTGAAGGTCAACCTGATGCGCGTCTTTCTGCGCCGTATGGACCTGCGTCAGCATCGTAAAATGGTCATGATCGATAACTATATTGCCTATACCGGCAGTATGAATCTGGTCGACCCGCGTTTCTTTAAGCAGGACTCCGGCGTTGGCCAGTGGATCGATCTGATGGCGCGAATGGAAGGTCCGGTAGCGACAGCGATGGGCATTGTCTACTCCTGCGACTGGGAGATTGAAACCGGCAAACGTATTTTACCGCCGCCGCCGGACGCGAACATTATGCCGTTCGAAGAGGCCAGCGGGCACACAATTCACACTATCGCCTCGGGTCCGGGTTTTCCGGAAGATTTGATCCATCAGGCTCTGCTGACTGCCGCCTACGCGGCCAAAGAGCATTTGATCATGACGACCCCCTACTTTGTGCCCAGCGACGACCTTTTGCATGCCATCTGTACCGCTGCCCAGCGCGGCGTCGATGTCAGCATCATTCTGCCGCGCAAGAACGATTCGCTGCTGGTGGGCTGGGCCAGTCGCGCCTTCTTTACCGAGCTGCTGGCTGCCGGGGTAAAGATTTACCAGTTTGAAGGCGGTCTGCTGCATACTAAGAGCGTGCTGGTTGACGGCGAACTTAGCCTTGTGGGCACCGTAAACCTCGATATGCGCAGCCTGTGGCTCAACTTCGAGATTACGCTGGTGATTGACGATGCCGGATTTGGCAGCGATCTGGCTGCGGTGCAGGACGATTACATCTCCCGCTCGCGCCTGCTGGACGCCAGGCTGTGGTTAAAACGTCCGCTGTGGCAGCGGATCGCCGAGCGACTGTTTTACTTCTTCAGTCCGTTGCTGTAAAACGTGCCAATCAGATGTTTAATGGGTAGCAATCATGGATATGGATTTAAACAATCGCCTGACCGAAGACGAAACGCTTGAACAGGCTTACGACATTTTCCTCGAACTGGCCGTCGACAACCTCGATCCGGCGGATGTCATTCTGTTCAACCTGCAGTTTGAAGAACGCGGCGGCGCCGAGCTCTTCGATCCGGCGCCTGACTGGGAAGAGCACGTCGATTTTGACCTTAACCCTGACTTCTTTGCTGAAGTGGTCATTGGTCTGGCCGATGAAGATGGCGGCGAAATTAACGATATTTTTGCGCGCGTGCTGCTGTGTCGTGAAAAAGACCACAAGCTCTGTCATATCCTGTGGCGCGAATAAGCTCTTTCTTAAGCAAATAGCTTATATATAAAAGTAGAAGCCTGCCTGAGTTAACCAGGGCAGGCTTTTTTAGTTATTCAGGCAGTTCGCTGCCGCAGGCGTTGCAGTAGCGAGCGTCTTTTTCATGAACGTTATGCTGGCAATGCGGGCACTGGCGCTGAGTCCGGCGACTCTGAAATGCGGTGGTCATATGGCTGGTAATTAAGCCGGTGGGAATCGCAATAATCGAGTAGCCAATTAAGATAAGAATGGAGGCCAAAATTCGCCCCAGCGGCGTATGCGGCGTAATATCGCCATACCCTACCGTGGTTATCGTCACTATCGCCCAGTAAACCGACGCGTTCAGCGTAGTAAAACCGTATCGCGGCCCCTCAACCAGATACATCAGGGAGCCAAAGATCACCATGACGATGGCAATAAAAGAATAGAACAGGATCAGCTGGTGGCGAGCGCTGACGATAGCGGCCCAGAAAATATTCAACGACGGCATAAAGCGCAGCAGCTTAAGGATACGCAACGCGCGAATAGCGCGCATGGCCCGCCAGGCAAACACGTACTCAATACTGATCTCGGGCCACAGCCACATAACGTAAAGCGGTAAAATGGTGGCCAGGTCAATAATGCCCCAAAAGCTGAAAATATACTTTAGCGGATTCGGCCAGCTGATAATGCGCAGAAAATACTCAAAGGTAAAAACCGCCGTCACGACAAGTTCGAGCCAGACAAAAATATGCCATTCGTCTAAGGTCAGATGATATTGCGTTCCGAGCCCGGACTCGATAAATATCACCAGCACGCTAAGCAGGGCAAATACGCCGCAAAGTCCCTCGAAATGCCGACCGGATCGTCGGTTTTGATCGAAGAGTAAATGATACAGCCGCAGACGAGCGGCATGAATATGAAAAGCCACGTTAACCTCGCTAAAAAAAGGGCTGACTAACGTCAGCCCCTGAGATTATAACGGGTCCACCTTCAGGCAGGAAACCGCATGGCGGAAACTGCCCTCCAGCACCGGTCGCGTCTTAGCGCACTCCGGCCCGGCAATCGGGCATCTGGTGCGGAATACGCATCCCGACGGCGGGTTAATCGGCGATGGCAATTCTCCCTCCAGAAGCTGGATCGTTTTATTCTTTTCCTTATCAGGGTCCGGAACCGGCACTGCCGACATCAGCGCTTTGGTATAGGGATGCAGCGGATTATGATACACCTCATCATAGGTGCCGAGCTCCACGGCATGGCCAAGATACATCACCAGCACGCGATCGGAGATATGCTTCACGACCGCCAGATCGTGGGCGATAAAAATCAGCGACAGTCCCATTTCCCGCTGCAGCTGCTGCAGCAGATTCACTACCTGCGCCTGAATCGACACGTCCAGCGCTGACACCGGCTCATCGCAGATAATGAGCTTCGGTTCAAGAATTAGCGCACGGGCAATACCGATGCGCTGGCACTGGCCGCCGGAGAATTCATGCGGATAGCGGTTAATCAGGTTCGGCAGCAGCCCCACTTTCATCATCATCGCCTTAACGCGATCGCGAACTTCCTGACGCGGCATTTTGGGATGATAGGTGCGCAGCGGCTCGGCGATGATTTCCCCGATCGTCATGCGCGGGTTTAGCGACGCCAGCGGATCCTGAAAGATCATCTGAATATCGCTGCGCACGTCGCGCCATTCGTCGGCTTTCATCCCCAGCAAATCTCTACCTAACCAGGCGACTTTACCGTCGGTAGCCTTCACCAGACCGATGATGGCGCGCGCGAAGGTCGATTTTCCGCAGCCGGACTCCCCGACCACGCCCAGCGTTTCCCCTTCATACAGACGCAGCGTTACGCCATCTACCGCTTTCAGCGTTTTCGACGGCTGCCAGAACCACTGTTTGCCGTCTTTGATATCAAAGTGCACTTTCAGATCGGCGATTTCGAGCAGGACTTTTCTTTGTTCCGTTACGGCGTTCATAGCAAATCCCCCACCGGTTGAAAGCAGGCGCGCAGGCGGCCCGGCGCAAACTCCTCCAGAGGCGGAGCGCTATTGCAAATCTCCATCGCGTGCGGGCAACGCGGCTGGAATGGACAGCCTTTCGGCAAACGCAGCAGGTTCGGCGGGTTGCCCGGAATCGTTAACAGGGCGTCGCCTTCCGCATCCAGGCGCGGGACCGCATTGAGCAGGCCAATAGAATAAGGATGAGAGGGGTGGTAGAAGACGTCGCGCGCCTGACCATATTCCATCGTGCGTCCGGCGTACATCACCAGCACCTTATCGCAGATCCCGGCGACGACGCCAAGATCGTGGGTAATCATAATGATCGCCGTATTGAACTCGCGCTTGAGCTCATTAAGCAATGTCATTATTTGCGCCTGCACGGTTACGTCCAGCGCCGTTGTCGGCTCATCGGCAATCAGCAGCTTAGGCCGGCACAACAGCGCCATCGCAATCATGACGCGCTGGCGCATCCCGCCGGAAAACTCGTGCGGATACATTTTCATCCGTTTGCGCGCCTCGGGCATTTTGACCGCATCCAGCATTTTCACCGACTCTTCAAAGGCTTCGGCTTTGCTCAGCGCTTTATGCAGCATCAGGACTTCCATCAGCTGTTCGCCTACCCGCATATACGGATTAAGCGACGTCATCGGATCCTGAAAAATCATTGAGATCTGCTCGGCGCGCAGCTTATTCAGCTCGCGCTCCGGGAGGTTAAGGATCTGCTTCCCGTTAAAAGTCGCTGACCCCCCGATACGGCCGTTGGCGGCCAGCAGGCCCATCAGCGCAAAAGCGGTTTGCGACTTACCGGAACCGGACTCGCCTACGATGCCTAAGGTTTCCCCCGCCCGTAGATTAAAATTGAGATCGTTGACCGCAGTCACATCGCCATCGGGAGTCGCAAAGGTGACGCGGAGATCTTTCACATCCAGAAGCAATCCGGATTGTTGTGCTGCCTGCGGCGCTTTCGCCGTTTCCATCGTACTCATGTCGGCGCTCCTTAGCGGTCTTTCGGGTCGAGGGCATCACGCAGGCCATCGCCGATAAAGTTAAAACAAAACAGCGTTACCACCAGAAAACCGGCAGGAAACAGCAGCAGCCACGGCGATACTTCCATTGAGTTCGCGCCATCGCTGAGCAGCGCGCCCCAGCTACTTAACGGCTCCTGGGTACCCAGGCCGAGGAAGCTTAAGAAGGATTCAAACAGAATCATGCTCGGGACCAGCAGGGAGGCGTACACTACGACCACGCCAAGCACGTTAGGCACGATATGGCGGATAACGATATTGCCGGTTGAAACGCCGCCGACCTGCGCGGCTTCAATAAACTCTTTTCGCTTCAGGCTTAGGGTCTGACCGCGAACGATACGCGCCATATCCAGCCAGGAGACCATCCCAATGGCAACAAAAATCAGCAGGATATTCTGGCCAAAGAAGGTCACCAGCAGGATGACGAAGAACATAAACGGAAAGGAGTTGAGGATTTCCAGCAGGCGCATCATCACTGAATCCACCTTGCCGCCCAGATAGCCGGAAAGCGACCCGTAAAGCGTTCCCAGAATCACCGCCACCAGCGCTGCAGCCACGCCGACCATCAGCGAGATACGTCCGCCGATCGCCACCCGCACCAGCAGGTCGCGACCTGAGGAGTCGGTCCCAAAGTAGTGTCCGGACTCCATATCGGGGGCGCTGGACATCATGCCCCAGTCGGTATCGTAATAGGAAAACTGCGATACCATCGGCGCGATGGTGACAAAGAGCGCGATGATCACCAGCACAATCAGGCTGGCAACCGCAGCACGGTTATGCATAAAGCGGCGGCGGGCGTCCTGCCAGAGGCTGCGCCCCTCGACTTCCAGCTTTTCACTGAAGTTTTCCAGCGCCTCGTTGTTTTTCTTACTTAACATCATGGCGAACCCCAGCGTTAGTAACGGATCTTCGGATCGATAACGGCATACAGCACGTCAACAATCGCATTAAACAGAATGGTCAATGCGCCAACCAGAATGGTCAGACTAAGTACCAGCGAGTAGTCGCGGTTCAGCGCGCCGTTGACGAACAGTTGACCAATTCCCGGCAGGCCATAAATGGTTTCAATGACCATCGAGCCGGTAATAATGCCGACAAACGCGGGCCCCATATAGGAGAGCACCGGCAGCAGCGCGGGCTTTAACGCGTGACGCAGAATAATGCGGCGCATCGGTAAGCCTTTTGCCCGGGCGGTGCGAATGAAGTTAGAGTGCAGCACTTCGATCATCGAACCGCGGGTAATACGCGCGATACTGGCGATATAGGCCAGGGAGAGGGCCACCATAGGCAAAATCATATATTGCAGCGCCCCACCGTTCCATCCGCCGCCCGGCAGCCAGTGCAGCGTAATGGCAAATATCATGACCAGTAAGGGCGCGACCACGAAACTCGGTATCACAACCCCGGTCATTGCCACCCCCATTACGGCAAAGTCCCATTTCGTATTTTGCTTCAATGCCGCAATCACTCCGGCACTCACGCCAAGCACCACCGCGAGAAAAAATGCGGCGAAGCCTAATTTGGCGGACACCGGGAAGCTGGACGCTACCAGATCGTTGACCGAGTAATCTTTATATTTAAAGGATGGACCGAAATCACCGTGCGCCAGCTGCTTCAGATAATTGAAGTATTGGGTCATGATGGGGTCATTTAAATGATATTTTGCTTCAATATTCGCCATGACTTCTGGCGGCAGCGTGCGTTCACCGGTAAAGGGGCTTCCCGGCGCAAGACGCATCATGAAGAAAGAGATAGTAATAAGAATAAATAGCGTCGGAATCGCTTCCAGACAGCGACGTAAGATAAATTTTAACATTGCCCGTACCTTCTGGCGTGTGCCTTCAATAGTGCGATGAAATAAGACACCGTGAGGCAAGCGGTAACGCCTGCCCCACGTATTGCCATTAGTGCTTCACAATGTACATATTTCTTGTATACGTATTATCCAGCGGATCTTTGCCGGTATAGCCACCAACCCACGGTTTAACCAAACGGGCGTTGACATAATAGAAGACCGGTACGATGACGGAGTCTTTATCCAGCTGCTGCTCAGATTGCGCGTAAAGGTCCGCGCGTTTCGCGTCATCACTGGTTTTCAGCGTTTCAGCGATAATCTTGTCGAAAGCCGGGCTCTTATAATGCGAGGTATTGTTTGAGCTGTCGCTCAGCATCGTATTAAGGAAGGAGGTCGGTTCGTTGTAGTCCGCACACCAGCCAGCGCGCGCAACATCAAAGGTGCCCTGATGGCGATTATCGAGGAAGGTTTTCCATTCCTGGTTTTCCAGCTTCACGTTTACGCCGAGGTTTTTCTTCCAGATAGACGCCACCGCGATAGCCAGTTTTTTGTGCAGATCGGACGTGTTATAGAGCAGATTGAAAGTCAGCGGCTTATCAGCGCTATAGCCAGCCTCGGCCAGCAATTTTTTCGCTTCTTCATTACGTTTTTCCTGCGACCACTTGAACCATTCAGGCTCAATCAGCTTCATGCCATCGGTGTACGGCGGCGTATAGCTGTAGGCTGGCAGGTCGCCCTGATTCTTCACTTTATTGACAATAATGTCGCGATCCAGCGCCATCTTCAGCGCAGTACGCACGCGAACGTCGGTAAACGGCGCTTTCTGGTTATTGATTTCGTAATAATAAGTGCACAGATACGGATCGACGTGAACTTCTTTCGGGATCTCTTTTTTCAGTTTCTGGAACAGTTCGATCGGCATGTTGTTATAGGTCATATCGATTTCGCCGCTGCGGTAGCGGTTGACGTCGGTGACTTCAGAAGAAATCGGCAGGAAGGTGACCTGATTAATCACGGTTTTGGCGTTATCCCAGTAGTTGGTATTACGCTCCAGAACAATGCGTTCGTTAACAACCCAATCTTTTAATTTATACGCACCATTGCTGACGATATTGGCCGGCTGGGTCCATTTGTCACCAAATTTCTCAATAGCGGATTTAGGTACGGGTGAAACGGATGGGTGAACGAGCAGTTTGTAGAAATACGGCACCGGCTCGCTGAGGGTCACCTCAAAGGTATGATCGTCCAGCGCTTTTACGCCCAGATCGGTCGCAGGTTTTTTCCCGGCGATAATGTCATCAACGTTGGCTAGATGGCCATACTGCAGATAGCTTGCATAAGGAGACGCGGTTTTCGGATCCGCCAGACGCTGCCAGCTATAAACAAAATCTTGTGCCGTGACCGGCGTGCCGTCGGACCACTTTGCATCTTTACGCAGATGGAAGGTCCAGACTTTAAAATCTTTGTTGTCCCATTTTTCCGCAACGCCCGCGACCGGATGGCCGTCGAGGTCGCTCACCAGCAGCCCTTCAAACAAATCGCGGTTAATATTGGACTCCGGCACGCCTTCAATTTTGTGTGGATCGAGAGACTGCACTTCGGAGCCATTGTTACGTACCAGCGTTTGTTTGTCCGCCAGCTGTACCCCTGCCGGTACATCTGCCGCAACGGCGGCGTTGATGGTCATTAACGCAGAGAGGACTCCTGCGGCAACCAGGCTTTTTTTCGTGATGATGGTCATGTGTTTGTTACTCCAATCATTATAATTACTGGCTATTTAACCAGCCTGTTTTCTCTTTTCTGGATTCTGAACAGTGCAGGAGTTTATGCTGCTGTCAGAGAGTACTGCTTGCTATCACCGACTTATTTATTACGACTGCTCAAAACGGCAGCCTTGACGTCGATTCTTGCCCCCTGTCCAGGGGCGATGTAGTCCCGATGGGCTATATAATAAAAATTCTCATTTGCGTACATATTCCGCTAAAGATCACGCCGGAAAGTACCAAAACGCTTTATTGTCCGCCAATGCAATTTGCAAATATGTTACCGGATTCTCTTTTGTGGCCTTCTGGCGGCGAAGATTTATCACCCCTCACGCATGCCAGAAATAATTAACATGCTATTTATCAATCAATTAGTATAAACATCTCACACGATGTGCCCTGCATCGCCGAATAGACGTTTTTTTGTACGAAAATTTAACAATCGCTTATTATTTAGCACATTCATCTGCTTCATGAGTGAAATTACTAATATCATTTCGATTATCAGACGGCAAGTACCAGAGAATGGTGTGAGGAAAATAACAGTGATTAATGTGGGTAAAAGGCCGAGCCTGTGGCAAATGAAATGGATAACTTCTTGATAATAAATAATAATATCAAAGTATTAAAAAATAGTATCGCAGTTCGATAAATCACTTTTTTGATATGTTTTGCTGATAATGCGCAAACGCGGAACACGTTGTTCCGCGCGGCAACACAGGTTAATTCACAAGGCCAGGAAAGAGCGCCTTTATCCCGGTAACGATGAACTCGATGCCGAGAGCCATCAGCAACAGCCCCATAATACGGGTAATCACGTTAATGCCGGTTTGCCCAAGCAGGCGAACCAGCCAGGGGGCCATACGAAAAATGCCCCAGCAGCACAGCGCGAAAAGCGCAATCGCGACTGAAAACCCCACAAAGTGGGCGATGCTATGGTAACGCGTGCCCCAGACAATGGTTGAACTGATGGCCCCGGGTCCCGCCATCAGGGGCAACGCCAGCGGCACGACGCCGATACTTTCACGAATGGCCGTTTCTGATTTTTCTTGCTTGTTCTGTTTATCCTCGCCAAGCTTGCCGCTGATCATCGACATGGCGATGGTGACCACCAGAATCCCACCCGCAATACGGAAGGAATCAATGGAAATGCCGAAGATCTGGAGGATCGCATCGCCTAAAAACAGCGACGTGAGCAAGATAATGGCGACCGACAGGTTGGCTGTCAGGTTGGTTTTATTACGCACCGCCGCCGTCTGGTAGCTGGTCATACTGATAAAAACCGGGATAATGCCAACCGGGTTTACCAGCGCAAATAGCCCAATGAAAAATTTAAAGTAGGCTGAAAAATCAAACAATGATTGAATCACAGGGTGCTCCGCAGCATCATTAAAAATGGCTGTTGACAGTTACCAGCATAAAATATCCGCGAGAAGATACGCTGTTTGAAAGCATAATTCATCCCTGTTGACGCATAAGTGCATAATTTAAGTTCGGATGTTAGTTATTTGTTTCCGCAATGCTATTTAAGTCTTCAATTAGCATACCGTATCATTACACTTGATCAAACAGGTCAAAAAATGAACTGCTGAAAGGTATCAGCTTGGCTGATTATTGATTTAGATCACATAAATTGTACTCAGAAGTGAGTAACCTTGTTTACACACAGAAGAGGAGGCAAAGCAGCGGTACCTGAAAGGAAAAACAAAAGCTTTTTTAGTCAATCGGTGAAGTCAGAAGCACAAAATTCTTTACGTTAACATTTAAATGCAAGTCGTTAACACACTGTCTATACTGTCGAATCGAGCTACTGATTCACTAAAAAAGTTTAACATTATCAGGAGAGCATTATGGCTGTTACTAATGTCGCTGAACTTAACGCACTCGTCGAGCGCGTAAAAAAAGCCCAGCGTGAATATGCCAGTTTCACTCAAGAACAAGTAGACAAAATCTTCCGCGCCGCCGCTCTGGCCGCTGCAGATGCTCGAATCCCTCTCGCCAAGATGGCCGTTGCCGAATCCGGCATGGGCATCGTCGAAGATAAAGTGATCAAAAACCACTTTGCTTCCGAATACATTTATAACGCCTATAAAGATGAAAAGACCTGCGGCGTCCTGTCTGAAGATGACACCTTCGGTACCATCACCATCGCTGAGCCGATTGGTATTATCTGCGGTATCGTCCCGACCACTAACCCAACTTCAACCGCTATCTTTAAATCTCTGATTAGCCTGAAGACCCGTAACGCCATCATCTTCTCTCCGCATCCGCGTGCTAAAGATGCGACCAACAAAGCGGCTGATATCGTACTGCAGGCAGCTATCGCAGCCGGTGCGCCGAAAGATCTGATTGGTTGGATTGACCAGCCTTCCGTTGAACTGTCAAATGCGCTGATGCACCATCCGGATATCAACCTGATCCTTGCGACCGGCGGTCCGGGCATGGTTAAAGCGGCGTACAGCTCCGGTAAACCTGCCATCGGCGTAGGCGCAGGTAACACGCCTGTTGTTATCGACGAAACGGCTGATATCAAGCGTGCCGTTGCTTCCGTCCTGATGTCTAAAACCTTCGATAACGGCGTTATCTGTGCTTCTGAGCAATCCGTTGTGGTTGTAGATTCCGTATACGATGCCGTTCGCGAACGTTTCTCCAGCCACGGCGGCTATCTGCTGCAGGGCCAGGAGCTGAAGGCTGTTCAGAATATCATCCTGAAAAACGGCGCCCTGAACGCCGCGATCGTAGGTCAACCGGCGTATAAAATCGCTGAACTGGCTGGCTTCACCGTCCCTGTTTCCACCAAAATTCTGATTGGTGAAGTCACCGACGTTGATGAAAGCGAACCGTTTGCCCACGAAAAACTGTCTCCGACGCTGGCAATGTACCGTGCGAAGAACTTCGAAGACGCGGTTGATAAAGCTGAAAAACTGGTGGCAATGGGCGGTATCGGTCATACCTCCTGCCTGTATACCGACCAGGACAACCAGCCAGAACGCGTTGCTTACTTCGGTCAGCTGATGAAAACCGCACGTATCCTGATCAACACCCCTGCTTCTCAGGGTGGTATCGGTGACCTGTATAACTTCAAACTCGCACCTTCCCTGACTCTGGGTTGTGGTTCATGGGGTGGTAACTCCATCTCTGAAAACGTTGGTCCTAAGCACCTGATCAACAAGAAAACCGTTGCTAAGCGAGCTGAAAACATGTTGTGGCACAAACTTCCGAAATCTATCTACTTCCGTCGTGGCTCACTGCCAATCGCGCTGGATGAAGTGATTACTGATGGTCACAAACGCGCGCTGATCGTGACCGACCGCTTCCTGTTCAACAACGGCTATGCTGACCAGATCACCTCTGTGCTGAAAGCGGCTGGCGTTGAAACTGAAGTATTCTTTGAAGTAGAAGCTGACCCGACGCTGACCATCGTCCGTAAAGGCGCTGAGCTGGCGAACTCGTTCAAACCAGACGTGATTATCGCGCTGGGCGGCGGTTCCCCGATGGATGCAGCGAAAATCATGTGGGTTATGTACGAGCACCCGGAAACCCACTTCGAAGAACTGGCGCTGCGCTTTATGGATATCCGTAAACGTATCTACAAGTTCCCGAAAATGGGCGTGAAAGCCAAGATGGTCGCCATCACCACGACTTCCGGTACCGGCTCTGAAGTTACGCCGTTCGCCGTTGTTACCGATGACGCAACCGGTCAGAAATACCCGCTGGCAGACTATGCCCTGACTCCGGATATGGCGATTGTTGATGCTAACCTGGTCATGGAAATGCCGAAGTCACTGTGTGCTTTCGGTGGTCTGGATGCGGTGACTCATGCCCTGGAAGCTTACGTTTCCGTACTGGCTTCCGAGTTCTCTGACGGCCAGGCGCTGCAGGCTCTGAAACTGCTGAAAGAAAACCTGCCAGCGTCCTACCACGAAGGTTCCAAGAACCCGGTAGCGCGTGAGCGTGTGCACATTGCTGCGACCATCGCCGGTATCGCGTTTGCGAACGCCTTCCTCGGGGTATGTCACTCAATGGCGCACAAGCTGGGCTCTCAGTTCCACATTCCTCACGGTCTGGCGAACGCCCTGCTGATCAGCAACGTTATTCGCTATAACGCGAACGACAACCCGACCAAACAGACAGCATTCAGCCAGTACGACCGCCCTCAGGCACGTCGTCGCTACGCTGAAATCGCGGACCATCTGGGTCTGACTGCACCGGGTGACCGCACCGCAGCGAAAATCGAAAAACTGCTTGGCTGGTTGGACGAAATCAAAGCTGAGCTGGGTATTCCTAAGTCTATCCGCGAAGCTGGCGTGCAGGAAGCTGACTTCCTGGCCCACGTTGACAAGCTGTCTGAAGACGCATTTGACGACCAGTGCACCGGCGCTAACCCGCGCTACCCGCTGATCGCTGAGCTGAAGCAGATTCTGCTGGATACTTTCTACGGACGTAATTACGTTGAAGGCGGCGTGGAAGAGAAAAAAGAAGCCGCGCCGGCTAAAGCTGAGAAGAAAGCGAAAAAATCCGCTTAATTCCACAGCCGTAAAGCCAGTAGCGCTGAGCCCCATCTTTTGATGGGGCTTTTTTGTCTCTGTCGTTCAGCAGCCGACAAAACGCCTCAGACAGCCGAAACGTACCATCAAGGGCCAAAGGCTTAGCAAATGAAAAAAGGCGCTGTAAAAGCGCCTGAGACGATTTAAAGGGTGGGTATTAGCAGCTGCGCTGTTTGTTCTGCACAGCGGTCAGAGAGCCTTCGCTCAGCGCCTCTTTATAATGTTTACGGCATACGGATACATAGCGCTCATTACCGCCAATCACCACCTGTTCCCCCTCATTGTACGGCCGCCCCTCCTGATCGAGACGCAAAACCATACTCGCCTTACGGCCGCAGAAACAGATAGTTTTTAATTCAACCAGCTTATCGGACCACGCGAGCAAATATTGACTGCCCGTAAATAGTTCGCCGCGAAAATCTGTCCGCAATCCATAGCACAATACGGGAATATCGAGCTGGTCCACCACCTCAGACAGCTCGCGCACCTGTTCCCGCGTTAAGAACTGGCTCTCATCAACTAATACGCAGTGGATGGGTTGACGCTTATGTTCGTCTGCAATGTCGGCAAATAAGGCAGTTTGGGTATTATACAACCGCGCCGGCGATGAGAGACCGATCCTTGAACTCACTTTCCCGGAACCAAAGCGGTCATCAATCTCTGCCGTATAAACCACCGTGCGCATCCCTCGCTCCTGGTAATTGTATGATGACTGCAACAGAGCGGTGGACTTGCCTGCATTCATTGCTGAATAGTAGAAATAAAGTTGTGCCATCGGCCGCGTAACCCCAATCAATGTGTTTTTTAGCAGTAAAATTGTATCATATATTCGCGCGCTATCAGCCCTCGCCGTGTGGGTATTGTCGGGAACGCTCACTCGGCGGAGACCTGAAAGATTAAGCCTGTTAATTGAATGGTAATGCCTGCTATTCGTACGACCCAGACGGCCACGCAGACGCCACTATTGCCCTTTTGTGCTTATCAGCCATTTTTCGGATAGCTATAACCACCCTGGACAAGTGTTTTATATTAAACATCATCGTCACTGCTGCGCTAATACCCACAATGATATTTATCCATGCAAAGTATAATTTTTCCCACCGCGCATCGGAAAAAGCATACTATCTCAGGGTTTTAGCTTATCCTCTCCATCATCCTATAAGCGAAAAAGATGTGAACCCGCACATAAAATTTAAGTTAAATGAATTAATTCCCGAGACAAATAACAAGTTATTTTGACTTCCTTACATTCCCCCCTATTGCACATCTGAGTTTATCGCTCTATTATTAGTCCAACAAACCACCCCACAATATAAGTTTGAGATTACTACAATGAGCGAAGCACTTAAAATTTTGAACAACATCCGTACTCTTCGTGCGCAGGCAAGAGAATGCACCCTTGAAACGCTCGAAGAAATGCTGGAAAAATTAGAAGTTGTCGTTAACGAACGTCGTGAAGAAGAAAGCGCTGCGGCTGCGGAAATTGAAGAACGCACTCGTAAACTGCAGCAATACCGTGAAATGCTGATCGCTGACGGTATTGATCCTAATGAACTGCTGAGCACCATGGCGGCAGTTAAAGCGGGAACTAAAACCAAGCGCGCTGCACGTCCGGCTAAATACAGCTACGTTGACGAAAATGGCGAAACTAAAACCTGGACTGGTCAGGGTCGTACTCCGGCAGTGATCAAGAAAGCGATGGATGAGCAAGGTAAATCCCTGGACGATTTCCTGCTGTAATAAACCATCCTGTTCGTTTAAAAATCCCGCTGCGGCGGGATTTTTTTTATCCGTTATTCGGGACCGGTTCCGGGCGGGCATAAAAAAACCGGGAAACGAATCTCGCTCCCGGTTTCACATTCTGCCGCGAATGATTACTTCGCTACGGCTTTATCCAGCCAGGCTTTAAATTCAGCGCCCAGGGACTTGTGGCGTACGCCATATTCAACAAAAGCCTGCATATACCCCAGCTTATTACCGCAGTCGTGGCTCTTGCCTTTCATATGATAGGCTTCTACCGTTTCTTTTTCGATCAGCATATCGATGGCGTCGGTCAGTTGAATCTCATCGCCGGCTCCCGGAGGGGTTTTCGCCAGCAGTGGCCAAATATCCGCGCTCAGCACGTAACGACCGACAACCGCCAGATTAGAAGGCGCTACGTCCGCTTTCGGTTTCTCGACGACACCAACCATCGGTACGCTCTCACCCGGCTGCAGGGCCAGGCCCTTGCAATCGACAACGCCGTATGCGGTAACGTCAGCAACCGGTTCAACCATGATCTGGCTTGCGCCGGTCTCATCGAAACGAGCGATCATTTCGGCCAGGTTGTCGCGAGACAGATCGGATTCATATTCATCAAGAATCACGTCCGGTAAAATAACCGCGACCGGCTCATCACCCACTACCGGGTGTGCGCACAGCACAGCGTGGCCCAGACCTTTAGCCAGCCCCTGACGGACTTGCATAATAGTCACGTGCGGCGGACAAATAGATTGGACTTCTTCCAGCAGCTGGCGTTTTACACGTTTTTCCAGCATCGCTTCCAGTTCAAAACTGGTATCGAAATGGTTTTCAATAGAGTTTTTCGAAGAGTGCGTAACCAGAACAATTTCGGTAATCCCGGCGGCAATACATTCGTTAACAACATATTGAATTAATGGCTTATCTACCAGCGGCAGCATTTCTTTCGGAATAGCCTTAGTAGCGGGCAACATCCTGGTGCCTAATCCCGCAACCGGGATGACAGCTTTTCTTACTTTTGAATTAAGCGCAGCCATTGAAATCTCCTGGACTGTTCGTTTTTTAAACTTCTCGTTAATAATATGGTATCGAGTATATCAGCCTGCTCAGTCAAAGCTGTTCCGAAAAGGATTAGATATCTTCGAATTAGGAATTTTACGCATTAAACCCGGCGATAGTACCACTACAAAAGATCGCGTGGTAATCCCACGAGCCCAAAAATAAGCACAATTGTTCACTCCGTGGTCAACATCAGGCGTAAACGTCCGCCAGCCCCCCAAATTTGGCACTGCCATGATGCGCAGCGTTGACTAATTTGGTTGAGGTATGCATTACCTAAAGTGCCTAACGGAACGCCATTACTAATCTGAATTTGATGTTCTCCCGTATTCAAGGTGCCATTCAAACCCGCGGAGACTAAAATTAAATTCTTCAAGCCGCTGTGGTAATACCCTACCAATAATGGGAATTGCCCGGGTAAGTTTGCCTGCCGCAGCAATTGGTTAACCTGTTTTAGCAGACTGCCCATCTCCGGCAAACGCTGCCCCTGATGAGCGAGCTGCTCCTGCAGTAATCCATTAAACAGCGCGCGCAGCAATAGGGCCGCCAGAACGCCATTATCACCTGCTCGTGTGACATCCAGACAATAAAACGCCAGATCGTTTTCTGATAGCGGCGCAATATCGAGCACGAGTCCCGGCTTATCGACAGAGACAAGCTGACGATAGTGAATACGGCAACGCGACATCTCCTGCTGCACCGGCGGCTGGAGCTCCTGAAGCAGCCTCGACGCCGCGCTAGGATCGCTTACCAGCGCATCCCAGTCCTCAAACAGGCGCTCTTCTTCTTCGACACGCGAATTAAACATATTGGGATAGAGGCAGGCATACACGGTTTCTCGCAGGCGATCGAAATCCTTAACCGGTTTAAGCAGGATATCCTGAACGCCCAGGCGCAACGCTTTGGCGATATCCGCCATGTTTTCCGTCGCTGAAATCATCAGAATCGGCAACTGCTCGCCCTGGTTACGCACATGTTCTACCAGCTGCAGGCCGTTCATTCGCGGCATGGAGATATCGCAAATCATCAAATCGGGTTTTGACTCCGCCATTTTTTGCAGGGCATCCATACCATCTTCCGCCTGTACGATGGTCGCACCAAGTGAAGCTAACCATGTGTGCATAAGAGAGCGGAAAACGGGTTCGTCTTCAACTATCAGAATCTGTTTTCCCGCCAATGGCTGCGTCATGATCTCTCCCCTGACTGACGATAATTTAATAGTGGCATGATATTCACGCTACCGCCTGTCAGAATTTACTTAAGTATGCATCAAATGCGCTCCACGGGGGTACGCACTAAAGGTAATAGTTCATCCATTTTCTTTTCCACCGCCAGATGTCCGGCGGCGATAGCTTCGCCGGCCCGGTGGAAGTCAAGCGTGGAGATTTGTGGGCAAAAGGGCTGAATCAGGATATCAGGCGGGTCGCCCGCCATACGGTTTCGCTTGAGGCGATTCTCCAGAACCTGAATTGACGTCGACATGATTTCCATCGCCGTTGGCGCCCTCGTCGCCCGACGTGACGTCATACGCGCCAGGCGCGTGCGCAGCCGTGAATGCCACGAAAAATCTTCCTCGCTCTCCGGACGAGGCATTTCCATTGACAGCAAATCCTGCTGCATCAGATGCGCATCGTGCTGCAAATCAACGGCAATGACGATATCCGCGCCCATGGCGCGAGCCAGAGACACCGGCACGGGGTTAACCACCGCGCCATCCACCAGCCAATAGCCATTATGCATCACCGGCGCCATCAAACCCGGCATACTGCAGGACGCACGGATCGCCAGATGCAGATCCCCTTCCGTAAACCACAGTTCACGACCGGTGCTTAAATTCGTTGTGACCGCTGCGAACGGACGTTCGCAGCGCTCAATCTCGCTGACTGGCATGAGTTTGCGGTATTGACTAAACACGCGCTCGCCCCGCAGCAGGCCACCCCGTTGCCAGGAGAGATCCATTAACTTCAGTACGTCCCAGTTGCTAAAGGAGCATACCCATTTCTCCAGGGCCGGAAGCCGATTGCAGGCGTACGCCGCCCCGACCAGCGAGCCAATGGAGCACCCTGCGATAACATCGACGTCGATACCCGTCCGCCGTAAGGCATTAATCACGCCGATATGCGACCACCCGCGAGCGGCGCCAGCCCCTAACGCCAGGCCAATTTTAAGCTTTCTCATGAGTAACGAAACATATCCTTCCACTCCGGGCATGGCATCATCGCCATACCTCAGTTAACATAATGCGCTTTGGCGGCGTAGCGCCGTCTTCCTTTTTCCTGTGGAGGCCGTTTTGTCGCCATTATGCCCCTGTGGCAGCGCTCTGGAGTATAGCTCATGTTGTCAGCCTTATCTGGCTGGCGCGCAGCTGGCGCCAGATCCGTCACAGCTGATGCGCTCCCGCTATAGCGCGTTTGTTATGAAAGACGCCGACTATCTGATTAAAACCTGGCACCCCTCCTGTCAAGCGCAGCAGTTTCGCGCAGACCTGGAAAACGGTTTTACCCGCACACAGTGGCAGGGCCTCACCGTCTTTGCCTCCGAGACGGGCAAGAACCCGGATGAGGGCTTTGTCAGCTTTATCGCTCGTTACGCTGACGATAACCGCTCCGGAGCCATTATTGAACGATCCCGATTCTTAAAAGAAAACGGACAGTGGTATTATATTGACGGCACGCGACCGCTAATCGGTCGTAACGATCCCTGCCCTTGCGGTTCAGGTAAAAAATTTAAAAAATGCTGCGGTCAGTAAGCCAGCAGCAGAAATAGCAAACACTACAGGATTTTCCCCGCGATGCATTCACAACAACGTAAAGTACTGCGCACTATTTGCCCTGATCAGAAAGGCCTCATCGCGCGTATCACTAATATCTGCTACAAGCACGAGCTGAATATCGTGCAGAACAATGAGTTTGTTGACCACCGAACCGGCCGCTTCTTTATGCGTACCGAGCTCGAGGGTATTTTCAATGATTCAATCCTGCTGGCGGACCTCGACAGCGCGCTGCCGGAAGGTTCAATTCGTGAACTCAATCCAGCAGGGCGCCGCAGGGTCGTCATTCTGGTCACCAAAGAGGCGCACTGCCTCGGCGATCTGCTGATGAAAGCTAATTACGGCGGCCTGGACGTAGAAATCGCCGCCGTCATCGGCAATCACGAAACGCTGCGCTCGCTGGTTGAACGGTTTGATATTCCTTTCCAGCTGGTGAGCCATGAGGGTTTAACTCGCGAAGAGCATGATAAACAGATGGGCGACGCGATCGCCGCCCTTGAGCCGGATTATGTTGTGCTGGCGAAATACATGCGGGTCTTGACCCCAGAGTTTGTCTCTCGTTTCCCGAATAAAATTATTAATATTCATCACTCATTCCTGCCGGCTTTTATCGGCGCGCGTCCGTATCACCAGGCCTATGACCGCGGAGTGAAGATTATTGGCGCCACCGCACACTACGTGAACGATAATCTGGATGAAGGACCAATCATTATGCAGGACGTCATTCACGTCGATCATACCTACACCGCGGAAGATATGATGCGCGCTGGCCGCGACGTCGAGAAAAACGTTCTGAGCCGCGCGCTGTATCAGGTTCTTGCTCAGCGGGTATTTGTTTACGGTAACCGTACGATTATTCTTTAATCTCAGGGAAATGAATTGATTAGCTTTGCACCTTTACGGATAAAAAGCAGGCAAACAGCTTCATTTTCCTAAAGGAATGCTTTACAGGGGCGTCTCATTTGATATGATGCGCCCCGCTTCCGGCAGGAAGCAGGCCAGTAAATAGCATTACCCCGTGGTGGGGTTCCCGAGCGGCCAAAGGGAGCAGACTGTAAATCTGCCGTCATCGACTTCGAAGGTTCGAATCCTTCCCCCACCACCATTCTTTACCACGTTGTTGTGGTAATACCGATGGATGTAAACGATGTTTGCACTTATCGGGAAGGGTGAGAATCTTCGACCAAGGTTCGAGTCGAGCGAAAGCGAGACAACGTTGCCGCAGGCAACGGCCCGAAGTGTGAGGAGCGAAGCGACGAATAATCCTTCCCCCACCACCATCTCTCAGCTTGATCTCAAAATTTGAATTACCCCTGGTGGGGTTCCCGAGCGGCCAAAGGGAGCAGACTGTAAATCTGCCGTCATCGACTTCGAAGGTTCGAATCCTTCCCCCACCACCATCACTTCAATATCGTATTGGATCCACACTTCGCTCAGTGCCCCATATTCATCCCATGCGGGAAGGATGAGAAGCTTCGACTAAGGTTCGATTCGAGCGAAGCGAGAAAGCGTTGCCGCAGGCAACGACCCGAAGGGCGAGGCGCAACGCGCCGAGTAATCCTTCCCCCACCACCATCACTTCTATGTCGTATTGGATCCACACTTCGCTCAGTGCCCCATATTCATCCCATGCGGGAAGGATGAGAAGCTTCGACTAAGGTTCGATTCGAGCGAAGCGAGAAAGCGTTGCCGCAGGCCTTACCACCGTTGTCGGCCGGGTAAGGCGCAGCCGTACCCCGGCGACGCGCGGCTACATCGGCGGCAGCCGGCGCTTCACCGGCGAGCTTTTCACAATCGACGTATTGCACTGGGCATGCTCCGCCAGCCCGTCGAGCAGCGTATCCAACTGCTCTATCGACCGCACCACCAGCCTGATCACAAAACAGTCCTCTCCGGTCACCTTGTCGCTCTCAATGCATTCCGGCATCGCCTGGATATATTTATCCACTTTATGCAGCAGCCCGGGCAGCGGCCGCACGCGAACCAGCGCCTGTAAGGTATACCCCAGCGCCGCCAGATTCACCCGCGCACCGTAACCCTGAACCACGCCCCGCTCCTCAAGCCTTTTAAGACGCTCCGCGGTACTGGGCGATGTCAGGCCAATACGACCGCTCAGCACCTTCAGCGATACGCGAGCATCTTCCACCAGGCAGGCCAAAATTTGTCGGTCGATATCATCAATAAGGTAATCCATCATTTTCACCTAACTTTAATAAGAGATTGGACTATTCAACCTTATATCATGACTGTAAAACCCGACACTCTTTTCCGACAATAGCCTCTCTCAATCAGGAGGTGTGCGATGCGTGAAAGACAAAAAGGCGTCTGGCAAATGAGCCTGGCAATGTTAATTTCCGGCTCGATTGGCGCGTTTGTTTTACTCTCCGGCCTGCCGGTGACGGAAGTCGTGTTCTGGCGCTGTCTGATTGGGGCTGTTGCGCTGTTGATTTTTATTCGGTTCAGTAAACAGCCATTCAGCCCGCTGACAACCGCCACGCTGTTGCTGGCTATTCTTGGCGGCATAGCCTTAGTGGTGAACTGGCTATTGCTGTTTGCCGCCTACGAGCGCCTCTCGATTGGCCTCTCTACCGTGGTGTACAACACGCAGCCGTTTATGCTGGTGATGATGGGAATGCTGTCAGGTGAGCGCGTGAGTCTGGTGAAATGGGGCTGGCTGGTTCTCGCCTTTGCCGGCGTGGTCATCTTACTGTCCAGCGAGCTGACGGGTTCACATCGCGCTGGCTGGCTCACCGGTATCGGTCTGGCGCTGGGTGCGGCCTTCTTCTATGCGCTAACGGCGATGATTGCCCGCAAGCTCAAATCCATTGCGCCGCAGCATATTGCCTTTATTCAGGTGCTGACGGGCGTCGCGATGCTTCTGCCGTTTGCCCGCATGCCGTCATTTTCCGGTGATTTTCCATGGCCTGTCTTGCTGACGCTGGGCATCGTCCATACCGGCATTATGTATCAGCTCCTCTATAGCGCGATTCAGAAGCTGCCTACGCCCATTACCGGCTCGCTGTCGTTTATCTATCCGGTGGTGGCGATTATTGTCGATAATCTGGTATTCGGAAACTCGCTGAACCTGACGCAGCTGGCGGGCGGCGCGCTGATCCTGTTTGCCGCGGCGGGCAATAACCTGGGCTGGGGCGAAAAAAAACCCCGCCAATGCGGGGTGGGTATCAAAACAGCGAATTAGCGACGGGCGCGAACAATCTGGTATTTGCGCGTCAGGTACTCGACCGGCGCGCTCCAGATATGCACCAGACGGGAGAACGGGAACAGCACAAACAGCGTCATGCCCAGCACCAGGTGCACGCGGAAAATAAACGCCACGCCGTCCAGATGCTGCGAAGCCCCGCCGTGGAAGGTCACCACCGACTGTGCCCAGCCGACCAGCTTCATCATTTCGCTACCGTCCATATGCTGAGCGGAGAACGGAATAGTCAGCAGGCCCAGGGCGCACTGCACCATCAGCAGGGAGAGGATCAGAATATCCGCTCCGGTGGTGGTGGCGCGCACGCGCGGGCTCAGCAGACGACGTTTCAGCAGCAGCAGACCGCCCACCAGCGTCATCACGCCGCAGGCGCCGCCCGCAATCATCGCCATCTTCTGCTTCACGTCGACCGGCAGGAAGGATTCGTACATCCAGTGCGGCGTCAGCATACCGAGAAAGTGACCGGCAAAGATCCCCAGAATCCCGATATGAAACAGGTTCGAGGCCAGATTCATCCCTTTACGGTCCAGCATCTGGCTGGAGGCCGCACGCCAGGTGTACTGCCCGTAGTCGTAGCGTAGCCAGCTGCCGACCAGGAACACCGTACCGGCGATATACGGATAGATGTCAAAGAAGAACATATTCAGGAAGTGCATTATTGCTGTCCTCCGTTAGAGATATTCAAATATTGCGGGGCAACGGCTCCGGCAAAACGACGCTGGTGAGCGGAGATCTCCGAATCATTGCAGCCCCGATCGGCAAAGAATTTCACCTGTTCTTCTTCCCAGACGGCGTCCAGCGCCTGCGGCGTATCGTCGCGGGCTTCATCGGCGATTTTTTCCGCCACTTTCTGGCTATCGACCTGCGCGTTAGCCAGCTTGAGCAGCAGCTCAAACAGCGCCGCGTAGCCGCTTTTGCGCTGCTGCAGGCGAGCGCTGAGCAGGCCGAGAATCGGCGCGACGTCCTGCAATCCGCCAAGCGCTTCCGCTTCCGGCAGCTGCGCCAGATACTCCAGGTACAGCGGGAGATGATCCGGCAATTCGCGGCTATCCAGCTGCAGGCCGTGGCGTTCATACTGCGCCATCAGGTCAACCATTGCCTGGCCGCGATCGCGGGATTCGCCGTGCACGTGCTCAAACAGCAGCAGCGAGGTCGCGCGGCCGCGATCGAAGAGTTCGCTGTAGCGAGACTGCGCGTCCAGCACATCCTGAGCGGTCAGGTCACGCAGGAAAACGCTCAGCTTATGGGCATCCTCCGGCGCGAGCTTTTCCGAAGCGGCGATAGCGTCAAACAGCTCCTGCTGATGCTGCCATAAGGCAGCGTCAGGGTACTCGAGAAGGCGCGACACAATGACGAGTTCAATCATGGGTGCGGCTCCGTTTTGCTGGTGACGTCGATAGCATCGATACGGCGGCTGTTAAACAGATTGAACTGGCTGTCAGAACCGTGGCAGCCGTCGCCGAAGGTAAAGCCGCAACCGTTTTTCTCCGGGAAGGCGTCGCGGGCCTGTTCGCGATGGCTGCTCGGCACCACGAAACGGTCTTCGTAGTTAGCGATAGCCAGATAGCGATACATCTCCTGCGCCTGCGCCTCAGTGAGGCCTACCTCTTCCAGCGCCCGGGTATCCAGTACGCCATCGACGGTTTCCGCGCGTTTGAAGTGGCGCATCGCCAGCATGCGTTTCAGCGCCAGCAGCACCGGCTGGGTATCGCCCGCGGTCAGCAGGTTGGCCAGATACTGAACCGGGATACGCAGGCTTTCTACGTCCGGCAGAATACCGTTGCTGCCCAGTTCCCCCGCGTCGGCGGCCGACTGAATCGGCGACAGCGGCGGCACGTACCAGACCATCGGCAAGGTGCGATATTCCGGATGCAGCGGCAGCGCCAGCTTCCAGTCCATCGCCATTTTGTACACCGGCGACTGCTGGGCAGCGTCGATAACGCCTTGCGGCACGCCGTCTTTCAGCGCTTGCTCAATCACTTTCGGGTCGTTCGGGTTGAGGAACACGTCCAGCTGACGCTGATACAGGTCTTTCTCATTCTCCGCGCTGGCGGCATTTTGAATGGCGTCCGCGTCGTACAGCAGCACGCCGAGGTAGCGAATACGCCCCACGCAGGTTTCCGAGCAAACGGTCGGCATCCCGGATTCGATACGCGGGTAGCAGAAGATGCACTTCTCCGATTTCCCGCTCTTCCAGTTGAAGTAGATTTTCTTGTACGGACAGCCGGTGATGCACATACGCCAGCCGCGGCACTTGTCCTGGTCGATCAGTACGATACCGTCTTCTTCACGTTTGTAGATGGCGCCGCTCGGGCAGGTCGCCACGCACGCCGGGTTCAGGCAGTGCTCACACAGGCGCGGCAGATACATCATGAAGGTGTTTTCGAACTGGCCGTACATCGCCTTCTGCATGTTCTCAAAGTTCTGGTCTTTGGCGCGCTTCTCGAACTCGCCGCCCAGAATTTCTTCCCAGTTTGGACCGCTGGTGATTTTATCCATCCGCTGGCCGGTGATCAGCGAGCGCGGACGGGCGATCGGCTGGTGTTTGCTTTCCGGCGCGTTGTGCAGGTTCTGGTAGTCGTAGTCAAACGGCTCGTAGTAGTCGTCGATGCCCGGCAGATGCGGGTTAGCGAAGATTTTACCGAGCAGCATCGCGCGGCTGCCCATGCGCGGCTGCAGCTTGCCGTTGATCTTACGGATCCAGCCGCCCTTCCACTTTTCCTGATTCTCCCAGTCGTTCGGGAAACCGATGCCCGGTTTACTTTCAACGTTGTTGAACCACGCGTACTCCATACCCTCGCGGCTGGTCCAGACGTTTTTACAGGTGACCGAGCAGGTATGACAGCCGATGCACTTATCGAGATTCAGCACCATGCCGACTTGTGAACGAATTTTCATTTTACGCTCTCCTGTACCTGGTCGTTACCTTCGCCATCTAACCAGTTAATATTCTTCATCTTACGTACCACCACAAACTCATCGCGGTTAGACCCTACCGTGCCGTAGTAGTTAAAGCCGTAGGCCAGCTGGGCATAGCCGCCGATCATATGGGTCGGCTTCGGCGTAATACGGGTCACGGAGTTGTGGATCCCGCCGCGTTGCCCGGTGATCTCGGAACCCGGCAGGTTTACGATACGCTCCTGAGCGTGGTACATCATGGTCATCCCGGCCGGCACGCGCTGGCTGACCACCGCGCGGGCGGTCAGCGCGCCGTTGCTGTTGAACACTTCGATCCAGTCGTTATCCTCAATCCCCAGATCTTTAGCGTCCGCTTCGCTCATCCACACAATCGGCCCGCCGCGCGACAGGGTCAGCATCAGCAGGTTGTCGCTGTAGGTGGAGTGGATACCCCACTTCTGGTGCGGCGTCAGGAAGTTCAACGCCTTCTCCGGGTTGCCGTTCGATTTGGCCCCCATCACCGCTTTCACGGAGCGGGTGTCGATTGGCGGACGGTACACCAGCAGGCTTTCACCGAAGTCCCGCATCCACTGATGATCCTGATACAGGGACTGACGACCGGACAGCGTGCGCCACGGGATCAGTTCGTGAACGTTGGTGTAGCCGGCGTTATAAGAGACATGTTCATCTTCGAGGCCAGACCAGGTGGGGCTGGAGATAATCTTGCGCGGCTGCGCCTGAATATCGCGGAAGCGGATTTTCTCTTCCTCTTTATTCGTCGCCAGGTGCGTATGGTCGCGGCCGGTAAACTCGCTGAGCGCCGCCCAGGCTTTCACCGCCACGTGGCCGTTGGTCTCCGGTGCCAGGGTCAGGATCATCTCGGCCGCATCAATCGCGGTGTTAAGCATCGGCTGGCCTTTCGCCGGGCCGTCCGCTTTGGTGTAGTTGAGCTTGCGCAGCAGATCCATTTCGCTCTGGGTATTCCAGGCGATGCCTTTACCGCCGTTGCCAATTTTCTCCATCAGCGGACCGATAGAAGTAAAGCGTTCGTATGTCGCCGGATAATCGCGCTCGACGGTCAGAATATGCGGCGCGGTTTTCCCAGGAATCAGGTCACATTCGCCTTTTTTCCAGTCCTTAACGTCCAGCGGCTGCGCCAGTTCGGCGGCGGAGTCGTGCTGGATAGGCAGCGTCACCACATCGGTCTCTTTGCCGAGGTGCCCCACGCAGACTTCAGAGAATTTCTTCGCGATATCTTTGTAGATATCCCAGTCGCTTTTCGATTCCCAGGCCGGGTCGACGGCGGCTGACAGCGGATGAATAAACGGATGCATATCCGAGGTATTCATGTCGTCTTTTTCATACCAGGTGGCGGTCGGCAGCACGATGTCGGAATAGAGGCAGGTGCTCGACAGACGGAAATCGAGTGTCACCACCAGATCCAGCTTGCCGTCGAGACCGTTGTCTTTCCACTCCACTTCTTCCGGCTTCACGCCACCCTGCTTACCGAGATCTTTGCCCTGAATACCGTTTTCCGTACCCAGCAGGTACTTCAGCATGTACTCGTGACCCTTACCGGAAGAGCCCAGCAGGTTAGAACGCCAGATAAACAGGTTGCGCGGATGGTTTTTACCGTTTTCCGGCTGCTCTGCAGCAAAGCGAATGGAACCCTCTTTCAGGGATTTGACGGTGTAATCGACCGGCGTCATGCCCGCTTTCTTCGCCTCTTCCGCGATGCGCAGCGGGTTGGTGCCCAGCTGCGGCGCCGACGGCAGCCAGCCCATACGTTCAGCGCGCACGTTGAAGTCAATCAGGTGGCCGCTGTAGCGGGATTTATCCGCTAACGGTGACAGCAGCTCCTGCGCGGTCACGGTTTCATAGCGCCACTGGCTGGAGTGGTTATAGAAGTACGACGTGCTGTTCATATGACGCGCCGGACGCTGCCAGTCGAGAGCAAACGCCAGCGGCTGCCATCCGGTCTGCGGACGCAGTTTTTCCTGGCCAACATAGTGCGCCCAGCCGCCGCCGCTCTGACCGACGCAGCCGCAGAAGATCAGCATATTGATAAGACCGCGATAGTTCATATCGAGGTGGAACCAGTGGTTCAGACCGGCGCCGACGATGATCATCGAACGGCCGTGGGTCTTATCGGCGTTATCGGCAAACTCCCGCGCGGTACGGATAATGTGCGCCCGGGAAACGCCGGTGATTTTCTCCGCCCACGCCGGGGTATACGCTTTGACGTCATCGTAGCTGCTGGCGCAGTTTTCATCGCCAAGACCGCGATCCAGACCGTAGTTCGCCATGGTCAGGTCGTAGACGGTGGTGACCAGCACGCTAGAGCCATCGGCCTTCTGCAGGCGTTTGACCGGCAGTTTGTGCAGCAGCACGTTTTCCAGCTCGACTTTATTAAAGTGCTCGGTGCCTTCGCCGCCAAAATACGGGAAGCCGACGTTGGCGATATCGTCGTGGCCGCCCAGCAGGCTCAGGCGCAGCTCAACGTCTTCGCCGGTTTTGCCGTCGCGCTGTTCCAGGTTCCACTTGCCTTTGTCGCCCCAGCGGAAGCCGATAGAGCCGTTCGGTACGGTGATTTCGCCCTTCTCATCAAAAGCGACGGTTTTCCATTCCGGGTTTGTTTCCTGACCTAATGCATCCACCAGGTCAGCCGCGCGCAGCATGCGGCCCGCCGCGTAATAGCCGTCGCGCTCTTCAAGCATCACCAGCATCGGCATGTCGGTGTAGCGGCGCACGTAATCGGTGAAATACTGGCTCGGTTTGTCGAGATGGAACTCGCGCAGCATGACGTGGCCCATCGCCAGCGCCATCGCCGCATCGGTACCCTGCTTCGGCGCCAGCCACAGATCGCAGAGCTTGGCGATTTCGGCGTAGTCAGGGGTGATGGCAACGGTTTTGGTACCTTTGTAGCGCACTTCGGTAAAGAAGTGGGCATCCGGGGTACGGGTCTGCGGAACGTTGGAACCCCAGGCGATAATATAGCTGGAGTTATACCAGTCGGCGGATTCCGGCACGTCGGTCTGCTCGCCCCAGGTCTGCGGTGACGCAGGCGGCAGGTCGCAGTACCAGTCGTAGAAGCTCAGGCAGGTGCCGCCGATCAGCGACAGATAGCGCGCGCCGGAGGCATAGGAGACCATCGACATCGCCGGAATAGGCGAGAAGCCCGCCACGCGGTCCGGGCCGTAGGTTTTGACGGTGTAGACGTTTGAGGCGGCAATCAGCTCGTTCACTTCCTGCCAGGACGAACGCACGAAACCGCCGCGGCCGCGCGCCTGCTTAAAGCTTTTCGCTTTGTCGGCGTCTTCAATAATAGAGGCCCAGGCATCCACCGGATCGCTGTGCTGAACTTTCGCTTCACGCCACATTTTCATCAGGCGTTTGCGCATCAGCGGATACTTCAGGCGGTTGGCGCTGTAAAGATACCAGGAGTAGCTGGCGCCGCGCGGGCAACCGCGAGGCTCGTGGTTTGGCATATCCGGACGGGTGCGCGGATAGTCGGTCTGCTGGGTTTCCCAGGTGACCAGGCCATTTTTGACATAAATCTTCCAGCTGCACGAACCGGTGCAGTTGACACCGTGGGTGGAGCGCACAACTTTATCGTGCTGCCAACGTTGACGGTATCCATCCTCCCAGTCCCGGTTGGTTTTTAGAAGCTGGCCGTGCCCATCGGCAAAGGTTTCACCCTTCTGTTTGAAGTAGCGAAACCGGTCCAGGAATTTACTCATCGGGTCTCTCCTGTGTGGAGCCTGACGGCTCTCTGATAAATCGACATTGCTGGATTTGCAGCGAAGGTAACGCTATGAAAGAGGGTGAGAATTGATAACGATCAAGACGATATGGCTTATAAAAATGGGTTAACACAGTAATTACCACCAAAGTAGTATTTATTTCTATTTTTTATTTTATTGATTAACAAAGATATTTTTCATAAAAGCCTGAAGAAAATAAGGATTAGCGATCCGCCATGGTATTAAGGGGTAGATACCCCTGAAGTCATTTTTTTTGTGACTTCAGGCGGCTTTTAAAATTACCCCACACCTTTAGTATGTTGTAACTAACTAATAAACGCTAAAAAGGGCGCAAATACCGTTGCGCCCTTTGCAGAAACTCAGAAAGAAATATTATTTCTGCTTGCGTCCGTAGACTGCCCAGGTAATCACCACGCAGGCGATATAGAACACCAGGAAGACCTTCATGGCGCCGGCCGGTGAGCCGGTTAAATCCAGCGAAATACCAAACGCTTTTGGAATAAAGAAGCCGCCAATCGCGCCAATCGCCGAAATAAAGCCCAGCGCCGCCGCCGTATCGGTCGCCGCTTCACGCATGGCCTGCGCTTCGCTGCCGCCCTGCGCCTTAACGCGATCCATGGTCATTTTGCGGAAGATAACCGAGATCATCTGGAAGGTAGACGCGCTGCCCAGACCGGCGGCCAGGAACAGCACCATAAATACCGCGAAGAAGGCAATAAAGTTGCCGCCCTCGCCGTGGGTCGGCAGCGTCAGGAACAGCAGGCCGCAGAAGATAGCCATCACCACAAAGTTAACCAGCGTCACGCGCGTCCCGCCAAGGCGGTCGGAGATCGCCCCGCCGGTTGAGCGCGCCAGTGCGCCGATGAACGGCCCGAAGAAGGCATAGTGCAGAATCTGCACATCCGGAAACTGGGTTTTCGACAGCATGGCGAAGCCCGCCGAGAAGCCGATAAACGATCCGAAGGTGGCAAGATAGAGCAGCGCCATAATCCACAGATGGGCGCGCTTCAGTACCGGTAGCTGCTCGCTCAGCGACGCCTTCGACGCCGACAGATCGTTCATAAAGAACCACGCCGCCAGGGTGAAGATAATCAGGAACGGCACCCAGATCCACGCCGCGTTTTCCAGATACAGCATGGAACCGTCCGGCTGCTCGCTGCCGGTACCGCCAAAGACGGCGAAGATCGATAGCGAAATCACCAGAGGAGCAACCAGCTGCATTACGCTGACGCCCATATTCCCGAGGCCGCCGTTGATGCCCAGCGCGCCGCCCTGCTTCTGTTTCGGAAAGAAGAAGCTGATGTTAGCCATACTGGAAGCAAAGTTCGCCCCCGCAAAACCGCAGAGCAGAGAAATAATCACGAAAACGCTGAAGGGCGTAGAGGTATCCTGTACCGCAAAGCCTAACCAGACGCAGGGCACGATCATGATCCCGGTACTGAACGCGGTCCAGCGACGTCCGCCGAACAGCGGTACCATAAACGCGTAAGGCACCCGCAGCAGCGCGCCGGAAAGCGCCGGGAGCGCGGTCAGCATAAACAACTGGTCGGTGGTAAACTGAAATCCGACTTTATTCAGGTTGACGGCAACGGCGCTGAACAACATCCAGACGCAGAATGCCAGCAAAAGACACGGGACGGAGATCCACAGATTACGGCTGGCGACGCGATGACCGCGCTGCTGCCAGAATTCAGGATCTTCGGGACGCCAGTCGCTAATGACTGAACTGTTAGTCTTCTCCGGGATTGAAGAGTGACTCATAGACACCTCTAATAATTCATATTAACCCTGGCTACCTTATGGGTTACAGGCGGCGGTAAGTTGATATAAATCAAAGGAAAAGTTGGCGCTAATTTGGCTAAAAAAAACGCATCACCCGAAGTGAGTAGCTATTTCTGCGTAAAAAAGTGTGGTTTTTCACGCCAGTGCTGGCATTGCCCGAACGTCTGCCACCAGCCCATCACACCCTGACAATTAAGGGGTAATCCTTTAGGGGTATGGGTATACTCCAGGGGATGTCCGAGAATAAGCGCCACTCCCGGATGATTTGCCGGTCAGGAGCCTCATACCCCATGTTGAAACGTCTTTTTACGCCGCTAACGCTGGTTAATCAACTCGCGTTAATCGTTCTGTTAGCCACGGTCATCGGCGTCGCCGGAATGGCGATCTCTTCTCGCCTGGTGCACGGCGTTCAGTGCAGCGCGCATGCGATTAACAAAGCCGGCTCGCTGCGCATGCAGAGCTACCGCCTGCTGGCGGCAGTACCGCTGGGCGAAAACGATCAAAAGCTGCTTGATGAAATGACGGCAACCGTTTTTAGCCCGGAACTGCAGTACGCCGCTCGCCATGACGATCAGCAGCGCCAGCTTCAGGCGTTACAGCACTACTGGCAGCTGGAGCTGGCGCCGGGAATGCGCAGGGCGCAAAATCAGGCCTCGGTCGCGACGGATGTCGCCGGCTTTGTCGATCGCATCGACCAGCTGGTGACCGCTTTCGATCACACCACCGAGGAGCGGATTAAACACGTGGTCTGGATCCAGCGCATCATGGCCGTGGGGATGGCGCTGCTGCTGGTGTTTACCATCGTCTGGCTGCGCGCCCGCCTGCTGCGCCCGTGGAAACAGCTGCTCGGCATGGCCCGAGCGGTGAGCCGACGCGATTTTACCCACCGCGCGCAGATTAGCGGACGCAACGAGATGGCGACGCTCGGTATGGCGCTGAACAATATGTCTGAAGAGCTGGCGGAGAGCTATTCGGTGCTGGAACGCCGGGTGCAGGAAAAAACCGCGGGCCTGGAGCAGAAAAACGAGATCCTCGCCTTCCTGTGGCAGGCCAACCGCCGACTGCACTCGAACGCGCCGCTCTGCGAGCGCATTTCGCCCGTTCTTAACGGGTTACAGGGGCTAACCCTGCTGCGCGATATTGAAGTTCGCGTTTACGATATGGAAGATGAAGACAACCATCAGGAGTTTTCCTGCCACTCCGATATTCAGTGCGACGACAGAGGCTGCTATCTGTGTCCGCGCGATCTGCCGCCGCTGCCGGATACCGGCACCACCTTAAAATGGCGGCTGTCGGATGCCCATAATCAGTACGGTATTTTGCTGGCCACCCTGCCCGCCGGGCGGCATCTGAGCCACGATCAGCAGCAGCTGGTGGATACGCTGGTTGAACAACTCACCGGCACCCTCGCCCTCGATCGCCATCAGGAGCGCCAGCAGCAGCTTATCGTGATGGAGGAGCGCGCCACTATCGCCCGCGAGCTCCACGACTCCATCGCCCAGTCGCTCTCCTGTATGAAAATGCAGGTTAGCTGCCTGCAGATGCAGGGCGACGATCTGCCGGAAGCGAGCCGCCAGCTGCTGGGGCAAATCCGTAATGAACTCAATACCTCCTGGGCCCAGCTGCGCGAACTGCTGACAACCTTCCGGCTACAGCTCACCGAACCGGGGCTGCGCCCGGCGCTGGAGGCCAGCTGCCGGGAATACAGCGCCCACTTTGGTTTTACGGTACGCCTGGATTATCAGCTGCCGCCGCGTTTTGTTCCATCGCATCAGGCCATTCATCTGCTACAAATCGCCCGGGAAGCGCTCAGCAACGCGCTGAAACACGCCAATGCCACCGACGTCAGCGTTACCGTGGCGTTGCGGGACAATCAGGTCCGGCTGACGGTGGCCGATAACGGTCGCGGCGTACCGGACCATGCGGAGCGCAGCAACCACTACGGCCTGATTATCATGCGCGATCGCGCGCAGAGCCTGCGCGGGGACTGTCAGGTTCGGCGTCGGGAAACCGGCGGTACCGAAGTGGTGGTCACTTTTATCCCTGAAAAATCGTTTTCAATCCAATAAGGAGAACTTCATGAGTCAACAGGAACGGGCAACCATCCTTCTCATCGACGATCACCCGATGCTGCGCACCGGCGTCAAACAGCTGATCAGCATGGCCCCGGACATCCAGGTTATCGGTGAAGCCAGCAACGGCGAGCAAGGGATTGCGATGGCGGAATCATTAGATCCCGATTTGATTCTGCTGGATCTCAATATGCCGGGCATGAACGGTCTGGAAACCCTCGACAAGCTGCGCGAAAAGTCGCTTTCCGGCCGCGTGGTGGTATTTAGCGTTTCCAATCATGAAGAAGATGTGGTGACCGCCCTGAAACGCGGCGCCGACGGCTATCTGCTGAAGGATATGGAACCGGAAGATCTGCTGAAGGCGCTGCAGCAGGCCGCGGCAGGCGAAATGGTGCTCAGCGAAGCGTTAACCCCGGTGCTGGCTGCCAGCCTGCGCGCTAATCGCGCCACCTCGGACCGCGACATCAGCCAGCTGACCCCGCGCGAGCGCGATATTCTCAAGCTGATTGCCCAGGGCCTGCCGAACAAAATGATCGCCCGCCGTCTGGATATCACCGAAAGTACCGTCAAAGTCCACGTCAAGCATATGCTCAAGAAAATGAAGCTGAAATCGCGCGTGGAAGCGGCAGTTTGGGTCCATCAGGAGCGCGTATTTTAGGGCTGATGCTGCCACGACACGCCCTCGGCCGGTACCCGTACCAACGGCTCAGTCAGCACCAGTGCGATCTCATTGGATGAGACGCGCTGACCCGTTTTATCCTCCACCACCAGCGAAAGATGCCAGCGGTTGCTCGCCCCGGCTTCGCTGCTCCAGCGCGGCATAATCACGGTCCAGCCGTCCGTACTGTTCGCCTCAATTGGCGAAGTCAGGCTTAGCGCCTGGGTATCCCCCTGCCAGCTCAGCGACTTAATGCCGTGCAGGCTGCGAATCTGCAGTTTCAGCTGCACCGTCTCCCCGGGCTGAAGATCCCAGGGCGGCGTCGCCAGATAAACCGACAGCGTTTTACGCTGCCGATATTCAACCACCGGCAGGTTATCCCGTTCCGGGCTGTCGTAGCGGCTGCCGCGAAGTGATCGGCTAACGGCGACTTCATCGGCCGCCAGCTGCTGCTTCAGCGGGACGCCGAACCGATAGTTCAGCTTCAGCCCGACATCATTTTGGCTGACGCCGCTCTCGCCCTGCTTATGCTTAGCCGTCACCGTGACCAGCGGAACGGGAGTGTAATTCAGCCCCACCGACACCGCGACCGGGTTATGGTAGCCGGTACCCGAATGGAACAGATCGACGCTATCGCCAAAATACTGCTCCACGCTGACGCTGGTATTAATGTGCTGATAAAACGGCAGCCGCGCCTGGGCGGTGACATCGTAGCCGCTCGCCATACGCTGCTGCTGGGTCAGGCTACTCCCCTGCTGCCAGCCGCCGAGCGGCTGGTAGTAGTTCGCCGACAGGCGCAGCGACTCGCCCCAGGCTTCGGCCCCGACGCTGCCGCGCGCCATCCGATCGTCCAGGGCTTTATCGTAGAAAGAGTTGTAGCCCAGCAGCCAGGAGCCCATCCGCCAGCGCTGGCCGAGACCAATATTGCCGACCAGACCCGTATCCCGCTGGGTGACTGAGTACTGATTCCAGGTAAGGTAGTCGCCGTTATCCTGCAGAGGGACAAACCAGCTCCCTTTGCTGCCGGTAAAATTGCCCTCTTTATCCACCAGCAGATCGACGTTGGCATTGCCCCACGGCGAAAGCCAGTTCTCCAGCTGGTGGCTGACCTCGTTCCCCAGTTTACCGATGGCAAATACTCGCGCCTGTTCGCTGGTTGTCAGCCCGTTATCGCTCATACTGGCTTCGCCAAATTTCTTCGCCATCTCGGCAAAGTGCTTTGCGTCGTCGTCGACCTGCGGCGCCAGGCCGAGGTCGGGTAAGCTCTCAGGCGCGCCGGAGAACGCCTGATTATCCTGCAGCGCGCGCGCGGGCGCGCCTGCCAGCAGCAGGAGAAGCGGTAAATACGGGGTTATGCGGAACGACAAGGAGCTCAAATCGGTTACGTCTACTCACGAAGTGGTGGCGGCAAAAGCTAAGTTTATCGTTTTTTGCCCGCCCTCGCAGCCTCTGGCGCGATTCCAGGAATATACTGAATCTCAGGCCTGAACCCGCTTCGCCGCCAGCAGCGCCTTAAGCTCCGGGAGACAAGAACCGCAGTTGGTGCCGCATTTGAGTTTCTCCCCCAGCGCGGCAGGCGTACGGCAGCCGCTGGCAATCGCTTCGCCTATCGCCCGTTCGCCCACGCTAAAGCAGCTGCAGATAATGCGCCCGCGCGGCATCTCGTCACCGCCTTTTCTGCCGCTCAATAGTGCGTGGCGCCGGGCGGCGTTCTGCGGCGGGGTGCGAAACGCGGCGTGAATCCACTCGGCATCGATAGCCGGCTCGCTGGCGTCGCTCCACCAGCCGAGCATCAGCTCTCCCCCCTGCCACGCCAGCAGGTTCCAGACGTTGCCGCCTTCGGCTACCTGCATCTGCCATCCCTGCCGCTGGCACCAGCCCACAAGCCAGTCGCGGGAGCGGATATCCCCCGCCAGCGAAAGATGGATAACGCCCTCTGCCGCCCGCCGCCGCCAGTGCAGCGAGGCGGGGAGCGGAACCGGCTGGCGAGCAAAAAGCTCGCCTTTCCACGCCGGCAGCCAGGCGGCTATCGCTACCGCCGCCTGTTTACTTTCCGGCTGCCCGGAGTGCGGGTCGGTGACCGCCCTCAGCAGGTTATTCACCCGTCCCTGGCGAGCATACTGATCATTCCAGTGCATCGGCACAAACAGCGACCCGGGACGCTGGCCATCGCCGATCGTCACTTTTGCTATCATCACCCCATTCGGTGAGCGGACCCGTGCCAGTTCACCCTCCACCAGCTGATAGCGCGACGCGTCCGCTGGCGCGACTTCCACCACCGGTTCGCTAATATGCTGCATCAGACGCGGCACCGCGCCGGTGCGGGTCATGGTGTGCCACTGATCGCGGATCCGCCCGCTGTTGAGGATCAGCGGATAGAACGCATCGGTGGTCGCCCGGGTAGGTTGCGGCGCGACCGGTACCATCCGCAGTTTACCGTCGCGATGCCAGCCCTTATGCACACTCCAGGCTGCTTCACTGCGGCTTACCGGCCAGCGCACCGGTTCCAGCGCATCCCACGCTTCGCGGCTGAGATCCGCCAATCCGCCGATATCAAACGCCCGCTGGCCATCGTTTTCATATCCTGAAAGCGCGGCGTGTTCGCTGAACACCTCGTGCGGATGCTGCCAGGCAAAGGCGGAGCCAAAGCCCAGCGCCTGGGCCACGCGGGCGACGATCCACCAGTCGGCTCTGGCCTCCCCCGGCGGCGGCATGAAAGCGCGCTGGCGTGAGATCCGCCGTTCGGAGTTGGTTACCGTGCCGCTCTTCTCTCCCCACGCCAGCGCGGGAAAGCGGATATGGGCAAAGCGTCCGGTATCGGTAGCGGCGGCGACGTCGGAAACGATGACCAGCGGACAGGCCGCCAGCGCTTCGCTTACCGCATGGCTGTCCGGCAGCGACACCACCGGATTGGTGCCCATAATCCACACCGCTTTCACCTCGCCGCGGCCAATGGCGGCGAACAGATCCACCGCCGCCAGCCCCGGCGTTTGCGCCAGACGTTCGGTCCCCCAGAAGCGCGCCAGACGCCGTAAATCATCGGTTTCAAAATTCATATGCGCCGCCAGCATGGTCGCCAGCCCGCCCACCTCGCGCCCGCCCATGGCGTTAGGTTGTCCGGTCAGCGAAAAAGGCCCGCAGCCCGGGCGGCCAAATTTCCCGCTCGCCAGGTGAACGTTGATGATAGCGTTGCATTTATCGCTGCCGCTGGCGGATTGATTAATCCCCATGGTATAGAGCGTGATGGCGCGCGGAGCGGCGATAAACTCGCTGTAGAAATCGGCGACCTGCTGTCGCGGCAGGCCGCAGAACTGCGCTACTTTGTCGAGGTCCCAGTTCCGGGCGATAGCCAGCGCCTGCGGCGCATCGCTGAAATCACCGCTGATAGCGCCGCTGGCGGCAATGGCGTTCAGCAGGCCGACAAACAGCCCGCCGTCGCTGCCGGGAGCCAGCGCCAGATGCCGGTCCGCGATATCGCAGGTGGCGGTCCGACGCGGATCGATGACCACCACCCGCATCTGCGGATTGTCGCGCTTCGCCTGCGCCAGCCGCTGATAGAGTACCGGATGCGTCCAGGCGGCGTTCGACCCGACCAGCACCACCAGATCGCTGTTTTCCACGTCCTCATAGCTGCACGGCACCACATCAGCGCCCAGCGCCCGTTTGTAGCCGGTGACCGCTGAAGACATGCACAGCCGCGAATTGGTATCGATATTTGCCGCGCCGATAAACCCCTTCATCAGCTTATTCGCCGCGTAATAGTCTTCGGTCAGCAGCTGGCCGGAGGCATAAAACGCCACCGCCTGCGGCCCGTGACGGTCGATAATCTCCCGCAGGCGCGAACCCGCCGCCGCCAGCGCCTGGGTCCAGGTTGCGCGCTCGCCGTCGACTTCCGGGAAGAGCAATCTTCCCGCCAGGCCGACGGTTTCGCCCAGCGCCGCCCCCTTCACGCACAGACGGCCAACGTTTGCCGGGTGCTGCTCATCCCCGCGTACGGTAACCTGGCCATCGGCATTCAGGCTGGCGATAACGCCGCAGCCGACTCCGCAATAGGGACACGTGGTCCTGGTTTCCGTCATCAGGAGGCCTCCGCGCGCGCCAGCAGCTGCTGGTTGCCAACCCACACTTTACCGTTCTCCACTTTAACCGGCCAGGCGCGTACCGCCTGTTCGCCGCCGTCGCACTGGCGGCCATCGCGCAGGCGGATACGCTGCTTATACAGAGGCGAAATCACGATCGGTTCGCCGCCCGCATCGCCAAGCAGGCCGCGCGACAAAACGTTGGCCTCGCTGCCCGGTTCGAGGTTATCGAGGGCATACACCTGATCGCCAAAGCGGAACAGCGCAATCTGCCGCTCGCCGAGCCGCGCGCCAATCCCCGCCTGCTGTGGAATGGCGTCGAGATCGCAAATGGCCTGCCACGGGCGGGACGGCAGCGCCGGTTCGCCCTGCGCCGCGAAGGCGGCCAGCTGCGGCTGGCCGCGCAGGGTTTGCCGCTGTACGCTTTCGTCCGGCTCATCGCTGTTCACGTAGGAGCGGAACAGCGCCAACCGCTGCGGATCGTTAAGGGTGGTTTGCCATTCGCACTGGTAGCTCTCGACCACCCGCACCATCTCCTGCTCCAGCTCTTCGCCGATGCCAAGGCTGTCTTCGAGGATCACCTCGCGCAGATAGTCGACCCCGCCCTCAAGATTGTCCATCCAGGTACTGGTGCGCTGCAGGCGATCGGCGGTACGAATGTAGAACATCAGCAGCCGGTCAATACTGCGGATAAGCGTGGCTTCATCAAGATCGCTGGCGAACAGGTCGGCATGGCGCGGCTTCATACCGCCGTTGCCGCAAACGTACAGGTTCCAGCCCTTCTCCGTGGCGATAACCCCAATATCTTTCCCCTGGGCTTCCGCGCATTCGCGGGTACAGCCGGAGACGGCCATTTTAATTTTGTGCGGCGCGCGCAACCCCTTGTAGCGATGTTCGAGGGTGACCGCCAGGCCGGTGGAATCCTGGACGCCGTAGCGGCACCAGGTCGAACCGACGCAGGATTTCACCGTCCGCAGGGATTTGCCGTAGGCGTGGCCGGTTTCAAATCCCGCCTCGGCCAGCTCGCGCCAGATTGCCGGGAGCTGCTCCAGGCGCGCGCCGAACAGGTCGATACGCTGGCCGCCGGTCACTTTACTGTATAGCTGATAGCGTTTGGCGATCTGGCCGATCGCAATCAGCCCGTCCGGCGCCACCTCTCCTGCCGCCATGCGCGGTACCACCGAATAGGTGCCGTCTTTCTGAATATTGGCGAAGTAGCGATCGTTGGTGTCCTGAAGCGGCAGATGCGCCGGCTTCAGCAGATATTCATTCCAGCAGGAGGCCAGCACCGAGGCCACCAGAGGTTTACAGACCTCACAACCGTGGCCGTGTCCATAGCGGGCAATCAGCTGTTCGAAGGTGCGGATATGGTTGACGCGTACCAGGTGATAGATCTCCTGCCGCGACCACGGAAAGTGCTCGCAGATATCCTTTTTGACTTCGACGCCCTGCCCGGCAAGCTGGTACTCCATCACCTGTTTCACCAGCGCGCTACAGCCGCCGCAGCCGGTCGCCGCTTTGGTGCAGCTTTTTATCGCCGCCATGTCGCCCGCGCCGCCGCTCACCGCCTGGCAGATATCGCCTTTGCTGACGTTGTGACAGGAGCAAATCTGCGCGCCGTCCGGCAGCGCCGCGACCCCGAGCGCCTTCGGCGCGCTGCCCTCCAGCGCCGGAAGGATCAGACTTTCCGGGTGTTTGGGTAAAGCCATCCCGTTAAGCATCATCTGTAGCAGCGTGGCGTAGTCGCTGGCATCCCCGACCAGTACCCCGCCAAGCAGGTTTTTGCCATCCGCGCTGACCACGATTTTTTTGTAGATCTGCTGCGGCCCATCAGTCCACTGATAGCTCTGACAGCCCGGCGTGCGCCCCTGGGCGTCGCCGAACGAGGCGACATCAACGCCCAGCAGCTTCAGCTTAGTGCTCATATCCGCGCCGCTAAAGCTGCCCGCTTCGCCCGCCAGGGTAGCCGCCGCGGCGCGCGCCATCTGATAGCCGGGCGCCACCAGACCATAAATTTTGTTGTCCCACAAGGCGCATTCGCCGATCGCCAGCACGTCCGGGTCGGAGGTACGGCACTGGTTGTCGATGCAAATCCCGCCGCGTTCGCCTACGCTCAGTCCGCCGCTGCGCGCCAGCGCGTCCTGGGGGCGAATACCGGCGGAGAACACCAGCATATCGGTCGCCAGCGAGCTGCCGTCGGCGAAGTTCAGCTGTAGCCCCTGCTCATTGCGAACAATTTCCGTCGTCGCCTTGCTGGTATGCACTCCGACGCCCAGCTCGCTGATTTTTTCCCGCAGCATCGCCGCGCCGCCGTTGTCCAGCTGCACCGCCATCAGGTTCGGCGCAAACTCGACAACGTGAGTTTCCAGCCCCAGCTGCTTCAGCGCGTTGGCCGCTTCCAGCCCGAGCAGGCCGCCGCCGATCACCACGCCCCGTCGGGCGGTTGCGGCGCGGGCGGCAATCTGGTCTAGGTCGTCCAGCGTACGGTAAACAAAACAGCCCTCGAGATTATGGCCCGGCACCGGCGGAACAAACGGGTAAGAGCCCGTCGCCAGCACCAGCTTATCCCAGTGGGTTTCGTGGCCGAAGGCATCGCGCACCACCCGCGCTTCGCGGTCGATGCTGGCGACCGATTCGCTCAGGCGCAGCTCAATACCGTGCTGAGCGAAAAAATCGCCCTCAACCAGCGACAGCGATTCCGCGCTGCGTCCGGCGAAATATTCCGTCAGATGAACCCGGTCGTAGGCGGCATAGCGCTCCTCGCAGAACACCACAATCCGGTACTGTTGGTGAAGGTCACGGCTGACGCATTGCTCAAGAAAATGGTGGCCGACCATACCGTGTCCGACCAGCACTAATACAGGTTTTGTCATCGTCGTTTGTCCCGCAGCGCGCGGCTGCATCGTTGAAGAGGGATTGAAGAGCCACTCTGCCGGCGCTGGCGCATGCGCCCCCAGCAGAGCGGTCAGGGGCGCGGCGCTGCTGCAATCACCCAGCAGCAGTACGCCGCGCAGCTTGCCGTCGCGCAGCAGCAGGCGACGGTAGTGGCGGTCCAGCGGATCCCAACTGGTATATACGTCATCCTGCTCATCGGCCCGCAGCTCGCCGGCGCTGAACAGTTCAATGCCGGTGACCTTCAGGCGGGTGCCGCTGTCCTGCCAGCTGAAATCCTCGCCTGGGATCGCGCACAGGCGGTCCGCCAGCACCTCCGCCTGGCGCAGACACGGCGCCACCAGCCCCCAGGTCTGACCGTCAATTTCACAGCACTCGCCGAGGGCGCTAACCCCCGGCTGCGCGGTTGCCAGCCGGCGATCGACGAGAATTCCGCGACCGCACGCCAGCCCGCTGCGCTCGGCCAGCCCTTTGTTCGGCTGCACGCCGGTCGCCAGTACCACCCGCGAGGCGGCAAACGCGCGTCCGTCCTCCAGCAGTACCTGACGTTCATCAATGGCGGCGATACGGCTCTCCATCACGCAGCCGATCCCACGCTCGGCGAGCAGTATTTGCAGCTGTTCGCCAGCAAAGGCATCAGTCTGCTGCTCCATCAGCCAGTTTCCGCGGTGCAGTAAAGTGACACTGTCACCATGACGGCGTAGCGCCGCGGCGGCCTCCACGCCGAGTATGCCGCCGCCGATAACCACCGCCGGGCCGTCGATGGCCAGGATGCCCTCAACGTCCGCCAGGGTGCGGAAAGCAAAAACGTGCGGCAGCGTGATGCCCGGCAGCAGCGGCAGAAACGGCAGCGAGCCGGTGGCAAACACCAGTTCATCCCAGCCCAGTTCACCTGCGCTGGTTTGCAGCGTACGCGCCGCCATATCCACCGCCGTAACCGTTTCACCGGCACGTACCGTGACGTTCTGTTGCGAATACCACTCTGCGGGCAGCAGTCGCGTCGCGCCTGCGGTTTTCTCCGCGCCAAGCACCGGCGAGAGCTGAATGCGGTTATAGGCCTGGCAAGGTTCATCGCCGATAATGGTGATGCTAAACCGCCGCGCATCCCGCTCCACCAGCGCCTGCGCCAGACGCGTGGCCGCCATGCCATTGCCGATAATCACCAGTTGCCGCGTCATCGCCGCCCCCTATGCCGCTTTCGGCTGTTTTTCATAGAGGAAGTGCAGGATCTGCTGGCGCAGATAGTGATAGCGGCTGTCGTCCGCCAGCTGCACGCGATTGCGCGGTCGCGGCAGATTGACGTCGAGGATCTCCCCGACCGTCGCCGCCGGTCCGTTGGTCATCATCAGTACCCGGTCGGAAAGCAGCACGGCCTCATCCACATCATGGGTAATCATGACGATGGTGGTATTCAGCGACTGCTGGATCTGCATCACCGCGTCCTGTAAATGCGCCCGCGTCAGGGCATCAAGGGCGCCAAAGGGTTCATCCAGCAGCAGCACTTTCGGTTTCATCGCCAGCGCCCTGGCAATGCCAACGCGCTGCTTCATCCCACCGGAGATTTCTCCCGGGCGCTTGTGCAGGGCGTGTCCCATCTGTACCCGTTCGAGGTTGTGCTCAATCCACTCTTTGCGCTCGCCTTTGCTCATGCTGCGGCGAAAGACCTGGTCCACCGCCAGCGCCACGTTGTCAAAGCAGGTCAGCCACGGCAGCAGGGAGTGGTTCTGAAACACCACCGCGCGTTCCGGCCCCGGCCCGGCGATTTCACGGTTATCACACAGCAGGCCGCCTTCCGTCGGCAGGGCTATCCCGGCTATCAGATTCAGCAGGGTTGATTTACCGCAGCCGGAGTGGCCGATCAGGCTGATGGTTTCCCCTTCGTAGATGTCGAAGGAGACGTTCTGCAATGCCAGGAATTCACCGCTGGCGGTGTTAAAACGCTGGCTGACGCCCTGGACCTGAATTAATGGTTTCATCTGCGACTCCCTATTTTTCCTGCCAGCTAAAACGACGGGCGAGCAGCATCAGCCCCTGTTCCAGCAGCAGCCCGACCACGCCGATAATGACGATGGCGATGATGATGTTTTCGACGTTGAGGTTGTTCCACTCGTTCCAGATCCAGAAGCCGATCCCTAAGCCGCCGGTGAGCATTTCGGCGGCGACAATCACCAGCCAGGCGATACCGATGGAGAGACGAACCCCGGTCAGCACCGCCGGCAATACCGCCGGAAAGAGGATCTTGCGCATCACCGTCCACTCCGACAGCTGCAGCACCCGGGCGACGTTGAGGTAATCTTCCGGAATACGCCGCACGCCCTCGGCGGTGTTAATCACCATCGGCCAGATCGAGCAGATAAAAATGGTCCAGCTGGAGGCGGGTTCCGCTTTCTGGAACAGCAGCAGGCCGATGGGCAGCCAGGCCAGCGGGCTCACCGGGCGCAGCAGCGCGATAAGCGGGTTAAACATGCGGGCGAAAAACAGCGAGCGGCCAATCAGGAAGCCGAGCGGAATTCCCGCCAGCGCGGCGAGGCCAAATCCCACCGCCACCCGCTGCAGCGACGCCAGCACGTTCCAGCCGATGCCCATATCGTTGGGCCCGTCCTGATAAAACGGATCGGCAAAAATGGTCAACGCCGAATCCAGGGTGCTAAGCGGGGTCGGGAAACCTTTGCTGTTCATCGCCGCCAGCTGCCAGCCCAGCAGCAGTAATCCCAGCCCGAGCAGCGGCGGCAGAAGACGCTGGGTGACATCGCGCAGCCAGCGGCTGAGCGGAGGCGTGGTTTTGCGCACCTGCAGCGGCGGCAGGGTAATGACTTCGCCGGGCGCGCTGTCGGCGCCGGCCTGCGGTTGCGGTTTATATGCGTGTTTCATCTCATGCCCCCTTACGTTGAATCGCGAAACTGCGGGCGTAGCCTTCCGGATCGGCCCCATTCCAGACCTTGCCATCGATCAGCGTGCTGCTGCGCATCGCCTGCGTCGGCGCGCTGATGCCGCCGACCGCCTGCGCGGCCTCTTTCCAGACGTCAATCCGGTTAATGCGCTGGGCCACCGCCAGATAATCCGGCGCCGACTTCAGCAATCCCCAACGGCGAAACTGGGTTAAAAACCACATGCCGTCCGAGAGCCACGGAAAACTCACTTCTCCCCGTTCGTAGAAGCGCATCGGGTGCGCGTCCTGCCAGCGGCGGCCGATACCGTTGTCGTATTCGCCGAGCATGCGCCCGCTGAGGTACTGCTCTTTGGTGTTCAGCCATGCGCGTCTGGCGAGAAGGCGCGCCGTTTCGCGAGTGTTCTCGGCGGATGCGTCAATCCAGCGCTGGGCCTCTATCAGCGCCGCCACCAGCGCGCGCGCGGTGTTGGGATGACGCGTAACCCATTCGCTGCGAGTGCCGAGAATTTTTTCCGGGTGCTCCGGCCAGATATCCTGAGAAGTGGCGGCGGTGAAGCCGATACGATCGTTAATCGCGCGCGCGTTCCACGGTTCGCCGACGCAAAAGCCGCTCATATTGCCGATGCGCATGTTCATTACCATCTGCGGCGGCGGCACAACGACGGTGCGAATATCGTCAAAGGGATTAATTCCACCGCTCGCCAGCCAGTAGTAGAGCCACATCGCGTGGGTGCCGGTTGGGAAGGTGTGGGCGAAGGTGTAGCTGCCCGGCGCCTGCAGGTCGATCAGTTTTTTCAGCCCGCCCAGGTCGGTGACGCCCTTCTCCTGCAGCTCGCTGGAGAGCGTTATCGCCTGACCGTTGCGGTTAAGGGTCATCAGATTGGCCATCGCCTGCGGTTTACTGGCGATCCCCAGCTCAAGGCCGTAGAGCATACCGTACAGAATGTGCGCGGCGTCCAGCTCCCCGGCAACCAGCTTATCGCGCACCGCCGCCCAGCTGGCCTCCTTGCTCGGGACGAGGGTGATGCCGTACTTTTTATCGAATCCCTTCAGGGAAGCGATAGCTAAGGGGGCGCAGTCGGTCAGCGGAATAAAACCGACCCGCACGGTAGTCTGTTCCGGCTTATCCGACCCTACCGCCCATGCCGCCTGCATCATGCCGGGGAGCAGCATCGCGCCGCCCAGCGCCGCCCCTGCCTGTAATAAACGCCGCCGTGAAATTGAAAACGTATCGCCCATACCCGCTCCAGAAACGCGCAAAAAAAAGCGCCCGGCGGTGCTTACGCACCGCTGGACGCCTTTATCCTTAGACATACGTGCCGCCGTTGGCCCGCTGCCCAAAACCTTTATTCACTCGTTTTATTTAATGCAAAGCCAATGCCAGATTTGCAGAGGCCCGGTTCACGCGCGTTGGCTCACTTGTCAGGGGCGTTTGAGGCAAAAACTGCACCGTCGGCTGGCAATATATGCCCGCTGATTGTGCATCTACTCCTTAGGGGGTACTTGCCATAGCGACTTCACCGTCAGCAGCGCGCGGGCTATCTCAACCATGCGCTGATTTTTGTCCATCGCCATTTTACGCAGCGCCTGCCAGGCCTGCTCCTCCTGCATTCCCTGGTGGGTCATCAGCACGCTTTTGGCTTTTTCAATCAGCTTGCGCTCTTCAAGCGCATCTTTTAACGACGCGAGCTGGGCGGAGAGCTGCTGTAGCTCATGGGCCTGCTGGCGCACCAGCGGCAACAGCTGCTTATCCAGCCGCAGGGCTATACCGTCCTCCTGCCAGTCGGCGGGCGGTACCTGGACCTCCCGATCTTCGCCCTCCAGCAGCGCATCGGCCGCGTTGAGCAGGTCTGCGATCAGCCGCTCTTCCACGCCGCGCAGCTGCTCAAGACGCTGGGTCTGAACGCAAAACCAGCGCAGCGCCGTTTCTCCCTCGTCCGGCGGCGGCTGGCGGGTGCAGGCGACCCGCCGCAGCTGTTCTATTTCCAGGCCGGCCTGGCACTGCTCAACAAACATAACGCTTTGCGGCGAACTGGCTAAAGCCTGAAAAGTGTCAAAACAGGGCTGCTGGCCGTCAATGCGGTCCACCAGCTGCTGGCGCAGCTCATCGCTGAACTGTCCGCGGGCAAAGCCCAGCGCGCCCAGCGCGCGCTCCTGTCCGACCAGCTCTTTCCCCTGCATAAAGCTGTAAAGCGCGACCATCCGCCCGGCGATTTGCGGATCGTCGATACTGTCGTTGAGCTGCGGAACGATATTCAACAGGTGGCGGATAATGCGGCTAAACTGCCCGGTGGCCTCTTCTGCGGCAATCTCCAGGCCGCGCACGCGTTTACGCAACGCGACAAGCTGCGTCAGATACCACACCGCGCAGGCAATGCGCCAGCAGAGCGCGCTGCTGGCGGCATCGCGGGCAGGTTCCAGCGCCGCATAAAACCGCGTGAGCTGCTCATCAACCAGCGCCGCGCCCGCCCGGCACTCCGCCGCGTATAGTCTGCCGCCCGAGCATAGCCAGATATTTGACGCGCCGCGCTCGCACTGCAGCATATGCACCAGCGCGCTTATCTGGCCTGCCAGCGCTCCCTGCTGCGCCAGCTGGTGCAGCTGCCGCTTCTGTAAGCGACGCGCGCGCGCAAACCAGTCGACCACCTCAGGCGTATTACCCGCCATATTATTCATACCCTTCCCCCGGGTTAACGCTTTATACTTGAGCCAAGCAATAACCGTGCCTTATAGAAGGAGTCCTTATGCAACGTATTGTGATTATCGCTAACGGTGCCGCCTACGGCAGTGAATCCCTGTTTAATAGCCTGCGTCTGGCTATCGCCCTGCGCGAGCAGCAGGCAGACCTCGAACTGAAGCTGTTTTTAATGTCCGATGCGGTGACCGCCGGCCTGCGCGGACAGAAGCCAGCGGAAGGCTACAACATTCAGCAGATGCTGGAGATCCTCACCGCGCAAAACGTGCCGGTGAAGCTGTGTAAAACCTGCGCTGACGGTCGGGGAATCGGCGCGCTGCCGCTGATTGACGGCGTGGAGATTGGTACCCTCGTCGAGCTGGCGCAGTGGACGCTGGCGGCGGATAAAGTCCTGACCTTCTAAAAATCCGCTATTCAACGGGATTAAATATTAAGCTGGCGGCGTTTGTTAACCGAAAACAATGTCAGCTGAATGCTTTCAGGCACAACGTCATTTTTGTTTAATCTTTATTCCTTTTTTTGATCAAAATCAGCATCTGCCCCCCTCCCCTTTGGTGTTATGCACAGAGCAAAGTGTGAACAATATCACGCGGGTTAATGGGCTGGCAGGATGCTGTAGACAGAAACGGGGTCGAGATTAAATGGCAATGGTAAAAGCAAGTTTAACGTTGTTTGGCGGTGATACGTTGGTGGTACGTTGTTCCGAACGCTGCCACATTCACCTGATGAGCGCCAAAGTGCCTGGCGATAGTCATGCGGATATTCTGAGTGTGCAGGACAGAGATAGCGCGTATCTGACCGTGCCTTACAGCGGCACCTGGAACGTTCTCATCGACAGCCACAGCCAGTCGCTGGAGCACTCCATCAGCTACGTTCCCGCCTGATAGCAAACGCCCGGGGAAACCCGGGCGATATACTCTTAAGCCAGCCCGGGCTGGCTGCTTTCCCCCAGCAGATGACGCACCTTGCCGACTAAATCGTCGAGGCAGGCATCGTACATCCCGAGTTTGCGCAGCTCCTGATCGAGCGAGAACAGATACTGAGCGTTGGTACCAAGCGGGCCGCTGGCGCGCGCTATCAGCGGCGCAATCACCTGCGCGCTGGTGTCCGCCTCAAACAGCGGATGACGCGGGTCCATAATAAAAACTAACGCATTGACGGTGCGGCCATCGTCCAGATCCAGCTTGCACCATGTCGGCAGGTAGCAGCCGGTGATCATCTCCCGCTTCCACAGCAGGGTTAGCTCTTCTTCGAGAGTGTCATCAGGCAGGCGGTAGGCAACGCCTGTGGTGCGTCCACCCTCTTTCAACGCCAGCATTCGACCCGGCTGAGTGGCGCTACCGCGCCCGGCGGTGAGCCGCAGGCAAAACGCACGGTGCCAGCCCGGTAGGGTACCGGTACAGGATTCACGATACTCCAGCGCCGGGTTCCACATCAGCGAACCGTAGCCAAAGATCCACACCGAGCCATCGTCCGGACGACAGGCCAGGGTCGCCGCTAAAGAGGCTGCCCGCTGCTCTGCCGACCAAAGAAGCGATTCCTCAATAGCGCCAAACGCCGTTTTACAATCCGCATTCAGTAAGAAATCACGCGTTAACACTTTCTACTACCTCCGCCACTGCCCGCTTCCCGGCGATGATCTGGTGCCATCCGTGAAGTATTGCCGAATTATTATCCAGCTTTATTTGACAATAAGCAATGAACGAGCCGCGGGCAAGGGCTCAGGCAGCACATGGCGTAGCAAAAGCGATTACTTCTTCTTATGCCACTTATCATCATCGCCTTTTTGGTACTCATTTTTCACCGCCGCCCAGGCGACTTTGTGCGCCGTCTCTTCACGGCTGGCGTCATCGCGTCGGTCTTCTTTATGCTTATACTGGTCCCAGGCGCTGTTAAAGGCTTCCTTGTAAATCTCCTGGGCATGTGCAGGCAGAACGTGCTGAACGCTATCGGGCAATTCACTTTTGTTGCTATAGGGCATGGCAACCTCCGGTTTAAGGGTGAATAGTGAGTCTGGTAGAGGTTCAATCGGCTGGCAAGGTGACAGATAAATGAGAAAGATGTTTTAGTAATTATCTGAATAATAAATACAAAAAAATAGTAACCGCATTTTATGGCAATCTACCACTTTTATAGAGCTAGAGTGGTAAATTTAAGTAAAAAAACAAAATAATCCCCGCAATGTCTGTTATTTTATTAACTTACAGTATCTATAATTATAACACCTGCATACCTGGAGATAATTCATGACCGATGCACATGAGGCGGTGAAAACCCGCCATAAGGAGACCACCCTCGCCTTTCCGGTTCTGGCGCTGGCGGTGCTGTTTTTCTGGGGAAGCAGCCAGTCACTGCCAGTGGTTGTTGCCATTAATATCCTGGCGCTGGTCGGGATTCTGAGCAGCGCGTTCAGCGTTGTTCGCCACGCCGACGTTCTGGCGCACCGCCTTGGCGAACCCTATGGTTCGTTAATTTTAAGCCTTTCAGTGGTTATTCTTGAAGTCAGCCTGATTTCCGCATTAATGGCCACCGGCGACGCCGCGCCGACCCTGATGCGAGATACGCTTTATTCAATCATCATGATTGTTACCGGCGGGTTGGTAGGTTTTTCTTTATTGTTGGGCGGGCGCAAATTCGCCACCCAGTATATGAATCTGTTCGGCCTTAAACAGTACCTCATCGCCCTCTTTCCGCTGGCGATCATCGTCCTGGTCTTTCCCATGGCGCTGCCCGGGGCTAATTTCACCACTGGCCAGGCGCTGCTGGTTGCGCTGATCTCCGCCGCCATGTACGGCGTATTCCTGCTGATTCAAACGAAAACGCACCAGAGCCTGTTTGTTTACGAACACGAGGATGACGGCGACGACGATGACCCGCATCACGGCAAACCGTCGGCCCATAGCAGCAAGTGGCACACCGCCTGGCTGCTGGTACACCTGGTTGCGGTTATCGCCGTGACTAAAATGAACGCCAATCCGCTGGAGACGCTACTGACCAGCATGAATGCCCCCGTCGCCTTTACCGGCTTCCTGGTCGCGCTGCTGATCCTCTCTCCGGAAGGCCTTGGCGCGCTGAAAGCGGTCCTGAACAATCAGGTCCAGCGGGCGATGAACCTGTTCTTCGGCTCCGTGCTGGCCACCATTTCCCTGACGGTACCGGTGGTGACGCTTATCGCCTTCCTCACCGGCAACGAACTGCGCTTTGGCCTTGGCGCGCCGGAAATGGTGGTGATGGTCGCCTCGCTGCTGCTGTGCCAGATATCGTTCTCTACCGGGCGTACCAACGTGCTGAACGGCGCGGCGCACCTGGCGCTGTTCGCCGCCTACCTGATGACCATTTTTGCCTGAACCTCCCCCGGCGGCGTCCGCCTGTCGGGGAGATAAAAAAAGCCTGCCGGTTTTGCAACGGGCAGGCTTTTGTCATTTCAGCGACGGTTACTTGCTGGTATCCAGCTCATCAAAGCCTTTAACCAGATCGTCGATGGCTTTCATCTGCTTGAGGAACGGCTCCAGTTTATCCAGCGGCAGCGCGGACGGACCGTCGCATTTCGCGTGTTCCGGATCCGGGTGCGCTTCAATAAACAGGCCGGCGATACCCACCGCCATCCCGGCGCGCGCCAGTTCGGCAACCTGCGCGCGGCGTCCGCCGGAAGCGGCGCCAAACGGGTCGCGGCACTGCAGAGCGTGAGTAACGTCGAAGATAACCGGTGAGTTATTGGAAGCTTTCTTCATCACGCCAAAGCCCAGCATGTCGACCACCAGGTTATCGTAGCCGAAGTTCGCGCCGCGATCGCAAAGGATCACTTTATCGTTGCCGCCTTCGATGAACTTATCGACGATATTGCCCATCTGGCCCGGGCTCACGAACTGCGGTTTTTTCACGTTGATCACCGCGCCGGTTTTCGCCATCGCTTCAACCAGATCGGTCTGACGGGCGAGGAACGCAGGCAGCTGAATAACGTCCACCACGTCAGCGACCGGCTGAGCCTGGCTGGCTTCGTGAACGTCGGTGATGATTTTCACGCCGAACGTTTGTTTCAGCTCCTGGAAAATCTTCATCCCCTCTTCCAGACCCGGCCCGCGATAGGAGTGGATGGAAGAACGGTTAGCTTTATCAAAAGAGGCTTTAAACACGTAAGGAATACCCAGCTTCTGCGTGACGGTCACGTAGTGTTCGCAGATACGCATCGCCAGATCGCGGGATTCGAGCACGTTCATGCCACCAAACAGCACGAATGGCAGGTCGTTTGCTACGTTGATATCACCAATGCTAACCACTTTTTGTTTCATAAATTCGCCTTATCAGGGTGTAACCGGAATGGTTTCAGACTAAAGCCTATCCAATCAGGACTATTTTACTTGCCATTTTGGACCTGGGCAGTGCTCAACAAAATACGAAAGTATTTTGAACGCCCTTCAGGGCGGCCCGGAGGGCGAGCGTCGCGAGTCAATCCTCACGTACTACGTGTACGCTCCGGTTTCTGCGCGCTGTCCGTGTCCAAACTGGCTGCGCCAAGAACGCCTGCTGGGATTGGCTTTAATGCAATGTAATTTGTTTGTGCGAAATGGTGTTGATCTGCGCGCGGATCATCTCGCTGATGGGATCCTCCGGGCACTGTTCAACGAAGTAACTGAGGTCCTGCAGCGCCACGTGATCGCAATCCAGCTGGGCGTATATCAGTCCCCGGTCGCGAATTTCGTACGGGTCTTCCGGATTGAACTGCAGCAGCGCTTCGCTGGTGCGTAACGCCAGCTCCATCTGCCGCTCTTCCATCAGCGCCGATTTGAGCGTGTCGAGCAGCTTGCGGATCACTTCCGCGTTGTCGGCTTCATCAAGGTCTTCGTTAAACAGCTCGGCGACAGGACTAATATTGCCCTTCAGCCACACTTCCAGCGTATGCTCGTTAAGCGTTTCGCCGTTAAATGGATTAATGAGCCACATCTCTTCGCTCTCTTCAGGGTCGGCGCGAAGCAGCATCTGGGTCGGAAAAATCACCGGTACCACCGGCAGCGCCAGACGCTGAGCAATCCACAGCAGGATTGCGCCTAGCGATACCGCGCTACCCTGACGATTGTTCAGGACTTTATCAAGCCAGAGCACGTCGGACAGGCGGTAAACGCCGCGCGAATCGCTAAAGCCCCAGTCATGATAGAAAAGCTCCAGCAGACGTTCTATCTGGCGCTCCTGGTCCCACGAAGCGGCAATCTCCTCACGCGCCAGGCCCAGCAGCCGCTCCAGCTCATCCTGCACATAGTGCGTCGGAAAATCATCGCGGATTAATTCAGAAATGAGGACCATGCCGTCGCATAACGGCGCTTTATTAAATTCGAAATCAGCTAACGACCTCATGCCTTACCCCAGTAACGGTGTTCTTGTGATGGCGAGTTGAATAATGATAAACAACACCACCAGGGCCAGCAGAAAGGCGACAAACCGGCTCTGCTGACTGCGCTGGCGACGACGGCCCAGCGCGATAAATCCCAATGCGATATAAATGATAACGCCAAACAGCTTCTCAGTCAGCCATGTACCCTCTTCGGTAAACGGCAGATAGTGCGTTATTGCCATTAATCCGGCGCCGCTGAGAAACAGCAGCGTATCGCTACAGTGCGGCGCGATACGAACCCAGCGCTGGTCGAGCAGACGGTTACCGCTCCAGCTCCACCAGTAGCGCAGCACGAACAGGCTCACCGAAACCACCACGCAGGCGATATGCAGATACAGTACCGCGTTAAACAGATTCATACGCCTCCCTGGTATTGCCCGAGCGTCAGACGCTCGTTGTCTCCGTAGTCGCGACAGGTGGCAATATCGCCATAACCCGCCGCGCGAAAGATTGCGCGCACCGCTTCCCCCTGCGTCCAGCCGTGTTCCAGCAGCATCACGCCGCCGGCAGCCAGATAGCGGCGGCCTTCGCGGATGATATGCACCAGATCGGCCAGACCGCCATCGGCGGCGACCAGCGCCGTTTTCGGCTCAAAGCGCACATCGCCCTGCGCAAGATGCGGGTCGGTTTCATCGATATAGGGCGGATTGCTGACGATGATGTCGAACTGCTGCCCGGCGAGCGCGCTAAACCAGTGGCTTTGCAGTACCCTGACGTTAGGGATAGCGAGATGTTCAGCGTTACGCGCCGCCAGCGCCACCGCGTCGGGCATCACGTCAACGGCGGTGACGTGGCAATCGGGGCGTTCGCTGGCCAGCGCCAGAGCGATCGCGCCGGTGCCGGTGCCGAGATCGAGAATTCGGCACGGCTTGTCGGATAACCGCGCCAGCGTCTGTTCAACCAGGCATTCGGTATCCGGACGCGGGATCAGCGTGGCGGGAGAAACGAACAGCGGCAGCGACCAGAATTCGCGCTGGCCCACCAGATGAGCCACCGGCTCGCCCCGGGCGCGACGGCTGAGCAGCGTTTCCAGCTCGGCGGCCTGCGCCGCCGTCAGCGCCGTTTCGCCAAAGGCGAGAATATAGGTCCGCGCTTTGCCGGTCACGTGACCCAGCAGGATTTCGGCATCCCGGCGCGGGCTTTCACTTTGGCTCAGGCGGACGATGGCCTGCGTCAGCCACTGCTGAAAAGTCATCATTCCTGCTCGGAAAGGGCGGCCAGCTGATCGGCCTGATATTCCTGAACGATCGGCTCAATCAGCATATCCAGCTTGCCTTCCATCGCTTCGTCCAGACGGTAAAGCGTCAGGTTGATGCGGTGATCGGTCACGCGGCCCTGCGGAAAGTTGTAGGTGCGGTTACGATCGCTGCGATCGCCGCTGCCCAGCAGGTTACGACGCTCTGAGGCTTCCGCCTGCTGGCGCCTGGAGACTTCCGCGGCGCGAATACGCGCGCCAAGCACCGACAATGCTTTGGCTTTGTTTTTGTGCTGAGAACGTTCGTCCTGACACTCGACGACGATGCCGGTCGGCAGGTGGGTAATACGGATAGCCGAGTCGGTGGTGTTAACGTGCTGACCGCCCGCGCCGGAGGAGCGGAAGGTATCGATGCGCAGATCGCTCGGGTTGATATCCGGCATTTCGGCTTCCGGCAGCTCCGGCATGACCGCCACGGTGCAGGCGGAGGTATGGATACGCCCCTGGGATTCGGTGGCCGGTACGCGCTGTACGCGATGGCCGCCGGATTCGAACTTCAGTCGCCCATAGACGCCGTCGCCGCTGATTTTGGCAATCACTTCTTTAAAGCCGCCGTGCTCGCCCTCGTTGGCGCTCATGATTTCCACGCGCCAGCGGCGTGATTCCGCGTAACGGCTGTACATACGGAACAGATCGCCCGCGAACAGCGCCGCTTCATCGCCGCCGGTACCGGCGCGAACTTCAACAAACGCGTTACGCTCGTCGTCCGGGTCTTTTGGCAGCAGCAGAACCTGCAGCTGCTGCTCCATCTGCTCACCCTTTTCTTTCGCTTCGCGCAGCTCTTCCTGCGCCATTTCGCGCATTTCCGGGTCGTCGAGCATCATCTGCGCGGCTTCGATATCATCCTGCAGCTGACGCCAGTCGGTGTAGCAGCGGGCGACGTCGCTCAGCTGTGCGTATTCGCGCGACAATGCGCGAAATTTATCCTGATCGGCGATGGTTGCGGCATCGCCGAGTAGCGCCTGAACTTCCTCATGGCGTTCGTAAAGGGCTTCCAGTTTGGCAACAATAGAAGGCTTCATAGGCGTGAATTCACCCTGTCCTAAAAAAGAGAGAAAGGTGCGCTATTCCAGCCCGAGGCTGTTGCGCAGAATATGCAGGCGTTCATCATCCCCGTCACGGGCGGCCTGCTGAAGAGATTTGGTTGGCGAGTGGATCAGGCGGTTAGTCAGCTTACGCGCCAGATCCTGCATGATTTCCTGCGCATCGCCGCCCTGATTGAGCGCAGCCAGCGCTTTTGCCGTCAGCTCCTCGCGGACCTGCTCGGCCTGGGAGCGATATTCGCGGATAGTCTCGCTGGCGCTCTGAGCGCGCAGCCAGGCCATAAATTCGCTGGCTTCCTGCTCGACAATGGTTTCCGCCTGCACCGCCGCGGCTTTACGCTGCGCCAGATTGTGCTGAATGATGTTTTGCAGATCGTCCACGCTGTAGAGATAGGCGTTCGCCAGCTTGCCAACCTCCGGTTCGACATCGCGCGGAACGGCAATATCCACCAGCAGCATCGGCTGATTGCGGCGCGCCTTCAGCGCGCGCTCTACCATCCCTTTGCCAATAATCGGTAGCGGGCTGGCGGTAGAACTAATAATGATATCCGCTTCTTTTAGCCGTTCGTCGATGTCGCTCAGGGCGATCACCTCCGCGCCGACTTCATCGGCCAGCGCCTGAGCGCGCTCGCGGGTGCGGTTAGCAATCACCATCTTGCGCACCTTATGCTCGCGCAGATGGCGGGCCACCAGCTCGATAGTCTCACCGGCGCCAACCAGCAGCACGGTCACGCTGGAGAGTGATTCGAAGATTTGTCGCGCCAGGGTACAGGCGGCAAACGCCACGGAGACCGCGCTGGCGCCGATATCGGTTTCGGTACGCACGCGTTTGGCCACCGAGAACGACTTCTGGAACATGCGCTCCAGCTCGCTAACGTTCAGGTGACCACGGCTGGAGTCGGCAAAGGCTTTTTTTACCTGCCCGAGGATCTGCGGCTCGCCCAGCACCAGCGAATCCAGGCCGCTGGCGACGCGCATCAGATGGCTAACCGCCTCGTTATCCTGATGCCAGTAGAGGCTTTTCCGCAGGTCGTCTTCATTTAAACCGTGGTAGTCGCACAGCCAGCGGATAAGCACTTCCTGAAGGTTATCCTGCTCTTCGACGCTGAGATAGAGTTCCGTGCGGTTACAGGTCGACAGCACCACCCCGCCCTGCACCATTGGCTGGGCCAGCAAGCTCTCCAGCGCCTGATCGAGCGTATCCGGCGAAAACGTTACGCGTTCTCGCAGCGCTACAGGAGCTGTTTTGTGGTTAATGCCAAGAGCTAAAAGCGTCATTGTGAGGGAGTAGTACCAGCGTTGCTAAGGTTAGTCTGCAGGCATCATACAGGATGCGCGTAATCAATAAAAGAGAGGCTCCCCTTTTGGAGTAATAGCTAATCTGTAATAGCCATTAACGGTAATTTTTTGATTTCAGACAACTTGAACGTAGACGCTACCGTCCGGCAACGCTAGCATTAATGGTTATAATTGTAACCCGCTACACAAATCGGCCGCCTGTTTCTCTCATTCGCCGCATTTCACTGTAGACATCAAGGATTTGTCATCATTATGAATCGACTGTTCCGCCTGTTGCCGCTGGCAAGCCTCGTTCTGACCGCCTGTGCGATTAATGCTCCGAAAGGGCCGGGTAAAAGCCCGGATTCTCCACAGTGGCGTCAGCACCAGCAAGATGTCCGCAATCTTAATCAATTCCAGACGCGCGGCGCTTTTGCCTATCTCTCGGATGAGCAAAAGGTGTATGCCCGCTTCTTCTGGCAGCAAACCGGCCAGGACCGCTACCGCCTGCTGCTGACTAACCCCCTCGGCAGCACCGAACTGTCGTTAACCGCCCAGCCGGGCAGCGTGCAGTTGATTGACAATAAAGGACAAACCTACACGGCGACCGACGCCGAAGAGATGATTGGCCGCCTGACCGGCATGCCGATTCCGCTCAACAGCCTGCGCCAGTGGATTATTGGCCTGCCGGGCGAGGCCACCGACTACTCGCTTGATGACCAGTACCGCCTGCGCGAGCTGAACTACACGCAAAACGGCAAAACCTGGCACGTCACTTACGGTGGCTACACCTCGGACACCAAACCTTCGCTACCGGCCAATATGGAGCTTAACGACGGCAGTCAGCGCATCAAGCTGAAAATGGATAACTGGATTGTGAAATGATGACCCGCTGGCCTTCTCCCGCAAAGCTGAATCTGTTTTTGTATATTACCGGGCAGCGCGCCGATGGTTACCACACCCTGCAGACGCTGTTTCAGTTTCTGGATTATGGCGACACGCTGACGATTGAACCGCGCGACGATGGCCAGCTGCGTCTGCTGACGCCGGTTGACGGCGTGCCGGATGAAGAGAACCTGATTATTCGCGCGGCCAGGCTTTTAATGCAGGCCGCAGCACAGGCCGGGAAGCTGCCTGCGGGCAGCGGCGCCGATATCAGCATCGACAAGGTTCTTCCGATGGGCGGCGGCCTCGGCGGCGGTTCGTCCAACGCCGCGACCGTACTGGTGGCGCTGAATCACTTATGGGGCTGCCATCTCTCGGAAGATGAGCTGGCGGCGTTGGGTCTGCAGCTGGGCGCCGACGTGCCGGTGTTCGTGCGCGGCCATGCGGCCTTTGCTGAAGGCGTCGGGGAAATTCTCACCCCGGCCGAACCGGAGGAAAAATGGTATCTGGTGGCCCATCCGGGAGTGAGCATTCCCACGCCGATCATTTTTCGCGATCCGGAACTCCCGCGCAACACCCCGTCAAGGTCAATTAATACGTTATTAAAATGTAAATTCGGCAATGATTGCGAGGTTATCGCAAGAAAACGTTTTCGTGAGGTTGATGCAGCGCTTTCCTGGCTGTTAGAATATGCGCCGTCGCGCCTGACTGGCACCGGTGCATGTGTGTTTGCTGAATTTGACACTGAATCCGCCGCTCGTCAGGTGCTTGAAAAAGCCCCGGCATGGCTGCATGGCTTCGTAGCGCGAGGTGTTAATATCTCTCCGCTCAAGCAGGCGCTGCGCTAAGTTCTGCTCCTTATAGCAAATTTGGTGAAAACGCCGGGGAAACTGAGTTACGGTGACAACGTCACCCTGTTCCAGACGTTGCATCGGGCTCTTTAAATACACCGCCTGGATGAAATCGTGCCCACCCGCACCGTTTTTGGCCCATTTCATCCACCACTGGACGCATGCCTGAGGTTCTTCTCGTGCCTGATATGAAGCTTTTTGCTGGTAACGCCACCCCGGAACTAGCACAACGTATTGCCAACCGCCTGTACACTTCTCTTGGCGACGCCGCTGTAGGTCGTTTTAGCGACGGCGAAGTCAGCGTACAAATCAATGAAAACGTACGCGGTGGTGATATTTTCATCATCCAGTCCACTTGTGCTCCCACCAACGACAACCTGATGGAACTGGTTGTTATGGTTGATGCTCTGCGTCGTGCTTCGGCAGGTCGTATCACCGCTGTTATCCCCTACTTCGGTTATGCTCGCCAGGACCGTCGTGTTCGTTCTGCTCGTGTGCCTATCACCGCGAAAGTGGTTGCTGACTTCCTGTCCAGCGTCGGCGTTGACCGCGTTCTGACCGTTGACCTGCACGCAGAACAAATTCAGGGCTTCTTTGACGTTCCGGTGGATAACGTATTCGGCAGCCCGATCCTGCTGGAAGATATGCTGCAGCTGAACCTGGATAACCCTATCGTGGTTTCTCCGGACATCGGCGGCGTGGTTCGCGCTCGCGCTATCGCCAAGCTGCTGAACGATACCGATATGGCTATCATCGACAAACGCCGTCCGCGCGCTAACGTTTCTCAGGTGATGCACATCATCGGTGACGTCGCCGGCCGTGACTGCGTAATGGTTGACGATATGATCGATACCGGCGGTACCCTGTGTAAAGCTGCGGAAGCGCTGAAAGAGCGCGGCGCGAAACGCGTATTCGCCTACGCCACGCACCCGATCTTCTCCGGCAACGCCATCCAGAATATCAAAAACTCTGTGATTGACGAATTCGTCGTCTGCGATACCATTCCGCTGACGCCGGAAATCAAAGCGCTGGAAAAGGTACGTACTCTGACGCTGTCTGGTATGCTGGCCGAAGCGATTCGTCGTATCAGCAACGAAGAATCTATCTCTGCTATGTTCGAACATTAATCGAGCCCGGCTCAAAAACCCGCTGCGGCGGGTTTTTTTGTCTCTGAACCTTTTATTCTCCACAAAATCATTCGGCATGCGTCAAGGCGGCAAGTGAATGAATCTCCGGCAGCGTACAGGCAGTACGAGACCGGGGTAAATGAACGCAGCCAACACAGAGGCATCCCGAAGGATGACGTGGAAATGACCGATGCCTCCTTCACCTGCCATTTAGTTGACAGATGATGCGCTCATGGATGAAACATTATTGTGAACAGATTATTTTCCTCACATGTGATGCCTTTCCGCGCCCTCATCGACGCTTGTTGGAAAGAAAAATATACCGCTTCGCGGTTTACTCGTGATGTGATTGCCGGGATTACCGTCGGGATTATCGCTATCCCGCTGGCGATGGCGCTGGCAATTGGCAGCGGGGTGGCGCCGCAGTACGGTCTCTATACCTCCGCGGTGGCGGGGATCGTAATTGCGTTAACCGGCGGCTCGCGCTTCAGCGTGTCCGGGCCAACCGCCGCTTTCGTGGTGATCCTCTACCCGGTCTCGCAGCAGTTCGGGCTCGCCGGGCTGCTGGTCGCCACCTTGATGTCGGGGATCTTCCTGATTCTTTTCGGCCTGGCGCGCTTTGGCCGCCTGATTGAGTATATTCCGCTATCGGTCACCCTCGGCTTCACCTCCGGGATCGGTATCACCATCGGTACCATGCAAATTAAAGATTTTCTCGGTCTGCAGATGGCCCACGTGCCTGAACATTATCTGCAGAAAGTCGGCGCGCTGGCGATGGCGCTGCCGACCATTAACCCCGGCGATGCCGCCATCGGCGTTGTCACGCTGGGCACGCTGATTATCTGGCCGCGTCTGGGGATTCGTCTGCCGGGCCACCTGCCGGCCCTGCTGGCGGGCTGCGCGGTGATGGGCGTGGTCAACCTGTTTGGCGGGCACGTCGCCACCATCGGCTCTCAGTTCCACTATATCCTCGCCGACGGCAGCCAGGGCAACGGTATCCCGCAGCTGCTGCCGCAGCTGGTGCTGCCGTGGGATATGCCCGGTTCAGACTTCACCCTCAGCTGGTCCTCGCTGCAGGCGCTGCTGCCGGCGGCGTTTTCCATGGCCATGCTCGGGGCGATTGAGTCCCTGCTGTGCGCCGTGGTGCTGGACGGCATGACCGGCACCAAACACAAGGCCAATAGCGAGCTGATTGGCCAGGGGCTCGGCAATATCGTCGCGCCGTTCTTCGGCGGCATTACCGCCACCGCCGCTATCGCCCGCTCGGCGGCCAACGTTCGCGCCGGGGCGACCTCACCGGTTTCCGCCGTGATCCACGCGCTGCTGGTGATCATGGCGCTGCTGGTGCTTGCCCCTCTGCTCTCCTGGCTGCCGCTTTCCGCGATGGCGGCGCTGCTGCTGATGGTGGCATGGAATATGAGCGAAGCGCACAAGGTCGTTAACCTGCTGCGCTATGCGCCAAAAGACGACATTATCGTCATGCTGATGTGTATGTCGCTGACCGTCCTGTTTGATATGGTCATCGCTATTAGCGTCGGTATTGTGCTGGCTTCCCTGCTGTTTATGCGCCGGATCGCGCGGATGACCCGCCTCGCGCCGGTCAACGTCGAGGTTCCCGATGACGTACTGGTGCTGCGCGTCATTGGTCCGCTGTTTTTCGCCGCCGCGGAAGGGTTGTTTACCGATCTGGAAACGCGGATTGCTGGCAAGCGTATCGTCGTGCTGAAGTGGGATGCGGTGCCGGTGCTGGATGCCGGCGGACTGGATGCCTTCCAGCGCTTCGTGAATAAGCTGCCGGAAGGCTGTGAGCTACGCGTGTCGAACCTGGAATTTCAGCCCCTGCGTACCCTGGCGCGGGCAGGCGTTAAGCCGATTCCGGGCCGCCTGAGCTTCTACCCGGACCGCAGCGCCGCGCTGGCGGATATTTAATTACCCGGCGGCAGGCCCCGGCGCCTGCCGCATCATTACGCCAATCGCCTGCTGAAGCCAGCCAAGCACCTCCGGCGTCATCCACGTTCCCTTCATCAAATGCGGCTCCCGCTCCATGGCATAACGAAACTTCTGCTGCGTGTGCGGATCCTTTCCCGCGTAAGACTGGAACAGCGCCAGCCAGCGCTGCGCCAGCTGCTGACCTTCCGCGGAGGCAGGCTCCCGCTTCTCACGACAGGCCCGATGCAGCTCGGCAACCAGCGCCGGCCACTCCATCAGGCGATCGAAATAGTGCTGCCGTGTAAAAGCCAGCTCTTCGGCGTTCAGATAGCGCGCCCAGATGGCCAGCTTGCTTTCGGCAAAAGCACGGGTAATGAAATCAATCATCTCCGGCGTCACCCCGGTTTGTTCGCGCATCTGCGGTTCGGCGGCGTGCATCTCATTCAGGCGAGTCAGAAACTCCGGCCTGCCGGCGGTATCCTGCTCCAGCTGCGCCATCCAGCGGGTGGCCAGCGCAATCGCCCGAGGCTCATCGGCCGGACATCGTTCGCCCATAAGCTGCTGCGCTTCACCTACCAGCTTCAGCCATATCTGGTTACGCTGCGCATCCTGCTCTGCGAACGGCAGCACCTGTAATTCCTGTTGACTAAACCAGCGATCGTACATTTTCATCAGCTCCAGCGTTTGTAGCCAGGACTCCAGGTCGGGCTCGTCTCCGCTGTCCAGCTCTTCACGCAGCAGCGCCAGGCGCTGGCGCAGCGTGGAGAGGGTTTGTAGCTGCCGGTCGAGGGTGGCGATCTGCTTGACCAGCAGGTCGGACAGCGAGAAGGCGTCCCGGTCGAGATAGTCCTTGATAGTGGCGAGTTCCAGCCCGGCCTGCGCCAGCGCTTTGATCATATGCAGTCGCTGAACGGCCGCCAGATTATAGAGCCGGTAACCCGCCGCGCTTCTGGCCGAAGGCGTCAGCAGTCCCGTTTGTTCATAGTGATGTAGCGTGCGGACGGTTATGCCGGCGCGCTTCGCCAGTTCACCCACCTGAATTAACATGACTGCTCCTTTCGTTTACCAGTGGCGCCACTCTGCTGCCTGACGTGACGTCAGGGTCAAGCGTTCTGTACAGGAATTGTATTAGGCAGACGGTGGCGAAGAAAGACGAAGAGAGAAAGGAGGATTTGAGACACCAACAGGCGGGCAGCCTGAACGGGCGGCATGAAAACGCACCAGCCGTTCACAACGGCTGGCGGTCTGGAATTCACTCAGCTGTGGCGATGCTGATCGCGGCGGCAGCGTTTATCGTAGTGGCGAACCCACCAGTATCTGTCGCTAACCTGTTCATGACCGCCGATACGGGCGCCAGCCAGCCACAGTACCGCGCCGACAAAGATACTCAAGATCGCGCCGTGTGCGAAAAACTGCGGCAGGTCAAGCTGCGGAAGCTGGTTTAAAATAGAATAACCAACGCCGACAACCATGACGACCAACCCCAACCCCATCAGCACATTACCGAGTAACGAAGCGTTTCTGCGTTTCATATGTCACCTCCGGAACCTTGGGTTGCATGGGAATATCCCCAAATCTTATAGGTGTAGTATAGACAATGGCCAATATAGCGATTGCGTGGACGATCACAGAAGCGAACATCTTGCCAACAAAAGTTTACAAATAACCCACTGAACAACATCAAATTCTAATTATTCAAACCTGTTATTACCTCTGTTAGCCACGCTTCGCTGGCAGAACTTTGTCAACCGCGCGCGCAGACAGTACACTACGCGCCAGAGAACGACCAAGCAGGATAAAAAAGTGAGCATAAAATTAATTGTCGGCCTGGCGAACCCCGGCGCTGAATACGCTGCGACCCGACATAACGCCGGCGCCTGGTACGTGGATTTACTGGCTGAACGCCACCGCGCGCCGCTGCGCGAAGAGAGCAAATTCTTCGGCTACACCTCGCGGATTAACCTTGCCGGCGAGGATGTCCGCCTGCTGGTGCCGACCACCTTTATGAACCTGAGCGGCAAAGCCGTCGGCGCGATGGCGACCTTCTTTCGCATCAACCCGGACGAAATCCTGGTCGCCCACGATGAGCTCGACTTACCCCCAGGCGTGGCTAAGTTCAAGCTGGGCGGCGGCCACGGCGGCCATAATGGCCTGAAAGACATCATCAGCAAGCTGGGCAATAACCCGAACTTTCACCGCTTACGCGTGGGAATCGGCCATCCGGGCGATAAAAATAAAGTTGTCGGTTTTGTGCTGGGCAAGCCCCCCGCCAGCGAACAGAAGCTGATTGATGAGGCCGTTGACGAAGCGGCACGCTGCACCGAGGTGTGGCTGAAGGATGGCCTGACCAAGGCGACCAACCGTTTACACGCTTTTAAAGCGCAATAACCGGTCGGCGTGCGGAATTTTTGTCACGCACCGTGTATAATAGGCGAAGCTATTTACTTTTCTGCAATCTGTTCACTGTAACAGGTTGATTATCCAAAGATTAAGGTGATTTAAATCATGGGATTCAAATGCGGTATCGTCGGTTTGCCTAACGTTGGCAAATCCACCCTGTTCAATGCGCTCACAAAAGCGGGTATTGAAGCGGCCAACTTCCCCTTCTGTACCATTGAGCCGAACACCGGTGTCGTGCCGATGCCCGATCCGCGTCTGGACAAACTGGCTGAAATCGTCAAACCACAGCGTATTCTGCCGACCACGATGGAATTCGTTGATATCGCAGGCCTCGTTAAAGGCGCGTCGAAAGGTGAAGGCCTGGGCAACCAGTTTCTGACCAACATCCGCGAAACCGAAGCTATCGGTCACGTGGTGCGCTGCTTCGAAAACGACAACATCATCCACGTTAACAATAAAGTGGATCCGGCTGACGATATTGACGTTATCAACACCGAGCTGGCGCTCTCCGACCTGGACACCTGCGAGCGCGCTATCCACCGCGTGCAGAAGAAAGCCAAAGGCGGCGATAAAGACGCGAAAGCCGAGCTGGCGGCGCTGGAAAAATGCCTGCCGCACCTTGAGAACGCCGGCATGCTGCGTTCGCTGAAGAACCTGACCGAAGAAGACAAAGCGGCGATTAAATACCTGAGCTTCCTGACCCTGAAGCCGACCATGTATATCGCCAACGTCAACGAAGACGGCTTTGAGAACAACCCTTATCTCGATAAAGTTCGCGAAATTGCCGCCGCCGAAGGTTCTGTGGTGGTCGCCGTTTGCGCCGCCGTTGAGTCCGATATCGCCGAGCTGGACGATGCCGACCGCGATGAGTTTATGGCCGAGCTGGGTCTCGAAGAGCCGGGCCTGAACCGCGTTATCCGCGCTGGCTATGAGCTGCTGAACCTGCAGACCTACTTTACCGCAGGGGTGAAGGAAGTGCGCGCCTGGACTATCCCCGTCGGCGCCACTGCCCCGCAGGCCGCGGGTAAAATCCACACCGACTTTGAAAAAGGCTTTATCCGCGCGCAGACCATCGCCTATGAAGACTTTATTACCTATAAAGGCGAACAGGGTGCCAAAGAAGCCGGGAAAATGCGCGCTGAAGGTAAAGACTACATCGTGAAAGATGGCGATGTGATGAACTTCCTGTTCAACGTCTAAGCGTTTCTTCGCGTCATGCCATCCACAAAATCCACGCGCTCGCGTGGATTTTTTATTGCCCGCTGTTCCCGTCAGTTCTGACCCGCCGCCAGCGAATATTTCTTTATTTTGCGATACAGCGTGGCAATGCCGATGCCCAGCTCATCCGCCGCCTGCTTTTTATTACTGTAGCGAGAGAGCGCATCGCGGATCATCTGCCGCTCCATCTCCTCCAGCGCCGTCACGTTCTCCTCCTGAGTGAGGGTCGCTGTCGCTGGCGCTGAAGCCGACGACGTCGCCTGGCTCGCCGCTCCACCGCTGCTTAACAGATTCGGCGGCAGCAGCGACATATCGATGATTTCTCCCGAGGGCACCACGTTGACCAGGTACTCCATCAGGTTGCTGAGTTCGCGAATATTGCCCGGCCAGCGATAGCGCTTAAGGAAATCGATCACGTCCTGCGCGACGCCGGGATAAACCAGATTGAGACGACCGGTATGCAAATGCAGGAAATAGTGAATCAGCAGCTCAATATCGTCCTGACGTTCGCGCAGCGGCGGCAGACGCAGAGGAATCACGTTCAGACGATAGTAGAGATCTTCGCGGAACTTCCCTTCCGCGATGTACTGTTCCAGATTTTGGTTAGTCGCGGATATGATACGAATATCGACCTGAACCGGATGGCTGGCGCCCACCGGCTGAATCTCACGTGACTCAATGGCCCGCAGCAGCTTGGCCTGCAGAGTGAGCGGCATATCGCCAATTTCGTCAAGAAACAGCGTCCCGCTATTGGCCGCCTGAATCAGGCCGGTCTTACCGTTTGCCGATGCGCCGGTAAACGCCCCCTTCACGTAGCCAAACAGTTCGCTTTCTAACAGCTGCTCGGGTATCGCGGCGCAGTTAATCGCGATAAAGGGCTTCGCGTGGCGATCGCTGAGCTTATGGATAGCGCGGGCAACCACCTCTTTCCCGGTCCCACTTTCACCGGCAATCATCACGCTGGAGGGGCTCGGGGCCACGCGGCTGATCAGCTTTTTAAGCTGCCGCATAGGTCGACATTCTCCCACCATCGCCTCAATCTGCGGCCCTTCCTGCCCGCAGCTGAAATCGGCCGAAGAGTGCGACTGATGGAACGCCATTAAAAATAACCACTGATCCTGCACCGCGTGCAGCTGGCCGATAATGAGCTCCTTGCGATCGTCAAAGGAGATAATGTGCTGCATATGGCCGTGCTTGAAATTATCTTCGAAGGTCAACGGCTGAAACTGGATTGACTTACCAATCACCTGTCCCTGAGTGACGCTCATTATTTTCAAAGCGGCCTGGTTGGCAAATTTGACTCTTTGATCGTTGCCAACGACCAGAACGCCCTGATCCATATTTTCGATCATGGTTAAAAATATTTTATGGATATTGTCGCCGACCGCCCGCTCCTGCAAAAAGCGGGAAACAAATATGGTTGAGACATGACGAACATAATCAGAAAACTCCTGGATATTCGCATTTATACGTTCCTGCTGCTCACGCGTCAGCGCAACCAGGCTAATAACGCCGACGCAGCGGTCGTGATACATCACCGGCGTGCCAAGAAAGGCTTTCTCTTCGCATTTCTCCTTATTGTTACAGTCTTTACACAGGGGGTCGAAGCGGGAATGGGTGACGACCTTCTCGGTCTGCGTTTCAATAATGTAACGCAGAAGCCGTGAATTTGAATTTAATTTATAGCCAATCTGTTTACTATAAGCGCCAGTTCCGGCGACCCGGTATAATTCGTTATCAACAATCTCGACCTCCAGCTGCAGCACGCTGGATAACATCCTTGCAAACTTTTGAATTGTAGGCTGAATCTGCATTAAAATGGAGGGTGCTTTGGACGGTATCATGTCTATCGGCCTTCTATTATTGCTCACCTGTTCGGCGTCAAGCGAAGCGGCTTTATTTATCTGCGGGGAATGATACCACTCCTTTTAGCCACCCGCGTTGATATAGATAGGGCCAATTCCCCCACCTTATCTTAAATATGCAAGAGCTATCACAGTTTCTTATCATTATGATAAATTTGCAGCGGTTTTTATCATATTGGCGCAATGTGAAGATGATAATTGCATTATTTACGGCGGCAACTCGCGCCTGTCCCGCTGAAATGGACGGCGGGGGGAAATTTTCACCTTTCTCTTCCCGGGATAACTCGCCTGAATTCGTGACAGACCTGGCATAATCTTAACGATTCAATCCTCTCCGCCGTCTCTCCCGGAGGATTTGGCACGCTTATTGTTAGTGGTAATACAGCGCTGGCAGTCGCTAATTCGGCAACTCTGCATATCCGACCGCACAGCAATCAATAAGCCGTCATTCACGACCAGGATTGAAACATGAAAACTGTTAACGAACTGATTAAGGATATCAATAAACTTAACTCTCATCTCAGCGAGAAAGACTTTCTGCTGACCTGGGAACAATCGCCGGATGAGCTGAAACAGGTACTGGACGTCGCCGCCGCGCTAAAAACGCTACGCGCTGAAAATATCGCCACCAAAGTGTTTAACAGCGGATTGGGCATTTCCGTGTTCCGCGATAACTCAACCCGTACCCGCTTCTCCTATGCTTCCGCGCTTAATCTGTTAGGGCTGGCGCAACAGGATCTGGATGAGGGGAAATCACAGATTGCCCACGGCGAAACGGTCCGTGAAACCGCCAACATGATCTCCTTCTGCGCCGACGCCATCGGCATTCGCGATGACATGTTCCTTGGCGCGGGCAACGCCTACATGCGCGAAGTCGGCGAAGCGCTGGACGACGGCCACAAGCAGGGCGTCCTGCCGCAGCGACCGGCGCTGATCAATCTGCAGTGCGATATCGACCACCCGACGCAATCCATGGCCGATCTCGCCTGGCTGCGCGAGCACTTCGGTTCGCTGGAGAATCTGAAAGGTAAGAAGATCGCCATGACCTGGGCCTACTCGCCGAGCTATGGCAAACCCCTCTCGGTGCCGCAGGGCATTATCGGCCTGATGACCCGCTTCGGTATGGACGTCACCCTCGCCCACCCGGAAGGATACGACCTGATCCCTGACGTTATCGAGGTGGCAAAAAACAACGCCCAGGCCTCCGGCGGCAGCTTCCGCCAGGTGAACAGCATGGAGGAAGCCTTTAAAGACGCCGATATCGTCTATCCGAAATCCTGGGCGCCGTACAAGGTAATGGAAAAACGCACCGAGCTGCTGCGCGCAAATGACCATGAAGGGCTGAAGGCGCTGGAGAAAGCCTGCCTTGAGCAGAACGCCGGCCATAAAGACTGGCACTGTACGGAAGAGATGATGAAGCACACCCGCGACGGCGACGCGCTGTATATGCACTGCCTGCCGGCGGATATCACCGGCGTCTCCTGCGACGCGGGCGAAGTCACCGAGGGAGTCTTCGAGAAGTACCGGATCCCGACCTACAAAGAGGCCAGCTGGAAGCCGTACATCATCGCCGCGATGATCGTCTGCCGCAAATACGCGAACCCGGGCAAGGTGCTGGAGCAGCTGCTCAAGGAAGCGCAGAAACGCATCAAATAATCCCCAGGCTGGCCTGCGGGCCAGCCCCACGACTTTCGCATTTCAAAAAGGATAAGGATCGAGTATGTCTGCTTTCTCACTGAAAATGGATATTGCCGAAAACCGTTTTTTTAACGGAGAGACTTCACCGCTGTTTTCACGCCAGCAGGCGCAGCAGGCTCGCCGCTTTCATCAAAAAATCGCCGGCTATCAGCCTACGCCGCTGGTGGCGCTGAACGAACTTTCCGCGCTGTTTGGGGTACAAAAAATCCTCGTTAAAGATGAATCCCGGCGCTTTGGCCTCAATGCCTTTAAAATGCTCGGCGGCTCTTATGCTATCGCCCAGCTGCTGTGTGAAAAATATCATTTAGATATCAACGATCTCTCCTTCGAAACGCTTAAATCCAGCATCAAAGAGAAGATGACGTTCGCCACCACCACCGACGGCAACCACGGCCGCGGCGTGGCGTGGGCAGCCCGCCAGTTAGGCCAGAACGCCGTCATCTATATGCCGAAAGGCTCCGCGCAGGAGCGGGTTGACGCCATACTGCGCCTCGGCGCCGAGTGTATCGTCACCGACATGAACTACGACGACACCGTCCGCTTTACCATGCAGACCGCGCAGAAAAACGGCTGGGAGGTGGTGCAGGACACCGCCTGGGAAGGCTACACAAAAATTCCGACCTGGATTATGCAGGGCTACGCCACCCTCGCCGATGAAACGGTAGAACAGCTCTCCTCAATGGGTATCGCCCGTCCGACGCACGTGCTTCTGCAGGGCGGCGTGGGGGCGATGGCGGGCGGCGTGCTGGGCTACCTGGCCGATGTCTACGGCGCGAAGCATCTCCATTCCATTATCGTCGAGCCGGAGCTGGCCGACTGTCTTTACCGCTCTGCGCTGAAGGGCCAGATCGTCAACGTCAGCGGCGATATGGCCACCATTATGGCCGGTCTCGCCTGCGGTGAGCCCAACCCGCTGGGCTGGGAAGTGCTGCGCAACTGCGCCACGCAGTTCGTCTCCTGTCAGGACGCCGTCGCCGCCCTCGGCATGCGGGTGCTGGGAAACCCGGCGGGCCAGGATCCGCGCGTTATTTCCGGCGAATCCGGCGCCGTCGGTCTCGGCCTGCTGGCGGCGATTCATTTCCATCCGCAGCGCGAAGCGCTGATGCACAAGCTCAAGCTGGATAGCGATTCCGTGGTGCTGGTGATTAGCACCGAAGGCGACACCGACGTTAAGCACTATCGGGAAGTCGTCTGGGAAGGCAAACATCCGGCCGCGCAGTAGCCGATTGATCAACATTCCTCCCGCCCGGCGGGACCCCCGTATTCAGAACTGGAGAACATCCTTATGGCTAAGCAAATTCCGTTCAACGCGATCCTGGAAAAATCAAAACAATACGAAAAAGAGATGACCCGCTTCCTGCGCGATATGATCGCCATCCCCAGCGAAAGCAGCGATGAGAAGCGCGTGGTGCACCGTATCAAAGAGGAGATGGAGAAAGTCGGGTTCGACAAAGTGGAAATCGATCCGATGGGTAACGTGCTGGGCTACATCGGCCACGGCCCGCGCCTGGTCGCCATGGACGCGCACATTGATACCGTCGGCATTGGCAATATCAAGAACTGGAACTTCGACCCGTACGAAGGTATGGAGACCGATGAGCTGATCGGCGGACGCGGCGCGTCTGACCAGGAGGGCGGAATGGCCTCCATGGTTTACGCCGGTAAAATCATTAAAGATCTGGGGCTGGAAGATGAGTATACCCTGCTGGTAACCGGTACCGTTCAGGAAGAGGATTGCGACGGCCTGTGCTGGCAGTACATTATTGAACAATCCGGCATACGTCCGGAATTCGTGGTCAGCACCGAACCTACCGACTGCCAGATTTACCGCGGCCAGCGCGGGCGTATGGAGATCCGCGTGGAAGTTCAGGGCGTCAGCTGCCACGGCTCCGCTCCGGAGCGCGGCGATAACGCCATCTTCAAAATGGCGCCCGTTCTCACCGAGCTGGAACAGCTTTCGCACAAGCTGGGCGATGACGAGTTCCTCGGCAAAGGCACCCTGACCGTGTCAGAGATTTTCTTCACCTCGCCGAGCCGCTGCGCGGTAGCGGATAGCTGCGCCGTCTCCATTGACCGCCGTCTGACCTGGGGCGAAACCTGGGAAGGCGCGCTGGAAGAGATCCGCGCGCTGCCGGCCGTGAAAAAAGCCGCCGCGGTGGTCTCGATGTACAACTACGAGCGCCCCTCCTGGACCGGCCTGGTCTACCCGACCGAATGCTACTTCCCGACCTGGAAAGTGGAAGAGAACCACTTCACCGTCCGCGCCCTGAGCAACGCCTACGAAGGTCTGTTCGGCAAAGCGCCGGTGGTGGATAAGTGGACTTTCTCCACCAACGGCGTGTCAATTATGGGCCGCCACGGTATTCCGGTTATCGGCTTTGGGCCTGGGAAAGAGCCGGAGGCGCATGCGCCGAATGAGAAAACCTGGAAATCGCACCTGGTAACCTGCGCCGCGATGTATGCCGCTATCCCGCTGAGCTGGCTGGCCACGGAGTAATTGTTCGTCCTGTCTGCCGCCGCGCGCTGCGGCGGTATGTTGAGGTTTCTATGCGCGTACTGATTAAAAATGGCCTCGTCGTCAACGCCGACGGACAGGTAAAGCAGGACCTGCTCATTGAAGATGGCCTCGTCAAGCGCCTTGCCAGTTCTATTGAGGCAGAACAACCCTGCGAAGTGATTGACGCCGAGGGCTGCTACGTGATGCCCGGCGGCGTCGACGTTCATACGCATTTCAATATTGATGTGGGTCTCGCCCGCAGCTGCGATGATTTCTTTACCGGCACCCGGGCCGCGGCCTGCGGCGGTACCACCACCATTGTTGATCATATGGGCTTCGGGCCCGTCGGCTGCCACCTGCGCCACCAGTTCGAGGTCTATCGCGGCTATGCCGCCTATAAAGCCGTTATAGACTACAGTTTTCACGGCGTTATCCAGCACGTTAACCACGGCATTCTCGACGAGATCCCGATGATGGTGGATAGCGGCATCAGTAGCTTTAAGCTCTATCTGACCTACCAGTACAAACTCAGTGATGATGAGATATTGCAGGCGATGCGCCACCTGCAGCGCGCCGGCGCGCTGACGACGGTGCATCCGGAAAACGATGCCGCCATCGCCCAGCGCCGGGCGGAATTTATCAACGCCGGTAAAACCGCGCCGCGCTATCACGCCCTGAGCCGCCCGCTGGAGTGCGAGGCGGAAGCCATCGCCCGAACGATCAACCTCGCTCAGCTGGCGGGAAACGCGCCGCTGTATATCGTGCATCTTTCCAACGCCCTGGGCCTGGAGTACCTGCGCCTGGCCAGAAGACGCCACCAGCCGGTGTGGGTGGAGACCTGTCCGCAGTATCTGCTGCTGGACGAGCGCTGCTACGAGCGCGAAGACGCGCTTAACTATCTGCTCAGCCCTCCCCTGCGCAACGCCAGCAACAACGATGCGCTATGGCGCGGTATCCATGATGGAGATATTGACACGGTCGCCACCGACCACTGCGCGTTCTCTGCGCAGCAGCGCAGGCAGATCTCCGGCGGCGACTTTAGCCGCTGCCCGAACGGCCTGCCTGGGGTGGAAAACCGGCTACTGCTGCTGTTCTCGCACGGCGTGATGACCGGGCGCATCACCCCTGAGCGCTTTGTGGCGCTCACCAGCGCCAACCCGGCGAAGCTGTTTGGCCTGTGGCCGCAGAAAGGGCTGCTGGCGCCCGGCGCCGATGGCGACGTGGTTATCATCGATCCGCAGCGTACCACCACCATCCGTCATGCCATGCTGCACGACAACGCCGACTATTCACCCTATGAAGGCTTTATCTGTCAGGGCGCGATTCGCCAGACGCTCTCCCACGGCAGAGTGATCTTTGATAACGGCACCTTTACCGGCATCGCCGGACAGGGCCGCTTTTTACGCCGACAACCCTTTTCCACCGCTCACCAGGCCGTCAGCGGAACAGAAACGTAATGAGAGGAAGCTATGAGTAAAAAAATTGTTCTCGCTCTCGGCGGGAATGCGCTGGGCGACGATCTCGCCGGACAGATGCAGGCCGTACGGCACACCGCCCGGACGATCGTCGATCTTATCGCCCTTGGCCACCAGGTGGTGGTCACTCACGGCAACGGTCCGCAGGTGGGCATGATCAACCAGGCCTTCGAGGCCGCGGCAAAAACCGAGGCCCATACGCCCATGCTGCCGATGTCGGTCTGCGTGGCCCTGAGCCAGGGCTACATCGGCTACGACCTGCAGAACGCGATTCGTGAAGAACTGCTGTCGCGCCAGCTGGATATCCCGGTGGCGACCCTGATAACCCAGGTGGAAGTGGATGCTAACGATAAGGCATTTCTAAATCCGACCAAGCCCATCGGCTCGTTCTTCAGCAAAGAAGAGGCCGAAAAGCTGAGCCAAAACGGCTACATCATGAAAGAGGACGCCGGGCGCGGCTACCGTCGCGTCGTCGCGTCGCCCATGCCGGTAGATATTATCGAGAAGCAAACGGTAAAAGCGCTGATGGATGACTGCCACGTGGTGATCACCGTCGGCGGCGGCGGCATTCCGGTGATTCGCGAGGGTAACCATCTGCGCGGCGCCAGCGCGGTTATCGATAAGGACTGGGCCAGCGCGAAGCTGGCGGAGATGATCGACGCCGACCTGCTGATCATTCTCACCGCCGTAGAAAAGGTGGCGATCAACTTCGGTAAACCTGACGAGCAGTGGCTGGATAACCTCTCCCTGCGCGATGCCGAACGCTTTATCGAAGAGGGGCACTTTGCCAAAGGCTCAATGCTGCCAAAAGTGGAAGCCGCCGCCGCCTTCGCCCGCTCAGGGCCGGGGCGTAAAGCGCTGATCACGATGCTGAGCAAAGCCAAAGAGGGGATTGAAGGAAAAACGGGCACCATTATTAGCCAATAAGCTGTACGCCACGGGTTGCCGGGAACCTCCCGGCAACATTTCCCCTCGCAGAAGCTCAGACCTCCACCGCCTCAGCCAGACAATCCGGCTGGCACGCTTGCCTCACCTGGTTCATCAGCCCCCCCGGCGCGCCGTTTTTCACCTGCAGGATCTCCGCCAGCACGCTGATGGCAATCTCGTTTGGCGTCTCGGCGCCGATGTCATAGCCAATCGGCGCCCGCAGGCGGCTGATATCCGCCTCCGTCACGCCGTTTTCCCGCATCTGGCGGACAAAGGCCTGCACTTTCCGCCGGCTGGCCAGCAGCCCCAGCCACGCCACCGGCTGGGTTATCAGCCTGTCCAGCGCCTCGCGATCCTGGTTGTTGGTGGCGATCAGTACGAAATCCTGCGGCCTGACCGCCATCGCCTCCACCACGTCCGTAAAGCTGGCAGCGTGCACCAGCCGCGCCGAAAGCGGAAAAGCGTCGGGGCAAAGGCTGGCGGAATAGATATCGCCGACGCAGATGTCAAAATCCACCCGCGCCGCGGCGTGGGCAACCGCGCGGTTGACGTGCCCGGCGCCGACCAGCAGCAGGCGCGGGCGCAGGCCGTGCACGCTGATGTAAACCGACATCGCGCCGCCGCAGTCGGAGTCCACGGCGTCGCTGCCGGTGCGCGCCATGCGGCCGTGAAACATTCGCGACGCCCGTTCGCGCAGCGCTTCCAGCGCCGCATCGATGACTTTACGCTCCACCATCCCGCCGCCGATGGTGCCCACAATCGAACCGTCTTCCCGGATAAGCATCTGAGCGGAGTGTCGGGGGGTGGAGCCCCGACTTTCGACAATCTGCGCCAGGGCAAAGGGGCGGTTCTGTTCTTCAAGCCGTGCTGCTTCTGCGAAAATATTCATACCAACCTCAAAGGCAATTTCTTTTACGGTTTTGGGGATTGTCTGCGATATCGCCCGGCTTCTCAGTTTGAGAGCTCACCCTCCGTTGAGAATACCGTCGCAGCGACCGATTATGGCTATGCAATATTTATACTGCCCCGCCGTTTTTTATCGCGAATTGTGAATCAGGTCATTTTGTTAGCCCTGGCGACGTTGAAATTGGGCTATCGCGCCGATTATTTCGTCAACCGCCGGGCCAAATTCCCGCCGCCCGCTGAAATCACCGCCGAATAGCCGACATAAATTATCATTCTGATATTCCGGATCTGATTTTGAGAAATCTCGCCGAATGATAAAGCGTATTGATTTGAGTTCTCATTTACCCGCTATGGAATTATTCACGCCGCGGCGTTGAGTTTCGACCTGGTTCACAAATTAATTATTCCGCCGCCGCCGTTTGAATAACTGGTGTGATTGTTGCTCCTCTTTCGTTATCCGTCGGGATGATTACCACCGGCAATGTCGATCTTACAATGATATCTAAGGAGAGGGTTATGGGAGATATAATGCGTCCCGTGCCGTTTGAGGAGCTTTTAACGCGCATTTTCGACGAGTACCAGAGTCAGCGGACTATTTTTGGCATTCCCGAGCAACAGTTTTATACGCCGCAGGCGCAGCGGTCGATCGGCGTATTCGGCGAAAGCTGCGCGACTCCGCTCGGCCCGGCAGCCGGGCCGCATACCCAGCTGGCGCAGAACATTATTACCGCCTGGCTCACCGGCGGGCGGTTTATTGAGCTGAAAACCGTACAGATCCTTGACCGCCTGGAGCTGGAAAAGCCCTGCATCGATGCCGAAGATGAGTGCTTTAACACCGAATGGTCCACCGAATTTACCCTCAAAAAAGCCTGGGATGAGTACCTGAAAGCCTGGTTCACGCTGCATCTGCTGGAGCAGGTCTTTCCGCTGGGCACCCATAAAGAGAGCAAGTCGTTTATTTTCAATATGAGCGTCGGCTACAACCTTGACGGTATTAAGCAGCCGCCAATGCAGGAATTTATCGACAACATGATGGACGCCTCCGCCCATCCTAAATTCGCCCAGTACCGCGACACCCTGAACCGCTGGCCGCAAAATAGAACCTTTATCGACAGCCTGCCAACTTGCGCGCGCAAAGACGGGCTGGACAATCTGGCCCAGCGCGTGCCGGCCAGGCTGGTTCAGGGCGTCACCCTCTCAACCATGCACGGCTGCCCGCCGGACGAGATCGAAGCCATCTGCCGCTATATGCTGACGGAGAAAAATCTCAATACCTTTGTGAAGCTCAACCCGACCCTGCTCGGCTATCCGCGCGTTCGCCAGATCCTCGACGCCTGCGGCTTCGGCTATATCGGCCTTAGCGAAGCGTCGTTTGACCACGACCTTAAGATAGACCGGGCGCTGGAGATGCTGACGCGCCTGATGGCGCTGGCGAAAGCGCGCAGCCTCGGCTTTGGCGTCAAGCTGACCAACACCCTCGGCACCGTCAACAACAAAGGCGCGCTGCCGGGAGATGAAATGTATATGTCCGGCCGCGCGCTATTCCCGCTATCGATCAACGTGGCCGCCCTGCTCTCGCGGGCGTTTGACGGCAAGCTGCCGATCTCCTACTCCGGCGGCGCCAGCCAGCTCAACATTCGTGAGATTTTCGACACCGGCATTCGCCCTATCACCATGGCCACCGACCTGCTGAAGCCGGGAGGATATCTACGCCTGAGCGAGTGCATGCGCGAGCTGGAGAAAGCCGACGGCTGGAACATGACGCAGATCGACGTCGAGCGCCTCAACGCGCTGGCGGAAAAAGCGGTGAGCATGGACTACACCCAGAAACAGTGGAAGCCGGAAGAGCGCATTGATACCGGCGAGCCGCTGCCGCTGCTGGACTGCTACGTCGCCCCCTGCGTGACGGCCTGCGCCATCAAGCAGGATATTCCGGAGTATATCCGCCTGCTGGGCGAGCATCGCTACGCCGACGCGCTGGAGCTGATCTATCAGCGCAACGCGTTGCCGGCCATCACCGGTCATATCTGTGACCACCAGTGCCAGTACAACTGTACGCGTCTGGATTACGACAGCGCGCTCAACATCCGTGAGCTGAAAAAAGTGGCGCTGGAGAAAGGCTGGGACGAGTACCGCAGCCGCTGGCATAAGCCCGCGGGATCCGGCTCCCGGCACCCGGTAGCGGTGATCGGCGCGGGCCCTGCCGGTCTCGCCGCCGGCTACTTCCTCGCCCGCGCCGGGCATCCGGTCACGGTTTTTGAACGCGAAGCCAGCGCCGGGGGCGTGGTGAAGAATATCATTCCGCAGTTCCGCATTCCCGGCGAGCTTATCCAGCACGATATCGATTTTGTCGTCGCCCACGGCGTCAAAATTGAGTACGGCTGCGATCCGCATCTGAGCGTGGAAAAACTGCAGGCGAAAGGTTTTCGTTACGTGCTGGTCGGCACCGGTACCGATAAAAACAGCGGCGTGAAGCTGGGCGGCGATAACCAGAACGTGCATAAGTCGCTGCAGTTCCTGCGCGAGTTTAACCGCGGCGCCGAGCTGAACCTGGGCAAACGCGTGGCCGTGGTCGGCGCCGGCAACACCGCCATGGACTGCGCCCGCGCGGCGCTGCGCGTACCCGGCGTGCAGAGCGCGACCATCGTCTATCGCCGCTCGCAGCAAGAGATGCCCGCCTGGCGCGAAGAGTACGATGAGGCGCTGCTCGACGGCGTCGACTTCGAATGGCTATGCAACCCGGAACAGTTTAACGCCGACGGAACGCTCGTCGTACGCGTGATGAAGCTGGGCGAGCCGGATGAGAAAGGCCGCCGCCGCCCGGTGGAAACCGATGAGATTCGCACCCTGCAAGTCGACTCTCTGATTACCGCCATCGGCGAGCAGCAGGACGGCGAAGCGCTGTCGGCAATGGGGATCCCGCTCGACCCGCAGGGCTGGCCGGTGGTCAACGCCGATGGCGAGACCAGCAAACCGAACGTCTTCCTGATCGGCGACGTTCAGCGCGGCCCCTCTTCTATCGTCTCCGCTATCGGCAACGCGCGACGGGCCACGGACGCGATCCTGGCGCGGGAAAATATCGCCAGCAGCTACGGAAACAAAGTCTGGAACAACGTCGATCCGGCGAAGGTGTACCAGCGTAAAGGCGCTATCGCCGTCACGCTGGTGGATAAAAACCAGCGCGAGGCTTTTGTCGAGCAGGAAGCCAGCCGCTGCCTGGAGTGCAACTACGTGTGCAGCAAGTGCGTCGACGTCTGTCCGAACCGCGCCAATATTTCCGTGGCCGTGCCGGGCTTCCAGAATCGCTTCCAGACCCTGCATCTGGACGCTTATTGCAACGAATGCGGCAACTGCGCTCAGTTCTGCCCGTGGCAGGGAAAACCGTATAAAGACAAAATCACCGTGTTCAGCCTGGAGCAGGATTTTGTCAACAGCACCAATCCGGGCTTCTTCGTCGCGGGCGCCAGCGTCAAAGTGCGTCAGGACGACCAGACGTGGCAGCTGGAAATTAACGACCGCGGCCAGTTTAACGAGGTACCGGCCCAGCTGGACGCCATGTGCCGCATCATAAGCCATATTCATCAGCACCAAAGCTATCTTCTGGGAGGCGTTGAAGTATGAGTGTCCTGATCCTGAAAAATGCCACCGCCGCGCAGATCTATCCGGCGAAAGTGTGGGAGAACGTCGATATCGCCATTGAGAATGATAAAATTCTCGCTGTGGGCCCCGGCCTGTGCCAGCGCTATCCGCAGGCGCAGGTGAAAGAGATGCGCGGGCAGCTGGTAATGCCCGGCATGGTCTGCTCCCACAATCACTTTTATTCCGGCCTGTCCCGGGGGATTCAGGCCAATATCGCCCCCAGCCCGGACTTTATCTCCACGCTGAAAAACCTGTGGTGGCGCCTCGACCGGGCGCTGGACGAAGAGTCGCTCTACTACAGCGGGCTGATCTGCGCCATGGAGGCCGTGCGCAGCGGCTGCACGGCGGTTGTCGATCATCATGCGTCGCCCCACTATATCGCGGGCTCCCTGAGCCAGCTGCGCAACGCCTTCCTCAAAATCGGGCTGCGCGGGATGACCTGCTTCGAAACCACCGACCGCAACTTTGGCAGCCGCGAGCTGCGCGACAGCGTTGAGGAGAACATTCGCTTCGCCAGAGAGATCGACGCCGCGCGCGAAAAGGGCGACCAGCCTTATCTGGTCGAGGCCCATATCGGCGCCCACGCGTCGTTCACCGTGCCGGATGAAGGTCTGGCGATGCTGCGCGAAGCGCTAAAAGCCACCGGCCGCGGCCTGCATATCCACGCGGCGGAAGACCGCTACGATGTCTCTCACAGCCATCACCTTTACGGCAAGGACCTGCTGGTGCGGCTGGCGGAGTTCGACCTTATCAACAGTAAGACGCTGATTGCCCACGGCCTGTACATCTCCGATGCCGACGTCGAGCTGCTCAACGCGCAGGACGGCTTCCTGGTGCACAACGCCCGCTCCAACATGAACAACCACGTCGGCTACAACCCCCGCCTGCCGCAGATGCGCAATCTGGCGCTCGGCACCGACGGCATCGGTTCCGACATGTTCGAGGAGATGAAGTTTGCCTTCTTTAAACACCGCGACGCCGGCGGGCCGCTGTGGCCGGACAGCTTCGCGAAGGCGCTGAGCAACGGCAATGAACTGTTGAATCGCAACTTCAGCGCCCGCTTTGGCCGCCTTGAGGCGGGCTATAAAGCGGACCTCACCATTTGCGACTATATGGCGCCGACGCCGCTGATCGCGGAAAACATCGCCGGACATATCGCCTTCGGCCTGGGGGCAAACAGCGTGCGCAGCGTCATGGTGAACGGCGTGATGATCTACGAGGATCGCCAGTTCAGCTTCGACTGCGGGCCGATATTCCGCGAAGCGCAGAAAGTGGCGAAAAAAATGTGGGCGCGAATGGATGCGCTCCCCGCGTAGCCCGCGTAAAAACGCTAAACCGGCCTGCCAGGCCGGTTTTTTTTGCTGACAGAACGCGGGCGTATGAAATTGCCCGGCAGCTTCCGCGCCGCCGGACGCAAGGTTTACAGCGACAGCAGCGCGGCGGTGGCGATATTGCGCTGCTTTTGCAGCGCGCTGAGCTGCTCTTCGGTCATGATACTCAGCGCCGCCGTCGGGCAGACATCAACGCAGGCGGGGCCGCGCTCCCGGTTACCGCAAAGATCGCACTTAACGATAACCGGCGTCACACCGGCCTCTACCTCAATGGTAATCGCCCCAAACGGGCAGGCGACCACGCAGCTCTGGCAGCCAATGCAGCGCCCGCCGTCGGCCTCCACTTTCTCCGCCCCCATGCTCAGCGCCCCGGTCGGGCAGGCGCCCACGCAGGGCGCATTCTCGCACTGATGACACATCACCGGCACGCTAAGCTCGTCGAGGCGCATCACCTTCAGGCGGGGATGAAACTCCGCCCCCGGCGCCACGTGTTCCAGCGCACAGGCTACCTCACAGGTCCTGCAGCCGATGCAGGCCTGCGAACTGGCAACGATAAAACGAGTCATATCTCCTCCCGGGCCGTGAATTGCATCAACATCTCGCTGGCCGCCTGCCGCCCGGCAACCATGGCGGTGACCACCAGGTCCGCGCCGGTCACGGCATCGCCGCCGGCAAAGATTTTGTCATGGCTGGTTTGCGTCGTTCCGCGCCCTTTGCCGCCGGTCACTATCTGCCCCCAGCGGTCCAGCTTTATCCCGTGGCCGCGCAGCCACGGCATCTCGTGAGCCTGAAAGCCAAACGCCATAATGAGCACATCGGCTTTAAGTTCAAACCCGGAATCCGGGATCGGCTGCGGCCGGCGGCGGCCGTCCGGGCCCGGCTCGCCCATCTTCGTGCGGATCATCTCCACCGCGCAGACCTGCCCCTTGCGGTTGAGCTGAATGCGCTGCGGCTGCACGTTAAACTCAAATTTCACCCCCTCTTCCCGGGCGTTCACCACCTCTTTTTTCGACCCGGGCATGCTCAGCTCATCGCGACGGTAGGCGCAGGTCACGCTTGCTGCGCCGCGGCGAACGGCGGTACGCAGGCAGTCCATCGCCGTATCTCCCCCGCCAAGCACCACCACCCGTTTCCCCTTAATGTCGGTCAGCGGATACTCGGGGCTCTCTTCGAGCCCCATCACCTCGCGGGTGCTGGCAATCAGGAACGGCAGGGCCTGAATAACGCCGGGGGCGTTCTCTCCCTCCAGGCCGGCGGCCATCAGACCGTAGGTGCCCACGCCGAGGAAGACAGCGTCATAGTTTTTCAGCAGATCGGCAAAAGCCACGTCGCGCCCCACCTCCTGGTTGAGATGAAAATTGACGCCCATGGCGCTAAAAATGTCGCGTCGCTTCTCAAGCACGTTTTTATCCAGCTTGAACGGCGGAATACCGAAGGTCAGCAGGCCGCCGATTTCCGGATGGCGATCGAACACGTCAACGTGCACGCCCGCGCGCACGAGAATATCAGCGCAGCCCAGTCCGGCGGGCCCGGCGCCAATCACCGCCACCCGCTCCGGGCGCGGGGCCACTGTGCCGATTGCCGGTCGCCAGCCCATCGCCAGCGCGGTATCGGTGATATAGCGCTCAAGGTTGCCAATGGCGACCGAGCCGCCTTCGTTCTTTAAGGTGCAGGCCCCTTCGCACAGCCTGTCCTGCGGACAGACGCGGCCGCAAATCTCCGGCAGGGAGCTGCTCTGATGGCACAGCTCCGCCGCCTCGATAATCTTGCCCTCGCTCACCAGGCGGATGAAATCGGGAATATGATTATGTAAAGGACAGGTCCAGTTGCACCACGCTTTCTGCGCACAGTAGAGACAGCGTTCGCTCTCATACTCCGCATCGCACTCGCTCAGCGGCTGATAGATTTCGCCGAAGTGCTGCATGCGGTCATCGGCGGGCACTTTTTTCGCGCCCACCCGCGGAGGTTTATTGAGTATCGCGCTGCGTCTGGCGCCGCGAACGGCGCCCAGCGGGGTTTCCAGCGCGGAGCGAATCTGCCGCGCGCTACGCAGCCGGTTAACGGCGGCCTCATCCATCAGTTGCAGCGCCTGGGTTGGACAGCTGGCCACGCACGCCTGCTGACCGGAAGGATGCTGGCTGCAAAGATCGCATTTCTGCGCCAGCTGCGGCGCGTCGTCATCGTTGGCCACCATCTCAATGGCCCCAAAGGGACAGGCGATGACGCAGTTTTTACAGCCGATGCACAGCGCCTCTGTAAACTGAACGCTGTCGTTCGCCACGCGCAGCGCCTGGGTCGGACAGGAGCCGACGCAGGGCGCGTCGTTGCAGTGGCGGCAGGTCGTCGCGCTGCTGGCGTGGCGGTGGAAGAACACCCGAATGCGCGGCAGAAAGTCGCTGCGCTGCCGGGGCCAGCTGTCCTGGCGATGAGAGGTGACGCAGGCCACTTCACAGGCGTGGCAGCCAATACAGTTTGCAGAATCGGCAACAATAAATTTATTCATTTGCTTCCCTTTATTATTCCAGGACTCACCGGGAAGCAATGCAATAATCAGGCGCTTTTGTTCAGGGTATTCATATGGTGCTTATTTTTGCGAGCCGTCTCAAAAAAACAGGCCCACTCCCGCTTAGCGGCGCGATATATATCCGCTCTCGCTGAACAAAAATGATTCTCCGCGCTCAGGGTTTAATCATGTTGATAATTCAACGTATCGCGCGTGATACCAAAATGAGACGCTCCCTGTCTCAATGTGATAGCGCGCGTTTATTCACCACGAGATTTATTTGTGAAGTTTCGCAGCGCGTCGATATTCCCGCCTTTTTCTCGTGAGTTATTTCACACAATTCTCCTTCAATTCTCCAGGCGCTTATTTTTGGCACAGCTTACGCATATTACTTCTCGTGCGCGCAACACGCTGATGAACGCATCGGCTCAGGGAGGCAGCGGCCTTCGAATCGTAACTTCGGCTCTGTTCATGTTTATACAGAGTGAAGTCGTACAGGAGATAACAACTTCATGAAAGATATCGCCAATTCCGCCTCACATAACGGGAGCTCGACCGCACCGGTCGATGAAATATTACCCGTTACGCAAATGATTCTTTATGGGCTTCAGCACGTGCTGGTGATGTACGCGGGCGCCGTGGCGGTTCCGCTCGTTGTGGGTAATGCGGTAGGGCTCCCGCCGGAGCACATTATTTTACTGATCAGCGCCGACCTGTTTATCTGCGGCGCGGCCACCATCGTGCAGTCGCTGGGGGTCGGTAAGTGGCTCGGCTGTCGGCTGCCGCTTATCCAGGGCTGTACCTTCGCCGCGCTGATCCCGATGGTGTTGATCGGTAAGGAGTACGGGATCGGCGGTATTTCCGGGGCGGTGATCGTCTCCGGTATTTTTATCCTCTGCTGCGCGCCGTGGATTAGCAAGCTCATCCGCTTCTTTCCCAAGGTGGTGATGGGCAGCATCGTCACGCTTATCGGCATGTCTATTATGCCAGTGGCAGGCGGGTGGATTGGCGGCGGGAGCAGCGAAATGAGCGGCTTTGGCGCCCCCTTCTCGCTGCTGATGGCGGCAATCACGCTGGTGATTATTCTCAATATTTACACCTTTGCCTCCGGCGTCGTGAAAAACACGTCGGTGCTGATCGGCCTTATTATCGGCACCGTACTCTGGAGCTGCTTTAAGCCTCTTGACTTTAGCCTCGTCCACGCCACCCCCTGGCTCCATCTGCCGACCCTGATGCCCTTCGCCAAACCTGAATTTCATATTATCCCCGTCGCCCTGCTGTCGATGGTGATGGTGGTGGTGATGGTGGAAACCATGTCCTCGATGATGGCGACCGGGGATATCGTCGGGAAAAAGGTGGACGCGAAGATGCTGCGCAACGGCCTCAACACCTGCGGTATCGCGACCACTATCTGCGGCTTCTTCAATCTTTTTCCCTACGCCGCGTTCGCGCAGAACGTCGGCCTGATCGGTTTAACCGGGGTGCGCAGCCGTTTTGTGGTGTCGGTCTCCGGCATCATTCTGATTCTGATGGGCGTGTTCTCGAGGATGGCGGCGCTGGTGGTGCTGATACCGAAACCGATCCTCGGCGGCGCGGGCATTGTCATGTTCGGTATGGTGGCGGTGTCGGGTATTCGTACCCTGGGGCAGGTGAACTACCGCAACAATAATAACGGTATGGTGGTGGCATTAACGCTCGGCCTCGGCATGATGCCGGTGCTGGTGCCCAATCTGTTTACCCAGTTTCCGCCGATGGTTCAGCTGTTTCTGCACAGCGGGATTACGATTGGCACCCTGACGGCTATCGTCGCCAACCTCACCCTCAACGGCAGCGTGCCATTCCGCGTTAACCACGAAACGCCGATCCCCGATCCGGCCCCGCCAAGCTCGGCGGCGCGCAACATGGCCGTCAGAACCGTCAGAATGTGGCTCCTGCTGCGCAAAGTTCAGAAGGAGAGACAGCCTGAAGAAGCGCAGGAGGGGTAATGATGCTCACCAGACTCCTGTTTGCCTTGATCACCCTGCTGCTGCTGGCGATTCCCGTCGTGCAGCAGGGTATCGCGCAGGGCCTGAACGGCCGTTTTAGCTATGCCCTGCTGTTCTAAGTTTAAGGACCACTGCTATGAAAAGAGTCACGACCGTCTGCCCCTACTGCGCCTCCGGCTGCAAAATGCAGCTCACGGTAGAAGAGGGAAAAATTACCCGCGCCGACGCTGCGATGGGGAAAAATAATCAGGGCACCCTGTGCCTGAAGGGCTACTACGGCTGGGATTTTATTGACGACCCGCAGATCCTCACCCCGCGCCTGAAAACGCCGATGATCCGCCACCGGCGCGGCGGTAAGCTGGAATCCGTCTCCTGGGAGGAAGCGCTCGATTACGTGGCAAACCGCCTCAGCGACATAAAAGCGAAGTACGGGCCGGATGCGATTCAGACCACCGGATCTTCGCGCGCCACCGGCAATGAAACCAACTACATCATGCAAAAATTTGCGCGCGCCGTTATTGGTACCAATAACGTCGACTGCTGCGCACGCGTCTGACACGGCCCTTCGGTTGCAGGTCTGCACCAGTCGGTCGGCAACGGCGCGATGAGTAATGCCATCACCGAGATCGATAATACCGATCTGGTGTTTATTTTCGGCTATAACCCGGCGGATTCGCACCCGATCGTGGCGAATCATATCCTCAATGCCAAACGCAACGGCGCCAAAATCATCGTCTGCGATCCGCGTAAAATCGAAACCGCGCGCATCGCCGACCTGCATCTGGCTCTGAAAAACGGCTCTAACATTGCGCTGCTCAACGCCATCGGGCAGGTGATTATCGAAGAAGATCTCTACGATAAATCCTTCGTCGCCGGGCGATCCGAAGGCTTCGAAGCGTATCGCAACATCGTCGAAGGCTATACGCCGGAGTCGGTGGAAGCCATCACCGGCATCAGCGCCAGGCAGATCCGCGAATGCGCGCGGCTGTACGCCCGCGCCGAAAACGCCATGATTCTGTGGGGGATGGGCGTAACCCAGTTCTGGCAGGGCGTCGAAACGGTGCGTTCCCTGACCAGCCTGGCGATCCTTACCGGGAATCTGGGGAAACCGCACGTCGGCGTCAATCCAGTGCGCGGCCAGAACAACGTCCAGGGCGCCTGCGATATGGGCGCACTACCGGACACCTATCCCGGCTATCAGTACGTGAAATTCCCGGAAAACCGGGAGAAGTTCGCCAACGCCTGGGGCGTTGAGAGCCTGCCGGAGAACCCTGGCTACCGCATCAGCGAGCTGCCGCACCGCGTGGCGCACGGCGAAGTGCGGGCGGCATATATCATGGGGGAAGATCCGCTCCAGACCGATGCCGAGCTTTCCGCCGTGCGTCAGGCCTTCGAGGATCTGGAACTGGTTATCGTCCAGGATATCTTTATGACCAAAACCGCCGCGGCGGCCGATGTGATTCTGCCCTCGACCTCGTGGGGAGAACATGAGGGCGTCTATACCGCAGCGGACCGCGGCTTCCAGCGCTTTTTCAAGGCGGTGGAGCCGAAGTGGGATCTGAAGACCGACTGGAAAATCATCTGCGAAATCGCCACCCGGATGGGGTATCCGATGAAGTACGACAACACGCAGCAGATCTGGGATGAACTCCGCCATCTGTGCCCCAACTTCTTCGGCGCGACCTACGAGAAGATGGGAGAACTGGGCTACGTGCAGTGGCCGTGCCGCGACGAGTCCGAGGCGGACCAGGGCACTTCGTATCTGTTTGCGGAACGGTTCTCCACGCCGAACGGGCTGGCGCAGTTCTTCACCTGCGAATGGCAGGCGCCGGTCGATAAGCTGAGCGATGCCTATCCGCTGGTGCTCTCCACGGTGCGCGAAGTGGGCCACTACTCCTGCCGTTCGATGACCGGCAACTGCGCTGCGCTGGCCAAACTGGCGGACGAACCGGGCTACATCCAGATCAACACCGCCGACGCCAAACGGCTCGGCATCGAGGACGAAGAGCTGGTGTGGGTTAACTCGCGCAAAGGCAAGGTGATTTCCCGGGCGAAAATCAGCGACAGGCCGAATAAAGGGGCGGTCTACATGACCTATCAGTGGTGGATCGGCGCCTGCAACGAGCTGGTCACGGAGAATCTCAGCCCGATAACCAAAACCCCGGAGTACAAGTACTGCGCCGTTAACGTTGAGCGTATTGCCGATCAGCGAGCCGCCGAACGGTACGTCAGTGAGGAATACAGCCAGTTGAAAGCCCGTCTGCGTGAAAGCGCCGCGGGGTAAAAAATATCGCCCCGGCGCTGTGCGCCCCGGGGCGATATTGTTTCTGCTTCTTCCCTCCGCCAGCGCTAACCGACGGCGGCCAGATCTTTGCGGCAGCGGCGCGCGACCTCAAGATACTGCTGCGGAGTGTCAACATCCCAGTGAATCCCCTGATTCGCCACGGGGATAACGCGCGCCGCCATCTGACCGATAACGTCCCGCAGGGTGGCCCCTTGCTGCGCGCGACGAATCAGAGAAATCGCCCGCTGGGGCAGAAGAACCGGATGGCCTTTACTGCGATCGTAGGCTGGAATAATGCAGCTCCCGGCGTCGGCGTTGGCCCACAGCCGGCGGTAGACGCCGGGCGTGACCTCCGGCATATCGCCCAGCGCCAGAAAGAAGCGCGAAGCGCGAATATGGCCTACCCCGCACTGAATAGAAGAGAACATACCGTCCTGATATTGCGGGTTAAAGACCACCTCAACGCCCGGATGATCCCGATAGCACGCGGCCAGTTCGTCGCCGCGAAATCCCGTCACCAGCACCACCCGATCGCAGAACGCCAGGGCGCTGGCAAGGGCGCTATCGAGAATCGTTCCCTCGCCCCACGGCATCATCATTTTCCATTTGCCCATCCGGCTGGAGAGCCCGGCGGCCAGCATAACGCACTGTTTATCCATTTTTTTGCTCATCGTCATCCTCCCCCTGAAGCCGAATACAATGCCGCCGTCGGCTGGCGACGGCGGCGCTTGCGGCGATCAGGATTTCAGCACCGCTTTAATCGAGGTAATGATCGGCTGATATCCCGTACAGCGGCAGATGTTCCCCTCCAGCGCCTCTTTCAGCTCATCGTCACTGGGGGCCGGGTTGGCATCCAGCAGCGCCTTGGCGCTCATCAACACGCCGGGCGTGCAGAAGCCGCACTGAACGCCGCCGTGACGAATAAAGGCGTTCTGCAATTTTTTACCGACCGGATCGTGATGCAGCGCTTCGACGGTAGTGACCTCCGCCCCGTTACACTGGGCGGCCAGCAGCAGGCAGGAGCAGACGGATTTGCCGTCCATAATCACGGTGCAGGCTCCGCACTCGCCCACCGAGCAGCCCTCTTTGGTGCCGGTGAGCTTCAGCTCCTCGCGCAGAAAATCGATCAGGCGGACATTGTCTTTCACATCGCGGGCAATGCGGATGCCATTCACTTTTAGCTCAATATGGTTCATGTTCATGGCTCCTTATTTTTTCTGCTCTGTCATAACTTCCTGCAGCATCTGCCGGAACATATCGATAAATACGGGGACTTTATAAGGCGCAGACCAGCGTCCGCCGATGGCTTTTTCTACCTTGTCGTGCAGTACCCCGGCCGCATAGTCAATGGCGGCAGCGTCTAACGCCTTCCCGGTGAGCGCCTGCTCAACCTCAGTCAACCGCTGCGGTTTGGCCATCAGCGCACCATCCACCAGACGGCACAGGCGAACCACGCCCTTATCGACCATGAACTGGCCGGTCAGGCTCTGGCGCGTAATGTTCAACGCATTGCGCCGGCCAAGCTGCAGATAGCGATTGATCAGCGGCTGCTGCGTCGGCGCCGGCAGGATAAAGCGGACAACCAGCTCATCGGGTTCAAGAAGGGTGCGATAGCCGCCCACGACAAATTCGCTGACCGGCATCCGGCGCGTTCCGCGCGCGCTGCGCAGCTCTACTTCCGCATCGTAGATAATGAGCGGCGGCATGGAGTCCGCGCACGGGGCGGCGTTGACGATATTGCCGCCGATCGTTGCCCGGTTGCGCAGCTGCAGGGAGCCGACGGTTTTACAGGCCGTAACCAGTAGCGGATAGCGCTGCTGAATCAACGGATGCTTAACCAGGTCGGTAAAGCAGACGCCGGAGCCAATGGAGATCCCGCCCTCAACGTCAAAAATCTCTTTCAGCTCCGCCAGCCCGGCGATATTGACAAGCGGCACCTCGCCGGACAGCATCCGGGCCTGCACCAGCACATCGGTGCCGCCGGCAATAGGCATTGCCCCCTTCTCGGCCATCAGCGTCAGGGCCTCTTTCAGGGTTTGCGGGACGCTCAGCGACAGGGTGTTGAGGCGGTGAACCTGTTTCTTATCGCCAGACTCCAGCATCTGCTCACTCTGGCGCTCCGGCTTCTTGAGGTTATAACCCAGGCGAACCTGCTCGAGAGTCAGCGGCAGGATCCGGTTGGGGCGGTCGATGGCGAAGCTCACCGCGTTATTGAGAGCCGCAGCGCCCAGTTCAAGTACCGGTTCGCCGATAACTTTCGCCCCCATCGGGCCCGCTATATCGTAGTTTTCCACCGCAATAATATCGATGTGCGGCATATCCTTGATGGTCGGCAGCAGATAGGTATCGAAGTTTTCCGATTTCACCACGCCGTGCTCGGTGTTGAAATCCTCCAGCATGCCGTAACCGATCATCCCCTGCAGCACGCCGCCGTAGACCTGACCGCTAAAACCAACCGGGTTAATGACTTTACCGACATCGTGGGTGGCGACGACGTTTTTGACGGTGATTTTGCCGGTGCGCATATCCACCGCCACGTCGGCCAGCTGGCAGCCGTACACCCAGGTGAAATAGGGGCTGCCGCAGCCCTTCTCTTCATCCCAATGAATATTCGGCGCCACGTGCCAGCCGTAGGCGGAGAGGTTTGCCCCGGTAGCCCGGGTCATATCGCACACCTGCTGGAAGCTGAGGCTCAGCGCCGGGCTGTGGCGGTTGAACACCTTGCCATTTTGCCAGGCGATATCGTCGATGCTCTGCGCTTTCAGCGTTTCCCTGACGGCGTCCGCCATACGTTGTTTAATTTTGTTCGCCGCGCTCAGAATCGCCTGCCCGCCCATCAGGGTACCGCGTGAAGCGACCGTTGAGCCGCCGTCGGCGATCATCGCGGTGGCCGGTTCGCTAAACATCACCCGGTCGAGCCCAATACCAAAGGCTTCCGCCGCCAGCAGCGACATGGTGGTCTGCAGCCCCTGCCCGTTCTCGGATACCGAGGTGGAGATGTTCACGCTGGCGTCGGCATTCACCTGAATCAGCGCCGAGGAGGCATCCAGCCCCTCGGCCCCCAGAGAGCAGCCGCGATGGCTCAGCGCGAAGCCAATCCCGTAGCGGATCGGGCCGCCTTCCGCGTTAAGCTTTTTGTAGTGCTCGCGTTTGGCCTCGTATTCGGCTTTGAGCAGCGTCTTCTCCAGCACCTCCTGCGCGGAGACGGTATGCTCGCTGAAGACCTGCCCGGCCATGCTGGTATCGCCCTGCTTGAGAATATTGCGCAGGCGGAACTCAACGGGCGACAGGCCCAGTTCGCCCGCCACGTCATCCATCAGCGATTCGTTGGCGAAAATGACCTGCGGCGCGCCGTAGCCGCGGTAGGCCGAGGTATAGTTGTTGTTGGTGTAAACGCCCACCAGATCGACGCGTACGTTAGGAATGTTGTAGGGGCCCGCCGCCTGCACGGAACTGCGCCAGGTGACAAACACCGTCTGGCCGCAGTAGCTGCCGCCATCGGCGATAATGTCGATTTTAATCGCCTGAATGCGCGCATCGTCGTCCACGCCAATGCGGTATTTCATCTTATAGGGATGGCGCTTGTAGCTCTCGCGCATCGACTGTTCGCGGTTATAGGAGATCTTAACCGGCCGCCCGGTCAGGTGCACCAGCAGCGCCGCGCGGCAGGAGACGTTATCGATAATGTCATCTTTACCGCCGAAGGAGCCGCCGAGGACGGAGCGCTTAATGTTGACTTTCGCCTGGGGCAGGTCGAGATATTTGGCAATCACCGCCCGGGTGCGGTGAGCGTTCTGAATCGACCCTTCGATGGTCATGATCTGTTCATTATTGTCCAGGTAGGCGGTAATCGATTCCGGCTCAATATAGCCGTGCTCCTGGAACCCCACCTCATACTCACGTTCAAAAATATGGCTGGAGGCGGCAAAACCGGCATCAATATCGCCCTTCGCCGTGTGGTGGCGGTTGATGATATTACTGTCGAGTTCGCTGTGAATAAGGCGCGCCCCGGGCTTCATCGCCTCTTCCGGGGAGGTAATCGGCTCCCACGGGGTGTAGGTGATTTTGATTTTATCGACGGCGATGCAGGCTGCCTCGTAGGTTTCCGCCGCCACTACGGCAACCACGTCGCCGCGGTAGGCGATCTCCTTGTCGATAATCGGCGGATGATCGGGAACAATCGCTCCCAGTTTGCGCTGACCGGGGATATCGTTCCAGGTGGCAATACGTACGACGCCGGGTACTTTTTCCGCCTCCGACAGGTCGAGCGCATCGATGCGCCCGGCAGGAATATCCACGTAGCGACAGACGCCATACAGCATATTGTTCATAATAATGTCATCGCCGTAGACCGCTTTACCCGTCACCTTGGCGAGCCCGTCTACGCGGGGCACCTCACTGCCAACCAGCAATGTATCCATATTTTTCAGTCTCCACTCACAAAGAAAGATAACGGATTAAAGCAATGGCTATGCCACCTATAAATAAAGGGTTATTTCAGGCTGAGTTATGTGAGGCGTATCTAAAAATAGCGGCCGGTTAAAGAATAAAAAGCAAATGAGGTCGCCGCTGATTATCAAAACGAGAGCATGCGTATCACTATGATAATTGGCGGTTCTCAATTGTGTTTCCAGGGTGACGCCAGCGGTACATCCGCAGCTCATGCCGCCGCCGGGCATTGAGCGCAACCGTCACCCTGCGGCAAAACGCGTATCGAGGTGATGAAGCTTTTTGGCGCCCCAATTTCGAATAAAAAATAAAAACAACACATTAATGAAATTTAAATTTCATAAACAGGTATATTAACAAATGTGATATATATCATAATTTTAACAATTCATTTTCCTGCCACCGGGCCAGACCCTCTTAAACAATCCTAAAAATTGCTATATATATCAATTAATTATTAAAATAGCTATTCTATACACATGACTGTTACACATAGCCCACAAAACCAAACCGAAATAAAACTTTCAAAATGTGATCTGTTTGTATTTTTATTTCACTTATAGCGGTAATAATCACCTCTCACTAAACGCACTCTGCCCGCCTTGATGGCGCAGCAGAAATCCTAACCCCCCGGAGGATGCAATGAAGGAAGTGAGATCAGGACTTATCCGAACCGTTTATATTGGCCCGCCCCTTTTCCACCCTCACGCTGCCGGGGACTTTCTGAACGTCAACCACCCCGGAGGCCCCAGCCCCGCATCTACCGATGATTCATCGTTAAGCAAGAAGAAACCTCTTTGATCGGTTTTATTTAGCGCATAGCAATCGCGCTAAATAGTTGCACTAAGAACAAAAATTATTTCATCCCGGCCGTGCTTCGCCAGGCGCAAAGGCAGGCCGTGACAAGGATGGGATGACACGTTTTTATCTCGTGCCGTTAATCAAAACAAAAGGTATAAAAATGTCTCTTATTATGAATCTGAACCTACAGCAGAGAAAACGATTACACCAGATAACCCTGGTTGCGACATTTGGCGGCCTGCTATTCGGTTATGACACCGGCGTTATTAATGGCGCATTTTCCTCTCTGAAACAATATATGGCCCTGACCCCGACCACAGAAGGTCTGGTCATGAGCGTATTGCTGATCGGCGCCGCGTTAGGCAGCGTATTCGGGGGAAAATTCGCGGACTTCTTTGGCAGAAGAAAGTACCTGCTCTTTTTATCCTTTATCTTTTTCATCGGCGCATTAATGTCCGCTCTGGCGCCGGATATCACCGTACTGCTTATTTCACGTTTCATCCTCGGCTATGCCGTGGGTGGCGCCTCGGTGACCGCCCCCACCTTTATTTCCGAAGTGGCGCCAACCGAAATGCGCGGTAAACTGACCGGCTTAAACGAAGTCGCCATTGTTATCGGGCAGCTCGCCGCATTTGCCATTAACGCCATTATTGGCATCCTCTGGGGCCATCTCCCCGACGTCTGGCGCTATATGCTGATGGTGCAGACCATTCCCGCCATCTGCCTGTTTATCGGTATGCTGCGGTCACCGGAAAGCCCGCGCTGGTTAATCAGTAAAAACCGTCATGAAGAAGCGCTGGAAATATTAAAGCAAATCCGCCCGCTTGAACGTGCAACCAAAGAGTTCAACGATATCACTACATTGATTAAGGCCGAGGCGGACAAAAAGCTGCATTCCCAGAACGCCTTTATCACCATTCTTCAGACGCCGTGGATTTTCAAACTCCTGCTGGTGGGCATCATTTGGGCGGCGCTGCAGCAGACCACCGGGGTCAACGTCATTATGTACTACGGTACTGAGATCCTCAGCAGCGCCGGATTCTCAGAAAGAACCTCCCTCATCTGCAACGTACTCAATGGCGTGTTCTCCGTCGGCGGCATGCTATTTGGCGTGCTGTACCTCGTCGATCGTTTTAAACGTAAAACCATCATTATTTATGGTTTCGCGCTGATGGCCACCCTGCACCTTATCATTGCCGGCGTAGACTATACGCTGGTCGGCGACGTCAAAGCCACTGCCATCTGGCTGCTCGGCGCGATGTTCGTTGGCGTTATGCAGGGAACGATGGGCTTTATCACCTGGGTGGTGCTGGCTGAGCTGTTCCCGCTCAAGTTCCGCGGACTGTCGATGGGCATATCGGTATTTTTCATGTGGGTGATGAACGCCATCGTCAGCTATCTGTTCCCATTATTGCAGGCCAAGCTCGGTTTAGGTCCGGTATTCCTGATTTTTGCCGCGATCAACTACCTGGCGATTGTCTTTGTGATAACAGCGCTGCCAGAAACATCGAATAAATCGCTGGAGCAGCTGGAAGAGGAGCTGTCGGCAAATAAATCTACTGCAGGATTCAATACGGCCACCAAGGAAAACGGATTATGATCGATACTATTACGCAGGATAATCTCCATCTGTCGTGCCGGGCGAAAAATAAAGCAGAAGTGCTGGCCATGATTGGCGCGGACTTTAAGTCCAGAGGGTACGTCAGCGAAGATTGCGTGGCGTTTCTTGCTGAAAGAGAGCGTCAGGTCTCCACCTTTTTAGGCAATGGCATTACGCTGCCGCACCTGCCTAAATCAGCCACCAGCATCATTGTCAAAACGGGGGTGGAGATTTATCAATTCCCTGACGGCGTGATCTGGGACAGAAATAACGTCATGTTTATTGCCATTGGCGTGATCGCCAAAGAGAGTGAGCATATTGATGTGCTGAGAGAGGTGGCGTCGATCTTTAGCGACGAAGTCATCGCCAGAGCGCTGTCGTTGATTGCCAATAAAGAGGATTTTTTAAGGATCCTCCAGCAGAATCACTAAGCACGGCTATCGCCCGATAGTCGCCCGATAAAAGCCTGCTTTCGCGCAGGCTTTTTGCTTATTCAGGATGGACGTAGCGATTAGCTGCCTTTATAGGTGGAGTAACCATACTGGCTGAGCAGCAGTGGAATATGCAGCTTTTCATTAGTGCGCGTGACGGTGAAGAGAACCGGGATCTCCGGGAAAAACGAGGCCAGCTTCTGTTTGCTGAAATCATCTCCGGTTTTGAAGGTCACTTTATAAATCCCCGGCTGCATATCCCCTTCAGTTGGATAAAGCGATTTAATACGACCATCGTTGTCGGTAACGCCGGTGGCCAGCGCTGTCCATTTATTCGCCTGCTGTTTTTCAAGGGTAACCGTCACGCCCGATGAAGGCAAACCCGTCTGCTGATTGAGAATATGTACGCTGAGCGTCCCGACGGGGGCGCTAAATGCGGCTGGAGCGACAGACATAGCAGATAACAGAATCAGACTGGATAATTTTTTCACGATGTTTTCCCGTTGTGAATAATAACGTTCAAACGTTAGCACCTGGGCCGCTAAAATATATTCAACTTTTTGTGATAATCGCCTTAACGGAAACAGAACGAGGAAAATAGCGAGCAGGGCAACAGCCCATTCGAAGTGATAGAATTATCTGAATATAAGGTGCATCCCTGGGGTGTGAATAAAGGCCCGCTCGCTTGCGCTATACTTATGTTCCACCGCGTTCAAAAAGGAATTCACATGAAGATATGGCCAGTTCTGACGGGTGTGGCTATCGCATTAACGCTCGTCGCCTGTAAATCCCCTACGCCCCCCAAGGGCGTCCAGCCGATAAATAACTTTGACGCAAGCCGTTATCTGGGGAAATGGTATGAGGTTGCCCGGCTAGAAAATCGCTTTGAACGGGGCCTGGAGCGGGTTACCGCGACCTACGGTCAACGGAAAGACGGCGGAATCAGCGTTCTCAACCGCGGTTACGATCCGCGGAAACAGAAATGGAGCGAGAGCGAAGGTAAAGCGTATTTCACCGGCGCGCCGACCACCGCCGCGCTGAAAGTCTCCTTCTTTGGCCCGTTTTACGGCGGCTACAACGTGATCGCGCTGGATAGCCGGTATCAGTATGCACTGGTCAGCGGTCCCGATCGCGGCTATTTATGGATCCTGTCGCGCACGCCGACCATCCCGGAATCCGTGAAGCAGGAGTATCTCAGCATTGCGCGGGAACTCGGTTTCCCGGTCGAAAAGCTCGTCTGGGTGAATCATCGATAACGCCGGGGATAGTTCGCGGGCCTCTTTTACGAACATTATCTTCAGCCAACCTGAGGTCTGAAGATAATGTCGTAAAAGGTGGTGATGATGACAGAGTTATTGTTGGGGAGTTGCAGCCGCATCGTCAGCGCTTTTCGCGGGAGCGATGCTCTCTTTAATCTCTTTGGTTTTATTCGCCGCATCGTTGGCCAGGTTATTGGCATCAACAATCGCGCTGTCTTTAATTTTTCCCGCTTCCTGGACAATTTGGTCGCTTTTCTGTCGGGCATCCTGCTTAACCGCATCAGCCTGGGCTTGCGCCTGTTGGGCTATAGCCTCCGCTTTTTTATCCGCTTCCGCCTTGATGCTGGAGGCCTGGCTGCTGAGATTGTTCGCCTCGTCCGCCGCCTGTTTTTTTATCGCGTCGATGTGTTTATCGGCTTGATCCTTAATTGCTTCGGCTTTATCGGACGCCGCCTCTTTAATTTGCTGCGCGTTATCTTTAGCTTTATCCAGATTGGCATCAACTTTTGATGAATCATCACAGCCGGCGAGAATTAAGCAAACGGCAGAAGCGATCAGCGTTTTACTCCAGAGTTTCATAGTCATTCCTTTATTTATTAATATCAGCGTATCGGGGAAGTCATCGCCGCAGGGTTGCCAGGATAATTCGCATAACAATGATGTCATGAAATTATTTAGCCCCAATACTTAGCCCTGCATCCCTTTATTTATAATCGCTAACCAGGCAGAGTCAAGTTCCTGCGCCACTCCCCCGGCGAGGGCTGACGTAAAAAACCCGGGCGGTTGCCCGGGCTTGTACGCTGAAAAAATAGCTTATGCGGAGACGGCGGATTTGACCAGCGTTGGGCCGGCTAACGCCAGCCGGGCGCCGGCATCGGTATCGCTATATTGCTTAAAGTTATCCATAAACAGTTGCGCCAGACTCTCGGCCTTCTCCTGCCATTTGTCGGCAGAAGGCCAGCCGCTACGCGGGTCGAGCAGCGTGCTGTCGACGCCAGGCACGCTTTGCGGGATAGCGAGACCGAATACCGGTACCGTTTCTTCGCGCAGCTCGCCGGTGGTCCCGTTTAAAATCGCGCTGATGATATTGCGCGTATCACGCAGCGAAAGACGCTTGCCTTCGCCGTTCCAGCCGGTGTTAACCAGCCAGGCTTCAGCGCCGGCCTCCGCCATTTTGGCCGCCAGAACGCTGGCGTACTGCGTCGGGTGCAGCAGCAAGAACGCCGCGCCGTAGCAGGCGGAAAACGTCGGCGTCGGTTGAGTAATGCCGCGCTCGGTGCCGGCCAGCTTCGAGGTGAAACCGGACAGGAAGTGATACTGCATCTGATCGGTCGTCAGGCGGGATACCGGCGGCAGCACGCCAAACGCATCGGCGGCGAGGAAAATCACCTTCGACGGATGGCCCGCGCGCGACACCGGTTTCACGATGTTTTCAATATGCGATAACGGATAAGAGACGCGGGTATTCTCAGTCTTACTGCCGTCGGCGTAATCCACGCTGCCATCGGCTCTGACCACCACGTTTTCCAGCAGCGCGTTACGGCGAATCGCGCGATAGATTTCCGGCTCGGCCTGCGGGTCAAGATTAATGGTCTTGGCATAGCAACCGCCTTCGAAGTTGAACACGCCATCATCATCCCAGCCGTGCTCGTCATCGCCGATCAGCTGACGCAGCGGATCGGTGGAAAGCGTGGTCTTACCGGTGCCGGAAAGGCCGAAGAACAGCGCCACGTCGCCCGCTTCGCCGCGGTTCGCCGAGCAGTGCATCGAGGCGATGCCCTGCTGCGGGAGCAGGTAGTTCATCACCGAGAAGAGGCCTTTCTTCATCTCGCCGCCGTACCAGGAGCCGCCGATCAGCTGAATTTTTTCGCTCAGGTTAAACGCGACAAAGTTTTCGGAGTTAAGCCCCTGCTCTTGCCATTTATCGTTGGTGCAGCCGGCGCCGTTGAGGACAACGAAGTCCGGCGTAAATTCAGCCAGTTCCTCTGCGCTCGGCGCAATAAACATGTTTTTCACAAAGTGCGCCTGCCAGGCCACCTCGGTGACGAAGCGGACGCCCAGGCGCGTTGCCGGGCTGGCGCCGCACCACGCATCAACGACATATAATTTCTTGCCGCTCAGCTGTCCGGCGACCAGCGCCTTCAGATCTGCCCATATCTCGGTGGATAGCGGCTTATTGTCGTTGCGGCCAAGGCCGGAGTCGGCCCACCAGACGGTATCACGCGTCAGATCGTCCCTGACAATATATTTGTCGCGCGGCGAGCGCCCGGTAAAGATCCCGGTATCCACGGCAACGGCCCCGGACTCGGTCATGACGCCGCGCGCCGCGCCGGTTAATTCCGGGCTGGTTTCATGCGCAATCAGCAAGTCGTAATCGGGGTTATAAAACAGCTCGCTGCTCTCCTGAATACCGAGCGAAAGAAGAGCGTCTTTTACTGATTCAATACGTGACATGGCACTCCTGACAAACTATTGGCTGGATAAGATGCTATTAGGCTATTTCAACCTGTCAGCTAAGCGGATGGATTTATTTTAATAAAAAAACCATCGTGAAATTAAATAAACAGGATGAACAGATCAGAGCCGGCGATGTAAAATCGTGCTCGTGTAGGGTGTCGCCTGAACTTTAGAAATATCGTTTGCACGAATAAGTCATAAGCTAACTCTGCAAAAAATGTTAACACCTGTAGATAATTATGTTAATTGCATAGTTTCTATACGTCATGCTAAAATTGCATAGCTATTATTGCAGGGCAGAGGAACGGATCGGTGCTGGCGAATCTTGAAGTAAAATGGCTTTACGATGTGATTGCCCTTGAGGAATCCAGAAGCTTTACCCTGGCGGCAAAAAGCCGCAATATTTCCCAGTCCTCCTTCAGCCGCCGCATCCAGGCGCTCGAGGCGTCGCTGGGCTTCAGCATCTTCGATCGTTCGGCAAACCCGCTGCAGCTGACCAACCGCGGGAAGATTTTTGTCGGCTATGCGCGAAATATGCTCGATGACATGGACTTCCAGATTAGCCGAATTAAAGGGCTGAACAACACCACCCAGAAAATAAGAATCGACGCGGCGCCGTCACTTTCCGTTTTATTACTTCCGGAAATCATCGCCGGTTATACCGACCGAAAGAATAAAACTTTTCATGTTGAATCGATTAACGTCAACGATGCGGTGTTCAACCTGAAAGAAGGCAAAAGTGATTTTATCCTGTCGTTTTATAATGAGGAGCTGATGAACTATCCGTTTATCAATCACAAAATTTTTGACTCGGCGCTGCACCTCGTTTCTCCCTGCGATAAACACGGCAGGCCGCTTTTTCATTTACACCGCGGGGTGCTGCCGCTGATGAAATACGCCAACGACAGCTATATGGGGCGCCAGGTGAATCAGGTGATCGACCGCAAGCCGGAGATCACCTTCTCGCTGACCTTTGTCTCCTCGATGAGCGAGCTGTTAAAACGCATGATCCTCAACGGCGACGGCGTGGGCTGGCTGCCGCAGTACTCTATCAAGCGCGAGCTTGAGGAGGGCCGCCTGACGATTATGGATGAGAGCCTGTCGCTGCCGATCGGCGCCTATATTTACCGCTCCGGCGCGCGGCTCAACCAGTCAGCCGAGCGCTTCTGGCAGCATATTAAGTCTATGAATACCGTGACCGCATAACTCGCATGGCGGCGGGAAATTCGCTATCATCCGCCTCCACCCTCTCTCCGTGCAGCCTGATGTCTACGATTATCGATAACTTTATCGCCCCGCCGTGCCACGCTGAAATCGACATCCTCTACGAGGATGACCATCTGCTGCTAATCGATAAACCCTCAGGCCTGCTGAGTCTGTCGGGGAAAAATCCGCGTAATCTCGACTCGGTACATTATCGGCTGGTACAGCAGTTTCCCGGCTGCACTCTGGCGCATCGTCTTGATTTCGGCACCTCCGGACTGATGGTGATTGCGCGCAACAAGGCCATCAACGCCGCCCTCTGCCAGCAGTTCAGCCAGCGTGCGGTGAGCAAAGTCTACAGCGCGCTGCTGTGCGGGCATCTGGCGGACGACGAAGGTACCATTGACGCCCCGATAGCCAAAGATCCGGCGCTGTTTCCGCTGATGGCGATTTGCCCGCGCCGCGGCAAGCCAGCCCGTTCGGGCTATCGGGTGGTTGAGCGCCTGCGCTATCAAGGTAGCGTGCCGGTGACGCGGGTCCAGCTGACGCCGGAAACCGGCCGCACCCACCAGCTGCGTATTCACTGCCAGTGGCTTGGCCACCCTATTCTGGGCTGCGATCTGTACGGCGGTCTGTTGCTTCCGGGAACAGAACAGGCGCCGCGCCTGATGCTGCACGCCAGCGAACTGCATTTCGTGCATCCGGTTAGCGGAGAGCGAATTGATGCGATAAGCCCCAGCGGGTTTTAAATAGACGCGGCGGCGAAGAGGCCCGGAGTGGTGCCAAAATGCAATCGGAAGTACTTAATCAAATGACTTTGGTCATAAAAACCGACCTCCGTTGCGACCTGCGCAGCACCTGCACCTTTCGCTAATAATCCTTTTGCTCTGACCAGTCGCAGTTGGGTCAAATATTGATGCACCGATAACCCCGTCTGTGCCTGAAAAGTGCGCATAAAATAAAACTCGCTCAGCCCGGCGACCGTCGCGATCTCTTTGACCGACAGCGACTGCGGATATGCGCAGTGCAAAAAATCTATCGCCCGACGAATATCAGCCCTCACAGCGGGTCTTCGCCCTCCGCGCACGCTGCGTTCGGCATAGCGCCCCACTAGTTGATTAAGCACCTGATAGAGAGTGCACTCTTTTTCCAGCGAATCGCGGCTGGCGCCCAGCACGGCGGAAGCCTTAATTACGCTCCGTGCCATAAGCGGATCGTATCGCATTCCTTCACCGCCGAAATTGACTTCTCCCTTTCCACCCATCACCGTTTCCGCGACTTCGTCAATCAGGCTTGCGGAGGGATAAATAGCGCAGTAATCCCACCCCTCATCGCGCTGCACTGCTTCACCGGTATGCACCTCGCCAGGCATGATGACCATCACCGTACCCGCAGCCGCAACGCCTCGTTCACGGCAAATACGGGTACGCTGTGCGCCACGTGCAAAAGCAGCGATCACATATTCATTGTGGAAATGCGGGGGATAGCTATGTTCATAGCAGGATGCTCGCAGGATCTCCATCCCACCGTGGAGTTTGCTGTCCCGCCAGAGTTTGATATCGTCACGCATCTCATCTCCCCACGTTGTACCTTTCCCATATATATCGTGATCGTTGCGCAAATGCGCAGGATTTTACTATCGCGCTCCTGGCCAATTCTTAAGATTACCATTCAGCAACGCATAAAATGGAAGTCATCAATGTTAATTACAATCAAAACTTCGGCAAAGAATAGAGCATCAGCGCAATTCCGTGAGGGCGTCATCGCTTGTCTCCCCACCATTCCCGGTTACTGGAGCATCGGTTTCGCCGCCGGCGCTATCGGGACACTATCCGGTTTTTCCACTCTTCAAACGGCGCTGCTGGCCAGCGCCCTGTATGCAGGTTCGGCGCAGTTCCTGTTTTATTCGCTTTGGGCGACCGGTGCAGAAATTGCATCCGTTGTGTTAAGCATACTGCTGGTTAACCTGCGCTATCTGTTGATGAGTTCAGCCATAAGCATCTTCTTTCGTCCCTACACGGTGCTGCAAAAAATCATCAGCGGACTGCTGCTGACGGATGAAACCTTCGGCGTAGCGGTACAACATGGTGGAGGGAAAAACATTATCACTTACCCATGGATGCTCGGACTCAATCTGACTGCATGGCTAAACTGGATCCTCGCCTGCGTGTCAGGCGCCATATTAGCCTCAGCGCTTCCATCATCGTTGATGGAAGGATTGAGCTTTAGTCTGGTGTCGATGTTCATCGGCCTGGTTTTGGCCCTGTGGTTTGCCAGCCAGCGCAAAATGCTGGAAATGTTCAGCATTAGTATCGCGGTACTCATCACGCTATTTACCTCCGGACATATCGATATGAGTCTCGTCGTTATCGCCGCAGCCTCTGTAGCGGCAACGCTGGCTACCGCTGGGTTGTATCTGTTCAGTAACAAAGAGGGGAAATAAAATGGATCGCAATATTATCCTGGCTATTCTTGCTTCAGCGCTGGTAACCGCACTCATGCGTACGGCGCCGATTCTTCTCCTTTCACGCTTTCGTCTGCCATCAGCTCAGCAGCAATGGCTTAGCTTTATTCCGTCTGCCATTATGGCGGCTATTGTGACGGCAGAACTGGTTGGCAAGCCGGTATTAACCTCGTCTGGTATCAGTATTTCAGCGCTGGCCGCTCTTGCCGCGACGCTTGTTGGGCTGGTCACGCGCAGTCTTTTCGCCACCGTGATCGTAGGTATGGTAGCCTTTTCATCCTTCAGCTATTTCCTGCTCTAGCCTCCGGGCAGTGGTCATCTGCCACTGCCTTTCACGTTATCGTTTGATCCTCCGAAGATGTGAGATAACGCATTAAATAACAAAGAAGTTAAATCGCTTAGCTTTGCCAGAAAATCACCTTAGCCCTCGTTGAGCACGATGATATATCGCCACCCGGCGAGCATGCTCACGCCTGCGCAAACCAGCAGCGACGTTCCCAGCGATTGCCCCCACCCGGCCGCCAGCAGACCGGCGCCAATCAGCACATAATAAAACAGGCCGAAAAAGGCGCCGGCGGTGCCCCGACAGTCGCCGTAGGCGCTCAGCGCCGACCCCAGCACCAGCGGGATCGCCATGGCCCAGGCAAGGGTAACCAGCGCCACCGGCGCCACAAACCAGATTGATTCCCGCAGCACGTACACCGCGACGCCGCCGACGAAGTGCAGAATGCAGGCGATGGCGAGTATCCGCCCCAGCGGGACATGCTGACGCAGCAGCCGGTGGTTAAGCAGCGCGCCGAGCAGCGAACCGGCCGCAAGCGCCATGCCGCTGTAGCCAAAGGTGAGGGCATCAAGATCGAATCGGGCGAACAGAAACGGGGCCAGGCTGTAATAGCTGAACAGGCTGACGTTAAATGCCGCCACCAGGATTGCCGCCAGGGCGATACGCGTATCGCCCACCATCCGCCGCAGCACGTGAAGAAACGGCCCTCTCCTGAGGTTTTGCGGACGCGTTTCCGGCATCAATGCCAGGCAGCCCAGCAGAAGCGCGGCGGCCAGAAGCGCCAGCGCGCTGAAGACGCCGCGCATCCCCCAGAGGGCGGTCAACCCGCCGCCGATATAGACTCCGACGGCCGGACTCACCGCCAGCGCCAGGCCAATAAACGAAAAAATCCCCGCCAGCTGCCGCCCACTATAGCAGTCCCGCAGGACCGTCTGCGTCACCACTGAACCGGTTGCCGCGCCAGCGGCCGTGACGATCCGCGCCGCCAGCAGCAGCGAAAAATCCGTCACCCACAGCGCCATCAGGCATCCCAATGCGTAAACCCCTAACCCCGCCAGCAGCGCCGGACGCCGGCCGTAGCGATCGCTGAATACGCCCCACAGCAAAACGCCGACGGCAAAACCGATAAAGTAGACGGAGAGGGTTTGCGCCGCCTGCGGCGCGCTCACGGAAAATTGGGCGCTGATATCGGTCAGCGCCGGGCTATAAATCGTTTCCGCTATTTGCGGAAACATCAGTAGCGCGGTCACCAGCACCAGCGCGGCACGTCCCAACATATCCACCTCCTGATTAACAAGAGGCGCTATTGTAGGGAAGCCGTTTATCGAACATTATAAACATAATGACTTTAAATATCGGAAATCAGACATTATGGCCTGGCTTGACGCTGACGCGGCATTCGATCCTGATGCGTTGAAAAGTAGCCTGATTGGCGTGCAGTCGGCGCTCGGTAACCACGACTCCGGCAGCCACCGGCATAAGATGGCGCAGATCCTGTTTACCCGTCAGGGATGCGTGCGTTTAACGCTCGACGGTGGCGCCCTTCTGTGCCTGCTTCCGCCGGGGCGCGCGGCGTGGATCCCCGCCCAGGTCAGCCATCGCGCGGAGATGAAAAACATTGTCGACTATCGTTCCGTCTGGTTTCAGCCGCAGCGTTACCCTCAGCTGCCAACGCAGTCGGCGATACTCAACGTGGTGCCGCTGCTGCGCGAGCTATTAGAGCGCATCAGCGCCAGCCCCTGGGATACCGACTGGGATGCCGAGCCGGCGCGGCATCTCGCCGCCCTGTGCCAGGCGGAAATTCGCGCTGCCGCGCGGGAGCCGATGATGCTCGCGCTGCCGCAGGATAAACGGCTGGCGATGATTTGCGGCGACGCACTGCCGCCGCCGCTTGGGGCGCTCGCTGCCCGCTGCGGCGCCAGCGAAAAAACCATCAGCCGACTGTTTCGCCGCGATACCGGAATGTCCTACCAGCAGTGGCGTCAACAGTGGCGATTAATGAAAGCGGTCGAGATGCTGGCAACCGGGGAGCGCATCACCGATACGGCGCAGGCGCTCGACTTCGCCAGCGATAGCGCTTTTATCTACTTTTTCCGCACCATGACCGGCATGACCCCGGGGCGTTATTTTTCCGCTTGATTCTGGCCGCCCGGCGTAAACGGCGGCAGCTTGAGAAAGGTGCTTTGCAGCCCCTCGGACCACGCTTTGCGAATGGTATTGAAATAGGGATCGTTTTCGGTGATCCGATGCTGTTCGGCGCTGCTCAGGCTACCGCTACGGTACAGCAGGGTGTCCAGCGGCAACCCCACAGAAAGATTGCTGCGCAGGGTGGAGTCGATCGAGATCAGCGCGCAGCACATCGCCTGCTCCAGCGGAGTATCGATGGTCAGAACCCGGTCGATGATCGGCTTGCCGTATTTGCTCTCGCCAATCTGGAAATAGGGCGTGTCGCGCGTGGCTTCGATAAAGTTGCCTTCCGGGTAGATATGAAACAGCCTGTGCGTTTCCCCGGCGATCTGCCCACCGAGCAGCAGGTTGCAGTTGAAGTTGGTATTGCCGCAGTTCTGCTGATTACTGCTGTCGCGCTGAATCACTTCCTGCAAGGTTTTACCGATCAGCATCGCCGCGTCGTATAACGAGGTCACCTGCATGAGATTGGGCTCCTGCTGGGTACGAATGCGGGCGCTGAGCAGACTAATCACGCTTTGCGTGGTGGCCAGGTTGCCCGCCGACTGCAGCACCATGACCCGTTCGCCATCCTGATGGAAAACGTGCAGTTTTTTAAACGTTGCAATATGGTCCACTCCCGCGTTGGTGCGGGAGTCTGAGGCAAATACCAGTCCATCTGACAAACACATGGCCACACAGTAGGTCATCGTTTTTCGTTCCTGCCGTTATTGCTGCTGCGCCTGCTGCGAATGCTCGCGCACTTCAGCGTTAGTTAACATGATTTCTCCCCCGCCGCCGAGGCGGGTGCCGCGAACCGGGCACGCATCAAGATAGTCCAGCCCGGTCGCCAGCCGCAAATGTTGATTCAGGCTGCGCGTGTTATTGGTGATATCAAACGACTGCCAGCGCGCGTTGAGCCACACTTCGGCCCAGGCGTGCATGGCGACATGCTCGGCGTTATCGCTGTAAACGTAGCCGCTGACGTAGCGCGCCGGGATCGCCAGCGCCCGGCAGCAGGCGAGAAACACGTGGGTGTGATCCTGGCAAACCCCTTTCGCGCGCGCAAAAGCATCGGCGGCGGAGTCCTGCACCTGGGTGGCTCCCGGCGAATAGGGCATTCTCAGCAGCAGCTCGGCCATTAACCGGTTCAGGCTCTCCTCCTGCGCCTCCGGCTGATACCAGCGCTGAGCGAATTCGCGGATCGGGCCGTCGGCGCGGGTAAGCGGCGTACAGCGCAAGAAAACCAGCGGCGACAGCAGCTCCTGCGGCTCCGCACCGATATCGTCCCCCTCTTCCGCGATATCGACGATCCCGCTGGCGCGAATGGTTATCTCTTTATGCGGATTATCCAGCGTCAGCACGTGCAATACGTTGCCCCACGCGTCGGTGGTGGCGACGGCGGAACCGTCCGGCAGGGTTAATGTCCAGGCGGTAATCTTCTGCCGACCGCTGCTGCGCGGCGTCAGGCGCAGATACTGGGTCGAAAACTTCACTTCTTCATCGTAGCCGTAGCGGGTCAGGTGATCGATAACCAGTTTCATAACGCCTCCAGATAGGTTTGTCTGATGCTGTCGGAAAGCGCGTTAATCCGCGCCAGCAGTGCATTAAGGGTGACCTGTAAATCGGCCTGCGCCAGATCGTCGCGGGTGCTGAAACGCAGGTCGACGTTGAGCTGGTGTGCCAGGCGTAGCGGCAGGTGCGAGCGGTCGTTGGCAATCTGTTCCAGCTGCCCGACGAGGTCGGAAATACTCGCTCTCAGCGATCTCGGCACATCGTTGCGCAGGATCAGCAGCTCCATCACCGTTTCGCGGCTGACCGGCTGGCGGTAAATGCTGTTGTAGGCCTCGCGGGCGCTGACCGCATTAAGTAGCGTATCCAGACGGTAGTACTCGCGTACCGGATCGGGATCGCTGTTCAACTGCTGATCCTTAATCAACAGCAGCTGCGCGGTGGCGGATGCCCGCTCGATCAGCGTCCCGATCCCGATAAAGCTCAGGGCGTCGTTACGCAGCAGCGTGCCGAGGATCGCTCCGCGAAACAGATGTACCCGCTCTTTTACCCACTCAAAGAAAGCGTCGTTGCCCAGCTCGCCGATCCCCTGCTGACGCAGCTTTCGCAGCTCAATGCGCGTGGCATTGATGCTTTCCCACACCTCCGCCGACAGGCTGCCGCGCACCGCGTGGGCGTTGTTCCACGCCATCTCGACGCAGCTGAAAATGCTGTACGGGTTGTTGCCGTCGAGCGCGAAAAAATTAAGCAGGTTGCTCATGGTGAAACGCGCATGGCGCGCCTGAAACAGCTCATGGGTCAGCGACAGATTCAGCGGCAAGGCTAAATCCCGCGACTGCTGGCTGTGGCGGGGGATCATCGACAGCTTCCAGGTCACGTCCAGCACCCGGGCATAGCTTTCCGCGCGCTCAAGGTAGCGCGCCATCCAGAAGAGTTCACTCGCTGTGCGGCTTAACATGATTCATCATCCTCCATCACCCAGGTATCCTTGGTGCCGCCGCCCTGCGACGAGTTCACCACCAGCGAGCCTTCGGTTAGCGCCACCCGGGTCAGGCCGCCGGGAACCAGGCGGATCTCCTGGCCGGAGAGCACGAAGGGACGTAAATCGATATGGCGCGGCGCCAGCCCCTCATCGACAAAGGTTGGGCAGGTCGACAGCGCCAGGGTGTCCTGGGCGATATAGTTGGCCGGATTCGCCAGCAGGCGATGGCGAAACGCGTCGCGCTCCTCTTTGGTCGAGCGCGGGCCAACCAGCATGCCGTAGCCGCCCGCTCCGTGAACCTCCTTCACCACCATCAGTTCAAGATTGCTCAGCACGTAGCTAAGATCCTCCGCTTTACGGCACTGCCAGGTGGGAATATTGCTCAGGATCGGCTGCTCGCCCAGGTAGAAGCGGATCATCTCCGGCACGAAGGGGTAGATCGATTTATCGTCGGCAACGCCGGTACCGATGGCGTTGGCCAGCACCACGCCCCCGGCGCGATACACCGACAGCAGGCCCGGAACGCCAAGCATGGAGTCGGCCTTGAAGGCCAGCGGGTCAAGGTATGCGTCGTCGATACGCCGGTAAATGACGTCCACGCGCCGCGGTCCTTCGGTGGTGCGCATGTACACCGCCCCGGTTTTAATAAACAGATCCGCGCTTTCCACCAGCTCAACGCCCATCTGCTGGGCCAAAAAGCTGTGTTCAAAATAGGCGCTGTTAAATCGCCCCGGGGTCATCACCACCACGCACGGATCGTCCACCGGCGAGCTTTCGCGCAGCGTTTGCAGCAGATAGCTGGGGTAGCGTTCTACCGGCGCAATATGGTGCTGTTCGAACATTTCGGGATACAGCCGCATCATCATTTTGCGGTTTTCCAGCATATAGGAGACGCCGGAGGGGGTGCGCAGATTATCCTCCAGCACGTAATACTGGCCGTCGCTGTTGCGCACCATATCGACTCCGGTGATATGGGCGTAGGTGTTATTGGGTAAATTTATCCCCTGCATACAGGGTTGATACTGTTCGTTCGCCAGCACCTGTTCGGCCGGGATCAGCCCCGCGCGAAGGATATTTTGATCGTGGTAGATATCGTAAAGAAAAGCGTTGAGCGCTTTCACCCGCTGGCGGATGCCGCGGTCAATCCGCTGCCACTCGCCGGCGGGAATAATACGCGGCACGCTGTCGAAAGGGATCAGTCGTTCGGTGCCCTCATCCTCGCCGTAGACGTTAAAGGTGATGCCGATGCGGTGAAAGAGCAGCTCCGCCTGCTCTTTCTTTTGCCGGATAGAGAATTGATCGGTACTGCGAAACCATTGCCACCAGGCGTTATAGTGCTGACGCTGCTCTCCCTGTGCGGTAAGCATCTCATCATAATAATGCCCGTCAGGAAGCGTTATTTTTATCATGGCCGTCTCCTCCGGTTGTACTCACTTTGAGGTAATCCCGGTAAGAGATAAGCATTAATTATGCCAGGTAACGCAGCGCGGCGGCGCGGCGTTACGCTGTTATGCCATGACGCTGAATTGAATAAAAAACAATCAGACGCTTTGCTTATTTATGGCCTGTTTTTCGCTTAAAGTGCACCAATTTGGGGCAAGTCGATTCACGCGATACTAACGCGCCGCGAGCCACGCTGCGTAGCGCTCGGGCCACTCGACGCTGGGCGTACCGGCCCGGCCCAGCGCAAAACCGTGACCGCCGCTGGCGTAACGATACAGGGTGACCGGGACCTGATGCTGACGGCAGGCGGCGGCCATTATCAACGTATTGTGCGGATCGGAGACATTATCGTCCTCCGCCTGAACCAGAAAACAGGGCGGCGTCCGCGCGCTGACCCAGGTTTGTACCGACCAGGCGCGATCGACCTCCTCCGCGGCGTGAGGCCCGGCGAGGAGCCGATGGGTGGCGGTATGGGTGTACGGAGGTTCGAGGGAAATCACCGGATAAATCAGCGCGGCGCCGTCGGCCCGGGGCGGGGCGTCGTCCACGCCGTCGATCGGCGAGTAAGAGGCAAAATCGGCGCGACAGGCAGCCATTCCCGACAAATGTCCGCCGGCGGAAAACCCCAGAAGGCTGACTTTGGCTTCCCGCTGACGAATCAGGCGCAGCGCCCGCTGAGCGTCCTGCAGCGGAGCAAGGCCGCCCGCTTGCCATCCCTCCCCGGGAAGACGATAGGTCAGCACGTACGCGGTATAGCCGCGCATCGTTAGCCAGCGCGCGGCGGGCCAGGCCTCCTTCGCCATTTCAATGCATCGATAGCCGCCGCCGGCAGCAATTAATACGCCGTGGCCGCGTGGCGCTGCGGGACGCCATACCGTCAGTTCAGGCTGGGCGATATGGCTTAGCGCTCCGCGTGTCGATAAGCGGACGGGGCCGTCCGGTCCGCCGCCGCCGGGAGGCACGCCAGGCCACAGGCGGATCGTTTGCTGGCTTTCAGCGGCGCGAAGACGGCCGCCCGCCAGCAGCGCGGCGGCGCTTAAAAACAAAAAATGGCGTCGGTTCATCGGCGGTTCCTGAGACGGAAATTAGTCATTAACGAGCCTGAGCTCCAGCCAGTCCACCACCAGACCCGGCTTGATAAAATCAAAGCCTACGCGATATTTCCCCGACTGTAGCTCAATCCGACACAGCTTCTGCACAATCTCACGACCGAGCGTACCGTTGGTCTGGATCGTCGCCACAAATTGTTCATTAAGCAGCAGATTGCAGGCGGTTTGTGCGAGCGGCGCACCATTAGCGTGAACGCTCACCAGCACGTCATAAACCGCTGTTCGCTCAACGCTCAGCACCAGTTCCTCGTCGTAGCGCAGCCGCGACTGCTCGGCAATTTTAATTGCGCCAGGACAGGCCCCATCGCACGCAGGATCCGCCGCCAGGCGAATAATCGCCGCCCGCGGCATCTCCCCGCTCTTAAAGACCTGCGTCTGCATCATAAAGTCGAGGATGTTTATCGCGCAGCGCTGAAGCTCACCGAGCGTTAGCTCGCCTGTCGCCAGCGCCGCCAGGGTGTTATCTCCCCCCGCATTAACTTCCGCGCCGTTATTATTGACCACCATGTAAAGGTCGTTCTGCGCGCGGATCATCGCCGCGGTGTTGTGGGTGCTCGCCGCGCCGCCATCGACGGGATCGTTCATCGTTGCCCACCAGTCGGTCATCACGATCCCGCGAAAGCCCCACTCCTCGCGCAGTACGGTGGTGGTGAGATCGTAGTTGGATGCGGCATGGTGGCCGTTGACCGGGTTATAAGCGGTCATTACCGCATTTGCGCCGCCGGATTTGACCGCATACTCAAAACCTTTGAGATAGATTTCACGCAGCGCGCGCTCTGACACCACCGAATCCGCTTTGGCTCTGGCGAACTCCTGATTGTTGCAGGCAAAGTGCTTGAGGGTGGCAATCCCGCCACCGCTGCGAATGCCACGAACCACCGCCGCCGCCATCATTCCGGTAAGCAGCGGGTCTTCGGAAAAGTACTCGAAATTACGCCCGTTGAGCGGATGGCGCTGGATGTTCATCCCCGGCCCCAGCAGCAGATCAATGCCGTTGCGCAGCAGCTCTTTACCTTCCATCACGTATAAGCGTTCCACGAGGATCGGGTCCCAGCTGGAGGCCAATAATGTACCGCTGGGAAGCAAAGTGGCCTTCGCGCCGTTATCCATGCGAATCCCGGATGGGCCGTCGGCGGTCGATGCCAGAGGAATACCTTTTTCCAGCAGGCTGTCGGCCACGCCGCCAAAAGCCGACGCGACGCCGGGGGTCACTTTGTGGCTACACATGCCTTCTCCACGCACCAGGCAGGCCAGCTCCTCAACAGACAGCTGAGCAACAAACGCGTTCATCGTGGTACGCCCTTCAGCCACGTCGTTGAGAGTCAGCCCCTGGTTGCCGGTAAGGGGAATACTCTCCGGCAGGCGTTCCTCAATGCGCGTTCGCAGATTAATCTCCCGCCGCGGCACGTCCTCCCACTCGATCTGATAGCGCCCATCGCCGCCGCCGGCTGCGGGTTTAATGCGCACAAAAGGCACCGTAGGGGCCAGCACCTGCTGATGGCAGGAGAGGATCCGCAGCGTTTTCTGCGCGTACCCCGCCTCGCCGTCAACCGGCAGCGGCTGTAGATCGCGCACGCTGTTACCAAGCAACAAGCGATAAAGCCCTGGCTCCATTACATAACAGTGTGGATGTCCGGTAGCTCCGCTATCGTCCAGGGAGGCAAAACGCTCCAGCGGGATCGATAACGTTAAGGTTTCGCCTTCCCCCGGTTGCAGCAGGCGAGTTTTGGCAAAAGCCACCAGCACTTTGGCCGGTTTGCCGAGCGAGCCCTGCGGCGCCTGGAGGTAGATTTGCACCACTTCTTTGCCCGCGAAGCGCTCCCCGCGATTGGTCACGGTGACGGTCGCCTTGATCAGGTCGCCAAAGGTCTCCGCCCGCGCCGATTGCAGGGTGAAAGAGGTGTATGAGAGACCAAAGCCAAAGGGGAACTGCAGACGCTGCGGACAAAAGGTTTCGAAGTAGCGATAGCCGACGTAAATATCCTCCTGATAGAGGCTTTGCGCTTCCGCCCCCCAGCAGGGCGATGCCGGATGGTCGTCGAGAGAGATCGCGATGCTGCCTACCAGCTTGCCGGATGGCGTCACCTCACCATAGAGCAGCGAAGTGGCCGCCTGAGCGCCGTCGGCGCCACCGTGCCAGACGTAGAGCAGCGCGCGAATGCGTTGACGCAGCAGCGGATCGTCAGCCCATGAGAGATCGATAAGCCCGGCGGTATTCAGCACCACCGCCACGTCATCAAATTCGCCGCAGACCTGATGCAGCAGGTTCATTTCGTCGGCGGTGAGCCGATAGCCACCTTCCACGTCGGCGTTGTCCCGATCCTCTCCCGCGGTACGCCCGAAAACAATCACTGCCTGGCTGGAGAAAGCGCGCGCCTGACGAATCTGCTCATCGCTCAGCGGCATCTCCTGCTGGTACCAGGGTTCCGCTGCCCAGCCCCCTCCGCCATTATCAAAGGGGTGTTGTTCAACCCAGCGCTCGTAGAGTCCGGCCAGCTGCGTATTCAGCCTCACCCCGTTTCGCGCACGCATCGCCTGCAGCAAGGTTGTGCTGCTCACTACGTTAACTGCCCCGCCGGAACCGGTACCGCTGCGATAGTAGTTAATCTGCGTACGGCCAAATAACGATAGCGGCCGTTCGGGAGCGAGCGGTAGCATTTGGCCATCGTTTCTCAACAGCACCGCGCCTTCGGCAGCGGCGGCGGCGGCAAATTCGGCAAACCCTTCCAGCGGCGTCCCCGCTTGACTGTCATACATGGCGTTGTCCTGTTAACTCATGCCCCGACAGGAGGCTTAATAGCATAATGAACAGAGCCCGCGCAATGCGGGCTCCGCAGTGCTCAGAAGAAATACTTGAAGCGCAGCCGGCCGCCGTAGCGGGAATCTTCCTGGCCGTCGCCGTTGTTCGGGTGGGATTCAATCCAGGATGCGTAGGCACCCAGATAGATGTTGAAATTCTTCATATTCATCACGTTCGGAAACAGATACGACGCGTGAATGGTGTGGATATCATATTTCCCCGGATCGGCGATCCAGCAGTTATCGTCGCAGTTAGCGATAAAGTTAGCGGTATTAAAGCTTTCAATCTTGTTATGCGCGTAAATGTAGCCCAGCTCAACACCGTGCCACAGGGAGTTCACCCCCGCGGTAAAGTCAGTTTCATCTTCGGCATCCATATAAGCGACGTTAAGGTTGGTCACCACGCCATCCAGCGGATCGGTTTTTTGCCCGTTCCACGTCATCGTATAGCCATAGCCGGTGCGGCTGGACTGGTCGACCCAGCGCCCTTTCGCATCGTGATAGCCATAGGCGTTATTCACCACGTTGCTCTCCATGGCGATGGCGGTGGAGAAGCGGCCGCTGTTCCACGCAATAACCGGGCGTAAATAGGCGACATTTTTCTCATTTTCCAGTTCAGTACCGTGATACTGCTGGTCCTGGAACAGCGTGCTGCCGTTTTCCAGCAGGGTATTGAGTTCGAAATACCAGTTATCAAGGGTTTTGCTCATCAGGAAGTTGCCGCCGCTGCTGCTGCGGCCGCGGCCTTCCTTCATCATGTAGATATAGCCGTAGCCGTCGCTGTAGAGATCGTTGGCGGTGTTCCCGGAGTATTCCACGAACGTATCCTGATTCAGCGGGAACATATCGTAAGCTTCAAAGCGCCCAACCTTCACCTTCCAGTCGTTCTCCTGGCCAAAGAAGAATACCGCATCATCAAGGTTCATTTTGCCGTTCAGGTCCGCCAGCGGCTGGACGGAAAAACCGGCGAAATTACCGTTATCCATTTTACGCATGCCGTCAAAACCTAACAGCAGTCGGCCGTTAATATCCCAGCGTTCGTTATTGCCTGGCGCCCAGTCTTTATTCGCCGTGGTTTTTACCGAGGTCAGGCTGCCGCTGCTGCTGGCGCCATCCATGTTGAACTCCACATCGCCATAAAACTTGATATCGCCGTAGCCGGAGAGCGTCAGTTTCGTCGGCTCAGCGCCCGGAGCGACGGGCTCGGCGGATTCCACTTTTACGGTTGGCGTGCTTTTCGCCACAGCGGCCTGCTGCCGGGTTAAGGTCTGAATTTTCGCTTCCGCATCGGCCGCCCGTTGCTCAGCATCTATTAAGCGCTGTTCCAGCTGCGCTAAACGCTTTTCAATATCCGCAGGAGCATTATTTGTCGCTGCCCAAAGGCCAGAGGAGAACAGGCCACTAATAACCAGAGCTATATACTTTACTTTCATTATCAACATCCCTAATTACATTATTATTTGTTTCATCCAGGGTAAAACCAGGGCTATCCAGAGAAATAGTCTGTACAGCCCTTTAAATACGGCGTTGAATAATCAGGATTCAGCGAAGGTTCCGTGGTTTAAATCATCGACGATGCCGTTCATTCTCTTTTCCGTTAAGCCATAGAATTTAATAGAGACGGCGGTAAGAACATAAAAAACAGAAGGAACCAGAGTGAACAACAGCACCACGCCCTGCACCGCTGAAACTGGCTGCACCGCGGTGTTAGCGGCGTAATGGTAATAGGCCAATATCCAGCCGAGGATCGCCCCGCCAACGGCGACGCCCAGCTTGATAACAAAGATATTTGCCGCAACGTTCATACCGGTAATACGCCGCTGGGTTTTCCATTCACCATAGTTATTCACGTCGGTAATCATCGACCACTGCAGCGCGCCGTTGCCACCCTGAATAATAGAAATCAGAATATGCACGCCGAGCACCGCAATCCAGTATTGCACCGGAACCATAAAGCAAACCACGCCCAGCGCGGCGGTGAGCAGGTTAATCCAGAAAGAGAGTCGGACCTTACAAAAACGCGTCCCGAAGGGCTTGGCCAGCACCGAACCCAGCATGGAGGCAAACATCCCGCCGAGCATGAATATCGTTATCACGTCGGCGCCTTTATGCAGCACGCTATTCACATAGTAAACGACGGCGCCACCGCGAATCACTACGGCGACCAGCATCATAAAATTGTAAACGGAAAGAATACGCCACTGATCGTTACGAAAAAGTATTTTCACGTCCCGCGCTACGTTCAGGTTCTCTTCTTTAATCGGCTGCACGCGCTCTTTGGTAGTGGCAAAGCAGGTGATAAACATCAGGCAGCCGATAACGCCAAACAGGGCCATCGAAACCTGAATGCCGGTCGCGCGGTCGCCGGGATAGAGAAAGTCCGCCAGCGGTAAAATAAACGCGGTACCGAGCGCGCCGCCGATTGGGGTGATAGCGAATCGCCAGGACTGCAGCGAGAGGCTTTCGCGCGGATCGGAGGTCAGCGCCGCGCCCAGCGAGCAGTAAGGAATATTAATCGCCGTATACATCAGGGTCATAAATATATAAGCCGCCACGGCATAGGCAATTTTTCCTGAGTCGGAGAAAGAGGGAATGGAATACACCAGCACGCAGCTCACCGCAAAGGGGACGCAGATCGCCAGCAGCCAGGGGCGAAAGCGGCCCCAGCGGGTTGAGGTGGCGTCAGCAATCGCGCCCATAATCGGATCGGTAATCGCATCCAGCAGACGAACCAGCAAAAACATCGTCCCCATCACGGCGGGCGGCAGGCCATAAATATCGGTATAAAAATAAGCCAGAATAGCCACGGACGAGTCAAATACAATGTGACTGGCCGCGTCCCCCAGGCTATAGCCTATTTTCTCTCTGACAGAGATTTTGTCGCCAGCAGACATACACCACTCCTTTATGCAAAATGAAACCGGTTTCTGTAATGTCTGCATTTTTTACTTATCCGCTATGCGGGCGCCATTATGTTTTTTAATTAATTATTTATGTTTTTTAATTTATGTGATCCTGTCAGCCTTCAGTCATATTAATCCCGGCGTTTTTGCCCGACAGATCACAGGTTTTCATCCTTTGCGCAATGCTTAAAAGGTGATAAATATGACCATTATTGTCACAGATAAACTTCAGTTCCGTTTTCTATTTACTGGCATCACTATTGAATGGTGTTTTTTATTTGCGCAAAAACATTCATAACGCAAATAACGTCATGCCAGTTTCATATGATTAAGATTATAATATTGTGCTTAGCGTAATAGTGCCGGTTGGGTGCCGGCCAGTGGGCGGTAAATACTCTGTTTTCACGTAAAATGTTACCTCGGACACGCGCAGCGGCGGATATTCGTCTAAGGTTTTCTGATGGCCGAATGCAGTGGCACATAGTCTGCAATGATAAGGAGAACAATCTATGACGAGTCCCGTTTCCCGTCGCCCCGCTACCCTGCCTTTTGCTCTTCGTCTGGCGCTAGGGGGCGCATTTGTCGCCCTGGCGACGTTGACGGCTCAGGCTGAAGAAACCCGTCCCACCCCGCAATCACCCGATATCCTGCTCGGTCCGCTATTTAACGATGTGCAAAGCGCAAAACTTTTTTCTGACCAGAAAACGTTTGCTGACGCCATTCCGAACGGCGACCCGCTGATGATCCTTGCCGATTATCGTATGCAGAAAAGCCAGACCAGCTTTGATTTGCGGCACTTCGTCGAACTCAACTTTACCCTGCCTCGCGAAAACGACCAGTACGTTCCGCCAAAAGGACAAACGCTGCGCCAGCATATCAACGGATTATGGCCCGTACTGACCCGCAGTACCGTCGACGTCGAAAAATGGGATTCGCTGCTGCCGCTGCCTAAGCCCTACGTGGTGCCCGGCGGACGCTTTCGCGAAGTCTATTACTGGGACAGCTACTTCACCATGCTCGGCCTGGCTGAGAGCGGCCACTGGGATAAAATTGAAGATATGGTGACCAACTTCGCCGCGGAGATCGACGCCTGGGGCCATATTCCTAACGGCAACCGCACCTACTATCTGAGCCGCTCGCAGCCGCCGTTCTTCCCGTTTATGGTTGAACTGCTGGCTACGCACGAGGGCGATGAGGCGCTCAAAAAATGGCTGCCGCAGATGGAGAAAGAGTACCAGTACTGGATGGATGGCGCTGAGGCGCTTGAGACCGGCAGCGCCAGTAAGCGCGTGGTGCGGATGGCCGACGGCGCCCTGCTCAACCGCTACTGGGACGATAACGACACGCCGCGTCCGGAATCCTGGCTGGACGACGTCACGACCGCCAAAAACAATCCCAACCGCCCGGCCACTGAAATCTACCGCGATCTTCGCTCCGCCGCGGCATCCGGCTGGGACTTCAGCTCCCGCTGGATGGATAACCCGCAGCAGCTCGGCACCATCCGCACCACCTCGATTGTTCCGGTCGATCTGAACTCGCTGATGTTCCACATGGAAAAAACCATCGCCCGCGCCAGTAAAGCGGCAGGGGATAGCGCTAAATCCGCGCAGTATGACGCATTAGCCAACGCCCGTCAGAAAGCGCTGGAGAAATATCTGTGGAACGATAAAGAGGGGTGGTACGCCGATTACGATCTGAAAAGTCATAAGGTGCGCAATCAGCTGACCGCCGCGGCGCTGTTCCCGCTGTACGTCAACGCCGCCTCCAGCGAACGCGCCGCGAAGGTAGCCGCCGCCACCGAAGCGCGGCTGCTCAAGCCCGGCGGCCTGACCACCACGACCGTCAATAGCGGCCAGCAGTGGGATGCGCCGAACGGCTGGGCGCCGCTGCAGTGGGTTGCCGCTGAAGGCCTGCAAAAGTATGGCCAGCAGAAAATCGCGATGGAGGTGAGCTGGCGGTTCCTCAGCAACGTTCAGCACACCTACAACAGCGAACAGAAGCTGGTGGAAAAATATGATGTCAGCTCGACCGGAACAGGCGGCGGTGGCGGAGAGTATCCGCTACAGGACGGCTTTGGCTGGACCAACGGCGTCACCCTGAAGATGCTGGACCTGGTGTGTCCGAAAGAAAAGCCGTGTGACTCCGTCCCCACCGCGCGCCCGGCGGCGAATGACGACAACGGCAAAGCGACGGACGTCCCGGCGCAGCCTGCCGCTCAGCAGCCGGCTGCGGTAGAGGAGAAAAAAGTCGCGCCGTAAACCTCCGCGCGGCGGGGGCCCGCCGCGCGTCTTTATCAATTTGCAGTTCCAGAATCGGCCGGGCCGATGGCTCCCCGGCAAGCTGAGCCTGCGGGGAGCGCCCTTTACATGGCGTCCAGCGCCTTCTGCAGCTTCCAGATATAGCGCGGCGCCTGCGGTGCCGGGTGCTTTTTCACCACGTGCTCAAAGAAATCATCGGCGTCCATATCGTTAATCTCTTCAATCGCATCCTGGCGATTGGACGAGAACGTCCGCAGCAGCGCGCCCGCGCCGTTGGCATAGGACACCACCACCGCATAGCGCATCACCTGCGGGTCTTTAATCCCCGCCAGCGGACCGTTTTCGAGGATGCTAAGGTAGGCCGCCCCCATCGAAATATTGCGCTCGGGATTCTTCAGCTCGCTCACCGAAGGATCCCCGCTCCAGCCCATCCGCCGGTAAACATCGCGACCGGAGGTCGAGGGCTTTAGCTGCATCAGGCCAACCGCGCCGGATTTGCTGACCACCGTCGGGTTGCCGCCGGACTCAATGGCGATGATGGCGGTAATCAGCTGGGGATCGACGCCCCACGCCGCACCGGCTTTTTCGCTGATTGGCATCCACTGCATCGCCCGCTTAACCGGGACTTCCGGGTTCCACGGCGGGTTACGATAATCGTGTTTTGAACTACAACCGGCCAACAATACACATAAAAAAACACACCATCTCAATTTCACACATCTATCCTTATTGGCTGAAGTTTGCCGCACGGAGATGACAATAAACGCTCCAGGCGGCATGATAACCCTTTCATTCTTAGCAAGGAATTGTCATGTCTCAGTTTTATCTCGTCGCCCCTTCCGGTTACTGCATCAACCAGGAGGCGGCGTTTCGCGGCGTACAGCGTCTGCAGGAGGCCGGGCACCAGGTCGCGCACCAGGAAGTCATTCCCCGCCGGGCGCTGCGCTTTGCCGGAACTGAGAATGAACGCCTTGCCGATATCAACCAGCTCGCCGCCCTCGCCGGTAAAAACCGCATTGTGCTGGCGGTACGCGGCGGCTACGGCGCGACTCGCCTGCTGCCGCAGATTGACTGGCAGGCGCTGATCGCCCGCCAGCAGCAGGATCCGCTGCTTATTTGCGGCCACAGCGATTTCACCGCCATCCAGCTGGGGCTGCTGGCAAAGGGTAGCATAATCACTTTTAGCGGGCCGATGCTGGCGGGAAACTTCGGCGCTGAAACGCTGAACGAATTTACCGAGCACCATTTCTGGCAGGCGCTGCACAACCCGGCGTTTACGCTCGAATGGCACGGTGAAGGTCCGGACTGTCGCGCCGACGGCACGCTGTGGGGCGGCAACCTGGCGATGCTGACTTCGCTTATCGGCACCCCGTGGATGCCGCAGATTAGCGATGGAATTCTGGTGTTGGAAGATATTAACGAACACCCGTTCCGCGTCGAACGCATGCTATTACAGCTGCTCAACAGCGGTATTCTCGCGCGCCAGCGGGCGATTATCCTCGGCAGTTTTACCGGCGCAAACGCCAACGACTACGATGCCGGATACGATCTGCCGATGGTATACGACTACCTTCGCCAGCAGCTTAACATTCCGGTCATCAGCGGCCTGGATTTCGGTCACGAGCAGCGTACGGTCACCCTGCCGCTTGGCGCCAGAGCATTGCTGGTCAATAACGCATCCATCACCACGCTAAGCATCAGCGGCCACCCGGTTCTGGCGGAATAAAAATTCCTCTAACGCATATCCCGATCGGCGTCAGATTGTTAAAATGGTGTAGTTTTTAATTTATCTTCACGCCGGTAAGGAGTACGTCAACATTGGACGCCGCTGCGGTCATCAGTCTGTTTATCCTGGGTTCTGTTTTAGTAACCTGTAGTATTTTATTAAGTTCCTTTTCCTCACGCCTCGGTATCCCGATTCTGGTTATCTTCCTGGCGATTGGGATGCTGGCGGGCATTGACGGTATCGGCGGCATTCCGTTTGACAACTACCCTTTCGCCTACATGGTGAGCAACCTGGCGCTGGCGGTTATCCTGCTTGACGGCGGGATGCGCACTCAGGCCAGCTCTTTTCGCGTGGCGCTGTGGCCCGCCCTCTCGCTCGCCACGGTCGGGGTGTTGATCACCTCGGCCCTGACCGGACTGATGGCGGCCTGGCTGTTTCATCTCAACCTGATTGAAGGGCTGCTGATCGGCGCTATCGTCGGCTCAACCGATGCCGCGGCGGTATTCTCACTCCTCGGCGGTAAAGGGCTGAACGAACGCGTCGGCTCGACGCTGGAAATTGAATCCGGCAGCAACGACCCGATGGCGGTGTTCCTGACCATTACCCTTATCGAGATGATTCAGCAGCACGAGACCGGCCTGAGCTGGATGTTCGCGGTGCATATCGTGCAGCAGTTTGGGTTGGGTATCGCTATCGGCCTCGGCGGCGGCTATCTGCTGCTGCAGATGATTAACCGCATTGTGCTGCCGGCCGGGCTTTATCCTCTGCTGGCGCTGAGCGGCGGGATCATGATTTTCGCCGCCACCACCTCGCTGGACGGCAGCGGCATCCTCGCGGTCTACCTGTGCGGATTCCTGCTCGGCAACCGGCCGATTCGCAACCGCCACGGTATCCTGCAAAACTTCGACGGCCTGGCGTGGCTGGCGCAGATCGCCATGTTCCTGGTGCTCGGCCTTCTGGTCACCCCGTCCGACCTGTGGCCTATCGCCATCCCGGCGCTCATTCTGTCGATGTGGATGATCTTTATCGCCCGACCGCTATCGGTGTTTGCCGGTCTGCTGCCGTTTCGCGGCTTCAACCTGCGCGAGCGGATATTTATCAGCTGGGTGGGCCTGCGCGGCGCGGTGCCGATTATTCTCGCCGTCTTCCCGATGATGGCGGGCCTGGAGAATGCGCGGTTGTTCTTTAACGTGGCCTTCTTCGTGGTGCTGGTCTCGCTGCTTTTACAGGGGACCTCGCTCTCCTGGGCGGCGAAGAAAGCCAAAGTGGTGGTGCCGCCGGTCGGCTCGCCCATCTCCCGCGTCGGGCTGGATATCCATCCGGAAAACCCGTGGGAGCAGTTCGTTTATCAGCTTAGCGCCGAAAAATGGTGCGTCGGCGCGGCGCTGCGCGACCTGCATATGCCGCCGGAGACGCGGATTGCCGCGCTGTTTCGCGACAACGTACTCCTGCACCCTACCGGCAGTACCCGGCTGCTGGAAGGCGATATTCTCTGCGTGATTGGCCGCGAACGTGACCTGCCCGCGCTGGGTAAACTGTTCAGCCAGTCGCCGCCGGTGGCGCTGGATCAGCGCTTCTTCGGTGATTTTATCCTCGATGCCAGCGCCAGATTTGCCGACGTCGCGCAGATTTACGGCATTGACGGGGGAGAAGAGTTTCGCGATCGCCAGCAGTCGCTGGGTGATGTCATACAGCATCTGTTAGGCGCCGCGCCGGTGGTCGGCGACCAGGTGGAATTTGCCGGGATGGTGTGGACGGTGGCGGAAAAAGAAGAGGATCACGTATTGCGGGTCGGCGTACGGATGGCGGAAGATGAGGCGGAGTGATCCGCCTCAGGCTAAGTTACACCGTCACAACCGGTACGCGCGGCGCGAGCGCGCACATTAATTCATATCCGACGGTGCCGCAGGAGGCCGCGACATCGTCAATTTTGATCTCTTTGCCCCACAGCTCGACCGGCGCGCCTATCCCTGCCTGCGGGCATGGGGTTAAATCAACGGCCAGCATATCCATTGAGATGCGCCCGACCGTCACGGTGCGTACGCCGTCAACCAGCACCGGCGTACCGCTCGGCGCCAGCCGCGGGTAACCATCGGCATAGCCGCAGGCAACGATGCCGATACGCCGCTCCTCCGCTGTGCGCCAGGTTGCGCCGTAGCCGACCGCTTCACCGGCTTTCAGGTTCTGTACGGCAATAATTTCGCTACTCAGCGTCATCACCGGTTTCAGCCCGGTGTTGGCCACGTCCTGCCACAGGCCGGAAGGCGAGGCGCCGTACAGCACGATCCCCGGCCTAACCCAGTTAAAATGCGACTCCGGATGCCACAAGGTTGCCGCCGAGTTCGCCAGCGAGCGCGGGCAATCCAGCCCTTCCGCCGCCTGCTCAATGCGCCGCATCGGCTCGACAATGCCGTCCGGGTTTTCCGCTTCAGCGAAATGCGACATTAACGTCATTTCGCTGACGTTACCGAGCGCTCGCAGCTGCTGCCAGACGATGTGCAAACGGTCCGGCATAAAACCCAGCCGATTCATCCCGCTATTCACCTTGACGTAAATATCGAGAGGCGCGTGCAGCTTCGCCTGCTGGAGCGCCTTGATTTGCCAGTTACTGTGCACGCTGGTAGTCAATCGGTATTTATCAAACAGCGCCAGCTCATCGGCATGGAAGAACCCTTCCAGCATCAGTATCGGCCCTTTCCAGCCGAGCTCGCGCAGCAGGATCGCCTCTTCAAGATTCAGCATCGCGAAACCGTCCGCGGCGCTAAGCGCGTTCCAGACCCTTGCCAGGCCGTGGCCATAAGCATTAGCTTTGACCACCGCCCACAGGCGCGAGGCGGGCGCCGCGCGGCGAACAATGTGTTGATTCTGGCGTAAGGCTGACATATCAATGCTGGCCTTTACAGGACGAGACATGAAAGCTCCTTGTTAATTGTGAACGCCATGCAGATGCTGAGCGCGGGCCGGCGTAAAGCCGCGGCCATAGCGGGCGACGGCAAGATCGTCATACGGGATCGCCGGCGTACGCCCGGAGATCAGATCGCTGATCAGCTGGCCTGAACCGCAGGCCATGGTCCATCCCAGCGTGCCGTGTCCGGTGTTGAGCCACAGATTTTTATACGCCGTGCGGCCCACCACCGGCGTACCGTCCGGGGTCATCGGACGCAGTCCGGTCCAGAAGGTTGCCTGTTCAACGTGGCCGCCGCGCGGGAACAGATCGCGCACCACCATCTCCAGGGTTTCACGCCGCGGCTGCAGCAGTTCTTTATTAAATCCAACAATTTCAGCCATTCCGCCAACGCGAATACGCCTGTCGAAACGGGTGATGGCGATTTTGTAGGTTTCATCAAGGATAGTCGAAACCGGCGCGCCGTCTTCTTCCGCGATCGGAATCGTCAGCGAATAGCCTTTCAGCGGGTAGACCGGAATATCCGCCAGCCCTTTCAGCATGGCCGTCGAATATGAACCGAATGCCATCACGTAAGCGTCGGCTTTGATGATTTCAGCGCCGCACTTCACACCGGAAATGAGATCCCCTTCATAGAGCAGTTCATCCACCGGTGTATTAAAACGGAAAGTCACGCCCGCCTGTTCCGCCATCAGGGCCAGACGCGTGGTGAAAAGCTGGCAGTCGCCTGTTTCATCATTAGGTAAACGTAAACCGCCCGTCAGTTTATGGCTAACTTCCGCCAGCGCCGGTTCAACGTCCAGCAGGCGGTTTGCCTCCAGCAGCTGGTAAGGCACGCCCGCCTCCTGCAGTACCGCGATATCGCGGGTCGCGTTTTCGAACTGCTTGTCGGTGCGGAAAAGCTGCAGCGTGCCGCCCTGCCGGCCTTCATACTGGATACCGGTGCTCTCGCGCAGCGCCTTCAGGCAGTCGCGGCTGTACTCCGCCAGGCGCACCATACGCCCTTTGTTTTCCATATAGTGGCGAGTGTCGCAGTTGCGCAGCATCTGCCACATCCATTTCAGCTGGAACGGCGTGCCATCCAGCCCGATAGCCAGCGGCGCGTGGCGCTGGAACATCCACTTAATCGCCTTCAACGGTACGCCCGGCGCCGCCCACGGCGCAGCGTAGCCGGGAGAGATCTGCCCGGCGTTAGCGGCGCTGGTCTCTTCGGCCGGCCCCGGCTGACGATCGATAACCGTCACTTCATGTCCTGCCTGGCTTAAGTACCAGGCGCTAGCGACTCCAACTACCCCACTTCCCAGTATGACGACGCGCATAGCGGCTCCGTAATCGTTAAAGAACAATCATCTGATTACAAATTGATAACTCAGATGAAAATATTATTCAACATACGCTTTATTTATGGTGACTTATCTCACAGGCTTCTGCGCCAGCGCTGCCCCCGTCGGTTTACCATCTCCTGCTGTGCCTCATTTTTCTACAGAATAAAATCCTGTTTAAACCGCAAAACAACGCCTTTAAGATTGTGAAATCGCGAAGAAAAGAAAATGTGGATGCACGCAGTTTGCGGCGCCGTGTTCTATGCTTGTTAAGAGGTTTTCCGTACAGAGAGAACCATCAACAACGAGGGCGCGCTAATGGCTACGATTGATTCCATGAACAAGGACACAACCCGTTTAAGCGATGGACCCGACTGGACTTTTGAGCTACTTGAGACCTATCTGGCAGAAGTCGATCGGGTGGCGAAGCTGTATCGTCTTGACACCTATCCGCACCAAATCGAAGTCATTACTTCCGAACAGATGATGGATGCCTACTCCAGCGTCGGGATGCCGATTAACTATCCGCACTGGTCGTTTGGTAAAAAATTCATTGAGACCGAACAGGCCTACAAGCACGGTCAACAGGGGCTGGCCTATGAAATCGTCATTAACTCCAACCCCTGTATCGCCTATTTGATGGAAGAGAACACCATCACTATGCAGGCGCTGGTGATGGCGCACGCCTGCTACGGGCACAACTCGTTTTTCAAAAATAACTACCTCTTTCGCAGCTGGACCGACGCCAGCTCCATCATCGACTATCTCATCTTCGCGCGTAAATACATCACCGAATGTGAAGAGCGCTACGGCGTTGATGAAGTCGAGAAGCTGCTCGACTCCTGCCACGCCTTGATGAACTACGGCGTTGACCGCTATAAACGCCCGCAGAAAATCTCGCTGCAGGAGGAAAAGGCGCGGCAAAAAAGCCGGGAAGAGTATCTGCAAAGTCAGGTGAATATGCTGTGGCGCACCCTGCCGAAGCGTGAAGAGGAAAAGACCATTGAAGCGGCGCGCCGTTATCCCTCTGAGCCGCAGGAAAACCTGCTCTACTTTATGGAGAAAAACGCGCCCCTGCTGGAGCCATGGCAGCGTGAGATCCTGCGTATCGTGCGTAAGGTCAGCCAGTATTTTTATCCGCAGAAGCAGACTCAGGTGATGAACGAAGGCTGGGCGACCTTCTGGCACTACACCATCCTGAATCATCTTTATGATGAAGGAAAAGTCACCGAGCGCTTTATGCTGGAGTTTCTGCACAGCCACACCAACGTGGTGTTCCAGCCGCCCTATAACAGCCAGTGGTACAGCGGCATTAACCCCTACGCGCTGGGTTTCGCCATGTTCCAGGATATCAAACGTATTTGTCAGTCGCCGACGGAAGAGGACAGGTACTGGTTCCCGGATATTGCCGGATCCGACTGGCTCGAAACCCTGCACTTCGCCATGCGCGACTTCAAGGATGAAAGCTTTATCAGCCAGTTCCTGTCGCCGAAAATCATGCGCGATTTCCGCTTCTTTACCGTGCTCGATGACGATCACAACAACTATCTGGAAATATCCGCCATTCATAATGAAGAGGGATATCGTGAGATTCGTTCGAAGCTTTCAGCGCAGTACAACCTGAGCAACCTTGAGCCGAACATTCAGGTATGGAATGTGGACCTGCGCTGCGACCGTTCGCTCACCCTGCGCTACGTGCCGCACAACCGCGTGCCGCTGGATAAAGGCCGCCGCGAGGTGCTGAAGCACGTCCACCGCTTGTGGGGATTTGACGTTCTTCTGGAACAGCAAAACGCCGATGGTAGCGTTGAGCTGCTGGAACGCACGCCGCCGCGGCCCAATCCGCTGTAGCGCGTAAAAAAGCAAAACGCCCGGTGACAGCACCGGGCGTTGTTTATTCGTTGGCGGGGTCTAGCGCATATTAATCGCCAGGTCACCCGGCAAATTCTTCTGCATACGATGCCAAATCTCACCGCTGTCATGCCCGTAGCGGCGAACGATTTCATAAACCTGTTCATGAAGCCCTTCTTCACATACTTTCGCCAGCTGATGATAGAAACCGAGCGCCAGGCTACGCGCTTCCGGGTTGGCAAAATAGTGACGACCTATGCGGGTGTACAGACCTTTCATCCCGTTGAGGATCAGACCGTAGATGGGGTTACCTGAAGCAAAGGCCAGACCGCGGAAGATATTATAATCCAGCTCGGCAAACGCATCGGCGTGATCTTCAATTTCACGCGCGCTCGCCAGAACCTCCAGCGCCTTATCCGGGTGCTGACGGAAAGCGGTGCGGATAAAAATAGTCGAAATATTGGTACGCACGGACAGTAGATTATCAATCAGCTGCGGAACGCTGTCGTGATCGAGACGCGCGAGGGTTTCAAGAATATTCAGACCTGACGTTTCCCAGAAGTTGTTCACTTTGGTAGGCTTACCGTGCTGAATGGTTAACCAGCCATCGCGGGCCAGACGCTGCAACACTTCACGTAAGGTTGTACGGGTAACACCAATCAGTTCAGAAAGTTCACGTTCAGCGGGAAGAATTGAACCAGGAGGGAAGCGGTTATTCCAGATACTTTCAATGATGTACTCTTCAGCGAAACCCGCAGGGCTTTGCGCCTTAATGACCATAATAAGATTTCCATTACACAGCGTTGCTATTCGACTCATCATACCAGAGCGGCCATAAGGCAGATAGCGCCAGAAAGTAATTAAAAAGGGATCGCCGTTTCATTTTCAACTTTTCATTTCACACTTTCTGTGGCTAAAGAACGTGATGCGAAGAAAGTTGCGTCTCGTTTTGCGCAACTGGTAATCTTGCGTATAGTTACGCATAAAATCATGTTTCAGAATTTGACGGAGAAAGGATGTCTGTCGTGGAAATGTCGTATGGCCGCGCCCTGTGGCGCAACTTTCTTGGTCAGTCCCCGGACTGGTACAAACTCACCCTCATCATTTTCCTGATCGTTAATCCGCTGGTCTTTTATCTTCATCCGTTTATTGCCGGATGGCTGCTGGTTATCGAATTTATCTTCACCCTGGCGATGGCGCTTAAATGTTATCCGCTGCTGCCGGGCGGTCTGCTGGCTATTGAAGCGGTATTTATCGGTATGACCACGCCCGGGCATATTCGTGAAGAAGTGGCCAGTAATCTTGAAGTCCTGCTGCTGCTGATGTTTATGGTGGCGGGTATCTACTTCATGAAGCAGCTGCTGCTGTTCATCTTCACCCGTTTGCTGCTCGGCATTCGCAGCAAGATGCTGCTGTCGCTGGCGTTTTGCGTCGCGTCCGCTTTCCTCTCCGCTTTCCTCGACGCGTTGACCGTTGTCGCCGTCGTGATCAGCGTAGCCGTTGGCTTCTACGGTATTTATCACAAAGCCGCTTCGGCGCGTCCGGACGATGACAACATGCTCGACGACAGCCATATCGAGCAGCACTATCGCGATGTTCTGGAGCAGTTTCGCGGCTTCTTGCGCAGCCTGATGATGCACGCCGGGGTCGGCACCGCGCTCGGCGGCGTAATGACGATGGTCGGAGAACCGCAGAACCTGATTATTGCCAAAGCCGCGGGCTGGCACTTCGGTGAATTCTTCATACGCATGCTGCCGGTAAGCTTACCGGTGCTGGTATGCGGCCTGCTCACCTGCCTGCTGCTGGAGAAATTCCGCCTGTTTGGCTACGGCGAACCGCTGCCGCCCACGGTGCGCAAAGTGCTACAGGATTTCGACGATCGTAGCCGTCAGAGCCGCAGCCGTCAGGATCGCCTGCGTCTTATCGCTCAGGGGGTTATTGGCCTCTGGCTGATCGTTGCGCTGGCGCTGCATCTGGCGGAAGTCGGCCTGATTGGCCTGTCGGTCATCATTCTGGCAACGACTTTTTCCGGCGTCACCGACGAACATGCCATCGGCAAAGCGTTTACCGAAGCGCTGCCGTTTACCGCGCTGCTGACGGTCTTTTTTGCCGTCGTGGCGGTGATCATCGATCAGCACCTGTTTGCCCCGGTGATCGAATTTGTTCTCCAGGCCTCGCCGCACGCCCAGCTATCGCTGTTCTATCTGTTTAACGGCCTGCTATCGTCGATTTCGGATAACGTCTTCGTCGGCACCGTGTACATCAACGAAGTGAAAGCGGCCCTGGAGCATGGGACGATCGGCCTGCCGCAGTTTGAGCTGCTGGCGGTGGCCATTAATACCGGTACTAACCTGCCATCCGTCGCCACGCCGAACGGTCAGGCCGCGTTTCTGTTCCTGCTCACCTCCGCGCTGGCCCCGCTGATTCGCCTCTCCTATGGCCGTATGGTGTGGATGGCGCTGCCGTATACTCTCGTCCTGACTCTGGTGGGCCTGGCATGCGTCGAGTTTACCTTGATGCCGGCGACCCAGTGGATGCTGGAGCAGGGTTGGCTGGTGACGCCTCAGCTGCTGAAATAAAAAGCAATACCCGGATCAAAAATCCGGGTATTCCATATTCGCTTACGTAATATTTTCAGACTAGCTGCTGGCGTCGCTTCGGTTTTCGTTTACACTGCCATGATTTAGCATGTTCCAGGGAAATGATTATGTTGCGATATTTAAACCAGTGCTCAAGGGGACGCGGTGCCTGGCTCCTGATGGCGCTTACCGCGTTTGTTCTTGAATTGGTTGCTTTGTGGTTCCAGCACGTCATGCTGCTGCAACCCTGCGTACTGTGTATTTACGAACGCTGCGCGCTCTTTGGCATTATGGGGGCAGGTATTGTCGGCGCCATCGCGCCAAAATCGCCTCTGCGCTATGTGGCGATTATTATCTGGCTCTACAGCGCCCTGCGCGGACTGCAGCTGTCATGGGAACACACCATGATTCAGCTTCACCCTTCCCCCTTCCAGACCTGCGATTTTGCCGCTCGTTTTCCCACGTGGCTGCCGCTGGATAAATGGCTGCCTCAGGTATTTGTCGCAACCGGTGACTGCTCCGTGCGCCAGTGGGAATTCCTGACGCTGGAAATGCCGCAGTGGCTGGTCGGGATCTTCGCCGCCTATCTGGTTGTCGGCGTGCTGGTGCTTATTGCACAGCCGTTTAAGCCTAAAAAGCGCGATCTGTTTGGCCGCTAAGAACGATTGCTGATAAAGCGCTCCTCCGGGAGCGTTTTTTTTGCCTGCACGTTGACGTCGGTCACATAAAGTTGCATATTAAATGCAACTTATAGATGTTAACTAAGGAGCACATGATGTCTCATTTGCGTATTCCCGCAAGCTGGAAGGTAAAACGCTCCACCCCATTCTTTACCAAACAGAACGTCCCTGCCGCTCTGCTGACGCACCACAACACCGCTGCGGGTGTTTTCGGCCAGCTTTGCGTGATGGAAGGTACGGTAACCTATTATGGTTTTGCCGACGAACAGGCGACAGAGCCTGAAGCAAAGGTCGTTATCAACGCCGGCCAGTTCGCGACCAGCCCGCCGCAGTACTGGCACCGCATTGAGCTTAGCGACGACGCGCAGTTCAATATTAACTTTTGGGTTGCAGATGACGCCGACGGTGAAAGCGGGCTATTCCGCGCGAAGAAAGGCTAACTGAGCGCCTACTGCGCCCAGTCTGGTTTATTTAAAATATGATCCTGCCAGTCAACCACCGTGGATTCTTTCACTGCAATATGGCGAACGGAGATGCGTTCGCCATGCATCGCCGCCTTCGAACCGGTTAACAGCGGGTGCCAGTGCGGCAGCGGTTGACCTTCCGCCAGCAGACGATAGGCGCAGGTCGGCGGCAGCCATTCAAACGTAGGCAGGTTGTCGCGGGTGAGCTTAATGCAGTCCGGTTCATATTCGAAACGGCGCTCATAGTTACGGCACTGGCAGGTTTTGATATTAAGCTGACGGCAGGCGACGTTGGTGAAGTAGATTTCGTCGGTATCCTCATCCATCAGCTTATGCAGGCAGCACTGTCCGCAGCCGTCGCAAAGTGATTCCCACTCCGCATCGCTCATTTCATCCAGTGTTTTGTGTTGCCAGAAAGGTTGTTCGCTCATTGGGATGTCCGTCATTGCAGTTCAGGGTGCACCTTATAACCAGTCTGGCACGCCGATGCAAGTTTTGCCGCCCGGAGAAGGCGGCAAGCGGTCGTTACAGCACGCGGGTGGTCAGCGAAAACCCGTTAAAACCGACTTCCAGCTCGTCGCCGCTGGCGAGCGGCCCCACGCCTTCCGGGGTGCCGGTCAGCACCACATCACCGGCTTTCAGGGTGAAGAAGCGCGACATATAGGCGATCAACGGCACAATTTTATGAATCATGTCGGCCGTCGTGCCCTGCTGGCGCACCTCGCCGTTTACCTTCAGGCTCAGCGGCGTATTCTGCGCGTCGCCGTGAAATTCGCTGGCGGGAATAAACCCCGAAATCGGGCAGGAGTTGTCAAAGCCTTTCGCCTTTTCCCACGGCTGCCCGGCTTTTTTCATTTTGCCCTGCAGATCGCGCAGGGTGAGGTCCAGCGCCACGCCGTAGCCGGCGATGGCTTTGAGCACATGATCGTCCGTCGCCTGACGCAGCGTGCCGCCAATCAGCACCGCCAGCTCAACCTCATGATGCACCGACCCCAGCCCCTCAGGAAGCACCAACGGCTGGCGGATGTCGCATAGCGCCGTCTCAGGTTTAATAAACAGCACCGGCTCTTCCGGCGTCGCACTGCCCATCTCCTTGATGTGTTTTGCGTAGTTGCTGCCCACGCACACCACTTTGCTTACCGGATAATCCAGTAGCGCACCCTGCCAGTTATGATGTTGGTACATTGTTTTCCCTCTATGGGTTAATCAGATTTATTCCCCTGTTCCGCCAGGTGTTTCTTGAGTAAATTTTCAGACGGAGGAGGGAGCTGAAGGTAGTAGCCCTGATCGGCCAGCGCCTGTTTCACTTTATCCAAATCGGCGTGGATGAGTTTTTTTCGCCCATCGAGCGGTAAAATCATTGCCAGTTTGGGCGTACCGAAGCTATACATTAATTCGTCAGGAACGCGGGAGAAATCGTCCTTTTTTTCGACATATAAATAGGTTTGCTCACGTTTAGTACTTCGATAGATCACACAAAACATAGTTTTACTCGGAATTAGACCTGTGGTCACTTGCCTCTATATATGAGTGACTATAACATGCCTTTTAGTCTTCGGAATATCACCGCACTTCAGCGAGTGATAAACAGCAAATTGAGTAAGGCCAGGATGTCAAATACGCCAATCGAACTTAAGGGCAGTAGCTTCACCTTATCTGTGATTCATTTGCACGATGCAAATCCCGAGGTTATTCGTCAGGCGTTAGAAGACAAAATCGCCCAGGCTCCCGCCTTTTTACGTCATGCCCCCGTGGTGGTGAATATCAGCAGCATTGAAGATGACGTCGACTGGCGCCCTCTTCATGAGGCTATCGCGGCTACCGGCCTGCGTATTATGGGCGTAAGCGGATGTAAACTTCCTCGGCTGAAAACCGAAATTGACCGCGCCGGGATCCCTTTATTAACCGAAGGGAAAGAAAAAATTACCCGTCAGGCCGCGCCAGAACCCGTTGCCCCGCCGCCAGCTGTTAATCAGATCACAAAAACGCGCTTAATCGATCAGCCGGTACGTTCCGGTCAGCGTATTTATGCGCCACACTGTGATCTAATTGTTACAAACCATGTGAGTGCCGGGGCTGAACTTATTGCCGATGGTAATATCCATGTATATGGCATGATGCGGGGACGTGCGCTTGCCGGCGCCGGTGGCGACAGAGACGCCCAAATATTTTGCAGCAACCTCTCGGCGGAACTGGTTTCCATCGCAGGGGAATACTGGCTGAGTGATAACATTCCGGCCGAATTTTATGGCAAAGCGGCCCGTCTACGTTTAGACGACAGCGCTTTGACGATTCAATCGTTGAATTAATCCCTTTTTAACAAGGAATTTCTATGGCACGCATTATTGTTGTGACTTCGGGTAAAGGAGGCGTTGGCAAGACCACCTCCAGCGCGGCCATCGCTACTGGTTTGGCCCAGAAGGGAAAGAAAACGGTCGTTATCGACTTCGACATCGGCCTGCGTAACCTCGATCTGATCATGGGCTGTGAACGCCGGGTCGTTTATGACTTCGTCAACGTCATCCAGGGCGATGCCACGTTGAACCAGGCGCTGATTAAAGACAAGCGCACGGAGAACCTCTACATCCTTCCGGCCTCCCAGACGCGTGACAAAGACGCCCTGACCCGCGAAGGCGTAGACAAAGTTCTCGAAGAACTGAAAAAAATGGATTTTGATTTTATCGTCTGTGACTCCCCTGCAGGCATCGAAACCGGTGCGCTGATGGCGCTGTACTTCGCTGATGAAGCCATCATCACCACCAACCCGGAAGTCTCCTCCGTTCGCGACTCCGACCGTATCCTCGGCATTCTGGCCTCCAAATCCCGCCGCGCGGAAAGAGGCGAAGATCCGATTAAAGAGCATCTGCTGCTGACGCGCTATAACCCAGGCCGCGTGAACAAAGGTGACATGCTGAGCATGGAAGACGTGCTGGAAATTCTGCGCATCAATCTGGTGGGCGTGATTCCGGAAGATCAGTCCGTGCTGCGCGCGTCTAACCAGGGCGAACCGGTTATTCTGGATGACGCCTCGGATGCGGGTAAAGCCTATGCCGATACCGTTGAACGTCTGCTCGGAGAAGAACGCCCTTTCCGCTTCGTAGAAGAAGAGAAGAAAGGTTTCCTCAAACGCCTGTTCGGAGGATAAATTATGGCATTACTCGACTTTTTTCTCTCGCGGAAAAAGAACACGGCCAACATTGCGAAAGAGCGCCTGCAAATTATCGTCGCGGAGCGCCGCCGCGGCGACGCTGAACCGCACTATCTTCCGCAGCTGCGCAAAGACATTCTCGAAGTGATTTGCAAGTATGTGCAAATCGACCCGGAAATGGTCAGCGTACAGCTGGAGCAGAGGGACGGTGATATTTCGATTCTGGAGCTGAACGTGACCCTGCCGGAAACTGAAGAGTCGAAGTCCTGAGCCTGAAGGTATAAAAAAACCGGCAACGCTGTGCGAAGCCGGTTTTTCATTATGCCGTTCGGCGCTAGCGCGGGTAGTCGCTCAATAGCGCATTCAGGCGATCGGCCATCAATTCTCCGCGCCAGCCGGAAACCAGTTCAGGCTGCCCGTTGCCGTTTTTAAGCCCCCAGTGCCAGTTCAGCAGCTGGTTAATCTGTCTTCTTGAGGCCAGCAGCTCCGCGCTGACGCCCTTCTCGGCGCTCACGGTCTGCACAAGCGCTTTGATATCCTTAAACAGCTTGCGGTAGCCCGGCATGTCGATCAGGTTCTGCAGCGGCTCTGGCAGCGCCTCTTCCGGCAGCGCCTGCGCTTTCTCGACGAGGCCGATCAGCGTCTTGCCGTGGAAACGAATTTCGCTGCCCGAGAGTCCGAGGCTGTCAAGCTCCCCGAGGCTGGTGGGCATATAGCGCGCCACGTTCCACAAATGCTCTTCCCGGATCACAAAGTTAACGGCCAGGTCGCGCTCGCGCGCTTTGCGCAGACGCCACTCCGCCAGCAGCTGCAGGCAGCCCAGCTGACGAGTACGCAGCTGCCAGGCATTACCGATATCGCGCCACGCCTCGGCGGGATCCTGAATCTCCTGACGCCGCTGCTGCATCAGCTGACATTCATCCAGGGCGGCGGAGAGCCAGCCTGCGCTGTCGGTTTCAGCCATCAGCTTTCCGGCAATCGGCAGCAGGTACCAGACGTCAGCGGCAGCATAAATGCACTGGCGTTCGGTCAGTGGGCGCGCCAGCCAGTCGGTGCGGGACTCGCTCTTATCCAGCGCCACGCCGGTAAACTCTTCCACCATTGACGCAAAGCCCCACGACATCGGGCGGCCGCAAAAAGCGGCGAGAATTTGCGTGTCAATCAGCGGCTGCGGCATCAAATGAAAAGCATTGAGGAATACTTCCAGATCTTCACTGCCGGCGTGCAGAAATTTGGTCACATCTTTATTCAGCAGCAGTTCACGCATCGGTTCCCAGTCGGTGATGACCAGCGGGTCAATCAGCGAAACCTGGCTGCCGTCGAATAGCTGGAGCAGACCGAGCTGCGGGTAGTAGGTACGAGTACGGACAAATTCCGTATCCAGCGCGATGGCGGAAACCGCGCTTGCCGCGTCGCAGACGGCGCGAAGGCCATCGTTGGTGGTGATCATCTGATAGTTCAAATCATACTCTCTTAACTTGCGCCCATAAAAAACGCCGGCTTAGCCGGCGTCTGGCGATTCACTCTTAGCTCAGGCTTTATTGTCTACTTTAGCGCGGGCTTCGTCACGCAGTTCTCGACGTAAAATTTTCCCGACGTTGGATTTCGGCAGCTCATCGCGAAACTCCACCAGCTTCGGCACCTTGTAGCCGGTTAGCTGGCGACGGCAGAAAGCGATCAGCATCTCTTCCGTCAGCGCCGGATCTTTCTTGACCACGAAAATCTTCACCGCTTCACCGCTGCTGCCGGACGGCACGCCGACCGCGGCCACTTCCTGAACCCCGGCGTGCTGCATCACCACATCCTCGATTTCATTCGGATAGACGTTGAAGCCCGAGACAAGAATCATATCTTTTTTGCGATCGACGATACGCAGGAAGCCCTCTTCATCCATCACCGCGATATCGCCGGTATGCAGCCAGCCGTCCTTGATAATTTCAGCGGTCGCGTCCGGACGCTGCCAGTAGCCCAGCATCACCTGTGGCCCTTTCACGCACAGCTCCCCCGGTTCTCCCGGCGCGACTTCATTATCGTCATCATCCACCAGCTTCGCTTCGGTGGAGGGCACCGGCAGGCCGATACTGCCGCTGTGATAGTCAATATCGTGCGGATTGACGCTCACCAGCGGCGCGCACTCCGTCAGGCCATAGCCTTCCAGCAGATATTGCCCGGTCAGCTTAACCCAGCGCTCCGCCACCACCTGCTGTACCGGCATTCCGCCGCCGGCGGAGAGATGCAGTGAAGAGAAGTCGAGCTGCTGAAACTCTTTGTTATTGAGCAGCGCGTTAAACAGGGTGTTGACCCCGGTCATCGCGGTGAAGGGATATTTCGCCAGCTCTTTGACCAGGCCTGGAATATCGCGCGGATTGGTGATCAGCAGGTTCTGCCCGCCCAGCTCTATAAACAGCAGACAGTTCATGGTCAGCGCAAAAATGTGGTACAGCGGTAGCGCGGTAACAACCAGCTCTTTACCGCGGTGCAGCAGCGGCCCGTAGGTGCCGTTGACCTGCTCAAGGTTCGCCAGCATATTACGATGAGTCAGCATCGCCCCCTTCGCCACGCCGGTGGTCCCGCCGGTGTACTGGAGAAAAGCGAGATCCTGAGAGACGATTTCCGGCTTAATGTACTGCATACGGTAGCCGTGCTGCAGCGCGCTGCGAAACGAGATGGCGTCCGGCAGATGATATTTTGGCACCAGCCGTTTGATGTACTTCACCACAAAGTTAACCAGCGTCCCTTTCGCCGTGGAAAGCTGATCGCCCATGCGGGTTAAGATCACGTGCTTGACCTGGGTTTTATCAACCACCTTTTCCAGGGTATGCGCGAAGTTGGAAACGATCACAATGGCGGCGGCGCCGCTGTCATTGAGTTGGTGCTCCAGTTCGCGCGGGGTGTAGAGCGGATTAACGTTCACCACGATCATGCCGGCGCGCAGGATACCAAACAGCGCCACCGGATACTGCAGCAGGTTAGGCATCATCAGGGCGACGCGGTCGCCTTTTTGCAGGCCTAACCCTTCCTGTAGATAAGCGGCGAACGCCCGACTACGCTCCTCCAGCTTACGGTAGGTCATCACCTCGCCCATGTTGATAAAGGCCGGCTGATCGGCATAGCGGCGGACGGCGTGTTCAAACAGTTCAACCAGGGATTGATAGCGGTCAGGGTTTATCTCCGCAGGAACGTCCGCGGGATAACGGTTTAGCCAAACCTTTTTCACTGCATCACCTCTGAAATAGTTATTCGTCGTCATCACAGCCCCTGATCAACAAACATTTTGTTAACATTATATTAACTCAGCGTACCAGTTTATTAATTAGCCGTTGTACAGGTTGCGAAGCGCGTCACTATTTATTTTTCTTATTTGACTGAAAACGAAGAAACAGCGGACCAGCCGCTGTTTCTTTTTGCTTACAAAGACTACAAAATCATTCGGTTACAACGTTTCTGACTTCGGCAGGACCGGGGTTATACCAGCCCCAGCCGCCGTACCCGTAGCCCCACGGGCGCGGGCCGAACATCCACGGGTCCATCATTGGCTGCGGCGGCATGACCACCTGCTGGACTACGTTCCAGCGTTTGTAGCCGGTGGCGTTCATCAGCATGAATTTATACGGCGTATTGCCCACTTTGCCGTCGACGACGCCGACGATCGGGCCAACCACGGTAACCAGCTGTCCGCGAAAATCCACCGGGTCGATAAAGCCGTTCACGTCGGCAAAAATACGCCCGCGCGACGCTTCGCCCAGCTCCGGACGCGCGGCGTCGTCAAGCTGAACGGTGGCAATTTCCAGGCGAGTTTTACCCTGCTGATTCTGCACGCTGACGACCTTACCGCCAAAACGCGCCTCCTGGCCGACATACAGCTGCGGCGCGTTCATCACGCGGACTAAATCCTGCTGCGGCGTCGGGGTGGTGCCCTTAATGGCATCCGGCACCGAAGCGCACCCGCTCAGCGCAGCAACGACTGCTGCCGCGACTAACCAACGCACTACCCTTTTTTGACCCGCCATGACGCGACTCCTTCCTTCTTCTCAGACATATAGTTACTGAGATTCACTCGCGGCCAGGAAGTTTCTTCCACGCCACTTCATTACGTAAATAAACTGGCTCAGCGTGTTCGACGGCCACGGTTTTTCCCGCCGTAAACAGGTGGCAGGCCAGCGGCAGCATATCCTGCGCTTCAGGCAGCTGAATGTCGCCATCGACGAGCGTTAAACCGCAGTCGCGAGCCATATCCGGCCACGCCTGCCAGCCGGTGCCCACGGTGGCCCACTCGCCTTCCAGCCGCTGAAGACGCTCGCGAACCGCTTCCGGCTTCAGCACCGCCTCGCTCTCTTCGCCGTGCCAGACGCCCTGCTCATCGCGCTGATATTCCGCCCAGTAGACTTCGCCCATTCTGGCGTCGATGGCCGCCAGCACGCGGGTGGCGCCGTTTTTCCGCCACGCGCCCTGCGCCATGGTCGCCAGCGTAGATACGCCGATCATCGGCAGCCCGGCCCCCAGCGCCAGCCCCTGCGCGATACCGATGCCGATACGCACGCCGGTGAAGCTCCCCGGCCCGCGGCCAAAGGCCAGTGCATCAAGCTCGGTCAATAGCGTTCCGCTTTCATTGAGGACATCCTGCACCAGGGGCAGGATACGTTGGGTATGTTCACGGGGGCAGATTTCAAAATGAGCACTGAGGGTGCCATCATTCCACAGCGCCGCGGAGCAGGCCTCCGTGGCGGTATCGATAGCTAAAATTCGCATGGGTTGTCGCGCTCTCGCTCTAGCAGATTGACAAAATGGCGCGCAGCTTACCACATTTTGCGCCGGATTACCTCGCCGGCGGCACCGCAAGAAAACGCACCGCCCGGCGGATATCGCGCGTGCGCGGCGCAGGCGGAAGGCTCGCGAGGAAGACCGCGCCGTAGGGACGCATCACCAGACGGTTGTCGCAGATAACCAGTACCCCGCGATCGTCGATGTCGCGAATCAGACGCCCCACGCCCTGTTTAAGGGTAATCACCGCGTCCGGTAGCTGGACGTCGTCAAAAGGATCGCCGCCGCGCAGGCGACAATCCTCCATCCGCGCTTTGAGTAGCGGATCGTCCGGCGAGGTGAACGGCAGTTTGTCGATAATCACCAGCGAAAGCGCATCGCCGCGCACGTCCACCCCTTCCCAGAAGCTGCTGGTCGCCACCAGCAGCGCATTCCCGGCGCTGACGAACTGCTGCAAAAGCTGACCTTTGCTGGTTTCTCCCTGCAGGAGCACCGGCAGCGTCATGGTGGCGCGGAACTGTTCCGCCAGATCGCGCATCATGGCGTGCGAGGTGCAGAGCATAAAGCAGCGCCCGTCGTTGGCCTCAATCAGCGGTTTGAGCATCGCCGCCAGATGGCGCGCCGCGCCGGGCTGGTTCGGCAAAGGTAAATTGCGCGGTACGCACAGCAGCGCCTGATGGGCATAATCAAAGGGGCTGGGCAGCAGCAGCGTTTGCGCTTCGCCAATTCCCAGGCGATCGGTAAAGTGGTGCAAATCGTCATTGACCGAGAGCGTCGCCGAGGTAAAAATCCAGCTCCCCGATTTTTGCGCCATCACCTCTTTAAACTTATCCGCCACCGTCAGCGGAGTCAGCGCCAGAGTAAAATTACGCGAAGTGCACTCATACCAGTAGCTAAAGCCGGGCTGATTGGTCTCTTTGAGCCGCTTCAGGCGGCCGCGGTAGACGGTGGCCCGCTCAAAGGCGGCGTCGAGCAGCGCCGAGCGGCCCAGCGATAGCTTTGCCACGTCGTAACAGAGTTCGAGCGCATCATCAAGCAGCAGCAGCGCACGCTGAATGTTATTATCCGCCAGCAGCTCGCGCAGGTTGCCGCGATAACCGGGTTCCCCCAGCTGCAGGCGAAAATCCTGCGCGCTCTGGGCCAGGCGGTCGGCGCATTTCTGCAGCTGCTGGGTGTCTTTGAGTTCGGTGCGATAAGCAATGGTGATATCTTTCGCCAGGTCCAGCAGCTGGCGGCTGGAGAGCGACTGGCCGAAGTACTGGCTAGCGATGTCCGGTAGCTGATGCGCTTCGTCGAAGATCATCACTTCCGCTTCGGGAATCAGCTCGGCAAATCCGCTCTCTTTGACCACCATATCGGCGAGGAACAGATGGTGGTTGACGACAACCACGTCGGCATCCATCGCCTTTTTCCGCGCCTTCACCACAAAACAGTCTTTATATAACGGGCAGTCGCTGCCGAGGCAGTTATCGTTGGTGCTGGTGACCAGCGGCCAGGCCTGGGAATCTTCGGCCACGCTAACGCAGGTGCTGATATCGCCATCAACGGTCTGGTTAGACCACGAGCGCAGCAAAATGACATCGCTGAGGGTTTGCACCGGCAGGTCGCCGCCGGCGAGCGCCTGCTGTTCCAGACGCTCCAGGCACAGGTAGTTCGAACGCCCTTTCAGCAGGGCCAGCTTACCGGTGTACTTCAGCGCTTTGGCGACAGTGGGTAAATCCCGACTGTAGAGCTGATCCTGTAGCGCTTTCGAGCCGGTGGAGATAATGACTTTCTTATTCGCGCGTAGCGCAGGCGCCAGGTAGGCATAGGTTTTCCCGGTCCCGGTCCCCGCCTCAACCACCAGCGGACGGGTTTCTTCAATCGCGCTGGCGACGGCGAAAGCCATCTGACGCTGCGGTTCGCGTGGTTTAAATCCCGCAATCGCGCTGGCCAGCTGGCCGTCTGCTGCAAAATCGTCGATCACATTACCCCCTGGTTATTTGGACAGTGATTATGTCAGGGTGGAGTCGTTTTCGCCAGTGCAGGTAGTGACGCAGGTGAAACATTATGGCAGTCTTGCCGCAGCTTAATGAACCGGAACAAAGAGGAAATAAACATGACCATTACGCGTATTGATGCCGAAGCCCGCTGGTCTGATGTGGTGATTCACAACCAGACGCTGTACTACACCGGCGTTCCGTCCAACCTCGATGCCGATGCCTGCGCGCAAACCGCCGATACCCTGGCGCAGATTGACGCCGTGCTGGAGAAACAGGGCAGCAGCAAGTCGCGTATTCTTGATGCGACGATTTTTCTTGCCGACGGCGCAGACTTCGCGGCGATGAACCAGGCCTGGGATGCGTGGGTCGTCGCCGGTCATGCCCCGGTGCGCTGTACGGTACAGGCGAAGCTGATGAATCCTAAGTACAAAGTCGAGATTAAAATCATCGCCGCCGTGTAAGACAGCCGTGGCTCCGTAGCCCGGGCAAGCGTAGCGCCGCCCGGGAAGAAGCCGCGCCAAAGCCGTTATCCGGCGCATTCCCCGGATAGCGGCATAAACGCCTTATCCGGGCTACATAGCAGCCAGGCCGATCGGGCACAGCACCGTCGGGAGGCAAGATGCATTGTTCTATCAGCCCGGACACCACATCAGCTGTTCCTTCAGCTGCAGCGTCTCCTGCGGCATACATTTCAGCGCTTCACGATAGCTGGCAGATTGTTTTGCATAGCCCCGCACCGACTGCAGCAGCACGCGCAGCGCGCTATCCCACACGATTCCCTGCAGGTCGCTGTAGGGCCAGAGATCCGGTTCCCGGATAAACGGCACCAGGTAATCAATCCCCTGCTTCACGCCTCGCCCATCGCGGATGGCGTTCCAGCGATCGAACTCAACGTGTTCGGCGTAGCGGTTGAGCAGCAGATGCGCCTCCAGGTTAAACAGCGAGTAGTGGAACGGAATGGTACGTTCCAGCTCCATCGTCTGCCTGCCATCCTGGTCAATCTGCGCCGCCATCCGCTGGGTGATCCCCTGCTCGACGATCCGCGCCGCCAGCCCTTTATCGCCATAAAATAGCGCGTTAACCGTCCGCTGAACGTCGTACCAAGTGCCGTGGTTGTTGTGCCAGACGTACTCAGAGTGGCCGATGTCGCTATAGTACATCCAGTGGTTAAAGTCACGGAACCACTGGTGCAGGCCGATGATATCGTCGGTATCAAGCACGCTCGCCGCGTTAATCAAACCGATGGTGTCCACCACCATCCACATTAAGCGGGTATCGATAAGCCCGGTACCGCGACCGGAAACAATCCCCGGGATCGCCTGGCCATAGTTCAGATGCGGGTTCATCCGCGTTTCCGCATCAAGGAACCAGCAGCGGATCTGCGCAGCCGCCGCCTGCGCGTACTGGCGCTGACCGGTGAAGTACCACGCCAGACCGAGGGTCAGGCACCGTTCGCACATGCGGATAATGCGCGAGGTATCCGTGTCGTTGTTCTCACACTGCGGATTAATATGCCCGTCGCGGCGAATATAGGGCAGCCCGTTGGGCCGCCGCGGGTTTGGCCACCAGTAGGTCCCCAGGCTGTAGTAATCATGCGCGTCGCCGCTCGCCGGGCGCAGCTTTTTATGTACCACGCTTTCCGGCGCTTCCCGACGCAGGATATCCGCCTCCGATACCAGCTTGCTTAGCGCCAGCTGCAGCGGCGAGAAGGGCTGCTTCAGGCCCGCCCGGGCGTTTTCCAGGCAGGTTTCGTCAAGAGTGTACAGCTTCATCGCCACCTTAATTTCCCTCCCGGCAGGCTATGCGCTGGCCGCTTTGCGCATCGAACAGGTGCACGCCGGCGAGCTTCGGCTGCAGCCAGATCTTATCCCCCTCTTTTACGGCCAGACGCTGTTTGAACACCGAGGTAAACGCCCCGCCGCCGGTATCGCAGAAGAGCTGCATATCCGAGCCGGTGTTCTCCACCGCCGTCACCTTCGCCGCCAGCGCATCGTCCCGCGCTTCATGAACCACGTTGACCTGTTCGGGGCGAATGGCGTACACCACCTGCTGGCCGTCGGTGACCCGTAAACCGGCGGGCAAAGCCAGCAGGGAGCCATCTTTCAGACGCAGGCTGGTGGCGCTACCGTTCAAGACCACGACGCCCGGCAGCTGGTTAATCTCCGGCGAGCCGATAAACCCGGCGACAAACAGATTCGCCGGCCGGTCGTACAGTTCCAGCGGGGTCCCCGCCTGCTCTATTCGCCCGTCGCGCAGCACCACAATCATCTGCCCCATAGTCATGGCTTCAATCTGATCGTGGGTGACGTACACCGAGGTAGTTTTCAGCCGACGATGCAGTTCGCGGATCTCACCGCGTACCTGGGTTCGCAGCTTGGCGTCAAGGTTGGATAGCGGTTCATCGAACAAGAACACCTGCGGCTTACGCACGATCGCCCGCCCCATCGCCACGCGCTGGCGCTGGCCGCCGGAGAGATCTTTGGGCAGGCGCTCCAGCAGCGGCTCCAGCCCCAGTAGCGCCGCCGCTTCATTCACCTTCTGGCTGATTTCCGCTTTCGGCAGCTTAGCCATCTTCAGGGCAAAGCCCATATTTTCACGCACCGTCATCTGCGGGTAGAGCGCATAGCTCTGGAACACCATCGCAATGTCGCGCAGCTTCGGCTCCACCTCGGTGACGTTACGCTCGTTGATATGCACTTCGCCGCCGGAGATCTCCTCCAGCCCGGCAATCATGCGCAGCAGCGTGGATTTGCCGCAGCCGCTGGGGCCAACGAGGACGCAGAATTCGCCGTCCGGAATCGTCAGCGACACATCTTTAATGACGTGGGCATCCCCGTATGATTTGCGCACGCTATTTAATACAACCGATCCCATCGTTAACCCCTTATCCTTTGACCGCGCCGGACATAATCCCGCGATTGAAATGTTTTTGCAGACCCAGATAGACGATGATGCTGGGCAGCATCGCCAGCAGCGTAATGGCGATAAAAATGTTCGGCGTGATGCTCTCATCGGTACGCAGCGTGCCGAGGATCACCGGAATGGTATTCAGGCTGTCCTGGTTGACCACAATCAGCGGCAGCAGGTACTGGTCCCAAATCATAATAAAGCCGAAGGTCACCACCGTGCCGAGCGCCGGTTTTACCAGCGGCAGAATGACGTGGAAGAAAATCTGCCATTCGTTCGCGCCGTCAATCCGCGCCGCCTCCTCCAGCTCTTTCGGTATCGCTGACATAAATTCGGTCAGGACAAAGATGGAGAACGCCCAGCCGACGACCGGTAAAATCATTCCGAGATAGCTGTTGTAGAGCGAGGCGTCGATCAGCGGCAGCCGCCAGTTGATAATCATGTACAGCGGAATGGCGATGACCTCTTCCGGCAGCATCATGGTGGACAAAATCACCAGGCTCACCAGCGCTACGCCGCGAAACTTCTTCCGCGCCAGGGCGTACGCCGCCAGCGCGCTGACCGACACCTGCATAACGGTGCCGAAGAACACCACCAGAATGGAGTTCAGCAGATACTGCCAGACGCCGATATCCATCCACGCGAAGATGAAGTTTTCCAACGAGAACTGATGCGGCCAGGCCAGCAGCTCGCCCGGCTTCACCGGCGCGCCGCTGAATGCCGTGGCGACGATGCCCCAGAACGGCCCGACAAAGACAATCAGCAGCAGCGCGTAGATGCACCAGCGCCCTGCTGTATCCCAACGTTTGCTTAACATCGCGGCTCCTTAGTAACGGGCGATACGTTTTTTCAGCGTCAAATGACAAATGGTTAAGATTACGGTGAAGGTAAACAGCAGGAACGACACCGCCGAAGCGTAGCCATAGTCAAACTGCTCAAAGCCCAGCTTGTAGATGTGGGTCATAACCATTTCCGTGGCGTTAGAAGGTCCCCCGCCGGTGGTGGCGTACACCTCGGCAAACACGCGGAAACCACGAATGAAGGAGAGCATCAGTACCACCGAGAGCGCCGGGATCATGCCGGGCAGCGTGACGTAGCGCAGGCGGTTCCACCAGCTGGCGCCGTCGACGTTCGCCGCATCGTATAAATCGCGGCTGATTCCCGCCAGTCCGGCAATAAAAATCACCATGTTGTAGGGCACCGCTTTCCAGATATGCAGCAGCATGATGACGCCCAGCGCCTGATCGGAACTGGCAAGAAAGCCCTGATCGGCGACGCCAAACCAGCTGAGGATGTGGTTAACCACGCCGTTGGGCGTCGGGTTAAACAAAATGCGCCACATTTCGGCGACGATCGCCGCGCTGGTAACCGCCGGTAAAAAGATGGCGGTTCGAATAAAGCGCAGATGGCGCGCCGGGCCTTCCAGCAGCATGGCGAGGAAAAACGCCAGGATAGCCGCGGCGAACATTGTTACCACCACGTAAAGCAGGGTATTCACCACCGCCGCGTGCAGCTCTGCGTCGGCAAAAGCGCGGGTGAAGTTATCCAGCCCTACCCACTCGTTGGGCTGATTAAAGTTAACCTTGTAAAAGCTCATCACCAGACCCTGAATCATCGGGATAAACTTAAACCAGCTAAAAATAATCAGCGCAGGCGCTAAAAACAGCCACGGGATCAGCGCCCGCTTACGCTTTGCGCTCAGCCATCCGGTCGAGTCAGGCGAAGCGGCCTGCTTTATCGGCGAGGACTTCGTCTCATGCAGCGTCATAACCTATGTCCTCAGTTAGCCAGCACATTTTGTTTTTTCAGCTCAGCGCTCACCTTGCCGTCGAGCGTCTTCAGCTCGCCGGGAATATCGCTGCCGCAGTCGGCAAAAATGCGGTTAAAGCCCTCGGCGGCCACCTGACGCACCGGCGTCCAGTTGGGAATTTGCGGCACGTAGCGTCCCTGTTCATTGTAAAGTCTGGCGAAAGTTTCCCAGCGCGCGTCCTGATACACGGCTTTGACGTCGACGTTCTTATTCACCGGCAGACGCACTACCGGAATATGCTGGCTGCCTTTACCCATGCCGATCTCCTGGCCTTCCGCAGAGATCATAAATTCGATAAATTTTCGCGCGGCCTCTTTCTGTATGCTGCTCTTCATCATAAAGACCGTGGTGCCCTCGGCGAGGGTGGCTTCGCCTTTCGGCCCCGCCACCGGGATCACTTCGAAGTTGTCTTTACCGGGGTCTTTATCGAACAGCGCGATATGGTACGGCCCGCTGAAGAACATGCCGCTTTGCCCGGAGCGGAAGGAGGGAATAACGTCGGCGGTGGTGGCGTTAATCGCGCCCGGCTGGGTGACTTTGTCGCACATCATGGTGCGCATAAAGGTCATCGCCTGAGCCACTTCCGGCGTATTGAGCGAAGCGGTGAATTTTCCGTTCTCTTCTTTAACGAAATCACCACCCGCCTGCCAGATAAAGCTGCTCATAAACCAGCTGGCGTAGCCGCGCGTCGTGGAAGCGGGAACGATAAAGCCGTAGGTATCATTTTTGCCGTTACCATCGGGATCCTGAGTGGTGAAGGCTTTCGCCAGCGTCTGGATATCATCCCAGCTCTTAGGCTGCGGCAGTCCCAGTTTTTCACGCCAGTCTTTACGCACGAAGAGCGCGAAAGTTTGCGCCGAGGTCGGCACGCCGTAGTACTTACCGTCGATATAGCGGGTACTCTTCCATGCCGTCTGGAATAGCTGGTCGCCGCCCGCGATCGCCTGCGGGTCAATTTCTTCGGCAATACCCAGCTGGATGAACTGCCCCAGCGACGCCGCATCGTTAAAAATCAAATCGGGTAAGGCGTTGCCCGCCGTGGCGCGCGCCAGCCGCTGTTCAAAGTCGGTGGTGGCGTTGAAATACGCGATTTTGATACCGGTTTTTTCTTCAAATTTTTCCGCCTCTTGTTTGTAGATATTCTTCGAGTCATTGCTGGCGCGGATCCAGACGTTGAGAGTGGTGGCGGCGTAACTTTGACTAACGCCGAGCCCGAGTGCGGTGAGAAGTAACAGTGAACGTAATTTACAGGCAGACATGATGGCATATCCTTTATTGTAGGGCACAAAGGTAATTAAATTCTCAATTAATACACGAAAAAGAATTTGAATATCGCTCAGGCGTTAATACAGCTGGCGCAAGAATTATTTCCACTCATTAGATAGAAATGTATTTCCCAATACAACCGTATAAAAAAGAAATCGCGTTTCAAAAACAAGAAAATTGAGACAGATCACACAGAGAAGTGACAAAAAAAGTGACATAAAATAAATAATCATAAAAATCAATTGATTATAATTTTACTTATTTTGTTAAAAGATTCAAAAAATAGAGAAAAACGGCAAAAAACGTGATGTACGCTGCATTAAAAGCGTCATTATTTATCCAAAACGTTAAACTTGAAGGGCATCACAAAAAAAATCACTTTGTCTTTTACACTGCTCGCCATCGAATATTTAAATATATTATTTTTAATTACACCGCCTGTTTCGCGCGTTCTTTAAATACGCGTCAGGTATAATTCTGTTGTTATCTTTTCTCATATTTGCAGAAGGGTTATCACGATGAACTCAATACCTCGCCGAGGTTTGTTAGGCATTGCGCTGTTTTGTTCCGGCCTGAGCGCCGTCTCGTATGCCGCCGAGCCGTACACGCTAGATGGAAAGGATTTAGCCTTTAGCCGGCAGCAGATCGCCGCGAAAGATCCGCTATTTGTTCAGGCGCAAGCGGCGCTGCTAAAAAAAGCCGATCTGGCGCTCAAGCATCCGCTGTTCTCGGTGATGGATAAAACGCTGGTCGCCGCCAGCGGCAACAAGCACGACTACTACAGTTTTCCACCTTACTGGTGGCCAAACCCTGATACCCAGGACGGGCTTCCCTATATCCGCAAAGATGGGCAAACCAACCCTGATGCCAATAGCGACGCTACCGATAAGAACCGGCTGGTGAAGATGAGTAACGACGTGTCAACGCTGGCGCTGGCGTGGTACTTCTCTCACGACGATCGCTACGCGCAAAAGGCGGCGGCGCAGTTAAAAACCTGGTTCCTCGATCCCAAAACGCGCATGACCCCCAACCTGCAGCATGCCCAGGCCATTCCCGGCATCAATACCGGACGCGGTATCGGCATTATTGATAGCCGCGCGCTGGTTGACGTCGTTGACGCCATCGCCCTGCTGCAATCCTCCAATGCGCTGAGCGAAAACGACGTTAGCGCATTGAAGCAGTGGTTTGGTGACTATTATCACTGGATGACCACCAGCCAGAACGGCTTTGAAGAAGAGAACTGGCATAACAATCACGGCAGCTATTTCGATATGCAGGCCGCCGCCTTCGCCCTGTTCAGCGGGAAAGTCGACGAGGCGAAGAAGCGCCTGTACATCACCCAGCTGCGGCGTATTGCGGGGCAATTTGATATTGAAGGCCGCCTGATGGCCGAACTGGAACGCACGCGCCCGTGGCACTACAGCAATTTTAACCTTGAAGCTTACAACCGCCTCGGAAGGCTCGGCGAGAAGGCGGGCGTCGATATCTGGAACTTCACCCTCGACGACCATAGCCTGCGCAAAGGCTATCAATACATCGCCGGGTTTATTAACAGCGATACGCCGTGGCCCTGGAAGGACCTGGATAAAATGGATGACAAGAAAGCGCTGCGCAATATCGCCACCGCCGCGCACGCCTGGCCGGAAGATCCGCTGTTCCGTGACAAAGCGCAGTGGCTGCGGGCGAAATACCCCGACGATATCACCACGCTCATCGCCCCGCTTTCCGCATCGTCAGAGGTCAGGGATAACCGCTAATGAAACAATTCTCCGGGCTCTGGCCCGACATTGTCGGACGTGCAGCCGCGAATAGCGGACTGCTTGAACGGCTGGTGAAGGATGCTCAGCCGGTATTAGATGCAGCGGTTCGCATTCCGCAGTCAGGGATCGCCAGCTGGAATCTCTACTACTTTTGTCCGCACCACGGCGTGCGCCTGGCATGGCGGGCGGATACGCCCCACCAGCATGCCTGCCCGGTCGATGGGGAAATATTTAGCGGTGAACCGTGGGATGGCGCATGGTGGCGCGAGATGAATGGCCGTAACGCCAGCGCCTGTCAGCAGCTTGGCCTGTTATGGCGGCTGACCGGCGAAACGGCGTATCGCGATAAAGTTCGCACGCTGCTGATGGGCTACGCGGATGTCTATCCCGGCTACGAGATCCACGGCGATATTCCCAACAACGGACCGGGTAAGATGAACGCCCAGACGCTGTGCGAAGCCAACTGCATTCTGGAAATGGCGCTGGGTTATGACTTCATTCGCGACAGCCTGGCGCCCGGCGAGCAGCGGCATATCAGTGAAAACCTGCTGCGCTGTGCGGCCACGTTTTTGCGCGACCATCGTAGCCCGCAGATCCATAACCATGAGGTTAAAATCAGCGCGGCGCTTGGGGTACTGGGTTTTATCCTCGAAGATGAGACACTGCTGGAGTTTGCCGTGAACCAACCGTATGGCCTGCGCTGGCAGCTGGAAAATGGCCTGCTGGCGGAGGGGCTATGGTTTGAAGGCTCCATTCACTATCACTACTACGCGCTGCAGGGCTTTCTGGCCTTTGAGAAGCTGGCGCGCGGCACCCGCTGGAGCCTGCTGGACGGCCCGTGGTATCAGGCGATGCTGACGTTCCCGCTGTCGCTGCTGCTGCCGGACGGCACCTTCCCGCGGCTTAATGACTGCCTCGCCGGGCAGGAGAAACTCAACCATCGGGATATTTACGAGTTCGCCTGGTTTATCTGGCGTGACCCGCAGTACGCCGCGGTGCTGCAGTTTACCGAAACGACGCCCGACGAGCGTGAAACTTTACTGTGGCGCGAACACCCCCTGCCGGAAACGCCCCTGCCGCTGATCCCGCAGCAGTCGCTGTTTGCGCCCGGCGCCGGCCTGACGTTATGGCGGCGACCGCAGCAGGCGCTGCTGATTAAGCACAGCCCCTGGGGCGGCGAGCACGACCATTACGACAGGCTGGGGCTGATGCTCTGGCATCGCGACGGCTGGCTGCTCACGGATATGGGCACCACCGGCTACGGTGCGAAAATGCACTATGACTATTACAAAAACAGCGCCACCCACAATACGCTTTCGGTCAATCAGACCAACCAGCCTCCGGCCAATCCGCAGGTGCTAGGCTGGCATATGGATAGCGACTCTCTGTGGCTGGATAGCGAGGTTGACTGGGGGAAGCCGCCGCCGGAGCTCAACAGCCATAGCCGCGTTGAGTGGGACGCGGCGGCCTGGCGAGGCGTGCGCTTTCGCCGTCGCCTGCTGTGGCTTGAAGAGGTGCTGATCGATCTCTCTACCGTGGAAAATCCGCATCGCCAGCAGCTCGACTGGACACTGCACCTGGCGGCGCGGGCGCTGGACCAGAGCGGTACGCCGCAGCCTTTTTCGCTTAGCGGACCGCTGCGGCACATGGCCAATGCCACCATAACCCCGCTGAACGGCTGCCAGCCGCGCCACTTTGCGCGCGACAAAGAGACCGTTGCGCTCTGGCTTTCCGGCGATGGTGAACTCTGGCAAGGGCTGGCGCCCGATAACCCGGCGATTCGCGATCTCAGCTATCTGGTGATGCGCAATCACCTGCCGCAGGCGCGTTTCGTCTGCCTGTGGGATTTCGCTAACCGCGCGCCGCTGACGGAGGTGAATGTGCATCATACGCCAGCCGGTACGCACATTACCTTCTGGCGCGGCGATCGCGTAACGCACGTGACGCTGTACGACAATCCCGGGAAAAAACCTGATGCGATCCTTCCGCTCCCGGAAAGCGGCATCTGATCGCAACGGGGGATTTACTCGTCTTCATCCTCAAAGCGCGCCACAATCCGATCTCCGGTATGCGAGGCGCGCAGTTCATCCGCCACTAAAGCAATCGCCTGGCCGCTGCTCATGCCCTGCGACATCAGCTCCTGAATTCGTTCCACTGCTTTTTGCTGCTGCTCGTGGCTCAGCGAAGGTAAACCTGCAAACATGACTGACTCCTGCTACATTGTGGGGCGTAATTATTTCACGCCGTCCGCGCGTATACCAGCGGACGGTAACGATCAGGATTGAAGAAGACGATGTTGTCCCCCGCAATGATTTCCCTGCCCTGGCGTCCGGATGCCGCTGAATACTATTTTAGCCCGTTAAGTTCCCAGCCCTGGGCGATGCTGCTGCATTCCGGTTTTGCCGAACATGCGCATAACCGTTTTGACATCATTGTCGCCCAGCCGCGCGCCACGCTGGTGACTCACGGTCAACTGACCACCCTACGCGAAGGGGAAACCGTCTCAACCTCCGCCGCCGATCCGCTTACGCTGGTGCATCAGCAGCTGGCGCACTGTAACCTGCAGCCGCAGCCTCATCCGCATCTGCCGTTTCTCGGCGGGGCGCTGGGGCTGTTCGGCTACGATTTGGGTCGTCGTTTTGAACATCTGCCGGCACGGGCCGACGCGGATATCGAACTGCCGGATATGGCGGTAGGTATTTATGACTGGGCGTTAATCGTCGATCATCAGCGCCGGGAGGTGTCGTTATTCAGCTATGACGATCCGCAGGCGCGCCTGGCGTGGCTGGAAGCGCAGACTGCGCCTGTCGCTGCAACCTTTACCCTGACCTCAGCGTGGCGCGCTAATATGAGCCGCGAGGAGTATGGCGAGAAGTTCCGCCAGATTCAGGCTTATCTGCACAGCGGCGACTGCTATCAGGTCAACCTGGCGCAGCGGTTTACGGCGAGCTATCGCGGGGATGAGTGGCAGGCCTTCCGTCAGCTTAACCGCGCCAATCGCGCGCCGTTCAGCGCCTTTATTCGCCTGGATGAAGGGGCAGTATTAAGCCTGTCGCCCGAGCGTTTTATTCAGCTCCGGCAAGGCGAAATTCAGACCCGGCCCATCAAGGGGACATTACCCAGGCTGACCGACCCTGAGCAGGACGCGCTGCAGGCGCAAAAGCTGGCGAACTCGCCAAAAGACCGCGCCGAAAATCTGATGATCGTCGATTTAATGCGTAACGATATTGGCCGGGTTGCGGTACCCGGTAGCGTTCGCGTTCCTGAGCTGTTTGTGGTGGAGCCCTTCCCCGCCGTGCATCATCTGGTAAGCACCGTCACCGCCAGGCTACCCGCTCATCTGCATGCCGCCGACCTGCTACGCGCGGCCTTTCCCGGCGGCTCAATCACCGGCGCGCCGAAGGTCAGAGCGATGGAGATCATCGATGAACTGGAACCGCAGCGGCGCAACGCGTGGTGCGGCAGCATCGGCTATCTCAGCTTCTGCGGCAACATGGATACCAGTATCACTATCCGTACTCTGACGGCCTGGCAAGGACACCTCTACTGCTCCGCCGGCGGCGGAATTGTCGCCGATAGCGAAGAGGCAGCGGAATATCAGGAAACTTTTGATAAAGTTAATCGTATCCTGCATCAACTGGAGAGCTAGAACATGGCGGATAGCGCCCTCGAACTTGACGATTTCCTCTCGCGTTTTCAGCTTCTGCGTCCGCAGCCCACGCGCCACGCGCTCAACCAGCGCCAGGCCGCGGTGCTGGTACCAATAGTTCGCCGCCCGCAGCCGGGGCTGCTGCTGACCCAGCGTTCGCCGCTGATGCGCAAGCATGCGGGTCAGGTGGCCTTCCCCGGCGGCGCGGTGGATAACAGCGATGCAACGCTAATCGCCGCCGCGCTGCGTGAAGCGCAGGAAGAGGTGGCGATCCCGCCGGAGTCGGTTGAGGTGATTGGCGTTCTGCCGCCGGTCGATAGCGTGACCGGCTTTCAGGTTACTCCGGTGGTAGGGATTATCCCACCCAATTTGCACTATCACGCCAGCCAGGATGAAGTGGCCGCGGTCTTCGAAATGCCGCTGGCCGAAGCGCTGCGCCTGGGGCGCTACCATCCGCTGGATATCCATCGCCGCGGCAATTCGCATCGCGTCTGGCTCTCCTGGTACCAGCATTATTTTGTCTGGGGAATGACCGCCGGCATTATTCGCGAGCTGGCGCTACAGATAGGCGCCCGTCCTTAGCTATACTCAAACTGAGACAGCGTTCTCAGCATTAGTAAATCCGGGGTTATCCATTAGTTTAATTCATGTGAATAGATAAGCTGATGACCCGGTTCCCTCTTACACTATGCGCAGTGATTACATCGTTGTCGCACCCGCGACAACCCTGTCAGGAGTGTTAGCGTGATTAGTATATTCGACATGTTCAAGGTGGGGATCGGCCCCTCATCTTCCCATACTGTAGGGCCGATGAAGGCCGGTAAACAGTTCGTCGATGACCTGGTCGAAAAGGGATTGCTTAATGAAGTGACGCGCGTGGCGGTTGACGTCTACGGCTCACTGTCATTAACCGGCAAAGGCCACCATACGGATATCGCCATTATTATGGGACTGGCGGGCAATCAGCCCGATACGGTCGATATTGACGCGATACCGGCATTTATCCGCGACGTTGAAACGCGCGGTCGCCTGCTGCTGGCCCAGGGGCAGCATGAAGTCGATTTCCCGCAGAATGACGGCATGCGTTTTCGCAGCGACAACCTGCCGCTGCATGAAAACGGCATGACCATTCATGCCTGGGCTGGCGAGAAAGAAATCTACAGCAAAACCTATTACTCCATCGGCGGCGGTTTTATCGTCGATGAAGAGCATTTCGGCAAAGAGAGCGCTAGCGAACTCGCCGTACCCTATCCGTTTAAATCCGCTCAGGAGATGCTGGGCTACTGCAAACAGACCGGCATGTCGCTCTCCGGCATGGTGATGCAGAATGAGCTGGCGCTGCACAGCAAAAAAGAGATTGAAGACTATTTTGCCAATATCTGGCAGACCATGCGCGCCTGTATCGATCGCGGAATGAATACCGAAGGCGTTCTGCCTGGTCCGCTGCGCGTTCCTCGTCGCGCCTCGGCGCTGCGGCGGATGCTGGTTGCCAGCGATAAGCTCTCTAACGACCCGATGAACGTGGTGGACTGGGTCAATATGTTTGCGCTGGCGGTCAACGAAGAAAACGCCGCCGGTGGCCGGGTGGTGACGGCCCCCACCAACGGCGCCTGCGGCATCGTACCGGCGGTGCTGGCCTACTACGACCACTTTATCGAGCCCGTCAGTCCGGATATCTATATTCGTTATTTCCTGGCTTCAGGGGCTATTGGCACGCTGTACAAAATGAACGCTTCCATTTCCGGCGCGGAAGTGGGCTGTCAGGGTGAAGTGGGCGTGGCCTGCTCAATGGCGGCCGCGGGCCTGGCTGAAATCCTTGGTGCCAGCCCGGAGCAGGTCTGCGTGGCGGCGGAAATCGGCATGGAGCATAATCTGGGACTAACCTGCGACCCGGTGGCCGGACAGGTACAGGTTCCGTGCATTGAACGTAACGCCATTGCCTCCGTCAAAGCGATTAACGCCAGCCGAATGGCCATGCGCCGCACCAGCGAGCCCCGCGTCTCGCTGGATAAGGTCATTGAGACCATGTATGAAACCGGTAAAGACATGAACGCCAAATACCGGGAAACGTCGCGCGGCGGCCTGGCGATTAAAGTTCAGTGCGACTAAACATGACTCAACAGAATGCGCCCAAGGGCGCATTCTCCTTTTTCCACGCTATATTATTATCTGCGCCCTCTACACTTGCTCTATAACGGCTGTTACTCTCATGAACACTTTTAGCCGACAGGGCGTCGCGCATGCAGACTGCACAAAAAGTTATCACAACCTACCGCAGGAAACGTATCCTGGTTTGCTTGCTGGTCGCGCTACTGACCCTGACGACAACATTAGTGATACGATTTATTTCGCAGCGTAGCTTAAATCAGCAGCGCGTCCAGCTCAGCACCAATAAAATGGTGGCCGCGATGGATAATATTCTGCGGCCCCTGGCGGCCCAGCACGCCACGCTGCTGCAACTTGTGAACCAGCCCTGTCAGGACGTCCACCTCACGTTACGTAAACTGGCGGCATCGCTGCAAACGGTACGTTCCATCGCGCTGGTCCAGTCAAACCTGCTCTATTGCTCGAGTATTTTTGGCCAACGAAATATTCCGGTTCACCAGTTACAGCCGGCGCTCCCCGCCAATCACGCCCTGCTCACCTTCAGCTACGACGCATCGCTGCTTAAAGGGACGCCGGTGCTTATCCAGTGGTATCCCGCTTCGCTTAGCGGCGCCGACGGCGTGCTGCTGGTGATCAATATCGAGCTGCTGGGCGAGTTAATTTTTAACGCAAAATCGCCATTAATTACCGGAATTGGCCTCAGCATCGGCGATAAAAGCTTTATTAGCGGTTCCGGGCTGATTAAACAGGAATCCTTGCCGGGCGAGCAAATCATCTACCGCCAGTCGTCGACGCAGTTTCCCTTCACCATTAACGTCAGCGGGCCGGGCGCCTCAGCGGTCGCCCTCAATGAGCTACCCGCCGAACTGCCGCTGGCGCTGATAATCAGCCTGTTAATGACCGGCATCGCCTGGCTGGCGACCGCGGGAAGAATGAGCTTTTCCCGGGAAATTAATCTCGGTATTGCCGCCCACGAGTTCACGCTTTGGTGCCAGCCTCTGCAGGACTTGCGCACCCGTCAGTGCTGCGGCGTGGAGATACTGCTGCGGTGGAATAATCCACGCAGAGGCGCTATTTCGCCGGAGGTATTTATCCCCATAGCCGAAGGTTATAATCTGATCGTTCCCCTCACCCGCTATGTCATCTCCCAGACGGCCCACAGATTAGCTCTTTTTCCGCAGGACAAACATTTTCACATCAGCATCAACGTCGCCGCCCGCCATTTCGCCAACGGCGAACTGCTGCGCGATCTGCATCACTACTGGTTCAGCGCCCATCCGGTACAGCAGCTGGTGGTGGAGCTCACCGAACGCGACGTACTTCAGGATGGCGACCACCATATGGCCGAGCATCTTCATTTCAAAGGGGTGCAGCTGGCTATCGATGATTTCGGCACAGGCAACAGCTCCCTTTCCTGGCTGGAAAAGCTGCGTCCTGACGTATTGAAGATCGATAAATCCTTCACCAGCGCAATTGGGATTGATAGCGTCAACGCAACGGTGACCGACATGATCATTGCTCTCGCCCATCGGCTGAAGATTGTGACGGTCGCGGAAGGGGTAGAGACCCGGGATCAGGAAGAGTATCTGCGCGGCAACGGCGTCGATTTATTGCAGGGATTTTACTACGCCCGGCCGATGCCGGTAGAGGACTTTCCGCAGTGGCTGGCGGCGGAAAAGCGTCGGGAACTGAACGCGTAAAAATGCCCGTCGGCCCGAGGGCCGACGGGCATCAGCCGTTACTCTTCTTCGTCGTTATACTGTCGCAGCTTGACGACGCGTACCAGATCGACGCGATAGTCGTTGGCTTCAACAATCGTGAACTGCAGAGGTGACAGCTCAAGCACGTCGCCCGGACGCGGAATATGGCCGTTGACGGCAATCACCAGGCCGGCAACCGTAGCAATATCTTCGTCCTCATCGACCAGATCGTCTACCCCCAACGCCTGCTGCAACGCATGCACGTCGGTTGAACCTTTCACCAGCCAGCCGTCGCCGTCGATGACAATTTCCGGCGTTTCGTCAGCGTCCGGGAACTCGCCGGCAATCGCCTCCAGTACGTCCAGCGGCGTGACCAGCCCCTGTACGACGCCAAACTCGTTAGTCACGATGACAAAGCTACCGCGGGCGCGGCGCAGCACGCCCAGCAGATTGATCGGGTCCAGCGTTTCCGGGACCACAATCGCCGGCGAGGCGGAAGCCAGAGCGGCAACGTTGTCACCCGCTTCCAGCGCCACCAGCATCTCTTTCGCCCGCACGATACCGATGATTTCATCCAGCTCGCCGCGGCATACCGGGAACAGGCTGTGCGGTGAAGAGAGCAGCTGACGGCGAATTTCCTCTTCGCTTTGCTCGGCGTTTACCCAGCTAATTTCCCCGCGCGGGGTCATAATGCTGCGCAACGAACGCTGGGCCAGGGTCAGCACGCCGTTAATCATATAGCGCTCTTCTTCCGCAAACGCGCCTTCGGGGATCGGCACGACCGACGCGCTATCGCTATCATGCGCCGCGGCGCTTTGCTTACGCCCGCCCATCAGACGGAGGATCGCATCGGCAGTGCGCGCGCGCAGAGGCAGGGTCGATTGATGACGAATAAAGTTACGGCGCGCAATCTGGTTAAAGAACTCGATGGTTATCGAGAAGCCAATCGCAGCGTACAGGTAACCTTTCGGTATATGGAAACCAAAACCTTCAGCCACCAGGCCCAGGCCGATCATCAGCAGGAAGCTCAGACAGAGCACTACCACCGTCGGATGCTGGTTGACAAAATTAGTCAACGGCTTCGAAGCCAGCAGCATCACCGCCATCGCGATCACCACCGCCGCCATCATCACCGGCAGGTGGTTAACCATCCCGACCGCAGTAATCACGGCGTCCAGCGAGAACACGGCATCCAGTACCACGATTTGTAGTACCACCACCCAGAAGCTGGCATAGCCTTTACCATGACCGGAGTCATGCTGGCGGTTCTCCAGCCGTTCATGCAGTTCGGTGGTCGCCTTAAACAGCAGGAATATCCCCCCGAGCAGCATGATCAGGTCGCGTCCGGAAAACGAGAAATCGGCAACGCTGAAAAGCGGTTTCGTCAGGGTCACCATCCACGAAATAACCGACAGCAGACCCAGGCGCATAAACAGCGCCAGCGAGAGGCCGATCAGGCGCGCCTTGTCCCGCTGCTTTGGCGGCAGCTTGTCGGCAAGGATGGCGATAAACACCAGATTGTCGATACCCAGTACGATTTCAAGGACGACAAGCGTCAGCAAACCGGCCCAAATAGAGGGATCCATTAAGAATTCCATGAGCAGCTCCAGTTAACGACAGGCGTAGTCATCGCTGTGTCATGCACAGACGAGACACTTGTTGCTGGTGAAAAGACGTAGCAGGTGGCGGCGGCAAACGCGTGCCGGAAGGTGAAAAGACGTCGGTGACGGTCCATATAGCGGGCTATGCCCTATACTCCTGAGTAATTAAACGGAACGTAAACATAGCAAAATATAGAGCATAATTGGAAAAAATTTACCTGTCTTTGCAATAGCTAAGACTATTTTTTGCGCTGCAAAATAATTACCAACAGATGCATAATTAGCGGAGCTTCATCACATTAATTATTTTTTCACTGTCTAAAATAATTCGCTGTAGTAATTACTTTATATCTTACACCCTTACTGAATCGATTTTGTTCGCAAGAGTGATTCAGGATGTATCAGAACAGATGATGCATTCACGATTATAAAGGAGGTAGCAAGTGACGATTGCTATTGTAATAGGCACACATGGTTGGGCTGCAGAACAGCTGTTAAAAACGGCAGAAATGCTGCTGGGCGAACAGGAAAACGTTGGCTGGATTGATTTCGTCCCTGGCGAAAACGCAGAAACGTTAATCGAAAAGTACAACGCTCAGCTGGCAAAGCTGGATACAGCAAAAGGCGTGTTATTTCTCGTCGATACATGGGGAGGCAGCCCGTTTAACGCGGCCAGCCGCATTGTCGTCGATAAAGAACATTATGAAGTGATCGCGGGCGTTAATATTCCCATGCTGGTCGAAACGCTAATGGCGCGTGACGACAACCCGTCGTTCGATGAGCTGGTTGCCCTGGCGGTAGAAACCGGTCGCGAAGGCGTTAAGGCGCTGAAAGCGAAGCCGGTGGAAAAGGCCGCCCCTGCTCCGGTTCAGGCGACTGCACCGAAAGCGGCTGCGCCATTGAAGCCAATGGGTCCAAACGACTACATGGTTATCGGGCTTGCGCGTATCGATGACCGTTTAATTCACGGCCAGGTCGCCACTCGCTGGACTAAAGAAACCAACGTTTCCCGCATTATCGTTGTCAGCGACGAAGTTGCGGCGGATACCGTACGTAAAACGCTGCTGACTCAGGTTGCTCCTCCGGGCGTTACCGCCCACGTTGTAGACGTCGCGAAAATGATCCGCGTCTATAACAACCCCAAATACGCAGGCGAGCGCATTATGCTGCTGTTCACTAACCCAACGGACGTTGAACGCGTGGTTGAAGGCGGTGTGAAAATCACCAGCGTCAACATCGGCGGCATGGCTTTCCGCCAGGGTAAAACGCAGGTGAACAACGCCATTTCGGTCGATGAGAAAGATATCGAAGCGTTCAAAAAGCTGAATGCCCGCGGTATCGAACTGGAGGCCCGCAAAGTTTCCACCGACCAGAAACTGAAAATGATGGATCTGATCGCCAAGGTGAAATAAGTCACCCTGCGGATCGCAACGCAATTTTCAACTTAAGACTTAATCAACAGGAGAAGTACAATGGAGATTACCTTTCTTCAGATTGTGCTGGTGTTCATCGTCGCGTGTATTGCGGGTATGGAGTCGGTACTTGATGAATTTCAGTTCCACCGTCCTCTGGTGGCCTGTACGCTGATTGGCGCCGTTCTCGGGGATATGAAAACCGGTATTATTATCGGTGGTACCCTGGAAATGATCGCCCTGGGCTGGATGAACATCGGTGCGGCCGTTGCGCCGGATGCCGCCCTTGCTTCCATCATCTCTACCGTTCTGGTTATCGCCGGCCATCAAAGCATCGGTGCCGGTATCGCGCTGGCAATCCCGCTGGCCGCGGCAGGCCAGGTTCTGACCATTATCGTTCGTACCATCACCGTTGCCTTCCAGCACGCGGCGGATAAGGCCGCGGAGAATGGAAACCTGACGGCCATATCCTGGCTGCACGTTTCATCGCTGTTCCTGCAGGCCATGCGTATCGCTATCCCTGCCGTTATCGTGGCGATTTCCGTCGGTACCAGCGAAGTACAGGGTATGCTGAACTCCATTCCAGAAGTGGTTACCGGCGGTCTGAACATCGCGGGCGGCATGATCGTGGTCGTCGGTTACGCGATGGTCATCAACATGATGCGCGCTGGCTACCTGATGCCGTTCTTCTACCTGGGCTTTGTTACCGCCGCGTTCACCGATTTCAACCTGGTTGCTCTGGGTGTGATTGGTACCGTGATGGCGGTGCTCTACATCCAGCTGAGCCCGAAATACAACCGCGTAGCGGGTGCGCCTGTGCAGGCTGCTGGTAATAACGATCTCGACAACGAACTGGACTAACAGGTGAGCGAAATGGTTGATATGACTAAAAATACCACCGAGAAAAAACTGACTCAGAGTGATATTCGTGGCGTGTTCATTCGTTCTAACCTGTTCCAGGGTTCATGGAACTTCGAACGTATGCAGGCGCTGGGCTTCTGCTTCTCCATGGTGCCGGCTATTCGTCGCCTCTATCCGGAGAACAACGATGCGCGTAAACAGGCGATTAAGCGTCACCTTGAGTTCTTTAACACCCATCCCTACGTTGCGGCGCCGGTTCTCGGCGTAACGCTGGCGATGGAAGAGCAGCGTGCTAACGGCGCAGAGATCGACGATGGTGCTATCAACGGTATCAAAGTTGGTCTGATGGGCCCGCTGGCCGGCGTGGGCGACCCTATCTTCTGGGGTACCGTTCGTCCGGTGTTCGCCGCGCTGGGCGCAGGTATCGCCATGAGCGGCAGTCTGCTCGGGCCTCTGCTGTTCTTTATCCTGTTTAACGCGGTGCGTCTGCTGACCCGTTATTACGGCGTAGCGTACGGTTACCGTAAAGGTATCGATATCGTTAAAGATATGGGCGGCGGCTTCCTGCAGAAACTGACCGAGGGGGCGTCAATTCTCGGCCTGTTTGTCATGGGGGCATTGGTTAACAAGTGGACGCACGTGAACATCCCGCTGGTGGTTTCCACCATCACCGGTCAGGATGGCCAGACGCGCGTGACCACCGTGCAGACTATCCTTGACCAGCTGATGCCGGGCCTGGTGCCGCTGCTGCTGACCTTCGCCTGTATGTGGCTGCTGCGCAAGAAAGTTAACGCCCTGTGGATCATCGTTGGCTTCTTCGTCATCGGTATCGCGGGCTACGCTGTCGGCCTGCTGGGCCAGTAATCTACACGCTGTGCGCCGGGGGCTTGCCCCCGGCTTTTTTATTTGGAGGATGGATGACAATCACGGACCTGGTGTTAATCCTGTTTATTCTCGTTCTGCTCGCGTTTGCGATTTACGATCAATTCATCATGCCGCGCCGCAATGGCCCCGTTTTGCTGGCTATCCCCCTGCTCCGCCGCAATCGCGTCGATGGCATTATCTTCGTCGGCCTCATTGCTATCCTGATTTATAACAATATTGCCAGCCAGGGCGAACTTATCACCACCTGGCTATTATCTGCCCTGGCCTTGATGGGGTTATATCTTTTCTGGATCCGTTCACCCAAAATCATCTTCAAAAAAGAAGGCTTTTTTTTCGCCAATATCTGGATCGAATATAAGCGTATTAAAGAGATGAATTTATCGGAAGATGGCGTGCTGGTCATGCAATTAGAGCAGCGTCGCCTGCTAATTCGCGTACAAAATATCGACGATCTGGAAAAGATATACAAACTTCTCATTTCAACTCAATGAGTTACAAATATAGCCTACGCTATATTTTGTCATTCCCCGGCGAATGGAATATAGCCGCGGCTATATTCCATTCGTTTAATTCGCCGATATTTATTAACGAATTATTCACTTCCAAATTTAAATGAAAATCGTTATCATTTGGTTAGCAAAATAACCTGACTCTGTTATTGTTTTATATTCTAAAATTATGTTAAGGTTGCGCCCGTCGTTGGGGAGTAGCCAATTTTCTGCCTGCCAGAAAATGTACGTGTCAACATACTCGTTGCAAAACGTGGCACGTACGGGTTGAAGAAGAACGTCTTCAATCAGGCGAGACCATGGACGCATCGCTGCTGTACGCGGCGCCTCATCTTCAGGATGGGCCGCGTATTTTTACTGGGGGCGGCGATGTGTCATATGGATTATCCCCGGTCAGGACGCTCTCATGAATGTATCCGCTACAATTCTTCTTGCCTTCGGCATGTCCATGGACGCCTTCGCGGCCTCTATTGGCAAAGGCGCCACTCTCCATAAACCTAAATTTTCTGAAGCCCTGCGCACGGGTCTCATCTTTGGCGCTATCGAAACGCTCACGCCGCTGGTCGGTTGGGGAATGGGGATGCTAGCCAGCCAGTTCGTTCTCGAGTGGAACCACTGGATTGCCTTTGTGCTGCTGGTGTTTCTCGGCGGTCGAATGGTTATCGAAGGGTTTCGCGGCGGCAACGACGACGACTGCGAAACTCCGCGACGCCACGGTTTCTGGCTGCTGGTGACCACCGCCTTCGCTACCAGCCTTGACGCCATGGCCGTCGGCGTTGGCCTGGCGTTTCTGCAGGTCAACATTATCGCCACCGCGCTGGCTATCGGCTGCGCCACGCTGATAATGTCGACGCTCGGTATGATGGTGGGACGTTTTATCGGCCCGCTGCTCGGCAAACGGGCGGAAATCCTCGGCGGTATCGTGCTGATTGGCATCGGCGCCCAGATCCTCTGGAGCCATTTCTCCGGCTGATCCTCAGGCGTCGCGCTGCCAGCAGTGAATGGCAAAATCGGTCTGGCAGCCAAATCCCACCTGTTGACGCAGCGCTTCCCGAACCGGCGGCTTAGCCCGCCACGCAAACGGCGTCATTTGCAGTAAAGCTTCCGCCTCGCTGCCGTTAAGCTGCATCGGATAGGCCAGCTGCTGCTGGTGACGTAGCGTAAACCCTGCCATCTCTTCCGCGTTTTGCTCGTGCAAACGCACTTCGTCGTATATCAACCCTTTCAGCTCCATCAGATGACGAGGCCCCGGCGTCGCGGTGATGACCCAGCCGCCGGGCCGGACAACGCGCGCCAGCTCAACGGCATTGCAGGGGGCGTAAATACGTACTATCGCATCGAGGCTTGCATCTTCAAACGGTAAACGCTGGCTGGAAGCGACGCAAAAGCTGACCTGCGGGTACCGTTTTGCCGCCGCGCGGATAGCGGATTTCGACACGTCCAGCCCCCAGCTGCGGCTGGCGATGGCGGCAAAAGCGTGGGTGTAGTAGCCTTCCCCGCAGCCGATGTCCAGTAAATCGGTCGGCGCGAAGGTGTGCAGAAAAGCGCAGATCGCGTCGCGAAGCGGCTGATAATGACCCGCATCGAGAAACGCCCGCCGGGCCTGCATCATTTCAGCGCTGTCGCCCGGATCGCGGGAGCGCTTAAACTGCACCGGCAGTAAATTGACGTACCCTTCCTTCGCCAGATCGAACTGATGCCGCTGCGGGCAGATAAAGCTATTATCGCGGCGCTCAAGCGGCGCGTGGCAAAGTGGGCAACTGTAAGACATGGCAACTCCGGTATGCTGAAAGGGCGAAAGTGTAGCGCTATTCGCCCCTCCAGGCCACCGTTACAGCGCAGGCGGCAGCACGCCGTCATGATGCATGACGATCAGGTTTTCAGAACCCTGCGGCATCCCATCTGGCATCACGTTTTCCAGGCGCAGGACATCGCCCATGATCTGGCTGAATACCGGCGCCGACACTGCCCCACCGTAATACGAACCGTTGCTGGGGTCGTTCATCACCACTACCAGCGCAAATTTTGGGTTACTGGCGGGCGCCACCCCTGCGGTGTAGGCCACATATTTGTCGATATATTTCCGGTCAGGGCCAATTTTCTTGGCGGTACCGGTTTTTACCGCCACCCGATAGTCGCGCACCGCCGCTTTGGTGCCCCCACCGCCCGGCAAGGCAACGCTCTCCATCATATGTTCGACTTCATGCACAATCTGCTCCGGCATCACCCGGGTGCCCATGACAGGCGGATCGATGCGCGTGATCGATAGCGGACGCTCAATACCGTAGCTGCCGATAGTTGCGTAAACGTGCGCCAGCTGGAGCGGCGTAACCATCAGGCCGTAGCCGAAGGCGAATGTCGCCCGGTCCAGCTCTCCCCAGTAGCGACGCTGCGGCATCAGCCCGGCGCTTTCACCGGTTAATCCCAGACCGGTAGAGTCGCCGAAACCGAACGCTTTATAGGTATCGATAAGATGTTGAATCGGCATGGCCAGCGACAAATGTGAAACGCCGGTATCGCTGGATTTTTGCAGAATGCCGGTGAGGGACAGCTCAGGGTAGTAACCAACGTCGCGAATACGATGACCGTCGAGGGTAAACGGATGGGTATCCACCACGCTATCCGGCTGAACAATGCCCTGCTGGAGCGCGGTCATCAGCACCAGCGGCTTAACCGTCGACCCCGGCTCGAAAGTATCGCTAATCGCGCGATTGCGGAAATCATCCAGCTTCGCGTCATCGCGATTGTTAGGGTTGAAATCGGGGTAGCTTGCCATCGACAGGATTTCCCCGGTATCAATTTTAATTAATACCGCCGCCCCTGATTCCGCTTTGTTCCAGCGCACGGCGTTATCCAGCGCGTCCTCGGTTACCGTTTGCAGACGCTCATCAATACTGAGCTGCAAATTGTGGGCCGGGACCGCCGGGACTTCGGTGATATTTTCGATGACGTTACCGTGCCGGTCTTTGCGCACCAGACGGCGTCCGGGCTGACCGGTTAGCTGGGCATTAAAGCTTTTCTCTACCCCCTCGATCCCCTGATTATCGATATTGGTAAAGCCCAGCAGATTAGCCGCAACGTGCCCCGCGGGATAAAAACGACGCGACTCATCGCGCAGATTAATCCCCGGCAGGTGCAGCTTGTCGATCCACTCCGCCTGCTCCGGGTTTATCTGGCGCGCCAGATAAAGAAAACGCGCATGAGGATGCGCCTGCACGCGATGGGCAAGCTCGCTAAGGTTGAGGTGTAAAGCTTGCGCCATCGCCTGCCAGCGCGGGCCATATCCGACGCCGCCTTTTGCGAGAGTTGTTTGCGGATCGATCCAGATGGCGCTCACCGGCACGCTAACCGCCAGCGGGCGGCCCTCGCGATCGCTAATCATGCCGCGCTGCACGTCGATAGGCTCTTCACGCAAGGAGCGCATATCTTCTTGTTTAACCAAATTGTCGGGAGAGACAATTTGCAGCCAGCCTACCCGGGCCAGCAGCAGCCCCATACAGCAAAGAATGGCCACGCATAACAACCCAAACCGCAGAGGGGTAAAGTTGGCGGCTGACTTAAGTTTGTTCTTTTGCACCTTAGCTCCATCATTATTTTGCAACCACCTGATTTAACAGATATATACAAAACAGGTTGCTAAACAGTGCTAATAAGGATGTTGTTTTGCAACAAAGCGCAACAGAGGGAGGAAAAATGACATGATTTGCAATAAAAACTAAAAAGCCCCGCGGCTGCGAGGCTTTCTTACAAGATTCAGTGGTCTACTCAGATAGCAGTTACGTTAACTGCAGCTGGACCTTTCTGGCCGTCCTGAATTTCGAACTCAACGTTCTGGCCTTCAGCCAGAGTTTTGAAGCCGTTACCCTGGATAGCGGAGAAGTGTACGAACACATCTTTGCTGCCATCAGCCGGAGTAATGAAGCCAAAACCTTTAGACTCGTTGAACCACTTAACTTGACCTTTAATCTTTGCCATTTGCAAAATTCCTTAGACTGTTTTCTTCGCCCGTGGGGCGCTTACATAGATAAAACTGACACATGACTGCATGAGGCACTAATATAAGGTTCGGCAGAGAAGCGGTATTCAACGACAACGTGTTTACTCAGGACTTCTTTACTGAAAATGCCACACATAAACAGAACTGTACCTCGTTTAACCCGAAACGTGTTATCACATACTACGTAAATAATGGCAAGCCATTTTTAGACGGCTCTCGATCGCTCGCACAAATTATAAGGGAATCATTTGATCACCTGCACATTTATGCGACTTTGCTTCCTCTGGCTTATCCTTCTCCCCCGCGCTGGCGCCGCTGAGACGGCCCCCAGCCTGGGAGTTTATCCGCCATTGCTCAATGACTTCAGCTTGCCGGGCCCCGCGTAGAGCCAAACTGCCAATTTTAGGGGGAGTCAGAAAGCATTGCATAAAGATGCATTTAAAAGCTCATATCGATAGTTGAAAAAAAGCTTTACCGGCCCATGGCATAATATCGAAGCGCGTTAATTGAAGTACTTAAAATATTGTCTATACTTCACCGCAATAATGAACGCCTGATGACAGTCAGGTCTTTCCTGTTCTTTTATTTGATGAATTAAACAAACTAATTAAAGAGAGCATAAACGCGCCGCCTCCGCTTGCCGGTGGGCAGGTTTACGTTCGGAAGAGAATTTATCGATAAGGATACGTTATACACCGGGGGAGATACAGGCGCACACCGTCACGATGTACACCTGACAATCAGATTAGCGCTCTGCGACCAGGCGAATGAAGTCGTCGTCGCCTTTCCCCTTCTCGGCGATGGAAGGTTCTGCGGCACTCTCCTTCTCTGGCTCATTGGCCTCGCAGAGACGGCGCAGCAGCGCGTTTTGCCGCTTTTGCTGATCCAGCAGCGCCTGCAGCAGCGCTATCTGCTCATTAGCGCGCGAGCTGGCGCGATTAACAAAAAACCATAACAACAGGCCGACAAGCAACAGCACAACTGAAAGCGCCACGGATGCCAGGCTTACAATCCCAGGATTTAGTAACTCACTCATTTCACCACCTCAAAGAGAAGGCGTTTATTCTACCACCCGCGCGGCAGAAGAAAATCAGTCATATTAAAAATGTCTTACCAGGGAATAAATTTATTGATAGTGCAGATGCCGCTGAAGAACTGTACATCCTGATCGCACATTACGTTAAGCATCTGAGTCCATAGCAGTAAACAACCTGCGATGATGACTATCAGCAAAACCCAGCGTAATTTTTTCACTCCACACTCCGCATCAGTACCAGATGTCGCCAGGATAACATGACCTTCTTAAACCGCGGCTAACTGTAATACGAAAGGCAAGTTTAGGAATCATAGACTTGTTTCAAACGATGTTCATGCCAGAATGGACGCAAGGATAATACAAATAATGAGGCAACAATGCGATTGATCATTCGTACCATTGTGGTGCTGGCTATCTTGTGGATTGGCGTATTATTAAGCGGCTACGGCGTATTAATGGGCAGCAGTGAGAATGCCGGGGGGCTGGGATTGCAGTGTAAATATCTCACGGCTCGCGGCATCAGTACCGCACAATATGTTCATTCCAGCAGCGGTATTATCGGCATTACCGATTGCCCTATCCTGCGAAAAAGCGCCACGGTAGTCGATAACGGCTAGTCACGATCGGGCTACAGACGCTGTAGCCCGATTTACGCACAAGGTCAGAACGGATAATCGTTGTAGCCCATCTGTTCTGAAATTTTACGCGCCGCCGTGTGCAGCATCGCGACGTACTCGTTCAGGCGCTCTTCCGAGAAACGCAGCGTCGGGAAAGAGATACTCAGACCCGCGATAACCACGCCGAAGCGGTCGAAAACCGGAACCCCGATGCAGCGCAGCCCCTCTTCCTGCTCTTCGTTATCTTCGCCATACCCCTGCTCGCGGACCTTATCGAGAACCGCCAGCAGCTCTTCGGTGCTGGTGATAGTCCGGTCGGTGCTGCGTTTGTACTCCACCCCTTCCAGAATCTGCTCAACCTCGGCACGATCGCGCCAGGCCAGCAGCACTTTACCGATCGCGGTGCTGTACAGCGGGTTACGACGCCCGATGCGCGAATACATGCGCAAATTGTACATTGAGTCGATTTTGTGGATGTAAACAATACTGTCTTCATCCAGGGCGCCCAGGTGGACGGTCTCTTTCGTCAGGCGTGAAAGCTCGCGCATCTGAATATCAGCGCTGCGCACCAAATCAACGTTCTGCAAAGCCCGCGCGCCAAGTTCGAAGAGTTTCAGGGTCAGAGAATATTTCTCGGACTCACCTTCCTGAGCTACGTATCCCAGCGATTTCATGGTCTGCAAAAAGCGATAAACGGTGCTTTTTGACATCATGACGCGCTGGGACAGTTCGGTAATGCCAATTTCACGCTCTTCGCCAAGCGCCTGCAGAATGCCAAAAACCTTCAAGACCGAAGAGACAGAATCTGGCTGTTTATCCAAATCTGCAACTGCCATTTATCACCTCATCGCAACTGTTTTATAAAAATTAGAACCGGTTTTTATTATAAATTCGCATCCCGTTACCCGCAATCGTTCTTCTGCCGATTCGTTACAAATCTGCGACATGCCGCTGAATAATCAATGCTAAAATTATTAACCAGTTAATAGTTCCCGATAAGATACAGACTCCACATGGATAAAAACATCTCCGATGGCCTGCCTTTACCGCAGCGTTACGGCGCCATTCTGACCATTGTATTAGGCCTGGCGATGGCGGTGCTGGACGGCGCTATCGCCAACGTCGCCCTGCCGACCATCGCCAGCGATTTAAACGCATCCCCGGCCTCTTCAATCTGGATAGTCAATGCCTACCAAATCGCTATCGTTATCGCGCTGCTGCCGCTCTCTTTCCTCGGCGATATGGTCGGCTACCGGCGTATTTATAAAATCGGCCTGGTGCTTTTTACCTTCACGTCACTGGCCTGCGCGCTCTCCAGAAGCCTGGAAATGCTGACCCTGGCGCGCGTGGCGCAGGGGCTCGGCGGCGCGGCGCTGATGAGCGTGAACACCGCGCTGATTCGCCTGATTTATCCTCAACGTTTTCTCGGGCGCGGGATGGGGATCAACTCTTTCGTGGTGGCCGTCTCTTCCGCGGCGGGGCCGACCATTGCCGCCGCGATTCTCTCAATGGCTTCATGGCAATGGCTGTTTCTGATTAACGTTCCGCTGGGGATTATTTCACTGCTTCTCGCGATGCGCTATCTGCCTGCTAACACCGGCCGCAGCAAGGTCACCCGCTTCGACCTGCCGAGCGCCATCATGAATGCTCTCACTTTTGGCTTACTGATTACCGCCCTCGGCGGGTTCGCTCAGGGCCAGTCAGGCGCGCTGGTTGTGGCGGAGGTTATGGCCGTGCTGGTCGTCGGGTTCTTTTTTGTCCGCCGCCAGCTCAAAATGCCGGTCCCCCTGCTGCCGGTTGACCTGCTGCGCATTCCGCTATTCTCTCTGTCAATTTGTACGTCGATATGCTCTTTTTGCGCCCAGATGCTGGCGATGGTTTCGCTGCCGTTCTTCCTGCAGTCAATGATGGGACGCAGCGAGGTGGAAACCGGTCTGCTCCTGACGCCGTGGCCGCTGGCCACTATGGTCATGGCGCCGCTGGCGGGATATTTGATTGAGAAAGTTCACGCCGGGCTGCTGGGCGCGATGGGTCTAATCATCATGGCCTGCGGCCTGTTCGGCCTGGCTTTACTGCCCTCCGCGCCGTCGGACCTGGATATTATCTGGCGAATGGCGCTCTGCGGCGCGGGCTTTGGTCTGTTCCAGTCCCCCAACAATCACACCATCGTCTCGTCAGCGCCGGCTCATCGCAGCGGCGGCGCAAGCGGCATGCTGGGGACCGCGCGCCTGCTTGGACAGAGCACTGGCGCCGCGCTGGTGGCTCTGCTGTTTAACCTGCTGGGCGATAGCGGAACCCACACCGCGCTTCTGCTGGCCGGAACGTTTGCCGTCGTCGCGGCCGCCGTCAGCGGGCTACGCGTCACGCAGCCGCGCGTCAGGCTGTAACGCAAAGCCGGCATAAAAAAATCCGCAGCCCGAAGGTTGCGGATTTTTTTTTCAGGGCCAGGCGCGACGGTTATTTCAGGTATTCGCCGCTGCGCAGGGCTTCAATACGTTTATCCAGCGGCGGGTGAGTCATAAACAGCTCACTCATGGATTTCGCTTTGCCGTTAATGCAGAACGCCATCATGCTGCTGGCCTCCTGCGGCTCATAGCTGGTTTTCAGACGCTGCAGCGCGGCGATCATTTTCTCACGCCCTACCAGCTTCGCTGAACCGGCGTCCGCATGGAACTCGCGGTAGCGGGAGAACCACATGGTAATGATGCTGGCCAGAATACCAAATACCAGCTCCAGCACCGTGGCGACCGCAAAATAGATCAGCGGGTTGCCGTTGCTGTTTTCACCTTCATCGCGGTTGCCACCGAGGAAACCTGCCGCAATCTGCGCGATAACGCGCGAGATAAAGATAACGAAGGTGTTCACCACCCCCTGAATCAGCGTCATGGTAACCATGTCACCGTTGGCAATGTGGCTAATCTCATGCGCAATGACCGCTTCCGCTTCATCACGGCTCATGTTCTGCAGCAGCCCGGTGCTGACCGCCACCAGCGACGCGTCACGGCGCGCGCCGGTCGCAAAGGCGTTAATATCCGGCGCATGGTAAATAGCTACCTGCGGCATACCAATGCCCGCCTGCCGCGCCTGCTGCGCGACGGTATTCATCAGCCAGCGCTCGGTTTCATTACGTGGCTGCTCAATGACTTCCCCACCCACTGATTTCAGCGCCATCCATTTCGACATCAGCAGCGAAACGATTGAACCGCCGAAACCAAACAACAGCGCCATGATCAGCAGCCCGGTCATGCTGCTTGACTGAATTCCCGTCAGGCTTAGCACCAGCCCGAACACCACCATCACTGCCAGGTTGGTCAGCAGGAAAAGCGCGATTCGCATCATAATTTTCTTTTAACCTCGATTTAACAAAACGCACTATGCGATTACCCACATGGTATGGGTAGGACGCCAATTTTCAACCATCAGGCCCCGCTAAGTCACGAGAAAGACACAACTTTACATTTTGTAGCATATTGCTGACGCTGGGCAAAAGCGTTGACATTTTGTTGAATTCAGGCCGTCAGGAGCGGGCAAGGACGGAAAAGAAAACGGGCACAAATTGTTGTGCCCGTTGGGGATTTATTTACTGGCCGGGGGCTCTACCGCGGGCCGATCCTTTTCCTCATGGGCCAGGTCGAGCGCAATATGAACCGTTTCATCAAGATACGGGTCAGGCTCCTGGTAATCCTTCGGCAGATCTTCCAGCTTTTTCAGTAGCGGCTTGCCTTCGCGTTTAAGGCGATCGTTAACGCGGGCCAGACGAATCGCATCATCTTCTTCATTCTCCTTTTCACGCTGCGCGTAATTCAGGGAGACGATGTTGCGTTTGTCTTTCATCGCGTTATAGCGAGCAATGTCCTTCATGATGTACTGGAACTCAGGATCCCTGGCAATACGCGCATCGTGGCGCTTCAGTAACTCAGGTCCAAACGGCGTCAGGTCACCATACTTCACGAAGGTTGCCGCATTGACGCTATCCCACGGCAGCGCGTTATCTTCATACTGCTCGCCGGTTTCACGCTCTTCAGTTCCGGTCGGCATCATGATGTCCGGCGTCACACCCTTGCGCTGAGTACTCCCGCCGTTAATACGGTAGAATTTCTGGATGGTGTACTGTACGGACCCCAGCGCCGGCCAGTCAGGGCGCAGCATCTGATCGTAAATGCGGTTCAGCGAACGATACTGCTGGACGGTCCCCTTGCCAAAGGTCGGCTCACCGACGATCAGCGCGCGGCCATAGTCCTGCATCGCGGCGGCGAAAATTTCAGAAGCCGAGGCGCTGAAACGGTCGACCAGCACCACCAGCGGGCCTTTGTAGTACACCACGCCGTCGGTATCGCTGTCTTCACGCACCTTACCGTTATTATCGCGAACCTGGACAACCGGGCCGGATGGAATAAACAGGCCAGAAAGCGAAACCGCTTCGGTCAGCGCCCCGCCGCCGTTGCTGCGCAGATCGATAACGATGCTGCTAACGTTCTGTTTCTCCAGTTTCTGCAGCTGAACCTTGACGTCGTCCGTCAGGCCAACATAGAAACCCGGAATATCCAGCACGCCAACCTTCTCTTTGCCGACGGTTTTGACTGACATCTTAACCGCGCGGTCTTCAAGACGAATGCGTTCGCGCGTAAGGGTCACAATCCGCGTTTTCGCGCCTTTACCCGCCGGGAGAATTTCCAGACGAACCTTGCTGCCCTTGGGACCTTTGATCAGCGCCACGACATCATCAAGACGCCAGCCGATGACATCAACCATGCCTTTACCCGGCTGGCCAACGCCAACGATACGGTCGCCCACGCTGATGGATTTACTCTTCGCCGCAGGACCACCGGCCACCAGTGAGTTGATCACCGTGTAGTCGTCATCCATCTGCAGTACCGCGCCGATACCTTCGAGAGACAGGCTCATTTCGGTGTTAAACTGTTCGGTATTGCGTGGTGAGAGATAGTTCGTATGCGGGTCGATTTCACGCGCAAAGGCGGTCATCGCCAGCGAGAAAACATCTTCGCTATTGGTTTGCGCCAGGCGACGAATGGCAAACTTGTAGCGACGGGTTAAGGTCTCGCGAATCTCTTTATCATCTTTGCCAGCCAGCTTGAGGCTGAGCTGATCAAACTTCACCTTGGCATCCCACAGCGCATTCAGCTCGGCCTCATCTTTCGGCCAGGGAGACTTGCTGCGGTCAAGGTTGAAGTTGTCAGTGCCGGTAAAGTCCATCGGACGTTCCAGCACTTTCAATGCATATTGATAACGCTCAAATCGACGCTTCTGCGCCAGGTTATACAGGTCGTAAAAAACGTCCAGCTTCCCGCTGCGCAGCTCATCGCCGATTTGATTCTTTTTCGCGGCAAACTGGGCCACGTCGCTGGCTAACAGCACGTTATGGCTGTAGTCGAGCAGGTTCAGGTAGCGATCGAAAATTTTTGCCGAAAAGGCATTATCAAGATCGAACTGCCGGTAGTGAGAGCGGGTAAAGCGCGATGTGACGCGCTCGCTCACCGTGGCGTGCTGCGGCTCTTCTTTCAGCACGGGGATTTGATCGATCCGGGTGATATCGTCCACGGCGAACGACTGGCCTGCGATTACCAGCAGGCCCGCCAACGCGGTGAGCTTAAAGAATTTGTTCATGCCTGGCCCGGCCTCCGTTTCAGAACACCAGGTGTTCTGCGCGTACAATCATTGACATACCAGAAGTCAGCTGTACACGAACGCCATCTTTGGTGATTTCCAGGACGGTGGCGTCCATTGCATTATTGCCTGCTTTCACCTTCAGTGCCTGGCCAACGGTCAATACAGACACATCTGATACAGGGGTATGACGCTCTTCGCGCGGCGCTTTGGCTGCTGCTGCCGGGCGAGGTTTACGCTGCTCAGCGCCGTCTTTACGACGCGCCTGAGGCTGAGGACGCGGTTTACGCTCGCGACGTGCCCCCTCTTCCGGCTGGCCTGCTGCGGCAGCGGCTTCGCGTTTTTTGGCCTGCTGCGCTTCGCGCTGCGCCTGAACGCGGGCTTTTGCTTCTTCAAGCTGCTGACGGGCATGAGCGACGTGCTGCTCTTCCAGTTCGCCGCACGGGTTGCCGTCAAGGTCAACGCGGACTGCGCCAGGCTTAACGCCGTACAGGTAGCGCCAGCTCGAAGTATAAAGACGCAAAGCAGCGCGAAGTTGGGTTTTGCTGAGATTCATCTCTCCGCCAACGCGCTCAACGAGATCCTGAAAAATACCGACTTTCAGGGGGCGAGCTTCGCCTTCAGCGCTAAAACACTGAGGGAAACGTTCGGCCAGAAACGCAATGACTTCTTTACTGCTATTCAACTTAGGTTGATTTTCCATGAAATTTCCTGATTACAACGGACGTAGCCAACAAGCCGCAGGCATGAACAGGCGTCATTATAATGACGTCATCGGTAAATGCTACGTTATCCGTTGATTATCCTGCGACGCGGGTGAATATTTTTTGATAATCAGTCGCAAAAATGAGTTTTTCCAGATGCGCGACCAGTTCTGCCAGTCCCTGCTCATCTTCAGCGGTGAAGCGGGAATGCGCCGTGCTATCGATATCCAGGACGCCGATAGTTTGATTGTTCACCCGTAACGGGAAGACAATTTCCGAATTACTGGCGGCGTCACAGGCGATGTGCCCATCAAACGCGTGAACATCCTCTACCCGCTGCACGCGATTCTGCGCGACGGCAGTCCCGCATACGCCGCGTCCGACCGGAATCCGCACGCAGGCCAGCTTGCCCTGGAACGGGCCAAGCACCAGCGTGTCACCTTCCAGAAGATAGAAACCGGCCCAGTTCACGTCGGTCAGCCGCTCGAACAGCAGCGCGCTGGTATTTGAAATCATCGCCAGAAAACTGGTTTCGCCTGCCATTAACGCCTGAAAATCGCGGTTCAAATCCGCGTAGAATTCTGATTTGTTCATTATTTGGTCGCTTAGTTGTCTTACTACCTTACACTTACAGCCTAATAAAATAAGCTTTAAATGCATTCATGCTCAAGATGAATTCATTCCTGAGTTAAGATAGAGAGATACACTCATTTCTGTAAGCTATAAATGCCACTAAAAACACCCAGGATTACGCCAGCAAAAAAAATGATCGTCTACTCGGTCAGCGCCCCCGTTGAGCACGCTCACTATCAGCGCTGTCCGCAGTGCGACCTGCTGTTTCGTTTACCGGTCCTTAAAAAGAATCAAAGCGCCTGGTGTCCCCGCTGCAACGCCAAAGTGCGCGATGGCCGCGACTGGTCGCTTACCCGGCTGGGCAGCATGGCAATCGCGATGCTGCTGCTGATGCCTTTTGCCTGGAGCGAACCGCTGCTGCGTTTGCATCTGCTGGGCGTGCGTATCGACGCTAACGTCCTTCAGGGCATCTGGCAAATGACCGGCCAGGGCGATCCGCTCACGGCGGCGATGGTGCTATTTTGCGCGGTCGTGGCGCCGGTGCTGCTGGTGGCCTCAATCGCCTATCTGTGGCTGGGCAACGTGCTGGGCATGAATCTGCGCCCGATACTGCTGATGCTGGAGCGGCTCAAAGAGTGGGTGATGCTGGATATTTACCTGGTCGGCATCGGCGTCGCCTCCATTAAGGTGCAGGATTACGCCTTCCTGCAGCCGGGCATCGGGCTTATCGCCTATATCTCCCTCACCCTGCTCAGTATCCTGACGCTTATCCATATGAACGTGGAGGAGCTCTGGGAGCGTTTTTACCCCCAGCGCCCGGCGCTGCGGCCGGATGAAAACCTGCATGTTTGCCTCGGCTGCCATTATACCGGCCATCGCGATTCGCGCGGCCGCTGCCGTCGCTGCCACACTCCCCTGCGCCACAGACGCCGCCAGAGCCTGCAAAAGAGCTGGGCTGCGCTGATTGCGTCAATGGTTTTCCTGCTGCCTGCCAACCTGCTGCCGATCTCGATTATCTACGTCAACGGCGCGCGTCAGGATGACACCATCCTTTCCGGCATTATGTCGCTGGCCAGCAGCAACGTCGCTATCGCCGGCGTCGTGTTCATCGCCAGTATTCTGGTGCCATTCACCAAAGTAATTGTATTGTTTACGCTGCTGGTCAGCATACAATTCAAGTGTGAACAGGGATTACGTACCCGCATCCTGCTACTGCGGCTGATTACCTGGATCGGCCGCTGGTCTATGTTGGATCTTTTTGTCATCGCATTAACCATGTCGCTGATCAACCGCGATCAGCTCCTCGCGTTTACGATGGGGCCCGCCGCGGTCTATTTTGGCGCCGCGGTAATATTAACTATCCTTGCTGTTGAATGGCTGGACAGCCGCTTACTTTGGGACGCACATGAGTCAGGAAACGCCCGCTTCGCCGACTGAAGCCAAAATTAAAACTAAACGCCGTATCTCGCCATTTTGGCTGCTGCCGGTCATCGCGCTGCTGATTGCCGGCTGGCTGATATGGACCAGCTACCAAGATCGCGGTACAACGATCGTTATCGACTTCCAGTCCGCTAACGGTATCGTTCCTGGCCGCACGCCTATCCGCTATCAGGGGGTAGAAGTCGGTACGGTGGAGAACATCTCGCTGAGTAAAGATCTGAGCAAAATTGAGGTTTCCGCCAGCGTCAAGGGCGATATGAAAGATGCGCTGCGCAAGGAGACGCAGTTCTGGCTGGTAACGCCGAAGGCTTCTCTCGCCGGCGTGTCCGGCCTGGATGCGCTGGTGGGCGGTAACTATATCGGCATGATGCCCGGCCAGGGTGAGCCCGAGGATCACTTTGTCGCCCTCGATACCCAGCCGAAATACCACATCAATAACGGCGAGCTGATGATTCATCTCAAGTCAGCGGATTTGGGTTCTTTAACCAGCGGCTCGCTGGTCTATTTCCGCAAAATTCCGGTCGGCCGGGTGTATGATTACGCCATTAATCCGAACAATCAGGGCGTCACCATTGATGTGCTGATCGAGCGGCGTTTCACCAACCTGGTGAAAAAAGAGAGCCGTTTCTGGAACGTATCCGGCGTGAAGGCGGACGTCAGCCTGAGCGGAGCGAAAGTCCAGCTGGACAGCCTCTCGGCGCTGGTGAACGGCGCTATCGCCTTTGATTCCCCGGATGATTCTCCACAGGCTCAGCAAAACGCGGATTATCACTTATACGAAGACCTGGCGCACAGCCAGCGCGGCGTGGTGGTTAAACTGGATCTCCCGGATGGCGCAGGCTTAAAAGCGGGCTCTACGCCGCTGATGTACCAGGGACTCGAGGTTGGCCAGCTCAGTAAGCTGAATCTCAATGGCGACGGGAAAGTGACCGGCGAAATGACCGTCGACCCGAGCGTCGTCAGCCTGCTGCGCGAGAAGACGCTGATTCAGATGAAGAAGCCAAAAATCTCGCTGGATAACCCCAGCGTCAGCGCCCTGCTGACCGGCACCACCTTCGAGCTGGTCCCCGGCGAGGGTGAACCCCGCAACCAGTTTGCCGTGCTGCCTGCCGATAAATCCATTCTGGAAGAGCCGGATGTCGCGACCGTCACGCTCACCGCGCCGGAAAGCTACGGCATCGACGCCGGGCAGCCGCTGATTCTGCACGGCGTGCAGATTGGCCAGGTTCTGGAGCGCAAGCTGAACGCCGATGGCGTCACGTTCCAGGTGGCGGTGATGCCGGAGTACCGTTCTCTGGTACGCGGCGATAGCAAATTCGTGGTCAACAGCCGCATCGACGTTAAAGTCGGCATCGATGGCGTGGAGTTCCTCGGGGCCAGCGCCAGCGAATGGGTCAGCGGCGGGATCCGCATTATCCCGGGCGACAAAGGGGCGATGCAAAGCCGCTATCCGCTGTATGCGAACCAGGAAAAGGCGCTGGAAAACAGCATGAGCGATCTGCCGACCACCACGCTTACGCTCTCAGCCGAGACGCTGCCGGACGTGCAGGCAGGCTCCGTGGTGCTGTACCGTAAATTTGCGGTCGGGGAAATCATCACCGTGCAGCCGCGCAAGAACGCCTTTGAGATCAATATCCATATTAAGCCGGAGTATCGCCATCTGCTGACCAGCAACAGCGTGTTCTGGGCCGAGGGCGGCGCGAAAGTGCAGCTTAACGGCAGCGGCCTGACGGTGCAGGCATCCCCGCTCTCCCGCGCGCTGAAGGGCGCGATTAGCTTTGATAACCTCAGCGGCGCCAGCGCCAGCGCGCGGATCGATAACAAACGCGTACTGTATGCGTCAGAAACCGCCGCCCGCGCGGTGGGTGGGCAGATAACCCTGCACGCCTTCGACGCCGGTAAAATCGCCGAAGGGATGCCAATTCGCTACCTGGGGATTGATATTGGCCAGATCCAGTCGCTGAATTTAATTACCGCGAAAAACGAAGTGCAGGCGAAAGCGGTTCTCTACCCGGAATACGTCAATACCTTTGCCCGCGCCGGGACGCGTTTCTCGGTGATTACGCCGCAGATATCCGCGGCGGGCGTTGAACATCTGGATACCCTTTTCCAGGCCTATATCAACGTCGAGCCGGGACGCGGTGCGCCGCGCCGTGATTTCGAAATACAGGAAACCACGATCAGCGATTCACGTTATATCGACGGCCTGAGCATTATCGTCGAAGTACCGGAAGCGGGTTCGCTGGGTATCGGCACGCCGGTGCTGTTCCGCGGGCTCGAAGTCGGTACGGTGACCGGTCTGATGCTCGGTTCGATGTCGGATCGCGTGATGGTACAGCTGCGTATCAGCAAGCGTTATCAGTATCTGGTGCGCAACAACTCGGTGTTCTGGCTGGCTTCCGGCTATAGCCTCGACTTTGGCCTGATTGGCGGGGTGGTGAAAACCGGTACCTTTAATCAGTTCATTCGCGGCGGCATCGCGTTTGCGACGCCTCCGGGTACGCCGCTGGCGCCGAAAGCGCAGGATGGCAAACACTTCCTGCTGCTGGAGAGCGAACCGAAAGAGTGGCGCGAATGGGGCACCGCCCTGCCGCGCTAAGCATAACAGGCTCCGGTGTCCGCCGCCGGAGCCTTTATGGTAAACTACGCCCCCTTTTTTCGTTGTGGTGCGCTCCCCGTGGCTCAAAACGCTGTCTATCTTCCTGAAGAATTCCTCGCTCAAATGCGTGCGGCAATGCCGACGCATCTCTCTTTTGACGACTTTATCGCCGCCTGCCAGCGCCCGCTGCGGCGAAGCATTCGCGTCAATACGCTGAAAATCACGGTGGCTGATTTTTTGCAGCTGGTCGCCCCCTATCGCTGGCAGCTCACGCCGGTTCCGTGGTGCGAAGAGGGTTTCTGGATCGAGCGTGAAGATGAAGACGACCTGCCGCTGGGCAGCGCGGCCGAGCATCTTAGCGGGCTGTTTTACATTCAGGAAGCCAGCTCCATGCTGCCGGTCGCCGCGCTGTTTGCCGACGGCCAGATGCCGAAGCGGGTGATGGACGTCGCCGCCGCGCCGGGTTCTAAAACCACGCAAATCGCCGCCCGCATGGGCAATGAAGGCGGCATTCTGGCCAATGAATATTCCGCCAGCCGGGTTAAAGTCCTGCACGCCAACATCAGCCGCTGTGGAATCAGCAACGTGGCGCTGACCCATTTCGATGGTCGGGTATTCGGCGCCGCGCTGCCGGAATGCTTTGACGCGATCCTGCTCGACGCCCCCTGCTCCGGCGAAGGGGTAGTACGTAAAGATCCCGATGCGCTGAAAAACTGGTCGCCGGAAAGCAACGCGGAAATTGCGGTGACCCAGCGCGAGCTGATTGACAGCGCGTTTCACGCCCTTCGCCCCGGCGGGACGCTGGTTTACTCCACCTGTACCCTGAACCGGCAAGAAAACGAAGAGGTAGTCAACGGGCTGCTGGCGCGCTATCCGCAGGCGGTAGAAGTCGTGCCGCTCGGCTCACTGTTCCCGCAGGCCAGCGAAGCCCTCACCGAGGAGGGCTTCCTGCACGTCTTCCCGCAGATTTTTGACTGCGAAGGGTTCTTCGTCGCCCGTTTACGTAAAACTGCGGCCATCGACCCGCTCCCGGCGCCGGGTTATAAAGTGGGGAAATTTCCCTTCACGCCGCTTAAAACCCGCGAATCCGCCGCCGTGATTGCCGCCGCCGCCGCCGTCGGTTTGCAGTGGACCGCCGACCATACGCTCTGGCAGCGCGATAAAGAAATCTGGTTATTCCCACAGGCGCTCGAAGCGTTATTCGGCAAAGTGCGCTTTTCCCGTATCGGCATCCGGCTCGCCGAAACCCATAACAAAGGCTACCGCTGGCAGCACGAAGCGGTGATTGCGCTTGCCGCGCCGACCGCTCCCCTGGCGCTGACGGAGGCCGAAGCGGAAGAGTGGTATCGCGGTCGCGATATCTACCCTGAAACGCTCCCGCAGAAGGATGATGCGATTGTCACCTATCAGGGCGCGCCGATCGGGCTGGCGAAAAAAGTCGGGTCGCGTTTAAAAAATAGCTATCCCCGCGAACTGGTGCGTGACGGTAAGCTTTTTAGCAAAAAAGCGTGATGGCGCATCGAAAAACAGCATTTTTTCACTGGCGCTTTACGCCCGGTTGTCTACGCTGAAAAATGGCGGCCTTAACTGGTCGTACCACAATTCAGCAGACAAACGGGGTGAATTTATGGCCAAAACTAACGTACGTATCGGCGCGTTTGAGATAGACGACGCCGAACTGCACGGCGAACAGCAGGGAGAGCGAACGTTAAGCATCCCCTGCAAATCCGATCCGGATTTATGCATGCAGCTTGATGCATGGGACGCGGACACCAGCGTACCCGCCATACTTGATGGTGAACATTCCGTCCTCTACCGTAAGCACTACGATCGCCAGTCCGATGCCTGGGTCATGCGCCTCGCCTGACTCAATTGAACCCGTCGCCTGAGACGGGTTATTTATTTCCCCGCTTCTCCGTCATCTCCTACACTTAACGCTATGTTTTTCAGGATATGAGACTCGGATGTTTGCCTTAGTGCTGTTTATTTGTTACCTGGACGGCGGCTGTGAAGATATCGTTGTCGATGTTTACGATAACGAGCGGCAGTGCACAACGGCCATGGACGATCAGCGGATACGCCATGGCGGCTGCTTTCCGGTAGAAGATTTTATCGATAGTTTCTGGCTTCCCGCCCGAGAATACAGCGATTTTTAGTCTGCCAGCTGTAGCGCCACCAGGGTTAGCTCTCCACCAAACACGGCCCCCGTATCGATATAGTGCTGGTTATCGCTGTCGTAGCGTCGTTTCAGCGGCGTATGGCCGAACCAGAAATGATCAGCGCCGGCAATCGCGCCGTGACGCCCGGCGAGGTGGTCGGTAAGACGCTGCCGACGCCACATCACCTGTTGCTCATCAACAATGCGCTGCCAGCGATAAACCGCGGCGGGGTAATCAGCGTGGGCAATCACGTGCACCTGCTCACCGCTGTGGAGTTCAATAATCAGCGGCAGGCGGCGGCAGCGGGCAATGAGCGCCGTAAGGCGTTGCTTTTGGCTCGCCGCACGCTGCGTATACCAGTCGCCTCCGTTCATCTCCCAGAGCCTCATATCGCCGTCGGCAAGCGCCTCCAGCGCCATCTGTTCATGGTTTCCACGCACCGCGTAAACCCAGCGATAGCGCAGTAAATCCAGACACTCCGCGCTTTGTGGCCCACGATCGATCAGATCGCCCACCGAAAGGAGCAGATCCTGGTAAGGGTCAAACTTGCGTTCACGAAGGGCCGCCATCAGGCGTGCAAAACAGCCGTGCAGGTCACCCACCAGCCAGATATTACGCCAGTCGCAACCGTAAATACGCTGATACATATTTCGTCCTCCTCGCATAATTATAGGAAAACCCTGCGGCTTCACCGCCCGTAAATTGGCACCTCAATCGATTTTAAACGAAAGCCAAATATAGTCTGGCCGGGCATTAAGCTCCCCACGATATATCCATAGAATAGAGGCTAAATAACACCGAGGTATTCATCGTGACGGATAACAGCCTGCATTCAGCCAGCGTAGTTGAGCGACGCCCAAATCTCATTGCCGATCTGGTGATGGGCCGGATCACCCCCGCCCCCATCTGGCAACAACGGCATTACCGGCTTAAGTTTTTACTGCGCACGGCATTATTTTATGCGCCAACGCGCAGCATGCTGGAGAACCTGTCGGCGCGTGCGGATTTCAATCAGCTGCTCGCCGCTCAGGTGACGCTGCCGGGTAAAGTCCATCGCCAGTATTTAACCCGCGGGTTAAACGCCAGCCAGCGCGCTCAGGCCATTATCAGCCACTATCAGTTCGTTGATTCCCTGGGCGCCTCACGCCTCGCCGGGGCCATGACCGCCGCGAAAGATGTGCCGCTGCTTGAGCTGACAGGCAAAGACGACAGCCGGTTTACGCTCTCCGCTTCCTCGGCGGGCAAAGCCGAACGCGAGGGCGAAACGACGCTGTGGCTGCGTGATAGCGATGAGATTGTGCTTGCCAGCGCGACCTTTAGCGTCACCCTCCAGCAGGAGCAATGGCAATTGACTATCGGCGGCCTGCAGGGGCCGCGCAGCACCGTTCCGCACGAAGTGATTAAACGGGCGACCCGCGCCTGTTACGGCCTGTTCCCGAAACGCCTGCTGATGGAATTTATCTGGTTAATGGCGGCGCGTTGCAACATTCATCACATTTACGGGGTCAGCGACAGCGGCCACGTCTTCCGCGCGCTGCGCTATCGGTTGAGCAAAGGGCGCCATTTTCACGCCAGCTATAATGAGTTCTGGCACTCTATCGATGGGGTCGCCGACGGCGCCTGGCGCTGGCGTCTGCCGCTGCAGCTGGAAAGAAAGACGCTTGAGAGCATCGCCAGTAAGAAACGCGCCGAATATCGTCGCCGCTTCCAGCTGCTGGATGATATGGCCGCTCAGATGGCGATACTCATGGATTAGCTCTCCCGCCGCTTCGCCAACGCCGTTTAGCACAACGGCGTTTGCATCTTCAACGGCGCTTTAGTTACTATCATAACTTCGTTGTACTCCTTGCGGACGGCTAGAGAAGTTATGAGCAAAACAGAATTACTCCTGCTGGCTATCCTGTTAATTATTTTGACCGCTGCACTGTGGTTTATTTTTAGCGGACAAATATGGTTTCTGGTGAGCTTTCTGGAAACATGGCTGTATCCCTCTTTTGTGGCGCCAGAATAAATCGTTGCCCATTATTTTCACGCCGCCGTTGGCCCCCTTCGCCTCCCTGACAATAACCTATACCGCGGTCAGAAGAATAACCGCCAAAAAAGTGAAAAACTGTCTCTTATCTATTATTTAATTTGTCATACAAATGTGTATACTAGGTCACTTCCGATGTTGGCCCGTAAAGTTCACCTGCACTATGGGCCTGATTTTGTGCAGGTGTTTTCTCCTCGCCCTTGCTCAACGGCGCCTCCACTGTCTATACCCGCCTTTTTGTCCAGGTTTTTTGTTGCAAACTTTGCGCCAGATAGTGATTTAAGAAAAAATCGCCCTATTTTCACGCCCCTTCAAAACACAATTAAAAAACATAACACCAACAATTAATTAACAAAAAGAGTTTGCATCCACATAAAAGGCATAAATACAGAACAACAATCCAATAAAAAATACATAACCAGCCATAAATACAAAATTACACATATCTTGCAGGAGTAGTTATACGTTAACCAACAAAACCGCGGCACTTAATCGGTGACCAACGTCTATCGCTACATTGTTGTTTTTCTTCAGCGGCTTTCCACTAAGAGGTTCTCTATGAACGTCACAACGATCTCGCGCAGTCTCCTGGGCGGCTTACTGAGCGCCATAGTCATTCTTCAACCGGCTTCTGCAGCGGGAACCTTAAGCGGCCAGATTGGCGTCCAGGTGACGCTCGGCAGCGGATGCAGCGTATCGAATGTTCGCAATGGCGAAAACAACCGCTGGGGCAACATTAATTTCGGCTCCTATGGCGATTTAGCCAACTCCATTGATGCGGAGATCACCGGCAGCGGCGGCGGAAGCGCCCTAACCGTGACCTGCACCGAGGATCTTGCCTCGACCCTGACGCTTGACGGCGGTCAGTCTGGCGATGCTGCCCTGCGCTATATGAAAAACGCCGCTGGCACCCAGCAGATTGCCTATCGGCTCTATTCGGATGCCGCCCGCAATAACGAAATCCTGCCTGGCGGCACGATACCTATCGTTGGCACAGGGAATCCACAGGCGATTCCTGTTTTTGCCCGCATTCGCCCCGAAGACCAGAGCGTCAACGCGCCGACAGCCGATGTGTATGACGACATTGTCACCGCGACCTTAGCCTGGTAACCGCATAAGGAAAATGGGCGTCATGCTTCGACCAGAGTGGCTTACATTACTTCTGCTTTTTACCTCGGCCGCCCATGCCGCCGTTGCCCAAAAGACATTCAAAGTCTCCGCGCAGATAACCGCAGGCTGCGCGCTGGGCGCCGGGGACGGCTCCCAAACGACGGACTTCGGCACGCTGAATTTTGGCACCCTGTCTTCGCTTTACAGCAACGTGGATGTCGCGAGTACCGCCGGCGCAGGTTCCATCATCGTGACCTGCACGCCCGGCACCGCTATTTCAATCGCCCTCGACTATGGCGTCAACGGCGGCTCAGCCACTCAGCGCTACATGTCGAACGGCAACAGCAGCACGCTGGCGTACCAGCTCTATCAGGACGCCAACCGCGCTAACGTTTGGGGCAGCAGTACGCTGGCCCTGAGCGTCGCATCCTTTCCGAGCACCACGCAAACCTACACGGTTTATGGCCGCCTTTTTGCCACGAATGGCTTCCCGGCGGTGGGCTCCTATACCGACACGGTCACCGTCACGCTGACCTATTAGATAATTCACAGGTTAACTATGATTCGCTGTAGATTTGCGCCGTTTATATTCGCTTTATTGCTTCCCTCATCCGTACTGGCCGCCAGCTCCGTTCTGGTATGGCCGATATTTCAAACGATCGAAAGCCACGAAACAGGGTCCGAACTGTGGCTGGAGAATCGCGGCAGCGCGCCGGTTAATTTGCAGCTGCGCGTGTTTGCCTGGGATCAAAAAGCGTCAGCGGACGTCTACGCCGATCAGCGGGATGTTGTCGCCAGCCCGCCTTTTACCACGGTAGCGCCGGGGCAGCGCCAGCTTGTGCGGCTCATGCGCGTCGCCCCCATCGCAAACGGCAAAGAGCAGTCCTACCGCATTGTTATCGATGAGATCCCTGCCGCGCAACCCGCGGCGCAGACGGAACAGAACGCCGCCGGGCTGAAAATGCGCATGCGCTATGTCCTGCCGCTGTTTACCTATGGGCAGGGCGTCATGCCGCTAAAGAACGCGGGTTCAGTCGAACCGGTAAGGGCCACGCTGCGCTGGTCGCTCTCGCAGCAAAATAACCGCCAGACGCTGTGCATCGATAACAGAGGCAATCAGCACGCGCGCCTCAGCGCGGTTTACTGGGCGAACGCGAGCGGCAAGGGGCGCATTCCCCAGGCTAATGGTCTTCTCGGCTACGTTCTGGCGCAGAAAAAGAGCTGTTTCCCGAGCGCCGGAAACGCTTCCGTGCCGTCAGGAATGCATCTGTTCGCGAAATTAATGGATAACGGTCAGGCGGTGGAAATTCCGGCGAATCGTTAAAAATGAGAGATCTGAGAAGGACGGCGTCCGGGGGGCTGCTGGCGATAGCGTCGGTAACGGCCTGCGCCGCGACCTATGATTCCCTGCCTGCGCCTGCGGCATCCTACGGCGAAAAGCAGGAGTACGAGCTGTACCTCAGCGTATCGGTCAACGGCAATATTCTGGCCGGCGCCGTTCCGGTAAAGGTCAACGCTGGCCACTACTGGATCGCGGCCAGCGTGTTGCAGCAAGCGCATATTCCCCTGCAAACCGGCGACGCGCTGGTTGATGTGACGACGCTCCCCTCGGTGAAAGTGGAATATGACCAGCCGGGTCAGATCCTCAAGCTCCAGGTTCCGGACAAATGGCTCCCCGAGCAGCACATCGGGGGGATCACGGAACAACCTGGCCAGACCGCGATAAGCAGCCCGGGAATTTTATTTAACTACGACGCTTACAGCCTCTTTTCATCCGGCGGTTCGCAAACCACCAGCACCTTCACCGAAACGCGCCTTTTCGGCCCGCCGGGGGTCCTTTCCAATAACGCCGTGATTCGGCAAAACTGGTCTTCGACGGGCTACGAGCAGCAGGGCTATATGCGCTACGACACCCTGTGGAAGTACAGCGATAGCGACCAAATGATTAGCTACCAGGCCGGGGACGTGGTCAGTAACGCCCTGACGTGGAGCAGTTCCGTGCGCATGGGGGGGCTACGCCTGAGCCGCAACTTCAGCGTTCGCCCGGATCTGGTGACATATCCGCTGCTTAACTTATCCGGCAGCGCGGCGGTTCCTTCAAGCGTAGATCTGTTTATTAACGGCTATAAGAGCAGCTCTGCGCAAATCAATGGCGGCCCCTATACGCTGACCAACGTTCCCTGGATCAGCGGCGCCGGCGAAGCTACCGTGGTGACCACCGACGCTCTGGGTCGCCAGGTCTCCACCAGCATCCCTTTTTATGTCTCCAATACCCTGCTGCGGGAAGGACTGAGCGATTTTGATTTCACCCTCGGCGCCCTGCGCAACAACTACGGTATCAGGAGTGCCGATTATGGCGCCGGCGCGGTAAGCGCTATTTATCGCTACGGATTCAACAACTGGCTCACGCTTTCGACGCATACTGAAGACCGCGAAGGGTTAACCAATGCCGGCATTGGCAGCGATATCGGCGTGGGGAATCTGGGCACCCTCAGCCTGTCGGGCAGCGCCAGCCGTGGCGAGGGAGACGGAAACCAGTTCACCTCGGGTTACTCTTACTATGGCAGTAGCTGGGGAGTGAGCTATCAACATATCCGCCGCAGCGCCGGCTACGACAACCTCAGCACCTATGGGTCTACCGCCACGCTCAGCCGTCAGTCAGACCAGGCCACGCTGAGCCTGAGTCCGTGGGGACGAACCCTCGGTTCTTTTAGCATTGGCTACTTTGATATCAAAGCCGAGGATAATTCGCGCACCCGGCTGCTGAACCTCTCCTGGAGCCGCGGCCTGTGGCTCAGCAGCAGCCTCAGCCTGAGCGTCAACCGCGATCTGCAGGAAGGTAGCTACGCCAGCATGCTGCAGGTCATCATCCCTTTCGATTCGCAAACCTCTGTCCAGCTAAGCGGCCAGCGCGCCAGCGCCGGACAATGGGGAGAAAATATCAGCGTCAGCCGCTCTGCTCCGGCAGAAGGCGGGCTGGGCTGGAACCTCGCCCATTCGATCGGCGGCGATAACTATAGTCAGGCGGATCTGACCTGGATCAACCGCGTGTCAACGCTGAGCGGAGGCTACTACGGGTCGCGCGACGATCGTCACAGCTGGTTTGAGGCCGCGGGCTCGGTGGTGCTGATGGATAACAGTCTGTTTTTCGCCCGGCAAATTAACGACGCCTTTATCGTCGTCTCCACCGGCAACTACCCGAATATTGCGGTGAATTATGAAAATCGCAAAGTCGGCGTGACCGATAAAAATGGTCATCTGCTGATCCCGTGGGCGACGGCGTGGTATCCGGGGAAAGTCACCCTCGATACGCTACCGCTGCCAACGGACACCGAAGCCGTCACGGTGGAGAAACGCATCGCCGTGCGCGAAGGCAGCGGCGCGCTGGTCGATTTCCCGGTGAACCGCGTGCGCTCGGCAACCCTCGTCTTCGTCGATGCCAGGGGGCAACCGCTGCCGGTCGGTACGCCGGTCGAGGAGGTTAACAGCAAGCAGCGCGGCCTGGTGGGCTATGACGGCGTGGTCTGGTTCTCGCACCTTGGACGCCACAACGAAGTCAAAATAAACGCCGGAGAGCTTCGATGCAGCGTCCAGTTCGAACTTCCGTCCTCAACGCCGGTTCCGCAGCGGATAGGTCCGGTTAGCTGCCCCTCTTAACAGCGGAGATAACGTTGAAAAGTATTATTCTCGTATTCGCGATGCTCTTAGCGCTCGGGCAAGCCAGCACCGCGCTGGCCGCCTGCAGCATCAAAACCAGTGCGCCAGCGATCGGCCCGGTCGATTCCTTTGCGCTCAACAGCGCGCCTCAGGGCGTGATGGCCGGCGCGGGGTTTTACTGCACCCCGGAGCTGGTGGCGCTGAACTCAACCAATACGTTAAGCGCCACTCTGGCGTCGGCCAACAAGAGCAACGGCGTTCCGCGGCTGCTTAATGGCGCGGGCGACGCCATCCCTTATAGCGTCTGTTCTGACGCCTCGTGCTCGCCGGCCTATCAGGACGGCGGCGTGATTAGTTGGTCGAGAACAACGCTGCTCGAACTGCTGGGTTTATTTAACTCAAGCGATGGCACCATGCCGCTCTACTTCAGAACCACACCGGGAGCCAACGTCCCCGCCGGTACCTATACCGATGTGTTAACCATCACCTGGGTGTACCGATTCTGCTACGTCGGGCTCGATCTGCTGGGCATTAAGATATGTATTCCGAATAACGGAACCCTGACCTCTACGGTCAACGTGTCGGTGAAGGTGACCAATGTTTGCTATATCGACAGCGCGCCGGACGTCGAATTTGCCTCTGCCGCCCTTCCGTCCGGTTTTAGCCACTACAGCGGCCAGCTTGCCATCCGCTGCACTAAAAACGCGGCCTACACCATCAACCTCACCAGCACTAACGCCAGCGTCGGCGACTGGCGGCAGATGAGCCAGCCCATTGCGAACCAACCAACCGCCTGGCTGCAGTATCAGTTTTACCAGCCCAACGGCAGCGCCTGGACGGAAAGCAACAATCTCAGCGTAACCGGCTCCGGCGCCGCGCAGTCCGCGAACTACACCCTCAAGATTAACCCGACCCAGAGCAACCAGCCTGCGGGAACCTACAGCGATACCGTACTGGTGACCGTGAGCTACTAAAACGTTAGCAGGCGATTTTTTGTAAAAGAAATGTTTAGGAAATTATTGTTGTGGTATAAGAAAAAGGCCCCGAAAAAAGCGACTGGGGTTTTGCAATGGAATCTGCGGTTTGTGAAAAACAGATAAAAAGAGACCGAACACGATTCCTGTATTCGGTCCAGGGAAATGGCTCTTGGGAGAGAGCCGTGCGCTAAAAGTTGGCATTAATGCAGGCAAAGTCGCCTTGCCTTATAAGAATAGTTTACCGTGTCAGGTTTTCCAGTCCGCGACAAAAGTGGACGAATAATTCGTATCAAAATTGCTGATGCCAACAAAAAACCGCCACGCCCGGTATCGGGGGATGGCGGTTTTTTTCATGTAAATACAGCGGGATGCAGGCGGCGATCAGCAGAGCTTCTGCGCGCGCTCAATAAAGGGCGCCAGGCTCATTTTTTGTCCCGGCTGCTGCGGATCGTCAATCTGGATCACAGAAATCGGCTGCGCGTTGGTTTTACCGTCCTTCATCTGCTGTTCGGCGATGTCGTTTAGCGGGTACTGCACCAGGGTACTGGGATTGATGGCGAACAGCGCGTTGCCCGGGCGGCAGGTCAGCATCACCTCTTCACGGTTAAACGCCCAGCTCTCCTTACCCACCTCAAAGCGGCTTACGGTAATCACCTGCGGTGCCGCCAGCGCAGCGCCAGAACTTGCCAGTAACAACATTGTCAGAACGATTTTTTTCATGATTTAACCAGTTTATTCAGAAAGGTTCCCAGGTGGCAAACAGGCTGACGGCAAACAGCGCCAGCGCCCCCAGCGCAATTTCTATCTGCGTGCTGCGCACGATGAGCTGCTCCGCTCGCGTTCCGCCTGCCGACATGCGTGGCACCAGAACATACCGGTTCACCAGCGCAATTGCCACCATTGCCGCCACCAGCGCACATTTGAACAACAGCATACGCCCCCAGGGCGAGGCGCTGATAAGTCCGCCCTGGATCAGCAGCGCATTTACCACGCCGCTGGCGATGGCGCCGGCAACCGCCAGATGCCCATAGCGCGAAAAACGCATCATGGTGCAGATGGCCGCCTGCCGCCAACGACCGTGCGCCAGGCGAAGACAGTAGATAAACGGCAGCAGACCGCCAAACCAGCTGGCCACGCAAAACAGATGAAGCGCATGGTTGGTTCGCTGCACTATCCCCAGCCAGCCATCGTTCATTGCGGCATGCCCGACGCCGGCCAGCAGCAGCAGCTGAGCGCAAAACAGCACCAGCAGCAAACGTCCCGGTCGCCGGGGCTTCAGCCAGACCACCGCCAGCGCCACAAAGGCGAGTAAAATTTGCCATACCCACACGCCGCCAAACTGCGTCCCGGCCACCGCCTGCCAGATAGCAGGCTGCCAGACGTCCGGCCAGCCGTTGCCCATCAAGCCGCCCTGCGCCATCAGCATCAGCAGCGCCGACAGCGCGCTTGCTGATAATAAATAGCGCATCAGCGGATAGAAGCGCTGCATCATCAGACGACGTAAGGCCACCGGCGCCCACCATGCGCCGTAGAGGACGCAGCCGAAAGCGACGATCAGCGAAATGAAATGGATAAAGCGTAAACTGACATAGACTCCACTCAGCATCGGCTTACTTCACGGTAAAGGTGTATTGCCCTTTCGTCTTGTGGCCATCTACGGAGACCACGTGCCAGTTAACGGTATATTCGCCCGGCGTCAACGCCTGCTCAACCGGTACCGTCAGCTGAACCTTATTGCTGTCGCTGCGGACGGGTTTACCGAGGGCGATGGTCTTCTGCTGCGGCCCGGTGAGGGTTACGCCGCTAAACTGCGTTTCGATGCCCTCGGAGAAGTTCAGGGTCAGCGCCTGCGGTGAAGCGTTCACCACGGTATTGGCCGCCGGAAGCTGTTGTTGTAGATGGGCGTGGGCCGATGCGCCTGCTGCGGTCAGGCAACCGGCGAGAAACAGAGACAGACGCAGCGCGCGCCCGGCGATGATTGGCATCGTTGTCATTCCTTTTTGTTATGTATGTAGCACAGAGGATAACCCTGTATAATGACGCAGTCGAGCTAAGCGTCTGAGACTTGCCTTTTTGCCGCGTGCTTAGTACTTTTTGCGGCATTATCAGAGGAGAAACCGATGGAAAAGAACCTGGCTAAACTATCCCAGGAGGAGATGGACAAAGTGAATGTCGATCTCGCCGCGGCGGGCGTCGCGTTTAAAGAACGCTACAATATGCCGGTGGTGGCTGATTTAGTCGAAAGAGAACAGCCCGAGCATCTGCGCGGCTGGTTTCGCGAACGTCTGATTGCCCATCGACTGGCCTCCGTTTCGCTCTCTCGCCTGCCCTATGAACCGAAACAGAAATAATTCCCGTCCCCTGAGGACATCCACGTTGGCAAGACCCGCGCATTCTATTACGCTGGTTTCTTTGGCCTGGAGCGAGCCATGCTGCGCGTAATCGATACAGAAACCTGCGGATTGCAGGGAGGCATTGTTGAAATCGCCTCGGTAGATATTATCGACGGACACATCACCAATCCCATGAGCCACCTGGTTCGCCCCGACCGGCCTATCAGCCCGCAGGCGATGGCGATTCACCATATCACCGAAGAGATGGTCGCCGATAAGCCGTGGATCGAGGAGATTGTGCCGCTGTATATGGGCAGTCCGTGGTATGTCGCCCATAACGCCAGCTTTGACCGCCGGGTGTTGCCGGAAATGCAGGGCGAGTGGATCTGCACGATGAAGCTGGCGCGCCGCCTGTGGCCAGGCATCAAGTACAGCAATATGGGGCTGTATAAATCGCGCAAGCTCAGCGTCGCGACGCCACCGGGACTGCATCATCACCGGGCGCTGTACGATTGCTATATCACCGCGGCCCTGCTGCTCGATATCATCAACACCTCCGGCTGGACGCCTGAGGAGATGGCGACCATTACCGGCCGCCCGGCGCTGCTCTCCACCTTTACCTTTGGCAAATACCGCGGCAAGCCGGTCTCGGAAGTGGCGGAAAACGATCCTGGCTATTTACGCTGGCTGTTTAATAACCTGGATCGCATGAGCCCCGAGCTGCGCCTGACGCTGAAGCACTATCTCGGGGAGTAACCGCCGCTATACCTCCGCCTGGCCCGGCAGCGTCCCCTGCGCCAGGCCAATCAGAAACGCATACTCCAGCGCCACGCCTTCATAGCTTTTGAAGCGGCCGGATTTACCGCCGTGGCCGGAATCCATATCAGTACACAGCAGCAGCAGGTTATCGTCGGTTTTCAGCTCGCGCAGTTTTGCTACCCATTTTGCCGGCTCCCAGTATTGTACCTGCGAGTCATGCAGGCCCGTGGTAACCAGCAGATGCGGATACGCCTGAGCCTGCACGCCGTCATACGGGCTGTAGCTTTTCATATAGCGGTAATAGGCTTCATCCTGGGGATTCCCCCACTCTTCGAACTCGCCGGTGGTCAGCGGAATCGACTCATCGAGCATGGTGGTGAGGACATCGACAAAGGGAACCTGGGCTACCACGCCGTGGAAGAGCTCCGGCCGCTGGTTCACCGCGACGCCCATCAGCATGCCGCCGGCGCTGCCGCCCATGCCGTAGCAAAAGCGCGGATCGCCATAGCCATGCGCCAGCAGCGCATCGCAGACGTCGAGATAATCGTTGAAGGTATTTTTCTTGCACAAAAACTTACCGTCTTCGTACCACTGCTGGCCCAGCTCGCCGCCGCCGCGAATATGGGCGATAGCGAACACAAAACCGCGGTCGAGCAGGCTCAGGCGGCTGGCGCTGAAATCCGCATCCATGCTTGCGCCATAGGAGCCGTAGCCGTACACCAACAGAGGGCTGGCGCCCTTGCGGAAATGTTCATGACGGTAGACCAGCGAGACCGGGACTTCCACGCCGTCGCGGGCGTTGATCCACAGATGCTCGCTGCGGTAGTGGCTGGCATCGAACCCTTTGACTTCCTGCTGTTTCAGAACCCGCCGCTCGCCGGTATTCATATCCAGCTCAAACAGCGTATCCGGCGTCGTCATAGAGGAGTAGCCGTAGCGCAGGCGGGCGGTTTCCGGCTCCGGATTATAGGCAAGCCAGGTCACATAGGCCGGATCGTCAAAGGCAATGCCCTGGGACTCTCTTGTCTTACGGTTGATCTGACGCAGGCTGGTCAGCCCGCGCTGGCGCTCTTCCACAACCAGCCAGTCGGTAAACAGGGTAAATCCTTCCAGCATGACTTCGTGACGCGGCGCGATCAGGGTCTCCCACTGCTGCTCATCGCGCAGGGTAGTACGATAAAGGCCGAAGTTCTTACCCTCACGGTTAGAGCGCAGATAGAAAGCGTGCTGATAGTGATCGAGGCTATATTCATGATCTTTACGCCGCGGTAGAAAACAGACCGGCTCGGCGTCGGTCATTTCCGCATTGAGCAGCAGCACTTCGCTGGTGGTCGCGCTGGCCAGATAGATCACCACAAACTGCTGGGAAGTCGTCTTGTGCACGCTGACGTAAAAAGTGTCGTCCTGCTCTTCATACACCAGAACATCCGCACTGGCTGGCGTCCCCAGACGGTGGCGCCAGACCTGATACGGCAGCAGCGTGGTGGGATGTTTACGCACGTACCACAGGGTCTGCGAATCGTTACTCCAGGCAAAATCAGGCGAGACGTTCTCCAGCACTTCCGCAAATTGCCGGTCGTCGTTTAAGGAAAAGAAGCGCAGGCTATACTGGCGTCGGGAGAGATAGTCTTCCGCCACCGCCATCAGGCTGTTGTCGGGCGAAACGCCTAATCCGCCGAGGGTATAGAATTCGCTGCCGGCCGCACGCTGGTTGCCGTCAAGCAGGACGTCCCATTCATCCCACTCCTCTTTGACTACCGGCTGGCGTTGATAAATCGCGTACTCGCAGCCCGGCTCGTAGACCTGACGGTAGCGATAGCCATTTTTGCTGTAGGGGGCTGATACTTCGCGCTGCGGAATACGGTCGATAATCTCCTTGAGTACCCTGTCCTGCAGGCTACTTTGCGAAGACATCACTTTTTTGCCGTACTCATTTTCCTGGCGCAGATAATCCAGCACTTCCGCCTGCGAGCGATCGTCATCGCGCAGCCAGTAGTAATTATCGATTCGCGTGTCGCCATGTAATGTCATGGCATGGGGGATCCGTTTCGCTTTTGGTGGCATCTGCTTATTCTTCTGCGGCTTGTATTGAGTACTAAAATTTTCAGGCTGCTTCAAAGCAGCCTGAAGGGTGACGTGACTACACAATATATAAGGGTGGCAAAAGTCGCCAGCGATGCAAGCGAAACGTGCGGATTTAGAGCGTTACGGACTGTTTTTGCGCCTGAATATCCCGCTTGATATCTTCACGCACTTCCTGTGGGAGCTTCAGCGCTTCGCCGAGGGCATTCAGATAGCTGCGTTCCATAAAGTGGTCAATATCAATGACCGCGCAGCTGATATAGTAAACTTCAAGCGCCTCTTGCTCGCTGCTGATGCCCTGCGCCAGGCTCTGCGGGTCGAGGGGCTGCGCCAGGGCCCGGTCAATTAACACCCGGCCCTGGACGTCGACGTTTGCCGCACGCAGCTGCTCTTCGATATTTGCCCGCTCGCGTTCGTCAATATGTCCATCGCTTTTGGCGGCGAAGACCAGCGCCATAATCAGCCGTTCGCTGCGGGCGTCGAGTTCGGCCGGTGCGGGAGATGGCGCCTGTGCGGGCGCGACATCAGCCGATGCCTGCTGCGCGCTGGCGCGCATCTTCTGCTGATATTTATTCCACAAAACGCTGCCCGCAACCGCGCCGCCGCCGACCAGCAGCGCACCGGTGCCGTATTTGGCTAACAGCTTGCGCGATGATTTGCTGGCGACCAGCAGCCCGGCCAGCCCGCCGAGCGCGCCCGGCAGGAGTAAATTTTTGCCGCTTGATTGTTCGTCAGATGAAGAAGACCGCCCCTGCTGACCCAGCAGAGACTGCAGTTGATTAAGCCAGTTAGCCATACATTTCCTCGTTGCGCGATAAGCGATACCACCAGCCTAAACGACGCGACGTCAGGAAACGTTATCGGCAGCTAAAGATGAGCAAATGTCGCGCCGGGAAGCGCGGGAGCCTGCCGCCAGAAGCGCTGGCGGCGGCAGCGTAACTCAGGCCGCTTTCGCTTTGCGCGGCTTCGCCGGGGCCGGGGCTTCAGATTCGACGACGTCGTCGGTCTTGTCGCCCTCTTCTGCTTCTGCGCGATCGGCTGGCGCCTTGGCGGTGCCCTCGGCTTCCGGCAGCTTACCGGAGCGCAAAATATGGTTGAGGGTGTCTTTACGTTCGGCCAGCCACATCGCCATGCTATCGCGCTGCTCTTCCTCGAGCGTTAGCGGACATTCAACCAGCCAGTCGTTCAGTACTTCCGCCAGATCGAGCATTTTGTCATAAGCATCGGCCTCTTTTTTGCTGGCAAAAGACATTTTTTCCTCACCTTCGCGAATCACTACATATTTAATTTCAACCGCCATGATGCAGCCTCTCAGTACTGTATTTTTATACAGTATATCAAATTTCTTCCCCGAACTCAAATGACGCGCATAAAGACATGCGCAAACGTTTTCGTTTATAATGCGGCGCATGTTTTTTTACTGCGGAAGAGAGTTATGACTGTATTAGGTACGGCGCTGCGCCCTGCGGCAACAAAGGTAATGCTGTTAGGTTCCGGCGAACTGGGTAAAGAAGTGGCCATTGAATGCCAGCGCCTGGGAATTGAGACCATCGCCGTCGATCGTTACCCTGACGCTCCGGCCATGCAGGTCGCACACCGTTCGCACGTCATCAATATGCTGCACGGCGAAACGTTGCAGGCGCTGATTGAGCAGGAAAAGCCTGACTTTATCGTACCGGAAATCGAGGCCATCGCCACCGATACACTGGTCGCGCTGGAGCAGGCCGGGCAGAAAGTCGTCCCCACCGCGCGCGCGGCAAAGCTCACCATGAATCGCGAAGGGATCCGCCGCCTGGCCGCTGAAGAGCTGAAGCTGCCGACCTCCGCCTACCGTTTTGCCGACAGCGAACCCGCCTTCCGCGAAGCCGTCGCCGGGATAGGCCTGCCGTGCATCGTCAAGCCGGTAATGAGCTCATCGGGTAAAGGCCAGAGCTTTATTCGTTCCAGCGAACAGCTGGCTGACGCCTGGCATTATGCGCAGCAGGGCGGCCGCGCCGGGGCCGGACGCGTTATCGTTGAAGGCGTGGTGAATTTTGATTTCGAGATTACCCTTCTCACCGTCAGCGCCGCGGACGGCGTACACTTCTGCGCGCCGATCGGTCATCGCCAGGAAGATGGCGACTATCGTGAATCCTGGCAGCCGCAGCAAATGAGCGCGCTGGCGCTGGAACGCGCGCAGGAAATCGCCCGTCAAGTGGTGCTGGCGCTGGGCGGCTACGGCCTGTTCGGTGTTGAACTGTTCGTCTGCGGCGACGAGGTGATTTTTAGCGAAGTCTCGCCGCGCCCGCACGACACCGGTATGGTCACGCTGATTTCACAGGACTTATCCGAATTCGCTCTGCACGTTCGCGCCTTCCTCGGCCTGCCGATTGGCGCGATTCGCCAGTACGGCCCGGCGGCCTCGGCGGTGATCCTGCCGCAGCTAACCAGCCAGAACGTCACCTTCAGCAACATTCAGGCCGCGGTCGGTGCGGGGCTGCAGCTGCGTCTGTTCGGCAAGCCGGAAATCGACGGTTCGCGTCGCCTGGGCGTGACGCTGGCGATAGCCGATAACGTTGAGGAAGCGGTTGCGCGCGCCAAAGCGGCGGCGTCAGCGGTCGTGGTCGCAGGATAAAAAAAAGCCCGGTCGCAGACCGGGCCTGTGGTGAGTGCGCGAAGATTACTTCGCGCCTTCTACCGCCTCACGAGCCAGTTTGGTGATACGGTCGTAATCACCGGCTTCCAGCGCATCCGCCGGCACCAGCCAGGAGCCGCCGATGCACAGTACGCTGTTCAGCGCCAGATAGTCGCGATAGTTCGCCGGAGAGATGCCGCCAGTCGGGCAGAAGCGAATGTGCGCGAACGGGCCGCCAATCGCCTGCAGCGCTTTCACGCCGCCGTTTGCTTCCGCCGGGAAGAATTTGAACTCTTTCAGGCCATACTGCATACCCAGCATCAGCTCGGATACGGTGCTGATCCCCGGGATCAGCGGAATGGTGCCTTCGCCGGTCGCCGCTTTCAGCAGGGATTCGGTCAGGCCAGGGCTGATAGCAAACTGCGCGCCCGCTTCGGTCACTTCTTTCAGCTGCTCAACGTTGGTGACGGTACCGGCACCGACAATCGCTTCCGGGACTTCTTTAGCGATCGCGCGGATAGCGTCCATCGCACACTCGGTACGCAGGGTCACTTCCAGTACGCGTACGCCGCCTGCAACCAGCGCTTTCGCCATTGGCACAGCGTGTTCCAGCTTTTTCACCACGATTACCGGTACTACCGGGCCCGAGGTGAGGATTGCTTCTGCAGTTGTTTTCCAGTTTTTCATCAGATTTTCTCTCGCCAGATCTATAAATCGAATCGTCTTAAAAATTGATGCAGGTTGCGCCCTGTTCTGCTCCGGAGAGTTTCTCACGCAGCGCACCGAACATTTCCCGGCCGGTTCCCACGCGCGAACCGCTCAGGTCAGGAATATGCGCCTGACGCGCGGCCAGCTCTGCGTCATCGACCAGCAGCGTTAGCTCGCCCGTCTGGCCGTTGACGCGGATGATATCGCCATCGCGTACTTTCGCCAGCAGGCCACCATCGTACGCTTCGGGCGTCACGTGGATCGCCGATGGCACTTTGCCTGATGCGCCGGAGAGACGACCATCGGTTACCAGCGCAATTTTGAAACGGCGGTCCAATAATACACCAAGTGGCGGCATAAGTTTATGTAATTCTGGCATGCCGTTCGCTTTTGGCCCCTGATGACGGACGACAACCACGCAATCTTTGTCGAGCAGCCCCGCTTCAAAGGCGGGCAGTACATCATGCTGGCTCTCGAAAATCACCGCAGGAGCTTCAATAATCTGGTTTTCAACCGGCACGGCGGAGGTTTTCATGACCGCACGTCCGAGGTTACCGCTCAGCACTTTGGTGCCGCCGTGGCGAGAGAACGGTTTATCAAACGTGGCGATAACCTGTTCGTCCAGCGGCGCGGTCGCCCCTTCGCGCCAGTCAAGTTCGCCATTATTAAGCCAGGGCTCCATGGTGTAGCGAGAGAGGCCGAAGCCGGCCACGGTGTGAACATCTTCATGCAGCAGGCCGCCTTTCAGCAGCTCACGCACCAGCACCGGCACGCCGCCAGCCGCCTGGAAGTGGTTAATATCCGCCGGGCCGTTCGGGTAGAGGCGCGCCAGCAGCGGCACCACGTCAGAGAGATCGGAGAAATCATCCCAGTTAATGATGATCCCTGCCGCCCGCGCCATGGCCACCAGGTGCATGGTATGGTTAGTGGAGCCGCCGGTTGCCAGCAGCGCGACAATCCCGTTGACCACCACTTTTTCATCAAACATTTTGCCCAGCGGCATCCACTCGTTACCGTTGCCGGTCAGGCGGGTCACCTGGCGGGCTGCGGCGGCGGTCAGCGCTTCGCGCAGCGGCGCATCCGGATGCACGAATGACGATCCGGGCAGCTGCATCCCCATAAACTCAACCACCATCTGGTTGGTATTGGCGGTACCGTAGAAGGTACAGGTGCCAGGCGCATGGTAAGACGCGGCTTCGGACTCCAGCAGCGCCATACGATCCACTTTGCCTTCCGCATAGAGCTGACGAATGCGCACTTTTTCTTTATTCGCCAGGCCGCTGGCCATCGGCCCGGAAGGGATAAAGATGGACGGCAGGTGGCCGAACGACAGCGCAGCCATCGCCAGGCCAGGGACAATTTTATCGCAGACGCCAAGGTAGAGCGCGCCGTCAAACATGTTGTGCGACAGGCCAATCGCGGCGGACATGGCAATCACTTCGCGGCTGAGCAGCGACAGCTCCATCCCATCCTGCCCCTGCGTCACGCCATCGCACATCGCCGGAACGCCGCCGGCGACCTGGCCTACCGCGTTCGCGGAGTGCAGCGCTTTGCGGATAATATCCGGATAGCGCTCATAGGGCTGGTGGGCGGACAGCATATCGTTGTAGGAGGTAATGATGGCGATGTTATTGCGCAGCATACTTTTCAGCGAGGCTTTGTCATCCGCCTGGCAGGCGGCAAAGCCGTGGGCCAGGTTACCGCATGCCAGCTGGGCGCGATGAACGGTGTCGGTTTTGGCCTGGTTAATCCGGGCGAGGTAGGCTTCGCGGGTAGCGCGCGAGCGTTCGATGATGCGATTTGTTACCCGTAACATTTCAGAATTCATAAAGGCTCCTCAAATTTCATCTGTCCGGCCGCAGCGCTTTAGCGGTACTTTTAGGGGCTTAGGGCACCAGTACTGGGGCTCAGGGGCAAAATATCTGCAAGCAGTGTAATAAAAAAAGCCCCGGGGGTGAATCCTCCGGGGCTTAAAAGATTAAAAATTACGCGACTTGCTGCGTCAGATCATGTTACCGGTAAAATAACCCTGACGGAGGAACTGGCGATTACTCAAACTCGTTCCACGAACGACCGTCGCGGGTGATCATCGCCACGGAGGCAACCGGCCCCCAGGTACCCGCCTGATACGGTTTCGGCGAATCGCGATCGGCAGCCCAGGCTTCAGTGATGGAATCGACCCACTTCCACGCCTCTTCCACTTCATCACGACGGACGAACAGCGCCTGGATACCGCGCATCGTTTCCAGCAGCAGGCGCTCGTAGGCATCCGCCAGGTGGGTTTGATTAAAGGTTTCCGAGTAGCTCAGATCCAGCTTGGTGATCTGCAGGTTATGCTTGTGGTCAAGTCCGGGAACTTTGTTCAGCACCTGGATATCCACCCCTTCATCCGGCTGCAGACGAATGGTCAGCTTATTCTGCGGCAGCTCTTGCCAGGTCTCTTTGAACAGGTTCAGCTCCGGCGTTTTGAAGTAAACCACGACTTCGGAACACTTGGTCGGCAGACGTTTACCGGTACGCAGGTAGAACGGTACGCCCGCCCAGCGCCAGTTGTCGATATCCACGCGGATCGCCACGAAGGTTTCTGTATGGCTGGACTTATTGGCTCCCTCTTCCTCGAGGTAGCCCGGCACTTTTTTGCCCTGCGCGAAGCCGGCGGTGTACTGGCCGCGCACCGTTTTTTCACGCACGTTGGTGCGGTCAATGCGGCGCAGCGATTTCAGCACCTTCACTTTTTCATCGCGGATGCTATCGGCAGTCAAATCTGACGGCGGGGACATGGCAATCATGCACAGAATTTGCAGCAGGTGGTTTTGGATCATGTCGCGCATCTGCCCGGCCTGATCGAAGTAGCCCCAGCGACCCTCAATGCCCACCTCTTCCGCCACGGTGATCTCGACGTGATCGATGGTGCGGCTGTCCCAGTTATTGACGAACAGCGAGTTAGCAAAGCGCAGCGCCAGCAGGTTCAGCACCGTCTCTTTACCCAGATAGTGGTCGATACGGTAGACCTGGCACTCTTCAAAGAACTCACCCACCCGATCGTTGATCTCGCGGGAGGTTTCCAGGGAGGTACCCAGCGGTTTCTCCATCACCACGCGGGCCGGCTTGGCGTTCAGCTTCGCTTCACCCAGACCTTTGCAAATCGCGCCGAAGGTGCTCGGCGGCATGGCGAAATAGTTAATGGTCACCCGCTCTTTTTGATCGAGCATTTTGCCCAGGCGAGTAAACGCTTTGGTATCGTTGACGTCAAGGTTACAAAAATCCAGACGCCCGCTCAGGGTCTCCCACAAACCTTCATCGATTTTCTCCTTCATGAAGGTTTCCATCGCTTCACGCACTACCTTGGTGTAAGCGTCTTTGTCCCAGTCGGCGCGACCGACGCCGATGATGCGGGTGTCAGGGTGGATCTGGCCCGCTTTTTCAAGTTGGTACAGGGAAGGCAGCAATTTACGTCGCGCCAGGTCACCCTTCGCGCCGAAAATGACCAGATCGCATGCCTGGGCCGTTTGCGTTACCGCCATGTCATTCTCCTTAGTTGATAGCCCGGTGCTTATGCCAGACTATAGTTGTATTTGTAATTTTCTTTCACTGCATCGTACTGTGTTTACGAATTTCCCGAAACCCTCAGCGGCCGTTCCCGCTGCTAAATCGCACAGGGTGGAAAATAGAGGCTGAGATTTTGGGCATGCGGCTAATATTGTTCGTTGTTTCGACCGAATATCAGTTAGTAAAATACGACTCTGATCATGTAATGAAAAAAAACAACATATTTTCAGGTCATTCCTCACCGTTTCCGACTACGGAGGGGTATATTCTTGCTAAAACGCCTGATGATTTCACCCATTAATGAAATCGCTTCCATTGATGAGCGCCCGATTACCCATGAATATGCTGGAAAAAATCCAGTCCCGGCTGGAACACCTTAGCAAATCTGAACGCAAAGTGGCGGAAGTCATCCTTGCTACCCCCGCGCAGGCCATTCATTCAAGCATTGCCGCCCTGGCGCTGGAAGCCGGCGTCAGCGAGCCCACGGTTAACCGTTTCTGCCGCAGCCTGGAAACACGCGGTTTCCCGGATTTCAAACTGCATCTTGCACAAAGCCTGGCGCACGGTACGCTCTATGTTAACCGCAACGTCGATGAAGACGACAGCGTTGAGTCCTATACGGGAAAGATATTTGAGTCAGCCATGGCCAGTTTAGATCAGGTCCATCATTCTCTCGACATGTCGGCGATCAATCGCGCGGTTGACCTGCTCACGCAGGCGAAGAAAATCGCCTTTTTTGGCCTGGGCTCTTCGGCCGCCGTCGCCCACGACGCGATGAACAAGTTTTTCCGTTTTAACGTGCCGGTGATCTATTCCGACGACATCGTCCTGCAACGCATGAGCTGTATGAACTGTAATGACGATGATGTGGTGGTGATCATCTCGCATACCGGCAGGACTAAAAGCCTGGTGGAGCTGGCGCAGCTGGCGCGCGAAAACGATGCGATGGTGATCGCGATTACCTCCCCCGGCACGCCGCTTTCCCGGGAATCAACGCTGGCGATTACCCTGGATGTACCGGAAGATACCGATATCTATATGCCGATGGTCTCCCGCTTAGCGCAGCTGACGGTGATTGATGTCCTGGCGACCGGCTTCACCCTGCGGCGGGGAGCAAAATTCAGAGATAACTTGAAGAGGGTCAAGGAAGCGCTCAAGGAATCGCGCTTTGATAAAGAGCTCAGCGTACACAGCAATGACCAATAAAAGTAGAAACAAAGCACTATCCTATTACACCGTCGGTAACGTTCCGGTATAGCGACTTTGCTCGTCGGCGCTACCGAATCCATGTTCACGCAACACCAAAGTTGTTTCAGTCAACGGAGTATTACATGTCCAGAAGGCTTCGCAGAACCAAAATCGTGACTACCTTAGGCCCGGCTACCGACCGCGATAACAACCTTGAGAAGGTTATTGCCGCAGGCGCTAACGTGGTACGTATGAACTTCTCTCACGGCACCGCGGAGGATCATCAGATCCGCGCGGATAAAGTCCGTGAGATTGCGGCGAAACTGGGCCGTCATGTCGCGATTCTCGGTGACCTACAGGGGCCGAAAATCCGCGTTTCCACCTTCAAAGAAGGCAAAATTTTCCTCAATATCGGCGATAAATTCCTCCTCGACGCAAACCTGGGTAAAGGCGAAGGCGACAAAGAGAAAGTCGGCATCGACTATAAAGGCCTCCCGGCTGACGTGGTTCCGGGCGACATTTTGCTGCTGGACGACGGCCGCGTACAGCTGAAGGTCCTGGAAGTTCAGGGCATGAAGGTGTTCACCGAAGTCACCGTCGGCGGACCGTTGTCCAACAATAAGGGGATTAACAAGCTGGGCGGCGGCCTCTCTGCCGAAGCGCTGACGGAGAAAGACAAAGCGGACATCATCACCGCCGCCAAAATTGGCGTTGATTACCTGGCCGTCTCCTTCCCGCGCTGCGGCGAAGACCTGAACTACGCTCGTCGCCTGGCGCGCGATGCCGGCTGCGATGCCAAAATCGTCGCCAAAGTCGAGCGCGCGGAAGCGGTATGCGATCAGGACGCGATGGATGACGTGATCCTCGCCTCCGACGTTGTCATGGTGGCCCGCGGCGACCTCGGCGTGGAAATCGGCGATCCGGAGCTGGTCGGCATCCAGAAGGCGCTGATCCGCCGCGCCCGTCAGCTGAACCGCTCGGTCATTACCGCGACGCAGATGATGGAGTCGATGATCACCAACCCGATGCCAACCCGCGCCGAAGTCATGGACGTGGCGAACGCCGTGCTGGACGGCACCGACGCCGTGATGCTGTCGGCAGAAACCGCCGCGGGCCAGTATCCGTCTGAGACCGTTGCCGCGATGGCGCGCGTCTGCCTGGGCGCGGAAAAAATCCCCAGCCTCAACGTCTCCAAGCACCGCCTGGACATTCAGTTCGATAACGTGGAAGAAGCCATTGCGATGTCCGCCATGTACGCGGCGAACCACCTCAAGGGCGTCACCGCTATCATTACCATGACGGAATCCGGTCGGACCGCGCTGATGACTTCCCGCATCAGCTCCGGCCTGCCGATTTTCGCGCTGTCTCGCCACGAGCGCACGCTGAACCTGACCGCGCTGTATCGCGGCGTGACCCCGGTGCATTTCGATAGCGTCAATGAAGGCGTAGCCGCTGCGCACGACGCGGTAACGCTGCTGCGTGATAAAGGCTATCTGGTGACCGGCGACCTGGTTATCGTCACTCAGGGTGACGTGATGAGCACCATCGGTAGCACCAACACCACCCGCATTCTGACCGTCGAGTAAGCCTCTCCACCTACCTGCCAGCACCGCAGCTGGCAGGTATTTTTTGCCCCCTCGCCCGCTATACTACGCAAGCCAGCTCAACAATAGCGTGGCGGTAATCACCGTCGACGCGCCGCCGATACGGGTAGCTATCTGGGCAAAAGGCATTAATCCCATTCGGTTTGATGCCGAAAGAATGGCGACGTCTCCCGTCCCCCCAAGCCCGCTGTGGCAGCTGGTGACGATGGCCGCTTCGACCGGGTACATATTCAGACGAGAAGCGATAAGAAAGCCGCTCAGCGCCATCGCAATGACGATTGAGCCACAAACCACCACGTAGCCAACCGAGAAGACCGCGACCACGCTTTCCAGAGGAACATACAGCATTCCCAGGCCTATCATCAGCGGCCAAACCAGCGCGGCGGAGACAAACTTGTAGCAGCTGTGCGCCCCGAGCTCCATCGCCGCCGGGATAACCTTCGCATATTTGCAAAATACCGCGGCCAGAATCATCAGCACCGGCCCCGGAATATGCACCACCTTTTCCAGCAGACCGCCGACGATAAAAAACGCGCAAATCATTAATAATCCGGCACCCATCAGTTGGAAATCCGTGGGCTGCGCGCGCTGATTTTGCGCAAAGACGCTGTTATCTTCATGGCTACGAATTAACATTCCGCTGCCGGAGAGCGAAGGACGTCGCGTCCCCATGCGTGCCAGAAAACCGGCGCAGATGATGGCGAAAATATTGCCCACCACGGCAGCCGGCGCCAGCTGCGCCACATAAACGTCGGGCGTTTGCCCGAGAATAGCTGAATAGGCCAGCGACAGAGGCAGGATCCCTTCACCGATACCGCCGCCAATGATCGGCACGATAATAAAGAAAAAGGTGTTGTAGAAACTGTAGCCAAACAGGCTGCCCACCAGCAGGCCGGTTAAGATCGCCGCCCCGGTCCCTACCACCAGCGGGACAAACATACGTACCATTCCCTGAATCAGGATGGTTCTGTTCATGCCCAGAATGCTACCGACGACCAGGCAGGCGATGACGAAATAGAGGAGGTTGGCCTCTTTCATCAGCAACTGCACGGTATCGAGGGTATGCGCTTCGAACATGCCGAAATAGACCAGCACGGAAGGCGTCATCAGGCACAAAATGGCCGGGCCGCCAACCTCCTTGAGGATCGGTACCATCCGGCCAATTTTAGCCAGCGCGAACCCCAGGGTCATGATTACCGCCAGACCGCCAATCATGTTCTTCGGCAGCAGGCCTGCGGTCGCGGAGATAGCAACAATTGCGGCTATCCCGATAAATAGCGCCAACGCTACGGCGCCGACCTCAATATTGGATAAAAGTCGTGGCGCCTGCCCGCTCGGCAGCGTTTTATCTATCGGGTGGTTCAGAGAATTATTTTCCATATTTTACCTGAATTATGATGACGTAGGGTATCGACGCAATATTAAAACTGCGTAATAAAATTAAAAAAGAGTACCAGCCACAATGCCAATAAAACAAAAAAACGTTAGCACAGGAATTTAAAATTAAAAACGAGATCCAAATTTCGCTGTTCTACTTTTTGACTAAACCACAAAATTCATTTTAAGTAATTTAATTTATCACCACGAAACTAAAGTTAGCGTCGTCGTAATAATTGAATGCCAGGGCTATAAGTTGATGATCCCACCCTCTCTTCCCTATTTGTAAGTAAAGTAGTCAAGGCGAAATTATTTAAAGCACGGCGACTGTGATGACTATCACCTTTTAAATACCAGGGGATCGTTAGATTAAAAAAATACAACGTCGCCGATAATATATTTTCAGGATATCCTATGCCTTCACTGCTCTTAGAATCCCTTTTTCCCCTGGTGTTTATCATGCTGCTTGGATGGCTAAGCGGCAAGTTGGGCTACAGCCGCCGCGAGGACGCGTCCGTGCTGGCCACGGTGGTGATTCGTTTTGCACTTCCCTTCCATCTGTTTATCGGCGCATTGAATACTCATCCCGATAAGATTAAAAACTTCACCTTTATGGCGGTATTGGTCATCGGTCTTATGGGATCATATTTCCTCACGCTCCTGATCTCACGCTACGTTTTTCGCCATGATATAAAAACCAGCGCAATTCAGTCCCTGGTGTGCGCTTTCCCCGATATGGCCTACTTTGGCGCCCCCGTGCTTGCGGTGCTGATTGGCCCCGAGGGCTTTCTCGGGGTGCTTATCGGCAACCTGGTGACCAGCGTATTGATGATCCCCTTGACCATCATTCTGATTCGCATGGGAGATAAGCGCGCCTGCGCTGATGTACAACAGCCTAATGCGCTGCAGCTTATCCTGCAAAACCTGTTTAAAGCCGTCAGAAACCCAATAGTCTGGATCCCGATTTCCGGCGTGCTGCTCAGCCTCGCGGGGGTACAGCTGCCGCATATGCTCAGTATGCCTATTGAGATGGTGGGAAAAGTGGCGGGCGGCCTCTCCCTGTTCGCCCTTGGGCTGCTCTTTTACGGTGAGCGTCCTACGGTCAATATTCAAACCTGTACCAATATCAGTATTAAAAACCTGATCCAACCGGCAATGATGGCCGTGGCTGGTTTAGCCTTTGGCCTCAGCCATAGCCTGATGCAGCAGGTCATTATCATCGGCGCGACGCCTTCCGCCATTGCGGCAGGGATGTTTGCCCTGCGCAGCGATACCTATATCGAGCCCGCCTCATCCTCTATTTTGCTGGGCACCGCCATCGGCGTCGTTACCGAAGGAATTATGATTTATTTAATCTCATAATCACTGAAATAAAGCCGGAAGAATCCCGGCAATTACTTGATATCATATTCAGGAGTCATCCAATGTTAGCCACAGAAACCTTATACACGCCTTATAACGGTGCCGTCCTGCTGGAAAACCCGTTATTAAATAAAGGTCTCGCTTTTACTCATGGTGAACGGTCCGCATTTAATCTTCAGGGGCTGCTGCCGCATAATGTTGAAACTATTGAAGAACAAACCGCGCGCGCGTGGGGGCAGTTTTGCCAGTTTAAACGGGATATATCGCGGCATATTTATCTTCGAAATATACAGGATACTAACGAGACCCTATTCTATAATCTGCTGCGCAACCATATGAAAGAAACGCTGCCGATCATTTATACCCCAACGGTAGGCGAAGCGTGTGAACACTTCTCTGAAATTTATCGTCGGGGGCGCGGCCTGTTTATTTCATGGCCTAACCGCCACAATATTGACGAGATGCTGCAGGGCTTCTCCCGCAACGATATCAAAGTCATTGTCGTGACCGACGGCGAGCGCATTCTGGGCCTCGGCGATCAGGGGATTGGCGGCATGGGGATCCCGATCGGCAAACTCTCGTTATATACCGCCTGCGGGGGGATTCATCCGGCATCAACGCTGCCCATTATGCTGGATGTGGGCACCAACAACGCCCAGCATCTGGAAGACCCGCTGTATATGGGCTGGCGTCATCCGCGTATTAGCGACGAGCAGTACATGGAATTTATGGACATGTTTGTGCATGCCATCAGCCAGCGCTGGCCACAAGTGTTACTGCAGTTCGAAGATTTTGCGCAAAAAAATGCTACCCGGTTACTTAACCGCTATCGTGACCAGCTTTGCTGTTTCAACGATGATATCCAGGGCACGGCGGCCGTGACTTCTGGCACGCTGATTGCCGCCGCCGCTGCGGCCGGTACTCGGATCCGCGACCAGCGCGTGGTGTTTCTCGGCAGCGGTTCCGCCGGATGCGGGATTGCGGAAAAAATCATGGCCCTGATGGTTGATGACGGGCTGTCAGAGCAGGAAGCGCGCAATCGGATCTTTATGGTTGACCGCTTTGGTCTGTTAACCGATGAGATGCCCAATTTGCTGGATTTTCAGCGCAGCCACGTGACGCCGCGGAAACATCTTGCCCACTGGGATACCGACGCGGCCCACCTGTCGCTGATGGATGTTGTACGCAACGTCCACCCCACCGTGCTGATCGGCGTATCAGGCCAGCCGGGACTGTTCAGCGAAGAGATCATCAAAGAGATGCATCAGCACTGCCCGCGCCCGATTATTATGCCCTTATCTAACCCGACGTCCCGCGCCGAAGCCCAGCCGAAGGATTTGCTGGAATGGACCCGGGGGAACGCGCTGATTGCCACCGGTAGTCCGTTCGCGCCCGTATGCTATGACGGTAAGACCTACGATATCGCCCAGTGCAACAACGCCTATATCTTCCCCGGCCTGGGGCTGGGAATTCTGGCCAGTAAAGCGGAACGCGTTACCGAGGCAATGCTTATCACCTGCAGTAAAACCCTCGCCGCCCACTCGCCTTTAGCTACCCGCGAAGCCGGCGGATTACTGCCGCCGGTCGAAGAGATTGAGATGATTTCCCGGGCGATTGCCGCAGAGGTCGCTCGCGCGGCTCAGCAGGACGGCGTCGCGCCGCTTATCAGCGAAGCCCAGTTGGCCGAGAGTATCGATCGCACCTTCTGGCGAGCGCGCTACACCGCGTATAAACGCTCGCCATTTTAAACGCCCGCTGCCGGGTGAACACTGCGGGAAGCGCCCTGCTTCCCGCCGAAGCGAGAACCCACACATGATTAATGTGCTGATTGTCGATGATGATTCGATGGTGGCCGAACTGAACCGGCTGTTTCTCAGCCGGGTGGCTGATTTTCACTGCTGCGGCATAGCCCCGACGGTCCGCGAAGCCAGGGGGATGCTTAGCCATTTGCCGCAGATCGATCTGGTGCTGCTGGATGTCTATATGCAGCAGGATAATGGGCTGGAGCTGCTGCCTGCGCTACGCGCTGATGCGCGCAATATTGATGTCATTATGATTACCTCCGCTGCCGATAGGTGCACGGTTCAGACGGCGCTGCATTATGGCGTGGTCGATTACCTGATTAAACCGTTTCAGTTTCCGCGCTTTGAGGAGGCGCTGTTGTCATGGCGTAAAAAGCGCGATCTGAAGAATGCGAAATCCAGCTACGCCCAGGCCGATGTGGACAGCCTGCTGCGCAGCGGGGTTCAGCAGCAGGAAAGCGCACGCCGCTTGCCGAAAGGACTTACGCCGCAGACGCTTCGTCTGGTGTGCCAGTGGATTGACGCCTGGCAGGAACGTGATTTTTCGACCAATGAGCTGGCTGCGGCATTGCAGATATCCAGAGTTTCATGCCGTAAATACCTGATTTGGCTTGAGCAGCTACATATTCTCTACACCACCAATCATTACGGCATCACCGATCGTCCAGAATATCGTTACCGGCTCGTTGTCGACCATTTGGCGCTACTCAAACAATACAGCCAATGAACCCCGAAGCCCATTGGCTGCGATTTTTAACCCTGGCGCGACGACTTTCGCGGGTACAGCTCTTTACGCTTATACGGCTCGATTTCACCCGGCTTGCGCGTTTTCAGCAGTTTGAGGATCCAGGTGTACTGCTCGGTATGCGGCTTCACGAACACTTCAACCTCTTCGTTCATCCGCCGGGCGATAGTGGTATCGTCCGCCTCCAGCAGATCGTCCATCGGCGGGCGCACCAGCACCGTCAGGCGATGCGTTTCGCCATCATAGACCGGGAACAGCGGTACGACGCGGGCGCGGCACACTTTCATTAAACGGCCAATCGCCGGCAGCGTCGCTTTATAGGTGGCAAAGAAATCAACGAATTCGCTGTGCTCGGCGCCGTGATCCTGATCCGGTAGATAGTAGCCCCAGTAGCCCTGACGCACCGACTGAATAAACGGTTTGATCCCGTCGTTGCGCGCGTGCATACGTCCGCCGAAACGTCGGCGTACAGTATTCCAGACGTAATCAAAGACCGGGTTGCCCTGATTATGGAACATCGCCGCCATTTTTTGCCCGCCCGACGCCATCAGCATCGCCGGAATGTCCACTCCCCAGGCATGAGGAACCAGAAAGATCACTTTCTCGTTGTTCCTCTGCATCTCATCGATGATCTCTTTGCCCTGCCAGTCGACGCGGGAAAGAATGCGCTGCGGGTCGCGCAGGCCTAGTTCCGCCATCATGACCATCGCCTGCGGCGCGGAGGCGTACATTGCATCAATAATGTCTTCTCGTTCCTGCTCACTCTTTTCCGGGAAACAGTACAGCAGGTTAATCTGCGCCCGACGGCGCGAACTCTTTGCCAGGCGACCCACAAAACGCCCCAGTTTGCCGAGAATCGGATCGCGGAAAGACGCTGGCGTCAGAGCGATACCGGCGAAGGCAAAAACCCCTAACCAAGCGCCCCAGTAGCGCGGCAGTAAAAAGGATTTTTCAAATTTTGGAATAAATTCAATATTATTTTTTTTCGTTTCCATGCCTAATCCGCAGACGTTCCGCTCAATAAAGATAATGAGTTAGTTTAGCGATACGTTGAGTAACGTACAAAAGAAAAAGCCGACGCACAGCTGGCGCCGGCTTTAACTGACGGAAGGTTAGTCAAACCGCAGCTGCGGAATAACCTGTTTTGCCTGCGCCAGATAATCGGTACGGTCGGAACCGCTGAGCCCTTCCGTACGCGGCAGTTTCGCCGTCAGCGGGTTGACCGCCTGCTGGTTAATCCACACTTCATAATGCAGATGCGGGCCGGTAGAACGCCCGGTGTTGCCCGACAGCGCAATACGATCGCCGCGTTTCACCTTCTGCCCGGGTTTGACCAGCAGCTTACGCAGGTGCATATAGCGGGTGGTATAGGTGCGACCATGGCGGACGGCGACGTAATAACCTGCCGCACCGCTACGTTTAGCCACCACCACTTCGCCATCCCCTACCGACAGCACCGGCGTGCCCTGCGGCATCGCAAAATCGACGCCGCGATGCGGCGCGACGCGCCCGGTCACCGGGTTCAGACGACGCGGGTTAAAGTTCGAAGAGACGCGAAACTGACGTGCGGTCGGGAAGCGCAGAAACCCCTTTGCCAGGCCAGTACCGTTGCGGTCGTAGAATTTGCCATCCTCAGCGCGGATCGCGTAATAGTCTTTACCCTCCGAGCGCAGGCGCACGCCTAGCAGCTGGCTTTGCTCGCGCTTACCGTCGAGCATTTCACGCGACATCAGCACGGAGAACTCATCGCCTTTTTTCAGCTTACGGAAGTCCATCTGCCATTGCATGGCTTTGATCACCGCGCTGATTTCGGTACTGGTCAGGCCGGCATCGCGCGCGCTGGCGACGAAGCTGCCGCCTACGGTGCCTTTCAGTACGCTATTGACCCAGTCGCCTTTTTGCAGCTCGCTGCTCATTTTGAAACCGTTTGCAACCCGATCGTAGGTGCGGGTTTCGCGGCGCGACATCTCCCAGGTCAGGCTTTGCAGGTCACCGTCCGCCGTCAGGGTCCAGGAGAGCTGTTGACCAATTTTCAGATTACGCAGCTCTTTATCCACCGAGGAGAGCCGGGCGATATCGCCCATATCAATGCCGTACTGATTAAGAATGCTGCTAAGCGTATCGCCGGTCGAGACCACATATTCGTGGCCACCGGAATCGCTATCCGCCTTGTCATCCAGCTCATCCTGAGGGATAGCCTCTTCTTCCTGAGGCGCCTGATCGATGGGTTCCGAAGCTTCTGGCAGCAGCGAACGAATTTCGCTTTGTTCCAGCTCGATGGTTCTGGTGATGGGAGTGGATTCAGGATGGTGGTAAATGTAAGGCCGCCAGACGGCGACCGCTAATGTAAGAACGCTAAGCGACCCCAGCATAACGCGGTGAGGTCGTGGCAGATTGTTAAATGCCTGAGTGACAGCGCGGGCTATCTGTTGCACGTATTCACTTCCTCGTTATTCTCCTTTCAGGCAGCTTGAATACTGATTCGCCATCTGGCTCAGGAATTGCGGGTAACTCTCTTTACCCAGCTTAATTCCGATTCCAAGTGGATCCAGGGTTCCCATGCGCACGGACGTTCCCCTGGCAACAGCTTCGATGACCGCTGGCCTGAACTGTGGCTCAGCAAAAACGCAAGTTGCTTTTTGCTCAACCAGCTGTGTTCTGATTTCGTGTAAACGCTGCGCACCAGGCTGGATTTCAGGGTTGACAGTAAAATGGCCCAGTGGGGTCAAACCGTAATGTTTTTCAAAGTAGCCGTAGGCGTCATGAAAAACGAAATATCCCTTCCCTTTCAGCGGTGCCAGCTCGGTCCCAACCTGCTTGTCGGTTGCGGCTAATTTTGCCTCAAAATCCTTCAGGTTGGCGTCAAGTTTGGCTCGACTCTGCGGCATAAGTTCCAATAATTTATCGTGGATTGCAACCGCCGAAAGGCGCGCTATCTCTGGGGAAAGCCACAGATGCATGTTATAGATGCCGTGATGGTGATCGTCGTCACTATTTTCCCCCGCGCCATGGTCGTGACCGTGATGGTCGTCGTCGTCGTCGGTGCCTTTCATGAGTAACGGTTTCACGCCGTCAAGCTCGGCAATCGTCACCTTTTTGTTCGGCGCAATGCTTTGCGTTGACTTATCCATAAACGCCTCCATCTCTGGACCAATCCAGACCACTAAGTCTGCGTTCTGTAAGCGTTTTGCATCCGATGGCCGCAGCGAATAGTCATGCTCCGAGGCCCCGTCCGGCAGCAGTACCTGCGTCTGTGTCACCCCATCCGCGATAGCAGAAGCAATAAAGCCCAGTGGCTTAAGGGAAGTGACAACCGCGGCGCTGGCCAACGGCGCATGGGCGAACAAAAAAGCGGCGCTAAGTCCAGCGCAAAGAAGCGTATTTTTATGTAACATAATGCGTCTAATCATCGTATAGAATGAGAAAGATGTGATATTATAACATTCACTGGCTTGTGCAACCTCTAATTTGATATGACAAATCTTGTAACTCTGGAAAACGTCGCGGTCGTTTATGGCCAAAGGCGCGTGCTGTCTGACATTTCGCTAACGCTAAAGCCGGGCAAAATTTTAACCTTACTGGGGCCAAACGGCGCCGGTAAATCGACCCTGGTGAGAGTGGTTCTGGGGCTGGTAGCACCCTCGGAAGGGGTTATCAAACGCGACGGGCATCTGCGGATCGGCTATGTGCCGCAAAAGCTGCACCTTGATGCTACCCTGCCGCTGACCGTCAGCCGCTTTATGCTTTTACGTCCGGGAACGCACAAACGCGACATTCTGCCAGCGCTTAAGCGCGTGCAGGCCGGGCATCTGATCGACGCCCCTATGCAGAAGCTTTCCGGCGGAGAGACCCAGCGGGTACTGCTGGCGCGGGCGCTGCTCAATCAGCCGCAGCTGCTGGTGCTCGACGAGCCGACGCAGGGCGTTGACGTCAACGGTCAGGTGGCGCTTTACGATCTGATTAACCAGCTGCGCCTGGAGCTTGATTGCGCCGTACTGATGGTTTCTCATGACCTGCATCTGGTGATGGCCAAAACCGACGAAGTGCTGTGCCTGAATCAGCATATTTGCTGCTCCGGCGCGCCGGAAGTGGTCTCTATGCACCCGGAATTTATCTCGATGTTCGGCCAGCGCGGCGCGGAACAGCTAGGGATCTATCGCCATCATCATAACCACCGCCACGACCTGCAGGGGCGGATTGTACTGCGTCGGGGAAATGACCGTTAATGATTGAATTACTGCTCCCCGGCTGGCTGGCCGGAATGATGCTCGCCTGTGCGGCGGGTCCGCTGGGATCGTTCGTCGTCTGGCGCCGGATGTCCTACTTCGGTGATACCCTGGCCCACGCCTCTCTGCTCGGCGTGGCTTTTGGTTTACTGCTCAACGTCAATCCGTTCTATGCGGTCATCGCGGTGACGCTGCTGCTGGCGGGCGGCCTGGTGTGGCTGGAGAAACGCCCCCACCTGGCGGTAGACACGCTACTCGGTATCATGGCGCACAGCGCGCTGTCGCTGGGCCTGGTGGTGGTCAGCCTGATGTCAAACGTGCGCGTCGATCTGATGGCCTATCTGTTCGGCGATCTGCTGGCGGTGACGCCGGAAGATTTGATCTCCATTGCGATTGGCGTGGTTATCGTGCTGGCGATCCTGCTCTGGCAATGGCGCAACCTGCTGTCGATGACCATTAGCCCGGACCTGGCGTTTGTTGATGGCGTTAAGCTTCAGCGGGTCAAGCTGCTATTGATGCTGGTGACCGCGCTGACCATCGGCGTGGCGATGAAGTTCGTCGGGGCGCTGATTATCACGTCGCTGTTGATTATTCCCGCCGCAACGGCCCGCCGCTTTGCCCGTACGCCGGAGCAAATGGCGGGAGTGGCGGTTGGCGTGGGAATGATTGCGGTTACCGGAGGATTGACCCTCTCGGCGTTCTACGACACGCCTGCGGGGCCTTCCGTGGTGCTGTGCGCTGCGCTGCTGTTTATCTTCAGCATGAGCAAGAAACCGGCCGCCTGACGCTTATGCGCCCGCGTCAGCCGCCATCAAAACTCGGCAGACGGCTATGGGCTCACGGCCGTCTGCGGACGTTGTAGCCCGGCTAAGGCGTTCACGCCGCAAGCCGGGGCATCAAACCGCAATACCGCTTCAGCTATTTCCCCGGCTTGCGCTCCGCTTAGCCGGGCTACTGGCCCCTGCGGTCTGCTGTTTTATAGCCGGACAACGATTACGGCATTTCCGGCGGCGTAATGCCGAAGTGGGTCCAGGCCCGTACCGTTGCCATTCGCCCGCGCGGCGTACGCTGTAAAAAGCCCTGCTGGATCAGATACGGCTCCAGCACATCTTCAATGGTTTCCCGCTCTTCGCCGATGGCCGCCGCGAGGTTATCCAGGCCGACCGGCCCGCCAAAGAATTTATCGATGACCGCCAGCAGCAGCTTACGGTCCATATAATCAAAGCCTTCCGCATCTACGTTGAGCATATCCAGCGCCTGAGCGGCAATCTCCTCAGAGATACGCCCGTCGTAGCGAACCTCGGCAAAGTCACGCACCCTGCGCAGCAGGCGGTTGGCGATTCGCGGCGTACCGCGCGCGCGGCGCGCAACCTCCAGAGCCCCCTCTTCACTCATCTCCAGTCCCATATAGCGGGCGCTGCGGCTGACAATATGCTGCAGGTCCGGGATCTGGTAGAACTCCAGGCGCTGAACGATGCCAAAACGGTCGCGCAGCGGCGAAGTCAATGAACCTGCGCGAGTCGTCGCGCCAATCAGGGTAAACGGCGGCAGATCGATTTTTATCGAACGCGCCGCGGGCCCTTCGCCAATCATGATATCCAGCTGATAATCTTCCATTGCCGGATACAGGACTTCTTCGACCACCGGCGACAGGCGGTGGATCTCGTCGATAAACAGAACATCGTGGGGCTCAAGATTGGTCAGCATCGCCGCCAGATCGCCCGCCTTCTCCAGCACCGGGCCGGAGGTGGTACGCAGGTTAACGCCCATCTCGTTGGCGACGATGTTTGCCAGGGTGGTTTTCCCCAACCCCGGTGGGCCAAAAATCAGCAGGTGATCGAGCGCGTCGCCGCGCAGCTTCGCCGCCTGGATAAAGATCTCCATTTGCGAACGGACGTGCGGCTGGCCCACGTACTCTTGCAGCAATTTAGGACGAATTGCGCGATCGGCCGCCTCTTCAAAACCGCTGCTGTCCGCCGATACCAGCCTGTCTGCTTCAATCATCCCTTACCTCACAACGCGGCGCGGAGCGCTTCGCGAATTAGCGTTTCACTGTTGGCATCCGGGCGTACGATTTTGCTGACCATCCGGCTGGCCTCCTGAGGTTTATAGCCCAGCGCCACCAGCGCGGCAACCGCTTCCTGTTCAGCATCATCGTCAGACGGGCCGGCCGGCGACGTCAGGACCAGATCCGCTGCCGGCGTAAACAGATCGCCGTGCAGTCCTTTGAAGCGGTCTTTCATCTCGACAATCAGGCGTTCCGCGGTTTTCTTGCCGATACCCGGCAGCTTCACCAGCGCCGCCAGCTCCTCGCGCTCAACGGCATTGACAAACTGCTGCGCCGACATGCCGGAAAGGATCGCCAGCGCCAGCTTCGGACCGACGCCGTTGGTTTTAATCAGCTCTTTAAACAGCGTGCGCTCCTGCTTGTTGTTAAAGCCATACAGCAGCTGGGCATCTTCACGGACGATAAAGTGGGTGAAAATGATCGCCTCTTTACCCACGTCCGGCAGCTCATAGAAGCAGGTCATCGGCAGATGAACCTCATAGCCTACGCCTCCCGTTTCAAGTAAAACCAGCGGGGGTTGTTTTTCGAGAATGATGCCTCTGAGTCTGCCTATCACATGGAGCTCCTGGATTAAGGGCCGAAAGTCTAATGCGGTATCATAAAAAAAGGCTGGATAGATATCCAGCCTGATTTCAGCTTATCGTAAGCGTCCGCGCGCCAGGCTCAGGCGGCTTTCGCCGATCTGAGCCGTGTTCTGGCTGACGTGGCAATGGGTGATGGCGATGGCTAAAGCATCCGCCGCATCCGCCTGCGGGTTAGCCGGCAGCTTAAGCAACGTGCGCACCATGTGCTGCACCTGGCTCTTTTCCGCGCTGCCAATGCCGACCACGGTCTGCTTTACCTGCCTGGCGGCGTACTCAAAGACCGGCAGGTCCTGATTCGTCGCCGCGACAATCGCCACGCCACGCGCCTGGCCAAGCTTCAGCGCCGAGTCGGCGTTCTTTGCCATAAACACTTGTTCGATGGCGAAATAGTCCGGCTGGAACTGGGTGATAATTTCCGTGACGCCCGCATAGATAAGCTTCAGGCGAGACGGTAAATCATCCACTTTCGTGCGAATACAGCCGCTGCCCAGGTAGCTCAGCTGGCGTCCAACCTGGCGGATGACGCCATAACCAGTGACGCGCGACCCCGGGTCAATGCCGAGAATAATGGCCATCACGCGCCTCCGATTAGTGGTTTAACGGTCGGCAACATTAGAGCGTTGCGGCGACCTCATCAGAGATCTCGCCGTTGTGATAAACTTCCTGCACGTCGTCGCAATCTTCCAGCATATCGATCAGACGCAGCAGTTTCGGCGCAGTTTCCGCGTCCATATCCGCTTTGGTTGACGGGATCATCGAGACTTCGGCCGCGTCCGCTTTCAGGCCGGCGGCTTCCAGCGCATCGCGTACCGCGCCCATCTCTTCCCAGGCGGTATAAACGTCAATCGCGCCGTCGTCATAGGTCACAACGTCTTCCGCGCCCGCTTCCAGCGCTGCTTCCATGATCGCATCTTCGTCGCCTTTCTCGAAGGAGATAACGCCTTTTTTGCTGAACAGGTAGGAAACGGAACCGTCGGTCCCCAGGTTACCGCCGGTTTTGGTGAAGGCATGACGTACTTCCGCCACGGTACGGTTGCGGTTGTCGGATAGACATTCAACCATTACCGCCGTGCCGCCAGGACCGTAACCTTCATAGATGATGGTTTCCATGTTCGCATCATCATCGCCGCCCACGCCACGCGCGATAGCACGGTTCAGGGTGTCGCGGGTCATGTTGTTGCTCAGCGCTTTGTCGATTGCCGCGCGCAGACGCGGGTTAGAGCCCGCATCGCCGCCGCCCAGACGCGCGGCGGTGACCAGCTCGCGAATAATTTTCGTAAAGATCTTACCGCGCTTGGCATCCTGTGCCGCTTTGCGGTGTTTGGTGTTGGCCCATTTACTATGACCTGCCATAAAAAACTCTCCAAAAAAAAGCGCGCCTTTTCAGGCGGCGTTAATTACAAATTCTTCAATCGCCTGCCGGTTGCTCCAGGACTTGGTCAACGTGGCGGCTTCCGCCGCGTCAACCCAGCGATAGTCCAGATGTTCCGTAAAAACAATCTGGCGTTCATGGGGGAGCGCAAGACGGAACCAAAACTCCGTATTGCGCTCAACGCCCGGCGCATAGCGATGACGTAAATGAGAAAATATCTCGAATTCTACCGTACGCTGACAATCAACCAAAGCCAGCTGCTCGCAGGCAACATCGATGGCGACCTCTTCCATAACTTCACGTGCGGCAGCCTGCGGCGCGGTTTCTCCCTCTTCCAGGCTGCCGGTAACCGACTGCCAGAACGCGGGATCGTCGCGCCGCTGCAACATCAGCACCCGCTTCGTATCTTCGGCGTAAATCACCACCAGTACGGAAACGGGGAGCTTGAATGACATCTTACTTATTCTCCAGAGACTCTTTTGCCTCTTTCGCCACCACCTGAATACCGAGTTCGCTCAGCGATGCCGGGTTAGCGAAGCTTGGCGCTTCGGTCATCAGGCAAGCGGCTGCGGTGGTTTTCGGGAAGGCGATAACGTCACGGATATTATCGGTACCGGTCAACAGCATGGTCAAACGGTCGAGGCCAAAAGCCAGGCCCGCGTGCGGCGGGGTACCGTATTTCAGCGCGTCCAGCAGGAAGCCAAACTTCTCGCGCTGCTCCTGCTCGTTAATGCCCAGGATGCCGAATACGGTCTGCTGCATCTCACCGCTGTGAATACGCACGGAACCGCCGCCCACTTCATAGCCGTTGATGACCATATCGTAGGCGTTGGCCACCGCGTCTTCCGGCGCGGCTTTCAGCTCGGCGGCGGACATGTCTTTCGGCGAGGTGAACGGATGATGCATCGCGGTCAGACCGCCTTCACCGTCGTCTTCAAACATAGGGAAGTCGATAACCCACAGCGGCGCCCATTTGTCTTCATCGGTCAGATTCAGGTCTTTGCCCAGCTTCAGACGCAGCGCGCCCAGCGCGTCGGCGACCACTTTTTTGTTATCCGCGCCGAAGAAGATCATATCGCCATCCTGCGCGCCGGTGCGCTCAAGGATCGCTTCAACGATGTCGGCGTTGAGGAATTTAGCCACCGGGCTGTTGATGCCTTCAAGGCCTTTCGCCCGCTCGGTTACTTTAATATAAGCCAGCCCTTTCGCGCCGTAGATCTGGACAAACTTACCGTATTCGTCGATTTGCTTACGGGTCAGCGCAGCGCCGCCCGGTACGCGCAGCGCGGCAACGCGCCCTTTGGCGTCGTTAGCCGGGCCGGCGAAGACGGCGAATTCTACCGCTTTCACCAGATCGGCGACGTCCACCAGCTCCATCGGGTTACGCAGGTCTGGTTTGTCAGAACCGTAGCGGCGCTCGGCTTCGGCGAAGGTCATGATCGGGAAATCGCCCAGATCCACGCCCTTCACTTCCTGCCACAGGTTACGCACCAGCGCTTCCATGACTTCACGCACCTGCCCGGCGGTCATGAAGGAGGTTTCCACATCGATCTGGGTAAATTCCGGCTGACGGTCGGCACGCAGGTCTTCGTCGCGGAAGCATTTAACGATCTGATAGTAGCGGTCAAAACCGGACATCATCAGCAGCTGCTTGAACAGCTGTGGAGACTGCGGCAGCGCGTAGAATTTCCCTTTGTGCACGCGGGATGGGACCAGGTAGTCGCGCGCGCCTTCCGGCGTGGCTTTGGTCAGCATCGGCGTTTCGATGTCGAGGAAACCGTGGTCATCCATAAAGCGGCGCACCAGGCTGGTGATTTTCGCACGGGTCTTCAGGCGCTGCGCCATTTCCGGACGACGCAGGTCCAGGTAGCGATATTTCAGACGCGCTTCTTCGGTATTGACGTGGTTGGAGTCCAGCGGCAGCGCTTCAGCACGGTTGATAATCGTCAGATCCGATGCCAGCACTTCGATGGCGCCGGTGGCCATATCGCTATTGATGTTTTTTTCGTCACGCGCGCGCACGGTACCGGTGACCTGGATGCAGAACTCATTACGCAGTTCAGAGGCCAGCTTTAATGCGTCGGCACGATCCGGATCGAAAAACACCTGTACGATGCCTTCGCGGTCACGCATATCGATAAAGATAAGGCTACCGAGATCACGACGACGGTTGACCCAACCACACAGAGTCACTTGCTGCCCTACGTGGGACAGACGAAGCTGCCCGCAATATTCTGTACGCATGAGATATCCCTTAACTTAGCCGCAGGCGGATTGTTGCCTGTCTTGCAGGCGACGAGGTCGCAGCTTTAGCTGATGTCACAACTGAATGAAAAAAGGCGGCTATTATACTGGAAATTATGGCGCACGATAAGCCCGGCGCAGCGCGCTGCGTTGCTTTGCTGCGCGCTTATTGCTTGTACTCACAAAAATTAACAAAATTTGTTACCCTCGGGCGAGATCGGCAACGGTATTGTAGCGACCTGACAACAGAAGAAGATACGGGGATATCATGTTAGAACTCAATGCAAAAAAAACCGCGCTGGTGGTTATAGACCTGCAGGAAGGCATTTTACCGTTTGCCGGCGGCCCGCATCGGGCTGACGACGTGGTTGAGCGCGCCGCGAGTCTGGCCAAAAAGTGCCGCCAGCAGGGTTCCCCGGTGGTCATGGTTCGCGTTGGCTGGTCGGCGGATTTCGCCGAAGCGCTGAAGCAGCCTGTCGATGCCCAGGCAGGCGCCCATACGCTACCGGAAAACTGGTGGACCTATCCGCTGGCGCTGGAAAAACAGGAGAGCGATATCGAAGTCACCAAACGCCAGTGGGGAGCCTTTTACGGTACCGACCTGGAGCTGCAGCTTCGCCGTCGCGGTATCGATACGATTATCCTGTGCGGTATCTCAACCAATATCGGCGTCGAATCGACGGCGCGCAACGCCTGGGAGCAGGGCTTCAATCTGATTCTCGTTGAAGACGCCTGCAGCGCAGCAACGGCTGAACAGCATCAGGGCAGCATGACGCACATCTTCCCGCGTATTGCCCGCGTGCGCAGTACCGAGGAGGTACTTGCCGCGTTATGATCTATATTGGGCTTCCCCAATGGGCGCACCCGAAGTGGGTGCGCCTGGGTATCACCAGCCTTGAAGAGTATGCCCGCCATTTTAACTGCGTGGAGGGCAACACGACCCTGTACGCTTTACCGAAAGCTGAGATTGTCAGCCGCTGGTATGAACAAACCCACGATGATTTTCGCTTCTGCTTCAAGTTTCCGGCCACCATTTCGCACCAGGCATCGCTGCGCAACTGCGATGACTTAAGCCACGAGTTTTTCACCCGCCTGGCGCCGCTGTCATCGCGCATCGGTCAATACTGGCTGCAGCTGCCGGCCACGTTCGGCCCTCGGGATCTTCCCGCGCTCTGGCAGTTCCTTGACCGCCTGCCGCGCGAATTTAGCTACGGCGTTGAGGTAAGGCATCCGGAGTTTTTCGCCAAAGAGGAAGCGGAACAGCAGCTCAATCGCGGGCTGCATCAGCGAAACGTCAACCGCGTAATCCTGGATAGCCGTCCGGTTCATAGCGCCGTCGCCCGCAGCCCGGCGATGCTCGACGCGCAAAGAAAGAAGCCAAAAGTCCCCGTCCATGCGCTGGTGACGGCCCACCATCCGATGGTGCGTTTTATCGGCAGCGATGACATGGCGCAAAATCGTGAGCTGTTTAGCGTGTGGTTACGCACGCTGCCAAAATGGACACAGACAACCACGCCGTACCTGTTCCTCCATACCCCGGATATCGCCCAGGCGCCGGAACTGGTCGACACCCTGTGGAGCGATCTGCGCGCCGCCCTACCGGAAATAGGGGCGGCGCCGTCAATTCCGCAGCAAACCTCTCTTTTCTGATATCCTGCTATCCTCAATTGAGCCACCGGATGCGATAAAAGGGAGTTTTGAGTATGGTCAGCGCGCTGTATGCGGTTTTAGGTGCGTTATTGCTTATTAAGTTTTCCTGGGACGTTGTACGACTGAGGACGCAATATCGCGTTGGCTACGGCGACGGCGGTTTTAGCGAACTGCAGGTTGCTATACGCGTGCACGGGAACGCGGTGGAATATGTTCCCATTGGCCTGATTCTACTGCTGTTTATGGAAATGAACGGCGCGCAGACCTGGATGGTCCATATATGCGGTATTTTACTGATCGCCGGGCGCCTGATGCACTCCTATGGCTTTCATCATCGTCTCTACCGCTGGCGTCGTTCCGGCATGAGCGCGACGTGGTGTTCGTTGTTGCTGATGGTGCTGGCGAACTGCTGGTATATGCCCTGGGAGTTGGTTTTCTCCGTCCGTTAGCGCACAATACGCCGTTTTCGATTTTTCGGGTTTAACGTTATGTCTCACCGCGATACGCTTTTTTCCGCGCCGATTGCCAGCCTCGGCGACTGGACCTTTGATGAACGGGTTGCTGAAGTCTTCCCGGATATGATCCAGCGCTCTGTTCCCGGCTATTCCAATATCATTTCCATGATCGGCATGCTGGCGGAACGTTTCGTTCAGCCGGATACCCAGGTTTACGATCTCGGCTGCTCGCTTGGCGCAGCCACGCTGTCCGTGCGCCGCAATATTGCGCATGCCGGCTGCAAAATCATCGCCGTTGATAATTCGCCGGCCATGGTCGAACGCTGCCGTCGCCATATTGACGCCTATAAGGCGCCGACGCCGGTCGAAGTGATTGAAGGCGATATTCGCCACGTCACGATAGAAAACGCCTCAATGGTGGTGCTGAACTTCACCATCCAGTTTCTCGAACCGGGCGAACGCCAGGCCATTCTTGATAAGGTCTATCAGGGGCTCAATCCGGGCGGCGCGCTGGTGCTGTCGGAAAAATTCAGCTTCGAAGATGACAACGTCGGCGAACTGCTGTTCAACATGCATCATGATTTCAAACGCGCCAACGGCTATAGCGAGCTGGAAATCAGCCAAAAGCGCAGCATGCTGGAAAACGTGATGCTCACCGATTCCGTGGAAACCCACAAAGCGCGCCTGCGCAAGGCCGGTTTCGAACATGCCGAACTGTGGTTCCAGTGCTTTAACTTCGGATCGTTAATCGCCGTAAAATCCGGGGACCAGGCATGATTGATTTCAGCAACTTTTATCAGTTGATTGCCAAAAGCCCGCTGTCGCACTGGCTGGAGACGCTGCCCGCTCAGGTGGCGGCCTGGCAGCGTGACGCGCTGCACGGGAAATACCGGGAATGGGAGCGGGCCGTCGAGTTTCTGCCCGAGTTTTCGCCCTACCGACTGGATCTGCTGCATAGCGTCACCGCGGAGAGCGAAACGCCGCTGGGCGACGGCCAGCGTCTGCGGATTGAAAACCTGCTGAAGAATCTGATGCCGTGGCGTAAAGGACCCTGGTCGCTTTACGGCGTGAATATCGACACCGAATGGCGTTCCGACTGGAAGTGGGAACGCGTACTGCCGCACCTTTCCGACCTCACCGGACGTACCATCCTTGATGTCGGCTGCGGCAGCGGATACCACATGTGGCGGATGATTGGCGCCGGGGCTCGTCTGGCGGTGGGCATCGATCCCACCCAGCTGTTCCTTTGCCAGTTTGAAGCGGTGCGAAAACTGTTGGGCAACGATCAGCGCGCGCATCTGCTGCCGCTGGGCATTGAGCAGCTTCCGGCGCTGAACGCCTTTGATACCGTCTTTTCGATGGGCGTGCTGTACCACCGCCGCTCCCCGCTCGATCACCTGTGGCAGCTCAAAGATCAGCTGGTTCCCGGCGGCGAGTTGGTGCTGGAGACGCTGGTCGTCGAGGGCGACGAAAATACCGTGCTGGTGCCGGGCGATCGCTATGCGCAGATGCGCAACGTCTACTTTATCCCTTCTGCCGCCGCGCTAAAGCAGTGGCTGGAGAAATGCGGATTTATCGATGTACGCATCGTCGACGCCTGCGTGACGTCCACCGAAGAGCAGCGCCGCACCGAGTGGATGACCACCGAGTCGCTGGCCGACTTCCTCGATCCGCAGGACAGCAGCAAAACCCGCGAAGGCTACCCTGCCCCGCTGCGCGCGGTGCTTATTGCCACCAAACCGGAAACAGAACAGTCGCTGGCGGCGAAAAAGCGGGCCGACAAACAGCCTGGCTAACGCGTTTTCAGGATAAAAAAAGGCCCCTGTTTAATGGGCAGGGGCCTGGTACGGGCAATCATCATATTGGGCGACATGATGTGCAGCAAAAAACGGTTTAATTTCTCTGCGCGATAATAATGTTCTTCATTTCCGCTACCGCTTCGCCATTGACGGCGTAGCGTAAGTATTCATCTGCTTCGGCATCCGTAGACATCGACAGTCCGGGATTACGAAAGCGCATCGGGGACGGTAGCCACTGGCCTGCCGAGCTGTGGACCTCTTTTACCCCCGCCTGCAAAAACAGCGGCAGGTTGGCGGCGCGGACGCCTGCACCGGCCATAATAATAGGAGTATCGCTTTGGGAAATAAGTTCCCTGATTAATGAAATTCCTTTTTCGGCTGAAGACTGCTGGCCCGAAGTCAGGATACGCTGAACGCCGAGTTCAGCCAGCTCAGCGCTGGCCTGGCGCGGGTCGGCGCACATATCAAAGGCCCGATGAAAGGTGACGGCCAGGGTTCCCGCCGCCGCCATTATTTTTTTCATTCGCACCCTATCCACCCGACCGTCGGCGTCCAGAACGCCGATCACCATGCCGGGAAAACCGAGATCCTTCACCGCGGCCACATCATCAAGCATCGCGGCAAATTCGCCGGCGGTATAGCAAAAATCACCGCCGCGCGGGCGAATAATTGGATGAACGGGGATGGTCACCGACTCACGCACCGTTTTAAGAACGCCCGAGGAAGGCGTCAGCCCTCCCTCCTGCGGCGCGGCGCATAGCTCGATGCGGTCGGCACCGCAGCGCTGGGCCTCCAGAGCGCACTCCATGCTGTAACAACAGACTTCCAGTAAGGTCATTCTTCTCTCCGTCGATAGGGCAGGCACTACAGAATGTCACGATTTCTTCCGGCAGACGCCGCGTCGCTTCACACAGTTATCGTTCAGCGTGTTCGCTGGCGACAATTTGCTCAATCGACCACGGGTGAAATTTGATCGTCACTTTGCCATCCGTTACCGCCAGGGTCGGATTCGGTAAACGCTCACGCTCCCCTTTCGGCGCGCTGGTCTTCACAAAAATGCCCGGCTGGCCCAGCCCTCCATCGGAAAGCAGCGCCAGCGCGCGGGTATTGAGCGTTTCAGGATCGCCCGGCAGAACGATTTCAATATGCTCCCAGCCTTCATGCGGATAGCGCTTTTCGCCCGGCCACGGCAGTTCAACGACGCTAAAACGCCAGTGCGCCACGACCACCGGCTCATCCAGCCTGAACAGGCAGATGGGTCGACCGTTAATAACATTTTCCGACAGCAGAGTAGCGCATTGTTCAAAGCCGCGACGCCAGCGCTCCGCCGTAGCGTTCTGGTGACAGCGCAGGGAAATATGGTCGGCGTTATGGGGCGTAATATCGAGACCGAGCCGGTGAGCAAGCGCGTTCAGCGCCTCGGTAAAGCGCGGCAGGTCCGCGGAAATATCGTTCAGTTCATCTATCTGCTGCCAGTTCGCCATCGTAAGCCTCGGTACTCGCTAAAAAGCGCTAATCTATCGCGTTTTCCGCGACCGACCAACCGCCAATCGCCGGCAGCGTCCCGCGAACGGTTATTCGTTGAGCGCGAGGCTCAGCAACCTCCGCGCGGTGCTGACGCGTGGGTGCAAATGCAGTATACTCCTGCCCTAATTTGTCCACATTCCCGCGCCGCCCCAGCAGGGTGACGGCGTGTTAAACGTAAGGTGTTTCGGTGAATATTCAGGCTCTTCTCTCAGAAAAAGTCAGTCAGGCCCTGATCGCGGCAGGCGCGTCTGCCGATTGCGAACCTCAGGTCCGCCAGTCAGCAAAAGTCCAGTTCGGCGACTATCAGGCCAACGGCGTGATGGCCGTTGCCAAAAAACTGGGCATGGCGCCGCGACAACTTGCAGAGCAGGTCCTGTCTCATCTCGATCTGAGCGGGATTGCTAATAAGGTAGAGATCGCCGGCCCTGGCTTTATTAATATTTTCCTCGATCCGGCCTTCCTCGCGGAAAACGTCAGCAGCGCGCTGAAATCGGAACGTCTGGGCGTGGCTCAGCCGCAGGCGCAGACGGTGGTCGTCGATTACTCCGCGCCGAACGTGGCGAAAGAGATGCATGTAGGCCATCTGCGCTCCACCATTATTGGCGACGCCGCGGTGCGTACGCTGGAGTTTCTCGGCCATAAAGTGATCCGCGCTAACCACGTAGGCGACTGGGGCACCCAGTTCGGCATGCTCATCGCGTACCTGGAAAAACAGCAGCAGGAAAACGCCGGTGAAATGGCGCTGGCCGACCTCGAAGGTTTCTATCGCGAAGCGAAAAAACACTACGATGAAGATGAAGCCTTCGCCGAGCGCGCGCGCAGCTATGTCGTTAAGCTGCAGGGCGGCGACGAGTACTTCCGCGAAATGTGGCGCAAACTGGTCGACATCACCATGTCGCAAAACCAGTTAACCTATAACCGCCTCAACGTTACCCTGACCCGCGACGACGTGATGGGGGAAAGCCTCTATAACCCGATGCTGCCGGGTATCGTTGCCGATCTGAAAGCCAAAGGTCTGGCGGTAGAAAGCGAAGGCGCGACCGTGGTGTTCCTTGATGAGTACAAAAACAAGGAAGGCGAACCGATGGGCGTTATCATCCAGAAGAAGGATGGCGGCTATCTCTACACCACCACCGATATCGCCTGCGCAAAATACCGTTACGAAAACTTGCATGCGGAACGCGTCCTTTACTACATCGACTCTCGCCAGCACCAGCACCTGATGCAGGCGTGGACCATCGTGCGTAAAGCCGGCTACGTGCCGGATTCCGTCCCGCTGGAGCACCACATGTTCGGCATGATGCTCGGCAAAGATGGCAAACCGTTTAAAACCCGCGCCGGCGGTACCGTGAAGCTCGCCGACCTGCTGGACGAAGCGCTGGAGCGCGCGCGCCGTCTGGTAGCGGAGAAAAACCCGGATATGCCCACCGATGAGCTGGAAAAACTGGCGAACGCGGTCGGGATCGGCGCGGTGAAATATGCCGACTTGTCTAAAAACCGCACCACCGACTACATCTTTGACTGGGACAACATGCTGGCCTTTGAGGGTAATACCGCACCTTATATGCAGTATGCCTATACTCGCGTGCTCTCCGTGTTCCGCAAGGCGGATATCGATGAGCGCGCGCTGGCGGCGGCGCCGGTGGTCATCACCGAAGAGCGCGAAGCCCAGCTGGCGGCCCGTCTGCTGCAGTTTGAAGAAACCCTGACGGTCGTCGCGCGTGAAGGCACACCGCACGTGATGTGTTCTTACCTGTACGATCTGGCGGGTCTGTTCTCCGGCTTCTACGAGCACTGCCCGATCCTGAGCGCCGAAAGCGAAGAGACGCGCAACAGCCGCCTGAAGCTGGCTCTGCTGACGGCGAAAACGCTGAAGCTGGGTCTGGATACCCTGGGTATCGAAACCGTAGAACGGATGTAAAAACAAACCCGGCGAAAGCCGGGTTTGTTTTATCACGCCTGATGGCGCCACGCTCATCAGACCTGCAGCATCATTGTAGCCCCGGTAAGCGTAAGCGCCACCGGGGAAATTCCGCCCTTCTCAGAAATACTTCCGCAGATACTCCGTCAGGCACAGGATCGCCATCGCCTGGCCATACGGCATCGACGTCAGCGGAATGCCGCGATAAAAATCCAGATTCGAACCCATACCGGTACCGAACGACGTTTGCAGCAGCTCCCCTTGCTCTGAGATATTCTGCACGATGCCGCGAATCGCTTTTTCCGCAACATCCGCATACGCCTGGCTCACGTAGCGCTTGCGCACCGCTTTGAGGATCCCATAAGCAAAACCGGCGGTCGCCGATGCTTCCAGATAGGAGCCGGGATCGTCAAGCAGCGTATGCCACAGGCCGCTGTCGTCCTGACAGCGGGCCAGCGCCGCAATCTGCGCATTCAGCACCTGCACCAGATAACGCCGTACCGCGCTGTTCTCGGGTAAATCCACAAGCTCCAGAAAATCCGGAATCACGATAGTCAGCCAGCTATTGCCGCGCGCCCAGCGAGCATGGGCGAAATTATGCCGCCCCTCGTAGCTCCAGCCGTGAAACCACAGGCCGGTCTCACGGTCCATCAGATTCTGCACGTGCAGCAGAAACTGATATACCGCCTCCTCTACGTATTCCCGACGATTAAGCAGCTTGCCTATTTTCGCCAGCGGCAGAACCGTCATCATCAGCGTGTCGTCCCACATCTGCTGATGATTCTCTTCCGCCAGGGTGATGTGCTGCATGCCGCCAGACTCAGTGCGCGGCATTTCGTTCATCGCCCACTCCGCCCAGCTATCGAGCCAGGGCAGATACGCGGGGTTGCCCGTCTCTTCGTAGCGGTAAGCCAGGGTGAGAAACGGCGCCATGGTATTGACGTTTTTGGTGGTCGCGCCTTCGGCAAAGCGATCGGCAAACCAGCCATCAATAATGTCGCGCATCGCCGTATCGCCGGTCTGCTGGTAATACTGATAAATACCGTACAGGCCGACGCCGTGAGTCCACTCCCAGCCGTTCCACCCTTTGGTGTCGATAACGCGTCCGTCGTCCAGCCGCAGTAAAAATTGCCCGCTTTCGTCCTTAATGTTGACCAGATTGTGCGTCACCTTCTGAATCAGCGCCTGCAGTTCATTGCGGGCGATAAAACGCTCCGGCTGGCGCAGTAGTGGGCTATGTTTGACAGGCCAAACTTTCATATCCTTAACCTCTGTTGTATGTCGAATTCATGGCTGAACGCGGCTTCAGCGCTGGCGCAGCGGGTTTATTCCGATTCAGATAACCAATATTGTTGTTTCCCCACAGGGCGTCGTACGGCATCCCGGCCAGCATCTCCACCACCTCACGATCCCCGGCGCTGGCCAGTTCTGGCTGAGCGCGGCCGGATTCACGCATTTTCAGCGTTTCCGCGCGCAGGACGCTGTGGGTTTGCAGATTGAGCTTAAAGCGCAGGGAAACGAGGAAACCGCAGGCCAGCACCAGTAAGGTGCCCACGCTGAGGATCAGCAGAATGGTATGGCTCACTTCATAGGGCTGCGTTTTCTGTCCGGAGACAAAGCCCGACATCTGCATGATAATCCCCACCAGCATCACCGCTCCGGCCTGGGAAGCTTTACGCGTGAGGGTCATGATCCCGGCGAAGATGCCTTCGCGGCGCTGGCCGGTGATCACTTCGTCCACGTCGGCAATATAGGTGTAGGTGTTCCACGGAACGTAATTGATGCCGCCGCGGCCCAGGCCCGCCACTGCGGATATCAGCAGCAGCAGCGAATAGACATCGCTGAGGCCAGCGTAGTACAGCACCGCATAAGAGAGCGAACTCAGGCCGAACAGCACCACCACCATGCGGTACGATGGCGCCGGCCCGAAGCGAATACACAGCGGGATCATGGCGATAACCGCAATAAACTGGAAGATCGCCATGGTTCCGAGCAGGTTAGAAGCCATTGAGGCTTCCTGCATCAGGACAAACACCACATAGTAGGTAAAGACCGCATTGAAGACGTCCTGGGCGATATAGCCCCCCAGATACATACCCAGATGCTGACGGAAAATTTTAATGCGCAGGGTCGAACTTAACTCAATGAACAGGCGGTTAAGACTCTGCGACAGGCTCAGGTTCTGTTTCTCCTCTTCGGCGCGCAGCGCGGCCTCCGTCCACTCTTCACGCGGGCGTTCCCAGGTAAAGAACCAGACGAAGGTCAGCATCATGGCGCACAGCACCGAGAACACCAGGCTGGCATAGAAGAAAGAAACGGCGTTGTCCTTACCAAAGATAGTCAGCAGAACGCCCGGCAGGAAGGAAGCCAGAATCGCCGACATCTGCGCCATAGAAATGCGCGCGCCGGAGAATTTGGTTTTCTGTTTAAAATCATCGGTCATTTCCGGTACCAGCGTTTCATACGGCACCAGAATCATAGTGTAGACAATATCAAAAAGAAGATAGGTCAGCAGGTAGTACCAGAACCCCATATCCCCTACCCACATGATGGAGTAGCTAAACACGCAGGGGATGCCGAGCAGGATGAAGAACTTACGCCTGCCAAAACGTTTCCCCAGCCAGGTTGAGCCAAAGTTATCCGTCAGAAAGCCCATCAGCGGACTGATTACCGCATCCAGAACCCTGGCGGTGGCAAAAATAAGCGTCGCCTCGATAGGGGAAAGACCGCAAAAGGTGGTGTAGAAGTAGAGCAGCCAGGCTGCTGTGAGTGCGGTCGTTCCCGCACCAAGGAAGTCGCCCGATCCATAGGCAAGGTAGTTAACCAAACCGATTTTACGTGTTTTCATCGCCGTAAATCCTGTGTCTTTTTTTAGAGAACTCCGAACCGCTTTTTGGCCCATTCAGCCAAAAGGGGTTGATACATGGCTACATTAAGAACATGGGAACGGCGTTACCTTTTCATTTTTGCCAGCCAAAAGCGTTCACTGGCAAAAACACAAAGAGTCGATGAACGGGCCTCACCGATTTATAAAACAGTGTTTCTTTTAATGCAAAAGATCGGACCAAAAACTAAGATGTGGCCACCGAAACGGCGCGTCGTGGAATGAAATTTGGGCGATGTATTTCGCTGCGGATAAACCTTGCGAATGCTAAGGAATGGGAGTAAAGACAATAAGAAAAGGGTTGTTTCGCGTATATCAAGGAGGCTTGATGCCCTACTCACATCTGCTGGTCGCCGTGGCGCCAACCCCGGAAAGCCGGGTCCTCATTCAGAAAGCCGTCTCCATCGCCCGTCCGGTCAATGCGAAGGTCAGCCTGATTACCCTGGCAACGGACCCGGAGCTGTATAACCAGTTTGCGGCGCCAATGATGGAAAATTTACGCGAAGTGATGCAGGAGGAGACGCGCGGCTTTCTGGCCGAGCTCGCCCGCCACGCCGACTACCCGATAGAGAAAATGACTATCGCCAGCGGCGGGATTGCCCACCATGTGAAGGATTTTTGCCAGCGGCACCGCGTTGATCTGGTGATTTGCGGCAACCACAACCAGAGCCTGTTTTCTCGCGCCACCTGTTCGGCGAAAGATATCGTGGGCAGCAGCGGCGTTGACGTGCTGCTGGTGTGTCTGGAAAAAGGTTAGCGCCGAAAGCGCTAACCGCGATCACCTCAGGCGAGCTTGGGGAAGGTCGCGACCTTGCGCGCTAAGTGGCTCTCCTCACTTCCTGGCTCAATCTCCTTTAGATCGGCAATGAACCGCTCCTGCCAGCGATGGATATCGTTATCTTTAATCACCGCCAGCATGGCCGAATGGCGGGCAATACGCTCGGCCAGCGGCATGGTTAACGCCTGGTCCAGCGCAGCCGCGACCTCGTCGCGATCGTAAGGATTGACGATTAAGGCCGTCGGCAGCTCGTTCGCCGCACCGGCAAACTGCGACAGCACCAGCACACCCGGATTTTGCGGGTCCTGCGCGGCCACATACTCTTTCGCCACCAGATTCATCCCATCGCGCAGCGGCGTAACCAGCCCGACGTCCGAGTAGCGGAAGATTTTCATCAGCAGCTTGCGTTCAAAGTGCTGGTTCAGGTAGTAAAGCGGGGTCCAGCCCAGCTGGCCATACCGGCCATTAATGCGGCCGGCCGCGGTTTCAAGCTGATGACGAATATCCTGGTAGGCCTGAACATCGCCGCGCGACGTCGGTGCAATCTGGGTATAGCGAATCTTGCCGTGATGCTGCGGATAGTTCTCCAGCAGCGCCTCGTAGGCGAGAAAACGCTCCGGCAGCCCCTTGGAATAGTCCAGCCGCTCAACGGAAAAGATATTCTGCACGCTTTTCAGTTCGCTCTTCAGCTGCGCCAGCTTTGGCGGCAGCGGCCCTTTTGCGCTGCGCGCAATCTCTTCCGGATCGATACCGATCGGATAGACTTCAGTGTGGAAAGGTTTCCCCCAGGCCACATGCTTTTTGCCGCCGCGCGTCGTCAGGCGAGTCTGCATCGATACGCAGTCAAGAAACGCCAGGCGATCGCTCTCGGTCTGGAAACCCAGTAAATCGTAATCGCACAGCTGTTCAAGCAGCTCCGCGTGCGGCGGCAGCGCGTTAAAGACTTCCGGCGTCGGGAACGGAATATGTAAAAAGAAGCCGATGCGATTATTGACCCCGCGCTGGCGTAGTTCGCTGGCCAACGGCAGTAGGTGGTAATCGTGGATCCAGACGATATCGTCAGGTTCGATCAGCGGCAGCAGTTTATCCGCCAGCGTTGCGTTGACGCGCTGATAGCCTTCCCAGGCTTCACGCTGAAAATCGACCAGATCGAGACGATAGTGGAATGCGGGCCATAAAACGGCATTGGAAAAGCGGTTGTAATATTCGTCGTGATCCTGCTCGCTAAGGTTAAAGGAAGCCCAGGTGATATTCCCCTGCTTCACTTTTTTTAACGGCTGCTGGTCGTCACCGATTTCCCCACTCCAGCCGAACCACAGTCCTCCGGCTGCTTTTAATGCCCCCATAATCCCCACGGCAAGGCCACCGGCGCTGGCCTTTTTGTCATCCGGCGGGGCAATACGATTAGATACTACGACTAAGCGACTCATAGCCATCTCTCCTGTCGGTTAGCGCATCTGGTTGTTGCCCATGATTCGCGATGTTACTAATCCAAAGATGAACAGCGGCGACATCCGGCAGGCGCCAGTGCGCCTGGGTCCCACCGCCGCCCACTTTGACCGATACGCCACTCAGTTGATTGACGACGCTAAAACCCGCTTCATCGGTTAAGTCATCACCGACAAACACCGGCCTGCGCCCGCTGAATGGAGCTTCCTGCATAAAAGCGGCTATCGCTTCACCTTTATTCACTCCGCGCGGTTTGATCTCCACCACGCACTTACCCGGCTGTAACGCCAGAATGGGATGGCGCTGCACGACGGCCTGCGCCAGCGCCAGCACCGCGTGCTGATGCTCCGGCGCCTGTCGGTAGTGCAGCGCAAAGGCCATCCCCTTACTTTCCAGTTCGCATCCCGGCAAGTCATCCAGCGCCGCGGTCAGTTCCGCAGAGAGCGCCTTCTGGAGAGAATCCGGTAAAGAGACAATATGCGTTTTACCATTGATATCACGGCGTTCAGCCCCGTGGACACCGGCAAGCGGCAGCCGGTAAGGACGGGTAAGCTCATCCAGCTCAACCATTGAGCGCCCTGAAATCAATGCCACCGCGCCGTTGTGCTGCTGTACGAGCTGGCGCAGCGTCTGCAGAACATCGGCAGGAATGACCACCTGATCGGGATGGGGTTTGATACCGGCAAGGGTACCGTCGAGGTCAAAGAAAAAAGCGTAGTTTCCGGTTAACGCAGGCGGTACATAAATCTGGTCAGCCACCCTGTTTCCTCCTTATCATGGCCAGCAACATGCTGGGTGTTAATTTATTGTAGCCATGTAAGTATAGACAGTGTGACCAGCCTCGCCATTTTTGATAGTCATTGCCAGCGCAACGAGCGCTGGCAATGGATTAGGATTAAACTGAAAAGTTGGCCGGATTAAACGGCGCGCTTCGCTTTCTGTTTGTAGCGGTCGAAGATCACCGCCGCCAGCAAAATCACGCCGCGTACGACATACTGCGAGAACGGCGAGATGTTCAGCAAGTTCATCGCGTTCTCCACCGTCCCCAGGATCAGGATGCCGGCCACCACGTAGGAGATCTTACCGATCCCGCCTTTCAGCGATACGCCCCCCAGCACGCAGGCCGAGATGACAATCAGCTCATAGCCAATTGAGGTCATCGGCTGTCCGCTGGTCATTCGTGAAGCCAGGATAATGCCTGCCGCCGCGGAAACCAGGCCGGAAAGGACGAAAATAATGATCTTGGTCCGCACTACCGGCACGCCCGCCAGACGCGCCGCTTCTTCGTTACCGCCAATCGCCAGGGTATTGCGGCCAAAGGTGGTTTTATTCAACAACAGGCCGAAGACAATCAGGCAGGCAATGGTCAGCCAGATAGGCGCTGGCAGGCCAAACCAGTTGGCGTAGCCGAGGGTAAAGAAACGCTCGTCTTCAATCCCAACCGCTTTACCGTCAGAGATGATATAGGCCAGACCGCGGACGATCTGCATGGTGGCCAGGGTGGTGATCAGGGCGTTAATCTTCAGGCGGGCAATCACAAAACCATTGACCAGGCCGCTCAGCGCGCCGAGCAGCAGACCGGCGCCGATCCCCACCCACATGCTCTCCGTCAGGTTAATCACCACCGCCGTGGTCACACCAGCACAGGCGATAACCGAGGCGACCGACAGATCGAAATCCCCCGATGCCAGGCAAAACAGCATTCCGCAGGCCACCATTCCGGACATAGAAATAGCCAGCCCAAGGCCTTTCATATTAATAAACGAGGCAAAATTAGGCACAAAAATCACGCAGCCAATAAACAGCACCGCGAAAACAACCAGCATGCCGAACTGATCCCAAATGCGGGAGAAGCTAAAAGCCGACCGGGTAGTACCTGAAGTGGTAACTGATGACATCATAGACTCCTTACTCAGGCGACCGCCTGGCTCACTTTTGGCATGGCAAGGCTCAATGCCTGCTGTTCATTCGCATGTTCATGCAGCAGCTCTCCGGCGATCTCACCCTCGCGCATCACCACGATGCGATCGGCGACGCCGAGAACTTCCGGTAAATCGCTGGAGGCAAAGACCACCGCGACGCCCGATGCCGCTAATGCGTAGATAACGTTGTAGATTTCATGTTTAGCGCCCACGTCAATACCGCGCGTTGGCTCGTCAAGCAGGATGACTTTCATCTCTTCCGACAGCCAGCGGCCGAGGATCGCCTTCTGCTGGTTGCCGCCGGAGAGGTTCATAATCAGCTGCTCGGCGCCGGGCGTTTTGATATTCAGCGATTTGATATGCTGGTCGGCGTTCTGCGCTTCCCAGGCGTTGTTGATAACGCAGCCGGCGAGAATATGCTTGCGGCGAGCGCTGATATTGATGTTGTCGCGCACCGAGTGGACCGGAATAATCCCCTCCGCTTTGCGGTCTTCCGGGCAGAGCATCATCCCGGCCTGAATCGCCTGGGCCGGCTTGCGAATATCAATGGCCTCCCCGTCGATATAAACCTGGCCGCCGGTTATTCTGCTGCCGCCGAATAAGCCTTTCATGAGCTCGCTGCGCCCGGCGCCAACCAGCCCAAACAGACCGACGATTTCTCCACTGCGCACCGAAAGGCTGATGGGCTGCCGCACGCCAGGCGCCTTCACCTGATCAAGACGCAAACGCTCTTTGCCATATTCACGCGGCTGCCAGCCGTAGATATCGCCCAGCTCGCGCCCCACCATCGCCTGTACCAGCGCGTCGTGGTTAACCTCTTGCATATTGTCGAAGGTGCGCACGTAGCGACCATCTTTGAACACCGTAATCGCGTCGCTTAACGCGAAGATCTCTTCCATGCGGTGGGAAACGTAAATAATGACCCGTCCTTCCTGACGCAGCTCGCGGATAACCCGAAACAGGTTTTCGATTTCCCGCGCAGACAGGGAGCTGGTCGGCTCATCAAAGGCGATAATTTTTGCGTTACGCGCCAGCGCCTTGGCGATCTCCACCATCTGCCACTGGCCGATAGAGAGATACTTGAGCGGCGTTTCCGGATCGATATCCAGCCCCAGATGCTTCAGCTGCAGGCCGGCTTCATAATTCAGCAGCGACCGATTCACAATCCCGCCTTTATGCGGCAGTTGGCCGAGGTAGATATTTTCCGCCACGGTCATTTCCGGGATAAGATGCAGCTCCTGATAGATAATGGCCACCCCGGCGTTCAGCGCCTCGGTGGTGTGGGTAAACGTCATCTGCTGGCCGCGGATTTGCAGGCTGCCGGCGGTCGGTATGTAGTTGCCGCTGAGAATTTTCAGCAGCGTGGATTTCCCGGCGCCGTTTTCTCCCATCAGGGCGTGCACCTGTCCGGCATAGCAGCCAAAGCTAATATCGGACAGCGCTTTAACGCCCGGGAATGTCATGGTGATGCCGTGGAATGAGAGATAAGGGGTAGACTGTTGCATAACGACTCCGCTTTTCTGTACAGAGCCTCTCGCGCAAGGCAAGAGGCCCGGTCAACTGGCCTTACAGCCCTTTTTTCGCCAGCTCTTCTTTAAAGTTGTCGCGGGTAATCAGCACCACGTCGGTTACCGCGGTGAATTTCGGCGGTTCAACGTCTTTTGTCACCCAGTTGTAAAGCATTTCGCTGGTTTTATAGCCGTGAATATCCGGACTTGGCAGCAAAGAGCCATAGAAACCTGTGGCCTGCGCTTTAGAAAGTTCGTTCACCGCATCGACGCCGTTGATACCGATACCGATAACGTCAGGCGCTTTAAAGCCCTGGCCTTCGGTGGCGCGCACGCCGCCCAGCACGGTGTTGTCGTTCATGCCGACGATCAGCCAGTGCTTAACATTAGGATGTTGAACCAGCATGGAGTTACCGGCGTCAAACGCGCCGGGGATGTCGTTAGATTTGGTTGGCACGCGATAGATTTGTTGCTCCGGGAAACCGGCGGCTTTCAGAGCGTCCATTGAGCCGGTAGTGCGGCGGCGGGCGGTATCCAGCTCGTCGGAAGTAATGGCCATAACCGCGGTATCCTTTACGTCCCAACCGCGTTTCTGCATCTCTTTATAGAGCTCCTGCCCCTGGCGCGCGCCGATTTCGCTGGCCGCCATCATCACCAGCGGTACGCTGTCCATCGGTTTGCCTTTGGCGTTGACGAACTGGTCATCGACGGTAATTACTTTCATATCATAGCCGCGCGCTTTGGCGACAATAGCCGCCCCGAGTTTCGGGTCCGGGGTGCAAATGACGAAGCCCTTGGCTCCGCTGGCAGCCAGGCTATCAATCGCGTTAAGGGTTTTTTCGCCGTCGGGAACAGCGATTTTAATCACATCGAAACCTAAATCTTTACCGGCCTTATCGGCAAATTTCCACTCGGTTTGAAACCATGGCTCTTCAGGCTGTTTCACCAGAAAACCCAGCTTAAGCGTCTCAGCCATAGCCGATTGTGACATAACCGCGGCAAGACCGATTGCCGCCAGCGCTTTAGTAAATTTGTGCATGGTAAACTCCAGCTTTAATTCGCTTTTATGTAGGGAATAATAAGTCTTAAATTTTTAATCGGACGAAAAACAAGGCATTAGAAAAATCTCAACGCTAAGTGCCGTTGTTTAAATAGTATTAACCGGAAATTATTTCTCCATACGAGAGCCCAATCACATCGCGGAATTACAGTAATTGCGTGCATATAAACAGCGAAAAATGACATAAAAAAAGCGCTAATTGTCAGACAATTAGCGCAGGCCGTAGCAATATTCTCTATATCATCAGCAGAGTTATCCCTGTAGAGATTACCAGCGACAATAAATGTGCTCCGCATGATTGCGAACGGGCGCCTCATCCCCCAATAAACGGGCGGCTACGGTAAACGAAAAGTCAAAAACGTGTCCCAGGCCTTTACCGCTAATCAAATTACCGTCCTCCACTACCGCCTGGTCCACGTACTCTCCGTCCATAACGTGCTGCCATAACTCTCCCGAACAGACGTAGCGTCGCCCCTTGAGCAGCCCGTTGCCGCCGAGCACTCTCGCCGCCGCCGAACAGATCGGACAGATCAGCTTTCCCGCGGTATCGTGGGCCGAAATAAACGCCACGACGTCCCGGCTGGCGGCAAGACTGACGCTTCCCTGCGGGCCGCCGGGCAGAATCACCGCGTCGTACAGTATCCCGGCGCGCTCTGTTAGCGTGCTGTCCGCCACCATGGGGATATCGTGATAGCTCACCACCGCGCGCGAATCGGCGCAGGAGAGCAGTTCGACATCAAGGTGTAAGCGACGAAGAATATCAATCACCACAATCGCTTCACCTTCCTCAAAACCCGATGCCAGCAGCACCGCAACTTTTTTCATTTCCGACTCCTTCAGATAGCCTGTTAGCAATAATGTGTTTACAAAAACAGCATCTTTTTAAATTAACCTCATCATTTTCTCACTCGCAGGCTACCACAAAATAGAATTATTAATCATTATTTTTAAAACTCTATTTCAACAAAATCATTAGAACTACTATCAATTAATGAGGAGTGTAAATAAAAACATTTAAAATCATAAAATTAAACTTATTTACGCTCGTTAATCATCAGCCTTTATTCTTACAAAAGCCCCGCTTTTCAAGATAAATACGGGTGTTGTAACGAAATGTAAATATCACTCATTGAGAGTTTTCTCAATTCAAATATGGCGCTATTCTATATTTGTTGAGATAAGAAATTTAATGCAAACGGCTGTACAGAAATCCTGAATACTATTAATCAGGACTCTCTCTGTGCATCGTAATTTCTAAGGCGACCCTGATGTAGATGCGTCAAGATATGACGCCCGCCCCCTCCAAAGTGAATAAGGATATTTGTATGGTCGTACCAGGAATGGTTCAAAAGCTGAATAACCAGATGAATCTTGAGTTCTATACCTCAAATTTGTATCTGCATTTGAGCGAATGGTGTACTCAGCAACGGTTGAACGGTACCGCCACTTTTCTCCGTAACCGAGCGCAAGCCAGTATCACGCAGATGATGCGGGTCTTTGATTTTATGAAAAAATCAGGCGCCTGGCCCGTTGTGAAAGCGGAAGGAACCTACGGCACTGAATGTTCGTCCCTGGAAGATCTCTTTAGCAAAACCGTCGATGATTATCAGCAGCGCAGCACGATACTTTCCAGCCTGGCGGAAGAGGCGAAGGCGCAAAGCGATGAATCAACCCTGCGTTTTCTGACGCTGCTTGCTGAAGAGCAGGATCAGGATGGCATGCTGCTGGAGACCATTCTTGAAGAAATCCGTCATGCGAAAAATGCCGGAACCAGCGTACAACAAACCGATAGCCACCTGCTGGATCTGGTCAGCCAACAGCGCGTATAACGCCATGCCGGCGGATGCTCGCCGGCGATAAATCATCAGAACTCGCCTGTTCGGGCCAGCGCTCTCTTTAATCACAGGTTCCCTGTCCCCCTTCTTTTTCGGCGCTTTGGCGCCTTTTTTATTCCAGAAAAGCATTAAAAACTTTTAACCAGATCTCATTCCTGTTCCGCCGGAGGAATTAGCAGGGTATTGGTGATCTGGATCACATTTAAAACTACGGGTTGAGAATATAAAAACACTGTTTCAAAAATTTAAAACACGGAGTTTACTTTAATGGCAAGATATACGGCTTCAGCCCCACAGGGGCTGCAGGGAAGACCGATTTTGTTACGCCATCAGTTAGCCTACGGCGGCGGGAATTTACTGGGAAGCGGCGCACTGGCGATCAGCGGCGCATGGCTGCTCTATTTTTATACAACCTTCTGTGGGCTGACGCTGATCGAAGCCTCCTTTATTTTTTCCGTCGCCAGCATTATCGACGCGATTAGTAACCCGCTGATGGGCTATCTCACCGATAACTTTGGCAAAACGCGGCTGGGTAAACGCTTTGGTCGTCGCCGTTTCTTTTTGTTGATTGGCATTCCGCTGATGATGTTCTACCCGCTGCTGTGGGTAGAAGGCCTCGGCTTTTGGTACTACCTGTGCACCTACGTCGTCTTTGAAATCATTTATACCTCGATTATGGTCCCCTATGAAACATTGGCGACCGAAATGACCGACGATTTCTCACTGCGTTCGAAGCTTACCGGTTATAAAGCGATTTTCGGCAAACTGGCCAACTTTCTCGCGGCTTTTATCCCCGGACAGTTCATCCTGCTTTATGGTAAAGAATCCGCCACCCCGTTTTTTCTCACCGGGCTGACCTACGGCGTCATTCTTGACGTGGCCATCTCCTGCCTGTGGTACTGCAGCTGGGAGCGTCCCCGCGAAGAGGAGATAAGCAAGGGAGAGAAAAAGGGACTGTTTAATACTCTGCTCATGCTGGCGAAAGATATGCGATCAACGTTTTACCTGCGCGTATTCCGCAAACACCTGGGCATGTATCTCTGCGGCTTCGGCGCCGAGTGGCTTTTTGCCTCGATCTTCACCTACTTTGTTATATTCGTGCTACAGCACGATCCGGCGATGGTGGCCGGGCTTAACAGTCTGAACTCCATCCTGCAGCTGGTATCAACGGCCCTGTTTATCGGCCTGTGCGTGAAGAAAGGCTTCAGTAAGCCGTATATTCTGGCGCTGAGCGTGGTTATCTTTGCCGTGCTGCTCTACACCTCGCTGTGGTTCTTCCACCTGCCTTCAAGCCTGGCCACCATCCTGATGTTTGGCATCACGGTGCTGTTCGGTCTCGGCACCGGCGGCGTCTACTACATTCCCTGGACCGTTTACACCTTTTTGGCGGATGTCGATGAAATCTATACCGGCCGTCGCCGCGAAGGGATCTATGCGGGAGCCATGACCTTCTCCGGTAAAATTTTGCGCTCGATTATCGTCTTTTCCATGGGGGCGATCCTCAGCTTCTACGGCTTTCAGTCGAAAGCACATACGCAGCCAGAGAGCGCGGTCACCGCGATTGCGGTGGTGTTTTGTGCGGGCGTGATTCTGCTGGCGCTGGCAGCTATTGTGTTCAGTAAGCAGATGAAACTCGATCGCAAGGCGCATCTGGTAGTGCTGCAGGAAGTCGCGCGTATTAAAGCAGGCGGTAAGATCGCCGATATCGCACCGGACGTTCGCCTTGTCGTTGAAGATTTAGTCGGCCACCGGTACGAAGAGTGCTGGGGCAACAGCAGGCTGTTTAAAGATACGCGGGAAGGCGCCGTTCAAACCGCCGTCTCCCACTAACAGGTGATAACGCCCCGCTATCATAATGATGGCGGGGCTGACGCCGCTAGTGCGCTTCTTCCTGCGGGGTGAATTTCAGTTCAATCAGCGCGATGGCCTTTTGTACCGCCCGCAGGGTCACCGGGTCAGCCGATGCCGGGTGGCTGGCAAAATCGATGGCTTTCAGCTGGGTGGTCATTTTTTCGCGCACCTCGACGGGGGCGATGATATCAATGACGTCGAGGATCTGTTTGATAACTAACTGGCAGGCAACCACGTCAGAGACCAGCTCGTCGTGCTCGGTAAGATGTTGAGACATTTTTCACTCCTTTTTTCAGGAGCGTAATAGTACCCTAAATCCCGGGATATAAAAAAACCTGCCGCAGCAGGTTTTTTTATCAGAACATAGCGCCAGGCGGTACGTCTTTGAAGGTTTTGCAGTAGTTTTCGAACATGCTCTTCAGGATTTTGCGCAGTTTCATGGTTGACTCCATTTTGTTATGCAGGTGTTAATGCCCTGATGGTTATAATATGACTTGCATCACAAAAATCAATCTAAACGTGCGCTAAATCACCTATTTTTACAAAAATAATTTAATTTTTAAACAAAATGAGCGGAACCGGACAGTGAAGAGCCGAACGCTTCGGACCCATCTGCGCTCTCTTTGCTATGGCAGCGACACAATAATGAGTACAAACACCTCTTTCAGGGACGACCGTTCTTTTTCAGCACCTGCGCTGCTGGTGGCTGGCGCCTTTTTTATGGAGTTTCTCGACGGCACGGTGATAGCCACCGCCCTGCCCGACATGGCGAAAGATTTTGGCGTGACGGCGGTCGACCTCAATATCGGGATTAGCGCTTATCTTATTACCCTTGCGGTTCTGATACCGGCCAGCGGCTGGATCGCCGATCGTTTTGGCGCGCGGAAAATCTTTACTCTGGCGCTGGCGATTTTTACCCTGGCTTCGGTGTTTTGCGGGCTGTCGACCAACGTCGATGTGTTCGTCGCGATGCGTATTCTGCAAGGGATAGGCGGCGCGCTGATGGTGCCCGTTGGCCGGCTGGCGGTACTGCGTACCACACCGAAGCACCAGTTGATTAAGGCGATTGCCACCCTGACCTGGCCGGCGCTGGTCGCGCCCATTATTGGCCCACCGCTGGGCGGATTTATCACCCGCTACGCCAGCTGGCACTGGATCTTCTTTATTAACGTGCCGCTCGGGCTTATCGCTATCGCCCTGTCGCTGCGTATCATTCCGAATATTCGCGAAGATGAGCAGCGTCCCTTCGACCTTTCCGGCTTTGTTGCCACCTCGGTGGCGATGGTTAGCCTGGTTGCCGCCATGGAGCTTCTCGGCAAGCGCCAGCCTCTGGGCTGGCAGACGCTGGCGCTGCTGGCGTTGGGCCTGGGCTGTATGCTCTTCGCGCTGCGGCACTTCCGCCGCACCAGGTGGCCGATGGTGCGCCTTGATGCGCTCAAGATCCCCACCTTCCGGGTCACCATGTACGGCGGTTCCCTGTTCCGCGCCTCCATTAGCGCCGTGCCGTTTCTGCTACCGCTGCTTTTCCAGGTCGGATTTGGTATGGACCCCTTCCACTCGGGGCTGCTGGTGCTGGCCGTGTTCGTCGGCAACTTAACCATCAAGCCCCTCACAACGCCGCTGATCCGCTGGCTGGGCTTTCGCCGCCTGCTGCTGATTAACGGCGCATTAAACGTTTTGTCGCTGCTGGCCTGCGCTTTTTTAACGCCGCAAACGCCGGTTTGGCTGATCTTTATGATTCTCTATCTCGGCGGGGTCTTCCGTTCTGTACAGTTTACCGGCATCAGCACGCTCGCGTTTGCCGATGTGCCTTCCGCGCAAATGAGCTACGCCAATACCCTGTTCAGCACCGCGTCACAGCTGGCCGTGGGGCTGGGCATCACGCTCGGCGCGATAGGTATTCGTCTTGGGGAAACGTTCAGCGAATGGTTTACGCTTTCTCACCTGCCGGGCATCAGCTTCCGCCTGTCGTTTATTTTTATCGCGCTGATTTGCCTGGTCGGCATGATTGATAGCCTGCATCTGGCCAAGGAGGCGGGTAGCAGCGTATCGAACAAAAAGAAGTAGACAAATAAAAGGCCAGCAGCGCTGGCCTTTAGCATCTCATCATGACGGGATATTAACCGACGATCTGGCGTACAAACGCTTCGATCTCTTTATCCTGGCAGTTCTCAAAGAAGCACTGCTGGAAACGAGGGCCAGAAACGGCGGTTTTCACCAGCTCCGGATCGATGGCGCGCAGCGTATCCAGGTAGTTCTCCTTAACAACCGCAGCTTTCACCGTGTTCAGGATCCCGGCGTTACGTACCTGAGGCTCTTTACGCTCCGGCGGATAGCCTTCACCATTACGGCCGGTGAAGGCTTTTTCAAAGATAAAGCGGACGTTCAGCTCTGCGCCCCAGCCAAACCCTTTCGCAAACGGCAGAGAAAGCGCGTTACCGTTGTTAATCTGCGCAAACAGGAAGGCATCCGCAGGATCGATGCAGTAGCCGCAAACCACGCCCGGGTGAATATTCAGCGACATCAGCGCGCCCTGCCCGGTACCGCAGCCGGTCACCACAAAGTCCACCGCTTTCGAATTCAGCAGGATGCTGGCCATGATCCCCAGATGAATATAGGTCAGGTGATGATCGTTTTCATCGCTCATACCGACGTTGTAAACCGGGAAACCTTTCTCGTCTGCAACGGCGTTTAACTCATTGAGGATGATGGCGTTTTTGTTCGCCTGGCTGTTTTCCATCATCAGTGCGATTTTCATGCTTTACTCTCCTGAATGCTCTGCGGGCACTCCCGCGATAGTTCGTTAGCGTTGCTATGAACAATACTACCTTACGAACATACTTTCAAATTTTATGAAAAGTTGTTTTATAAATTGCATCTCGCCTCACACTTTTGACTTCCGCCGCCGGCTGATACGACATCCCCCGCCCTTACCCGCGTCGAGCTAATCCCGTCGCGGCCGCCGGGCGGGTCTATTTTCGCCGCAAAATTTGGCTCAACGTTTTTTCGCATGGAATATTAAATTAAAACCATTCTCATTATTTTTAAATCGCCAATGCGTGTTATTCCCATTTGCATTATTAATAAATGATTTTATTAATTTACTTTTTGCAAATAAATTAATAACAAATTATAGTGAGCGCACAATAATCCTTAATTCTATTATCCCGGAGCAGCCTGATGCTAAAAACTGAAATGATCGACAAGCTGAATGCGCAGATGAATCTCGAACTTTATTCCTCTCTGCTTTATCAGCAAATGAGCGCCTGGTGCAGCTACCACAGTTTTGAAGGCGCCGCCGCGTTTCTGCGTCGCCACGCGCAGGAAGAAATGACCCATATGCAGCGCCTGTTTGACTATCTGACCGATACCGGCAGCCTGCCCTGCATCACTGCTATCGCCTCGCCCTTTGCCGAATATGCGTCCCTGGATGAGCTATTTCGCGTTACCTACGAACATGAACAGCTGATTACGCAGAAAATTAACGAACTGGCCCATGCCGCAATGACCAGCCAGGATTATCCGACATTTAATTTCCTGCAGTGGTACGTTGCTGAGCAACACGAAGAAGAGAAACTGTTTAAATCCGTTATTGATAAATTGACCCTTGCCGGTAAAAGCGGTGAAGGCCTGTACTTTATTGATAAAGAGCTGGCAACGCTCGACACACAAAATTAATAATTACGGCAGCGACGCCCGGCGTTCGCTGCCGTATGAGTATTAATGGCGGCAAATTTTACTTTCGTGCGTATTAAATCCTTCCTCAGCGGCAATAAACTTGCCTTTTTTCTGCAAAAACGCCACCAGCTCCGCCGCGCTCAGATTTTCCGCCGAGCAGGTATGGAATCGAACCTCTTTCCCAAAACGGTCGATAATCGCCGCTTCCAGTGTAGCAACAGTGTAAGACTCGCCTGATGAAATCATCATTTGCAGCACTTCGTGACCATGTATCGATGGCATAACCCCTCCCGTAAAGGCCGAAGAATAAACCAGCCAGAGCGGCGGATTCTTGCGCCAGCGCAGCTTTCGCCCAACCCCTGGCATCGTAAAGTTATCATTACACTCCCTGTAACCCTCATTTGACGAACTCACTGATTTCACATACTCTGCGCGGCATAATTAATTGTGTATTCCGTGATGGATAGAGAAAAGCGTGAAGAACCGCACTCTGGGTAGTATTTTAATCGTTGCCGGCACAACAATCGGCGCAGGGATGTTAGCGATGCCGCTGGCCTCGGCGGGCGTGGGTTTCGGCGTAACGTTTGGTTTGCTGATAACGCTGTGGGCGCTGATGTGTTATACCGCTTTGCTGCTGCTGGAAGTGTATCAGCACGTGCCGGCTGATATGGGACTGGGGTCGCTGGCCGCGCGCTATCTCGGCCGCTACGGGCAGTGGGCTACCGGGTTTTGCATGCTGTTTCTGCTGTACGCTCTCACCGCCGCCTATATTAGCGGCGCCGGCGAGCTGCTGGCCTCCAGCCTCAACCAGTGGCTGGACTGGCGACTGCCTCCTGCGGCAGGCGTCCTGATTTTTACCGGGATCGGCGGGACGGTAGTGTGTATCGGAACCTCGCTGGTCGATCTTTTTAACCGCTTTCTGTTCAGCGCAAAAATTATCTTTCTCGCCATTATGCTGGCTCTGCTGCTGCCGCATATTCACCAGGTAAATTTACTGACGCTGCCGCTACAGCAGGGACTGGCTCTGTCAGCGATTCCGGTGATTTTTACTTCCTTTGGTTTTCACGGCAGCATACCCAGTATTGTGAGCTATCTGGGCGGTGATATTCGCAAGCTGCGCCGGGTATTTGTCATCGGGAGCTTTATTCCGCTGGTCGCCTATATTTTCTGGCAGCTGGCGACGCTTGGCAGTCTTGACTCTCCCATTTTTACCGCGCTGCTGGCAAAAAATGCCGGGCTTAATGGCCTGCTGGAAGCTATCCGCGAAGTGGTTGCCTCTGCGCACGTTGAACTGGCGGTACATTTGTTTGCCGATCTGGCGCTGGCGACGTCGTTCCTCGGCGTGGCGCTTGGATTATTCGACTATCTGGCCGATCTGTTTCAACGCCAGAACAGCGCCGGTGGACGGATACAGAGCGGCCTGATTACCTTTTTGCCCCCGCTGGCGTTCGCGCTATTTTATCCGCGTGGCTTCGTGATGGCGTTAGGCTATGCGGGGGTCGCGCTGGCCGTGCTGGCGCTCATGCTGCCTGCGCTGCTGGTCATGCAGAGCCGCAAACAGCATCCTGATGCAGCATGGCGGGTTGCGGGAGGCTCAGCGGCGCTGTGGCTCATCCTGCTCTGCGGGATCGGCATCGTCGCGATCCAGTTTGCGATTGTCGCAGGCTTGCTGCCCGCGGTAGGGTAAAAAGAAGGGGCCATATTGGCCCCTTCTTTTATTTGGCTAAACAGCACTGCTTATATTTCTTGCCGCTGCCGCACGGGCAAGGATCGTTGCGCCCCACCTTCGCCTCATTCCGGATGGGCTGCTGAACTTCCGCCGGTTGCGCGTGCTCAGTCCAGTAGTTATAAAGCGCCAGGGCGGCAGGACGAATTCGCTCAACGCTGGCGACAAACTCTTCCGCGGATAATTCATCAAGCGCCTCGAATCGCTCCTCGGTACCGTGCAGGGCAATCACATCCAACTCAGGCTGCAGCGCAGCCGGCAGCGCGGACCAGTCGCTCAATCCCACTCCGCGCATATAGCCGAAGCACCACTCTTCAACAATCGTAAGCTCCTGCCCTTCCTCTTCCCGGCTGCCAAACATCGGCTCGAACTGATCGGGATAATCGCTTAAACGCTCGGCAATGTCGCTCATTTGCTGCAGCGTCAGGTTCACAAAACGATCCCGCTCGCGATCGTTGGCCCAGCGCGGCACGTTATCCGCTCCGCCCCAGATAGCAAGCAGCCACTGCGCGGGTTCAATCTCCGTCGGCCCGGAGAGAATGGCCGTCAGCAGCCCATCAAGCTCGGCAACGTCCATGATGGTGCCTTCTACCGCGTATTTCGACAGGATATCATCCAGCCATTCAACTTCGCTTTCGTTCAGGGGTCCAGTTTTCATAAACAGGCTCATCGTCGTAAAAAATGGCGCTTACAGTAGCGGAAATAGCGAGAGAAAACCACCCGGCTACTCAAGGTTCAGGCTGCGCAGCGTCTCAGCAATCTCACGAAAGGCATCCGGCGAAAGCGGTAGCAGGGGACGCGGCAAACAATCCTCACCGCACAGACCGAGGATCGCCGCCGCTGCGGCAGTGACCCGCAGGCTTCCGCCATACTTCCTGTAGAGCGTCCACAGCGGCTCCAGCCTGGCGCTTATTGCCTCCGCCCGCTGAGCCTCCCCCCGCGTCGCGGCCGCCGCCAGCTCTTTGGCTACGTGCGGAAACAGGCCGCCGCATACCGAATACCAGACTTCGCAGCCGGCGTTCAGGCCATCGGCCGCGCAGGCGTCTCCGCTAATCCCGATCGTCACCTCAGCCGGTAGCTGCCGTCGCAGGCTCTGAACGCGCCGTGCGACGTCATTTTTAGCGGGGCCCGGTATTTTAATTGAGGCGATTCCCGGCAGCGCAGCGATCGCGCCTTTAAGCGTATCCGAGGTCGTCACATGCGTGGTAACGGGGTTATCGTAAACGCAGACGGGCACGGAGACTTCGCGGGTGACGGTCTGGTAAAAAGCCAAAATCTCCTCTTCCGTCAGGGGCTGATAGGCGATTGCCGGCAGGAGCAGCGCGTTAGCGCCAGCCCGCTGCGCATCCTCTGCCAGACGAAGGACCCGATCGGTCCCCAACGCCCCGATCCCTGCCATAAGCGGCACCGCTCCGGCATGCGATTTGGCCTGTCGGATAACCTGCATTCTCTGCTCGCGGCTGAGCCAGGCATAGCTTCCAGTGGAGCCGAGCACACCGAGAGCATCGACGGCAGATTCGGCGAGGCGAGTGACAATCCGGGCAAAAGCCGTTTCATCAACGCTATGCTGATGTAACGGAGTCAGAGGAAAAGCGCAGAGGCCAGTAAACATTTTATCCCCACTTATTGAGATAATGATAGATTGCCGACACAGAGTAACAACAGAAGCGGGATTTGTCCTATGACAAAAATGAATGAGGTGGGGCTAAGGTTCAAAAGCGAAGTTATGGAAATACAAAAACAAAAAAACCACCCGTAGGTGGTTTCACGACACTGCTTATTGCTTTGATTATTCTGCTTTATCCCAATGGTACCCGGAGCGGGACTTGAACCCGCACAGCGCGAACGCCGAGGGATTTTAAATTGGTGGTGATTATTTTAAATATCAGTTAGATATGAAAATTATCCGAACATACACCATTAAACGCACACCATAAAAACAATAAGTTACAGCGATGTTTTAGGCTATCTTCTGACGCTAATCTTACCTGAGAATCAATATTTATTCAGTTGCCAAGTACCATAACCATTAACCAATAGGGAAATATTTATAAATCGTTTTCACCCCTACCCCGATCACATCTGCAACCTGCTGCCGGGTTGCGCCGTTCTCCAGCATTCGGCGAGCCCGATCGACGACATCAGAGGTCATTACCCGCCGGCGGCCCCCAATACGCCCCTGCTCTCTCGCCGCGGCTAAACCTGCCCGTGTTCGCTCCACGATCAGCTCTCTTTCCATCTCCGCCAACGCGCTCATGACGTGAAAGAAAAATCGACCAGCTGGCGTTGAGGTGTCGATCGAGTCGGTCAGGCTTCTGAAATGTATCCCCCTCTCCTGCATCTCAGATACCAAAGTAATGAGGTCGCGTACGCTGCGGCCCAGACGGCCTAGCTTCCAGACCACCACTAAAGCATCTTTATGAATATATTGAGCTTTATACATCTATCAAGGATTAGAGTTACCAGTTCTCCAGATGAAAACTTCAAATGCCAAAGAATTCCCTGTTCACGTTGGTTAAATTCTTATATATATAATATAGGTGTTGTTTTAAAATCTGATTAAATGATAGGAGGGAATAATGAAAGAGCTTTTCGCAGGATTTTATGGCCTTTCACCAGAGCAAACATCGGAGATTTGGAATGATAAAACAAGTGTATTTATTTTTGACACAAATGTCTTGTTATTATTATATAAATGTGAAGTGGAAACCAGAGATTCTTTCTTTGAATTATGGGAAAAAATAAAAACACGAGTATGGGTCCCATACCATGTATGCCTTGAATACCAAAGAAATAGGCTTTCGGCTATTAAATCTCATACTTTAGAGTTGGAGAATTTTGGACAATACATTAAAAATCAAATCACCTCATCGTTAGCAATTGAACACTTTGATAACAAACATAAAAATACTATTACTAGATATGAAAAACTTTGCGAACAACTAAATATACTCTCCGAGAAAATCATTAACATCTCAGATGAATTTATCGAAGAACAAATAAAAACAAGAATAGATGCTGCGGATTTTCTAAACAAACATGACACCGTCAGGGATAGAATAAGTGATTTACTATCTTCACAGATTGGTGCCGCTCCAGACCAGAAGAGAATAAATGAGTTAGAAGAAAAAGGTAAGAAAAGATATGAACTATTAATACCACCTGGGTTTGAAGATGCGAAAACAAAAAATGACTCATTTCATTATAATGGAGTTACGTATAAAAGTATGTACGGCGACTGGTTTATATGGAGTGAATTACTAGAACTCGTAGCACAAAAAGCTTGTAAGGGAGTTATATTTATTAGTAACGATGTAAAGGATGATTGGTTTTTCAAAACTGGAGGAAAAACCAGAGGACCACTAGAACATTTAAAGACGGAACTTAAAAGCAGTGGAAATGGTACTGAATTATTATTATATACATCATCATCTTTTTTGCATAATGCTAATAATTTTTTGTCGGGTAACAAGGTTAGCGAAGAAGCAATAAAGGAAATTGAGCATATTAACACACCACCTCAAGATAAAATAAAAGCAACCGAAATTTATAATGATCCATTCCCATTACATCAAGATGCCCTTGCTGTAATGGAAGATCTAAAAACAGTTGAGGAACTGTTATCAAACACATCACGTGATACGCAGACTTATTATGATTTATCACGAAAGAGAGAGGCTATCAGGTCAAAATTAATTGAATTCGCTGAACAAAGACGTAAGTGGTATCATGCACGCGAATTCGAACAACAAATGATTAGATGAATTTATTTATAATTTTTTAGTTCATTGGGTTTAATTTAAAAAATTATAGAATTGAAGTGGTAAAATGGCCGCATTGAAATTCACCTGCGGCCTTCAAACTAATAAATATTATTATATAGCGATTACCTTCTCAGTTTCGGCAATCGGGTTGCCGCTACCTGGATAGGTAAACTGTACCGAAATCTCACTGGTATCGTCATAGCCTGTAATCTGCGTTCTCACTCTGGCAGTGGCAGAGAGGTCCGCGTTAATCGTCACTGAAATTACGGTGTAGGTCACCTCAATATTCTGTTCTTCAGAATCAACAGCTATGCCTACTTCTGGATAAAATGAGCGTGTTTTTGCTGAAATGGTTTTTGTTACTGGCATGATTACTCCTTACGGTATCAGTAATTCAATCTGGCAGGCCGCATACAGCAAATCGTTATTGCTGGTATTCACCTGAATCGTATTGCTGCCCTCCCTAACCTCCATCTGTGTGAACAACTGGATAGGGTCCTCACTGCCCTGCGTGAAGTTACCCGAACCGACAACAACCTGGTCATTCAACGTAACCTGAAGGGTACCTGTGCCCGTCCACTGGTTAGTGGGACTTGCATTAAGCAGCGTGATTCTTACCCCAACCGCACGACGCGATATCTGCGAATACAGGCGTGGTTTCAGTAGCGAGGTATTTACCGTCCGGGCTGGTAGGCTGATCCCCATCGTGTTGCGCATTCTGACGTCTTTGAAGCCTGCTGTTGTCCACAGACTGGCGGTAACGGTCGCGTTGGCATTTGGTTCATTGCGGTCGATGAGTCTGAATCCTGAGCCACTCACTGTTAGCCAAATCGTTGAACCATTTATTGTATTTTCTGTTACTGTCTCCTGAACTCCGGATTCTCCCGCTATAAGGCTGGACGCGCAATACAGGGCATAATAGGCGTTTTTTATCTTATTATTGCTTGCGGTTACTCCATGAATATTTCCAGCAGACTGATAACCAATCGTGTTGCCGAAATTCTGTGTCATGGCAAGAGATACTGTGTCGTCAAGCTCTTCTGGTAATGCGCTGGTCAGCGTGACTTTCCACATTCCATCAGGATGCGATGCATTATCCTTCGGGTATCCCGTTTTTGTGCTGTCCCATTCAACTGCGCTAACTGAATATACGACATCATCAAACTTGATGTTATCGCCAATAAGATGCTGAAACTCAGAAAGGTAGGGAGACCAAAATACAGCTCTGTTGGTCTGGTCTATTTCAAAAATATTATTGTAGGGTGACGTGTATAAATATTCCGGCACATCAATCAGGTCGATATCGTTATCAGAGAATGTCGCATTACGGGCACCATTCGCAAACATACCCCTCGCACAACTGAGTACAGTGTTTGCTTTAAACGCCGTGCTTCTTACAGCGTAATCTGACGTCCGATATGCTGATAAGGCTGTGTGGGAAAATGAAACCGTATTGTCGTTAATCTCAGACTCAAGGCACTGGTCTACAACACAAATTCCACGGAAAGTGTAACTAATGAAATTACCCCATACCTTTACTTTCGTCATGCCGGAATAGTACGGCTGCCCTTCCACCTCGACGCCATATAGCCCGATATATTCAAACCGGTTGCAATAAATGTAACCGTGACTCCCGCCCGTCACCAGGTTAACACCGGACTCACGCAAACAGTGATGAACGTAGTTGTGATGGAACTTAACGTTGCTCTGATATAGCCCCCGACACCCATACCCGAATACGTTATGAAGTTGCGTGCCATAAATCTCACCACCATCACATGCGCGGATAAGGAGAGCGTATTCCTCACCTTTATGAGTACCATCATCATTAGTAGTGGAGAGCTTCATCGCCCCCTGAATCTCAAGGCCGAATATTTTAATACCAGGACAATCAAGGCACGACAGAACTCCGGTCATTGCCACTCTGGGGTCTGTTTCAGCAACGTCATAAACAGTGTAAACGTCGCGAAGCTCTTTTGCTGAAATTACGCCGCCCATGCCATCAATGGTTAGTCCAGTCTTGCCTTCACACTTCACCGGGCCTGATGTCAGGTGATAGCCACGAATTTTAACCGTAAACCCATCAGGCACCACTTTAAACAGCGTCGTCAGACGTTCCCGCGCATCAACACCGTCATTGTCACCCAGCCCGGCATCGTAGGTAGTGATAACGGTATCCGTAAATTTACGGCACCATCCGTTAAAAACAGTTACGCCGTTGTTTACGTCCGCCAGAGAACTGACGTAATGGAACTCACCGCCGCCTGAAAGCTCGCTGCTGGACGCGGCCCAGCCATCATGGTAGCCGAGCAATAAAACGCGGTCGCCGTCTTCACCGGCCAGCGCTGCCAGAGCTGCTGCGCTACGAACCTGGCCTAGTAGTTTAAAGCCTTCGCCTGAACCCAGGTTTGAGCGAAGAGTCGCATCGGTGACATCCAGCCACTTTCCTTTACCCCGTCCGCCAGCCGTATCCGGCGTGCTACCTGGTAAAACGATCTTCGGCATTGCCCCATCCCAGCGCCAGTATTCATCCGTGGATTCCCACAGAAGAACCTCAAAGCGTTGAGTGAGTAGCGACCCTTTTTCAAACGAGCCAATTGCCGGAACATACCCCCATAAGCCAGTTCCCGCAGGATCCTGCAGTTTCGGCTGCCCGGCACCATCAAAGCCCAACCCCTTCCAGGCTCGTTCTTCTGCCGACGGTAGCTGGTTAATAGAGGAATCAGGAACACGCAGTGAGCGTTTAAAGTTGCTGGCTATCTGCTGCTGCAAACCATTATCTGCTGAATCAACATAGTTCTTCGTGGCCGCATCTTGTGCCTGTGAGGGATCACGCAGATTACGAATACGGTTGTTGAGCGCGTCATAATAGTTAGCGAAAATATTTGGCTTTTTCAGAGCCAAAGAATCCCACCACCAACCAAATTTTTGGATAAGCATCGTCAGCTTATCAAGCGCACGTTCGTGGCTTGTCGCTGGAAACTTACCGGTCGCCTGATAACTGGTTAACTGCGTCGCATCAGGATCACGATAAATCAGTAGCGTCGCGCCACTATGCGCTGATAGCAGAGTTAGCTGACCGCCATCCTTATCGCCAGCACCATTTAGATAGTAATCAACGTCAACTGTCAGCGTGGTTTTGTTAAAATCGTCACCGTTCTGCGTATACAGTTCCGCGACAATATGCCCGTTTTCAATGAAGTAGAAAGGGATATCAAAGGGGCCAGTGCTGGTTGATAGCTGATACTCAACCGATGAAGTGTCGTTCTCGACCATCATCTACTCCAAAACAGTTCGACATGTGTGGCATTGTCAGAATCGTTTTGTAGCTGGGCAAAATTAAGGCCGCGTTATGCGGCCCTCAGGGGTTATTTCTCGGTGGTTTCCGATGCTTTGGCTGCGACAGCATCATCAAACTTTTTCTGAAAGTAGGCACGGATTGACTTGTAACCACCCGCTACCAGATATAGAGCCGATACCACTACGCTGAAGTAAAGTAAGCCCGTTTGCACGTTCGTCATTTTGTCTCCTGTCTTTTCTGTTCAATCTGGCGAATACCAGCCAGCTGGTTATTTGCTTTTTCAATAGCTGCAAGCAATGGGGTTATCCACAAAACAGCCTGACAATATGTCAGTTCGCCGGCGGTAATGGTGCCAGTACTGGGCTTGTCAGATCCGCTGGTATTGGTGTGCACTGCGCTGGAACGTAAACTGTTCGTGTATTCGAGCAGCCCACCAGAAACGTCAGCAGGAACAGGCATATCACACGTTTTTTCGCGCTTGAGAATCGTTCTGTATTCAATGGTCTTACCCTCTGCTTCGGCATCTACCGCCCTGTTTTTTTCCTGGACATCGCCGCTGATCGATTGAAAGGCAGAAATATTGTCCGCCTGCATCTGAATAACCTTTGCCTGCAACATCACCTGGCCTTCAGCCGTGTCCGCTCTGCTGGATGCCGAGCTATATCGATATCCCAGCCCTGCAGCGATTGTGAGGCCGACGATTAGCAGAAGCATAATAATTGCCGCGGCGATAGATTCTGGTTTCACCTATCGATCCCCCAGCATGTCAGCGCGCTTTCCTGATCGCGGCGGTCAACCTGCCCGTAACAGCCGTTCTTCTGTCCTTTCGTTAACCGGCAATCCCGGCCGCCGTCGAATACCCACCGGCGGATCTCAGCGCATGCCCCTTTACGGTCTCCGGCATTCAGCTTGCGATAGAAGGTGCTGGGGAAACATTTCCCCGGCCCGATGTTGTACGGGCAGAACGAGGCAATACCTACGGCCTGCGGCGGCGTCAGCGGCACGTGCACATTCTTTTCAACCCACGCCAGCGCCTTATCGCGCTCTATGGCGTTAACCTGGCCGCATTTAGCCTGAGTTAATTTCATGCCCTGAATCACAGGTTTACCGTCCACGCGCGTGGCGCCGCGGCAAATGGTCCAGATGCCAGAGCCGTCTTTATAGGCGGTGAGACGGTTCCCCTCTTTCTCAGTCAGAAACTGATCCATTATCACCGGCGCTGATGCGCCGGCAGCGATAAGCGCCAGCATGGCCGCACTGAGCTTTGCTTTGGTCGAAGCCATATTATTCTTCCGACAGCTTGCCGCGGCGATACGCGAGCCATTTGAAGTAGATATTTACGAGAAAGGTCAAAGCTGTGAACACCAGGCTGCCAATGACGCCAATGGCTGCCCACTGGCCGGGGGTGTATGAATCAAGCAGCTGCGAAAACCAATACGTAGCGCTGGCCGTTGACGTCCCGTAGGTTATGACCTCGGAAACTCTGTGTGTCATTTTCATCGTTCCTTACCTCCCGGCCGGGATGGCAGAGTTAAAACAGGTAGGTTCGATTGTGATTGGGGTGATAGAACTGGGCAAAAGTTTAATATCTGTCAGGGTTTACCTCAGAACACTCTGCTATAGTCAGTTCTGGACTAATCCTGTGGACTTAGTGCTTTCTGATTTAATCAGGTTTTCACATTTTTTGTGAATGGTGGGAGTGTAAAAATGACTGCAGAAATAATTGTAAAAAATCCGGTGGCTTGTGCGTTAGCTGCAGATTCAGCAATGACAATGACTGGAGGGAATAGCGGCACAGTAAAAATATTTAATAACGCAGAAAAAATTTATCAGTTATCAAAGCACTACCCAGTAGGTTTAATGGTTTATAATAATGCAGACTTCTGCGGAACCCCTTGGGAGCTTTCGATTAGAACCTTTCGAAAACTACATGGACATGAAGAACATAGTACCATTAGAGAATATTTAACTTCTTTCCTAAACTTCTTAAACTCCACTTATGACATTACTTCCACAGCTAAAAGAGAAGCTAAGCTAAAGGAAATGTTCAGGAGATACCTAAGATTAAACTATGATGATCTAAGCCAAAAAACACTTCATGTTTCTTTGCCTGAATCAGATGAGGAAGCACTTAATATTATTCATCAAAGATTAACTAATTTTTACACTTCTGAAAATGAGTTTTTAGAAAGAAATCCTTTTTTTGAAGGGTTTGATGAATTAGACATTATTGATGCCAGAGATTTTGTTATTAATAACTACCTACAAATAGCATTGGATATTTTCCCCAATAATGGGGACTTGCCAGAGCATCTTAAAACACAGCTAATAAACTTTTTCACTTTCATAATCTGCAAAGAGAATGTCACACCATTATATAGCGGTCTTGTTTTTGCTGGTTACGGTTCTGATGAATATTATGCCTCTATCATTACAATACAAATTTATGGAAGCTTTAACAATAAAGTAATGTATAAAATAATTGATGGAAAAAGCTCAAAATCAGACCCTGACAACTCAGTAATAATACCATTTGCATCAGAAGATGAAGTGTTCACCTTCGTTAGAGGCTTTAACAATTCAATTATTAATTTCATGGGTAATACAGTATCTCAATTATCGAATGTGATACTTGAAAATTTGAGGGAAAGAGGTGTAAACGATGAAATATCAGAGCAAAAATTAACATCATTAAAAGATGATATCATAGACAGGGTGCAACGATATTGTGATGAGAATTTCACACAGAAAGTAACAAACATGCTAACTTCTTTATCAAAAAAAGATCTTTCTTACATGGCTGAGTCACTCGTAAACCTCAGCGCATTTAAGTTAAAGATTTCAGATTCTTACGAGACCGTCGGAGGTCCAATTGATGTTGCAATAATTTCAAAAACCGACGGTTTTGTATGGATAAAAAGAAAGCTTTACTTTGAAAAAAATCTTAACAATAATTAACCAATAAATTATGAAGGGTGTCATTATGTCTTTAGCTAACCATATGAAAAAATTGAGAGTTCTTGCAAATCAAAAGCGGTTCGAGAGGAAAGATTCTGCTTCTCAAAACCTTACAGCTAATGCTAGTTTCTCTTCAAATAAGAATTCCTAAACAGATTGTTGGAATGCAACAGCCCACCATATGGTGGGCTTTCCTTACATTTTACTCAACATCTTGATTTCCTCTTCCGTTGGCTCGACAAACTTCACGTCCTCAATCGGCACCAGCTCCGGCTTCCCATCACGCAAAACTATGATGTGTCTGTGCCACCAGTCGATCCCAAACACAAAGTGACGGTACTGGGAACCACGCAGCATAGCTACCAGGTTGGGAAACGGGGGCATGTTGCCGTATTGCTTTTTAGCCATAGGGAATCCTTCGCTTCGGAACTAGCCCACCTAAGTGGACCATTTTCACTTATATTTCAATTTCCGTCTGAAAATTTCTTCTTGAACCATTTCCAATTCTTCTCGAATTGATGCTTTCCTTGAGATGGATTCTCTATCTTTCTTAATTGAGACAAATAGGCTTATAGCACCGGATACTGTCAAGAATAAAAATACAATTTGAGAGATCAATTCCAAGCGAGACAGCACCTCATCGATGGCCCACATCATGCCACCGCCAAAAGCAAATAACCCATAAAAGAGAAGCAAACCTACCGCGGTACCTTTATCTGATAAAGATTTAAACTGTGCCTCGATGAGGGATTTATGGTAATTTTTTAACTGCTCGTCTGTCCAGTTGGAAAGGTTTGATTTCATTTCCCTACCGCCCTCTCAAAATCCGGCCCCCTGCGTGGCTCTGTTGCGCCCGGCTTCCACCAGTATCTGGTGTCGTAGTTGCGCTCCATGTTCCGGCGAAGTTTGGCGTTATAGCCCGGGCTTGCCATTTCCTGCGCCTGCTGGAGAATCAGATGGTTAAATACTGCTTTTGTATACCATAAGTTGGCGAATGGCGTAACCATCTTGCCGACTCGAATAGCATCAGCCGCATATGTTGTATTTTCTCCTTTCGCCAGTTTCTGCGTGTTTACGACTGCCAGCTTCGCAACACCCTCGGCTAACCCAAGAGCCGGGCCACCGATTGTGGCGGCAATGGAAGAGCCATACTTTGTTTGATCGGCCAGCATGAAATCGCCGTATATGCCGAACGAACCGCCTTTCACCAGAGCACGTAACCAGAAACTACCCTTGGTCATATCGTCAGGATCTTCACCAGAAATAAGGTGGTTAACCTGAATCGCCATAGCGCCTCCGATCCACGTCCCTGCGATATACCGGGCCAGAAAGGTAGCTTTATTCATGCCGTTAAGGTCTTGCGCTCGACGAACCATGTTTGCCACGCCAGCGAATGGCGTAGTTTTGAAGAGCATCAGACTGCGGTAAACCTCACCTTCCGTTGCCGCCTTAAAGCGGTTGATGTTGGTAGCGGAGGTGATCGCCTGCATCATCTCTGAATGAGTGATACCGAGCAACTTATACACTGACTCAGCACGCGCATTGCGGATCATTCTTGCGGTATTGGCGCCGACTTCATCGGCGTACGCCTGGCGGATTTTCTTTTCGCGTTCTGGCGTCAGTTTACCCATCGCGGCAACAGCATCATCAGCGCTCTTCTGAAGTGCTTCAATTTCCGGTTTGAGTATCTCAGCGATTTTCGCATCCGGCACGGCATAGATGCTATCCGGCGTCATGCCGAGGTGCTTCTCGGTAATGTTGCCCAGGTCGGCGGCGCGCATGATTTGCCAGTCGCGCTCGGTCCAGCCCTTGGCCGAAAGCAGGTCGTAATCCGACACTTTTAACGCCTGGAGTGAATCAAACTTCCGTGTAAGGTTGCCGATGGTGTAGAGCATATTCATGCCGAACGATGCCTTATTAGCTTTATCCAGCGCGATAAGCCCTGACCACTTCAGTGTTTTTTCCGCAAACCATCCGGTCACATCCCGGCCGACATCGTTACCACCAAGGCGGGAGGTTACGGAAGCATGAATATCCGACATTAACCCGAGCTGCTCAATAGCCTGCTTACGATCCTTGCTTATCAGATTTTTAAGGGAGTTAACCCCGGCGCCAGCGTTATCCAGTTTCAGCGCAGAGGACATGGCCCGCATAATGAACTGATCGGTAAAGCCAGCGTTTATTACCGAAGACCCCAGCATAGCCGACGTCATCAGGTTACGAATACGCTGCATAACCGGAACGAACGATGAGCTGTTTTGTCCCAAGCCAGCCTGATAGTTAAACATTGCTGTGGCCGTATCGCGCTGCTTTGTCATCTTATCCAGATCGTGGCCTTTTTCAGTTGCGTTCTTATAAACACTATCCAGAACATAGCGGAAGTTATTCTCCGCACTGGGGCCGAAAGTTTTCAATATACCCAACTGGCGGGCAGAATATTGAAGGTGATCCATCATGACTTCAGCGATACTCTTATCCGAATATTTCTGCATATAAGCAAACTGGCTCTCGGCATCCTTGAAGACAAGAACGCGGTGGGAGTTGGCGCCACGGTTTTTAATCCCGCCGCTACCACCTTGCGCACCCGGCTCTATTTTATTGGCGCCATCGGTAGATTTGGTGGTGAACACATCGTTGAGCACGTCACGCAGAGCTGCATCGTCCAGTGGCATTCCACGGTCATCAACGAAGGCGTTGCGATCGACGGATTTTATCGTATCAGATACCCACCGCTCCCTCGCCCATTCTATCGGCGGCTGACGGCGTAATAACGTTGCAGTGGCGCGTTCGCCAGCTGGCAAAGTGGCGAGCCATTCATCACGGCCAGCGCGGGAGATAAGTTCGCGCGAATCATAGTTTGGCAGGCCCCAGTCGTCGCGGGTGGCAATATCAGCGCCGTTGTCATTGAGTTCCCTCTTCGCCTGATCAGCACTTTTCCGCCAGACCTCAGCAAACTTTTTCGCTGCCACGCTGCCGGTATCCTCGCCGTGAATTTCTTTCAACAGCATTAGCTGCAGGGCTTCGCTCAGATTGCCACGTTGCGAATTGGTCATTGCATCAAAAAACGCTTTCACTTCCGGCCCAGCTTTTTCCAGACTGCCGCTAAGCTGGCGTGTCCAGTCCTGCAGCGCGCCAAGCGATATCTCTTCCGCCGAGACAATGTCTAAGTTCTTCGAGCTACGGGTGCGCCCCATGAAAATAGCCTGAGCCAGATACTCTGGAGTTAACTCACTCTCAGGAACCTGGTTCTTCAGCTCGTTGATAAGGTTGGCCCGTGCAATCGCATCCTGCGCAATGCGCTGACGCTTTTTATAAATACTGTGGACGCCGCGTTGACCGGCAAGTTTTGCAGCTTCGGCATATACCTGCGAATCCGGCATTACCGTTCCGGATTGAGCGTTCTTAACCCGAATAGTACGCACAGCATCATTGATGCCCTGCTCAATATTACGAATTTCGTCAGCAAGAGGCTTGCGACCGATGGCGCGGGTAATGGCATCAATACATTGTTGTTTCATTATTCAGGATTCCTTAGCATGCAGGACGCGACAAACGGGAAGACGTTTGCTGAATCCTGGCTGGTTGCGATTTTGTCGTTGTACTCGTCTATCAGATCCGAAAGCTTGACCTGCTGCCCTGTGTCCGGGTGCTCAACGGTTAAATCCGGCATTTCTTCTGATAAACGGCTGGCGGTCGCCAGTTCATAGCTATTTCCCAAATTAACGCCGGTATCCGGATCAACGCTCCCTTCATCGCCCAGGAATTGCGCAAACTGAGATTCGCCTTCTTCAGGAGATGTCTGCGGCTGTCGGCCGCGCGGGGGTTCGGAAGTGTTGATGCCGTTTTCGTGCAGCGCGGACTCCATTTCCGGCCTGGCGCTTTCGCTGAAGGATTCTGGTCTGAGGTGACCATCAAAAGAATCAGTATGAGCGGACACGTCTACAGTTTCCCCGCGGGCGATTGATTCCGCTGCATCTCCCATTGCCCGATAATGGGCATCCATACTTTCAGGGGTTCCGTGCAATACTGGTGACGTTGCAATGTCGTGGTTGTGCGCTTCGTTCATCGCCAGCGCCGCATCAATATCACTTTGCCTTACACTTTCATTTGCGGTTTGTTCAGGTCCTCCTGAATCACGGCCAGCATCTGCTCCCCTTGATGTCAGGTGATGAATGCCGCCAAAGGCAGCTCCAAGAATGCCATCTACGATCAGCGCTTCGCCATCCCAGGCTTTATATTGCTCAGCGACGGCGGAATAATTCTTATCCCTCAGCATCAGGTTAGTGACTTCCCGGGAAGCTGCGCCAGCAGCCATGTTAATGCCCGCTCCGCTTGCCAGCCGCATGACAAGATTCCCTCCAACCGCAGCCGGAAGCAAAAAGCCGGCCGCATCAACAAGAGATTTCGGCAGGGCAATATCTTCAGCGTCCTGCTGAGAAACTCCTTTGCTGAGAAGCTCCTCCGTAGTTGAGGTTTGTGAAATCTGCTGCGCAACACCAGCGCCTAACACGGGGTTAACGACAGCGCCGGCCAACGCCGGGGCATATTGCCCCAATCCGAAAAGAATCTGCCCGGCCTTACCAGTGGTCTCGGCATCAGGAGCTATGCTTTTCCTGAAATTGGTGAACGATGTATCAATAGCCTGATTAACCGGCTTCTGTATGGCTTCCGATGCTTCAGGGTGTAGCAATGTAAACTGCTGCGTATTCGAAGCTATGACGCCTTTAATGCCACTTTGAGAGGCTATCGACGCACCAGACTCAATACCACTAATCAGCGCGCCGCCGGCGTTATCCCACAGCCCTGGTTGATAGTCTGCCCTGGTCGCTTCTGTGAATCCCGACTGGCTGACGAAGTTTGCATCCTGCGGATCGAGGTTAGATAAATCCATCAGTTAATCTCCACGGTGAGGATCTGCCCGTCTTTTGTGGCCAGCCTGTTCCCTACACGAAAACCGTAGCGACCAGACGGGAGTTTTACAGGTGCGAAATTGGACGGGCTCCCCAACCCCTTGAATGCCTCTGCCCTGGCACTATCCATTTTTTCTTTGAATGCGTCTTCCTCCATGCCATAGGGCGCGACTACATCATTTCCGCTGTATTTAATTACTCCACCGGTAGCATAAAGAATCGCTTTATTAGCTACCGAATCCAGCACACCTCTTGATGCTTCAGCACGGTTATCGCTTTTCACATCAGGGCTATATAGCATTTCCCCGGCATAAGCCGCCTTGAACAGGTTGTACGCCTTTTGCCGCTCCTGAGAAGACATGACAAAAGAGTCACCAACGAGATCGTTGAATGATTCCTCCATCTTCTGATCTGACGGAATTGTTACCGGCGTTATGCCGGATTTTTTATCCTGAGCACTTGGGGATAGCGCTCTGTAACCCTGAAGTATTCTTTCTGATGCAATATATTTATCAACAGTAAGCGGGTACGTAATATAAGAACCAACTCCACTTCTTGTGTTTAAGTAATTATCTGGCGCAGCTAGTATTCCGGCTAATGCCCCATAAGTAGGGTTATTCTCTCCCAACTGGGCCTGGAACATCGACACACCCTGCGGTGGGAGGGATCGCCCAACTGCCTGTAGAAGAGTAAGTGCATCGCCTGGTGCTGACTGCGACAGCATAGTAGAAAACTGTTTTGCCTCAGCTTTTGTTAGTAGTGTCGGCGGAGTACCATACTGTTGCGATATTCTTCCCGCCTGCACAGCTCGTGCCTGCATTGAACTTTGCAGACTATTCAAGTCTGTGAAGTCAATTTGCCCTACCGCCCCTTCCTTCATGCCAAACGCAACAGGATCGGCATTCCTCGCGCTGTTTACGGTACTGATAGCAGATTGCAGTTGATCGTAGTTTTTAAGGCGTTCGGCATAATTTGGTCCCGGCTCTGGTTTTGCCTCATTTAATAATTGTTGCTGTTGCGCTGGAGGGATATTTTTCACCAGCTTGACGTTATTACCAAATGCCTCATCGTTCTGTAATTGCGTGTACAACTGCCCACCCTGGACAAGCCCATAAGTGGATATCAGCTGATTTCGTGATGGCATAACCTGAGGTTGCTGACCGTTACGCAGTGCGGCGCTGGCGTCGGTAAATACACCGTCAAGAACAACCCGGCTAGCCTGCCGCTGCTTATTCAGTATCTCAGCCATACCTGATAATGCGCTGGACTGATCCTGCGGTGATAATTGGTGAAAATATGGGGTATCGGTAATGGCTGCCATCGTTGCTGTTTTTGGTACTGATGGCACTGAGTCCATTATTTTAGCGACATAATTTTGTGTCTCGCCAAAGGGAATGGAGCGAACAAAATCTTCATTGGTGATTGCCCCTGTCCGTGGGTCACCAATTTTTAGAAGGCTTTTATTTTTGCCGGTGGTGTTGGTTCCGTTAATCCAGTCATTCACCATACCTGCGCCAGCATTATACGCTGCCAGCGCCAGAACCTGATTCCCCCCAAATCTTTTTAGTTGCTTATTTAGATATGCTTTCCCTAATGCAAAATTGTATGCGGGATCATTTTTCCAACGCACTTCATCCCATGGAAGACCTGCAGCCTCCGCCGCCTCTGGCCCAGTATCTTTCATTATTTGGGCAATGCCTACTGCCCCTTTTTTTGAGGTGAGAGGTTTACCATTCGCATCAAGCTGACTTCCCTTGCTTTCTTGCCATATCATCGCAGTCGTCAGCTGATCAGCATCAATCGTCCCATCATAGGCATTCAACGTCCCATCGGCATTCATCATGCTTTGAGTGCGGGAAGCTATGTTGGAAAGCGTTGCGTTTTTAGCCATTTTTTGCTGCATTTCTTGTTTCATCGCAGCAGTTTGTTCCGGAGACCATCCGCTTATATCCGCATACGTATCAATGGCATCAAAAGCTTTAGCCTCTGATATTTTTAATGCTCCATGATTATCCCAATATCTTCCGGCATCCAGCTCGGCAATATTCATTCTTCCTTCGAACTGTCCTTGTTGATATCGGCGATACTCATTGAGTGAATGACTATCAGTTGATGATTGCAGTTGCAGACGAGTGGTAGCTTTTAATACAGACCAGTCTTCCCTACGGCTGGCGGGTATTGTCTGGTCTAATTCGCTGGAAGCCTGATCAAATTGTTTTAATGCATCTGCAGCCGCCGTCCTGGCATCCAGACCTTGTTTTTCTTGGACAGATTTATCCAGATTATATTTTAGGTTGTCCAGATTAAGTGAAGCCCCCTGCATAGCGGTATCATTCGCCGTCCGGGTAATATCCTCGGTAGCTCTGGCCGCCATTTCCGCACCTGCATTTAAAAACTGCTGATCAGCGGAGGTTGTTGGAAGATTGACAGGACCGGCGCCAAGCCCCTGAGTTGTTACCTGACGGTTATAAAAAGGAAGGTTTGGCATTTATTCTTCCTCCGGTTTATCACAGGATGAAGACAGATTTATTTTTGTCTGATGCCTGATTAGTGATCCTGAAGGGGTATCGCGGCGTCGTTGATCTTCCTGAGTTGCCAGATATGCCAGTGCTATATCAATCATCCCCCTGGCTATATCAGGGATTGAGGGGGCAGCGCCATAAGGTGATTTCTCGCGCTCGTCATTTTGAATTTTCTCCAGCGCCGCCATCTGGGTCTGGCTTAAAATGATGGGTCTTTTAGTCGGTTGGGTCATGGTCTTTCCTCCTGAGTGGGTTTCAGGAGGAAAGTACTCTGCAGTTATTTACTGGGCACTTTTATTTAACTGCTTAAAATCATTTTCCTGAAAAAGTAGATGGAAGAAGCTTATGTTTTTTTCCCGTACTTCGCCCCGAGAAACGTTGACGCCACTGATGTACCTGCCCCCAGGTAGCCAAGCAAACCCGGCCGTGCTGCTTTCGCTTGTGAGCGCGTAGCGCTGGCCTGATTCTTCAGCGCATCAGATTGTAGAATGCCCTCATTAGCAACGGCGTTTGCGTCTTCCTGGATATTAAGTGCGGTCTGCCGGCGTAGCAGCGCATTCGTACCACCAAAGCCGGTACCGCTCGCAGCAATGCGCGCATCCTGATCTCCCTGAAACTGAGCACCGCGGCGGCGGATAAGCGCCGACTGCTGGCCGGCATTTAAGATGGCCTGGTTCGCCTGCTGGTCAAGCAGCTGCGCGTTGGTGTTCAGGTTATTTGATTGCTGGCGCGCGCTGCTGAGCGATGAGAATGCGTTTAAAGCAGAGCTTGAGGTTTGCGCTATTGGCACTGCATTGTTTTTGAAACTGTCGCTGACCGTCTGCCAGTTTACAGAATCCATAAATCACCTCGTTATCGCCCACAAGGATGAATCTTCACCCCGGTGGTTAAATTTTTTCAGATGCCCTTCACAGTGCATACCCAGCAGCGCCAGCATTCTTTCCCCTTCCGGGAATGTGGTGCTGGCCTCAATGCGGTGATAGTTCGCCAGCGCTCGGTGTAATTCCCGGCGCGTTGCCCTGAATATCTCCGGCCAGAGATGAGTAATGCCGGCCGAAATAATCATCCAGGCGCACCCTATGCCACTGTCAAAAGCCAGACCGTATTTTTCCGCAGGCACAATTCCACCTATAGCCACAGGATGGCCGTTGTGAAGACAGGTAAAAGCGCCGACCCTGGCGATGTTCCCTGCGTGTTCCCCGGTCCTGATGCTACCAATCTGGTGCGGCTGCGGCGTAATTGCCTCCAGGTGCCATGGTTCAAACGGAACGATCATCAGCCACCTAGCAACGTTTTCTGACCTGAAGTATTAACGGCGGTGCCAGAGGCTCCCGTCACGTTGCCCTGATTCCCCTGCCGCTGTCGGCGACGCAGCAGATCATCAGACTCAGCGATAGAGGTATCCTGAGTAACCGGCGATGAAGGCTTTATTACTGAACCTTTTTTGTTGGCATTGGATATCGCTGAATAAGTACCCACCCCAGCAGAAAGAACAGCGGCGCCAGCAGTCCATGTTGCGGGATCGGCTTCCAATGTGGATTTACGTTTAAACAGCATGATCACCTCACGATTGAAAATAACCTGGCGTCACAGCCAGGCTGATAACTGCGGATAATAGCGTCTTGCTGGTAACTGAGCATTTTTGCGACGCGGGCGGATAAGTTATCGGTGCAGATGCATTCCACTCGATGATTTTCGGCCAGCGCGATTTCGGTAAATTTCCGGGCAGTGCGGAAAATATGAACGGGGAATACCTCTGCGCCGGGGACGGTATTTAGCCAGAGTCTGACACGCCCAGGTGCTATCTGGATGGCACCGCCAGCCGCAAGTGTCTTATCCCCGTATTCCATCGCAAACGACGGGAAAGATACCAGCGCCGCAACAGCTTCCTGCGGTAATGGGTCCTGGAATATTTCATGAATGTGAAACTCCTCAAGGCGGACAATTACGGGTTCAGTCATCTTCAATCTCTCCGACTGGATCGATGCTGACGATGGTCATTGGCTGCGGAAGGTCCTGAACAATACGGATACTGCCATTTTCATTAAACTCGCCCGGCCACGGAACGGTTACCACACCATTAAACAGCGAGGGCACCTCATCCATATTGTCGGAATAATCCCTGGCGCGAAGTTTATCCAGATACTTGCCGCCATCATCGCCGAACTTACCTCCCAGCGTATCGAGGAAACGCAGCCGTGCTTTGGCAAAGCGTTTTATGCCACCTTCCAGCGGTAGGGTAACGATTTCAGCCGCGTTATTGAGGCCGACATGCACCACCGATGATTCCCAGTCGAGCGTTATTTTTCCGTCGCTCACCTGCCGGGATACGTGCGTCGCGCCATCGGTTACCACTGCAACGGTTTGCCCTTCCAGGAACTCCAGGCCGGATATAACGGTTGTCGCATCACCGTTATACGTCGCCATACAATCCAGCACCCGCGCCCATTCTTGGGTGATAAACGCGCTGTCATATTCCGGCAGCATGTATTCCAGATAGCGTACCGTTGCGCCGTTTATGGTTCGCCTTACTACCATCCACAACTCATCGCGGCCGCCGTCAATATCCGGAATGACCTTGATGCTTTCTACCGTTCCGCCAGTCTCGTGCTCATGCCAGCCAGTTATATTTTGCTCGGCATCATATGTAAGGCCCAGAAGCTTACCCTCTTAGCGCAGCAATTGTTCAGAAGTATATTGTGTTGGGTGTTCAGGCCAACGGGGTAATTATAGCATATTGCCGTCTGGTTTGATAATGGTATAACCCGTCAATTTAGCTAATTCAAACAACGCGTTAAGTGTCGCCACATGCTCATCGGAATGGACAATTCTGGTCTTCTTAATTTTGCCCTTTTCACATGTTATCAGCACATCACCATCATCGGGGAGAAGGTCTCCTGCATCTTTCTTATCAATCACTACCTCTCCCTCGCTGGTGATACTGTATAAATTCACAGTATATATACTACCAACTGACAGTGAGCGCAAATTTTTAAGAGCACGAATCGTTAAAAATCAACAATAAACCTCAAAATATCCTATTGAATTCAAAAGAAAACCGCCATTTCTGACGGTTCTGTTTTATCTGGTATGGTTGTTCGCTATGCTGACAGTTTAGTTTCGTGCCACCCTCGCGTTACCCAGCATTGCGAATCACCAGCACACGGGCAGGAGGTGATCGGCAGCGACTCACCGCATTTTCTACACAGACGTTTGCTGATCGATTTGATGTGGCCACTAAGCCGCGCATCATCCTGACGGATCAGCATGGCTATGTACTCGGCCAATTCGTACGGTTCACGGCCCGGGCGCCGGGCGGTGCAGTTACGCGCCAGCATGTCCAGTTCCTGCGCATCGAGAACCAGCTCAATTTTCCGGTTGCCGGCGGCAGATTGCCGCGCTCGCTGCGCGGCTTTACGTTCTGCGGATGATTTAGCCATTATGCGGCCTCCCGTGCCTGGCACATTTCTGGCAGATTTGCGCGCACAAGCGCTTCTGCAAATGGCGGTGGGACGGCGTTGCCGCACCTAGCGACTTGTTTGTCTTTGGCGTATTTCACGCCGCGGTAATCCTGGTCAATGATGTACCACTCCGGAAAGCCCTGCGCCCGGTATAGTTCGTGTGGCTGCAGCATGCGCATGCCGATATCAACGATGCGGTAAGTCACCCCGCCGATTTCCACCAGTCCAGTGCTATCGACTCCGCAATACTCTTTCAGGAACGCTAACACCTGTTGCGCGCGCTGCTCGTCGTAATGATAAACAGCGAGAGTGGTCTCAACTTCCCCGACGTGCTGGCCGCCAGCGGTAATTGTCGGCATCGGCGCATCAATCCGTTGTCCGTCGCGGCAGGTACCGCGCAACTTAACTAGGTGGGAGGCTACAACGGCGTGGTGATTGCCAGTCGTAACCGTATGCGCAGGAGATTCCACGGATCCGCCAGGGTGCCCGGTATTGTTCACCATGAGATGCGCCGCAACTACCGCATGATGGTCAACTGTCGTCACTGAATGTGTAGGTTCATCCAGCCCCACACCTGATCCGGTGTAATTGCCGCCGTAGTGTTTCGCCAGGAACGCCCCGACAACAGCATGCTTTCCGCCACCAGCCACGACGGTACCCAGCGGTTTATTAAGTCCTGGTACTCGCGGAGCCTGCCCGGGCCTTTCGCTATATCCGGTTTGAATCAGAGTTGGCACTACCAGTTGTGATTTACCGCCGCCGCCCGCGGTGATTGTTGCGCTTGGTTCGTCGGCACGGTGTCCGATGCTGGCACCGAACTGCCGGGCGATAACCGGAGCAACGACGCAGGCGCGCGACTCTTTCAGGATGGTGTGAGCGGGTTTATCGATTGGTCGTGGTTTCGCCTGGTACTCGCTGCCGCCATTGCCAGCCAGGAACGGCGTGAGCGCGGCTTCGACTAGCCCTAACGCATGACCATTCCCGCCCGGGCGCCTGGACGTGCCAGCGGTCACCGTTGGTACCGGTTCGTTTACTGGCTGCCCGGTGGCGCCGGTGCGGAACTTCGTCAGGTGCGGGACAGCAATCGCATAGCCGTGTGTTTTCGTAATCGTCTGCAGCGGTTCGTCCAGTGCCTGCCCCCGGAAACAGTCGTATTTACCGCGTGTCGTTGTGTGATTGCACTTCACGATGAACGGCGACGCGCTGTCGATAACAAAGCGCTGGATGCCGCGCGCAATACGTTTGAGTGTGTTCACAGCCAGCGACTTTTTGCGATCGAAGATGCTCGGCGCGGAGATTGTCCAGTCTATACATTCCGCAGCTGTTCGCCACGGTGCCAGCTTGCCCGCCAGCACGGAGGCAGACTTCGGATCTCCATGAGTGGCTTCCGGCCAGACTATCGGTTGCCCGTCCCGGCGCATGACCATGAAGAACCGTTTTCTAATCGTCGGCGCACCATAATCACAGGCACGCAGCTCGCGATACTCAACGGCATAGCCCAGACCTTTTACCAGTCGCGCGGCATCCTCGCTATCCAGCGAAATATTCAGAAATTCGCAGCATTCGGCCAGCGCCGGATGGTTCGCCGGGATCCCGGTTGTCAACATGCCGACAAATGCCAGGAATGTTTCGCCGACGCGGTCTGGATCTGGGCGCATTTCCGCCGCCAGCAGCGGCCCCCACGTTTTGAACTCTTCGACATTTTCCAGCATCATTATGCGTTCGTTGAAAAATCATCTTCGGACGCATCTTCGGAAAGGAGAATTTCAGGCATAAAAAAACCGCCTTGCGGGCGGTTAACACGACACTGCTTATCATTGATTTTATTAGCTTTATCCCAATGGTACCCGGAGCGGGACTTGAACCCGCACAGCGCGAACGCCGAGGGATTTTAAATCCCTTGTGTCTACCGATTCCACCATCCGGGCTCGGGATAGAAATTGGAGGCGCGTTCCGGAGTCGAACCGGACTAGACGGATTTGCAATCCGCTACATAACCGCTTTGCTAACGCGCCTTAAAGCCTGAACACCCGCTGATGCCGATGTTTTAAACTGGAGCGGGAAACGAGACTCGAACTCGCGACCCCGACCTTGGCAAGGTCGTGCTCTACCAACTGAGCTATTCCCGCATCATCAAGCTAATTTGCTAATTACTTGATTTTGTTATCGTCTGTCAGACAGTGCTGCCGTTCGATGCGTTGCATTCTACTTACCTGGCGCAATGAGTCAACGATATTTTTTAAAACCTTGTGTTGTTTGCTGAAAATTGCGCCGAAACGATCACTGATCAAGCAAATCGCCGCGTGCCGCGTTCAAATACTGCAGCATGGACCACAGCGTCAGCACCGCCGCTACAAGGAACAGACCAATCCCCGCCCATTCAACCCAGATATTTGGGCGCCACAGCATCCACACCAGCGCGGCCATTTGCGCCGTAGTTTTGACTTTGCCTATCCATGATACCGCCACGCTGCTGCGCTTGCCCAGTTCGGCCATCCACTCGCGCAGCGCGGAGATAATAATTTCACGCGCGATCATGGTGGCGGCCGGTAACGTCACCCACCAGGTATGGTAATGCTCGGCAACCAGTACCATCGCAATAGCCACCATGACTTTATCCGCGACCGGATCGAGGAAAGCGCCGAAACGCGTGCTCTGATTCCAGCGACGCGCCAGATAACCATCAAACCAGTCGGTCACCGCTGCGACAAAGAAAATCAGCGCACAGGCAAAAGGGGCCCAGGTAAACGGCAGATAAAACGCCAGTACAAAGAACGGGATAAGAATGACGCGAAACAGAGTAAGCAACGTAGGGATATTAAATTGCATAGTAACGGGTAACTATCTGTTGTAAGTAAAAATTAGCCCTATGTTGCTACAGAGCCCCTAATGTTTCAACGAGTAGAAGATCTTTTCTGCCAGACCGTGAGATATACCCGGTACCTGCGCAATTTCTTCGACGCTGGCTTTCTGCAACCCCTGCAGACCGCCCATATATTTCAGCAGCATCTGCCGGCGTTTGGGTCCGACTCCCTCAATGGTTTCCAGCGTGCTGGTGCTTTTTACTTTTGCCCGTTTCTTACGGTGGCCGGTAATGGCGTGATCGTGCGACTCGTCGCGAATATGCTGAATCACATGCAGCGCGGGGGAGTCCGGCGGCAGACTAAAGCCCTCGCCTTCCGGTTCAAAGAATAGCGTCTCCAGGCCCGCTTTACGATCGCTGCCTTTTGCCACGCCCAATAACAGAGGATGACTTTTATCCCACGGCACGTCCAGCTCGGCAAAAACCGTCTTCGCCTGCCCAAGCTGGCCTTTACCGCCGTCGATCAGGATAACATCGGGAATTTTACTCTCTTCTATTGCCTTACCGTAGCGACGACGCAGGACCTGATTCATCGCCGCATAATCATCTCCCGGCGTGATGCCGGTAATATTGTAACGGCGATACTCTGCGCGCAGCGGTCCGTTGCTATCAAAAACCACGCACGACGCCACCGTCTGTTCGCCCATCGTATGGCTGATGTCAAAGCATTCCATCCGATTGACGGCCGGAAGCTTGAGTAATGTCGCCAGCGCCCGCAAACGTTGCGTAATCGTTGAATGCTGGGAAAGCTTCGTGGTCAGCGCCGTCGCGGCGTTCGTGCGCGCCAGCTTCAGGTAACGGGCGCGATCGCCGCGGGGTTTGGTCTGTACGTTAACCCGGCGCCCGGCCAGCTCTGAGAGCGAATCCGCCAGCAGGGTTTTGTCGCCCAGGTTAAAATCCAGCAGGATCTCGCCCGGCAGCGTCCGCATCTGGCTGCCCTGCAAATAGAACTGCCCGACAAAGGTTTCCACCACTTCACCGAGTTCGGTGCCATTCGGCACTTTAGGGAAATAGCTACGGCTGCCAAGGACTTTACCCTGGCGGATAAACAGCACGTGGACGCACGCCATGCCGGCATCAAACGAGACGCCGATAACATCCAGATCGTCACCGGTATTGGAGACGAACTGTTTCTCCGTTACCCGACGTACGGCCTGAATCTGGTCGCGGATCCGCGCTGCCTCTTCAAATTCCAGCGCCTGGCTGGCCTTTTCCATGCGGGCAATCAGCTGAGTCAGTACCTGATCGTCTTTGCCCGCCAGAAACAACCGCACGTAGTCGACCTGCTGGGCATACTCTTCCTCGCTCACCAGTCCGGCGACGCACGGCCCCAGACAGCGACCAATTTGATACTGCAGGCAAGGCCGCGAACGGTTGCGATAGACGCTGTTCTCACACTGGCGGATAGGGAAGATTTTTTGCAGCAACGCTAACGTCTCGCGAACCGCGTAACCGTTGGGGAACGGCCCAAAATATTCGCCTTTTGCATGCTTCGCCCCACGATGCGTCGCCAGGCGAGGATGCGTATCGCCGCTAAGGAAAATAAAGGGATAGGATTTATCATCACGCAGCAGCACGTTGTAACGCGGCTGGTATAGTTTGATGTAGTTATGCTCAAGCAGCAGCGCTTCCGTTTCGGTGTGGGTCACAGTAACGTCAATCTGGGCGATAAGCGCCACCAGCGCTTCGGTTTTACGCGAAGCCAGGTTGCTGCGAAAATAGCTGCTCAGCCGCTTTTTCAGGTCTTTCGCTTTGCCGACATAGATAACAGTCCCGCCAGCGTCATACATACGATAGACGCCCGGCTGGCTGGTTACTGTTTTCAGGAAAGCTTTTGCATCAAAAACATCACTCACTGACTTGCTAACGACTCCGCATTGCACAGGCCATGGCGAATTGCCAGGTGCGTCAGCTCCACGTCGCCATGTATGTTCAGTTTACTGAACATACGATAGCGGTAGCTGTTCACGGTCTTGGGACTCAGATTCAACTGCTCTGAGATCTCGTTGACCTTCTGACCTTTAGTAATCATTAGCATAATCTGCAATTCTCGCTCAGACAAACTGGCAAACGGCGACTCCGCCTTCTCCGGTTCAATCTGGCTTAGCGCCATCTGCTGGGCGATATCAGAGGCGATATAGCGCTGACCCGATGCCACGCAGCGAATCGCATTCACGACCTCCTGCGGCGCGGCGCCTTTACTGAGGTAGCCAGCAGCACCGGCCTGCATGACTTTCGCCGGCAGCGGGTTCTCCGTGTGCACGGTCAGCATAATCACTTTGGCATCAGCAACGGAACGGGCAATTTTTCGTGTAGCCTCAAGGCCGCCGATACCCGGCATGTTCATATCCATCAGGACTACATCAACGGGATTCGCGCGGCACCATTTCACGGCATCCTCACCGCAGCAGGCCTCGCCGGCAACTTTAATCCCTTTTATATCTTCCAGAATGCGTCGTATCCCTGCGCGCACCAGTTCGTGGTCATCAACAAGAAGGACGTTGATCAAAGGAATATTCTCCAGAATTAGGGATAACGCTACTGATAGCTTATCTCCCACATATTACCGGGTTTTAGGCTAACTTTAAAAGTCAAAAAATGTTCTGGGAGAGATTTCTTGCGCAATTATGGAAATTTGTCTGCACACCCGCTGGAAAGCCATACATAACATAGAGTTGTACAACCGTTATTTTTTAACATTCATCATACAGATTACGTAAAAACACAACACATTGCGTAGGTGAGAAATACCTGCCTGAATATGTAACAATTATTAACACGAAAAGGGCGCACTGAAAAAATTAACACGCTTAGATCTCATGAATACGTATTATTCAGTCAATTAAATCATTCACCATTCCGATGAAAGAACAGAAATCAAGCACTCCTTTTTTTTGCTTTGCTTGTGGTATACTGCGCCGCCTTCACTTTTAGTCATGCGCAATTGCGCAGAAAGCAATCGAGGATATAGATGAGTACTCCAGATTTTTCCACTGCGGAAAATAACCAAGAACTGGCACAGGAAGTTACGTGTCTGAAAGCAATGATAACGCTGATGCTGCAGGCCATGGGTCAGGCTGATGCAGGCCGCGTGATTATTAAAATGGAAAAACAAATCGCGCAGATGGAAGATGAGGCTCAGGCTGCCGTATTCTCCAGCACCGTCAAGCAAATTAAGCAGGCATATCGTCAGTAATCAATTACCGGCTGAAGGTATTACTAACAGCCGGTCTTACGTCTGGCACGCAGAACAACACATGAGATCAAATTAAGCCCGTCGCTACGGCATAGCAGGCGATTTGGGTTTTGTTTGGCGCGTTGAATTTTCGCTGCATATTTTTCTGGTGGAAATTGACGGTATTTTCTGAGATAGAGAGAATCATTGCCACCTCAGCCGAAGTTTTCCCTTCCGCCGTCCATTTCAAAATCTCCAGTTCACGTCGACTAAATTTCATTTCCGGCGGCATAACCATCTCGTCCTCCAGGCGCAAAAGCGTCAGCAGGCTCAATTCGGTTAGCGTTCTTAAGCGCATCTCCAGCTCATCTTCTGCAAAGGGTCCCTGGCAATGGCTGGTTCCTGAAACGGATAAGAATCCCTGAGCATGGTTCGGCAGCGTCAGGCACTGCGTGACGCCCTTACGTAATCCATGCTCGCGCGCGCCGTCCCATAATTCCGGCGTATCATGGAATAGCTTGTCGTTCCATGGCAGATGCCCACGAAGGAAATTCTCCTTGCGCAGCACCGGGTCGATCGCCAGATAATTCTCGGCTTGATAATGCGCCATCCAGGCCTGAGGATAGGTCGATTGCAGCGTCACCCTGGGCCGAGTAAAAGGCACGGGATGCCGTACGCAGAGTGCGAAGTAGTCATATTCCAGCCCTTTTGCTTCCTGCTGGAGAAGATGATAAACCCCCTCGCCTGCAGAAACGGACTGAAATTGTTGCAGCATTTCCCGCCGCCAGCTGAAAAAATCATTGTCCCTCATAACTAACCAAATAACTCCTGAGTGATAATCATTATTATAAATACATAAAACTAACACATAAATCCTGCTTATATGTATAAAAAGTGGCAGCCACCGCATTTATTAGACTACGTCCGGCGAAAGTACCGGATACATTAAAAAATTATGCCAATTGATGTGGCACAAAACCTTGACAGATGTATCGTCGTTGCTTATGACCACTATCCGGACATACTTTTTTTGCTGATAAACCGGTTATTCAGCGCTGCCCGGCCGCATCCGTCAACATAAGCCTGAGCGAATGCGGCCGGCGCGGGGCGATTACTGCATCAGGAATTTTTCGAGGAACTGGCGGGTACGCGCGTGCTGAGGATTGGCAAACAGCGCTTTTGCTTCACCCTGTTCAACGATACGCCCCTGATCCATAAAAATAGCGCGGTCCGCCACGTCGCGGGCAAAGCTCATTTCATGGGTCACGATAACCATCGTGCGTCTCTCCTGCGCCAGCTGGCGAATGGTATTGAGTACCTCCCCTACCAGCTCAGGATCTAATGCCGACGTTGGCTCATCAAACAAAATGACATCCGGACGCATCGCCAGCGCGCGAGCAATCGCCACGCGCTGCTGCTGCCCGCCGGACAAACGACGCGGGTAGCTATTTTCTTTACCGGTAAGCCCAACTTTCGTCAGCAGTTCACGCGCCCGGGCGATGGATTCATTTTTATCCTCCCCTTTAACGATGACCGGCCCTTCGATAATGTTTTCCATCACCGTACGATGGGGGAAAAGATTAAAATTCTGAAACACAAAGCCCACGTGCTGACGCAGGCGGCGAATGGCCGTTTTTTGCTGGTTGATGCTGCGCCCGGCATCGATCGTCACGTCGCCTACGCGAATCGTGCCGCTTTCCGGCTGCTCCAGGAGATTAATACTGCGCAGCAGCGTCGTTTTCCCCGAACCGCTGGGACCGATAATCGCCACCACTTCCCCTTGTTGAACCTCAAGGTCGATACCATGAAGCACCGTCTGGCCATGGAATTTTTTCACCAGGTTTTTGACTTCAATCGCACTCATTTTGGATCTCGCTCCTGGCGGTTCAGCTGATTTTCAAAATAGTTTTGCAGCGTGGAAAGTACCGTTGCCATTACCCAGTAGATAAGCGAAGCGGCGAGGTACATGGTGAATACCTCCAGCGTCCGGGAGGTGATCAGCTGAGCCTGACGGAACAGTTCTGGCACCTGGATAGTTGCTGCCAGCGAGGTATCTTTCACCAGGCTGATAAAACTGTTGGAAAGCGGCGGTAATGCCACGCGCGCGGCCTGAGGAAGAATCGCACGGCGCATTGCCTGCCAGCGCGTCATACCGATACTCGCCGCGGCCTCCCACTGCCCTTTATCAATGGAGGCAATCGCTGCGCGCAGCGTTTCCGCCGCGTAGGCCGCTGTGTTTAAAGACAGGCCGATCATCGCCGCGGGAATAGGATCCAGTTCAATGCCGAACTGCGGCAAGCCGTAATAGATCATAAACAGCTGCGCAATCAGCGGCGTTCCGCGAAAGATGGAGATGTACATCCGCGCCAGCCATTTAATCGGCCAGACGGGCGACATGCGCATCAGCGCCAGAATAAACCCCAGCACGAGGCCAAAAAACATGCCGCCGATGCTGAGCTGTAGCGTAAATACCGCGCCCTTCAGCAGAAAAGGCGCGGAATCAATAACCAGTTGGATACTCTCTTGCATTCTATGTGTTCTGCATTAGATATGAGGATGATAGGCGAACAGCGCAGGCGCGCCGCCGGTGTGTACAAACAGTATTGGGCCTTCATCCTTAAAGCGCTTCTGGCTGATACCATCAATCAATCCGGCCATCGCCTTCCCGGTATACACCGGATCCAGCAGGATACCTTCCAGCTGCGCCAGCAGCTTCACCGCCGCCATCCCTTCGTCGTTCGGTATTCCGTAACCCGGCGCAAAGTACTCATCCCACAGCTGAATACCGGCCTTTGCCTCCAGTTCCAGGCTATTTGCCACCGCCTGCTGCAGCGCAGCCACTTTTGGCCGTTGGTCAGCCACGCTGCGCGATACGGTCACGCCGATAAGCTCGGCATTGGGCATCAGCTGCTCCAGTCCCACGGCGAGGCCGGCATGCGTACCGGCGCTGCCGGAGGCGACGACCACGGAGGAGAGCTCGACCGCCCCTTCGCATTGCTGGGCAATTTCCAGCGCGCTCTCCACATAGCCCAGCGCACCCAGCGCGTTCGAACCGCCAACCGGAATCACGTACGGACGATAGCCCTGAGCTTCAATGCGGGTCGCCAGCGCTTCCAGCTGAGCATTAGGATCGGTCAGCGCGTCGCACATTTCGATCTGAGTATTAAACAGGTCAAGCAGCAGGCGGTTACCGTTGGTCAGGTAGTTCTCAGCCTGGGTACCCATTGGATTCTCCAGCAGCGCCACGCAGTGCAAGCCCAGCTTAGCCGCCACCGCCGCCGTCTGGCGCACATGGTTGGACTGGATAGCGCCTGCGGTAATCAGGGTATCCGCCCCTTCTCGCAGCGCATCGGCAGCCAGAAATTCAAGCTTACGTAGCTTGTTGCCCCCCATCGCAAGCGGGGTCACATCATCGCGCTTGATAAAAATTTCGCGGCCGAGGTAATCGGACAAGCGCGGCAGATATTCCAGCGGCGTCGGCGCGCCAATCAGTTCCAGACGCGGGAAAAGGGTTAAATTTTGCAGTGACATAAGACCTCCTGACTGAATTATCCTTGATTATGCACGCTGTGACGCGCGAAATAAAAAAAGGCGCTATCAGGAGCGCCTTTTTTCACCACTGGCCGTTACTTTGTGACGTCAGCGCCAAACCATTTTTCCGACAGCGCCTTCAGGCTGCCATCTTTTTGCATATCCGCAATGGCGCTATCAACCGCTTTCAGCAGGTCTTCATTACCTTTGCGCAGCGCGACGCCGGACTCCTGGCGAGAGAAGGCTTCACCGGTGACGGCAAGGGTATTGCCGGTTTTCTTCACCAGATCCAGCGCCGCCAGACGATCAACCAGGATGGCGTCAATTCGCCCTACGCGCAGATCCTGGTATTTCGTCGGGTCATCATCATAAGTCCGAATGTCGACGCCCTGTACGTTCTGGCGCAGCCACTCTTCATAGTTAGTACCCAGGCCGACGCCAACTTTCTTACCTTTCAGGTCGGCTGCGGTTTTAATCACGCCTTCGTTACCTTTTTTCACCAGCGCCTGGATCCCGGAAACGGTGTACGGCGTCGAGAAGTCATATTTTTGCTTACGTTGATCGGAAATAGTGACCTGGTTTATCACCACATCGATACGTTTAGAGTCCAGCGAAGCCAGCATGCCGTCCCATTTCGTGGGTTTAAGGTCAGCCTTCACGCCCAGATGTTTCGCCAGTTCATTAGCAAAATCCACCTCGAAACCGGTCAGCTTACCGTCATCTCCCTGATAGCTGAATGGCGGATATGTCCCTTCCAGACCCACGCGTAGCGTGCCGCGTTCTTTAACCTGATTAAGCAGATTTTCAGCAGCAAAGGTTTTTACGCTGACGCCGGTCATTAATACGACGGCCATTGCGCCCATCAGCGCCTGACGCCCCAGAAGTGCTAATTTCATAGATACCCCTAACAGAGTGATATTTTGCTGTAGTGTAAGGCGTTTAACCTTAGTCACCAACATCGATACGCTACATCTTATTCCAAATTATTATATATGATGCCTTTTAGGGCATAGTGAAAACGTATCGAAAACATCTCCATTTTGCTGGATATCTCTCATACTGCAATGGTCAGCTTGATGACGTATGGAGCATGGAAGATGAAAAACCCCACGTTACTGCAGTGCTTTCACTGGTACTACCCCACCGGCGGCGAATTATGGCGTGAAGTCGAAGCCCTGGCGCCAAACCTCAACGAAATCGGCATTAACATGATTTGGTTGCCTCCTGCCTACAAAGGCGCCTCCGGCGGCTACTCTGTCGGTTATGATTGCTACGATCTGTTTGATCTCGGCGAATTCGACCAGAAGGGGTCTGTCGCCACAAAATATGGCGATAAAGCCCAGCTGCTGGCCGCCATCTCCGCCCTGCGCCAGCACGATATCGCCGTACTCCTCGACGTCGTGGTCAACCATAAAATGGGCGCGGATGAAAAAGAGCCGGTACGTATTCAGCGTGTTGATCAAAACGACCGCACGCAAATCGCCGAGGAGATTGTGGAATGTGAAGCCTGGACGCGCTACACCTTCCCGGTACGCGCCGGCAAATACTCTGAATTCATCTGGGATTATAAGTGCTTCAGCGGCATCGACCATATTGAGAATCCTGATGAAGATGGCGTGTTTAAAATCGTCAACGACTATACCGGCGAGGGATGGAACGATCAGGTTGATGATGAAATGGGTAACTTCGACTACCTGATGGGCGAAAATATCGATTTTCGCAATCGGGCGGTAACCGAGGAGATTAAGTACTGGGCCCGCTGGGTGATGGAACAGACCGGCTGCGATGGCTTCCGCCTCGATGCGGTTAAACATATCCCCGCCTGGTTTTATAAAGAGTGGATCGACCACGTCCAGGAGGTGGCGACAAAGCCGCTGTTTATCGTAGCGGAATACTGGTCGCATGAAGTCGATAAGCTCCAGCAGTATATCGACATGGTTGACGGTAAGACGATGCTCTTTGACGCGCCGCTGCAGATGAAATTCCATGAAGCCTCGCGGCAGGGACGCGACTACGACATGAGCCAGATTTTTAGCGGCACGCTGGTGGAAGCCGACCCGTTCCATGCCGTAACCCTGGTGACCAACCATGATACCCAGCCGCTGCAGGCGCTGGAGGCGCCGGTTGAGGCCTGGTTCAAACCGCTGGCTTATGCGCTCATTTTGTTACGTGAAAACGGCGTTCCGTCCGTCTTTTATGCCGACTTGTTCGGCGCCAGCTACGAAGATACCGGCGGCGACGGCGAGACCTACGCCATTGAGATGCCGGTTATCGAGCAATTACACGAACTGATCGATGCCCGTCAGCGTTTTGCTCACGGCGTACAAACGCTGTGGTTCGATCATCCGAACTGTATCGCTTTCAGCCGCAGCGGCACCGGAGAGGATCCGGGCTGCGTGGTGGTGCTTTCCAACGGTGACGACGGAGAAAAAACGCTTCCTCTGGGGGAAAACTACCGTAATAAACGCTGGCGTGATTTTCTCGGCAACCGCGAGGAAGTGATTGAAACCGACGATGAAGGAAACGGGGTTTTTACCTGTAACGGCGGCAGCGTCAGCGTCTGGGTTATCGAAGAGGTGCTATAAAATACAGAGAAACGCCGCGGGCTGAGAAGGGTTTCAGCCCGCAAAAAGCTTATTGCCCGCTTTTATCAGCCGAGGCCTTTTTCCATGCCTGTTCACACTCCGGGGTGAGACGATCCACCCGCTTGAGCGTCATCCGGTCGTAGCTCAGGGTATCGCCTTCGCGCTCAATCGGATAAACATCCAACGCGGAGGTGACGTTATAAACTGCATCATCACGCTTCATTAATTTACCTGGCAGGACGATAACCCGCTGCCACTGGCGACAGTCAAGGGTATTGCCCTCTTTGGTGACGATCAGGCTTGCAATCGCATCCGGGCTCATCATTTCACTCTGCGGGCCGGCCGATTGCCAGTATCCTTCCAGCCCAGCCGGCGCTGGCGCTTTAACAACCTCGCTGTAGCTATCAACCTGAACACACCCGGCCAGGGCCAGCAGAGCACCAGCAAACACTATCTTTTTCATCATCCATCCCACAAACCGATAAAAAAACATTGTGGCATTAAAGCGTTAAGCTCGCCACCCTTCCCGGTTCGGGGAGCAGCGCAGCAAGACGCCGCCGACCTCAGCCAATACGGCTAAAAATTGTCTTCGAATGTTAAGTTATTCTTACTCATCTTATAAAACCGATAAATCAGAAGATGTTATTTTAACCATTCAATATAAGGATAATCCTATTTTAAAAAACCGTAAAAATGCTCATCCTGTATATGACGGGTATTGAATGTTTTTATTTCATCCACATAGCGATTTGTAGCCTTTACTTTGAGAATATTCCTGGCGAATTATGGGGGCTTATTACGAATTAGTTCAGGCTGCCTAATGGTTCCACGGCAGCAGTCGTTTTTTATTGCTAACAAAATGGACTTCATCGCGCTTGTCAGCGAGGAATAAATTATCGTTACGTGTTGATTGAGGATGGGTCATGTCAACGATTATCATGGATTTGTGCAGCTTCACCCGGCTGGGATTAACCGGGTACCTGACGGGCAGAGGAGTAAGGAAGCGCGATATCACTGAAGTACACAGTGCGCCGAGCCTGAAGGCTCTCTGCGAGACCAGCCGCCCGGCGGTGGTATTTATTAACGAAGACTGCTTTATTCATCATGAGGAGAGCAACCAGCTTATCCGGCAAATCATTAGCCAGTATCCTGCGACGCTATTTGTTATCTTTATGTCGCTGGCGAATATACATTTTGATCACTACCTGCTGGTGCGCAAAAACTTACTTATCTGCTCTAAATCACTGACCGAAAAAGACCTGGACGACATCCTTGCCATCCGCCTGAAATATGAGAACTATCGCGCTACCCGGATTAATATCCCCACGCTGTCCTTAAGCCAGGCCGAATCAAATATGCTGCAGATGTGGATGGCTGGGCACGGAACCTCGCACATATCAGCGCAGATGAACATTAAGGCCAAAACCGTCTCATCGCATAAGGGCAATATTAAAAAGAAAATTCATACCCACAACAAACAGGTGATTTATCATATCGTACGACTGGCTGAAAACATCACCTCCGGAATTCACGTCAACCTGCGTTGAAAGACGCTGGCGGCCGCTGCCGCCAGTTCACTTGAGGCAAATCACTCGTCCCGCTCAACGAAAATACCGTCAGGATGACCGTTCTCATTAAAAAACCAGATCCCGAGCGGATAATCTTCCAGCGAAACCAGATACATTACGCCTTCGCTAAACGACTCTATCGCCAGTACAACACCCGATCGACGTGGGCCACCATCGGTCTTCACCGTGACACGATCGTTTACCTGCATAACTCAACTCCTCTATTTTTGAGCCAGTGTAGAACAAAACTGCCGATCGCGCAGTGTCCTGCCCGGTAACTGCTGTTTTTGTAGACCGACTATACTTAAACAGCCCTGTCTGAGTTAAGCGAGGTACCCGCAATGAAAACCGCCAAAGAAAATCAAGGCGCAGGAAGCGTAGACGTTGACGCCCTGCTGGCGGCGATTAATGAAATCAGCGAAAGTGAAGTTCAGCGTACGCAAGACGATCCCCACCACGTCACTATTGATGGCCGGGGTTACCACACCTGGCGCGAGCTGGCTGAGGCCTTTGAGCTCGATATTCATGATTTCAGCATCACGGAAGCCAACCGCTGAATTCTGAGCGAAAAAAATCCCGACTCGCAGGAGTCGGGATGAAGCTTGCTAATGCAAGAAGCACTTGAAAATTCGTTACACCAGGATATCCGATGCGCTACAAACATTACCCTCAATTATTTTGCATGACAACAAACATTCATGAAGCAAATTATTGAAAAATGTGGTTTAGCTTCCCCCTCACGCTGGCAACGCTCGCCAGACAAGGAATGCAGACATTCGTTCTTCCACGAACGTCCAATCGCCGCCAAACGTTTTTTAAGAATAATCTTACTAAAATAACCGTGATAGATGATTTCAATTCAATTTATTTACAAGAAGAATTAATTTTACCCTTCGGCGCTGACCCGATCGCGCCCGTTCTGCTTGGCCAGGTACAGGCGATGATCGGCAACGGACTGCAAATTTTCAAAGTTATACTCACCCGAATCCTCGCTACAGCTCACCCCAAACGAAGCGGTAATACGCAAAGACTTGCTGTTACCCAGCAAAATTTCTCGGCTATTGATCCGGATACGTATCCGTTCAGCAATCGCCTTCGCTTCTTTTAACGCGGTATTCGGCAGCACAATACAAAACTCCTCCCCACCAACTCTCCCCGCAAGATCGCCCTGCCGAATATGGCTGGCAATAGTACTGGCCACCAGCGATAGCACGCGATCGCCCGCGTGATGGCCGTACCGGTCGTTAACGCTTTTGAAATAATCCAGATCGAGCTGAATCACCGCAACGGGCCGCTTTAAACGCTCGCTCAGGCGAGTTTCTGCAGTGGCGCGCTCAAACAGCGCGCCGCGGTTTAATAGACGGGTTAACCCATCATGCCAGGCCTGCCACTCGAGGGAGGTCTGCAGCACGCTCATATTGCGCACCATTCGGCGGATCACCAGCCAGGAGATCACCAACATCAGCGTGAACATGAGCCACATCAGCATTAAAGCAATGGTGATGCTGCCAAAGTCACCGCGGACGCCTTCCCGGATCGTATGGATACGGATCAGTACCCCATCAAAATTGCGTAAGTTTTCCCAGCTGATATAACGCGTGACCAGGCGAATTCCTCCCTGATTCTCATGGGAAGACGCGCGGTTCAGCATCTCCTGTTCCCGCGGTGACAGCAGCGTCAGTACGTTGCCCGGCGCAGAAGAGGCAATCAAATTGAGCTGATTATCGTAAAGCTGGTACTCGCCCTCTTCACCCGTTTTAATCGCATTGACCAGAAACGTTTTCATCTCTTGTACCGAGAAATCCATTGCCAGTACGCCGAGCCAATAGCGCTGGAAATCAAGCGGAATAGACGCCGTCACCACCTGCATTTCGCGCTGCGACGCATCATCGGGAAAGGTTTGCCACACGATGCCGCGTGCAGGATTATTCCTCTGCGTTTGCCGGGTAAACCAGGGGGCGCTTGTCGCCCGTGAATACAGCGCCAGCGCCTGTGTCGAATTTTTCAGCGGCTCTGTGGTGGTAAAAAAACCGCTGCGCGATACGTACAGCATGCGTTTCGCAAAACCACGGTTGTTATTAGCCAGACGCAGCATATAGCCCAGCTCAAGGGTGGCCATGAGCTCATTGCCGGAAAAGGCATTATCGCGAGAGAGAAGCGCGTCGCCGTCGACAAATGCATCGGCAACGCCATAGACCGGCAGCGTCCGCCGGTTATGAATCTCAACGGACCAGAGAGGATCATGCCGCTTTTTTAAATAATCCTCTTCCGCCTTGCGCAATACGACAAAATCTAGCGGCGTTCCCAGCGCCGATTGCATCCCGTTACGAAAAAAAATCATTCTGTCGATGTTAAACTGCAGCAGGCTGTCGAACTCATGGGAAACGTTTTCAAGATTATTGCGCTGATTTGCGACGTAGGCTTCTTCCAGAACCTTGATCTCACGCCATATCAACAACGTGGAAAAGCAGAAGACGATAAAAAAACAGAGGTTAACCACATATCCGGGGCTTAAAATCTGGCGCAATTTTTTCACCCACATCAGCTTATCCATCGTTTTCTCGCAGCACGGTTAAAGAAGCAAACGTCATCCACGCTCCTTGTTCGTAAAACAACCATTAATATGAAAGCGCCCGACGAATGCCGGGCGCTGGTAACGGGTCAGGAGTGGTTCAGCTTCCCTCCCCCTCCGCGAATAAGTTCATCTTCACGAAACGCCTCGCGCTTAACGCCGTAACCGTCATACCAGCGACATTCAACCATGCCGTTGGCGAACCCGGTAACGACCATTCTGGGGCCACCGCTTTTACGCCTGACTTCATCACTGACCAACAAGACCATTTTTGCCTCCGGTATCAGGAAGAAACAGATTTAACATAGACGAAGCTGAACCACTTTGCATGACCAGGAGCACATTTACTTTGCCGGACGACGCAGAGCGGCAATCGCTTTCACTCCAGCCAGCACGATGGCGCCAATGATGAATCCCAGCACCAGGTTGGCGCCCGTTGGCAGCAGCGAGGCAATGACCCCGTTCTGCCCATGGGCCAGATTTTCAATAGCGTGGTGCAGCGGCGCAATACCGTGGACCACAATACCGCCGCCCACCAGGAACATCGCCAGAGTGCCAACGATGGACAACACTTTCATCAGACGGGGCGCGATCGCCAACAACGCCTTGCCTGTCCACTGCGCCAGCGAGCTGGTTTTCTCCACCAGCCAGTAGCCCATATCATCCAGCTTGACGATGATCCCCACCAGACCGTAGACCCCCACCGTCACCAGTAGCGCGATGCCGGATAAAATCAGGATCTGATTCAACAACGGCGCTTCCGCCACAATCCCGAGCGTGATGGCGACAATTTCAGCCGACAGAATAAAATCGGTACGTATCGCCCCTTTCACTTTATCCCGTTCAAAAGCCATAGGGTCCTGGTTCGCCAGGGCCTCAAGCCGCCGCTGGCGAACCTGCGGATCCTCCTTGTGTTTGCGCGCCTGCAGGCTGTGCAGCACCTTCTCGACGCCTTCAAAGCACAGAAACGCGCCCCCCAGCATCAGCAGCGGCGTAATCGCCCACGGAATAAAAGCGCTGATCAACAACGCCAGCGGCACCAGGATGACTTTATTGATCAATGAGCCTTTGGCTACGCCCCAAACGACCGGCAGTTCGCGATTGGCCCGCACGCCGGTGACCTGTTGAGCATTAAGCGAGAGATCGTCTCCCAATACGCCTGCCGTTTTTTTTGCTGCCAGTTTCCCCATGACCGAAATATCGTCGAGTAACGTGGCAATATCATCCAATAAGGTTAATAGACTACTTCCCGCCAAAATTGCATTCCTTCATTTATGATTGTTCCTCATGAAGTATGAAGCAAAAGCGCTTTTTCGCCCACCGGTGTCCATAGTCAACAAAAATTTAACCATAGCAGGCGAATTAAAGCACTCGCCAGCACGATAGTTTTCACGTTTACTATACGTCCCCTTTCTATCTCTGCACCGTCGTGAGGAAGTATGTCTACCCGTCAGCTGTTACCGCTCATCGGGGCGCTGTTTGCGCTGTATATCATCTGGGGTTCCACCTATTTCGCTATCGCCGTCGGCGTCGCCAGCTGGCCTCCGCTGATGATGGCTGGCGTGCGTTTTCTTTCCGCGGGCGCGGTGCTGACCGCCTGGCTACTGGCAACCGGTCATAAGCTCCCTGCGCGAAAGCCGCTGCTTAACGCGGCGCTGATTGGTGTGCTGCTGCTGGCGGTAGGTAATGGCTTTGTGACGCTCGCCGAACATCAGCACGTGCCTTCAGGCATTGCGGCGGTCATGGTCGCGACGGTGCCGCTATTCACCCTGTGTTTTAGCCGTTTTTTTGGTATTGCGACCCGTAAGCTTGAGTGGTTGGGTATCGCTATTGGCCTCGCGGGGATCGTACTGCTCAACAGCGGCGGCAACCTGAACGGTAACCCCTGGGGCGCGCTGCTGATACTTATCGGTTCAATGAGCTGGGCGTTTGGTTCCGTCTACGGCTCGCGAATCGAGCTACCAACGGGGATGATGGCGGGCGCCATTGAGATGCTGGCGGCAGGCGTCGTGCTGATGATTGCCTCCACGCTAACCGGAGAAAAATTAACCCAGATGCCGTCGTGGTCCGGTATTTTTGCCGTCGCCTATCTGGCTATCTTCGGTTCGCTTATCGCCATTAACGCATATATGTATTTGATTCGTAACGTAACACCGGCGGTAGCGACCAGCTATGCCTACGTAAACCCTGTGGTCGCCGTACTGCTGGGAACCGGTTTTGCCGGAGAAAGCTTATCTGCCGTAGAGTGGCTGGCGCTCGGGATTATCATCTTCGCGGTCATTCTGGTGACGCTCGGCAAATACCTGCTCCCGGCGCGTCGTGAAATTACATCCTGTAAGGCGGAGAAGTAACGTCCAGCACACCTATACCCTGAGTATCGATCTGCGCGCACGGACCACCGCCGCAGATCCACTCTTCCAGCCGTTCGCCCAGCTCGTCGTCGTTGAGCTTCTTTCGCCCGCGCAGCGCGCACTCCCAGACCACCAGCACCCGCCATCCCTGCTCCGCCAGCCGCCCGATATCCCGGCGATCGCGCGCCACGTTTTTGGCTATTTTATCCAGCCAGAACGCGGTTCTTGTGGCGGGAACCTTGAACAGATAGCAATCATGATGATGCCAGAAGCAGCCGTGGGTAAAGATAACGCACTGATAGTCCGCCATGACAAAATCCGGGCGGCCGGGCAGCGCGGCATCCTGTACGGTAAAAGAGAATCCGGCGCCCGCCAGTAGCCCAGCCAGCCGTTTCTCTATTGCCGTATCGCGAGTGCCTATCGCGCGCATGTTTTTACTGCGGGTGGCTTTATCGTGAACGTCGGCCATGGTTAATCTCTTCCTCACGCATGGCAACCGCTTGTTCAATACGCGGCGCCAGCAGCTTCGCCACCGCCGCAAATACCGGCACGACGACGGAATTACCAAACTGGCGATAGGCCTGGGTATCCGAGACCGGAATACGGAAGCGATATCCCTGCGGCGTCTCAAAACCCATAAGCCTCGCGCACTCGCGGGGCGTCAGCCTGCGCGGACGACGAAGCTGGTTTTCAGGGTCATCAAAATGCTTTTCGCCCAGAGGCCGATCCCAGCCCCGATCAATGAGGATTTCCGCGCCATCTTTGTAATAGCGGGCAGAGAGCGTTCGCGCCACGCTGTGCGGATTAGTTGGGTCGACAAGCCCGTAGCCAAAACCGTTCCCCCGCTCCTGGTGCTTACGCGCGTAGCGATAGAGATACTTCCACAGCACCCTGGTGAGGATAAATTTATCGTCAACCGCAGGCTCCAGCAGCTCACCAAAGGTTGGCCGGCGACTGGGATAGAGAGCGGCGATATCGCGCAGGGTAAATCCCTCATGCAGCTGGAGATCGCGCCGGAAACCCACCAGCACAATACGCTCCCGGTGCTGGGGTAAAAAATAACGCCCGTCGATGACTTTAGGGTCATCCGCCCCGGTATGCGCCGCGTCGGCAACCTCGTACCCCAGCTCATCCAGCGTCTGCATAATGATACGAAACGTCCGCCCCCGATCGTGACTCTTCAGGTTTTTGACGTTCTCCAGAACAAAAATCGGCGGCTGACGGGCGGCGATAATCCTGACCACGTCAAAAAACAGCGTCCCCTGCGTTTCGCAGGCAAAGCCGTGAGCGCGACCAAGGGCATTCTTCTTCGACACGCCGGCGAGAGAAAACGGCTGGCAGGGGAAGCCGGCCAGTAAAACGTCATGCTGCGGGATAGTCTGGCGTATATGCTGCGCGGCTTCTTCCTCGCTCACCCCAGGGAGATGGCTCAAAGTCACATCGCGGACATCTTCATTGAAACGATGCTGCTCAGGATCGCAGTACCAGTTGGCTTTATATGTGCGCACCGCATGTTTATTCCATTCGCTGGTAAACACGCATTGCCCGCCAATCGCTTCAAAACCGTGGCGAATACCGCCGATACCGGCAAAGAGATCGACGAAGCGGAACCCGTAATGCGGATGATGCGCCGGCGGCTGCGGCAGGAGCGTGAGCAGGTGGGCCTGCTCCTGGGGGGTTATACGTCCTGCCGCGCGCGCTACCGTCGCAACGCGCTTGAGGATAGCCGGGCTCCAGTGCTGCTCACCGACGGCAATTAACTGCGCAACCAGCGTTTTGACATCGTATATCGCCATTAGCTGACGCAAGAGCGCCTGCGCGTCTTCTCCGGTATGTTCAACCTTCAAAGACGGGGGATTTTCCTTGGATAAATTTTGCGCCATAACCTCAACCAGCCCGACTATTTTTGCAGAGGTTACCATAAATAGCGCAGCCAGTTTTATGCTAGTGGATCAAAGCGCTGCAAAACCTCAGCATCAAGTGCCATCGGCTCTCCGCGAAGCTCTGCGCTCAGCTTGGCCATAAACTGCACCAGAAAACGCGCATTGTGCACCGCCATTGCCCTGCCCTTTTCTGTCTGCATCGTTTTCGGTAAACGCAGCAGCTTGCACTGGAAGTGATCCAGCGCATACGTTTTGTCATCCAATTCCCGCCGGTCAGCAAAGGGATCGCGGGCATCAAACAAGCTATTGTTCAGCGCGCCGGACACCGCAAATACGCGCGCCAGCCCTATCGCCCCCAGCGCCTCAAGGCGATCGGCATCCTGGACGATTTTCGCTTCTTCGCTTTGCGGAGCAACTGCCGCGCTAAAACTGTGGGCTTCAATCGCGTGTAAAACCGCCGCGTAGCGTTCCGGAGGGAAATCAGGAAAAGCAGACTGAAGGATAGCCAGCGTTTTTTCCGCAGCCATCGCGGAAGAACGGCTTCGCTCAGGATGGTTTTTCGCCAGACTGACAATGTCATGAAAGTAGCAGGCAGTGAGGATCACCAGGCGGTCGGCAGCGGTCTCTTCGGCCAACTGCTGCGCGGTAGCCCATACCCGGCGGAAATGTGAAATATCGTGAGCAGCATCTTCTTGCCCGTGATATTGGCTTAGCCAGGCTTCAAATCGTTGCTGCCAGTGATAAAGGTCCATGCGCGTTCCTTTGATATAAGACCAGCAACGAGCATAGCAATTTTAATCGTGATGTTCATACATCTGCGGATTAGGACGCGTGTACCAGGCGATCGCTCCGAGAAGGGTCCCGACAATACCTAACACAAGAAAACCCAGCAGCGCGCCAATCCATTTTCCTGCCGTTGAGCCGAGCTCGCCGTCAATCGTCGCGCCGGGCACGCTTTCAATCTTCCCCACAACCCACCAGTAACGCGCCATCGCCCACAGGAAATAGCCGCAAAAGGCGTAAAATGCCCACAGCGCCAGTTTCCCGCCAGGACTTCTTTTCGCTTTATCTTCCATTCATTTGTTCTCCATCTACTTCACAACCCCTATCACCGCCGGCAAAAAATGTGATATCGGTCACATTATATAGCGAAAACGCCTGCAAAACAGCAGTTCCCTCTGTCACTGGTTCGATTTTGCGCACCGGTCTGGAGCACGCCCCTATCGCCTGCTACATATAGTCGATGAATTCATTTCGTTTTTAAATAATACAAATTAATGAATATGACTGAATTTCCGAGACCATATTTACACCTCCTTTCCGGCCTCAAATATCACATTCGCTTTCTCGTTCCTAGTTTTATCCTTACAGGGAGGCTGCGACAATCAGAGATTCGGAAATAAACATATAACATATAAATATGAGTTCGCGATACATAGAACACATGAAACTTATGGACAGCAAAAATCATACAAAACCAATCATAACCCAATGTTATTAAAAGACATAAATGCAATAAATAAATTTTCAAGAACCAATACAATTTAAATATAATGAATATAACAGAAACATTTTGTAATATTAGATATAATTTGCTTACATTTTTTAATTTAAAGAAAATTGAACTTCATCGATAGTATTTAATAGTCACCCCGGAAGGAATGACACAATTCATATTAATTATGATCAAAAGGGAATATATAATGAAAAGAAAAGTACTGGCAATTCTGGTTCCAGCTTTATTAGTTGCTGGCGCGGCTAATGCAGCAGAAATCTATAATAAGAACGGCAACAAACTGGATTTCTACGGCAAAATGGTTGGCGAACACATCATGACCCATGATGGCGGCAACAATAACTCTGACGATACCTCCTATGCGCGTTTCGGCGTCAAGGGCGAAACCCAGATTAGCAGTGAACTGACCGGTTATGGCCAGTTTGAATACAACATCAAAGCGGACAAACCGGAAGGCCAGCAGGGTAGCGCTACCCGTTTAGCATTCGCTGGTCTGAAATTCAGCGACTACGGTTCATTCGATTATGGTCGTAACTACGGCGTGGTTTATGACGCGGCGGGTTACACTGATATGCTCGTTGAGTGGGGTGGTGACGGTCTGGTTTACACCGATAACTTCATGACCGGCCGTACCAACGGCGTAGCAACCTACCGTAACACCGACTTCTTCGGCATGGTGGATGGCCTGAACTTTGCTCTGCAGTATCAGGGTAAAAACAACGATACCACCGCGAAAAAATCAAACGGCGACGGTTTTGGTTTCTCCGTTAACTATAACTTCGACGGTTTCGGTTTTGTTGGCGCCTACAGCAACTCTGACCGTACTGATGAACAAGCTGCGGACCGCAGAGGTGAAAAAGCTGAAGTCTGGAGCCTCGCAACGAAATATGATGCCAACAGCCTTTACGCCTCTGTCATGTACGGCGAGTCCCATAATATGACCCACATGGAACTTGGCGGTTTTGCTAATAAGACCCAAAACATTGAAGCGGTTGTTCAGTATCAGTTCGACTTTGGTCTCCGTCCGTCCCTGGGCTATGTCTACGCCAAAGGTAAAGATCTGAACGGCAAACGTGATGCCGATATCATGAACTACGTTGAACTGGGTACCTGGTACTACTTCAACAAAAACTTCAACGTTTACACCGCCTACAAATTCAACCTGGTCGATGACGAAGATTCTTACATCACCGGCGCATCAACTGACGATCAGTTTGCCGTGGGTATCACCTACCAGTTCTAAGATTGTATAACTAATCTAAAGCCCGCCTTGTGCGGGTTTTTTCGTTTTTACCAGCGGATCCTCACCCTGCATCGCGGGTATCGCTGCACGGAATAAAGATGAGGCGTTGCGATCTATTAACGATTGCTCATACAGTAAATCAGTAAGATGATAATGATAGCCCCATCGAGGCGCGATATCCTTTGTGGCGGGGGACGCTGGAAGAAAATTACGTCATGATGCAAATCATATAATTAACAATAAATACAGAAAACTCACAATATTTTCACTCCCCGCCCTCCCCCCTATTCGGGAGATTTAAACTGTTTTTCTGCGTAAGCCAAGCAACGTCCGCGCATAAATATCGTTACCGTAACAGTAGACACGTTAATAACGCAGCTCTGCCAGGTATGACCGCACCATAACTCCCCCCTCCCATATCTTTCCGGCTCGCGGCCATTCGGCATTATCATATCCATACAAACTCGGCCAGAGAAGCGTAAAACAATACCCGCCGAGGAATATGTCTACTGCAACAGTAAGTCTGGTTGACACCGAACACGAGTTGGCGTCAAATACTTATATTCCAGGAGCTTATTTGCTTATATCGACCGTGCACTTAGTCTCTTAACCGCCCCTTTACAAAATTGATGTAAATCAATAAATGATTAATCACACCTTGAAAAAAAACACATCCAGAGAAGCGGTCAGGTACATTATCGTTGGCCTGGCAAATACAGCAATGACGGCAGTTGTTATATTTGGCCTGATGCATGCCGGCGTGGGTATCTACCCTTCAAATGCAACAGGTTATGTCGTTGGCATTATTTTCAGTTTTGTTATGAATGCGAAGTTCACTTTCTCAACGACATTGAGCCCCCTGAGATTTATCAAATTCGTATCAACATGCGCCTTTTGTTACATTTTAAATTTAATAGCAATGAAAGTTTTTTTCATCGTTATACCTGATGCTATCTATACTGCACAAGTTGTAGGTATGATTATTTACACAACAGCTGGTTTTATTATAAACAAATACTGGTCAATGAAATGAAAGAAATTAATACAAACCACACGAGGAGCAAAATACCCTCATTAGCAATCGTGGTTCCTTGTTATAATGAAAAAGAGGCCTTTCCATATTGCCTGGAAGGGCTTGCCACTGTATTAAAAAATCTCCATGCAAAAGCAAAAATCGCTCGCAACAGCTATATCCTTTTTGTCGATGATGGCAGTAAAGACAACACCTGGGAACAAATCAAATCCACATCACAGGAAAAGTCGTTTGTCCGCGGGCTGAAATTATCAAGGAACCGGGGCCATCAGATAGCCCTGCTGGCGGGGTTGGCAAACGCGGATACTGACGTTACAGTAAGTATTGATGCAGACTTACAGGATGATATAGGTTGCATTGAGAAAATGATAGACAAATATAATGAAGGGTTTGAGATTGTTTATGGCGTACGCGACAACAGGAGTAGTGACTCAGTATTCAAAAGAGCAACAGCCAATAAATTCTATTCCCTGATGTCAGGGCTGGGTGTCAATCAGGTTCCTAACCATGCGGACTTCAGGCTTCTTAGCCGGACAGCATTAACAGCATTAAAAGATTTTAAAGAACAAAATTTATATTTAAGGGGGCTAATTCCGCTGTTGGGCTATAAGTCTACCCGCGTTTATTATAGCAGAGATGAAAGGGTTGCAGGCGAATCAAAATACCCCTTAAAAAAGATGGTTGCACTGGCGTTAGAAGGCATAACGTCTCTGACAATTACCCCATTACGTATGATCGCCGCTGCTGGGGTTACTACATGCCTTCTATCTTCACTAGCTGCAATCTATGCCTTCATTGAGAAGATCCTAGGAAATACCGTTGCGGGTTGGACATCTGTAATGATTGCGATTTTTTTCCTTGGCGGTGTCCAGATGCTTTCTTTGGGGATAATTGGCGAATACGTTGGAAAAATATACATGGAATCTAAAAACCGGCCAAAATATTTTATCGAAGAGGTAGCAAAATACGAAATGAGAGGCGAGCAATGAACACTAAGGACGAATGGATGACGCCTTACACTAAAAAAGTTATTGCAATGCTTTACCTCGCAGCCATTTTCTTAGTTTATAGCCCAACGATTATATTTAGCTATGCATTTTCAGATGACTGGTCGACACTTTCCGATATTTTTTCAGGGAAAGGCTCTCCGTTTCAATGGGATATGCAATCCGGCAGACCCTTGTATGCCGTTGCCAGACGACTTGCCTTTACGCTAGTTCACAATATCGATGACCTTGCCTATCTTAGATTTTTTACCGTAATATCGGTATTTGTGTTGTGTTTTTTCCTTTTTTCTTTTATAGAAAAAAGAAACATATTCGAGCGTAAGATAACAACAATCGCATTCCCTTTATTAATATGCCTGACGCCCGCAGTACAGGTTTATAATTCCTGGGCGACATGTTTCCCTTTCGTACTATCTATACTCCTTGCCGGAATAAGTTATGCAACATTAAAACCCACCAATAAGAAAACGACATTTATAAGATTTGCAGCATCCATCATTATTTTATGGTTTGCATTTGCCATATATCAACCAACGGCGATGGCATTTTTATTTTTCGTCATGCTTGATAACTGCCTGAAAAAAGACAAGCCATTCTCTATCAACATTGTTTTAATCAGTGGCGCAGTTTTATTTATCGGCATGCTTGGTAGCCTGCTATTTTCAAAATTTGTACCTGTATGGTTATACGGCAGTTCAATTGCACGTGCCGAGTTAACCAATAATCCACTTGAGAAGTTACAATGGTTTATAAAAGAACCTTTGATTAACGCTATCAATAACTTTAATATAACTCCCGGCACCTTTTTCACAACGCTCTCATTAATAATTTGCGTAATAGGTTTACTTTCAATAATAAAAGGAAAATCAGGCCCTATTAAGGTTCTCATGTTTATAATCATGGGGATTGGCGCCTACTCTCCAAACTTGTTAGTCAGGGAAAACTGGGCTGCATATAGATCACTGATAGCACTGGAATTCTTCACATGCGCTCTTATTATTATTGGGTTAGATGCATTGACAAGCAAACTCAACATAGCAAAAAAAGCGCTACCCACATTGACGGTATTCGCGATGATCGCTGCATCATACAATATCTTCAATGGTTTCATTATCCCACAAAAATCGGAGTTAAACGCATTAGCCAGCGCGCTTTCCTACAAGGTGGGGAAAACATTTACAGGGGATGTTCTTTTTGATATTCAAGATCCCGCCTATAATGCCTTTACTAAAACACAACGTTATGACGAGTTTGGCAATATTTCCCTTGCGGCTCCCTGGGCTATTAAGGGGATGGCCGAGCAAATCTTAATCAGCAAGTCAATGCATTTCAGGCTTCCAGAAAATGTTATTCTGACGGCAAAGGAGCAATGCACCACTGATTGCATCATTATAAAAACGGGCGATGCGATGAGAAGTGCAACCTCCAACTATTGAAACATTTTATCCCCCGCATGCAGGAATATGATCCCGCGCCAGATCCGCGCGGGAAAGTTTTTATCCCGGTAGCTCAGACCAGGGTCATAAGTTTCTCTATCGCCTCATAGCGCTCGATAGTCAACCGTACATCCAGTGCTTTCCTGAGTTCGCTTTTATCCGTCAATCCTCCAGTAATCCATCCTTACAGAATCCGTGTGCAACACATGCAGTTCAACCGTTTTGTTATCAGGGATACGAGACGGGCTAAGCTATTGTAAAGAGTGTGAGATTGTGAACTAAAGAGGATAAAAGTGGATGCCCAACAAGAGGCAACATGGTAAAAAAGACTATATTAGAGGCGAGAAAGCAAAGCGATAGAAAGAAATTTTAATGCAGGGATTCATGCAGGTAAAATCAAAAGCGCTTTGCGACTGGTTGATTTTGTTGAATAGTGGCGGAGAGAGGGGGATTTGAACCCCCGGTAGAGTTGCCCCTACTCCGGTTTTCGAGACCGGTCCGTTCAGCCGCTCCGGCATCTCTCCGCTGTTGAGGTTGCTATAATGCCAGGTTCTTTGGCATTTTAATAGTTCCTGTCTCTTTAATTCAGTTCAAGTGACGACTTTGCGAGCAATATGATGTTTAAATGGCCCTGGAAAGTAGATGAAGAGTCCGGCAGCGCGGAAATCCCCTGGGAAAAGGCGCTTGCCATCCCTGTGTTAGCCAACCTCTCCGACCATGAGCAGCAGCAGCTGGCGCAAATGGCATCCCGCTTTTTGCAACAGAAGCGTCTGGTTGCATTACAGGGGCTTGAGCTCACTCCCCTACAGAGCGCTCGTATCGCGCTCCTGTTTTGCCTGCCGGTGCTCGAACTGGGCATCGAGTGGTTAGATGGTTTTCACGAGGTGCTTATCTACCCTGCCCCGTTCGTTGTCGACGACGAATGGGAAGATGATATCGGCCTGGTGCATAGCCAGAGAATCGTGCAATCAGGGCAAAGCTGGCAGCAAGGGCCCATTGTTCTAAACTGGCTGGACATTCAGGACTCCTTCGATGCTTCCGGTTTCAATCTGATAATTCACGAAGTGGCGCATAAGCTGGATACCCGCAATGGCGATCGCGCAAGCGGCGTGCCGTTTATCCCCCTGCGCGAGGTGGCAGGCTGGGAACACGATCTCCATGCCGCCATGAACAATATTCAGGATGAGATCGATCTGGTCGGTGAAAGCGCAGCCAGTATTGACGCCTACGCGGCCACCGATCCTGGCGAATGTTTTGCCGTACTCTCTGAGTACTTCTTCAGCGCACCAGAGCTGTTCGCCCCGCGTTTTCCCGCACTTTGGCAGCGTTTTTGCCTTTTCTATCGCCAGGATCCGCTGGAGAGATTACGTGAGAATACCCCGCCGGATGACGGCGAAAGCCCGGCAGTACACTAAAACACCGACCTGCACTAAATTTAGCCATTTGAATCAGCAAGTTAAATTTAGTGTTGACACAAAAATCCGAGACCAGTAGTATTCGCCTCGTTCACACGATTCCTCTGTAGTTCAGTCGGTAGAACGGCGGACTGTTAATCCGTATGTCACTGGTTCGAGTCCAGTCAGAGGAGCCAAATTTCAAAAGCCCGCTTAAGGAAACTTAAGCGGGCTTTTTGCTTTTGCTGTCTGTCCCGAGATACGGGCATGCGCTACCGTTAATATCTCAACGAAGATATCAACTCAACATAACCGGCTTGAGCGCAACCTGTGGTAGCCCATTAAGCACGTTAGCGACTTTTTCACCTTGTCTCCGCCTCTCACATAAAAATAGCAACGCCAGGCATCTATCCCCGCTAACGCTGTACGCAACGTCCCTGCAGGAGATAAAAACTTTCTCCAAGAAGCCATCACACTGAACAACTAACAAATTAATAAACTCACGTGCCAGAGATAAGCATATTAAAGCCATAACATGGTATACGCTGGAGAGAAATAAAGCTAAAAGCGAACAGGCATCATTGTATAACAATACGTCATCATAACTGTCCTTATAGTTTACCAGATCTGATATAAGCCAGACTATCAACATCAGGAGTTCTGGCTTTCCCACCTGGCAACATAAAACATGCTAAGGGCTACCGCTTCGACAAGGTGAAGGTCTTCGTCCCTCGACCCCATACTGGAAAATTAAAATATCAAATTTATTAATAAATAAATGAGCATTCGCTTTGATCTACGAAAACCCATACCCTAAAAAACACAATCTTCAGCAATTTAAGCTACGAGTTCAGATATCTAAAGTAGGGAAGGTGCGAACAAGTTCCTGATATGAGATCATCATATTCATCCGGAGCGCATC